>Ga0209309_10000002_pt1 | contig 835456 bp, 713 predicted proteins | sample COGITO_mtgs_1204_2_FD_184807 | JGI IMG/M metagenome (GOLD analysis project Ga0209309, IMG submission 184807) | Pelagic marine microbial communities from North Sea - COGITO_mtgs_120412 (SPAdes) (version 2) | ecosystem: Environmental > Aquatic > Marine > Epipelagic ...
CGAGCATGACGTTGGTTGTTTTGAATGTGTGTGGAATTCTTGGTTATATAAGCAGGCAGAGCTTTTGGCGCCTTCCCCGTCTTTGCTGCGCAGGCAGTAATCTTCTGACCATAGCAACCGATGCCGAATCAATAAATGCTGCTGTATGATGTTTGCCGTGTAATGTGGGAGGTACTCGCCTCCGCGAGCATGACCTAGGTTGTTTTGACAGCGAGTAGGGCAACAGACGTAATGCGGTGTTGGTTATTATCTTAGGCTTGTAAATTCTCTAATCAGCTTATTTAACGCTTCACCAAGATCTACGTTGAATGATAAAGACAACGATACTTCGAACGGGCCTGTGTGCACCTGTGCATTATTTTCAGTATGTTCAATTGCCGTCGTCGCCGCAACTACGGCAAACGGTGCCAAGCTATCATTTGGTGGAACATTATCGCTCAACATTAGGTCATATGCCGCAATGAAAACGCATCCTATTAATAGCCTTTTAAAAAGCTTTCTTGTATTGGCTAGTTTAAGTTGATGCCTAGTCATTATAATCCCTGATAACAATTAATTTAATATATAGATTATCTAGGGTATTAAACGGAAAACAATCAAATGTTGTTATCAAATGTTTCAGAGGCACCTAACAGCAATATATTGAAACACAATAACACAGATTCCTTTTTGTGGAGCTTCGCCCGCTCATTGTTATAATTTGAAGTAGCTCATTCTGTGCTTCGGTTCGTTTACGTGCGAATAATCTTATTTCAACAACCCAGCTCAAGGTTATGAGCTTATAATTGCCTAAGATTTTCGTGTATAACATAATACCCTTAAGCTAATATTCGCCTCCACCGCTGTTGTTTGCATTAAATATTCTATCCACTTTGTCTTCAAGTTCACTTTGGTGTTTAAACGAATCAATAATCGTATTGCCATTTTCATGGTGGTACCGGGAATGTTTAAATTTAGTGTGAGTGAGTACTCACTGGGGTGTTTAATTGATTGTATTAATTGAAGAATAAAGTAAGTTTCTACGTGCGAATTGAAGTACGAAATTCTAACAATAACTTTAAATTATCTCATATAAAAATCATCCAAGAGAAGTAGGCTTAGATAATCTCATCAGCCAAAGACGCTCTGATTTTGAAAATGTTGGTTTGATGGGAACAGAATAATTCGCGCTATTACTTGATTACAAAAGTGGCGAGTAAATTACAACTGAACAAAACGCCTATACCATGATATTGCGCAGCACGGTTATGCATAATACGTCATTCAAGATTGAATTTTTATAACAAATATTGAGTTATGTAGGAGGTCGAAAATTCAAAATATTTTTCTTCAGTGGTGATATGAAATTAAAATTTACTCATATCGACAAGTATAATGTACCTTCTAAGTCTGCAATTTTCATAAAGCATTATTGTGCGCCAAGCTAACGACTCAAATAATTTATGCTGAAAACTGGCGGTTCAAACCAATTAAATTTCTATTAGGACTCGCAGTTAGTTGTCGTCAATGATTGGTCAACGGGAAACATATTGAAGGTTCTAAAAATTTAGATATACCGTCCCATTATTGGTTTTTCAGTTTAAAATAAGAAACTCGATTCTGCTCATGTCACGGTATCATTGCTACACTAAATTTTAGCTTGTTAATTGCCATCACGCTCGATATAAAAACGAGAAAGCCTGGAATAAGTAATCACTCGCAGGACGAGTTTCGTTTACAAGAGCATCATACTCTCATTGTATAAAGTACAGATTGATTACATTTTGCGCATGCTCGTATCGGTGATATAATCAACAATACTATAAGCCACATTATTTCTCTTCGTTTTCTTTACCCCATATTAAATAGGCGATGAGTCGCTGTTCACAAAAAGTCATATAGGAAGTCAGGTGCAAGATTCTTTACTACAATACTTTGGTGAGAGTGAGATATCTTTTGACCACTTCGTTATTCAGACACCTTCGGGTCAGGTTTTAAAAGATGGAAAGCTGGTAAAACTAGAGCCACAAGTTTTTACATTTCTTCTTTTACTTATCCGTCATAAAGAGCACATTGTCAGCAGAGATGAAATCGTTGCGGCAGTTTGGGGGGACAAGAATGCAAGCGACGATGCAATCCGCGCACTCGTCAAAAAATTAAGGATCGCTCTCGGTGATAATGCAAGGGCACCAAAGTTTCTAAAGACAGTTCCTTTACAGGGCTACTTGTTTATTATGCCCGTTAAAATTGAATTTCATCAACCTGAATGGTGGCGTTCAAAATATACAATTTATAGTGCTTCTTCAGTCGTAATCATTTTGATTACACTTTTGGTTCAGTCTCAGTTTGGTAGTTTTCAGAGTAATGAAAAAAAGCCAAAACGAGAAGTCGTTATTTCCACCATAACGCAAATGAAAGGCTCTGAAGTGAGCCCTTACTTATCTAAAAACAATTACCTGTTGTTTTCTCATCGTGGCATAAATGACAAGTCTTTGCATTTGTACGTCAAAGCATTAAATTCATCCGTTTCAAAGCGATTAACTTGGGATAACGCAGATTATATTGATGGTATATTTTCTTCGGACGGGAGCCAAGCCATTGTGAAAAAAAGAGACGGGCAAATAGAGTCTCTTTTACTGTTTAAATTTGATATCAATTTCAATGTTCTGAACGCTGAAACTATAGAGTTAGACAAGGCCTTACTATTACAGCGCATCAATGCGATGTCTTATTCTCACGATGACCAGAATTTGTATCTTTTCGGTGAAGCAAGGCCCGATCATACGTTTTCGACTTCCTCTAATGATTCGGTATCGTCAAATGTAGGCTTAGAAAATCAAGTACTATCAAACGAAAGTACAACTCCAGAATCGGACGGGTCAGGGGATCAAAACTTAGGCAAGTTGATGCAATCTGCAAATTTTGGACTAATTCGCTATCACATAGACTCGAGAAAATCGCTCGTACTTTCATTGCCAGTTCCCCAAGGATCTCGTGTTGTTGATGCGAAAGAGTCAATTGATGGTGAGTATCTAGCAGTATTAATTCGCAACGATAGTCATGCAGATATACATATTCAAGAGTTAGAGTCCAACGAAGTAAAAATTGTGAAGCGGGTTCCTATGCTATCCAATAGCATTGTGTGGGCACCCGATAACACATCGATCTCATTCTCTACGCAAGCAGGTGAGTTGTTAAACCTCAATATTGCAAAGCAGCGCTTATATCGTTGGTCTGGCCTTCCACTGAAAGTCAGTAAAGTGGTGAGTCAATGTGGTGAATATTGCTTTGTTATAAAAGAGAATGAAGACGACGTAATGAATATTGTTGAGCGCCCATTTGCCTTCAGTCAAAAGGCCTATATTAGTGCAAATCAATTTTCGTTAACGTCGAATGATCGCTTCCCGACTTATTTTGATAAAGGCAATGGCATCTATTTTTTATCGTTATCGGATAGTGCATTGGCGATAAAGCGTTATATCGATGGGAAAGGGCTTGAAACAATTTATGAACTCCCGAAAACCAGCAATATAAAATCGTTTGTGCTAAGCCCGGATGAAAAGCAATTTGCTGGAGAGTTGGACGGAAGAATATTTATTTATAATTTAGGCAGGCGCACCCTTTCGTTTTTAAGCTCTGGGGCAAGCAGTAGCACGAACCCAGTGTGGTTAAATGACAATGTATTGCTTTACCAACAAACAGAAAGCGGCAGCTCAGTCATATATGCTCATGATTTCGTATCCAGCAGCGAGAAAGTATTGGCGAAAGGCTTATTATTTATTAAACCTTTAAGTGACACGCAGTGGCTATTAGTGGATGAACAGATGAACGCCTACTTATATAAACGCATGGGCGATAAATCTGAACAACTTGAGGCCACCCCTGAGTTACCTTTGTTTTCGCCTGATATGCTGGATGAAAAAACCAAGTTTGCTCAATTGGATTCGGCGAATAGCAACGGCTTCCATGTTGTAGATAATGCTTTATATTTTATTAGTAGCAGTGATGGCGTTCATCTCTTGCATAAGATAGAGCTGGACACGGGTAAGCGCGAAAACCGTGACTTAGGTTTTCAGTCTGTATTAACTCAATTTGATATTCATCCAGATAGGCAAAGGATGTTGTTGGTCGAATCGTCTTTATCGCAAAGTAACCTATTGAAAGTGGATGGGCTTACCCTTACCACTCGCCAAATTAATCAGGTGGTTACCGAAATTCCCTAGATTTGGTGTCTAGCTTTGAAAGTAGATGAGTTTGGTCAATAAGCTTACCGGCAATAATATGCACGACACCCCCGTCACCTCTTTCCAAAATGCCCCTTATTTGCAGTATTTTAGCGTTCATATAAACCTTTTTTTGTTCTCTTGCCGACGACTGCCAAACGACGACATTAATATTCCCGGTATGATCCTCTAAGGTAATAAAGGTAACACCTGCAGCAGTGCCAGGGCTTTGCTTACCGGTCACAACACCAATCACGCTTACTAAGCTTTGATGTGGTACATCCGTTAATGTATTTGCCAAATAAAACTTGGGAAGTAAGCCTGCTTGGCTGAGCAGAGCGATCGGATGTAAGTCGATGGAAAGACCAGTGCTGGCATAATCTTCAACCAAGTTATCAAATAGCGAAGGTTGCTTGGCGTAACTATCATTAGCCGAAGTATGTTGAGAAAATAACGGCAATTCCATTACAGAGTCCATTAACTCCCAACGAGCTTGATAGCGATTATCCGCCATACTCGAAAACGCATTTGCACTGGCTAAAGCTTGCAAACAAGATGATGACAAACCTAACTGACGTATCTGGTCAATACTTTCATAACCCCCTACAGGTCGATGTTTAATGAGTGTATTCACTGAGTCTGCTTTTAGTCCTTTAATTAAGCGCAGGCCCATTCGAATAGATAATGTGCTCGTACTCTCTAGCTTATCGTTAACAGCAGCGTTAGCTGTTAAGCGCTGTAAGCTGTGATCATAACCTGACTTATTCACACAAAAACCAAGTACTTTCACCTGATGCTGCTTCGCATCCTGAATAATTTGCGAAGGCGAGTAAAACCCCATAGGCAAACTATTTAGTAAGCCAACATAAAAGGCTTCGGGATAATAATGCTTTAACCAAGCTGATACGTACGCGAGTACAGCAAATGAGGCTGAGTGTGACTCTGGAAATCCATATTCGCCGAACCCACAAATTTGCTCAAAAAGGCGCAACGCATAGTCGTAACTGTATCCTCTTTGGGTCATCCCGTCGGTCAGCTTATGCTTGAACTTATATAGGTCGCCGTTCTTTTTCCAACTTGCCATGGCCCTTCTTAGTCCATCTGCTTCGCCGCCAGTAAATCCCGCTGCAACCATAGCTAACTGAATAACTTGCTCTTGAAAAATAGGTACGCCCATTGTGCGCTCGAGTACGTTTTTCACTTCTGGTGAGGGGTATTCAACTTGTTCCTTTCCATCTCGACGTAATAAGTAAGGATGCACCATGTCGCCTTGGATAGGACCGGGGCGAACAATGGCTATTTGTACCACTAAATCATAATATTTTTTGGGCTTTAAGCGCGGCAACATACTCATTTGTGCGCGTGATTCAATTTGAAAAACACCGACGGTATCGGCCTTCTGAATTTGTCTAAACACCTGTGGGTCGTCAGGTAGGGAGGTAATAAAGGGAATAGTGTAGTCGTGCTGATAATGCTGCTTTATTAAATCAAAACTTTTGCGGATAGCGGTTAACATGCCTAAAGCTAGTACATCTACTTTTAATAATTTGAGGGTTTCTAAATCATCTTTGTCCCATTGAATAACAGTACGATCCTGCATAGATGCGTTTTCAATCGGCACCATTTCATACAGCGGTCCTGCTGAAATGACAAAGCCACCGACATGCTGCGACAAATGTCTTGGAAAGCCGATGAGCTGTTCTACTAGGTGAATAAAGTGTTTGCCGTTTTGTGAATCAGGGTCTATACCCAGTTCTGTTAATTGAGACTGCCAGCTCAGATCCCGATCGCGACGATTAACGTTCTTGATGAAATAATCAAGGTCGGTGGCATTCACGCCTATGACCTTACCCACTTCACGCAACGCACTTTTAAAACGATAGCATACAACGGTTGCCGCAATAGCCGTGCGCTCGCGACCGTATTTGGTATAAATGTATTGAATGACTTCTTCGCGCCGCTCATGTTCAAAGTCAACATCAATATCCGGCGGTTCGTTCCGTTCTTTAGAAATGAAGCGCTCGAACAGCACACTGATTTGACGTGGATCCACCGCTGTAATTTCTAAGCAATAACACACAATAGAATTGGCTGCCGAGCCACGGCCTTGATAGAGAATATTTTTTGCCTTAGCAAATTGAACAACATCATAGATGGTTAAGAAAAAATACTCATAGGCTTGTTCGTGAATAAGCTTTAATTCTTTTTCTATGGTGGCGCGAATGCTGTCACTTACGCCGTTCAGAAAGCGCTTTTGGATACCTTGCTCAACCAATACACGTAAATACTCCGATGGCGTATATTTAGCCGGCAGTATCTCTGCTGGGTATTGATAGGACAGTTCCGATAAATCGAAAGTGCATAGCTTGGCGACTGATACCGAATTTTCCAGCCACTCCTTAGGATATAAGTTAGCCAGTTTATTTAAAGGGCGTAGGCAAGCTTCTTGATTAGAGAGTGCGTCACGGCCTAATTCTTTAATTAACTTACCCTCGCGAATGGCGTGTTGGCAGTGTTGTAAAGCCTGCCGATTTGGGTCGTGCATGAGTGCGCAAGAGGTGGCAATAATTTCAAAATGAAATTGCTCGGCGAGTGTTTCACAATGGCTAATGTATTGATATTCATTAGCGGTCAACCAGCGTTTAATGCCTAACCATACTCGCCCTGAATAATGTTTAGTTAGCCAGCGTGCCCAATCGTGATCTCTGCTTTCGTCGCCACTGGGAAGCCAAATGCACAAGCAATGTTTGATTGATTTCAAATCCCACTCACTAAGTTCATATTCGCCTTTACTTGCGCGTCGGCGTGCATTAGTGATGATCCGGCAACATTCACTATAAGCTACTTTGTTAGGGCAAAGCAGCACAATAGTGTTGCCGTTAAATACAAATTTACTACCAACGATCATCTTGATTGGCAAGTGATGCTGAGAAATTTCAGCATAGGCTCGTACAATACCTGCCATTGAACATTCATCAGTAATGGCGATCGCCTTGTATTGTAAAAAGTAAGCTTGGCGCACCATTTCCTGGGGATGCGATGCCCCATGTAAAAATGAAAAATTGGTTTGGCAAACTAATTCAGCAAAGCCAACGTGCCGAGTCGATTTAGATAAAGTAGCCATGCACAAACCAATTGTCATCGACGGTTCTAAATATCCACATTTGCTGGCCTTGATGACTTTCTGCTAGAAAATAATCACGCTGAACTTCATGATTATCCCACCAACCTGAAGCGATACGTTCGGGGCCATCAATAACACTCACCTTTGCATTAAGTGGGATGGGGGCTTTGAGTAAAAAGCCGGGACGATCCAAAAAATGCGGCTTTGTAACGCTGTTGCTTGTCCTATGGATAGCTCGATTGGGGTCCTTATCGACAGCCTTAGTCAATAACTGAGTACAGCATTCAGGACGATAATCATCCTGGTATTGCATCAGCTTTACCTGCTGCTCACCCAGTTTTGCTTTTAACCGTGATAGCAGTGTCATAGCGGCAACGTGCGTCGACTTTTCACTAAAAAAATCACTTTCACAACCGTCGGCCTGCTCTATCTTTTCGCATTGAATAGTAATGCCGTACACCCCCGAGCTAAGCGCTAGCTTTTCAAAACGCAGCGCAATAATCTCCAACCAATGTGCGCTTTTGTAAATAGGTAAGGCGCTGTTGATTACTTGAGTAATCGGCTCATGTTCGCGTTGAAATAACGTGATATGAATACTTAGCGCTAGGCCATTTCGCACCAATAAATAAGCCTCTAATGCATGTAGGCATTTTCGAATAACAGGCAATAACCGAGCTGTAAGTTCAACGTCATACAGTAGCTCAAGGTAGTGTTCGTAGCGCTGTGGTGGCTGATAAAAGCGTAATTTTGCTGCCGATTCCCCGCGTAGCTCAGACATGATTTGTAAACTAAATTTAGACACTCTACTGGCGAACGCTGACAGTGGCTGATCGAATAAATCAGCAATGCTTTTGATGCCGATACGCTGAAGTTTTTCGATATCCTTTTTATCAATATCCGTAAGCACCAGCGAGCACTGCTGCAGCTGTTGCAGAATGTGTTTTTTGTCATCACCCATATAGCGCTGTTCATGCTTAGCAATGAGCTTGGCGACATTCACTGAATAAGCGCTAGCGTAATAAACATCGTAACCTTGTTTATTGATAACCTCCTGAATAACTTGCCAGTACTGCGTTAAATTGCCGTATAAGCGCAGCATATTTTGAGCGCGTAAAAACACACCTGAGGGCTCATCAATAACAATATCTGAGGTAACTAGATAAAGCTGATTAGCAAGCTCCTGCAGCGCTTGTATTGCGATTGTTTCTTTATACTCACTCACTACTAGGTGGCTGCATATAATACTGGCGCTAGCGAGGCCCATTCCTTTCTTTATACCCAGCTTTTGAGCCTGTGCATTTAATTGCACTACTTGGTTCAATTTGGGGTGATAGACAATTTGAGCTGCAGTCTCTTGATTTTTAGTTTGTTCATCGGCAGCACTGAGCTGTTCGGCATGGGACTGCTGAATATTGAGCTGCAGATTAGGCAGATATAAATATATCCACAGTGAAGAGGTATCAAATTGCATCGTTGTTTTGTTTACTTAATTGTTAGCATTAAAAGCAACGACATTGTCAGAAAGCTTCGGTTTTGAACGATAGCGCATAGGCGAACCAAGCTTGGCTTTAAAAGGTACCTTGACGCTGAAAGCAGGTATTGGCCAACCTACTTTTTGTTTATTCACACAAATCGTTAGCTGGCTATCTTGACGCTGGACAGATAGCGATAAACTTACGGGCAGATTGTCTGCTTGTTGTTTTTTATCAGCGAAGAAAAAACTTAAGCAATCGCCTTTTAAAGCCGCTAGCTCTAATTTTTTAGCCTGTATTTGTTGAAGCGTCGGCTGCCAAATAAAAACAGCACTGCAGGCGCCACTTTTTGCACATTGTTCGGCGCTCCAAAGTGCTTGTTCTGGTGTCTCAGTTTGAATGAGCAGGACCTGCTCAAGCTGAATACCTTCTGCTATTAAAAACTCAGCACTGAGTAAGTGTGGTGGCGCAATAAAAGCATATAGACGGTTTTCATGCTGTCTGCTGACTATTGCGGGAATAACCAAACGCAGTTCGCCACACCCCATTGTTGAATTGATATGAATGAGACCAGACTGCGGAAACCCACCATTGAGGGCTTCATCAAGTTGTTTATAACCTGTGGCAACACGTTCCTTATGTTGGTCGAGATCCGCCGCAGTCCACACAAGTTGTTTTTTCTGTAAATCATGTAGAAGAGATTTCATGTTCAACCTAATCATAATTAGCTTATCTGTATATATGTACAGTATAAATATTTATGTTTGATGATCAACAAAATGTTTTGCTAGCAGCGCGTGAGGCCTATCTCTTAAATTTAACGATATGATTTTTATGGTTATTTAAAAAGTGAAAAAGAGCTCAAAAATAAAGGGGTCAGTGTTAATTAATTTTCTTAGAAAATTAATTAACACTGACCCCTTTATTTTTTCTGGCCTCTTTATTCTTCCCAGCCCCTTTAGTTTCTTGCTACTTTTCTCTTAGAAAGGAAGCGGCATAGGGTTACCATTCAGCATGGCTTGGCCGTCTTGCATAGTGAAGGTCATTTCATATTCGCCATCAGCATTTACTGTAATCATGCCTTGCTGTGCAAACATACCTATCATACCTTCGACCTGCTCGGCGGCAATGGCTCTAATTTCTTCATCTGTCATACCTGCAGCGTTTGGATCTGCTTGAATTTGGCTAATCACAACCTGTTCGCCTACCCAAAGTGCCATTGCTTTATCTAGTGTTAACTGTGAATCTACAACGGCCTTTGAAGCCCAAAATGTAGGATCCTCCAGTGGTACTGGCAAGCTGTCAACACCGGTGACTTTGGTCATTATTTTGCCAGAGAAGTTACCGTCAGCAACTTTACCCGACATTTGTGTAATATTAAATTCAGGCGAGGCTTGTAGTTGTGGAAGCAACTTAGTTTCAATTATGTCGACCATTGCCTGTTCCATTTGTGCAGGATTAGCTGATGCCTCTTGATATGCTTTGAAAAAAGCGCTTTCTAAATTGTTGATTTCAGTTTTAACAATCAAATCACGACCAGAAAACTGAGGTGCTTCAACAGATTCAATGGCATAGTTTATATCCATATCCATTAAATTTCCGTCTTCACTCTTCTCTGTTGTTACATCAATAATCAGTTTGTCGAGGGTTGCTTTTGTATCCTGCATTGGCATATCGAGGTTGATTGAACTAATCCCAAATTGGCTAGTAGAATTGTAGAAATCACCTTTCATTGCTGCGGTCCAATCGCCTTCGAGTGATGATTCGAGAGTCATCGATTTCATTTCAAAAGTAACGCCATCAGCGCTCACAGTAACTAAATCGGTATCACCAACATAAGTAGCACCGTTAGAAGACGCTGTACCTTTACCATTCCAACCACTAACAGTAATCGCTTCGCCGCCATCTTGAGGAATAACTGTGAATTTTGGCATGGTATCTTCAAAACTGAGACCACCAAAGAAACTAACGTTACCGGCTATACTATAAAACCTTTCATCATCAGCATAGCTCAGGTATTCACGCAATACAGACTCATCAACTTCAGCTTTCCAAGCAGACAAACCGAGGCCTAAACCGTTAAGTGTAAGAAATGGCCCATGTTGCGCTGTTACATTGATATTTGCCGACAATTCTTCGAAACTTTCCATATCAGCAGGCGCTAAATCTAAGTCAGCAAACATAGCGGGGTCAATTCCAACTTTAACAACAGCAGAACTTGAGAACCAGCTTGTTTCACGACTCTCAATAGTAGCTGTGTAGCCTGGTGCTGTATTTATGGTCGCAATGAAGTCATCTAATCCTTCATTGATACCAGCGCCGGTGAACTTTGGTGCAACGAGGCCAACAACAGCAATCGCAGCTACTGAAATTATAACTTTTTTCATATCACATCCTTGTTAGGAATACTGAAGAGGGTAAAAAACAGTGAGCAGGATTAAGTAAAATTTACCCTTACGTAGCTCAATATCTTAAATCTTACCCATCAACATAATTAATTTTGACGCACAGTTTACCTGACTAGAAGAGGCTTTGCGACTATTTTACCTACGATGAAAATTGGCTATTCTCACCGTAGGTATGATTCTAGTTACCTTTAGCCAACGTGCTTTTTTGCTCGATAAAGCGTTGAATATTCTGCTCAAGTACAAACAGAGGAACTGAGCCATGTGCTAATACTGCGTCATGAAATTCACGCACATCAAATTTATCGCCTAAGCGCTCTTGCGCCTCTGTACGCAGTTGCTTAATTTTAATTTCGCCAATTTTGTATGACAGTGCTTGTGCTGGCCATGAAATATATCGGTCAATTTCTGTACGTACGTTGTGCTCAGACAACGCGGTGTTTTCTAGCATATAATTCAGCGCTTTATCGCGACTCCAGCCAAACATATGCATACCAGTGTCTACTACTAGGCGACAAGCGCGCCACATTTCATAGCTTAAGCGACCAAAATTATCATACGGGTCAGTATAAATACCTACCTCTAGCCCCAAGTATTCCGAATACAAGCCCCAACCTTCTCCAAAAGCTGAAATGTAGGTTGAACGCCTAACTTCCGGTAATTCGGTCATTTCTGCAGCTAAGGATATTTGCAAATGATGCCCAGGAACCGCCTCATGCAGCGTTAACGCAGGTAGTGCATATAGTGGGCGTTTGTCGAGCGCATAGGTGTTTACCCAGTAATAGCCAGGTTGGTCGTCACTGTTTGGTGACACGTATCGTCCAGTCGTATATTTAGGCGCGATGCTTTCAGGCACAGGCGCTACGCCGTAGGGCGTTCGCGGAAGCTTTTTAAATAACTTGGGCAATTGCGCATCCATTTTTTTAGCAATGTACGACGCCGTTATGAGCAAATCTTCAGGCGTTTGTGCATAAAAACGCGGGTCGGTGCGTAAAAACTCGATGAACTGATTAATATTGCCGTCAAACTCCAATTCATCAACAATGGTCTGCATTTCTGCACGAATGCGCGCCACCTCCGTCAAACCAAGCTGATGTATTTCCTCAGCCGTCATATCGGTAGTGGTGTAATACTTGATTCTATTTTGATAAAAAGCGTCACCATCGGGCCACGTTTTCACCGAAATATCTCGTTTGGCCATTGCAATATAGTCGTTCGTTAAAAAGTCGTAAAACTGCTGATAGCTATCATTAACTTTTGCAATTGCGGCTTCAGCAGCCGACATAGCTTCATCTGTTTTTAACTCTTCAGGCATATTGGCAAAAGCCTGATAGAACGGGCTTTCATCTGGTGTTTGTGCAATAAACGCGAGCACGGATTCCTCATACCCAATAAGGACAACTTTGGGTTGAACCTGACCGACTCGCATGCCTTCTTGCATATAGGCAATTTGTTGCGAAAAATGCCCAGGCATTTCGCTTAGCAGCATCATGTAATCGTTAAGTTGCTCTGTATTTTTAATACTCGCATTGCTAGCTTGACGGCCTAAACCGCTATGAAAACCATATTCTGATGTAATCGGCACTCGATACTCTTTAAATCTGTGCATATCGACGTAATTCTGAATACGGTATTTTTGCATGAGCAAGGTGATATTTTCAGAATCAGATAACTGTGCGGCATCTACCTTTTCTAAGGCTGTTAAGAAGGTTTGGTATTGCGCGGCCTGAGCATCCAGCGCCATTATGCTAATGTCACCCAATGCTCGTGTTGGTTTTTGTCCTCTCGACTTTGCCATACCTGGTGAAGTTGATAACTCGTATTGCCAAATATCGTCCAGTAGCTTGGTCAATTGAGCCGAGGTTTGGTTTTGTAGCATCTCAGTTTGAGTTGATACTTGCTCTGCTGCTGGTGGCGTTGTTGAGCCACAAGCTCCAACAGCCAGTGCTACAGATACCGCCAATGCAACCAAATAAAATCGCTTTTTCATAAAACACTCTTGTTTTTTAGTTATTTTTAAGCCCAAAAGACTCTCTCAAATTGATGCTCTAGTGCACAACTTGCAACTTATGTAGCTTACCGCTAAGCATTGAGCAAATAAGGTACAGCGCCAGTTAGTGGCATAGTAAGCTCGCCTTTCTATCTCGTTTCTAACACTAACCGACATGCTAGCCACAATCCAAACTCAGCAAGCACCTATCTCATTGTTCGATAACGATACTCTCACCAATAGACATTGAAATGAAACTGCTTTCGCTTATTCCTTTCGCTAATTTCTCTTGTGCTAATACTTTGACTGGTTCACCCGGTTCTTCTGCCGTCAACGGAAATGTTCCCCAATGCATTCCAATCGACTTTATCGCATTAACGTCCTCGTGAATCTTCACCGCTTCATTAGGGTTTACATGGTATTTCTGCATAAACCACCTTGGTGCATAGCCGCCAATAGGAATTAACGCTAAGTCAACTTTACCCAAAGCATCACCAATTTGCTTAAACTGAATATCGTTGTAACCAGTGTCACCTGCAAACCAAACAGTAAAGTCACCAAAGTTAATTGACCAACTTGCCCATAATGTTTGCAAGCGATCCGATAGCCCTCGCGCCGACCAGTGCTGGCTTGGAAGAGCCTGAATTTCGGCAGATGCAAATGCATTTGTAGCAAGCGCCTTACTCCACCAATCCATTTCTGTTACGTCGTTTGACATAACTCCTTCATTAGTTAAGTGTGCTTTTACGCCCAGAGGAACATAAAATTGAATAGGTGAAACTTGCAGTGCTGAGCGCGCCGCCAGTTGCCTAATAGTGTCATTATCTAAATGGTCATAGTGATTGTGACTGATGACCACAATATCAATATCCGGAAGTTCAGCATAATCCATCGCATGCTCTACATAGCGTTTTGGACCAGCGAATGACAGCGGTGAAGCACGATCGCTGAATATAGGATCGGTCAATAAAGTGAGATTATTGTGCTGCACAAAAAACATTGAGTGACCCAACCATGTGACTAAAGGCTGGCGAATTTCAGACGGCGTATTATTTTTTGCTTGTAGTCTTGCGACATCAACAGCTTGAATAGGAACTTGATCCGCTAAAGAAGCATGGTCGGCCCACTTTTCGTCACCCAAAAAACGCATTTCTAAGAAGTCGAAAAAATTTTTATCGTTATCTTCAACATACAAATTCTTAAAGCCATCGCTGGTGTAGTGACCTTTTTTCGAACCTTCTTTACTTTTAAAGCTATTGGTCGGTGTCGTATCAGCACTCTGACAAGCAGATAATGCACCAATAATAATGAGCAAAAGTGAGCAAGTGATGGCACAACGGACAATATCTTTCATATTTCTATACTCGACATAAGCTCGCGCATAGCAATGATCACATCGTCCTCACCACCTTGAAGAATGCTTGATATTGCGAATCCTTGGGTGAAACAAGTGAGCTGCAGTGCGACCGATTCAACGTTAATTTTAGGTTGAATTTGCTGATGCTTTTGCGCTCTCTCCAAACAAGCAATGAAACACAGTTGCAGAGAGTCGTAATAATGGCGAGCGATAGACTGTACTTCTTGATCGTTTCTACCGAGCTCGCTAATGCAATTTACTAACATGCAACCTTGCTGTGATATAAGCGCATGGTATGCGTTAAAGTAATCATAAATAGCTAGCGTACCAGAGTCTGTACGAGCAATTAAACTGTCCTGACAAGCCGACAGTTGGCGCTCAATGTAATGCTTAAGTACCGCATGTAAAAAGCCTTTTTTACTTTTGAACTCGATGTAAAACGCACGCCTATTAAACTGTGTTCGCGCAATAATTTCTTCCATCGACGCTTTTGCGAACCCTTGTTCTGTGAAGATATCAACGGCATACGTCAGTATTTCGGATAAATCATATTGAGCTTGCTTCGGCATATTAGGCCTCTGTTTAGCGTGGTTTGCTTTGCTGCGTTTTTAGCTACACTAATTAACGGAGTGCTAATCAGCCAATTAAAAGCATAAGAACATTCATTCTTCAGTTTTGTTCTTACTTTATATAACAGTCTTTTTAGCAAAAGCCAAATTTGTTGATGCTTTTATAGTCACGAAGGTCAGCCGTGAATCAGTTTACAGTATGGAAATGTTACACAATATTTCAAAACTCCCCTTAAGCAGCAAATTGGATTTAACATGTGATATAACAGCGCTGCAAAAATAGCCTTATCGTGTACAGAAACGCAAAATTTTGGCTTACTAAATAAACGACATGAAATATCCGTCAATAATTACCAATAACAACTGAGAACCGAAGGTTGTTCTCCCAATGGAAGATCATATGAAGCGTCCTATAAACATGTTAATCAAAACGACACTCGCTGCCGCAGCTAGCGTATTAGTTTTGGGTTGTTCAGCCAACTATCAATCCAAAACTGACACTGCGAATGCCTCTTTTGCAGCAACACCCAACGTTGAGAATATCAAATCTCACATGCATTTTTTAGCGGATGATTTGCTAGAAGGACGTGAAACTGGCTCGCACGGTCATGAAATTGCATCTTTGTATATTGCAGGTGAATTTGCTAAATATGGCTTAACGCCTGCCGGTGACCAAGTTGACGGCAAAACAAGTTATGTGCAGCGTATTAACTTTCGTAAAGGTTTACTCGTTCAAGAGTCACCGACTTTCAACGTCGTAGGGCCTAAAGAAAGCTTTGAGTTGTCCTATCCGGATGATTTTTTAAGTAGTCCTGATCTGGTATCAACGCAATCGGATGTGACTGCTCCATTGGTTTTTGTTGGCTACGGTATTGTGGCGCCTAACTTGGATCATGACGACTATGCAGGCTTGGACGTTGAAGGCAAAATTGTGGTGGTTTTATCCGGCAAGCCTAAGTCATTCCCTTCCGAAGAAGGCGCACACGTTGCCTCGGGTTCGGAAAAGGCAAAGTATGCGGCGCAACGCGGTGCCGTAGGTTACATCACGCTAACAACGCCTAGTAATGAGAAGGCCAGACCTTATAAAAATTCACTCAATTATATTTATTCACCTCGTATGCGCTGGGTTCAGGCTAATGGCGTTCCCGCTAATGTTCATCCTGAATTAAAAGCCGGTGCTTATTTAAGTTTACCCGCTGCAGAGAAGTTATTTGCGCAAGGCCCGACGCCTATTGCTAATGTTTATGCGCAGTTAGAAAATGATGAATCACCCAAAGGTTTTGATTTACCTATTACGGTTAACCTAAAACGAGAGACGACTCACGAAGACCTTTCAAGCCCGAACGTTGTCGGTATCTTAGAGGGTAGTGACCCGGTATTGAAAAATGAATACGTCGTTTTTTCAGCGCATTCTGATCATATTGGCATTGCTAAAACTGTCAAAAAAGACAAGATTAACAATGGTGCTATGGATAACGCGAGCGGCACATCTGTTCTGATGGAAACGGCGCGCATGTTTGCTAATCTACCAGTTGCACCAAAACGTTCTATTATCTTTATCGCCGTCACGGGTGAAGAAAAAGGACTATTAGGCGCTGACTATTACGCACGTAATCCAACGGTGCCGGTGGGCAGCATGGTCGCAAATGTAAACTTAGATATGCCAATCCTTACTTATGAGTTTGCTGACATTATTGCCTTTGGCGCTAACCACAGTTCAATGAAAGCGTCTGTTGAAGCGGCAGTAAAAAATGTTGGTCTCACGTTAAGCGATGATCCTTGGCCAGAGCAAAACTTGTTCACACGCTCTGATCACTACAGCTTCGTTAAGCAAGGTATTCCAGCAGTCTTTTTGGTACCGGGTTTGCAATCGAAGGATCCCAATATTGATGGTAGCAAAGTCTTCGGTGAGTTTTTGTCGACCAACTACCATAAGCCTGGTGATGATATGAGCCAGCCCTTTAAATGGGAAGCAGCCAAAACCTTTACTGAAGTTAACTTTCAAATTGGTTCAGCTTTGGCGAATCAAACAGAAAAGCCAACGTGGAATGAAGGCGACTTTTTTGGCGAAACGTTCGCTAAATAATAGCTTAATGCCATAAGGATCGTTGCTACTATTCTTGAATTACTTGCCGGTGGTTGCAGTGAGTTTGTTGCGTACTGGCAAGTTTAATGTCGATATCGGCGTAGAAAGTGACGTTCTTTTTCGATGAACGAATGTAGTATTCTATGCAGCAGTAATATCTGATAGACTCATTCAAATCTTAAGATCAACGGCTTGAATATGAAATCCGTTCATTTCGACCTTTTACATTTATATTATCTGCCGCAGTTCCTGCCCGTTGCCCAAGTTTTGTCCCGTAAAGGCACAAAGGTGCGGTTTGTTATATATGATGGAAGTGATGTAGTCGAAATCACCAAAAAAGCGCTCGATGACGAAGGTTTTGATTATGTTGTTGTCAGCGATGAGAAACAGGCCCTAGAATATTATGTCGAGCGTAATCCAGACTGGATTATTTTCGGTAAGTCTCCCTCCAGCACTTATACGATCTTAAAAGAAACGCCCGTAAAAATCGCTTTTATGCAACACGGCATTGGCCCGAAATCTTGCTACTATTCCTCCAGTGAATTTCCGTTTGATGTTCGGTTTGTTGAAGGTGATACACGTAAGCAACGACTGCAGGAAATGTTTCCCGATTCAAACTTTGTTGATGTCGGTTACGCTAAGTTAGATCCATTATTTAACAATGAAAAAGAGCAAGTATCATTATTGTCTTTAGGGCTTGATCCAAGTAAAAAAACCTTGCTTTATGCACCGACTTTTTATCCTTCAAGTATTGAATGTTTTAGTAAAAACTGGCCTCAAAAACTGAGTAACTATAACCTCATTATTAAGCCTCATTTTTTCAGTTTAACAAAATCAAAATATGCTAAACAACGGGCTATTTTAGAGGCTTGGTCAGCCTATAGTAACGTTTATCTTTGCTCCCTCGACCATTATTCCTTATTACCATTCATGAAAATATCGGATGTTCTTTTGTCGGAGGCTTCATCAACAATATTTGAATTCGCAGCATTAGACAAACCAGTTGTTTGGTGTGACTTTTATCATGTAAGGTGGAGCTACCGCGGACTTTTCAAATTCAGATTTGCAAAGCGCATGGATCAGGATATTAGTCTATTCGAGCAACTCTGCGATCGAGCAAAATCACCTAGTGAAGTGTTGTTAAAAATTGATCACTGTTTGGCCAACAAAGAGGAGAGGTCAGCATCGAGAGAGGAGATCACGCTTTCGATGGCAGGTAAGACCGACGGAAAATGCAGTGAACGTATCGTCAACTTTCTGTTAACTAACTAATCAACAGCAGTCATTTATTTTATCATCTGTTGTTGTGACAACAGCACTTCATCGTTGGTTTAAGAGTATAAATTAAGTGAAAATATGACTAAATATCTTTAATCACTTCAATAATTTCAGTTGTTGAGATAGACGGCGTTCTAGGAAGGTATTTGACCTCGCAAATGTCTCTGTATTCTTCAAATTTACCAGCCCAATCATCACCCATCACTAAAATATCTGCTTGATGCTCAATAATATATTCACGCTTTAAGTCTAAAGATTCTTCTACAAATACTTGATCAACATACTTAATAGCATGAAGAATATTCATTCTGCTTCGCAAGGGATAAACGGGGTTACGACCCTTTTTGCTAAAATTCAGCTGGTCAGAAGAAATCCCAACAACTAAACGGTCGCCCATTTCTCTCGAACGCCGCAATATGTTTACGTGCCCAGAATGAAATACGTCAAAGGTACCAAAAGTAATGACTGTTTTCAGCGTCCTTTCCTCTTCGAAATTGTCAGTAAAATCTACTCAAATGAAACGAATGTATATGTCGTATAATTTGACTATAAATACTAATCTAGTTTACAAAATAGTGGTTTTTAATGGCTGCCCAATACTCACCAAATTGGTGCGTAGGTTTGCGTTCAAACTTTGTGCGAACAAACTGGTTAATTTTACCATCGACGAAACAAATCAATATATTAGCAAGAATGGTTTCATCTACTGCGAGTGACTTACCTTCACGCAGTTTGCGCTCACGCAATACCTGCTTGAGCTGAGACTCCAATCGTTCAAATAATTTAGCGATACGGTCGCGCAAACGTTCTTGCTCGCCTAAGAGCGCATCGCCGTTAAGTAAGCGAGTAATACCAGGATTCTTTTCAGCGAAACCGAGGATAAGATGCATGATCAGTTGGCAGCGCGTCGCGGCCTCTTTTTCTTCATCCATAATTTTATTAATACGAGAAAAGAGAGTTTCTTCTATAAACTCAATCAAGCCTTCGAACATACGCGCTTTGCTTGGGAAGTGGCGATACAAAGCAGCTTCAGAAACACCGACCTGTTCCGCCAATTTAGCTGTTGTGATCCTCTGACCATGATTGTTTTCTAACATTCCTGCTAGAGCTTGCAGGATCTGCGCGCGCCTATTGGGTTTTTTTATTGCGGGCATGATGGTACCTATTTACTTTTCTTATTATTTTGATTGGCTGAATATTCATTATTCAACAGCTTCAGTAACTCAATAGCTAATGCATATTTGCTAGCAGCCGGTAAGCTGATTTTGTTATTTTTTGTAATGACCGTGAGTGCATTTCGATCAGAATTAAATCCTAGAGTAGATGATGACACATCATTCGCTGCGATCATATTTAATTTTTTGCGCTCGAGTTTGCTTGTTGCGTATGCTTCGACGTCATGTGTTTCGGCAGCAAAACCAAGAGTAAATGGCGGGTTTGCGAGCGCTGCAACCGTTTTTAGAATATCAGGGTTTTGCTCAAACGATAGCGTTAACAGGCCGTCTTTCTTCTTTACTTTATGCGTTGGAATGTCGGTAAGTTTGAAGTCCGCAACAGCAGCGCAGCCAATAAAAATGTCTTGCGTATGAATATCCGCCATAACGGCGTCATGCATCTCTTGCGCGCTGACAACTGATACTAACTTTATATCAGCGGGTGGTGAGACACTTACCGGGCCGGAGACAAGTGTTACGTCAGCGCCCATCTTTTGCGCTGCTTCGGCTATTGCATAGCCCATTTTTCCTGAGCTGTGATTTGATATATAGCGAACGGGGTCTAATGCTTCGCGGGTTGGGCCCGCAGTGATCATTATTTTTTTACCTATAAATAGATTTGCTGCGCTATTTATTTGTTCGTTATTTGCTTGCCCTGTATTTATGCTCCCTGTATTTATGCGCCCTGTATTTATGCTCCCAGCAGTTATGCGCTCAGCAGTTATCCGTCCAGCAAAGTAGTCGGCAACAAAGGAAACCACGTCCTCGGGTTCGGACATGCGGCCGTACCCGATGTCGCCACAAGCTTGTTCGCCACTGGCGGGACCAATTTGTAGAACACCTCGTTGCTGTAATTTCTGCAGATTTTCAGTAGTTGCTGGCGCAGCCCACATTTGCTGATTCATCGCGGGTGCTATAGCAATCGGTGCTTTGGTAGCTAATGCTAGGGTGGTAAGTAAATCATCGGCTAAACCGTGAGTCAGTTTTGCCATAATGTTCGCAGTTGCTGGAGCGATAACAAAAATATCAGCCCAACGAGCTAGCTCGATATGACCCATTGCCGCTTCAGCATCTTCGTCTAATAAACTGTTGCTTATTTTATTTCCGGATACTGCTTGTAGGGCTAATGGGCTGACAAACTCCTTCGCAGAATCAGTCATAACTACCCTGACATTCGCGCCTTGAGCAATCAATTTACGCACAAGGTCGGGAGTTTTGTAGGCAGCTATACCGCCACTAATACCAAGTAAAACGTTCTTTTGTTCAAGTTGCATATTTTGCTATAGCGAGTACAACTGTGCGTTGCATTCGTTCATCAAAGGAGTAGATGAATGGTATTGTGACAAAGTTAACCAAGGAAGGGAAATATGAAAATCACTAATTGGCCTCAATTTGAGCGCCCAAGAGAAAAATTATTGCAGTTTGGCGCGCAAACGTTATCTGATGCCGAGCTACTTGCCATTGTTCTCCATACTGGAATTAAAGGCAAGAACGCAGTCGAGCTCGCGCGTGAAGCGCTTGTTTCGTATGGTTCGGTGCGAGCAATAATAAGCGCTAGTAAAACGCAATTCACAGGCACACTCGGCTTTGGAGTAGCAAAATATGCAACGTTAACAGCATGCTTTGAATTAACTAAGCGTTCACTCGCTGAAAGCTTGCTCAAACCTCATAGTTTCACGCAAGCCGACGCTGCTTCAAACTATTTATTGGCTGAATTACGCGATAAACCACATGAAGTATTTTCAATGTTATTACTTGATAGTCAACATCAACTGATTGCTTTTAGGCATATGTTCAGGGGCACCATTAATAGCGCGGCTGTGTATCCTCGAGAGTTAGTTAAACAAGCTTTAGAGGACAATGCTGCCGCAGTCATTTTAGCGCACAATCACCCTAGTGGGGTTGCAGAACCGAGTCAAGCTGACATACAAATAACCGAGAGAATTAAGCGTGCCTTAGAATTAATAGACGTAAGAGTGCTAGATCACTTTGTGATCGGTAACGGAACTGCGGTATCATTCGCGCAACGAGGACTGTTGTAGCTTTTTATTACACGTGAAGAAATATCGCACATGAAAAAATGGAAAATTTACTTAATTAATTTGGCGAGGTCCAAGGACAGACTAGCAGCTTGTGCGCGCCAGCTTGATGCTCACGATCTTTCTTACGAGCGCATCGAAGCCGTCGATGGCGATGATATGCAGAACTCGACAATCAGCGATGTTTATGACTTCAATAAGTCGTCTTATCACAAGCATATGACTAAGGGTGAAATCGCCTGTTATTTAAGTCATGTTCGTACTTGGCAAAAAATTGTCGATGAAAAATTGGATTATGCGGTTATCTTTGAAGACGATATTTTATTGCAAGACAGTATTCAACAAGGTTTGCAAGCTATCGGGTCAATCAATGAACCTTGGGATCTGATTAAACTCGCCGAGGCACCCGTTAAACGTAAGGTAATGCATCATATTCCTGTACATGAATTTTCACTTGTCACTTACAACAAAGTGCCTATTCGTTGTTGCGCACAAGTTATTAGCTTGGCGGGTGCGAAAAAGCTGTTGGCTAATAATACGAAAGTCACTCGGCCCATTGATATTGAACTGCAATATTGGTGGGAGTCTGGGCTCTGTGTGTTTGGTTTGCAACCTTATACAGTCGCTCCAGACCACAATCTTTTCAGCGAAATTGATAAAGAGCAAACCCGTAAAAAAGCCAAACAAAGCTTTCCAAAAAAAGTCTTGAGTGGGTTCTATTTTCTTTTTAAGAACAAAAAGGAGCTACAAAAACGGCTACAAAAATTGAGCGAACGATAGTTGCCGGTCCCGCTTAAACACAAAACGAAAAGCCTCAAGTCACTATTGCGCTGCAATATAAATAGCCTGTAAAAATTGAATATGGGTACTTCGCGCTCTTCAAGCAACTAAGCGCCTTGTTCGGTCAAACCAGCAGTTCTATCGGCGAATAGTATTAATCAAAAATTTACTGAAAAGAACGGCTATCACTTCTCGATAGTTTGTTATACTGCAGCCTGCGGAATACCCAAATTTTAGCTCTTTCTATGTGACATAAAGTCATAAGTCAGAATAGACTTTTGTCATTATTCTGAGCATTGTAAGCAAGAAACCACCGTTAATCGGTTAAAAACGCAAAAAAATCGCCTTTAGACGAAGTTTTTGTTGAATTGGGCTGTTATTTACTGTATAAAATGCGCCCTCATTATTAAAGACGTTTAACAGCAATTTTTGTTTGCTTGGGTTAGACGGCAAACAGTTTTTCTGGAGACAATAAGATGTCAAAAGTTTGTATAGTTACAGGTAAGCGTCCTTTATCGGGCAACAACCGCTCACACGCTAGAAACGCGACTCGTCGTCGCTTTTTGCCAAATCTTCAAACTCACCGCTTTTGGGTTGAGAGTGAGAACCGTTTCGTGAAATTACGCCTAACTACTAAAGGTATGCGTATTATCGATAAGAAGGGCATTGATACAGTATTAGCTGATATCCGCGCTCGTGGCGAGAAAGTTTAAGGAATTACCATGAGAGATAAAATTAAATTAGTTTCTACTGCTGGTACTGGTTTCTACTACACCACAGACAAAAACAAGCGTAATATGCCTGGCAAAATGGAGATCAAAAAGTATGATCCTAAAATTCGCCAGCACGTTATGTTCAAGGAAGCAAAAATCAAGTAATTAACTTGCATTTTGTCTCCACGAAAACCCAGCCCAGGCTGGGTTTTTTACTTCTAGATGGATCATTGTTGATGGCTATATTGCTCATTTAAATATGAACAATTAAACAAACAATTGCGACAGTAAAATACAAATAAGCATACAAACAATCCTAGTGGTAACAAACCCTATTGATCAATTGGGCTTCTACCTGTTTAATAGGTGCTGGTGTTGTCCTAGTTAATGATCTAATGAAAAAATATTTGTTTTACATCTCTCAAAATTACTCATTTGAAGTTTTGCGACCTTTGCAAAATGAGATTTGGCGCCAAGGTGGCGAAGTTGCTTGGTTTGCTGAAGATGCTGGTGTTAACGTGAACGTTTCTTTTTTCAGACCGAATGAGCAGGTGCTTACCAATATTGAAGATGCAATCGCTTTCAATCCATTTGCCGTTTTTGTACCCGGCAATATGGTTCCTACGTTTTTGCCTGGCTTAAAAGTAGGCATTTTCCATGGTTTTGTGGGTTTCAAAAAGCGCAAAAAAGATAATCTTAACTATCATTTTATTATTAGAGACTGTTTTGACTTGTATTGTACTCACGGCGAGTCATCTACCGCCACATTTCAAGCATTGGCAGCAAAGCATAAACACTTTCAAGTTATTGAAACGGGTTATTGTAAAATGGACCCTTATTTTTCATCCGCTTTAGCGAACAAAAAGGTGAATGAAAAGCCAGTGATTTTGTTTAGCTCTACATTTTCACCGAGAATGACTCAGGCACCGCTGCTATTGCCATACATCGAAAAGCTATCGCGTAACCCAAAGTGGAGATGGAAGGTTACTTTTCATCCTAAAATGGCGAGAGAAACGGTTGAAGCGTACAGGAAGATTCAGCACGAAAACCTGAGTTTTATCGAAACAGACGAGCTTGCACCACATATGCTTGAAGCTGATTTAATGTTGGGTGACAACTCATCGATGATTACCGACTACCTATTGTTGAACAAGCCCGTTGTGACGGTTAACAATGAAGCACCAATGCCGTATTTGCATAACATTACCGACCCAGAACAGCTTGAAAGCGCAATAGAATATGGACTTGCTCAACCCGAAGACCTGATGAACGCAATTAAGGACTTCGGGCTGTATACTCATCCCTACACAGATGGTAAGTCGGCAGAAAGAGTGTTAATTGCTGTCAATCAAGCGGCAGAGAGTTTATATAAAATGAAAAGAAAGCCGCGTAACATTATTCGCAACTTAAAAGCCAGAAAGAAGTTTTCTTATTGGAAGCTTTGAATAAGAGCACTTATCAAGAGCTTTGATGAAGAACCTTGATTCGCTGCAAGAAAATACCAATATAGTGATAATTTACAGTGCTAAACTAGGGATATAAATGGCTCGACTATCGCAAAAAGCGTGGAACAACGTGATCATCTTTACCATGCTGGCGATGATTCTCGTATTGAATATAGGTAGCTTCAAATCGGACGATTCTGATTTCCCTGTGCCTGTTATAGAGGAAGGAGGACTGTTACTCAGCCTTCAAATTGATCAATATGTGATTGAGCGTGCAGGTCAAACGTGGCGATTATCTTCTTCAAGCCCCTTGGCCAATGAGCAACCTTCAGAAGAACAGTCCGAAGCTTTAGCTGTTTTAGTCGATAACTGGCAGAGAGCGCTCGTTAAACCACAAAATGAAGTAACGGCAGAGGCATTGCAGGCGCCCGATGTTGTTGCGGTTCTATGGCTAGCGGGTGAACGAAATGGTCTCGTATTACCTATAAAGACCATCAATCAGCAAACTTATTTAATGTTCAACAATGAAGTGATGTTATTAGACTTCCCAACAGTTGAACAACTTACTCAGTGGTAACCTAATCCATGCCAGAATTACCTGAAGTCGAAGTCACTAAACTGGGTATTGCTCCCTTTTTGGAAGGCAATATCATAAGCAAAATAGTTGTTCATCAGCCACAGTTGCGCTGGATTGTGCCACATGAGGTGCAGCTTGCCTGCCAACAAACCATCAACTCAGTAACTCGCCGTGCAAAGTATTTATTTATCAACACTGACCTTGGTGCCTTAGTCATGCACTTAGGGATGTCGGGTAAAATGCGGGTGGTCGATACACATCTTGAGCGCAAAAAGCACGATCACATTGAAATAGAACTAATGACCGGTAAGAAGTTAGTGTTTAACGATGCGCGTCGCTTTGGTTCTTGTTTATGGCAATCGCCAACTGAACCGCCTTTAAAGATATTGCGCTCCTTAGGTCCCGAGCCATTGACCGCTGAGTTTGACGCTAATGTGTTGTTTGGTAAATCGCGAGGTAAGCTGTCGCCAGTCAAGAGCTTCATTATGGATAATGCTGTGGTCGTAGGGGTGGGTAATATTTACGCTAATGAATCGCTGTTCAAGTCAGGTATTGACCCACGTCGAGCTGCAGGCAAAGTGAGCCTTAAACGCTATAAATTACTTGCAGATAATATAAAGCAGGTGCTAGCAAATGCAATTAGTCAGGGGGGAACAACGTTAAAAGACTTTGCCCAAGCCGATGGCAACCCAGGCTACTTTGCACAGCAGCTGCTGGTTTATGGCCGCGCAGGAGAGGCATGTGACGTTTGTGAAACGCCTATTCGTTCTGTAGTCATTGGCCAACGGAACACGTTTTATTGTATTCAGTGCCAGAAATAGTTCCGCAGCTACACAGCGTTGCGCTCGTAACCCTAAGCGCACCACTATATTGATGTGTGCTCGAAATAGGTTAATTATTTCTTGTTATGTAATCGCTGCTCTAGCGCGTTTAGTACTTCGGGCGCTACAAATTCGCTGACATCGCCATGGTGCAACGCGACTTCCTTTACTAGTGTGGATGAAATAAACGAGTTTTCTTCTGACGGAGTTAAGAAGACGCTTTCAAGGTCATGATTCAGGCGTCGGTTCATATTCGCGAGTTGAAATTCAAATTCAAAATCAGAAACGGCTCGTAAACCACGAATTAGAATATTCGATCCTTCAGTACGCGCTAAGTCGGCAAGTAAACCAGTAAAGCCTTTCACTTCAACATTAGGCAAATTGCGTGTCACATTCTTCACTAACTCGACTCTTTCTTCTAAGCTGAACAAAGGTTGCTTATTGGGATTGTATGCAACAGCAACCATCACGTGTGAAAACATTTTTGATGCTCTACCGATAAGGTCAGAGTGGCCGTTAGTGATGGGGTCAAATGTGCCAGGGTAAATTGCTTTAATTTGTGTCATCCCTAAATTGCCTGTGGTGTTTCTTTAAAGTGGGATGAGACAGTAACTGAAAGGGGACAATAATTGCAATTAATTATCGATAAAAAGTGTTTAACCAAAGGCAATGCGATAATATTACGCTTGGACTTCTCTACTATATGGATTGGATATATTTCGTGATTTTTCGCGCCTTCGCTATTTTCTTTTTATTTCTTGCTTGTAACACATCGGTGTTATCCTCGCCGTGGGTTGGCACTGTTGATAAACAGCTACATTACGACCTACAAACGCTTCAGGAATGGGGCTATTTAGATGCCACAGTGATTACCTACCCAGTTCCTTGGAAAGGGGTTGCTAATCAAATACTTTCGCTAGATGAAAGTAACATGTCTGAAATGCCAAAACAGGCGGCGCAGCGATTAAGCCACTATTTGAATTTGCAAAAACAAGAAAAGCGCAGAACGTTTCTCGAGCTGCAGGCGTCCAGCGACGACCCTCGATTAACTTCTTTTGATGGCATTAACGACGTTAAAGCCTCAGCTAAAATTACCAATGAGTTTTATTGGGGCCGCTTGAGTGGCCAATTAAGCGTTAATTATCAATCTGGCGGCGAAAAGAATTTAGACAATAGCTTTCTAGCTTATCAATTTGGTGAGTGGAATATTCGGGCTGGTTCAATTGATCAATGGTGGGGACCGGCGCAATCGAGCAGTTTGATATTGTCGAATAACGCAAGGCCGATCCCAACAGTGGCACTTTCACGTTCCCTGGCAACGGCATCAGAGAGTCCATGGTTGTCTTGGATGGGGCCTTGGTATTTTACTAGCCAACTAGGGCAGCTTGAGAGCGACAGAGCAGTACCTGATACAAAATTACTGTTAAGTCGATTTACTTTCAGTCCGTTTAAACGCTTCGAATTTGGTGCTTCTTGGGCCGCGATGTGGGGCGGTGAGGGGCAGCCAAGAAGTTTTAGTGATTTTATTGACGTTATTACATTCCAAGCGGTGTGTACTCGGGAGCGCGACGTTTGTGATGATTCCGAATTAACCAAGCAAGGCAATCACCTCGCAGGGTTCGATGCTAAGTATACTTTTAACCTCTTCGATAGACCTATCTCTGTATACGCTCAGCGCATTGGTGAAGATGCCGTCAGTGGCATTAACATTACGGACCAAGCGAACTTATTTGGTGTTTCTACCTATTTTGCGAATGCGAAAGTGTTCCTAGAAAGCAGCGATACTAATATTGCATGTGCAGGCGATGGCAGCACTATTACCAATTGCTATTATGAAAATGGCGTATATACCAGCGGATATCGCTACAGAGGACGGGCTATTGGCAGTACCTTTGACAGTGATGCCAAGCAAATTACTTTGGGTGCTAACTTCCGTTTTGACGGCGGTGCCATTGCCGAAGTTATTTTACGCAAAGCTGAATTAAACCCAGATGGTACGCAACCTTCCCCCGTTTTAACTGACGACGTTACAGAAGACTTACTGCAACTGAGCGGCTTCTATCAACGTCCGTTCGGTGACTGGTTGTTAAAGGCAGGTGGAAGCATTGAATCACGTAAATTTGTGACGCAGGATAGCGAAATTGACGTACTGCTATATTTGAACGCTACTTACTCATTCGACTAGCGCTTGACCTTGCAGTTAGGATTGATAACCTTGCACAACTGAGTTCCAGCAATCTTCATCGTAATAATAGGGCGAAAATTTCGCCCTTTGTTTTTCTAGAGAACGTTTAAATCTCTCTAAATTAGAACTCTTCCAAGCGTTTCCGCCGCGAATTTTGCAACCGTCAAAATCTAATAGATAGACTTTTATCTGCGGTTCGTCACCGCTGTTTACCTTAGGCTGCTCTGAAGTTTCAATAGTCGGTGTACTTTCGCTTAATAATTCTGCTTGTAAAGTTGAGTCGGGTTGTTGCAGTAAAACATTTTTGACATTGATATCGTAGTGACAAGCTTGAAGGTCGTGCATTTTACGCAAAGTCGCACCGATCTCATGCCATACCGAGGGCTTAAGCGCTTGCTGCAAAATGTGGCTGTGCAGTTCTTGAGCGCGAGGAATAGCACCGGTAATGATGTCAGCAGTGTAGGAAAAGCGAGTGTGCTTTAGCTTTGCAGCCAAGGGTTTCGGAACGTTTAAACCTGCCTCGTGTAATTTCGCCAACAAGCTAAGCTCTCGATAAGGCCTCGTTTGTCTTAAATGACGAAATATAAATCTGTCGGTGGATACCTTGGCAACTAATCCACCACGATAATAATGACGTAAAACGCAACTTTCGCCCAATATCGAGAAAAAATACACCAAGCCGCGACCAGAAGCGGTATTTGTAATTAGGTTTTCAGTTAACAGCCAGCTTGGGTCGAAGCGTTTGCATAAGTGGCTCAAATCGTCATTGAGAGTTTCAGAGCGTGGTGCCCAAGTGCTTTGCTCAGGCAACAAAATAAACTCATTCGGCCCAACGGAAAAGGTCTCAATCACTGGCATATTCTTGGTGTGCGCTTCAAAAACTAATAATATGGTGTAACATATCAAAAATCATGTACTTAGCCTAACGGAATTCAATTGAGCCAAGCTTTTCAACTTTGCATTTTACGCTTATCAGCAATTGGTGATGTTTGCCATGCAGTCGCGATGGTGACGCGCATTCGCAAACATCGGCCTGACATTAAAATAACGTGGATTATCGGCAAAATAGAGCATCAGCTGCTGAAGGGTATGCCGGGCGTTGAATTTATTGTGTACGATAAAAAAGGCGGAAAAGAAGCCAAAGAAGCGGTTAAGCAAGCGCTTGCTGGGCGTGTTTTTGACGCCATGTTTGTTATGCAGGTGGCCTTGCGCGCTAATCTACTTTCCAGAGTTGTAAAAGCCAAGCGGCGAATTGGTTTCGACTGGGCTCGCAGTAAAGAGGGGCATTGGCTTTTTACCAATGAACGTATCGAAGCGGTAAAATATGCGCATGTGCTGGAGGGGTTTATGGGGTTTGCCGATAAGTTAGGTATTCCCAAAGACGACAGCCTACAGTGGGATATGCCGCTTGATAACAAGGATAAGGAATGGGCAAAAAGCCAAACGGGGTCCTTAGATAAGTACGCTGTTATCAGCCCAGCAGCATCGAAGGCAGAACGAAACTGGACTGTTCACGGTTATGTCGCCGCTGCCCAGCATTTGATACAAAAAGGCTATAAAATTGTTCTTTGTGGTGGTCCTGGGCCCTTAGATTTGGCAATTTCAGAACAAATAACGCAAACGCCCGATATTATCGCATTGAACTTAGTAGGCAAAACCAGCCTAAAGCAAATGTTAGCCGTATTAGCAGATGCAGCATTAGTGATTGCGCCCGATACCGGGCCCGCGCATATGGCAACAACCGTTGGGACTCCCGTTGTTGGTTTATATGCTCATAGCAACTTCAGGCGCACAGGCCCTTATTTATCACAAGAATGTGTAGCGTCGGTTTACGATGTTCAAATAAAAGGTCAAAAAGGCAAAGAGTGGGTTTATCTTCCTTGGGGGGCGAGAGCGAAGGGTAAAGATTTAATGACGTATTTACTGGTCCAAACTGTATTGAAAAAGATTGATCGTGCGCTTGGTGAACTAGACACTGAGTAAACAATACTGGACAATGTGCGTATACGAAGTTCATTCATAAAGCGCTGGGCTGCAACAAGCTCCATGCAATCGCTTTCACTCATTCGAGGGTAAATTAATGTCGCAAGGTTTCATTTCACACATTCAAGCTCAATTAGACGCCGCAAAAAGTGACGGTCTGTATAAAAAAGAGCGCATCATTACATCGCAACAGAAAGCCGATATAACGGTAACGAACAATGAACATGTCATCAATTTTTGTGCGAATAATTACTTAGGACTGGCTAACCATCCCGACTTGATCGCGGCTGCTAAAGCAGGCCTAGACTCACACGGCTTTGGCGTTGCTTCGGTTCGTTTTATCTGCGGCACTCAAGATATTCATAAACAGTTGGAACAAAAAATTAGCGAGTTTTTGGGTACGGAAGACACCATTCTTTATCCATCTTGCTTCGATGCGAACGGTGGCTTGTTTGAAACGGTCTTAGAAGCCGAAGACGCCGTTATTTCTGATGCATTGAACCATGCGAGTATTATAGATGGCGTGCGTTTAAGCAAAGCAAAACGCTACCGTTATGCAAGTAATGATATGCAAGCGTTGGAAGAACAACTGATACAAGCAACAAAAGACGGTGCAAGATTTAAACTAATTGCTACTGACGGTGTTTTTTCAATGGACGGCGTTATTGCTGACCTCAAAGGCATCTGTGATCTAGCCGACAAATACGATGCGATGGTCATGGTTGATGATTGCCACGCGACCGGGTTTGTTGGCGAAAATGGTCGTGGAAGCCATGAATATTGTGATGTTATGGGCCGTGTCGATATTCTCACAGGCACGCTAGGCAAAGCATTAGGCGGCGCTTCAGGCGGTTACACTTCAGGCAAAAAAGAAGTGGTGGAATGGTTGCGTCAGCGTTCTCGTCCTTACTTGTTCTCCAATTCTGTTGCGCCTCCTATCGTCACCGCGTCCATAAAAGCTTTCGACATGATGGCAAATGGTAAAGACCTTCGTGATTCCTTAATTCGTAACTCAGCGCATTTTAGAACGCGCATGGAAGATGCAGGCTTTACTTTATCAGGCAAAGACCACGCAATTATTCCTGTTATGTTAGGCGACGCCAAACTTGCTAGCGACATGGCGGACAAAATGTTAGCGCGTGGTATTTACGTCGTGGGTTTCTCATTCCCGGTTGTACCTAAAGGCAAGGCACGTATTCGCACACAAATGTCAGCGGCACACAGTATTGCGCATATCGATAAAGCGGTTGATGCCTTTATTGAAGTGGGCAAAGAGCTAGGAGTTATTTAATGAATTCACCATTAAAAGATGCACAAGCGAAACAAATGAAGTCTCTGGCCAAGCTACACAGAGAGCCGGGTATTTGGATGACGGACAATCCGGTGCCAGAAATTGGTCCGAATGATCTAATGATAAAAATTCGTAAAACCGCTATTTGTGGTACCGACATGCATATTTTTAACTGGGATGAATGGTCACAGCAGACTATTCCTGTTCCTATGATTGTGGGTCACGAATATGTCGGTGAAGTGGTTGAAATCGGGCAAGAAGTTGCTGGTTTTAAAATAGGGGACCGTGTGTCAGGAGAAGGACACATAACGTGTGGACACTGCAGAAACTGTCGTGCGGGCCGCAGACATTTATGTCGCAATACTACCGGTGTCGGTGTTAATCGACAGGGTTCGTTTGCTGAATACTTAGTGCTACCCGCGTTCAACGCATTTAAGATACCGGCCAATATTAGCGACGATATGGCTGCTATTTTTGACCCCTTCGGTAACGCAGTACATACCGCATTATCATTCGATCTCGTTGGCGAGGATGTACTGATTACGGGCGCAGGACCGATAGGCATCATGGCTGCGGCGGTCGCCAAGCACGCAGGCGCACGCTATGTGGTTATTACAGATGTGAATGATTACCGCTTAGATTTAGCGAAGAAAATGGGCGCAACGCGAGTGGTTAATGTTGCCTCTGAAAACCTAAAAGACGTCATGGACGAATTGGGTATGACGGAAGGGTTTGATATTGGCCTAGAAATGTCGGGCGTGCCCTCGGCGTTTCGCGAAATGCTCGATAAAATGAATCACGGTGGCAAAATTGCCATGTTAGGTATTCCACCGCAAAGCGTCGCGGTTGATTGGAACAAAGTAATTTTTAAAGGCTTAACCATCAAAGGTGTCTACGGGCGCGAGATGTTTGAAACATGGTATAAAATGGTCAGCCTGTTGCAGAGTGGTTTGGATTTAAGCCCAATCATAACTCACCAATTTAGCATTGATGATTTTGCCAAAGGCTTTGAAGTAATGGGCTCAGGGCAGAGTGGCAAAGTGCTATTGGACTGGCAAGGATAGAATAATGGAACAATTTGCACATATTTCAATACAAGACACAAAAGCTAAGATGGATGCAGGTGTGGCTAAAATTGTGGATATCCGTGACGATCAATCATTTGCGCAAGCGCATATTCCTGGTGCATTCCATTTGAACAACGGCAGTATCCAGCGTTTTATAGATGCGAATGCCTTCGACACCCCGGTTATCGTGGTTTGTTATCATGGTCATAGCAGCCAACAAGCGGCCCAATACATGCTGCATCAAGGCTTTGAAGAAGTGTACAGCATGGACGGTGGGTTTGAACTTTGGCGAACACAGTTTCCTGCGCAAACGGGCGCTGCCGCGGATGAATCTCATGGAAGTAACTCTTGAGTGATTTTGGTAAAGCAGGAGATCAAGCAGAGGGCAATGTAGGTACGCCCATTTTAGCCTTCTCTGATAAAAAGCCAGCGCGACTGCTGGCAGATTACCTCATCAGTTCCAATATTGACGTTCGTATAGTAAAGGGAAAGCCAGTGGCTCAGGAACGTGAGCATGCTAGCAATAGTTCCGATGCTGTTGAAAAGCTACACTATCAAATTGTCGTGCTCGACCCAAATGATGTGCCCAAAGCGCTGAAAATAGCTGAAGATTTTGTGTCTAACCCAAATCAAGGTAAGTACCAACAAGCGGCTTGGGAAGTAGGCTCATCGTTCAAAGAATCGAAAAAGCGTGTAAAGCGTCCCGCAACAAACAATTCTGGGCTATCGCCATGGATGCAAGACTTAAAATCGACGCCTTTTATGTCATTGGTGCTGTTTATTTGTTTGGGGGTTTTTCTTCTTAGCTATCTTGGTGCGTTTAATTATATTTTGCAGGCGTTGACCATTCGTAGCTTGGACGAACTAGCGCAAACTAATCAGTGGTGGCGTATTTTTACACCCGCGTTCATTCACTTCAGCGTTATCCACATTGTTTTTAATTTAATTTGGTGGTGGTTATTGGGTTCACAGTTGGAGCGAAGCTTTGGATCCGTTTCGCTAGCCGTGATTTTTGCAATTGCCGCCATTAGCTCCAACGTTGCACAACTTCTTGTCTCAGGCCCGAATTTTGGCGGCTTATCTGGTGTGGTATACGCTTTATTTGGCTATGTATGGTGGATAGGTTGGCTGCGCCCAAGTTGGGGGATTGGTTTGCCTAATAGTCTAATATATTTTTTGCTGGCCTGGTTAGCGCTCGGCTACTTAGAGGTCTTATGGGTTAATATGGCAAATGAAGCACATTTATTCGGTTTAATTTCGGGTTGCTTGATGGCGCTCGCTACGCATCAACTAGCGGGAAGAAAGCGCCCGCACAGCTAACCGCCTTGACGTAAATACTTGGTGAAGATGATGTTTTCAATCACATCTTCGCCAGTTTCGCGTTTCATAATATCTCTGAATTTCTGTAATACCAAGCGGCGTATATCTTCCCTTCCAGTGAGGGAGCGAATTTTATCTTCGGGCTGTGCGCCAAACACTTCTATGGCGGTAGCCCGTAACAGCGGCATGTGATGCTCTATGCTCATGATTTTTGACGGATCTGCAACCATCATTTCGATGGTAACTCGCACATAGCCCAGTTTTTTTGAATTGTCGCCAGCATAGTTAGTAACAATATCAGGTTCTAAGCCTACATAGGCATAAGTTGGTTTTTGTGCATCGTCTTGTGCATGGCTTAGCTTGGGCGTCGTCAGCAAGCAAATTGCTGCAGTTGTGAGCAACAACCCACTTAACATCCGGAAAACGCTTAGTTGCTTTGGCTCTGCTAACGCCTTAGATTCGTATGATTTTTTAAAAATTGTCATGTTAGCGCCTCTGGAGAAGAACAATACGGATGCAGTTGTAATCTTTGCTGTGTTAGACTTATTATATCGGATCAAACTCAATTTTCTAAATCACTTGTCGCAAATAAATCAATTTCCTTTAGGTATTCACGCTACTTGGAACGAAGCAGCGAAATACACCATTCCTAATCAGCATTTGGCTGACTGGCTACTGCATACTGGCTCTTTAACAGAGCGTCTGCAAGCACTTACGCATAATTTTGAGGTGAGAGTCTTAGGCCAGGCAACTATTGATGCTGATGAAAGTGAACAAGCCGCGCTGGTGGATTACGCTAAACATCAATGGCAAATACGCGAAGTTATTCTATATGGCAACGGTAAACCGTGGGTGTTTGCGCGCAGTGTTTTACCTGAACATTTATGCAAAACAACGTGGGCAACGCTGGGCAATCAGCCGCTTGGGCAACGTATTTTTAATGACCATAATTTTGTGCGCAGCGAATTCGTTATCACACAATTGGACAGTAATCCGATAGCAGGTATTGATAAAAATTCTCCAGCTGCACCGCAACAAAATTCATTGTGGGGCAGGCGGTCGGCATTTCAAATTAAAGACTGGCATTTACTCGTGGCCGAAATATTTTTACCTGACTGTCCAAGCTATGTGACAGAAACTACATTGAGTAACTCCCTTCATTGGAATGTTAAATAATGCTGTTAAGTTGGCAAAATAGAGACGCCTATTGGCGTTTGATGAGAGCTGATAAACCTATCGGCATCTATTTATTATTGTGGCCTACTGTTTGGGGCCTGCTTTGGGCGGCGCAAGGTTTACCGCCTTGGCATGTTTCTTTAATTTTTGTGCTGGGCGTTATTCTTATGCGCTCCGCAGGTTGCGTGATAAACGATTACGCCGATAGAAAAGTGGATGGCGCAGTAGAGCGCACACAAGCAAGGCCGATTGTTTCAGGTGAGGTTGCACCAAAAGAAGCGCTTCAGTTATTTTTTTTATTGGTTGCTAGTGCCTTTGTTTTAGTACTCTTTTTAAATACAAAGACCATCATATTATCCATTGGCGCTTTGTTTCTAGCGAGTCTCTATCCCTTTATGAAGCGCTATACTTATTTGCCACAAGTAGTATTAGGCGCCGCATTTGCTTGGTCCATACCGATGGCTTTTATGGCCATACTAGGCGAGTTGCCGGCATGGCTCTGGCTAATCTTTATAGCAAACTTAACGTGGACGGTGGCTTACGACACTGCTTACGCAATGGTCGATAGAGAGGACGATATCGCGATAGGCGTCAAGTCTACCGCTATACTATTTGGTCGTTTTGACGTGATGATCATTGTCTTCTTGAACATAGTGACGCTGGGGCTGTTGGCCTACGTAGGATGGCTGACTAACTTACATCCAATTTTTTATCTAGGCTTAGCTGTGGCTGCAGCAATGTTTGCCTACCAGTTCACACTAATAAAAACGCGCCGAAGAGACGCGTGTTTTGCTGCCTTTTTGCATAATCACTGGGTAGGCTTGAGTATCGCTATTGGCTTAGCGTTTGGCTTGCTGCTATAGCTGTTTTGACACTGCGTTCTTTATTAGCTTGGACTAACTAGCTTGGATTAAACTATTCTTTTCTACCATGGTAAAAAATTTTAGAAGATTATTCTTTTGCAGCTTCAAGTGCAGCAATACGCGCTTCCATGGCTTCTAATTTTTCTCGCGTACGGATCAATACCTTGTTTTGTACGTCAAACTCTTCGCGGGTGACTAAATCAAGTTTTGATAACTGTGACTGCAGTACCTGTTTTACTTTACCTTCAGCTTCTCCAGCCATGCTTTTAACGCCAGCAGGAATGGCATCACTTATGTTCTTCGCAATTTCTTCTAATTTTTTGGGGTCGAGCATTCTATCGTCCTTCGATTCAATTTCTTATTAATAATTGTAGCCCGAAATGAAAAAGAAAAAAGCGTTATTCGTCGCTCATTTGTTATAATTTATTTCTTTCCTAGCCTTTCCACTTGAGAACCCTAAATGCGCTTAAATGATGCCCAACAAGAAGCCGTTGAATACGTATCAGGTCCATGCTTGGTATTAGCTGGCGCTGGCAGCGGTAAAACACGCGTTATCACCAACAAAATCGCGTATCTAGTGCGTGAATGCGGGTATAAAGCGCGTCAGATTGCAGCGGTAACCTTCACTAATAAAGCGGCGCGAGAAATGAAGGAGCGGGTTGGGCAAACGCTTGGTAAAGCAGAAGCTCGTGGTTTAAAGGTGTCGACTTTTCATACGCTGGGGCTAAGCATTATAAAAAAGCATGTTTTACAGCTTGGCTACAAAGCAGGCTTTTCGTTATTCGATGATAAAGATTCAATGAGTTTAATCCGCGACCTCACCGAAACTGAATATGACGGAGATAAAGACCTACTGTCTGCACTGCAGTCACAAATTTCAAATTGGAAAAACGATTTGATCATGCCTGAAGCCGCAATGAAATTGGCACGCGGTGATAGTGAAATTGAACATGCAAAGTACTATGTAGAATATGCCTCTCACTTGAAAGCATACAATGCCCTAGATTTTGATGACCTGATTCTATTGCCTACGCTGCTATTAAAAACCAATGAAGCTGTGCGTGATAAATGGCAAAGTATGCTCAAATACCTGCTGGTGGATGAGTACCAAGATACCAATACAAGCCAGTATGAATTAGTACGGCTGCTCGTTGGGCAGCGCGCTAGATTCACCGTAGTAGGTGACGACGACCAATCTATTTATTCATGGCGGGGCGCAAGACCACAAAACTTAGTATTGTTGCAAACAGACTTCCCAAGCCTTCGTTTGATAAAGCTGGAACAAAACTATCGTTCGTCAGGACGAATATTGCACAACGCTAATATCCTAATCCAAAACAATCCACACGTTTATGATAAACGCTTATTCAGTGAATTGGCCTATGGCGAGAAGCTTAAAGTTGTGGTCGCCAAAAATGAGGAACACGAAGCTGAAAAGGTTGTAGCCGAGTTGATGGCTCACCGTTTTATGAACAATACAGGCTACGGCGATTACGCAATTCTATATCGTGGAAATCATCAATCACGCTTGTTCGAAAAAGTCCTAATGACCAACCGCATCCCCTATAAAATAAGTGGTGGCACATCATTTTTTGGCCGCACTGAAGTTAAAGACGTGATGGCTTATTTACGCTTATTAGTTAATCAAGACGATGATAATGCGCTGTTGAGAGTCATTAATACGCCGTCCCGCGGGATAGGGCGGGCAACATTGGAGAAAGTAGGCCATTTTTCAAATGCCAATAAAACGGGTTTATTTGAAGCTTGTTGCCATAGCGGATTAAACAGTATTTTGGGTGTAAAAGCCTATCAATCAATTGAGCAGTTTTCTCGCTGGGTAGTTGAGGCGGCTGACAACGTAAAGCGTGGAGATACTATTGCCGTGCTACGTGACTTCATCAAGGCCATGGGTTATGAGGAATGGCTTTACGAACAAAGCACTAGCCCAAAAGCGGCTGAAATGGCGATGGCTAACGTGAGTACGTTGTTTGGTTGGGTTGACAGCATGCTGAAGGGCGATGAATTAGAGCCATCAATGAGTTTGTCAGAAATCGTCAATCGCTTGATTCTACGCGATATGATGGAGCGCGGTGAAGATGACGCTGAGGCGGACCAAGTGCAGTTGATGACACTGCATGCATCCAAGGGTCTCGAGTTTCCATATGTCTTTATGGTGGGCATGGAAGAGGGCTTATTGCCGCACCAAAGCAGCATAGACGAAGACAATGTAGATGAAGAGCGTCGTTTAGCCTACGTTGGTATTACGCGCGCACAAAAAGAGCTAGTGTTTAGCATTGCCAGGGAACGTCGTCAATTTGGTGAAATCATCCAGCCGGAGCCATCTCGCTTTCTTTACGAGCTGCCGCAGGATGATGTTGAATGGGAGTTTCAGAAGAAAAAACCGACTGCGGATGAAAGAAAAGAAAAAGGTGCCAAAGGGATTGCGAACTTGCGGGATCTTTTATAACGCTGCGGCGTCTTGCGTCTCGTCATCGACAAAGTCGAGCAGGATAGTCTGACCTAGTAGCTCGCCTTGGCCATACTCGCAGCCCAAGCCTTTCAAGCCCTCAAGTTTGCTCTTGCTTGATATACCTTCAGCAATCACAATAAGCCCGATTTTATCGGCAACTAAAATAACCGACTCTATAAAGCGTAAATTCTTTTCAGAGCGGGTGAAAGATTGAATAAAGCGCTCATCAATTTTGATAAATTCGAACGGATATGAAAATAAATAATTCAACGATGCTGCGCCGCTGCCAAAGTTGTCCAAGATAAGACCAAAACCATGTCGTTTTAATTTCTTTATAGCGGGTAATATGAATTGTGAACGATTGCTAAGTGCGCTTTCTGAAAACTCAAGCAGCAGTTTATTGGCGTCAAATACACTGCCTTTAACATGTGCAATCAACTCATTCACTAGATCTCTTTGCATAAGATGTTCTACTGACAAGCTAACGCCTATGCGCTGATCCGTGTATTGCGGATCACTTTGCCATTGGTTGAGTAAGCCTATAGCGCCATCCAATAAGAATTGATTTAGCTCTAGTGTCATGCCGCACTGTTCAGCAATTTGCCAAAACTGCTCGCGGTTTATTTTACCGAAGGTTTCGTTGTGCCACTGCAGCGTGCACTCAAAGTACAATATTGTGTCGTCATCTAATTTGACTACTGGCTGCAGCACACAGTCGAAGCCTTTGTTCTTCAGAGTCTTGCGAAACTCAGCTTCAAGATGAATATCTTCTAAAAGCTTTTCACGCATGCTTTTATCAAAAGTGACATAGCGTCCGCGGCCAAGACTTTTAGCTTGATACATGGCAGCATCGGCGTCTCGCAATACTTCATCAGCAGACATGTAGTTACTGTCAAGGTGGGCAATACCCAAGCTTGCCCCGCTGAACATTTCCTTTCCGTCCAGCGAAAACGGCATGGATACTGAGTTGATAACGCGTGAAGCAACCTCTTCAACGGCTTTGATATCTTCGAAATTGTCCAACAGAATAACGAACTCGTCGCCACCTAGCCTAGCTAATAAGTCGTGACCTCGTTTACACATGGCTATACGCTGACTTACTTCAACTAAGAACTCGTCGCCAGCGTGATGCCCTAAAGTGTCATTAATTACTTTGAATCGGTCTAAGTCGATGAACAATACCGCAAATTGATTTTCGGGGTGGCGCTTTTTATTAGCAATAGCGAGTTCAAGACGGCTGTTGAACATGACGCGATTTGGCAAATCAGTTAATGCGTCGTGATGAGCATCGTGAATGAGTTTTAACTCAATTTCTTTACGCTGCTCAATTTGCTTTTTTAGGTACTCATTCGTCTTGTTGAGTTCCTCAGTTCGCTCTTGCACCTTGTTCGTCAACTGCAAGTTATACTGTTTCAGCGCTTCTGCGCTTCTTCTACGCTCCATTGCGACTGCAATGTGATGGGAAACGAAACGCAAAATTTCTAAATCTTTTTGGTCGTAGTCTTCAAGTTTACCGTAAGTTTGCACTCCGATAACACCTTGTACTTCACCGTCGATTACCAAGGGTGAGCCTAACCAAGAGTTATTATGTTCCATCATATTTTGTGCGACGGAAACGTCAACTTCACCTTCTTCAACTAGTGCTAATATCTTTGAATTGTCGATAAGTGACGCTTCACCACGACGGATAATGTACTCAGTTAATCCTAAACCTAAGGGACGTTCTTCTGCAGAGTCGTGTAGCTGGTCGCTAAAATATGGGAAGTTTAACTTGTCTTTTTCTTCATTTAATACAGCAACGAAGCAGTTTGGAGCGCTAACTAGGCGAGCAAGAATATCGTGCAATTTCGAATAAAAACGAGGAATGTCATCATCAAGCGATACCGACAGCTCAGATATTTCGAACAACGCGGTTTGTAAGGACTCGATTTTTTGTCTTTCGAGTATTTCTTCCTGTAAATCGTCGTTAATACTGCGCAGTTGCTTGGTACGGTCGCGGATGGTTCTTTCTGTTACTTCGCGACTTTTGACTCGGTCGACGGTTGTTACAATGTGTTGGGAAATAAAGGAAAGGACTTCAAAATCATCTTGGCTATAGCGCACATCATCGTTATAGCTCTGCACCACCATGGCGCCAATGACCTCAGTACTGCGCTTCAAAGGAACACCAATGAGATCCACAGGAGGCGTCCCTAACATCTGGATACCCGTTTCTTCTAAAACCGAATCCTTGTTCTCTTTGGTCATTACCAAGCTCTTCCCATTTCTGAGAATGTAGCCAGTAATGCCATCCATTATGCGTTCGTAGGGGACTTGTGTAATTACCTCTTCGTCGAGCTCATCGACAAAATAAGCAAAATCCACATTTTTATCACTTGGGTCAAAGAAGGCGACATAAAAATTGTCGGCATTCATAAAGTCACTGACAATGTCATGAACTGCTTTATAAAGACGATCGAGATTGCTCACTGAGCTTGCTAGCTCACTGATCTCAAAAAGCGCCTTCTGAATTTTCTCAGCGCGCTTATACTTTTCGGTAAGATTCTGAAGTTGCGGGATTAGCTCCCGTAGTTCTTCTTCAGAAAGTTCGCCGATGACTGAGTCATCTTTATTCATGTAAACAAAAAACCTTTCCAACTCTATACTGCAGATTTGTTAGGGACTTGCTCTCAGGAAATTTAAAACTATTAAATTCCTTCGATCATGTACTCGATTGCATTCTTTATGTCGTCATCTGAGCAATCACCACAGGTGCCCATTGCTGGCATGGCGTTTATTCCATTGATAGCGTTCTTCCAGACTTGGTCAAAACCTTTTTCATCCAAGCGCGGCTGCCAATCGGCGGCAACTTGAAGCTTTGGTGCGCCTAGAACACCCGATGTATGGCATGCTACGCAAGCCCCATCATAAATTTGTTTGCCGGTACGAGGACCTGCGGCTACAGCAGGCGCTGCGCCAGCTACGTGAATTTTACCGATTGGCTTAATACGCTCGGCAATATCATCATTTGTTGTTTCTTGTGCGTTCACGCTGACGAAAAATAACGCTGATACGAAAAGACTTACTAGTACTCTAAATTTCACTACTTTCTCCTGCAATTTGTGATGACTCACAATAACTTATCGCGATTATAAACATTAGTCGGGGGTAAACAACTATTAGTTGCATTATCCTAAACAGTAATTTGGGTAAAAAATTGCTTCCGTTTGTACTTATCGGTTAACAAACTGATTTTGTTAATATTTTGGATTACAAGCCAAATTGACCCTGCAACAACGCAATAAACTTTCGTTTTTGCTTAAAATCAAAACTGAGTTCACTGATTAAAAACTCAAAGGCTTGATGTTGTTTTTTACTCTTCAGCGCAGATTTTAGTTCTTTTAACAAAATAATTGCTGTCTCGTAGCCTTGCGTGTCTGTATTTTTGGGATAGGTTCTAATCATCCTGCGATAGAGCGCAAAACCCAAGTCTGGCTGCATCGTAATGCCTAACTTCGCAATTTTATGCAGCAACGTATTCGATAATTTGGCGTCTTGAGCTTCAGTTATTGCAATATCGTTTTTATCACACGCTAAGTAAAGCTCGAATAGAGCGTCTTGATTGTCAGTTTCCTGCAATTGCTCAATTAACAGCGTTTGCGCTTTCTCAAACCAATGCTGCACGTCAGCTTCATTTTTCTTTTCGGATGTTTTAAGTAAACTTAAGACTGCCTGAAAGTCCTTCGCCTCAAGAGAACGTTCATACGCTGACCAGTGCAGCTCAAGTGACGAGTCAATGTCATCAACTTGCTCTTGCGTATTAGCACTCAGCGTCAACAATTTACTCTCTTGTCTGTAGTTGAGTTTGTGATTTTCTATTTCAGCAATATATTTTCTTGCTTCATTTTTTCGACTTAATGCAACGCATAACTCAGCTAGCTCTATATATTCGTTAATAGTATTTGCGAGTTTATGTTTGCATTCAATTAGCTTTGTTTGATTTTCATTTGATGCGCTCGTTCCGCCATCTGCATAATATAAAGCTAGGTCGTTGAGTATTAACTCATGAGTTTCATCCAAGGTTTTGTCGACTTGAATAGTGAGGCTGTCCGTTTGCTCAAATTGGCTTTCAAGATTAACCAATTTTTCAATAAACAAGCCAACTAAGTCAGGTTGTTTTTTAACAAACTTTGTATAAATGGAAGGCAAAGAAAAATTCGAAAATGGCTGATGATAAAGCGACAGCAAAAAGCTTACTTTGCGTTGCGGCGTCCAATTCAACTCGCCGACAAATGTTGCAAAAGCTTGCACTAAGGTTATTTCAACTTTAAGTCGATATCCTTTATCATCCTTAATTTTGGTGAGTGCTTTGTTATATCTGAGCAGGGCCGTTTGAATGAGCTCAAATGCAGGGTCTGTCGGTAATTTATGTAGAATAGAAATGAGTCGATTAAATTTTTCTATTGCAGTCTCAAAGTAAGTTTTTACTCTGTTTTGACGCCAAACTTCGCGCAGCGGCAAGGCTTTATTGATAATATCGGTTAATGCTTTTTTGTTTATTTTTCCGTTGCTTACATCGGCAAATAGGACCCATTGTTCCGTTTGATCTATGTCGTTTGTGATTTGTTGTAATAAAATGGCCTTCGCTTCAGCTTCGGACATACTTTCGATATAGCCTGTAATTCGCTGTATTTCATCTCCTTCTTGCAATACCTCAAGCTCGGCTTCGCGGGAAATATCAGTGAGGGCGACCGCGACACAATGTTTGCAAAAATCGAAACCTTCGGAGTCAGAACAGTTACAGCTACCTTCGTATTCACCGTCGACAATAGAGAGTTTGACAGTAAATTCTTGAATTTCTTGAACAATAGCCGTTATTATCAATTGGTTTTTGGTGAAACGATGCACTGCCTCTTGAAAATACAACATTTCGCCTTTGTCGAAAGTGCGTCTTCCGGCAAGTTTTTGTAATTGTAAAATTGGGCTGCTGTCTGGCATATAAGTAAGTCGTTTAAGCTCTAAAGTTAAAACTACGGATTGATTAAAGTAGCGAAAATACTCAATACGCTGGTCAGGTTATTAGCGTCCTCAATTATAAACTAATACGTTCATAAGCGAGGGGTGTAAAAATTGTTGAAAAATCAAAACGCGAAGCAAATAAAAGCGACAGCGAACGTAACATCATATATGACTTTGCGTACAATGAAAATGGGTCAGCTGTAGATGTTTGAAAAGGAGGAGCCGAGGGGAGTCCAAGGCTCACTTCAAATGCGCGTATATTTAGCTCAAATGTTTTTTGAAAAACGCAGTCGTTCGTTGCCAAGAAAGTTCGGCATCTTCAGGGCTGTAGCGACTTGTTGAGTCATTATGAAACCCGTGTTGAGCACCAGCGTAGAAATATGCTTCATAGTCGGCGTTATTTGCCTTGAGTACTTCTTCATAAGCAGGCCATGTTGCGTTAACTCGAGCATCTTGTTCACCAAAATGAATTAAAATAGGGCCTTTTACCTGCTTTTGCAGTTCGGCGCTCGCTGGCGTTCCGTAATATGGCACTGCCGCGTTGATGTCGTTTGGCATTGTTGCAGCAAGCAAGTTGCTGATATAGCCCCCGAAACAAAAACCGACCACACCGAGTTTGCCAGTACCTTTTTCATGTTGCTTCAGCCAAGTGGCTGCTGCCATAAAATCTTGTTCAATTTTGTCGCGGTCAAGACTGCGCTGCATGGCGCGCCCATCATCGTCATTGCCTGGGTAGCCTCCCAACGGAAAAAGTGCATCGGGCGCAAATGCAATGAAGCCCATTTTAGCTAGCCGACGAGCGACGTCTTTTACATAGGGATTTAAGCCGCGATTCTCGTGCACGACTAATACAGTGGGTGCTTTTCCGGTCAATTCACTGGGAGTGACCAAATATCCATTACCTTTTCCATGGCCATTTGGCGAATCAAACTCTGCATAAGTAGCTTTTATACTAGGGTCGTTAAAGCTAATTTGCTCAGCCTTAGCGTAGTCAGGAATGAGTGCACTGGAAATGAGGCCGAGTGACAAACCAGCGACCGACAGTGAGCCTAATCGCGTCATAAAAGTACGGCGGTTAATATCACCGTGAGCATATTCGTCATACCAATCAAATGCCTGCTGAGGGATCTGGTCCGGTCTGAGCTGTGTTTCTTTGGCTTTGCTTTGTTCTGTCATGATAGATACCTTGTTTTTATTATTTCCATAAAAATTTTAATACGAAAAAATAAGCTGTCGTGGTTCATAATTTATACTATGCATCGTTTTGTGATTCAATAAGTGTGAGTTTTATCAGGCGGTGCCAAGCACAAAAGTACGTATCTCAAAACACAAAGTTAAAGAACTATGAAAGTCATTTCGCTATTTTAAATCGAGTATATAACGCAGCAGAAAGACAGCGGCCATAAAATAAGTAATTAAGCTCACCTTTCGATATTCTCCCGTGCCGACCTTAATGCCGACATAAGTAATAAAACCTAAAGCAATTCCTTCGCTAATACTGAAGGTTAAAGGCATTGCCATCAGCGCAATAGTAGCGGTTGCAACACTGGCTAAGTCTGAAAACTCAAGTTCCTTTATCGAGTCCATCATGAAAATACCGACCATCACTAACGCTGGTGTAGTGGCCATAAGAGGGATAATGAGCATAAGTGGCGATAAAAACAGAGCGAGTAAAAAACAGATAGCCACCACGACCGCCGTTAATCCCGTACGCCCGCCTGCAGAAACGCCAGCTGCAGATTCAACGTAACTTGTCACTGGTGATGTGCCCAAGGCTGCTCCAACGACGCCCGCTGCTGCGTCGGCTGTCATAGCGCGGCCCATTTTAGGTAATTTCCCGCTACTGTCTACTAGGTTGGCACGTTTCGATACACCAATTAGGGTACCAATGGTGTCAAACATATTCACAAACATAAGTGCGAAAATTAAGTCCCAAGTTGTTGCAAAATTCACAATGGGGTAAACCAAGTCCATGGCAAAAAATGTATCGGTAATGGGAGCAGGAAGTCCAACGATCCCCTCTGGAGTAGGCGTCAAATAACCGCTTTGGGTTGGAATGAATAAGCCGATGATAGTCAGCGTCACAATAGAGATTAAAATAGCCCCAGTCACTTTTCTTATTACTAATATGATAGTAAAAATAAGGCCTAAAAAAGCCAGTAGGACTGCCGGTTGAGACAAGTCGCCTAAGCCGACAAACGTGGCGGGATTGTCTACAATAAGCCCCGCATTTTTCAAACCAATAAAGGCAATAAATAAACCTATACCGCACTGCACACCAATTTTGAGCGCAGCGGGGATCGCATCAGCAATTTTTTGCCGCAAGCCAGATAGGGTCAATAGCAAAAACAATATGCCGTTATAGAAAACGATGCCAAGCGCTGCTTCCCATGGAATTTCACGACTCAAACAAATTGTGAAAGCGAAAAAGGCATTCAGGCCCATGCCAGGCGCCAGCGCCACCGGGTAGTTGGTTAGCCAGGCCATTAACAAAGTGCCTAAACACGCCGCTAACGCAGTAACGGTAATTAAGCCGGCGACTGGCATGCCGCTCAATCCCAAGATACTAGGGTTGACGATCAAAATGTAGGACATGGCTGCGAACGTGGTCAAGCCCGCTATGATCTCAGTTTTCACTGTGCTTGCATGCTGACTGAGCTGAAATGTTTTGTCTAAAAAGCGGGTGATCATTGGCTTTCCTTTTTATTATTATTTTGCCGTTGCTTCGCGCTAACTACTTATGTTTGCGCGAATAGTCACACTACTTTGAGTAAGCTAGTTGCTTTAACCTTTAGGATCAGATGAAATGCGCAGTAACTAGGTATATTGGGCAAGGCTGTCATGACACTCTAAGTATTACTGAATATTTGCTTCATTAGAAGGTTTGAACGGTATCTATTATTGCTTAGCTGGGCGCAAATTCAATGAAGCTACGTTAGAATGTGTGTGATTTAGTCACAAACAATTATCAAAACACAGTGTTACTTAGTATTGTTGCTCTGCATTAGAATGAGATTGTGCGAGCCTTTCAGCAATACATGAGCTGCAAATAAACAGCTTTGGATAGTAATTTTCGTACTCGACAGGAAACGGGATATTTTTAAAACATGAGCACTGACACTAACATGAGCGAACTTAAGCAGCTAATCCAACAGTTACCTAAAGCAGAGCTGCATTTGCATATTGAGGGTACACTCGAGCCCGAATTAATGTGGCGTTTGGCAAAAAAACATGACATTGCTTTGCCGTTTTCAAGCGTTGAAGCGATTCAAGAGGCCTATCAGTTTAATAACTTACAAAGCTTTCTTGACCTCTACTACCAAGGAGCAGATGTGCTGCGCGACGAGGACGACTTCTTCGAACTAATGTGGGCATATTTGTGTCAATGCCAGCAGCAAAATATTGTGCATACTGAAATAATGTTCGACCCGCAAACTCACACTGAAAGGGGAATTGGCTACGACGTATTTATGCCAGGGTTTGCAAAAGCCATAGATAAAGCAAAAGCGGAGCTTGGCGTGTCTGTTTACCTTATTCTTTCATTTTTGAGGCATTTGAGCGAAGACAGCGCCATCCAGACTCTGCAGGAAGCACAACCTTTCTACTCGATGATTACTGCGGTGGGTTTGGACAGTTCCGAATTGGGTAATCCGCCGTCGAAATTTGAACGCGTGTTTGCTCAAGCAGCATCGCTAGGCTTCAAGCTAGTGGCTCATGCCGGCGAAGAAGGTCCACCGGAATATGTTTGGGAGGCAATTAATCTACTTAAAGTCGACCGTATTGATCATGGCGTTCGCAGCATTGAAGATCCTAAACTAATGGTATATTTAAAAGAGCATCAAGTGCCGTTAACAGTATGCCCGTTAAGCAATTTAAAGCTGTGCGTTGTTGACGATATCAGCCAGCACAATATTGTAGACCTATTAAATGATGGCCTGCAGGTAATGGTTAATTCAGACGACCCTTCGTATTTTGGTGGTTATTTAAACGAAAATTTCTACGCGTTAGTAGACAAACTTTCGCTAATTAAAGAAGACGCGGTAAAACTTATTAGTAACGGCATTAGCGCTAGTTTTTTGCCAGATAGTCAAAAGCAAGAGTGGCTGAGTCGTATACAAGAGATCGCTGAAAAGTAAAAGACATAAAATAAGACTGGAAAATCTACTTTAAATCTTTAGAATCACCGCTTGTTCTAAGTGACGGCCTTATTTGTCGCTTTGAAATGCACCCGTAGCTCAGCTGGATAGAGTATCGGCCTCCGAAGACGACACTCATCGTCTAAAGTAGTCACGGGGGAAACAGTCAACAACATTATTGTAGTGTTTTGGTCGAGATTTTTGCTAACATTTGATGTAACCCACTACGCACCTGTAGCTCAGTTGGATAGAGTAACGGTTTCCGAAACCGTAGGTCGCGCGTTCGAACCGCGCCAGGTGCGCCACTTTCCTTTTTTTGACTGTCGGCTGTTTTATTCAAAATTCGCTGGTTTTGCACTCGTGACCGTGACGTGACCATTTTGACCAGTGTGCTAATTATTTCATCAAGATTCCCAATCTTTCTGCTGGTGGCTATAAACCACGCTCTTCAATTACTGAAGCTAACCTCAAGCCTTTCCTAAACTCGCTCGAATAACTCTCGTTACGTCCTATCGATAGGGAAAACTCAACTGGATCAATATGCCTTAATTCCTCAACGTGTTTGATAACTAAATACATATTTACAGCATCTTTCTTTTTTTCAAGCGCTGCTTTTTCGACTTCTTGTCTGATATGGTTAATTAATTCACTCTGTTTCATAAATTTCTAAATTATGTTGTTTAATTTGAAGCTTAAACTTCTTATCTATTCATTGTAGATCACACCCGAAGAACTGTGTTCTACGTTTAATATATATTGATTGCTTATTCTTACTTATTTAGATCTACCTTTTAAAGTACAATGCGTGGAGATGCTAAATAGTTAATACGTTAATAATAAGTATTGCGGAGACAATATTGATTTACTTAGATTCAGCAGCTTCCTACCCTGTACTTCCCGAAGTACAAGCCGCGCTAGACGTTTCGTTTCGTGAGCTATACGGAAACTCAACAGCCTCTCATAAGCTAGGATTAGATGCTTCTGAAAGAATTGAAAGTGCTCGCCACATTATTGCTGAGAAAATTGGAGCACTTAGCAGTGAGGTAGTTTTCACAAGTGGCGCCACTGAATCCAACAATATTGCATTTAAAAGCCTGCTTTTAGATAACCCTGAACTGAAAGATAAAAAGCATATAGTAACTTCTCAGATTGAACACAAGTGTGTATTGGCTATTTGTAACTACCTAGTTAAATATCATGGTTATGAAGTCACGTATGTAAAGCCTAATGAAGATGGGATCATTCATGCTAAAAAAGTAGCCAAGGCACTAAAAGACGATACTGCTTTAGTTTCTATAATGCATGTGAACAATGAACTGGGAACCATTAATCCTATTGCAGACATCGGAAAACTTTGTTTTGAAAGAGGGATACTCTTTCATTCGGATGCAGCTCAAAGCCTTTGTAAAGCATATATAGATGTTGACGAACTGAATGTAGATGTGATGTCTTTCTCTGCTCACAAGATAGGGGGCCCAAAAGGTATTGGTGCCGTCTATATTAGAGATTTAAGAACCCGTCACTTAACACCTGTTATTCACGGAGCCGGGCAAGAAAATGGTTTGCGAGGAGGAACTGTTGCAGCGCCATTAATTGATGGTTTTGCAGTTGCTGTGAGAGATTTTTCTTTTTACTATGAAAAAATAAAACAGACGGCATTAAAACATAAACTTTTAGAGCAACTAAAGCTGATGAACATTAATTTCCAAGTCAATGGAAAAAATAGTAGCGCACTAGATAGTATTGTTTCGTTATCATTTCCAGCTTTAGACATACCATCATTAATCAGACTAGCAGAAAAACATATTGCAGTAGCACAAGGTTCAGCTTGTTCTTCCAAACAAATAGAACCATCGCATGTGCTGACTGCTATAGGACTTAATGGAGTTTTGTTGGACAATACCTTAAGATTAAGTTTTACTCATTTGAGCTCCGAGGAAGAGCTTGGCGAACTATTAATACATATTAGTAAGCTATATTGAAAGGAAATCGAATTGACCATATCCAAACAAGCTCAGAACAAACTCAAGGAAAAGTTTCCATTCACGGAAGTTACAACTCAGTACATAGCAAAGTATGTAACTACGTCAGGTCGGGAAATCGCTTTAGAAAGAGACAGAACAGATGCTATCTATTTATGGGTACAAAAGTATGACCAAAATTTAGACGGCGTTCGAGTAAATAACCAAAAATTTCCTGGCCAACCTTACGCTCCAAAACAAACTCGAAACTCCAATCTTAATGAAAAGAATACTCCAAAACTAAAATATGGTAAACGTGCTTTCTATCTCGAAATGGATGACCTCTCTGCACTTGATAGGGTCCTAGACTGGTATTCGACATTGTAATCTCACAAATGAATTACCCGCTAGCTCGGCAATACTTCAGTTCGAGCTACCTTAGTCTCAATGAGGCAGTGTAAAATTGAAAATATGAAACATGCAATTAGTACAAATTTAGAAAATGCTAAAAAAGCATTTGTATCTATTAGCGATTTACTTGAAGATAAAGTAGTTGGCGTTAATGAAAGACAAACTTTGTTAATAGCTTATTTTGATATTTGTATGGAGCATATTCAATCCATCCATCTACTTGTTCTTCATAAAATGCATGGTTCTGCATTTGCCCTTATTCGCCCTTTCTATGAAACATATTTTAGAGCACTTTGGATGTTGAAATTTGCCAGTGATCAGGAAATTGAAGCTATTAGACTAAACAATTTCCGCTTCCCGAACATGGCAAGCAAAATAAATGCACTTGACGATATTTACACAGGAACCGATTTCTTTAAGCAAATAAAACATAGTGCATGGAGCGCAATGTGCGATTATACACATTCAGGCACTCTTCAACTATCAAGACGATGGAACGGAGATAATTTAGAGCCTAATTATGAAGAAGGCGAAATTATAGAAGTGCTTAAATCTACTAAGATTATATTGTTATTGTTTGTTTATACTCTACTTAAAGAGCACGGTTATCAATCTGATGCTGAAAAGGTTAACAACTTGATACTCACTAGTACATAAATTGTACTAGTGTGATTCGATTACCAAGGAATTATGTCGGTCGAATTATTGAGCGCCTTTGTCGTAACAAGCATATCAGCCAGTTGCAAAATTGGTTGCTTTTTATGCCGATTGACAGGTTAGGCAATTAAACGTTCTCTGTGATGCTTCATAAAGCTTCTCATTTCTTCAGTTAAACAAGCTAGCTTCAAGCCCTTCAGCGCCCATGATTGAGAAATATCCTCTGTAATATGGCGTGACGTCACCATAGCCCCGTCGTTGTCAAAACTAATTAAGTGTTTATCAAATAAAGCATCATAATGGGGAGCAAGCAAAAGGCCATTATTAACATTAACCTTTTCTTCGGCTGAGGACTCTGCCCATGATTTTATATGACTTGCTTTTACTATACTTACCGATGTGGTCTTAATATCACGTAAACCGGAAAGACAGCAACGCGCGTTATATTTTCTCATCAATAGTTCACGAAAAGCTTCTTGGCCGATTCTTCTTGTAGATGTAGTTTTAAAATTTTCGCCTATGAGTAACTCAATATCCAAAGGTGAAACTATAAGCTTATTGCTAGTAGAAATTACAGATACGTAAAACTGATTATCGGTTCCTAATGCGCGGTCGAAAATTAGCAGGTCATTTATTGCAACATTACGGTTGCGAAGATATTGCCTGAACTCGCTCATAAACAAGCGATGTCTACCTTGAGCCCTCTTTATTTTACAGCTGAGTTTCGAGCCGCCGACAATAAAATCAACGAATACTTCTTCTCCGTCTCGAAGTTCTTGCCCATAGAAATCTCTCATGATTGCTTGCGGTATTCCAGTGCTAGCTTCATTAAGTAGAGTCTGGTCAACAACCTTTGCAAAGCAATCGATAGAACGGACTTGCCAAGAATATATTTGTGTTACTTGTAACACGTCACGCAAGCTCCTCCGCCTTCTATGTCGTCATAAATCTCGTCAATATCAGTCATTTCACAAACTCCGCCTACGTCACCAAGTAAAGCGTTACGGCGCCGTTTCTTCTTAAACCGCTCTACTTGCTTTTCATGATTAGCAACGATTGAAGCTTTTTTCTCAGGATTTTCTAACGTTTCTAGTGGCTCACCTTTACCCATCCAATAAAAACGTTCACCAGTCACGTTATTGTTTTCGCCTTTTTCAAATTCTTTTGCCTGTTCAAATAAGTCAGGGTGCTTTTCTTGAAGGCGAACCCATTCAATTTTCTTTTGAAAAAAGCAAAATGAACAGCCAGAGCGCGAACGCCATGTATAATATGCAGGTAACTCTAGTCCGTTTCGTTGTAGGATATTCTCAATGTCACTTTTTACGATCCCATCTTCCCGGAAAGGCATGACAGATTCTATTGGCTTCTCAATAGTCATAAAACCAACACGTTCTGGCTCATCAGCGCGTATGCCCACATAGTTTTTCACTTTATAACCATCTGCAATGAATCCATCTACCCAGTTTTCAAATGGCTTCAATTTCATTTGCACTGTGCACCAGCGATCACGTTGTGAAGGTAGGAAGTTTTGATGTTTCTTCAACAGACTCTTGAATTCTAGTTCGCCTCGGCCTTCAATGTTATTAAGCGAGCGGTCGTTGAGCCGATGTATGTATCCGAGTTTTTCTTCAAGCTGATCAATGAAATCATTTGTTTCAGGTAATTCATAACCTGTATCCGTAAAGAAATATTCAATATCTAAATCGGGCCTAGTCTCTTTCACATACAACGCAAGTGCACTGCTATCTTTGCCGCCAGAAAGACCTAAAACATGTTTAACTTTTTCAGTTGGCACTATTCATATCCTTTGTTTTGTCCATTCTGCTAAGTAGAAGTTTACTCAATGTTGCTTTTTGTTTTTCAATAGGAATAGAAGCTATAAGTGCCTCTATTTCAGCTACTTTACTCAAGACGTCAGAGTCATTTTCCATACCTATTTTAAGGTACACTTCATACTCCTCGTCTTCCCCTAATTCATTCCTTGTCATAACTGACATTGGCTTTGAAGTAGACGCTTTATTTAATTTACTAAATGATTCAATACGTCTGAACTGTACGCAAAGATTTTGAACCTCGTCTAAAGCGTTGCGAATATGACTGTCAGTCCAATTTCGTTCAGGTGCTCCTGCTGCGGTAACAATGACCATCTCAAATTCGATTTTGTTCTGAATAAACTTGCTAAGCCGCTCAGCAAATTGAGATACCCTTGGTCGTTGAGAAGCGCTTTGTACACTTTCACACCTCCTGGATAACTCCTCATTTAACTCTGAACCAAGCAAATCCTTAATAATTTGCTGAAAACCAGATATCAACATGTCGTGTTGAGACGTCAGGTCGTCGAGAGCCGTTTTGAGCTTATGTGATAATAAATCTTTGCTGTCGTTCTTTTCAATGTCTACTCCAAATATGGTTGGCAGACTCTCTAAAATAAGCTTGTACGGGTCGTTCGCTCTTAAAACTTCATTTCTAAATGCTCTTGCTTCAGCGGTTAAGCCAGGTTTCGACTTATCTATAAAGCTATCGCCGGAGGTTTTTTTAACCCACGGCTTCAGTGTGTGGACTATTTTAACTAAATGCCTCGCTATCGCTAAAATTGAAGAATCAGTTTTAGATTTTGAGTCTGTAGCTTTTGCTATTTTGCTTATCAAATGGCTCTGTATACTCGAAATTTCAAAGTATCTCACGCCAGCTTCATGAGGATGCTTGTGCAGTTTATTTACAAATACCTCATCCAGTTCAGGAATGAAAATTGAGTTGTTTGTAGAGTCGTTGTCGTAGTAAGCTACTTGCCCGTCTAATGACTTTAACAAAGCCAAGCCATATATTCTGCAAAGTCCGGATGTTAAGCCAAATGGTGGAGACATCCAATGTTGGTATAACAAATCGATTGTTACCATAGAAGAGCTGTTCTTTATGAAATCAACTCCACTTTGCCAAAGCCCAAACATATCAGGATTTTTAGTCTTGCTACTTTTATCCCATTCAGGCGGGAACATAAAACCTTCTTTAGTTTTTTGATGCCATCCTTTACTTTTTATACATGAAAGATAAATCCCTTTTTCAGGTGGAAATGAGTTTTTATCAAAACCAAGATCTTCTTTGCCACCATATTCGAGCATTGCCATCATTAACTTGTTTATACCGGCGTTAGCACTTCCGGAAGGTTTAGATCTATTTACTAGTTCGTTCGGCATCACTGGTGTTTCAGGATAAACATGCGCTGCTATATTGGAACAGGTTGCTGACAACGGAGCTTGCTCTAATTTGGAGCCATCATAATACCATTGCGCATTTTCATATGCAGATACTAAGCATGATTCTAGATTGCGCTTAGACTCGTCAATGCGAGTCTCTAATTCATTTTTTGCAATCAAGTCATGAGTAATTTGTCGTTCAGTCTTTTTTATATGCTCAAGAGCAAGTAGCTCTATTGCATTAGTTTTAATTGTTTCAATTGAATTCGTTTGACCAATGACCACTGCTTGGCTGAGTTTTGATACTTCCTTTAACTTTGTGATTGCATTTTTTTTGCCTAAAAGAAGGAAGGTTAAAAAAGCTGACCCAGATAATTGCTTATTTTCCAACACTTCACGCGGGATACTGTCCTCCCGATCTATCAGGAGAGTGTTTGCCCATCGCATTGTACCTGTTTTATGATAGTGACTAGTTGCGAGGACAGGTAAATTCAATTTGCAAGCTGCAGTCCAATCTATTCCAGAACTTAACGATTCGAAGGTCTCTAACAGTAAACTGTTGATATCAATATCACTGCCTTGAAAAATGAAGAGCGCATTGTGCTTTTGTCTAAATATTAGCACAGTCCACTTTTCTAATTCTTCCAAGGCTTCCTTAACTTGAGTAGCAGACCATGACCTACTAGATAAATAATTAACGACAAAATCTCTAGTAGCATGAAGGTGATTATGAAACCCAAATACCGTCAACAATGCCACTAATTTTGTTATAATTACATGCAAGGGTGAGCCTTTTTGCGATGCTCTTTGAATAGCATCACATGCCTCTAGCCAACCCTTTCCATCATTTGAAGTTACTATTACATGATGTAAGTTATGGTCAAGGTAGTCCCATAGTGCCTCAGGTTCATACAATGGTAAGTCACCAGACAATTCTCTTGTATAGTTTCTGGTCAGGAACTCTCTAAAGCCATATTTTTCATTTGATGCGAGAAATCCGAATAAGCTTCTTTCGTTTTGAGAAAACCTTCTTCGCGATATCGGTCCGAGCAACAAACTCACAACTGGATCTAACGGCAGAGTTTTAAATAGTATTGGTTTGTTTTTGCCTTGAGATTTGAAACTGCTGGCAACAACTTCAATCATTTCTGAATATGGGCTTTTTAGTTGTGCTGCAATCTGCTCATCTTTTACGATCGAGTCACCGACTAGTACTAGAGATTCGTCAATACTAGGATTAAAACCAAAATCAATATAGCGACCTTGCACTTTTGCCCATTCTTTTTGGGTCAACACATCCTTGCTCTTTGCATACTCAACGAAAGCTTGATGCAAAAAACCAATGATCATTACATTTTTTTTGGATTGTTGAGCAATGTCGGCAAGCTCTTGAAAGAAGTAAAGGTCTTCACCGCTTCTTGATTGATAATCGAGCGCTTTACCCATCTCATCTATGAGTATCAATATCCCATCATTGCTGCTCTTTTTATTAATTAGCTCCTTGATAAGCTTTAAACAGTTATTGTCATCATACTCTTTCAATGCCTTGTCATCTATGGGTTGGTTAAAACTGTCGCTTAGACTCAGAAGAAGCCCTTGAGCAGGAGAAGATAACCCACATACGTGTTTTATAACCCGCCACCCGATTGGGCCGACTAAACTATCCCTTGCCTCGAGTAGACTTGGAAAATTTTTAACTTTATTTGAGGCATAGCTTCTGATTTTTTTGTCATTAGAAAGCAAATAACTATGAAATAGAGCCAAAGTCGATTTTCCTGAACCGTATGGCCCAGTGATAGTAAACGTTCTCTGACTGGATTCGGTATATGTCTTGTAAATCGTCTCAAGCGTATTGACTGCAGTACCATGTACAATGAAATCATCAATGAACGTCTTATATCTATCCGTACCATCAATACGAGTTGATGTTTTGTATCGAGGATTAACGGAAATCATTGGTTGCTCACTTGTCATTTTGCTCTCCATAAACCGCTTCAATTAGAGAAAATGAGCGTGAGATAAGGCTTTTATCAACTCTGACTTGACGAAGCCCTAACGAATCGACCCAAGTGATTTCGCCATCAGTAAATTCTTGTGCGTCATCCAACTTATGCCCGAGTCCGGCCTCAGAGAGCCTAAATATACGACCTGGTGAAAATGGGTTTATTAGTAAAGAGTCAAAATCAACAGTTGACGTGCCAGAATCAGCATTCTCTTGTTCAATAAAGCGCAATAGACCATAAATAAATACTTCTATGGGCAAATCCGGACGCTCTGCTAATTCACTTATGAAAAAGGCGTTACTCGTCTCACTTATTAGGTTGAGCTCAGTGAGCGGAGAGCTAAAATGATCTTCATCTACCAACGCTTGCTTACCAATAGATATTGCCTTCCGTTTTTTCGCATAGGTATTTAGAAAGCAATCTAAGTCTTTTTTTAGGGTTCCTACGTTGCCATTTTCTGATTTTGTTAAATGAATCGCATCATCAATAAAATCTTCAAGTAATTTTTTCTTCTCAAAGCTTTGTACATTCGAAAAATTGAAGAAAAATCTGTATGCGGTGAGGTATTCTTGATTGAAGTTTAGTAAAAAATGAATTAACCATATACTGCCTATATTTTCCAAGTACGGGTCTACCCCTGAACTCTCATTATCTCCAAATAAAAATCTTCCAATTCGCGTAACACTATGTTCGGTATTTGAGTTCTTTTGTTCGTAAGAAATAACGCGCGCAGCCTCTCCCCAATAGCGAATTGAGTTCACCATATTCTTGCCAACACCTAGTTCAACAATTGCTTTCCGCGTATGTTCGTCATTAGATGTTTGAAATTTTCCATTATTATTCAGATGGTTGATTGACTTTTTTAGCCAACCATACCTAAGAGGGAACGTCTCATGCCCCGAAAATTTTGCTTTCATATACCCTTCACTTGGACGATTTCTCCAAATTGAAGATGATAGACTTTTTTATCAATATATGGAAGTAAATTCCAATAAACTAGCCTCAAGATTTGTTCTAATAAAACTGTTAATTCATAGTGTGTCGCAGATATTTGATTATTATCTAAATTATTGTAATATAAATGTTTTATTGGGTTTCTAACATTAAAAATATTGACGCCCTTTCTTTGGCACTATTGCAAAGGCTAGAATGAGCAAGACAGTAGACGAGTAATTTTAAACAAACTAATCCATGGATGGTAAATCAATGAATAGCGTGGCAAATGACAGAAATTAATAAGGTAAATGAGCTACCCGCTGTTTATTTTTCAAATGAAGAAAATATAGTTGAAAATTTGTTTTTGCCGGTCTGTCAATCTTCGACCGCTTTTCGTTGTATGTCTGGATACTTTGCTTCAAATGTAATTAGTGAGCTCGCTGAACCTCTTGCATATTTGTTTTCGAATAAGCAAGCAACCGGGCGCTTTCTAATAAGTCCATATTTGAATGAAGAAGATAAAAGCGCGATCATAACCGCTTATGAAGATAAGGAGTCTTTTTTCGATAAAGTGTTTGAAGTGGACGTTACTGAATCAATGCTTGCTTCACAAACTTTTGACGCAATCAAGTACCTAATATATTCAAATCGATTAGATATACGAATTGCATTAATGAATGAAGGTATGATGCACGCAAAAATTTGGATTTTTGATACTCCATCAGGGCAGATCTCAATTCATGGTTCTAGCAATGCGACATATTCAGGTCTGATGAGAAATTTTGAACAGCTTGTTTTATCAAGGAGCTGGGACTCTAGTCAAAGCCAAGACATTATTAATGCATATGAAAAGCGATTTGACGAGTTTTGGAATGGAGTAAGGGATGATTCTGTCACTATTCAATTAAATGAGAAGACGCTGCGCGATATCTACTCATCTACAAAATCACACTCCGATGATATTAATCTAGGCGCTTTACTAGATGCCATAAAGGATAGTATGAACGATAAAAAAACACTGGCCAAATTGACGATTCCCAATTGGTTAAATTACGATGCCGGTGACTATAAGCATCAGGGTATTGCAATCAAAAATTGGTTACAAAATGATAAGAAAGGGACATTAGAAATTGCTACTGGCGGCGGGAAAACTTTAACATCCCTTGTTTGTGCAGCGAAAGCCTTATCACATCATGATAATGCAATCCTAGTGATTGCAGTACCTACGAAGCCCTTAATCAAGCAGTGGGCCAACGATGTAGAGAAATTTGGTATTCAACCGATAATTACAGAAGGGGTATCATCAAACAATATAAGGAAAATGTTAACTTCAGCATTTAGAAAGCAAAGAGTCATGGGTGGACATGATGTTATTGTGATTACGCACAATGCGCTAAAAAATGTTGAGTTAATGAGCGTTTTTAATAAATACAAAGGGTCTTTAATGCTAGTTGGGGACGAAGCCCACAATTTAGGTGCTATGAGTTTCGCGCAAAATCCTCCAAGCTTTTTCAATTATCGGCTAGCCTTATCTGCGACACCCGAACGGCAATATGATGAGCTTGGTACACAAAAGTTAATGGAGTATTTTGGAGAAGTCGTTTTTCAATTCACTCTTAAAGAAGCAATTGGTAAGTGCCTAGTGCCTTTCGATTATTTTCTTCATACGGCGTATTTAGATGATGAAGAGCAAGCTGAGTGGGACACATTAACTGACAAAATAAATAACTTGAGGTGGAATGAAGATAATGAGAGTCAAGAGTTAGTTAAAAAGTATCTGATAATGCGGAGGGCTATATCCGAGGGGGCTAAGAATAAAGTTGCTGTTTTTAATGACCTGATAAGTAAGACTAAGTCTTTAAAACACTCTTTAGTTTTTTGCTCAAGCAAGGGACCAGATCAGTTAAATGCAATAAATGAAGTACTTGATGATAAGAGAATTTCTTACCATCAGATCACGCAAGAAGAAACTGGAAATAAAGCGTTAATGCAGGACCTGATCCAAACTTATACGAATGGTCATATAGATGTTTTAACCTCAAAAAAAGTCTTGGATGAGGGGTTTAATATTCCACCGATAAGGCTCGCTATATTTTTAGCTAGTAGTGGGGTAACACGGACTTGGGTGCAAAGATTAGGTCGTGTTTTAAGGCAGAGCGAAGAAACAGGAAAGACTCATGCAATCGTCCATGATATTGCAGTTCTGCCATTACGAAATGATCAATCAACGCGAACCTTGTTAGAAAGTGAATTAGCGCGAATGCAGTGGTTTGCAGAGCATTCTAGGAACCCATTAAGTTCTGAAGGATCAGCAAAAACTATTAATTATTTTATAAATACTATGGAGGGTATATGAGTTTATCAAGAAAATATATTGAAACGCTTATCAGTGAAGAGGTCCTTGGAAGTGAAAATTATAAGGAGTATTCCTCAGAGCAATTGGTAAATTTAGCGAATCAAGTTTATTTAGCACAAATTACTCATAACGATAAGAATGAGCAGAAAAAAACAATAATAGATAAAATCGAACATTTTCAGGCGCTAATGCAATATTCAGGGAGTGAATAATGAAGCTAATTCAAGCCAAGTTTAGCAATTTCAGGTTGCTTAAAGATATCAGCATTGATTTTTCTACAGATAACGAGAAAAAGTTAACTATCATAAGAGCTGAAAATGGTACTGGAAAGACCACATTAATGTCTGGGTTAATTTGGGGGCTTTACGGTTCAAAAGTAGTTAAAGAAAAGCTGTATCCCATGTCACTTGTAGATGAGGATCAAACAACGAGTAAAATCAAAACTGAGGTGCAAATTGATTTTGAAATTGAAGAGGCTATATCTAGGGATTCTAGAACCGTCATACAAATCAAAAGCTATCGTTTAACTAGGTCAGTCATCTCTAAAGTTGTCGCTAGTGGGCAAAGCTACTCGCAAGAACAGGACGCAACGAATTTACTAGAAAAAGTCGATAGCGGATATGAGCCTGTGATGCAAAGCAGAATTCAGTCTCTTATTGAAAGAAGTTTACCATCGCATTTGAAAGATATTTATTTTACAGATGGGGATGCTGCCCTTACTTTTATTGAAAGTACTGCGACTGCAACGGAAAAAAGGCACAGAGTAAAGAAAGCTATCGAGTCATTACTTTCAATGAAAGATCTTGAGGCTCTTATTAAAACAGTCAAGGATGTTAGACGAACATTTGCGAGACAAGTCGACAATACCGACTACGGTAAAAAGTTAAACGAAGCCGAGAATACACTTAATGAAAATGAGGAGTGGTTAGAAGGCATTGAGGAAGAATTGACTGAATTATCGGCAAAATGCAAAGAGGCCGAGGCTGAATTTAAGAAGAATCGAGAGAGGATAGAGGAGCAATTAAAGCTTGGTGATAAAGAAGTATTAGTCCGCGAGGTGAGACGCTATGAAGGTCTAGTTGCAAAGACGCGAGAGTCAATAAAATCTGCTACTAAAAGACAATGTGACTTACTAAATAGCTTAGCGGTTGCTAAAAGTTTGATTAGTCCTAAATTAGAAAAGGCAAGAAAGCTTCTTGAAGAGATGAACGATAAGGACAAGTTTCCAATGCAGTTCATTCCAGTTTTAAAGCATGCTCTGCAAAAAGAAGAATGCCTATGTGGAGCAAAGCTCACAGCAAACACTGCTGATGGCCAGAAGAAAATTGATTATATGACACATATAATTGAAGATTGTAAGCAGATTGACTTGCTGAATAAGAGAGCGTCAGATTTGTTCTTTGGGTCAAATCACTATATGCAAAGTGATGATGATCGCCCTTGGTTAGATGACTATGAAGAAGAACTTAATACCTTTTTCAAGTTAAATAGCACTCGAGATGAGCAAGCGGCTATGCTAGCAGAAAAAGGAAGGCAAATAGATGGATTGGACGATAATCTTTTAAAGGTCTACCGTCAAAAAGAAAAAACAATTGGTGTTTCTTTAAATGAATTGAAACAAGAAATCATTATTAGTAATGAAGAAAAAAGACGAGCAAAAGAAAAAATTGTATCTGCAAAGCTTGATGTCGAGGCATCATCAAAGAAAGTTGGCAAAAACAATAAAGCGGGTGGTAAATATGCTTTATCAGATGTGTTGCTGAATATTTATGAAGCTACGTATAATAAAATCAAGACTACTGAGCTGGAAAAAGTCAGTTTAGAGATGAACAGAATTTTCCTTTCAATGATCGGTGCTGAATCTGGAATCAACTCAAATGGCATGATTAGAGGCTGCAAGCTGACGAGTGAATTTGATATTGAGGTGTTCGGTCCGAATAATCAGCCTTTGAATCCTGACACTGAATTGAACGGAGCTTCAAGAAGGGCTATCACTCTAGCTTTTGTCCTTGCTCTCACAAAAGTTAGTAACGTCACAGCAGCCAATATAATTGATACTCCATTAGGTATGACATCTGGATTGGTAAAAAAATCGATACTAGAAAATTTAGTTAAGCAGGGTACTCAAATTATAATGTTTTTGACATACGATGAAATCAAAGGTGTTGAAGATGTATTAGACAAGTATTCTGGAAAGTCGGTGACATTATCATTTTCTGGCCATTACCCCAGAATGTTAAAAAATGAGCCCTTGAGGCAGGGTGAGTCGTTTTTATGCCAGTGCAGCCACAGAGAATGTTGCGCTATATGTGAGCGAACTGACCAAACCAACATGACGATGAGGGCCTAATATGGAAAATCTTTTTGCTCAATACCCGATTACAATGCCTTCAAGATATCAAGAGAAGATAAAGACTTACTCAGAAACTGGCTCCTCTAATCAGTCGCGAGAGAACTCACCGTTTAATCGCCAAATTGACTTTTGGTATATGGCACTGTGCATCGCTTTCAATAAAGGGCTTACTCCGACACCCGAGAGAGAAACATACGCGCCAATCACGGGGGAAATTTTCAGTAGAAATCAACATAGAATAGCTCAAATACAGATGATTGCTATTACACAGAAAGAGACCATAGAGGTTTTAAACAACCCCAAAGAGATGTTGGATTGTTGTATCGAGTTGGCAAATGCTGGAATTCCATATTTGTTAGCATTACTCGACGATACAGACGCAACGCCATTACAAAATATCTTTGACGAACTAGAAAACATTGGTCAATGAAATGACAAGGAATTATAGATGGCTAGTACATTAGATAGCGTATTCAAGGCTGAACCTAAAAGTGTAAGCGAGTTGTTCTTATCTAGGGGCACTGTTGGTTTTTATATACCTGCTTACCAACGAGAATATTCGTGGGATGAAGATAATCTGAACAGGCTAATGGAGGATATTTGTCAAGGGATTTGTACCTACACTCATCACCCAGATGCGATAACTTTTATTGGTACGATAATCAGTATATTAGACAGAGATTACCAAACGATAAAACCGTTTATTCGGGCTGAGCTTCCTTCAGAGGTGATGTCAGTTATTGACGGTCAGCAGAGGCTGACAACATTATCATTAATTGTGACGTCGCTTTACCAAAATTTATGTCGAATGTTGCATTCTGCAGAAAAGCTTCCTAATGATGTCAAGCTCTTCTTGAATAACCAGATCAATCCACTACTTAATTCTTTTCGACAAATTTTAGAAATTGACCGATTTACTAACGATCCTATTTATCGGTTTTATCCCAAAATAACTAGGGCATATGTTGATATGTGGTCTACTGAGAAGGAAACTGCAACATATGAGTCACCAATAGCTTCATATTTGTTTGGTTTTATTCAGTATTATCGGCAGCACGATTTGAAGCCTAAGGCAGCTTATCAACATGTAATAAGTGAATCTATTCCACATGCTTTAATACCGAAACACAAAAGAGTTATTGATAATGTAGCGATCATCAAAAAAACTTTGGATCTTCTATTCAATAATGGCGGTGATGAGGTTTACCGTTTCCCAGACATAAACGATATACTGTGTTCTCCTGAGTTGCAGGAGCGCTTAATTGGTCCTCAAATCTCTTCGCATCTAATTGACTTAGTTAAGGACTCTGGTAGAGACTATAAAGTATTTACCTCCTGTTTAAATGCCCTGATTTTTTCTAGCTTTTTTCTCAATAGAGTCGCAGTGACTAATGTCGTAGCCACAAATGAAACATATGCGTTTGATATGTTTGAGGCGCTCAATACTACGGGAGAACCTCTAACTGCATTTGAAACATTTAAACCCAAAGTTATTGACGCTGAGGGTATAAAGGACTATGAAGCTTCACAGTCACGAGTGTATATTGAAAAGGTCGACACTATACTCGACAAGTATAAGAAAGCTGATGATAAACATAACGCCACTACTAGGCTTTTGACACCCTATCGTTTAACTTACGAAGGCGAATCGCTATCTAAACATCTATCGGATCAAAGGCGGTTTCTGAACAAGTCTTTCGATCAACTAGCGAAAAAAGTTGATAAGCAGAAGTTTGTTCAAGAACTGTATGAAATGTCCGTTTTTCTGGATGATTGTTGGCCAGAGAAGAAGATTACTCGCCCTCCATTGGAAGCTTTCTCTGATTTTGATACTGATGAACTAGCCATAGAGCTCGATATGCTCAGGCAGGCTAATCATAGTATTGTTATAGGAATAATATTTAGATATTTTTCTCTCTTCTTGAATTCAAAAAAACAAAAGAAAGACTTTGATAATTTTGCCATGGTTGTAAAAGCCGTAGTTGGTTTCTTTGTGATTTGGAGATCGTCAAGATATGGGACAGATAGTATTGATAGCGTTTACAGGGAAATTCTGCGCAATGGAGTTAAAAGTAAGGATGGCGTTCTACTTTGCGGCCCTGTATGTATAATTAAGTGTCCAATTGAAGGTGATTTACCTACACTGACAGATTTGAAAAATGCGTTTACTTTTTGTATTGAAAAGAAAATTGAGAGCGAACTAAGCAAAGATACATTTATTAAACTCTCTAAAAACATATCTTCTTATAAAAATAATAGGGCTCTCTCAAGATATTTGCTGCTGGTATCTGGTAATGACAGTATCTCTGATAACACAACCCCCGGCCTTCTCGTTAAAGGAGTTAAAAAATCTGCTCCGTTATATACATATGAACAATGGATTGAACTAAGTACAACTGAACATATATACCCTCAGTCAGCGTCAGAAGGTTGGGATTCGAGTCTAACTGATATTGCTAGCCCCCATGTACTTGGGAATCTGGTACTGCTGCCGTCTTACATAAATAGCTCACTTGGGAATCGGCCTTGGGAAGAGAAGAGATTGATATATCAAATGTTAGCGGCTAAAACCATTGAAGTCAGAAATAGTCTTTACAGCAGTGCGCTTTCCGATGGGGTAGAACTATCATTTACGACAGAGCAAATAGCCGTAAATGCCAGCCTCATGCAGCAACTGGAGGCAATAGGTTCAGTTAAAGAGTGGAATAAAGCAATCGTTGCCAAAAGAAGTGCAAATTTATATTCGCTAGTTTGGGATGAAGTGCATCTGTGGATTAAAGCATAATATAGTTTCCAAATGCTTGGAATCAGTCGAGTACACTAAATGAAAGAATTTTTATTAAGTAGTCGACTGCCTTCAACGTCTGCATGATAGTCAAAAAAGTCAACATCTTGCTCCGCCATCTTAATTTTAACGCGCTCCTTTAATCGAGGCTGTTCAGCAGCCTCGAAGTCCTCGTAGCCAAGTAAGGTCAGCTTTCCAGAACGTATGTGGATTTTGATTAACTGAATGTCATCTAGTTCTCCGTATAATTGCAACGCAGAGCAGACGTAGACTCTTAATAGTGGAGATAGCAAGTCAATATATTGCTTATGCAGCGTTAGTGAGTGTGGTTGACCAAATTCAGTATCTATAACACTCGCAGGTAAATACTCGTTTGCAGAAATGCACTCGGCTTCAATGCCTTCTATATCTGCAATTTTAAATAGTAATTCCGTTGCAGAAAGTTGCAGATTTTTGTTTGTATCGAAGAACTCTTTTATATCTCTCTTCGTTTGCTCCGATTGGTGTTTGTATGCTTTTCTTTTGCCAAATAAACCGACAGCAAAGTATACAAGCAAGTCTTCGGTGCGCATTTGCCGGCTTGTTACTAGGTCTGTCGTTCCGAAATACATTTTTGCAATTCTAAAGGCCTTCTTCATAGTACCTGTAAGAGTGACTAGACTCTCAGAATCATCAAACTCGCCAACAGCTGGACAACGTCCTAACAGTAGGCTGCATTTCCAAAAGCTATTAAAAAGAGTTTCATTTTTAGTAACAAGAAGTTGTTCTGTATCTTTGCTTGATATTTTGGGTTCTGACTTGTTTTCCCAACTATGCAGGCGACGGTGCCGGTTCTGAAGGAATTCTTGCTCAAGTTCTTTGTCTTTAAAAATAAAGTAGATTCCTGGAGCAACAGCAATTGCTTGTTCATCGATACTGAGCTCAATAAACATCTTTAGTTCGCTTTGAGTGTAATACTTTTGAAAGGTGTTTCTACTTGTTATTATCCCGTCCTTGTAGGGAGTAAACTTTTCTAAGTACTTTTCGTTTGCCAACATAGCTGACACGACAAGTAGTTTTTCTGTAATACTCCAGGCCCCTTGTATAGCTTCCGCCCGTTCAATGCGCTCTTCAATAACATTAATTACGAAGCCTATATTCACTACATCTGCATTTACGATGTCAGCATCTGGTAGAAAATTTGGGTCCCAACCAAGTGCGTCTAGGCCGTGAGCTTCTAATTCCCGCAGGTCGTCACCTCTGCCGCAACCGTAATCGAAGATGGAATACTGCCCTTCCAAAAAACCATTTTTGGCCAATATTTTCATTGGAGATGACAATTCATATCTCACTATAGCGGTTTTTTCCCTAGCTATTGCTACCGCATCACTCGTGTTTTCATCAAAAGCTGAGTTTCTAAACAAACGCCCGTCAACCAATTCGTAACCATGTTTTCGGATTATTGCTTCCCATGAAGCTTTAAAGCCTATGTGTCTCGAATTTTCATATAGACCGGCAGCCTCACCTTCTTGAGTAATCATGCAAAAACTCTCTCGATGAGGGTGGGATGGTAGAACTAGATTTTCTTTACGGTGTAATATAGGCGGATTGTCATAATTGCTGTAGTCCGTAATTTTATGACTGAGTTTCGATAAGTCTACAGTTACGCTCTTTTGCAGTGGCGGGTAGGATTCATCTAAAAAAGTCGGATAGCTAAGTAAACTCAAAGAAAACTTTGTTTTGGATACTTTTATCACGTTCCAAGATTCACGATTTATCTTAAGCGCTGCACCAACGGCAGTAACGAGTTTTTCTAATTTTGGTGGCAAATTGCAAAAAGCAGATTCATGAAGGTAGATAGCATCAGGTAGTTTTTTGCCGGCTGTTATTTCAGCAACGAGGCTTCGAAATAATTGAGCGTCCATTTATAAAGACTCCGCCAGTAAAATAGCGTCTTCTTTAAAAGCTTTTTGAGCTGGAAAGCGCCTGCCGCTATTACTTTCTTGCATGATTTGGAGATGCTGTACTGGGTTTCTACTAACACTGATATGGACCGGGCGGTGGTCGCCGTAAAAGTAGATACGATCATAGTTTAACCGGCTGACTATATAACGAACGACTTTTGAAGAAGGAACGCTATCGAACATAATATCGCATGCAGCTCCATTACGTTCACAAATAGATTTACCAGCGTTGTTCACTTCACAAGCGCTATGCTGGTCGATATGTGGTGCTGTTCCTGATGGTGAATTTCTGCCGATATAGAGTTTGAGCTTTGCAGATGTAAAACCATAAGTGACGGTTAAAGGACCGAAAGCCTTTTCGAGTGGAATAAGAATTTCGCTTACCATCAACTCTAGCGCATCGATACTGTCGCGAGTCTGAGGGCTGTTATCTATATCCACATCGTGTTTATTGCGAAACCAATTTATTAACTGCAGCCCTAATGGATGGGCCAGCAGCTTGATATGTTCAGGAAGTGCATACAAAAATGAATTCCCTTTTTTTGTAAAAACTAATTTATCTGACGTTCTCAAATGCATTAGCTCACAGTCTGAAACTCCCAAGATTTTTTTCATTTCTTTAGTGGTAAAAAGTAGTGTTTTTGAATTAGTCAGCTTTGTATTCAAGTAAATCACCAATTTCACAATCAAGATATCTGCAAAGTTCACTCAGCGTTTGATAGTCAATTCTAGAGGTTGTCTCATGATACAACCGATTGACTGTACTTCTGTTAATTCCAGTATCACGAACAACATCTGCAATTTTAAGACGCTTAGCACCCATTACGGCTGAAAGGTTACATTTTATCATTTATAAGAACCATTATGTGCCTTTAAAGACACAAAAAGCTTGACTTGTATCTAAAGGTTGTAATATTGTGTCTCCAGAGAAACAAAAATACTCTTTAAAGTAGTAGGAGATTATGAATGAACCAAACTTATTTAACAACCTCAGAGTTAGCAAAACGAATCAAGTATGACACACGAACAATTCGTGAACGCCTCAAAGATTCAGTTCTCCTAGAAGGAATACACTACATCCGACCATTTGGAGGGCGTAAGATCCTCTACGATTGGGAAGCTATTCAAAGGGATATGCGCAAGTTCTCATCTCAAGCAATGGCAATACCTATGTCAGCAGGAGGTGTGAGTAATGGCTAGCATTAACGCCCGAAAGGACACTGGTAAACTGTACTTTGATTTCCGTTATCGCAATGTGCGCTGTAGAGAGCAGACTGACTTGAAAGATACACCTGCAAACCGAAAGCGAATGCAAGCAGTGTTAGAACGAATTCAGGCATCCATTTTGTTGGGCAACTTCACTTACAAGGAGATGTTTCCCAATAGCTCGATGCTTAAAAAGATCGATGCTACTGAGACCGCAAATCTCAGAGAGGATGATCAAGTCCCTTTTTTTCAGGACTTTGCTGAGCTCTGGTTTAATGAAAGCAAAGTACAGTGGCGAAAAACACACTTATCGTCGGTGTTTCAGATCATAAACCAACGCATCAAACCTTTTTTCTATGGCATTCGCATCGACAGTATCAAAAAGCAGCAAATACTCGCATTTCGGAATTTGGTTTGTGACGTCAAAAAGAAGAATGGTCAGTCTTTATCGCCTTCAACCGTTAACAGACATATGAAAATTCTTAGAGCTATCTTGCTTGAAGCTGCTGATAGATTTGGTTTCACATCACCTTACGGAAATATCAAGCCGCTTAAAGTACCTAAAACTGATATCAAGCCATTCACGCCGGATGAAATAGCGTTATTGCTTGATAACTGCCGTGAAGACTTCTACGAGTATTTCCTGATTCGGGTTTTTACTGGGATGCGCACGGGCGAGGTGGATGGTCTCAAATGGAAATATGTAGACTTCGATAATCGACGTATTCTGGTTCGCGAAACGATTGTGAAAGGTGAGCTGAGTTATACAAAGAATGATTTTAGCCAACGTGAAATTCAGATGAGCACGCCGGTCTATGATGCTTTTATGGCCATGAAACCTCGTACTGGAAGCTACGAATATGTTTTTGTTAATCAAGTTGGAAAACCTTTAAAACACGACAATGTGACAAAGCGAGTTTGGTATCCACTGCTTAAATTAGTCGGTCTTGAAAAGCGCAATCCTTATCAGCTGCGTCATACAGCAGCGACATTGTGGTTAGGCGCGGGCGAAAACGTTGAGTGGATCGCAAATCAGATGGGGCACTCAAATACAGAGATGTTGTTTCGTGTGTATTCGCGTTATGTACCGAATTTAACTCGTAGAGATGGCTCAGAAGCCGATCGTATGTTTTCAAAAGTTATAGGGGTAATAAAAAATGAAGCTTAGTACTAACCTACAACACCAACAGCCACTTTTAAACGATGCATACAACCATAGGCGCTTCAAAGGTAGCTATTACTTAACCGGCTTTGTTGCTCGTATTGATGACGTGAAAAAAACATTCTGGGTTATCACTTTGTCAGACGCCTCTGGCAGCCTCAGAATTTATTGTCGAGACCAAACTTGCATCGCAGATGGTTTATGTCCTCAGTCTGTCGTTGATGTGGAAGTGAGCATAGATTATCGAGGCACCGAACCGTATTTTCGTTGCAAATTAATACAGCCGAGTAGTGTTGACCTCAGTAAACCGAAGCAAATCTCACAGTTGCCTGCAGCGTTATGCCAGAAACCGCATGCGCTTCAATTACTACTAGAGATTATTGAATCAATTTCAGACCCATTATTAGAAGAGTTTGTTGTTAACGTACTAACTCAACATGATATTGGCTTAAGGTTCATCCAATGTCCTGCCAGTGCGAATCATCATCATAACTATCCTGGTGGCTTGTTGGAGCACTCAGTTGAAGTAGCTCAGAAACTGGCAAACGAACTAAAGAACAATGATGAAGAACGTGACTTAGCAATTGTAGCCGCGCTGTTGCACGACATTGGTAAAACACAGACCTTCTCGTCGAACGGAAAACGCTCTGCAATCGGTTATATCGTCGATCACAATGACCTTACGCTTGAGGTCTGTGCATCCCCACTAAAAATTCTACATACGAAACATGCAGGTTTAGCTAATAGGTTACGACATGCATGGACGTGCGCATCACCCGGCAGCCGATATGGATTCAAGGCAAAAACACTCACTGCTAACTTGTTAAAGCGGTTCGACCGACAAAGCGCTTCAAATGCAACAAAAGCAACTAATTAAATTAACGCAATTAAGGCAAAACAATGGCTAGACATCCTGAAGTTAAAGAGAAAGACATAGTTGAAGCGGGCTTAGCACTAGAAAAGAAGGGCAAAATGCCTAATCCCGGCGCTATCCGCGCTGAGCTCGGATTTAAAGGTGGTTTATTGCGGATTCGCGACGTTTGGGAAAAATATCAAGCAAAGCAAAATGGCGGTGCAGCGATTGAAGAGAATCAGCTAACCCTTGAGGACTTACCAACTGAGATATCTGATGCAACTGAGCAGCTAATTAAACAGCAAAAGAACCAGTTAGAACGTTTGGTGGTTTGCGCATTTCAGCGGTGTCAGTCCGTCTTTGATGGACGGCTAGACGACCACTTGTCAAAGCACGATGAACAACTGGCGTTTTATCAAGAATATGAAGCGAGTGCAGATACCTCTATTCAGAAATTGGAAAGCGAACTAAGAGACTTACAGTCAGACGTAAAAGACCTAGCCGAACAAAACGCTAGTTTATTGATAGAGAACTCAAAGTTAGCAGGGCAGGTGACAGCGTTTGAGAAGGCCTTACCCAAGAGGGAGACTAGCAAGCCGTAACTAACGCGGCTCATATTTGGGAGCCCAAAAACATGATTTGCCAGCAAATGCCGGCGACAGAACAAACCTTTTTTCACGGAGTATTTATGAATTTGAACATCACAGACGCGTTTGAAATGGCAGCAAAAGCACATGAGGGCCAAAAAAGAAAATTCGATGGCTCGAGCTATATTGCACACCTCAATGAAGTATTTAACATATTAGCTTACGCAGGTGTAGAAGATGAGGATATCTTTATTGCTGGGATTCTTCATGACACATTAGAAGATACCAATCTCACAGAAGCTAATATACGAGCAAGGTTTGGTAACAAAGTCTTATTGTTGGTGCAAAGCCTATCGGATGACAAGAGTCTTGCCTTAGAACAGCGAAAGGCGTTGGCTGTTGCAAAAGTAAAAGTGCTGTCTTCGGCCGCTCTCACTATAAAGTTAGCTGATTTGATCAGCAATATGAGTGCAATACCGACTAGTTGGGACGAGCACAGAGTTAAAGCTTACATGGAACACTGCAGAATGATTTTAGAAGCGGCTAGCCAAAACCTTCACGTTAACGGGGTATCCCAAAAGCTTATAAAGTTGGCTGAGTTTTTTCTGCAGGCACAAACAGAGGGTTGTGATGAGTACACCCATTTATGCAAGCTTGCGGAACAAGGCTTGTTGTATTGGTTTGATGAAGAGCAATATTTTGTAGTGGCTAATCATCTTGAGGATTCTAATGAAGCGTGTAAGTTGGTAAGTCCGATGTTAGATGATAGCTTTTGCCTGGGTTTACTTAGAGGGATAGCGCTCAGTAACAGACAGTCAAAGTTGATGTCGATTACATGGGAGCAAGTATCTGAAAGCGATGATCCGCTGATATATGGGACTCCAAAAAAAGCAGCCTGCCAGCGCATAGTTTTAAAAACCTGAAGTTTTTAAAGTGAAAGTAATCTTCCAATGAGTATTAATTATTCTGATATAAAATATCTTTGAAGGGGTAAGGGATGGAGTTTCCGAATGCATGGGTCATTGTTGTTGATAGTGAAAGTAATTTACTTCGAATCTTTGCTCAGTATAGAGCCGACGGCTTTTCTGCAGGGAGGCACAGCAGAGTAAGTAGTGGTTTTTATCTTAAAGATGTAAAAGAGTCCGGTGATGAGTATGTCATTACTCAGCAAAGCGGCACCACCTACAACCTCAGAAAGGCTGACGAAGGCATAGGCGATTCTTTTATGCGATCGGAACTCAACAATATACTTTCTCAGAATGAATATTTTTCTATTACTAAAATTAGCTTAGAGCTATCTCAGGAGGAAATTAGTGTTGCGGCATTAGAAAATGAGTTAGTTGCTTTCTTTGAGAATAAAGATGATGTGGATGAGTGGCTAAGTTCTTATGTACCCGTTTTAAGGAGTAAGCCATCTGATCTCATGAGTTCATCACAAGGAAGACGTCGCATTCTCGCATGCATAGAATGCATGAAATATGGTGACTTCGCTTAGTGTCAATATCATCAAGGTGATATAGGAAATTCAGTCTTTGTTATCATTTTCAATTATGGTATTGGCGATTCTTGAATGGTATGCACTACACGAGTGAAATATGTTAGTTTTAATTGACGTTGACATGGTGTTGAGTATCGATAGTAAAACTCTATTCTTAAATACACGTAATAAAAGGAAAGCAGGGAAGTCCAGACAATAGACCAATCGAGCGCTTCATTAGATGCTTGAAAACGGAGTCGATACTGACAACGGGGTATTGCAATTTTAGTGAAGCAAAGCACTGTATCAAAGATTATATTATTGGTTATTACAGTGAAATTAGGTCGTATTCATATAACGTGTATTGACCGAGAATGAATCGTAATATCGGTATTGAGAATACTATAGACCCATAGTCAAAATGACTTGAGCACTACACTTTTAGTCTGCGCTCATTTATGGTTTTAAAACGTTATTTACTTGAAAAAATTCAAAACGTTTGTTCACTAGATCTTTATATTCTTCATACTTTGCAAAACAGTCACAGATGATTTGTGGGGAAACGCCTTCACCGAGTAATTCTTTCTGTATATATGTAAATAAATTTACAAATTCGACAGTAAATAATGAATAGTCTCTCGAAGTATAGTCGTATTCTTGATGAAGTATTAAAAAGTACTTTTTAAAGTGCTCTATAGAAAGACGACTTCCCTCACGCCATCTTGTTATTTGTTTCTTTATTGCAGATGTATCTGGAGTTATTAGCCTAAGGTCATCTTTTTCAATTGGCGTTGTGTTCAAATTAGGATCGGTTAATTGCGCCCTAGCTATCTCTTCATAAAGATCTGACCATTTATACTTTCTATTGGGGGTCTGATTCTCGGCCTGTTTATTTTTGATGAAGAGTATCAATGCCTCTGTACTGGGATGCAAATATTCACTTCCTTTCTTTTTCGACGATTTCGGCAATGTTTTCATTATAACCGAACGGTAGCCTTCATCACGATCTAAATATACTATCTCTAAAAACTTTTCGAACAATGCCGCCCAATACATTACCATCGTTATTAAGTATTCAGCTTTGTTGGATTTGTTTGAATTCTCAAATACTACTGGTCCGCAATACAACCAAATAGATAGAAAGTCATTCAAAGCAGTGGGAGAACGAAACATTTGGCTCTTTTTAATGGTTTCGTGTTCAAGTAGACAATGCTCCTCAATGAACGTTAGATATTGCATCAGCTCACCATCTTCAGCGGGTCTATTACTCCGTTTAAATCCTTTAATGCAACAAAAAAGAAAGGACCATCCGCCCAAATGTCGCTTGTCAAATGCATACTCGTCTTCAATACTTTCAAATAGCTCCCCTAACTCTGGGTTATTAGAACTCCAATACTCAGATAACTCATCTGCTTCAAGTTTTTTATTGGCTGCGTTTCTAAAGATCTGATGGTCTCGTGTAATGTTAGGGTTCCCCGTTATTTTTTGGCTCATTTTTACTAAGTAATCAGCTTCTGATCTAAATAAACCCGTAGCAAAGAAAATCAGCTCAGGTAAGTGATTAAACAGCAAACCGACCTGCAATCCTTTATCTCTCATATTTCAACCAAATGTCCCTTTATTCGAAACAAACCTATGTAACCATTAGCAACGATGTTAACTCATAGCAAAGGAGAAAAGAAATGGGTGGATCAAGTAATGACGACAGAAGCGATAGTTTAAATCCAAACAACGATGCGTATTGGGATAGCCTAGATAATCATGCAGACCAATTGAATCCGAATAATGACGAATATCAGGGAGATGATGACTGACAATAGTTAAAGACTAAAAGATTCGACAACGACCTACAAATATTGCGGACTTGCTCGTTCAATTTGTTAACTTTAAGGGCAATGTTCGGTAAAAGTTTGTCGCGAAGCATCACTCATCGAGAAGTGATTAACCCACCACATGTTTCAAAAAGGAGATATCATGTCAAAAGCAAGTAGACCAGCACCAACGAATGCACCGAGTAAAACCGGCGGAAAGTCTGGAGTCCGGCGAGGTAATAACCCACCCAGACGTGGCTAAAATCGTTTAAAATTAGAAAGAGGTTCAGAATAATGATGAACCTCTTTTTTCATTTTCTGATAGCTCAATAAATCGTTGTATTCCTTAATTGCAAAATGTTTCAAGATAGCCATTACCAAGATAAAAGTCATTTAAAATACTCAAGAATCTGTATGCTCTTTTGCCTCGAATTTTACGAAAAAGCGAGATTATAAAGAACAAATTTTATTGATAGCAGCCAGTCTAGCATTAAGTTTGAGCAAGCATTTCTTACCATAACCGAATCCTCGGTATGTCTGCATTGAAGTGCAGTTTTGGGCAGTTTGCAGCCGTTGCTGTTTTCTTATATTTGGTATCAGAAAAGTTAAGAGGTGTTACTAGTTCGAAAATTATATGATTTGGATTTACAGTAATTTTAAAGTTGATAATGAAACTATTTTTCTCGATAGCTGACGTTCAACGCCCGAATAAACTGCGGTATGAATTTGGCGATTTTTTGCGTCTCCTTGCAAAAAAACGATTAGTTTCCGGAATCAGGTTTAAAGCGATTGTTAGCACTGTATACGTGACTCATATATCGACTCATCTATCTGGCTCAAAGATAACCTATCGCTTATAGCAAGCTCAAATGGATATCCAGTCACCACGTAAAACGGTGCGCCTTCTTCAAAATCAATTCTGATTCCAGCATCATATTTTTGAAAATTTACTACATCCTTGGGCATATCAACCTCTAGCCCCTCAAACACAGTCGTAGAGCCAACAGGGTCTCCCAATAGCCCTTCTTTATCTGCATCTGATGTTGGCACTTCCCAGTCACATTTAGAAAGAATAGAAACGTTCTGCACGTTCAAATAATGAGCAGCCTCTAATTTCTCTACAGGTTTTGTATCAATTCGTCTATTTTCGGCGGAAATCACGAATACTTCAAATCTACCTTCTACATGTCGATCTTGGGGTTTTAAACTAATATGTGTTTCATCAGCAAGCAGAAAGGTTACAGCGGTTACATAGGTATGTGATTTATAAATCCATATTTCACTAATTCCAATTTCTTTTAGTTTTCGAATCGATTCCTTTTCAGCATGGGTAATTGTGTAGTTCATTGTTTTGAGAGCCAACGTTCACTTAAGCAGCGTTGGCCGTTTTTGCCAATGTCCGTCTTTAAGTTTTTGTTATGCATGCGGTTATTTATACTCAAACCTTTGCTCCCACATTTTCGAAGCACCCAATGCTGGCCCCAACACAAATGGGGAGACTGCAATCAGGAAATAAGTATAATTTTCCTCGGATGTAAAAATGCCACTGACTAAAAAATAAAAAAAGCTAAAAACACTGCCGCCCCAGAAAAAATATATGACAAAATCCCACAATTTACGACTAATCGCAGAATTTCGCTTTTGCACAATAAGCATGATAAACATCATCCAGCGACCGGCAAAAAACATAAATAAAGCCATTAAGGGAAGCGCGATGCCCTCAGCAATACCCACATAAATAATGCCATATATTGAACTCAATACTAACCAAAAAATTACAGATACAATTACCCATCTTTCAAATAATTGCATGACTAAGGGTTTTTGTGCATCCAATACGTCAGTCTCTCTAGTTTGCATAACGTCTTATTATGAAGACCGCATATTTCATCAATTTCAATACCTTACCCTTTTTTCACAGATAATTTCCACAACTTTTTCTGCGCATACCATGCATGCATAGTAACAACATCATGCAAAATGACGCCAAATGCAGCTCTGTCTGACCTACGGACTTACTCTAACTTGTATGAAATGCAGATTGCTATGAAGAGTGTCAAGACGAGTGACTGCTTTCCTAGTTAGTATGGTGGTATTGAAGCTTTAACGTTTTTTAAAATTCAGACGGGATTAGTATTGTAAAGAACTTAGTAGTAATGAGCGTCGAACGGCAGCAATTGCCGTTAAGCCGTCTAAGAGAACTCAACAACAGCCTCATAAATTTTCAAAATAAAGCAACCATGCTTTACTATTCTCAGATGGTATATTCCTGAATACCACCGCATATTGATTTCTATATATACTTTGAAATACATTAGTAAACTCATGATAGGCGGAATTCTATCGCCAATATTTTCAATTTAAATTGAGGCGTAATTGACGTGAAACGGATTTCTTTTATTACAATATGTGTTGCTACTTTTTTTGCGTCTTTATCGATAGCGGCCAAAGATAGCACACTGGACTATCTGCCTTGCCAATCAATTCTCGCAACAGTTGATGAGTCCAACTTATCTAACGAAGAAAAATTATCAAAATACACTGCGCTTCTCGATAGCAATATGATGAAGGAAGAGAAAGATACGAGTGAGTTACTCTGCACTTATCATAAGATATTTCGTTTACATGCATCATTAGGAAACAGTAACGAAGTCAAAAAACTCTATGAAGCATCAAGTTTCTTACAAAATTTCAATCCGACAAGTCAAAACATAAACGACTTCGCAGCCACTAACATCCGAGTCCTAGATTCATATTTGTCGTTAGCTGAATTTAATAACGCAAGTAACCTGATAAATAAAATGCAGCCTGCTTTTTCTCTGAATAATATTAGTGATTTGAACCAGTATTGGTTCCATATGAATACTGGACAACTTTCTATTATGACAGGGAAATACAAAGACGGTATGACCAGTTTTCGACTTGCCTTGAAGATACTAAAAAACAGTGATGACATATTGGGTGAAACCCCGTCGACCAGAATAGACTTGGTAAATCAGTATATTGGGAATACTTACTATCAGTTAGGAGATTATAGAAACGCCATTAAGCAATATCAAATGAACGAAGCTGATGTTACTAATCTTTATAATATCGCATCCTCTCAATTCAAATTATCAGAATGGGAACAAGCTCTCATTACCGCAACAGCTGCAAGCAAAGAAGCTAAAAGATTGGGAAATAATTTCTACTCGGCTATGGCTGGAACACTTATCGCAGAGACTAAACATCAACTAGGGGAAACCACGCAAGCCATCCAAATTATCAACGAGCCGATATCTATTCTGAAAAAAGGAAAATATGCGACGATGACGATATTAGCGCTGGTATCTCTGGCAGAGTTTCATATTTACTTAGAACAATGGGAAGCCGCAGAAGTCGCGATGTCTGAGGCCAATCAATTATTGAACAACTCTACGACGCATATTGAGTTAGAAGAGAAGTTTTTTGAAATTAATTTTCTGATTGAGGAAAAAAAGAATAACTACAAAGAAGCGCTTGAGTTTTATAAACAGATGTTAAAAGTAAAAGAAGACAAATTTGAGCTTCTACAAAACCAAATATCAGAGCGGTTAATGTTAGATTTCGAACTTGAAATAGCCCAAGAAGCTATGCTGCGAATGGAGCAAGAAAACAAACTAAGTTCAGCTATGCTACAAAATGAGGAAAGTAAAAATCAGTTACTCATCAGCATCATTGTTGGGACGAGCGCAGTGTTCCTATTGCTTGTTTATGTTTATTTAAAAGAGCGTAGAACCAAATTAAAAATGAGTCATTTGGCCCTCACAGATCACTTAACCAATTGTCCAAATCGCAGACACTCGTTGATTCAAGCCGACGGCATGATGCGTAGCTCAAACAAGAACAAAGACTCAATGATTGTCGCTATTTTAGATGTCGATAACTTTAAAATTGTTAACGACACGTATGGTCATGACATTGGGGATATCGTACTCCAAAATTTATCATCTATTATCAAAGGAGTGCTGCGAGAAAGCGATGTTATTGGTCGCTATGGCGGCGAAGAGTTTATATTATTATTGCCCAATGCAGACGAACAGAAAATAACGAGAATATTTTCACGCATTCAAATAGCGCTAAAAAATCATATTTGTGAGTACAACGCAGAACAAATTTCTATGCCGTTAAGCGTGAGCATGGGGGCAGTAATTGCAACTGATATACCAGATAACATCAAAGATCAAGGAAACAGTCTCCTACTTGATAAAATTATAAAACAAGCAGATGAGAAAGCCTACGAAGCTAAAGAAGGAGGGAAAGACCAACTTAGATGCGTAAAGGTATCGCTTAGCAACTAAACAGAGGCTCGGGGAATTACAAACGTCCGCTTTCGATCTTTTATGCCTCTATAAACAACCAAACTGCGAAATCGGCAAATGGGACATATTTTTAGAACAACTCTCAACGGCGGACGGCTGCTTATGCCGTTCAGCTGTCTAAGACAAGTTCGGACAGTTTACTGCCCAAACCTGCACTTCAATACCAGCGTAGCGAATAACAGATTGTAGAACAAAATACTTGTTGAGGAATAACACTCGACTGTCTCCTATTGGATGAACCGCGACCGTTATCACTCGGTCAAGTTTGAGGCAGATACCGGGCTAATGTTGCTGAGTCGGAATGCTTAGCGCCTCTAATATTGAGCTCAGACATGCTTTTATACCTCATGCGGCTACATTGCTTTTTTCTGTAATTTTTTATGATTTTCGTTAACCAACATCAAAGCCGCCGAGCTATAAAGCAAGCTCAGCTCATAATCAAATACACCGGCGGCAACTGCTGGGTCGGTTTTTACAATTTCTTCAGCCGCTTCTATGTTGTTTACATTCAGTATAAACAAGCCCCTTTTAGGCGCAGCATCGCTAAAAGGTCCGGCAACCACTAGTTTTTGTGCTTCGGCGAGCTTTTTCATATTCGAAAAATGACCTTCAAACACCTTATCTCGCTCTGCCTTGTCAGTAATTTCTGCTGTGCCGGTTTTTAAAATTACCATTACATACGGTTTCATGCCGTAGTCATCTGCGCCTACTGCCGCCGCTAATTCGCTGTCGTACTCATCGCTTTGGCTATAAGCCGAAAAACTAAAAATAAGTAACGAGACCGAAAAGATAAGTAAACTAAGTTTATACATGCCACACCTACACAAAATATTGAATATTTAAAGAATAAGATCTCAAGACGTGTTTTGCAATGGTCAGGCTATAAAGCATTCAATGACTAATTAGATGACTTTATCCAGCCTTTTCGTAGGCTTCTTTGAGCCACTCCAATAGTTCGGAATCCACCTGAGCAGTGTCATTTAACTGCACTCTATGGTGGCTATGGATGTCAGCAGCCAGTCAAGAATGACCCCATCTACGTCGCCTAATGGCACAAAGCTCGCACACGAATTTGAACGGCGAACGGCAGGTTTTGCCGTATTCAAGACCGAGTTGATCAAGCAAAAAGTGGCAGATTCAAAACTGATTCTGTGTCCTTATCAAAGCTAGGTATTGCAAAATAAAAATATTCTGTAGATGATATGATTTCTCTTTCTCCACTATTTTTTTAGAGCTAAATAAATTGAACAAAGCTACATACCATGTCGACGCTGGATTTGTAAAAGGGACTAAATTTGGTTTTTTGGGGTTTACATGTATGGCGTTATTTGGACTAGGCGTATCGTTTATTCCCGAAAGTGATGGCACATTAAATCTGGCAAGCGTTGTAATAATGTTATTTTGTTCAACATTCTTAGGTGGATTTGGTTACTACGGTTATCGCACACTAAAGTCATTCCCATTTTTCTCAATATCTGTTGATGAAGATGGGCTATGGTATACAGAAAAATCGAAAGAAGAAGGCTTAATACCTTGGGCCAGCATTCAGTGCGTTCAAGAAAAACCTATGTTTCAAAAATTGCAGTTGCAAGACCAAAATGGTAGCAAATTAATTGACGTCCATTATCAGTTAGGTAATTTTAACAATCTTCGAAATCGGCTAGCTCAGAAAATTAGCGCTAACTATTCTGGTAGCGAGGAACCTGTATTTAAAAAGAGTGTACTGCATCATATGTTCAATTTAATCACAATTAGTGCTTTTATAGCCATTGGGGTTTATGGTTTCATTAATTTATCAGCATTTTTATTCTGGGGGATGGTAGTTTTAGTTTTTATTTGCCTATACGAATATTGTTCTGGGTTTCACATGCTTTACATTACAGACGATAAGCTTACAGCAGTCTCTATATTGAGAAGTAAGAAGTACAAAACCACTGATATAAAAGAAGTTGTAATGCTAGATGACTTTAACAAAGGCTCAAGGATCCCCAAGGTTTGTATAAATTTTCACGATGGATCTAAGTTAAAGTTGCCTTCACTTGGAAGAAGTGCACTCGAAATCTACATAATACTGAAGAACATCACATCCAAGAAGTCGATAACACGTTAGAGATTTCAGAGAGTAATATTAAACTAAGGCCGTCAACGGCCGCTTTTGCTCCGAAGAGCCTGCCACTTTGGTTCATCGCAACTTATAGTTATCGCTTACCTTGTCACGGAAATTTGAACGACGTATGACCGCTTATGCCGTGCAGGAGACTGTCGAGTTTGGTTCAACTCTCAATTTAAAATGATAGTCAATCATACCCTCGTTACCACAATGTGAAGCTCAAATTGAGTCTTTGTGTTGACCAATATCTTTCACACTGATAAGTTACTGTTTTTTCATACAGTATTGAGGTTGAAATTGATAAAAGTTCCTCCCGCTTTAGGGTTAAGGTCTGAGCGTAAAATCAAATATCGCGAGATGCCAGATAGTGACATAATCGCAGAAGCTGTTAAACATTGGCGAAACATGCCAGAGCCTAAAATACACTCAAAAAATAACCACTGTTTTATCGCGATTTTTGGACGCGATCTTCAGTATGAATTAGCAAAGGCACTGAAGGTGGAAATACTGACAGGTGAATTAGCTAAGTCTCTGCAAGCGATTGTTGACATGACGGATGAGGTGCGTGATAAGACACTCTTACATTATCGAAAAACAAATGAGAAATACAAAACAGATATAGAAACGATTTGTTTATATGAATACGCTAAGTTCACAGGCGATATTTTCTTTTATAATTTACGATACGCAGGAGACGAGCCACTTTATGGCTCGCCTACTACGGCGTTAAGCGATGTTAATAAAGTGCCACTAACGTGGATAATAAGCAATATAATGCCGGAGGTTGCTTCAATCACGCAGCTTGAGGCAACCTCGTTCGGTATTATCAATAGCTTACGTGCGCGTTCTGATTACCAAACAAAAATTAAGCCCTTGCTCAAGAATAACGCTCTTGTTGACATTAACGGACACTTGCTTCGCTCAAGACACGAAACTTTAATTGCTAATTGTCTAATCCTTAATAACATAAACTTTAAGTATGAAGGGTATTATATGCGTGGTAGCGAATTTAAGTTTAAGTACGACTTTAAATTGTCGCTACCCCAAGTCAATGGTGATATTTTCATTGAAGCGTGGATGACGACTAAAGAAATAGCACAACAATCTGCCGACAATAAGATTAAAGATTATTGGGTAGAGCGTAGTAGGAAAATTAAATTTTTTAAAGATAAGGGACTTAAGGTGATTGAATTGGAATGTTCAGGGTTTGATTGGAGGCACGCTACAGCTAAGGAGTTTGTCAACTTCATTGCTCCTCTGATAACGTATCTTGACAATGCAGGTATTCCATTGACAGTTGATTACGACCAGATAGATGTGAATAATGACCCGCTTATTCAATTACCTGCTGAAGCAATGCTTGAGTATTTGATCAAAAGGTATCCAGAACTTGGAGAAAACCCAAATAATTTTTTGGAGCTACTGTGCAAAAAAGAACATGGGCTATATACATCGTTAAACCACAAAGACAACAGGGAAAAGAAAGGTCAGGTACTTAGTGAGTTAGTGAATAATCATAATCGAAAAGCACGGTATTCATTTAACACGAGTCCAGATTTAACTTTAGAAGACTTCAGGCAAATATTGAGCGATTTGAACATTACGACTAAAGAAGAGTACAGAGCCGCTAGAAGAAATGGCAGCCTCGCTGGTATGCGGTACGATGCTGAAAAGCAGTTCAAGTCAACGTGGGCTGAAATTTTCGGTCGCGAACCAAGAAGGCCAAGATGTGAAAAAATTGAACTAGAAGACTTTTATAAAATATTAGCCGAGAAAGGTATTGAAACCTGCGATGAATACAATCGTTATCGAGGCGATGAAAACAACGTAGAAGCTCATAAATTACCCCCTCGTCCAGACAAATATTTCGCAAAAAAAGGTTGGAGAAATTGGGATGGCTGGAAAAAATAATAGAGTGTAAAACATTATTATAGTCATCTCACTGTTGATATTATTGCTAAAGATTTCAAAAGCAAGAAAACTACCAACGCGGCGAAGACGGATGTCGACGGACACCGTTCAATTTAAGGGAAATCCACTTTGATACTTAACCACTGTTACAGTTAATTGCTAACAAGCGGCAACAAATTATTTAATTTAAAGCCCCCCAGTCCACGACTATCAGCAGAGCCGGTTAAATTATCCCCCGGTAGGAACACCTCATCTGATTGCAATTTATAATTAAAAACCTCTTGAACATGTTTTTCAACATCGATAATAACGCCATACTGAATTTCTCCTAAAGAAATAGTGTGAGTAGGCCCGGCGTCTTCATGTTTATCAATCGGAATGAATGGATAGTAGGTCTCATTTATCGTTATACCGATTCTCTTAATGAGTTAAGACAGATTAAAGCTATTTACTAATCCTTGTGACAGCTGTCTTTTTGTCAGCGCACCCTTCTGTTGAATTTGAAATAATCAAACATACGCATATACTCGATGCGTCGTAATGCGTTCTCAATACAACAGGTACCAAAAAATGAACATGACAACTCTTTATTTAATTTGCGGAACTTTACTCGCATTTGTTGCTGCTGTACTCATCAGCGCACATGTGCATTTCCGCAAATATGAGAAAAACAAAAAAGAGAATCAAAATGGAGAGAGTGAGCATCGAAATGTTTGTAATAATTGCACTTGGTATATTTTTCGTCGGATTATTTTTGTAAGCACGAAAACCAACGTAAAAATCACTGTCGAAAGTATCTAACTAGCATAATATAGCGAGATGCAACTAAATATAAGATAAAGCAGTTATACTTAGCGAAAAACAGCCCAACTTAACATAATTACCCCTATGCGCTGCGCGCCTTCAGGCTTAGCTTGGTTTTATCGCCAAAGGCTCAAAAACAACACTTAAACACCTCAAAGGTGGACACTTTGATACTACTTTAATTTTGGTCAAATTGACGACTTTTGCTTTTTACATGGTTCACGACGAATGTTGCGTAAAACACTTTTTTTCCAATTATGGCGAATTCGCCTCAATTAAAGAACGAATCCTATTTACTGCCTTTTACTATGAAACTTAGTAATTACTACTTTCTCTACTACTTCTCAGTAAAAATAGAGCTTTCGGGTGCAGATGCGTCACTTCTGCTAGTTCCAACTGGGTTTTGTACCACCCAAACAGCCCCGCCAACCATAAGTGCCAGCGGCAGTAAAAGTAATAATTCGCTATACATTCAGTATCTCCTGTTAATTTTTATCATTTTTAAATATAGCAGAAATACAAATAATAAAAAGAATCTTACAGTTATCTGTAACTCTACATGTGGTGTCACTTTTAAATGCCATAAACGATTTAAACTGTTTGAATCGCCACTAATTTACTAGGCACCTCCTAGAAGAATGATTAAACACTTCTTCTATTACACATCAGTATCGTTCAAAAATCGCCAAATTTGCTGCTGTTCAATAACACCCAAGAAATTGTAAACTGAAAAACCATCAGGATATAAAGTAAACTCAGCACCTCTCTCAATTTCTTTACCTTCAGCGATATCAACCATGTTAAATAACAAATGACTGTCATCCCTTAGTGCTATGATTATTGCTTCCAGGGATATTTTTAAATAGCCAGAAAAGAGCTGATGATCATGTTCTACCGAAGTATCAACAATCCAACCAATTACCTTGGGAGTTGAGCCGTCTGTATCGAGTCCAAGAGTCGACTTAAGGTTTTTGTCGCTTATAATCGCTTGATTAACTGCTTTAACTTTGCGGGAAATTTGATTGCCAGCCTTTCTTAGTGTTCTTGTTTTATGAAACCAAGCATCTTTTTTACTACTGCGTAAAAACGTAGATTTGACTTCAAGGACAAGAATCTGGTCTTCCAAGGCACATATAATGTCTATCTCACCCGGGTCGTATTCAGGCGTTTTTTCGGGCTGGTAATTAAGTAGCACGGTAAACCCACGCGACTTCAAAATGTCAGCCAACCTCGCTTCAATAGCCGCCGTTGCGGCACGAGCCTCGGTTCGACCAGCGCCAATACGCCGAAGGTTATTAATGGCTGCAGTCGAGTTGTTTTGAAATGCCACCATCCAGGGGAATTGAAAAACATGATTACCTAGTGTAAATATTGGACGCTCATACAGCTCTGGCATTATCACCGTTGGTAATTTGTTACTTTGCAGCTTCTTGGCTGTAGTTTTTAAATCAAAAGACCAAAAATCAATTATTGCTTCTGCCGCCTTTCGATTACCATTAGGAAAGGTTTTATTGACAGTCCAGTCTTTAAATTTCCCCACTTTATCTTTTTTAAATGACCATGTAATTGGGAAGCGGTTTTCCCCTTGTTGAAGGCCTTCAAATGCGAAACGACTAATTGCGGCTAACCAATTTTTCTCAACGTACAAATGTTGTTGGTAGGCCTCTATAAAGGCTTTGTTAAAAAAGGCCGACATTAGATTTAAAGAAAGTAGGGCCTCATATAAGCTCACGCGTAATCCGGAATCAGCGGTCAAATAATCATTTAAACCGTAAACTTCAACTAATCGTAATTGGTTGGAAAGAGTGTTGATAATTGCAAATTGATTCGCATCATGGTTCTCTGCTGAACCAATTTGATCTTCAGCCTTACCAGAAGCTATTAGCTCATCTACTCCTCGGTTTAACCAGTAACCATCCAATAGTTTTAATTTATGACCATTATTTCCCCAAGCGAGATTGAGTTGTTCATTAGCCATTTCAATTACGGCGATACCCTTTTTTAATTTAAATGCGATGCTATCGTCGAAGCAAAACGCATTGACAGATTGTGAAATAAAGCTATCGAGGGCAATCTGCTTTATTATCAAGTCAGATATGTTTTGATAGGTTGTAGTATTGTTTTTTTGTTCAGCTGAAGGAAATAAAAAGGGTATTAAGTGCTCTTTTACGGTTTCAAGAATGCAGCTTTCTGTTAAGTTAAAGTCCTCAATCTTGGTGTTTTCTAATTTCCAAGCCACAATATTTTTAAATGCTGTCCAAGCCTCGGTAGTTTGAGTATCTTCAGGTAAGCGACAATCAACTTCATTATGCTGCCCGAGCAGGTGCTCAAATGCGAACAGACTAATATAAATTAAACAAGTTAATGGACTTGAATTACTTACCTTGCGTTGAGCTTGCTCTAAATCCTTCAACAATATTTCATGCTCTTTATGCATTAATTTGATGATAGCGATTAATTCATCAAATTCGTTTTTATTGCTTTCTGTTAATCGTTGGAATTCAGGCCATTTGTTTGTGTTCGGTCTCAGGGCTAACTCTGAATACCGAACGGCATTTTTAACGGATAAAGGTGATTCAGAGGCTATGAGTTTCAACAATGGGAAATTACTTACAGCATCCTGGCTGAAGTACCTTGTTAGTGCTAAAACAAAGGCCTCTGAATTATAAACTGTTGAGGGGGTTACTCGCCAAAACTCGCCATGCCAAAATAATTGATGTTTTTCTGTCAGCGACACCTTTTTCTTTTTAGAGCTAGTGGGTTTATTGTCGAGATAAGCTTCTATAACACTTTGAGATGCATCATTTAATGAGCCATTGTAGGCAAGGCAGGTTTTAAATTTTTTATCGTAGTAGTTTTGATTATCCATAATCTTCTTAATAACTCACGCCGCTTATAGCAATGGTGTAGACCGAAATCGCTACCCCTTAGAAATCAACGAGCAAGCAATATTTAATGCTGTTTTTTGGTGACTATAGACTAGTGATCAACTTAACTGCTAAATAATGCATCACCTTTGGTTTCTCTAAACTACAATGGCGGGCGTTATTTTTATGTATCTTTATCAATACAAACAGTCTAAAAAATTTTACTTTCGCATACGCCTTCGCTCATTGGGCGTGGATAGTCAATCTCCGTCAAACTGCTATTTCATTCGCTCGTTGCGAACGGAAGACCGAGATATTGCTAAAGGGATAGCTACTTTTATGAAAACAGCTATGAAGGAGAAGCTAAAACGGTATAAATATGAAAATGGATTGAGCCCAGAGCCACTGCATTCTCAGAACGTGACGTCAACCATGGATCTTGAATTTGAATCTCTCTTAAACTTAGCTTATGAACACATAGAGCGCGATGGTGATGTGTCTGAGTTGTCAATTGAATCGCCGAGCGATGACGTCGATAGCACTCAAAAAGACAGCGCTGCGGCAGATGTGCTTCATAAGATAACTTCAGAGGAGCATATTGTTAACAATGCGCTGCCATTGTCTTCGGTATCTGAGAAAACACTATTATTTAAATTGGTATCCGATGTTCAATTGCTACAAGAGAAACTCGGACAACATACCGAGCTGTTGCAGAAGCTCCTGAGTGGAACGAGAGCCTCAATCGTCGAAGGCACCAGTTCTGAATTACAGAGCGATACTAGTTTCGCCAATCGCACACTTTACGAGCCAGCGTTTTCACTCAAAACACAATTTGCGTTATTTATGGAGGAGCAATCTAGCGCCTTCAAAAAAAGGACTGTTGTTAGTTATCTAGCTAAATTCAATTTCTTGTTTTCTGTGGTTTCGTCTGGTGTGGACTGCAGACAATTTAACAAAATACATATGCAAAACGTAAAGTCGGCACTAATTAAAAAACAAACGACAAGAGGCATAAAACAGCAAGGCCTGCGCATTACGACAAAAACCATTAACCATTACTTGTCTCACTATCGCACGTTTTTTACGTGGCTGAATAAGAACGTAGATGGAATGCACAGTAATCCTTTTGCGAATGTGACAGTAAAATCAAATCATGTGCAATCGGGCAGGCGAGCGTTTACAAATCAAGAAATAAAAACAATCCTAAATTACCGAGTTAAAAACCCGGTTGAAGCAAAACGTTTTCGTGATGACGCTTGCTGGTTTTTGCCCGTGGCCCTTTACACAGGCATGAGACTAAACGAGATCGCTGAGTTGCTGCTAGCTGATATAAAAAAGATCGATGATGTATGGTGCTTTGACTTGAGACAACATGACACCAAAAATGCTTCGTCAAAAAGAGTGGTGCCAATAGCGCAAGGTTTGCTTGATCGGGGCTTGCTAGAATATGTCGATTCGCTTCGTCAGAATGAAACAGGTGTATTGTTTTACCAAATCCGCAAAGGAAAGCGAAAGCCAAGAAAGGATGGTTGGGGAGAGCCAATAGGCCGGTGGTTCAATCGCACCGTATGTAAAAACACCGGGATAAAAAAAGAAAGTTCTGATGCTTCTAAAGCAAATGTTGTATTTCACTGCTTTAGACACACAATGATAAGTACCTGTATCGCTAACGGTGCCCAAAAGCACTTAATCAAACGTATTGTAGGTCATGCGCAAGATGACCGGATTACGCTAGGTGTTTACTCAAACGTACAGCACATTTCACTAATGATACTCAAAGCGGAACTTGATAAACATTTAGTTTGGTAACTTATTGGCCAGTTGTTGCAAATGCAACGACTATACAGTGTTGCATTATGATAAAAATCTTCATAATAATGAGAATTTCAGTAGTTGCATATGCAACAGTAGTTTTAATTGCTGCGATCGTGTACTTGTGGAAGATAATTTTTATTGTAGATTGTCATATTTATGAAATGAATTAATTTTAGGTTCTAGCGTTTTTATTTGATTGGATCGGTGTCTGAATCCCTGTAACTTTAGCTAACCGCTCCACAATCGAAACGACATCACTTTCGTTTAGCTGGCTTAAGAATATTTCGAGCATTTCTTGCTGATAGTCAAGTAGGTTTTCAATGACTATTGTTCCACAATGCGTTAACGATACTTTGAGTTGTTTTTTATCACTTTCGTCGATACGCCTGCTTATAAACTTTTTCTGCTCTAGCGATTTCATTTGCCGAGATACAGTGTGCTTCTTCAGATTGCTATGTTTACAAATACCACTTTGATTTGTAACTACCTGTTTATTAATGCAGCTTAAAATGAGAAAACTAGGATAAGTCAAACCTTGTTTACTGGCATAAACAGTCATTTCATTCTTCACTTGATTATGAATTGACCTGATGTTTTCGTACAACAAACTAACGTAAAAAGATTCATTTGGATTTTCAGACATATTAAAAATGTACTCTCAGTTTTCAAATGTTTTTTATCGCAAACATTTGTTGCAAATGCAACAGTATCTTTTCCAGTGCTATTATAATAGAAACTGTATCTAAAGCAGTGGAAGGGCAGGAGTTATAACAGAGTCTTACATTGTTAAATGTCTAGAAAGTCTTCAATCGTCCCCCAAAAAGACTCTGCGGATGCTAACTTTTCGAGTTTTGTATCTGATTGACAAAGCTCATAGGTTTTGACAAAAATAGCAAATAAGTGACAAGCTGCCTTTAAAGCATTTGTTGAAGGTAAGGTGACTTTTACATCGGCTTTGTCCCATATTTTATAATGTTCAGCTCGAGCCAGCCTGACGATGCAATTACCGTTTTTATTGTTTTTGTCTAACCTCTCTTTTGTTTGAATCTCTTTCATCGTTATGTCGTGCATGATACTTTCCCACCTGTACTTAATGTTACAAGTCAAATCAACATTTACACACCAACGGTCAGGTTCAACGGCTCCTTCAAAAAATTGCAAAAATATCTTCAAGTCGGCAGGGTTTTTGAAAAAGATTTCGCTTCGTGTATTAGTACAGCTTCTTAGTACTCGTGAAATAATAGAATTAAGGTGTTTGCTCCCTTTAAGTCTCTTTCTGCTGAAGAGGTTGAGAATATTTGCTAAATCCTCAACCTCATCAGAGTGAACAGGTTTTGTCGGACACAGGTTGCAGCTTCCTTTTCCAAATAGTCTTGATTCTTCCCGGCGCGTCATGAAATTTGGATCATGCTTTATTAGGTCCGCAGCTTCAATTATTTTGCTGCTTAGCCAATTAGGTAAGTTCATTAATTCACGGATTTCACAAAGGCTTTTTTGCGCATCGTAAAGTGCAAGCACTGTCTCACAGTCCACTGGAGCTAGATAGATCTGTTTATGACTAATCTTGAAAGAGGAAGATTTGAAAGCGTTATTTTTGACAGGTTTGATACTATACTTTTTGTTGACTATCCTGCTTGCCTCAATTGTCTTTTCATCATACACCTCTACATTAGCGCACGAAGACAATGCTGAGATACACTTTGACCTCTCTCCCAATAAGTTCACAAGAAGCCGTTTGCTAACGCGCCATTGCTTGCTTGATAGTGACTTATAAAGTAAATAATCTGTGAAGTGCGAATAAATTGTAATTGTAGTCTTAGCACTCAGGTGTCCAGCCAGCGACGATAGTTGATAGTTGCTTCCAAGATTGCCTGTTTGTAATTTTGATTTAAGTTTCCGGATTTGATTCGTATCATAACCAGAAATAGTGCGTGCGAACCCTTCATCACCGTTTAACACTATTTGCATAACGCTAATACCGGTATGCCTTATGGAATAAAACGCAATTCGACGTCCCGCGTAGCTAGACAACAAGTCAATCGCAGGAATATTAATCGTTCTTCGATTAAACATTTTCTCGTGCGTGGTCGATTGCGAAAATAATAATGCCCTTTGATTGCCTGCAGTGGCTCTTTGACGCCAACGAAGATACTTCATTAGAATTTCAATTTCGTCAGGCTTTAAAATAAGAGACAAATTGATGTTTCGCTTTGCGCTAGCGGTTTTGTACCCTGCATACTCATTCTTTCGATATTTTAAATATATCTCATCTGAAACGTAGATATCATCAAGTCTAAGGCTGTATGCCTCTATAGGCCGCAGAAAGGCACGCCTTATTATGATTAATAGTAAATCAATGGAAAATTTAAAGTAGTCAGCTTCCTTTTTATACAAGCTTTGCATGTCAACTCGTAGCCGCTGAAAGTGATGCTCCGGCACAAAATCAGATCTTACATGATGATACTTTCGACCCTCTGCGATAACATCAGGAATGCTCAAATTGGTGTAAGTTTTACCAATAAAATCGAATAATAAGCCAAGTGGAACTGGTGCAGAAGCATGTGTAAGTCGTTTTTGCCAACAGATAAATTCAAGAGCTTCTTGCATATCGTCAGGATCGAACTCAAATATATCCTTGTTAACCCAATAGTCTAGCCACTGATCTCCAATCGCGCTGAGGTATCTACCTGCAGTCCCTTTGCCGTATTCCCACTTATTGTTTTCTAAGTTAAATATCAACCATTTGAGTAGAAGTTCAGTTTGAATGTTTATCGTAGTGTGTTCCAATATAAAACGAAGTTTGCTCACTGTCACATGTCTAGTTTGCAGAGGCTCTACTATTTCACCATTTAGCACGGTATAGTTTTCTGAAACACATGCTGCTTTAATTTTAGACAGCACTTCTACATTATCAATATCATCAGTCGTGGTGCTAATAAGTTGCGAATAATCCAACTGTTTTTTATCGGTATCTTGGCTTTCAATATTCTCTTGAACAAATTTTGACATATATATAGACGCTAGACTTTGTATTGGCTGAGAAGCGCTTGATAGATTGCCTTGCGCATATTGACTCAAGAAATATGTCGTATGTCTATTTTTGCCTAGTTTGAGCCCGGCTAAGAAACACGCATTAAAAAACTGCTTGGAAGTTCGTAGTGAAGATTCTCCCGAAAACGTTTTGAATTTTCGTTTTAGAGAAGATATGACTTTGATTGCAGTCAATGCTAGTTGTCGTTCAATCTCTGAGGCTTTTTGATCATGCGACAACTCGTGACTGACTTGTTTGAAGTAACCTGCAATTGCAAAACTCGTCAAAGGATCTGGATACCACAGGCGATTAGTGACCCTGAGCTTTTGATTCGATAAAAACTCTTGCTGATTTACTTTTTCTTTGGTTCCAGTTTTGTCTTCAATTCTTTTCGTGCCGTTATGGGCTCTAGCTTCGTTGTCATTCTTAATGTAGTGTGAAGTGAAACTCTGGTAGAGCTGTAAACCAATCCTTTTATCTATCAACATCCACGCATCTGTAGGATGACCACTCAGCTTAAACGGCAAATTAACGGCAACGCCTTGAGGAAGATTATAATAGACTAGGCTCCTATCGATCATCTTTGATAACAGAGCAATCAAAGGTATCTCAAATGCTAACCCCCCAATAGTTGCTGCAAGCATTGCAATATATTCAAGTCGTTCGTGCAAAGACGGGCTATTATTTGTCTCCATAGAAGTGATCATAGATTGGACAAATTCACTTATCTTTACAACTAGCCTTTCTTTTTCAATTTCATAGCCATCTGTGCTTGCAGGATGATCAAGAGAGCGGTTTGCGCTCGCTTGGACTTTGTCAAATATCTTGCTGACTTTGTGCAGTAGCTCTGGCGGCAACTTAGCTATCTGAAATAACTCAGCTTTCAAGTATTCAATTCTTGAATTGAGTTTTTTTGTCTCACGTTCTGAATAGAAACATAAGAATTTCAATTCTATTGATGTTTCTAAATCAAGTAATTCTAGGACAAACTTGCGCACATCTTTATCGTTATAATTAGGATGATTGTCTACGAAATCTTTGACTTTGGTTGGTAGACAATTGTTGATTGACTTCATCTAAATACTCCCTCTTAAATTACACATCTCATAAAGTGATACGGGCATTCCAAGGTCGTTGAAAATATGCAATGAGAGTAAATTTGATAACTTCCCAATTGTTTCGCGATCAAAACCGCTAGCTATATCGTGTTGAGTGATTGAACTAGCGTCATGTCCTGCAAAAAGTTGTAGGTCATCGAAAGATATACCTTGTGATCCTAAATAGTTAATACTGTAATGCCTTGCCCAATTATTCGGAATATTCAGCTCATAGTCACTAAACAGAACATCTTCTGCGCTGTTATATGCGAACAAATCTTTTTTCCCTAGGCGCGCAAACAATGGCGCTTTTGAGTCTAGAATTTCACTGACTTTGCGGAACATATCGTTGTCCAATAGCCGGAGTGGCAAAAGAAGCGACTGTAGGAACTCTAGATAATTTTCGATTACTATTATAGCTTTGTCGCTAAGTGGCATCGTGCGGGCACTCGTGCCGCCTTTATCCCTGATTATTACGCTAGGAGAAATCAGGTCAAAATTACTTAGGTAACCAAATGGATACTTATTCGGTCGATGCAGTGTTTCGAGACTTAAATACGTAATCACATAAGAAGTGTAGACGTTGTATGTATGTTTCAAATCATTTAACGTTACCAGCTGAGACGGTAATTGATTTGCATACCATACACATATTCCTTTAACAGCTTCGCTTTTAAGGACTCTATTGCTTCCAAACTTACCTTTAGGGCTATATGCAGAAACGTTTACTTGTTCTATTGGAGTTTTTGCAAATAAAGCGCTCTGATACAACTGATGCTTCCGATTAACCACTGTTAAATCGAAGCGGAGGTAATGATTAAGTGGAATCTTATCGAGTGAAGTGTCGGTAATAAATGCCAACTCTGCTCGAGATATATTGTATTTGTAAGCCTCAAAGGCAAGATGTCGCTGCAAACGTTTTAAAGTTATGCGCTGAAATCGTGCACCAAGGCCATCCCTTAGAAATTCATTTATTTCTTTATCGGTTATAGATTCTACTAGGCATAAGGCGAATAGGCCTTTCAGTTCAGATGGAGCAGCAATAAAAGCTTTTTCAGAATTGATTTCCAAATGATTTCCACTTGGAAAAATCGGTGGGCTATTCGTTATTTCAAATAGTAGCTCGCTGCTGGATGTATCAAATCGCTTAATCAAAGAATGGAAATCGGATCCCGTAATTAGAACAAGCAGGGCAATCGTCGCTGCAGGGATGTTAGTAGGATTATCAAGACAAAGTTTAACCGTGTCTTCAATATCCTTCTGTGTAAGTTTCTCTACACTAGAGTCTAAAAATAGCTCTCTTTTCCGAGCATGCTGCTGTTTTGTGACAGCGTTAGTCTTTGACCTATTGCTCATCTTTTTTTCTCCCAACGACGATAAAAATCTCTCGTGGTCGTCATTTCTGCAGAACGCGCACGTTGCCTACCTAAGCCTAAGTACTGATTAAGAATAGCCTTTTGTTCTCTTGTATTTCCTATTGATAGGAGCTGACGTGTATATCTTTCTGGGCAATGCAGGCTAAGTCTGTAAGCAGAAGCAACTATATTGTTGACGTGGATACTTCTAAAATATAAATGCCAGGCATATAACCACGCGATTTTTTCAATATCTTTTGGTCGAGTTGAATAGACGATTACTTCAATTTCTAATTCGTGGGATGAGCGCTTCATTAGCAATGGTGCCCAATTTGCTATCACGTGGTAACCGCTTTTGTCTTTATATACAAAAGGCACCTCAAAGCTTATTAGATGGCTCGGTTGGTAAATGTGTTTCTCTACTCCAAATACACTAGTCTGAAAAGAGCTGCTAACAATGAACGGCGCTTGAGCTTTTGGAGCTATCGTCAAACAATCTATCGGGAGTGAAATGATCTTCTTACTATGCAACATACTAAAGTCCTAACTTCGGTTTCTCTTTCCGTATGTTGGCAGGATTGTCTAGTTTTTCCGTTTTGCTGATTTTAAAGTAATTTATCAGAATGATAGAAAGCGCTTTTACCTCAATAAAATAGGGCTTTACAGCGATTTAGTAGCGTTCTGCAGAGCCTTAATTCCTTACTTGTTAAAATAATAGATTCAACATTTGTAAAGTGATAATAAAATTACCTCTTAGATTGAGTGTAAAATCGCATCAAAACGGCACGCCACTGTCCCTTCAATGAAACAGCAAATATTTTTTACGTGAAACAAGAGTGGCGCGAAAGTGAAACAGAAATATTGCTAGGCTGATTGCGCTGAGGAAAACGTCCACCTGAACTCATCAAATGTTCGAGTGTGGCTCATTTAACTGTACCAGCTAGATTATAAAATGTTCCGCTTGTGGCAAATCGTTAGATAAGAAAACAAGCAGAATTGAACGAAGTTACTAGAATCATTCGACAAAGCAGTAAACAGAATTTGACTACTGGCAGTATACATATCATGTGCATCAGCTAACGATTACCTTCAGTAAGCAGATTGTGTTTACTGCCGTTAAAATGGAACAGAGTGCCGATAAATTCTGTTCTGAAAAACAAAGCCCCGCGAGGGCGAGGCCATGTGGTTGGATTCAATGCTGATTCTAAATTGCAAAATCAAGATTATGCTTGCTATGGAAAATAAAACCCCTTGTGAACTGCCGTCGCTCGCGCAACCATCACAGTAAATAATATCGTTTACTTGAGGTACATTTAAATACATACCGAGAAACACTTTACCGTTAGTAAACGAAAATGTTTACTCGTTATGCCTCTTTAACGCTTTGGCTTCAAAAGCAGCCAAAAATAAAGCCCCTTGCTAGTAGATTTGAAAACAACAAAAAGCCCCGCGAGAGCGAGGCTTTGGATTCAAATATATTAGACTACAGTGTATAAATGCTTAATAAAGGTCTTAAATTGAATATCGGCTTCAGGGAATTCTTGCAGAGCAATGGTAACATCTAAATAGGTCTCACCAAGCTGATCATTGATTTGTTTATCAAAAACCAAAATCCAATATTCATCATTAAACCACGCACACCATGTCAAACTCTGGTCAAATATATAAAATGAAATCATCGAGTTATGAGAACAGAAACGAGAAAATTCTGGCCAACTAACTTCGAGAGTTTCATTTAACCTAACTGTTTCACCAGTAGACTTATATACTCTCTCAAAATCTTCTGCTGCAATTAATTCAGAACCTCCGACACTATTTGAAAAACTCACCAATGTTTTCTCAAATACTTCTTGAGACATCCAACATTCCTCGTCTTTCCGCCTTATAAAACCTTTGGAGCTTTCTAAAGCTCTCACTTCAGGAAAACCTGATGGTTCAATCAGAGTTGCATTTACCGATTTTATCAGCTTGTTGATTTCATCTCGTTTCAAGAACTTTTATCCTCTGGATATCTAATTTTAACTTCCGTTTTTCCATTCGGCTTTTGTACTTCTAATGTTGGAGTTCCTTGTGGATATGAATCCCCACCACCACTTGGATGAACGTTGACTTTTCTACCGCTACCGTCACCAAGTGTACCACCTTGGCGGCTGCCATCAGGAGATGACCACTCGGTTCCTTCAGCAATTGGAAGGCTCCCTAAGTCTTCTTGCGCACCCGATGTACCATTGGCACCTTCTAGCTGTCCTTTTTCTCCAGCTTCACCTTTAGCAGGCGACTTACCTTCTTTGATACCATCAACAGGATCACTATTAGAAGATTCATTCAAGACTACCGCAGTAGCAGTACCTGCCGCCACTGCACCTAATCTATAAGCCTTGTATATTTTATATGCTTTGTAAGAAAGTACTCCCACGCCAATTACGCATGCTCCCCCACATATAGCTTTACCGTCTGGGTCGGTATATTTGTATGGGTTATTTACAGCGTATGAGTAGCGATTAAACCCCTTTATACCTTCTTCATTGCTTAAATGAGAAACTGCATCAACAGGATCATTCGAATAAAACCGCCCGATAACTGGATCATAGTATCGTGCCTGCATATAGATAAGCCCTGTATCATTATCACTAATATGACCAGTAAAACCTTGATCATCTTTATTGCCATCTGGGTTATCAAGCTTTTCGCCAAATGGCGTATATCGCTCTTTCCACACAACCGAGCCTGATTGATCAGTTTCTGCAACAGGGCTGCCTAAATGATCTAGATGAATATAGTGAGGCACACCGTTTTCTAAACGTATACCCCCTGTTGTTGAGCCACCAAGCGGTATGTAATCTGTTTTCTTATTATCATTAATCGCATCTCTATGCAGCAATGTGCCGCCTTGGCTGTAAATAGAATACGTAGTTCTAGTTGTACCATTGCTAGTAACTACTTGTTTTACGCGTCGTTTGTGACCATCGTATGTGTAATTAGAGGCTCCGGTGCTGTGAGTCATCCGAGTAGGTTGGTCTGATGCATCGTAAACAAATGCAACTTTTCCCGAATTGAGGGTATTCCCTCGAGAATCGTATTGATAGCTGGCATTGAAAGGCGCTGAAGTAGCTGTCGCCACGCCGGCCCCGGTGCTTCTCGCTGATGACACTCTATTTAAGCTATTATAGAAAACATCGACAGTGCGAGATCCTATGCGCTTTTTACGAAGATTGCCCAAAGCATCGTATTCAAACGACGCGCTGCCAAACGGGCCTGTTGCATCTGTCAACCGGCTCAATCCATCGTAACCAAAGCTACGATTATTAGCAGCACTTAAGCCGTCAACAATACTCTTCAGGTTGCCCCGCTTGTCATAACCATGAGTTACGTTGAGAGCGCTCGGTTTTGAAGAATGGCTGGTCCATAATAATAGAGGTAAGTTTCGTGCATCTAGACTTTGTTTTGAAACATGGCCATTTCCGTATCGTATTTGTGACCATGAACCGTTGACGTGATATGCCATACTGTTGGCATAAACCTGTCCGTTAGAGATAACGCTAAGAATTTGTCCAAAACCATTCAGAGTGTATTCAATAGTGCGTTGTGAGGGTAAAACTGCCGATGTCATTTGCATGCTGTTATTGTAAATATAACTCGTTTGCCAAGTAAAACCATCTAAACTAAGGCTTTCTTGTGTAAGGTTGTACATATCATCATAAACATAAGTCCAATCTATACCGTCTCTGTTTAAGGTAAGTAAGTTTCCGACTAGGTCATAGGTATAATCAGTGTCAGGCGTGGTTGGGTCAGCATAATTTAGGGCAGTTAACCGATTGAGATTGTCATAAGACGACGTCACCGCAGTATTGCCTGTTGGCGAGCCGCAATAATTTAAGGGTGAAAGCCCCTTTGCTACCGTTTTTATGTGACCCGTCTTGTAATACGTATATGCTGAATCACCTGTTTCGGGTGTGCGGTGGCGGCATAGTCGCAAGGAATTGTCGTAAAAATAATGCTGTGTTTGGTCTACAGTGCGACTGTGCTGCGTGCCATGTTGACGAACGGTCTTTATGTTTCCGTAAATTCCGTAGGTCATTTCTGTCGTGACATCTAGCGGACTTTCAATTTTCACAACATTACCATCATTGGGGCTAGCATAGCCTGACCGAGTTGTTTTAGTTACATAATTGTCGGCATCTCTTGTCTCGGTTACGTTCCCAGACAAATAAGCTATGAGGGTTTGCGCATAAGGCGCCATGTTTTCACGAGTTTTAGTGACCCTGCCCAACCCATCGTAATAAGTATAAGACCCCAAAGACGGATTCGCATTGTTGGAAGGCATTGACTCGAAGTAAACTCGCCCCATGGCATCATAAGTTGTTTTTAAATAAGTAGTTCGACCGCCGCCGTAAAGCGCTTCTTTTTTAATAAGTGTGGGTCTCAATAAACTGTCAAAAGTCTTTGTAGTCGAAATTGCACCCGTCGTGGTTGTTTGAGTAAGACCAGCACCTAGGTTGTTGTAAGTTATTTCAGTTTCATCCCAACGGCCATGTGGGTCAATATTAATAAGTCGACCAGCAAGGTCATATGAATACTCAATTATTAAACCTTCAGCATCTGTTTGTGATATTAATTGCCCGAATGCATCTATTGTGCGTTCAATTGTATTATTATCGGCTCGAGTGACCAGTTGTGGAGTGCCGTTTTTGTAATCGTCATAGAAAGTAGTATTGTCCTCCGCGTCCCTTGCAGAAGCTACAGTCCCGTCGTTGTGGTAAGTATTTGTGACTGCTCGGACTCCAAAACGATTCAACCAAGTTTGGTTTCCCTTTGCATCATATCCATAAAATTCAAACTCTTTATTATTTAAAATGGAGCGCTCAGGTAGGTTGATTCTCCATATCGACTTAATATGTTTATAGGTATTTTGTGTAATCCTTCGGGCCGATTGCAGTGTCGAATACTGCTCTATTTTAATTGGATTGCCATAGGAATATAAAGATGATTGTAAGTCAGTATTATAGGTATTGATTGTCTTATAGGTTCTGCCACCTTCCGTGATATGTACTTCAGTTAATAAATCTGAGCGAATATCACCGTGCTCTGGGTCTATAAATCGAAAAGTATCTCCCATAATAGGGCCATAAGCGTAGAGATAAAATTCAGTTCGCAGTAAACCCGATGCGCCATAAGTCCATTTGTATTTAGCCTGTCCTTCACCCGCTCCATTTTTATAAAATTCTTGTATCGTGCGCATATTCATGGGATCGGTGAGCGTCACCATTTGACCATTGTAGGCGTAATTCCAAGTGCTCTCAGGTATATCAGTCGCGCTGATTGTTTTGGAAGTCACGCTTACAGTTTCAAACACACGGTCCCAACCGCTTGTATATGCCCAATTAGAGCTCGTTGGGTCATAAATACAACGACTATTTACAGCCAAACCGCCAAGCCTTGAGGGCGCGACTCGAACAGTTTCAGCCAGCGCAAATTCGGCCTTAGCACCATCTGGATGGGTCAGCGATACACTAAAATCGGGTAGGTTACACGCTTGACCGGGCATTGCTTCCCAATACAACTTTTGTAAGTTAAAAGTCCACGATCTGCTATCCGGTAAGGTCACTTCTTTCAATGTAGCTGGACGCACAGCGGTAGCTGCGTCGTAATCATAGTGCCAAGTGCGCCCGTGTGCACTTAAGGAGTCAACATTGTTGTTCACATAGGAAATGTCTATTTTGCGACCGTCATTTGCTTCAATGACTTTTAATTGCCCATCATTTGTGTACGTATATTTAACCCAATTCCCATTTACATCCCTAACCTCACTAGCCAACAAAGTGGCATAGCTTAGGCCCGTGATACTGTAAATTGCGCTTGACCCACCTATGGCCATTCCCTTGGGATATGTTTTTATATAAGGAGCTTGTTTATATACAAGCTTATCAAAACGCCATCTATCGCCGTTAGGGGCAACGGCAACAAAGCCTTCCCCCCCTCCTGCAATGTTGCCAATACATTCAAATTTCCAATGATTTTTGGTGACTTTTTTAGGCGCGCCATTCCAGATGTTACCTCTGGGTGTGTCTAGTATTTCTTGGTTGCCTTGTCCTGGAATCGCTAAATGCGTGCCATCAGCGTATGTGCTCTCGTCGTAAAACCATTCTGGCACTATTACATAAGAGTTCCAATTTGTGTTGCCTACTAATAAACCACCGCTAGATGTAGTCCAACGGTTGGGCCGCTGATAATATCCACCTGTATTATCTTTGCTGGAGCAACGATCGGCGCGCCAAGACGGTTCTTCGCGACCAAACTGCGTCACGATGATGCCAATTGACTCAGTGCTTGTAAAACCTGAACTGTCATAATTGACCCGTTGGGCTACTTTTCGGTAAATACGTGGGACTTCTAATTCCCAGTCACCAAAACCTGCTGATTGCTGAGGGTGGTATTTTGTTGCTTGACTGATGGTGCGCCTGATAGCGACCTCAAGATGTGAATTGCCCGGTAATGACACATCGGTATGAGAAAAAGATAAACCACCCGTATAGGTGTCTATGTTGTCACCAAAAATTCCAAAATCGTGAGCTCGAAGATTGGCGTCAGCTGCAACCGCTTCCGAAGATTTAGTAATATTTGCAGCTTCTGCCATGTCAGGTTGACTAGTATCAAAGCCACCAAAGCCTCCAAAGCTTTCTGTCATAGGCCCTAGTAAATCACCTTTCAAAAGCTCCGTTTCTTCATCTTTAAATTTATTTGGCTCTATACTCGGTGATTTTTCTGGGGCTGTATCTAGTTTTTTTTCTGAAACTTGGCTTGTCGGTAACGGTTTAATGCTTGGTTCAGCTGACTCTTTTGCTTGCACATTTGCACCAAGCAAACATGACAACAAAAGATATAAAATTGAAGCCCATTTAAGATTGCTCAAAGCACTCTGTTTTTTGACCGAGGACCTCACACATTCTGTATCAGTATTGCAGAGGCTGAAATAACGTGATGTTACTGAAGTGTTAAATTCTTTAATCATAGCTTTTCCTTGCTAGTTGTAATTGACCACCATCCCGAGCGCGTCACGATATTCAACTGCCAACCCGCTGTCAAGTAATTTAACATGTAAGTAAAAACAACTATGTACTGCGCCATGAAACCTACCAATACCCTGTTATCACCTTACAAAAAAGTCCGCTATTCCTCAGCAAACTCTATATACTCAGGTCAACCTGTCATTTTAGCTTCGGGTTTAATAGATTAAATATGGAAACGAATGCGGTTTTCATAAATTGGCGTATGCAGAGGCTTACCGGTCATTTTTGAATCCTTTGCCATCCCCTAAACTGCAAAACAACATTGCATAACATACTTCACCAACCCCTTCTAACTTAATCAGTCGCTGACATGGTTGAGATTGTTTCATTAATACATTACGTTGCTTTTCAATATCTTTGCGTTGCTCAAGTGTTTGCTCGTAGCGCTCTCACATTGAAGATAATGGTGGGATTAAACTGACCGATAGTTCAGAGTATCGTTCAACAATGCCGCCTAGTATGTTGGCCACTGACTGCGAGAAACTCTTTTTGCCTCTCGCTGTGGTAATTCCATATTCATACAAGTAGGCACGCATATGATTCATCAAAGCCACCAGTTGTTTGTCTATAAACTTACGACTAGTTCCGATACTTTGTAATATTTGCTGGTCTTCAGACTTAAGTAGGCTAAACACCATACCGGCTTGCATCACAGCCACTGCTGCAGCTAAAGCATCGTTTGCATCGGTCTTTTTGCCTTGGAGAAATGCTTTTACTTTTCGCGGGCCAATGATCCTAACTTCATGTGCAAATTCTTTTCTGGTGTCTCGTAGTCTAACGTCTTTCTCGTTCTTTTGTTTAGTTGTATACCTAGTTAGCTTAATTTTTGTTGAGCTCGGCTCGCTTGAACTGCTGAGCTTTACGCTCACACGTTGGTTATTTTAACCACCCTAAATTAGTAACTCGTGGCCGTGTCACAAGTTATCGGTCTAAAGCGTTTTTAATAGACATTCAAAATAGAAAGCTTGCAGCCCAGAAAATACAAGGGATGTACAAAAAAGACCGTTCTACACCAAACTAAAACTTTCGTCAGCCCTTCCCTCCGAAGCCGAGGGTCGCGCGTTCGAATCGCGCCGGGTGCGCCATTTCTCCCTCATATAAGCCAATCTCAATCGAATTGCGCATACCACTTAATTAACTTGAATATTACGACTAAGCGCCCTGCATCACGAATTCTATCAAGGGGTCAGATACGTTGAAACAAAAACTCATGTTATCAAGGGGTCAGATACCTTGATACAAAAACTCATCAAATGTTAACATTTCACTGGATTTTGACTATCCTAAATACCTAATCACACCAACGCCGTCTTTTAGCCAATGCCATTAAAAAGGATTAACAATGCGCACTCTTGCCACCCCATCATTATTATTGCTATCAACACTTATATTCTCTAGTCATGCCTCAAGCAAACAAGGGGATTGGTTTGTGCATGGTTCAGCAATCACAAGTTTCTACCAATACGAAGAAGACGACGCACGAAAAGAGCTCCCTGATTCGATTCAACAATTTTTAGATGCAGAAGATTTTGTCGGTGACGACTCCGACTATCTAAATACAAGTTTTGGTTTGGGGTATTACTTGTCAAACGAGCTTAATCTGAGCCTTACATACACCTCTGGTATTGAGCTAAATTTTTTAGATGATCTTTTTACTGGTCTTTTGGGAGGAGTTACTAGAGATAACTTCACTAGCGATGCAGACTTGCAGCTGTTAGAGCTAGATCTCAGTTACAAAGCTTATCAATTTTCTCCCTCTATGGCGTTGTTTTTGAAAGGAGGCATTGTTGTTAATAAGCTGGATGTCGACATTCGTGAATTGCAAGATGGTAGCTTTACTCGCGTCATTGGCAGTTCACAAACAAAGTTAGGCGGTAAACTCGGTATAGGGCTGCAGTGGGATTTTGCTGACAACTGGGCGTTAAAAGGTGGATATAGCCACCTCACATTCTTGTCGATGGATAAAACTTATTTGCAGCTAGAGTACCGTTTTTAACCTTAAACACAGGGCTCGTGACGACAACAAGTCGTCACACATTACCTGTTCTCTAAACGATTATAATCCAGCCAACCACCGTCAATAGGGCTGTGTTTTAAATATGCAGCATGCAATCGGTCACTGAAGGTCCAGAAATCTGATGCAGTGCGTCGCACACCATACTTATTCATCAAACGAGTATAATCTAACTCTGAACGAATATTTTCAGCGCTAACGACCAAGGTTGCAAGCTCACTCTCTTTGACCCGCCAAAACGCATCGGGGTAACTGCCCACTATGCCATGCACTAAAGTGACGGTGTCGTTCTCAATATCTCGATTATCATCTTCGTTAAATAAGCTACTCACATTGTAATGAGCGCTGTTGCGAATGAGCGTAAAAATTTCAGGAGACTGGTTTGAATTTGGTTCAACCATGATCATTGTGAGTTCAGGCAAGATTGAAGCGCCTTTGCCTTTTATTCGGTTGAGTTGATTAAGTAACGACACGCTGTTTTCGCGTAACTCGCTGGTGTGAAGTTGATAACGCTTGGGTTGGACGTCATTCAGATGCCCCTGGAACATCTCATAAAGTTCTTGCTTGGGTTCTAAAGTAGAAAACTGCATGCCGCTTGCATGAGTAAACGGATCCACTCTTCCTTCAAAATACTCAGTTAACTCAGTTCCGGCGTTTTGATACCACGACTGCTGTTCTTTTACGCGATAGTCTGGTGGTAAAAATGCAAGGAAGTTAGACTCTCCCTCAAGACGCAAAAAATCCATATATAAACGAGTTAGTAATTGATGACCATAATTACCATACACATCAAAGCCTGCGACTAATAAGTAGTGAATACGCTCAAGCAGCACATAGTCGATAACCCAAGCTGTTTTGGGCGGTGTACCAATCAAGCCTTTCACGACTGTGGCGTTATCGAAGTGACGAAATACCGTTAAACTAGCATTCGTATTTTGCTTGTCACCATCCCAAATAGCGTCAAGCTTAAGGTGCTCGCCATTGTCGAAGCTATCGTTAAGAAATTGGTTGCGTGCTCGCAGATAGTCACCTTGTCGTTCCGCATACTTTATCCAATCGCTGGCTAAAGCCGTGCTTTCTTCTTGCGCGGGCATGCGTAAATTTTGTTTTTGTGAGGCATAAAAAGCTTTTAGTTTAGGATTGTCGGCAAAATCAGGGTCGATAAAAAACACCCAAAACCGGTCGTTAATCACATTTAATGCAACTTGTCCTCGACAAACAGGACCTTTTATATAACCCATAATGGTATTTTCTGCGCGCTCTAACATAAACCGGTAACGTGAGTTCTCAGGTAATTGTTCAAAAGCGATAAGCGGGTTAGCGGCAACCTCTGGAGTATAACTAGGTAAATTTGCAACCTTATAGTTGGCACTTACAAACCACTTATCCCACTTCTCCATTAGGTTTTTGTTAATTGCGTAGGGCTGGTGAGTCTTATTTACAATGGTAGCCGTGACGGCTTGAAGTCGATAATAAACGCGTTGGACGCCAGGGTCATCATACGGTCGTCTCCCAGCAATCACCTTAATTGCTTCACCAGGTGGCGTGCTGGACCTAAGCAGCTTAAAAAATTGAGGTTGTACGTTATTCTCCGTAATTTCGCTGAAATATAGATGCGTAGAAAATAGGTGTTCGTAAATATAGCGTGCGCTCAATTGCATATTGAGAGAATCATCGTTTAAAAACCGCTCTAGCGCATTAACCGCAGTGCGTTCTAAATTGGACAATTTTCTGGCCGAGGGCATTTTTGCGCCTTTCTCTAACCACGTCATCAAGGTCTTATCTTCGGACTGAGTTAACCCTGGTAACGCGTACGGCATACCTGCAAACGGCTGTTCGCTTGCGTATTGGTCAAACTCTTCGATTGTAGGGCATTGCTGGTCCCGCCCAACGCTCACATCAAAGCGCTCATCTAACAAACTATCATCCGGTAGTGGATGTTGTTTTTTTAGCTTCAGCATGCGCGCTAATACAGCAGCTTGTGTATTGGCTGTTGGCGTCTGTTCACGCTCGTTTAGAACAGGAAAAAAGCCTCTATCGCGCCACTGCTGTGATTCAAATGCATCTATAAATAGTCGATTGGGCGTGGCGGCGAGTAAACGAGTGCCCTCATATACTTTTTGTTTATTGGCACCTCGTTCAATGCCTTCCTTAGAAGTCATTTTCAGTTGACAAGGAGCATCGTAGCAGGCGTGACATACGACACATCGACTTTCAATGATGGGTTTGGCTTCTTCGATATAAAAATCGGGGTATTGAGTATGAAAAGAGGCTTCAGTAGCGGTGCTAACATCACGATTAGTCGCAGTAGCAGTGCCAAACTTATCATCTAAACTAATGCTGGCGATAGTTGCACAGCCTGACGCGATAACGAATGTTAGTGCGCATGCTTTGATCCAAAAAGAAGGGCTTGAATGCATAAATACTCCACATAAATATACTGCAGTTAATCGTCTTCGCAGTGTACTTCTGTTCAAGTAAAACAGGGCCGGAGCTTAGCGAATGCAAATTGGTTTTAAACAAGGGACGGGTATTTTACGTGTTCGTCATTCCTTAAACAAGCAGATCTCTTTGAATTTCGGAAGGGCCTAAAGTGAACCAAGATGAAATGACTTATTGTGATGTTTTGAACGCGTCAAATGGCACGTGCTTGTTATGCTTTTAAATATGAGGTGTAAGCGCCGTTTACATATGCCCAGATATTACCGAAAACATACTTTTCGAAATTTTATCGCGCAAAACCGGTCTTTATGAGTACTGATCTTAAAGAACTGAAAGAGTCGTATTTAACATCATTGAAATATATACCTTGCTGGAGGACGGAAGCATCCGTTTACTCTGGCTACTTTTTTATTCGAGGCACGCAGCTCGCAAACGAGGTGATTAGCATGAATCGTCAATTATTTTATTCGGCAGTGATCATTATCGCTGTTTTCATTGGTTTCAACGCAATAGCGACTAACGACAAGGTATCCGCCAAATCGCAATATGCGCCAGCTGATTCATCGCTAGCGGTGGCCACTTTTGCGGGTGGCTGTTTCTGGTGTGTTGAAGCCGGTTTTGAGAAGATCCCAGGTGTGGTCGAAACCGTCTCTGGATACAGCGGTGGTGATGAGAAAAATCCAAACTATAAGCAGGTTGCGGGCGGTGCAACAGGCCACACAGAAGCTGTTCAGGTCTATTATGATGCAACGGTTATCACTTATGAGGGCTTGTTACAGGGGCTCTGGCGCATGATGGACCCAACTGACGTAAATGGCCAATTCGTAGATCGCGGTAAACAGTATCGCCCAGCTATTTTTTATCATAACGCTGAAGAGAAAAGCGCTGCCGAGGCGTCAATTAAGGCTTTGCAAAACAGCGGTCGATATGACAAGCCAGTCGCGATTGAGGTAACACAATTCAAGTCATTCTATGACGCAGAAGAGTACCATCAGGACTACTACAAAAAAAATCCTGTTCGATACAAGTTTTACACTTTCAACTCTGGCCGTTATCAGTTTATTGACGAGGTATGGGGTGAGGACCGTGAAATTGACTACGCTAACTATCGACCTAAAAAAGATGTCGAAAGCAATACGAATGAAGCTGCTGCATTTCAGCAACAAACATTTCAAAAGCCTAGCGATGAACAACTTCGTAAGCAGCTAACAAGCATTCAGTACAAAGTAACTCAAGAAGACGCTACTGAACGCGCATTCGATAATGAATATTGGGATGAAAAACGTGCCGGTATATACGTGGACGTAGTGTCTGGTGAGCCTCTATTTCTATCTACTGATAAGTATAAGTCTGGCACTGGCTGGCCTAGCTTCGTGCGACCAATTAGCCCAGAAGTAGTGGTTGAGAAAGAAGACCGCTCTTGGTATGGTGCTTTGCGTATTGAGATACGCAGTGCAATTGCAGATTCTCACACAGGGCATGTGTTTAACGATGGCCCGAATCCAACAGGCCTGCGCTATTGCATGAACTCTGCCGCGCTGAAGTTTATTCCAAAAGAAGAGATGGTTGAAGCGGGTTACGGTCAATATGTTGATAAAGTGAGAAAGCCAATCAGCTAGCCCTGTTTTTTAGATCGTTCATTGGGGTTTTCTTCTATCTAAGCTGGTTGACGATTTTGACCGTCAGCCACTTGGGTGCAGTGTTCGCGATAGAAATCATCAAGCCTTTCTGAATTCCTGTTTTACAATTATTGGAAACCTATGAAACCAACACGGCATACTCTTATCCTCGCCGGCGCCGGCCATGCTCATTTGGTTGCGATGCGAGGCTGGGTAGATAAGGGATTTCGTCCTCCAGAAGGCACAATATTACTTAGCCCCAGCTCGCATGCTTGGTATTCAGGGATGATGCCGGGCTTAGTTGCTGGGCGCTTTACGGAAGAGGAATGTGCGATTGAGCTAGCACCACTATGTGAAGCTTGTGGAGTCGAATTGTTAATTGGCGAGATTGTCGAACTTAAGGCAACAAGCCGTGAGTTGATGCTGGTCGACGGCCGAATGCTTCAATATGATTATCTCTCACTGAATGTAGGTTCAATCCCACCGCAACCAGAACGGAACGACGACAGCATCAATGTTGCTCCAGCCAAGCCCTTCGGCGCTTTTAACAATAATTGGCAAACCTGGCGCGAGCAAAATGACTCAATGCAGTTAGCCGTACTTGGCGGCGGAGCAGCTGCATTTGAGCTCACATTAGCTTTGCATAAGAGCTTGCCGCAGGCGCACGTGTCGTTGATTTGCAGTGGTGATTTATTAGATGGCTATTCGCCAGGCTTGCGTAAAAGAGCCATAAAAATATTAAATGAACGCGGCCTTGAACTGCGCAAGGATACTCGAATTAACTGCATCGCTAATGGCTGGCTAATGTGCGACGATAAAAAAGTACAGAAAGCTAACGCATTAGTTGTTGCCACGGGAGCTGCACCGCAACCATGGCAGGCTAGTTCTGGTCTTGATTGCGATTCTAAAGGTTTCGTTCGAGTAGGAGCGAACTTACAAAGTGAAAGTCATCCTGAGGTTTTAGCTAGCGGTGATTGTGCTAGTCAGCCGGGAACACCTCATTCTGGGGTTTTTGCTGTGAGGCAAGGAGCTATGTTGAGCGACATTATATCCGATCTGCTTGCCGGTGAAACGCTGCGCGAATACGAGCCCCAACCCCGTTCTTTAGCTTTGCTTGCTACCGCCGATGGCAGCGCACTGTTGAATTACGATCGTTGGAGTGCGGGTGGACGCATTTTCGGCATGTGGAAAGATTACTTAGATACCAGCTTCATGCGACGTCACAGACTGGGTTGATGTGTGCGTATCGTCAGAAGTCGACGAATTGCAAACGGAGCAATTACCCTTAAACTGGAAAATAATAAATTATGTTTCCAGTCGATGCTGTACTTTACTCGCATTAGGTATTTCTAAAACGCCTTGCGGTTAATAGTAAAAAGCCGAATAGTCCTAGCGCTGACACGCTAGGAGACGACACTTCAGTTGGACTCAGTTGAGTAATATTTGCGGCAATGAGTTGCTCACTTTCAACCGCCGATACACCGCTAACATTAAGCTTTGTCGTTAAGGTATTCCGTGAATCCAAGATGCCGCCATTCCAACCCAATGCTGTGGCTCTACCAAATAGATAGAACGAAGTGTTCTTTCTAACTTCAAAGCTAAACTTCACTTGACCCTCTTGGTAGCCATAAACATTCGGTCCTTCAAGTTGGCCTGAAGAAAAGAAAGAGCCTCCTAACAACGCTCCCTCGTCAAAGTTTGAAGGAAAAATGTCGTTTTCAGCAGAACTTACAAACAAAGAGGTACTTGCCGCTATTACGGTTTCATAATAAGCGCCTTTTATGCGATAACCGTACTCATCATACTCATCTTGAGTAGCGATATAGTCAAAATTGCCTTCAAAGCTTAGTGTGGTATCTTCGCCAGTCCATAAAAGTCGTTGTACAGCAAAGCTCTCTGCTATGCCCATTTGATTGTTGTTACTACTAGCGAGTAAATGAATTTCTGGTAAAGCTAATACCGTATTATCGAGAACTGCCTCAGCGAATACATTATCCGGTAATTGGGCAATGGACCTTGGCTCATTAAAGTTTTTGGTAAATGTCTCCCGCTCCAAATTTTGCTCATAAGACGATTGTTCACATGCCGTTTGATAATTAAGCTGACGACCAAAATCTAATATTTTCTGCGCATTTTCTTCAATGTATTGTGCATCTACACCATCGCAGTTATGCTCTGAAGCACTGCTTCCTGTGTAGGTAAATATAACATTGGCGTGTGATGATTGAGAAAAACAAATGAGTGTTACAGCGGCAAGCAAGTAATGCTTCATAATAAGTCCTTTTAATAATGTTCATGAAAAGTAAATCAATCACTGCTTCCTGTCAACTTTGCACTTTATTACTGAATCTTCTATTTTTTATTGCTCGTCAGCTCCAGCAACAAACGCAGCACTAAAAATCACTCATTATTTGTAGCCCTCACAGCTTGGTCTTTCAACGTATAGTAGCCACCATAAACTCGAGTGAACACCGTAATACCCGCAGCAACCGCAAAACCATAGGCTAACCAAGGAAAATATTCTGGCCAGATACAAAAGGCAGCAAATATCGCAATAGTTTCAGTACCCTCAGTCAAACCATGCAGATAATAAAAACTTTTATATTCGAACTGTGGCTTAGTTAACTGGTATTTTTCGGCGGCGATAGCAAAGGCTAAGAAGCTTGAACCAGTGCCAATAAAAGCGGCTAATAAAATAGCTGCTGGCAATGCATTTTGTGCGGGGTCGGCGAGCGCAAACCCGACCGGTACCGCTGCATAAAACAGAAAGTCTAAACAGATATCTAAAAAGCCGCCGGCACTGGTGCTAGACCCTTGATAACGCGCAAGTGCACCGTCTAATCCGTCCAATATTCGATTAATTAGAATTGCAGTTAATGCTAATGTCCACCATTGCAACGCTAGGAAAGGTACTGCTAGTAAACCTACTGCAAAGCCAATTACGGTCAATTGATTTGGCGTTACCTTGGTCTTATTTAATAGCCTAACCAAAGGCGTTAGTAGCGCCTTCACTGCAGGCGTAATGCTTGCATCTAACATAGTTTAGCACTCGCTGTATTTGTCAAATTAATCACTTTACCCGCTGCTGCATCGGCGTCACTCTGATCGTGAGTTACCAATATGGCGGTTAAGCCGCGCTGGCGTATTTGCTCGAATACCAAGTCCCTTGTCGCCTGCCTGAGTTCACTGTCGAGTTTGCTGAAAGGCTCATCTAATAAAATGACCTTGGGCTCGTTCAATAGCACTCGCAGCAGTGCAACACGAGCTTGTTGTCCGCCGGATAGGCTTTTAGGTGCTCGCGCTTCCATACCCGCCAGGCCAACGGAAGCCAGTGCTTCCGATACGCGCTGTTTTCTTGTGTTTGATTTCGAATGTTGCATACCGAATTCGATATTGCCCGATACGCTCAGGTGGTTAAACAGCAGCGAGTCTTGAAAAAGCAGTGCAATTTGTCGCAAATGACTGGGAGTTTGCGTTATATCATGGCCATCTAGTTCAAGTTTCCCTTCAGCGCGAAACACCGGTTCTAACATACCCGATAGCCAATTCAGCAACGTAGATTTACCACTACCGGAAGGACCCATAATAGTCAGTATTTCACCTGCCGATACCGTTGTATCTAGCTCAAGCAAAAGCTCATCGCCTTTGTAAATATGTAAGTTTTGAATGCGTAACATGTTGTTTGTTGTATCCATCGCTTATTGCCTTGGACGAAAAAGAAGTTTCGGGATTAGCCAAGCAAGTATAAACCCGACGGCTGGAAGAAGCAGCTGCATTATGACGTACACTGCGCTGATGCGCCTACTTGCGCCACTCGCAATGGCCACTGCTTCAGTAGTTAAGGTATTTATACGACCGCCGCCCAGTAAGAGTGTTGGTAAATATTGACTGAAACTTATTGCGAGCCCCAGCGCAGCAGAAAACAAAATGGGCGGCACTAGTTGAGGTAGCTTTACTGCATAAAACACTTTCCATGGCGAACAGCCCAATGACGCAGCTACCTTTGCATAACGTAAATCGAGCTTGCGATAACTTGTGGCCAAAGACAAAAACACATAAGGCATAACAAATAATAAATGACCAAGCACCACCATGCTAAAAACGGCATTAACGCCGATGAGCTCCTTCACCCACACAATGCCAAATAAAAACGCAATGCTGGGCACCAACAACGGTAAGTAAATCATTAAGCTGGTGGCAGAACTGAGCCTTTTTTGTCTTTGTTGTTCAGCCTCCAGTGTAAATAATGCAAAGAATAGCGCAATGCTCGTGGCAGCAAGGGCAACTAAAACGGTGTCGCTAATCGTTTCTGGTAATTGCTTGAATGCGCTTTGCCAGTGCAGGGTAACTAATTCATCGGGATAGGCATTTGGAAAAGACCAGTAGCCCGCAAAAGACCATAGCACTAGACCAAGCAGTGCTAAAGCGATAGAGAAAAGCACGAGAAGGGTGAAACAATGAGTTAAGACTCTGCAGATTAAGTCAGCATACTTTCGACGGCCGTTCGTTAGTTTGGAGAAACTGACCTTTTTAACGGATTGTTCTAGTAGCCACCAAGTTAATAATACACACAGGGTTACTAGAATTTGCACAAGTGCACCAGCGGATGCTTTGATCCTCAAGCTTAGGTCAACGTCATTGAACCACTGCATAATGGCAACTGCGAGAGTAGGGGGCGTATTAGGACCTAAGATTAATGGGATTTCTATACTGGCACTAGAGTAGGCTAAGATTGCATAAATAGGTAGGCGCATAAAAGGGTAGAGCGCGGGTAAAACCGCCTTGCAGAAAGCGGTAAATGGATAATAGCCTAAGCTTAACGCAACTCTATACTGCCCTTGAATCACTTGTTTAATTTCATTTTGTTGCATGGCGGCCATGGCCATTAACAGGACGAAAGGCAACTCTTTTAAAGTTAGCCCTAAAATAATGCTCAAGCCATAGGGATCATTTGGTAAAAGTGTATCAGGAGGTAACGCAGCACCACTTAACCATGGCGAAAATAAACGCATGATCAAGCCTGATGGGGCAATTAGAAAGCCAATAGCGATAGCTGCTGCCGCATGTGGAATGACTAATATGGGTCCTAAAAGCTTTTGTATGTATTTAAGAAGCCTGCTGTTGAAGTAGTTTCCTAGTATCAAAATACTTAACACGACCGCAAAAAATGTGCTGATCAAGCTAGTTGAAAAACTTAAAGCCAGCATGTTGACGAAACCGGGTGTTAGCCAAAGAGCCTCAAATCCTCTTACACCAAAAGTATCTTCGCCAAGTGCGGGCAACCAGCCAAAAGCTGGTAGCAGCACGCCTAATAAGCCGGCGACAACAGGTACTATTAGCAGTATTACTAAAATGCTCGGGCTCAGCTTTACCCATCGCGAAAAGAATGATGCGCTGTTTACCATGGCTTAGCACCATATCGCCTTTCCCATGCTTTGGTGAGCACTGCATTCCATTGCGGATGAGGTTCGCTCAGTGATGGGCTTTTTGCAGACACAGGCAAGGCGCTTGGATGTTGGTTTGGTGGCTTAAACATTAGTTGTTGGTCAGGCGCTAGCAAGCTCAAATCTAATACTGTCCGGTCGCCCCATTCACTTGGCTGCTGCTTCTTGGCTTGAGCTTCAATGCTCATTAAGAAGTTGGCAATCACCTTTGCGCCGGCTTTGTGTTTGGCATTAACGGGGATAGTGACAAAATGCACGTTGCTTAAACTACCGTCTTTCATCGCAAAACTTCGAATGCTAGGAGGTAAGCCGAAGCGGTCAACCGCACCTGGTATGTCCGAGGCGGAAAACGTAAAGCCAAGTTGAAGCTCGTTGTCACCGACGAGGCGTCGAATGCTCGCGCCATCACTGACAAAGTATCGACCTTGACGCCACAGATATGGGTGTAGCTGATCTAAAAACTCCCACAGAGGACTTAATAGTTGAAGCTCACTTTCAACTGTAGGGGGTTGATATAACTTTGCAAAAACATCGGCCTCCTGCTGCTGGTTGAGTATTATTAATGCATATTTTAAAAAGCTTAAACCTAAAAAATCAGGCGGTTTAGAATAAGTAAAGCGCCCTGGATTTTGGATACTCCAATGTAATAATTCTTGTAGGGTTGAAGGAGGTGATGAGGCTGTTGCATTAGCGTACGCGCTATCGTAGTAGAAGGTTAGCGCCGCTCTTCCCCAAGGTGCTTCCATGCCGTTTGTCGGCACCCCAAAATCCATTGTCATCGCTGGGTTTTGCTGTGGATTGGTTAATGCGAAATTGGGCAGAAGGCTAACCCAGTTAGCTTCAAGCAGATTGTTTTCTGCCATGGTGGCGAAATTCAGGCCGTTAATCCATAAAAGGTCAACTTGCCCTTCGCTCATGTTTCCTGCCGACACTTCAGCAAGCACACGGCTAACAGCATCACTGGTTTGCGCCAGTTTTACGTGTTCTAATTTTACGCCGTATTTAACATCTACTTGCTCTGCAGTCCATTGCAGGTAACGGTTAACTTGAGGGTCGCCGCCCCAAGCATAAAAATAAACGTTTTCGCCGCGCGCTGCATTAAGCGTTTGTTGCCATGCTTGTTGAACCACGGCCTCTTGTACCAAAGCTCTTTGCGCCGGAGCCCTTTGCGCCGAAGCACTTTGTTCAATTTCTCGCGCATTGATAAACGAACAATACGCAAGCAATGTGCAGATTAGCCCAAGCATCAACAAGGGGCTTTTAGATTGAGAGCTTTTAAAATGAGAGCTTTTAAATAGGGAACGCTTATTTTTAATAATGAGCAAGGAAAAGTCAGCCTATTTTCTTACATCGTTCAATTGCCAATCATAGTCTAGGAAGTCAATTTCCATATCATTGTTTTTTAAAGTGCTGCGCTGATTTTCGCTTAGTTTGAGCGATTCAGGATAAAGTAGCAAAAATGATTCTAGGCTGGTGGCTCCTCTGAAACCTTTCTCAAAATCGCCCTTGTACCATTTGAATATTGACGATAAATACAGTTGTTTATCTTTTACATAGTTTCTGCTTGTATCTGATAAAAATCGCTGCGTTTGCTCTTCTAACTGATTATCAAGCTTACTCTCTTCATAAGCTTCTTCGCGCAATGCGGGGCAGCCTATACTGGCACAATTGACCGCGAAATGAATGCGCGGCTCTTGGTACTTATTATCGCCTCTGATGAGTTCGTGCTCGATGTCATCGAGACTATAAGTATTGCCTAGCAAAGGAATAAACGACTTTGCCCAGGGGGAGCGAAAAAAGCTACCTAAATCCCTAATCGACTTAAGATCAGGATACTTCGTTAAAATAAGTTCTACGGTCCACGCGTTATAAGCATTGATTAAAAATGCTAATTTCTTATTGTCAGTCCACTGCTCAAAGTCGGACTGGCGGATCTGTTCGAGTTCTTTAAGATAATCTTTTAACTGACTTCGCTGTGCTAAAAATCCTGTGTAATCGACAGAGGTACTGTGGCCTTTGTTGATTGGACTCACGTGCTGAGCCAGCATAGTATTCCAGTTTTCATGTAAGGGCTTTGCTTGTAAAACAGAGGTGAACATAGCCAGCAAAAAAACGCTGGCTAAACAAAGAGATTTTAAGGCATAGCTTTTCAATGAATAGCTTTTCAAGGAATGGCCTTTCACGCCAGAGGTGTTTACTAGCGAACCCGTTAACTTATGCACAATACTATCCTCTTCTGAATGTATGATACTTTTCTAGTAATTTTAGAATCGTCTCGGGAGCATGCGCTCGCTTCCATTCACCAGCTGCATATTTATTACCTTCAGCCCAAGTTGGGTAGCTGTGAATAGTCCCTAAGATTTTTTCAAGCCCAAGGCCGTGTTTCATGGCTAACACGAATTCTGCAATCAAATCACCAGCATGTTCCGAGACTACCGTTACACCTAAAATTTTGTCTTTGCCTTTAGGCGTTATAACTTTGATATAGCCCTTGTTAGCGCTTTCGGTAATGGCTCTGTCTAGCTCTTCAAAATCGTAACGCGTTACTTCGTACTCGATTTTTTGTTCGATGGCTTCTTGCTCATTAATGCCTACTCGGGCAACTTCAGGATCGATGAAGGTAACCCACGGGATGACGCGATAATCTACCTTAAACTTTTTAAACTGCCCAAATAGACTATTTACCGCCGCATACCAGCCTTGATGAGATGCTACGTGCGTAAACTGATAGGGTCCGACTATATCGCCAGCCGCTAAAATATTCGGGTATTTGGTTTCTAAAAACTCATTGGTATTGATTGTGCGTCCAGATTCAATACCTAAAGTATCTAAGCCGTAGCCTTCTAAACGAGCTGCGCGGCCAACTGCACAAATCAATTGATCATACTCTATCGAAATTTCTTCTTTCTCGTGCTTCACGATGATGAATTTTTTGCCATCGTGTTGTTCAAAACGCAATGCTTCATGCTTGGTTAACACATTGACGCCGCTGTCCTGAAGGCTTTGCATTGCGAAGTCAGAAACCTCTTCGTCTTCTTTTGTCATGATTCGCTTGGCTAGTTCAACTTGCGAAACCTCAGAGCCTAATCTTGCAAATGCTTGAGCTAGTTCACAACCAATAGGACCGCCGCCCAGAACGACCAGCTTCTTAGGTGCCTCTTCCAGCTTTGCAAATTCTGTCCACATGGTGTCACTGGTAACGTAAGCAGAATCTTCAATGCCGGGTAAGGGCGGCACGAAAGGACGTGCGCCGGTGGCAATAACGATATTACGGGCGCTCAAGCGTTGTTTGCTGCCATCATTTAGCGAAATCTCTACCGTCCAAGGATCAACAAAGACAGCGTAACCTTTAATGACTTCCACCCCCAGCTCAGTATAGCGTTCAACGCTGTCGTGAGGGGCTATTTCTGCAATGACGTCGTGCACACGTTGCATCACTTTTTTAAACGAAAAAGTGACATTGGTATTATCTAGGCCGTATTTTTCAGCTTGCTGAAATTGGCTGAGTACCTTAGCACTCTTAATAATGGCTTTACTCGGAACGCAGCCGTAGTTCAAGCAATCGCCCCCCATCTCACCAGCTTCAATTAACGTCACTTTTGCTTTCACAGCGGCGGCAATATAGCTGGTCACTAAGCCGCCTGCACCCGCGCCGATCACAATTAAGTTTCGGTCAAAGTGCTTTGGTTTTTTCCAGCCTTTGTATACACGCTGTTTCTTTATTACGCTGATAATCGTCTTGGCTATCAGTGGGAAAATGCCCAACAGAACAAAGGAAAGGATAAGGTCGAACGATAAGATACCTTGCAAGCTCTCAAGTTGAGAAAGCTGGGTTCCAGCGTTTACATAAACAAAGGTGCCTGCCAACATGCCTATCTGACTCACCCAATAGAACGTCCATGACTTAATTGCTGTTAAGCCCATTAGCAGGTTAATTAAAAAGAAGGGAAACAGCGGCACTAGGCGCAGCGTAAACAGATAAAAAGCGCCTTCTCTTTCTATGCCTTTGTCTATCGAAGCCAGACGGTCAGGGAATTTTCTTTTGATCGAATCTCTCAATATATAGCGAGATACTAAGAAAGCTAAGAGCGCACCTAAGCTTGAAGCAAACGAGGCAAGTAGCAAGCCTTCAACTAATCCAAAGAGTGCGCCAGCGGTGAGGGTTAGTATGGCGGCGCCCGGCAATGAGAGCGCGGTAGCCGTGACATATATTAAGAAGAACCCGCCTAGTACGAGAACAGGAGAAGCGTCACGCCACTGCCTGAAATCATCGATGGAGCCCTTGAGACCTTCTAAGGTAAGGTAGGTATTTAAATCGAAGTAGAAAAACCCTGCGATTAACGCCGCTAAGACAGCAACGATGGTAATTTTTTTAAACACGTAAACGTTTCCTTAAAATGAGTAGGTCAGCTTAACTTCGCCATGAATGGGTAACTCTGGAAACACTAAGGTTGAACCAAAAAATCCGCCTTCGAATACAGGGCGCCAATTTTTTTCATTAGTGACATTGTTCACTGCAAAACGAAGAGCCAGCTTTTCGTTAAGCATATAACGAGTATTGATATCGAGGGTAAATTGGTCGCGGATCATCACTGTCGCCAAAAAGTCCAAAGGATAGCTTGTTGTATAAATGCTTGAGAACCCGACAGTCCAGTGCTCTTTGATATTATAGCCGCCGCTCAGTCCCACACTTTGCTCTGGGATCCCCTGTACTCGTCTAGTTGAGGGTGCAAATGGTGTAAAGTTAGGCGAGCCTACGGCTGTGCCTTGAATAATATCAGGGCGCGAGTTATCGAAGGCATCAGCCACTTGTCGAGATTCTTGGCTGGTTCCGCTATTGTCGTAACGCGCATCGATGTAAGTATAGCCGGCACTTAACCAAAAGCGCTCTGCCGCGTAAAAAGCTTGTACTTCTAAGCCCGTTGCACGAATACCGGTATTGCTGCCATCACGGTTGCGCAAGCTTCTCTTTTGATTAAACCAAGCGCCATCAATATACCAATTGCTTTCATCTGGAGCATACTTTAAGCCCGCCTCGAACAAGGTATTGTCGGTCGCAAAATTGAGTTCACTAATTAAGTTGTCGCCGCCAAGCGTATTACCGCCTGCCATGCTGTTTGACGTAGCTTCATTGTAACTGCTGGCAACATAGGATGTTAACGATGGGGTAATAGCGTAGCTCACGCTAATCTGGCCAGACTGCAAGATGTCATTAATACTGTCTGAAGCCGCTACTTGTCCCTGCGGAGCAATCGGGTCTTGGGCCTTAACATCATAGTAATCGAGTCGGTAACCGACACTAGTGCTCAGTTCATCGCTCCATTTGCTATCGTGCTGCACGGCCAAACCCGTTTGCCAACTAGTTGAATCAGTGGTGTCTGAGAGGGAAAAGTCACCTTGGCCGTCATCATTAATATCATATTGCCCGCCGGGTGACACAAACACGCCTGGACGCAGTTCAACTAAACGTGCTTTTTGCGCATTGGTCAGGGGAATGCGTCGATTGCTAATTGGGCCCGTTAGATCGATGGGCGCATCGGCTTCTGTCGTAAATTGGCTATAGCCAAGTACGCTATTGTAGCGAACATCAACGGCGAATATGCTTTGCTGCTGATTATTCCAGTCGTAAGCTAGTTCGGTACGGTTTTGCGCAGTTTTTGCGCCATCAATTATTTCAACAAAGCTGTTTTGCGCTATTTCTTCACGCTCAAGGTGTTGATAATAAGTTGTATTTTTAAGACTCGTTTGCTCATTGAGCTGACGCTTATAGATGCTGTGTATTAAGTAAGTTGTCGCGCTATTGATATTATCAGGGTCGGTTAATACTCTGCTTCTATCTATAACGACTTGCCCTTTGGGCGAAATGACCGCGCCAGCGCCCGGAACTAAGCTGCCGTTGGGCTGAACGCCTTGACCCGTTATATACACACCATTGTCGATAAGATCTTGCGTAGGCCGGTTTATGCCAGCGTTGTCGGTAAACTGCACATCATAATATTCGAAGTTAAGATCCCAAGTGCTAACACTGTCGGGCACGAAACGAAGTGCAGTATATAAGCTGTCGCTTTGATGCGAGCTAAAATCATAAAAATCACCGTTGTCTATGCGCTCATAGCTCAAACGAATTCCGCTCTTATTTTCAACTAACACCCTCGAAATATCCATCTGGGCTCGGTAGCTGTCCCATCTACCTGCTGAAAAAGACAACTGACTGTCTTGCGGCGTGATTGAGGCGACTTTTGACTGCAGGTTTACAAATCCACCGTTGCGCTGACTCGTTCCAAATAATACAGGGGTAGGTCCTTTAACTACGTCAATTTGCTCGATCGCGTTAAATGACAGCGGTACACCAAAGCCATTGTTACCAGCCTGGCGCCTGACGCCGTCTTGCAGTAACTCACCTAATTGCCCTCTGATCGTAGGTAGGCTCGGCGCACCAAAACCTGTCGCTGCATAGGTATTCGGGCTTACAGCTAAAATATCTTGCAGGGTGGTAATGTCCAGTGCCTCCATCATTTGCGCCGATATTGCTGTTACTGAACGGGGAACATCCTTTAACGCTAAACCATCTCCAAATGGTCCGTTAATCAACGCCTCTTTGGGCGACATTAAACTCGAATTAGCGTTGCTACCCGTAACCTCGATAACTTCAATTGAATCTTCAGTTAGTTGCTGAGCCGAGGCGGCAGAACAAAAAAGTGACAGCAAGACCGACAGCGCAACAGTTGAGTGACGCTGTGGAGACGCATTTCTTCGCATAGTTGATAAATCCGTAGTAAGTAGTGAATGGTGAAAAATGTTTAAAATATTATTGCGCTGTTTGCATCCAAGTGATCAGATGAAGACCTCGCTGCCGCGATACTTCGATTAAAATAGTAGACCTATGGCAATGGATTATTCTTTCAAATTAAAATGCCGCGCTTTCTCGTTTTTACAGCAACGGCTTATTATGCTTTCTGTTGTTTGCAATTTTACAAAGGTGTCAGGAAGCTATTAACAACATGACGTTGACGTCACTCTTCACGTTAAGACGGCCTTAAAATAAGGCCGTCTTGATTGCTTGAAAGCAATGACTTTTGGGATTCACCCGCTATCTATCGCTCTTGTTAACTATTGAACTGGTCTATGAAGCGCTGAATTCTTCTCGCATTCGCACCAAGATCGCTGCGACCAATACGCGATACTGAGCGTAAATCTATGTCTGTCGCATCAGGCGTTTGCGCATTTGCTCGAATTCGAATAACGATATCATCCTTGAACTGCCACAATGTAGTGGTTTGTGTCGCTTCAATGATGCCATTCGCTTGATCTTTACTGACGATCTCCCAGCCCAAATCTTGGGCAATATTTACCGCTTTATCAAAGGCATTTTGCGCGCTAGTGTTAACAGTAATGGTTTTGATATCGGGGTAGGCATTTTTCTGTATTTCAGCGAGATCGCCATTCTCGATTTTGTATTCCAAGGGATTTGTGCCTTCGCCGCGAAGCGCAACGATAGCTTTAAACTGGGGAGGATCGATAGTATCAGTAGAAATATTGTGGATTGCTGGAACTGTTCTGGCCACAAATACTTGAGAGCCCAAACCTAAAATAGGTATTAAACTGATCACTACTGCGATAATAGCGCCTCGGCTGCTATCTGGTTTAGCCTTCCGATGTACGAAAAACAAGACAATGCCTGCTACAAATACCGCGGCCGCCAAATAAAACGTGTAATTCAGAATCCTAAAGCCGGTTCCAAATTCGTACAGACCTACTCTAAATCCGATTAACGCAAGTGGGAATCCTAAAGCACTGAGTACTGCCAGCCATTTGAGTAATCTACTCATAGTCGTTATCACCGTTTATTGTTTGATTATTATAAAAGACTTCAAATGATACATTATCGCTATCACAATGCAACAATCACTAGGAGGATATTACGCGTAACATAAGGATGCATTATTCGAATGGCTGGCAAAAACAAGAGTAATATTGACATACGAATGAAACAACACTCGCTTTGTAACCGTATTAACGTTATGTTCTTCGCCAATAATTCTCTCCAATACAAACTCTCTCCAATAAAAGGAAACATAAAATGTTACTAAAAAATAAATTAACGATGGCTATGCTTGCAGCAACGATCACTTTAGCCGGATGCTCTGAAGGCCAGAAAGAATCTGCTGAAGAAATGAAAAAAGATGCTTCAGAAATGAAAGCTGAAGCAGTTCAAAAGTCTGAAGAAATGCTTGAAGCAGGCAAAGAAAAAGCTGAAGAATTGAAAGGCGAAGCAGCTGATGTTCTAGATGATGCTAAAGTAAAAGCTGAAGAGTTGAAAGATGATGCAGCCGATGCTTTAGATGACGCTAAAGCTAAAGCTGATGATGTAATAGAAGCATCGAAAAAAGAAGCTGAGGAAGCAAAAGTAGCTGCAGCGGCTAAAATTAAAGAAGCATGTATTGCGGCTAAAAAGAAACTTGGTCAAAGCACTGACGATTGCTAAAACCAACGTTAGGAAAAAACGCCAAAAGTATTTATAAATTTTGGCGTTTTCTATCTAAGCAGTTAATCGCCTAGCTCATTTGCACTGCACATCAGAGCACTTAGCAAAACTGTCGTTTGGGCAGTCCCTGTTGCAAAAGCGCCCTCTGCAGTCAACTTTCGACGCAGAGTTCTTGAGGTCATATTTAGTCTAAATGCTTGGCTAAAAATTCAGTGACCTTCTGATAATACTCAGCTCGATTTCCCTCATCAGCAAACCCGTGCGCTTCAGAGCGTTTAATAAACCACTCATACTTTTTATTATGCTCATCCATAGCGTCTTTTAGCGCTTCTGCTTGTTCAAAAGGTACACGACGGTCTTCCTCGCCATGAGCGATAAATACTTCAGCTTGCAGTTTGTTAATATTGTGCACCGGTGATTGTGTCCGAAGCATTTCAGCATTGCTTCCTATCGCTTGCTCTAAGTAACTTTTTCCGAAAAGACGCTCTGGGATATCGCCTTCTTCGTACATCATCTGCAGATCGTATACGCCAACATGCGCTATCGCACACTTAAATAAATCAGGTGCCAAAATAGGTGACATTATCGCTGAAAATCCGCCAAAACTGGCTCCCATGATGCACACTTTATCTTGGTCTATTTTACCTTGAGTAAGGATATGTCGTGTGCCTGCAATAATATCTTTTTGAATCGCATCACCCCATTGTTTGTTGCCTGCCGCCATAAAATTTGAACCAAAACCACTTGACCCTCTAAAGTTAACACGAGCAACCGCATAGCCCTGAGCTGCAAGCATTTGCACTTCACGGTCAAAGGTCCAATAGTCTCTCGCACGCGGACCTCCGTGGACAAGCGTCACTAACGGTACCTTTTCGTCTTTAGACATATTCATAGGATACGTGATGTATCCGCTTATTTCTGTGTCATCAAATGACTTGAAAGTAAACGGGGTCGTTGCCGGCAATTGATTAATATCTAAATGATCAAGGTTTGCAAACAGTGACGATAATTCACCTTTGCTCCTGTCGAGCATATAGTAAGTACCTGCATCTATATCGTTACTGACATATATGACTATTTTTGAACCATCTGCGGACTTGCTCGTTATATTAATTTTGAAGCCTTCAAATGTCGCCAGTAACGACTTAAATATTTTTGCTTCTTCCTCGCTATTATTTACCATGACATAGGTCGGATAACCGTCGTCAACACGAAGAGCATATACTGTAGAGTCGTCGGTAGTTAGATTAAAGTCGGTGACATCGACCTTAGGGTCGGTATAAATTTCGGTAGATTCACCCGATTTCAAATCAAGTTTGTAAAGACCGCGCTTGTCGCTTCGAGATTCCGCCAAATAAAACAAATAACGATTATCCTCGCTCAATACCACTGGCGTGAATTGCTCCCCAAAATCAGCCGTGATTTCTTTCCATTCTTCGTTTTCATAAACATAACTTCTCCTTTCATAGTCCTCATCTATGCCGCTGGCAAAGCGCACGTCGCCGTTTTTATCAGCTACAAATGATGCATAGGGAATAGGAGAAAGTACTTTCGACATTGACAATATGCCGGTCTTGACATTCATTTTGTGAATGCGAGCTATTTGCGAGCCACTTTCTGTCGCTGGGGTAGAGGAAATTAAAACATGTTCTTCATCGTCTGGTAGCGTATGAATTACCTCACCCCAACCCCTTATGAACTCTCGCTTTTTAATACGAGTGCCTGTGCTAATCTCGCCTGCGCGATAACCGTAGAGTATTTCTAGTTCGGAGCCATCGTAGTTTACTCCGGCCAGCTCACCGTAATTCTCGGGTTGATCTTTCCACCCAACTCGTTGCCAAACGCCCATGACGATGCGTTGATTGTTTGCCCAAAAGTGAGGACCAACTTCATTTCTACTTCCAAGATTTGCGCCACCTAACATGTCGAATGTTTTGGCATCAAATACTGCTAAACGGCGCGTACCATCAACCTGTAAAACTACCGAAAGCTTTTTACCGTCAGGCGATACTTTGACTGAATGATAGCGAGAGTCTTTGGCGAAAAGTTCGGGAGATAATTTGTTGGCAAGCGCACTTACGTTAAATGCAAAAAACAAAAATAAAACAATTAAATGCTTCATATAATTACTACTTCCTTGTTTATAATAATAAAATACTGAAGCTGCATGTAAGCTAAACGCATCTGATGCTCAGTATATTCCTAGGGGTGTTTACATCATAAATCTACTAGCTGATTTGCCGTTACCGTACTTAATTGCTTAAAAAAAGTAAACAGTTTAAGGAGAAAACTTGCTGGCAGGATTAAATAGGTCGCAGTTAAGAACATTAAAATCCTCATAAACTAAGAAATTAGCCCACGATAATTTCTATAGGTACTCGGTGATACACCCGTCCAATGTTTAAAAGCACGAGAAAAAGTTGCCATTTCGGTAAAGCCAACAGCTAGGCTTATTTGCGCGATGGACAAATTAGGCTGCTCAAACAGACTAATAGCTTTATCTCGTCTAACGTTATCTTTTAACTGTTGAAAACGACTGCCCTCTGCAATTAATTTTCGGCGTAATGTTCTTGAGGTCATATTTAATTTGGCTGCGATAAGCTCTAAATTGGATTCGTTGTCTAATGCAGCACTTTCTAATAAGCGCATTACTTTGGCGCTGTAGGTATCGTAATAAGATTGTTTTTTAAACCATTGCAATGGGAGTTGCTTCAGATACGCCACTAGTTCCTCTTTGTCTCGAACTACGGGAAGACTCAAATGTTTTGAATCAAACAACAGGGCGCTATTATTGTTTTCATAGCTGCAAGGGCAGGGGTACATCAATCTATACTCCTCATGGTGCGAAGGTTTAACATGCTGCATTTCGACCCTAAGCAAGGGGATAAGCTGCCCGACTAACCAGCTAGAAAATCGATGGCAAACTAACAATAATAGTTCGCTCAACAAGCTATTAGGCGAGGAGTCTTGACTCTTAGGTTTAAAATTTGGTTTTAGCTTTATCGAAACCAGCGTGCCATTTTTACTCATCGTAAATCGTAACTGGTCGCCAGTGATATTATAAAAGGCGGCGGTATGGCTGAAAACTTCCTCTAGCGTTTTACAGTTAATCAATCGTTCGGCTAAAAGGCTAAACATGCCATTTTTGACTTTTTGCTCCGTAAAGCCCAAAAATTCATCACCACCTACTTGCCAACAACTTTGCACGATACTCGCTAATTGTTTGGGCAATACTCGCGAGCGTTCTTGTTCCAACTGCGCTGGCTTTAGATTTGCGCGAGCTAAAAACTGCTGCTCATTTCCTCCGAGCAAAATACCGTTACTCAGATGTGTTCGAGCGAAATAACTGGCAATGGTATGCTGATTTACGAAGGTGCTTTTTAGTGTCATCCCTGTCCGCTTTTAACAATATATTAAGTTATTAAAGCAGTTTATGCGGAAGAGTCAAATAAATATGTCCGAATATGCTAAATAAATGACTTTATTTCTCATTGCTAGTGCACGTCTATTTGTCAATACTTTACTCATGAGTGAATATTTTTAAGTATCCAACAACAAGGTTTACTATGTCAGCAGTAATGTCGGTAACAGAAGATAACAACAACGAAGAAATACAAATGTTTCGCGATATGGTTTTGCGCTTTTTAGAGCAGGAAGTTGTGCCCCATTACGATTCTTGGGAAAAGAACCATAAAATGCCTCGCGAAATGTGGAATACCATGGGCAGCGCGGGTTTGTTGCTGGTGGATTTTCCAGAAAAATACGGTGCTGCAGACGCTAGCTTTGATGTCTGCCAAATGATCCAAGAGGAAATGTGTCGCTTGAATCTGCATGCCTTGGCCACCGGATACAATATTCACGCAAATATTGTTGCTCCTTACCTGCTGCACATTGGTAACCAAGAGCAACAAGACCGCTGGTTACCCGCCATGGTGACAGGCGAAGTATTGACCGCACTTGCTATGACCGAACCAAGTGCAGGTAGCGATCTTGCTAATATTCGTACCAAAGCCATAAAAGACGGCGATGATTATATTCTGAATGGCTCTAAAACCTTCATCACCAATGGCAACGAAGCCAACATGATTATCGTGTGTGCAAAAACCGATATCAATGCGGGCTCTAAAGGTATCTCTTTGTTTTTGGTTGATACCAGTCTTCCTGGCTTTTCTACAGGCAAGCCAATCGAAAAAATAGGTCAGCACAGCAGTGATACCGGCGAATTGTTTTTTGAAAATATGCGTATCCCAGGCGACGCTTTGCTAGGCGAAGAGGGCAAAGGTTTCGTGTATTTAATGCAGGAATTACCGCGTGAGCGCCTCGGCTGCGCGGTGCAGGCAATTGGTCACGCTCAAGGGGCGTTAGATTTAACTTGTGAGTATGTGAAAGAACGCAAAGCCTTTGGCCAATCGGTATCACAGTTTCAAAATACGCGCTTTAAGTTAGCCCAGTGCCAAACCGACCTAGAATTGTGTCGCGCACTTTTAGAAAAACATATGCTTAAGTATCAACGCGATGAAATGACCGTAACCGATGCGGCAATGCTAAAACTAGCGGCAACAGAAATGCAGGTATCGTTGATAAACGAGTGTTTGCAATTGTTTGGTGGCTACGGCTATACCGATGAGTATCCAATCTCTCGTTTTTATCGTGATGCGCGTATTCAGACGATTTATGCCGGTACCTCAGAAATTATGAAAGAAGTGATTGCACGCGGGATTCTAGGTCGATGAATAAGCAAAACGACGCAATATTAACGTTTTTTCTATTGGAGATTTTATGACTATTCCCGCTGAGTTTACGCACCGTCTGCGCATTCCCCTCATTGCTTCTCCTATGTTTATCGCAAGCGGCATTGAGCTTGTAGTAGAAAGTTGTAAGGCAGGGATTGTAGGGACTTTCCCGGCGCTGAATCAACGCACAAGTGAGGGCTTTGAAGCGTGGTTAGTTGAGATCCAGTCACGCTTAGCAGACTGGGAAAAGCAAACAGGCAACAAGGCCGCACCATTTGGCGTGAATCTGATTGTGCATCGCAGTAATCCGCGCTGGGAAGCCGATTTAGCCATATGTGTTAAACACAAAGTCCCGTTAATTATTACTTCCTTGGGGGCAGTCGCCGATCTCGTTGATGCAGTGCATGCCTATGGTGGTTTGGTGTTTCATGATGTGGTTAACGCACGACACGGTAAAAAAGCAGCCGCAGCGGGTGTTGATGGCTTAATTGCTGTTTGTAACGGTGCTGGGGGTCATGCGGGCAGCACAAATCCTTTCGCCCTGGTAGCAGAAATTAGACAGTTTTTTGATAAAACGCTAATCCTCGCGGGCAGTTTATCGCATGGAAGAGATGTGGCTGCAGCTGAAATGATGGGCGCTGACATGGCCTACATGGGCACGCGTTTTTTAGCCACATCTGAAGCTAATATTGCGGACGATTATCAAGATATGATTGTTAACAGCACTGCCAACGATATTTTGTACACACCCAAAATATCAGGAGTGAATGCTAACTTTATTCGGCAGAGTATCGTGGATGCTGGCATCGATCCTTCTGACTTGACCCCAAAAGCTGACTTAGATTTTGGCGCAGAGTTGGATATTGAGCAGAAACCCCATGCAGGCGAAAACCAGTCTGAGAAAAAAGCCTGGCGTGATATCTGGTCTGCGGGTCAGGGCGTGGGGTCTATCGATAAAGTGCTTAGTACTAATGAATTAGTCGATAAACTCGTCAGTGAATATCACCGCGCCATTAATAACTGTCAGAAGCAATACGCTAGCGAATTCGCAAAATCTGATAGCTGATTTAGGCCAGTTAATAACAAAAACACTAAAGCGGGGAGTCAGTAGATGCAATATAAAACAATTGATTATCAGGTTCAGGATTTAATTTTAACCTTGAGTTTAAACCGACCTGAACAGATGAATTCATTTACCGTAGACATGGCCAACGAGTTAATACATGCTTTTAATCGTGCTAGTGACGATGATGATGTCAGCGTTATCGTTGTCACCGGCAATGGTCGTGCCTTTTGTGCCGGTATGGATCTCACTCGTGAAGGGAATGTTTTTGGCTTGGACGAGAGCAAAAAACCAACGCTTGCAGACATGCAGGCAAGTGATGTCATTCCCGGTGTTAGCGACACGGGAGGGACAGTTAATTTAAGTATCTATGATTGTAAAAAGCCGGTAATTGCTGCGATAAACGGGGCTGCGGTGGGTGTTGGTGCAACCATGTTAGCGGCGATGGATATTCGCTTGGCCTCAGAGAAAGCAAAAATCGGCTTTGTGTTTGAAAAAATAGGCATTACGCCAGAAGCATGTTCTAGCTGGTTCTTACCTAGAATAGTGGGTATTAGCCAAGCGCTGGAGTGGGTCTATACCGGTGAGATATTTGACGCAAAGACAGCGAAAGAAAGTGGCTTTGTGCGCAGCGTTCATGCTCCTGAAGAGCTAATGGAGGCCGCCTACACACTTGCGCGCAGCATAGCTAAGAAGTCACAAGTGAGTATTACTCTGGCTAGACAAATGATGCTCAGACTCTCGGCGGCTGAAACACCTCGAGAGGCGCACAACGTTGACTCTTTGGCGATATTTTATGCTAGTCAGTTGGATGGTAAAGAAGGTGTTAAATCGTTTCTTGAGAAGCGTGAGCCTAATTTCAGTTCAAAATCGTCTACCGATATGCCAGACTTCTATCCGTGGTGGGATTAATTATCTTCACCTCAAGTGGCTTGTGTGAAATTCTGAGTATTCTCTTTTCAAAGCCTCAATGCGAAGCATGAGCTTTTTTATCATCAACTAGACTAATCGAGACAATCAATGCCTACATCAGTAAATGGTCAGTGCAACCTAAAATTTGCCGAGCTAAAGTCCGAATTTGAGCGTAATTTCTCTGAAAGGGGCGAGTCAGGTGCCTCGGTTTGCCTCAGTGTAAACGGCGAAACGATGGTGGATTTGTGGGGTGGTGTCGCTAATCGTGAAACAGGTGAGCCTTGGGAGCAAGATACTGTCTCTATCGTGTTTTCATGCACAAAAGCAGCTACCGCGCTTTGTGCACATATCTTAATTGATAGAGGACTGCTCGATGCCAACGCGCTAGTGACCGATTACTGGCCTGAGTATGGTAAGCACGGTAAAGAAAACACAACCGTCGCCATGATGCTGAATCATGAGAGTGGCCTACCGGCATTTCGCGAGCCGATAAAGCCAGGTGGCTTTTATGATTGGGATTACATGATTTCGCGGTTAGAAGAAGAGGAACCATTTTGGGAGCCAGGCACTCGCAATGGATATCACATGGTGAGTTTCGGTTGGACCGTTGGTGAACTGGTTCGCAGAGTCTCGGGAAAATCACTCGGTACTTTCTTCGCTGATGAAGTGGCGGGTCCTACCGGAGCGGATTTCTGGATTGGTATTCCTGATAATTTTGATCGCACTATTGCACCGATGATCCCCTATGTGCCAAAAACTGACGACCTAATACTCGATTTCGGTCTCAAGTTAATGACCGAGCCTACCTCCGTTCAAGCCCTGTCGTATTTTAATACGGGAGGCTGGAAGCCAGATGAACCGGAGGCCTACAGAGCAGAAATCGGTGGTGCAGGTGGTATTTCCAATGCGCGTGGTCAAGTAGCGATGTATGAACCCTTAGCGAGGAATGACGGCAGCCTTGTTTCGCCTGAACGTTTAAAAAGTATGAGCATGGTATCCACCGCAACGCAGAAAGATTTTACGCTTCTACAGCCCACTCGGTTTGGACCGGGCTTTATGAAGTCTGTGGATAACAGATATCTGCGTAACGCGGCAAATCGTCACTCGGTCATTCTTGGCGACCAAGCTTTTGGTCACGTCGGTGCAGGTGGCTCTATCGGCTTTGCTGATCCTGAATGTGGCTTAGCTTTCAGTTATACCATGACCCAAATGGGCAATGGCATATTACTGAATGATCGTGGTCAGAGTCTGGTAGACGCGGCTTATCGCGCTTTAGGTTATAAAAATAACCAATCGGGTGTTTGGATAAAATAATCAGTCTGCAAGCAGAGGGAAACTTGCGCATTCGCCAGAAACCTTGTCCTTGTACTCGGATGCTGGCCAGTGAGTATCTCTCCCTCTTACAAGCACTGCAAACACGCTGCATTTGTCTTTAGCGTTAGGTAGGCGGGTATCCGCTAGCAAGTCTTGCTCGATGGAGTCCAGCGTAACAACTTTATTGTCCATGCGAATGCCGCCATCGGCCTCAGTATCCAACACTAAATATTTGTCAGGCTCTGAATTGGTCTGTGCATTTGACTGTGAATTGGAAGTGCCCCAAGGCAACCATCCGACGCCTTTTCCATCTAAACCCTTTGATGGGTCTCCATTATAGGCAAATTCAGCCCAGTAGTTGCGCATGCGTTTTGAAAGCGCTTCTCGGCTTTGTTGATTGTCCTCATTATACATTTGCTGCCAGATTTCACTTTTATCCGTAAATCCAAACACGAAAGGAATTTCCATGCCGTGGCCTGCACCTATTAAACGATCAATCTTTATGCCTAAAGGTCTAGCTTGTTCATCCCAGTCGAATCTGTAGGCCCAAACTTTTCCTGGCATTGACTGACTGAGTGCTGCGGCAAACTTATCTACACCGTTAAACTTCCACATACGCGAAGGGTATTCAGCAAGTGCATCATATTTGCTTTGGTCTTTTACGATGGAATAAAACCCCAAATAGGTATCTACCAATTCAGGGTTTTTAAATTGGTAAAGTTTACTCTCATCTCTATTAGTACCAGCAATCAATGGCACATTATTATGCTTAGTTGGGTCACTAAACAACTCGGCTGGGTCGCCTATGGGTAATACAAAACCGTCCGCAATTAAATCTGGGTTTCGGGCTTTAGCTGGTTTTCCTGTTAGTTGATAGGCTCCAAGAATGTCAGCGGTACTGAGCCCTTTTAAAAACCTCGCTCTTTCTTGATTAGAGCTGTTAAGCACGGCTGTTTTTATATCGTTGCTTTTGTTATTTTCGCTAGTAGCGCTACTGTTACTACTAACGCTATCTGGCTTTTGCATAGCATGAAGGTAAATTTCCACTTGTTGAGATGAAAACTCGTCGCCATTCTCTTCTACAAAATTGGCAGCAGCGTCGACCGAGGTCAAGCTTAGCCGTCCACTTTGCGAAATGGCTTTGTGGAACAGCCCTTTCGCTATGGGGCTCAACATTAAACTGTAAGTATTGAAACCGCCCGCAGACTCACCGAACAAAGTGACATTGTCTGCATCGCCGCCAAATCCAGTGATATTTTCTTTCACCCATTTCAGTGACTGAATAATATCTAATGTGCCGTAATTACCGCTTTTATCGAGCGCTGAACCATTTTCATTTAACGCCGGATGTGAAAACCAACCAAACGGGCCTAAACGATAATTGATGCTTACTACAATGACGTTTTGCTCCGCAGCTAGTCGTGAACCGTCGTATAGCGAACCAGTCCCTTCTTTGTTAGCGCCGCCATGCACCCAAAGCATAACGGGCAACTTTACATTCCCCTGCTCAATATCAGCTTCAGCTCGCTTTGGTGCATAAACTGACAAATACAAACAGTCTTCACTACCACTCACGGTACCTGGCTCGCCCGGCACACCACCCAATCCGCCTGCATATTGCGAGCATGGTGAACCATGCTCTAGCGCTTCAAATACCTTAGCGTCAAATGCTGGCGCCGGCTTAGGTGCTTTCCAGCGCAAGTCACCTACTGGGGGAGTTGCAAAAGGGATACCGATCCAAGCATGATTACCGTACTCGCCTTCAAAACCCACAATTTCACCCTGACTAATGACTCGTAGAGTTTCGGATGACGCTATATTGGGCGCTTTTTCGTTTGCACAAGCAGTAAGCAAAAGCACTACAACGACGGTGCATAAGCGGGTTAGTTTTGAAGCGGCCATGTAAAAATCCATTGATATTGATAAAAAGCTATGTTGCGCAACTCAGGTTACGCGTATAGCCAGTTTTTTATCCGATTACTTATCTACCGGACCACTTATAGAGATGCAAAACGCTTTGTATGCATATCAGTGCTGCCAAACAAAAATTGAATAGTGGTTAAACGTTTGAATATATGTCCCACATCAATCTCATCGGTCATACCAATACCACCGTGAATTTGTATTGTTTCACGACCCACTAAATTAGCCGCTTTTCCAATACGACTTTTAGCCGCTGATAACGCTTTCGCATCACTGCCGTTGTTGCTGTCCATTTTCAATACTGCCATTAGCAGGATAGATTTGGCCTGCTGATGCTCCATAAACATATTCACGAGTCGGTGCTGTATCGCTTGGAAAGAGCCGATAGTGCGACCAAACTGTTTACGTGTTTTCGCATATTCTAAGGTACGCTCATGCGCAATCTTCATGGCGCCAACTGCTTCGGCGCAAACTGCTAAAGTCGCTTTATCGATAATGTTTTCGATGATAGGAAGCGCCTTTCCTTTTTCACCTAGTAGTCCTAGCGCAGGAGTATTATCAAACCAAATATCCGCCGCTTGATGGCCGTCAACATTCGTATAACCTGCTCGTTTAACGCTAGGGTTAGTTGCATCAACCAGAAACAAGCTAATACCATCTTTATCATTGGTATCGCCCGACGTTCGTGCAGCAACGATTAATACGTCGGCATGATTACCATTTAAGACAACTGATTTTTGACCTGAAATAACATATTCACCGCTTGTTTCAGTGGCGCTGGTTACTACGTTATTTAGATGATAGCGGCTTTGTGGTTCTGCATAAGCGAAAGCCATCTGTAGTTCTCCTGCCATGATTCGGGGCAAGTAATCGTCTTTTTGTTCTTGATTACCGGCTGCAGCAATTAATCCGCCTCCCATCACCGCGGTTGCGATGAAGGGTTCAACCACCATACCTTTGCCAAATTCTTCCATCACCAGCATAAGGTCGACCATAGAGCCGCCTAAACCGCCGTCTTCTTCGGTGAATGGCAGCATTAACCAACCAAGCTCTGCAAACTTATCCCAATTTTTTTGGCTGTAGCCTGCTTCTGATTTGAGTATTTTTCGGCGTGTATCAAAATCGTAATCGTTGAGAATAAACCTCGACACACTATCTTGGATCATTTGTTGTTCGCTACTTAATGAAAAGTCCATCATAAACTCCTAATGCAAAGTTAAAGGCCTAAAACGGCTTTGCTGATAATATTCGTTTGAATTTCGTTACTGCCGCCATAAATCGATGCTTTTCGATTATTGAAGTAACGAAGTGCACTGTTTGCATCCATATCAGCGCCAATGTGCTGACCTTCAAAATCATCAGTAAACTGCTGAGGCACAAACGGCATTGAGTAGTAGCCTGCTGCCTCAACATAGAGTTCATCGATGGCCTGAATAACTTGTGTGCCAACAATCTTTAAGATTGACGATTCTGGCCCTGGAGCCTGACCAGTGCTCATTGCCGAGAGGGTTCTTAGCTCCGTATATTCTAAGGCTAATAAATTGATCTCTACGTCCGCTACTTTTTGCGCAAAAATAGGGTCATCAAGCAACTTATTTGCGCCATCAGGAGAGCGCTGCGCCAACTCTTTTAATTGCACCAAGCGTTCTTTTGATAAAGCAACGCGAGCGATACCAGTACGTTCATGACTCAACAATATTTTTGCGTATGTCCAGCCTTGGCCTTCCACTCCGATAAGGTTTTCTGCTGGAACGCGCACGCCATCAAAGTGAACTTCATTGACCTCAGGTTTACCGTCAATTAACACAATAGGTGAAACAGTGATCTTGGGATCGTGCATGTTAATTAGGAGGAAGCTAATGGCCTCTTGGTTTTTAGCGCTGGGTGGGCCTGTTCGCACTAAACAGAATATCCAATCAGCATACTGACCTAGAGTGGTCCATGTTTTAGTGCCGTTAACGACGTATTCATCGCCGTCCGTAACTGCCGTGGTTTTCAGGCCGGCAAGGTCAGAGCCTGCGCCTGTTTCTGAATAACCCTGACACCACCACACATTACTGGCTAATATATCGGGCAGAAAACGTTGTTTTTGCTCTTCGTTGCCAAAGGTATAAATAATAGGTGCAACCATTTTTAAACCAAATGGAATAACGTCGGGCGCGCCGGCTTTGGCGCACTCATTCGCGAAAATATATTTCTGCGTTGGCGTCCAAGCTGTTCCGCCATGTTCAACCGGCCAATTAGGCGCAGACCAGCCTTGTGCATGGAGTATTTGCTGCCACTGAACATGCTCGTCTTTGGATAAATGTAAGCCGTCTTTGATTTTTTTTGCGATGTCTTTTGGCAGTTTGTCTTGCAAGAACTGACGTACTTCTTGTTGAAAGTCTGTTTCTTCAGCGCTGAAATTTAAATTCATTTTGCAAACCCTTCGTTGTGCTAAATTTATTGAATGTCTTTAACCATGTTTCTGGCGATTATTATTTGTTGAATTTGTGTCGTACCTTCGTAAAGCCTAAATAGCCTGACGTCTCGATAGAGTCTTTCTACGGCATATTCTGAAATGTAGCCTGCGCCGCCATGTATTTGCACGGCCTTATCCGCAACTCTTCCCACCATTTCTGTGGCGAACAATTTACAGCAAGACGCTTCTGTCGTGATTTTATTACCTAAATCTTTTTGCCTTGCCGCATCTAACACCATGCATTTCGCCGCGTAGGCTTCGGCTTTACTGTCCGCTAACATAACTTGGACCATTTGGTGCTCGGCAATCGGTTTACCAAACTGTGTTCTGTCTATAGCAAATCGAAGTGCATCGTCAATTAAGCGTTCAGCAATGCCGACGCTCAAGGCTGAAATATGCAGGCGACCCCTGTCTAGCACTTTCATCGAGGTGATAAAGCCTTTTCCCGCAACGCCACCGATAATATTTTCAGCAGGAACATGACAGTCCTCAAAAATGACATCGCAGGTATGTGAGCCCTGCTGGCCCATTTTTTTATCTTTAGGCCCAAGCGTAATACCTGGCGTTGAGGCATCAACGATGAAGGCAGAAATGCCTTTAGCGCCTTTAATTGTAGGGTCGGTCCTAGCCATGACGGTAAACGTGCCGGCACGAGGCGCGTTAGTAATGTAACGCTTAGTGCCGTTAATGATGTATTCGTCGCCTTTTTTCACTGCGCTAGTTTGTATCGCTCCGGCGTCAGAACCAACGTCAGGCTCTGTTAAACAAAACGAACCGATAAGCTCACCTGAGGCATACTTGGGTAGGTATGTTTGCTTTTGCTTTTCTGTGCCGTCAAACACAATAGCGGCTGAGCCAATGCCATTGTTAGTACCAATCAGCGAACGGAAGGCGGGTGACGTTCTACCTAATTCAATGGCAACCAGTACCTCTTCTTCCATGGTTAGGCCTAAGCCACCATATTCTTCAGGGATGGTCATGCCGAACAATCCCATATCTTTCATTTCTTGAACGATATCATCAGGAATAGCATCGTTTTCTGCTACCTCATTTTCCGCAGGGACCAAACGCTCTCTGACGAATTTTGAAATACTATGCAGAAACTGATTCAACATTTGCGTATCTCTGATCATTTTTAATTCTCGTTTAAGATAATACTGTTCCGCACAGTGGAACAAAAAAGCCAAAAAACATCAAGCCATAAATGTGCTCAACATGTACTTTTTTACACAAAAATAAAAATGAAAATATCTAACATAATTAGCACCAGCGCGCTGTAAAGACCGTTCCACTTAATTCCCATTTGGTGGGGAGAAATGCCGGCAATTTTCGCGCTAATACGCACAGAGGTAGTAGTAGGGGAGCTGCCGATTACCACGGCCCAAGTTACCATCATAACTAGAGCAATGGTAACTGGCGTGTTTCCAACATCGGGCAATTGCGATAGAGCGCCGGCTACTAAGGTAACCGAAATCATCGGATTGACGAATAAAAGTGCTGCGATAAAAATCATCCAAGAAGACAAAATCAATACCAGTGCAGCAGACATATTCAGATGCGCTATTTGCTGTGCAAACCAGTCGAGATCAAGCACTGTTAATAACAAGCGACCAATTAGCACTGAACCCGCAAAAAACACAATTTCTGAACGCTGCAACGACAGTCTAAAAAATATGTCAGATGCAAACCGCTTTGCGGTTAGTTGCAGCGCCCTTTGTTTGCTGGGTTCGCGACAAAACTGAGCAAATATCCACGCGACACTCACTATCGGCGCACTAATCAATACAGCAGAAATAGGGCGCAATGGTGTGCTAAACATAAGCAGACCTGACAGTAATGTTAATGAGCCAACAACAAGCGCGATGGGATAACACACCTTCAAATCTGATAAGTCATTAGAGATGTTTGGTACTAGGTGACCCAGATATTTCGGCGCTTGGATATGATCCAGCCAAACGCCAAATAACAGGATAACAAGAGTCATGTATAAACCGTAGGGAATGATATCTATCCACTGCAGGTTAGGAATGGTGGTGACTAAAAGCGTAATAGTAACGGTTGTCGGCGCCCAAAGTGGTATGCTGCAAAATCCGCGCAGAACTGCCAACATCATGCGACGCTGCCTTGCGCTGCTCACGCGAGTATCGACGGTATCTTTATTATCGTATAGGCTGCGTTGAATCATAGTGCCTAACAAATTGAGTGCGCCGAGGCTCATGAGAATCCCCAATAAATGACTAGCAAAGGTAAGCAAGGCATAACGTCTAACAGGCTGCTGCTGTAATAGCGCAAGGCCGGTTAAGTTGACTGATCTAGAGCTTAATGCGGCTTCTTTTAATAAGCCTAATGCAATTAAAAAGAACGCAAAGAACGCCACACTGCCACTCAACATGCTTAGTTGATAAAAGGATATCTGCGACAGTGATAGCAACGTGATGGTTAAGCCAATTGCAATCATGGTGATCACTTTGGCCGTTAAGTCTAAATGTTTCCATTCGAGCAAAGTGAATAAGGCTAACATGAAAACAGCTAATTGGGCGGGGGCTTGATAGCCGGTCCACTCTGTTGTCAGTGTTGCAAAAAAAACAAAGACAAGACACAGAGGCGATAGCCAACGAGGGGCCTTATTCATTTTTGGCATTAATTAGCATGAGCTTCAATCGTGGGGCTGAGCGATATTCAATGCTCAATAAGATATCATAATGGGCTCGCTCGGCGGAATTAAATTCTACCAAAGTGTGTGATTCGGTACCGACCGTATGAACGCGTAATTAAGACTGGCTTATTGCTTATATCTTTACTGAGAATTGCTTTCTGATCCAGACTCAAGTTGTTTTGAATCCACGGGGAGCTCAAGCGTTTTTTTCGCCTCAAGGGCTTCTCTTGCCTCAAATGCTTCTTTTTTGCTATTAATTTCTTCTTCAATACCTGCAAATACTTCGTCTGAGACACCGGCAAATTCCAGTGCATTTGCAATACGTTCTTTGGTCAAAGGGTGTGAGCTTAATATTTTTTCAAGGTCGTCACTTATCTGACTACTTTTTCCATCACTCTCGCCGTACTCAGCAAATTTCTTCATGCCTCGTGCAAAGGCGACTGGGTCTTTACCGGTAGCCTTGAGCTGTGCAAGCGCAAAATTGTCTGCCTCCCATTCTAGCTTTTGAGTAAATTGATTAGTTGCAATGGTATTTGAGACACTTGCAAAAAAGTCGAGAAAGCCACTCACATCACCGAAAATATAGGTGATTGCTATCGAGGTAGCCAGCGTTTGCGAAACAAGGCGCATCGAATGATGGTTTTCTACATGTCCAATTTCGTGCATAAATATAGCGGTAAGTATTTCTTCATCAAAATCAACCAATTCAATAAGTTGGTCGGTAAAAACAATGGTCCCGTTTGGCAGTGCAAAGGCATTCGGCCCCATCATTTTGGTATTTCTAAACAAGATGGTGTAGTTGGTGTGCTTAAGGTCTAAGCTCGATATTAACTCATACCATTGCTCTTCCAATGCTAAGGTTTTTTCAACATCAATTGCACTCGGGTTAAGTACCGTATCATCTAAGGCCGCCATCGTGTGTTTAGAAGAGAGTTCAACAATTGCATCAGGCACGTAAGGTGCGAATACAACGGCCATTTTTGGAATAATAATCGCAAAAATAAAGTACAGTGCAATAGGCACGGCAATGATACTGCCCACAACGACTTTAGGCGATTTTTCCAAACTGCTAATACCTTTCCTACCGCCACTTAACCAAGCGTCAACCAAGGGGTCAGAGTTAATTATTAGTAGCGTTTTGTTAGGTAATATAATTTCGCGAGGTATGGAGCCGAGCTTATCTGAAATAGACAATTGGTCATGGTTAAAGCTAATTTTTTCACCGGCCGCATTGCGATACGACAGTGTTTTGCTGTCGTGCAGTTGTATGCTGAGCACGTCATAATTAGCGCCGCCATCTGCAAATACTTTCGCTTCTGCTGTTACCATGACTATTGTCCTTTGAACTGCTGACTCACAGGCTGGCGCTCATCGCGCCAGCACTTGCTGGCTTAAATCAACCGAGTGATAGGTCGATGTCGAATGCACCGACAACTTCGTCTGCGACGGCGCTGTCTTGTGATCCACTGTCAGCAACTACATCTTCAATACCGGCAAACACCGTGACATTAGTTGAGTCAGCAAAGAAGCGAGAGGTTCTTACTTTCACCCACGGATAGGCAAGACCTAAACTAAAAATGAGCATAAGGTAATTTGTTGCATACAAACCGGCGAGAGATAAAAACTTCACGTCTGACTTAAACGCTGCAACATCTTTGATGCGTGTTGAATTGTATAAGTGATTGCGTATGTGTGCCTTATAGAATGCTGAGGTCACAACAATAATCAAGAAATACATTATGGCCGCAATGCCGAAGGGCAATATTTTACCCACTGACCAAGAATCATTTTCCAAACTGCCCAGACTAAACCCTACACCCATCGTTATAGCAATAGCAATGAAACCAGCAATTCCAATCACACTCGATAAAATAACCGCAATGTAATATTCCCCAGCTGAAAGTTCAGGCTTGAAATCTTTATTTCCATACTCCATCCCTTCATGTAAAAACTCATCAATCTTTTTAACCACCCACGGCATTGCCAAGTAGAGCGAAATAAAACCCAAAATCGGGAAAAGGAAAAATACAACGAAGGCTCTGCCATAGCGCATTTTAAAATTGAAGCGAACATTTCTGTAGGACATCATGCGCATTCTAAAGCGCACGCTCATGCAGATAATAAAAGGGGTGAGTAAAGCAATGAGTAAAATCACGGCAATACCGGCCTGTGGGCTGAAATGCGATATGATCAAATAAACGGCTAACAGCAAGACTGCGATAATGCGGCCTTTCAAAATTTGCAGAGGCTCGGCTAGATATGCCAAGCGATGACCGACAATTTCGGTATTGGAATAGAAGTAGCGATTTGTGCGAACCGTGGCCCACGCAGAGTAAATGCCTAAAGTTACAATGGAAAGCAGTATGTTAACTATCCATATCGCAAAGAATTCAGTGCCGTTACCGTGAAACTTGACTTTGCTGCTAGCGATTATCTTTTCTTCAGAATGATTTATGCCAGAAATAGCAGGTTGACGCTCAAGGATTAGTTTGCGAAGTGCTTCAGCTCGGTCTGGAAACACTTTCTTATCTATAGACTCATACGCCTCAAGCATTTCATCTAAAGAATAATTTTCGTAATTTAACTCAGGATCAGAATCCGCAGAAGACGGATTATTTTTATTATCATCAGACATGTAACGTCCCTATTTTGGTGCCTTTATGGCTAGCTACTACAAGGTGGTATTGAACAATCATTGCTCAACAAATCACCCAACCGGCCTACAAAATACAGCAAAGCGTTTACATATAAAAGTGAAAGTTTCTTTCATGATTCAAATCACGTGTCGGAAAACATCACACTTCTTTGCCCGTTTACACTTACAACCAGCGTCGTACATTGTTTGTATACTCTTTGTACCTTTTTCCAAACACAGTAGACAAAAACCGTTCTTCAGGCTTTATTTGAAATTTGTTCATATACCAAATAAAAAGCACTATAAATATTATATTCAGTGGATTAAAGATGTAGACGAAAAAACCTACCAAACACAAAAGCATACCAACATACATTGGATTTCTACTGTATTTGTAAATACCGGAGGTTACCAAAGCAGAAACATTATCCGTATTGAGGGGATTGACCGTAGTTTTCTGTTTTTTGAATGAAGCCACACCAGCAACGGCAAACATGACCCCAATAAATACAAAAATGATGAAGGCTTCAAATCTAAATCCAAATTCAAAATTTAAGTAAGTAGTAACTTGACCAATCAAAAACATTAGCGCAGAAAAAATAAAGACCAGAATAACTGGTGGTACTTTTTGTTCTAGATTCATATTTGTTCTCCCTATTAAGCTAACCTTATATAAATTAGAATCGGTGTCACAAGTCGCTTCCATAGCGCTTGCAAAATGCTATTCCGCATTGCAGAATATTGGTGCTGTTTTATTGTGTGCTGAATGCCTGCTTCTTATTTCAATAGTGTTGCAGTCATGGATAACGAGAAATAATAACAACGTTTATTAAAATGAGTGCTTAATGTCCAAACTAACAGAGTTAGAGCTGCTTGCTGATTTAGAAAAAATTAGCCATCAGGACCGATATCATTGTAAAACGACATACGATGTTTTCTGCCATGCACAAGACGAATATGGCTCTAACATAGCTATCGCAGAGCATGTTACCGCAACGCGAGATGAAACGGCTAAAAAACTCACTTTTACCGAACTAGTCAAAAAAATCAATCAAACAGCAAACCTTTTTACATCTTTCGGCGTTCAGCGCACTGACGTTGTTTCTATTCTCTTACCAAATTTAACTGAAACTCATCTTAGCTTATGGGCCTCCCAAGCAGTGGCAATTGCCAATCCGATTAACTATCTCCTGCAAGTTGAGCATATTGTTGAAATACTAAATGAGGTCAAAGCCAAAGTTTTAGTGACCGTTTCCTTGAATCATGCCACTGACCTAGGCAAAAAAGTGCATGAGATTATTGAACGCGTGCCATCCATTCAACATCTCGTGCTGCTCGAAAGCAGTCATGCGGAAAACATCAATAGACAGCTAAGCATTACTGACTTCAACCGCGCGATATCAACTCAATCTAGCGAAAGGCTAACGCAATCAAGCCTTCCTTCTGAAAATGATATTGCCATGTACTTCCATACCGGCGGCACCACAGGGCGACCTAAAATAGCGAAATTATCGCATGGCAACATCAGTTTTGTTGTACAGGTTTATGCTGGTTTCAATGCGTATCATGGGCAATCTGCGGTGTTGAATGCATTGCCATTATTTCACGTGTTTGGTGTCATTGCGGCTAGTTTGTCGATGTTTATCGTGGGCCGTACGGTGGTGATTATGACTCCCGAAGGCTTTAGAAACCCCAATACAGTGAAGAACTGGTGGTATTTTGTAAATAAATACCAAGTGTGTTGGTTTCCGACTGTACCCACCATCATGTCCGTTTTGCTGCAGCAACCCGACGAAAAAATTGACCTTAGTTGCTTTGAGCATGCCGGCAGTGGCTCGGCACCTTTGCCTCTTGAGTTGAAAACATCCTTCGCACAAAAATTTAATTGCAGCGTGACTAACGGCTACGGCATGACTGAATCGTCGTGTCTGATTGCTAGAGTGATACCTGGCTTTGACGTAGATGGGGTTTCGGTAGGCAATGGTATACCGTATACGCGCGTGATTGCTGTCAAACTCATTGATAATAAAATTAGCCGAGTTTGCAGCGCAAACGAAACGGGCATTATTTTAGTTAAGGGCCCCAACGTTTTCAAAGGCTATTTGAATGAAAGCGATAATGCCGGTGCTTGGGTAGAAGGTGACTGGTTCAATACGGGTGATTTAGGCGTGATCAACGAATTAGGTCATATTCAACTAACCGGTCGAGCAAAAGACTTGATTATCCGTGGTGGTCACAATATTGATCCGCAAGTGATTGAGGATGCATTATTGGCGCATCCAAATGTGCTGCAAGCCGTTGCGATTGGCCAGCCCGATGTTCACTCTGGTGAGGTACCGATTGCCTATGTGGTGCTAAAAGATAAGCAACAAAGCACAGCATCAGAATTACTCGAACACTGCCAAGCGCACATTAGCGAAAGAGCGGCCATTCCGAAACGCATTGAAATTCTCGATAGCATCCCCGTGACGGCGGTAGGCAAAGTTTTTAAGCCCGCACTGCGCAATAAAGCTACCGAATTCAGCGTAAATACCTTATTCAAAAGCCATGACATTAGTGCGCAAATCACATCAGAATTTAACCCCGAAAAGGGTCAAATGGTGCACATTCACTTATCAAATTCACAAGACCAAAAAAGAGCCGCTGCCTTGCTCGTTGCGTTTCCAGTCTTAGTTAAATATATAAATACATAAACACATAAATATATAATTACATCAATTCATAAGGAAAAAATATGCAAGACGCCTACATATACGATGCCGCAAGAACCGCATTTGGACGTCATGCTGGCGCATTATCCTCTGTTCGACCGGACGATATGCTCGCGCATCTTATTAAAACCTTAGTGCAACGCAACGATTTTGATTTAGCCCTGTATGAAGATGTAATTGCTGGCAATACTAATCAGGCCGGTGAAGACAGTCGAAACGTGGCTCGCACTGCCGGGCTTTTAGCAGGCTTACCCATTGAAACTGGCGGTTTAACGGTTAACCGTTTGTGTGGTTCGAGTTTAGCGGCGGCTTTAGATGCAGCGCGATGCGTCAAAGCCAACGAAGGTGAGTTATTTGTTGCCTGTGGCGTTGAGTCTATGAGCAGAGCACCTTTCGTTTTAGCAAAAGCGACTTCCGCATTTGCTCGCCAGCAAGAAATATTCGATACCACCATGGGAGCGCGTTTCACTAACCCCGAAATTATTAAGCAGTTTGGTGCCCATTCCATGCCTGAAACGGCAGATAATATTGCTAGCGACCTCGATATAAGCAGAGAAGAAAGTGACGTATTTGCGGCTGCCTCGCAAGCTAAATATGAAGCGGCGCGAGTAGCGGGATATTTTGACGATGAAATCGTTCCTATTGAAGTTTCGCAAGGTCGTAATAAGCCAGCACTTAGCGTGGCAACGGATGAGCACCCACGCCCATCTTCAACACTAGAAGCACTCGGAAAGCTAAAGCCCTTGTTTGGTGGCGTGGTTACTGCGGGTAACGCTTCAGGCATTAATGATGGTGCTTCCGCCATGATTATTGGTAGCAAGAATGTGGGTGAACAGGCGGGTGTCAAAGCTCGCGGTAGAATTATTGCAGGCGCGATTGCTGGAGTGCCACCCCGCGTTATGGGCTTAGGGCCGGTTCCTGCATCAAAAAAAGCACTAGCCAGAGCAAGTCTAACCCTAGCAGATATGGATGTTCTAGAATTTAATGAGGCCTTTGCGGTGCAAGCTTTAGGCTGTATGAAAGAGCTCGGTATCGCCTTTGACGACCCTCGCGTTAATCAAAATGGTGGTGCGATCGCAATCGGTCATCCTTTGGGGGCCAGCGGCACGCGCATTATGCTCACCGCATTACGTCAGTTAGAAAGAACGGGCGGGCGCTATGCATTAGCCACGATGTGTATTGGTATCGGTCAAGGTATCGCCGTTGTTATTGAGCGTGTATAGCTTTTTTGCAATAGATTCTCTTGTAAAGCTCTTTGTAAAAAACGATTTGTAAAAAACGATTTGTAAAAAACGATTTGTAATAAAACGCTTTGCAATGATAAGCATTCTAAAAGTAAGGAATTAATTTATGTCAGTAGTCAGTTATGAATTGGTCGGTGATATTGCTGTTATCCGTTTAAATAACCCACCCGTTAATGCGCTCTCACATGCACTGCGCACCGGCATTCAAGATGCAGTTTCAAAAGCACAAGTCGATAGCTCTTTAGCCTTAGTACTGATTTGTGAGGGGCGCACGTTTATCGCAGGAGCTGATATTTCTGAATTTGGCAAAGCCCCAAGGATGCCGTCATTGCCTGAACTGCTGATTGATATCGAATCGTCGAAGAAACCTATCATTGCCGCCATTCACGGTACAGCGCTTGGTGGTGGATTAGAAACTGCGCTGGCTTGCCATTATCGATGTGCAATGCCTAGTGCTCAAGTGGGTTTACCCGAAGTTAAATTAGGACTGTTGCCGGGGGCAGGTGGAACGCAAAGAGTTCCTCGCTTAGTTGGCGTTAAAGCTGCACTTGATTTAATCACCAGCGGCACACCGATTGCGGCCTCAAAAGCTCTGAGCATCGGCTTGATTGACAAGGTGGTGGATGGTGATTTACTAAGTGGCGCGTTGGAGTTTGCCAAAGAAGTTATTGCGCAAGGCGCGGCGCTTAAAAAAGTTAGCGATTTGGAAGTCGATAAAGAAGGTGATTCACCCGAATTCTTTTCCGAGCTATTTGCTGAATGGCGAATAACATTGAGCAAACGCTATCGCGGACAAGAAGCACCGCAACGCATTGTTGACTGTATTGAAGCTGCCGTAAATAAACCTTTCAATGAAGGCTTAAAAATTGAAAGGGAATTATTTATGGAATGCATGCAGTCTTCTCAGTCTGCTGCATTGCGTCACTTATTTTTTGCAGAAAGAATGTCGTCAAAAGTAAACAGCTTACCAAAGGACACACAGCTTAAAGATATCAAGCGAGTCGGTATTATTGGCGGCGGCACAATGGGCGGCGGCATTGCAATGAATTTTGTGAATGTTGGCATTCCAGTGACTTTATTGGAAATAAGTGACGAAGCCTTGCAGCGTGGCAAAGACATTATCGCCAAAAACTACGCGATGACGGTAAGCAAGGGTAAATTAAGCGCGGAACTGGCTGACGAACGTCAAGCCATGATCAAGGGAACCACCGACTATAATGATTTAGCCGACATGGACTTGGTTATCGAAGCCGTATTTGAAAACTTAGACATCAAAAAACAGGTATTTAAAAAACTGGATGCGGTATGTAAGCAAGGCGCTATATTAGCCAGTAATACTTCCTATCAAGATGTTGATTTAATTGCTCAAGCTACGTCAAGACCGCAAGATGTGATTGGTTTACACTTCTTCAGCCCGGCTAACGTGATGAAGTTACTCGAAATTGTTCGCGGAGAACACACTTCTGATCAAGTTCTTGCTACCTCAATGGCAGTGGCAAAATCAATTAAAAAAGTCCCTGCATTGTCCCGAGTTTGCTACGGCTTTATTGGTAATCGTATGCTGCGCCCGTATGTTCGAGAATCACAGCTATGCCTACTAGAGGGCTCAACACCTCAAGCTATAGATTCTGTTATGCAGCGCTTTGGAATGGCAATGGGACCATTAGCAGTCAGCGATTTAGCTGGCATAGATATTGGCTATAAGGCGAGAGAAGGTTTAAGTGACGAACAAAAAGGCGATATTAGAACCTACTGTATTGCTGATGCGCTATACGAAATGGGCCGATTAGGACAAAAAACCGGAGCGGGCTTTTATCAATATGATCCCAATACTAGGCAACGTATTCCTGATCCAAAAGTGCTCGAAGTTATTGAGGAACAGGCTGAAAAGAGAGGGGTAGAGCGCAAAGATATACTCGACCACACCATCTTGCAGCGTTTGACTTTCGCGTTGATTAATGAGGGATTTAAAATATTGGAAGAGGGGATTGCTCAACGCCCTAGTGACATCGACGTTGTTTACGTTTTCGGTTATGGATTCCCAGCTTACCGCGGAGGCCCGATGTTTTATGCCGATACTATTGGCCTAGAAACTATTTATAAGACCATTTGCGAATTCAGCAAAACCTATGGTGAGGAGTTTTGGCAACCAGCAGCCCTATTGAAACAACTTGTTGAGGAAGGAAAGACCTTAACTCAGTGGGCAAATGACTAAATTATAAAGTAACGATAAGCAGGCCCTCATTACAGCGCGTTATTAATATTGCAGAGCCACATTTGTTAATATAAAGTAAACAAATAAATGGTTCCCTAATTCCGCTAAGCGAAATTAAACTAACGCTAATGAGAACATAAAATAATGATAAAAGTTAGCAGCTTTCTGCGAGTTGCAACACTAGCTATTATGGCTTTAAGCACAAGCGTTGCTGCCGCACAAACCGTTCTTACCTATGGTGAGCCTGGGCCAAATCGAGGTGCCCGCGCTGCAGCCACAAAGTGGTTTGCGCAAGAAGTTGAAACTCGCTCTGGTGGTGATTTAAAAATTAAAATCATGTGGGGTGGTGCGTTATTTAAGGCAAATGCGTCACGCCAGTCTATTTCTGCGGGCGTGGTGGACATCGGGACTATCATTGCCGACTACTTTCCAAAGGAAATGGTCTCTTATTCACTCACAAATCTACCTTTTGCCAATCTTGATCCTTGGGTTGGCCTTAAAGCTAATTTTGACCACATGAAATCCCCAGAAGTATCTCGTCATTTGGCTGAGCAGAATTTGGTTTTCGTCACCTCATACATGTTATCCAACGTTGTCATGCTGTGCACGGGTGATGCTGTTCGTACCATTGACGACATAAAAGGTAAAAAGATACGTGGGGTGGGCACCTTTGGGAAGATATTTGGTGACCTTGGGGCAAATTTAGTCAGCATGAATATCTATAAAGCCTATCAGGGGTTGGATAACGGTTTACTCGACTGTAGTCAGGGATACATGAACGCATCGCTGGCACTCAAGCATCATGAAGTAGCGGATAGCCTGACCAAACTCAATTGGGGAATTTATACGGGCTTAGGTATCTTCATGAACCAAGATGCATTGAACAGATTGAGCCCCTCCCAAAAGCAGGTTCTGCATGAAGTGGGCGCTGACTTCGTTAATTATTTGGGCGAAAATGTTATGGGTTCAGATGACAAAGCTGAGCAACGTTTTCGAGAAGGGATTGATGGCCGTAAGTTGGAAATAATCAATTTCTCACCTGAAGATTCACTTAAATTATATTCCGCTAGTGAATTCCATATTACTAAATGGGAAAACGAAGCGATAAAAAGCGGACTGGACGGAAAAGCGATGGTACAAAATTACAAAGCTTCGTTGAAAAAATACACTCAAGAGCGCGATGTGCAAGGTTACCCTTGGGCCCGTTAATTTAACTACATAGAGTTTATATTATGCTGAAACTAATTGAACGGGGAGCGCTGCTGGTCGCTGGCCTGTGCATTGTTACACTCGGTCTAATGATCACTCTTACGGTTGTTTCGCGTAACCTTTTTGGTTGGGGGATCCCTGACGACGTGGTGATTGTTAGAGAGCTCATGGTAGGCGCCGTTTTCCTGCCATTAGCTTATGTTACCGCGGGTTACAGCCACATCACGATAAACTTCTTATTCAAGCGCTTAAATATACTCGCCAAACTGTGGTTGTTGGCCATTGGTTCTATCATTAGCTTATTGATATTGTTGCCCCTCGCAGTGTCTGCATGGCAAGGCTTTTCGCATGCTGCCAGCAGTGGCGCTTATTTTTTCGGGGATTTAGAGCTACCGGAATGGCCCGGGCGGTTTGCCTTTTTTGCTGGCGCAGCGCTCTTTATTATACGTTTATCGATAATTTGCGTAACGGATATTCGAGCAGCGATTAGTGGTAATACCGACTATCTAGTAGAGCGCACCGATGCTGACTACGATTTTGTGAAAGAGGATTAATTTGTGGATCCATTGATTCTTGGTCTTCTAGGTTTTGCTTGTGCTCTGTTTCTGCTTGCTCTGCGAGTGCCGATCGCTTTCAGTTTAGCGGGTGTCTCATCGTTATTCATATTGTTGTTTTTTGCCATGCGACATGGTGGTTTTGACGTTGCTAGCGCTGTCGCTCCTACTTTGTCGATGATCTCATCCAATACCTTCGATTTAGTGCACTCTTATGATCTGAGCATGATACCGCTGTTCGTCCTGTTAGGGCACATTGCCTACCATACCGGTATCACGACTGATATTTATCACGCTGCAAGAATATGGCTCAAACGTTTACCTGGCGGTGTTGCGATGGCTTCCGTTGTTGGCTGTGGTGGGTTTTCTGCCATTACCGGTTCGAGCATCGCTTGTGCTTCGGCGATGGGTAAAATTTGCGTCCCAGAAATGCTGCGGATGGGCTACGACAGACGCTTAGCAACCTCCACTGTGGCTGTGGGCGGCACGCTGGGTTCGTTGATACCGCCAAGTGTACTATTCATCGTATATGGAATTTTTACAGAAATGTCGGTAAGCCGCCTATTCTTAGCGGGAGTGCTTCCTGGTCTTCTGTCGTTGGCGGGATTTTTACTGGTTATCTATTTATGGGTGAAACGCCATCCTGAAGCTGCGCCGGTGGATGATACAAATGTTGCGAAAGGACAGCGCCGTAAAGCCGCGATAAGATGTTGGCCAGCCGTACTACTTTTTACCATCATCATTGGTGGTATTTATGGTGGCTTTTTTACCGCCACAGAAGCCGCTGCAGTGAGTGCGTTTTCCGTGATCGTCATAGGGGCAGTGCAAAAAAGGCTAAACTGGCAGCAATTTATGTTGTCCATTAAAGAAACATGCACGCAGACCACTTCAATCTTCTTCATCGCTGCAGGCGCTAAAATATTTGTTGGCTTTGTTGCATTAACAGGCATGGCACCCGCGCTCGTTGACATTGTTGAATCAGCGGATGTATCCATTTGGGTGCTAATGCTAATGATCGCTGGCGTCTACCTCTTACTGGGCATGTTCCTTGATCCACTCGGTATTATGGTACTTACCTTACCGTTTTTAATCCCCATGGTAGATGGCTATGGATTAGACCTGATTTGGTTTGGCGTGGTCGTCATAAAGCTGCTTGAAATAAGCTTAATTACGCCGCCGGTAGGGCTGAACGTGTTTGTGATTGCCAGTGTGACAAAACCTAAGGTTGCGGTGTATGACATCTTTATGGGTGTTGGACGCTTCTTGGTGATGGATGTGTTGGTATTGATTGCGATTATTGCTTTTCCTGTGCTTTCGTTGCTTTTGCCTAATCTAATGCGGTAATGACGATGGGTTGATGTTTGAAAGCCCACCGTTGTTGGAATACTCACCGTCGTTGAAGCACCCACCGTCGTTGAAGCACCCACCGTCGTTGAAGAACCCACCGTCGTTGAAACACCCACCGTCATTGAAACCCCCGCCGTCGTTAATACACCCACCGTCGTTGAAACACCCACCGTCATTGAAACTCCCGCCGTCGTTAATGCACCCACCGTCGTTGAAACACCCACCGTTATTGAAACCCCCGCCGTCGTTAATACACCCACCGTCATTGAAACACCCAACGTCTTTACTGCGCAGGCAGTAATCTCCTGCTCATATTGGCAAGCTCAATAAAGTCTGCTGTATTAAGTTTGCCGTGTAATGTTGGAGGTACTCGCCTTGCAAACCTTGCCTGCTGGCTGAATAAAGTAGCCTATGCGTTGTAAACGCCTCGCTTGTTGCTCATTACATTTGTTTAAGCCCTAGCCCAATAAGCAATTTTACTTTTTTGCGCATGCTTAAATTGTTGACCGTGACCCAATTAATTATTCGATAGCTTTATTTATTTATAGAGAAGAATCAGATACATTAGTATAAATAATATGCAATCTCATGCATGGACATTATGATAAAACGATTTTTAAGCGAGCTAAAACGACGGAAAGTAATTAAGCCACTTGTTGCTTACTTTGGTATCTCTTGGTTACTCCTTCAGGTAGTTGGTCTCATTGTTAGCTTTATGAATCTACATCCCTTAGTAGGGCCAGCGAGTCTGCTCGTCGTAGTGTGTGGTTTTCCTGTCGCCGCCTATTTGAGCTGGCATTTCGATTTTACAATGGATGGAATAGAACGCACTCATAGTATCGACGATGAGTTAAATCCAAAAATTGAGCCTTTCGGACCAGCGAATTGGTTTGGATTATCTGCCCTTGTTATTATCAGCGCATTTGTTGGCTATCATTACTTAGGCTCTATTAACGAGCAGCAACTCGCCTCAAAAGAAGGCTTATCTACTGTAAAAAAAGCTGACTCCATTGCGGTATTACCATTCACTGACCAGAGCCCTGATAAAGACCAAGGGTATCTTGCCGTGGGTCTCGCAGAAGAAATAACTGGCCTGTTAGGTAGTGCAGAGGGCTTTAAAGTGTCTGCATCTCGTTCAGGTCAAATCCTTATTGAACAGGGCTTGACGCCGGTTGACGTAGGTAAACGTTTAAATGTTCAAACTATTCTAACCGGTAGCGTGAGAGCTACTGGTAGTCGTTTGCGAGTCCGCCTTGAACTAATGGAGACTGAAACAGGCTTGACGCTCTGGACGCAAAGTTTTATGCGTGAGCTTAGCGATGTTTTCGAGCTGGAGCGTGAGATAAGCCGTGCGGTTGTAAATCTGTTGCAAGACCGATACGTTGAGGCAGGGGATTTGCGCTCTTTGTCTGAGACAAAAAGTGTAGACGCATACGTTATGTATTTAAAAGGAAGGGAGCAATATCGTCTGCAAACAACAGAAGGGATGAAGGAAGCTCGTACACTCTTTGAGCAGGCTATCGCACTCGACCCTGAATATGCAAAAGCATACGTAGCTCTAGCAGATACCCTCGCTTCTCTTTCTGAGGGGGTGGACGGGTTTGGCGTATTAAAGCCTGAAATATCGGCAAGGCTTGCCGAGCAGAATCTGGAGAAAGCGATGGTTAGAGAGCCCAATATTGCAGAAATTTATGCAGTAATGGGAGTGGTAAATATGCTCAGGGATGAATATGAAGATTCTTTAGTGTCGTTTAAAAAAGCCCTTGAGTTAAATCCTAGCCTTGCGATTGCTTATACGTGGAGGGCGGTTTCTTTGAATGAGTTGCAACGCGTCGATGAAGCCATATTAGCACTTCGGAAATCGCGTGAATTAGATCCATTATTTTTAACTAACAACTACAACCTTGGAATGTTACTAACATTTCAAGGGCGGTACAAAGAGGCAGAGGCTATATTTAACGAGCAAAAAAAAGACTTTCCGGAGTCTACTTTCCCTTATACAGGGGCTGCAACGATTTACAATGAACAAGGAAATTATGCTAGAGCCGCAGAACAGTGGAAAAAAGCGGTCGAGTTATCTCCAGAGAATGCCGATTTTCAATATAGATTAGTTAATGTTGTTAGTTCATTAGGACTGACTGAGTTAATGAAAGAGTTAACGTCAGATCCCTCCTTCGATTCAACAATACTCATTTTCGAGGGAAAATTTGATGCGCTTTTTGAAAAAATGGCGTTCCAATTAGAAGCAGACCCAGATGATTATTGGGCGACGTATGAAGCTGGATGGTACCAAGCTATGTTCGCAGATAGACAGCTTGCCGCTGGGCTTCTTATTGCGCGTCAGGACTCACTTAGTGATGCAGATAAGTATTGGATGCCTCAATGTGCACCAGCAATGGAAATAGCGTGGGCTTATCAGCAACTGGGTCAGCAGACGGAGGCAAATGCTATCATTAACCAATGTGAGTTATTGTTAGCACAGCAACAATCGGGGTCTATTAGCAGGCCATACTTAGTTTATTTAGAGGCAAGGATATTTGCGCTTAGAGGTGAAACTGATGAGTCGCTCGATTCATTCGCCCGCGCGGTTGAAATAGGATTACGTGATTGGTGGGTTAAACATGATCCTCTGCTAGCTAGCATCCAGAAAACAGCTGAGTATGAGCGTTTGATAACTATAATTGAAGATGATTTGGCGCAACAAAGAGAGAAGGTTAAAGCTTTATTTTATAAAGGAGATAGTCTTTAAATCTTATGTCTCGAAGATATCCTATGGAGATGGGAAATTCCACACTGAATAGTTAGCTAAATACTTGTCCAATGTTTAAATTCAAAAAAAAGGAGCCACCGGCTCCTTTCTAATTGTTTATACTGCCCGTTTAAACCTTCTAATGCCTATTAAGCTAAATCCCAGTAGGAATAAACTTACATGCCCAGCAGAGCTCACTTTGTTAGGCTCATTATCTTGCCCGCCTAAATCTAAGATTTCTATGCGTGCAGTCGCACTCCAAGAGATGCTAGATTTGGATGATACTAAATCCCCAAAACCCCCATCTTTGGCTGTTCCTACTCCACAGATTATCTCTGTGGAATTAGGAGTTGGGTCGTCTTTACAGTTCGTGTTAAAGAAGGTTCCATCAGCTGGATTGCTGACAAATTTGATGTCATTGTCAACTTCGTTCCCATTACTAAGTCTAAAAAACTGGCCGTTGCCATTGCTTGATACCGATACTCTCACCGAAATATCGTACTCACCCGCCGCGATCTCATCCAACGCGTTTGCCGCTAAGTCTATGCCGACACTTCCGGGAAATTTTGTGCCGAAGGGCGTTTCTGTTCTTGTTTGCGCTATGCTTCCCGCAAGGGATTTACCGGCGATTTCGTAGTTGACACCATAGCTAATATCTGAAACTTCCAGCCCATCAAAGAGCCACGCGAAGGAGCCAAATATTGAAAGTTCCTCTCCTTTCGTATATTGCCATTTACAGGGTTCCTCTGCGGTAGCATCATCAATAAAGGCTTGGGTTTCGTTGAGCGCATCAAGCGCTATATTATAATCTCTAACGAAATTTGGATCATCGCCGTTTTCAACAGTTGGAGGGTTGTCATCATTGTCTAAAAAAGATGTTACTGTGTTTGTCAGATCGTCTAACTCTTCTCTTTTTGCATTCAATTCTTCAACACCAACGCCATCTCTGTAACATTGAGTTCCGTCGCCAAATTTGGTGTTCGGGAACAAACGTACGTCATTACCTTCACCGAAACTAGATGCTCTCGCGCCCACATTTCCTAAATTAATGTTGCCATTAAAGTCTGATGCCACGCCAAACTCATTAAGGAAGCTATTATTAAAGTAGAGCCACTCGCTAGAAAATTGGCGGCTCAAACTCGAGCTACCCCCGCCCGATCTAATCACTGCGGCGTTTGCAACATCTATAAATACAAACATCGATAGCACGATGATTGAAAAAAACCTCTTGTTATATGACATTTTCGTTCCTTTTCTTTTGCGTTATCGATCTCATACTTGTGCCTATGGAAATAGTCATCGTATGTCAGTAAGCGAAGTCCTGAGGTTGCCAGTGAGGAGGGGGGGCGTTATCCCTTTGAATATGCTGAAAATTTCGCTAAATTTAACGATGCATAAATCAGGCCTGATTTTTTTATACATTTAAATCAGAGCTTTAGATGTTGTTTTTATTTCCTAGTTTAGAAAGTGTAAAAAAGATGGACAGTCGTCTAAGAATTGTAGAGCTATGCACAAAGAACCTAAATGCAGCGTATAAATAATAAGCAGTAGCTGCAAATCACCCTTGTTAAAAATATAGCTTCAAATTTAATCGTTAACTTACTCAAGGCAAAAATTGAGTGATATCAATGCAGCTGATTGGCATTCGAGCTGTCGTACCGTTGTAATTCTATATATGGATAAAGTTAGCCAATATGCATAGGTGACAACGTCTGCGTTATATACGCGTGTCGTCAAATTGCCGCGTACCAATACGCCAGATTAATAACTAAAACCTAATCAAAGTCGCTTCAATATTCCGCACCATACTCTTCAACTGCGGCGCAACTTCTGTAATTAAGAACTCTTTCGACAATCGGAATGCCGGTCCGCCTGCATTGAACACATAAATTTGGCCTTGCGTAAGCTTCAACGGAACAGCGATGGCGTTGGTGTCTGGCTCCCAATCTCCCCATGAAGAGCAATAGCCAAATTCCTTGTAGCTTTGTACAGCTTGTTCGACACCGGCTTTAACGGCATTGAATTTATCACCCAGTTTATCTTTGAAGTGACGCATAAAGAAATCTCGTTCTTCTTCTGATAAAGCCACTAAATAAGCTCGGCCAGCTGCGGTTGTTGCCATTGGAATGCGATCGCCGATTTCTTTTTTAAACGTGACAATGTCTTTTGGCGCACAATGGTCAACGTAAATCATATCTAAACGATCTCTGTCTGCGAGACCTATCGATGTGCCAGTTTCAATTGAAAGTTCTTTCATCAAGGGCTTGGCTACTTGGCGAATTGCAAGGTTTGAAACGAATGCATAACCTAAGGCCAATACTCCCGCGCCAAGCTGATATTTTTCCAAGCGCTTTGAATAAGTAAGGTAGCCTAATCTTGTTAAGGTATAGGTTAATCGAGAGATGCTAGATTTAGCCAATCCGGTACGTTGTGCAATTTCCTGATTGCCAAGATAACCGTCGCCAGGATTGAACGCGCGCAGTATATCTAAGCCTCTAGCGAGCGCTTCGACAAACTTACGATCAACTTCCCCATCGGTTTTTCTTGGCATACCAGTCAGATTATTCATATTGAGCTACTCAATTTTTTATCACGATAGACGTATTGACCTACTGTTGGTGTCGATACATATTCAGGGCGATGAGAATGGCTTCTCATTGATTTCTTTAGCGTAAAACATTATACACAGGTTTAAGGATAAAATTTATAGATTAATGACTTGTAGCTAGCGGTCGGAACGTTGAACCGTTGAGCCTAAATAAGTCATAAAAGCTTTACTTGCCTTTGAAAGGTAATGATTTTTCTTCCAGGCCAAACTCAAGGTGAATGCAATTTTTGGCTCAAAGGGTATGGACGTCATCTGATGTTCATTTTGTAAAATACGCGATAAACATGTGGTAATGCCCACGCCATTGCGAACCAATGACTTTTGTAGCTCGATAAGATTTGTCTCCATCCGCACATCCAGTGCCACTTGATGTTTTTTTGAATATCGACTCACCACTTCACGTAAAAAATAGCCTTCATGAAATAGCACCAGTGGTTGCTGACAAAATTGAGCTAATGATACTGTTTGCTCTGATGCTAGCGGGTTTGAGTTAGCCATACCGGCCACAACTTCTTCATTGATAAGCTCGCTGTAACGCAATTGCGGGTTTTCTAAGTCTCCCCTTATTAGCGCTAAATCGAGTTCGCTGTTGAGTAACATTTTCTCCAGCGCTGCTGTACCTTGGTCCACTAAGTGTATTTTTATTTTAGGATATTTTTGCTTAAACTCAGTCAATATTTTAGGAAAATAATACGATCCCATCATAGCGGAAACGCCAAAACGAATAGTGCCTCGCTCGAGTTCCTTCAGCTCTTCTAATTCCAATTTAACTTGTTTTGCTTGGGTGAGCAGTTGAGTTGCCAATTTATAAAGGACTTCACCTTCAGCGGTTAATAAGGCGTTTTTGTCTGCGCGATTAATTAACTTTAGTCCTACTTCTTGTTCTAACTTTTGAATAGCGACAGTTAAAGCAGGTTGCGCAATGCCGGCCGTTTGCGCGGCCTTTGTAAAGTTACCCAACGAGGCTAAATGACAAAAGTATTCAAGACGTTTCAAGTTCATGCTGGCTACTTAATAGTAAAAAGTTATCAAAAATATAAAAACTATATATTATATTTATTCTCTCTTTTAGAATATGCTTTTCTGCTAATCTAGCGTATTACCCATACGAGTATAATTTCGGAGTAAACATATGAGCCAATCTTTAGCGCCTTTTAGCTGGCATGATCCCATGTTATTGGATAGTCAATTAACTGAAGACGAGCGCATGATCCGCGATACTGCGCACGATTATTGCCAACAAAAATTGATGCCAAGAGTGCTCGAGGCCAATAGACATGAACATTTTCATCGCGAAATAATGAATGAGCTGGGTGAGCTAGGACTGCTAGGTGCTACTTTGCCTGCTCAATACGGTGGCAGTGAAGTTAACTATGTTAGCTATGGTTTGATTGCTCGAGAAGTAGAGCGCGTTGACAGTGGCTACCGCAGCGCAATGAGTGTGCAGTCTTCACTGGTTATGCATCCTATCTATACTTACGGTAGCGAAGAGCAACGCATGAAATATTTACCTAAACTTGCAACAGGTGAGTGGGTGGGGTGTTTTGGCTTAACTGAACCTAACTCAGGCAGCGACCCAGCTTCAATGACGACTCACGCCAAAAAAGTCGACGGCGGCTATCGCGTCACCGGCAATAAAATGTGGATAACAAACTCACCTATTGCTGATGTTTTTGTTGTATGGGCCAAGCTTGAAGGCAAAATTCGAGGTTTCGTCCTTGAGAAAGGGATGGAAGGTTTATCCGCTCCCAAAATTGAAGGTAAATTTTCTTTGCGCGCTTCAATCACAGGCGAGATTGTGATGGATAATGTGTTTGTGCCCGATGCAAACATGTTTCCTGAGATTAAAGGGCTGGCTGGACCTTTCGGCTGCCTGAATAAAGCCCGGTATGGCATTGCTTGGGGCTCAATAGGAGCTGCTGAGTTTTGCTTCAATGCCGCGAGAACTTATACACTAGATCGCGAACAATTTGGTCGCCCTTTGGCCGCAAATCAGTTAATTCAAAAGAAATTAGCTGACATGCAAACCGAGATTGCGCTTGGACTACAAGGCTGTTTGCAAATGGGACGCTTGATGGATGCAGGTAAATGTCCGGTTGAGTTAATTTCTTTGATGAAACGTAACAATTGTGGCAAATCGCTTGATATTGCGCGCGTTGCTCGCGATATGCATGGCGGTAACGGTATCAGCGATGAATATGGTGTCATTCGTCATGTAATGAACCTCGAAGCTGTAAACACCTATGAAGGGACGCATGATGTTCATGCTTTAATTCTAGGTCGTGCGATTACGGATATTCAGGCGTTCTACTAAAGATAATCTTCCAACACCTTAAGTCGTCCTTGCGAAAGCAAGGACCTTTCTTGTGCCCCAGTCTTTCTTGCGAAGGCAAGAATCTTCTTGATGGCCCCGTCTTTCTTGCGAAGGCAAGAATCTCCTTGAAACTACCTCTATCTGTTCAAAAATAAAGGATGTTTTGGGAGATCTTTGCCTTCGCAAAGACGACGAGGGGGATTTGTTGCTTGAGCGGCACAACACTTACAACTTTACCGTTCTAATAAACCATAACAAGCCTTTATTCCGATTTATGAGTTTTACGCACCGCCCTCGCAAAACAACGAAATATCTCCCTTTGCGACGACAAATACGGCAAATATTCAGGATGCCACTGCACCCCCACAATAAAGCGGTCTTTGTGCTCGATAGCTTGCACAAAGCCATCCGCATCTCTTGCTGTAACGATTAGATCCTCACCCACTTTTTTTATCGCTTGGTTATGTAAACTGTTGACTGTAAAGCGTTCAGGGGTGACACACTCTCCAAGTTGGCTTTCAGCAGATACGTCCACATCTTTAACGGGGAAGGCTGTGTATTTGTTTGGGGTTTTTTTCCGATCCGGCCGTATATCAGCATGCAGTGAACCTTTCGCAACAATATTCAATAACTGAGAGCCACGGCATATGCCTAAGATAGGAATACCAGAGTCGAGATATTGCTCTAGCATGTCCATTTCAAGTTTATCGCGCGCAGGGTCATAGCGACTTGCTTCCTTTTCGGCTTCGCCATAGTGTTCGGGGTGAATGTCGTCACCACCGCTGATAATTAGTCCACTAATAGCCTGCTCTAACGGTGGCCCGCCTGGAAATAAATAGACGCCACGTAAACCAGCAAGCCATAAGTTAAAACGAATCGCTAACCAACCTACAGAAATTGGTTTTCGTGGGCCGGTCACCGCAATTAATGGTTTGGATTGATTCATCATGAAGCGCTTTCTGAGTCTAGGCTCTGCAGCAGTTGATCGCATCTAGCAACCCACTTGTTGTCGATAGCGCGAGTAAAACGTTGGTAGTCCTCGCGAAACTCTTCAATAAAGGTCTCAAGAAGCTGCTTGTTGTTTGCTAACTGTTCTACCCTAAGCCATAGCGACCATGGGTGAGCTAAGCTCCAGTCCGGGTTATCTATATCACAGTTGGGTAAGCGGTAATGAAATGTTGGGCGCGCTTTTATTAATGCTTTTTCTTTATGATCTGCAACCCATTTTTCATCGATATGAGCAATGAGTGGCAACAGATCGAGACTACGATTACGCGTTGGATTATGCTCAAGGTAATCTTCGATAAACGTATCCAGATCGGGTTGATACTGGGTGTCGATAACTTTCAAGATATAGTCTTTATCGAAATGATTAATATAAGGTGTAATCTTTCTCGCTACGTCTATTTTTTCATTATCGTATATCCAATCATAAAGACACAAATAGGCCTGCATATATTGCACTAAGGTGGTTGCGCTTAGATCGGGTAAATCAGGGTTTAAATGTAAACCAAAAGCATAGCGCGCGGCACTGCGGGTGCCCAATGCACCTTTTTCGCGTAAACAGCTAACTAGGGCGTCTAACTCTGATAATCGGCTTATCGTAATCGGAGGCGTCACTACTTCCCACGGTACTAGGCTTTCTGCCGCATATTTTAACAGTGATTCGGCGTAGTTAACGTCATTCTCCGGCAACGTTTCTTCGTCATTATGCGCAACCATTTTCTGTAGTATTTGAGCATCTAATTCCAGTGTAAAATCACCGACACTGCTTTCTTCCGCTTGATAGTTAAAAATTGAATGCTTATTTATAGTTCCGCCAAAGCAGTCGGTTATGCATTCTAAAATCTGTTCTGGCTCACACCCTGAAAACTCAAGTTCTACGCCAACTTGGCGCTCTTTACCTTCGACATTTTTGTCGCGAGACGGGATCCAGTTTTGTAGTTTCGTTGCGCTCACAATCTCTCCTTAAATAATCTCAATAGCATTCGAATCAAAGTCCGCTTTAGGATAAGTCATTTGCAGCGATTCGAGCGCATTGACAATGGTTTGTAGCACTATCAAATCCCGATACCAACGTCGCTCAGCAGGCACTACGTACCACGGAGCGTGATTAGTTGAACAACGTTCGAAGGCATCACTGTATGCCTGCAAGTAGTCATCCCAATGCTCGCGGTCTTTAAGGTCACTTGGTGCGAATTTCCAATGTTTATCGGGTCGATCTAGGCGGCGTTGTAAGCGTTCTTTCTGATAGTCTTTGGATATATGTAGAAAAAACTTTAGCACAACCGTACCCTCGCTCGCCAGCAATCGCTCGAAGTTGTTTATATGCTCAAACCGTCCTTGCCATATCGCTGGAGGCTGAATTTCTCTGACGCGCGCGGCTACGACATCTTCATACTGAGAGCGGTTGAATACAGATATATGGCCATTGCGGGGAGCATGTTGATGGATACGCCATAGGAAGTCTTGACGTTGTTCCCGCGCGGTAGGCTTTTTAAAGCTCTTCACCTTAATGCCGGATGGATCGAGCGGCGAAAATACACGCCGTGTTGTTGAATCCTTGCCGCCTGCATCCATCGCTTGAAATATGACCAGCAGACTGTTTTTCTTCTGCGCGTAAAGCAGCTCTTGAAGAGTAACCAAACGCTTGGAGAGCTTATGAACTGCTTTTTTACCCTCTTTTTTTCTAAGACCACCGTTTTCTCTTGTGGAAATGCCGTGAAGATCGATTACGCTTCCAGGTGCAATGTGGTGTGGTTCTGTATCAATCATTTGCTTTGCTCTCCTTGGCTAAAGGACACAATCGACAATAAACGATGTGGTTAATCTATGCAATTGCTATGATTTCGTTGGGTTTAGAAAAAAGTCATCCATAGATGATAAAAAACACTCTGAGTTTATAAACTGGATAGCGCTAAATTAAGCGACAAACACCTAAAAGGATTGTCCTCAGAACAAGTAATTTAGTGTTGTGCGCAAATATAGGTAATAATAGTAGCCAGCGCTAATGACCAGTCGATTTATTTTTAATCGGCCATGCGAGACAATTATTCCAAGAGCGCTGCACGTCTAGTACTATTGAATGAAGATGAATTTTGCATTGTTTATAATTACCAATCATTTTCTGAATTAAAATTGCGACAAGGAACAGCGTATGCTGCTGCTATTATCACTGTTAACCTTCATCACCTTAATGGTGACAGTTGTACCTATATTGCACAACGCACATTGGGCTATTCGTGGTTTTGATTTTCCTCGCCTGCAGCTTGCAATCCTTGCGGCATTCCTATTATTAGCACAAATCTTTTTTCTTGATTTCAATTTAGCTACCTCTTGGTTTATGTGCTTGATTGTTTTTCTGTGCTGTTGCTATCACCTCTGGTGGATATTGCCTTACACCAAACTTTGGCCAGTTGAAGTGTTGGCGACAAAAGATCATGCTGCTGAACGGCAATTAAGCATCATAACAGCGAATGTGCTAATGCCTAATCGCGGCGCGAACAAATTGATTGAATTAGTGCGTCTGCATCAGCCTGATGTTTTGGTTACCTTGGAGACAAATCAGTGGTGGCAAGATCAGCTAGACGTGCTTAAAACCGACATGCCTTATACTATTAATTGTCCGCTAGATAATCTGTATGGAATGCATGTGTATTCTCGATTAGCGCTTGATGATATAGATATCTCCTTTTTAGTCGAAGATGATGTTCCGTCAATGCACGCTTTATTAAAATTGCGTACAAATGATTGGGTAAGAGTGCATTTTCTTCACCCTGCGCCGCCTAGCCCTACAGAAAACGAGGAGTCTTCAGAGCGAGATGCTGAGCTCGTTATTGTTGCGCGCAGTGTCGCTAGCAGCAAGCAGCCGACGATTGTTACCGGTGATCTCAATGATGTTGCATGGTCACGCACCACGCGTCTTTTTCGAAAACTCAGTGGTTTACTGGACCCGCGAATAGGCAGAGGAATGTTCAATACGTTCCACGCAAACTATCCATTTTTGCGCTGGCCACTTGATCATTTATTTCACAGTGAGCACTTCACTATTCATTCTATTCAGAGACTTCCCTCGATTGGGTCCGATCACTTTTCACTGTTAACGAAGCTATCCTTTACACCCAAAACGGAATCAGAGCAGAGCGGGTTAGAGGCGGATAGTGAAGAAAAAGCTTTTGCTACCAAAATAACTGAAGATCAAAATGTGAGCAAGCTAGATGTGCCAGCGCCTGGTGAGTAAATTCCGCGCTTAAACTGAAGGACTAAACTGTTTCTAGCTGCAACAGTTTAATTATTTGTATTGATTTACTGTGCGCATTGGTTAATTATTAATCAAATGGTTTCAACACAGGATGTTCAGGTGCCAATATCTCCAGAAAATAATCCAGTTGTCTTAGTTGTGCACGGTGTTCAACTAGGAGACGATTCCTCTCTTATTCAAGATAAAATGATCCTGCAATCCATTGAATCGAGGCTCAACGGATTCAACCTGAAATTCGACGTCGATTTATATAAATATGAAAATATATCGGACGCTAGCCTTTCAAAACTTAAAAACCTATCAAGACTTATATTGAGCACGGGTATCGGTGTAATCCTGGCTCCATCAATAATCGACTTGGTAGGTGACGTTACTATTTCTCTTGCGAATGTTGCTACAGCGAACAAGATAAGGGAAGGGCTGCGAGAAAGGATTTTGTCTTATTACGCAGCAAGCATTCCCGTTTACATCGTCGCGCACAGCTTAGGTAGCGTATACACTTTTGACGTTATCAACGAGCTAATTGAAACAGACGGATTATTTGATCGCGACGACCCGCTGACATGGCCGGTTCAAGGCTTAGTAACGATCGGTTCTCCGTTAGGCTTGAGTATGTTCAAAAAAACCGGCCGAAACATTGCGAATAGCCTAGGCAAAGGGACCTATAGCTTTAAGTGGCTAAACTATTTCGATATAACAGACCCAGTCGTTTCGGGTGATATTTTTGGCATAAAGCTTAAGGGCCACAAAATTGCTGAGAAATATAAAAAAGACACACCCGAGTTTGGCTGGTTTATAAGAGATTTTCCGGTCGATACGGGTAAAAACTGGCTGTTAGCACATACGGCTTATTGGAATAGTGATGTGGTTGGTGATGGTCTCCTCAACATGATGGTATAGGGAATATGATGAAAAACACATTAACACTAACTTTTGTATTATTGCTATCGGCTTGTACCAATCACCTGTATTCAGGGACGACATCATACGAATTTAATGACAAACAATGTCGTTCAATGGTGTATTGGAACGACTTAACACATTTCTTTGATAGAGAAGGTAAAGCCACCACAGTGGTCATTAAAACACCTAACGGCCGCAGTTATCCTCTCACATCATTTACTGATGGCAGCACTGACGACAAAGCAGATGATCGCTTGGGGCTTATCCTACCCTCTGGCGAATATATCGATTCAGTTAACCAAACAACGAACGACACTGAATTATTGTGTGGAGTTTTTAACGGCAAGCAAGCGCATCAAGAAACAGGCGCAAAGGAAACGGAGTTTTATCTTTATTGCGATAAAAAACCGCATCCCTTGCGTAAATCGACTGATACGATGAAAGCTTCTGAAACTCCCTATATCTTTGCAATGAACGAACCTGTAGAGACCTTTTCTTGGTTCACGAGTGAAGAGATCAAGGCTGATATATCGATGGTAAAGTGTGAATAGCTGAGTACTTATTAAAATAAGCGGGTCGACTTAGTACTTGCTTAAACTACTTTCGTCTCTCTATTGCCGGAATATCAAAATAAGCATCAGGTGATTTTCGTTTGAGCGCTTGCAGGCCATTTTTTCGTTCGGCCCTCTGAGCTGTTGTTTCACCGAATACTGTCATATGTTCCCGTTCAATTAATTCAGAGGCTTCTGATTTAGTTATCACACCAAGGAGCTCGCCAGCAAGCAGCAAGCCTTCGCTTCGATGCTTTAGCTTATCGTCCGTTTTTCCTTTTTTTGCGGCGATGAAGACGGCTCTAAGTTGGTCCGCGCAGTATTTTGTAAACGCTTGCTTATCCATATCCGCTCCTTTTGATTAATCACTAGCTTGCTTTTGTTTGCCGAGCCTCGGTAAATTTCAAAATACCATCTTCAAGAGGCTCTTTCAGCAACACGTTTTTCTCAAAGCCATAGTCTTGGGTAAGGCGCCACGGCATTGTTGTGCTTTGGCGAGGTAATATTTCATTAGCACGTTTTACATAACCGGATGAAAAATCAAATAAGGCTTCTTCTTCAAGCGTCTCGAGATCGTTTAGCTGTGGATTGGCAATCGTCAGGTTATGCTGCTGCATATGATTAAGTAAACGGCACACATAGTGAGAAACAATGTCGGCTTTTAAGGTCCATGAAGCATTCAAGTAACCGAACACAATAGCCATGTTTGGTATATTCGAAAACATGCAGCCTTTATAATAAAAATGGTCTGCGAAATTAGCCTCAACACCGTCAATAGTAAATGCTACCTTACCCGCCATCGCAAGTTTTAAGCCAGTTGCAGTAACAATAACGTCCGCCTCTAGATGTTTACCTGAAGTCAGTTGAATACCGGTTTTGGTGAAATGTTTAATGTGGTCGGTTTGAATACTCGCCCTACCTTCGCGCATAGCGGTGAACATGTCGCCGTCAGGGACTAAACAAAGTCGCTGATCCCACGGATTGTAAGGAGGAGTAAAGTCTGTTGCGTTAGGTTCGCTGCCCAATGCCTTTTTGACGTCTTTCATTAGCATCTTTGTTACCCACTTGGGCCTACTGCGAGAATATTTGAACAGTATTTTTTGTAACCATACATTGCGTTTGCGGACAATATTGTACGCCCATTGGCTTGGCATGATCCTACCTAAACCATTCGCGATTTTATCTTCAGAAGGACGCACTGCATACCAAGTAGGTGTGCGCTGAAGCATCGTCACGTGTTCGGCAGTTTTTGCCATGTTGGGTAATAGTGTTACAGCAGTTGCACCGGAGCCTATTACAACCACTTTCTTATTTGCGTAATCTAAATCTTTTGGCCAAAATTGAGGGTGAACAATTTGTCCCTCAAATTCTTCTCGTCCCTCAAATACTGCATCATGAGCTTGTTCATAGTCATAATAGCCAGTTCCCATATACAAAAAACGAGCCCGTTTTTCATGTTGGTTGCCTTGTTTATCGGTGACAGTGAGAGTCCAAAGTGCCTCTTCAGTGGACCAACTAGCAGAGAGCATTTTATGGCCGAAAGCAATATTTTTGCGCAGCTGATACTTTTCAACAATGCGGGTAATATAAGTAAGGATCGATGGGCCATCTGCAATCGCTTTTTTTTCTGTCCAGGGTTCAAAGTCAAAACCAAGCGTATGCATGTCACTGTCGGAACGCACACCAGGATAATTAAATAGGCTCCAAGTGCCACCAATATCATCGCGCTGTTCTAACATGGTGAACGTATGAGAAGGGCATTCACGCTTGAGGTGCACGGCCATACCAATTCCAGAAATACCTGCTCCAGCAATCAGCACGTCTACTATTTGTTCAGCCATCAGTCGCTCACTATTTTATTTGTTTTTTTATCAATGTATCTTTAATTGCTATATTTTTCATTAACTTTCCAACCTTGAGTGGCAGTCGTCAGCCCAGTTCGTGAAATCTAAAGCACATGCGAAGTTGTGACCCCTATTAAAGCACTGAATTGTATCCAAACCAAACTTGGCTGAACCACACTGTAATAGGCAAAGTAACTAGGGTTAGGCCAGTTTGTACACTAATAAATACAGATAATATGGATGCATTTCCGCCAAGCTGCGTTGCTAATGCATAACCTGACGTTGCCGTGGGTACTGCACCGAATAACACAGCAACGCAGGCTTCTAGCGGGCCTAAACCGAGCAGGGTCGCGCCTATGCCTATGCATAATGGGAAGCCGATGAGTCTTGCGCAGGTTGAGAGAACCAACAGCTGAGGTGATGACCTTAACTCGCTCATTCGCAAACTCGCACCTACCGCAAGCAGTACTAAGGGCAATGTGGCGCGCGCCAAAATACCGGTTAAATCGGTGAGTAAAAACACGTATTCGCCAATATTCGCAACGTTCACCAGGACACCAGCCGCAATGGATAATATTAGTGGATTCTTGACCAGTTCTTTGATTAATAAGCTGGACAAAGACTTGCTATTTTTATTGCCATGCAGGCTCACCATCGTGATCACCAGCACCACATTTACAATAGGTATTAATATAGCTGCACCCAGCGTGGCTAAAATCAACCCTTCCTCGCCATAGATGGCACTGGCTAATGCTAACGCGATAAAGGAGTTAAATCTTATGCTGGCCTGCAATATTGAAGTGCCGGTTGGGCTATTGACCCGATTTGTAAGGCTGATGACTAAGGCCAGCATAGAAACAACAAAAAGCGACAAAGCTAATATCACCGCATAACTTGGTAAAACAAGACTGCTTAGATCGGCTTTGGATATATTGTAAAACAGCATTGAAGGGAACAATACCCAGTATACAAGCTTGTCCACCCCGGGCCAAAAACCGTCAGCAGGAAAGCGTCGAGATTGCAAAAGTGCGCCAAATAGCAACAGTAAAAAAATAGGAAGAATAGTTAGAGAAATATCAAACACGGTACTGCCGCCAAAAAGTTCAGATGAAAAATAAAGATGGCGTAATATACAGTAAATGTAGCCGATATATTGACTTTTTAAGCCCTGAAAAAACGCATCTAAATGAGCGATTTTATTGCAGCTAAAGATGATTAGTGACATGCTCGCTACTTGCACATACTGTGTTCGTAAACATAGTTAAAAAATGCGTCTGCAACAAAGCATAACGCTGCACACGAACCTTATTTAAAATAAAGCGTATAACAACGCAAACCTACAGCGTTTAAAAACTAAAGAGAGAAGAACCAATAATGGCGAACGACGGAAACTACAAGAAAAATAAAATCGGTAATCACAAGCTCAAACCTGAAACAATGATGATGTCTTATGGTTACGACCCTCAATTTTCTGAAGGCTCCGTCAAACCCCCCGTATTCCTTACGTCTACTTTTGCTTTTCAAACACCGGAAGAGGGTGAAGAGTCTTTTCACATCATGGCGGGGCGCAAGCCTGCACCAGAGGGTAGCGTAGGCGGCTTGATTTATAGCCGTTTTAACCATCCTAACGTAGAAATTATCGAAGACCGTTTGTCTTTGTTTGAAGGCTCAGAAAGTTCAGTAGTTTGCTCAAGCGGCATGGGCGCAATTAGCGCCATTTTACTGGCTTATTTGCGTCCGGGTGATGTTATCGTGCAAAGCACGCCTTTATATGGCGGAACAGAAACCCTCATGCGTAAATTTTTGCCTGAATTTAACATCGAAACTGGTGAATTTCATGACGGTTTGGATGAGGCAGGTATGCTTGACTCATTGCGTGAAGCTGGTAAAAAGGGCCGCGTTGCCATGGTCTTCGTTGAGTCGCCGGCCAACCCCACAAATTCCTTGGTCGATTTTGAAGCGCTAAATCGCGTACTCGACCTGGTTGAAAAAGAAACGGGTCACCGTCCAATCAGCGTTTGCGATAACACGCTCATGGGTCCTGTCTTTCAACAAGTGGTGCCGCAAGGTATCGATATGGCCATGTACTCGTTAACTAAATACGTTGGCGGTCACAGCGATCTTGTGGCTGGTGCAGTGTGCGGCAGTCGCGAAATGTTGCGTCCAGTGCGTGCAACGCGCGGTGCGCTGGGCCTCAACCTTGACCCACATACTAGCTGGATGATTTCTCGTTCTCTTGAAACTTTAAGTATTCGTATGGAACGTGCTGCTGACAGCGGCCGTAAAGTAGCTCAATGGATTGCAGACAACACTTACATATCTGCAAAAATTCTGCATCCCGACTTTATTCAAGATAAAACCTATCAAGCCGTGTACAAGCGTCAGTGTTCTGGGCCTAGCTCGACCTTTTCGTTCGTGCTGGACGTTTCAAAGTCAGACGCTTTTCGCTTGATTAACAATCTCTCTATTTTTAAGTCAGCAGTGAGCCTTGGTGGTAGTGAGAGTCTTGTTTGCCACCCTGGAAGTACAACACACTCTGGCGTGCCGGCGGATTTACGCGATATGTTTGGTGTTACTGATGGACTGATCCGTTTGTCAATCGGCTTGGAGCATCCAGACGATTTAATCGCCGATCTCGACAATGCCTTTCGCCTGACTTTTCAAAAATGAATGATAAGGTAACAATTCTTTTTAAGAATGTTACTCCGGCTTCTTTTATTTCCGCCTCACGGCAAATGAGTCACACGTCATTCACAGATGTATGGCAAGTTTGTCTTTTGTAGAGCGAATTTCTCTTCGCGTCCGCAAGGTAACCAATGGCAGGAGCAATGGCGTCAGACTAAATGCAATCCCTGCGAGGTATCCCATTGACGATTTGAATATCAAAGCTGTTGATGCCACCAGAAATGAAAGTGCTATCTGTACTGACCAACTTAAGATTTCTTTGCGCACTAACAACTGCTCCAAGTGGCTCAAACAAAGTTCATCGGTTTTAAATGACACTCTCAAATACAGGCACAAATGTACTAATGCGATTAAGAAAAGACCAACACTGAATATCCCAACAAGCACAGCAACCTCGGCTGTGTTGGAAACTTGAAAGTCGGTAGGAAAGAAGCGTTGGGAAAATGCATAGAACATCAGGTCCATTATTAATTTGAGCGGATACACATAAATAAGAACGACGAAAATGAGCGCAAGCGTTAGAAAAGTCGAAACGCCATCATCTAGTCCAAATCGTTGGCTCCATCGTCTATGAGTAACCCATATTAACATCATTATGGAAAAGCTCGCGGCAAACGATGGTATGCCATATATTGCTATCAAAAGTTCATTATAGCTTTGTGGAATTGTACTCAGAGATATCACTAGCATTGTTACAGCAAATGCAAATGCGGCGTCTGAAAAAACTTCAATTCGAGTCATACTCTCGCCACGTAAGCGATACCCACCCGAGATAGGCAAGGACGAAAGGGTTTGTTCAGTCCATCTCATTGCGTAATACCCCCCAATTTTTTGATTAAGAGCAAACATAGTTTATAAGCTCAAGCTTAAACTACCTAATGTACCGCCAAGTCATTTTGTTGCTCTCGCAAAATTCTCATAATACGCTCATACACAATACTCGTGAGCATGACTCTGTCGTCGCCGGTTGTATTGGTAAATTGAATAACCACGGTATCAATATCTTCGTGATAACGAGCGATACTTGAATATCCTAACACCCAGCCAGTATGATTAAATTCATACATCGAGCTATATATTTCTCTTTCCTCTTTACTTAGCAAACTACCATCATTCAATGCTCTTAAAAACACACCTACGTCGTGCGCAGTAGAAACGTAGCCTTGATCCAGATATTTCATATCATCATCGAAACCCACGTAATAACCGCTCATCAGGTCTTCAGTCTGGACTTCATGAACAGAAAAAAAAGTGTGATTTAGTTTTAATGGCGAAAGAATTTCATCCTTGATGTACTGAGTATAATTATAACCCAGCTTTGCCGTCATAATTTTTTGCAGCAAAAGATAATTTGTATTTGAATAAGCATAGTCGGTCCCAGGTGCAAAATCAGCCGATTTGCCCAACACTAACTCTAATGCATCGAGTGAATCTGAAGACCAGTTAAACTCTTCTTGGTCTGTAAAATTAGGTATACCACTGCGATGTTCTACCATCATGCGTAAGGTAATTTGCTCGGCATTTTGAATCTTCTTAGTTAAATGCGGCAAGTACTCAGCGAGAGTTTTATCCAGCGAAAGTTGCTCAGCCGCAACCAATTTAGCAATTGCGGCCGCTTCATATAGCTTTGCGATACTGGCTATCTTAAAAAAAGCGTTTTCATAAGCCGGTATTTTTTCTTGTCGATTGTGCCATCCGCTTACGTATGACTGAGCTGGCTCGTTCGGTTTGTCAACGTACACAATAATGCCGTCGATTCCTTGGCTAGTTGCTTCGTTGACTTGCTCTTGGACTGAGCTAGGAAGAGCTTTTAGGTAGAACAAAGCGTATTCCCAGGGAGCAAAAATATAGACACTAACGGTTGTTAGACAAAGCGCTAATATAATTTTTGATGTTATCTTCTTCCATTTGCTCATCGGCTTCCTTTGTTTAAAGCAGGGCCAAAAACTATGATGACAGTCAGCAAAAAAAGGTCAATGGGGATTGTGTAAACTAATATTTCAATAGTAATGTCGTGTGGGCGTAACAGAGATCAAACTAAATATGAATTTAGTGATTTAGCTGTTTGCGTAAATCCGCCACTCTTGTGCGTCCAATAGGTAAGCATTCACCGTTGGGCATAATCACGGAATACTTACTACCTTCCTCTGCAGCGATAGATCTGATGCTACTCAACGGTAGGGCGTAAGAGCGGTGTATACGCACAAATTCACTTGACAATAAGGCCAGCAGTTTGTCCAAGTTTTTGTCGTGCAATACCTTTATGCCATCTAGTGTAACGATCTCGCAGTAGTGACCATTCGCTTTTAAATACAAAATATCTTGAATGGGCATGAGCTCTATTTTGCCCAAATGCCTATAGGTAATATATTTGGTAAGACCAAGCTGAGCTTGCGCTTGTAGTCTATCAACTGCTTTTTGAATACGCGCTTGGGTGAAGGGTTTAGCTACAAAATCGAGCACACCAATGTCAAATGCCTCAATGGCTCGTTCGCTATTCGCCGATACCACAATGGTATGAAAGCTTTCACACAGAGTTTGCTTTAAGAGCTCAAAGCCATCTTTACCTTGCAAATTAAGATCTAAGAACAATACATCGATACTGCGCTGCGCTAAGTATTCAAAGGCATCATCGAGTGAATCAAGCACATGTAACTTTAGCGCTTGCCCTTCAAACGCAGCCTCAACAAAACGTTTGAGCCGCTTTGCTACCATAAATTCATCTTCAACAATCAGCGCGTTTATCATACGTTCTCGGCCTTTGCTGCCAAAGCACTTTCAGTTTGTGGGTTGTGATTACTAAAAGGCGTAGTGAGTGTTACTTGCCAACGTTCTTCTTCAAGCTGACTTTGCATATCCCACTTGTCTGCAAAGCGTTCTTTCAATCGCGCATGAATGTATTGGTTGCCGATACCAAGACTAATACCTTTGCTGTCTTGCACGGTTTTACTTGCCACTACTGGTGCAACAAACTCAATACTCTGCGTATCTCCAAAAATACTTTGCCTTAATGTAAACGTAGTTTCACCACTTACATAGCGATTATGCGACATTGCATTTTCAATGAGTGTTAGTAAAACACCTGGTGGGATGCTGGCATTCGCATCATCGATAGTCGCCATCAAAGAAAATTGTATATTAGTTCGAAAGCTCATCACTTTAAGATGCGAATGACACAAGTTTATTTCATCTTGCAAGCGCACCGCTTTATGTGCAGACAACTGCGCCATAAAGCGAAATTCGTCGGCCAGCGCCTGAATAAAGTTGACGGCGGTGCTGGGCGACTCTTCTATCCATTCTTCAACGGCAGTTAAGGTATTCAGTATAAAATGCGGCTGTAAGTTACGCTTAACTAATTCTAGTTCGAGCCTAGTTGCGGTAATTTGACTGTCTATTAGTTCTTTTTGTTTATTACTCATGCTTTGCGCGAGGGTATAAAGCATTAGCGCTATTAAGGCCCCAAAGGATATAAAGAAATATTGGTCCATATAAGAAAAGCGATTGATAAAAATAGGGGCGGTAAACAAGCCCAAACCAATTAGCATTAATAGTGCGTTTTTTTGCTTCATCACTAAAGCTTGCAAGCACAAAGCAGTTGCGCAACATAAACCCACAAAGAAGACGTATAAACTCGGAATGTCGTAACCATCAACGAACAATAAAATGATAATTTGACTCACAATTGCTAGTCCCAACCAGCTTATCCGTATTCTTTGCGAAAACTCAAAAAACCACGCGAAAAAAGCGGTAAATAATAAAGAGATGACACTTGATAAACCCAGCACTAATTGTAATCGAGGAATTTGCCAATCGTAAGTATAAGGGCTAATTCCACGCCACGACTCAACCAACAAAAGCATCAGAATACATAAACTCAAGGCACTGAAGATTAAATAGCTCACGCGTTGGAAGCTTTTTAAATAAATAATAAACGCATAAACCGCAAATAGTAGTAATGCGCTGGTCATGATGAGCGGCAAGCTAGCGCGTTTGTAGGGTATTAAAGCCAAATATTCGTATTCGGTGACTACCGCGAAAAAGGACACTTGCTGCATATCTCTAGGGTTGTTTTGGGTGGAAATACGTAAGCTTAAGGTATGTTTGTCCTTCGCTACACTGTTAGTAGGAAGCAATAATATTTTATCGATAGTGCCGGGGATCTCGCTCGCTACGCTATCCCCAACCTTTCCATTACTGCCTATATACTGCCCATCCCAATAGGCTTCAAAAGAACCTAACACACTCACTAACAAACCCATGGCTTGGCTTTGATCAGCGGGTAATTCGAACTCGGTTTGTACCCATACAATATTGTTACTTAAGGGTAAACCATTGAACTGATGCTTTTGCCATAGTGGATTGCTTTCAATTGGGTTTTCAATTGGTTGAGCAAAACTTGGATTATCTTGCTCAATCAAAAAGTAGTCTTGGCTTGTAAACAACTTAGGCTCACTAGCTACCGCCCGATCAGCTAATAGTAAGGCCATGGACAAAAACGAGACCAGAAAAGTGAATATAAATAGAGGCTTGCGCAAGTTGTTCTCCTTTTTTTCTATCATAGCAATAAAACCGATAAAGGTTAGAGTCGTTCAGGAAAGCCTTGAGCAGTTGAGGAAATAAGCTGCCAATGTGATGCTAATTGCTTGCATGATAGCGTCACTTTCAGCAAGCGGATAATTTTTATGACAATCAAGCACAGTATCCTAACCCTCAGTTTTGTAGCCATTGTAGTTGCTACATCAAGCCTTAATTCAGTTTACGCATTAAACAACGCAGCAAATAAGGCACAAACCAACACCGCTGCGAGCAATGTTCAACAATATGAAGAAAAACTATCTCGCTTTTTAGCGGCAGACGGCAAGCAATACGATTACCAAGCGTTTATTGACAATTTCAAGATACCCGGTATGAGCTTCGCTGTGGTAGATAATTACAACATTGTGTTTTCTCATCAAGCTGGTTTAAAAGAAAGCGGAACAAAACAGTTCATTGATGCTAACACAGCATTTTCAACAGCTTCAATTTCCAAGCCAGTAACGGCTACCGTTGCAGCAATGCTAGCTGAACAGGGCAAACTAGACCTGGATGCCCCTGTTAGTGAGTACTTAAAAAGCTGGAAAATGCCGAGTGAATCGGCCAGAACGATTACTATACGGCAGTTACTCGCGCATACCGCAGGAATGTCGCAAGGTGGCTTTGCCGACTTCCATTTAGGTGATGATATTCCCACACTAATAGACAGCCTAAATGGCGTGAAGCTACCTCGATACTCGCAAGCCATTAGTTCCATTTTTAGCCCCGAAACCAATTGGGAATATAGCGGTGGCGGCTATGTTATTGTGCAAGTAGCACTTGAAGATATTACGGGCAAACCCTTAGAGCAGCTTGCCCAAGATATGATTTTTACCCCGCTAAACATGCAAAACACTACAATGTACCAACACGGTGATAAGCGCTTTTTAAGCAACGTGGCCAAAGTACATGATGCCAACCAACAAGTTATTCGTGACGGTATTCCTATTTGTCCACAAATTGCGCCGTCGGGTATGTGGAGTACCCCTACTGATATGGCACTTTTTACCATTGAATATCAAAAAGCCCTAGCGGGTAAACCTACTAAAGTTGTTTCAAAGTGGGTAGCAGAGCAAACCACTCAGGTTCAGACTATCAAAAAGACCGGTGGCTGGGCAGCCGGTTGGATGAGATTTGAAGCGCAGGGTAATATTGACTGGTTTTCACATGGTGGTTCAAACACGGGAACGGGCGGCCATGTAATGGCGAGTATGCAAAACGGCAAAGGGATAATGGTGTTTATGAATGCCACCACACAGCATCGCAACCCTGCGGTCAACGCGCTTATCGATAATATTGTGCAAAACCTTGATTGGCAGCAAAGCATCAGCGCCAGCACCGTTATACCCGCAAAACATAGAAAGCAATTAGTCGGTAGATATTTGTCGGCCTTTGACCAAATAGTCACTATTACCGAGCAAGGTGACGAGCTTATTTATACCAATCCACTAAGCATCGGCGGCATGTCTTTTGAAGGTAAATTACATTACTTGGGAGAGAACGGGGAGAGCGGCAAAATAGCAAAGTTTGCCTTAAACACGCATGCTAACCAGTTGAGTGTTGAAACAAATGAAAGCCAGCAAGCGTACTTAGTGTTCAGCAGGCAAGGCACACTGTTAAAAGACTTTAGCATGCGCAAAATAGCGGCGTCTGAAGTACTGCCTTTTGAAGTAGCCCAAACACAAGATGTGAAACAAAGCATTGCGGCATACGAAGCATGGAAGGCACAGTACCCGCAATCTAGCCTGCTTTCACCAAACTCGTTAAATATGTCTGGTTACATGGCTCTTGGTAAACAAGAATTTAGTGCAGCGCTTAACTTCTTTCATGTTTACACGCATTTATACCCGCAAAACGCTAACGCATTTGATAGTTTGGCTGAAGCGCAAATGCTTAGTGGTGACACGGTCAATGCAATCGCAAACTATAAGCGCTCGTTAGCACTGAATCCTAACAATGATAACGCTAAAACGATGATTGAGAAAATGCAAAGTGGTGCGTAAGCAAGTAGGATTAATACATCACGTTAATAAATGAAGTAAGCTTTTTGGCTTACTTCATTTTGCAATCCTTCCTTAAAATCCGTGCACTTCCGCAGTAACTGTACACAAAAACTTTTTAATTCGTTGTTTACATTCAGATAAGCTAAGGATTTAGCAAAGGCTGCAAGTTTTACCCTGACCAATATGCGGCAATATTATGAACAATACTCCGTATATTGGGGTGAAGCTCAGATTAAAAAAATCACGCAAGACCTTTTGCACTAAACCAATCTAGGAGATGCAGCACTCGATTGCATTTGTAGGGAATCTGTGAGAGTGTCGATGTTAAGACGATTCTAGCGCGGACGCTTTTTCATCTGGCCGCTCCACTCCTATCGCCTCAAACATACACGCCATTTCTAGCAAGATTGTTGTTTAACAATTAGAAATAAATCTTGTGGATACCCCAAATTTTACTGTTTTTTAGTATTGCATTAGTTTTCGGTGCCCTTTGGCAAACGTTTACCAACTGTTATTACGCAAGAGGAAACGGCATTACGCAAACCTATCAACAGACATTTAGTATTAAGCGCCTATGGATTATCCTCAGTGTAGGCATGATCTTTATGTTTGGTATCTTGCTCATGCTAGGCGCTGAAATATATCAAAAAGCCCCTCCTATTCCAGACTTTGTTGAATCGTCAAGCGGCGAACTTCTCTGCACCCGCAATGATATTGAAACAGGACAAAATGTGTGGCAATCCATTGGCGGAATGGAACAAGGCTCTATATGGGGCCATGGCAGCTACATCTAATGTCAACGGTCGCTTGAGAACGTGTTTATATAAAAAAGCTAGACTGTTGATTTGCAGTGCGATGCTGGCATAAGAGAGTCGTCGCACTAACGGATGTTGAAAGTAGCTATTAAGCTCATCACAGCTCACTTCATCTAACAGACGGCCCAAGAACCTCGCAATACGATTGAGGTGACTAGTATAAGATTGTTTCGTGTTCGAAGAGTACCCTCTGTAATTTATCTCAGTGACTACTTGATTGATTATATCGTTCATTTTTACCTCCAGAATTATGGGATAACCCCAAAGGTAAGTGTGGCTCAAATGGTGGAAATTACTCCTCCGTGAAGTGGCTTAGTTCAACATAACAATCTCTTGTTAGGTGGCCAAATTAATTATGCTACTACATTAATAGCAGGTGGCTTTTTTATATCTTTAGGCCGTTAATCATAACAAGCAGTGAGGAGGAGCAAGAATGTGATAATTAGTATTAGAAGTTGGTACTGTTTAGTCAATTTAGGACTCTATTACTATCGATGTCGGATAGCATTAAACTAGTAATTTGCTCCCTTTTGACAATGAGTTCTGATAATTCATAGTATGCTTCCATATCATTATTGGTAGCGCGTTTCATGTCTAGTTCAAGTTCTCTTAAGACCTTTTTTATAAGCCCATTTAACCTTCTTAATTAATTATTTATTCAAACAATTCCTTAACTTAGTTGAAGCATGATTCTACATTTTTTGTGATATAATCATAGCCGTACTAAGGAATGGATTTTGGGATATATTATTGGTCAGTTGACTGATTTTTCTTTTGAGTCATCGCCCTCTTTACTTGAGTTTGATAGCGTTTCTTTAACAAATTTTTCATTATTTTTAAAATCGATGTACTTGCTAGGATCGAAACTAGCCATTGTTTGAATTTGGTTGTATGGCAATGTTATCTTGTAACTGTCTATGGTTGCTTCGCATTCTTTAACTTTATCAGCCGTGAAATAACTTTTTTCGAACTTCAATATTCTGATAATATCTTCATAGGGCGTTGTAATTTCAAAGCAAATCGAGTCTTGATCTCTAAATCCTGAATAAAGTGGGATGATAGCTAGCTCTTGTGCTTCGATATGATCTTTAGGAGTTTTGATTTCATATGGGTAACACACGTAACAGCGCCTACTAGCCAAAGTGATAAGTAATAGTCTAGGGGTCAATACAGCATCTAAAACATGATTAATGAATACGTTGTCGGTGCAGTTTTTATAGTAAATTATATCTAGCAAGTGAGCGGTTTCTTTTTTTATCCTTTTTCTATGGTTTTTATCTTTTAGTTTTGAGTTTTTTATTCCAACCTCTTGCTCTAATTCTTCCTTAGCTTCGTTACTACTGACTGCGTTTAGGTTTGTTAATCTACTATTATTCAACGTCCCCGAGATTTGTAGTGATTTAGTTTTTAATTCATTTGCTCTAAACATTAATAAAAAGTTAAAAATTCTAAAGATCACAAAGTTGGCGGCCTTTCCAACAGTTATCGCTAAGGCAAGTGACACAATTAAGATTGAGTATAAGTTGAATTCACTTTGACTTAGGCTAGGGAAAGCTATAATTGTCTTATCAAATAAATAAGTAGACTGGCTAGTTAAAGGCCAAAAAAGTATGAAAAAAATTGTTGATAAACTTGTTATCAAAAGCCCACCGAACAGGGACCGGTAAAGCAAGTGCGTACCTTGAAATTTTGGTACCCTATATTTTGTACCAATGTACGTAGTATTAAAAATATAACCTGATAATGTTATTACGATTATCGCGAGCAGAGTCCCTTTGATCACGAATCAACTATCCTTGTTTAATGCTATTTGCTGTTCTTCAACTCACCAATACTTTCAGCTTGCTTAGTAATTTCTTCATTTTTGAGAAGCGATTCAATATTGATTTTTATGCCGCTAGATTTTATTTTAACGTTTAACGCTTCACTGTACTTTAGTGCTTCGTCTATTTCGTATTTAAAAGTATTACCAAAGACATTATTAAGTACTCTCTTAAGTTTGAATGTGAACGTAGCTTTTGTGACTACCGATTCATTACGATTAATTTCTGCAGTGTTCATTCCATTTTGCCCCGTTTTGACCACCTGTCGCCACTAAACTAAACGAAATAGTAAGTGATTGCCAGTCGATATTAAACTTATTGGTATCAATTATTATAGCTAATTATAAGTATTAGTACCTATTCAGGCTGCTTTAGTTCAGTTTTTTACTTAAGAATAGTACTATTTATTAAGGGTACTAAACTTTTAATACTTTTTTGTATTCTTGGGTTGTTATGCTTCAAACCCAAAAGGCAGTAAACTATTGCATACAAATATATAGGATAAGCTTTCATCAATAATCAACAACACAAATATTCATAAACCAAATACCAAAAGACGTAACCTTTGAGCGTCTTTTTTTGAAAATATGGCACCCTGCCTTCCAATTTGGGAATCTCTGAGGCAAGCTTAACAATCAATGGATGGTTTTGGAGCGCTTGATAAAGTGTGTTATCAGTCAAATAATAATTTTCAGGAATATCTATTATTTTAAGTCTAGTAAGATTGTCAAAGTAAACTGCTTTGATTTTGAAGTCGATAATCCCTATTTCATCTCCCAATGTGGTGAAATTTTTAATAAAGTCAAAACCTTTGTTAGTACCTAATTCGACGCTTCTTAATGTTATCAAAGGAATTTCCGAATGAGTTTTAAGGCTCACTAACAAACTAGCTTCTTCGGGAGATAGTTGTTTGATAATTTCAACAAAACTCGGATGAACATGATTTATCGTTGCAGAATTCATCGCGCCTGCTAGTAGATTCGCATAAAGCTCTTTAAGTTCATCCTGCTCATTTGCAAAACGTAAAGCCTCTATTGCAGGGCCTGCTATATGTGCGGGGGGGAGATTGTATATTTTCAATTGGCACTTCAGATAGCTTCTGAGCTAACGCAGTGGCTAAATAATCTTCTATTTTTCAAAACCCCAGACCATTCCCTTTAGCGGAAACAAAGCTAAATTCACCGATTTTGCAATTGTCCCAAGAGCTTTCCCTACTTCTTTTGCCGCAGGTTGCAAAGCGTCTTCATATAAAGGAATAGCAGTAACTAGACCTGTAACCGAATCGATTATGTCTTTAGTGTCAGAACTATCACCACCGCCACTTCCATTTTCGTTACTCATGACTTAAACACCTTGGAAAAAACTCTCTAGAAAAATTTAGAACGTATTGTGCAATAAAATCAAAATTTGTGTATCACTATTTGTCACACTAGATTCTTTCAAAATAGTTGGTTTAGGGCTACATTAGCAAACTTGTGTAACATACTAGGCTTACTGACCAATTACACCAATGTAAATTAATACTGAGTTGAGTATAGGAGAAAATTAAAGCTGTTTACTACCCTTTGGTACAGCAATATTAGAAATAAAGTGCAGGCTCTCCTACCATGAGATTGTACATTTCTTAGTATCTTGTGTTTTGCTTGTTGTCTATGCCCCAAAATTGAAGTCGCGTTGAATAGTGAACTCGTTTGCTTGCTGTTCGCCGAGTGTTGCACGCAAAGATGGTAATAGCGTTGTTTGTGTAGAACTTGGGAACTTTTTCTCTAAATGTGTCAGTATTTTGTGGATAACGCGGCTGTCTATGATGCAAGCTATGATGCTTACATTGTGCTTCTTGCATTTTTCACATTCGCTAATATCTATGTCAAACGCCGGTTTTAGGCGCTGAGCATATGTCATACTTTTTGCTTGATAGGGTTTATCTGATTGCTCATTTCCTTGGTTAGTGATTATGGGGCTATTTTTGCCACATTGCGATGCTGTAACCTGTGCGCGAAGATTACTGTTAGGCGCAAACACGCCAAAAAATCGGGTGAGGTTGAGTCTGGGTGGTAGAATGAGGGCCGATAACTTGCCAATGAAGTCGAGAGGATTAAAGAATACGTGTGTGGTACCGTCTCGATAAAGAGTCTTCAATTCATAGCGTACCATTGTGTCACGTTCAAGCGCTGCTCGCTAATCGCTGGGGGCTGATATAGCGGCATAGCTTTTCTAATTTATCGGGCTCATCGGCATTGGCGAATACCCCTGCATGCGGTGAAAAACAAGAGGTGTTAGCCAACTGGCCATATTCGCCCTCGATGCTTGCAGGTAAGGTCTGTAGTGTAAATACTTTTTGTCCTTGTTGTGATCCCATAGCAATTCGGTAACTTACTGAGGCACCTTGCATCGTAAGCAAACTGTCTTCATCATCTACAGGTTGGCTCAGGCAACTATTTTCCATGTCACGTTGCACCAACCCTACTTTTTTTAAATATCGAGCGATGCGTTGGCTGATGGTATGGACAAGTGTCGCCATATCGTCGTGAGATGGGGCTATAACGCGCGTAAAATTGGTGCCCCATGGGTTTTGAGAAATCGCACCTTCTAAAAAAACATATGGAAATGGATGTTTAAGTTAAGCGCACTACCAAATCGCTGAATAAGTGTTACCGCTCGCGTTTTAGCTCGTTTGTCGGTAAAGCCTGTTTTGTTCACAATGCACGTGGAAATGGCGCGGTGAATAATACGCATCACTTAGCTCAGCTCACTTGGGTATCTTGCTAGTAACAATCCAAGGGTAATGGGTAAACTCAGCACCCATTGACGAACTGGATAACCCTTAAAGACATCATCGACTAGCAAGGGTGCACTTTCAGCCATTCGTCTTGCCCCACAGCTAGGGCAAAACCCCTAAGTTTGCAGCTAAACGCGACTAATTTTTCATGTTTACAGTCACCACTCACCACGCGTAAAAAGCCGTTCTCAAGTCGACCACAACGCAAGAACTCATCAAACTCACGCTCAACATACTTAGGTAAATACTTGCCTTGCTTCGCTAGGTTGGCATTAAACACCGAGTAATATCGTTCAACCAATTGATAGAGTAACGTAGTTTCTGGTCGATGGTACTTATACGTTTCACTTTGTTGTAATGCCAGCACACGTATTCTTCCTTGAATTCTTTGTAGGCTAGTGTGGCAAAAATAGGCGCATTTTACGACTGGCTCAATGGCCGCTTATGCCGCAGGCTGTGTGAAAACTCCCATTGTTCACGTTTTGGTCTAAGTATCGTATTCTTATGATCAATCATTCTTAACAAGCGATCCAAGTTAAAAGCTTAATTTAGTATAATTATACGGTCAGCCAAACCAGAGGGAATCTGCGATGTCTCATCATATTAAAGGTCATTCAATAAACCAAGTTACACTCTTCCCAGAAGCGCTTGACGACTTTGTTACCGAAGAAAACCCACTGCGTGTGATTGTTGTTTTCGTTAACGGATTAGATTTGGTGTCACTTGAATTCGAGTGCGTCAATGCTAAATTAACCGGTCGGCCTGGTTATCGTCCAGCGGCTATGCTCAAGCTTTACATCTATGGTTATTTAAACCGAATTCAGTCATCACGTCGTTTAGAAAAAGAAACTCACCGCAATGTTGAGTTGATGTGGTTGCTAGAGCCTTTACAGCGTGATTTCAAAACGATTGCAGACTTCAGAAAAGATAACGGAAAGGGCATTAAAAATAGCTGCCGTATATTCGTTGAACTGTGTCGTCAAATGAACATTTTCAATGACACTATTATCGCTATTGATGGCAGTAAATTTAAAGCCGTTAACTCCAAAAGCAATAACTTCACGACGACAAAAGTGAAAGATCATATAGCCCGAATGGAAGACACCAGTGCTGATTACCTAATTAAGTTAGATGAGGCGGATGCTGAGGCTACCAGTGAAAGAGAAACAGTGCAGTTAAAGGGTAAATTTGCATGGCTTGAAAAGAGGTTAATCGAGCTACAACAGATAAAGCAGGATTTAGATGAACAACCTGACAATCAAATCTCATTGATTGACCCAGATGCAAGACTATTGATGGCGAGTAATTCAAAGCGAACGATTGTTACAATGTCCAAAGCGTTGTGGATACAAAGAACCATCTCATTGTCAGCTACGACATCGACAGACAGAGGCCAGCTCACCTCCATCTCAATGCTATTACAAAAGGCATTGCGTAAAAAAGATATCACCGTCATTGCTGACAAAGGATACTTTAGTCGTGTTGATATCAAATCGGCTCAAGATATTGGGATAACTGCTATCGTTCCGCAAACGGATACATCAGGCGCTAAAACAAAAGGTATATTCAATAAATCTTTATTCAAATACGATAAAGACAGAGATATTTATACCTGCCCAGCAGGCAATGAATTACGACATCAGCGCAACGCCGTTGACAGGGGGATAGAGCAAAAAATCTATGTGAATCATATTGCCTGTGGGGATTGTGATATCCGAGCGAAGTGCACGCAATCAAAAATTGAACCCAGCAAAATACGGCGGTGGATCCATGAAGCTATGATTGACGCAATGCAAGAGAGACTCGATAACGCACCTGAAACGACTGTCTTACGAAAACAAACCGTCTAGCATCCATTTGGTACCATCAAAATATGGATGGGCGCTACCCACTTCTTAATGAAACGCAAGCACAATGTGGCTACTGAAATGAGCTTGCATGTATTGGTCTACAATCTTAAACGAATGATGTCGATTGTTGGAGTAACCGGTTTGATATCGGCCATTGAGGCTTTTTAGGCTTAGATATCAGTCTAAAACCGGCCTGTTGAGGGGCTAGATTGACAATTGAGCTTATCAAAAATATCAGCATCGACATTCCACCACGGTGCCCGCTTCTGCTAAAGCCCTTTATAAATAGCGTTAAAAGCCGTAAAACGGTTTTCACTTACGGAAATAAGGGGTTTCTACACGGCTATTGCCGTTTACTTGCCAGTCGATACTTACTGATTGAGTGTGCCATTAGAAGTGTTTAAACTCGAAAAGGGAATAAGGATCGCTTCGGGTCTGGCGATCGCTGGGCTTACGCAGTGGAGTGCCAATTTTGCAATCACTATGGCGTTCACCATCATGCCGGGTTCGATTGGCTTGGTGCATATGGCTTTTTCGCTCTGCGCGCAGGAATATCGGTTATTTTCGTGAGTAAGTTTGTATTTGAAACGCGTGGTAAAACTTTGGAGCAAATATAGCCTTGGATTTGATGGTTACGTTGGCTTTGCAATATGCAGTATAGGGCGCAGAAATTGTGTCAGCTTCTTTTACACTATTTAATATACCAGTAATTCAGAATGCAAAAAATCAACTATTACAGTTGGTTACATGTTCGGTATGAATTTTGCTAAAAGTAAAAAACGATAACAACGGAGTACAACAATGCGATCAATTTTGTTAGCTGTTACAATTTTTATTGGCACGTTCAGCGCGTCAAGTTCAGCAAACCTTATATTAAATGAAGTATTTATTGGTGATGAAGACTATATCGAGCTAGTAAATATTGGCGATACCGATATTGATTTATTTAATTTTCAAATTAACTTTTTTGAGAGTAGCTCCGCTGTATTCACTTTCTCGAGTTCACTCATTTTGGCGCCAGGTGCGATTCTTGTCGTCGGTGAAGAGTCGAGCCATGATGTAGATGTAGGCTTTAACATTGTATTTGATGATTTAACGCCATTCTCGATTACATTGTTTAATGCACTTGGTTCTGTATTGGATTTCATGTCAGGTCAGGGAACATCAAACATCAATGTTCCTGTTGGCATTAGCTTTGCTGGTGGTCCATTAGCCGACATTAGCGATGATGATGTGCTCGGTTACCAGCGTCTTGTAGTTACGTCCAGTGGCGGAAACTTCTTTGCATCAGACTGGGTAGTTGCTGCGCCAAGCGAAGGAGCAGGTCCGATAGCATCGCACGCAGTCGATGTGCCTGAACCGTCGATAATAGCACTACTTACGGCCGGTTTAGTTCTACTTCGATTCACCCGAAAAAGAGTATAATTGAAACTAAAAAATCCCGCTTCGAAAAGGTGGGATTTTTTAGCACTAGTCGACACGGCTGACTATACTGAAGCAAGATTTAACTTTGCAATTAAAAAACTAGTTAAAATTGTGATATTCGCCTCTACCAAACGCTTTTATTTGAAACTGTTGTTTGAGTTTTCGGCTGAGAAAAAAAACAAATCAACCAACAGTAACCAGTCCTGAAACCTTCCATCGCGACTATTGACACATTTGTCTTAGCCAGCAATTCCTATAACTCGTTAACGTCACGCAAGCATTAATCTAAAGCACAATGACCAAAAGCGTTGCACTGGGATACATCCGCTTTTCTTGATGCATCAATATCTTTCGCAGCATCGCGCAGCGCACTTCTCATACCTTCCTCTAATACCGGGTGATAGAAAGGTGCTGATAACATATCAGCAACGGTCATTTCGCCTTCAATGGCCAGAGCTAATTGGTGAGCTAAGTGTTCGCCGCTGGGAATACACATTTCTCCACCCAAGATTTTTCCGGTTTTACGTTCAGCGTAAATACGCATAATCCCTGCTGCTGTTTGCGCTATTCGAGCTCTTCCTTGCGTTGAGAAGTCTGCGCTGCCTATAGTTATTTCGGATGCATCAAGCTCAGATAATGGGGGGCCAACTCGCGCCACCTGCGGCGAAGAAAAAACCATAGACAGCGGGCTACGTCGACTCAGTTTCGTGCTCTGCGAGTTTGGCGCTGCCAAACGCCCTGCAATATAACCTTCATCGGACGCTTCGTGAAGAAGCGGGAGCTGACCATTCGCGTCACCTACCAAGAAGATCGGCAAATTGCCAACTCGAAGAGTTTGGGGATCGGTTTCGGGCATGCCCTTATCGTCAAGTAACACGCCTAGGGTGTCTAAGCCCAAATCTTTTATGTTAGGTTTTCTGCCTACGGCAACAAGCACTGCATCGGCATCGAAACTGCCACCTGCGCCCGTCACGCGTATTGCGCCATTTAATTCTTCTAGTTCAGCTTCAGCGCCAAGATAAAGTGCAACTTCAGCTTCGATCAATAAACGAAACTTTTCTAAAACGGTAACGTCATCTATGCCTGCTAATTTTTCACCAGAGTCAAAACCCGCTACCATCAGGCCAAGCCTAGCAAGAGCTTGAGCAATCTCAACGCCAATGGCACCCATACCAACGACAGCAATGCGGCGAGGAAGGTCGGTTTGCTCAAATAGGCTGTCTGTCGTTAGTATCCTACTGCCAAAGCGTAGCCACGGTTCGGGCACCACGGGGCTACTTCCAGGAGCAAGTATAATTGCTCGCGCTTCAATCTGATGGTTGTTCACTTCTAAGCGCCCAGGCCCAAGGAGCCTAGCGCGGCCTGATATTGCTCGTTCACCTAGCTCCTGTGGCGTCTCTTTAAGCCCTTTTGTGAAGTCGTCACGCATTTTTCGAACTCTTGCTAATACCGCTGGAATATCGGCTGACACAGATTCGGCGCCCTTAATCCCAAATTCGCCAAAAGTGTGGCGTGAGTGAAAAGCGTTTGCGGCCTCTATCAACGCTTTCGAGGGCATGCATCCCTCGGCGGCGCAAGTAGTGCCCCAGTGACCATCGTTTATCAACACAAAATCTTCTGTATACGAACGCACTTCACTTAAAGCAGCACGCCCTGCAGAGCCGGCCCCAACGATAACAGTATCAACTTTCATTTATTCTTTCTTATATTTAAATTTATAACCGCATAGCTTATAGCTGTACAAATCAAACCACAATAATATCGATTGGTTTTAGACATCTGACGATGGGTTGCTGTAGTGAACATTTATGGGTCTTACTATTGGTAAAGGCTATAAGTAAAATGAATCGCGACGCTATTTCATAAACGGAACACTCTAGCTACCATGAAAGATCTACCTGAATAAGCGAAAATATTACACATTGAAATACACTTAAAAGTGGTCTTGACCAACTTCCTGTAAGCATTAGGTATAAAAGACTCACTATAAGTCTTTGCAATTCGCGTCTTGTATTGATGTCCGCTAAAAGATGATGGCAATGTTCAGAAGTCTTTTTAGCATAATTGTTTTGGCACTCAACTTGCTAATACAAATGTTTGGCAGCGGGTTTTTCTAGTAGTACCTGCTTGAGGATTTTAAAGAACAACTAGAGGCTGGGATTAATGAATTATTCACTACAAAATATAGCAGAACATATTGGCGGAGAGCTCAAGGGTAATCCAAATCATTACGTAGAAAGCATTGGCACACTTGCAACTGCCCAACCCACCCAGCTATCTTTTTTGTCTAATAATAAATATTTGCGCGATCTCAATATTACAAAAGCGGGAGCCGTGATTCTAAACGCCGACCAAGCAGGCTTGTATGAAGGCAACGCGATTGTTCACGCAAACCCGTACGTTGGTTTCGCTTTAGCCTCGCAATTAATCAATGCTACTGAGTCGTACCGCGCTCAAATTTCAACCCATGCATTTATACACAGCAGCGCACAACTCGGCAGCAATGTTTCCATTGAGCCAGGCGCTACCATTGGCAAGAACGTCAGGCTTGGGGAGAATGTTTCGATAGGCGCGGGAACGTATGTAGGTGAAAACTGTGACTTAGGCGATGGGTGTAATTTGCGTCCCAATGTCACTGTTTATAGCGATGTTAAAATGGGCAAGAATGTTTCCGTGCACAGTGGCACCGTTATCGGCGCTGACGGATTCGGGTATGCAAACAACAAAGGAGAATGGGTTAAAATCCCGCAAACAGGCGGCGTGAGGATCGGCGATGATACCGAGATAGGTGCCAATACATGCATAGACCGCGGTGCTTTAGACGACACCATTATTGGTAAAAACTGTATTATCGATAATATGGTGCAAATTGGTCATAACTGCGTGATTGGCGATCACTCTTGCATTTGCGGCAGTTCAGGGATAGCCGGCAGCGTCACCATTGGCAAATGTGTGATCATTGCCGGAGGCGTAGGCATTAACGGCCACATTAGCATTTGCGATAATGTGCAAGTCACAGGGTTTTCCATGGTAATTAAAAATATCACTGAGTCTGGTGTTTATTCATCAGGAATGCCAGTTGTACCCTCAAACGAGTGGCGCAAAAATACGGTTAGATTGCGCAGCATTGATAAGCTGTACAGTCGTGTTTTAGCGTTAGAAAAACAGCAGGCATAATACTATTTAAAATCACCAAACTTAAACCGAACACCTCCATTGACGATGAAGCCGTCATTGCGAGACCAGATATCGGTTGTCCATTGGCCACTTGGGGCTCGACTTGGAAGTATCATCGGGTGCTCATCGGTTTGTTTAACATTAAGCAAGTTTTCAAGGTTGATGAACCAACTGAATTTTCCGACCGCAATTTCGCCCATCAAACCAAGATGCCAGTATGGTTCTGAATAATCGGTAAATGGGTTATCGTTTAATCGCTGCTCACCCGTATAATATGCCTCAAACCCGGCTCTGAAATTACCGTGTTGCTCCCACATTGCCACAAAGCCAGCCGAATGTTTGGGCGTCAGCGCAATCTTCCGGCGCTCTGATGTATCCGATGTCAATTCCGTGGCATCAAGATAGAGGTAGCTGGCCGTCAACTTTATATCCCCCCAGTAATAACGCAGCATTAGTTCTGAGCCGCGTATTTTACTCTCACCTTCAGCATTAACTAACCTTACTCTGTCCGGTAAACCAACGTCATCAGATGCGAAGGCTTGCAAACCAGTCACATTGTCAACATTCGAGCCGAATAAGGTTAAGCTACTTTCAATATTGTCATAAGTGTAAGTGAAATCAAGCGAGGCAGTTTGGGCAGATTCTTCAGAAATATTACTGATAATTTCTAATCTGGACAATCCTGCGGCTTCAATTTCCTCAACGAAGGGAGTAGGCGCAAAATAGCCGCGACCATAGGATGCTCTGATGGTCAACTCACCTGGCCGATAAAGCATTGACAATCGAGGACTGAATTGCGTACCAAATTCACTGTGTTTTTCTAAACGCGCACTTAACGATGTCGTGATCTCTGCGTTTAACTCATAGTCTAGCTGGGAAAATAAGCCGGGCACCTCATAAGAGTAATCAAATTGAGGGAAGGACTCAGATAAAAATTTGTCAGATTGGTACGCCACGCCTATCACCCAATCAGTATTCTCGCTATACCCTGCCAGACTAGATTCCAGCAAATAACTCTCATGTTGGTCATCCTCTAGCACAAGTCCAAAACCATGCTCGTGCTTTTGGAGCATAGCTGATGCGCGAGTATTTAGGGTCAGTTCGTTATAAACCGGCATAGTAAAAACTAAGCCACTGTCTAACCTCTCTGAATCTTGTGTCTGTGTAAAAGGATTGCTATCAGAAACCGTACTTCCTGGCATAGAGCCGCCGTCCCGACGCTCTGACATCAGCCCCACTGTTGTATACAGTGTTTGACCATCATCGCCCTGCCAGTAAAGCCTTGGACGAGCGGTGTAACGCTCATATCCTGCGAGATCAATCCAACCATCGTTATCCACATCCGTAATCGCTTGGTGATGCACTCCCGCAGTTATTGAGCCCTTTAATGAAGACGTAAGTGGCGTTTCGATATAGGTCGTTAAATCTTGACCATCTTTGCTCGTAACATTCAGTAATGTTTCACCTTTGAAAATATCGCCTGGCTTTCTTGACACCAGGTTGATTACCCCTCCAAGTGCTGAACCACCATACAAAGATGAAGCTGAGCCTTTAATGATTTCAACCCGCCCAAGATCTGTTGGCGGAATTTGTAGTAAACCAATCGACGCGGCCTGATTGCCATAAAGTGGTAAGCCATCTGCCAACAACTGTGTGTAACGACCATATAAACCTTGCAGTCGAATATTGGCGCTGCCCAATGCCGGTGATGTCGTTTGTACCCGAATGCCGCCTGTCTCTGCTAACAGCATAGAGATATTGCCAGGTCGCATGGCGGCCTTTTCCTCAATTTCCTCTCGGTTTATCAGCTCTACTCTGATTGGTTGGTCATCGGCAATTCGTCCTGAGCGAGTAGCCTGTACAACGATTTTTTCTACGCTGTCAAGGTGATCCTCGCCATGATCACTATGTTCATCTTCTTGTTTGCGCTTATCTGGCTGTTCTGCTTGATGACTTTCCGAATGCATTTCTTTCTGAGACGAATGGGCTGCCGCCTCTACAGGGTCTGTTGAAATGGTCAGCTCTGCAGCTTGGCAAACTGAGTTAAAACCAAGCAATAAGATCAAGATTGTTGCATGTGACGTTTTTGACATTGAGTAGCCTTATCTTATGAAAAAGAGTCGTATCCAAATATGTTGAATGTTAATTTGTCCACGGTGCTACTTCTACACAAATATTTCCAAAGCAAAGTTTATTAAAAAATCTAGCACGCTAAATAAGAAGAGGCGCAACGGCGAGTCCGCCAGCTAGCCAAAGTAAGGCTAGCCCTGAGAGCCCAAGCATTATTTTGTCTGATAATGACATACCTGAATCAGAAGAGTCATCCTGATGCTTTTTCATGCGATAGTAGAAGTACAGCAACACCGCACTTAGCACTAAAAAGCCAATATTCAAAAAGAGTTGATAGTTCACCTTAAAGAAATCTCTTTGACCAGAATCGATTGCTCCGCCAGGCGAAGGCAGAGCGTCGAACAAAGCCAAGGCATAATGCATACTAAGGGCCGTCACGACAATAGCAATAAACATCATTAGTAATATGTAGAGCGCCATTTTCCAACCGTAATACTGTGCGTTAATTCGCAGCACTGGCAGTACCACCAAATCTGAAAATATAAACGCCATGACACCCGCAAAAGTCACACCTTGACCAAACAGAACAGCGGCTAAAGGAATGTTACCCATCGAACCGATAAAGGTGAAAAAAGCGGCAAAAGGCGCGATAACAGTCTGCGCAAGTACGTAAAGAAAGCCGGGGTTCGCTGAGTTTTCGCCGCCTGATCCAACAAAAAACGTTTCAAAGAATACCGAGGGAACGAAGGCTGCGATAATACCTGCGATAGTAAAGCCAATAAGCACGTCCTTCCAAACCATTTGCCATTCCATGACATATTTCATGCTGATTTTTTGCCAGCCTTCTTTACTGGTAATTTTGGCCTTCCAACCTTTGTCATCGATGTTATCACTTTCATCGGGGTCTTCAATGTTGTTGCGTGCCTCTTCTATCAAACGCTTTGGGCGTGTAATACGTATAATCAGCCAGCAAATTAGTATTAGCAAAATACCGCCTGCATACTCACCGGCTACAAATTGCCAACCTAAAAACACAGCGATAACGATTCCAAGCTCTATAACTAAGTTAGTTGAGGAAAGCATAAACGCTATTGACGGAGCGAGGCCTGCCCCTTTTTTGAAAATAGCCCGAGTGGTAGATAATGCCGCAAAGCTGCAAGAGCTAGAGATAAATCCAAAAAAAGTGCCTAAGGCAACACTTTTAGGGCCGTCTTTGCCCATAGTTTTTTGCATTTTATCTTTTGTAATTAGGACTTGTATTAAACTACTCACAAAATAACCGAGCATAAAGGCCCATAAAGCCATCCAGAAAAAACCTACTGTTGTGGTCGCAGCACTCTGCCAGTTTTGCAAGAATTGTTGCATAGTTAACATCTCCTTCGCTTTATCACTTAAGCACCTCGCGAACCGGCTGTTCTTGTGATTCGTCCGAAGAACTTGTGATTAATGATGGGGTTACAACTATATACTTTAGCACCTAGCCGTAAGTTAACAAGTTCACGTTTTTTCGGATCACCTCGGTGTTACATGTTTCACGGCGGCATTATTCAAATAGACAGCGCCGCGCTCAGGAGAAATACCTACCCCTAGATGGGAGCACTTGTTTTAACAACGGTTGTGCCAAAATTCTTACCGCTTAACCTGTCATTAAAGGCACTACCTGAGTTTTCTAATCTCTCCACCATGGGCTCTTGATATTTGATTTTGTCATCTCTGAGCTCTTTGAGCACAGTTAAAACAAGCCCATTTGTTGACTGGTCATATTTTCAAAAGACAAATTTATAAAAGGCAGAATCCCCTCTGCGATAGGTTTGATTTGTTTTTCTACGTAATGGTCATAGTCTATTTGACTGTTTAGGTATTCTATTGGTTGTGGACCGTTGATGGTTATCACATATGCAATCCAGCTTTTGTGCTGATACTTGAGTGTTTTACCTAGTGCTTGATTTTGCTGGTCGGCAAGCCTAGCCGCCTTTACATGGGGTGGCACGTTTTTGACATAAAGTTCGAGTCTACGGCGAATGCGTTTTCGATAAATCAGTTGCTCGTCAAGTTTACCTAAACGGGTATCTTGAATGATTTGTAGCACATAGTCTTGTACATTTTCTCCGGCAAAGACCATTGTATATAACTTAAGTTGAAAATCCTTCGCCAGTTGTGTCCAGTCCGAACGTACGGTTTCTAAGCCCTTGAATATGAGTTCGTCGCCGTTCTTGTTTGTTTTTAACCCCGCATAACGCTTTTTACTGCCTAATTCCGAGCCTCGAATAGTGGGCATTAAAAATTGACTAAAGTGGGTTTCAAATTCGATTTCTAAATCACAATCGAGTTGATGGCTTTGTTGAATGTTATCTTGCCATTTTTGATTGATTTCAAGCGCCAGAGATTGACCAATTTGCATCGCTTGTTGATTTGAATACTCGCCGTTTAACCACACGAAGGTGGAGTCGGTATCGCCATAAATGACCTCATAACCCGCTTGTTCAATCCATTTCGCAGTGGTTTGCATAATGTCATGACCACGCATAGTAATTGAACTCGCTAAACGCGTGTCGTAAAACGGGCAGCCTCCCGAGCCAAGAACGCCATAGAACGAATTCATCAGAATTTTTATCGCCTGACTGCGGGCTGCATCTTGGTTTTTCTTGGCCTCATCGCGCTGCTGCCAAAGTGAGGTAATAATGTCAGGTAAAAAGTGCTTTTCTCGACTAAATTTGGCCCCCTTAAAGCCTTCAATAGCCTCATCCGGAGACGCTAATCCTTCCACCAAGCCCAGTGGGTCGATCTTGAAGGTTCGCATAATGGATGGGTAGAGACTCTTAAAATCCAACACCAACACGTGTTGATATAAACCTGGCTTCGAACTCATTACATATCCACCCGGACTTGCTAGACCACCATCCTTCGGGCGGTTAGGTGAAATATATCCGGCTCGATGCAACTTAGGTAAATATAAATTGATAAACGCTGCCACAGAGCCGCCCATCCGGTCTAGCTCAAGGCCAGTTAGCTGGCTACGTAAGGTTAAAAAATCGAGTACTTTTGTGTGGGCAAAAATGTCTAATACTAACTGGCAATCTTGCAGGTTGTAGTTGGCTAACTTAGTCTTATTGTGCTTGAAATCGTATTCAATTTGGGCAAGTCGGTCGTCTACGTTTTCCGTCTCTTTGCCCTTGCCCAATAGAGTTTGAGCAACATTTTCTAGGCTAAAACTGTCAAAGTGATAGGTTGCCGTTTTAAGTGCATCAATACCATCAACGACCACTCTGCCGGGCATGGATATAAATCCCTGATTCACTTCATTTCTAGCATCTCGCCATGAAACGGCTTGATTGCCGCGTCCCAATGCCAATTCAACTCGATGTAACGCGGCACGTTTAATCAGTAATCGAAAGTCAAAATTAACCACGTTCCAGCCAATAATAATGTCAGGATCAAGGCGACTAACTTGAACAACGAATTGCTGCAGCAACTTTTTTTCATTATCCACCCAAACGATGAAGTCATCACTATCTTCTGACTCGCCAATCATTAGCACACATTTAACCGTATCGTTGGCGAGTCCAATCGAGAATAGTTCACCCTGTTCACTGCATTCGATATCAATCGATAACACGGTAAACTTCGGCACAAATTGACTGGGCTTACATTGAATATCAGTTAATTCTACTGTTTTAAGTTTGCTCGCAACTTGTTTGCCAGTAAAAGCGGCACTGCCATAAACAAAACGCTCCATAAAATAACGTTCAACCGGGCGGATATCATCCTCAAAACAACTCATATGAAGTTGCTTCAGTAATGTTTTGGCTTTGTATAGTAAGTTGTTTCTATCAAAATACAGACCCCCTACGTCTTGGTGGTCAAAGGTCTTTAATGCCAGCGAACTATAGCTATGCTCAATTCTGTTTTTAGTCAGTAAGCGCGTTACTTCGGCGGCGTCATCTTGAAGAATAAAAAACAGCCCTTGTTGTGCGTTTGATGTCGCCTTTAGCACGCCATTTTCGGTTTTGAACCAGCATTCAATGTACGTTTTACCATGGCGCTCTATGCTGCGTGCTGTAAGAATAAATCCTTCTAAGGAGACTTGCATGTGTTAGGACCTAAGCTTCTAAAATTCAAGAGTAAGGAAGGTAAGGCTAATTGTAATAGATAGCAAGTTAGCACAAGCAGAACTTTGACTCTGGCTTGCATGCGATGGCGGTGCTAACCGCCATTACTTTACTCACTGAAGGTCTTCGTATAATTTAGCACTCCATCAACACTGTAAATGTTGAGGGTGTAGGTTGTGCCCGCTGGCGGAATCGAATTAATCATAAAGTACCGGACCCAGTCACCCAAAGGGGCTCTTTTTATGGTAACGAAATCGCGTCGAAGTATTGCACTTTGCGAATCTTTTTCTAGCCATTCAATCAGTGCTAAGGTCCTCTCTGTTTTAAAAGTCAAGCCTTCAGTATCAGGCACAAATCGGACGCCTAATGCAATTAGGTTCTCGCTTATTTTATCACTGACTTGCGATAAGCTAGTCGCCTCAGATAGTACAAATTCTCCCGACTTCCCATACCTCCCAGATGCCTGATATTCGAAAATACCTACGTCGGCAATATCGGTTTCAAAGCTAATGTGCGTGAGGCCAAACCATTGTTCGGCAAACGCGGTCATTTTGTCTCTTTCATTTTGTGTGTAACTACCATCAATAACGGCCATTGCGAATTCGTTTCGCATTCCATCATTAAAGGTCGAATCTTCCAGGCTCTTTTTAAAACCAGCTAAACATTTATCAACGTCTTTATATCGTGCTGACGCTATGCAGTAGAAATAAGCTAAGCGTTTTTGATTGGTTACGCTGGGTTCATGTTTAATAGCGGCATTCAGGTGGAAGAAGGCTTTTTCTTCATCTGCTACATAGCTATCGCTTATGCCCACTGCGTTCGGCATATAGCCATAGGCCAAGCGCTGGTGTGCATTTTTATAGCCAAGCAGCGCTGCAGTCTCATAATATTCTCGTGCTTTGAGCAGATCGAGTGCCAATACCTTGCCCTGAGAATGATGAGCCGCTAAATTGAAAAACGCGCGAGGATGCCCGTAATCTTTCGCCTTGCTGAGATACTGCGCACTCTTCTCTATGTCTATTGGCATCATTCTTTCATTATCATAACCATCTGCAATCAACATATATTGACGTGCAATCAATTCGACATCCTGTTCGCTCAAATCTCCCGGTGCACTTATCGGTATCCCAAGTTGGCGGTACAAAAAATCGAGGGTCAGGGCGAGTTCATGATGGTCCAATAAATAGTTATCGTGCCCATGCCCACTGTTTTCATAAAAATAGTATTCGACATCCTTATTGGCACGCTCCAACATATAGCGCATGCGATTTGACTGCTCAAATCCTGCTATTGCGTCTTTCTTTCCAGCAAGAATAAGGACCGGAGCTTGCAGTTTTTCAGCGTAATAGACGGGAGAAACCTCCACTTTGTCGGCGGTGTTCTCACCCACAACTGCAGCAATATATTGACCAAAATCGTCGCCCGAACGATAGTTGCTAGCATTAAACAATAATGGGAGGTCATAAATACCAAATCCAGCCACTACACAATCGTACAGTCTCGGGTTTTCACTGGCTAACACTACTGAAGAATATGCGCCATAGCTTGAGCCCATCGCGCATATATGTTGGTAGTTTTGTTGCGCCAACACATGCTGCACTACCGCTGAGATGTCAGCTTCAATCTGCTTACCAAATTGCCCAACACCTTGCTGCTGAAAAGCCTTTCCGTAACCTGAAGACCCTCTAAAATTGATGCGCAAAACACTAAAACCGCGGTTTGCTAACATTTGTACGTCGGGCCTAAACAAGTTGTCTTCACGCACGCCGAGAGGTCCGCCGTGAGGCATAACCAATAAGGCCTTGTGATCAACACCATTGGGGCGGGTAAGATATGCTTCAACTTGAATATCATCTTGTACCGTAACTTTGAAGCTACTGGTGCTAGCAAAGCTTATGTCATCGAGTTTGGGGTAAAGAGAGAGCAACTTAGACGATTCATCATTAGCAGCATCGTACATATGATATTGCCCGGGTAAAGTGCCACTGCTTAGGTAAATTAAGGCTTTTTGCTGTTCAGCATCGACATTGATCACAAAAGGTGCATTTGGGGCAAAGTGCTGTTTAAGCGCGTCGTCCCAATTTAACGCATCGTTTGCTAACCATTCTTTTTGCGGCGTGCCACCCTTATAATATTCGACGGCAAGTGCTTGTCCAGACGAATTTAACCAAGCATCGGTTAAGTCATACATGTCATGCTGATACAAAACTGCCCCGAGCTTTTGTTCGACAGTATCAAATTTTTGCAGGACGATTTTGTCAGTGTTTTTGTTGGTAAGAACCGCTACTTGATTTTCACTAATAAAACCAATGGGCATCAATGTGTACTTTGCTTCCTTGAACGTAAGAATTTTCTGCCATTCACCGCCAACATATTCGCGATAACGCATTTCTACTTGCTTGCTGTTCTTATCAAAGAAGATCCCGATAATTCGTTTTAAGCCTGCATCGTAAACGTAGCGAATCAAATCAGGTGTTGCAGCGTCTACTCGCGTTTTATCGTTAAACGAAGAACTTTGTAAGTTGACAACATTAATTCGATACAGGCCGCTTTTAACGCCTTTCGAAGTCGTATTGTTGTGGGCATATAATATATGTTGAGGATCGGCATCGAGGGTATCAACGACATAACCGTTATTTAAACGCGTGAATATACCGTTTTTATACTCTTCAGATTCTTCTGCAGGCGCCAGATCAAATACATAGATGTACTGTCTAGATTTCTGTGTGTAAAGCAACAGGGTATTGTCATTTAGCCATTTGTAATGTCGAAGAGGAAATTTTTTATTACTTTTCAGTATTTGCCGCTTAGTCCCTGTTTTCAGATCAATTAAATCAATATAAGTCGTTCTGTCTGCAAACCTAATGTATGAAAAATAATGACCGTCAGGAGACAGTTGGCCATCGCTATTTTCGGGGTTGCGCAGTAAATCGGCGCTGCTGAGAAAAGAGGATGCCTGAGTTATGCTTGGAGAGAGTAATAGACACAATACAATAAGGATAAGAGGGCGTAAGCTCATTTTATTCTCCCTTACCATTTAGTACGTCAAAGAAACTGTCATTGCCAGGACCGCCATAATAAAGATCCCTGTTGAGCAAAATGCTTGGAAAAGAGTCTTCCATAAATTCCACTGCCTCAGTAGAGCGATTGACAAATTCAATACTTGAAGAACGACTGAAAAATCCGCCGCCAATAATTTCAAGATGGCCCACATAGCTGATGGTTTGTGGCTTCACAGTGAACGCCCAGTTTTCTTCATCTTCTAAAAACAGTCTAAGCCAGCGATTCAATTCAACCTTTTCTACTACATATTCGCCAGCAGCTAATTCAACTAGGATGAAGTTAGAGCCTTGACGTAAATCCTCATGAGAGAGACGAATACCGCTTTCGCCACCTAAGTTGATCGCGCGCAAACTGCGGTTGGTTTCAACACCAACAAGTAAGTAACCCATTTCTTCGTTACTTATGATGTCTTGGTCGGTCGTGATTGTTTCAACAGTGGTTTTACAAGCGCTTAATGTTAAAATGATTGCTAACAAAAGGCCTGAATATACAACATTCATCATGCATTTCCTTTGCGTAGTTTTACTTGCTTCAACAGCTCGTCAACAGCCCGTTTTAACTGAGGATCAATACCTTTTGCTTTATACGCAGGAGGGTTAAACACTTCAATATCGGGCGTGGCGGGCACAAAATCCATGTTCTCACCGCTTTCTTTCACCCACCAACCTCTGTAAGGCATCCTGACTCTAGATCCATCAACCAACTGGTATGAACCGGTACTTATTACTGCGCCAAAGGTAGGGCGGCCAACTAATTTACCAATATTTAGGGCCTTGTAAGCATGTGAGAATATTTCGGCATTGGAATAGCTGTTTTCATTGCTCATAGCAATAGAGGGTTTAGTCCACGCGGATAAGGGCAAACGTTCAGAATAGGGATAAGCGTCTTTAAATTTACCGTGTTCTTTTTCAAGGTTTTGGGCTGCGCCTCTCGGAATGGTATAGGCGTGTTGCTTAACGCTAAGCACTGCCATTAAATAGTCGGTAGTCCAGCCACCGCCGTTGTAGCGTACATCAATGACTATGCCTTCCTTGCCATGACCCGCCGCCATTAACTCACGTTCAAAGCGCTCAAAGCTCGTCCAGTTCATACCGCGAATATGCAAGTAACCTAGGCGGCCTTTCGAAAATTCTTCGGTTAAGCGGCGTCTCTCTTTTACCCAAGCATCATACAATTGGTTTCTCAAACTGTTGGTAGGCCAAATGACAATCTCTTGCTTTGTAAAAGGCTCTGCACTGCCGTTATTATTGGGACGTTGCACTTCCAACAGCACGGGCATGTTCGCTTGGTCGGTCAACATCGCGTAAAAGTTGCTACGCTCTAAGCTTTGCTGATTAACCGAGGTAATAACATCACCGACCAGTAATCGACTTTCTTCACGGTCGGCAGGACTGTTATCTAATACCGACTTCACTTCGTAGCCAGCATTGGTGTGTATACCTTCAATGCCAATTAACCCCGTACTCTGCGATTGCGTTTGCTTAGGATTTTCGCCGCGAGATAAACCCATATGACTGGCGTTTAATTGCCCTAGCATTAAGTTAAATATGTATTGAAAATCTTCCTTGGTCGAGGCTTTTAGGGCAATGGGCTTATACTTTTTACGTAGTTCATCCCAGTCTTTGCCATGAAAGTTAGGGTCATAAAAACCTGCATTTAAGGCTCGCCACGCATCATCAAATATTTGCTCGCGCTCCGCTGCGTTATCTATTTTACTTTGTGATACTACTTTTAGCGTGTCAGATTTGTCGCTTTTAGTGTCGATACGCATCAACTTGCCGCCGCGCGTGAGGGCAAACAGATGTTTGCCTTTGTCAGCAAGTACCAAGTCGCTGGGGGTAAGGCCTTTGTCCAACACGACTTTTTTGTTTTCGCCGTCCCATTTTATCTTGTATAGATTGCGTTCAACTTCAAATGTTTGGCGACCAGAGCTACCTATTGTGTAGTAAATGTGATCGCCTTCTTGGTTAAACATTAGCTCAGTTTCATTACCCGCATAGCGAGTCACTTGCTCTAAGCGTTCATAAATACCCTCAAAATCTATCTTAACGAGTTTAATCTCTTTCTCATCTGTCGCTTTGTCGTTAGCGTCTTGGGCATCATCGTCTTTTTTGCTTTTCTGTTTAGCTTTTGGTTTGTCGTCATCTATTTTTTCATTGCGCTTCCATTCTTCTTTTGAACGCTGCCAATCGCTTTCGCTTAACCAAGCAAACCAGATATCGAAGTCGCCATTGTTGCGCATCGAACTAAACCCAAGTTTAGTGCCGTCGGGACTCCAAACAGGGTTAATATCGTATTTGGGATGCATGCTTACGTTGACCGGTTTTTTGCTGTTGTCGGCGGCATGAATATATATTTCTTCATTGAAGTTGAGGTCTGATAAAGAATACGCCAACCACTGGCTGTCGGGCGACCAACTTACGCCAGAGGGTGTATCCCAGCCATCTAAGAGAATTTTGCTATTGCTCAATACACCTGCTTCGCTGATGTCGGCGGTAATCAATTTACCGCGTCCTTGCACATAAGCAATGCGTTTACCGTTTGGCGAAATAGTGGGCGAAATGTCTTCTTCAGGCCCTGAAGTGATAGCGGTGATTTTGTGCTTTAAACTTCTAAATAAGTCTGGCTGGCTTGCGTCGCTTGAACTCAGCATATACAGATCATTTTTACCTTCACGATCAGATACAAACAGCAAATGCGTGTCGTTTAACCATGCTACATCTTGGTCGCGCGCGGCGCCTTGAGTTAAGCGTACGCTGCGGCTGTCTTCCTTATCGTTGCGGGTTACATAAATATCGCCGCGTACCACGTAAGCCGACAGTTTGGCGTTGGGTGATACAGAATACTGATCAATGTCATCATTCACTTTTTTTGTGACCACTGGGTCGAAGCGGAAATCGCTGTTTACGTCAATAGTAATGGGGGTAGGTTGGCTTTGCTTTACGTTATAGCTCACCACTTTATCGCCAGCCTGATAGACAATGGTTTGACCATTTTCTGAGGTACTAAAATGGTTCACACCAAACTCTGTTTCTGTTGTAAGTTGCTGAGTGCGGCCATTCATTTTAGTCTGGTAAACGTTGTATTTACCATCTCGTGAAGATAAGAAATAAAGCGTATCGTTACCGACCCATTTAGGCATAAATTCAGGGCTGCTATCATCGGTAAGTTGTTCATACTCGTTATCTTTAACGGAATATATCCAAATATTGCGATTAGCTGGGCCACGGTAATCTTCACGCGAGGTTCTTGCTGTACCTCTGACAAAAGCAATTTTACTGCCATCGGGCGAAACCGTAGCATCAAAACCTAGAGCATCCACATAGCGTGATTCGGTGGTATTTCCGAGCGCGCTCACACTCATGATTTCAGACTCGCGCTCTACTTGCGCATATACACGCCTACTGTTGAATAAGACTTCGTTGTTAGGTGAAAAACCCGTTACCGTGTCGCTCGCAGAATGAAAGGTTAGACGAGTCGGCGTTCCGCCGCTTGCTGCCATAATAAACACATCGTTGTTACCAAAACGGTCACTGCTAAAAGCAATTTTTTCACCATTGGTGCTCCATACAGGGCGACTTTCATAGCCTTCATGAATGGTTAAACGATCGGCTCTTCCGCCACTGCTGTTGACGGTCCAAATATCACCTTGATAACTGAAAGCAATATGCTCACCGCTAGGGCTAATTTCTGGGCTAAGAATGAGTGGCTGTTCGGCAAATACCGAGACGCTTGCAACTGCGAGCGCGAAAAGTGAAAGGAGTTTCATTAGCTTTCCCTGTTTTTATTTGTCGTTTTTATGGTCTTACTGAGACACTTTTCCCTCAGTACACTTTTTAACTTCATATTCCTACATTTTACGCATACTTATAAGTTTTTTTATAAGTTTTTATTGTGTTTTTGGATTGCTTAAGGGAAAAGTTGTTTATCGAAATGATTATCCAAAATACTTCGGAATCCGCAAAGACCGAGGTAGTTACAACCTTTAGATAAAGTCAATTAATAGCGGGGAAGATGCAAGGGTATGAAAACTGACTGCACTCACCCTACTAAAAGTCCACTTCAACCCAAGTAGCTTGTAAATATTTTGTTAAGTTGAGTACCATGTAACGTATCAATAAATATCATACAACTCTTGGAAACATTGAGCATGGGCAATACGAACACTGTTAGTCAATTAGCAAAAAAGCACATGAAAAAGGCCGCTGCTGTCGCCGCCCTGTGCCTATTTCCTCTAGCGCAAAGCCAAGCAGGCTGGGAAGTTTCTTGGATAGAACGTTTTGACGGTGAAAGTGTAAATTGGAATAATTGGACGGCTCAAATTCAAGCCAATTACAACAATGAAATACAGTGTTATACCGACAATGAAACAGGCGAAAATCGCAACTTTGAAGTGTCCGACGGTACATTGAAAATCACCGCTCGCAGACAAAACATCAGCTGCCCTGGTCAAAATGGTAGAAGCCGTAATTGGACCTCGGGTCGAATTAATAGCAAGGATAAAGCGGAGTTTTTATACGGTCGACTCGAAGCCCGTATCCGATTTTCTGAGCTTAAAGGAGGCACTTGGCCAGCTTTTTGGATGCTTGAAAATCGAATAGCCGAAGATCCGTTCAAAGGCGACAATGACAATGTGAATTGGCCAAATCCTGGCGCAGGCGAAATTGATGTATGGGAATGGTATGCAAACTCAGGCGACCGTTACATTACCAATTTTTTCAACACAGGCAACTGTGGTAGTGAAGTTAGAGCCCCATATAGTGGCGGCGCAAACGATGTCTTAAGTTTTCATACCTACGGTATTGAATGGACCGCGGACGACATTAAATTTTTCATGGATGACAACATTGTTGCTCAGCATAACTTATCAAACTGCTCTCAATATAAAGAGCCAATGTTTGCGTTATTAAACGTCGCGATTGGTGGTTCGTTGGGCGGAACCGTTGATCCGCAGCTGAATACTGCCACCATGGAAGTTGACTACGTTGCGCATTGTGTCGCAACTGATGCCAATGAATGGCAACAGTGCAACGAAAGCACTCCTGTGGCACTAGATGATGATAACGACGGTGTTAGCAATGGCAGAGACCAATGCCCAAACACACCACCCAATGCTCAAGTGGATGCCAGCGGTTGTCAGTTTTTTACTGAGCCACAAGAGGCATCTCCAATGCCAATCAACGCGCAGAATGAGGTTATATCTCTGTTCAGCGACAGCTATCAAAATATCGATAGCGTTGATTTCAATCCAAACTGGGGCCAAGCGACGACCGTGACCCAAGAGCAAATTCGAGACAATAATGTACTGAAATATACGGCATTGAATTATCAAGGTACCGATTTTGCTAACAACAAACAGGATGTTTCCTCGTTCGATAATTTCTATCTTGACTATTGGACCCAGGACTCTACTTCTCTGAAAGTCTTTGTTATCAGCCCTGGCCCGCGAGAAACATTTTTCGAAGTTGATGTTAAGCAGCAGTCCTGGCAAACGCTTGCTATACCGCTGAGCACCTATGCGAATATCGTTGACTTAACAGATGTATTTCAATTGAAAATTGAAGGTAACGGCACCGTTTTTTTAGATAATATGTTTTTTGGAAATACCACTGAAGCTGCAGTCGATAGCGACGGAGACGGTGTTCTTGACGCTGATGACCAATGTCCTGGAACATCGGCAGGCACAGAGGTCGACAGCTCAGGTTGTGTTGTGGATACAAGCGCTCCAGCACCGCCTGATCCTGCTCCTGCACCCCAAGAACCAGTTGCTGAACCGCCAGTAGAGTCTGAGTCAAGCGGCGGGTCACTGCATATTTTATTTTTAATTGGTGTATTGTGTATTACCGCCGGAAGGCGTTCAATGGGACGCATTAAGTTGTCATTAAAATAAGAGCTAAGAGAGCCATTCCATGTCAAAAAGTGTTTATTTCGCCATTGTCGTTGCCTTAGGTGGTTTCGTGTTTGGTTTTGATGCCTCGGTTATTTCGGGTGTCGTTGGGTTTGTAACGAATGAATTTAAATTAGACGAGTGGCAGCAGGGTATTGTGGTCAGTTCTCCGACGCTAGGCGCGCTATTCGGCACCTTGTTCGCGGGCTTTTTTGCCGATATGTTTGGCCGTAAAAAAGTGATTATTGCCATTGCTTTGCTGTATCTAGTTTCCGCCATTTTTTCTGCATTATCGGTCAGCTATCACATGTTGGTTACGGCACGAATTATTGGTGGAATCGCCTTTGCGTCCTTGGTTGTTGCCCCTATATATATTGCAGAAATTGCGCCCTCAAAAATACGTGGAAAGATGATTTCAATTAACCAGCTCAACATAGTTATTGGCTTGTCGTTCGCTTACTTTGCAAACTATTATTTATTGCAACTATCGGGCAGCCCTGCCACTTGGGTCAGCGCCTTAGGTATTGAAAACAACGTATGGCGATGGATGCTTGGTTTAGAGATTGTGCCTGCGTTTATTTTCTTTGTATTGTTGTTTACTATTCCAGAAAGCCCAAGATGGCTTGCATTAAATAGTCGTGAAGCCGAAGCTAAAAAAGTGTTATTGCTGTTAAATGGCAACAACTCCGGCGACTCCTCCATGTCGAACGAACAGGCAGACAGTTTTATTGCTGAAATCAAAGCAGATCGAATACAGGCCTCGCAAGGCGCAACTGACTCCGTACTCAACTTACTTAAAAGTTTATTTTCTAAAAAAATGCGTTTTGTTTTGCTGGTGGGTTTAGTGGTAGCTGTTTGCCAACAGGCTACAGGTGTAAATGCTATTTACTTCTATGCCCCGAGCATTTTTGAGCAAAGCGGCGTCGGTCAAAACGCAGCTTTTTCACAAGCTATTTGGGTTGGCGTGATCAATGTTGTATTTACCATTGTGGCTATGTTGTTAATCGATAAATTAGGCCGCAAGCCCTTGATGTTAATTGGTCTTGCAGGTGTGTTTATCAGCATGTCTATTGCGTCTTATGGCTTCCACAATGCAAGCTATCAGCTTACAGAAACCTCAATCCAGTCTATTGAAAGTCAAGAGCACAGAAGCAAGCTGACGCCCATTTTAGGTCAAACCTTCTCGAATGACGTTAGCTTTAAAAACGCAACCATAGAGTTGCTTGGTGAAGATGACGCGCGCGAACATCAGTCGAGCTTAATTGAAGCCGCGGTAACCATGAATTCGCTGATTGTGCTCATTGGAATATTGGGCTTTGTTGCTTCATTTGCCGTGTCTCTCGGACCGGTTATGTGGGTGCTACTGGCTGAAATACTGCCTAATCGCCTGCGCGGCATTGGTATAGCTTGTATTGGCGCGGTGAATAGCGCGGTGAGTTTTAGCGTGCAATTGCTGTTCCCGTGGGAGCTCGCTAATTTCGGAACGGCGATCACGTTCTTGATCTACGGTCTTCTGGCAATTATTGGTTTTGTATTGATTTATAAAATGCTTCCTGAAACAAAGGGGCGATCTTTGGAAGAAATTGAAGATGTATTTGGTGTGCGAGAATCACAGTAAACTTTTGCTGCGAACTGAGAGAGCTTTAATTTAACATAGATTTAGTTGATCTAAACTTCGACTATTAAAGCTATCAATACCTGATAAACTAGCGCAGTCATTGTTGACATCAATTTTTTGAGGACTACATGCCAATCAAAGATTCTGTAAATTCGAACGAAGAAGGTGAGCACTTATTAGAGCTGAGGCACCTTACCTTGGACGATTACGACGATATAAGAGAGCTGCAGGAGGCCATATACCAGAGAGTAGGTGGTGCGCTTCCATTTAAGCAATTCAAAGCTCAGATTTCGACCTTTCCAGACGGCCAAATTTGCATTGAAGACAAAGGCAAAGTCATTGCCGTAGCGCTGTCGGTCATTGTTGACTACGAACAGTTTGGTGACAAGCATACATACGAAGAAATCACTGGCGATGCTTACATCACTACGCACGATCCAAACGGTGATGTGCTGTACGGCGTTGATGTTTTTGTTTCACCTGAATATAGAGGCCTGCGTTTAGGCCGACGTTTATATGAAGCTCGCAAAGAATTAGTGCGCAACTTGAATTTGCGTTCAATTATGGCCGGTGGTCGTATTCCGAACTACATTCAATATGCAAAAGAGTTCACGCCCTACGAATATATCGAACAAGTAAAATCGAAAGACATTTTCGACCCTATTTTGACCTTTCAATTGTCTAACGGCTTTGATGTAAAACAGGTCATGAAGGCCTATTTGCCAGAAGACAAAGACTCACTAGGCTACGCAACCCTGTTGCAGTGGCATAACATGTACTTTGATGCCGAAAAACCTAACTTGATCGGCGGCAAACGCTCATCTGCTAGGGTCGGTTGTGTGCAATGGCAAATGCGTTACTTTGAGGATGTCGAAGGACTCCTGCAGCAAGTAGAGTATTTTGTCGATGCATTATCTGACTACAAATGTGATGTTGCCTTATTTCCTGAGTTCTTCAATGCGCCGTTAATGGGCTTGAGCGATGGTGAAAGTTCAATCGATGCTATTTGGCATTTGGCGGAATATACAGAAGAGATTCTAACGGCTATTTCTCGATTGTCGGTATCTTATAATATTAACATTATCGCAGGTTCAATGCCGGTTATTGAAGGCGATGAGCTGTTCAACGTGGCGTACTTGTGTCACCGCGACGGTAAAATTGAAAGTCAGTATAAGCTGCAGTTAACGCCGCATGAGAAGAAAGAATGGATCATGAAAGGCGGGAACAAACTGCAGTCATTTGATACTGATTTCGGTAAAATCGGTATCTTGATTTGCTACGATGTTGAATTTCCTGAATTGGCTCGTTTGCTCTCAGAGCAAGATATCCAAGTGTTGTTTGTGCCTTTCTGGACTGACACCAAAAACGGATATTTACGTGTGCGTCGCTGTGCTCAGGCAAGAGCGATTGAGAATGAATGTTACGTGGCGATTGCTGGCAGCGTTGGCAACTTACCACAGGTTGATAATGTCGACATTCAGTATGCTCAAACAGCGGTATTTTCACCGTCTGATTTTGCGTTCCCACACGATGCAATTGTTTCTGAGACCACGCCAAATACCGAAATGACGCTCATTGTTGACCTTGATTTCGACAAGCTAACCAAGCTTCAGAATGAAGGATCGGTACGTAACTACCTCGATAAGCGTCGAGATTTGTTCAGAGTGGAATGGTTGGGCGACAAGTAAATTGTTACTCGCCAAGTAAAGCGTTGAAAGTGAGACAGGTTGGTAAACTAGATTTATGCTCGGTATTGAAAAATGCCGAGCATAATTTTTTTAAAATACGTTCTATTGGGGGGCTGATTTTATTTACTATGAAACGGCACCCCACCAATCCAACACCCGCTCACAAATAAGTCATTATTAAGCAAAACAAAATCAGCTTTGTTTCCGACCTGTAGGCTTCCCCTATCTGCAATCCCCAACAAATTCGCAGGAACTCGGCTTGCCATATTGAGCACATTTGCAAGTACTGTATCGGCATCATAATTTTTAGCTTGTTGCATGAGTAACAGATACATATTTCTAACAGCACTGCTCATGTCTAAGCATGAACCAGCGAGGCTGCCGTTATCTAGTGTTAACTTGCCATCTTTTCTCGTAATTGTTGAATCAAGCCATGGCAAGGTTTGTAAATCTGAGCCCACGTGGGCCATAGCATCTGTAACTAACATCAATCGCTCAGCACCAATACACTGGTAGGCGAGGGCGCAATTTTGCGGGTGTACGTGATGTAAATCAGCAATCAAACCTGAAATTAAGCGCTCATCGGTCAAAGCAGTACTGATTAGCCCAGGTTCTCTAGCCGTTAAACCTGACATTGCATTGAATACATGTGTTGTGCACGTTGCGCCTGCTTCAACGGCTGCTAGTGCCTGTTCAAATGTCGCTGCACTGTGGCCTAGCGAGACAATTACGCCTTGGTTGACCAGATCGGTGATGATATCTGGCGATACATTTTCTGGTGCAAGGGTTACCATTACTTTGCCAATATCTCGGCGTGTAAAAGTCGCCAAATCTGCATCACTTATTGACCTGACATGCTTGTTAGGATGAATCCCTCTCTTTTCATTGCTTAAATTAGGACCTTCAAAGTGAATACCTAAAATACCCGGCAAGTCGGCGTCAATCGCTTCAGCTACAGCTATCGCTGCTTCGGTCATCACCTCATTACTATCAGTAATGATGGTCGGAAGCATAGCCGTGGTGCCGTATTTTGAGTGACCACTCATCATAGTTAACAATGTTGCCAGTGAAGGTGCATAATTGAATAAAACGCCACCACCGCCGTTAACTTGTGTATCTATAAAGCCAGCACACACAAGCCCGTCAAGAACAACATCAGCAGCAGTGTTTTCGCTGGCTTGCTTTATACTGCGAATGACATCGCCATCTACCTCTAAATACACATTATCGTGGAATCGCTTTCCGTCGAATAATCGCTTTGCGAAATAAGTTGTCATTGAAATACTCATATAGGCCTGATTGGTTTATGTTAACACTAGGCGACGTTGCTGTCCGTGACGAAGGTACTATTGTCATGCATTTATAGATGTTTCGACTACGCTCTACAAGCAAAAAAAAGCCGCATATAATGCGGCTTTCCGTGCTTCGGCTAGCAAATCAGCCAGCCAGAGTGGTAACGAAAGTAGGGTTAGTAAATTCGTCCCTCACTCATAGCTGATTTACGTATTTTCAAAACACTCGACATATGATCACCTCCTTAGAATATCTGCTAAAAACAACATAAATCTAGCACACACTAAGCACTTGTAAAGTGTGTTTGGCCCAGAGCGATGATAATCATACATTCGAAGTGTAAACATTTTAATATGTTTGATACTTACTAATCGCTTTCAATATAAATGTAAATACTTCAACTTTCTTTAATCTTCAGTGCGTTCTGCTGGTTGCTTTATCGAGCCTAAAAACTCTAATGTGACAAAAAAACGTCAATACATTAAGCTGTGCACATGCTTCATCGCTTGGAAAGATTATGTTAGAAAGAAATAACACCGGTCTTATTGTTGTTGATATTCAGGGTAAACTATCGCATCTGGTGCACAACAGTGAAGTAATGTTTCACAATGTAGCCAAGTTAATTAAAGGCTCTAGCTTGCTAGAGTTGCCGGTCATAGTACTCGAACAGAATCCGGAAAAACTAGGTAAAACCGCAGAGGAAATTCAACCTTTGCTAGCAAACTATCCATGTATCAAAAAATACGCTTTTAATGGTTGTGCGGATCCTCACTTCGTTGACCAAGTGAACAAGGCAAATGTGCAGCATTGGTTAGTTTGCGGTATCGAAGCCCACGTTTGCGTTTATCAAACGGCAATGGGGCTGAAGGGAATGGGTAAGTCGATTGAGTTAGTTGTTGATTGTATAGGCTCACGAGAAGACTCAAACAAACAGGTCGCTATTAGCAAACTGCAAAAACACGATGTGGGCATCACCACGGCAGAGATGTGTTTATTTGAACTTATGAAAGACTGCAGCGATCCGAAGTTTAAAAGTTTTTTGGATGTCGTTAAATAAGTCAAACGGTTTAGATAAACAGCACTTTTATATAGTTTATTGACCCAAAATAATGTCAGTTTGGCGAATAAAGCTCGTTTGCTGGATGCGTAAATAAAAATAATAACAGATAGCTAAAAGGGAATAACATGCGAGTTTCAAATATGCAAAAGTGGGCGATTAAAGGGAGTCATTTGGGGTCGCTATTTATAAGGGTATCTTTTATTAGTAGATCAGTTAGTAGATCACTTATTAGCCTATCGCTAACAATCGCATCCATTACAGGCGCAAATTATGTCCACGCTCAAGATGCAACAGATTTCCAAGAGGTAAAACAAGTAACATACCAACCCCAGCAGGATAATTTAGTCTATCTTCAAAGCGATCAAGGCTTAGTTGTTATTGAGCTCGCTCCGTTTATCGCGCCAAATCATGTTGCACAGTTCAAAGCACTGGTGAATGAAGGCTTCTACAATGGCCTAGATTTTTACCGCGTTATTGATGGTTTTGTAGCCCAAGGCGGCGATGTAACTGAGAAGAAGCAGTCAAAATATAGCGCAAGCTTAGCTGCAGAATTTACACGAGCATTAACTTCTACCTCTAACTTTGTTACCGTGCAGTCGCCCGAATTCTTAGCTCAAGAAACTGGCTTTATTCAGGGTTTCCCATCCGGGCGCAGTTTGACTGATAAACAAGAGTGGTTATTGCATTGTCCGGGGGCTGTTGCGATGGCGAGAAATAATGAGGCAAATTCAGGTTCTACCGACTTTTATATTGTCATTGGGCAAGCACCGCGTCACTTGGATCGAAATATGTCGGTGTTTGGTCAGGTCATCTACGGTATGGAAAACGTGCAGGCGATGAAGCGCGGAAATCCGAACGTAGACGGCGGTGTTATAAACGATGTGGACCAACGAAGTAAAATACTGAGCGCAAAGTTGGGCACTAGCGTAGAAAAGAACGAACAAATCAACTTCTCGCGCAACTTGGTCACTAGCGACGCGTTTCAAGCGCGCTTGCAAAGTGCCAGAACCTTAGACAGCGAGTTTTTTCATTATAAAGGAACGGGTAATATTGATGTGTGTTATTACCGACCTAGATTTACAATTGAATAGGACAAATGAGCATGGCGACTGAATTAAAAATAGATATTGTGTCTGACGTGTCTTGCCCTTGGTGCATTATTGGCTTTAAAGCACTGCAGGAAGCGCTACAAGAAGTGTCGCCCGACATCACGGCAGACATTGAATGGCAGCCCTTTGAACTGAATCCACAAATGCCGCCTGAAGGCCAAGATATTACAGAACATATCACTGAAAAATATCAAATTTCTGAACAGCAAGCTGAACAAAACAGAGATGTGATAAAGCAACGCGGTCTCAGCGTGGGTTACGAATTTGGGAACCGGGGCGGTGGTCGTATTTACAATACATTCGACGCTCACCGTTTGTTACATTGGGCTAAGACGCAAGGTAAACAAACCGAATTGAAGCTAGCTTTATTTGATTTGTACTTTAAGAACAGTGGAAACCCGAGTGACCATGAACAGCTTTTGGAAACGGCTAAAAGTGTTGGTTTGGATGAAGCAGAAGCGAAAAGAATATTGGAATCGGACCAGTTCGCTACTGATGTTCGCCAGCTGCAGCAACATTATCAAAGCGCTGGTGTGCAGTCTGTACCGGCTGTTATTGTGAACAATAAACACTTAATAAGTGGCGGGCAACCAGCGGAAGTTTTTCAAAAGGCGCTGATACAAATTGCACAGGAAAGCTGAACAGTTTTAGCTGTTGGCGCGTAATCTTTAAAAATAATAAAAAAGGAAACACATGAAAACAACAAGTAAAGCGATGTTAGCGATGACAGTTGCCGGCACATTAATGGCTTGCCAGCCAAACTCAGAGGAAGCTGCAGTGTCAGAAGCAACACAAAAACCAAATAACGTCATCACTGTTGATTATCCTATTACGTCGAAAGGCGACGTGGTGGATACTTATTTTGGTGAGCAGGTGGCTGACCCATATCGTTGGTTGGAAAATGACCGCAGCGCTGAAACTGAAGCGTGGGTAACAACACAAAATAAAACTACACAGAACTACTTAAAAAATATCCCGTACCGTGAAGAAATCGCGAAAGTGGTGCGTGATTTACTCGATTATGAACGCGTATCAGCTCCGTTCACTGAGGGTGAGTATACCTATTTTTACAAAAATGATGGTTTGCAAAATCAAAGCCTTGTTTACCGTTCAAAAGATGGCGGCGAACCTGAAGTTTTCATCGACCCTAACAATTTTAGCGATGACGGCACCGTATCACTAGCGGGCTTATCATTCTCTGCCGATGGCCGAATGGCAGCATATCAAACATCTACTGGCGGCAGCGATTGGCGACAAGTTTATGTGATGAACACAGAGACTAAAGAGCTGCTTAACGACAAGCTCGAAAACGTTAAATTTAGCGGTTTGTCTTGGTATAAAAACGAGGGCATTTATTACTCAAGCTACGATAAGCCCGAGGGCTCTGAGCTTAGCCAGAAAACCGACCAGCATAAACTTTACTATCATAAGATTGGGACTGCTCAAGCCGACGATGTGAAAGTATTTGGTCACACTGATGCTGAAAAACACCGTTATGTTGGTGCGCAGGTGAGTGAAGACGACCGTTTCCTATTGGTGTCAGCTGCAAATTCGACATCAGGAAATCGTGCGTTCTTGAAAGACCTTTCAAAGCCTAACGCAACATGGCAGACCGTTATTGAAACTATCGACAATGATGTTTCAATGTTGACCAGCAAAGGCGATAACGTGTACCTCATGACCAACCACAATGCACCAAATAGCAAAATTGTTGTGGTGGATGCGAAATCACCAAGCGTCGAAAATTGGAAAGACCTGATCCCAGAAACTGACAATGTATTATCGCCAAGCAGCGCGGGCGGCTATATTTTTGCCGAATATATGGTTGATGCAATTTCAAAAGTCTATCAGTACAATTTAGACGGCGAGCAACTGCGTGAAATTGAACTACCTGACATCGGTTCTGCAGGAATGAACAGTGCAAAGTTCGATGCAACAACCAGCTACTACACATTCAGCAATTACACTACGCCTACGACTATTTACTCGTTAGACATCTCTACGGGTGAATCGACTTTGTTCAACAAGCCAGCGTCAAAGTTTGACGGTTCGAAATTTGTTTCAAAGCAAGTTTTCTACAAATCAAAAGACGGTACGCAAGTGCCTATGATAATCACTCATCATAAAGACACTAAACTTGATGGTACAAATCCAACAATGCTTTACGGCTACGGAGGCTTCAACGTTAGCCTAACACCTAGCTTTAGTTCAACGGTTGCTGCTTGGCTTGAATTAGGTGGCGTTTACGCCGTGCCTAATATTCGCGGCGGTGGTGAATATGGTAAGGCTTGGCATAAAGCCGGAACACAAATGCAAAAGCAGAACGTATTTGATGACTTTATTGCAGCGGCTGAGTACCTGATTGATAACAAATATACGAGCAGCGATTATCTGGCATTACGAGGCGGTTCTAATGGTGGTTTGTTAGTTGCAGCAGTCATGACTCAACGCCCAAAATTAGCCAAAGTTGCTTTACCAGCGGTTGGGGTATTGGATATGTTGCGTTATCACACGTTCACTGCCGGTGCCGGTTGGGCGTACGATTACGGTACGTCTGAGCAAAGCGAAGAAATGTACAAGTACATCAAAGGCTATTCACCTGTGCACAACGTTAAATCTGGCGTTGAATATCCTGCAACGATGATCACCACAGCCGACCATGACGACCGTGTAGTACCAGCGCACTCATTTAAGTTTGCTGCTGTTTTACAGGAATTCCAAGAAGGTAATAATCCAACGCTGATCCGTATTGAAACCGATGCAGGTCACGGTGCGGGAACACCGATAAGCAAGACAATCGAACAGTATGCTGATTTGTATGGTTTTGTATTGTTCAATATGGGTGTTCAAGAGTTAAAGTAAAATATCGGTTAGATGAAAAAAATGAGTTGAATATGCTAATGAGCACAAATGCTTATTGTGTATTTAATTCAACCTGACCCCATTAATCTCTAGAGTTGAATAGACTGAAGCGCTCAAATTCTTAATTTGGGCGCTTTACTTTAGGCATTAAATATACAATTGAACCCCATAAAAGAATGCTTTTGTTTATACACCGCATGCTATTATTTCAACATATGTTTTCGGCAAGTTAATTGAGTGCTATGTACGATATTCCTAAAATAGATTTAAAAGACAAGGTATCTGCCCAAGAGTGGCAAACGCGAGTTGAGTTAGCTGCTTGCTACAGACTGTTGGTGCTTCACGGTTGGGATGATTTAATTCATACTCACGTGTCCGCGCGGATCCCTGGCACGGAAGACCTGCTTATCAATGCTTTCGGTTTAGCTTTTGAAGAAGTTACTGCATCGAACTTAGTTAAGATTGATATTGAAGGCAATGTTATCGATAAAGAATCTCCATTCTCTATTAACCCAGCGGGTTTTACTATTCACAGTGCCGTGCATATCGCTCGGCCTGAGGCGCAATGTGCGCTGCATCTTCATCATACCGACGCAATTGCAGTGGCTAGCTACAAAGAAGGACTTCAACCTTACAGTCAATATTCAGCCTTTGCGTTGGCTAGTATGAGCTATCATAACTACGAAGGTTTGGCTGTTAACCCTGATGAAATTAAGCGCTTGCAGGCGAACTTAGGGAACGCCAACTTTATGTTGCTCAGAAATCATGGTGCATTAACGATGGGCAATACTATCGGCGATGCTTTTATGCACATGTATGATTTGCTGCGAGCGTGTGAAGTACAGGTGAAAATGCAGAACTCGCAGAATCAGCTTACTACGGTTGATCAATCGATAATTGACGGCATTAAAGCACAGGCAAACATCGTCCATACCGGCTTAACTGGTGGTCAAAAAGCGTGGCCGGCTATGATGCGCAGAGTAAAAAGAGCCTATCCTGACTTTGATCAGTAAGTAAATGAAGCTGAAATTTAATCGTAAAAAAATAATGAAAGCTAGAGAACGGAAGCGTTCTCTGTAAAAAGACTAAAGTAATTCACGCTAAGGTTCACACAGTTGCGTGATATTCAATAAGCAAGCTATTTAGAGGCCCTAAAATGAAAGTAACCCATGTAGAAATCTTCGATATTCACTGCCCTGAGCGTCCGCCTTGGAACCCTATTTTTGTGCGTGTGCATACTGATGAAGGTATTCATGGTGTTGGCGAAGCGGGACTAGCATACGACTGGGGTCACAGCGCCGCAGCTGCGATGATCAAAGAAATTGTTGAGGCCGTTCTGATTGGGTTCGACCCGTTTAAAACCGAATTGCTGTGGTCTCGAATGCTGCGCGAAAGCTTCTGGGGATTAGGCGGCGGCCCTGTGCTATATGCTGCAATGAGCGCCATTGATACTGCGCTTTGGGATATTAAAGGCAAGGCGCTAAATGTACCTGTTTATCAGCTGTTAGGTGGTAAGACTAATGACGACCTGCGTACTTACGCTAGCCAAATACAGTTTGACTGGAGTCAAGACTGCATCAAAATGCTCACGCCGGATGATTACGCTAGAGCAGCAGCAAAAGCCATTGCGGAAGGGTATGACGCGATAAAAGTCGATCCTATCGTGTACGATGCAAACGGCGACTCAAGCTATGATCGCACCAAGTTATTCACCCCAAAACAAATGAAACTGTTTGGTGATCGCATGCGCGCTATTCGCAAGGAAGTGGGTGACGAAGTCGACATTATTTTTGAAGCGCATTCGCTGATGGGCTGTGCCTCAGCAATTCAAATGGGCTCAATAGTAGAAGAAGTAGGCTGCATGATGTTTGAAGAACCGGTAAATTATTTAAACTCAGCGGTGCATAAAAAGGTAGCTCAGAATGTGAAAGTTCCGATTGCAGGTGGTGAGCGTTTGTATCATCGATGGGATGCTCGCCCTTATTTCGAGGATCAAAGCATAGATGTATTGCAGCCTGATGTTGGCCTGTGCGGCGGGTTTACCGAAGCTAAGAAAGTGTGCGATTACGCCGATGTTTACGATATTAGAGTGCAAGCCCACGTTTGCGGTGGCCCAGTTGCAACAGCAGCGTCGCTGCAATTAGAAGCTGCTATTCCTAATTTTCTAATTCACGAACATCACACTTACGCAATAAAATCCTGGAATAGAGAGCTCTGCATTCAAGATTACCAGCCGGTTAATGGCAAGTTTAAGGTTCCTGATTTACCAGGTATCGGTATTGAGTTAAATGATGAAGTTGTGAAGCGCTCGCCGCACGTGACGGTTAAGTAGAGAACGAAAGCCAATTGCATCACCATGAAGATTATTAATTGCGGCCATTGATTATTACCCTTAAGGCCTATTGATGATTAGCCAAAATCACTAAATTGATAAATCCGAAAAGCGTTGTCAAAGTACAGCGCTTTTTTCTGCGCGGCATTTATCAATCCGTCATTAACCATCTGCTCAAGCACTGCAAAAACCTGCTGCCAGTAATGTTCATAAGTAACTGAAAACTCGCAAAGTGGAAAGTTGCTAGCTAGCATCACATTGTCCACAGCAAACACATTGACACAATGTATTAACACCGCTTGAATCTGATTTTGCGCATAGGCGCGATCAACCATTTCAAAGCCCGAACATTTTACCGCTATGTTAGGTAGTCGAGCTAGAAGCTCTGTATTAAGCTTCCAGTCGTCAAACGCTGCATTGGCTTGCCCGTTTGCATCAAAAGCAGACGGGGCGAAACCAGCATGGTTCAACACTAGCTGTAAATTAGGAAGGCGCTGGAAGAAAGTAAAAACCTGCACCACTAACTCGCGGTTATTAACATCGCATTGCAGTTCAAATATGCCGTTGTGCTTTTGCAAGAAGCTTAAATTTGTATAAGAATTAACGTTCTCTAATATACTTGTTAAGCGCTTGACTTCATTTGTTGTGGAGTCTTGTTCGAGTAATAGTGTATTTTCGGTAGTTAAATCAGGCGTTTCAATAATGTGGCGAATGCCAACAGCACTTTGGTACCGTGCTTGATTATTAAATTCAATTATAAACTCGGTGGGTTCGAGCGTTATATCAATAAAGCCAATGGAGCGCTGCGGCAAACTAGCCCTTTGCTCTATATTTGCAATTTCAAGATGACTTAGCTCGTTGTTAAAACCGGCCTCAATATGCACATATCCGGAAACTGAGAACGCTGTAGATTTTTGTAAATCAGCGTCGCTATAATTTTTATGAACGGTATTTTTATCAGGCCAATATGGCGAATAATCTGGTTTTAGCCAATCATAGCGGCCGCGCGCTAAATCAAATAAATGTAGGTGAGGGTCAACAATGTTTTTCATGAATCAACCCGCGGTATAGCCGCCATCCATGACCTGCAGACTACCCGTCACAAAGCTGGCCTCATCGGAAGCTAAGAAAAAAGCCATTGCCGCCACTTCTTCCGGTTGACCGATGCGACCCAGCGGCTGTGACGCGGCTTCGTCGGCATGAACGGCCACTTTATCTGCGCCACTTTGTGCGCAATAGCGATCAATCGCGTTGTGGTATAGCGGAGTTTCAATTGTACCGGGACACAAGGCGTTTGCGCGAATGTTGAATTTTGCGTAATCCAAGGCGGTCGTTTTTGCCATTGATGCTAATGCGTGCTTGCTTAAGTTATAGGCGAAGGAGTTTGTTTTAGCCACGAGTGCTTGCTCAGAGGCAATATATAAAATAACGCCAGCACCCTTTGCTTTCATTGAGGGCAAAACAGATTGCGTTGCGGAAAATGCACCCTTCACATTCAAATTAAACAAGGCAAGTAAATCTGCTTCTGAAGTTGCTTCAATATTCGCCGACATATGCTTTCCAGCGTTACAAATTAGCACGTCAATGAAGTGATCATCGGCAATATTGGCGATGACATTGCAAACAGAATCATGATTTGTAACATCGCACTGAATAAATGTACCGTGAGCGCCTGCCTGTATATCCAAATTAAACACATTGAACCCACTGGCTTCGAACTTAGCGGCAATGGCTAAACCTATCCCTGAACTACCGCCTGTGAGTACGAGTGTTTTCTGCATATTGGGGCCTTAATGTGAATGAGTCCTAATTTAAAAATATCATCTAGCTTGATGCTAAATTTTACGCCCTAAATATTAATGCGCTTGACTCTAAAACTACGATTAATATTTGCCTTTCTCAAATAAAACGAGCCGAGTGCGCCTGGACTTATTACGATAGCATCACCAGCGGAAGGAAGCCCCATCGTGCTATTGTCTGAGTTTTCCCATATTTGCCCGTTTTCAAGAATAAAACGCACCGGCCGGCGGGGCGATCTTTGGATTTTCTTGATTACAGACCTCAATTCCCCATTGTCTAAAATCGTGACGTTTTTTGAGGCTTGTGGAAGACCGAACGAGTCAACCTCGTCCTTAACCTTTTCCTTAACCTCGTCCTTAACTATAGTTTCTGGCAAAGGTATTAACGCATCTTCTGCGGGAATCGGGTTTACGTCAGCATCTATTGGCGGAATAGCCTGTACTGGAGAATTAGAGGTTATCGCTTCATTTATTTGTTCTGACGCGTTTATTCGTTCTGCAATCTTATCAAAACAAACCAAGCGTTCTAATGGATTAGATTCTTTGGAACAAAGAGCAATGTCAACTTCGACGCTTTCGGCATGTGCTTTTTGGCTAAACACTGCGAAGCATAAAAGGGCGAAAAATAGTCCTTTTCGAGCTGAATAATACATACTTAATAAACTCCCACTGTTTTGCATCAAACCTTCCTAAGTTGCTTTTGAAAAGAGTATACCCTATTTTTACAACGTACAGGCGGGCCAATGATTTAAACGAATAACCTTAATCTCTGACCGCTTTTCTGCGTTATGATAATATCAATATTCACGAAAATAAAACGAATACCATGATTAAGAGTAATTCTATTGTTTGTTACCAAATTTTGGATTTATTGCTTTAATCGAAATTAAAATACCATAAATTAAGGACTTAGCGTGAAATCACTACTAACAATATTGACCTCGATCTTTGTTGCAGGCTGCTCGGTGGTAGGCCAAAGTAACGTAGAAGAGCACACGAAAATTCTGACAGACTGGATTGATGCGAACGGCTACTCCGCTTTAGGTGAAGCAGTAAAAGCAGGTTACAACGGACCGCTTACCTTACCCATGATGCGTCGAAATGAGGTAATGATTAACATTCAATAACCCATGCATTTCATTGAGATATAGGGGACTAGACAAAACACCCAAAACAGTAATTTGTAATGAGCTAAAAATTTGAAATAAACTAACGGTAATTCTGACTCTGGAATTGAAAATATTTTGCTATGTACTCGAGTAACTGTTTCTCTCATCAACATAAAGATGAGCGTTGACAGGCATAGCAACACAATATGTAAAACTGTTGTCCAACCCAAAAATTCTGTTATCTGTGCAGCAGTACTCATTAGATTTCTCACTAAGGTTTTGTAAACTTCTTTGTTATATTCGGGATTGAGTGTCTTGAAGTCAATGTATGCCTAGGTTTGGATCGCGACCTAATGATCTTGATCAATGGATAACAACCCTTTCTGACTTAAATTTGACACCCGTCAAATAAGATATCGTCACTTCGGTAAGATGTAATCCTATGATTAAGTAAATTTATTGAGTGTTTTATGACTAGAACATTATCCCTTATGTTTGTTTTATTCACTGTTGGCATTCTTAACGCTTGTACAACCAGCAGCTTGAGCCCTTCAGTTTCCGCGAGCACAAACCCTTCTGCTAACATTCATTGGATGGCCTTTGTAAATCGTAAAGTTGAAAACGATCCAAGTAGTACGCTATTAGTTGTATCTGGTTACGATAGTAACGGAGTACACATCGAAGGCCCAATTTACCCGATTAATAAAGGAGCACACAAGGCAAATAGTCGTCCTGCTATTGCTTTTTCGAGTACGTCTAATATTTACTTGGTGGCAGTCGCTGACCGCGTTGAACCGGTTGGTGCAGCCGCATATGACCGTGTCGCAGCAAGATTTTTTGATAAAAACGGCACATTGCTCAAAACTGAGTACTATTTGTTTGATGATAAGTCATCCATTATAAACGAAAGTCTAGCCAACCCTAGCCTCAATGTTGGTTCTGTTCAAGTGACCTACAATTCATTGTTGGATGAGTTTTTAGTGACGGTTCAGCGCACTACCTTTTATCCCAAACAATTGGTAACAAGCAAAAATGGGGTCTGGGCACAACGACTCAGTTTCAATAAAGGCATAATAGGATCGCCAATTGAACTGATTGACAACGGGCTTGCGGATGTTCATTCACATACCGTTGCCTATGCAGACGTACAAGGCACTAATCCAAGTGGAGGGCGTTATTTACTATCTTATGGTTTAGGCAATACCCTTCTACTAGATAGTCAGTCCAAGATGCTGAGCGTTGTGCCTCTGAACTATGGCGAGCCTAAAAGCGATCAGGCTCAGCCGCATGCGAGCTATGGAGAGGTTCAAGGTAAATCCATGTTTTTATTGGTTTACACCGATGCAAATAATGAATTTTGCCAACCTGGAACAAATCCATGTCCGTCTTGGAGTGGCGTATGGGGGACGTTTGTGGACCCAACTAAGACACTATATATGGGTAAACCGGCTAACACACCATTTCCCATTTCAAAAATTGATGATCACTTTGTGTCTAAGTATAGCCATCAACCTCAAGTCACCTATAGTCCGAGTAAAAAATCATTCTATGTTGTGTGGCGAGAGTTGCCCAATCCAAATGCCAATGTTACTGAGAAGCGGACACATATCAGAGGCAACTACGTCGACTATTACGTTGCACCGAATGCCACTAAAATCCCTGTACCTTATATTAATCAGGTTATATCAGCCGCAACAGGTACCTGTGCGGTGACGTCCAAACCACAAGTTTGTAAAAGTGTTGAAGACCCATATTTTCCAGCAGCACATGCTTTAGCAAAAAACAAAGTTAGCGTGTTTTGGCATCAGAATGTTGGCAATGGGCGCAGTATTAGAGGGAAAATAGTGACGATCCCTTGATGAAGGTTTTGGACTTTATGTACTTAAAAACCTCGCTAGCGATCATGCTGTTACTTGTGCAATATCACTGAATGACAATTTTAAATATCGTATATGTATCATGACATTGCACGATATCTTATCCCGAGTTGATGTTAATTTATCAAAGGCGGACTATATGCAAATATTAATTGGATACTGCTCATCGCAGGGTCAGACTCGAAAAATTGCACGTTATGCGTTGTCATATTTGGCAAAGAATGGTCATTGTGTCGAATTATTAGAGCTCAAAAGTGACGATGAACTTGATTTCACGCCATACGATAAAGTGATTTTGGCCGCCTCAATTCACATTGGCCATTACCAAAAGAGTATGACCAATTTTGTGATTGCTCACGCAAACAAACTGCAGAGAATACCAACTATGTTTCTATCAGTCTCTTTGGCTGCAGCTGGGCATGTCGCCGAAGACTGGCGAACGCTCGACAAAATTGCTGAGGAATTTGTGGATGCAACACAATGGCAACCGAATCGAGTAGGGCATATAGCAGGCGCGTACTTACCATCAAAGTACGATCTTTTCACGAAGTTCATAATGCGCCGCATTGTTGCTAAACAAGACCCCAGGCGCAACCTTGATGAAGACCATGAGTACACCGACTGGGACAGTTTAGAAACATTGCTTGGTGAGTGGCTGTCCTCAAATACATAACCTTAATGTTAGCGAAGTGAATAACATACATAAGTAAAATAAATCGACACGCCTTCCTGTTCACAGGACTTAATATGTTTGAAATAAGCAAGCAATCATTTGTGCACTGCGTAGGTGCGAGCCATTTGCAGACATAGCGGGTTAAAAATTGTGTTAAATTGATTTACGTAAACATTGAGAAGTTTCATATTGAATAAAGAGCTTTTTAAAGAAACATATAACTTCCTTACATTTAGAGCGAATGGGCGGTTCATTCAACAACATTCTACATCACTGCTGAACTTGGGCATTGTGTGCACATGGTTGGCTGGTCTAGGGCGGTATTGGGATCATCCTAATGCATATTGGTGGCAATATTTAGGCCTAGGGTCGTTAGCATATGTAATGATACTAGCCAGTATTATTTTTGTGTTGTTGATGCCATTCAAGCCAAATTCATGGACTTACAAAAATGTATTACTTTTTGTAACGCTCACATCTCCCCCCGCTATCTTATATGCAATTCCAGTTGAAAAGTTTCTAAGCATGGAAACCGCAGCTTCAATTAACACCTGGTTTTTAGCAATAGTTGCCATTTGGCGAGTCGCGCTTTATGTATATTTCCTAAGGACACTTGCTAAGCTTAGTGGAATAGTGATTTTTGTAGCCAGTCTGTTGCCTATAACGTTGATAATAGTAACTTTAAGTTTATTAAATTTGGAGCATGCGACTTTTGAAGTAATGGCTGGAATAAATGCAAGCGAGAAAACGTCGGCAGACGGAGCATACTTGACTGTTGTTGTTCTTTCTTTAGGTTCGGCTATATTACTTCCAATTTTGGTCATTGCTTACGTATGCATCGTCATCAAAAAAATCGGAGAAAGAGGATAAACAAAAATCTATCTTGCACGATTAGAATCAGCTGATTTGCGCTCTGTACAGCCAGTAGTTCGATAATCTCAGAAGTTTAAGTTTCAAAACTACTAAATATTTTCACTTTCGAAAGACATTTTCAATTTATGATGGCCTTAATTAGATACAATTTTGTTAATTAAAATGTTTACTGCTCGGTCGGTGTCGCCGCATTCAAGCCTGTTATAATTTGGTAAAAAATACAATATGATGATCTTACCTAATCAGGATAAAAAGGCCTGTGAGCTGCCGTCGCTATTAACTTAAAGTTGTTATGTCGTTTTTTGCCTTGCACTTGCCATAGACGAATAGACAAAAATGGGCAGTTAGAAGACATAGTAGTTTTACGGATCTAGTTCCGTTTGAGCAAATTTCGTATCGTCAGGCATTTTTGCAGTTTGTCAGCTTTAGGCTTTGAGTTTAATCGATCAACGCAACACGTTTGCTATCTCTCGATACTGTAAGCAATCAGAGAAGCGCAATATAGCTTCGCCTCCTTAGTTAACACTTCCTAAAAGATATATAAACCGCAAAATAGAAGTGTCAGAATAATTTACACCTTATAATCTAGCTTCATGTAAGTTCATGATAATATTGAACTAAAATTAATGGTACGAAAAGTGCTGTTCAAATTACATGTACTTTTCGCGTGTCCTCAAATTAACATTAATATAAGGCTGATATGATCACCCACACAAAGAGTTTTTTAAAACTGGCATTTGTCTTTATTGCTTGTACCCTTCCAAGCTTGAGCTTTGCGACTATAATTTCCTATGACCTTTCGTGGAATGCTGAGAACGGTTATTACGCCACGGGCGTTTTCACATTTGAAGACACCTCAGGACCTCTTGTCGATGAAACAGAGTTACTGTCATTCTCGCTTGACATTTTTAACCAAAGCAATAGTAAGGTCTCAGGAGTTCTAACATCGGTTGAAAATTTTAATTTTGATTGGAGTAGTAATACGCTGTTAGGTTCAGGTTTGTTTAACTCTTCCAATGGTTTCAGAATCAATTACAGTGGGAGTCTTGATGGGGGGATATTTATATTGTCAACTTCGTTTTGTGGCGACTACCTCTACTGGGGCGACGGGAGTTGTTCGTCGATTGCTAGGAGTGCACCAAGCTTACTTTTGGCAACCGCCACGGCTGTATCCGAGCCCTTCAGCCTTGCACTCATAGGCATAGGTTTAGTAGGAATAGGTTTCAGCCGTAAACAAAAAGCAGCATAAATACAAAATACTGAGAATTTTACGAACCCGTCCTTGTGATGGGTTTTTTTTTAATGATCGCCCAATGTTGATGGCGACTATAAAGCGAGTACTCAACTTTAACAAACTAAAATAAAAGGTGGTGGTTCAAAATTAAGCGAGCGTTTGTGGCATAAAGCACTTACACAATTTTGAACGTTGTATGACTCCTTATGCTGTTAAGGAGAAATAAGTTTAACAACTCTGCCTATTCTTCAATAACACCATGGCCTTTTTTAATTGCAATGAACTGATAAATTCCACCTATGGCGTAAGGTATTAAAAAAAAGAAAAATAAAACGAAGGTTAAAAATAGGTACGCACTGAGATCATCAACGTTCTCTTTGTCATATACGAGGAATGCGATCAATGGAATAAATGAAGCTGATATAATAATAAAAAGAATGGAAACCATACCGCTTGGCCTGTTAGCAAGGCTTTGACACCAGCTTATAATTGAAAAAAGCACACTGAAAAGTACAAAGACCAACGGTATAAAAATAATAATAAACGTGTATAGCTTCTTACCTGAATAATCTAAATCAATGTTGCCTATCTTTGCAGTAAAGAAAATATAAGCGATAGAAAAGCTTATCACCGTGCTTACAAGGGTAGAGCTAAAAATATTACTTTTCATTGGAAAGCCCTAAAATAATTCTTCTTCAATAAAAAATGACTGAATACGCCATCCCGTTTTAATTTTAAAGAAAGTGAATTGAATTTTAATGGGCATTCGTTCATACACGACTAAATAATTTGTTCTGACTACAGAATTTCCCAACATCACTGTATCTAGTTTTTCGATAACTTGAATGTTCCCCGAAATACTAACTATCTTCTTAATTGCTTTTTTCAACCCTTCAATTTGATCACCATTCGTTTTCAAATACGGGTTGGACCGGTAAATCGAGTCAATAGCTTTGTCAATCTCATTGTTTTGAAAGTGTCCAAAAAACGAACTTATTTCAGATTCATATTTAAAGTCGCTTTCCTCACTGATGGTGGCACCGGAAAGCAAAAGAAGAAATATTGTTAAAACAAATGCTCTCATACTCATATTATTTTCTAACCTAATTAAATTGTCTGATACAAAGTGTAAATCACATAAAACGCAACCGATACACCACCGAGTACTATTACGGTCAATTCCTTTTTGCTTATCATCATGACTCGTGAAAAATACTGGTTGGTATTATTAGCATTCCTGAATAAACGATTAATTAATAAAATAGGAACGCATGTAAAAAATTGTAGCAATCCAATCGTTTCTCCTGCCATTTCAGATAAAATAAAAAATAGACATAGAAACGTCAACGTTGCCGCATAAACGTTACTAAACTTAGGCAGCGCTTCCTTAGCAGCCTGTCGTAAAAAGGGAAAAACAAACAATGGATATAAAATTGATTTTATTACCCACTCCAACTGATGAGGTTTTCCAGAGTTTACACTTAGATTTTTATAAATAAAAAAAATGTTATACAAGCCTAGCGTGGAAAAAGACAATAATGCTAATCTCAAACTTCCTTCAACATGATATTTCATTCATATTCCAAAAATTAAAAAGTGCTCTTAATGCTGCCCCAAGTTTAAGAAATGCAGGAGAATATTACATCACCCTGTTCCATGCAACAGGATGTGCTTACTCCCAAATATCAGTTTTTGCTTCAGCACCTGTAAGTTTGTCCTGAACGCCCGCTACTATTGCGGGCAGTACCACGGTGTATCGAATAACGTTTTTAAATAGTAAGAAGCCCCAACATCAGGTGAATCATTTAAGGTTTTTATATTCACCTAGTTGTGTACTCGGCATCTCCCCCCCTGCGAGCGCCAAGCCATTCTTTAACTTCAATAGGAAATGACGAGTGTGACTTTGCGTACATTTGTTGAGAAAGCATTGAAATGCTATGTTTACCTAATTCTTTTTCCATTTGAAGTTGGGCTTTTCGCATGACGGTATGAATCCCACACATCCCCTTGCATGCCCACATTGGAACTTCATTTGAAAAAACATCCATACGTTGGCGAATTTCTTTACAGTCAAAAATGGACTTTTCACCGTCGATCGCTCGAATAACATCTAATACACTGATATCATTCGGTTTCTTTGCCAACTTAAAACCTCCCTTTCGTCCTTCCGAACAAGTAAACCAGTTTACCTATCAGATTTTGACGAGAATAAGCCTACTTATATAAAGTTATGGGCAACGTGGTGCAAACCGTGTATCGAGCAAATGCCTCATTTTCAAAGTCTTCAAGACAAATATGGAGACAAAATCAATATATTGGCTGTGAATATCAATATAAATGAGAGTGTGAAATATTTTGAAGATGTGGTCACTAAAAACGGGCTATCAATGCTGGTTCTTTTAGATCAAAAAGGGAAGTTAAGCGAGGCTCTTGGTTTGGTGGGTACTCCATTTAGCGTGCTCATAAATACAGATAACGATATCGTTTACACGACACATGAATCGAGTACTGTACTTGATACATTTGTTGACAAATTGGCAGGTGAAAGCAAGCTCGCAAGTAAGAGCAGTAAAATAATCACAGTCGAGGAAAAGGCAAGCATTATTGAGCCTTGGATGGAAGGAAATCATACTTTTTTTACTGCTACGTGGTGTGATCTACGATATAAACATCCCGTTTAACATCGATGAAAATGGCGTGCTATTTACTCCTTTCAATTTTGTGTAGTTATGTCTGCGTGCGGCTCACCGATGGGCAGCTAATCAATTATCTAGGGCAGCAATTGCCGCTAAAAATTCCGAAATAATTTAGTAGCAATTAACAAAACTTTGATATACGTCCATGTTTTTCTTTCCAAACTATGTAACTATGATTTTCTATTGTTAATGCTACAGTATTTTTCTTCAGCATTTAAAAAGATAAGAAAGGAGTACACGATGTTAAAAACTATCCCTGAATTATTACATGACGCTGCTGCACATGTGAGATGCGTTAGCGCAAGCATTGCAGCGGAGGAATTAAAAGAAAATCACGGTTTACTCATAGACGTTCGAGAACCATCAGAGCACTTAGCGAAAGCTGCTGTTGGAGCGATTAATATTCCACGCGGTTTGTTGGAAATGAAACTCATGGAAATTGAGAAGGATCCGCTTAAAGCTATCTACTTGCATTGCGCAACTTCAGCAAGAGCAATACTGAGTGCTGAACAACTTGCGAGAGTAGGCTATCAAAAAGTTAGCGTGATTACCTGCGATGTCGATACGATCCAAAAAAGTCGCGATTAAAATACGAGGTGTTTTACCTTTCATTTTGAATAATTGAGTACGCTTACCAAAGGACACAAACCTCATGCAGGATTTACCGCATCAATATCACGTTCAGGCACAAGGCAAGCCAGGTGAAAACCTAGACGTATGTGTTGAAAATGTGCCTAAATTAACGGTAGCACCGCCAGCACAGTTCGGCGGCCCAGGAGACGAGTGGTCGCCCGAAGATTTGTTTATGGCTTCAATTGCAAGTTGCTTTATTTTGTCATTCAGAGCAATTGCGAAAGCCTCTAAATTCAACTGGTCATCTATTCAATGCGACTCAACGGGAACGTTGGAAAGAGTAGAAGGCAAAACGCGTTTTACTAAAATTATCACTAAGGCCAGCTTGGTTATACCGTCTACTGAAACCATCGAAAATGCCGAGCGCCTGTTGCATAGGGCAGAGCAAAGTTGCTTGGTTGTGAATTCGCTATCATCGGAGTCGGAACTACAATGTGAGGTTAGTTTCCCCAAACAATGAGTTTAGGGAAGGAATGTGTCAGGTTTTTGCTTATGATGCCAATGCCTTTCTAAAACGCAACTTGTAAATGAGCTTAATGACAAGTTCAACGCATTGATTGACTAGATGCATAGCCGAAAAGACCAGCTTTTCGGCTTAACTTTATGTTCTTTAGACTATTGGTACTTCTTAAACCAAGCCAAAATATTCTCAACTTTGCCCACTAAGCGCGACGGTCTGCCCGCTATTCCGTGGGACGAGCCGGGCACTTTAACCAGCACGGTATCCACTTTTAAAAGCTTCAGCGCCTGATAATATTGCTCTGTTTCAGACATCGGTGTGCGCTTATCTTCCACTCCAGTTATCAACATCGTGGGTGTTTTCACATTACCCACCAAAGATAAGGGGGAACGCTCCCAATAATGCTCAACTTCTTCCCAAGGCATCCCTGGAAATTGATAAGGGATTTGGTACATGCCGCTGTCGGCAGTTAGCACTTTTGACAGCCAGTTGATAACGGGTTTAGCAACCACAGCCGCTTTAAATCTGTCAGTTAATCCGATGGCATAAGCGGTAGCAATACCGCCAGCAGAGCCGCCTGTAATGTAGAGTCTTTCTGGGTCAACTAAACCTTTTTCAATGAGCGTATCGACTCCCGAAATATGGTCAGAGAAATCGTATTTCGACGAGTATTTATTTTGCAGTAACAGTGCGAAGCGCTCACCGTAACCCGTGCTTCCTCTGTGGTTGTCATAAAACACAATATACCCTTCAGCAGCCATGCGCTGTAGCTCAGCCGAAAAGTGCGGCCCATACGCTAAGTGAGGACCACCGTGTATTTCAGTAATGAGCGGATATTTTTTAGTGCCGTCATAGTCTGGGGGCAAAATGTACCAACCCTGAATTTCTTCACCATCAATTGACGACTTATAGGTAAACTCGTTCATAGCACCTAAGGTTTTATGACCCAATAGATCTTCATTCAATTGAGTCAGCTGCTTTTGTTTTTTGCCTTTTTGAACATAAATATCGGCAGGGCGGTCGTGCCTTCCTTTAGTGAATGCAAATGTCCCATCGGCATAATCAAATGTGCCGCTAGTGTAAGGTCTGCCGAGTGTTGTGCCGCCTAAGCCTGAAGTGACCTTGCTATGTTTTGCCCCAGAAAGTGTAACGTAATCAATTTGCGTAACGCCTCGGAGCATCTGCTGATAGTAAATCCCGGAGTTGTCCTTCCAATGGAAATTAGACAATGAGTTATCTACATCGCTTGATAAATTCCGGTCGTTTTCGCCATTTGCATCCATTACATGCAAATAAGTATTTCGATATGCTAGCTTTTTATCATCTCGTTTTGCATAGGCAATGTATTTGCCGTTGGGAGACACCGTTGGATTGTTTTCACTACCAGCAGCATTGGTTAATTGAGTGAATTTTCCATTCAAATCGACGGCAAAAATGTCAGATTCCCCTGGCTCATATTCCCAATTGTCTGAACGATTGGCTGAAAAATAGATTTGTTGACTGTCTGCCGCCCAACTCAGTGCACCATTATGATGATAGTTGCCGGATGACAACTGTCTGGCGGTGCCGCCTTCGGCTGGAACAATGAAGATTTGTGTAAATGCTGGGTCCAACACACCTCGACCATCTGCCTGATACCTTGCTTTGGTGATATATTCGAAAGGCTCGGACCACGCTGCCCCTTTCGGTTTGTCCGGCATGTTTACTTTGAAAGGTTTTTCATCTGATTTGACACTCATGCTAAAAGCGATTGTTTTACCATCAGGTGCCCAAGATACCGACGATGGCGAAGATGGAATATTAGTGATTAGGGCTGTTTGCCCAGTATCCATCCAGCGTACATATAGCTGTGGTTTACCTTCCGAATTTGAAACAAAGGCTAAACGTTTTCCGTCTGGAGACCAGCGCGGAGAATAGTGATTCTTTTTTGATGAAACAATAGGGCGGTGGCTTTCACCATTAGCATCAACAATCCATAGACTGGAGCGAGTGCTGTCGGTCATAATGTCGTTGGAGCGTCGCACGTAAACAATGTTTTTACCATTCGGTGATACTTGCGGGTCAGCTGCATACTCAAGTTCAAAAATATCCTCAGCTTGGAAGTGAGGATGTGCTATTCCCTGCGCTTGTTCTTTAGCACTAGACACTGGTGCCGCAGGGTCTGTCTCTCTAGTTTGTGAAGCGTTTATTTGAAAGGCAGAGCTCAAAAGGAGTGTGCTCGTTAGCACGGAAGTTGCTAAAAGTGTGCGTGACTTCTTTCCAGAATGCGCTGTAGATTTAGTTGTTGTACTTTGCTTCATTATTACTCCTAAAGTATTTATACGGATGCGAGCGGCTTATACGCGCATTTCTGACATGCCGTTTACTATTTATTCTTTTTCTCCTAAACCATAAATGATCACAGATTCAGTGCCAACTATTATTGATAAATTAATGCCTGCCTACGGTGAATACGATTCGTTCAAGACCCCATCTTTCTCGCGTCCTCCCTGTCTTTCTTGCGTCCTCCCTGCCTTTCTTGCGTCCTTCCTGTCTTTCTTGCGAAGGCAAGAATCTCCCTGATGACGACGAGTGGGATATGTTGCCTTCGCAAAGTCGACGAGTGGAATATGTTGCTTAAGCGAACAATATTATGCCTACGGCAGTAAAACACTATATTCATCTAATATTCGCGAATACAGTTGAGTTGGTATACGCTTGTGTCTATTGTGCTGAATGCCGAGAATCATGGTGAAGATCTTGAGCATTAGCGGCCAGCAACAACATTTTGTAAGATTAACTGCTATTACGTTATTGAGAGCAGGTTTGTTTTTGTGTGCATAGAGAGAAAGAAAGTAATGAAAATAACCCATTTTGCTACGCTGTGTTTAACCCTATCGTCGTTAACTATATTTCCCCATTTTTCGTTTGCACAAAACCATGCAACGCCTGCAGATTTGAGCGGCATGCTTGTTGTCGTTAATAAATCAGATAACTCAATCAGCTTGATAGATGCCGCTGAACACAAAATTATCAATACCTTACCGACTGGGAAAGGACCACACGAGCTGATCGTCAGTGACGATGGAAAGTGGGCTGTGAGTACTGATTTTGTTGGCGGTAACAGCCTAACGGTTTTTGATTTATCAATCCAAAAAGTTTCAAGAACAATCAATCTTGAAAAGTATCCTGGCCCTCACGGAATTAAGTTTTTAAAAGACCAAAAACGAGTTGCTTTTACTTCAGGTAAGAGCCAAAACTTAGTTATCGCTAATATTCATAGCGGCGAAATTGAAGCGGCTATCAATACGCAGCAGCAAACAACTCATATGGTAGCAATAAGCGGCAAAGAAGATTTTGCGTTCACCACCAATATTCGCTCAAACAGTATTTCTAAAATATCTTTGGCGAACATGAGTTTGCTCAAGCAAATCAATACCGAGGCAATGCCTGAAGCGATTAATATCACCAATGACGGTAAACAAATCTGGTATGGCGCGAATGAAAAAGGGCTTGTTAGTGTGATCGATGCTGAAACCGAAGCACAGTTGGCTCAGTTCGACGGCTTTAGTTTTCCTTATCGCGTGCTTTTTTCACATTCTGAAAAAATAGCAATGGTGCCTGATTTTCAGCTTCATGAAGTGCGCTTTTTTGATACTAAAACCTTCAAAGAGTTAGGTAAACTTACCTTGGAAGAGGGAGCTGGACCTCAGGGAATTACCTTACATCCAACGCTCGAAATTGCATTTTTGTCTCTAAATTTGAAAAACAAAATAGTGGCTATTGATATTATGTCGCGAGAGATTATTGCAGAGTATCCAACGGGCCAAAACCCGGATGGCGTTGGCTTTGTTTCGACTTTGAGTAAATAAGCAACAGTGACAAGCAAGCAAATAACATCATAAGCAGACTCTGTCAGATGTAACGGAGTCTAGTTAACCCATGAATGTAACTCATCAGTGCAGTAATAAATGAAACAATAATGATTCAATCGAATCATAAAATTAAACGTAGCGTAAAATATTCAGTCGTTATTTAAACAGAGAGCCGTCGAGATGTCCGAAGTAGAATCACCGCGCCTTACCAAATATCACATTGCCGTCGCGCAGAATGCTTCTGGGCGCAGCTTGAATGTTCCTATTTATAAGATTTCAGATAATCTCCCAGGGCCGAGTGTTTACATTCAAAGCTCTATTCATGGCGCTGAAGTGCAGGGCAACGTGGTAATTTACCATTTGCTGCAAGCGCTAAAAAGTACAAAAATTCACGGTGAAATTGTACTTGTACCAAACTGCAATCCAGTAGGAACCAACATAAAAGCGGGTGAATACACCATGGGGCGCTTTGATCCTGTCAACGGGACGAATTGGAATCGCGGCTACTTTTATGACGAACAGCAAGTCAGAGATTTTGCCGGCTCTGTAGATGAAGAAGCATCTCTTGATACAATTAAAACTGAGTTCAAAAGCCTACTGCGTGCATCAATTACAGCTAAGCTTGAGCAGCCTTGGGGCTTAGGCTTGGCGCAACAGCTCAATCTTACTCTTCAGAAGTTAGCCGTGAATGCAGATATTGTGCTCGACCTGCACAACGGACCAGTGTCTACACGTCACGTGTATATTCCTGAATATGCTAAACATGCGGCACATCAGTTCTCGATACCGCACTGTATTTTTATTCCCAATGTGTTTGCCGGCGCGTTAGACGAGGCCTGCTTCTGCACGTGGTGGTCGCTGCAAGATCGATTACAGGAGCGGTTTGGTCGCGACTTTCAGTTTGGTGTTGAAGCGTTTACCTTAGAAATGGGCAGTCAGGAGGTTATTGACTTTGCGGAGGGCGAGAAAGACGCACAAGGTATCCTCGGTTACCTAGCCAGCAAAGGTGTTTTAGATAATAAACAATTTCAACCAGCAAAAATGCAGCGTTTAGGTGTCTCACTGGCCAACTACAAAACCTTGTTTACAAATTTTGGCGGCATGGTTGAGTATTGTGTAAAGCCGGGTCAAAAAGTAATGCATGGCGACGTGATGGCGCGGGTGTTGAATATCGATCATTTAGAGGACGAAAAAGCGGTTCATGAGGTTTTAGCGCCGTGCGACTTAATCCCGATGCTGCATTTTCCATCTGCTTCAGTGCTTAGCGGAACCCAGCTTTATAAATGTTTTACCAATTATGTGGAGTTATAACACTGTTGTGTTGGAATTGATTTTGGTGATAGTCATATAACAATTTGTGTGACTCGCCAGCGTCATTTCATCGTGTTACTTTTTTATTCATTTTCAAAAGGAGAATTCGAATGTCAAAATCTAAACAGTTATTCAGCACCATATCCTCTGATGGAGAATTATCATTCTCGCTAGCAGAAGTTGATGTACCTACACCGAAGCCTCACGAAGTTGTCGTTAAAATGGAAGCCGCGCCTATCAACCCATCAGATATGTGGCCAATGTTTGGTCCTGCTGACTTGCGTACTGCGAGCTTTTCTGAAGACGGTAAAACGCTCAAAGCAAAATTGCACGACGGCATGCTATCGCGAGTTAAGTCTCGTATAGACCAGACATTACCGGTCGGCAATGAAGGTGCTGGTACCGTTATCGCAGCCGGTGATAGCCCACAAGCGCAATCACTAATGGGCAAGACAGTTGCCGTACTCTCTGGCGCTACCTACGCCGAACATTGCTGTGTGCCAGTGCAAGCATGTATCGTACATAACGAGGGCACCACTGCCAAACAAGCTGCATCTTCTTTTGTGAACCCGCTTACTGCACTCAGTATGGTTGAGACCATGCGCCTCGAAGGACATAAAGCACTTGTGCATACAGCTGCGGCTTCGAGTTTAGGCATCATGCTGAATAAAATCTGTATTGAGGCTGGCGTTGATTTGGTAAATATCGTGCGTAAGCAAGAACAGGTTGATTTATTGAAAGGCTTAGGCGCGAAGCATGTGCTTAATTCAAGTGACGAGAATTTTAAGAAAGATCTATACAAAGCTATCGAAGCAACCGGCGCAACCTTAGCATTCGACGCTATTGGTGGCGGCACTTTAGTGAGCGATATTTTAACCGCAATGGAAGCTGTCGGCAGCAAAGATGCGACAGGATTTAATACCTACGGTTCTGCAGAAAACAAACAAGTGTATATTTACGGTGGCTTGGACTTTTCACCTACCACATTAAACCGTGCCTATGGCATGACGTGGGGCATTGGCGGTTGGTTATTAATGCGCTTCTTAGGTAAGCTTGATGTTAAGCAGGTATTAGCGATGCACAAACGTGTGGCTGATGAAATAAATACAACCTTTGTATTAGATTTCAGTGACGAAATTAGTTTAGAAGAAGCAATGCAGCCTGCAAATATTGCGCGTTACTTCGCAAAGAAAACGGGTGAAAAATTCCTGATCAATCCATCTAAATAAGCATTATTACTGAGCATACTCTCAAGGGCTTCACTTCATTGGTGAAGCCCTTGCTTGCACGAGCTATGAGATTGTAAACTAAGACAATGTGACCGTGATGAGCCTTGAATCAAACGCCTTTTTTAGATGCAAAGAAAGTTAAGCACGTTAACGATTTAATTTAGTTGAATGCGCTCTGCTCAATGCCTATCGCGGCCGCTTTCTTAAAAGCCGGACGAGCCTGAAGGCGAGCCAAGTAAGCTTTTACTTGCGGTGTATATTTATGATCTAAGTTCAACGATTGGCCTAAATGCAGTGCATACCCTACGGCGATATCGGCAATCGTGAAACGGTCATCACACAGAAATTCTCGCGATTCCATATGCGCATCCAAGCGGCGTAAACGAGCGATAAACCAAGCCGCATAGTCTTCCACGGCCTGCGGTAGTTTGCGTTCGCCCTGCTCTAGTCGGCTGTAGCGCAGCACAATAGTCTGTGGGAATGTTAGCGTGGCATCACTGTGATAAAGCCAATTTAAATAGTCGCCGTATTCGGCATGTTCCGGCTTTAGGCCAAATTCATGTTTATCGTACTTTTCAACCAGATAATGGCAGATACCGGTGGATTCGGTCATGGTGGTTTCGCCATCTTGAAAAAATGGAACGGTTCCCAATGAATTTATCCCTAAGAATTCCTTCTTGAAAAAGCGTGGTGGGAAGGGCAACGTTTCAACTTCATAGCTTAATTGCATCTCTTCCATTGCCCATAGTGGACGAAGAGATCGCGCGTTATGACAGTGCCAGAGTTTCATTTTCATATAGATTGTCCGCATTACTTGGTTGTTAAGGCCTAAGTTAAGCCTTAAATTTATCGAAGAAATTAATGATAGTTTGTGAGATTATGTTGATTAGTCAAGGGGTATATCATCATTACAAGGATTTCGTATGAAGCTTCAATCACTCGCCAATGGCGCATCGTTACTTTTTTTAATCACTTTCCAACCTTATTTAAGTGCACAAGAAAATGCGCAAGAAAACAAATTGCCCTGCGATATTGTTGAAGAAGAGGTTCTAGAGAATTCGCCTCAAGATACCGTTGAGTTAATCACCTCTTTCAATCCCGCAAAGCCTGTTGAAAGAGTCAGTCCGCGTTACCCTGAGAGCGCCGCTCGTTCTCGAGCAGAGGGTTGGGTGCAAATGAGTTATGTGATTGACAAGAATGGTGATGTTCAAGACCCGATGATTGAGGATTTTGGTGGTCACAGAGCATTTAAACGCTCGGCCTTGATGGCAATAAAAAAATGGAAATTTGCGCCGGCAATGAAAGACGGTAAGGCAACGGAGCAATGTCATCAATCAGTGCAATTTGACTTTACAATGGGCGACATTAATGGTGCTAGCAGGCGTTTCATTAACAAATACAAAAAAGCAGATGCGCTGATACAGTCACAAGAATATGCCGCGGCACAAACGCTTCTCGATGCGCTGCATAACGACAAAAATCAAAACCGATATGAAAACGCCTGGCTATGGAATATCGACGCTAACTTAGCGGGTAAACTGGGTGATAAGCATCGCGAAATGAAAAGCATTCATCGGACTTTAGCGAGTAGCAAAAGTCATAGTGCTGATAGTAAAACATTTGACGATAGCTATATCGGTATATTACACCGACGTTTATTTTTACTGCAGGCGCAGTCTAGTCTTTTCGGCGCTGCACTAAGCACATTAGAGGATATCAAAGCATTGCCAGATGCAGACTCTCTGCTTGAATCGCTTGAGCTCACGACAACGAAACTTAATGAATATTTAGCCTCAGAGCAACACCTTTTTGTAGAGGTCGAATTAGAAGATTCTGGCGAGTATTTTCACAAATTAGCGCGCAATAAATTTGCGTTTGCTAATATTCAAGGGCAAGTAGACACAGTAGAGGTGCGCTGTAAAATGCGCAGAGAAAAATTTACCGTTGCCGAAGACTTTATTTGGACTATCCCAGATGCTTGGGGAGAATGCCAGGTGGTGGTGCAAGGCGATACTGAAACTAAATTCGATCTGGTGGAAGTGAGTGCAATCTAAAAAAAGACCTCAAAAACGCCGATATGCTAAAGCCCTAGTACAATTATGGTGATCGCGAAGGCGCCATCTAAGCTCAGCTTGCCTCAACATAATCCGGGTGTCAGGACTGTGCTTGAATTTCTTGTTCTGAAGTTCCCAGGCATCGCAATTGATGTTTGGCAGCAACGCATGGCTGACGGCAAGGTGCATTGGCATGACGGTTCGTTGATTGACGCACAAACTGCTTTTGCCGCGCAGCAACGCGTTTATTATTATCGTGAAGTTGAAAGTGAGCCTGTAATCCCATTTGAAGAAGAACTGATTTTTCAGGACGAGTTGATCTTAGTGGCCTACAAGCCACACTTTCTGCCTGTGACACCGGGTGGAAAGTATATAGAAGAATGCCTGCAAAATCGCTTACGCCATAAAACGGGCAATAACAATTTGCAGGCAGTGCATCGTATTGATAAGGGCACCGCTGGCTTGGTGTTATTTTCGGTTAATCCCGATTCACGTCAGCAATACCATCATTTATTCGAAGCGCATCTAGTCAATAAAACCTATCAGGCTATCGCTAGTACTATCAACAAGGCGCCATTGCCCAACCAGCAGTGGGAAATCAAAAATCGTTTAGAAAAAAGCGAACCCAGATTTTTGATGCGTATTGCAGAAGGAAAGGCTAATAGTCATTCTCGTATTCGCTGCCTGCAAACTACACCAGAAAAATCCTTATTTGAGCTGAACCCAATAACTGGCAAAACCCACCAACTGCGTTTGCACATGCAAAGCCTTGGCTGGCCTTTGATGAACGATAATTACTATCCTGAGTTGCAAGCAAGTAAGCCAGACGATTTCAGCAAGCCGCTGCAATTATTAGCACAAAAACTACAGTTTACTGATCCAGTGACACAGCAGCTAAGAAGCTTTTCCAGTAACACTGAACTTAAGCTTGATTAGCTGAAACTTGATCAAAAAATCGTGTCGTTGTGGATGATGAAGACATTGTTAAGCAGTGCTTCACATATCCTTCGGATAAACGACGTTTTCAGGGTACTTAGCGGTGACCGTAGAATAAAAACGATAGACCTTTTGCATATCGTCTTCGAAGTCACCCTCACTCAAAAATACAGGGCCGAACACGACACGCTTGCGCGCAAAGTCAAAGCCAACCAATACTACATGTGCTTTCGCTTGGTGCGCAATTGCTAAAAACCCAGTTTTCCAAGGGAATTTAGGCGAACGAGTGCCCTCTGGAGCAACGGCTAAAATCATCTTGTCTTGAGAATCAAATTGCTTCACCACTTCGCCTACCACGCCCCGCGCTGACTTCCTATTGACGGGTATTCCACCAATCAACTCAAGTAATTGTTTAACGACGGGCACAAAAATACTGTGCTTTCCTAAAAAGCGAATTTTAATGCGCAATGCAAACAGCAGCGCAACGCCTAAAAAGAAATCCCAATTTGAAGTGTGTGGCGCAACGGCCAAAACGAGCTTTGGGTGCTGAGGGAGTTCGCCTTCCAATTTCCAGCCTGTGATGCTGAGTATGGTATCGCCTAGCCATCCTGTGAACTTATTACCGCCTGCAGGTGGACTGTTTGGCGTCTCAATTACCGATCTATTACTCACTGCAATTACCCGCATAAAAGCCACCGCAATAACCATTGCCTCTGGGTAATTCAACGTGTACTTCTCTCAACTGCATAAATCTGAGTTCTCACTTTTTTACATTGCACCATCATAGTGAGTTAACTTTGTATTAACAACTTTTTAAATCGCTTGCTTGTGTGCAATACCCATAGGTAACATGTTGTCATGCGTATCAATATATGTTTCAAACAAGCAGGGAATTTCATCTCAATGAGCAGCATGACCACAACGGCCAACCAATTATTGCTAGGTGATTGCTTAGAAAAAATGAATGAAATTGCTGATTCGTCAGTCGATTTGATTTATTTAGACCCTCCATTCTTTACTGAGCGTAAACATAGGTTGAAAAACCGTCAGCGCACCCAAGAATTCAGCTTTGATGATATTTGGAAGCAAGAGTCGAGTTATGCTGAATTTTTGCACTCGCGTATTCAAAAAATGCGAGAGCTATTGAAGGACACTGGCAGCATCTTTGTGCACTGCGACAAAATGGCTAATCATATTGTGCGAGGTGTACTGGATGATGTTTTTGGCTCAGAGCATTTTCAATCTGAAATTATATGGCAATACAAGCGTTGGTCGAATGCGAAGAAAGGGCTGTTGCCAAGTCATCAGAACATCTACTTTTATAGCAAAACGAAGGACTTCAGCTTCAACAAGGTTTTTATGCCATATTCTGAAGCGACCAATCTTGATCAGATTCTGCAACGACGCACTCGCGATAAGCATAATAAATCTATCTATGCCCGCGATGCAGAGGGCAATATTCAGCAAGCAGATGCGAAGCAGGGAGTGCCTTTGAGTGATGTTTGGGATATTCCTTATTTGAACCCCAAGGCGAGGGAGCGAGTAGGTTATCCAACACAAAAACCGTTACTGCTGTTGGAGCGCATCATTGAATTAGTCACGAATGAAAATGATCTTGTTCTCGATCCTTTTTGCGGTAGCGGCACAACTTGTGTCGCTGCAAGTTTAACCAATAGGAAATACATTGGCATCGACGAGTCAGATGACGCAATTCAGTTGTCGCAGTCGAGATTAGATAAGCCCATTAAAACCGAATCTCACTTATTGAACAAAGGCAGAAAAGCTTTCGAAAATGCAAATGTAGCAGCCTTACAATGCTTAGCCGGAATTGACTATAATCCTGTGCATAGGAATCAGGGTATCGATGCAATATTAGTAGAACATCATCAAGGTGCACCGGTGCTGGTTAAGATACAAAAGCAGACCGAAACGCTGGCGCAAGCAAGAGAGCTACTGCGCAATGCAATGAACGTCAAAGCGTCAAAAATGGGCTTTCTTATTCAAACTCAGCTTGCACAAGGTGGTAAAACTTCTGGCAGTCCACTTGATTTATATGACAAACATGAAGGCCTTACTATTCATGTATTAGAAACAATGGCGCTGCGCTTTAAACGCAGCATTAGTAGTTCAGCGAACAGTGGCTCATGTTGAGCATTTGACCGCCAGTAATCCGTATTATTTACCGCAAGCTGCTTAGGCACACATGATAACTTTAACACGCAGCCAAAACGCTTCTGATTGAGCTAGTCATCATTCATTCGTACAGCAAGCACATCTTGTTTTACGCCATGTAAAACCGCATTTGCGGTAGAACCAAGTAGCGCTTTAATACCGCTTCTACCGTGGGTACCAATTATAATCAGGTCGGCGTGCAACTCATTCGCCATTGTTTTTATTTCATCCGAAATATCGCCAGTTTTAACATGCACGTTCTTTTTGTTGATGCCAAACTTATCTGCAATTCCCTCCAACTTTTTTCTAGCATCATCGACTGCTTCAGAATCAGTCATTGCATTGTATTCGCCACCGTATAGTAATGGCTGAAGATAAACTATCGGCATTGTCACATATACTAAGCTGAGGTCTGCAGGCGATTCACATACGGCCATTGCTCGCTGAAGCACGTGTTCATACTCAGCATTCAAATCTACTGCGACGATAATTTTCTTGTAAATACTCATAATGTGGGCACCGTTTTAGTTTGATATATGCATTTCTAAATCCAAGCTAACATATCAATAGTAGATAATGATTGACTCAAGTCAAACAAACGTACCTAGCTCTAGCGATGAAAACATAATTTAAACCAGCTTTTGCATTAAGCAAAAACGTCAATCATGTACTAAGCTATTGCTACACCGTAATAAATTCTGTGCTTTCTGTGCCGTGCCGGCTACTGTGCCAGAAAAAAGCATATGTGATCTCATTACGTTGGCTCTCATACCTACTACTACATGCACAAAGAAGGAGTGTTTATGACTATCAAAAATTGGGCGAGCGCAAAGTATCAAGGGCTGGGAAAAGAAGGTAAGGGCTTGGTATCTACTCAGTCCGGCGCATTTCATGATCAGCCGTATGGTTTCAACACGCGTTTTGATGACAAGAAAGGGACGAACCCAGAAGAGCAGATTGCCGCCGCTCACGCCAGTTGCTTCACCATGGCATTATCGTTTGGTTTAGCAGAAAAAGGTTTGAAAACAGGTGAGTTGGATACCAAGGCAACGGTTAGTTTAGATAAAGACGGCGATGGGTTTTCGGTGACGAAATCAGAGTTAGTCCTGACGGCGAAGGTTGCTGGGATTGACGAAGCCGATTTTGCTGCCGCTGCTAAAGATGCTAAGCAAAACTGCCCAATTTCAAAGCTATTAAATTGCGAGATTAGTTTAACAATTGAAAGTTTTGAAACTCTTTAAATAATAACGATGAAAGTGATATTACAGTAAATTAAAAGTGAGTCATTGCTGAACAGTAATGACTCACCACATGATGTAAACCAAAGCGGCTTTTCAAGCTTCCAAAGCCTCGGCTCAAAACGCTATCTCATTGTCAGTCATTTTTATGTTCTACTATTAGTCTTTATAAGTGTTAATTTCTAAAAAAGTTAGCAATACTAAGCGAATAACAGCTCACTTCAAATAAGTAAAGACATGCTTTTTTGTCATCTGCGCTAGTGCCAAAGGATTAGACTATGCCAATACTCAAGACCCCATTAGAACGCTTTGAAAATCTAACTGAATACCCGTTTAACGCAAATTATTGCAACGTGAGTGCCGATGAGAGCGAGCTGCAAATGCACTACGTGGATGAGGGTGACAAGGATTCGCCAGTTATACTGATGCTGCACGGCGAACCCACATGGAGTTACTTATACCGCAACATGGTAAACCACGCAGTCGAAAGCGGGTTTAGAGTGATTGTTCCTGATTTAATTGGCTTTGGCAAGTCAGATAAATTCGACAATAAAGCTCCCTATACTTATGCAAACTTCATTCAATGGATAACGAACTTCATCAAAAAATTGGCGCTCAAAAATATCAATCTGGTTTGCCAAGATTGGGGAGGCTTGATTGGATTGCGAGTCTTAGCGGCTGAATCAGAATTGTTCAAAAACCTAGTCGTCGCGAATACGTTTCTGCCAACGGGTGAGGAGCCGATGAATGAAGCCTTTAATAATTGGCAAACATTTTCTCAAACAGTTGACGTATTCCCAGTAAGTCAGATTGTTCAGCGAGGTTGCACAAGAGAGTTATCTGAGGCCGAGCGCTATGCCTACGATGCGCCGTTTCCGGACGAATCTTATAAGTGGGGCGTGAGGCAGTTCCCATTATTGGTGCCCACAAGCACTGACAATCCCGAATCAAGCAACAACAAGCAAGCTTGGCTTGTACTGAAATCATTGTCACTGCCTGTTCTGACAGTTTTTGGCGATTCAGATCCCATTACCAAAGGTGCTGATAAGGCTTTTCAACGAATGATGAAGGGTTGTGAGGGGCAACAGCACGCAGTGTTGAAGAACGTCGCGCACTTTATTCAGGAAGATGCGTCACAGCAGCTGATAGAAAACGCTGTTACGTTTTTCCGCGCCAATAGTTAGCTACATTTATTAGTAATCAGTGGTAAGATTCATGCCACTGACCGGCGAGTATCATTGGTTCACATATTTAATAAACTTTATTCTTATACTACAAGGCATCGAAGTGCAAAAAGCGGCAATTTTTGTTGATGTACAAAACATCTATTACACGAGCAAACACACCTTTTCGCGTTCGTTTAACTATCGGCATTTTTGGCAATCAATAGCAAAAGATTATGAAATTGTCGATGCTATCGCCTATGCGATTGATCGTGGCGATGCTCAGCAACAAAAGTTTCAAAGTGCACTGCGTCATATTGGCTTTGAGGTAAAGCTTAAGCCTTTTATTCAACGCTCAGATGGTTCTGCAAAAGGTGATTGGGATGTGGGTATTACAATTGATGTACTCGAGGCTGCGCCCTATGTTGACACGATTATCCTATTATCGGGCGACGGTGACTTTGATCGCTTACTTACAAAAGTACGTCAAGAGCATAACTGTAAAACGGTCGTGTTTGGCGTGCTGAACTTAACCGCTAACTCCTTAATTAATGCAAGCTCTGAGTTTATCGATATAGATAGTAGGTGGTTGTTATAAAATCTTTTATAATAATGCCTGTTTTAGTACTCTAATCATATTTTTTATTTGAGGCGCACCATCAAACAACTTCCTGAAATACAGCAGCGCATAGATATGGATCTTCTTCGTCGTTCCATGACGGGGATTGTAGTCTATGCTGTTTTGCTACCTGCGGTATTCTGGCCTTTTGACTTTCATTTAACTGAGCCTGAATTAACCCGCAAGTTTGCGTTGAGTATGCTTGCCATAAGCATGGTTAGGCTAGTGCATTGGTTCTTTACTGAGCGCCTGTATCGTTACTCACCAGCTCTTTGGCGTAATTGTTTCACCGTATTTTCTCTCAGTCATGCAAGTGTACTCAGTCTTTTCTTTGCTATGGCAATGTTTGATGAGCGCTTTGAGCCTATTCTGCATATTACTATGCTGGCAATTGGCGGTATTGCAAGTAGCGCGATTGTTGCGTTAATGCCGCGTATTAGCCTGGCGTTATGTAACTTGGGTGTGTTGCTTATTCCGTCTATTGTTGCCGGTTTTTTTATTCCCCATAAATTGCCCTATGCAGTCATGCTTATAGTTTACGTTGCTTTTATTGGATTGATGGGGTTTAGAGCGTCCAAAGAATACCAGCGCTCGTTTGAAATAGAAACGCAGTTGGACGAACAAAAACAAGTGCTAGAGCAGCTCAACAAAATTGATGCCCTCACTGGTATTAATAACCGAGGATACTTTAATATTGAGTTTGAAAATCAGTGGGAGCAGGCGAGTCGAAATGAATATGCCTTAGCGTTGTTGCTTATCGATATTGACCACTTTAAACGTTTTAATGATGATCATGGTCACTTGTGCGGTGATGCCTGTCTTGTTCATGTAGCCAGTGTCATTAGCCAACAGATTAACCGCAAAACTGACATAGTTGCGCGCTTTGGTGGCGAAGAGTTTGTTGTTTTACTACCCAGTTGCAATACGCAGGAGGGAGAAAAAATAGCGGAAAAGATCCGAACTGCAATTGAAACGAACCCATGCATGTACGGTGACGAAAAGTTGTCGGTCACTGCATCTTTAGGTGCAGCGTCAGTTGTGCCAAGGGGAGATACAAGCAGTCACACCTTAATTGAAGCTGCTGACAAAGCCATGTACTCCGCGAAAAATGCGGGTAGAAACTTGGTGGTATCAGCAGACTCCATTTGATATCAAGTGGCTGCTACACGGTATCGCTCTGCAACCACTGCCTGATACTGCGACTATTCTTCTTTATAAAGGCGCTTAACTTTGCTTTCTAGGCTTTGGTTTTCAAGCTCGAGCTCAACTGGACGCTCAAGAATGATATCGCCTTCAACGTTCGAATCGGCGCTGATGTAAAGCACAGGATATTTTTTATAGTAGTTGTTCTTGGAATTACCACGGAAATGAATATCGCCTTTCACAAGGCTGCCATCTTTTAGCTTCACACTTCCATTTACCGTCACAATGTCTTTTTCTACAACTACACCGTTGATAGAAACAGTGCCGTTAACAGTAGAAAGTTTACCACCAATTTGGCTTTGCTCTTTTATCGCTATTTGACCGTTTACGGTACTCACATCTTCTTTTGAAACAAAACCTTCGCCAATTTTAATTCTACCGTTAACTGCCTCAACGGAATCCACCTTAACGTTGTCACCAATAGTGATACTGCCGTTAGTATTGGTGACGCGTTTTGCTGTCACATTGTCTTTTATAACAACGCTACCATTAACTGAGCCAACATTTTCAACCGTTCTTCCTTCACCTACTTTAACGCTCTTGTTTGTCGACTTAAGGTCTTGCATATAGCTTTCGCTATCGTTATCCCAGTCTTTATTTTTTGCGTTAACGTGAATAATGCAACCACTGAGTGACAGGCTTACAAGTGTTATTCCAATAAAAGAGTAAACTGGGCGGCGAATTTGGCTAATCATAACTAACTCCATAATTTATGTGTGATGGTATTTTCGGTCTTATTAACTACAAAACCTCATATTTCCCACTGCTTTGCATTCAATGTGCCAATGCGTAACATATTGTTTCTCAACGTTTAACTTTTTCCTTGCTAGAGAGATTACTAATAGCGAAGAAGTATTTTGCCAAATATTGGTCAATTAAACTAAATCTAGCATAAACAATGCATTATAAGAATGCAGTGCTAAACTAGGTGCAGTTTGTCTATTTGTCATTGCTTAGTCGCAGAAGAAACTACAATGGTTTAAATCGATGACCTCAAGTAGGCGAAGTATCAGTGTCGACTGCGTATACACTTGTTGAAATGCGTCTATTCAGCGTCCTCTGCGCATTGGCATACCATCAATATCAGCGAATAGTTGCTGTATATCTAGTTGCTCATTGTTTAGGTCATAAACGGATTTGGTACCGCCATCTAGGCCGATCAAAATGCTCTGTTTACCGCTCAGTCTTTTGCGTAACTCAAGCTCTGAATACTTGTTGTTCGATGATGAGTTTGAAGGAGAAGAGGCTGCTACCATACCCTCTTCATTAAAGCGTAACTCGATCACGGTATCGTCTACAAGCAACAAAGCGATTAGTTTGCGTTCCCACATTTGATACGCATGAGTTTCAAACTGTTTAGTTAAGGCAGTGGCGCTCATCTGGTTTTTGGGATTAATAATCAACACTCGGTTATGCCATACAAAATCTTGCAAAAGCTGAGTCGCTGATTTTTCTTTTTGCACTGCGCTTACGGCCTTAATTGTGAGCAAACTTAAAAATAGTAAAACGCCGAGTAATTTTGTATTGTTCATGTGATTTCCTTTAATAAAGCTATTTGACTTGAGCGCTATATCAACACTAGTATAGCGTTGTGTTTAATGCAGGGATATCCATGAATATTATCCTATTTGCCATCCTCATATTTTTTCTGCTCACCGCGGCAGAATTGATAGCGGAAAAAGTAAAAAACACAAATTACCATCATCTAAACGACGCGATTACTAGACTGAGTATTGCGGGTTTTCGTCGTATTATGGGCGTTATGAAAAACCTTGCGCCATTTACTGTTTATCACAATTCAAGACAATCAAATATTGAACAAAGACCTAAGCTTTAGGTCATAACCAATTCAGCATTCTAGGATGAAGCTCATGCAATTTCTGCTTAAAATACTCATGTTTCCGTTTGTCATCGTCGGTAAAATGCTGACATTTTTATTTGGTGAAGTGAATTGGTCAATGCCTCCTTGGTTGGCTTATATGAATAATTTGCGCAGAAACAGTCCACTCAAACTAGCCGTTTTAAGTCTTATTATTATCGGTTTAGGTGCGGGCGTTTACAAAACGTATGACTATTATCAAAGTTTGCCAGAACCGATATTGGTTCAGGCTCTTATCACGCTTCCACCGGTTTTACAGGAAGATCTTGATAATGACGAGGGCACAGCAAGCTCATTACCCGCACTGCGTATAGAGTTTGCTTACACCTCTAATAATGATTTACCGCCAGCTCCACCAGAGCAACCACCAGAGCTACTGCCCTTAACTCGAATTGCACCTCCGACTATGCCTGCTGAGTTTCCTTCCGTTGCGCCTATTGATTCAATTGGCGCCGAAGTAAAAACAGGAATTATGCTAAGCCCTAGTAAAGCCGGTAAGTGGCGTTGGGATAATGATAGAACCTTATTGTTTGTGCCTGAAACGCCGTGGCCTGCCGGTCAAGAGTACGAAGTGAGCTTTGCTCCAGAAGTGTTTGATACCCAGGATGAATTCACTGACGACGAATACAGCTTCACGACCGAGCCTCTTATGGGCACTATTCAAATGAGTGAATTCGAATTGAGTGTCCAAGACAAACTTAAGCAAGTTTATGTTGAAATTGCATTTAATTATCCCGTCGATAAACAAAGCGTTGAGCAGGCTGTCTCGATGGCTTATCAAGTTGACGGTAACAAACTTGGTAAAGCGCAGCCATATAAGCTCAATTTTAGTGACAATCTGCGTTATGTGACCGCGACACTTGATGTACCGGCGCTTCCTGATCAGGCACAAATTCTCGAAGTGAAATTTGCTGAAGGTATTAAAAGCATTTACGGTGGCGAAGCAAGCTCTGTGGTATACGCGAGCAAAGTGATGGTGCCAGACTTGTACAGCTACTTAAAAGTAGAGCAGTCTGATATTGAAGTATTGCGTAACTTAGACAATGAGCCTGAAAAGTTTGTGCTTCTTGGTTTTACTGATGCTATTTCTCGTGAACAACTGCTGAGTAAGTTGACGCTTTTCCTACTGCCAAAACAGGGTGAAAAAAGCGGTAAAAGCTATTTTCAAAGCCCAAGAGAAGTCACGGCCGAAGTATTGCAGAGTGCTGACAAAGTAGACTATATATTAATGCCCAACGCTGCTGATGCCGCCAAAAACTATCAACTCAAAGTTGACGTTCAAGCGGGTCGTCAATTGTATTTGAAGTTAGACTCAGGCTTAACTTCTGCCAACGGATTTGTTCAGCGTGCTTATTTTGACCGCATCTTAGTCGCGCCAAAGTATCCACAAGAAATCATTATTTCAGGGGAAGGTTCTGTTCTAACCCATAGCAAGGATCAGCGTCTTGCATTTTCAACCCGAGGCGTTCGCGATGTTCAAGTGAGTATAGGCAAGGTTATTGATGACGAGCTCTATCACTTAGTGTCGCAAACTCAGGGCGATATTAGTAATCCTAACTTTTACAACTGGAGTTTTAACGAAACCAACTTAGCTGAATTTACTACGCAGTTCATCAGCATGAATGCAAATAATACCGACCTTAAAACGGCAAACTACGCGTCAGTTGATTTGAACGCGCTGGTCTCAAATGCTAAAGGCGGGCTAGGTCTATTCTTTGTGGAAATTAAAGCGTGGGATAAAAGCCGTAAGCGCGAAATTTATGGCGTCAGCGACAAGCTACTAGTTCTAGTGACCGACCTGGGGGTTATTGTTAAAAGCAGCCAAGATGAAAGCCAAGACATATTTGTGCAGTCAATTAAGTCTGGCACTCCTGTTGCTGGCGCGCGTGTTGAACTGATTGCCAAAAACGGCTCCAAGCTGTTCAGTAAAACAACCGACAATAACGGTCATGTTGTATTCCCTTCAGCGAACGGTTACGAGCGCGAGAAGCAACCTGTTGTATATGTCGTTAGGCAGAAAGGCGACGTATCATTTATTCCTTACAATCGTTATACGCGACAAATAAATTACTCGCGCTTTAATGTCGGAGGAGAATACAGCTACGCAAATGACAATGATCGTGTGAACGCCTATATGTTTACCGATCGCGGTATTTATCGTCCGGGAGAAGTCGTTAATATTGGCATGATTGTTAAGGGCAAAAACTTGCAAAACTTGGGCAATATCCCGCTTGAGTTGGTTATCCGAGATGCCCAGTACACAGAAGTGTATGTTGAAAAAATGCAGCTTTCAGAGTTTGGCTTTATGGATGCGGCTTTTAATACAGAAAAGAGTTTCAAGACTGGCTCGTACAGCGCTAGCCTTCATCTAGTTCGAGAGCGAGGCAAAGGCAATCAGGTTCGAGATCGCCAAGTGGGTTCTATGAACTTCAGTGTTGAAGAATTTCAAGCTGATACCTTGTCAATTACGAGCCAAGTGAAAGGTTTGCCTAGCAAAGGTTGGGCAATATCGCCAAATTTAAGCAGTGAAATTACCTTAAGTAATCTCAGCGGTGTGCCTGCACAAGACCGCAGGGTGACAACAGAGTTAAGCTTATTACCCATTCAGTTTTCATTCGAGCAGTTTGATGGCGTGTCCTTTCATTCTCCTAAAGTGAAAGACAACACTACGGATGGTTTATCCCCATTTGACGAAAGCTTAGAAGAAGAACAGACCAACGCAGATGGGAAGGCGAGTGTTGCGGTTGATTTGAGCCGTTTCAATAAGGGAACTTACAGCGTGACTCTGCAAAGCAAGGGCTTTGAAGCATCCGGCGGTCGCTCGGTCAGCACGTCTACGCGTTTTTTATATTCGCCATCGCCCTATCTTGTTGGCTATAAAGTGGATGGTAAGCTCGACTTTATCAATTTAGACAGTGAAAGAGCATTAGCGTTAATTGCGATTAACAATGAATTAAAACCTATTGCAATAGACAAGTTAACGAAGCGCTTGAGCAAAGTGCAGAGTATTTCTACCCTTGTGAAGCAGTACAACGGTCGCTATGAATATGAAAGCGTGCAAAGCAGTGAGGTAGTGCAAGAAGAGGCGTACGCCTTGCCGGAAGGCTTTGAAACGCTTTTATTGGATACTAGCGAAGCCGGTACTTTTGTTGTTGATATTTTAAACGCAGATGGTGAAGTAATAATTAGTGCGCAGTATACGGTAGTAGGTGCAACTAATGACGGCGGTGAGTTAGATAAAAACGCGGAATTAAAAGTCACCTTGGATAAAGACGATTATCAAGAAGGCGAGACGATTGAGTTAAGTATTCAAGCACCCTATGCAGGAAGCGGCTTAATCAGTATTGAAAGTAACAAGCTGCACTCATTCAAGTGGTTTAGCAGCAGCACTAATAGCAGCGTTCAGCGCATTACTATTCCGCAAGGGATTGAAGGCAATGCCTATGTGAATATCGCGTTTGTGCGTGATGTTAGCTCCAAAGAGATATTCACTAGTCCCTTGAGCTACGCGGTCGTGCCGTTTTCTATTGACCGCTCGAAGCGGATATTAAGTCTTACTGTTGGTGTCGAAGATATTGTGCAACCAGGCAAACCGATGGCGATCAACCTCAACGTATCAGAAGATGCCAAGGTAGCAGTCTTTGCTGTTGATTTGGGCATTTTGCAAGTTGCTGGCTACCGCACCCCTGATCCGCTAGCGCATTTCCTTAAGAAGCGTGCATTGAGTGTGCGTACGATGCAGATATTGGATTTAATATTGCCCGACTTTGCCTTGAGTAAAATGCTTTCTGCTGCAGGAGGAGACATGGAAGCTGATATGGCTATGAGTGAGAAAATCATGGTTACCGGCAGCAGAGTGCAACGCTCGCAAAACCCTTTCGAACGCAAGGTACAAGATCCCGCTGTGTTTTGGTCAGGCGTAGTTGCCGCCAAAAAAGGTCACAACACTTATACTTTCGATGTGCCTAATGATTTTGCTGGTGGCTTGCGCGTCATGGCGATTGCGGTGGGAGAGCAAACAATGGGTCGGGCTCAAGAAAATACGATCGTCAGAGGACCGTTTGTACTCAGCCCAAACGTGCTGAATCAGGCGGCTCCTGGAGATGAGTTTGACATAACGCTAAATGTTGCCAATGTTGTTGAGGATTCACACAAAGATGCTGACGTAAAGATACAAGTGAGCACTAGCAAACATATCAGTATTGTTGGTAGCAAAGAAGCGCAAATGCAGTTGAGTGAAAACCAAGAGAAAGCGGTTCGTTTTAGAGTGAAAGCGAATAATCTATTAGGCGGTGCTGAAATAAACTTTGACGTGAGTATGACAGATAAATCCGGCAAAACTTGGCAGTCGAGCAGAACGGCAACCTTAAGCATACGACCTGCCATGCCCTTTGAAGTAAATATTTCTACTGGCGTATCAAGTAATGGACAGGTATCGATTGATACACCGCTGAAATTGTTTGAAGCGCAGTCCAGCCAAATACTAAAAGCCTCAGCTAGCCCTCTAGTAATTGCCGAGGGTCTAAGCGCTTATTTAGATGAATATCCGCATGGCTGCACGGAACAAATTGTCAGTCAGGTATTCCCATTGGTAGGTTTGTCGAACCTGCCAAAATACGGGCCGGATAACGAGACCGTTGCCGCACATTTTGCCGAAGTCATCAGTAAGCTGCGTCAAAGACAAAGCTACGCCGGTGGTTTTTCATATTGGCCGAGCGCGCAAAACAACGATCTTGATGTCACTATCTATGTCATGCACTTCTTAATTGAGGCAGATGCATTGGGGTACCCTGTGCCGCAAGATATGCTGCAAAGCGGTGTTCGCTATCTTGGCGATACAGCGAGTAATTATGTGAGGATGAGCAGCAGTAAGAGCTCGGTAAGGTCAACGATGCTGAGCTTAAGAAAACGCGCTCAGGGTATTTACTTGCTAACTCGTAGTGGTGTGGTGACATCGAACTTGCTGATTGATTTAGTTAGTACCCTGAATAAGCAGCATAAAACTGCGTGGCGCAAAGATGTTTTAAGTACATACATTGCGGCAAGTTATGCATTAATGCAGCAGGATAAAGAAGCTAAGCAGCTTATTTCTGATTATGATTTAACAGATCAATCTTTATTGGTAGAGCAAGCATTCTCTGGATTAGCACCGCGCTTAAACTTAGATGCTCAATATTTATTTTTAGTGGCTAAACACTTCCCTGAGTTGCTTGCTGAAGTGTCGGGGAAAGCAGTGCTGAATATTACGCAAGCCATCTATAAGGGCGAATACAATACTATTTCAGCAGCCTATAGCATGCTTGCCTTAGGTGCTTATCACAGTGCTGTTGCGCTTTCTGGCGACGATACCGACTTGTCGAACGACTCTCTTGCGCAAATTGACAAACAAATCACCTTTGTTGCGTCTAAGTTGCAACAAAAAACGCAGCTTGAGCCTGTCTATAATCCTTTCGCGGCTGCTATCTATCCGATAGGTACAGAGCGAGTCGAAGCAACTATCCCGAGCACAGCGTTGCCCAATGCAGGTGAACTGTATTACGTTAACATGCAGGCTGGATATCAAACGACTTTGCCGTCTAAAGCCAAAACTAATGGCATTGAGATACAGCGAGCCTTTATTAGTAAAAACGGTGAAGTTGCGACAGATATCAAACAAGGTGATGACATTACGGTACGGTTACGCGTACGGGCTACCAAGCTTAAAAATATTGCTAATATAGCGATTGTCGATTTGCTACCAGGAGGCTTTGAAGTTATTCGTGAGTCGCTTAGTCGACGCGCTGGTGTGTGGCAAACTGAGTATATCGATATTAGAGAGGACCGTATCGTATTTTATGGCGACATTACGAATCGAGTGACAGAAATCACCTACACAGTAAGGGTAACAGCAGCGGGCAAGTTTGTAGTGCCTGCAAGTTTTGCTGAGGCAATGTACGATCGCTCACTTTCAGGCTTATCGAGTGCGTCAGAAGTGGTCGTTACGGTTGCAAATTAATGCGCTTTAATCAGCGTCTCGCTCTGCGCTTTAAAGTGTTTGTGGTAATTGTGCTAGCGCTGCTGGCCGGTGCCCTTGCTTACCTATTTCTGCCGAAGCCGGACCTCGCCAATTACCAAAGCTACTCTACGGCAATATTCGATCGGCATGATCGCTTGCTGCGCATCTCATTAGCTCGAGACGATAGATATCGGCTGTATACACCTATCGAAGACATCGCTGATCATCTGCAGCGGGCAACTATTCTGTATGAAGATCAAAACTACTATGAGCACTCCGGCGTCGATTACCCTGCATTGCTTCGTGCCTTTTGGCAAACCTACGTGTTGCAAGAACGGCGAGTTGGCGCAAGTACCATCGTTATGCAAGTGGCAAGGCTACGCTGGAATATTCCGTCAATTACCATAGACGGCAAAATAGAGCAGATATTTAGAGCGCTGCAGCTTGCTAGGCACTATTCAAAAAAAGAGCTGTTAGAAGCTTATTTAAACCTAGCGCCCTACGGTGGAAATATTGAAGGTATCGGTGCGGCGAGCTTAATCTATTTTGATAAACCCGCCTCAGCACTCAGTTTTGCAGAAGCGCTGACCTTGGCTGTAGTGCCACAAAATCCGAATATGCGTAACCCTTCGAAAGCAAGTGGCATGGCTGCTATTGCGTTAGCAAAGAAACGCTTGCTTGAGCGCTGGTTAGCTCACTCAGCTACCCCCCAGAATGTGGAAGAACAGCACCTACTGAATTCGGCAGACTTGCCCTTGGTTGTGCGTTCACCTAAAAATTTACCCTATCATGCGCCACATTTCGTGCAGTACTTACTTTCTCAGCAGACACAAACTTTTGGCATGAGTTCAGCGCCACCCAGCGCGCAAAAAATGAAAGGAACGATTGATCTTCAATTACAAAATAGAATGGAAGCAGTACTGCAAGCTTACGTAGTACAAAATCAAAGTCGCGGTTTTAATAACGCGAGTGCTTTATTACTGAATACTAAAACAATGCACATCGAAGCTATGATTGGCTCTGCTGACTTCAATAATCTGAGCATACAGGGACAGGTTAACGGCACTACCGCGAAACGCTCGCCTGGCTCTGCGTTGAAACCATTTGTGTATGGGCTAGCAATTGATGCTGGGCTCATTCATCCAATGAGCATGCTAAAAGATTTACCAAAGAAGTATGCAGGGTTTGCCCCCGAAAACTTTGGAAAGGGCTTTGTTGGGCCTATTGCTGCACAAGACGCGCTTATAAAAAGTCGAAACGTGCCCGCCGTTGAACTGCAGTCTCAATTACTCGATAAGAAACGCTTACTCGCTAAGAATCAAGATGGGAAGCCGGTGCTGACGTTCTATGAGTTTTTGCGACGAGCAGGCGTTTCGCAGCTACGTGAGCCTGATTTTTATGGTCTCGCACTGGCCTTGGGTGGTGGTGAAGTGACAATGTTAGAGTTACTAGAACTTTACGCTACAATCTCAAATTTGGGAACTCATAGAAACACAGTGAGCACTTACTGGGTGAGTGGTTCTGACAGTCCTGATGATACGCAGCAAGAACAGAATCTGTTGAGCCCCGAGGCGGCTTTCTTGGTTTTTGATATGTTAAGCAAAAACCCAAAGCCAAATTCATCAATAGAATTTTCAGCCAGTACTGAGCTTCTAAATGAAAAAAAAGTGGCATGGAAAACTGGCACATCTTGGGCATTTAGAGATGCATGGGCGGTTGGGTTAGCAGGAGACTATGCCTTGGCTGTTTGGATTGGTAACTTTGATGGGCAGGGTAATAATGCGTTTATTGGCAGGACTGCCGCGGGGCCGCTATTATTCAAACTGTTGGACGTTGTCAGCCAGAAGAGCGCGACACCATATGATCCGGTACAAATACAGCAGCTCAACCTTAAATGGGTAGATATATGCAAAACAACCGGCGATTTGCATGAAGTGGAGTGCCCAGACAAAGGGAAAACGTTATTTATACCGGGTGTATCACCAATTAAAAGTACTAATATTTATCGAGAAATCTGGCTTGATAACAAGACTGGCTTAAGACGCTGCGATAAAAACCCAGAACTAGCAACGCAAAAAGTATTTGCGTTTTGGCCGACCGAATTTCAAGCATTGTTCGCACAAGCAGGTGTGCACATCGAGAAGCCGCCGAGATTAATGCCTGGCTGCGATCTTTCAGATATTACCTTACAGGGCGACAAACCAACGATTAATTCCCCATTAACCGATGTGAGCTATGTTGTTGAGGATAGCATGCAAAGTACCGTCTCAATCCCATTAGAAGCAAGTGCCGATGCAGAAGCGAACTATCTATTTTGGTTCACCAACAATCAATTTATTGGTAGCGTCGATTTGTCTAAAATGACGAGCAGCGCTCCATTAATGTGGCAAGCCATACCGGGCGAATACAAGGTGCATGTGAGCGATGACTTAGGCAGAAGCGCGATGGTGAGTGTGCAAGTGCAAGCGGTTAAATGAGCAATACGTCCCTTTATTTAATTGCGTAGTCATATATAAAGCATGTCGTTGCTTCATTAACTGGTTTTAAGCCCCAGTTTCGATTAATCTAAGCGGCGACAGGCAACTCGCGTAAAACCCGCTGTAAAGCAGTTAACCCTTGCCACAAGCTCATTCAAATAGACGTTGTTAAACGTATATTCACATTTAAAACAACTATAAGAAAATTATCATGACATTAAGTAAAACAAAATGCGTTCAAGGTATCCTTTTTTCACTAGCATTGAGTTTGCCCCTTGCAGCTCAGGCTACTGTGGTAGAAGTGCGTACTGATCTTGGCAACTTCCAAATTAATTTATTTGACGAAACAACGCCGAAAACAGTAGAGAACTTTTTGAGCTACGTTAATTCAGGTCAGTATGCGAACAACGTTGTGCACAGAACGGAAGCTAACTTTGTTATGCAAACGGGTGGTTTCACCTATAACAATGTTTTTCCACCAACGTCTTTTCAAACTAGCCCTGCTATTGTGAATGAGCCGGTGTTGTCAAACGTGCGCGGTACGATTGCAATGGCAAAGTTTGGAGGAAACCCCAACAGTGCAACCTCGCAGTGGTTTATCAACGTAAACAACAATGCTAGTAACCTCGATGTGCAGAACGGCGGCTTTACAGTATTTGGACAAGTATTAGGAAATGGCATGGACGTTGTTGATGCAATTGTCGCTACTAGAACCTTCAATTTTGGTGGCGCATTTCAGAGTATTCCATTGAGAGACTACACAGCAGCTGACGCATCTGCTGGCACAGAGCCTACCGACAGCAATCTCATCATTATCAGCGATATTGAGGTTGTTGACGCTGACGTTGTGACAAACCCTGACTTGAACCCAGCACTCAATACACTGCTCAATACAGGTAGCAATAACAGCAATGACGGAGGTTCAGGTGGCGCGATGGGCGCATTTATGGTTTCTGTACTAGGGATACTTGCCATCAGGCGTCGATTGAAATTAGCGTAAGATCATAAATAACGTATTCAGTATACTTCAAATATTCACTGATAAAGGTAAATTTGGTATTTAATACAACATCAAATTTGCCTGCTTACTACCTCGCAGAATAATACCAATTGACACATTTATTGACATATACAGTGCTTAGCCTTACTGAGCTGAAAGGTATAAGAAACTATAATATTCGATGGCTTGTATGGTGAACTGGCATAGTCCGAAGGTATATAAATTAATAGCTAAGTATGTTAGCCAAAGCGGCTGAATGTCGCAATTCTAAAAGGCTTCTGATAATCTCTCGGCCATAATTAGTTTGATGTAGTCGATAAAATATGAAGTCATTCTCTAGTGGGGAAGTTGCAAAAATTTGTGATGTAAACCCACGTACCGTCATTCGTTGGATAGAAGCGAAAAAATTAAAAGCGTTTAAGCTTCCAGGCCGCGGAAACAATCGCGTCAAACACAGTGACCTGCTTGATTTTTTGCTACAAAACCAGATCCCCGTTCCTTCTGAGTTGATTGTAGAGCAAGAAAAGTCGTGCTTTATTGTTTCGGTTGAAAAGCAACTGGTCAAAAATGCGCAAAGAATTGCTAGAAACGCAGGTTTTGTGACCCAAGTTTATCAACATGGTATTGAGTCTGGCGTTGAAATTGCTCAGCATAAACCGTCGCTCATTATGATAGACAGTCAAACATCTCGCGTCGACATTCCAGCATTGGCGGCAGTTATTGAGTCAAAACTAGAATATAAACCACATATCATCATATTTGATGAATTTACTGATAACAGATTGTCTGCAGAACATGATGCCAAGGTGTTTAAGTTAGCCAAGCCACTTGATAATTACGCACTTGCAATGGTTTTAGACTCCATCGTTGAAACCGAACAAGAAACATATGCATAAAAAAAAGGCCTAAGGCCTTTTTTTTATTTTCGTATTCTACCCTCGCCCTGTTTTCTTGCTATCAAAACGCTACATCCTCTCAACGATACTATTCAATGTAATGGCACTAAACCAATTATGAAGTTAGCAAACCTTTGTACACATTGTTGGCTTTTTCAAATGCATTTTGCTTCTCTAATAATCGTGCCAATAAGCGTCCATCTTCAGGATTGCTGGCAAGTTCCAGCGCCTTTCTGACTGCTTTTTCAGCAAGCACATTGTCTCCACTGTTGTAAGCCATATGGGCGAGTACAGAATAAAGCTGCGCGTTGGCGGGCTCCGCTTTTATCCAGCTCTCTATTAGGCGCATTGCGTGAATTGGCGCCGGATGTTTTAGTTGTTTGAACAAGCCATGAAATGCAGGATGTCTGGATTTTTTAGCAAGTTCCACTAAGATCGGCTCTGCATCTTTTGACAAGCCTTGATCAATAAGCAACTGGACGTATACGATTTGATTCGCGATGTCTTTTTTTGCCGCGCGTGGTAATGAATCCCATTTCTCTTTCAGCGCATTTGCGCCTTGTTTACTCGCTATTTCAGCAAACTCACCTTGAACTGCCTGCTGCGCCCACTGCACGTAGTCGTCACCTAGCACCTTTTTATGAGCACTGAGCTTTTCTTTTACTAAAGTCCATTTACCCAAAGCCGCCAGTACCGATAGCCACAACCTGACAACAACAGCCTGCTGCTGAGCCTTAGCGTCAATACTGTCTAAAACTACTTCAGCTTGTTTGAATTGATGCTGATGAATAAACCAGGCAGCCTGCTGTATTTTTGCCGACGCTTCGGATTCGGGGAAGGTTTCGGCAATACTTAAAAGATTTTCAACATTGTGGCCGTTGTTTACGCGTTTATCGATATCTGCGGCCAACATGTAGTTAGCACCGTCGAAATCACCAGGGAAGGTTTTGTTGATATGCTTCTGCGCGCTTTCATAGTCACCAATGGCACAAGCACTGATTGCATTGAAGAAGGCCTTACTTTGCTTTCTTCTGGACAAAACGCCAAACCAGTTGCGTGAGCCTGCAATCATTCCAATAATGCGCTTCACCGACCACCACAAAATAACCGCCACTACGAATCCAACGAGCAGACTAATGACAGCGCTCACAACGGTCATTTGAATGCGCCAATCACCCATGGCAATAAAAATACGGCCCTTTTCGCCAATGGCGGCATGTCCAAACAACAGTCCGCCAAAGAATAGAAAGAGTAAGAAAATATAGAGCAGTAGTTTTCTCATAGCGCACCTTCGCCAGTATCATTTTTGAAAACGCTTTGAACGCGCTGTTCAATGACATCTTTTAGCGCATTAGCTGACTTCAACTGTCGCGGATAGTCTCTAGCAATAGTCGTATTTTGGAGTTGCTGCAAAGCATCTGCAAATTGCTTTACGTTGTTGTCGTCAAGTTGGAAATGTTCTACAACAAGAGCAGTAGCCTGCTGTAAAGCGCTCATATATAGCGCCTCTTGCTCATCTAGCGCAGCGCTTTTGGCTTGTGATAAAGCAAGTTTAAGTTGCTCTGTTATTAGCCAACGTTGTTTAGTTGAAAGATAGGGGAGAATAGGTTTGTCGCTGGTTTCTATCTGAATGAAGTCGTCTACTAGCGAATCCCAAGTTTTGCTTAAATTAGAGCGCCAATCACCAATATTTTCGCTGAGTTCATTCTGCGCTTTGTTGTCTTCTATTTCCGGAATTTCGAGTGCATTCAAAGGCAAATTATTAACTTGTGGGATCATGCCCGACAATGCTAATGCTATTGAATTGATAGCGACTGGATTAACTTGGTGTAACGCTTGAATGTCCTCGGCGATAAGTTTGCGGACAGGGAACAGCGATGGATCACCAATATCCTCAAGGCGAGAGTCAGCGGCTTGCATCATCAACATCGCGGTACTGACATCGTTTTCCAGCCAAAGCTTGCGACCTGCAATACGCACTAAGTAATCAGCTTCTGCTAATAACCAATCTGCCGGGCGTCTGCCTGATAAGTCGGCGACACGAGACTGCAGCGCTTTGTTCTCATCCGCATTTTGCAGTATCTGCTGCAGTAGACTGTCAACGTTATTAGTGAGCGTCTCGTTTTGTTGGTTCAAGTCACCGTTAAGTTTTGCTAACTCGGCCGCAGATTCTGCTATAGCAGAGTTCAGTTTAACGATGACAGAATCGACACTGGATAATTTCGCTTCTATTTTTTGCCCAGTATCAGTGTCGTTGGTTTGATTTTGCTGCCATTGATACCAAGTCCATGCCGCAGCTGCGAAAATGCCGATAATGAGCAAAAAATTAAAGATACTAAACAGCCACAGTCCACCTGTTTTTACTTTCCTTGGCCTAGTTTCTGCTTGAGATTCAATAACAACGCCGTCTTCTATTTGATTTTCGGTGTTGTCCAATGCAATATCATTAGAATTGGTCGGCTCTTTGTCACTCATGTTGTGTTCCTTTAACTTGTTTAGCGGCAGCAATCAGATGGCTGTCGGTAGCACCATTACTGGTGACAATATTACTAGCGCCTAATGCGCTGAGATGTTGCTTTAATCTCTTACTAACCACAATCCATTGGAGAGTGTTGAGCCATTGTGGTTCAAACCAATTGTAAGCAGCATCAATAATTTCCGTGCTTGTCGCGATAATACATTGAATGGCTTCAGCCTCAAAGTGCTTAGTAAAATAAGGCTGCTTTAATAGAATTCGTTCATACAAATCGAATTCAGCAACGCTAAAACCATTTGCACTGAGTGTCTCGTTAATCAGCTTTCTGCCACCCTTGCCTTTCAGTATAGCAACATTCGCCTTGCTGATTTTTAGCTGCGCGATACAGGCCAAAACCCCTTCAGAATTTGACGGTTTGGCCTGTAAAACTTGTGGATGTCGACTCAGTAATCTCTTTGCTGTGCTAGCACCAACGGCAATGAATATTGGCTTTGATACTTTAGTTGTCGGTTGGCTCGTCAGTAGCGTCTTATCTGTAACTGCGGGCTGATTTTGCGTTACGGTCTCAATATAAAGGTCGGCAGCCACAGTGCTAGTAACCACAACAAGATCTGGCTTGAGCGCAGTTAACTCTGGCTGCAGTGCGCAAGCGTTTGGCAAAGCAACAGTATCAATCAAGCCACAGCCAGTTGCGGATAATCCTGCTTCTTCAAAGCAAGCTACCGATTCAGTTAGTTTAGATTTTGGACGCAGTATCAAATACATGTTTTGCTATTGCCTCTTTCTATATGAGTCGCTTTCAGATCTTCAAACAAGCCGATTTGATGTTTTAACGTAATGTTTCAATCGCAAGTGATTGGTTCAAACAATCAATGTCGCGTTTCTATCCGTAAAACCATCGTTTATCAGGATTTACTTACTCGTTGCCCAATGAGTCTAAGATTTGCCTAGCACCTTTCTCCAGCAGCTCGTTCGCCACCGCTTGGCCGATTTTTTGTGCATCAATTAAAGGGCCTTCAACTTGTGATTTCAGCATAGTTTTACCGTCTGGTGTACCAACGAGTCCGCGCAGCAATAACGAATTTCCATTAATTACGGCGTAGCTTCCAATGGGAACTTGGCAGCCACCTTCTAGTTTCGCGTTCATTGCACGCTCGGCGTTAACCCGTGTTGCCGTTGTTACATGATTAAGCGCGGCAACTAATTCAATTAACTCAGCATCATCATTACGACACTCAATGCCGACAGCACCTTGACCAACTGCAGGTAGGCTAATATCGGCACTAATTTCTTGCCGTATGCGATCTCGCATTCCCAAACGTATTAGGCCTGCAGACGCTAAAATAATAGCGTCGTATTGGCCGTCATCAAGTTTTGCTAGTCGGGTGTTAACGTTTCCGCGCAAATCCTTAATGACGAGATCGCTACGGTATGCGCGCAACTGGCACTGTCTGCGCAAACTTGAAGTACCAACAACGGCGCCTTGCGGCAATGCGTCGATTGATGCAAAACTGTTGGATACAAACGCGTCGAACGGGTTTTCACGTTCACAAATGGCATGCAAACCAAAACCGTCTGGAAAGGCAACGGGTATATCTTTCATAGAGTGCACGGCTATGTCGGCTTCACCATTTTGCATCGCAATTTCGAGCTCTTTAATAAATAAACCTTTGCCGCCGATTTTTGCTAGAGGCGTATCCAAAATACGATCGCCTTGTGTCGACATTGGCAGCAGTTCAACCACTATGTCAGGATGATGCTTTAGCAATTCGGCCTGAACATATTTAGCTTGCCACATGGCAAGATCGCTTTTTCTGGTAGCAATTCGAATAACGCGTTGTGCGGGTTTACTTGTGCTCATAATACTCATCTGTTGTATTTGTTTTAAGCCAGTTTTGTTTGAATAAAGGCTGAAATATCCACAATCTCAGGCATGCAAACATTATGTTGCATCATATATTCTTTCCATTCAACGTTGTAGCCGTTCTCTTTCATTGTTTGACACGCCGAACTACCTAAGAACAAAGGAACCACTTCATCTTGTTGGCCGTGCGCAAATAATACCGGAGTGTTCTGATTCTCAACGGATTTTTCGGAGCTTAGACTCTGTGGCGCGCACATGTAAGTGCTCAACGCGACAATGCCTGCTAGCGGCTGTGTGAATCTTGCCCCTAGGTGCAGAGCAATGACTCCGCCTTGCGAAAATCCAATCAGCATTATTTTTGTCGAATCAATGCCTGACGCTATTTCAGCACGGATCAGCTGTTCAATGCGTTGCGATGAATCAATAACACCCGCAAGATCTGCGCGTGATTCCATATCCATTGACTTAATGTCATACCATGCACGCATTTCCATGCCGTTATTGATGGTCACCGGACGAATTGGTGCGTGTGGAAAAATGAATTTAACACCTAATTCATCAGGTAGCTTCAGTTCAGGTGCGATCGGCGCAAAACCATTCCCTGAATCACCTAAGCCATGTAACCATATGATTGTCGCTTTGTGTTTGCTCTTGGGCTGAATTTCAACGCTAGGCAATAATTCTTGTGTCATCGTTTTATCCTTGCAGGTTGAGCTTTAAGGGTTCGCCTTCATAATCTATATCGCCTTTGTACTCGTCTAAGGCCTCTCCAATCGAAATAAAGCGGCTGTCTATTAGTTCACGATAATCAGCATCTTTCACTTTAGGTTTTCCAATTTGCACACTTTACTTATGCATATGCTACCATTGTTAATTATCGCAACACTATCAATTAGCAAAAATTCCTAACTATGTCCGAAATCACGTCCGAAAACATACCCGAAACCACCCCGAATGATATGCCTGAAATGTTCGCGCAACCATTAGGCAATCTTTTTATCGTTGCTGCGCCGTCAGGTGCAGGTAAGTCGACCTTAATTAAAGAAATTTTGAGCAAGTCCACCGACGAGCAACGCATGCAGCTGTCGGTTTCACACACCACACGTGCACCTCGTAAGGGGGAGCATAATGGTGTTGAATATCATTTTGTCGATCACGCTAAATTTGAGAGCATGATTGGTCAAGACGCTTTTTATGAATATGCTGAGGTTTTTGGCAATTACTACGGTACGTCTAAAGCCGCTATTAGCGATAAGCTCCAGCAAGGTATTGATGTGTTCTTAGATATCGATTGGCAGGGCGCTCGTCAGGTAAAGGTCCAAAACCCTTCCGTGATAAGCATCTTTATTGTGCCACCTTCAGTTGAAGCCCTAGAAGCAAGGTTATCCGGTCGTGGACAGGATTCTGACGAAATTATTGCAAAACGAATGGCTGAGGCAAAATCAGAAATTTCACATTACAACGAATTTGATTATGTGATTGTAAATGACCAGCTTGAAGCCGCCCATCAAGAGTTTGAAGCAATAGTCACCACGCAGCGCCTTAACTTGAGCAAGCAAAAAATAAGGTATAAAGGTCTTTTTGCTGATTTGTTAGCAACAAAATAAGAGATTACGCGCCGAAGTAAACTAATTAACTATGCTTTAGCATTATTATGCAGTATACTTCGCGACCATTTTTTGAAACATCTATTGATTTTATCGGAGCACCGCATGGCACGTGTAACAGTTGAAGACGCCGTAAACCAAATTGGCAACAGATTCGATTTAGTATTAGTTGCAGCCCGTCGCGCGAGACAAATTGCCACAGAAGGCAAAACGCCTTTAGTTGATATGGGTAACGATAAGCCAACTGTAGTTGCTCTTCGCGAGATTGAGCTGGGTTTGGTTACTGCTAAAACAGTAGAACAGTCAGACTTGCATGACCAACGTGAACAAGAAGCCGCAGAGTTTGCTTCAGTCGCGAGCATTCTTTCAGAGAACTAGAATTTAAACGCGACGTTAATGTGCTTTGGCACGTTAAATTGACGCTTTAATTCAGTTTTTGAACTGAAAGTGCAAAATTAATATAAAACGTCGATGAAAATCGGCGTTTTTGCGTTTGCAAAGCTCGAAAATAACCGTATTCTAAACCATTGGCCCTATCATTCCTTAATTAGTATTTGTGTATTTATTTGAAGGTTTAAAAGCAAAGGTAAGTAAATATTTACCACAAGAACAAGTCGAGTATATTCAAGCGGCTTATGTTCTCGCGCGCGACGCGCACGACGGCCAAAGTCGCAGTAGCGGCGACCCCTATATTACTCACCCCGTGGCAGTTGCCGGCATCCTTGCAGACATGGATCTTGATTACGAGACGTTAATGGCTGCGCTACTGCATGATGTTATTGAAGACACGCATTACAGCAAAGACGACTTAAGTCTGGCGTTTGGCGAAACCGTTGCAGAATTAGTTGAAGGCGTGAGCAAGTTAGACAAACTTCAATTCAGCAGTAAACAAGAAGCGCAGGCTGAAAACTTTCGCAAGATGCTCATGGCGATGGTTCAAGATATTCGCGTTATCTTAATTAAACTAGCTGATCGCACGCACAACATGCGAACGCTCGGTTCATTGCGTCCAGACAAGCGTCGCCGTATTGCATTAGAAACACTCGAAATTTATTCTCCTCTAGCGCACCGTTTAGGTATTCACGACATAAAAAATGAGCTTGAAGACTTGGGTTTTCAAGCCATGTATCCGATGCGCCACCGTGCACTTCGTTCTGCGGTTAATCAAGCTAGAGGCAATCGCAAAGAGATAATCGAAAAAACGCAGAATGAATTAGTTCAGCGTTTAGCATCATATGGCATTAAAGGCACGGTATTAGGGCGTGAAAAGCATCTTTACAGTATTTACTGCAAGATGAAAAACAAAGAGCTGTCATTTACAGAAGTCATGGACATATATGCTTTTAGAGTGGTTGTTGAGAATGTGGACAACTGTTATCGAGTGTTAGGCGCCATGCACGGTATGTACAAGCCAATTGAAAACCGCTTTAAAGACTATATCGCTATTCCACGCACTAATGGATATCAATCCTTACATACGTCTTTAATTGGTCCTCACGGTATTCCTGTAGAAGTACAAATTCGTACGGCAGAAATGGACCATATGGCTGACAGAGGTGTTGCTGCGCATTGGCTGTATAAGAAAACGACTGACAAAGGCACTAGCGCCCAGCTCAGAGCAAACCAATGGATGCAGTCATTATTAGAGCTGCAGCAGCGGTCCAGTACATCTGCTGAATTTATTGAAAGTGTGAAGTCTGATTTATTTCCTGACGAAATTTACGTATTTACGCCTAAAGGCACTATTGTTGAACTGCCAATGGGTTCAACTGCTGTCGACTTTGCTTACGCTGTGCATTCTGATGTAGGCAATACTTGCGTCGGTGCAAGGGTAGAGCGTCGTAACTATTCTCTAAGCAAGCCACTTGAAAACGGGCAGAGCATTGAAATTATTACTTCCCCTAGAGCAAAACCGAACGCTAATTGGTTGAATTTCGTGGTAAGCGCGCGTGCCCGCAGTAATATTCGCCACTTCCTGAAGCGTCAACAGTCTGAAGATGCCGTAAGCATGGGTAACCGCTTGCTACGTCACGCTCTAGGCATGATTAAGTTGGACGAAATTTCGCCTGATGAAATTGATCGTGTAGTAAAAGAGACGAAGTACGAAAGCTTCGACGATTTGCTCTCTAATATTGGTATGGGCAACGAGCTAAGTGCTATTGTTGCTCGACGTTTGGTTGGCGACAGCGCAGAAATTCCAGATAAAAAGTCACAGGTAGCCATACGCGGTACCGAGGGGCTATTGGTGCACTACTCTCGTTGCTGTCATCCTATTCCAGATGATGAAGTGGTGGCTATTTTGTCTCCCGGGCGCGGTATTGTTATTCATCAAACAGGTTGTACAAATATTCGTAAACTGAGTAGAGAAGAGCCTCAAAGAGTGTTACCGATGGAGTGGGACAATGTCCCTCAAGGCGATTTCAAAGTAGCACTTCGTTTAGAACTATTTAATCACCAAGATACACTTGCGGCGTTAACAAGAACCATCGCTAGCAGCGACTCGAGTATTATTAATCTGCAAACTGAAGAGCGAGAAAACAGTGTCTATATTATCGACATTGAGCTAACGACGAAAAACCGTGTCCATCTTGCCAAAATCATGCGAAAAATTCGCGCCATGCCTGAACTTCAAAAAGTGTCTCGGCACAGTCAATATAAACAAAAATAATTTATTAAAATATAGGAAATTTTATGCCTAAGTCTATTATTCAGACCGACGACGCACCTGCCGCTATCGGTACATACAGCCAAGCAGTAAAAGCTGGAACAACCGTATATTTATCAGGTCAAATTCCATTAGTGCCAAGCACGATGGAAATGATCTCAGACGATTTCGCTGAACAAGCTGTACAGGTATTCGAAAATCTAAAAGCCGTATGCACTGCAGCGGGCGGCGATACTTCACACTTGGTAAAGGTGAATATATTTTTAATCGACCTTGGGCACTTTGCAACTGTGAATGAAATCATGGCCAGATACTTCAAGCAACCTTATCCAGCGCGCGCTGCTATTGGTGTTTCTCAATTACCTAGGGGTGCTCAAATCGAAATTGATGGTGTAATGGTGCTACCTGAGTAGCAGCTGGAGACATCAGTATGAATCAAAGCATGTCGGCGGAACGCTATCAACGCATCCGTCATTTACTTAAAATGAGACAGCCCGATCTGACTGTGTGTATGGAAGAGGTCACAAAGCCTCACAACGTTTCCGCAGTTATTCGCACGTGCGATGCAGTCGGCGTACATAAAGTTCACGCGGTATGGGATGAGTCTGAAAATCTCCGCAAATGCACGGCAATGGGCAGTCATGTTTGGGTAAAAACACAACTGCATAAAACCATGCACGACGCTGTCGGCTGTTTTAAAGAGCAGGGCATGCAGGTGTTGGTGACGCATTTGGATGAGCAAGCAAGCGACTTTCGGGAAATTGACTACACCAAACCCACCGTAGTTTTGCTCGGCCAAGAAAAGACGGGCGCAACGGCGGATGCAATTGCATTGGCAGACCATTCTATTATTGTGCCGATGGTTGGCATGGTGCAATCACTGAATGTGTCTGTCGCTGCGGCAATTGTAATGTACGAGGCGCAGCGTCAGCGTCAAGCGGCAGGCATGTATGAAGCGCAAAGTTTAGACGAAGTAGAGTGCCAAGAGATCCTATTTAAAGGCGGTTTCCCTTTCCTTTTTAAAGAATGTAAGCGCCGAAATCTGGCTTTTCCTTACATCGATGAAAAAGGCAATATTCAAGCCGATGAAGCATGGTGGAACGCGCTTCAGTTTTCCAAAGAACATCTAAAAAGTGACTATGGAACTGTTTCGTAACAACACCGGAAAAGTAAACTGATATAAATGTCCATTTGCTGAAATCATTTACGCAAGAGTCGGGTCTTTACAGTCGAATTTAATAAAAAGGAATCAACATGAAAAAATGGTTATTAGTGGCTGCACTTGCATTGTCAGCTGTAGTATCGACCTCGGCATTAGCTATCGATAGAACGATTATTGCAGATAAAGCTGAAAACGTAACGCCATTGCTTAATGGCACTGCGGCGCCGAACGTGACCGTGAAGACAGCAGATGGATCTCCAGTTAGCCTGCAAGCTTTGCTTATGCAGAAGCCAACGGTGCTTATCTTTTACCGCGGTGGCTGGTGTCCTTATTGCAGTCGTCAATTGGCTGAACTGAAATCTATTGAACAAGATTTGGTAAATGAAGGCTATCAAGTACTCGCTGTATCTCCAGAGTCCCCTGAAAAACTGCAGTCGCAAAAGCTTGAAACGGAGTTTGCTGTGACGCTAATTTCTGATGAAAGCCTAGACGCTATCCGTGGATTCGGCGTGGGTTATTATGTGCCGAACGATACGCGAAAACTCTACAAAGACCGCATGGATGTAAACTTAACCGTGGATACAACAGAGAAAGGTGTTTTGCCGGCGCCAGCTATTTTTATACTAGATGAGGCTGGAACAATTCAGTTTAGCTATGTTAATCCGGATTATACTGTTCGTCCGTCGGCGGCACTTGTGCTGAGCGCCGCAAAGCTAGTTAAGCCGAAAGTTTAAGAGAAAAGGTTGATAGGGCTTACGTTGCCGGATCAGTAAACAGCAATTCGGTTTCGGCCCTTATTTTTTGCAAGATACAGTGCTTTATCTGCAAGCATGATAAATTCATTGCTTAGTATAGTTGTACTGCATTTTTGTGTCGCTATGCCAATACTCACGCTCAACATCTCGTTGTCAGGCGATGATTCAAAGGGTATGGCCAATGCCGATATTGCATCCATTATCTTGGTCGCAACGTGCTGAGCTTGTTCTTCATCGGTTTCTGGGAGTACCACAGCAAACTCTTCGCCACCATACCGAGCCGCAAGATCATCGGTGCGACAACAGCAAAGGCTTAAAGCGCTAGCTACCTTTTTCAATGCTTTGTCGCCCGCATTATGACCGTATGTATCATTAAAACGTTTGAAATGATCAACGTCAATCATCAATAGGCTGATGAATTTATGCTCTCTAATTCCTCGATCAATTGCTTGCTTTAGCGCTTTGTCAAACTGCCTGCGGTTTGCAATACCTGTCAAACCATCCGAGTTAGCTAAATAGGTTAATTGTTTGTTCGCGCTTTCAAGCTGAGCTGTTACACGCTCCAGCGACAACCTATTACTTAAATTTTTCAGCGTATTACTCAAGACTTCACCGATGAGCTTGAGATATCTGACATCGTGTTCGCGCCATTGATAAGGTGTCCCAAGAATGTCACAACCAATAAACCCGAATAACTCTCCATTTATGTGAACCGCTACGCAGAGTACTGCGCGAATTCGCTCGCGTTCGAACTCTTCTTTTTCTAAAGTTGCAGCTTGCGGTAAATCGCTCACATCAGCTACTTTAAATACGTGTTCGCGCCGAATGATCTCATTAAAATAAGGCAGGTCATCAGTCGTAACGCCCTGTAGGTCAGCCTTGAATGACTGCACGCCAGGGGCTACCCACTCATGCGTGTTATCCATAAATTCTTTGTTTTCGGAAAACTGAAAAAGGTAGCAGCGATCTACACCGCAAAATACGCCAAATGCTCCTAAGCTTTCTTCAATCAGGCTATCGAGATTGTCTGTACTCACGTTAATAAGCTGCGAGGAAATGCCTGAGAGTAGGCGGTTGAACATCAAGTGATTAGACAATGGTGAGTTTTCAGTTTGTGTACCATTAAGATCATTGTCTTGTGCACTGGAGATATAGAGAACTACCCAGTCCTGCTGGTTAAAATGGATTAAATTCCCGTGTATAACGCAACTTAAATTTCGCGCGCGGCTAGTTATTCTAACCTGAATTTTTGAGCTTTTTCTCTGTGCACAAGTAACGAAAGGATGAGTGTCACCTTCAAGCAGTTGACGGCTTTCAGCATCGTAGAACGCAAGATGCGTTAAAAAATCTTCACTTACTGATGCTGCGTCAAAAAGTGTTAGACACGACTCGTTCGCGAAGACTTCGCCGCTATCTAGGTTTTTCCAAAGAAGGCTAGCCGGTAACTGACTAAACATACCCTTGTTATCGATATCACTCAATTGTGTTCCTTTTTACGACGCAATTATCTTGAGAATAACACTTTCTGTAGAGTAACTTAAGCCTTTACTTTTTTTGCTAGAATTCGTGTTCTATTTTGAACTTGTTCGCTGAACTTAACAATACGCGAGCTTATTTCTTAAGCTAAACCATAGAACAGGTGGCTTAATTGCAAAGGTCTGGTAAAGTTTATCTATTAGCTCAACATCAAAACAAAAAGAATTTTATGAAATGAAGTCACTGGCAGACACGCCGGTTACCACGCTTAAAGGTGTTGGGGCGAAAGTTGCAGAGAAACTCAAAAAACTCGGACTGGTAACGTTACAGGACGTGATCTTTCACTTGCCTGCGAGATATGAAGATCGTACTAGACTCTATCCTATTACCGACTTGCACGCGTATTTGCACGTGTCTATTCAAGGCGAAATTATGTCGGCCGACATTCAATACGGGAAACGTCGCATGCTGCTGGTTAAAGTAAGTGACGGCACAGGCTCTATTACTTTACGTTTTTTCCACTTTTCTGCGGCACAAACTAAGTCACTCGCGATAGGCAATATCATTCGCGCTTTCGGCGAAGTTCGAACGGGTAAAGCCAACCTAGAAATGATGCATCCAGAATATAAAATTGTGGACGACCCTGAGAATACTCAATTGGAAGAGTCGCTTACGCCTGTTTATCCGACAACGGAGGGCGTTAAACAACTTACGTTGCGCAACTTAACAGAGCAATCTTTAAAACAGTTAGACAAAGGCGCGCTGCTAGAGCTGCTGCCCGATGGTTTGTATGAGAATCAGCTGTCGCTCACAGACGCTCTGCATTTAGTGCACAGACCCTCTCCAGATATCGTGATTGAAGATTTAGAAGAAGGCAGACATCCTGCGCAAAAGCGCTTAGTGATAGAAGAGTTATTGGCGCATCATTTAAGTATGCTCAAGGTGCGCTCACAGTCAAATTCAGAACCCGGTATTGCTGTGCGCATTGACGAAGCTTTAAAGAAAAAGTTCTTAAGCACTTTACCTTTCTCACCAACCGGCGCACAAGCGCGAGTCGTCAATGAAATTGAACAAGACATGCAGCGCGCCCAACCGATGATGCGTTTAGTTCAGGGAGACGTTGGTTCAGGTAAAACCTTGGTTGCAGCGCTCGGTTCATTATCAGCGATAAGCGCTGGCTATCAAGTTGCTTTAATGGCGCCAACTGAATTACTAGCCGAACAACATGCACGCAATTTTAGCGATTGGTTAAGCCCGCTCGGCATCAAGGTTGGCTGGTTAGCCGGTAAGCTTAAGGGGAAAGCGAGAGCCGAGACGCTTGAACAGTTAGCGTTGGGAAATACTCAAATGCTGGTAGGCACTCATGCGATATTTCAAGAGTTGGTTGAATATAAGAATCTGGCATTGGTGATTGTTGATGAGCAACATCGTTTTGGTGTACATCAGCGTTTATCTTTACGTAAAAAGGGTGAAAAACTGGGTAAATATCCGCATCAGCTGATTATGACCGCAACGCCTATTCCTCGGACGCTAGCAATGACCGCCTATGCCGATTTAGACACGTCCATTATTGATGAGCTACCGCCTGGCAGAACACCTGTCACCACCGTAGTTTTGCCGGACAGTCGACGTGCTGACGTCATTGAACGAGTGCGCAAAGCAGCGGTTGAGCAAAAGCGCCAAATCTACTGGGTTTGCACACTTATTGATGAGTCCGAAGTGTTGCAGTGTCAAGCCGCCGAGGATGCTGCAGTAGCATTAAGAACGCTATTAACGGAGCTCAAGGTAGGCTTGGTTCACGGTCGATTAAAATCGGCAGAAAAACAGCAAGTGATGGATGATTTCAAGCAAGGTAAGCTAGATTTGTTAGTAGCAACTACCGTAATCGAAGTAGGTGTTGATGTGCCTAATGCGAGCTTGATGATTATCGAGAATCCGGAACGCTTAGGTTTAGCGCAACTTCATCAGCTGCGCGGACGGGTAGGACGAGGTTCGGTCGAAAGTCACTGCGTATTAATGTATTCAGGACCATTATCAAAAACCGCGAGTAAACGCTTAGGTGTTTTACGCGAATCGAGTGATGGCTTCTATATTGCCGAGAAAGATTTAGAAATTCGCGGGCCGGGTGAAATGTTAGGTACCAAACAAACCGGAATTGCTGAGCTAAAAATAGCCGATTTAATACGTGATGCTGCACTCATTCCCGATATCAAAAATATGGCCGAATATGTGTGGCGTGAATATCCGAGTAATTCCCAAGCGCTTATCAATAGATGGTTAGCGTATAAAGAGGAATATGGAAATGCGTGATCCGGATACCCCATTAAATGACAATGTTGAGCATGAAAATGGTATAGGAATGGTTATTCTTATTGAAGACAAAGAGCACATCGCACCACAGGAAGATGCTAAAAAGCTTTCCGCAGAAACTGGCTTCCCAATAGTGAAGCGTCCGTCGCATACTGCTTCAAAAAGATCGAACAGCGCCAGCACAAAAAACAAAGGCATGAGTAAAAAGGGACATAAAACGGTCAAGCAAAATAGCAAAGGCAAGGTTGCACCTTCAGCTTCAGAAGAGGTGAGTGAATGGCAGCTGGTGTATACAACCGAAGGCCTTGTCTTACGCCTAAGCAACGAACCAAGTTGGGGCGACATTATGGTTGATTTCAATTCAGCGGCGCTTAATTATCGCAAGCAGCACGGCGGTGGGCGCAATGAGGCTTTAGCCAAAGCAATTGGGATAAAAGGCAAAGACGCACTTTCTGTCATCGACTGCACTGCCGGAATGGGTAACGACAGTTTTGTCATGGCGAGCGTTGGAGCACATGTCACCATGTTAGAACGCAGTCCTGTTATCGCAGCCTTATTAGAAGATGCACTTAAACGTATTGACGGTATTCTCGAACTATCTGAAAGACTATCGTTGGTCAAATCAGACGCCACAGACTATCTCTTGAGTAAGGGCGAGAGTAAGGGCGAGAGTAACGGCGAAAAAAAAGACCCGAAATGCCTCGCCGATGTGATTTATTTAGACCCAATGTTTCCGCATAAAAAAAAATCAGCACTAGTGAAAAAAGAAATGCGTGCATTTCAACAGCTGTTGGGTGCCGATATGGACAGTGCCCGTTTATTAGAAGCCGCATTGAACTATGCAGGTAAGCGCGTCGTAGTGAAGAGACCGGGTTATGCTGAACCTATTGAATTGAAATCGGGACGCAAGCCGAACACGGCAATTGAATCGAAAAAGCATAGATTTGATGTGTATATTCAACACTGATACTCTGCAACCAGCAAAAGTAAAATAGCTCAGCTGAGGACAAGTTTATTGTCAACTCGGCGAATAACATAATAATAAGGAGTGACCATGATTGAAGTAGGCGGTACGTTGCCAGAAGCAGTATTTAGTATATTAGAAGATGGCGAAATCAAAAATCCTCATACGGGTACAATATTCGGTGACAAGAAAGTTGTTTTGTTTGCAGTTCCGGGTGCATTCACGCCAACATGCTCTGCAGCTCACCTGCCAGGCTACGTTGCTTTAGCGGACAAGATTAAAGCGAAAGGCGTTGATGATATTATTTGTATTTCAGTGAATGATGCATTTGTTATGGACGCTTGGGGCAAGTCGCAAAACGCTGATGAGATAAAGATGCTAGCAGACGGCAACGGTACCTTTGCCCAGTTAATTGGCCTTGATATGGACACCGATGCGTTTGGTGGCATTCGTTCCATTCGCTACAGTATGATCGTTGAAGATGGCGTGGTTCGCGCGCTGAACGTTGAAGATCCAGGTCGCTTCGAAGTAAGTGACGCTGAAACAATTTTGAAACAGCTTTAAGCAACTCTTCAGCCTAATCCGTAGGCTGAAATAAAAGAAAAGTAAGTTAAACGAGCCATCTAGTTGATGGCTCGCTCGTTTACAGCGATAATACTCTGTGTTCATAACAACGAGTAGTAAAGTGATAAAAACAGATGTGATTGTAATTGGTGCTGGAGCAGCAGGCTTGTTTTGTGCGACAGAAGCCGGTAAACGTGGACGCAACGTTATTGTTTTTGATCACGCTAAGCGCCTGGGCGGCAAGATCCTCATGAGTGGAGGAGGTCGCTGTAATTTCACCAATATGTATACCTCGCATGAAAACTTCCTCTCGCAAAACCCGCATTTTTGTAAGTCGGCATTGAGTCAATATACGCAATGGGATTTTATCTCGTTAGTGAATGAATATGGCATCAAGCATCATGAAAAAACACTCGGACAGTTATTTTGCGACGATACTGCTAAAGACATCGTTGATATGCTCTTGGCTGAATGTAAAAAAGCCAAGGTCGATATTAAAAACCGAACAGAGGTCATCGACATTGAGTTCGTCGATAATCAATACTTAGTAAATACCAGTCAGGGTGCTTTTAGTAGCGAGTCTTTAGTTATTGCTACTGGCGGTTTGAGTATGCCCAAGCTTGGCGCAACGCCTTTTGGCTACCGAATTGCGCAGCAGTTTGGCATACCTATCGTACCAACCAAAGCAGCGCTTGTACCTTTTACCCTGCACGAGCATGATAAGGCTGTCATTGGTGAGCTTAGCGGTATTTCAGTGGATGCTAGCGCGAGCTGCAATAATACCAGCTTTAATGAAAATATCTTGTTTACTCATCGTGGGTTGAGTGGGCCAGCAGTGCTGCAAATTTCTAGCTTTTGGGAGCCAGGTCAAGAGGTCGAATTTGATCTTTTCCCAAATGGTGACTTAGTGCAAGATTTACTTGAACAGCAGCAGTCAAATCCAGAAATACAACTTTCTACAGCACTAACAAGACACTACTCAAAACGCTTTGTGCAAGCGGCCATTCCTTATTTTGAGTTGGAGAATAAGCCACTCAAGCAATACAATGCCAAGCAATTACAATTGGCAGCAGAAGCTTTCACGCAGTGGCATGTTAAGCCAAATGGAACCGAAGGGTATAGAACAGCCGAAGTCACTTTAGGTGGTGTTGATACCGACTACGTTTCATCTAAAAATATGCAGGTAAAGAATCAAGAAGGCTTGTTCTTTATTGGAGAAGTGCTAGATGTGACTGGCTGGCTTGGAGGCTATAACTTCCAATGGGCTTGGTCTAGCGGTTGGGTTGCGGGGCAGGTGGTTTAGTTTTGGGAAGTATAAATAAAGTTCACTCAATTTAAATAAAGTTCGCTCAAATTGAATAAAAGTTTTAATAAAGTTTACTCAAAACATGGGGAGATTAAATGAAGTTTGTTAAGTATACAATCTAAGGATTTAGTCATGGCATTACCTTTCAAAAATGAGATTCTACATAGTTATTTAATTCGCTCCATAAACGAACATGAGTCACTTACTTCATATTCTAGTTTGTTAGGAATAATAGATGTCAAAGGCCAGATTTGGGCGATACCAAAATTAGTGAGAGATTGCGAGAATTTTACAGCTAGATACTCAGACGAAATGCTATTTAGTCTTTTGATAAATCATTTGCCATTTAGACTTATTTTTCCAACCTTTCAAGCATATTTAGAATTGAAAAATCACATTTTTCGTAGCAAAAACTCTGTCCGATTCAGAAAAATTATAAAAATGAAAACTCACCTTAGGTACTGCCCAATGTGTTTCATTTCTCAGATTGAAGAGCATGGTGTACCATGGTTCAAGTCAGATTGGCTTTTCACTTCCCAATGTAATATTCATATGAATTATTTATCGTGTATGGATAATCAATTAACCGCATGTTGCTTCAAATTGTTAAATCCGATGGAGAATTTACGGGCGGCTTTTTCTGGTGTTTGTCCTCACTGCTCGACTACTGAATGGGCATTTGGTGACTCAACTTCTCAGCATAACTACCGTAACTACGAGATATTTCCATCAGGGAAAGATTACAAGATAGTATATTCCAGCCTGGGTTTTTATCATTTAATGTCCCACGATGCTATTCGAAAACGTTTAGTGAATAACCAAAAGCGAGCACTTATGAATCGTGGCAAAATTGATGGCAAGCCATAAAGATAGTTACGACCTATAGACTGTCAGATGAACATTCTCTGATAAATTTAAGAAAGACAAAAAAATAGAAAACATACTCACCGTAAAGCACAAAGTAGTAGAAATGAATAGCATATAATACTTAACTATGTGTTAAAAATAGGTGCGGTTATAAATGGTACTAGGGACGTTTTAGCTTCGCGTCATAAACGGCTATTTATATCTATATGAAATTTCATGAATATCTCTTACTAACTTCGCTAATTTAGCTGCATGTTCCTCTGAACCATCCCATATTTCGTTTACCACTGCAAAAAACGGCTTACATTCTGCTGGGTCAACGTTTGCTGTGAGTTTAATGTTCAATTTTCCTGCAATTATATTAAGTCTTTTAGTTGGACGCTGCCAGTTGCCCTTTGCAGCTCTATACAGCGTTGTTTTGCATACGTTCCAATGCGTAGCGAGTTGCTCATAATTAAAGCCATTTATAAGTTTGTACTTTTCAATTTCTGAAGCAAGTAGGTCTTTTTTTGTTTGCAAAATTCTATATTCCGTTTAATACTGGTATATAGAATATGTCATTAAGTTGTTGCTCGTCAATATCTGTGTTCATGAGTTTTAATGAATTTCCTTTAGAATTGGAGTTGATTTGGTATGGCCAGAAAATTCAAGAGCATTAATGATTACGAGCGTCACTTAAGCAATAAATGGGGGATAGGAGATGGAGAGAGTTATAAACCGTGGTTTACGGCAAAAGACGTAAAAAATAATAAAGCCTTCCGTAAAGAAATTACCGGTCTTAAAGTTCCACGAAAGCATCACCTTCTCTCTGCGCTTGAATATTATTTATTTTTAATTATGGACTTTCGACACGACGTCGTTGATATCCGAGAGCAATTCCCACTTTTTCCTCTTTCACTATCTCGAAAAATTGCTCTAACATTAGGAGTAGAACATCCTAAAGTTATCGGAACAAAGACTCCGACCCCATTCGTAATGACTACAGATTTGCTGGTCACTTTTCGTACACCTGAAAGTTTCAGATATGTAGCCTTTTGTGTAAAGCCTGAGGGGGAATTGTGTAAGCCAAGCATATTAAAAAAAATTGAGATTGAGCGTGTATGGTGGGAATCTATCGGTGTTACTTTTAAGATTTTTATCGGTAACCAACAAGCAAAAACCCAGAGTCATAACATACTGTGGGCAACTGATATCCATCGACATGGATTGAATGAACACTTAAATCCTTTTATGTCTGAAGCGGCACAATTAGTGCCCGAGGGAAAAATCTCTAAACGAGGGTTGTGTGATACTTTTGTCGAGCAATTCCAGCTAGATGCTATTGATGCAATAAATTTACTTAGGCTATTGATTGGTCGAAAAATAATTGAAGTGGATTTATCGCAAAATCAACTTGATAAATCCTCTACGATTACCGTAACTAAAAATATTAATTTCCGAAGAGAGCTAGCTAATGTCAGCGGATATTAATTCTATTTGGGATTTCTCTGAAAAATCTGGGCTGAAGCCTGGTTTATATAGAATCTTAGCCGTATATCCAGTAATTGATGTGTATGTAATTTTTAGCATGGAACAAACGTCAACTGCCCTTCGCCCAAGTATCATTACCATAAAAGAATTTATGTTCTTATACGAACGCTGCATCATTTCAGAGGCCAAAGTTGCAGACCCAGACCACTTATTTTTTGATGAGTCAAAGCTTTCTGAGAAAGTTGCGAAGCAGTTTAATAGAAGGTGGCAACTTATTGAGCCGCTTGTTTATGACTTAGACTTGTTGCTATCGATCGCAACTAAATCTCATCAACCGAAAATAGTTTTACGCGGTAAAGTGACTAATACGCACACCAAAACTATTTACACTTTATTGAACTTGTTTTGGCGATACGGACAAACCAGACATGCGCTTATTCCGCGTTTCCACTTATCTGGCGCTCGAGGGGAAGAACGCAAAGATATTAAAAAGAGCCTAGGTAGGAAAGTGCTTAGTCGAACTGGAGCATTCAAATCTCGCACGTCTTATATTGTTACGGAAAAAGACAAAGACAATATTAAAAAAGCGGTTAAAAAGTATTATCTGAAACCAGATGGTACTTCATTGATACAGACTTATAAAAATTACCTTCGAGAGTATTTTTCAACTGAGATTATTGAAGCGAGTGAAGCTCAACGAGTACCAAACACGCCATCTATTCAACAATTTAGAAATTGGACCAAGAAAATATTTGATGAACATCAGGTGATCGAATCAAGGAAGTACGATACCGATTACTTAAACAATTATCGAGACAACGAAAGTAGCATATTGGAATACAACCAGGTCCCCGGAGCTTGCTACGAAATAGACGCTACCGTTATTGATGTTCATATTGTCTCAAAGTGGAATCGAAACCAAGTATTAGGACGTCCGACGCTCTATTTTCTTGTTGATAGGGCAAGCGGAATGATCGTAGGACTAAGTGTTTCTCTGTTTAATGCATCTTGGGATGCTGCGAGACTCGCTATCTTCAACTCATTTACTTCAAAGTTAGAATATTGCCGTAATTATGGTATTGAGATTAAGGAAAAAGATTGGCCCTGTGCTCAAATTCCTAATCGCTTAGTTGCAGACAACGCTGAGATGTTAGGGGTGAATGCCGAATCTGCAATTGTGCCAATGGTTCCATTAGAATGGGCTCCAATATCACGTCCAGATTTCAAGCCATTAGTAGAAGGAAAATTTAATGCTTTGAACAAAAAGACATTGCATGAATTCCAAGGCTCGACAAAAAGTAATGGTAAAATTATTCGAGCAGCACCAGATCCCAGAAGCAGAGCGATATACACCATAGAAGAGTTAACGAAAATTATTCTTCTTGACGTTATAGAAATTAATAAGAGTACAAACAAATCACTGGTCTTCAAAAGTAGGCTTTTAGTTGAAACAAATACAACACCTACACCCTTGAATTTCTGGCATGTGCATGTGGCAAATTATCTTAGTGCCTTGAAAAAAGCTTCCTGCGAAGAGGTCGAGGCTCGATTACTTAAACCCGTTAGAGTAAGCGTCACCAAAAATGGTATTTTTTATGAGCGAATGTATTATTCGCACAAAAAAGTACGTGAACGTAATTTAAGTGCTATTGCGAGAACAAATGGGCGGATTGAACTTGAGGGACGAGTAAATGATGAGTTCCTCGATGTGCTGTTTGTAAAGCTTCCAGGCGAAACAACTTTTACAAAGTGCACCTTATTGAAACGAAGTGAGGAAATGAGGGGCTTAACGATCACTGATAATTACTACATTCAAGATTGGGCCGACGATCAAGATGTCAAAAATCTTATTACAACCTCCTCTATAGAAGTATTAAGTATAAAAAATGCGATAAAGCGTAGTGCAAAAAATGAGTCTAAAAAAGCCCCCCGACAAAAAACTAAAAAGGCAAGAAATGAGAATAGGAGAGAAAATAGGTTGCTAGAAATGGCAAGCTCACTAAGTGAAAAAGGTAATTGCACTAATTCAGAACTCGAAGATTTTTCAGATTCAAAACATAAGCGATTGTATTCACATAATATAATTCAACTTCCTACAAGGGTGGATAATAAATGAGCCTAATTGGTCGTATAGAAGCTGCTGCATATAACGACGTTATATTTCCTGAGTTTCAAGGAAATCCACTAATTGAAGCACTGCCGCCTAAATTGAGCCAGAGTTCAATCCTCACAAAGCTGCAAGTATACCCACCCCTGCCTACTGACTTCAGATACTCTGGTGACGAAGGAGATAGAGAAGACTTTTTAGCTTATATATTGATGCTACGCCAGCCCCTAGAGATATACTTTGATGTTTTCCGCGCAGTTGAGAGAGTAATAAAGCAAGGTTATAGCTCAAGAAATCCGTTGTCACCAACTACTCAGAATTACTTACACTATCGAGTAGATGAGCCAATCTCAGTTTTCCCTAGTACTGGCAAATTTATCTCAAGAGGACGAGGTATAACTTTATTAGGTGAAAGTGGGATAGGAAAAACTACCATGTTGGAACAAATCCTTTTGTATTTTCCGCAAGTGATTCAACATAATAAATATAATAATGAGTATATCGGTTTTTCAAATCAAGTAGTTTGGATAAAGGTGGAATGTCCCGATAAATCGAGTGTTAGGGAACTATGCCAAGAAATTCTTATTTCCCTCGATCAAGTTACAGGTAGTCCTCTAACTAAACCTGCCTCAAATCACAGCAACCTAATGTTCCAAATAGAACAACGCATTAAATCAAGTCATTTAGGCATATTGGTGATTGATGAAATGCAAAATATTTCTGTCCAGCGAACCCGTGGTGAATCCGGATTACTAAAATTTTTGAAAAAAATAGTGAATAGATTAGGCGTACCGATGCTGTTTTGTGGCAATCCAGATTTTGATGACGTGCTAGTAAGTACAACACAAAACGCGCGTCGAAGCGAAAATGGTGGTGCATTTTATATGGAGCGCCTCTCTCAAGATAGTATCGGTTGGAAAGCTTTTATTTCACAACTTTGGCAATTACAGTGGACGAACGTCAATACACCACTGACCGATTCACTTGATTGCAAGCTCTATGAGCTTACAGTAGGGAATGTTGACTTCGCATGCCGCACATATGCTGAGGCGCAAAGTCTCGTAATGGGGACTGGAGATGAATCTTTATGCGAGGTGGTCTTGCAGGAAGCATATGATCGCGCTTGTGTGCAGTCATCTCGTTCATCTGAAGTGCTGAATGCAAAAGAGGAATTATTGTCCAAAGGAGAGCAGAAAAAAGACTCTTCCAAAGTAAATAAAGCAACCAATAATCAACCTTTTATTCCAAGCGTTGACCGTCCTCAACACCACGAATTTTCTGATGCATTGCGCGATATGCTAACTTCTAAACACCTCAAAGAAAACATCAAAGATCCAGATAGGGTTCAATATGCTGGAAAAACGGACAGTCCTGTTGATTATCTTCGTGAAAAGCGTTTATTAAGTGAGGACCCGATAGCAGAGGAATTTTTTTGATATCTCGTCTATTAAATTCAAAATAATGTGGACGTGCCTAAGGACTAATTTTTATGATTATTTCTTTGCCAAATCAACTTCCTGATGAGCTTTTTTTTAGTCGGATAGCGAGGTATGTTGCACTAAGCGGCATAAGCACCTCGGACCTTCAGCAGCAGTTGTTCAATAATAGTCGAATATCTATCCATCCTTTAATACCACCACTCGGAAATAATGGAGTTAATACTTATTCTGAAAGTCTCGATGCACGTTATCAGCAAACGTTAGGCCCCCTGTTCCAAGCTGGTTTGCCGGCGGGTAACAACACCATCAAAAGTATTATGGCAAGCAATAATGCAAGCATGCTGAGCCGGTTTTGGAAGTTACCTAACCAAGAAGGTCAACAAAAGCATTCATTGAAAAGTTGCGCAAAATGTTTTTTTGAGGACATAAATGAACACGGCATACCTTATTGGCATCGTTCGCATCAAATCCCAAACGTTTTTGCCTGCCATTTACATGGTATTGTGCTTGATAAGCAGATATTGCCTAACCGTTATCACCTTGCAGTGGGTCTTCCATCACCTTCGGTTATAATTCATAAGGCCATGCGAAATGATATCGAATACGCGCAATTTTGCGCAAATTTTATACGCGAATCTAAGTTTTACACGAAAGAAGAACTTATATCTTTTATATTAAAACGGTTGAACAGCTTAGGATTTACGACCAAAGGTAATTGCATCAAGCGAACATTAGTTTGTAACTCTTTATTTTTGAATGCTACTAGTATTAGTTATGAACAAGATTACTTTGTACCTATCTCAAAAATTGACTTTAGATTTATTCGTAGCCTTCTTTCGCCAATTCATTTCAGCCATCCAGGGCGGTTCTGCATTTTCCTATATTGGTTGTCCCAACAAGTTAGATTTAAAGAGGGTTTTGTCTTATATTATAAGCCATCTCGACCGCTGAAGAATGATATTGAAGAACAAGTTATTTCATTGTTGAATTTAGGTAATAGCTTGAATGCGACCGCAAATCTTATTAATAAAAGCCGGACATATGTTAAGTCTCTGGCACTAAAACATGGATTCACGGATAGATTACGACCCAAGCGTATTGACATGAATATGCGACAAAAAATTATTAAGATGGCACAGAGTGGTTGGCATAGGCGTGCTATAGCAAATCAGTTTTCCATTTCAAATGGAAGCGTGGAAATAATTATTTCCTCAAGTACTGAACTTGTGATCCGTAGAAGAAGATGTAAGTTTGAATCAAGACGCCGAAGATATCGACTTAAAATTAGGCGGTTCGTAGATAAAACACCAAACATAATCAGAAAAGATGTCTTTAAAAACTGTAATGCCGAAGCGCATTGGCTTCTTCGACATGATAAAAGTTGGTTTTTGGAAAATATTCCTATGGCGTTAACACCGATGATAAGAGTGTAGCAGTTCCAATCAACTGCAACAATGACAGAGTAGCACCTCGACCATTTCCTTATCCCCGCGCTAAAATAGATTGTATGCGTTTAAAGCTGTCAGGCTTGCTGTTAAACGGTGCACCATAACAAAGTGCACCCGGTTTGCGCTGTGCGACCAGCAGGAAGTGCTGCCAGTCATAAATATACAGGTGTGTTCGGCTATTTGCTTTGCTCAATGAAGCCATCAAACGGGGCGGTCATTTTCATCAATTGACGCTGCTCTTGATACTAAATATCTTCAATCGTTTTATCGGTAAACTGAGGATACTTGCGGGTTTGCCAGTCTGCAATCCATTGCGATTTTAACCAATCATTGAGTTCAGCCAATGAGTCCACACGTGGTATAAGGGGACGTACGCTGCTCAAATTTGAATGAGTATTTTATCCAAAAATAAAAGTGTCAGAATTTTCTACACTTGTTTCGGCTTCACACCAAAGCAGACGATCGGTGCGTTTCAGCAAATTGGCACTTTGTGCCATAAGGCGACGTAGATGGGGTCTTTCTTGACTGGCTGCTGACATCCAAAACCGGTCGTTCGAGACATGGCACCTAAAGACAGCAGGTGCGACATTGCTGACGTAAGCAATGTCGGTATATCAGTCTAGCAGCCATCAGCAAGCAGCGTTTAAACATGACCCAACACGGCAAATACGATATGAATAGAAGACGCATGCCATTATAATAAAGGGCGAGATGGCACAACCGTAAACCGGCGTGCCATGTATTCTGCTCACCCATCAATTTCATTTGCAAATTAGTGGCACATATCACATCGCTGCGCCTCAACCTTACAATTTTTTCGGATTGCAGGGCGCCCCTCCGCCTAACAGTAACCTTAGAGCACAAGTGATGGCATCAAAGCGTGGAAATAACAGCCCTAAACTCGTAAATAGAGGAGACAGATAATCTGATAAGCCTAATCACGCGAGGAGCATGAGTCTGGCTCGCCGGTCACGGAATACTTTGTAGTTATCCGCTTTCTTGGAATGGTTTTCAACACTTCGAAGAGCAAATTACGGTTCATCAACTTATCTGCACTGACGATCCGTTTTGCTCAACGAGTGGTCAAACACCGTATAATTTTACATCATTACTTTCCCAATTTTTTGACTGACTCACCTGCAATACCAAAATGTTGCTTGGGCATTTCATTAATAATTATCCGAACACTTGGCTTGGGTGCACCAATCGCGCGCACAATGGCATCTGTTACTTCGCTGATGAGCGCTTCTTTTTGCTCGTCAGTTCTTCCTTCAATAATATTTATTTGCGCTATGGGCATCTCTATATTTTCCTATTTTGTACCTAGTATGTGACTTTAAGCTAGTATTTTAATAACAACTCTTTTAGAAACCTTGTGGCCCTTGGCATAGCAATATAGGTCAACAGCAAAACTTGAGCCGCTGGCATAATTAAACTGTGTAAGCAAATATTCAAACCTCGTTACCAGACTCACAAATATCGCTTTTGCCAAAGTGTAAGCGTTAATGCCCTCTTTATCATTCAATTGCTGTATCTATCTGTTTATGCTAAACAAATTTTCCAGATACGGTACCCAGCCCCTGATAACGAACACAAAACGAGTCACCTTTATTCACTTGCACCGCGGCAGTAATTGCGCCAATCATAATGAAGGTGCCTGCAGGGATGTGTTCACCTCGTTCTGCCAGCATATTAGCTAGCATGGCAACAGACGATGCTGGATGGCCCAATACAGCAGCGCCAGCTCCTAGTTGCACGACCTCACCGTTGACTTCCATTACCACACCCAAGTTTTTCAAATCTAGGTCTTCAGGTTTGGCCATTGTTCCGCCAGCCACAAAACGACTGGACGAGGAGTTGTCGGCAATGACACTTTTTAGGTCAAATTTGAAATCTTTGTATCGGGAATCTATGATTTCCACCGCAGGCATTACAAAATCAGTGGCGCGTAAAACGTCACCGATATGGATCCCGGGTCCCTTCAAAGGCGCTTTGGTTACAAAGGCCAGTTCAGCTTCAACTTTTGGATGGATCAGTTCATCATGCTTTATTTGCCCACCATCCGGTATTGAGAAATAGTCTGCCAAAAAGCCATAACAGGGCTTTTCTACACCCATCTGCGCCATTTTGGCCCAAGACGTTAAGCCCATTTTCATGCCTACAATTTTAGTTCCGCGGGCTTCCTTGCGGCGTCGAATTTCCCACTGGATATTGAAAGCATCCTCATAGGTCATATCTGGAAAGTCGTCGGTTATTTTGGTTACTTCATAGGCCTGCAACTCGGCATCTTCAAGATGTTTGGCAAGCTCTTCAACCTGTTGTTTTTTCAAATTTCCCATTATATCAACCCCTTATCTTTAGCCATTGTTAACGCTAAATCTTCAATCATATCTTCTTGTCCACCAACAGTACCGCGCTTGCCTAGCTCTACTAAAATATCACGTGCCTGGATGCCATATTTTGCTTCTGCACGCTGGGCAAATAACAAAAAGGAACTATAAACACCAGCATAACCAAGCGTTAGTGCGTCGCGGTCAACCCGTATTGGGTGGTCCATTAACGGGACAACTAGATCCTCCGCCACATCCATTATCTTATACAAATCAACACCATGAACAGCTTGCATACGATCCAGTACCGCTACAAAGACCTCTAAAGGCGTGTTACCTGCTCCAGCTCCTAAACCGGCAACCGAACCGTCAATGCGGTTAGCCCCTGCATCGACTGCTGCTAACGAGTTAGCAATAGCCATTCCCATATTGTGATGACCATGAAAACCCAATTCCGTTGCCGGATTAAGGTTAGCCCGCAAAACACTGATTTTATGCGTGACTTCATCAGGCAACATAAAACCGGCGGAATCTGTGCAATAAATACAGTTGGCACCGTAACTCTCCATTAATTTAGCTTGTTCCAGAATTTTTTCAGCACTGACCATGTGGGCCATCATTAGGAAGCCAACTGTGTCCATTTTCATTTTTGCCGCCAAACCAATATGCTGTTCAGACACATCTGCTTCAGTACAATGAGTTGCCACTCGGATGGTGTGGACGCCGCAATCGCGAGCCATTTTTAGGTGATCAACCGTTCCAATACCAGGCAACAATAAGGCCGATATTTTAGCGTTTTTCATCTTAGGCACTACCGCATTGAGATACTCTTCATCTGTATGGGCTGGAAAACCGTAGTTTAACGATGCTCCGCCTAAGCCGTCTCCATGGGTAACTTCAATTAGCGGAATACCGGCTTCATCTAATCCGGTCGCAACAGCAACCATTTGATCTATCGATATTTGATGTTGTTTGGCATGCATACCATCGCGCAGGCTCATGTCATGGAGCGTTACTTTCTTACCTTTTAAGTCCATTACTTTAACCTCTCACTGGTAATTTGATTGTCTGGTTATAAGATTCTTCGGCGAACATTTCTGCAGTGCGCAGCGCGGCGGCCGTCATTATGTCGAGGTTTCCTGCGTATTCAGGCAAAAAATCACCCAAACCTCTTACTTCCATAAATACTGAGACTTTGTTACCATCAAAAACAGGGCCATTAACTAATTTATAACCGGGTACGTATTTCTGAACTTCTTTAACCATGTTGTGCACCGACTCGATTATTTTAGCCTGATCGGGTGATTCTTTAGTTAAACAGTGAATAGTGTCACGCATCATTAATGGTGGCTCGGCAGGGTTGATAACAATTATTGCCTTACCCTTTTTCGCGCCACCAACTTTTTCAACAGCGCCCGAAGTTGTGCGAGTGAACTCATCAATATTTTGACGCGTGCCCGGCCCAACAGAACGAGATGACACAGTGGCAACAATTTCGCCATATTCGACTTCTTGCACTTGCGAAACAGCCGCAACCATCGGAATAGTAGCTTGTCCACCACAAGTGACCATGTTGACATTCATTTCCAGTTTTTCGGCATGCTGTTTCAGATTAACTGGAGGGACACAAAATGGGCCAATAGCTGCTGGCGTTAAATCAATCATGATGACTCCAAGCTCATTAAGCTTGCGGCTGTTTTCAGCATGCACATAGGCTGATGTGGCATCAAACGCAATTCTAATATCATCCTCAATGACTTTTTCCAGCATGCCATCAACACCCGTGGTCGAAATTTTAATACCCATTTCTGCAGCTCGTTTTAAGCCTGCAGATTCAGGATCAATTCCTACCATCCAAACCGGCTCTATCCAGTCTGAACGCATTATTTTCATCAGTAAATCAGTGCCGATATTACCCGGACCGATAATTACCGCTTTTAATTTTTTAGACATCGTTAACATTCCTATAGTTAGACAAAACGGACGGAAGCGTTGCCAATTCCACCAATGCTGACACTCATGAAATCACCTGCTTTAACCGGTTCTAGCGGGACTAAAGAACCTGACAGGATCACTTCCCCTGCTTTAAGCGGAATACCGAACTGCCCCAGTGTGTTGGCTAACCAGGTCACACAATTAACCGGACTGCCGAGCGCCGCAGCGCCGGCTCCGGTAGATATAATTTGGCCATTTTTTTCAACCACCATTCCGCAAGTCGAAAGATCGACCTTGCTTGGGCTAACCGCTTTGTCACCTAAAACAAAAAGGCCGCATGAAGCGTTGTCGGCAACGGTGTCTTGAATTTTGATATTCCAGTCTTCAATACGGGAGTCGACAATTTCGAAGCACGGTATGACACATTCGGTTGCGGCCAATACATCAGCATTGGTAATGCCTGGGCCAATCAAATCTTTTTTAAGGATAAATGCAATTTCTCCCTCAGCCTTTGGCTGGATCAGCTTTTCGGAGATCGGCATTTCTTCACCTTGGCTATAAGCCATATCATCGGTGAGATATCCAAAATCAGGCTGATGAACATTAAGCATGTCCTGAACAGTTTTAGAGGTAACCCCTATTTTTTTGCCAATAATTTTTGCACCCGCTTGCACCCTGCGTTCGACCATTCGTAGCGAGATGTGGTAAGCATCTTCAATACTAATGTCATTGAAACGCTGAGTTAAAGGCTTGACTGTTTTCCTTTGTAAAATCGCGTTGTAGAGTTCGTCCCCACAAGCCAGAATTTGTTGTTTATTCATAATGTTCTCAGTCTCTTGCTAATTTGTTTCGGCTTCTGCCAGAAAATCTACCACCAGTTTAGAAAAACGTGCGGCATGTTCTATTTGCGTCCAATGTCCACAATGACCAAACATGTGTAGTTGGGCATTGGGTAGCCACTCGAAAAGAGTCTGGCTGGTTTGCAATGGAATGACTTGATCTTCTCGTCCATGCAAAATCAGCGTTTCGTGCGTGAGAGCCCGTATGTCACTTTCTTTACTTTCTAAGGCATCTACCCATCGCTGTCTAGGCGCTGGAAACATAGAAGAAAACGATTCTTGAAAGCCCGGCCGTATACTAGCTTCATAGCGCAGTACAGCCAGTTCATCTGTTACTAAGTTTCGGTCATAGGCAAAAACATCAAGTAAGCCTTTCATTGTTTGCAACGACGGTTCATAGCCCCAAACGGCATTGAGCCCAGGGGTGAGTTTAAATGGCACACCTACACTCCCCATTAACGCCAAACGACGCACTCGCTGTGGAAAGCGGATAGCCAGCGCTAGCGCGAGCCCTCCACCAAAAGAATTACCAATAAGATCTGTGCGTTCTATACCTAGTACATCTAGTAAGTCTATAGTGTGGTTTATCCAACGGTCGACGTTACACAAGCTACTCGCTGGCCTTTCGGTATAGCCAAAACCGAGCATGTCTGGAGCTATTACCCGGTGGTTTTTGGCCAGTTCCGGCATAGCCAGACGCCAATTTGCCCAGGCTGTTACTCCAGGGCCGGAGCCGTGGATCAGCATGACTGGCGCGCCGGACCCGATATCGTGAACATTAGTTTTTACACCTTTTACATCGATCATCTGTCCGATTTCTGGATTGTTAATATTTGTCATAAAATTGTCCTTTAATGTCGGTGTATTTGTCATTTTCGGTTAACCTGTGCCGCGGTTTATAGCTTGATACAGATATTCTTCAATTCAGTATAAAACTCGAGGCCATGAACACCGCCTTCGCGACCAATACCTGATTGTTTTGCACCACCAAACGCGGTTCTTAGATCACGTAAAAACCAACTATTTATCCATACCAAACCTGACTCTATTTGTTCGGCAACTCGGATTCCCCGTGCACTATTTTCTGTCCAAACTGCCGCGGCTAAGCCATAGTTGGTGTCATTTGCCAGTGCTATAACCTCTTCTTCAGTATCAAAGGGGCGAATATGGCAACAAGGACCAAAAATCTCTTCTCGTATTACACGTGCATCGTCGGCAAGTCCGGTCCAAATTGTCGGCTCTATCCAAGCACCATCATTAAGGTCCTCACCCATATCAGGTATTCCACCGCCGATTTCAACAGTGGCGCCTTCTTTAACCGCTAATTGATAATAAGAGTGAACTTTCTCTCTATGTTTAAGACTCACTAGCGGACCGAAATTGGCTTCTATATCTTCAGGACGACCTAATTTTAATTGCGCTACACCTTCCTTCATTCGTTTTACGAAGATGTCAAAAATGGACCGCTCAACGTAAACTCGTTCAGTACCAAGACACACTTGACCACAGTTATCAAACGCCGAGCGCATTGTGCCCTCAATAGCTTTTTCTAAATCACAGTCAGCGAAAACAATACCTGGATTTTTACCGCCGCACTCCATAGAAATATTACGCAAGCCAAAAGAAGCTGCTTTCATAATAGTTTCGCCAGTAGAGGTTTCACCGGTAAATGTTATTGCATCAACCAAAGGATGACTGCTTAAAAATTGACCTGCAGAATTTCCACCAAAGCCATGTACCACGTTAAATACACCAGGTGGCACACCACATTCGTTCATAACGTCACCAAGTAATGTGGTAGTGGCAGGTGTTTCCTCTGAAGGTTTTACAACAACGGTATTGCCGCAAGCCATGGCCGGCCCAACTTTCCATGTCATTAACAATAAAGGTAGATTCCACGGAGAAATAACCGCAATCACTCCTTTAGGGGTGCGTTGACCAACATTAACAGCCCCTTTACCGTCCGGAGTATCAAGCCGGAAGCTTTCGGTCGGATGATTCGCCAACGTTTCAGCAAAGGCTTTAAAGTTAGCCGCCCCTCTCGGAATATCAATATGACTTGCCATACTATGAGGCTTGCCGGTATCCAAACATTCAGCATGTAAAAATTCGTCAAAACGCTCGTTGATTCGGTCGGCGACTTTATTCAGTAACACAGTACGTTCTGCTTGAGTAAATTTTCCCCACGGACCTTTCAGTGCCGCTTTGGCAGCTTGTACCGCTGCATCAACTTCCGCTTCGCCCGCTTCATGAATATTACCTAACAAACTGTTATCTACTGGACAGCGATTCTCAAACGTTTTTCCACTTTCAGACGCAACATATTTGCCATTAATAAAATGCTTATATTCTTTCATTGTTATCTCTTTCAACCTTCTACATTTTTGACTTAATTAGATTCAGAAGAGCGCTTCTCGCTAAGATTCTGTTTACGTTAAAACTGATAAAAATCTTTCGTTCAATACGCGGTCGTGATAGAAGATGGCTTTGCCTAAATCTTCTGCCTTCCATGTGACGGGGTTGTGGTCAGGGTAGTTGTAATCACCCCCTGCAAATACTTCAGTGCGATTACCTGATGGGTCAAAGAAATAAATTGTTTTACCGTGCGTTAAACCATGGCGCGTTGGGCCTATATCTATTGGTACATCCTCCATAGATATCAGGTCAGCTGCTCTCAAAACATCTTCCCATGTTTCTAAATAAAACGACGCGTGATGGAACTTGCCTTTTTCTTCATGCATGATAAATGCGACGTCGTGAGCTTTAGTAGAGAGCGATAAAAATTGTGCTATCCGATTACCGTCAGGTTCAATGACTTGTTCCGCCAAATAGAATCCTAGTACGTTCACAAATAAATCATAGGTTTCATCAAGTGCATCGCCATAAAACAAACAGTGGTCGAATCTGACCGCTTTCATGCCTTTCAGGCCGCGGGGCCAAGCTTCAGGATTGACTTCATTTAAGCCCCATTTGCCGGTATATTTTTTATCGGTGTATAACTCAAAGCAATGTCCCGACGCTGAGGTAAATTGAATTCGTCTACCGCAATCTTTTAAGTCGCCCGCTTCAAGATGCGTAACCGTTAAACCAAATGCAATTAAGTCTTTTTCAAGTTGATTTAAAGCATCTTCGTCAACGACCTTGAAAGCCATAAAGTCGCATCCTGGTTCATCCGCTTCGCGCAAAACCACAGAAAACTTATCTACTTCACTCCAAGCTTTTAAATACACTCGGCCTGATTCATCTCTATCTGTTTCAATAAGACCTAGCAAATCAACATAGTGTTTTAATGCTTCTTTCATATCCAGTACACGTATTTGTACATGCCCTGGTCTCATTACACCTTTTTTCATTTTGAAACCTCATTCAGTTGCGTATTTTGGTAAGCTACTATTTCAATAGAAGCATTTGGTTTGGGTGCGCATTCAATGATTAAGTCACTTTCTGGCTTTATACGACAAGCCAATGCATACCCATTATCTTTTTGTTCAACAGTCACATGTGCTTTGCTCATGCGACCATAATCTGCTTTTCCCGAAATAATACTGACTCTACACACCCCACAACCGCCGCCTTTACAACCTACTGGAACGCATGTTTTGCCAATACGCTGCATGGCATGAAGTACATATTCGTCTTCACGACAAAAAAACTCCTGTTTGCTGGTGTTGTCGGTTATAGTGAATTCACGCATTATTTATCTCGGATTAAATCTTTTTAAATAGTGCTGAGCGATTGTCTTCAGCGCCGTCGGCTGCGGTTATGAATTTCTCCATAAATATGTCTTTTTCAAACAGGCGGCCCTGCATTAAGGCACTAATGGCGGCATCTATCATTGGTGGTGGTCCACATAAATAAGCCTTATGATCTGCAAAACGACCATCAAAATGTTCTTTAGCCGCCTCGTGTACGAAGCCTTTAAAACCTTTCCAAGATTCATCTTCATTGGCATCGTTAAGCGCTGGAATATAAGTAAGGTTGGCGTGTTTTTCGGCAAGCGCAGTAAATAAGTCTGCGTTATAAAGCTCAGCCTGATTCCGTGCCCCTTGTAACAAAGTGATTTGACGTTGGTCTCCGTTTTCCAAAAGATCTAAAATCATGGATTGAGGACTCGATAAACCTGAGCCTCCCGCAATAAAAATTAAATCACCAGGTAGAGAGCTTCTGACAAAAAACTGTCCGTATGGCCCTGACAAAGGCAGGGTTTCACCTACCTTTAGTTGTTCATGAATATAGCTGGTGCCCACCCCGCCTTGTACATGGCGAATATGTAGTTCAATTTCTTGGTTGTTCGATGGTGGGTTAGCAATAGAAAATGCTCTCACACCATCGCAGCCAGGAATAAGCAAGTTAATATATTGGCCCGCTTGAAAGGTCATAGCACCGTCTAACGAAAGATGAACACCTTTAATAGTGGGTGAAAGGTCGACAATTTTGGTCACGGTTGCGGTAAAATCTTCCACTGCATAACCTTCAAAATCATCATCAACGTCGATATCGGCCTCAATGGTGACATCGCTTTCTACTGTTGCGCAGCACGCTAGTACCATGCCGTCATCACGCTCTGAATCCATTAATGCGAAAGGCGATGCATTACCAACATCCACGTCACCGTCAATTACCGTAACTTTGCATGTAGCACATAAGCCATGACCACATGCAAATGGGATCCACACCCCTTGGCGCAGGGCTGCTTGCAAGATCGTTTGACCTTCTTCTACCTCGATTTGCTCGCCTGTAGGTTCCACTGTTACCGTATATGTCATAATGAATTCCCTAAAAATTTACGTTATAGAGGCCGTTTAAGCCAGGTGTGGTCATAGTGAGCATGCTTTTGTGATCAATCCCTTGAGCTAACAAGGTGTCTGATTGGGTAGGCTCAAAAGATTCACCATTTAGCGTCCATTGTATGTCGTCATATTTTACTTTTGCGCTCTCGGGATGCGGAGCGATTGCCGGTTGTATGTGTGATGCGAAAACTTCGGGCAGGGTTGCGTCGGGCGAGACCAACAGTGCAAATGGTGCGCAAAACATTATGTGATTTTGCCAATGAACGTAAAGCAGTTGCATACCGTTGAAGTTTTCTACAAGGTCGTTCGGTACTGCTGTGTATTCTGAAATTGCTTTTACAGCCATGATTTTCCCCTCTTTTGTAAATTTATCGGGCAGTTCACCTACCCGACAATTGATTTGCAGTTGCTATTTATCAACTATGCAGCGTCGTTATCTTTGTTTAATGGCTTGATGCCTTTAATTTCATTCCAGCGTTTTTCATCAGGCGAACCAACATAATCAAAGTTATCTTCACCAATATTGATGTGGTAGTGCTTAGTTAACACGTCTGGTAAGTCAGGGCCGCCGCATTTGCCTTTATATATTTGATGCACTGGTAGCACCGCTTGGACATACTTAGCAGGTTCGTCGGTAAAGATTTCGCAACATGCTTCAGAGCAAAAGTGGTAACGTTCTCCCTCATGCACGGTGTCGCAGTGACTAAATGCCGTTGGATCTTCTGTCTTGGTAAATAAAACCGGCACTTGGCAAACTTGACATAGCTGAGGTAGCGTATTGTTATAAAAACGCTCACCTTTTTTATGCTGTGCATCCCAATGTTCAAAACGAGGACGGTAGTATTTGTCAAAAGTGTTAGGGTATTTCTCAGCTAGCCATTCCATCTCTTCTTCTTTCGGGATCCAAGTATGGAAGTTCGTTGCCTGACCATACTGGTAGAAGGTGGTCCATAACTGATGGCTAATATGCTCTTTGGCAGCGTTAGCAACATCCTGGTACTTAGGCGGCTTGATACCGTAGCGAGCTAACTCTTTAAACAAGGCACCACCGCTTTGCTCGTAATAAACTTCCCAAGCTTCTTGCCAAGACATAACTTTGTTTGGCAGCATGTAGTCCATCATCATGCTAACTAAGCTAAGGAGACGGAAACCACGCCAGAACCACTTGTCTATCCATTTTTGAACAATTGGCACGTTATCTTCGTGCTGCTCAAGCATGAATTTTATTATCTCTAAACCCAGCGTCATATGACGTGCTTCGTCAGATTGCGCTGAGAAGCCAAAGGTTACCGTTGCCATATCTCCGTTGTAGGCTGCACCCGACATAAATGGCACAAACAATAGGTTGGTTAGCACGTACTCAAACGAGAACGAGATGGCGGTTAAGAACTCAAATGGTCCTGCAGAACGAGCATCGTCAAAGAATGACTTAGGCACTGACAAAAACCATACGCGGTCATGCATCAAAGGCGCATCGTGCAAGCCATTAAAGTGCTTGTTGTAGTGGCTCATCGCATGTTGCTGGGTTTGTGAGTGACGCAGTTCATCTATTGCTTGCATTTGACAAGCAACCCGCGCTCCCGCTCCGCTGAATTGACGCCCAACTTTTGAATACCCTTGAAAAGCTGCGTATTCGAGTGGCGATACGCCGCTTAAAAATAGTTTTAGTGAGTTAACATATCTAGCATCTGAAATGTTTTGATGGCCATTATTTTGGGCAAAAGCATCAAAAATAGCGTAAAGCTTTTTCTCTTTCTCAGCTTGATATTTCCAGTACGAGTCCATGGTAAGGCGGAAAGGGTCTTCCCAGCCATCCCAATCGACTATTTTGATGCCTTCAAAATCTTCATGTGGGAAAATATCAGATTTTTTCTGATAACTAGGTTCCCAGTCCATATCTCGAGTTAAGTATTGATACTTTTGCTTTAAATTTAGTTTCTTAGTAGCAGTCATTAGTTACTCCTGATTAATTCCACGAAAGGATAAAATGGTCGTCATCTTCATCAACATTGCCGCCAATACTGATGACATCTAGCAGCATTTCTTGCACATCCCACTCACGATTTAGTTTTTCTTCCATTGTTTCTCGAGTAATCACCAAGCGTTTATCAGCCTGGATCCGAATCATCGCAGGCTGATGTTCTATTTCAGCATGTGGGTTATCTTCACTAATCGCTTCTACTAAGTAACGTGCGTTTTCGTTGTCTTGAAATGCAATAAATACATACTGGTTCATGATGTAGCCCCTGTTGATTGAAGACCTGTCTTTTTCAATAAGGCAGCGAGTTCAGCTTGAATTTTAGAAAGAGACTCTTTGCCAACTGTCTCTAGGGCAATAGGTTCTAGCGCTTCGAATACGCGCGGCTCCCAATGGTTGACCCAAGCTTGAATGGTTTCCTTGTTATAATCAGATTCTGCGACCGCAGTCTTAATAACGGCAACAATCCAACGTGTGGTGTCTTTATTCCAGTCGCGCATAAACTCAGTTAGCATGCCAACGTCGCGTGCGCCCATTTCACTAAACCATTCATCGAGTGCTTCATATGCGAATGAAAAAAGCACTTTGTCTATTAGTAAATTCTGTAGCAGTGTTGACTCAAACCAGTCGCTAACGACCATCGAATCTTCGGCGAGCTTGCGCATGGGTTGCCACATTGGGTCATCCATCCAAAATGCTTTACTAGTATGCAATGCAGTACCGGTATTACCATCGATCATTAGTGCGATGCGCGATAAATATTGACCAATGCCAAGATGATCCATAGCTTGATAAATATGTGCTTGTGCAACTGTGGTGGCAATCGAGTCGGCGGCAACCATGCTGTTATTCATATTTGCTGATTGGTTCAAATGACGAAACGGCACTAAATATTTAAGCAATTTATGATGAATACTTTCGTCTAAACTAGATATGAGGTCACGTTTTTCGCAAAACTTAAAGCTCGACTCAGCGTTTTCTTGCATTTTGGCTCTGCTGCCTACATACGCACCATAATAAAATTGTCGAGGATCGCTGATTGCGTACCAGTCCTCCATTTTAAGCACAGTACGACTTGGATCGTTTAGCTGCTTGTCGGGTTCCCACAATGGTTTGTAGTGGAAGTTTTCAGTCGGTTCAATATCATAACTTGCCTCTTGATAACGTGTTGCAGGCTTATCACCAAAGCGACGCTTAATATGACTATAGGTGTTCCGGATTGTAGAAACGGAACTGGTTTTTATCTCAACGCTCATATTCTCTACCTTGTTAGGTTAATCAATTTCATTTAAATCTAAACTTTTTTGGTGTCGCCAAAGCGCCACTTTTGGTTGTCCTGGTCGATTTTCTTAGACATTGCTTCGTCCATGTGAACGACGTTATTGTGTTTGCAAAAAAGCTCGAAAGCTTTTTTAGGCAACACCAATTCAACAAACAAGTCGGGGTATTCAATGGCAAAATCGAATTCAACGAATGTATCTTCAGGTGCACTGCGTACCCGCACGTAGCGAGTCAATGCGTTAAATTTGTCTTTGTTTAAATTAGTAATCATGTTAGCCGCTTGCATTAGTTATGTTGCTCATATGTTAATGACACATATAGCAACAGCTGTGCCAACGGCCGTTATTTCTTTTTCGGGCTGTGCCCAACTAATTGATTTTATTAATTAAATATGGAATTTTGAGTGTCTTTTAGTGGGTTTTCAACATTAAAAATGTTAATGATTTAATGAATAAGTGAAAAAATTTAATCATATGGTTAAAAATTACTTTATTGGGTGTAGTATAAAAAGGCTGTAGTCACTAACAGAAAGTAATCCTTTGTTTAACTCACAACACTGTAAAGTTTAAAAACCATCGTAAAATTTTTTTGGGGAAGTAAATGAGTAGCGATTTTAAAGAAGAAGACGTTGAGGCCGATATGACGGATTTGACTGACCTCATCAGGTTTAGTCACGAAGATGGCAAAGTTTGGTTTGGCGAACAGCGAATGTTGCTAATGCATGTGTCGGCCATGGCGGCATTTCGTAGAGAATTACTGAACAGTATTGGTGTTGAACGGGCCAAAGGTTTCTTTTTACGGCTTGGCTATCAAAGCGGGTTAAAAGATGCTGAACTTTCACGTCGCTTACGACCAAACTGCAGTGATATCGATATTTTTCTTACCGGGCCGCAATTGCATTCTCTTAAAGGCATGGTAAAAGCTAACCCATTAAAAATAGATATAGACCAAAAAAATGGGCATTTTTATGCCGAATTTGAATGGCTCAACTCTTGGGAAGTGGAAGTTGTAAAGACTGAACTTGGCCAAATGGATGAGCCCGCCTGTTGGTCATTACTTGGCTATGCATGTGCCTTTACGTCATCTTTTATGGGGCGTGAGATTATATTTCGAGAAGTCAGTTGTCGTGGCTGTGGTGACGACCGTTGTTTAATTATTGGCAAGCCGGCTCAAGATTGGGAAGATCATGAGGAATTCGCGCAATACTTCAAGGCAGAGCCAATTATTGAGCAGCTCTACAGTTTGCAGTCTCAAGTTAATTCACTTCGCAGCAATTTAGAGCGCCAGCAAGGTCAATATTACGGAATAGGGCAATCGGCTTCCTATAAAGAAGCCTGCATTAAAATTGACAAAGCCGCTCAAGGCAAGGTATCGGTGCTATTGCTAGGTGAAACCGGTGTAGGTAAAGAAGTTATCGCTCGCAGCGTGCATTTGCGCAGTAAGCGCGCAGAGCAACCCTTTATTGCCGTAAACTGCGCCGCAATCCCACAAGAGCTGATTGAGGCTGAATTATTTGGCGTGGAAAAAGGCGCATTTACGGGTGCTAATCAGTCACGTGCGGGGCGTTTTGAAAGAGCAGACAACGGCACCATTTTCCTTGATGAGGTGGTTGAATTAACGCCACGAGCACAAGCTACCTTGCTCCGAGTGCTTCAAGAACAAGAATTAGAGCGGGTAGGTGGGTCGCAAACACATAAAGTTGATGTTCGCGTAATTGCCGCAACAAACGAGTCATTGGAAAAAGCGGTTAATGACGGCAGGTTTCGGGCAGACTTGTTTTATCGTTTAAGCGTATTTCCTGTAAATATCCCTCCATTGCGAGAGCGCTCAGAAGATATTCCTTTGCTGGTTGAACACTTTTTACAGAAATTTCATGACGATTACTCAAAGCGTACCTTGGGTCTTTCTGATAAAGCCTGGGACTATCTTTATAAATACAACTGGCCGGGCAATATAAGAGAGCTAGAAAATGCGATAGAGCGTGGCGTTATTCTCACTGAAAGTAATGAAACGATTTCAGTAGACTCATTGTTTGCGTCTACAATGGAGCAGTTGCAGGCAAACAACGATGGACATGTTAATGCAGATGGTGTGATAGTAAAATCTAGTGAAAAAGATAAAGACAATTGGGTTGACGATGTGTTAGAAAGCAAAATAAGCCTCGATGATGTTGAAAAAACACTCACCGTAAGAGCAATGGCGAAGGCGAAGGATAATATTTCGGGCGCTGCTAGATTGCTCGGTGTAACACGACCAGCCCTTGCTTATCGCTTAAAGAAACACGAAATCGTTGTATAAAGCTACAATTCTTTTTAGCAAGGAAACGTCTTAAACTATACGTTTTTGATCGAGAGTTTAGGAAGCAAATTGACTAGGTGTTTGTAATATCACCTAAACTGATTACATAGGATAGAAGTATGGCCAAGGCAATTGTACTTCGTGAATATGGTGGTCCGGAGAATCTCCGACTCGAGACCGTCGAAACCGGCACGGCGGATGATGCCAGTATATTGATTCGTAACGTGGCTATTGGTGTGAATTTTATTGATACCTACTTCCGTCGCGGCATTTACCCCACAACACTGCCAGCTGTAATTGGTGATCAGGGCGTTGGTATTGTTGAAGAATGTGGCAGCGCCGTCACCCATGTTAACGTTGGTGACCGTGTTGCATATGCCTCAATCTTTGGCGCGTACATTGACCGGCGCTGGGTAGATTCTTCTCAGGTAGTACGTGTACCGGATGAAGTTTCCTCAGAGGTGGCTGCCGCAAGCTTAACGCGCGGACTCACTGCCGAGTACCTGTTATTCCGCCTACACAGCATAAAGCCGAGTGATACCATTATTGTGCATGCAGCCGCGGGTGGCACAGGTTCAATAATATGCCAATGGGCGCAGCATATGGGCGCAACAGTAATCGGAACGGTTGGATCAGAGGCGAAGTTTGAAGCCGCCAAACAAGCCGGGTGCGACTTTGTATTATTGCATTCGCAAGACGATTTTGTTGAACAGATACGCGACATCACTAACGATACATTGGTAGATGTGGTCTACGATTCGGTTGGTAAAGATACGTTTAATAAGTCGTTGGCATGTATTAAACCACGTGGTCTTATGGTGGCATTCGGCAATGCGTCGGGCAAACCCGATCCTATGGATGTATTGGCCCTAGCTCGTTGTGGGTCGCTGTTTCTAACGCGGCCAATTTTGACCCATTATGTGAGCACACAAGAGGAGTTGGAATTATCTGCAGCGCGCTATTTCGCAGCACTTGCCGATGGTATTGTGACGCCGCATGCTTTAACAGCATACACGCTCAATGACGCGAGCGCTGCGCACGAACACTTGGAAGATCGTAGTAAACTCAGCATACCTATCTTGGTACCGTAAACGCTAGTCAATAATTATTTGTCTGATGGTCAACTTGATAACATTTAAAAGTATGAAACTTCTCTATCAATTTGATAGATTCCAAAATGTTATCAAATCATCAAAACATAGCAAATCCGCACTTTCACACCTTGTTTAATTTATCATTTCATTAACATCTAAAATTTTGGCTTGCTTGTTCTACTTCATAATTTGAGAAATTTAACATTATAAATAATTGAAATAATTGAATAATAATTAATGTACCGCAATTTTTTTTTACTGGCACAGCTCTTGCAATTGTTACTTTTATGTTAATTTAAAAGCGTGATAATTAATGCTGTCAAACCAATTTCTCCCTCTAACTTTGGCGTCGAATTTCGCTTCTTTGTACAAAAGCAAAATTTGGAAATACGCAACATTTGTCGGTATTAGTTCCGTATTTCTATTCGGCTGTGAATCGCCCTTAGTCATGGATAAAGTAGCAGCTCAACTTGACCAAGCTATGCAGCGAACCGACTTTTACCAAGCCTTTGCCAGCAACGCTGAAACCGCGGTATTAGTTGGTAACAGTGGCGTTGTTTTGTCTAGCACAGATGGTACAAACTGGAAGCGCACTATTTTAAGTGGGCAACCCTCTTTTTTGGCCGTTGATACCTGCCCAGACCAGCGTTTTATTGCACTCTCATTTGACAATCATGTTTGGGTATCGAGCCCTAGCGGTGATAATTGGGCACCTATTGAAGTTGATTCTCAAGAACAACTAATGACTCTCGATTGTGCGCCAAATGGTAAGTGGTGGGTTGCAGGTGGATTCTCGACGTTTTTAAGCTCAAGTGACAAGGGACTAACCTGGCAATCGAACACACTAGAAGAAGACGCCATTATAACTGACGTCGCTTTTTTGTCTGAGCAAGAGGCTGTTGCTACCGCAGAATTTGGTATGTTTGTAGTGACAGAAGATGGCGGTAACACTTGGCAAATAAACGGCTTCATGCCCGCTGAGTTCTACCCTCATGCCTCACATTTCACCTCGATTTCCGAAGGCTGGGTGGGCGGACTCAACGGCTTTATTTACTATACCAACGATGCTGGAAACACTTGGCAGCAGCAAAGTGCCGATAGCACAGCTCCAATTTATCAATTTGAGGAAATCGACGGTGTGTTATTTGCTTTGGGCGACAACGCAACCGTGTTGAAACTTGTCGGTGACCAATGGAAAACAGTTCAGCCAGCCTCTGCACCTATTTATTTGCGGGCGGCTCTATATTTTAAACAAAAGCTATTGGTTGCGGGAGGACGTGGGATGTTCATGACAATTGATCCTAACGCTGCAGCCTTGTCGGTTGATAATACGGAACTATAAAATGACAACTAAGCATCGGTTTACTCACTTTTTACACGCACTAGAAACTAGTATATTCAAGCGTCCATTGTTTGTTCTAGGTGCAATACTCTTATTGACGTTATTCTTTTTAAGTCGTATTCCCGCCCTAAAAATTTACACTGATTTTGCAAATCTGTTACCTCAAGAACACCCTTATATAAAACTTCACAATAGTATTAAAGACAGTTTTGGTGGTGCTAATGTGTTGGTCGTTGGCGTTGAGTTTACTGACGACGATATATTTTCAAATGAAAACTTAGCAATTTTAGATCGTGTCACCATGGCAGTAGACAACTTACCCGGTGTTAACCACAACCTTGTTGCCAGCTTAACCCATCGAAACTCAAGACATATATGGTTAACCGAGGTTGGCAGTATTAACTCTCAACCTTACTTTGATTCAACTTACGGCAAATATAATGATGCTGAGTTAGCGTTAATGCGCGAAAACGTCGCCGCTAACCCTCAAGTCTATGGCCCATTAGTTGCACCTGACTTCAAAATGGCACTGGTCAAAGCACAGCTAATAGAGGGACAACTAGACTACGAAAAAACCTTCACGCAACTACAAAAAATTATAGGCGAAGAAAGCCAAGCCGGCGTGACTATTTACGCTACTGGGCAGCCAGTTCTAGTGGGCTGGGCTTATACCTATATGGAACAAATTCTACAAATCTTTATTTTCACAGTATTAATAATGTTAGCACTGTTGGTATTCCATTTTCGTAAAGCGTACGGCGTTTTAGTTCCCCTTGGTGGCGTACTTGTTTCAACTATATGGGGCTTGGGGATCATCAGCTTGCTGGGGTATAACCTTGACCCCTTAGGTTTAGTCATTCCCTTTCTAATTGCCGCTCGCGCCATGAGCCACGGAGTACAGCTAGTTGAAAGATATTACGCTGAGTTAGAAATTCACCCAAAAGGGAGTGATGCCGCTAAAGCCACTTTCGATAGCTTGTTTCGACCAGGCACTTTGGGCGTAGTTTCGGATGCAGTTGGCTTACTATTAATCTCGGTAGGGTCTATACCCTTGAATACTCAGCTTGGCTTTTATGCGTCCCTATGGGCGATGACAGTGGTGCTAACGGTATTGGTGGGCGTGCCCTTGTTACTTTCTATCTTACCCACACCAAAAGATCCAGAATTAAAAGAAACATTTTTGCGCTATATTGGTTCCAGTTGCTCTCGCATTGTGGCTCGTCCCAAGGCAGCTCCAAGATTGTTAATTGGTGCGTTTATTTTTATTATTGCGGGATTATTTGCCGCTTCCAAAGTACAAATCGGTGATTCCGAACCGGGCTCTCCAATACTATACCCCGACCACGATTATAATATTTCATCACGCACAGTAAATGAACGATTCCCTGGCTCTGAAGAGCTATACATTATTGCAGAAACTGACACTAATGGCGGCCTGAAACGCCCCGAGGTCTTGAAGTCACTCATTTCACTACAGGCACATATGCTATCTGATCCTGAAGTGGGAGGTAGTAAAGGGCTGACTGATCTGGTTCAGCAGGTTAATCGATTAATGCATAATAATGATCCACGCTGGTATCAGGTACCACATGATGCCTCATATGTTGGTGGTTTGATGTTCACATATATGGCATCTAGTCCGATTCCGGGCGCATTAAATGAATTCAACGACACCGATGACCGCATTGCCAACTTAGTCTTCTATTATAAAGATAGACAGGGTGAAACAATTCGCCGTGCTATTCACATGGCAAAAACATGGATTGAAGAACATGGCAATGATGTTGATGGATTAGAAATTCGCCTTGCTGGGGGCACCATGGGGGTGGCTGCGGCCATGAATGAGTCTGCCTTTGAAACCAATATTATTGTATTACCACTTGTCTTTTTGTTCATTTTTGGTTTTGTCATGCTGTTTTACACCTCTTTGCACGCAGGGTTGATGATGCTTGCAACTATGTTATTTGCATCAATTTTAACCTATGCATATATGGGTCTGTATGGCCTGAGTATTGACATCAACACTGTGCCAGTGGTTGCAGTAGGCATTGGTGTTGGTATCGACTACTCAATTTACATGATGGACAGAATCCGCGAGTTTATGGCGAAGTCAGGCAATTTAATTGACGCAGTTCGCCAATCAATCGCTACCACCGGCATGGCAATCAGCTTTACGGCGGTTACCCTAATTGCAGGGATTGTTATGTGGGTCATATTGTCAGAACTGAGGTTCCAGGCCGATGCTGCGCTTTTGCTTTGCGTCATGATTGTGATTAATGGAATTGCAGCGATGCTGTTGGTGCCGTCTTGGGTACTCGTTTTTAAACCTAAATTTATTGTCAATGTGTATAGCGATGAAGACGGTGTGCTGCATGCCGAAGCTAAAGCGCATGACGAAAAACCTACTGTTCAGTCAATCCCGACATCAAACAACGAAGCAACTACCTGAAGTCAAAGCCGACTGACATTCGGTGATTTCTTTTAGCACACAAAAGAGGAACTAAAATGCGCAAAAACACACACAAAATAAAGTGTACGACGCTCAAAGTAGCACTGGGCTTTGCCCTATTGCCTGCTTTTGGGCAAAGTACCTTTGCAGAGGAAGTTCGAGTAAATACGTATATCGAAAACGCAACATTTCTGCGTAAAGATGTTGGTTTATCTAAATTTCGTAACACACTGCAAATAGAAGCTGCAAAAAGCTTTAAGTCTTCAGGTTCATTCAGCAATGTTTCATTAAGTGGGACGTTCCGTTTAACCTACGATGGTGTATATGATCTCAATGATGAAGACTTTGGTGAGAAAGCAGGCAGAGCAATTTCTATTGAGAACGTTGCAGCGGGTCCGGGCGCTACAGTGCTCTTTGGTGAAGGTTTAGCCTTACCATTTACTTTCGATACTGCAAATAATCCTAACGAAGGGATGATCGTACTCGGTGAGCATCTTCATGCTACCGATGGCGGCGTTGCTTTTGGTGTTCCGGTGCGTCCTTGTGATACCGATTCTCGCGGCTGCATTGCCGGCTATCTCGACCGAGACATTCAAGAACTCCGTTCACAAGAGTTAAACGACCGTTTAGATTTTATTCGTGAACTTTATTTTGATTTTGATTATAACCTGGATAATGGAAGTATCATTAGTACCCGACTAGGTAAGCAGCAAGTCATTTGGGGACGAACTGACTTATTCAGAGTACTTGACGTTATAAACCCGGTTGATTATTCACGTAACAATATTTACGACGAGTTAGAAGATATTCGCATCCCCATGTGGATTTTAAAAACGGATTTCCGGATGGGAGCAACCGAGACTTTCGATGACGTAAACTTACAACTAATTTGGAACTTCGACCGCTATCGCCCGAATGATTTAGGTCAATGTGGTCAACCTAATGTAATCATAGATGCAGGCTGCTTCTTCAGAGGCATGAACTCCTTATGGGATAACGGTGGAACCGTTGCTAACTTTGCTGGCGGCGTAGCGGCAACCGACTTTGGTCCAGGACAAATTGGCATACGCCAGGCCAACTTGCCAAGCTGGAGTTTATCAAATACTCAAGTAGGTCTTAAGTTTGAAGGGGTTTTGGGAGATTTAGGCTTTTCTTTAAACGCCTTGAGTTATCGTTCACAAATGCCTTCACTAAGAGCGAACATACAAGCTCAAAACTCATTCACGGGTGAGGTAGGGCTATGGCCAGCGCTAATTGCTTTTGATATTAATTTTCCTCGTTTAACCATGCTTGGTGGTTCAATGGATTATTACTCTCAAGGTATCGATACCGTGTTTAGAGTCGAAGCTTCTCATACCTCTGGTGAAGAGTTTGGAAACACCTTGAGAGAAGATCTGTACTCTGAGTCTGATGTTGTGCGCTATGTACTTGGTGCAGATAAAAGCATCTTCATTCCTTTCTTAAATGATAAAACTGCGTTTCTTTTCTCGGGCCAAATATTTGGTCAGCACATATTAGATCACGAACGCGAAGAACGCTTATTAGGGACTGCTGGTATACCTGATTGGGAAGAAAACTGGACAGCTACCTTGCTTATTAAAGGATGGTGGATGAACAATAGATTGAGTCCCCAAATTCTTGCTGCACATGACGTTAGAGCAAGTGCTACTGCTGTATCATTGTCGGTTGAATGGATTGTTAATGACAACTTTAAATTCACCGGTGGTGTTAACTTTAAACTTGGAACCGGCGCGCGTAAGTTTGACGACTGCCGAACATGTAACCCTTGGTCACCATTTACTGCAGCGTTTCCTGAACATACACCAGGGTCTACTTTAGGCCTGCAAGGTTTTGAACCTTTAGGACGTTTTCAATCGGGCCCAATTGGCATGGCTCAAAAAGAAGACGAACTTCAATTTACCCTTCGCTACAGCTTTTAACAGAGGATTAACACTATGAAAAAACTAATTTCAGGCATTAAGCTAAGTATTGCCACTACTTTGATATCAAGCGCTTTGATGGCAACAACAGCATTGGCAGACGACAAAGTTATTCAGGAGTCTTTCTTTCCATACGCCGAAAACACACCTTCTTTTGAAGGCCTAGCAAAGGGGCTGGTGATTGATAAGTCTAATGTGGCTCAGTTTAAAGATGTCATTGACCCAGCGTTTTACGTATTTATTGAAAAGGGTTTCACGTCGATAGTCGTTGGCGATACGACTTCATTGGCCTTACACCAAAGCTATATAGACGCTAGTACCAAAGGTTATAGCAAAGTTACTCTTGGCGAAAAAGTAGGCGAGATAAGTGGTTGGGAAGCGGGTAGACCTTTCCCCGCCGAACCGAGCAATGATGATCCACGTGCAGGTGAAAAGCTCGCTTGGAACTATAAATATGGTTATAACTGGGGCGATAGCGCTGCAATATACCCGTTTTATTGGAAATATCGGGATATGGATTCGGCAAAAGTGGAACGAACTATTAAGTTCAACTTTCACTTTCTCAACTTTAAAGGTCGGGTAAATCAGCAGCCCACGCATGAAATCACGCCTAACCCGTCAGATTTGTTTCGTTCTATTTACGTGCAGGTTTTGGCACCCGACGATGTGCGCAATACACAGCTGTTGATCCATCGAGCGGCCGACGACTTAAAACGCGATAACTCGTGGTTATACCTTGGCTTTCAACGCAGGGTTAGACGTTTAGCGACAGGTCAGGTTACCGATGCTTTCTTAGGATCAGACTTGATGATTGAAGATTTTGAAGGATACAATGGCCGTATTTCAGATATGAATTGGGAATATAAAGCAACGCGTTATATGCTGATGCCGTTCTTTAATCATAATGAGTTGACCCTAGATACTGAAACACATAGCGACGATGATGGCTATCAAGTTGTTGCATTTAGTGGTCAAGGTGGATGCTTCCCCAATATTACATGGCAATTACGCAAAGTATATGAAGTAGAAGCGAATCCAGTAAACGATTCCCACCCAATATCAAAACGTGTACATTTTATGGATGCTCAAACTTTTACAATACCCAGAACGATTTCATACGATCGCAAAGGTACTATGTGGAAAACCTTTACAATTGGACAGTCTGATCCGGACCATCATTTGCCAGCAAATAAAGGCTCGGGTGTATCTATTGATGATGCATTTAGTATGATTGACGTTCAAGCAAATCATTGCACAACGGGACAATTTAAGGGGCAAGTTGACCCTGAACTTACACCCCCTAGCATGTTTAGTGTGCAGCACTTGCGTGCAACGGGCAGTTAGTTAACTCTCTCAACCCCTTGGGGCTGCGCTTGCAGCCCCTTTTTTATTGTATTGTGAGGTAAAAGCCAGTGACAGCAAAAAATGAACCTATTACGGTGATTGTTTCACGCCGCGTTAAGCCTGGTAAAGTAGAGGAGTTTGAATCGCTTAGCTCAGAAATGACTGAACGTGCTAGTCAGTTTGCAGGGTATATGGGCACGACTTTATTTAAACCATCTTCTAGCAATGATCCTGAATACCGAGTGATGTTCAAGTTCAAAGACATAGACAGTTTGAAAGTGTGGGAGGCCTCATCTCAACGAAGTGATGTATTAGAAAAAATTGAAGGTTTATTAATTTCGACAAGTGAAAGAGAACAAGTGTCTGGCTTGATCACATGGTTTACGCTACCGTCGGCAAATCCACTAACTCCGCCTCCTCGCTATAAAATGACACTTATTAGTTGGTTAGCATTATACCCAGCCGTTACCTTTATCTTTTGGTTATTGGGTACTTGGTTAGCAGAATTCCCCCTGATTTTGAGAACCTTTTTGGTAACTGCGCTTGTTATTGTTCTGATGACTTATGTGTTGATGCCTTTTATGACAAAAACGTTTTCCTTTTGGTTATATCCGAAGCCAAAACATAAAGGCGACAATTAGTCCTCAGTGTAATTTTAATGGCAGCTCTTAAATTTTTACTGACTTGTAAGAGCCAAGCACTTTTACCTTATTCGTTTGGCTTATTTCCTTTAAAGCCTCTGCGACACTAACATCCGATTTGCTACCCTCTAGTTCAATAAAGAAGTGATACTTTCCAAACTGTTTTCGTGTGGGGCAGGAGATAATATTGGTCAAGTTGATTTGACGAGAAGCGAACGATTGAAGGACCTCACTTAAAAGGCCAGGATGGTCATCATCATCAAGCACGATAATGCTGGTTTTGTTAGCTTCAGTATCTAAAGGCCATGCACGATTATTGCTTAAGGTGGTTGCTTCCCTAATATTACCTGGCAGTTACGTAAAGTTTATGAAGTAGAAGCTAAGTCAGTAAACGAATCACATCCATTGTCTAGACGTGTGCATTTTATGGATGCACAAACATTTACTATACCTAGAACGGTTTCATATGATCGTAAAAGGACTATGTGGAAGACTTTTACGATTGGGCAAGCTCACCCTGATCATCATTTGCCTGCCAACAAAGGGTCGGGCGTATCTATTGATGATGCATTTAGTATGATTGATGTACAAGCTAATCATTGCACAACGGGGCAATTTAAAGGCCAAGTTGATCAAGAATTATCACCGCCAAGTCTGTTCATCGTGCAGCATTTAAGAGCTACAGGAAGTTAACGTTTCCAACCTTGGGTCCGCGTAAGCGGGCCCCTTTTTTTCAAATTTTTAATTAGGACGACGCACAGTGCCAATAAAAAGCGAGCCTATTACCGTAATTATTTCTCGCCGAGTCAACGATGAGAACGTCATTGAATTTGAATCACTTACTGCTGAAATGGCGAGTCGAGCCAGCCAGTTCGATGGGTATTTAGGGACCACACTATTTAAGCCAAGCTCAAACGACGATCCTGAATATCGAATTATGTTCAAATTTAAGGATCGAGACAGTCTTAATGCTTGGGAGGCTTTTTCGCAAAAAGACGAGGTTTTGGTGAAGATTGAATATTTATTGATTTCACAAAGTGAGAGAGAGCAGATTTCAGGTTTAATCACTTGGTTTACGATGCCTTCTAAAAACACGTTAACACCTCCTGCACGAATTAAAATGACGGTAGTTAGTTGGTTTGCACTTTATCCTGCAGTAACGCTTATTTTTTTGGCTATTTGGGCCTTTGCTTGCAGACCTCCCTTTACTTATTAGAACCTTCGCTGTTACGGCGGTTGTTATCGTTGCTATGACCTACTTTTTGATGCCATTTATGACAAAAACCTTCTCATTTTGGTTGTATCCGAAAAAAATAATAATACAGAAAGTTAGCAATTTTTCGTGGCTTAACAATCAACTTTGAAGTGTTGCCGTTTTATATGCACCAAGCACCTTAACTTTATTTCGTTGACTTATCTCTTGCAAAGCTGAAGCCACCAAAGGATCGTTTTGACTACCCTCTAGTTCAATAAAGAAATGGTATTTCCCGAACGATTTCCGTGTGGGTCGCGATATAATAGAGCTTAGGTTTATTTGCCGTGCAGAAAAAGATTGAAGAACTTCACCTAACTATAGTCTCTACGCCCATACAAACAAGTGCGGTCGGGGACGTTGAGTAAAACGTTAATTTCATCATTTGTCGGGTAATCAAAGGTAAAACGATCTTGTCGTTTCTCAGGAATTGCCAAGACAGGCTGCATATCAGCCAATAAATCGGGTTTATCGGCAATAGCAAAAGCGTCAAAATGAGCGTATCGAGGTTAAACGCGCATTGCGCGTTTGCACTTTATTATTGCGCTCATCTTCTAAGTGTTGCAAAAATAATATGACGATATCTGCATTGATATCATTAAAGCAAAATGTCGATATGAAGCCAATCGGCGACTAACTTATCTCCTTTACTGCCTCGCCAGACTCCGAGGAAAACCCTACCATGGCATGTTCAGGAATGACAGTTTCTAATCATTCCAAACTCCCATCCACTTCAAAGTGGTGACCGTTCAAGTTCAGGATCAGGTAGGCAATCTCAATTGCACCATCGTTCATTTTCTATTTACTGCTCTTGCTGGCGCTCCCAAAAAAACATTGACGATTGCCTTTTCATAATCTCTGCTTTGAATACTTTGTCACTCGGCTTAGTGGCCATGCCATAACATACATGCAAAGGGATTAAATGCTCTTCCCTTGGATGACAATACCTCGCGCCTGGTGCAGATACCCAATGCGCTAGTCTTTCTTCTCTTACATATTCTGACAGCGCCTCATCGCTAACTGTTTCACCTAACCACTCCTCAAAAGCGAGATTATTCGTGCGAGCCTCCAGCGAATTTGGAGTAAAAAATGCGCGCATATTGTGGAACGAAAATCCGGACCCAATGACCAGCAAATTATCCCAATTGAGTGACTGCAAAGCCTTGCCCATCTGAATATGCAGGTCTGGATCAAGGCCGTGCACCAATGATAACTGCACACAAGGAATTTCTGCTTCCGGATACATGATTTTAAGTGGCACAAACAAGCCATGATCAAAACCCCGTTGCTCGTCTTGCACCGCATCGATACCGTTTTCTTTCAGTACGTTCACTACACTATTTGCCAATAAAGGTTCACCCGATGCCTGATATTGAATCTCATACGCATCTTTTGGAAACCCTCCGTAGTCGTAAATAATTCCAGGATTAATTCCTGAGGTTACCGTAGGTAAACGCGCTTCCCAATGAGCACTGATCACCAATATCGCGCTGGGCTTATCCACTTCTGCGGCGATCTCTTTCAACGTCTCCACCATTTCATGATGATCTGGGTCTCCTAACAAAGGCATGGGACCCCCACCATGAGAAATGTAGACAATGTTTCGTTTCGATTTCATGTTAACTCCAGCTATTTTTAAAGCTCAGGACCAACGGGAACAATCCCAGTGGGGTTAAGCGCTTTTATCGAGTAGTAGCCTGCTTTAATGTGCTCAATATTAACCGTACCTTGAATACCCTCTATCGCCAAAATACGATGCATGTAATCTTGGAGTTTTGGCATATCTTTGATCCTGTTTCGATTACACTTGAACAGCCCGTTGTAAGCCACATCAAAACGAATCAAGGTCACAAATAAACGAATATCTGACTCAGTGAGTACATCACCAAATAGAAATTCACGTCCATCTGCGAGTCTTTCTTCCAACGAATCGAGCGCAGTAAATACTTTTACAAAGGCTTCTTCGTAAGCTTCTTGTGTAGATGTAAAACCGGCTTGATAAACACCATTATTGAGATCGGAATAGATATATTCATTTGTCGCATCGATCTCTGACGCTAACTCCTTGGGAACTAAATCAGGACCAATACTTTTTATTTCGACAAATGCTGTATTAAACATTCGAACAATATCCGCCGACTCATTGTTAACAATGGTTTGTGTTTTCTTATCCCATAAAACAGGAACGGTTGCTCGACCAGTAAATTCTGGCGTGACTTGGGTATACAGTTCATGCAAATAGGTTGCTCCGTTGAGATCATCACTATCACTGCCGTTGAAGCCACCAAACTGCCATCCCTGATCCGTCAACTTCGGGTTGACCACTGAAACGGAAATAATATCTTCCAGGCCTTTTAATGCTCTCGCCATTAAGGTGCGGCTTGCCCAAGGGCAAATGTAAGCTACGTATAAGTGATATCGATCAGCTTCCGCTTTAAAACCACCTTCACCAGTGATACCAGGCGAGCCATCTGGTGTAATCCAATTTCGAAACGACGATGTTTGTCGTATAAAGCGACCTTTTTCATCTTTGTTCTGAACCGGTTGCCAATTTTCTTCCCAAACGCCATTCACTAACATGGGTAAAGACCTCCATAAAAATGACCTTCCTACAGTAAAGGAAGGCATTACTTATTGAACATTAAGCTACTTGTTTTAAGTGCGATGACTCATTAACGGAAGCACTACCAACGACGTTTTTTGCTATCGCATTATCAACCGCATAGCTTCCAGCGCCTTGAATAGTTAATGCTACAGTTGCAGCAAACAATGCAAGTGCGTATTCATAACCATTGTTTGTCAAGAAAAGACCATGCTCAAAGTGGACGCTAAAAATAGCCACTAACATAGTAAAAGCGCTTACTGCAGCAGCAGGTCTGGTTAGCAAACCAAGAACCAAGACAAGGCCGCCAAAAAATTCTGCACTGCCAGCCAAAAGGGCCATCAAATACCCCGGCTCCAATCCGATACTTGCCATCCATTGCCCGCTGCCTTCGAGACCATAACCGCCATACCAGCCGAACAATTTCTGTGCGCCATGAGCGGTCAAGATAATCCCAACAGGTACTCTTAAAGCTAAAGCCGCAAAGCCAGCATCTGATTTCAATAGCTTATGTAAAGTTTGCTTATTCATCGTTTAATTCCTCCTAAGTCGTAAATGAATACTGACCGTGCACACTGCCTCAATCAGCTTAATATTTATACTACTACCAACATTACGATGAATAAATAATGCTTTTATGGAATAATTACAAACATAATGTTTGCAATACGGGCTTTATTTATGGACCGCTTAGAAACGATGAAAGCGTTTGTCACCGTGGCAGAACTGGGCAGTTTTACAAAAGCTGCTGAGAAACTAGCGACTTCAAATCAACTGGTGAGCAAGTATGTATCTCAGTTTGAAGAGCAATTAGGTGTGAGATTGTTTAATCGAACAACTCGGCGTGTTCACTTGACCCAGGAAGGAGAACAGTGTTTACAGCATGCAATACATATTCTGGATAGTGTTCATGATATGGAAAACCACTTTGGCGAGATCCAAAAGGCTGCCAAAGGGCTTTTACATATTAGTGCACCAGTCTCTTTTTCAACACTGCACCTTGCGCCACTAATACGGGATTTCAAAAAACAGTACCCGGAAGTTGGTGTCAATCTGGAGTTAAGTGATCGCAAGGTGGATGTTATCGAAGAAGGATTTGATGTAACACTGAGGATTGGGCACTTAAAAAGTTCATCTTTGATTGCAAAAAAAATAGCGCCTGTCAGATTAGTACTCTGTGCGTCTCCCTCGTATATTGAAAAATACGGGTTTCCGACCCACCCAGAGGAATTGAATAATTCGCACTTTCTACGTTACAGCTACATGGATTACTCTACATCCGAAAATCCAATAATGAAAGTGCTGCGCGCTAGTTCGCAGAGCAATCAATCTGGATTGGCTGCAAACAATGGTGAGATGTTAATGGCAGCCGCTATTGCTGGTGAAGGCTATATTTTGCAACCAACATTTATCGTCGGAGAAGCGCTAAAACAGGGAAAGCTCAAAACCATGCTCAATAATTTTGAACTTGAGACTATGGGGTTATATGCAGTCTATCCGCATCGAAAACTTCTTGCTCCAAAGCTTCGTGCCTTTATCGACTTTATTAGTTCTTATTTTGGAGATCCACCCTATTGGGATCATTATTGATTAACACTCTCTGATGTCGACTGCCTCAAGCAGCTGGTTTAATCTGGATCCTATACTGGCGCTGACGGTCAATCGGTGATCAGAAAGGTCATTTTTTCGAAGAATTGAAGCCTATAAAGTATCATAATATCAAAGGGATAAGTGGCCTAAGTGGGCGTTTTTTACCGCTTTTGTAGTTTGACCCATATTTCACCTTATTTTCAGGTGATCAAGGTAGGTCTCGACACCCGCTTTGACTATCGGGCTTTGCACCCATAGCTTGGCCGGTTCCAGAATCTGGCTGTAACGCCGCTTCTGGTTCCAGAAAAAGCAGTTTGATGTATCAGGGGTAGCGGGGTGATGATGGCGTGTGCAAGATAGTAATCGTGAACTGGCAAGATGCGTATAAAGTTTAAGTACCACAGCAGCCACCTTTGCCTTTACTTTCGGTTGTAAGTTGAATCGGCGGACATGGTACGGAGCCATAAGAACAATACACACAACAGTCACCCGCTTTGGGTTTCAACAAGGTATGACACTGTTCGCACTCGTAATACCACTAGCACGCGTCGGTGGGCATGGATTCTGTTTTTTTATGGCCGCATTCAGGACAAGTCAGCACTGACTGCAAAATCACCTCTGGCATCATGGTATTTCCTTTTTCACGATGGTCAATGGATAACCGGCATTCCTGGTTGCTTCGACCTTAACTTGATCACCTCCGACATAAAACGAATCAATACACTTTCCTTTTTTCTTATAACTAGGACGGCCAACACACTTTCCATTCTTTTTTTCTTTTTAAAAAAGTCGCTCCATGCTCGATTTAAAATGACGGTAGTTAGTTGGTTGGCACTTTATCCTGCAGTCACGCTTATTTTTTGGCTATTTGGACCTTTACTTGCAGACCTACCTTTACTTATTAGAACCTTCGCTGTTACGGCGGTTGTTATCGTTGCTATGACCTATTTTTTGATGCCATTTATGACAAAAACCTTCTCATTTTGGTTGTATCCGAAAAAAATAATAATACAGAAAGTTAGCAATTTTTCGTGGCATAACAATCAACTTTGAAGTGTTGCCTTTTTATATGCACCAAGCACCTTAACTTTATTTCGTTGACTTATCTCTTGCAAAGCTAAAGCCACCAAAGGATCGTTTTGACTACCCTCTAGTTCAATAAAGAAATGGTATTTCCCGAATGATTTCCGTGTGGGCCGAGATATAATAGAGCTTAGGTTTATTTTCCGTGCAGAAAAAGATTGAAGAACTTCACCTAACAAACCTGGGTGATCGTCATCGTCTAGTACAATGATACTCGTTTTGTTGGCATCGTTTGAGATGGGATGAATATTATTGCGACTTAAAACCAAGAACCGCGTTTGGTTATTCTCGTAGTCATTTACACAGTCAATAGTCAGTGCAAACTGTTCAGAATTAAACGAGCCTGAAGGCACTATTGCACCCACTTTAGCATTACCAGCTAAACATTCTTGTAAAGACTCAATGTTACTTTCAGTTAGTTGGATATTGACATTATCAAGACCACTAATAAAGTCGACACATTGACCTTTTGCAACAAACTGCACAAATAGCTGCTCTATTTCGTTAATATTCGCCGAATTTGCAACAAATGAAAACTTTATGGGTAAAAGAATTTCGTCAATTATACACAAGTCTAAGGCTGCCAACTCGTCTAAAACAACCGCGATAAAACCCTCAGAAAAGTTCTCGATAGGTAAAATGCCAATATCACTTGAGTGACCTATCTCATGCAAGACACTTTTAATTGAAGGTAGAAAACAAATATTACAAGACTCAGATCGCTGTTTGATAAATTTATGTGTAGCCAGTTCTGAAAATGTTCCAGCGGGACCTAGTGTGACAATTTTTAACATATTCTACCTTGCAAATTCAGTAAGGCTTTGCCAAAACTGTTGATTTTGAGGAGCCGGCACACCTTGTTTTTTTGACCTTTCAAGCACGCTACCAACAATTGCATCCAATTCAATTGGCCGACCTTGTTCTTTGTCTATCAGCATAGAGGTTTTAATTGGCGCGAAATTTTTTATAAGCTCAAATAAATTTTCTATATCTTGCTGGCTAATTATTACGCCATCATTAAGCGCAGCAACTGCAGTTTCTTGCATCGCGCTAAGTACAACAGTCGCATAATATGGATTGTGAGTCAGCTCAAACGTATCTAAACCGGTAATTGCCGACAACGGATTGACGCCGTTATTAATGACAAGTTTCTTCCACAATTCCGATTGTATGTCGGATGTGAGTTCAAAAGGAATATTGGCGAGTGCTAGATATTTAGCAAAAATAGTCAGCTTAGTTGGCATCAATTGATGCTTGTCGAGTTTTGGCCATGGGCCGTAGGTGATTTTTGCAATGCCAGTAGAAACTACTTCACCCGGTTTAACAACTTCACCACCAATTTTTATGGCCATGCCACCCCAAATTCTTTTAGCACCGAAAGCGTTAGCTAAAAATGCTTCGCTATCAACCCCATTTTGCAATGACAATATAGGACAGGTAGATGGCTCTAACCACTCCCTAAGCTCCATCAATACAGACGAGAGTTGATTCACTTTTAAACAAATTAAGACGACATCAAACTGATCACTTCGATACTGAGTCTTTAAGCTTGCGTGGGCTAGAGCAGTTACTGCGCTAATGCTCTTTTTTCCTTCATGTGTAACTTTAAGTCCACTTTTTTGAATTGCCTTTAAATGGTGTCCCCTAGCGGTGACAGTTACTGACTTACAGCATTGGATTAACCGGCTCGCATAATATCCACCAATCGCCCCACAACCTATTATCAAAATGTTCATGTACTTAAGTCAATCCATACTAAATCAGCTGCTTTCATTTGAATTCCGATTATATTTTTCTTCAGTAAATTGATAGCCCTTCGGATTTTGGTTTTACTAACGACGGTTTAAAAACCTCGGCTAGTCTTGCTGATGATTCTAGCAATAAGCCTGTATCAGTGCCCACACCTACAAATACTGCGCCGCATTTAATGTAATGTTTTGCCAACTCTTTATCACCGGTAAGTATTCCTGCGGCTTTGCCAGAAGCAACAATACGAGCAATACAATTTTCGATTACCTGCTGTACTTCTGGATGCCCAGGATTTTTTATGTGTCCCATAGATGCGCTTAAGTCAGCTGGGCCAATAAAAATGCCGTCTACACCTTCTACTTGTAAAATATCATCTAAATTATTAACACCCGTCATTGTTTCGATTTGAAGTAGAACACAAATTTCCTGATTCGCCGTCTCCAAATAGTCCTTTGTCCTGTTAAATTGGGAAGCGCGAGCAAGAGGGCTCCCTACCCCACGTATCCCCTCTGGCGGATATCGTGTGGCGGCTACTACTTGCTGTGCTTGTGAAACTGTGTCAACCATAGGTGCTAGTATGGTTTGCACGCCTAAATCAAGTATTTGTTTTATTCTGACTGAATCAGGCCATGGAGGTCTAACAATTGGAGTAACAGGGTATGGAGCGACTGCTTGCAGTTGTTCAAGGATGCTTCTTAAATCATTGGGAGAATGCTCAGCATCAATAAGAAGCCAGTCAAAATTTGCACCTGCAAGCAGTTCAGCAGTGTAGGCGTTTGCTAGTCCAAGCCATAATCCTATTTGTGCTTGCTTTCCCTTTATAGCTAATTTGAAATCATTGATAGGTGCTGGCACGGACATTCCTTAATTTGATTAAAACAGTTTCTTTGAATTTTACTTAACATTAGCATCAGGCGAGCCGCTGTAATGACTTTAAGCTAGAAGCTATGCACGAGTTGTGCCAGACCATTGGGGTAAAGAACAATGTTATTTGTGTACCTGTATTTCAGTGCGTTATGGTTGGATGGGGAAATTTCAAGTTAAACAAAAGCTAACGCAATAGATGCATCATCCAAGGATATAATGAATTATTTTGCGAGTTTCCCTGATACTTTCATCAAATGATCATTTTAGTTTAAAAGATATGATAATTTGCATCCGATCTCTTTTAGCGCTTTTAATCGACACGAATCTCATGTTTGTTCGCGTGATTAATACCTATGCTTGTTTTGAAAGTCATTGCAACTAGACTGAGCACTTTCCGGTCAACAAACAACCCTGAAAATCAACAGAGCCTTATGTCAGCTATCAGGCAAAACTTGAAGTAATAGAAGGAAATAGATCCGTCCGGTTTCTGCCCAAAACGGCCCTTTAAGCATTAAAGTATGATGCTTTTTTGTCGCTCTACAATAGCCTTAGGTCAATAGCACTGTAAAACTATCACGGTTTCCATAGCAGAAAAACGCAAGCCGTTTGTCAATATCAGTATAAGCGTAAGTAAAAATGTGGTTTGGTAAGTAATTGCGCATTAATAAAGATTGACGACTTTATCTGTTACCAACGGCCAAGAAAGCACCATTCACTTTGAGTGAACTTTATTAAAACTTTTTGTCATTTTGAGCCAACTTTATTTACACTTACCATAGTTTTGTGTAGTGTCAATAAAGTTTACACAGATGATCGTTGTTGGCTACTCTATGTAGCATCGATTACTCTGTGGTAGCCGCTAATGGCAGGATGAAGTGAGCTAGATTATCTGAGAGAGAAAATATATTTTATTTTTGTCTAGCTTGTATTTAATTTGTAGGTCTTAAGTCAAGTAACGGTAAGCCAATAAAATAAGCTTGTTATGAAAAAATCATAAGTATAATCAAAGGAAGAACAATATGAATTTACGGAAATACTTCTTACCAATAATATTTTGCTTCATTCTTTCAACGGGCGCTGCTGCTAAAGGTCCTCTACCGAAAAATAATATAACTCACGTCGCATTTCAAACGGGAGGATTTTTTTTATATGCAGACAACTGGCCAAATCCAAATAACTGCAGCTCAGCAGCCGCCGTGGTTCTTGAGACAACTGATGGAAATTATGAGGGTGCTTATGCTCTTCTACTAGCAGCCTACATGTCTGGAAAAAAGGTATCGGGGTACTCTGACCGATGCGTCAGTTTTGATGGGGGAACGTATAATTCTATCAGGGGTTTCAAATATCTGGTTGTTAGCGACTAAATTCGATAAATGAGTGGTTGAGATTGGTATTTGGTCTTAAAATCTGAAGTGGGCGAGAAAAAAATTAGCTAATTTTCTGTCAATGGTCATGTTTATGATGGCTTCAAATAAGAAAACAGCTAATGTGTTTTTTGATGCGCCAATGGAAAATTGGTGTGGAAATGCTGGCTTCAAACCCATCCGGATATTCAGTTTCGTGAATTGATAGCTGAAAGTGAATTTCGTGTTGAGTCAATAACAAAAATATTAATAAATGTAATGGCGTGGTTAATTTGGGCACCAAACAAAAACTTTTGAATAATGTTTTACTGACTATCAATAGATCAATTAACAACGTCCAGAAATGATATTTCACAGCTACCACTTCGCATTGGCAATTGATCATCAACAAAGAAGTTCACCGTTTTGTTTGATGCTAAAGCCATATATGCAGCACTGACGATATGTGTATGTTTTGCATCAATATATACACGAGCTGTATTTGTACAACTGACGTTCGAGGGCCAAGTTATTGGCGTTGAAAACCAAAGTTCAACACTATTGTCATAAAGCGTACCTGAATAGTCACCAACTACTCGGACTTGCTTTATTAACTTCCCATTAATTTGCGCTCCTCCTGCAAAAAGTGGGCTTGATAAGCATAATAACGTCGCTATTAGTAACACTTGGTATTTCATTAAAGCTCCTGTCGAATCTACTATATATTAATGATGGTATTGCCAGAATGATTATTGTCGGTTTAATACAACATACAGCACTTTACAATTTGGTGAGTTATCAACTGTCCGTACTTGAACCAACTTATCTGATGTTTGCGCTGTTAACAGTGCCGAATAAATTGCACTAGCGCCTGGTTCATTAATATCAAGAGTTGCATAAACGTTCGACACTGCCGAGCAAGACAATGCGTTTTCATCTCCGCTTGTTCCTATGTAAATCACTCCTGAAGCATTAATGTATAACGTATCGATGTACACGTTGTTACACCCTGTTTTAGAGCAAGCTGCATGTCCTATTAAAGGTGCTAAGCTTAATAATAATCCAATGATAAAGCGTAACATTCTGTGGTCCTTCTTTGTGTCCGATACCAATCCAGTCTAAGTTAAGCTTTGATAGAAGCTATCTTCTTTGATTAATATTCTATGAATTTTAGTTTTATTTGATTGTCCAGCAAGATAATGTTTCGCAAGATCAATATCTACTCCAGCAATATTCACATTGGAGTTATCTCACTAAATACTATTTTGATTACACTGATATTTAATCTACCGAGCGAAATTTGGTTTAAAAAGCAATCTAAACGTGTGGATAGTTAGTTCGACAATTTCTTTTTAATCTTCGTTGGTTAAACCTAGTCGCCTGATTGTTGGCCTGGATTGCCCCCAGATGGCTGTGCTACATGCATCTGTATATCCTCTTACTTTTTTACCCGTCGTCAACGCAGTTAAAAGCATACTAAATCGTTGCTCGCTTGCAGGCGAACCATCAACTATTAATATATATGGAGAACCGTAACTACAGTTTCCTTTTCCAGGGTCTGGAGATAGTGTTATCGCCGCAACATCACCATGTTGTAAGATGTCAGTAACATTTGCTTCCCATGCATTAGCACTTACAGAAGACAATAGCATTGCAACAGACAAAGATAATTTTTTCATAACTGGATTCCTTTCAATGTTTGTTAAAGCTCGATATGTAACAAATGTGGTTAACTCTATTAAATATTACATTCCATTATCAATGTCCGATTCTCGTCCATAATTCTCGAACTATCAAGCTAAACCGTTTTTCCTCGACAATGTCCTTAAGCAAAAATATTGGTTTTGTTTAACCATCTGGTAAGACAAGACTATTTAAAAATTAATATCTATTCCCACAATATTTGCGCTGGTGTTACCTTACTAAAATACTGTTATTGAATACAATGATATTTTGTCCATCAGGCGAAGTTTAGTCCACAACTGAAAAAGTGACTACAGCTGCAGTGCAACCCCAAGTTATTGTTGAACTGGAAAAATAATATGGGGTGCAAATCGAAGTAAATGGGTTGTGATAGGACTGAAGATACGTTTTTCGGCTTCTGCAATTAATTACGCTTTCAGGTTTTACATTAAATTTTTAGTTTTATTGTGCTTGAACTTCTTCGCTTGTTGATATTTAATAAAAAAGTCAGCTCGGAGTTCTTTATTCAGCGACAATATTCGAAAGAAATGGAACCGTCGCAACTACTATTTCTTAGTCAGATATTAGTATGCTAGTTTGATAACACATATCAACATAAGCTGCGATTTCATAAACAAGGCTAACGTAGAGAATACTTGAAATGAAGGCATACAATCCCTTGCTTAAAATAATGTTTATCATCACCTTAGTTATAATATCTTGTGATGTCTTTTCTAAAAATATATGGTGTTCTGGTAAGGTATCTAGAATCTATATAGACAGGATGAATTCTGTAATTATTTACTCTAGTTGGCGCAATGAATGGACGAGAATGTGCAGTACGGACGGAGCGGACGGTGCAAGTGTAGTTACTTGCTCACATTGGGTATCATTTCTAACAAACTCAATAAATGAAGATAAAAGCGTTACCGTAATGTACAGCAATCTCAATGATTCAGCAGAATGTGATAACTTGGAAACGTATGCCAATGCTCCAGCGCCTTCCTATATTATGTATAATAAGTGAAGTTGATGAAGTGGCATAGCTAATTATGCCTTATGCCACTTCAAATGTTAGTGGCTAATAACTTTTCACATTTTGCATTTTCTGCAATTAACGTGAAGAGTAAAAATTAATTTCATTATGAAAATGAGTTTTTTATTGCATTAGATGACGTCGCTGTAGTAACGTCAATTGATATTAAATGTAAAACCTCGTTTTAGGAAAAGGAATTTCCGTATGAATCTGCTTAAATTATTAGTCTTCGTATCATGCCTATTTTCTTACAGCATTTCTTTTGCTGCATACAATGCAAACATGTCCGGTAAGGTTTCAGCGATTATGGTTTATGCTGAAGGAGATTACATATACATAAAGCTAGAAAATCAGCCAACATCACACCCAACTTGTAATCCTTCATACTTTGTTGTCCCAGGCAGCATTCCGTATGAAAGAAGGCAGATGATAATGTCTCGCCTTATGACCGCCAAAGTAACAAAAGAAATAATAAACTTAGGATTTGACGATAAAGCCAGTTGTTCTAATGGTTACATTCAGCTTTATAGGGCTGGATAATGATTTCCGTATCTACGATGTTTGCTAACTTCAATTATCAAAAAGGATTTTAAAATGAAAATTTTGATTTTATTTGTACTATTCATCATCTTTTTATCGTTCCCGAAATTTTTAGCGGCAAAAACCGCACCAAGCTGTTATTCACACCCTGGTGGTTCTTATTGCCAATACAATGGATATGTTCGTCAGATATACGTTAATTCTGGAAATTTGATTCTGATGTATTTTGAAAAAGCACTGGATGTATCTGTCGCCGCAGACGTAGGACTTGATGTAACGAATGGCGGTGCGGGAATGATAAAAATTAGCGATAATCCAGAGTTTGCCAAAATGTTTTATTCAACGGCTCTAGCAGCACAGGCGAGTAAGCGAAAAGTAATTGTGCAGTTAAGACGTAGCGGGTCTTATTTAACCATTGATAGAATTTGGCTCGATGAAGAAAGAGTAGAAAACTAGTGAAGGCCTTAGCAGTAACGATAGCATTTAGTATTCTCTTTACCTCATCAGTTTCTGCTTCTCGCTATTGGCCGCCAAAATTGGTTACATGGAGTCTTTCTCTAAATAACGGCGTCGCTTACATATCTTCTCCGGAAATTCCTAGTCATTGCAGTTATAGTCGAGCACAAATTAATATGGACGGTACGGAATTTAATAAAGCGCTATATGCTTATGCTTTATCCGCAAAGGCAAAAAGTAAAGAGTTGAAATACGTTATTGATAGTGAGCAATCCATTTGTGTTGTAACCGGATTGAGTGAGACAACTTAGTCTGGATAGAAATTATCGATATCCAAAAATATTCAACTTAAAAAAGGATTTTTATGAAACATCGACTCCGGCTATTTACATTAGTGCTTCTCGTTTTATCTTTTTCAGCGGCATCTAAAACCGTAATATGTGCTGGTAAAGTGGACAGAATCTCAATGCACGCCAACGATAAATTAATAATTAAATTAGATAGTATGAATGTTGGTGCGGTTGTTTGTGCATTTAACGAAGTCTGGCAAGTACCAGGCACGGGTTACAAAACAAGTCCAGAAATGTGCAGTGCATTCTTATCTATGTTTATGCACGCAAAGGCATCTAACTTAGCAATAAGTGGTCTTTATTTTGATGGTGATAACGTTCCTGACACTTGCTCATCTTGGGAGTCCTGGAAAAATGTGAATATTAGGCATTTGAGCTACTAAGGTTAATTTGCGATCGGGAAAGAAATGGGCAGTTTCATTTTATATTACCGATAAAAATGTAAAAATTGCTATAAATAACAACGGCGTTTGGCTATCGTGTTAGCTGAGACCCCTTATACTGCATCTGATTTAAGAGAGTCGCTTTAAGTGTTTCATTTAAACCCGTTAGATTCTAATATTGGTTAAAAAAATTATTTGTTCGGTTTGTAAACCGAACTGCAATCTTGTAATTACTACTGAAAAGATAAAGGAATATCCACGTGATAAAACATAGCCATCAAATTTTCATATTCGTCACGTGTCTGTTTACTGCTGCGTTTAGTTATGCAAACCAAGAGTCTAAATGGGTCCCAATAGGCTCTGGTGACTTAACTATAATTATACCAGTTCCCTCAGTTTCCGAGATTACGGCAACTAGCTTTCAAGATGTAAATTCCGTGAATATCAATGTGGGAAGTGTTGGGGCAACCGAGGCTTTTTACTTTCGGAGTAAGGACCAATACGGCTTTTTTAGCGAATGGCAATGCCAAACTGGAGAACAGGTAACACAAAGTAACAACTTTTTGGTAGATAATGACGTTAGTCAAGGCAGCCGACAATATGAAGTCTCAGCCTGTATGACGGGTTCAGGATGTAACTTATCGGCTTTTCAGCAAGGTACATTGGCTTGCTCTGAGTCTGCGACGAGTGCGATTATTGATGTCGTTGATAACAGCGGAACGCGAGTGCCAGTGGTTAGTGACGATATTCATGATCCAACAACGTCGGTTACTCCTGCACAATTTCGAATTACTGAGTCTGGTGCAGCGAGCTATGATGTTCCAATTGCCGTGCCATCAGGAACAGCTGGCGTTCAGCCGCAGTTAGCATTGTCATATAGCAGTCAGGGAGGTGATGGATATTTGGGGACTGGTTGGAATATTTCCGGACTGTCATCGATAAGTCGGTGCCCTAAATCGTTTGTGCACGATGATGAAATAAGTGGTGTCAATTTCACTAACCAAGATCGGCTTTGTTACAATGGTCAGAGATTGTTTGTAACCCCTTCAACCCAATCCAACGCTAATGCCAAAGTCAGTGACAATGACTATTGGGCCACGGATGTAATCTATCACACCGAAATCGATGGCTTTTCGAAAATCCAACCTCATTATCAAAGCTCTGTTTTAAAAGGTTTTACCGTCGAAACAAAATCCGGTGAAATTCATTACTTTGGCTATACAAATGTAGCGAATGGCAACAGTCAATTGGGTATACCGCTCAATAATGCGTTCAAAGATAGATTGAATAACACTGATGACGGTAGAGATGCTTTTTTTAAAGGCGATACAATCGTTCAAGCACGCTCGTGGTCAATAAAAGCGATACAAGACATAACATCAAATTATATTTTGTTTAAGTACCATAATGACCCAATTATTGGTGAGGCTTATATTGAGGAAGTTCAATATACGGGAAATGCAAAAACAGACGAAGCGCCTTACGCATGGGTGAGGTTTGATTATTCTGAAAATAAGAAGAAGCGCTCTGGATGGCAGTCAGGTCAGCGGGTGTCAATGACAAAGCTGATGGATACTGTAACGAGCTATATTGATGGCGCAGAATACCGCTCTTATCAACTTGACTACTTTGAGTCGGCATTCTTAGAAGAAAAGAACAACTTGGAGAGCATTACTGAATGTGTGGAACAAAAGTGTCTTAAGCCACTGTCTTTTGAGTGGCAGAAGAAAGCAGCTATATCCAGTTCTACGACATGGTTTTGTCCATCTGGTTCTTCTTTTACTGGTTTCACTGTGGTTTCTTCGCCGAGCGCTGACATCATCGAAAGTTGCATTGGTATTCCCGTTAATGATCCTTTCAAACCTTTTGGTGCCTTAGGTGATCTTCGCACAAACACAGGCGGTCATGACAAAGCCAGAATATTTGATTTTAATGGGGATGGTTACGCAGATATCGTATATGTCGAAGGCAGCCAGTGGAAAGTAAAATACGGACCCTCATTTGGCTCCGCTAAAACACTGTATGCAGGCGGTACCGAAAAACCTGAAAATGCACTCATCCTAGATTACAACGGCGATAGTGTGCTAGACCTATTGGTTGCAAATAAAACACCTGCAAGATGGGTTGTGCTAAGTAATGATAAGGTCTTTTCTGAGACGGATACCCACGGTGATCCGTTTTGTCAACGTGCATGCGTGACCAGTGAAATAGAGACTCACAGTCTTCAAACTAACATTCCTACTACAGGGGCTGACGGCAAAACACAGATACTTGACGTGAACGGAGATACTCTCGGTGACGTCGTGGTTGCTGTAGGGTCAGGCTTGGTTTATTTTAAAAATTTAGGTAATGGTGACTTTGCACCAAGTCAGCCATTAATAACTCTGCCGTCAAATTCTACAGTTAATAATTTCGGTGAGCGAGCGATAAGTCAAACAGCAAATGTGAAAAACGCATCTAGTGTCGACGTGAACGGAGATGGCCGTTCAGATATTTTGTTGTTAGATAAGGTTACCGTTTCAAGGTGTACTAATAGCAGAGGTGGGTTCGTCCCAGGTGTGGGATCTAGGAATGAATGTGAGAATGATGCGGGTGGAACATGGAGTGTTAGGACCGACTACAAGTGGCATTTGTATGTATCTACAGGAGGTACTAACTATACGCTTCAACAAAGTGTTCCAACGACTAGTTCTTTTGAGCCGCGTATTGCTGATCTTAATGGTGATGGTTTAACCGACATTATGTGGCGTGCTTCCAACAATTGGTATTATAGACTTTCTAATGGGATTGAGTTTTTATCTCCACAAATAGCCACCAACATCAACAATAACACACTGACAACAAACGATAATGACACTCCCTATGTCCGTATTTTGGATGTCTCACGCGATGGCCGAACAGACTTACTTCTACCTAATGCGGGTGCTTCCAGTTGGAATGTCTATTTCGCACGCTCAATACCTGAACATCCAGAAAAAGTGATATTTGAGACGAGGGGCAATTTTCCCTTCGACAAAAATAAGACCATTCAGTTTGGTGACGTCAATGGTGATGGTAAAGTAGATTTATTGCAATCGAACGGGAATTGGTACGTTGGGTATGGTGGATTAGTTGGTCAAGCTGAAGATGTCATAGACGTTATTGACAATGGCTTTGGGGTTAAGACGCGCTTAACGTATAGCAATATTACTTCATCTGACGTTTATTATGCAAAAGAGTCGACACAAGGTTTTGATACAGACGGTAAGCCCTTAGATAATTTAGTCGCCCCCAAAAGTGGATACTTTGTAGTTTCACAAGCGTGGACAGACACCAATAATGGCGCAGCGAACTCTATTAAATATCAATATGGTGGCCTGCTTATCGATAAAATGGGTCGTGGCATGTTAGGTTTTGAGCGTCTTCGCACCTTGGATATGCAAACTTGTCTGACAAAAACAGTTCAGAGCGAAGGAGATGAGTATGGCGATGTAGAGTTCTCTGAAGTCACTGATGATGACACATGTATAACAACAGAAACTGTTTATTCTCAGGTTTTCCCATTTATTGGAATGCCATTAAGGACAGAACAAAGAATAGGGCTTGGTGGCGCATTACTTAGCCGTTCTGTAAGCAGCCCGCAAGCGCTAACAACCGTTAATTCAGGCAAAATGCCGTACGTACAGCAAAGCATAGATGAAGGTTTCACAATATCGAGCGATTTTGCTTCAAGCTCACCGTTCTCAGTCACTACAAGTACTTTTGTGTACGATAACTTTGGTAACCTAAGCGACTCTAGCGTGGTCGAGCAAGATGTTACTAATAGCGGAAATTATCGTGAAACGACTACCAAAAACGTATTTACAGCAAGCTCAAAATACCAAAGATTCGGTAGGTTAACGGCAAGTACGGTCACAAAACGCCTTTATGCTAATAATATACTCGTACAGCATAACGACAATGATGGGTTAGTCTCTCGCGAATCAAGCTTTGAATACTATGATAACTTGATGATAAAGAAAGAAACTGTATCACCAAATGACTCTGCTAATCGAATTGTTAATACTCTTGGTTACGATGCTTATGGCAACAAAACCTCTACCAGTACTGCTGGCCTTTCTAAGGCTAACACACTGCAAATAAGGCAAAGTAGCATTAAGTATAGAGAGCGGGGTCGCTTCGTAGAATCTACAACTGATACCTTAGGTTTTACAACGGAGATAGACGTGATTGGGACGCGAGGGCTTGGTAAAGGCCGAATTATCTCTTCGATCACGACAAATGCAAATGGAGTGACACAAACTAAAAACCTAGATGAATTTGAGCGTGTTACAACAACAAATGTAACAAGTCCAGGTAGTAATGACCCAAGTCTCATTTCAAATACTTACACAAGGTTCTGTTCCGACGTAAATTGCAGCAATTCAAATGCATATATTCGAGTAATTAAAACCGCCTCTGGAGCGCCGGAAAAACAGACTTATGTTGATAGATGGGGTAGAACGATTGAAAGCCGTGTTCAAGGCTTTGATGGGCAGTGGTCAGTTAGCAGTCAACATTACGATAGTAATGGGCAACCCAGTTATGTTTATGAACCAAGCTTTGGTTCCGCGTCCACGTTTTTCACCGAATATAAATACGACCGTTTGCGCAGGGTGATAGAGGAAGATAAGCCGAGCGGTAAAGTAACTCGAGAATACAGCGGCAATACGTCGATAACGACTAACGAAACTAATTTGGTGCATAAAGAAACTAGTAACTATCTAGGACATCTAAGCGCAGTTGTAAGTGCGTCTCCCAGTGGCGCTCAACAAACAAAACTTGTTTATGCCTATAGCGCCAACGATGAATTATTAACAGTTGATGTATATTCAGGCACGACGAAAAGCCATACTCAAGTTATCAATAAATATAATGATTATGGACAAAAGGTCAAAATGACTGATGCCGATAAGGGCGCTTGGTTGTACGAGTTCAATGCTTTTGGCGAGTTGGTCAAGCAAGTTAACAGTAGCAATCAAATTCTGGAGCAGTCATACGACATTGCTGGTCGCATGGTTTCGAGGAAAGACGAAGACGGATACACTCAATGGTATTATGACGGAGCTGGCCAGAATGCAGAGCATTCTCGAGGAAAGTTACATAAAATCAGTTACTTTAAAGGAAGAGCGAGTGCGACAGGTCTGCCAACCCACCAAGAAGAATACACCTATGCAAGTCATGGAAAGATAGTTAGCACTGATATCGAGATAGATGGAGAATCATTTAGTATTACTCAAGGGTACGATAGTTTCAACAGACCTAGTTACACCCTATATCCCGCTAACGGGTTCGTGACCCAGCAAACGTATAACGAGCTTGGGTACGCGCATAAAACGATTAATAAAACGCCTGGTCACCGAGAATATAATACAGTATATCAAGAGATTATAGGGACAAATGCTCGCGGCCAAGTCACTATGGTAAACTATTTTAATGGTGTAACTCAGCATCAAGATTATTACGACGATACAGGATGGTTGAGCAATTTAAATATTTATGAAACTGCTAATCCTCAGAATGAGATCCATAATTTATCATATACATATACTGCAGTTGGTAACTTAAATAGCCGCACCCACAATTATGCCTTCAACAGCGGTAATTATGACTTTTCTGAGACATTTGGATACGACGACTTAAATCGACTGACTTCTCGAAATCGCACGGTTGGAAAAGTCGGTAGTTTAGGCATAGAAATTTATTCTTATGACAAACTCGGTAACATTAAAACAAAAGCTGGTGTAGGAACGTTTAGTTATAATGGCTACAAAGGAGCTTCTAAAAATCAACTTACAGAGGTCAAGAATAATAGCGGTATTCGAACTCATTTATTTGAATATGACAATCGAGGCAATACACTCTTAGATAGTAAGCGAAAATTTAAATATACAGCTTTCGATAAGCCTTTTGAAATAGAAGATATTGCTACAACTGCAAAGGTTAATTTTTATTACGGCCATGATAGAAGCATGTATAGGCAAACCCTTAAAGCAGATGGAAAAACCACAGATACTCTATATGTGAAGGGCTTGTATGAGCGGGTCAAACTGCCAAGCGGGATTACTGAGCACAAATACAATGTAGGTAATATTGTCGTTACAGATAGAAGCAATAATGACAACGATACGTTGTATTTGCATAAGGATAACTTAGGTTCTACGGTCAGTATTACAGATGGTACTGGTAATGCCGTGCAACACTTTACCTACGACCCGTGGGGTAAACAAACGGCATTTGAAGCGTCAAGCTCACTGGTAGCTTTTGTTAGCCCTGCGGTCAGCCAGGGCTATACGGGCCATAAGATGATAAATGACTTGGGCATTATTCATATGAAAGGGCGGGTTTACGATCCTACTTTGGGGAGATTCCTTCAGGCTGATCCGCATATTCAAGCACCTCACAACAGTCAAAATTATAACCGATATTCATATGTATTGAATAACCCTTTGAGTTATAGCGATCCGAGTGGTTTCTTTTTTGACAAGTTATTTAAATCAGTCAATAAACTTTTAGGTGACCTCGCTCCTTTTGTGTCAATTGCATTGACTATTTGGGCTCCGTGGGGCACTGGTTTTTGGGCTAGCGTAGGTACTGGCGCTATTGCAGGTGGTATTGCGACTGGTAGTCTGAGAGGTGCCTTAACTGGGGCGTTCACTGCTGGCATGTTCCATGGAATTGGCACTCACTTTGAAGGTTTTGCTGATTCTGCTGGAGTACTATCCGGCGGTGTAAAGTTTGCGAAAACATTGGCCCATGGCATTGCGGGTGGGATTAGTAGTGTGCTCAATGGTGGGAAGTTCGGACATGGATTCGCAAGTGCGGGATTTACTCAAGCTTTCGCGGGTGCTATTAATGGAATTGGAGGAAGGTATGGAAACGTAACATCTGGGAAGTACTTTGATGCGATAAATCGAGTAAAAAGGATCGTCGCCGCTGCTGTTGTTGGTGGAACCGCATCACAACTTACGGGAGGCAAATTCGCAAATGGTGCGATCACTGGGGCATTCTCTAGGATGTTTAATGATGAATCTCATTATCAAAAAAGAAAAAACTTGGTTAAAGAAAGAGTGTCAATTACGTCCTCGACGAATGAGGAAACTGGTTCTCATGAATACAATATAAGCGGAAAATTATGCGAGGTTATTTCCAGTGGATGTACGGTAGAATTTGCCAATAAGATTTTTAACGAAGTTAACAAAAATGATGTTCCATTTACTCGTGATGACTTGCGAGAAGGTGACCATATTTTGGGCCTAATGAATGATCCAGTTAGACACGAACAGTATCCGAGTCTTAGAAAAAGCCTCAATATTGCTTTAGATGGGCATACTTTTTACCCTGGAACTGTAATACACTCAGTAAATTTTAGGGATGGTGCCTTGTTTTACGACGTAACAGGTGTTGGAACTGGGACTTTTACGAACTTCAACAATGGTGTTGGGATAGCATTGTTCCAACCAGGTGTTAAACGAATTATTTGGAATCATGGTTTTTAATATATGAAAACTTTAACTGTGATATTTGTATTATGCCTTTTAGCTTGCAGAGGGGAATATTATCCTCCAGAGTCAATATATAGAGGTAAATTTGATGTCAACGATGTAAATAAAATTGAAAATTATGCTAAAGATCTTGCACTTGCTAGAGGATTCAAAATCTTTGAAAAAGCGCCCGAAGAGATGAGGGGAATCTCGGATGGTCAAAATGCTTTCTTTATTGCGTTTTATAACAACGGTAAACTTCCGATAGTTAGTATCAGTAATGCGGGAACTGGAAGCGTGCTATCAATAATGTTCTCTACTAATCAAAAATTTACGACTGCTGATGCGAATGAGTTGGCAAAAAAAGTTCAAGAAGATTTAAGCAAAAAATTTAATATTAATTTAGAGCTAGTAAAAGAAATAAAGAATGCAGAGTAAATATTCTTATCTTGTTCTCGGGAGCCTTTGGACTATATAGAGTTATATCAACAACCTATACCGATAAAACCTATCCGGTGGTGTAGAAAGTTGAATGGACAAAAATGTCGTAGCGCGCTTATTGTAATGGTGACGCGCGCAAATCATTTAATATAAATCAGTTAATTTTCTTTTAACTTGTAAAAGTATCAGTTTAACTTTCTCCTCATGGTTTCGGTCAAATAGATAAAGGTAAAGATTTTGACGGAGTGTGGTCCTGTGTAGGACAGTTTGAATAATTATTAAGGATTTCAATGAGATTAAAAACAACTATCGCAATTACACTTGGGCTCCTCTCAACGAGTACCTTAGCTGCCGGTTCAGGAACTGGACATCAAAATGTGGCATCTATTGAAATTACTAGTTCAGACAATTTAAAAATTACACTGGAGGGTGAAAGCCATCAGTCAAGCTGTTCCACTACTGGAAGCGAAACTCAGATGATGGTCCCATTTGGTGATAGGAACTTCGAACATTTTTTGAGTCTTGCATTAGCGGCGCAAGCATCCAACCGAAAAGTTTATATGTGGATAAGCAATAGTTCTTGTGTAACTGAGGGTTCCAAGAATTATGCAAGGCCTATGACGATGATAATTCGAAACTACTGATAAGATTGCAGAATATTTTCCGTTCAAATTAAAATCAAGACTTAAATGCTTAGTTGATTTGTCCCATCAATTTGTGATGAACAAGCGACAGATTGTATTTGACTTTCGGAGAGTGACTCAGATTGAAATGTTCTTATGGGCAAACTTTAATGTCAAAATAAGCTCTTACGGGCAAACTTTATTGTCACTACACAGTTTTGTAGTGTCACGTGTAGTGACAATAAAGATAGCTCGAAATCTCAAATTTGAAGCTGCTAAGCATTGATCACTCAATAAATGCTTCACCAAGCAAGCGTTTTAACGCGCCGGATCGCTTCATTGCAGAAATTTCTTTATCAAATGCTGCCACCAAAGCAATTCCTTCTTTGGTTTTATGACAAAGGAAGCTGTCTGCCTGTGTATAAAAAAGCGACTCTTTACTGTACGTCAGAGGACGTTTTGGATGCATATTTAAAATAGCGATGGAGTCAGGCATGTAAGCGAGAATAGTGTCTATTCTCCCTTTGTTGAACATATTGGCGGATTGCTCATCACTGTCAAGGGGGAGAAGCGTGTGATGGGAAAGATGCTCAATAGTGCCACCAAAAGAATTGCCTCGCCTGAAACCAATGATCAGTTTATCAGTGTCTTTCGCTAAAATATCTTCTGCCTTAATTACTGAATTACCAAGAAAAAATGCCTGAGCATTGTTTATTGGTATCGTTTCGATGAGCATATCTTTTTTATCCAAATTGGTCGTTAAGCTCGCAGGAAACATGCATAACGACTTTTTGTTATTAAACACGAACGACGCACGAATCGCTGGGTAAAATTGATATTCGATATCCGTCTCTATGTTCATATTGAGACTTGCCAATACTTTATTATAAGGAAGTTTAGTGTCGCCTTCGTTGAGTAAACCAGGGATCTTATTTAATGCAATAATACTTGTCGTAGGTAAGCTTTCTAGGGCATCTACGCTCGGCAAAGAAAAAACACAGATACAAAAAAATAATAGTCGCATAGAAAAGCCCAATCGAAGTGAAATTATGCAAGGTTGGAGCTTTATTTTATAGAGAATGCGCGACAATGTACAACTTAACATTGCCTGCTAGACTGACTTAAGTTCCATACGCTTTACGATCTAAAGCCCTAATGTCGCATAAGAGCGGGTGCAGTTTGGTAAGATAAAAAAAAAGAGACGATACACAGGTATCGACTCCTTCATTCAATATTTTGTTTAAGCTATCTTTGCTGAGGCAAGTTAATTACAGACGCTCAAAAATTACCGCAATACCCTGTCCGCCACCAATACACATAGTAACAAGCGCATACTTACCTCCGGTGCGCTGAAGCTCGTGAATGGCCTTGGTCGCAATAACCGCACCTGACGCTCCAATAGGATGGCCTAAAGCAATAGCGCCGCCGTTTGGATTAGTTTTCGCTGGGTCTAGATCTAGGCCTCTTGCCACAGTTAGGGCTTGAGCTGCAAAAGCTTCATTTGACTCAACTACGTCCATTTGGGCTATTGTTAAACCTGCTCTCGTCAATGCAGCTTTTGAAGCTGGAATAGGACCTTCACCCATCACATCGTTAGGCACACCGGCAACTGCGTAAGATACTATTCTAGCAATGGGAGCAAGCTTGTTGCTGTTAGCGTAGTTCTCACTTGCCAGAGTTAAGAAAGATGCCCCATCGTTAATTCCTGATGCATTACCCGCGGTTACGCTTCCATCTTTTTTAAACGCCGGGCGCATTCCGGCAAGCGATTCTGCGGTGGTGCCAGATTTAACATGTTCATCGACTTCAAAAAATGTACTGCCTTTACGGCTTTTTAATTCTACGGGTACAATCTGACTGCTAAAGTAACCAGCTTCTATCGCCGCATGAGCGCGAGCATGAGACATTGCAGCGAAAGCATCCTGCTGTTCTCGGCTAATGTCCCATTTTGTTGCTAGGTTCTCAGCCGTAATCCCCATGTGACCAACACCGAAAGGATCGGTCAAGGTTGCGACCATCATGTCGATCATGCTGCTGTCACCCATTCTGGCGCCTGCACGCATCGCCGGAGATAAATACCCCCCGCGAGACATGTTCTCAACGCCACCACCAATAGCAAGCTCATGATCGCCGAGCATAATGCCCTGAGCCGAGCTCACAACGGCTTGCAAACCTGAACTGCATAAGCGATTTAACGCCATTGCGGTTGAGTTAAGGGACATACCGGCCTGAATTGACGCCACGCGTGCAACATAAGGAAAGCGTGACTCGGTTGGAATAGTATTACCCATTATAATTGATTCGTATTTGTCAGCCTCAACGCCTGAAGCTGCTATGCCTTGTGTTAAGACTTGCCCAGCTAGTTCCGCCGGTTCAATGGAACTTAAGCTGCCACTGAAGGTGCCTACTGCTGAACGAACGGCACTTAATACTACAACGCTATTTACACTCATGATTGCTTTCCAATTTTTTGTTTGCGATTAATGAATACAACTTGGTCTATATATAAAGTACAACGAAAAGGTAAAATGTGAAAGCGAGTGATCATAGACATTAGTGTTATACCGCGCCTATATTTTATTCATTCCGCTGTTGGTCTGTGCTTGTTAAAAATAGCAGCCTATTTTCATTTAATTAGAAGGGCTGTCCTGGTCTTTTGGATGATAAACCTCTACTCTGTTACGACCATTTTTTTTAGCTTCATAAAGTGCTTCATCTGCCTGCTCAATAAGCTTTTTCTTTGATATATGCCTAGTCACTTGGCTGATTCCCATGCTAACCGTAATGGTAATCGTTTTTTGATGAGTGCCTGTATGAATGACCAAAGATTCGATATCTTTACGTAAACGTTCTGTTATTTCGAGAGCGGCTTTTTCGTCGGTTTTTGTTAATATCATCACGAACTCTTCTCCACCAATTCTTGCGATCATATCAATGCTACGAGTCACATTTTTAAGAATTTTGGCTAGATTCGTTAAAACAAGATCACCCACCGGATGTCCCCATTCGTCATTGACTTGCTTAAAGTAGTCTATGTCGATAATTACCAGTGTGGTTTCAGGATTCTTCAAGCGTTTACAGCGATCCAATTCGAGGTTTAGAAGCTCTTCGAAGGCTCGCCTATTATAAAGCCCGGTTAATGGATCGAGTCTTGAAAGTGACAATAAGTTTTGTTCTGACAGTGTTACTTTTTCTAGGGCAATCGACAATTGTTCTTTGTTTGTTGATAGTAACTTGTTCTTTTTTTCTACCAGTTGAAAAAAAAGTAGAATAACTCCACCAAACATAAGCAATAACAGGCTATTTAAATACCATGCAATGTCTTGTGAATTAGAAATAAATTTTTCGTTCGCCGTTATTTCAATAGACCAATCTTCACCAAATATCGGCATAGCGACTGTTCGAGCGTGACGAGTATCTTCACCTGACTTTTTACTGAGCGCCAAGCCAGAATTAGTGTTGTCTTTAATTATTATGTTTACGTTTTCGTTCACGAGCTTATTCATTAATGGAGATAAGACTGTGTCTATTGAATAGATGCCGGCCATATAACCAAGTAAATTAGCTTTTCTCTCTTCTATGCGATTAGGTACCGTGTCATCAACATATATTGGATAAGTAATAGAGAATCCTAGTGGATGATGCTCTTGCTTTTTTCCAGTTACCACCGTAAAAAAATTTGAAGCTTGTGGGTTGCCAGTGTTTCTAGCTTCGATTTTTGATGCCATTCTTTCTGTAGACCAGGCCAAATCAAGGCCTGTTGTGTCGGTTGCTTCAACGTCCGTCAGCATATATAAAACCGGAAAATGCTCAGTTCGCTGTTTTGCTGGTATTGCTTCTCCTGTGGAGTCTGGCTCCCACAAATCAAAATCAGTTTGTCCGTTCTCGCGGGTTTTTTGGATAAAGCGCTCTCTTTCGCTTTCGAGAACGAGAGGTTGCCATTCTACAATTAACAGTCCGGACTCTTCTGCTAGGTAGCGTTTAGAAAAACGAGCAAACTCTGAATATTTTGTGCCTTTAAAAATGCTGATAACTTTAGATGCTGCCTGCAAATCGCGAGCGGAATGATGGATTATCTCTGATGCACCTAAAGCGAACTCCGCTGCCAATGATTCCAAGGCTAGTTGAATTTTATCATCTTGGTTTGCGCGGGAATAGAACCAGTTAATGCTAAGCAAAGAAAGAATAATTAGCATTGCTAGTACTTTATAAATAGTCAAAGAAGACATTTGCAATCCATTTGGCATCATTGTCTCCTAGTTCTTCTATTTGATGGCGTGACCTAGCAAAATATGGTCGTCTAATTTTTCGGATTAAACAAAAACTATATTCATTTTAAAGTAGCATTAATACGTCCTTAACACACCATTATTTGGCCAACAAATGGTCTATTTTTGTACGTTTTATTTCAAAACCAAACTGAAGTATTTACCCGCTTTGGTGCTTCTTATGACGCACTTTGCTACTTCCCGAAATTATTGATTGACGGAATGTAAACTATATGCGAAATTGTACATATGTTATTTTTCACATGTGATTGTGATGGATCCTTGCCGTTTTTTTAAATGCTTGGCTGATGATACTCGGCTAAAGTCACTGCTCTTAATTGCCAAAGCAGATGAAGCGTGTGTTTGTGATTTAATGAAAGCGCTGGACCTCGATCAACCCAAAACCTCTCGTCATCTTGCGCAGCTAAGGAAGTGCGGTATTTTAATTGATGAACGGCGGGGTAAATGGGTGTTTTATAAGCTGCACCCTGAGTTACCCCAGTGGGCGCGGGATGTTATCGTTAATACTTCTGAGCATAACGATGATTATTTTAGCTCCGCATTACAAAAATTGATTGCGTCGCAATCTTCCACACTCTCTAATTGCTAAACAAAGGCTATATGTATGAAAGCGCACATGAAAATTCTTTATATCTGCACCCACAACCGATGCAGAAGTATTCTGTCTGAGGCAATTACAAACAGTATTGCGGGTGATGTCATTGATGCGAAAAGTGCCGGCAGCCAACCCGTTGGAGAGGTGCATCCTCTATCGCTGAAATATCTCACGCAAACGGGTCATCCAATCGAAAACTTACAAAGTCAGTCTTGGGATGACTTTGAAGCCTTCAATCCTGATATTGTTGTCACTGTTTGTGATTCTGCAGCCAATGAGACCTGTCCAGTGTATTTCGGCGATAGCTTGAAAGTACATTGGGGTTTGAGCGATCCTTCAAAGGTGGTCGGCGAGGAGTCAGAAATTGAAAAGGCTTTTTTAGCCTGTATTGACGAAATAGTACAACGCGTCCACAAGTTAAAAGATATTGCGGTTCAAGACTTGAATGAAACCGAACTTAAAGCAGCGCTTGCCGCTGCGGGTGCAAGTTAATGTCTGAACCACATTCCACATTACCAAATATTGAAGAGAGCGTTTTTGATATACCATCTACAAACGCTATGCAGCAAAGATCGTCAACGCATAAACCACGGATTTTGCTGCTGTATGGCTCGCTCAGAGAACGTTCATTTAGTCGTCTAGCGGTTGAAGAAAGTGCTCGACTGTTGAATGCCTTTGGTGCAGAAACTCGTATTTTTAATCCGACTGGGTTACCTCAACCGGACACGGAAGACGATGCACATCCTAAAGTGAAAGAGTTGCGAGAACTGATGATTTGGTCTGAAGGGCAGGTATGGTGTTCACCCGAGCGTCACGGAGCAATGACCGGAATTCTGAAAAGCCAAATCGATTGGGTACCCTTAAGCATGGGAGGCGTGCGCCCTACTCAAGGCAAGACTTTGGCTATTATGCAAGTTTGCGGTGGCTCTCAGTCATTTAATGCGGTTAATCAAATGCGTGTTTTAGGTCGCTGGATGAGAATGGTCACCATCCCCAATCAATCTTCAGTTGCAAAAGCATTTTTGGAGTTTGAAGAAGATGGCCGAATGAAGGCATCACCCTATTACAACCGTATCGTGGACGTCATGGAGGAGTTAATGAAATTCACTCTACTGCTGCGCGACAATAAAGATTATTTTGTTGACCGATATTCCGAGCGAGTTGAAACTGCAGAGCAGGTAAGTCAGCGCGTTAATCAAAAGTCATTATGAGGAGTTTGTGATGGGATTGTTTGAACGTTATTTATCAGTTTGGGTTGGGCTTGCCATTATCACCGGTATTATTGCGGGTTCAATTGTGCCTGACGTCTTCGCTGTAATTGCAGAGCTTGAATTTGCGCATGTCAATATTGTCATTGCTGTCCTCATTTGGTTAATGATTTATCCAATGATGGTACAAATCGATTTTTCATCGATAAAAGATGTTGGTAAAAGCCCAAAAGGTTTGGTTTTGACGTTGGTGATAAATTGGCTAATTAAACCATTTACCATGGCTTTTCTGGGGTGGTTGTTCTTTAAGGTTTTGTTTGCCGATTGGGTTGATCCTGAAACTGCAACAGAGTACATCGCTGGGATGATACTCCTTGGCGTAGCGCCTTGTACCGCTATGGTGTTTGTTTGGAGCCAGATGACCAAGGGTGATGCCAACTACACGCTCGTGCAGGTTTCCATAAACGACATCATTATGATTTTTGCCTTTGCTCCTATCGCAGGCCTGTTGCTTGGCGTAACTGATATCACCGTGCCGTGGGATACGCTGTTGCTGTCAGTTGTGCTTTATGTGCTAGTCCCTCTTGTTGCTGGAGCTTTCACACGAAAAGTCCTAGATAATGGAGATGACCACTCAAAGGTTGATTCATTTCTCAGTAGACTGAAGCCTTGGTCTATCCTTGGTTTGATAGCGACGGTAACTTTATTGTTCGGTTTCCAAGCAGACACCATACTATCTAAACCGGAAGCGATAGTACTGATTGCGATTCCGTTACTGATCCAAACGTACGGCATATTTGCCATTGCCTATTGGTTCGCAAAGCGTATGAAGCTTCCGCACAAAATAGCGGCTCCGGCTTGTATGATTGGCACGTCTAATTTTTTCGAGCTTGCGGTTGCGGTTGCGATTTCATTATTTGGTCTGCATTCAGGCGCAGCTTTGGCAACGGTGGTCGGTGTGCTTGTTGAAGTGCCGGTTATGCTGTCACTGGTATGGTTCGCTAATCGCACCAGACATTGGTTCACATAGGTGCTTTACTGAGTTCTGTTCCTATGGCTTGTTGAATAAATCTGGTACATCGTTTACTTTTTGCGCTCAACTTAAAAAGTAGCATCGCCTGAGGTCGGAAGACCTTAGCCTATTGGTTAATGTCTATGCTGATGCCGTCTAAATCCATGATTTTATATTTTGGCTCAAGCAACCGGACTTCGGTATTTTGTAGACTATATTTCAGGTCTTTATTTTTCGGTACATCTACTTGAACAATGCGTTGTTCCCAACCATCTTCAGTTTCATACCAAAGCCTTCCCTGGAAATAGCCGTAGTTGTCGGTAATAATCAGCATTTCTGGTGAGCCATCTTGATTTAAGTCTATTGCTACGCGAAACTCTTCTGTAGCCCGACGAAATTTATTTGCTTCCTCATTAAGATGTGCGATTAGGTTGGGGTTGAATGCGTCTTTATCTGGCCAGTACGTAATTTCTACTTCTGTTTCAATAGCGGTTTCGTAAATGCCGTTTCTTCTTTCCGAGCGTTCTTTTATATAGCTGTATTCCCTGTCGATACTCGCTGCTACTTCGGGATGAGACTGCGCAATTTCAGTTTTCAATTGCTCCATTGCAATATAGCCGGGTTTCCCTAAGCTATTGCTGAAGTAAGCAATATCGAGGTCCTCTAAAGTGACTTCTCCATCGTAGTATCTCGCCATTTGACTATCACTAGAAATTGCCTTGAAATTCAGTAGTGGCGAATTCACTAACAGCACAAATGCGAGTAGCACCAAGCCCATGAAAACATTAACTTTACTTTGAATAACAAGCCAGTTATCGCGTAGCTTTATCACACCGAATAAATAGCCGATTGTAAAACAACTCAAAATAAACCATATACTTAAGGCCCATAAACGGTCAGGCGTAAATCCATATTGTGCGATTCTAGCGAGTATCCCATATGCAGAAATGGCAGCATAAACAGGTAATATAGCAACTCCGACTAAAATGAATCGGTGCACAATAAAATGATAGGGTTTGTTGTCGTTGCCTTTGTGATAAATAGCATTCACGAAAAATAAGCTAAGGGCGATTAGCCAGAGTAACAGCAAACTTCCTGAACGTGTTTCCCATAGCTTAGTTAAACCAGTAAACGGCAGGGTAACTAAAAAACCTAACGAGATGAAAACTAGCACCGGTAGCAAAAACTTCATTAGCGTTTGTAAAATGGTGGATACATTGTCGGCAAGGTAGCTAATTTTACGAAAAATATGGATGGCAAATGCAGACGAGAATGTCAGTGCAGGAACCCAAAACCACTCCTCGCGCAGCAATTTAGTAAAAAAGGTAATACCTAAAAGGTCAAACAACGCGGCACCTAAATTCAAAATACCGAAAAATATAGACATAAATAATAGGCTTGCAGCAAAAATAATAGCGTTGCGCCAAGAGGCTAAAAATAACGATTCATAGTTAATGGCCTGCTTGTTTGCCAGTAGTTTGATGTACATTATGGCTTTGAAACACGCAATCAGAATAGCGAGGGTAAATACAAAAAATGTGCTGTCGATATTTGGGAAGGCACTTTGTTGATTACCGATATAAGCGCCTAAAACAGATATCAGTAGCGTAAAAGGCAGTAAAATTTTAAGGATCGCCGAATAGTCATGCTTGTTGACAGTGAGCAAAAACAAACTCGGAAGACTAACAAAGAAGGTGACTAGCGCGATAAGCCACATTAAATCGGAACCCGGCCACACTCCATGCTCAACACTTTGATACAAGTACGCCAAAGTGACACCTTGTATAAGCGCAATAATGAATATAGTTTTACGAGGTATTTGTTCATCACCAATGGGCGCAGCAGATTGGCTTTCTGGCTTATTATTGAGGGTTCTTTGAGTATCAGCAGTGCTAGTGTTTTCGTTTGACATCTATGAATTCCGTTTTCGCTCAAATGACTGTTTTGCTGCTGTATTTGGCAATCAGTGAGGATAATTCAATATCGTAGGAATATTAAATTATCCTTGTCAAAAGGTATGCGAGCGATAAATCAAAATCCGCTTGAATCGCTCGCTACCCTCACTTAGCTTTAATAACTAATGCACCAACATCAGCCTGCACCACTTCTACTAAGGTGCCTTTTGGCAAGTCCTCGTGGGCATTCAAGTACCAATTGATACCGGAATACTGATATTGAGGCTTGTCCTTCATCGGCAATGCTGCTTCTACATTTTCGCTTAGCACGAAGGTATGTCCAATCAGGTCAGAATCAGCCCGCTTATGATCCACTTTATTTTGTAATTTTGAGAGCCTTTTCCATAACAAAGCCGCAAATACGACAGTGAAAACGGCAGTTGAAATTAAGGTCCAGTGTAGCGTTTCGGGGATCAGCCCAGCCCACATGATCAAGGCTGTTGCGAGAGCCGCTAAGCCAGTAAAGAACAAGAAAAATGTGCTAAAACCCAACACGACAATTTCAACAATTAACAGCACGATGCCGATAATCAGTATGGTTTCAATTAAGTTGCTAGCAGCCCATTCCATATTAGACTCCTTTATTACTCAGAGCGTTGATAATGCTAGTCGCTTGAGCCACAACAGATGCTGCCTCTGTACTTGAATCAGGTAACAGAACAACGCTCGACTCTTTGGCTATTGCTTTCTTAGCTTCAATCGCTCGCGTCGCTAAGTCAAGCTGGATAGCTTTTTGACCTTCGTCGGTGTTCGCTGCTTCACCTACTTTTTTCAACGCTTCAGCCTGTGCTTCAGCTACTGCAACAATGGCTGATGCTTCACCTTGCGCTCGCAATATTTGTTCTGACTTGTCGCCTTCAGCGGCCAATACCACCGACGCTTTTTCGCCTTCAGCGCGGTTGATGGCAGCTTGTCTATCACCCTCAGACTCTAATATTTGCGCGCGCTTAACTCGCTCGGCTTTCATCTGCGCTTCCATCGCTTCCATGATAGAACCGGGTGGGATGATGTCTTTGATTTCATATCGCATTACCTGAATTCCCCAAGGGCCTGCCGCTTGGTTAATTGCTGTTACGATATTTAAGTTCAATATATCTCTTTCTTCGAAGGTCTTGTCGAGCTCCATCTTACCCAATTCTGAACGCATCGTGGTTTGCGCTAGTTGCGTTACTGCAAACACATAATCTTCAACGCCATAAGTTGCCTTGTAAGGGTCCATCACGCGGAAATACAGTACGCCGTCGACCATTAGCGAAATATTGTCTTTAGTAATCGCACTTTGCTCTTGCACATCAACCGCTTGTTCTTTCAATGAACGGTCGGCTGAAATGCGGTCGATAAAAGGCAAAATGAAGTTTAGACCGGCTTCTTTGGTCGACTGAAACTTACCGAATCGCTCAATTACAAACGCTCTATTTTGAGGCACAAACTTAATGCTGCTTCTCAAAAACACCAAAACTAAAACAATGATCGCAACTTCTACGGTCAAGATATAATCAAACAATATGTCCATGTACTACTTCCTTTGTGTTGTTCGTATACTGCAGTAAGATCAAATTTGAGTCGATGTTAGCCTATTAGTCAATATTTGCTACCGCGATTCTGTAACATTTGATGAACCGCGTATTAAAAGTACGTTTCTGTCACTTTATCACTAATTTCAATCAAACCGGCCTGCATATCATCTACAAACTCATGCAGCTTTTCTTGTGATAGCTGAGCTGGTTTAGCATTGATTAATTGAGTGCGAAGTATGCGAGTCTTATCAACCGCCTCTCTATTATGAGGCAACTCAGAAATACAGCGTTCTACTTCCTCTATTGCGTGAATTAATGAGCGTGGAAAACGAGATTCTAGTAATAAAAATTCAAGCACGTCCTCACGATTAATCCGCACCCGCACTTCCCGTCGGTACATTTGATATGCAGTCATTGACTTCAATACACCCATCCACTGGATGTTTCTAAAAGCCGCCAACTCATTTTCTACTTCAGGCAATAAAGAAGCAGAACGAACGTCAATGATACGTGTTGTCATATCCGCGCGTTCCAAATTACGTCCTATACGCAAGAACGAGTATGCTTCGTCATGGGTCATTGTGCCAGCGAGCAAGCCAGTAATGGTTTGGTTTGCGAGCACAATTTTCGATAAATATTGATATCTTGAGCGTCGTTTAAATGCGTCGGCGCTATTTTCTGTTGCAAACAGGTAAAGTTCGTTAATTTGTTCCCATGCTTCTCTAGGAATAATTTCCTTCAAGGTACGGGCATTCTCACGGGCAGATGAAATGGAGCTGATAATTGAACCGGGGTGCTCTTTGTCAACGATCATAAACTCTATTACGTTGCTTTCATCGGCAACATCGTAAGTTTCATAGAACTTGTCTCTGAAAGATAAGATATCAACGATCGGCTCCCAGCCTAATTTAACGCTACTAGGAAGGTCTAATAACAGGTGAGAATTGACGTTTATAAGACGCGCAGTATTTTCTGCTCTTTCTAAATATCTGGCTAGCCAGTATAAGCTGTTCGCTACTCTTGATAACATATTATTTCTCCTCCATTTGCACTATCCACGTGTCTTTACTACCACCACCTTGTGAAGAGTTAACAATCGTAGAGCCTTTCACTAAGGCGACTCGCGTTAGTCCACCGGTGGTCACTTTGACTTCTTTACCGGATAGTATGAATGGGCGTAAATCGAGGTGTCTCGGCTCGACCTTGGTGCCAACCATTGTAGGTGCTGTCGACAGGATTAGCATCGGTTGAGCAACATAGTTACGCGGATCAGCTTTAATAAGCTTTCTAAACTTATCATGCTCTTTTTTGTCTGAATGCGGCCCAATCAACATGCCGTAACCACCCGATTCATTAGCGGGTTTGACTACCATCTTTTCAATATTTTCAAGCACGTACTCGCGCTCTTCTTTGTTATTACATTTGTAAGTTGGTACGTTAGGTAATATGGCCTTTTCACCTAGATAATACTCAATTAATTGCGGCACGTATGCGTACACAACTTTATCGTCCGCAACACCAGAGCCTGGTGCATTAGCTAACGCTACGTTGCCTGCTTTCCACGCTCGTATTAGGCCTTTAACGCCCAATAGAGAGTCAGGACTAAACACTTCAGGATCAATAAACCAATCATCAATGCGACGGTAGATAACGTCAACCCGTGATAACCCATTTATCGTTCTCATATAAACGCAGTCATCGTCTTCAACGACTAAGTCGGGCCCTTCAACTAACTCGGCTCCCATTTGCTGTGCAAGGTAAGCGTGTTCAAAATAAGCTGAATTGTAAATGCCAGGAGTGAGTACTACTATTTCCGGTTCTTCTATTTTGCGCGGTGACATTTCAGCGAGCATGTCATATAGCTGGGATGGATAATCGTCAACCGGCAATATATTGTACTTTTGAAACATTTCAGGCAAAACGCGCTTCATCACTTGTCTATTTTCAAGCATATATGAAACGCCAGAAGGCACTCGCAAGTTATCCTCAAGCACATATACTTGACCTGTGTCATCACGCACTAAATCTGAGCCGCATATGTGCGCCCAAATGCCGTGAGGAGGACTAAATCCTTTGCATTCTTTCAGGAAGTTTTTGGAGTTTTTTAACAAGTCGGCCGGGAAAATACCGTCCTTTATCGCTTTTTGATCGTTGTAGAGATCGTCGATAAACATGTTTAGGGCTTTGACTCGTTGCTTTAATCCGGCTTCAATCTCAACCCATTCTTTGGCATCAATTAAGCGCGGGAGGATGTCGAAAGGCCAAGCGCGGTCAATTGACCCTTCTTCTTCATGATACACCCGAAAGGTGATCCCCATCGTGTGAATTGCAGACTCCGAAGCAGCCTTTAATTCATTGATTTCTTTGTCACTAAGAGCATGAAGATATTCACATAAATCTTTTGAATAATCTCTTGGTTTACCTGCTTTCTCAATGAGTTCATCGTGCAGATGTGAAACTTTGTAATTACCCCAACGAATTGCCATAGTTTTGTTTCTCGCAGCTTATTATTGAATTTACCATAGCATATTTTGTTTTTTAAGCGAGCAGATGTTGAATTTTCAAACTACGAAGATTCGGTAAGTTCCATGATCACCTGATGCACAAACCTGAGTTTATTCAATGCAGTAATTGAAATCACAAACGGGTAAGCATCATCCATTCCCATACTACGATTCAAAGAATTGATGACACCAGTTAACGCGCACCAATCGTTGTAAAGTTTACTGAAGCTGATTTCGGTATCTAATTTACTGTGTGTTTTTGTCGCAGTGTAAGGACTGACAATTTCGACGCTATAAATACTCAAATCGCAATTATTTGCGGTTTCGAGGGTATCAACCATATGAAAATAATGCGCCCAAGTTTCAGCCCAATCTTCCCAAGGATGCATGGTTGCATAAGCGCTAATCCAAACATCTTTCCAATTTTCAGCGGGGCCGTTCTCGTAGTAGTGGGACATTGCCTCTTGATAGTCCATTCGTTCGTCACCAAAAAGCGTACGAAATTCGCTTAAATGCTCGGTGTCACGGATAAGCCTGTCCCAATAATAGTGACCGGATTCATGTCGAAAGTGACCTAACAACGTTCGGTAATTTTCATTCATTTTTTCACGAAGCTTGATGCGTTTTGCCGGGTTAGCTTCGTTAATGTTAATAGTGATCAAACCGTCACTATGACCCGTTGTGACGAACTTCTTAATGGTTAATTCGTTGCCAAATCGGTCTTCGGTTTGATCTTGCAAAAAGTCAAAACCTAGGCCATGTTTAGGGTCTTCTTTGCCACTTAAAATTGGCAACTTTAACTTTATAGCAGAATATAAAAACCGACGCTTAGCTTGCTCTAACAAAAACCATAGGCGGCGATTTTCGTCGTCATCTAAGTTCGGTATTGTTTCAGTTAAGCGACATGAAACGCAGCAATCATTAGGGTCGTCTATTTCAACCATCCAATTGCATACATCATGTATGGCGTAGTTTTTACAAGGTTTGTACTGCTTTCCGTTGTTAGAGGCTAACATAACGTCATCTGCTGTTTTGGTGAATGCACTCAGTTGCTGAACATCAGGAATAAATCCAACAAAAAGACCGCATTGAATGCATTTCGTATTGCCAAAATACAAGGTGTTTCCACATTGACAGGAAAAGGTTTTCAACTAATAACTCCAATAATTTGATACAGTCCTGTTAAACGTCAAACAGGAATTAGCCTAACAGTATACACCCAATCAAGTCAGTAAAAGACTACTTTCAATCATCGTCTTGTACTCTCAGCGCCATGCAGTCGCTATCTTTCCCAATAATCATCGTTGGGTCGACACGCACGCCGCTACCTGAATAATTTCCGGCCACGGTGAAAGTGCATACTTGCACAAAATATTTGCCTACTTTCGGCAGTGGCCAAAGCTGTTGATAAACATAATCTCGTTCACCAAAACTGCCGCCTTTCTCGGCCAAGGTTTGATTGTTTTCATCCACCAACTGAATGTTCGCGCCGCATCGACCAACGATAGGTTTCGACACAAACCCTTTTTGTTTGAGTCCTTCGCTTAATTCTAAACTTGTTTCAAGCAGCCAAGGGTGATTAGGAAACAATGCCCACAGCACCGGCAGTATTGCCTTGTTGCTCGGAATTAAGGTCCACATTGGCTCATATACCATAATATCTTTATGTAAAAGCACGTCGGCGAGGTTGGGTGTGCCACCGGTTTTTATATTAGGGCTGTTAATAAAACTGTCTTCTGCGGAATCGACTATTTCTTGTCTAAGTTGTTCCAGCGCGGTTTCCCATGCCCAAGTTTTCCAAATCCATTTTACTGGTACGCCTGCAGCATCGACAATAACACCATCTTTGTCCCATTTGAGCGAGTTAAGACCAACAACCCGCTCGCACTCTATGCCAGCAGCTTGAATTGCTTCCTGCATAAATAATGCGTGGTAGTCCTCCTCGGGATCGCTATCTTGTAGGACATGAACCTTGCCTTTGACATCGCTTTTCTTCCAAGCCGCAACAAGGTCGGCAAATAAATTTTCGCCAGCATCATCGCCGCGCTTTATATTCAGGTGTTTTGCCCATTTCCCCTGCACCTTACCAACTTCCATGTAGCAAGATGCTGAATCGCAGTTGTATTCGTAAACCTTCAAGCCATTTTCAGATAAGGCGAAATCGAAGCGGCTAGTAATTAGTTGGTTTAAGCGATTGTCCCATGACTGCCTAATACGCGGAATAATGGCTGGAGGAAAGCCAAAAGATTCGAGCATTTCAGGGTGTTGAAGCACGTAGTCGGTTGCCTGCATAAACATGCCGTGCAGCTCATCCGTAGCGGTTTCCAAAAGAGCTTCGGCGGTTTGCGAAATATCGTAATAAAAATTGAAGTCTGCTTCAACCGAACTTAGCCAGTGTCCTTTCATCATGGTGACATAGGCGGCTTCATCCTCATTGGCGATGTTTAACCAAGGACGCGTATTAGCTGTTGTCGTTTTATGTTCATGTAGCTGCACGTTGTACAATTGAGAATTGACCTCTGGCGTATGCTCGCTGTGCAATTCATCATCTGTTTGTAACATCCAGCCTAGAATTTGCCCTTCTTTGGGGGGGCAATGTAGCCAATAATCGCCTTGCTCTCCAATTTTTGCGCTAATTTCTCGTGAATAATTGCAGCCGTCTTTCCATTTTGCGAAATCCATATTTTGCTCAACAACCCGAATCGCATGGGGCAGCACTTCGCTGACGATAGCGACATGTCCGGTATGTTCAAAGTCACCGCCTTCGTCCCATATCAGCATAGCGCCAGGTTCAGGATGGCGTTGTGAACCATTTTTGAAAGCGTTTAAGGGGAGATTTGTGTTGCTATGAATTTCTCTTACGTCGCGCAGGTTAAATATTTCATACGCCATTGTTACATCGTTAAATATGTAGCCTTTATTCACATACAGCCAGCGCCTTGCAAACTCGACACATTGCCATTTGTAGCCCATGTATATGCCGTCGTAATAGCTGCGATAAGCCGAGCGATTAGGGTATTCAGCTTCGTCTGCGGTGTCATAATCACTTGAGTAAGAGCAAACACCGCCGTCAGCGACACCGAGTAGAGTGCCGAAGGGCGTTGAATTAGCATCAATAGCGACGGTCATAAAAGGTTCCAAATGTTGTATTCAAAGAGGCGGGACTGCTGTTAGAAGAGCGATTGTGTGAGCATAGACATTATTTGGGAACTGCGCAATAAATGCTTATGGAGCTTTAATGGTTGGGGATGTGATACGCAGTTGGTTTCTTTTCTTGATAGGTGAAACACTGCGTATTTTACTTTTTACAATAGGCTTAACGTAAACTCTATTTTAAATCCATGTCTTGAATAATTTCATGGGCAATTTCGGGTGTTGTTACCGTAGGCTTTTCATGCAGATCACTTTTCAGTTGACCTTTGCGATGTTTAAGCGCTGCGTCTAACTTTTTGCGAGCTTGAAAAATCGCTGGATACATCACGTCGCTTTTGCCTTTGACAGCAATACTAGTACCTTCATATTTGGTCGCTAGTTCGACACTGTATTCGCCGTGCTCCTTTGTTACAAAAATATCTAGGGCGATTAAAGTAGGAAAATGGTTGGCTATTTTTTCGAATTTTTGCTCGATATCCTCTTTGAGTGATTCTGAGATATCGCAGTGATGACCTGAAACATTTATCTTCATAGTTTTTCCTTTTTGCTTTGTTACGTTTTACACGCTTCATATATAGCTTGGGACAAATTAAGCAAAACACAAGGTACATTATTTGTTTTTCGCGTCCCAAGTTTAAAATACATAGTATGAGGAGCTAAAGCAATCCTAAAATCGAGCGCTTGCACCGAGGCTAAAACTGTTGTCCGAAAAAGAATCAATTTCAGTGCGAGCAATGCTAACACTCAACGATGCCGTGTCAGTAAAGAACCAATTCGTGTTCAGTGCTGTTGTGCCGTCTGTGAAGCTACCTGACCAAGAGCGGCCGACTCCGACGGACAAGTTTTTGTTAAGGTAATAGTCAGCGCCAGCGGCATATCCTGTGCTGCCTTCATCGGGGTTGTTAATACTAGCGGTTAAATTAAGATACGTGTCACCGCCCAAATCATACAATTTTTTTGTGTCAACGCTGACCCCTGTGTACTCTAAATCTTCATCAAAGTTTGTATTGATACTAAGCGACCAGTCTCTGGCCAAATAATAGCCTGCGCCTAAACCATAGTTTGCGGCGTTGCTGCCGTTCGCATGAGCGATATTTGCATTAAGAAACAGACCGGAGTTTTCAACATGAACAGTGCCGCCTACACTCCACGAATTAAAGGAATATGAGTCGCCACTAAAGTCGATTTCCGAGCGGTTGAAGCTCGCATCTATTGAGTTTGAACGGTTTAAAAATACGGCTTCTGCGAGGGGGCCTTTGCTGGTATTAATAGGGGAAAAGTAATAACTGCCGAATATGCTGTATTGGTCGACGTTGTCGGAATTAGCATACGCGGCCTCAAGCGATGTAGTGAATGTGTCTTGTGCGAAAGCGCTAAAGCTAGCAATTGCTAGCAAAGACGTTGTTAGTATTGGTTTTTTCATTCGAAATTTTCCTTAATTTACTGGCTGTGAGAAAAACAGAGTTTGCAACTTCAACTTGACCTTAATTAAGTATTCAACAATCAAGATAGCAAAAACTACGCTTTGATAAGGTCGCTAAGATAGGGCTTATTAACTGAACGCAGGCTGAATTTAATTAACTCTGACCCCTATTATTTCGGGGTGGATGCTAATAGTATGAGGTGGGTTGCCTTTGAACAGTCAATAACAAGAATAAAAACGCCAAGGAACAAATGCCATGTACACGATAGTAAAGCACACTCATCTCACTATAATTTTACTGACTTTTGTTTTTTTCCTCATTAGCTTTGTGTTAACGATGAAAAAGTCAGATGCGGTAAATAACAAGATCCTAAAAATAGGGCCACACATTTTATATACCTTATTTATTTTGACCGCTGCCTATATGGTCGTAGTTAATCCCCTTAATCTATATCCGTTTGTAAACGGGTGGGCGTCATCTAAGCTCGGTGGGTTTGTGCTGTATGTGTTGTCGGTTACATTTGCGCTTAAGTGGGCAAAATCTAACTTGTGGCGCTTTGTTGGTTTGATCAGCGCAATATTCTGGTTAGCAATGAGCGCTCGACTTGCTTACGCTGACCGTTTAAAGCTGAAAGGTGCACCTGAAGATGCTAATGCTTACGTTGATTTTGTACAGCAAATGACAGTGGCCATTTGCTGATTCTAGCAACTTGCTAATTACTGACCGAACACAGACCATCCGGTTTTAGATGCAAATAACTCAAGTGCCTCAGTGCCAAGTTTGCTATTGCCGATAACATCTAAACCGGGTGACCAAACGGCAATTGATGCCTTGCCTGGCGCAATTGCCAATATACCGCCGCCGACCCCACTTTTACCCGGTAGTCCTACTCTGAAGGCGAACTCACCCGAACCATCGTAGTGACCACAGGTTAACATCAATGCATTAATACGTTTAGCGCGTTGTGATGAGACAACTGCATAGCCAGTACTCGGATTAATACCGTTGTTCGCTAGGAATAAGCCTGCTGTGGCTAATTGATGTGTGTTCATGGCAATTGAACAATGGTGAAAGTAGGTGCCTAGCACGGCATCTACAGGGTTTTCGAAATGACCAAACGATGCCATGAAATAGGCTAAGGAGGCGTTTCTTGTACCCGTTTCAACCTCAGAACGCGCTACTTTCTCATCAATAATAATGCTCTCATCATTCGCTAAAAATCGGATGAACTGCACTATTTCGGCTAAGGTTTCTTTGGGCTGGTGGCCCTGCATAATGGCGTCTGCGACGGCAATAGCGCCAGCATTGATAAACGGGTTTCGCGGCTTACCATGCTCGTGCTCTAGCTGCACAATAGAATTAAATGGGTCGCCTGAGGGCTCTCGGCCAACGCGTGACCAAATACTTTCTCCTAGTTTGCCCAACGCTAGCGTGAGGGTAAATACTTTTGAGACGCTCTGAATAGAAAATGTCGTTTGTGCGCAACCGGCGCTATAAATTTCTCCATTTGGCAGGGCAACACTGATAGCAAACTGATTTGGGTCGATTTTTGCAAGTTGGGGAATGTAGGAGGCAACTACGCCTTTGTCTGGTGATTGCGCCATTTGCTCGGCTATATCGTTGATGATTGATTGCAAGGTGTCTCCAAGGTGTTTTGATGTTGCATTGTGGTGTTCTATTCAGTCGCCTTGATATTAACAGGTTTGCCCACTTTGCAGGCATGAAACTGCTTCGTGATACAAAATATTTTGTGCTATTTACATTTTAATAACATACGCGTAATGTGAATTAATCACTACAACAAGATGGAGAATGCGTTGTGAATAAATCACCCTTGTGGTTTAAAATTGTTATTGTTGTTGCTTTACTGTGGAATTTGTTGGGAGCAATAGCAGTGATAATGAATTTTATGATCACTCCTGAGGCCATCTCTGCACTCCCTGCAGCTCAACAGCAGATGTATGCCGATACGCCAATGTGGGCCTCTTACGCATCGCTACTTGCTGTTTTTGCTGGAGCTCTAGGGTGTGTTGCGCTGCTGCTGAGCAAAGCGTTTGCATCTCCTTTATTTATGCTTTCCATCGTGGGTTTAGTGCTGCAAAATATTGGCATTTTTGTGATCGTTGATGCGATTGCTGTTATGGGTAATAGCGTACTAATTATGCAGGGTTGCGTATTTGTTATTGCAATTGGTCTTTTGTTGCTAGCGAAAATGGCGATGAAACGCCAGTGGATTGCCTAGCTAAAGAACGTGACAACGACAAGTGCCTTGTTTTACGGAGCTTAAATAAGGTTTCATTGGCAGCTAACGACTGTTATCCATCCTCCATCCTCCTTGCGACCTCCTCTGTCCTCCTTGCGAAGGCAAGGACCTCCCAAACACGTCACTAATCTCAATAAAATTCTACATCAGTAAATTGGGATGTAAATCTCGCTAGTTAGGATTTCGTTCGTTGATGAGTCGATTTTTCGAAGCTCTTTTCTACAGCTTTAATCATTTTTCTCGGTTTATTGCATTATCTTTATCATCAAATTACTAAAAATAGACAACCTTATCTAAATTGTATGTAGCGCTAAAGCATCTATCCTCGCCCTTAATGCAAACGAAAACAGTCAAGGTGAGTTTACAAAGGGAGCGCTCCTTCAATACTTCAAATGATTTGCCTAGAAACCTCAGTTATGCTTTTATAAGCGGCCTTATTATCGTTCAGTTTACAAGGATGAATTATGACGATTTTTCGTGTGTCTCTCATATTAAGTTTCTCTATTTTCGTTTTATCTGCGTGCGGTGGCGGCGGAGGTGGGGGCGTTGAAAGCAGCGATACAGAAGCACCGCCTACGCCCATTGTTCCGGAAGAAGTTATCGCGAATGCTCAAAACTATTCAGAGGCAGAGCTAAAAACAGCGAGTAAATTACTAGCAGATACTTCTTATGCGGGTATGACTACTGTTGCTAATATGGATATAGCACTCACACAGCAGACTTATAATTTGTTGTTCAATGATGACGGGATGAGTCCCCCGGACTTGATTATTGGCAACCTGCTTGATTATTCTGATGCAAGTGGAAATGTGAACATTACGCTAGCTTGTTATCGCGCTGGAACTGTAAGCTATGTAGGCAAGTTGACGCCTCAATCAACGGGAAACCTTAGTGCTACTTTCAACCAATGTACCCCTCGTTACACTTCTGGTGTCATATTAAATGGTAATGGCGCTATTAGCATCAACAGGATAGGGGATGATACATTTGAAGGCTCTTTTTTCTACAATAATTTACAATGGGAGCGTGATGATCAACAGATAAGCATTTCTGGCTATTTAGGAATACTTAAAGATAGTTCAAGTGAGCCCTTTCAATATACTAATAACAAATCTCACTATCTAGTCATGCAACGAGAAGATGAAGCAAAGGTGTTTCTCAAGTCAGATCTTCGTATTTTTCAATCTAGTTCAGTACAAACCTACGTGCTTTCAGGTAGCGTCTATTTAGGTGAACAAGGCAGAGTTGATATTGCAAGCGACTTAAATTTTGGGACTCCAATATATGCTAATGGTACTGTTTCGTTTACGGGTGATAGAAAAGCGGAGCTCAAATTTGGTACTGAATATATTAGGTACGCGGAAGATACTAATAATGATGGAGAGCTCGACGTAGGTGCCTATTTTACGGGGACCTATGATTTAACCAATGGTTCCACTGCTGACAAAGTCTTAATACCGCTTTCACAGCTATCGCTCCCACCGCTTACAGGGGAACCTCTCGTTATATACGATGACCCAGTCTATACCTCAACGCCAGTTCAGGTTCGTCCGGGCGCTTATGGCGATAATGATACTAATTTCGAAGACCTAACTATTCGCTACGCTTGGTATCTAAACAATACAAAAATAGCCGGTCAGTCAGAGGCAATTTTGCCATTAGGCATTGCCGTGTTTGGAGATGTTCTGCAAGTTTCAATGATTGTTTCTGATGGTATTAATGAAACCGAAAGTGAACGAACGACGGTGGTAATGGAAGATTCTTTAGCTTTAGTTAGGTTTAGCGATACACCAGATATAATTAGGGCAGGTGATGTTATTGAGTTTATGGCTGAATTGGTTGACCCCGATATACGTGATGTCACTAATAACGCTGCAGGAACTATGATCGGGGCACCAGAGAATGCTGTTATGGATGAGAACGGACTAATTCAGTGGCGTGTTCCTAGCAAATTGATGTTTCCTTTTCAAACATATGATTTTACGTTTCAAATCGGCGTATCTGGTGACAATCAGTCTTACACCATGTCAATTTCCTTAGATGTTAAGTCTGAACAAGCTTTAACCCTGGCTCGCACAGGAACTAAACCTCCTACTCAGAATAAAAATATACATGTTGGCGACTTTGACGGTGATGGAAAAAATGAAATCCTTACTACAGATAATGAAAATACTGTATTTCTATTGGAATATGTAAATGAGAAATACACTCAAAAATGGGTGTATCCATTTAAGGTTAGCGCATTTCGTAAGATAACGCAGGTAGTAGCAGCAAATGTCGATGAAGATGATGCTCTTGAAATCGTAGTTGTAACAAGAAGTGGTGTGCATCTTATTAATGGTTTGGATGGTTTAGCCACGACAATTTTTGAGACCGAAAATCAGGTTTTGCAAGCAGTAGTTGCCGATATTAATAATGATGGCTTAGATGAAATAGCCCTTCTTGTGAGAAATTTTAGTGCTCCAAACTATATAGAAAGTGTACAGGTTTTTAACCTGGCAGAACCAGAGCTTGTGCTTTTCTCCTTTGAAACCGAGAATGCAACTTATATGGAGTTTGGTAACGTAGATGAGGATGCTAGTGTAGAATTAGTGACCAACGATGGGCATGTTTATGATACTCAAACAGGGGCACTTGAATGGCTAAATGAGAGTCGATTTGGAGATGTAATCTCTCTTGGAGATTTGGATAATGATGGTATCTCTGAAATCGTATCAGGAAGTGCACGAGGCGAACTCACCATTCATTCAGCAAAAAGCCAATCTCAAATTGGGCTGCTTGGTGATCAAGATATTTGCTCTGTTCATACTGCCAATGTTGACTCAGATCCTGCAGAAGAAATTATCGCCGGTGTTTGTTCAAGTCGTAACATTAGCGCTTATAGTTTCATTGATAATGGATTTTCCACAAATTGGAGCAGAAGCAGTGTTGAATACGATGTAATTTCAATCACAACAGGGGATTCCGATAACGATGGATTACTCGAATTGCACTGGGCTGGTGGTAGTGCCCAATCCGATGATCTACTCATCTCTGATATTTATACTGAGCCTAGTGACATAATACCCAAAATAGGAATTGAGCGAACATTGTTAAAGAGCTTCAGCAGTGCTGGTTGGAGCCAGATTGTTGAGGGCGATGAGCGCGCAGTCTTTTTTGTTCCTATAAGCTCAGAGGGGAGTGTGATAGTTACACTTGAGCCCGATGGAAAATATAATATCAGTAAGGAAGTAAGTGCAGATAATAGTGCAAGCTTTCACGCAGTTACGACTGATTTTAATAACGATGGATTCGGTGATATCTATTTACCAATCACCAGCAATTTCGATAAATCGCTAGCGGCGATCCAACTTTCAAACTCCGTCGTTCAATGGCAAACGCCATTTGATGTCACGTCGAAAATTGGCCTAGTAAGAGCGTATGATGTCAATGCAGATGGTTTTGACGATAGTTTATATATTAATAGAAGCAAGCTAGAAATAATCAATTTCATAGAGCAATCGACACTCGCCAGTATAACCTTTGACGAAGATTTACTCGACTTTACTATATTTGAAGTTGATGGAACCCTCACCTTGCTTGTTGCCTATGGCGAAAAGTTAGCGGTATTGAAAAGAGCGGATGGTCAATTTTCTGAAGTAAGTGTTATTGAGCAGCATTGCGCCCGCATTGAGGTGTTCAATTATGATATTGATGCTGAGCTTGAGATTGTATGTTTGGACTATACCGAAAGGAACGATTTCGAAGATCCTCAGCAATTAGTTATTTATGATATGGATAACTTTAGCCTCCAGGAAGTTAAACGCTCTGAATTGAGTAGCCTAATTGTAGATATTGCAATTGACCCTTCCACAAGTGATCAGCAAAATCTATTTCTCGTTAGCTTAGTCGACAGTCCGGAAGGCTTTTTTTATAGTGATGTACCAAATAGGATTAGTCTTGCAACGAGTGCCGGGATTCCAATTTGGACAGGACCTAATTTAATCGGTATCCCTACTTCACATGGGTTGAAAGTGAGAGTTGTTGAAGATCAAGACATAGAAGTTATCCTGTCTACATCGAAAATGATGTATTGGATAAAATAGCGATTCATGTAAAGTTACACAAACGATAGGGGCTCTTTCAAGCCCCTATGCAAGTTAAGTCTTAAATAACCAACGTCTGAATGTTTATGGCTTTTTAGCAAACGCTTTCGCTAAATAAGCTTGAAACGCAGGTTGCGCAGCAGCTTGATCTTTAGCGATAGCTCTGGCTTCTGGCATTGCGTTTAGCTTTGCAAAAAGTTCTTTTGCACCAGGCGCTTCGGCAAACAAGTCAATATCAAATAGTTTTTTGGCAACAGCGGACGCCAAGCTTATTGAATACATGAAGCATATATCAGCTGCTGTCATTTTATCGCCGGCAATGTAAGGTGAAAACGAAGCGGCACGAGAAAGCGCCTGCATGCCGTTGAGCAGCGCGCGCTTAACTTCTTTTTTAGTTTCTTCGTGTACCGGAACTCCCCAGAAAGCCTCAGTATGGCAGCGCCTTGCAGGCAGCTCTATGTAAAGCTCTATCATCTTCATTAATTCTCGTATTCTGGCACGCTCGTAGGCAGAACCTGAAATTAATAGGATTTCAGGAGACACTTCGTCCAAATACTCAAGGATCACGTTAGTTTCAATGATTACGCCATCATCAGTTGCTAACGCTGGGACTTTGCCGGTGGGGCAAATTGCTAAATATTCTGGCGTCTGATTTGGGTAAGTAATGACTGCTTCGTATTCAATACCCTTTATCGCCATTGCTAGCTTGATCATGTTGTAATAGTTACTAACGTCAAATCCATATAATTTAAGCATTGTGTTGTCCTAATTATTATTTTAAGTGATACCATACTGTTGCGTTATATCGTGATATTTGCAACATTCAAATTCTTATAGAGAAGTATCATTTTTTTGAACTTAAGGAAATCTTATGTATATTGTTTGTGAGCATTGTTCATCAACGAATCGTATTCCCGAAGGCAAAACGCACGTTGGGGCAAAGTGTGGTAAATGCGGTAAGGCTATTTATAGCGGTAAGCCAGTGGACTTAGATGACAGCACTTTTTATCCGTATATAGAAAAGAACCACATGCCAGTGATCGTCGATTTTTGGGCAAGTTGGTGTGGTCCATGCAAAGCCATGGCGCCAGCATATGAGAATGTTGCCAAAGAGTCCGATGGTATTTTGTTCGCAAAAGTGAATACTGAAAATGCGCAGGCGGTTTCAGCGGATGCCGTCATTCGCTCTATCCCCACCCTTGTATTTTTTCATAAAGGCAAGGAAATCAATCGAGTATCGGGCGGAATGAGCGAATCACAGTTAAAGCAATGGATAATGCAATGTGTACAAAAACTGTAAAAACCAAGACTATGCAGCAACTTTGAGTTATAAAGGCAGCATGATGCTTAAACACAGACAGGTTTGTCATTGGACGACTTAATAATTCCATTAGTACTCGTTGGCTTGCTTTCTATTGCTTGCCAATATCTTGCATATAAAATTCGTGTTCCTGCAATACTGCCTCTGCTTATCGTAGGGATTGTTGCTGGACCCGTTACTGGTATCGTCGACGCCGACGCCTTGTTTGGCGATCTGCTATTCCCGGTCGTATCATTGTGCGTTGCAATCATATTATTTGAAGGTGCATTAACGCTGCGCCTGCAAGACTTAAGCGGCCACGGGTCGATGGTCAGAAATCTTTGTACAGTTGGCACTTTAGTTACCTTAGTTGTGGTTGCACCAGCTGCCCATTTCGCCTTGGGCATGTCGTGGGAAATGGCGTTTTTACTGGGAGCGATTGTTACCGTTACGGGCCCTACGGTCATTGTGCCGATGCTCAGAACCGTGAGGCCAAGCAATAAGATTTCTAACATACTACGTTGGGAGGGGATCATAATTGACCCGATTGGTGCGCTTTTAGCAGTACTCGTTTTTGAGTACATTATATCTACCCAAGACGCTGTCACTCATACACTCTATGCTTTCGGCCTAACCGTTTCTATCGGCTTTGGTGTCGGTATTGCGGTAGGTTATTTCTTAGGTTTAGCCCTGCGTCATCATTGGATCCCGCACTATCTGATGAATACCGCTGTATTGACCATTATGTTGGGCGCATTCGCGGGGTCTAACCTTATTGCTCATGAATCTGGATTGTTAACTGTCACAGTAATGGGCATGTTGATGGCCAATATGAAGGGGGTTGACGTTGATGACATTTTGGAATTTAAAGAAACCTTAAGTGTTTTATTGATATCCGGTCTATTTATACTGTTAGCGTCTCGAATTGAACTCAGTGCTATCCTCAATGTGGGGTGGGGGGCAATACTGGTTTTGGTAGCCGTGATGTTCGTTGCAAGACCCATTGGTGTATTCTTGTCGTCCATTGGTACAGGCTTAAATTGGCGCGAATTGGCTCTTTTAAGTTGGATTGCACCACGTGGTATTGTCGCGGCGGCAGTCTCGGCATTGTTTGCTTTGAAATTAGAAGCACTAGATTACGCGCAAGCTGAAATGTTAGTGCCGGTGGTCTTCTTGATCATCATTACAACCGTGGTGTTGCAAAGTCTAACTAGCGCCAAAGTCGCAGAATACCTTGGCATTAGAGCGCCTGCGCCAAACGGATACTTGATTTTTGGCGGCGCACAATTCAGCCGTATGTTCGCCAAAGAGCTGATGACACACAAAATACCTGTGTGTTTAGCCGATACCAACTGGGAGACTATTAAGCTTGCGCGCATGGACGGCGTACAAACCTATTTTGGTAATCCGATGTCGGAGCACGCCGAACGTAATTTAGACTTAACCGCAATCGGCAAAGTCCTGATCATGTCGCCTTATCGCCAACTGAATCCTTTAGTGACTTACCATTTCGAATATGAAATGGGCAAGGGGAAAGTGTTAGGTTTGAGTAATGGCGAATCGCAACAGCGCCCTAGTCACCAGGTTTCAGAATCATATTCTAAAAAATTGGGTCTATTCGATGACGATGTAACCTACGGAAAGCTTGCTGCGTTAACGTCGAAAGGTGCCAGCATCAAAACGACCAAGCTTTCTGATAACTTCAGTTACGATGATTATAAATTGGAATACAAGGATAGATGCCTGCCATTGTGTGCGATAGATATCGACGGCAAGCTTAGGTTATTTACTACCTCGAATGATATGAAACCGAAGTCGGGTTGGCAGATAATTAGTTTAATAACCGCCGCTAAAACACTGCCTTAATTTTTATAAACAGCATGTGACAAACAGCATGTGATGAACATGCTGTTGACTGAGGACTATGCGCTTTCTAGTCGCTTGATTTGTTTCTCAATGTCTGGCAAATTTCCTGTTTTAAGCCAAATTTTTGCGCCCTCGCTTCCAGCCTTAAGGTGCAATTCTTGTCCGTCAGGTATGCGCAGCCAGTCGTGTTTTTGAAGTATTTCCTGATGATGGAAAACGGCGCCATCTAGGACAAGTATCTCGTTGCCATTTTGGTCATCGCTTTGCCAATCGGTATTTGCAGACAGTGTGACATGCGTAACTCGTTCATGACGATCGGCATACAGTAGTCTTTCAATTACCTTATCGTTGTTATTAGCAAAACTTATTTCTGCATTCTCCATCAGAACATTCACATGCTTGCGATCCTCTGCTTGAAACTGCCATAGTTTGACAAAAATCACACAGCCTTTTTCCGAGCCCGGTTTGTGTTGTGACTGTGGTGGATTGCGCACGTATGAGCCAGCGGGGTAATCGCCGTGTTCGTCCTGAAATACGCCTTCTAACACAACAAATTCCTCTCCACCGCTATGAATGTGAGGAGAGAACGTGCTATGTGGCGCATATCGAACGATGCTAGTTGCTCTCGCAACTTCGTTTCCGACACGGTCGAGTGGTTTTCTATCGACACCGACGATCGGCGATGGTATCCAGTCTTGCTCAGCGGTGTGAGCTGAAGCAATTTGTGAAAATTCAGCATTAATTTTCATGCAGTCCTCGTGTAGAAATCTCTGAAATAATTCTCAGGTAAGTTCAGTTCCCGAGCGAAAGTATTTACAAGTAGCTAGCGTATTAAGATCATACTTAGTGGTGTATAAACGGAAAAGTAAAATGATATTAGACAGTTGAAAGTATGTTTTTCACAGCACGTTTAGCTGCCAAAACCGCGCCTTCCATATACCCAGCTTCGTTCTCAGAAAACTCGCTAGTTGCTAGGTATAACTTTAGCTGCTGGAGCTGTGCTTGATCGCTTGCAAGGTCAATGTGCGGATGTGCAGAGGCTTGATTTTGGTCGAGATTAGTCGCTGTAAAATTGTCCGCACCCCAATCTTTGTAATATATCTGCGTGTACCTAACTGCCTTTGAGCCGAATATAGCCGATAGCTGGTCTAAACAAGCATTTTTCATTTTCTCGCTAGACGCCTGCTGGCGATGCGCAAACGGAATGCCGACAAAGCCAAATAAGGCAAAAACTGAGTTTCCTTTTGAATCTTCAAAGGAAGCATCATGAATTTCACCCAGTGGACCAACTTGACTAAAAGCCTGGCCAGATAATCCGCGTTCGCGCCAAAAAGGACTATCGTAAGTGACTGCGAACTTTGCTTGGGCAGCCATCCATGTTGGAGTCTGCTTAAATTTGTCGCCTAATGCGCATAAAAATGTAGTTGTGTTGTCCGATGTTGTTTCTGCGTTTGTAAACAAATGAGCGATTACTCTAGGCGGAGTGGCAATAACAATATGTTCAAAAGAGGCCGAGCAAGCCGCCGATGTTTGAGTGCCCACGTTAAATTGCCTGCAGTCATCTGAATCATCTACTAAGCTATTTGTAAGTAGGGCTAAGTGCCAACGCTCACCATCGAATCGAAGTGAATTTACCATCGTTGATAAACGACGATATTGCGGGTTAATACCATTTGCTAACGAATCAATGAGCTTTGTTGTGCCGCCAAGGATTCGATACATAGGCGGCGGAGCAACACCGCGTATTTGTTGCGCTGGCTCATGCGAGTTGCGTTGAAAAATGGCGTCACCTGCTGTGTATTGTTCAATTAGCTGTAAGCCCAAATCAGTAGCTAAGCTTTGTATTTCTTGTTGATGGGGAAAAATCCAAGAAGGCCCGAGATCTATTTTATAATCAGATACGTGGGTTTTTTCGCCGTATATGCGGCCTCCCAATATCGGTTTCGCTTCTATTAATTCGAATGGAATGTTATTTTTTGCTAGCAAATATGCAGTATAAATGCCCGCAAGACCACCACCAATAATACCTACTGCAGTTTGTTTCTCTCGCATAAATTGTCTTATTTTTTCTATCTACTAATTTGAACGATACAAGAATAGAGGCAACAGGTGCGCATGTATAGTTTCTGCTACAAACAATGACTGTATGAATAATGACTATATAAATAAAGAGAAGGAGTTTTAAAGCAGAACATGCATACTGGTATTGTTGCTTTATTCAACTAGAGACCTACTTCACCTGAACATTGCAGCAAAATACATTTAGAGTTAGCTAAACAAGGAGGCGAAATGAGCACAATCGTGTTTGTCGCAGAGCAAGTTAAAAATGAACGTCGCTGCAGTTTACTTCCAATCAATGTGAAAGCTTATATAAAGCTTGGCGCAACAATTTTAGTTGAATCGGGTATCGGCAAAGCTATCAATATTAAGGATTCTGAATACACAGATGCCGGCGCAATCGTTGAGTCTGATAGAGATTCCTTGCTCTCAAAAGCCGATCTGCTGATGTCAATTCATCCACTGCCCAAAGCAGAGTTAGTCAAAACTAAAACGACGGTTTGTTGTATTAGCTTTTTAGATCCCTTCAATGCGCACGAGCACATCAAGTGGCTTCAGCAGTCTGGTCGTTCAGCGCTGAGCGTTGAAATGATACCGCGCAGCAGTCGTTGCCAAAAAATGGATGCATTAAGCTCACAAGCTAGTTTGGCGGGCTACGTCATGATGGCAAAAGCGATGTCCACGTTGCCACGAGTTTTTCCCATGATGATGACGCCAGCGGGCACTCTTAAACCCTCAAAAGTATTTGTCATCGGCGCAGGTGTCGCAGGTTTGCAAGCAATCGCTACTGCTAAACGCCTCGGTGCTGCTGTTACTGCGTACGATACTCGTGAAGTTGTAGCAGAGCAGGTGCGTTCTCTCGGAGCTAAGTTTTTAGCTATCGATATCGGTGAAACAGGCCAAAATGAGCAAGGTTATGCAAACGCACTCACTCCTGAGCAAATAGAAATTCAGCAACAAGCACAGGCCGACTGCATCGCTAATTCAGATGTCGTGATTACCACCGCACAATTATTTGGCAGAAAGCCGCCCCTACTCATTAAAAAAGACGTGATTGCGAAAATGAAACCCGGCAGCGTCATTGTCGATATGGCGGCCGAAAACGGCGGCAATGTTGAAGGCAGTGTCGCAGGTGAAGTTGTCACAGTTGAAGGTGTCACGGTGATTGGAACCGGAAATTGGGCAAGCGAAGTAGCATTGGATGCAAGTCAAATGTACGCAAATAACTTGCAAGCACTCTTGCTTGAGTTTTGGGATGCTGAAAGTCAAAAAATCTTGCTGAATTTAGAAGATGATATTTTAAAGAGCGCACTCATTACACATGAAGGCGAGCTAATTAACCCAACAATTAAAGCCTTATTAACGAAGGAGAGCGAGTAATGTCATTTATTTACCTTTCAATGATTTTAATGTTAGCCATATTCTTAGGTTTTGAGCTTATTCGAAAAGTACCGGCGACGCTTCATACGCCACTAATGAGCGGCGCAAACGCAGTGTCAGGTATTACGCTGATTGGCGCCATCGCTTATTCTGGAAATGAAAGTCTCTTGCTTGCGCAAATTCTTGGCAGTGTTTCGGTTTTTCTAGCAACGATCAACGTAGTTGGTGGTTATATGGTTACCGATCGCATGCTTGCTATGTTTAAACGTAAGTAAGGAAGGAATATGTTGAATATAGAATTTATTATCAATGCCGTATATGTCCTCAGCGCCGCATTGTTTATTTTAGGTCTGAAGTTACTTAGTCATCCTTCAACGGCACGTCGCGGTAATAAACTTTCTGCAATCGGTATGCTAGTGGCAATTTGCGTAACGTTGATTGACCAAAACATCTTGGCCTATGAATGGATTTTAGTGGCGATTGTGGCGGGCAGTGCAGTAGGTGCCCTAATAGCTAAAAAGGTTGCGTTAACAGAAATGCCGGAAATGGTATCACTGCTTAATGGTGTTGGTGGCATGGCAAGTTTGCTTGTAGCCCTAGCGATGGTTGAAACGGATCCCGCAATTGAAAGCTACTTGCTTGTCATTGTTTTACTAGCGATCGCAATCGGTGGTGTCACTTTTTCAGGCAGCGTGATTGCTTGGGCGAAGCTGAGTGGCAAAGTTGCAAAGCTAGTTAGCAGCGGCTCAACCGTTTTTGCTGGTCAAGCAGTGGTGAATATTCTTATTGTGATCGGTATCGTTACTCTTGGTACTTTGGTTGTTCTCTACCCTCAAGCAGCAAACAGTACGATATATCTTTATTCCTTTGTCACACTTTGTGTTGTTCTGGGCGTTATGCTGGTGATCCCGATTGGCGGTGCGGATATGCCGGTAGTCATATCGCTGCTCAATAGCTATTCAGGTTTAGCGGCATGTGCCGCTGGCTTGGCAATCGATAATAACCTGCTAATTGTAGCCGGTGCACTAGTCGGTGCAAGCGGGATTATTTTAACGAGCGTGATGTGTAAGGCAATGAATCGTTCATTAACCAACGTGCTTTTTTCTGGCTTTAAAGCGGTTAGCACCTCAGAAATAAAAATTGAAGGTGAAGTGAAGCCGATGGCAGCCGACGATGCTTATTATGTGCTAGAGGCAGCACAGTCAGTGTTGGTTATCCCTGGCTACGGGATGGCGGTTGCGCAAGCTCAACACGCTATGAAAGAGCTGCAAGTGTTACTGGAAGAAAACGGTGCTGAAGTGGTTTACGGCATTCATCCTGTTGCCGGACGTATGCCTGGACATATGAACGTTTTGTTGGCTGAAGCCGATGTGTCGTATGAGCTCTTACTTGAAATGGATGACGTAAATGCACGTATGGAAGGTTTTGATGTCGCTATCGTGATAGGCGCAAATGATGTGGTTAATCCCGCTGCAAGAGATATTGCTGGTAGTCCAATTTACGGCATGCCAATTATTAATGCGGACCGAGCAAAAAATGTGTTTATTTTGAAAAGAGGCATGGCTTCTGGTTTTGCTGGCGTCGAAAATCCGCTGTTCTTTAAAGACAATGCTCGGATGATATTTGGTGATGCTAAAGACACTATCAACACCATCATTCGTCAGTTTTCAGATTGACAGTATAGACTGTTTTTTCTAATTGCTAACTAGCCATGAACTGGTTGGCAGCGATAAGTAACAAGACGGCTAAATCTGTGGCAACATGTACAGCGCTTGGTGGGGGATTTTAAATAGTCCTCCCGTCTTTCCAGTTTGTCGGATATCTGTCATATGCAGAGTCATAAAAGCATCACAATAGGTGGCGCACTTGGTCTATTGTTTGCTATCCTTCACGCCTTAGCTAGTTCGCTATCAATGTTTGCCTTTCAAGAGGGCAACACGGCTCTATGGAATAGGGTTTTTAGTAAAGAGGGATTTTATGCATTTCAAACGCAATTTATGGTTAAGCATCGCGGGTGCAAGCATTATGATAGCTGCCGTTCTATTCGGTTCAAAACATAGTGAAGCTAATTCAACCATTCAGCATAATTTACCGCAGATAAAGCAGATAAAGCAGATAAACCTGCCAAGTGAGTCCGAACAAACCAAGGGGTAAAATGCGCAAAGTTGCTATTCTAACGACTGACAAACTCGAAGATTTTTTTGTGTACGATCGTATGTTAGAGGCTCCGCTCAGGAATCTGGGCTGGGAATCGACAGAGGTCTCTTGGCACGCAAAAAATCACGACTGGGACCAATATGATGTAGTTGTGGTGCGCAGTACGTGGGATTATCAGGCACATTGCGATGATTTTTTAGCGTGTTTAAAAACCATCGAGAATTCTTCTGCCCGTTTGTGCAACTCTTTGTCGTTGATTGAGTGGAATATATCAAAGCGTTATTTGAAGGAGCTCGAAGACAAAGGCGTTCCAATAATACCAACGCTTTGGCTGGATACATTGCAGGAGCAGGATTTTGCAGCCGCATTTGAGCAATTTGCCTGTGACGAAATAGTGATCAAGCCTTATATCAGCGCAAATGCCGATTTTACCTATCGCCTCACACCGACCTCAGTGGCAGCAAACTTGTCTTCATTGAAGCGAGATTTCAAAGACCGCTCAGCTATGTTGCAGCCCTTCTTAACGAGTATTGTTGAGGAAGGAGAGTATTCACTTTTCTATTTTGATTCGCAATACAGCCATGCCATCTGCAAGCAACCCGCTAAAGGTGACTTTAGAGTGCAAGAAGAGCATGGTGGTCAACTAACAAGCATTGAACCGAGCGCTGAGATGTTTGCGCTTGGTAAGCAAACGATTAACGCTTTACCTGAAGAGGCCCTGTATGCCAGAGTTGATATTGTGTCGCTTAACGGCGTATTAATGATTATCGAGGTTGAACTAATCGAACCGAGCTTGTACTTCAATATGGACGATGCTTCACCTGAACTTTTTGCAAAAATATTTGCTGACAAGTTTGCGCAGTAAAAGCATCAAACGAAGCGGCTTTTAGCAATATAAGTAATGCGTTCACTCAAGCTTTCAGCTAGCGCGGCATATATCAGTGGCCCAGGATGAAAACCGTCAATTGCCATTGCACGTTCATCTAGTTCAAACATTAATGGTTCGTAACTTTTATTGTCACACTTTCCAATTGCTAGCGCTTGTAGGCGATCAAACTGTTTGGCTCTGCTGCCCATCACCCATCTTAAGGGTTGCGGCAGAAGTGGGAACTTGTACATTGGTGGCATGCCGCTGACGATAATATGTTTGGCGCCAAGTTTATTAAAACAATATTGGTGCAGTTTTTCTTGTGCACTCAACCAATGTGCAGTTCGTTGCAAAGAGCTTACATCATTCACGCCTAAGCTGGTTATCACAATATCAATTTCTGTAGTGAATGCAGCAAGTTCAAGCATTGCAATGATGTCTTGCGTCTGTGCCCCAGTTTTGGCGACTAATGCCCATGACAAATCAAATTCAATCTGCAGATTATGCACGAGCTGACCAAGTAGCGCTTCATTCTGATGGGCTGCGCCTACGCCTGCGGCCGAAGAATCACCTAAAATGAGTATTGAGAGTGGTGGCTTTGTGGAATTGTTAGTTACCCCTTCGCGTGATCCAATGGCTTCAGGTAGTTTTAGCGCTTTTTTGCGTACCCGCTTTCCTTGAACTATCAAAATAGGTAAGACTAGAACGGCGATCAACTTATAAAACATCAGGTACTCTGTACTTAGTTTACATTGGCCAAATATACCTTGTTTTTTATAAATATGAACGAGCGCACACATTTATACAAAGTCGTCTATATAAAGTAGTCTTTAGGCACCTTTATGTTTACAGTTTATATTGCTTAATGCCTTTCAATAGTGAAAACCTTATTTCACTGTTTAACTTGCAATTCACGACGATAAGCTTTAGATGTTTAACTTCATTTTTATGTATTTCAATTTGTTACGATGAAAAGCCGTCGTATTGGTTTAGTTTAGAAAAGGCAAAAAGCATGCAGCAGAAGATTGCAATAGTGGGTGCGGGTAGCGTTGGTTGTTATCTTGGGGGCTGCCTGGCAGCAAATGATGTTGATGTCATTTTGATAGGCAGAGAGCGAATTCAAAAGCAACTGACTGACTATGGTTTAAATGTAACTGACTGGAAAGGGCGAGATGAAACCCTGACTATGCAACAGCTACAGTTCTCCTTGTCTATGGATAGTATCGCTAATGCAGATTACATATTACTTGCTGTGAAAAGCGGTGATACGGAATCAACTGCAGCGTCTATTCTTGCCTGCGCTAAGCCTTCAGCCGTGATTGTTAGTTTTCAAAATGGAACAAAGAATGTTGATGTGTTGAAGGCTGTGCTGCCGGATCATAAAGTAATCAAAGGCATGGTTCCGTTTAATGTCCTTAACAACGGCAAAGGTCAGTTTCATTGCGGGACCGAGGGGAACTTGGCGATTGAGGCCAAAGACGGAGATTATCCCGATCTTGTCGAGGCATTTAAACAAGCAAATTTACCGCTGACACTGCACGATGATATCCAAGGAGTGCAGTGGGGAAAGCTAATTATGAACCTCAATAACTCAGTGAATGCGCTATCTGGAGTGCCTTTATTAGAGCAGATGAATAACCGTAAATACCGCTTAGTCATGACAAAAGTAATTGCAGAGGCCTTAGCCGTGCTGAAAGTAGCGGGTATTAAACCTGCTAGAACAGGTAAGGTTGTGCCCAGTTTAATGCCCTATGTTTTAGCACTGCCTAATTTCTTATTCAAGCGTGTTGCGAGTGCGACGCTTAAAATAGACCCCAAAGCTCGTTCTTCAATGTACGAGGATTTTGTCTTAAATCGTAAAACCGAAATTGACTTTTTGAATGGCGAAATTGTTAGTCTTGCCAAACAACACGCTATGACAGCTCCCGTAAACGAAAGTATTGTCAGCTTAGTCAAAGAGGCTGAGCAAAAACAAAGCGGCTCGCCGATGCATAGCGCAGAGTTCTTGCAGAACGTGATTAATAGCGCTGTTAAAAAGCGCAGTTAACAAGCGCAGTTAACAAGTAGTAAGACCGCGTTTTCCGCATTAATCGACTCGCTTCACTATAAACGCGAGCCCATTCAGTAGCTTGTGTCTTCGGCTTAACTAGCAAGGTATTTATTGTTCGCGAAGGTTATTCATTTTAAATATATAGACGTTCATTTATGCAAGAAATTAAGTAATAAACAATTATTTTTTATTCGAATTTATTGCAAAGAAATTGACTAATAGAGCTTTTAAATTTCGCCGATTGGACTATAGTTTAAGCATGACTGAAGTTGCTGAGAGTGAAAAGATTCACTGACAAGTTGTGACCCAATGTCATCATTGCTCATCTTTTGAAGGTTTCAAATGAAAGCGGTGAAATGAATGTTTACAGTCCACAATGAGGAGAAAATTAGCATATTAAGTACTGATAAAAAAACGGTAATCAAACCCGTTAATTCGGGAAATCTTGCCCTTCTTAAGGGCACACACGTTAGCGAATAAAAAGTTAACGTTAATGGAATATGATCAGCATGGAAAATAGCTGAACCCCCAGAAAACAAAAAGCCGACTAATTCCGGCTTTTTGTTTTTTGCTTTTAATAAAGCTGAAAGTTATTGTCTACTGCTCCTATATTAAAATTCTCTGCGCCTATAAGTTAAGAACATATTCCTTCATAAAATCAATGAACGATCGTACCATCTGTTGCGTGGTAAGCTAACTTTAAGCCATAGGGAATTCATAAACACAACAGCCATTGGCGAGTAGCTCGAAAGCCCAACAGCTCGAAAGCCCAACAGCTCGAAAGCCCAACAGTAAAGAAAACTCAGTGGTAGAGAAAGCTCAGTGTTAGAGAAAGCTCAGTGGTAAAGAAAATCCAGCGCTCACGAAAGGTCAAGTACGAACAGGATGGATTACTCAAAGGCAGTTGTAATAACAAAGTAATATGCTAATAGAGGTAGTATGGAGAACAACGTAAAAAGTGAAGGTAAGTTGACCCACGTTGATCAAAGCGGCCAAGCGAGTATGGTCGACGTTAGTGGGAAGACACCAAGCACAAGACGGGCAGTCGCGACAGGCTTTGTATCAATGACACCTGCAACGCTTCTGCTCATTAAAGAAAATAGCGTCGCTAAAGGCGATGTTCTTGCTACAGCCAGGATCGCAGGCATTCAGGGTGCAAAACAATGTCCATCACTTATCCCACTATGTCATCCTCTAATGTTGTCGAAAGTAGCTGTCGAATTTGACATTGACGACATCCAATCCAGAATCAATATTCGCTGTGAATGCAAGTTGATAGGCAGCACAGGAGTGGAAATGGAGGCACTAACGGGCGTTTCTGTCGCGGCATTAACCATTTTCGATATGTGTAAAGCCGCTGATCCGAATATGATTATAGGGGAAATAAAAGTGCTATCGAAAGAAGGTGGTAAAACAGGTGATTGGAAGCGAGCCGAATTATGATCAATATTCGATTTTTTGCCTTTCTGCGTGAGCGTCTCGGCACCGATACCTTGGATTATGAATTTACTGATGAAAAAACGGTTTCGGATATCAAACACAAGCTCATTGCCCGCGGCGAACCGTGGACTTTACTCGCAGAACAAGATGTTTTGATCGCGCTAAATCAGACCTTAACAAGCGAATCATCGACGGTCAGTGATGGTGATGAAATTGCTTTTTTCCCACCGGTTACTGGCGGCTAACAGCAAGCTAGGTCAGTTGTTAAAAATACGGATCCTTAACAAAGAGAAATATAATGACGATGGAAACGCACACAACAGATTATCTCATTGTCGGCAGTGGTGCCGTCGGAATGGCCTTTGCTGACACGATATTGACTGAAACTAACGCCAATATTGTGATTGTCGACCGACATCATAAGCCTGGCGGTCACTGGAATGTCGCTTATCCATTTGTCACCTTGCATCAGCCTTCCGCGTTTTATGGCGTTAGTTCAAGAGAACTTAGTAAAGGTTGTAAAGACGAGGTTGGTCTTAATAAAGGCTTAAATGAGTTGGCAACAGGCGCTGAAGTCAGTGCTTATTTCGAAAACGTCATGCGTGAGCAATTTTTGCCAACTGGACGCGTAAAATATTATCCAATGTGTGATTACAAAGGTAACGGCAACTTTGAGTCTATCTTAACCGGCCAAAAACATCACGTACAGGTCAATAAGAAAATCGTTGACTGTACCTATTTAAAAACCACTGTGCCATCTACCCATAAACCAAATTTTAAGGTCGCTGACGGCGTGCAGTTTATGCCGTTAAATGATTTGCCGAAAATTCAGTCGCCGCCTGCCGGATACGTAATTGTTGGCGGCGGAAAAACCGGTATTGATGCAGTCTTGTTTCTGCTCGAAAACGGCGCTAACCCTGATCATATTACGTGGATAATGCCGCGTGATGCTTGGTTACTTGACCGTCAGAATACACAACCAACGGAAGAGTTTTTCACCAGTTCCATGGGAGCGCAAGCCAATCAAATGGAAGCGATCGCTAATTCGACTTCCATCAAGGATATGTTTTCTCGCTTAGAAGCGTCCGGCGTGTTCTTGCGATTGGATGAAAACGTGTGGCCAACGATGTTTCATGGCGCAACAATCAGCAAGATGGAGCTTGCAGAACTGCGCCGCGTAAAAAATGTGGTGCGAAAGGGCCGAGTAAGCTCAATTTCAGCTAATAAAATCACTCTTAAAGACGGTGAAATTGAGACCACGCCAGAATATATTCACGTTGATTGCTCGGCTAGTGCGATAAGCAATTTAACGATTAAACCAATTTTCTCTGAGGGTGTGATTACCCCGCAAACGGTGCGATCGTATCAGCCGGTATTTAGCGCTGCTTTTATTGCCCACGTTGAGGCAAGTTATCCAAACGATGAAATAAAAAATAAGATTTGTAACGTTGTTCCTCTGCCCAATACCGATTTAGACTGGCTGCGACTAACAGCTGCCTTTTTAATGAATCAGCACATCTGGTCGCAAGACCCTGACTTGAAAAAGTGGTTGTTAAACAATCGACTCGACGGTTTTAGTAAACTCGTTCGCGCGGTAAAAGAGGACGATATGGAAAAATTAATGATACTTAAGCGTATGCGCGATAACGGCAAACCAGCCATGGCCAAGCTGCAAGGGTATTTAGCTGCAATACAACAAGGACAAACAGCATGAGTGAATTTCAAGTCAGTAAAAGAAACTATGTAAACTGTAGAATTGTCGATAGTGACCTTGCAAACAAAGCGCTGGAAGAAGGGCAGGTGCTCGTGAAAGTTGACAAATTTGCGCTTACCGCTAATAACATTACCTACGCTGTGGTTGCTGAACAGATAGGTTATTGGCAGTTTTTTCCGCCACATGCTGACAGTGAAAATGTAAATGAAGATTTATCAGCTTGGGGTGTTTTACCCGTATGGGGCTTTGCCGACGTCGTAAAATCGAACAACGACGATGTTCCAGTAGGAGAACGCCTATTTGGTTATTTCCCGCCAGCCACTCACTTAGTAATGCACCCAACCAAAATTGGCCCCACCTCGTGGATTGATGGATCTGAGCACCGAGCTGCATTACCCGTAGGCTATAATATTTATCGCAAAGTAGAGTCTGAGCCAGGCTACAAAAAAGCGCATGAAGACAATCGTATGCTGCTGTATCCGCTGCATATTACATCGTTTGCTCTGTACGATTACTTTCAAAGCAATAATTGGTTTGGTGCGACTCAACTCGTGATGATAAGTGCTTCTAGTAAAACCAGTACCGGGTTGGCGTATGGCGTAAAAAATGATGAGAACGCGCCCTCACAAGTTGCCCTAACATCCGAGCGTAATATGGCGATGGTGAAAAGCTTGGACGTTTACGACTCAATCCTTTCGTATGAACAAATAGAGCAGATAGATGCCACCAAGCCAACGCTTATTGTTGATATGTCGGGCAATGGCCACGTGCTCAACGACTTACATAAACATTTGGGTGACAACATGAAGTTTTGCTCGAATGTTGGCGTAACGCATTGGAAAGAAATGAAAACAGGCCCAGACTTCATTAAAGCGCGAAGTGAGTTTTTCTTTGCACCCTCGCAGCTGCAAAAGTGCATTAAAGAGTGGGGAATGGAAGGCTTCGAGCAGAGGAGCGGGGAGTATTTGGCGCACTCATTCGCAAAAAGCCGAGAATGGTTGAAAATGACAGATGTTGAGGGTTTACAAGGGATGGCCGAAATTTACCCCGATGTTTGTGAGGGTAAAATTGCACCTGAGGCGGGCCTGACAATTAGGATGCCTTAAGGGTATTTGTACGCTGAGTCTCCTATACTTTTTTCCATAAGTTTTGTAGTTTTTTATATCCAAAAAAGCTATAAGGATTCCAATAGCTTGGAAGAATTTCTAGTTCTTTGCGCTCTTCGAAATTTGAGGCCAGTTTACTCAATATTTCTTGTAAACGAGCAGGGTTGATTTTTTCCAACCTCTTTTTCGTTGTCGCAAAGTACAAGTTACTTTTCTTATCAATTGAAATCACTTGGCCGGAAGCGATAAAAGTTAAATTACGCGTCGCGACTCGGCAAGTTGGTACAAAAGGATCCTCAGGATTGAGCCCGGTCACTATGGCATACTCATAACTATCAGCGGTTTTTTTGTCGTTATCTTTAGGAATATAGGTGATGCCATAACCTTGCGGGAAATGTCCCACAATAGAAAGGAGGCTGTCAGCGACAAGTTTGCTAATAGCTTCGCGCTCTGCTGCTTTAGCGACTATCAACATAGCTTTCGGCAAATCAAAGAAGTTATGGTTTTGTTTAGAAGAAAAAATGATTGAAGCATATATTTGTGGAGCTTTAATCAAATTGCCCAGTCCCAATTTGGGTTTGAGCGCGCTTATTAAAAGCGTACGAACAAAGTTCAATCGTAGGCTCTCAGTCTTCTCAAACTCGCTTCTTTCTTCTTTACTATTTCCCACATAACGGTCAACACCCAAACCAAAGGTAATAAAATTAAGTGTTTGTTCATGGTTTATTCTAAGAAGAGACATGCGCTCTTCTTTCTCCAATAGTCTAAACTCATCAAGCTTGCCATCCTCGCCCTTTAAAATAAGCTGCGCTTTCGGATGCAATGCGCCTATATCTTGAAACAGTGCAGACATGATGACAGGCATGGCTACTTCGCGCTGGAAAAGAGTTAAATTCCCGACTTTTTCTGGATAACGGCGATCAGCTTGGTAGCGCTTTTTGATATATTGAGTGTTGATGTGTCCATCGTTGAGCAGTTTATCTAGCAATCTAATTGCCAAAACGCCTCTATAGATAGGCTTCAACCTTTGATTCTGAATCGGACGGTTTGCGCCTTCTCCTGGCGACAGTAACTGTAAAGTGCCGAGTAATTTTGCGCTATTAACTTGGGTTTTTTGCCAATTTTCAGCTTCAGAAAGGACCAGAAGCTTAGAACATACCTCAAAAACTTTACGTAGTCGGTCAATACGCTTTGCTTCTTCATTAGGGTGTTCTTTCTTTAACGTTCGCAGCGCGAGGCTTAATTTTTTAGCAATCGCTGCTTTGTTTTCTGTATCAGCTGTTAGCAAAGAGTCTTCTAGCGATTTCACTTCCTTCTGCTGGTCGAGATATAGATTTTCTCCTTCAGCGCTATCAGAGCTTTCAAAATAAAGCTGCGCTTGCTCGAATATAGAGTCTTGCAGGATTGTTCTACTTTCAACATCTTTGACTAAATTCGATACCGATTTAGTATAGGAAGATTCACCCATGGGACCGTGCATAAGTGTTTCCTAGCATTAACCGTCGTGTATGAACCTGTAGTATAGACTATCTATTGATTATTATAAGGTATGAATTGTTACTGCTTCACGAAAAATTTTATACTTATCAAATGGCTCACGGCATGCTGCGTGCACGATTCAGAAAAAACGCCTATAAAAAGCTTAAGCAGATTAGTACCCGTAATCTTTACTTTCTATAGGCGTGTGCGACAAACTTCTCCCATTGCTTTATCAGCTAGTCCTTAAGTTGCCGCAAAACTGCTGCGTTATTCTTTAGAACGTTTTATCGTCTTCGTTCTCTGTATTTTTTGACGCTGTGGTCTCGCTACTTCACGCTGCTGCTTGGACACTTGACGCTTTGCTCTGGAAATATCCCGATTAGGCTGAGATAGCTCACGTTGAGGGCGTGAAATCTCGCGCTGAGACTGCGATATTTTGCGGTCGGGTCTCTCTTGACGCTCCTTGCGCTCAAACCGTTCTTGTTTGACCACCGTGTTTCTTTCCAGCTTTTTAGCATTGACCGGATTGAGACCTCTGTCTTTGCGCTGAATGTCGGTTTTCTCAATGGGCTTCGGCTGCCGAACGACGGATTTATCTGACTGCCTATATAACGTTTGCTTTTGCTCAGTCTTGTCTCTCGGATTTGAAAGCTGACGCTTTGCATCCGGATTACTGCGAATAAACTTTCTTTCTGACTTTCTATCTTCGCGCTGAACTTTGGCAAAATCGCTTTGCTTGTTCGTTACCCAGGCATTACGTTTATAAGCGCTATGCGTTGATTTATTACCTGCATATTTTTGGCGTTCAATGTGTCGCGTACTTCGTTTTGCCGGCGCCCAGCGTTGGTACTCTTTATGCTGCACGCGCTTATAATGTGTATTTCTATAGCTGTAGCTACGCGCATTTCGATAAGACCAATCACGATTTATTGAAACGTGGTGGTGATTACTCCAATAGATACCACCGAATAATAAACGGGTGCCAATATATGCGCCCGGTGTAAAGTAAACATAGTTATGACGGTAATGACGCGCATAATAGGGCCTTGACCAGCGATATGACGTTGCCACGTGCCAGCTAGGTCCATAAATGAAATCCACGTCATAGTAAGGTACGTAAACTACCTCATGACGGCGAGGTTGAATAACAATGACCCGAGTGTCTTGTTCGCGCTCAACAACCACTTCCAGTTGATCGTCGTTTTGCAAGTTACCTTGGTCATAGGCCATTTCACGCAGTTTTTGTACACGGCTCAATACCAGTTCCTGATCATCTTTGAAAGCATCGCCCAAGTCGCTTAACCAAGCTAAGTCGTCGCTCATGTTGTTCAAAATGTCAGGAAAAGCGGTTAATGCAACGACTGAGGCATCCCAGCCATATTCCAATGCGTCTTCTTGGATGCTTTCAATGGTATTTTTATCTAGGCCGTTTTTTTCATAATCATCTAGATCAAATTTCGGATGTTGCTGAATAAATCTAGCCGCTTCAATGACTTCTAGTGGGTAGGTGGAAGCAATTAGAATATGAGTTAACAATGAGTCAGGGTAAAGCGCGATAGGCGCTAGGGCTGCGTCAATTTGGTCAAACTCACTTTGAGATTGACTCTTTTGAAAACCATACACTTTATTTGATTGCAATGGTTTTGCTTGAGCATAATGCATACCGAAGGTTAGCGACACAGTTAACAACGCGGTATAGCCGAGTGCTTTTAAAACACTAGCGGATAAGATTGATTTGTTTGTTGTTACTTTTTGATTCGTATTCATAACGATATCCTCCTACTTGGATACCATTAGTTATACGCTAAGTAAACTTAACTGAAACTGAACGTCATTGAATTTGATTTAAAACAAAATAAAGTAAAAAACGCAACTATTTTAGGTGGTCGGTATTAAAGGTGTGACCTAGCTTCTCAGTTTTGGTTTTAAGATAGCCTTTATTAGCGTCGGTGATACCGTGGTCAATTGGCGTGCGTCGCACAACATCAATGCCCATGTCTTTCAGTGCCTTAACTTTTTTAGGGTTGTTTGTCATGAGCTCTACACGTTTTACTTTCAGTGTATCGAGCATCGTTTTACAGATACTGTAGTCACGAACGTCAGCATCAAAACCCAAGTGTTCATTCGCTTCGACGGTGTCGTAGCCTTCGTCTTGCAGATTATATGCTTTAATTTTATTCAATAAACCAATACCACGACCTTCTTGACGCAAGTAGAGTAAAACGCCGCTGCCGTTCTTAACGATATTCTGTAATGCTCTTTCTAATTGAAAGCCACAGTCACACTTTATACTAAACAGAGCGTCACCGGTTAGACACTCAGAATGAATACGAATAGGAACCACGTCATCTTCAGCCCATTCGCCATATGACAAGGCAACGTGTTCTTGATTATTAGAGGTATCTACAAAGCCATGTATAACAAACTGCCCAAATCGAGTGGGAAGTTTTGCGCGACTGACAAATTCAAATGACGTGTATGGATTACTCATATTGCTAGCTGTTTGACCTCGAAGTAAGCGATATGTGGGGATTAATTTCAATTTTCCAACAGTGCTTATTCTGTTGGAGCGCTATTATACGACACAAAGTCACTTAAAGGTGCAGGTTCTGCAATACAATATCCTTGAGCGAAGTCTACGCCCATTTTTCCGAGCTGCACCATGATGTCATTCGACTCCACAAACTCTGCAACAGTTTTGATGGACATCGCTTTAGCAACGTCTCGAATAGAGGTTACCATGGCAAGGTCAATGGGGTCGGTTAAAATATCGCGAATGAAGTTACCATTAATTTTGACATAATCGACCGATAAATTTTTCAAGTAGCCATAGCTTGAGAAACCGGTGCCGAAGTCGTCAAGCGCAAATGTGCAGCCTAAATGTTTAAACTGTTTAATAAAGCCAATGGCATCGTTCATTTTAATAATGGCGATTGTTTCTGTAATTTCGAAACATATTTTGTCGTGCGGAATGTGATATTTTTCAAATGCATTGAGTAAGAAGAATGGAAAGTTTTCATCGGATAACGAAGGGCCTGTGATATTGATATTACACTTAGCTAATTTCTCTATGAATTCTGAGTTCGTATTTAACCATTTAAAGTAACTTTCGATCACCCATCTGTCTATTTTGTTGCTTAAATTGTATCTTTCCGCCGCAGGCATAAAGAACTCAGGCGCAACTAAGTCACCCTCAAGTGTCCTTAGGCGCACTAAAATTTCGTAATAATCGCCGTCGTCAGATTTATTAAGTGGGCGGTAATGCTGGAAATACAGCTCAAACGAATCTTCTTTTAGTGCTCTGTTTACCTCATTAACCCAATGCAGTTCGCGTTCGTAATTGTTTTTAATCCCCATTTCTTTCGAGAATTCATGGACTTTATCGCGTCCATTTTCTTTGGCTACAATGCAAGCCGTGTCCGCAAAACTAAGTAGCTCTTCAGCGCTAACGGGGTTCAGTTCGTGTTTCGCTATTCCTATACTTACGCTCTGGTTGAAGCGATGACGATCCCATTTAAATTCAAACTTACGTACTTTAGAGAGAATTTTTTGAGTTGCGTCTTGAATTGTTTGGTCGTCTTGATAGTCAACAATTAAGCCGAATTCATCTGCACTCAGGCGAGCAAAAATTGCTCCAGGCTCACATTCGTCGTAGATTTCGTGTGCAAGCTCTTTAATGAAAACATCGCCCGCAGTGTGGCCGCAGGTATCGTTAATAATTTTGAATTGATCTACGTCTATGTAAAACAAGGCGAACTTTTTATCATCTACATTGCTTTGCGTGATTCTTTTATTTAACAGTTGCACGAAGTGTCGACGATTGTGTAAGCCTGTTAATTGGTCGTGCGTATTCAAATATTGCAGGTTGATATGATTGACTCTTCGCTCGGTGATATCAAATATACTGCCGTAATGTTGAGCGTCAGATTTTGATTTTACAACTTGGCTTGAGATTGAAAACCAGAATTCTCTACCATCAGCTCGCTTCCCTTTATACTCTCTCCCGAGCACAGTCTGCTGCGTGGACAATTCGCCTAACAACAAGTCGGCTTGATTAGGTTCTGAAAACAAGTCATGAACTTTATGAAACGTGTTGAGCAGTTTTGATTCTGACTCAAACCCAAAAAGTGATATGAAGGCTGGGTTTACCCGCAATAACGTACCGTCCGACTCAGCTGCATATAAACCTTCTGCTGTGTTAGTAAATACATCCGCTAAGTTCTCAAGGTTGTCGATAATACTCGCTTGCTTATGTTCTTGTCGGTATACCAATGAGTGTTCGCGGCTAATGATGGCGACGCCAATTAGCATGATGCCGAAACAAGTAAAGGCAAAGGGTAGGGCTGCTGAGTAGCTTAAATGACTCGCACCTTGTGTAAACGACAGCACTTCCAACACGGCAACTAACCCGAGTGCGACCCAGCCGCAAAAATAAATAACGGTGCTACGCATATCAATTTTAGAACGATAGATGAGAGTGGCAAAAAGCTTACTAACGAGAAAAGCAATGATGATGCCCAAAATAGAAATCAACTGCCAAAAGTCGTTGTATAAAAATAAGGTAACCATAGGAACGAGTAGCAGTATGTAGTGCGCTCGTAACCAAATTGGAGATACTGGAACAAATATATCTCTGCCAATCTTAATTGCAGCGAATAAACTAATGGTAAGACTGATGGCTGTGATTTCGGCAGCAAAGCCAGGGAGCATAAATAAACTGGGTAGAATTCCCTCAGCACTGAGCAAAGTGGTCATTGAAGCAACCGAAAATATCGCAAACCAAAAACGAGCGGGTGCGTTTTTGAGCATGTAAGTAATCAAGAAATAGGTGGCCAATAAAGACAAGCCGCCGCTCAACGCTCCCAGCAAAATAAGCCTTACACTGCTTTGCTGTTCAAAGCTTGTCTCCTCCCACAATTCAACAGGCAATATAGCCGGGCCATCGTCACGTATGCGCAAGTACACGCTAAGTAATTGTTCAGGGCGAGCCGTAATCGCCATGCTGAAACCATGTAGGCCACTAGTGCTGGTATCTGGAATAGTATTCGGGCTAGCGTTGTTGCGCTGAATCGATTGAATAATTCGACCCTGGTCATCAAGAAGAAAGCCGTCCACCCGATCGATAAATGTATTCCCCACAATAAGCATCAGAGGAATATTGGTATTGCCCGTATTTTCAATTTGAAAACGGATCCAAAGGGCTTTATCTTCCGGGATGGGGTTCAAGGAAAACGTGCGTTGCCATTGCGTTAGTTGAACAACATCTGAGAGCAACAAACCTTCGCTCGTGTAATGCAAACTGGCAATGTTCTGCAGATTAATTGAAGGGAGAATATTTTTGGCGTCAACAACACTTGGGAGTTCGCCAGTATTGCTTACGAGCTTAACAGACTGCTCTTGACTGAAAACCTTTTGTGGCAGAGCGCTTACCGCTAAAAGCAGCCCGATAAATATATACAGAACAAATGTTGCCTTAAATTTCATAATGTCCTTTTGCAAACTAAGCGAAAATTTACGCGCTAACTAAACCACAGCTTTTACAAATTCAAAGCTTCTCAACGTTCGACGCTTTTATATATTCAACGCTTTTATAAATAGCCTGTCGTGATCTTGTTCCCTCAAGCAGATGATATCAGGGGCGAAGTTTGCATTTACAATAGCAATCTATCGTTTGGATAGTAAGCGATAATTGCGTCGCGTTACGAAAACATCGAGAAGCCTTAAATGCTTAACTGCTGCACGACAGCGCAATGCCTTTGTCCTGATTGGCCGGTGGTTTGGAAAAACGCGTTAATTCAGGATGCTCATCAAAGGGTGAGGTCAATACTTTAAGATACGCTTCGCATAGAGAAAAGTCATCTTGTTCAGCTGCTGCAATCACCTCTTGTGCTAAATGATTACGCAATACATATTTGGGATTAACCCCCAGCATTTTTTGTTGAATCTGCTCCCAAGTGCTGTTTGAAAGCGGTAGCAAGTTTAGCTGCAATTCATGATAATTAACACACCACTGGCGGACTCTATCAGCGTTTATAAAATTATCGGCAATACGATTAAAATCTCGCGACTCGATAGAAAGCAATTGTTCACTTAGCATTCTGAATGATTGATGGAAGTCCGCTTTTTCATCTTTCAGAATATTCATCCACTCGCCGATTAGGAGATCAATTTCGGACACTAACTGTGAGTCACTTAATTGATGCTCGTGCAGTCCTAAACGTTGTTTCATCAACCTTTGATATTCTGTAATTAAGGTCACTTCGTATGTCATTAACACTGCTTTCAATTCTTCTATCGTCATAAATGGTGTGAACGCATGTGCTAAGGCATTTAAATTCCACAGCCCAATACTCGGCTGCTGGTCAAAGGCATAACGGCCTGAATGATCGGAACGGTTGCATATGTATTCTGGAATAAAATCGTCTAAAAAAGCATAGGGGCCATAGTCAAAAGTGATGCCATGAATTGACATATTGTCGGTATTCATGACGCCGTGATTAAAACCAAAGGCCTGCCACTTGGCAATCATCAACGCTGTGCTGGTAACAACGCTCTGAAACATTTCTTTATGTGGCGTGCTGGAATGTAAACACTGAGGAAAGTGATGCTTAAATGAATAGTTAAATAGTGCCTCAAGTTGCTGTGGTTGATTAGTGTGATGAAAATATTCAAAGTGCCCAAATCTGATGTGACTTTTGCAGGTTCTAATCATCATTGCGCCGCGTTCAATTTGTTCGCGCTGAACGGGTTCTTTACTGGTCAATAAGCACAAAGAGCGACTGCTTGGAATACCCAGAGCTTGCAGCGCTTCACCGGCTAAATACTCGCGTATAGTTGAGCGCAATACCGCACGTCCGTCGGCATGGCGACTGTAAGGCGTTGGCCCTGCGCCTTTCAAATGTAAATCCCAAAATGAGCCGCTTGGTGCTTTAACTTCGCCAAGTAACAAGCCGCGACCATCTCCTAAGTTTGGGTTCCATTGACCAAATTGATGACCGCCATACTTTTGGGCAACGCTATTTTCCTGGAGAAAACCATTTTCGCTGAACAAAGCCAAAAGTAATGCGTCAGTATCTAGCTCGTCAGAGCGAATGCCGAGTTCTGCGCTCAGTGCTTCGTTGCGCATGACAACACGTGCCTGTGTTACGGGAAATGGCTTAACTTGACTGCTTATCGCGCTGAGTTCAGTGGCATAATTGTGAAAAAGTTGCATGCTATCTCGTTTGAATTATTATGATGTGATTATACGTTAGTTTTATGTAAAGGAATCAGTATTGAAAAAAATAACGAATAGGAGAACGAATATAAGAACAACAAGGATAACCTTAAATAAAAGCCTTGTCGCACTATTCACTTTTTCTGTCATTAGTCTGTCAGCATGCGCTGAAACAGTATTGCAAGGAGATGTAGAACGAGGCAAGGAAATGTCGGGCGTTTGTGGCATGTGTCACGGCGATAATGGCATATCATTGGTCCCAATTTATCCAAATTTAGCCGGTCAAAAAGAACAGTATTTAGTGCTTCAATTGAAAGCATTTCGTAGTGGTGAAAGAGTAAATATGGCCATGACGTCACACGCTCAAAAACTCACCGATCAAGATATTGCAGACCTATCAGCCTATTATGCGCAGCTTGATCCGAAACCTGAATAAAACTAATTTAAATCTAAATGTTCTGGCACAGAGTATCTATACAGCATAAAGGTACAAATACGGGCTGAAGTTTGCGCATCATTTCAAGACGAAGCTCCGTTGCGGTTCCTAAATTAGGATTTTCAAAACGCAAATTTAGTTGCAAAAACGCAAGCAATCAATGTAATAGCGGATTAACGCTAAGGGAAGTAAGATGTTTCAGTTACATCATTTGAATAAATCACGGTCACAGCGCATCGTTTGGATGTTGGAAGCCGTTGGCGCAGAATACGACATCAAGGTTTACAAGCGTGATACTAAAACCAATTTAGCTCCTCCCGAATTGAGAGAAATACACCCACTTGGCCGAGCGCCAGTAATTACGCACAATGACAAAGTTATTGCGGAGTCCGGAGCAATTTGCGATTACATCGCAAGACAGTTTCCCGAGTCTGGTATGCTGCCTGACGCAAGCCTAGACAGTTTTAACGATGTGCAGTTTTGGTCACATTATGCTGAAGGTAGCCTAATGCCATCTTTGGTGACCAGCATGGTACTTGAAAAGGCGAGGGCGAAAGTCAGCCCATTTTTCATTAAGTTTATTGCAGATAAGATAATTGATGGCGTAATGGATGCTTACTTTGGCAAGCATATCAAAGATAACTTGATATTCATTGAGGGGCATTTGGCGAATAATAAGTGGTTTGTTGGCGACGCACCGACACTTGCCGACGTGCAGATGAGTTTTGGTTTAGAGGCATTGTTTGACGGCGGAAAGTTGAAGCCATTTAAATACATGACTGCCTACGTTCAGCAGCTCAGAAACCTAGATAGCCACAGAGCTGCCATGTTAAAAATGAAAGACGCCGAAGCTAATGCCTAACGTGTCGCTAGATAATCTTCAATAAGTGAAATAAAGGCCATTCCATAGCGTTCCAGCTTGGTTTGGCCTACGCCTGTTACCCCAATAAACTGGGTTTTATCCGTAGGCATTTTGTCTGTCATATCGGCCAGTGTGGCGTCACTGAAAATGACGAACGCAGGTACGTTTTCTTCTTCAGCAATTTGTTTCCTCAAATGCTTCAATTTAGCAAACAGTTGGCGATCTATATTCACCGGTTCTGCTTTATTGCGTTTACTTGTATCAACACTCAATTTAGGCACAGCCAATTGAACGACGCGTTCAGCTTTTAATACTGAGCGTGCCGATTCATTAATGCGCAAAATTCCCGACATCGTCATGTCAATTCGTAAGAGTCCTTGGTGAATTAATTGCTGAATGATGTTGTGCCAATAATTGTCGGATTGGTCTTTGCCAATGCCATAGGTGCTTAAGTCATTGTGCTTATTATCTAATATCTTTCTGATGCTTTTACCACGCAGCACGTCAATAACGTATTGCACTGAGGTGTCTTGCTGCAGGCGATAAACGCATGACAGTATTTGCTGTGCTTGTGTTGTGCCTTCAAATACTTTGGGTGGATCTAAACAAATATCACAGTTGCCGCATTGCTCTTCACGGTAGTCCGAAAAGTAGTTGAGCAGTACTTGTCGTCTGCAGGTTTGCGCTTCAGCAAACGACTCCATAGCTTCAAATTTATGCATTTCAATGTCATAACGGTCGGCTGCTGTGCCGGTAGAAATCCATTGTTTAATTCTGGCAGCGTCGCGCTCGTCAAACAATAAAAGGGCTTCAGCGGGCATACCGTCACGACCGGCGCGTCCGGTTTCTTGATAATACGATTCAACGCTTCTAGGCACATCATGATGCACCACAAAGCGTACGTTTGATTTATTGATGCCCATCCCAAATGCGACGGTTGCGACCACTACCTGTAAATCGTCTTTGAGGAACTGCGTTTGCACGAATTCGCGTGTGGCTGTGTCACGACCTGCATGATAGGCGTCACATTTAATGCCAGCACTTTGTAAGCGCTGGGTTAAATCGTCTACTTTTGCTCGGCTATTGCAATAGACAATACCCGCAGCGCCTTCCTGTTGCTTTACGAAGGTAACGACCTGCTCAAAGCCTTTATATTTAGCGAGCAAATTGTATCTGATATTGGGACGATCGAAGCCGCCTTTGAAAACAAACGGATTGTCTAACTGCAGTTGATGCTGAATATCAACTTGGGTGGCGTGGTCAGCAGTGGCGGTGAGCGCAATAAAAGGTACATTGTGAAAGTGCGACTTTAAACGGCCAAGCTGACGATAATCTTGCCGAAAATCGTGACCCCAATGCGAAACACAATGGGCTTCATCCACTGCAATTAAGCTCACTTTAACGCGCTGCAATGAATTTAAGAAATACGACTGTAAAAGCCTTTCAGGAGCAACATAAAGCAGGTCAAGCTCGCCGCTATAAAGCTGCTCACTGATCTTGTGGGACTCTTCTGCGTCTTGAGAAGAATTCAGGTAAGCTGCGTTGACGCCTTGAGCGGTCAACTGTTGAACCTGATCTTGCATTAACGATATTAACGGAGAAACGACAATGGTGATGCCTTCAAGCACTAATGCCGGCACTTGATAACATAATGATTTTCCGCCACCTGTGGGCAGCAGAATTAATGTATCTTGACCATTCAATACTTTGTCGATGACTTCCATTTGCCCCGGGCGAAACTCAGCGTAACCGAAGGTATCTTTTAATATCTTGGCGCACTGTTGATGATGCTGAGTTTCGGCAAATTCAGCCGTTATTACATCAGATCCCGAATTATCAGTGTCGGATACAGCATCAGGTTTTTCTGCAATAAGGCTCAATGTTTATCTCGGTCAACTTCAATCCTGGCATTTTACGCGTTTTTGACTCCGAATTCATGCTGTACTGACAGACTATTTTACGACTGCTGGGTATTTGCACAATTTTAAAACTGTAGTAATGTAGTTACATGTACATAAAGTGAGCAAGAAAAAATGAGCGTAGATACTTTTACAAGTCGTCAATTCAATCAAGACCCCAGCTCAGTCAAGCGAGCTGCCAAAAAAGGCCCCGTGAAAATTACTGAGCGAGGTGTGGTCGCATATATGATGATGAGCATTGAGGAATACTTAGAAATAAGCGGTAAAACCAGCACCATATGCGATTTGTTAAGCGCACCCGACACCGTAGATATTGAGTTGTCAGTGCCTAAGTTTAAAACGACCGGTCATTCCGGATAAGGGGGCAGCATGTACTTACTCGATACCAGCGTTTTATCGGCTTTAAGAAACCCTAGTGATGACGATGCAAAACTCGTTGAATGGGCAGCTCAGCAACAGGTTTTTAATTTATATATTTCATCCATTAGCGTGTTGGAATTGAAGCTAGCTATTTTGCAAAAAAGGAAAACCAACGCCAGCGAAGGTGAGTTATTAAATACTTGGTTACAACAGCAAGTATTACAAGGTTTTAAAGGCCGCATTGTTGCATTTGATGGTGAAATGGCCGAGTATTGCGCCGCGTTGCATGTACCTAACCCAAAGTCGGAACGAGACGCTATGATTGCAGCAACTTGTATCGTAAATAATATGAGCCTAGTGACGCATAATCCTGCTGACTACAAACATATTAAAATACACACTATCAATCCATGGGAAGCCTAGTTTTTAGTCCAAACATCATCAAAATTCACATTAAATGAGAGTCCATTGAGTCAATTAAGTTCAGTACGTTCAGGTGTTATATTCGCGATTTGCGCCTACACCATGTGGGGAATTGCTCCTTTGTATTTCAAGGCGCTTGCAGCCGTCCCAGCAATAGAGATATTGGTACATCGCGTGGTTTGGTCAGTCGCGCTGCTGACGTTTTTGATCGTTGGCTTGCGTCATATCGACAAAGTAAAAAAAGCAATAAAGAATACGCGCGTGCTGATTACGTTGATGGTGGCAAGCACCTTGTTAGCTGGTAATTGGTTTTTGTATATTTGGGCCGTTAATAACGATTACATTCTTGAAGCCAGCTTAGGATATTATATCAACCCGCTAATTAACGTTTTTCTGGGGCGATTATTTCTAGGTGAAACCTTGCGCATGACGCAAAAAGTGGCGGTAGGGATTGCTGTGCTAGGCGTCTTGATTATGATTTTCAACTTCGGTTACTTGCCTTGGATCGCGCTTACATTAGCGGTGAGTTTCAGCATTTATGGATTGCTGCGCAAGCAAGTGTCCGTTGACTCACTGCCTGGCTTGTTTATTGAAACCTTGTTTCTTTTGCCCGCAGCTGTCATTTATTGGATCTTTTTTGCAACACAAGCTTCTGATCTCAGCACTAACACCACGTCACTAAACATCCTGCTGTTGTTAGCAGGCGTCGTAACAACTGCTCCACTACTGTGTTTTACGGCAGCGGCAAGACGCATTCGATATTCAACCTTAGGCTTTTTTCAATATATTGGACCGTCGCTAATGTTCATTTTAGCCGTGACGCTTTATAACGAACCACTGAGCACAGGACGTTTAGTCACTTTTTGCTTTGTGTGGACTGCGTTGGCGCTGTTTACGTTTGATTCTTTTAAACATTATCGAAAAGAGAAGAAAGAAAAAAAGTTGGCGGCTTTGCGTCCTGAATAACGATTATTAACAATGTTGTTCGCGTAAAATGCAAAGGAAGATTATCGAACTTGCCCTTGAGTTAGCTTGTGCAGAATGTCTTTCACATTTTGCTCATGCTTACTCTGCCACTGTAGCAAGGTTTGCCCTGCATCAGAATCACGTCTTTTAATCGCCGTGGCTAAAGCATCTTGGGCTTGTGCTTGTGGAATAACCGCCACACCGTCGTTGTCAGCTACAATAATATCGCCCGTATGCACGTTGACTCCGCCGCATACTACAGGTTGATTCAGCGGTATAAAAACTTTCTTTGCGCCAGGCTTAGGACAAGTGCCAAGCGCATGGACTGGAAATTCGATATCCACAACCTCATCAATATCCCGAATAACGCCATCGATGACAAAACCAGCAATGCCTCGAGATTTCGCAATAGCACACACGTTTCCGCCGCTTACCGCATATTCATCATTGGCTTGAACCACGATAATATCGCCGGGTTCAGCGGCATAAATGGCAGCGTGAAGCATTAGATTGTCGCCGTGTCCACATTGCGCCGTAAAAGCTCTACCTGCAATGCGCGGCATGTTTGGCCACAGTGGGTGAATAGCATAGTGCATAAACTGATGACGGGGTAATGCATCAGCTAAATCGCATGAAGATACTTGCACAAAATCGCTATAAGTTGGATGAGTCATACCGAATTTTCTTAATTTGAAGACATAAGTGTAAACCTACCACATGGGCGCTACCTAGTGCTAGTTGGGCGTTATGGGAATCAAATTAGAATAATCGATAAATGCTATATTTAGCTAGGATGACTTAGCGCCGACTGTATAACCGATGCATGTTCAGCAAGGTCGTGGCCTAAGTCAGTTAAATAGCCGCCATCTGGTGCGTTTACTATTCCCTTTTTATACAAACGCTCCGCTGCTGCGACCATACTTGGATCGGCATCGTTATGAACTTTTAGTCCTTGCATTAAGCTTTTATTAGGGAATTTGAGGATAAGATTAAGTTCTTCGGTAAGCTCTTTATTGAAAGGCATGGGCTTCTCTTATTAAGTTGAAGTTCGACTAGGAAACTGATTCTCATAAGCATATATCTGAAACAAAAAAATTACAAAGGATGATCAATAAATTTACATTTTTATTGACCTAGGGCGAATATTTCAAGCGCCCTAGGCCCTTTTATATAATCACTTAGGCTGTTTGATGCTTAGCTCTCGGTGTCGTTGTGTTATTTTGCTTGTCAGTCTCATCAATTAGCTCATCCGGTGAATGATTTGATGCCAACACCATATACACACTTGGAAGTACCAGTAATGTGAACATGGTGCCAACCAACATGCCGGCTACGAGTATGATGCCTATGCTGTTTCTTGCTTCAGCGCCTGCGCCAGTAACAAGAACTAGCGGAAAGTGACCAAGCACCGTTGCTGCTGTTGTCATTAATACAGGGCGAAGCCTGGTTTGGGCGGCTAATTGTATCGCTTCCAATTTAGCATAGCCTTTTCGTTGCATGTGGTTTGCAAACTCAACAATCAATATTCCATTCTTAGCTATCAGACCTACCAAGGTGATAAAACCCACCTGTGAATATATATTGATAGTAGTAAAATCTAAAAACGCGAACATCATGGCACCCGCGAGCGCAAGCGGCACGCTACCGAGTAGTACGACGAGAGGGTCTCTAAAACTATTAAACTGCACAGCAAGCACCAAGAAAACGAACACCAATGCAACTAGTAAAACACCTTCTAAAGTATTGCCTTCGAGCCTTATTTGGCGTGACTCACCCGCATAATCGATACTGTATTCTGCCGGTAGCAATTCTGCTGCCGCGTCTTCTAAAGCGCGCAAGCCTTGTTCCTTGGTAGTGCCAGGAATAACTTCACCGTATATTCGAAAGGCGTTCTTTTGTTGAAACTTACTCAATACCCGCGGCGCGGTTTCGGTGACCAGATTAGCGATAGAGCGAACGGGCACCAAGTCGCCCGCTGGTGTGCGAATTTGTAAATCGAGAATGGCATCTGGGTTTGCCCTGCCTTGATCGTCAATCATGGGGATGACACGATAAGCCCGACCATCTTGGTTATAACGGTTGACATAATTACCCGATAGCATTACTTCCAATTGTCTACTCACGCTGCTTAAATCCATGCCTAAGTCGGCTATGCGTTCTCTGTTCAAGTTGAAGCGCGCTTGAGGTAAATCGATTTTTAAGTCGGTGTCAGCAAACAAAAACTTCTGACTTTCAATTGCCGCTTGCACCATTTTATCGGCATTCACCTTCATCTCTTCGTATGAGTCGGTGCTGAGCACAACTAATTCAACCGAAAAATTACCGGATGTTGGGAGGGCTGAATCTAGTACCGGAAATGCTTTTAATCCCGTGACCGATGACAACGAGGCAAAGGCTTTCCAAAACATGTCTTGCACACTTTGCTTGCGTTCACTGGAGTCGACAAAGTCGACGCCGCTAAACGCTCCGATAGGATTCACGATTTGCCACATGAATTTCGCACCTTCAAGCTCTTTCATGGTATCCACAATACTGTCCATATTGTTCATGGTGTATTCTAATGAGGCTTCAGGCGATGATTCGACTATGACGTTAATACTGGATTGATCTTCCGTTGGTGCTAGCTCTTTTAACGAGAATAAATAGAACGGTACGGATAATAACGATAGGAATATTGCGATGGTAAGCACCTGCGCTTTCCATTCTATTGTGCGTGCAAGCAGTTTCCCGTAAGTTGTCTGCAGGCGTTCAAAAAAGCCGTTCACTTTGCGTGTCATTCTTCCTTCTTTGCCGCCTTCAGGTGAGGCATACGCACTCATAATTGGCGAAAGGGTAATGGCAACAAAACCTGAAATTAATACGGCGATAGCGAGGGTAAACGCAAACTCTTTGAATAAGGCGCCGGTGAGTCCCGAGAGCAATCCGATAGGTGCGTAAACGGCGGCAAGCGTGATCGTCATACTGATTATCGGCGCGAGCAGCTGTCTCGAGCTTGCCAGAGCCGCTTCCATCCTAGTCATGCCTTGACGCATGTATCGCGCTACGTTTTCGACCACCACAATAGCGTCGTCGACCACTAAGCCAACTGACAGCACGATTGCGAGAACCGTCAAAAGGTTAAGCGTGAAGCCCATTAGTGTCATCGCTGCAACAGCGCCTAAAATAGAAATAGGGATAGTGATGAGAGGCACTAAGGCCGTTCTAAAAGAACCCATCATGGCAACGACGACCAAGCCGACTAACAACACGGTTTCTGCTAAGGTAATGAATATTTCGCGCAGGGCGTTGCGCATGTAAATAGTGCCGTCGTAACCGTCGGTAATACTCAAGCCGTGTGGGAGCGTGGGGTTTACCTTGTCTAACATTTCATACAATCGGTCGCCAATTTCGATTTCGTTGGCGCCCGGTAATGGCCAGACTGAGATGTACAACACTGTATTTTTATCTAAACGAGAACTGACCTGCCCCTCTTCTTCGCCTAGCTTTACCTCAGCAATGTCTTTAATTCTTATCTGCGCACCATCAACTTGCCGAATAACTAGGTTTTCAAACTCTTCAGGGCTGGTGAGTGAGGTGTCTGTTAGCAGCCCAACGCGCTGCTGCGGGTTTTCACTGCGGCCCACGGTGGCAACAAGATTGTTTGCGCGCAGTGCTTGCGAAACATCGTCAGCCGCAACGTCAAGTGCCGCCATTTTTTCTGCATTGAGCCAAATACGCATTGCCGGAGAACGGCCGCCTTCTAGTCCAACACGCTGCACACCAGGAATAGTCGACAAGCTCGGCACAACTCGTCGTGAAAGATAATCGGTCACCTCTAAGCGCGACATCCCTGCGGTTTCTTCATCAAAATTAACGGTTAGGTAGAAAACCGCAAAGGGTCGATCGGCTCTAACAACCTGCACGGACGGGTCTTCAGCACCTGCTGGTAGTTCAAAGCGGATTTGATCCAGTCGCGAGGAAAGCTCCGCCAACGCTCTTGTACTGTCTACTCCAAGGCGCAACCATAGTGTAACTGTACTGACTCCGGGCGTTGTATTTGAGTCGACATAGTCAACACCGGGAACCGACGCTGCTGCCCGCTCTATCGGCTCGGTAATAAAGCCTTGAATTACTTCTGCGGACGCACCGACGTATGGCGTGACTATTTGTAGTGATGCGCTTTCGATTTTGGGAAATTGTAGGATGGGCAATTCAATTGCAGCACGAATACCTACTAAGCATAGCGCCAGAGACATCACGATGGCTAGGACGGGGCGTTTGCAGAAAACGTCCATTATGCTCGGTTTGCCAAGATCCGGTTTTTGATTATCCATAACGGTCATTTACTCTGTTCGTCGGTGTAAACTAATAGACCTTCGCGCAGTTTGAACGAACCTTGCGTTGCAACCACATCGTTTATTTCTAAACCATTACTCTTGGCAAGATCAAGAATACTGCTTTCGCCCTCTTTTGCGAGAACGTTGACAACTTGTCGAGTGGCGCGCCAGCTGTCTTTATCGTCTTTATTCAGTTTAAAAACATAAGTACCAAAAGCATCGTAGCGAATTGCTTTGGACGAGAGACGGACTACTTCTTTTGATACTGAAACTGGCAATGAAACCGAGACAATCGCCCCTGGTTTTAACTTCACTTGTTCGGTGGTGAGTTCTGCGCGTGCCTTCATATTTCTTGAACGAGTCGATATTTCCTGATCAATCGCAGCGATACTGGCGTTTGCATCAAATAGACCTAAAATATCTGAAGTTACGCTCACTGGTGTGCCTACCGCTAAATTGGAATACCTTTGTGGAATATTGAAGTCGACCCAAACCGTGTTTGAGTTACTGATTAATTTGGTGATCAGTGTGTTGGCGGACAAAAACGCGCCCTTTTCCAGCTGATGCAAGCCTGCTTGACCGTCGAATGGCGCGACAATTGTCTTTTTCGCAATAACCGCTTCGAGCGACCGCTTTCTGGCCTTGGATACAGCTAACTGTGCTTTAGCTCGGTCAACTTGATCGCGACTTGAAGCACGCTGCTCTACTAGCTTTTCGAATCGGCTGACATCAAGTTGAGCAATACTTATTTCCGCCTCAATTGCGTCGAGCTGTGCTAATTCGTCATCAATTTGCATTCTTACTAACACATCGCCTTGATTAACGGTTCCGCCTGATGCAAAGCCGATGAAGGTAACGACGCCTTCTAGTTCGTTGCGGATATCGATACTGCGAGTCGCTAACACTGAGCCCATGAGTTTCAAGCGAGGCTGCCAGCTGGACGTCTCGACGCGCTGAATTTGTACTGTTTCACTGGGCTCTGGAAACGACTCTCCGAAGGCAATAGCAGCCATCACCTGATTAAACTTAACAAAGCCAAGTAAGCCGACTACGGCGAAACAAAACACAAAAGTTACTAACCAACGACGCCAATGCATCTACTGCTCCTAAGCAAGTAATTAAAATAAACCGGAGGGCTCTTTATCAAGGCTCTTTACACAGGCTCTTTGAAAAACATTAGCCTCTAAGCAAACAGAATAGCGTAAAGATGCTTTATGTTCATGTTATTACAGCGCTAATAGGGGATTAGTTCACGCATTACGTAATTGTCACAATAAATACAAAAAGCGCCGACCATTTTTAAATGATCAGCGCTTTTCTGTTTTTCTTGACTGGATAATCAAACTTTTGAATTTGTTTCAAACATCGCTTTCATTTTATTAGCGAATGCGACGAAATTCTCTTTCATGGTGGTTTTAATTTTAATGCTTAGTTCGGATAAGAGAATGAAGCCTTCAATGGTAATCGTCGGAGCGTGCGAAGATGCAACAGAAGGGGCTTTGTTCTTAGAACTCCCGAGTATACAGAAGGCTTTCGACAATACGTTTACATTTTCTGGAACGTAAATCTTGTCGCTTCCTAAAATACTGATAACGGTTACAGTCACATTTGGGCTGGTAAAACGCGCGTCGGTAAAGTCAAGCGTTGAGCCGCCTAGCAAAGTGAATACTTTGATTTCTTTAGGCACGGTCCAAACGCCGGTGCGGTCCGACTCACCTAAAATGTTGACAAGCATTTCTGTTTCTTGCGCAGGCGTTTGACTGTAGTTTACTGAAAACTGCTGTTCTTTTTGCTTCTTCAAAGTATCGTCTGGTGCAGCGTCCAGATCTTGAATTTGATCGACCATTTCTTGATGTGATGACGTCGCGATAACTGCATCCAGTCTGCGTTCAAACGCTTCATTAGAAATTATGCCGTGGCTGTAATTATGAATAAGTACGTCAATGACTTCTTCTTTTACTTGCTCGATTGGTCTGTCTTCTAATTTTACTGACATGCTTTTATTCCTTTGCTATCACGATGTGTTTATAAAAATTGAAGTGGTCTACCCAGCTCTGAGCTTTTTTGCAGACCTCCCTGCCTTTGCGGATAAATAAAGCAAAGCGCATACCAAATATAATTCCGATATAAAACAATGTGTTAAATAATTTGTGAATTTATAGTTTAGTCATTCTTGCGAATAATTAGTAGGTTCAACTAAATTTCACACATTTCGCTTAAGCACCCGTCTTTCTTGCGAAGCCCCCGTCTTTCCTGCGTAGGCCCCGTCTTTCTTGCGTAGCCCCCGTCTTTCTTGCAAAGCCCCGTCTTTCTTGCGAAGGCAAGAATCTCCCCGATGCTACCTCTATCTGTTCAAAAATAAAGGATGTTTTTGGAGATCTTTGCCTTCGCAAAGACGACGAGTGGGATATGTTGCTAAGCCCCTGTCTTTTTTGCGTAGGCCCCGTCTTTCTTGCTAAGCCCCCGTCTTTCTTGCGAAGGCAAGAATCTACCTGATACTACCTCTATCCGTTCAAAAATAAAGGATGTTTTTGGAGATCTTTGCCTTCGCAAAGACGACGAGTGGGATATGTTGCTAAGCCCCCGTCTTTCTTGCGAAGGCAAGAATCTCCCTGATATTACCTCTATCTGTTCAAAAATAAAGGATGTTTTTGGAGGTCTTTGCCTTCGCAAAGACGACGAGTGGGATATGTTGCAAAGACGACGAGTGGGATATGTTGCCTGAGCGAACAGTACTAGTCCTTCGCCACACTAACCGTAAATGAATAAATTTGAAATCGTGTTTGCTTAGCCTGTAATCTTTCAACAAGATAGACTGCGGGTAGTGTATAATCTTGCGATAACCTTTGTCTCAAAACCTGCGCTGAAATGTAACTTTGTTTAATTTCAATAACGCCCAAACTATACTGAACAACTGAAAATTTAATGGCTCTAAAACCCACAATTTATAAATTTACTATTACGCTGGCCGATCTTAACAATCAGCATTATCCTAACCTAAATTTGATTGTTGCCCAGCATCCTTCTGAAACGCTAGAGAGAATGATGGTTCGGGTACTGGCATTTTGTCTGCATTCACATGACGATAGCGAAAATTTATTGGCTTTTACCAAAGGGCTAAGCTCGGTTGAAGAGCCTGACATTTGGCAAAAAACGTTAGACGACCAATTACTCACTTGGATTGACATTGGCGAGCCAAGTTTTGAAAGAATGAAAAAAGCGTGTCGACTTTCTAAGAATACATTCGTATATAGCTTTAATACAAAGTCAGACGTTTGGTGGAAACAAAATAAGCAGCAATTTGACACTTTACCTATTCAGTTTTTTGCGTTTGAATGGGAGCAAATTCAAGCCTTAGCAAAACAAGTTGAACGGACAATAAGTTGGTCTATCACCATCAGCGATGACTCACTTTATGTGAGCACCAAGACGGAACAATTAGAAGCACAATGGCGGGTTTTAGAGTAAGCCCATATTGCAGAAACATGAGTAAGGTAAAGTACACGATATGACGTCTAAATTTGACGAAATAAGGCCATTCGACAATGCTGATTTGGCTGATGTTCTAAAGAAACTGGTGAATAATGACGAATTTATTCGCACCTTAGTCGCTTTTCGGTTTGCGAAGTGGCCTGCATTCACCAAGCCGATATTCGGTTTTTTTATTCGACGATTTATTAGCAAAAAAATTCAAACGACAGCTAGTCTGCGCGGCTTCCAAGTGATGATAGAACCGTATATGCAGCGCATGATCAGTAAAACAACGAAAGCGTTAACGGTGACTGGGCTAGACACGCTCGATTTATCCAAGCCTTGTTTGTTTGTGAGTAATCACCGTGATATCGCACTCGACCCTGCATTCATAAATTGGGTCCTCCACATCAACGGGCAAGATACTGTCAGAATTGCCGTGGGTGACAACTTGCTGAGCAAGGACTGGGTTGCTGACATACTGCGATTAAATAAGTGTTTTGTGGTGCAACGGTCAGTTGAAGGTCGTAGAGAAAAGCTAGCGGCGGCGAAGTTACTCAGTGAATACATTCATTATTCGCAGCAACACGATGACCAGCATCTTTGGATTGCGCAGCGTGAAGGGCGCGCAAAAGACGGCATTGATGTGACGAACCCAGCTATATTATCAATGTTGTCACTCAACAAACCAAAGGACACCGATTTTGCTGAGTACATTGCCAGTTTGAGAATTGTGCCTGTTTCCATTTCTTATGAATTTGACCCTTGCGATGTCAGTAAAGCAAAAGAGTTATGCCAAGCAGAAAAAGCAGGGGGTTATGACAAACCTGATAACGAAGATATGCAGAGTATTGTGAACGGAATAACGGGTCAAAAAGGCAGAGTAAACGTGCATTTTGGTAAGTTAGTTGGCACTCAATTTAGCAATACGAAGGAGGTTGCTGCGTTTATTGATAACGAAATTTTAGCGGGCTATCAAACCTTTTCTACCTCCCGCATTGCCTTGAATATGTTAGCCGATGGCCAACAGGATGAGGTGTCTAAAGTAGCTCTATCAGCAATGGCTTCAACTGAAAAAACAGCAGCTAAGGATGAGGCAGCAAAACGTTATTTAGAGTCTAGACTCGCAATGCTAAACAATGACGAACAACAAAAACTGTTAAAAATGTACGCCAACCCACTCATTCGGCAGCAACAATAAAAAAGAGCGCAAAATGCGCTCTTCTAATTACAGCGTAACTAGCTTAAAAAGAGTAAGTAGCCTGTGCATAAACAAACCGGCCTTGACCATTATGAGTCGAATTTACATAGCCGTAGAAATCATGATGACTAAACGGTGGCTCCTCGTTTAATAAATTAGTACTTCCAAGTGTAAGCGTTGTATTTTCGATACCACGATAATTTAATACCAAATCAACAGTGGTCATAGAATCAACTGTTTTATCGCCAAAGCCAGAATCAGCATCGCCAGAAAACTCACCGATATAGTTTAACGCCAAAGTCGCACTGATATCGTTCATCGTCCAATCCATTGACGTTGTATGGCGAACTTCAGGTTGCTCAAACTCACCTTCACTTAAGTTCAGACGTTTACCACCATCGGCATCGGGTCGGAACTCTTCGTATTTTAGGACATAATTCATAACGAAACCGAAACGAAATTCTCCCATTTCCGAGTCGAGTTTATAGCCGAGATCAAAATCGATACCTGAGGTTTTAAGATCTCCAATGTTTTGGAATGAATCGAAAACTCTCACTACTTCACCTGGATCGTTAGGAATTGCAGTTGGTATTCTCTCTACAACCGTTGAGTCGCCGCCAAAGTTGGTAAATACAAATTGAGTATCTGAATCGATGATGTTTTCGATATCGTAGCTATAATAGTCAAGTGAGAAATCAAGATCCTCGCTGAATGCATAAATAACTCCCACGTTGTAGCTAGATGACTCTTCTGGGCCGAGGTCGGGGTTACCAGCAAATACCGCTGTGTATTCAGCGGGTGTGCAACCTAAATTGACGGCATTACACCTTACTGTATCAACCAAGTTGGGCGATTCATCGGTGCGACCTAAACCTAACTGGTGCAAAGAGGGCGCCCTAAAAGCCGTTCCATATGAACCGCGAAATGACAAATTATCTAAAGGTGCCCATAAAAATGAAATTTTAGGGTCGGTTGTGGTACCAAAATCGCTGTAATCCTCGTATCTTACGGCAAGTTGTACTTCCAGTTGTTCAAGCACAGGGATCGCAATTTCAGCAGATAACGATTTACTGTCACGACTGCCGTTTGCCTGCGTTGCTTCGGTGCCAAATACTTCACCGCGTAAAAACTGATCATCAGGGTTGTCGCTTATAGCCTCTTCACGATATTCCGCTTTTATTGCGGCCATTAACTCACCTTCAGGCATTTCTAGTACTGGTCCTGAGAATGTTACATCGAAGGATTTATTAGTTGATTTACCGACACGTGTTGTAGTCGTTTCAATAAAATCTAATGACGCCTGAGAATTTGTTGACGGTTCGAACGGGTTCCAACTTTCATTGTCAATTGCTTCTTGTGTGCGACGAGAATTAGGGAAGCCATCTACGCCTCGCTCTACTGACTTACTCTTAATATAACTATAAGCGGCTTCCCAGCTCCAAGAATCAATTTCTCCACCCATGCCTAGGATTGTTCGGAAATAGTCAGTATCGACACGCTTTTCGCGATTTCCAATATCAACCGTACGTCGACGCATGGTGAGATCTTGAGCAAAAAATGGATGGCTAGGGTCATCGGCAAAAGGATGATTCGCATTATCACCTGCCATGAACAACTCGTTGAAACTAGGACTACCAGCACCTCTCACTATTGATTTAGAGTTTTGGCCATTAAAGTCGATAAATGCGCGCAGTGAATCATTAATTTCATAGCGGCCTAAGTAGTTGTAACTAAATCGTTCAGCATCGGGGATCATTGTCATCACAGGGGCATAGTCGTAACGACAGATAGCGGCTGCACGATCGATATCCTCCGGCGCGCAGCGGTCGACGCCAAACTCGTCAATGATGCGGTTAGTTGGATCGTCTTTCAGCGCAATCGTACCCGGAATGCCAGCTGAACTTCTGAAGTCGACCGCATCCGGATCGTTGGGTCGCAGCGCGGTTTGATTGGCTGAACGTGAGTAAGCTCTGTCTGCATACAACACTTCTTCGCGATCAAAATAGTCTAAGATAAAAGTGTGTTTGAACCTGTCGTCACTTGCTCCCCAAATAATATTGAAGTTTTGTTCTTTGCCGCCGCCATCGGCAGTGTCGCCTAACTTAGCTGATACTGCAGCACCATCAAAATCATCTTTTAGTACTATATTGATAACGCCAGCAATGGCATCAGAGCCATACGTAGCGGAAGCACCATCTTTTAATATATCAACGCGCTTTATCGCCGCTAGTGGAATGTTATTGATGTCGACAAATGCAGTGTCAATGCCCTTTGCAAACGGAGAAACAGACACCCTTCGCCCGTTTATTAGAATGAGTGTTGAGTCGGCGCCTAAACCTCGTAAAGAAACGCTCGAACCACCATTGGCGGTGTCGTCACTACTGTTACCTTGTGTCGAAAAAGTGCCTTGGCCTGAAATCGGCAATTTGGTGAACAAGCTGATGAGATCGGTTACACCGGTGTTAGCGATTTGATCAGCATCAATAGATGTTACAGGGGATGGCCCTTCTAAATCGAGGCGTTTAATTAAAGAACCAGTAACGGCGATTCTTTCTATTTGTTTGTCTTGAGCCATTGCTTGAGGGCTGCTTACTCCTAATGCCAAACAAACCGCGGTTGAGATTACTCCAAAATTCAACATTGATGTTTTCATAAAAATATTCCCTTTTTATTGAATGTTATGTTGCTTATTAGTTTTTGTGATCAGTTTACCTTTACTGTCGTGCTTATGATGCACAAGCAGTAAATTTTGTTATAACATAGTTGTAGAAAAAATAACCACTAAATTTGGTTTGCAAGCGATATTCAAATGTAACGAAGCATTACATTTAAGTTCAATGACTTAAATAATTTTTGGTTAATTTTACTGCCGAGAAAGTAGCAAGAGATACGATTTTGAATGATATTTATGATGCAAGTTATGTGTGACCATCTAAACCGCTAAAACAAACTGGAGGACATCCTTCTCCGTCATAAAGACGAGTTTTTAAAGCCTAAATTGACGATATTTAACTTATGTTCAACTGGCGGTAATAAGTTTTATATGCAAAATTCATGAACTTAAAGAATAAACCACGTACTCTGTAGTAATAACGATTAATAACAGTAGCTCATGACATCAAATATACGCTTAACTCAATTCAGTCACGGTGCCGGTTGTGGCTGCAAAATTGCTCCTAATCTTCTAGAGCAGTTTCTTAAAACCGACTTTGTGCCGTCACCTGACCCTAAGTTGCTGGTGGGTAATAGCACTAAAGACGACGCAGCGGTATACGATCTCGGCGATGGCAGCGGCATTATTAGTACCACTGACTTTTTTATGCCCATTGTTGATGACCCTTTCGAGTTTGGTCGGGTTGCCGCTACCAATGCGATCAGTGATGTATACGCTATGGGCGGTAATCCTTTGATGGCAATTGCCATATTAGGTTGGCCTACAAAAACGCTAGGTCCTGAAATTGCCCAACAGGTCATCAATGGTGGCCGATATACTTGTCAGGAAGCTGGTATCCAACTTGCCGGCGGTCATTCAATTGATTCACCCGAGCCAATTTTTGGACTCGCAGTGACGGGGCGAGTGCAGCTTAGCAATCTAAAGAAAAACTGTTCTGCTAAAGCGGGCGATCTGCTATTTCTAACCAAGCCAATAGGTGTCGGCATTCTGGCAACAGCTCAAAAGCAAGGCAAGCTCAAACCTGAACATGAGCGCTTGGCTGTCGAAAGCATGATGCGTCTGAATACTGTGGGTGCCAAACTTGGCGGGCTACGCGGCGTTAATGCGATAACAGATGTGACCGGCTTTGGTCTACTAGGGCACTTGCTTGAAATGTGTCAAGGTAGCGCTCTCAAAGCCACAATCAATAGTGTTGCGGTTCCGCTGTTAGATAAATCTTTATACCACTATATCCAAGAGGGCTGTGTACCCGGTGGAAGCCAGCGCAACTGGGACAGCGTTCGTCAACACGTTTCTAACATAGATGCTCGACAGCAAACGCTTTTGTGTGATCCTCAAACGAGTGGTGGTTTGCTGATTGCTGTTGCTCCGGATTCAGTTGGGGAGGCTGTAGCAGTGCTCAAAGCTAGCGGTTGTTTTTATCAATCTATTGGCCATATGAGCAGCGCCGCTGAAGCGCAAGCCTTGATTGAGGTAATAACTTGAACAAAACTGAGTTGCCAACGAGCAATGCCTACCGAGAGGTACTGCTGCAACAAACACCGATGATTGATGTGCGTGCTCCTGCAGAGTTTGCAAAAGGAGCATTGCCTTCAGCAGTCAATTTACCTTTCATCAATGATGCAGAGCGTCATCTTATTGGTATTTGTTATAAGGAAAAAGGCCAGCAGGCGGCAATTGATTTAGGCAACGAGCTAGTTAAGGATGATAAGAAAGCTCAGCGTGTTGAAGCTTGGAAGCAGTTCACGGAGCAACATCCTAATGCTGTTTTGTACTGCGCTCGTGGTGGCTTGCGTTCTCAAATCAGTCAGCTGTGGTTGGCCGATAGCGGTATTGACTGCACGCGCATTGTTGGTGGATATAAGTCGTTACGCGCATTTTTGTTACAGTATTTGGATGACTCATGTCGTAGCGAACGTTTTACGCTTCTGTCTGGCATGACCGGTACAGGCAAAACAGATATTATCAAAACGTTTAATACCAGCATCGATCTTGAAGGTCACGCTAACCATAAGGGCTCTAGTTTTGGTCGTCCTTTGAATGAACAGCCCTCGCAGGTTGATTTTGAAAACAATCTGACCTTGGCTTTACTTAAGGTGCGTGAAAATTATCCCGGGCAAAGAATTATTATAGAGGATGAGAGTCGCAATATTGGAGGCCGTCATTTGCCCGATGTGCTGAATGTTGCCATGGCCGCCAGCGATATGGTTGTTATTGATTTACCCGTGGAAGAGCGTATTGAAAAATTGTGGCAAGAGTATGTGGTGCAGCGTTATGAAGAGACTATTGCGTACCATCAAAAGCATTGCCAAAGCACAGGGCAAGACGATCAAAAAGAGCGAGAAAAAGCGGATTTAAGGGAAGTTGGCGAGCGAGCCTTTTCGGACTATCTAATTGACAGTCTACTGAGACTAAAAAAGCGCCTTGGCAGTCAGCGCACGAATGAAATAATAGCCATGATAACATCGGCGGTTCAACGCCAACATACAGACAACTTCAGCAGTCACCGAGATTGGTTAAGAGCCATTACTGTTGGCTATTATGACCCTATGTATCTTTATCAACTAGATAAACGTAAAGATCGCATCATATTTAGAGGCGATCAACAAAGCGTTATCCGATGGCTGCGGGAAAATACGTAAGACCTCGTTGATAATACACTTTGCCAAACGCTTTGCGCTTACGTTTTATCCCATCTTGGTTAATTTGGCATACGCTAACATCAAGATTTTGGTCCCGACCGTGTCGAAGTTCACGTGAACACGCGCGTGTTCCCCCGAACCTTCGTAATTCAGCACGGTGCCTTCGCCAAACTTCTTATGCTCAACGCGCTCACCTAACTTAAAGCCACTGTCTTGAAATGCAGCATGCGAGGTAGCACCACTGAAGCGGTTGTGAACAGGCTGTTTTATTTGTGTTCGAAGCCTAATTTCCTCAATAAAGTCACCGGGTATTTCGCGAATAAATCGTGATGGCGTGTGATATTTATCTTGACCGTACAAACGACGAGTTTCAGCGTAGGTAATGAGTAGCTTTTGCATAGCGCGAGTCATACCTACGTAACAAAGGCGACGTTCTTCTTCTAATTTACCAGGTTCGTCATTGCTCATCTGGCTTGGGAACATGCCTTCTTCGACACCGGCTAATGTAACAAATGGAAATTCGAGGCCTTTTGCGCTGTGGATAGTCATCATTTGCACAGCATCCTGATTTGCATCTGCTTGAGCGTCACCTGCTTCTAGCGACGCATGTGCTAAAAATGCAGATAAGGGGCTCATTTCTTCGGCTTCCTCGGGCGCTTCATATTGTTTACAGGCCGTTACTAATTCTTCTAAGTTTTCTACTCGGGCTTTGGCTTTTTCGCCTTTTTCAGCTTGATACATGGCGTATAAACCAGAGTGCTTAATGGCATGATCGGCTTTTTTCTCAAGAGGCAGATCTTTCACGTCTTGCGTCATTTGTAGGATCATCTCTACAAAGCCTTTCAGGGCATTTGCTGCGCGCCCTGAAAACATATTTTGCGCGAGCATTTTGCTGCTTGCCTGCCACATCGAAATATCATTTTCTCGTGCGAATACACGTATGTTTGAGAGCGTTTTGTCACCCATACCACGTGTTGGCGTGTTGACTACGCGTTCAAACGCGGCATCATCAATGGGCTGATTAATTAAGCGCAAATACGCCAGTGCATCTTTAATTTCTTGTCGTTCGAAGAAGCGTAAACCGCCGTAAATGCGGTAGGCTAACCCTTCATGTAGGAGTGCTTCCTCCAGAACACGTGATTGTGCGTTGTTGCGATATAAAATGGCGCAATCGCTAAGCGCAGCGCCTTGTTCGTAATAAGTTTTAATTTGCGAAATAATGAAGCGGGCTTCATCTAAGTCATTAAACCCAGCATACAAAGCGATTTTTTCGCCTTCACTATCTTCGGTCCACAATTCTTTGCCCAAACGACCGGGGTTGTGACCAATAACGGCATTCGCAGCATTCAGAATATTGGATGTTGAACGGTAGTTTTGTTCTAATTTAATGGTGTCCGCTGTCGGGTAGTCGCGCAAGAAGTGCGAGATATTCTGCACGTTAGCGCCGCGCCAACCATAAATGGACTGATCGTCATCGCCCACAATCATCATGTTGTTGTTGTCACACGCGAGGAGTTTCAACCAAGCATATTGAATGTTGTTGGTGTCTTGAAATTCGTCTACAAGAACAGCTCGGAAACGCTTTTGATAATGTTGTAATACTTTGGGATTGTTAGCCCATAGTTCGTGAGCTCTCAAAAGCAGTTCAGCAAAATCAATCAAGCCTGAGCGTTGACAGGTTTGCTCATACGCAGCATATATTTCTTTCATTTTTTGCTGGGTATGATCGCCGTGCGTTTCGATATGCTTAGAACGCAAACCTTCGTCTTTATTACCGTTTATGTACCACTGAATTTGCTTTGGTGGCCAGTGCTTTTCGTCTAAGTTCATCGACTTTAATAGACGTTTGATTAAACGGTACTGATCGTCCGAATCGAGAATTTGGAAATTCTCCGGTAATCCGGCTTCTTCGTAATGTGAGCGCAACAGACGGTGAGCCAAGCCATGGAAGGTGCCAATCCACATGGTGTTCATGGGTTGGCCCATTAATCGCTCTACGCGACCACGCATTTCACGCGCAGCTTTATTGGTAAAGGTCACGGCTAAAATGCTGTAAGGCGCAACTGACTCCACTTCCATCAACCAAGCAATGCGATGCACCAAGACTCTGGTTTTGCCGCTACCTGCACCAGCTAAAATCAACATGTCTTGTGCGGGCGCTGCAACAGCTTCACGTTGCTTGTCGTTAAGATCTTCGAGTAGTCGAGTTACGTCCATTAAATTTCTTTTTTACTTTGCGTTAGATGCGCGAAGTATAGCAATAAAGCTGTGCGTTTATACAGTCTTTATGTTACTTGATATCGTTTTTAACGAAACCGCAGGTTGTTGTGATTCAATTGCTTGATTGCCGTTTTGCCCATTAACTTCATGCCTCGCTCTAGCTCTGCGTGCATTAAGCCTAAAGCCCTTTCAACACCGGGTTGTCCAGCTGCGGCGAGTGGATATAGGTACATACGACCAATGCCCACGGCTTTTGCACCGAGCGATAAGGCTTTAAGCACGTGCGTTCCACGCTGCACGCCACTGTCGAACAACACATCAATTTCATCACCCACTTCGTCCATGATTTCTTTGAGTTGGTCGAACGAGCTGCGTGAACCGTCAAGCTGTCTGCCGCCGTGATTTGAAATCACAATGCCAGTGCAGCCAATTTCTGTGGCTCGACGGGCATCTTCTTTGCTCATAATGCCTTTCAAACAAAACTCACCGTCCCATTCTTTGACCATGGCCTCGACATCTTTCCAATTCATGGAGGGGTCGAGCATGTCGGTGAAATAGCCACCAATTGAGGTTGCGCCATTGCTCATATCTACGTGGTCTTCGAGCTGCGGTAATCTAAAGGACTCATGCGTAACATAATTAATGCCCCACATCGGTTTAATTGCGAACTGCAGCATCCCGCTTAAGGTCAGTTTAAAAGGAATGGAAAAGCCAGTGCGCAGGTCGCGCTCACGGTTACCACCGGTAATCGAATCGACGGTTAGCATCATCACTTTGACGCCCGCAGCCTTGGCCCGCTGCATCATGACCGAGTTCAGCTCTCGGTCCTTATGAAAATAGAATTGATACACCTGCGGAGTGTTGGTTTGCTGCGCTATTTCTTCAATGCTGACTGTGCCCAGTGAACTTACGCCGAACATGGTGCCATATTTTTCAGCGGCTGCTGCTACGGCTCGTTCGCCCTGGTGGTGAAACAAGCGTTGTAGGGCTGTAGGGGAGCAGTAAACCGGCATCGCTAGTTTTTGCCCCATGACGGTGACGGATAAATCAACGTCTCTGACACCTTGTAATACGTTGGGGATTAGGTCGCAGGTGTCGAATGCGGCGGTGTTGCGTTTGTAGGTTGTTTCGTCGTCGGCGCCGCCGTCTATGTAGTTGAAGATAGGACTGGGTAAGCGTTTTTTCGCCAAGATACGAAAATCATGAAAATTATGGCAGTGCTTCAAACGCATTGATATTCTCCTGAAAAGAAGGCGCTTTTGTTCAATCATATACTCCTACTATTGGCATTAACAGCCGAATGTACAATGCGACTTTGGGATGGGGTTTGTAAGCAGCATTGTCATAGCCGTTAGCAATAAATAGCTGTTAGGCTAGTATTAAATGGATAACATTTACGCAAAGAGGATGAAATAGTGCTGTGTTTCGTGGATCAGGCTCACAAACTGCGGATATGTTGAAATCAACTAGTGAATTGCACATATTTTTACTCTACAATCCGCGGTCTCTTTTTTAACCGCTCAGGACAAAGATGGCAGCAATAGGCATAGATTACGGTACGTCAAATTCAGAGGTTGTTTATTTTGATGGGAACAAGCACCATTTCATCAAACTCGACCCCAATGTTGAACAGTCGAATAAAATTCGTTCTTCCGTTTTTGTGTATTACAAAGATGAACTGCCGCGTCCGCCCGTTTCTGCTATTGAAGCTAAAGTATCGCAAATTCAGCGTGCTATTAATGACCAACTTGAAAAAGCCAAAAACAGTTACTACGAAGCAAAAGACCCGCGAGAGCAGCGAGTTTTTAGTGAAAAAATCGACGACCTGCGTGCGCAGTACCACAACAAGCCAGTATTACAGCGCCAGGCTATTCAGCTTTTACTTAAGCATATGACCGTGCAAGACTTATCACTGCATCAACTTGTTGAAACAGGTGAATTTGCGTTTGGTGAAGAGGGATTTAAACGTTATCTCAAAACACCTGATAAAGGACGCCTAATTTATTCGCCGAAAAACTTTCTTGGTGCGCATCTAGTACCCGGTCAAAAGGCAGCGTTCGTTGGCATGATTTCTAAGCAACTGGCTTTTTTCCGGGAGAGTGCGGAGCTGCAGCTTAATAAAACCGTGGATACTGCGGTAATTGGTCGGCCTGTAAAGTTTCACGGTACGCGAGGCGAAGAAGGTAACAACCAAGCAATCGACATTATGACGGAAGCGGCAAAAGCGGCAGGCTTTACACACGTTGAATTCTTAGAAGAACCGATTGCAGCAGCCTATAAACTTGAACCCAATTTAGCCAAGCCAACCAATGTATTGGTGGTCGATATTGGTGGTGGTACAACCGACATTTGTTGCATACAGTTGTCACCCGAAAAGCGCAGTAACCTTAACCGTCAGCAGGATGTGATGTCAGTAACCGGTGCGCGAATTGGCGGTATGGAATGTGATAAAAACTTAATTGTGAAGTCAATCGCGCCAACCATGGGCCAAGACTTGAAGATGACCAATGGTCTGCCTGTACCACCTACCTACTTCTCTGATATGTGCGCGGTAGACGATATTCCTAAGCTCAACAGGTTCTTTTCAGATGAATATGGTTTGGATATCGCGCAAACAATGTCGATCATAAAAGAGCCAAAGCTGTTAGGGCGTTTGTTAACGGTGCAAGAAGACAAACTTTCGGCACGCTTAGTCAACTCTTCTCGTTTAGCTAAAGAAATGCTTTCTTCAAAAGATGAAATTACCTTGCCACTGCATTATATCGAGACTGATTATGACGTCGACTTGTCGGTTGAAGACTTGAATCGTTCGATGAAATCTTGGTTGAGCCGCGTTAAACGTCTAGTTGTTGAATGCTTAGAAAACAGTAGCGAAGAACCAGAAATGCTGTTCATCACAGGTGGAATGAGCTTGTCACCCATTGTGCGTAAACAGCTTACTGAAGATATGCTGCCCAATTTACCGCTGATTGAAGGCGACGCTTTTAATTCGGTTTGCGAGGGTTTGGCCATTCAGGCCGCTAGGCTTTAATTGCCTATTGTGTGCTCGAACATTGTGGTTTACTCTTTTTTTGTTCTCAACAGCTCATGTTTATATCAAATTTAGCGATATTAACTCTTATCTAAGGCAGATAATCTTTACAGGCCTAATAACCATGCTTTCAACGTTAAAACGCTCTATATGCGCAGTATTTTTGATCTTAGCTTTTCAAAGTAGTGCTGATATTGCTGATTTGGATGTGCTCGTTGTTACGGAGCATTTGCCTCCCTATCAAATTGGTAAGGATAACAATCTTATCGGTGGCAGTGTTGGTATTGAAATCCAGAAGCTAATAAAGGCAGTGCTGCCTGAAAGCACAATAGAGGTGGTGCCTTGGGCTCGCGCTCATCAAATTGCGTTAAGACGACCTAATACTATTATCTTCTCCTTGGTGAGAACGCCAGAGCGTGAAGACAAATTTATGTGGATTGGTAAAGTAGCTCAAATACGTACTGAACTGATTACATTGAGAGATAGTGATCTACAGCCCGTTGAAACACTTTCGGAACTTAAAAATATTCGAATTGGCGTAAAGCGACAAGATGCAGTAGCAACATTTTTAAATGAAAATGGCTTTGAATACGGTAAAGAATTAGTTGAAATTGTATTCACAATGTCGACAATGCGAATGCTGGAAAAAGGCCGAGTTGAAACAGTTCCCTCTAATCAGCAGATTATCGAGTTCTATTGTGAGAGTGCAGGATGCGCTAATTCAGATTTCAAAACACTCTATGTTTTTAAAGAATTGTCAGAAGAATTTTACCTAGCGGCAAGTCTTGGTACTGACGCAGAGCTGATAGAAAATTTGAAAGTGGCGTTTGCGAGCTTGGATTTACCCATCCAATAGTAGCCATTCGAGATTATTACCGTGCTAGGTCTCCTAACTTTATTAGTTGCGGTGTTGAATCAAAGGTCGACCAAAACTGAGTGAGAAATATTAACTAAAGAAGTGTTAATTAACACTGACCCCTTTATTTCTCAGCTTGTAAAGGGGGGGTAATGTTTGTATGTTAGGTGCTATAAAAACCGCATCAGAGCAATCAAGCATGAGACCTCACACTTCATATACAAATTCATTTGAAAACCTCGTTTGGCCCAAGTCAACGATGGCGTTTGTCGCGTTATTGATTATGCTAGCTGTATCAACGATGGCTTCTGCGCAGTGGGTCAATCACTATCCAAAAGTAGACGATTTTGGTCATCAATTGTATCTGGAGCAACATGAGCTGCCCATACATACCTTCGGTATTACCGATCCTGCTCCTTCGCCTGATGGCAAAACAGTTGCGATAGCGTCCAAAGGTTGGATTTGGCTGCTTAACTTAGAAAATGGGGTGGCGAATCGTTTTACTGATTCTGGCGCGGTCGATTCGCGCCCAAGATGGTCTGTGAATGGCAAGCGCTTAACGTTTGTTCGTGATTTTGGTGACGATACTGCAGTCGTTATCAAAGCGTTAGATAGCGGTAAAGAAACCGTTATTAATAGCACTGCAATCGACATCGACCCTGAGTTTTCCCCCGACGGACGGTACTTGTATTACAGCAGCGGGATCTCCGGATCTCTGAACCTATACCAGCGAGAAATTGCCAGTGCGACACAGCAGGAAATTAGTAATTTAAAACAGGTGGAACGGAACGTCAGGCGTTTAGCTAGCGGACAAGGGATAGTGTATTTGCATGGTGCTGGCGCGCATCGAGTATTAAGACACCGCGATTTTTTAGGCGGTACTGATGCGATTATCAAAGCACAAACGCTTACTTATCACTTAAGCAGTGATGTGCATCCTACTCGTGATTTACTCGTGTACAGCGCACCTATCGACAACGACTACCATCTTTGGACCATGGATATGTCTGACCAAAGAGTGTCCAAAAGATTAACTACCGGGACTAGCTTTGCGTTAACACCTGCATTTAGTGCCGATGGCAATCAAATCTATTACGTTCAACTAAGCGATAACCGTCAGTTTCAGCTTATGCGCATGAGTACCTATGGCAGCAAGCCGGAGGAAGTTCAGGTGAAGAGTTGGGATTACAAAGCACCGTCTGGCCAGGTAGATATCTCTATATTTGATGGGCAGCAGTCTCCTGTAGCTGCCCGCTTATCCATCGTATCCGCCGACGGTCATCCTGTTTCAAATCCAAAGGGCGCAACTTTTGTTGACCCTCAAACCGGGCGCACCTATTTTTACGTCGACAAATCAACGAGCTTGACCTTGCCAGTAGGTGAATATCAAGTTCTAGCTGCACGCGGACCGCTGACGAGTCTAGTATCGCGAACATTGAAGGTCAAAAAATCCCAGACCGAGAAAGTCGATATCGTGCTTGCACCCATTTGGGATAGTAGCAAAGCAGGCTATTATTCCGCAGATTTTCATGGCCACCTTAATGGTGACGGTCATCAACGCGCTACCCATGAGGACGCCCTGCTGCAAATGCAGGGAGAAGACCTAAATGAACTTTCACCCATGTCTTGGAACCGATGGGAGCGTCTCATCGACAGCGACATCGTAGGTAAACGCACAACGCAGGGTGCGCATACCGTTGTTCAGGGCCAAGAGGTACGCTCTCATTTTCACGGGCACATAGGCTTACTCAATATTACAGAACCCTTTACGCCTTGGTTTTTTGGGCCGAATAACCCGACACTGGGCGACCCTGATTTGACCAATGCGGATGTGTTCGCCTACGCAAACAAAGTGGGGGCTTTTGCTACTTATGTGCATTCAGTGGGTGATGATGAAGACCCCTTTTCTGCAGAAGGCAACATAAACGGGATTCCTTTAGAGCTTGTATCAGACGGAGTGCTAGAACCTAATATGGGATTAGAGTTGGTGTGCGCGTGGACAAGTCCTCTCGGTACTTCAGAACTTTGGTATCGCTTGCTCAACATCGGCCAACCTGTCATTGCCATGTCGGGCACAGATACTTGGATAGATTTTCATCGCACTCCTGCTGTGGGAACAGGCCGTGCTTATGTTCGCCCGCTGAACGAGAACAGTAATACCGATCCTATTCTTGCTGGAGCGCTTGCTGGAAGAAGTTTTTTAAGCACTGGGCCGATGATAGTGTTCTCATTAGATAATGGCGCTAAGCCAGGTGATGTGAGCGACAGTGGTAAGCAAGATTACACATTAAGCCTGGCAAGCACGGTAGCTTTAGAAAAAGTTGAAATTGTGGTCAACGGAAAAGTCGTACAAACGCTAGCGGGCATAAAGAGCGGTGAAACAAAAAATTATCAAGGCCAAGTAGAGCTGCCCGAGGGAGGATGGATTGCCGCGCGCGCGTACGCATCTGAACAGAGAGCAGACAGTTGGCCAAGCATGCATGCGAGACCGTTTGCCCATTCATCACCGATTTGGATAAAACAGATTGGTAGCACGTCGAAAGCGGATAAAGCCAAAGCCGCTGGCGACCTGCTTCGTGCAATAGATGCAGCGGAATTAAGAGCTAAAAAAGCGTATGGCGACAAGCCAATGCCGCGACTGTATCAACGTTTTGACGATGCTCGTTCAGCGTTGTTAATCATGTAATGTAGCAAATGCGCGGTTGATTGCATTCAGCGAGCCTGCATGATACTAAAAGAGCCTACATATGAGGAGTCACTGATGAGTTCTAGCAATATCTTCTGGCCTGTTTTGGCACAGGTTTTTCTGACCTTAGCGATGTTTATCTTGCTTGGTGCGAGAAAGGCCAAGGCTGTGAAAGCTGGCCAGGTTAATCGGCAACAGGCGGCATTGGATAATCGAGTATGGCCAAAAGACGTGGTCAAAGTTTCCAACAATATTGCCAATCAATTTGAAGTTCCGGTGCTTTTCTATGTACTTTGCTTGGTTCTGCACAGTCTTCACGCTGTCGGAACTGCTGCGGTCGTTTTGGCTTGGTTCTTTGTTGTGAGCCGATATGCTCATGCATACGTGCACGTGTATTCAAACTATGTGCCAGTGAGAATGCGACTTTTTATGGTTGGCTGTGTGGTACTTTTGGCTATGCTGGGTGTTTCAGTCTGGAAATTGGCCGTATGACTCGTGCTTGTATAATAGGCTATTTAGGGTGATGAAACCTATAAGGCTAATAAAATCGTCACTTGTTGAAAAGAGCTGGCATGTGGTTTATTCTTTTCGACCGTGAAACATCTGGATTGACTATCTAGTTTGTTTTAACAAGGATTCGAAATTTTAAGGATGAATATGCGGCATTTTTTGTTTGCTTTATCGTGTTTATTGCTCGTTAGCAGTTGTACAACCTCTGTTTCAAGTATCAAAAATGATGCGCTTTCCGTCAACGAAACAAACTCCAACCTCAGTCGTGGTTATTTACTTATTGGTGTCGAAACCAACAGAGATCTCAAGAATATCTTCATTTCTGGTATGCAAACCATCAAGCTTTCGCATGAAGACCTCCGCTTTGGCACTAATTATATTTTAGTTGAATTGGCCGCAGGCAATTACCTTATCGATAGTGTTGCGCTGAATCGTTACCAAAAACTAAGGCTGGCAGATGAAGAGAACTGGCGCTTTGAAATTAAACAGGACACCGTTAGTTATATCGGGCATCTTGAATTGCAGTCAAGAGGCTTTTTTAGTTTGGTTTCCCGAGTAGAGTTAGTCAATCGCTCCACAGAAGCCATTGAATTTATGGAAAGTGATTTCCCGACTATTTTATCTGCACGAAAAATGCATTTTGGCGGCCCGAGCGACGATCATTTCTTTGATTATTTGAATGCAGAGGTCGTCGCTAATGAAAACTAAATACGCGTTGCTTTTCCTTCTGTTAGCATCTTTTTCGGTCGTGTCGTCAGAGCTTATTGAAAGCAAGACATTATTTGCTAATGCAAGCCAAGAATTAGGGCAATTATCGCCTGACGGCAAATATTTCTCGTATATTCGTCGCGAAGAGAGAAAAACAAATATTGAGTTTATGGATCTAGATGAGTACACCGTTTCGCCTGTTTTGAGGCTTGACGAATCGATTCGTTTGCTCAGCTACACTTGGCTGAATAAAGATACGATTTACTTTAAGACAGGCAGTTACTCAAAGATTGTTGAATATATTCTTTCTTTCAAAAAAAGTGATACCACAAAAGGTCTTTTCGAGATTAGCTACTCCGAGCTTAACGACGGCTATTTGGTGGACAGTTTAGATGATTCTCCAAATCATGTGATGTTTGCCAGAAGATTGACTTATCGTGGTGATGTTAAGTTGAGTCTTCACCGAATTAGCATTGATAACTTGCGTAACGGAAATTTCACATCATCATCTTTAGTTGACGAGGGTAAAGATGAGCTACGACAGTATTTCTACGATTATGCTAGTGCGCGCATTATTGCGGTGTTTTATGAGGATAGCGGTGACGAACCAACTATTCGATTGAGTTATCGTCATGTCGATAGCAAGCAATGGAATTTGATGTTGACCTACTCGGATGAAGACTATCAGATGTCTCCCGTCGCTTTTATTGATGATGAAAACTTAGCTGTTTTGACTAATAAAGAAACCGACAAAGTAGCCTTGCATAGTTTCAATATCAAAACTCAAACTCTGGGTGCAGTTCTATTCGCCCATGAAACTTATGATTTGACTAACGCTTGGTTAAACGAGTCAGGTGAACTTCTCGCTGTTGAATTTTATCAGGCGGGATTACCCCAGCGAGAATGGTTAGCACCTACCGGTAATCAAGTGGAAGCGCGTTTAAAGGCATCTTTTGATACCGGTGTACCGATTATCACTAGTGCAAATGCCGCAACACAACGCATGCTTATCTATGTTTCGGGCAGCGATAATCCCGGCGAATACTTTCTTTACAACGCTAAGCAAAACAACATGACGAAACTGATATCGAAGTTTCCCGACTTAGAAGGTGTCAGTTTAGCTACTACGAAGTCATTCAAGATAAAGGTTGAAGACGACCTCGATATTGAGGCTTATTTAACGGAGCCCGTCGGTATTGATCACAGAGTGTTACTTGTTATGCCCCACGGAGGTCCTATCGGTGTGCGTGACGATAGCTCATTCAGTCGGGAAGTACAGTTCTTAACGAACCGAGGGTTCAGCGTTTTAAGAGTGAACTTTAGAGGGTCTTCTGGTTATGGTAAAGCTTTTCAAGAAACCGGTGTTGGGCAATTTGGTCAGTTGATAGAAAAAGACATAATGGCTGCTGTAACAAAGGTGCTTGATAAACAAAGTTATAAAAACATTTGCGCTATTGGTGCCAGCTACGGTGCTTATTCTTCTGTGACATTGGCTACTAAACATCCAGAAATCTATGACTGTATCGTTGCCTCGTTTGGCGTTTATGATTTGCCATTATTATTCAACTATAGTAATTACCGTTCAGGTGAGGAGTTTGCTAAAAAAGTAGCTAAAGTAGTAGGTGAAAATGACCTTGAAAAAATGGAATTATCGCCCGTATATAATGTGGATGATATTAACGTTCCAATCTTACTAATTGCGGGTGAAAAAGATAGCGTGGCAGGCTTTGAACAATCTAATCGGATGCGCTACTTACTCGAAAAGAAGAACAAAGTTGTCGAATATCTTTTCTATAAAAATACAGGCCATGGTCATCGCTACTGGGATGGCGACCAACACGAGTACGCCTATACGGTGGACTTTTTGTACCGCCACTTGTCTATTCCTTATCCTGATGCAGGCACAGCGTCGGTGCAAAGCAGTAAAGCCATTGGCTATGATTTAGCTAAGATTGCCACTTATTTCAATAGCGATGAGGTCATTAAAGAGGAAAAGGATAAGGCGTCAAATTACTTTGAAATGGCGCGCGGCTACAATTCTGGATTAGCAAACTACAAACTGGCGGGATTCTATTTGACCGGCACTGATGTTGAAATTAATCAAGAAAAGGCATTGAATTTATATCAGCAAGCAGCTGAGCAGGGAAGCGAAGATGCGGCGATGATGTTAAGTCGAATTTACTCTGAAGGGATATACACCGCTAAAAACGACACTAAAGCATTGGCCTACGCTAAACAGGCGATTGAGATAAATAATACCTTTTTCGGTCGTGTCTTGGTCACAAGGTTGTATTGCATCGCAGACAAACCTTTGCGCGATTTCGACAAATGTCATCAAGGCTTTGAAGACCTGAAAAAAGAGTCAACGCAAAACTATCAACAAGTTTATCTTAATCAAAATATCGCCCAATCTGCTATTTTCGGACGCTATAGTGATGAAGAAAAATTACAGATGTCGTCATTTATTGCTGAATTCTACGAACTTAACGCGGCTAAATTTGAAGTGGATGTTGATAGCATTGGTATGTTCAATTTTGAACGAGGTGCAGACTATAGCTCTCGTCGCGGTTATGAAGAATATGAAGGCTTTACAATTGACAGCTATAAAGCAAAGTACCCAGATAGAGAGGTTTTGATAGGTATTGAATACCAGCCCGATACAGAAGGGTTTTATGGTGCTAATGATAAAACCATGTCCATTATTGTATGGCGAACATTCGATGCAAACAACAATACTCTGACGGTTTCATTTACTATTCAAAAAGGGGATCCCACCAATACTTGGCGAAGTCTATTTCAAATTGAAGACCTTGATAGCGGTGGTTATGTGACAATGTCCATTTATGATGGCACCGGCGCACTCCGTCTTGAGCGCAAGTTTATTTAAAAGCGCCGATTTTAAGCGAACAAGTCATCCTCTAAAATGAAGATGACGCTTTTTTTGTATGAACTGAGTATTATATAATTGCCGCAAGTTCCGCACCTTGTCGAATCGCTCTTTTTGCATCAAGTTCTGCAGCAACGTCAGCGCCGCCTATAATATGCAACTGCATACCTGCTTCTAACAAGCTTGCCTGCAGCTCTCTTAGTGGCTCTTGCCCTGCGCAAACAATAATGTTGTCTACATCCAAGATTTTGCTTTTATCGCCAATTTTGATGTGCAGGCCTTCGTCATCTATTTTTTCATAGCTAACCCCATTCATCATTTGCACTTTATGGTTTATCAGTGATTTACGATGCACCCAACCGGTAGTTTTGCCCAAGCCTTTACCTACCTTTGTGGTTTTTCTTTGCAACAAATACACTTCTCTTGGCGGTTTATGTAATTCTTTTTCCATCAGTGCGCCGGCTGCTTCATATGTTTTATCAACCCCCCAGTGCGCGAGCCATTTATCGAGGTGCGTGGTGAGCTCTTCCTGCTCAACCAAGTATTCAGAAACATCGAAACCAATGCCACCCGCCCCAATCACGGCCACTTTAGCGCCAACAGGTTTATGATCACGCAGCACGTCTATATAACTCAATACTTTCGGATGGTCGCTGCCAGAAATAGTCAGCCTACGCGGCTTTATCCCTGTGGCCATGACAACCTCCTTGAAACCCTGCTGTTGAAGCATGCTAGCGTCTACTCGCGTATTTAAGTGCAGCTTAACGCCAGTGACTTCAATGCGTCTGCTGTAGAAGCGCAGGGTTTCGTAAAACTCTTCTTTGCCAGGTACTTGTTTTGCGTAGTTAAATTGACCGCCAATCTCATTTGATTGTTCAAACAAATGCACTTCATGCCCTCGCGCAGCGGCGTAAGTTGAAAAGGCTAAGCCCGCTGGGCCGGCGCCCACGACCGCAAGTTTTTTCGGCGCAGCGACCGATTTAAAAATTAGTTCAGTTTCATAGCAAGCTTGTGGATTAACCAAGCAGCTCGCGCGCTTTTGCTCAAAGGCATGATCAAGGCAGGCTTGGTTACACGCAATGCAGGTATTTATTTGGTCTGACTCATTGCGCATTGCTTTGCCGACAAAGTCGGGGTCGGCCAAAAATGGACGTGCCATAGAGACCATATCAGCATGCCCTTGTGCTAATACCGATTCAGCAATTTCCGGCGTGTTGATGCGGTTAGTGGTAATCAGCGGAAGCTTTATCTCTGCTTTCATTCGCTGCGTTATCCAAGTAAATGCAGCACGGGGAACCGATGTGGTGATGGTTGGCACTCTTGCCTCATGCCAACCAATGCCTGTATTAATGAGAGTTGCACCGGCTTTTTCTATTTCTTTGGCAAGATAGACCACTTCTTCCCATTGCGCTCCGCCTTCTACTAAATCTAGCATCGACAAGCGATAGATAATGATAAAGTCACTACCTACTTTTTGACGAGTTTGCTTTACAATCTCAATAGCTAGTCGGGCTCTATTTTCTAAGCTGCCGCCCCATTCATCGTCACGTTGATTAGTGCGTTCGCAAAAAAACTGATTAATTAAATAACCTTCTGAACCCATGATCTCAACGCCGTCATAACCAGCACTCTTTGCGTAGTTTGCACATTCGACATAATCTTTGATGGTGCTGAGTACGCCTCTTGACGACAGTGCTCTTGGTTTAAAAGGGGTGATAGGGGATTTAACGCCCGATGCTGAAACCGCCAGTGGATGATATCCATAGCGACCCGAATGTAAAATTTGCATACAAATTTTACCGCCTTCTTTGTGCACAGCTTCAGTAATAACACGATGTTTTTTGGCGTGTCTTGAACTGCTCATGCGGCCAGCGAAGGGGGCCACCCAACCGGCAATGTTTGGCGCAATACCACCGGTTACTATTAATGCGACACCGCCTTTTGCGCGCTCAGCATAAAATGCCGCAAGTTTCTCAAAGCCTCCTTTTTCTTCCTCCAAACCTAGGTGCATTGAGCCCATTAATGTTCGATTTTTCAAGGTGGTAAAGCCCAAATCTAAAGGCTCAAGTAAATGTGGATATGGAGAGTTGGAAGTCATGTGCTTCATTGCCTTATTTTTGTTGCATCGCGCTTTATCGTATGTGTTTAGTTAACAAAAATATAGAGTACCCTTTAGAATATTGATGTTTTTTTGAGTTCGTTCCTATCGCTATAGCTCAACCGCTTAAATTTTGCTCTAGACTTTAGTAGCACATCCGATATAAGTTGAAGGTATGCAAAATGACAAAGTTCAAAGAACTAAAGGTCCAAATATGACAATTCAACTGAAGTTTTTTTACGCAGTCGCGACTATTGTAGCTTTTTTTGCGGTTGCTTTAGCGGTCATTAGCGGTTTTCAAAGCGCTTCACAAACGCAGAAAATGATTGATTCAGACATTTTGAAACAACAAAAACATATCATTGATGTGTTAGATACCACTGACTCAATCATGGCTGAGAGGGTGCAAAATAGTATGCGCCTGCTCAAAAAGATGGGTGCCGAATTAGGACCCGCTAGAATTAATGGCACCGTATCCGTTAACGGTGTTTCAGCTAATAATATTTACCTAGGTTCTTCTGGACAAGGAAACGACTTTGCACTTGTTGACGGCCTGACTGAAATTATGAACGGTACAGCGACAATTTTTAGCAAAACCGGCCAAGATTACATTCGAATAGCAACTAACGTGATCAAAAATGATAAGAGAGCTATTGGGACTAAGCTAAGCCCTACGGGAAAGGCTATTGTTAATATTAACAACGGGAGGCCCTATTTCGGTGAAGTTGATATTCTAGGAAATCCATTTTTAACAGGTTATGCACCGATGTTTGATAGTAATGGCGAGACTATTGGAATTTGGTATGTAGGTTATTCGGCGGATTTGCGCTCTATTCAAGATACGATCGCAAATAGTCGCTTGTTGGAGGAAGGTTTCATTGCCTTGCTCGATGCTAAAGGAAATATTCGCGCCAACTCGTCAAATTTATCTAAGACTGAAGTAGAGAGTGCGTTGAGCAATGCAGACGATTGGCAGCTAACGACAGTGAGCTACGACAAATGGGGATACAATATTGTGTTGGCTGCAAGTAACGCTGAAGTTTCAAGTACAGTTTGGACAAGCGTCATAGGTGCTGCAGTGAAACAGTTAGTAGCGGGATTTGTAATTTTAGCGACTATTTTCTTTTTGCTTAATAAAATCGTCGGGCAGCGAATTCAAAGCTATATTGACACCATTAATGAAGTTGCGTCTGGACGAAGTGATCTTAGTGTGCGCTTTGACGAAAGCAATACCGATGAATTTGGTCGTATGGCAAAAGGCTTAAATAGGCTATTCAGCAAAGTCGAAAATACGATAACAGATGTAAAATCCACTTCTGGTAAGCTCATCGACAAAGCGCTTGCGTTGAATGAGCTTGCTACTAACGCACAAACTTCCGTGCTAAAACTCAGCGAAGAAGTGTCTTCTATGACACGTTCAGCCAGTATTTTGGAAGAAAAAGCAACGGCTGTTGAACAAAATACCGCGAAGGCTGATGAAGCAGCAACAACAGCAGATAGAGACACAAATTTAAGCGTCGAAACCTTGAATAAGACGATCATTGATATCAAGGGGCAAGCGGACAATACGCAAAATTCAGTACTAGTCATTGAGGAGTTAGCGCGTTCGAGTGAAGAAATTAGTGGCGTGATGGAAGTTATCAGAAATATTGCGGAACAAACGAACTTGCTGGCCTTAAATGCAGCTATTGAGGCCGCAAGAGCGGGCGAGCAAGGGAGAGGATTCGCTGTTGTTGCTGATGAAGTAAGATCACTAGCGAGCAGAACGCAAAAATCTACTGAAGAAATTAGAACCATGATTGAAAGGCTGCAGGCTGGCAGCAAAGAAGCGTCGACAGCCATGGCCACCAATAAAGCATCCGCGCTTGAAACGGTTGACTCTACCTCTAAAACGGGGATTGTTCTGCAGCAGGCTCTAGCCGCAGTGGATCAAATTAAAACCTTAAATAGTGCGACGGCGATAATGGCAAGTCAGCAAAAAGATGTGTCGATGGATATAAAGTTAGGTATTGAAAACGTGAATCGGATTACCGAAGGAAATACAGCGAGCGCTACTGACATGAAGAAGATGAGCGATGAGCTATCCGCGCTAGTAAGTACCATGAAAGATAAATTGAACAGCTATAAAACCACCTAAAATAGCAAATAAAGGGGTCAGGGTGAATTAAATCAAGAGACCGAAACCAGGGAGGCAGATTACAGAAACCAAGGGGTCAGATTACATGAAAAACATGACTGTTTTTCATGTAATCTGACCCCTTGGTTTCTGTAATCTGCCCCCCTGGTTTCCTTGATTTAATTCACCCTGACCCCTTTATTTTTCTAGATGAATGCTAGGAGTTCTTCAAGTTGTTGAATTTCCACATTGGGAAGTACTTTAACGGGTTCATTTTTTATTTTCATTGGTCGGTCGCAAGCGTGCCAAGCGCTTGAAAATCCTGCGTTAACAGCACCCCATACGTCTTTTTCTAAGTTATCTCCTACATGCAAAATGCTGCTTCGCGCAATCTTTAGGTAATTTGCGGCTTCATCGAACATATGCGGGTGTGGTTTCATGGGGCGCTGGCGGCTGGCTTTTAAAACTTGTAGAAAATAGCCATCAAGCCCAATTTGTTGGGTGTTTACATTGCCGTTGGTAATCGCAATTAACGGAATGTGTTGGGATAATTCTGCGAGTAATTTGCATTCGGCCTCACCTACTCTAAAATTGCTGCGCTCGAAGTAAAACCAGTCGAAACAAACTTTCACCGCGTCAGTTAATTTTGCGCCACTGTAACCAGACTCCTGAAGTCCTTTTGTTAAGATTATCCGTCGCAAATCACCCATGTCTGAAAACAGTTCAGGATCGTCACGCAATGCTTGGCGTTTGTATTGTTGCCAATCATCTTTCCCAAGGTGAGATGCATTTGGATATTCCTCGGCAATAAAATTCAACAAACCTTTTTCTGCTTCAACAATCAACGGCCAGTTATCGTAAAGAGTATCGTCTAAATCGAAGGTCATGGCCTGAATTTTAGGAGTCGGTTTGTAAATAATCACTTCTTCTTCGCCCTTGGATGTGCTTTATCATAAATTTGAGAAAGGTGCTGAAAGTTAAGGTGTGTATAAACTTGTGTCGTCGACAGGTTCGCGTGCCCTAGCAACTCCTGAACACCTCGCAAATCGTTACTAGATTCTAATACGTGTGTGGCAAAGGAATGGCGCAGTGTGTGTGGGCTTATTTGCTGATACAAGGTTTGTTGCTTGGCCCAATAGTCAAGCCTGTTTTGAACTTGGCGATTCGAAATTCGGGTTTTGCGCTTGGATAAAAACAGCGCTTTTTCGTCGCTAGATGGCAACAATTTATCGCGCTCGCTGAGCCATAACTTAAGCGCTACCTTTGCTTGGCGTCCAAGCGGTAAACGTCGTTCTTTATTGCCTTTACCAATCACTCTGACTTCGTTACCGGCTAAAATATCGTTCAATTCAAGTCCTGTTAACTCTGATAAACGCATGCCGCAGCCATACAGCAATTCAAACATCGCTTTATCTCTAATTCCCAAAAACTCGCTCGTATCAAAATTGAGTAAACTGCCCATTTCATCCACGTTCAATTGCTTGGGTAATGGCTTCGATTGTTTCAAGGACTGAATAGAAGCAACAGGGTTATTGCTTAAGTATTCCTTCGTCACCATAAATTCACAGAAATTACGCAAAACAGTGAGCCGCAAATTAATGGTACGCGTTGATAACTTAGCTTTACTGCAGTGCATCAGCATCATCTTGATGTGATCGGCAGTAAGCTCGGTCCAATTGTTTATATTAAGGTGATTCAATGCACTGAGTATTTGGCGCTGATAGTTTTTACAGGTATGTTCAGAAAGCTGGCGTTCTACACGAATGTGATGAATAAAGTCGATAACCCAAGAATTGAGTTGAGGGGGTATTTGCTCTTCAATAGCTAGGGTATTTATCAAAATTGGCTAACATTAACGAATGTTTTATTAACAGTTGAAATGCATGCAAGTCTGTCACTTACAGCCGGCTTGTTAATAATGAAGTAAGTCAGGCATTGAGACATTGAGGAACTCCTGAAGCTGCTTTATTAGCAACGTATCCATATCAGGTGTGAAATGTATTGGATCGGCGCTACCGATTGCTAAAATGCCGAGGTCGCGCTTATCGCCCAGTAGAACAAGAGCCACTGATTCTGCAATAGAGTCTCCGAACAAGAGCTGCTTTTCATGTTGACTCAAACGGCCAAAAAAGAAGTCACTGTCTTTAAAGCGCTTTTCCATAAACAAACGTTGCTGAATTTCAGGTAAGGCAAAAAGCCCCTTGAACGGCTTAATTGCAGCGGCTGACATATCGAGCTCATCCTGCAGCGTTTCTTCAATCGTGTATTGCATTTCTGCAAATTCAGTACAGCGCAGTAGGCGAAGATTTAAGTCGGCATATACACGATAAATTTCTTCGTTTTGCTTAGCAATAGAAATGAGTTGGCTGAGTTTAAAACTGAGTTGGCGAACTTTCTTGCGAAGCTGAGTACTCTGCAGCTCTACAAGAGAAACGGTGCCTTTTTGCTTATGCGGTATTTGCACTTTTTCAGCAACGTCAGGGTTTTTAACAAAAAAGTCTTTGTTATTAAGAATGTACTCGCGTACTTCTGCTTCCGTGATCGCTTCTGAGGCAAAATCTTGCGCTAGCGCTTGCGCAGTATTTCCTTTAACACCTGATTTATTCATAGCGTTACTTGTCCGTCATAAATGTGTTCTGCGGGGCCCGTCATTTTTAATAGACTGTCTTCCCCTTGCCATTTTATAATTAGTTTACCACCAGGAAGCGTGACATTCACTTCTTTATCTAGTTTGTCTTGCATAATACCAATCGCAACTGCTGCACAAGCCCCACTACCACAGGCTAGCGTCTCGCCACTACCGCGTTCAAAAACACGTAACTTTATCTCGCTGCGACTTATTATTTGCATAAAACCGACATTCACGCCCTCTGGGAAGCGTTCATTGTTGCCAATTATTTTACCAATACCAACCACATCGTGATTGTCTACGTCATCAACTTCGAGAACACAATGTGGGTTGCCCATGGAGACGACTCCACAGAAAAAAGTGTGTTCATTGTCGCGGATAATATAGAAGTTTTCTTGTTTATTCGCTTTGAATGGAACGCGCTCTGGGGTAAAAACGGGGCGACCCATATTAACCGTAACATTGCCGTCTTTTTCGAGATACAGCACCATGCGACCCGCTTTAGTGCTGACGATTATTTTGTTGCGGTTTATTAAGCCTTTTTGTTTAACAAATTTAGCAAAACAGCGAGCGCCGTTACCACACTGAGAAACCTCAGTACCGTCGGCGTTGTAAATTCGGTAATGAAAATCTTGGTCTGGATCGTAGGGGGGCTCTACAATCAGCATCTGATCGAAGCCGATGCCAAAATGGCGGTCAGCAAGCTGCTGGATCTTCTCTTTTGAGAAAAACACATTTTGAGTAACGTTATCGATAACAACAAAGTCGTTGCCGAGCCCGTGCATTTTAGAAAAATTTAACAGCATTTGCGTCTTATAATTATTATTATTTTAATAGGGAAACAACCCTAGTTTACGTAATTTTATGCTCGCCTTTCCAGAGATCTTTTAACTTTTCTCGCTCGCGAACCACAATTGTTTTTGTTTGGTCAACCATAATTTCAGGAGGTCTACAACGGCTATTATAGTTACTTGCCATTACAAAGCCATAAGCACCTGCGCTTCGAACTGCAAGATAATCTCCGGGCACGATTGCCAAGTCACGGTCTTTACCTAAAAAGTCACCCGTTTCACAAACAGGACCGACAACATCATACTTTTGAACGGCAATATCTAGTCGTGGTTGAACCGGAATGATAGCCTGCCATGCACTATACAATGCAGGGCGTATTAAATCATTCATCGCCGCATCGACGATCGCGAAGTTTTTCTCTTCACCTTGTTTTAAAAATTCAACTTCGGTAACTAAGATGCCTGCATTGGCAGCAATCGCTCTGCCGGGTTCTAGAATAAGTTTAAGATGCTCGCGGCCGTACATTTTCTCTGCCATAGCCGCTGCATACTCATTCGGATGAGGAGGCGTCTCGTCGTTATAAGGCACGCCTAAACCGCCGCCAACATCGAGATGTGATATGTGAATGTCATGCTCAGCCAGTTCGTCTATTAATATTAACAAACGCTCTAATGCATCAACGAAGGGCGTGATATCCGTTAACTGAGAACCAATGTGGCAGTCCATTCCTTTAACTTCTAAATGCGGCATTGCAGCAGCGCGTTTGTAAACACGCAGCGCATCATCGCGAGCAATACCGAATTTATTCGCTTTCAAGCCGGTAGAAATATAAGGGTGCGTTTTTGCGTCAACATCAGGATTAATGCGAATTGAAATAGGAGCCTTCACATTCATTTCGCCCGCTACACGATTAATGCGGTCCAGTTCAGCGTCGGACTCAACATTAAAACACATGATGTTTTGTTCAAGTGCAAAACGAATTTCATCCGATGTTTTACCGACACCAGAAAAAACCACCTTTGTAGGATCGCCGCCAGCTTCAATAACACGACAAAGCTCACCTTTACTCACGATGTCAAAGCCTGAACCCAACTTAGCCAGAACCGACAATACACCTAAATTAGAGTTCGCTTTTACGGCGTAGCAAATTAGATGATCGTGCTTAGCAACAGCGTTATTGAATGCATGCCAGTGCCGTTCAATAGTGGCTCTCGAATAAATATATACAGGAGTACCATGTGCCTTAGCAATATCGGCGACGGCAACGTCTTCGGCAAAAAGTTGAGCATGTTTATAGGTAAAGAAATCCATGCTTATTGACCTTCTTGACTGTTTAATTCACTCAGGGGCTCGCTTTCTGTCGTAGGCGTTTTTTCATTACTCGGCGCTTGCTTAGGAAGGTACAACGGACCACGTTGACCGCAGGCACATAAAAATAGGGCTAGCGCTATGCAAAGCGCTAATTTTGACATTCGATTCATGGACATAAAATAACTTGCTTAATATGCGCTTAACATTGCACTGCAATGGCCTAAAATGCAAACTCTTTCTAGGTCTAGCGCTAAATATTTATGTGACTTGCAACGTGGAGTTTTTCACCTACTTCGTCTGGAAATTCAACTTGTTGCCAGAGTTGTTGACATATCGTTGCGGTGTCGGATAAGTCGCCGGCAATGATCCAGTCAATAAAGCCGTTTAGATCATAAGGAAAGCTAATTTTTGTGGAAGAATGCTTGTTTAACCATTCTTCAATATCGTCTGTATTTAAGCTGAATAAGGTGTCTGCAATACCTAATTGACGCAACATAAAAGCATTTGAAAATTGTTCGAACTGCCCCGTCAAAGGTTTCATCAGAAGCGCTTTTCCTAAACTCAAACATTCTGTAGCCAACTCAAATCCGCCATTCGCAATCACTTGATTACACGACGACAGTGCTTGATGAAACCCCATTTTGGATGGCGGAAACCAGTGAATGTTTTTTTCTACACAAGCAAATTGAACATCAGGGTGATAACAGTAAAAGCGATTTTCACTGAGAGTCTGCAATACTTGTTGAATGTGTGCCGTGTCTTCAAACGGCAGATAAACAAGTGTGAAATCTATTTTCTGTGGTATTCCCGTTTGGTCAATAGCCTCTTTTGAGGAAGCATTCGTGGCCGACGAAGAAAGTGGAGGCGGAACGAAAGGCGGAATAATCGCCTGATTGTAGTGGTACCAATGCACACCGATAGAATGCTGTGTGGGTGCAAAATATCGCGTCACCCACTTATCAACAATGCTTCGGCCTTCGGTTGGCACTGCATAAGTGAATGCGGCTTGATGACTAATAGAGAGTGAGGGCACATTTTGACTTTTTGCTGCCCATGCCGATATAGGCTCAAAATCATTCAACACCAGATCGTAAGGACTCAGGTCTAGCTTTCGAACATCCCGCATAAATTCAATTAAGCTAATATTTTTGACTGTTTTGAAACGGTGCAGCGAACCATTTTCAGTAACAAAGGATAGCCCGCGTTTGGTCTGATAGTTAGCAAACGCCTCCATGTCGAAATACGCATTGGCATTTCGACCTGAAAAAAAGTAGTCAACCTGCACATCTGTGCGCTGCGCAAAAGCTTCAGCCATTAGCCTCGCTCGCGCAATGTGCCCATTTCCTGTCCCCTGCACACCATATAGAATTTTCATACTGTAGTCTCAAGCTAAAATGAACATACTAATGCTGGCAATACTGATACCCAGTATCGCCCCAATCACAACGTCCGAGGGAAAGTGCACGCCTAAAAGAATTCGTGAAAGTCCAACTAAACTCGCCCAAGCAAACGCCAAGACGCTGAACATAGGGTAAAAACTACTGATTATCGTCGCCATCAAAAAGGCGGCCGCAGTATGACCAGAGGGTAAACTAAACTTATCTGAGGGCGTAATGTGAGCAGTGAAATTGATTAGGCTAGCGCTGGGGCGTTTGCGTTTAAAATATTTTTTTAAAATTAAATAAATGGGCACTTCAAGTCCGTAAGCCATAAGAGCAGTGTAAAAGAAGAGGGCGCCGTGGCTGTTGTCTAAGCAGAATAATAATGCACCCAGAAAAATGTAAAGGTGACCATCTCCAGTCCTTGAAATCACCCGAATACTTTTCAGTATGGTCAAGCTGCCAGACGCTGAATACTGGTTAAACCAATAAAAAAGAGCTGTATCTAACTTTGCAATACGCTTAAATGTCATGCTTTTCTCAGGTTAGCCAAACACAGGAGAAAAGATACGTATTCAATGTGAATAAACCGTGACAGTAAGAAGAAACCTATGTGACAACGCTCGTTGCACTGATATTGTGGTTTCATCTGTAGTTAGAAGTGCTAGTATAAGATTAGACGTTTATAAGGCATGCCTAAGCAAACGATTTATCAACGATAGTTTAAGGAATATCATGGAATACAATACTTCTGAATTATGTGATTTATTCGCTGATAGTGTCGATGTACTCGACCCTATTTTTACTAGTTTTGGTGGCCGCTATTCGTATGGTGGAGAAGTGACCACCATCAAGTGTTTTGAAGATAAAGGCTTAGTCGATAGAGTGTTGGCAACACGAGGCGATGGCAAAATACTGCTGATAGACGGCGGTGGTTCAACTAGGCGTGCCTTAATCGATGCGTATAATGCACAAATGGCCGCTGAAAATGGTTGGGAAGGTATTCTTTGCTACGGTAGCGTTCGTGAAATTGACATTCTTGAAGACTGCGAAATAGGGATCCATGCCTTAAGCGTTATTCCCGTGAATTCAGAAAGCCGAGAAGTGGGCGACATTGATATTGCTGTTAACTTTGCTGGCGTGACCTTCCTACCTGAGGATCATCTTTACGCTGACGGTACCGGCATCATTCTCTCGCCAGAGGCCTTAGATATTGATTAATTTTTTGTACTTTTAAAATATTAATTCAATAACGCTCACATCAAAATAAAGGGAGCAAGCCATTAACAGCTTGCTCCCTTTTTGTTTCTATTAATTTAAGCTTGTTACTTGAATAAATTATTCAGATAGGAAGCGATACGCACACCACCTTCTTGCAATCTTTCGGTTGCAATGGGGATGTGCTGGTACAAATAATCCCAGCTTATATTATCTTTTTCAGGATAAATGACGTCGCGAATTTTAGCGCTTTCAGCAATGTAGACGAGTGGGTCGCTTGTGTTCCATTCAGCCGCTTGTTCTGGTGTTATTTTTTGACTTAACCATTCTGTCCATTCAGTGTAGGACAGTTGGCGTCTATCAATTAAGCCTGAATCCCAAACACGGTGAAGATTTGAGTCCTCCCAGAAAAATTTAACCTTTCTATCATTACCACCCTTGTCTGTGCCATTGCCTGCGTGCAGTGGCTGGTGTAAATCGCCAATGATATGCACAATGAAGCGCAAAGCACGCTGGCGCTCTGCTAGCGGCGCTGTTTTATCTTTCACAATGTTAGAGAACTTTGTCAAAGCAGTGTAAGCATCACCTTGTTCAGGTGCGCCCACTTCGTGGTAATGCTTGCCTGCCGGCACGGTCACATAGTGGTATGCACCCGCTTCTTTCTGCCAGAAATCGTCAGGATTCGAACGATTTTCATCTGCGTAAGTTGATGCCTCAGCAAGACTCTCATTAGGCAGCAACATTTCAATTGCTGCTTTCGCCTCAACTGTTAAATATTGCTCCGCTATTGCGCCTGTGATGCGATGGCCTGTTTGTCCCCAAGCATGTACTTGTTGAACTGAGCTAGCTGCAAGAAGGGCAGAAGCAATCAATAGTTTTTTCATAGTTTGTCTCTTGTTATGATTTAAAAAAAAGTTACCACTTGTGCTAGTCAGTTTAATGATTTTTAAGTGCATGGTGCTCCAACAAATCGCTAGCGACTACCGTTTGTTAAATGTTAATCCGTAAACTTTGTGGCTAATGCAGCTAACAAACCTTGATGAATCGCGTTGAAACCACCGTTACTCATCACTAAAATTTGATCGCCTGGCTCGGCCAATTCCACAACGGCATCTATAATCCGATCCGTGTCTTGGAATAAATGTACGGGGGCGATACTATTTTCGACCAAAGCTTGCATTGACCACTCGACGTTAGAAGGGTCAAACAAAAATACCTCGCTTGCTTGTTGCCAAGAATTTGCCAGAGTGTCTTTATGTACTCCCATTTTCATTGTATTTGAACGCGGTTCAAGCACAGCAATGATTCTAGCATCACCCACTTTGTGCCTCAGCCCCGCTATTGTGGTTTGAATTGCAGTTGGATGATGCGCAAAGTCGTCGTAAACCGTGACCCCTGCAACTTCTCCTTTCACTTCCATGCGCCGCTTCACATTTTTGAAACGGGACAGTGCATTAATGGCGTCAGCCGTTTGCACACCTGCATGATGTGCAGCCGCAATTGCCATAACCGCATTGCTGACATTATGGTCACCAATAAGGTCCCACGTTACGCAGCCAACCAGCTTACTATTGTGCCATACATTAAATTGACTACCGTCGGCATTAATCAGTTCAGCGCACCAATCACTGGCATCTGAGTCGCCTACTTTTTGGGTTTCACTCCAACAGCCTTTATGCAACACATCGTCTAAATTAGCGTCATCAGCAGGCGATATAATCAGGCCATTGGCGGGTACGCAGCGCACTAGGTGATGAAATTGCTTTTTAATGGCGTCGAGGTTTTCAAAAATATCTGCATGATCAAATTCAAGATTATTCATAACCAGCGTTTTAGGGCGGTAATGTACAAATTTAGAACGTTTATCGAAAAATGCTGAGTCGTATTCGTCTGCTTCAATAACGAAGAACGGAGAAACACCAATGCGAGCAGAAATACCAAAATTCTCCGGTACACCGCCAATCAAGAACCCTGGATTAAGGCCGACATCTTCGAGTATCCAAGCGATCATACTGGATGTTGTGGTTTTACCATGCGTGCCTGAGGCGGCAATCACCCAGCGATCGTTAAGCAAATTATCTAACAGCCACTGCGGACCGCTAGTATAGGGTAGATTGCGATTGAGTACGTATTCTACCGCCGGATTTCCGCGCGCCATGGCATTACCAATAATGACCATGTCGGGACAAGGAGAAAACTGCTGAGTATCAAAGCCCGCAGTCAACTCAATGCCGAGTTGCTCTAGTTGTGTGCTCATTGGCGGGTAAACGTTAGTGTCTGAACCCGTTACTGTGTGCCCAAGTGACTTTGCAATAGCAGCAATGCCGCCCATGAAACTACCGCAAATGCCCAAAATATGTACGTGCATGTTTTTATTAATTTGTCTTTTCGTTGTGTTGCTAACTGTATCAAAACATCGGGAGATGAGGAGCTGTTTTTTTCGATTTATTTTCATTTCCGCTTTTCGAGAACAAGCGCCAATGCGCTTTGCTGCATACGTATGCAACAACAAGGTCGCAATTTGAACACTTCCCAGTTACAATTGTCACCCAAGCTATACAAGGATGAGCATTCTGCATAAAATCGTCAGTGCAATATGCAAGTCTCAATCGTTTTGATCTCACATCTAAGGAACACTTGGTACCATGAAACGCTTAAACTCACAGCTTCAACAGGATGGCGCTCCGCTCGAACTTATTCTTTTAATACGTACTATTTTAGCCGGTTGCAAAGAAATTTCATTCCGCGTTAGTCAAGGTGCATTAGCCGGCGTGCTTGGCTCGACCTTATCTGAAAACGTGCAGGGCGAAACGCAGAAGAAGTTAGATGTTATTTCTAATCAAATACTAAAAGATACGCTGCGTGAATCAGGTTACGTTAAGGCGATATCTTCTGAAGAAGAGGATACTGTTGTACCTTGTAACCCAGATGGCAATTATTTAGTGAGCTTTGATCCACTAGACGGTTCATCAAACACTGAAATTAATAGTTTAATCGGCACCATATTTTCAATTACGCATGCTCCACAGTGGATGAAGCCAGATGATCCTTCTGCATTCCTGCAGCCAGGAACGCAAATGGTTGCCGCGGGTTATGTATTGTATGGTCCATCGACCATGTTAGCGATGACGACAGGTCGCGGCACACATCTGTATACCTTAGACAAAACCCATGGTGGTTTTTTGGTCACTGATTCGAATATCCAAGTACCTGAAGATACTGCAGAATTTGCAATAAATGCATCTAATCAACGTCATTGGGAAGAGCCAATTCAGCAATATGTGAAAGATCTTATCGCTGGCTCTGAAGGTCCAAGAGAAAAAGACTACAACATGCGCTGGGTAGCGGCAATGGTAGGTGATATTCATCGCGTGCTTTGTCGTGGTGGCATTTTTGCGTACCCATTCGACAAACGTAACCCTAAAATGCCAGGTAAATTGCGCTTACTTTATGAAGCAAACCCAATGGCTTTTTTGATGGAACAAGCCGGTGGTTTAGCCGACACAGGGCAGGGCCGTATAATGGAAGTTATGCCGGAAGAAATTCATCAGCGTGTACCTACGCTGTTAGGTTCTAAAAACGAAGTGTTGGCGTGTTTGAGCTACTACAAGTAGGCAAAACGCCGTTATTAATTAATATCAACCGCAACTGACTAGCCACTATTGCGCCATTAGACCAAACTCTTAGGCGCTTTATGTGGATACTCTGCTGAGATTTTCTTATAATCGCGGCAATTATATTATTGATAGGAAATATCCATGAGCTTAAACGATGTCCCAGTAGGCAAAAATGCACCTGATGAAGTGAACGTGATCATCGAAATTCCAGCATATTCTACACCCGTTAAGTACGAAGTAGATAAAGACACAGGCGCGCTTTTTGTTGACCGTTTTATGGCAACTTGCATGCAATATCCAGCGAACTACGGCTACGTAAACCTTACCCTGTCTGATGATGGCGATCCTGTTGACGTGTTGGTTATGTCACCGCACCCTCTTATCGCTGGTTCAGTGATCAAATGCCGTCCAGTTGGCGTACTCAAAATGACTGATGAGTCGGGCGAAGATGCGAAAATAATTGCTGTACCTGTGTCAAAGCTGACTAAGATTTATGATGATGTTAAAAATATCGATGATGTTCCTGGTTTATTGAAAAATCAAATTGAGCACTTCTTTGCACATTATAAAGATTTAGAGCCAAACAAATGGGTAAAAATTGAGGGTTGGGCTGATATTGAAGCAGCTAAATCAGAAATTACATCGAGTGTTGAGCGATACAACAAGACGGCGTAATTACCGCTTTTGTAATAGCATAGTAAACAATTATATTGAGCTCGCCTTATGCGGGCTTTTTTTTGCTCGATATTTAAGTGTTAAAGTTTATACTATTTAAACACTCAGAACATTTCATCAAGGAGAGCTTATTGAAAGCGAAAATTAACATTTTCTTATTAACGCTGATCGCTTGTTTATTTACCGCTGTTTCGATGGCGAACGCAGACAAAGAGCCTACAGAATTGTATTGGGAAGACATGGTGCCCAAAGGCTACGTTGTGCCGCCGAGTGCAATCGATCATAACGGCAACATGACTCAGTTAGAACCAGATGCACCGTTGCTTCAGTCGCTAAACGGTCAGTTTGTCAAAATCCCTGGTTTTGTGGTTCCGCTTGAGGGCGATGCCGATAATATTACGGAGTTTTTACTGGTTCCATATTTTGGTGCTTGCATTCATGTACCTCCTCCACCGTCAAATCAGATAGTTTATGTTAAATTTTCTGAAGGAGTGCCGATAACAAACTTATACGACGCTGTTTGGGTAACAGGTATTCTCTCTACCGATGGTTGGAAGGGCGATATCGCGACCGTAGGATATACCTTGAAAGGCCAAGCAGTATCCGAGTTCGAGGGGTAGTAAGCTACGTTATTTTTGCACAGTCATAGTGCGTAACCACATTATAAGTTAGGTAGAGTATGAATTTTTTGGCGAAACTTTCCATTGCACAAAAGCTATTTTTAATCCCAATTATTGGAACACTTAGCTTTGGTATCTATATAGGCATTAGCACATACACTGCATACGCTAATGTTGCGCTCCTTGACGATGCTCGTACAAAACAAACTCCAGCTTTGCTAAAGTCGAGGGAAGCACTTAATTCAATGGAAGGCGTTAAGGAGTCCCTGAGTGCGGCGGTAACTACAGGTGATGAAGATAGTTTGACCAAGGCCGAGATGCTTGCTGTCAGAACCACTGACAATCTAAAGTTTATCATCCAACTCGACAACAACATGGGAAAAGACATTAGCCCAATTTTAAAGTCTTTCGACTCCTATTTTGAAACGGCTTACGGTGTGAGTAAGTCGATGGTCGACAATACGGCTGATTTTTCAAAGTTACAGACCGCATTACGAGACATGAATGCATCCTATGACAGAGCAAATGCCGATTTAAAAGCGTTCAGTGACCAGCGCGAAGTTTCATTTGAAAACGCTATCAGCAGCGCCAATGAATCTGCAAAATCGCTTATAAAAATTGGTATATTTATGGGTTTAGCAACGATGGTTATCTTGTTCTTAACGGCCCTACCTATTGTCAATAATTTGCGCAAAAGCATTGTGGACGTTGTTGATTCACTGAAAGATATGGCTCAAGGTGACGGCGACTTAACTATCCGAATTAACACTGACAATGCAGATGAAATTGGTGATCTGGTTTATTGGTTTAATCAATTTATTGATAAGTTGCAGGGAGTTGTCAGAGATATAGGTAATTCAAGTAAGCCTTTATCAAATTTAGCTGAGAACCTAAATCAAGTGTCTAATCAAGCGCGAATTACCATTTCGTCGCAGCAAATGGCTGCTGCGGATGCTAAATCTGCCGTTGATGAAATGACCACTAGTGTAGGCGCTGTAGCAACAAGTGCTAACGAAGCTGCTAATGCGGCTGGCGAAGCATCGACCGCTGCTGATGATGGCCAGCGAGTGGTAAACCAGACGGTAGCCAGCATTCAAAGCTTGGCTGCTAGAGTAGAAGAAACGGCAGTGGTTATCAAAAAGCTAGAGCAAGACTCAAACCAAGTTGGCGTAGTCTTGGACGTAATTAAGGGTATTGCAGAGCAAACTAATTTGTTGGCGTTGAATGCGGCCATTGAGGCTGCTCGCGCTGGCGAACAAGGCCGTGGATTTGCGGTTGTTGCTGACGAAGTGAGAACTCTGGCTTCGCGCACACAGAAATCGACCGAAGAGATTCAAGCAACTATTGAGCAACTGCAAAGTGCTGCGCGCTCCGCAGTGTCTGTAATGGCGAAAGGCACAGAGCAAGCGGCCATTAGCGTTGATGAGGCAAATAAAGCGGGTGCTAGTTTGAATGCAATTACCGAAACTATTAGCCGCATAACTCGTATGAACGACCAAATTGCCAATTCTACTGGCGAGCAGCAGAAAGTGGCGGATATGATCTCGTCAAATGTTGATGAAATTAATGCCCGTACAGAAGACACAACGTCTAGTTCTGAACAGTTAACCTTAGTCAGCTCTGAGTTAGAGCAACTGTCAAAAGACTTTAACCGTATTATGCAGCAGTTTAAGTATTAAAAAAAAGGATTTTGCAAAGGTGGATAGATAGATGCCACCAATGGTAATCAAACATTGCTATGATTGTGCAAAATCGCGAGGCATTATGAACGCATTATTTTTATTAAAAAAAGCCAATAGAGAATAACTCATTGGAACCCGAGGTCACTAATACAAATAAGGTTGAAAGCCTATTACGTGAAACAGGGTTCAAGGTTCTCATCGTATTTTGTATCCTTATTTCTTTGGTTATTATTGCCGCAGCGCCTCAAAACCCGTTTTTTGCTTGGGCTTTCCCCATATCTTGGTTCCTACTTTCAATCATAGGTTTATATGAAAAGAGCTACGGCAGTGTTTGCGCAAAGGTTTGGGCAATAATAACGGTCCCTTCTACACTTGTACTCGTTTTGTTAAACGGTATTTTTCCAGCTACCTTAGTCTCTTTGGTGACCATTTTTCCTGTAATGCTAACTAAAGGATACTGGCGCACCGTTTCAATATTCGTTATCGCAAGCTCCACATTGTTAGTGCCACTGTCTCCCATCGACTATGATCCTGGGATTTGGTTAAGATTATCCGTGACCAATGTATTTATTGGAGTCACGGTTTTTTTACTAGCGTCGTTTTTAGAGAAAGCGCTAGTTGATAGTTTGGACAAGTCAGACGCGCTAGTGCAAGCCCTAAAAGGAGAGCGAAAAGCGAATCATGCACAGTCTGTTTTCTTGGCCACCATGTCACACGAAATTCGCACCCCAATGAATGGTATTATCGGTTTAGCTGATATTATTTTGGCATCCACTATCACAGAGGAGCAACGGCCGAAGCTAGAGAGAATAAAGCGTGCAGGTGCTAACTTAAATAGAATTTTGAACGACATACTTGATCATACAAAACTGGCCGCAGGCAAACTGGTAATTGAGAGCGTGCCCATCAGTCTTGGTGAAATAATTAATGAAACAACATTATTCTTTCAAACGTCAGCTTCCAACAAAGATATTCAATTGATAGCGACGGTCGATAAATCTGTCGAGATTGCGTTAATGGGCGACCCGACCAGGATCACCCAAATTCTTAATAATTTAGTCAGCAATGCAATTAAATTTACGCCAAAAAACGGCTTGATCAATATTTCCCTGAAGGTTAAGGAGAATAGCGCAACAGCGCAAACCGTGGAATTTTGTGTTGCTGATACGGGGATAGGTATCTCAGAGCAGAGTTTGAAAGATATTTTTTCGCCCTTCGTTCAAGCGAGCAGAACAACCACGCGAGAATATGGCGGGACGGGTCTAGGACTGCAAATATCGAAAAGCCTACTGGATAATTTAGGCGGTGAAATATGGGTTGAAAGCAAAGAGAAAACAGGGAGTAAATTCTATTTCCGATTGCGTCTGGATAAAACTGGGCAGTCACCCATCAATACGCATATCGAGCCGCAGAGTGCCACACCGCAATTCACTGGAAAAGTGCTTGTTGTGGAAGATAACGAAATTAATCAGATTGTTGTATGTGAAATCCTGATATCTTACGGACTAATTGTGGAGTTAGCTGACGACGGAATGCAGGCCATTGAAGTAACAAAACACGCCAGCTTTGATATCATATTTATGGATTTGCAGATGCCAAATGTTGATGGTTTTGAGGCAGCCAAGAGAATACGACTGCGTGATAAAGTAACGCCAATTATTGCTCTCAGTGCCTCAGTAATGAAAGACGATGTTGAGCAAGCGACTCGGGTTGGAATGAATGCTCATATTGGTAAGCCGATTGATCGTAAGGAATTGATTCAGGTCCTACAACGATTCATCAAGACATAAAAAGCTAATTTAGGTATACTCTGCCGCCTATAATTTATCACCCATTAAGCAGCAGAAATGAGCGTAATCATTAGTCTAATTCGTAACTTGCTCGGTGGCATCATCGCCTTTTTCGATATAATCACACGCGGTAGTAAGTTAAAGCGTACAAAAGAAGCACAGCAAAAGATTGAAAAAGACTTGCAGGAACTTACATTGTATCAATTTTTTGCCTGCCCTTTTTGCATTAAGACACGGCGCGCAATGTATAAAATGAATTTACCGATAGGTAAACGCAATGCATCGAAGGGCTCGCCCTATCGTGATGAGCTTTTGCAGGGCGGCGGAAAGATTCAAACGCCTTGTTTGCGCATTGATTCTGCCACTGGGACGACTTGGTTGTATGAATCATCCGAGATTATAGATTATTTGCGCCAACGCTTTGTATGAGGCCGCTTGGTAAAATCGTTTCTTTCGTTTTCAGCCGAGCAATTAGGTTCTAGCGAATATATGCTCGGCAGGATTAAATAGAACCCAAGACGTCAGAATGTATTTGTCGTTTGAAGTGGGCACATTGCCGCGGTGAGTATGCGTAAAACCGCTAGGTGCAATCACCATTCGGCCAGCTTTCGGCTTAATCTTCTTATCTTGATAATAAAACTCAGTTTCACCACCTTCCTCTACATCATTCAAATAGAACATGAACAACAGGTTGCGATGCAGTGCATCAGTCGAGCCTTTTTGCGGGTAGTTTTCGGAGTGCCAATAGGGATAGCCGCCGTCACCCGCAGTGTATTTTTGTGCGTTAATTTCGCCCATTCTAAATAAATAATTCACAATCTGTGGAAGCCTTGGAAGCGCTTGCTCGTCAAAATTATCGGCGGTTAATTTCACAGGTTGGCCTGTTTTAACATCAGCCATTGTTAATCCGATCGGGCCAATCAGGGCAAAATAATAGGTTTTGAAGTATTCGACTAGATGTTTGCCTGTGATCGCATTTACTTGAGGGGCAATATCTTTAAATTCTGCGTGGCGAGAGATAGAAACGTCGGTTGAACGTTTCTTAGATGTATCGACACCACCGCCAGTCTCGCCTGGGGCTAGGTGCTCGCTGGTTTCAAATATATCGATTATTTGCTGACATAGCTTGGGTGGCAGAGCGTTATCAATAACGCTAATAAAATCGGTATTCTTCACCAGACCTTCCTTTCTTTTCCTAATGTTTTATTTCGAGCTCGAGGTTCCTAAAAACGTTCTTATTCTAGCTCTATTTTATGTTCTTCAAGTTTGGCGCGGATATCATCAGCGATGCGTAGCGCTTTTTTACTAGCGTAATCAAAGCGCACGAGCGTGGTTGTTCCTTTTGCCTTTTTTACACTTGACTGCCATAGCTCTTGGTATACGACAAAGGAGCTGTTGCCAATACGGCTAATCCAAGTTTTAACTTCAACTGGGTCTGCCAAATAAATCTGTTGTAAAAAATCGACGTTGTAATTAGCCAAAATAAGCGGCCAATTATTAAGGTCCAAATCAGGTGTGAAGTACTTAAATATTGGCAGGCGAGCAGTTTCGAACCATCCTACTAATACCGTATTGCTAACATGTTGTAGTGCGTCCGTTTCATAAAAGCGGACATCAAATTCAGTACTTAACACCTATTACTCCTTCTAACTTTTCAACGAATATCTGAACAGCTACTTTTTATTCTGCTGAATGGCTAACATTGGGGCTAAAAACTGACCCGTATGCGATGCTTCAACTTTGCAAATATCTTCTGGCGTTCCTTCAGCAACGATGAGACCACCGCCTGAACCACCTTCTGGGCCTAAATCAATCACCCAATCCGCGGTTTTTACAACATCCAAATTGTGTTCAATGACAACGACAGTGTTGCCATGATCACGCAAACGATGGAGTACTTCAAGCAGTTGCTTAATGTCATGAAAATGCAGGCCTGTTGTTGGTTCATCTAGGATATACAGGGTTTGGCCTGTGTCGCGCTTAGACAGTTCTTTGGCAAGTTTAACGCGTTGCGCTTCACCGCCTGATAACGTGGTCGCAGACTGACCCAATTTAATATAGGACAGACCCACGTCCATTAGGGTTTGTAGCTTGCGATTAATTGATGGTATTGCATCGAAGAAATCACGAGCGTCTTCAACAGTCATTTCCAAAATTTCATGGATGTTTTTGTTTTTGTAACGAATTTCGAGCGTCTCACGATTGTATCGTTTCGCGGCACACACGTCGCAAGGAACATACACGTCAGGTAAAAAATGCATTTCTACTTTAATCAAACCATCGCCTTGGCAAGCTTCACAGCGTCCGCCTTTAACGTTGAAACTGAAGCGCCCTGGTTTATAACCACGCGAACGTGATTCTTGAGTGCCGGCAAAAATTTCACGAATTGGTGTGAAAATGCCTGCGTAAGTTGCAGGGTTAGAACGCGGTGTTCTGCCGATAGGGCTTTGGTCAATGTCGACCACCTTATCCATGTGTTCTAAACCTGTGATTGTCTTGTATGGTGCGGGTTCGTTGGTGGTTGCACGGTTCAATTCACGCTGTGCAATACGATAAAATGTATCGTTAATTAGCGTCGATTTACCTGAACCAGATACCCCAGTAATACAGGTCATCAAACCTTGCGGTATTTTTAACGTAACCGATTGTAAATTATTGCCAGTGGCACCCGTTAGCTTCACCCACTTTCGATCTTTGGTGCTATTTCTTTTTTTCGGTATGGTAATGAACTCTCTACCTGAAAGATATTTACCGGTGAGAGAATGCTCACTGTTCATAATATCTTCAAGTTGACCTTGCGCAATAATCTCGCCGCCATGCACGCCTGCGCCAGGACCGATGTCGACGATGTAATCTGCTTCCTTTATTGCGTCCTCATCGTGTTCGACAACAATGACTGTGTTGCCTAGGTCGCGCAAATGACGAAGCGTTTCGAGCAGCCTAGCGTTGTCGCGCTGATGCAAACCGATAGATGGCTCATCTAGCACATACATTACACCTACTAAACCGGCACCAATTTGGCTAGCAAGACGGATGCGCTGTGCTTCACCGCCAGATAGTGTATCTGCACTTCGAGAAAGGGAAAGGTAGTTCAACCCGACATTGACCAAGAAAGCCAAGCGGTCTTTTATTTCTTTCAATATTTTATCGGCAATCGCTGCACGTTGGCCAACAAGCTCTAAATTTGAGAAAAAACTCAAACACTCGGCAATCGACTTCTCTGCAACTTCGGGTAAGGTTGTGCCTTCGATAAATACATTACGAGCTTCAAGTCTTAAACGGGTTCCTGAGCATGCAGAGCAAAACTGATTGCTCATGTATTTGCCTAGCTCTTCACGCACAGTATTCGACTCAGTTTCGCGAAAACGACGTTCCATGTTCGGAATGATGCCTTCGAATGGATGCTTGCGCTCCATAATGTCGCCGCGTTCATTAATGTACTTAAACTTAATCGACGTGCCTTTACTGCCGTACAACACAATGTCTTTTGCTTTCTCATCGAGTTTTTCAAATGGCTTGTTTAAGTCGAATTCATAATGGTCTGCAACAGACTGCAGCATTTGAAAATAATAATAGCTGCGTTTATCCCAACCACGAATGGCGCCGCCGCTTAAACTGATCTCATGATTTCCCACGACTCTATGCGGGTCAAAAAATTGCCTTGTGCCTAAACCATCGCAGGTTTGACATGCGCCGGCAGGATTATTGAATGAAAAAATTCTAGGCTCAAGCTCTGTGATGCTGTAGCCACAGTGTGGACATGCGAAGTTGGCTGAAAACACGATCTCTTCTTTGTGTTTTTCAGCGTCATCCATATAGGCTACTTTGGCCGAGCCAGCGGAAAGAGTCAGCGCAGTTTCAAAGCTTTCAGCTAAGCGAAGTTGCAGGTCATCACGCACTTTAAAGCGGTCAACGACAACCTCAATAGTATGTTTCTTATGTAAGTCTAAGGTGGGGGGATCAGTTAAATCGCACACTTCACCGTCAATTCTCGCTCTGATAAAACCCTGTGCGCATAAACCTTCTAGCGTTTTAACATGTTCGCCTTTACGGTCTTGAACAACAGGCGCAAGCAACATGAGTTTGGTGCCTTCGGGCATTTCTAACACGCGGTCAACCATCTGACTGACAGTCTGCGCATTGAGCGCCACGTCGTGGTCCGGACATTTTGGCACACCGACTCGGGCAAACAAAAGGCGCAGGTAATCGTAGATTTCAGTGATTGTCCCCACGGTTGAACGTGGATTGTGCGAGGTTGATTTCTGTTCTATTGAGATAGCGGGCGATAAACCGGCAATGTGATCAACGTCTGGCTTTTCCATCATCGACAAAAACTGCCTTGCGTATGCAGATAAAGACTCTACATAACGACGCTGACCCTCAGCATATAACGTATCGAATGCAAGTGAAGATTTCCCGGAGCCAGACAAGCCAGTGATAACCACTAGCTTATTTCTTGGGAGTTCAATATTGATGTTTTTCAGGTTATGGGTACGAGCCCCGCGAACTTCTATTTTATCCATATTGCCTTAGATGAGATGGTGCCACAACAATCGATTAGTATGACACAAATTTACGAGAAAATATTCGTTTGTTACGCTTCTTACATAGAAGGGATCATGGGGTGCGTCAAGCAGGCGGTCGTAAAGCAGATAATACTGCTGGCTGCGCAACAGATCGCATTATGATCCATGTGGTGATGAGTCGATTAGATTCTTATGTTAATATTACGCACTTTCGTTATATTCTGCGCAATGCAGATTGATTATTATCTACCAATGGAAATAACAATAAGTTGAACCCACAAGAAACACGCGCAGCCATTAGCTTAGCCTTAGTCTACGTTTTGCGTATGCTTGGCTTATTTATGGTTATACCGGTTTTAGCAATTGCAGCTATAGAATATCCGGATTACTCCCCCCTTTTAGTTGGCTTGGCGATAGGCGGTTACGGACTAACGCAAGCAATACTGCAGATCCCCATGGGTGTGTTATCTGACAGGTGGGGGCGAAAACCAGTTATTTATATGGGACTTTGTTTCTTTGCGATTGGCAGTTTAATAGCCGCTAATGCGGACACTATGACCATGCTGACTGTGGGACGAATTTTGCAAGGTGCGGGCGCTATTGCCGGTGCTGTCATGGCCTTAGCGGCAGACGTTACGCGTGAATCAGAACGCGCGAAGGTAATGGCAATCATTGGCGTGTCCATTGGCTTTTCATTCTATGTAGCTTTGTTAACGGGACCAATTATTGCTGGATACTATGGCATTCAGGGAATTTTTTGGATTACGGCAATACTGACGCTTTGTTGTTTACCGCTAGTTAAGTTTGGTGTGCCTGAACCTAAAGTAAATAGTCCGTCTGGCGATGCACTGCCGCAATTGAGTCAATTAAAAAATCTTGCCAAAGACTCTAGCCTTTGGCGTTTAAATGCAAGCGTGTTGACGGTTCATTTACTAATTACGTGTTTTTTCGTACAAGTGCCGGTATTGCTTACTCAGACTGGTTTTGGTCTTGATGAACATTGGAAAATTTACACGCCAATTTTGTTTGTATCGATATTGATTTTAGTTTTCTTAATGAAAGCGTGTAAGTCCTTGCAAACATCAACGTCTTTCATGATATCGCTAGCATTGATGGCAACCGGGTTCGGCCTACTATTATTACCAGAGGTGAGTTGGCTCATTATTATTGTTGCCGGTACTCTATTTTTCGGTGGCTTCAATTATATGGAAGCGCATATGCCGGTGATGGTTTCGAGTATAGCTCCTGCAGGCAAGAAAGGCAGTGCCATGGGGATTTACGCGAGTTGCCAGTTTTTTGGTGCGTTTTTAGGAGGGCTAGTATCTGGCTTTTTGACCGGGTGGATGGGTCCTAAACTCGCCCTGGTGGCTTGTCTAGTTTTCATCGCTGCTGCCATGTTCATGGTTTTGGGATTGCAAAAAGCGACGAAGATTAAAAGACTGACACTCGCAATTCTAAACTCAGACGGCACTGAACAGGCTGCAAATAAAATACAGTTAGAAAGTGATTTTGCAAAACTTGACGGCGTACAAGAAGTATTTGTCGATGTTGAAAAAAATGCCGTGTATTTAAAAGTCGACAGCACTGGCTTCAACATAGAAAAAGCTAAGGTCTTGATTAGCTAGGAAAGATTCAAAATAAGACATAATGAGTACTCGATCCAAAGAATAGAATATCTCTATATTGGGTGAATTGGGTGTGCAAAACATCGAATACAATAGTATATTAGTCACCAGTATTATAACGTCATCATTGCGCCTGTTTAATGCACAACGCTATTATCAATCTGCATATTAGTTTACGCATCAGATGCTAATGACCCCGACTATAATGAACAATTTAAAAGTGTAAAAACAGGAGTTAGCATGGCCTCTAGAGGTGTGAATAAAGTAATCTTAGTTGGCAATTTAGGCAACGATCCCGAAGTTCGTTATATGCCTAATGGTAATGCCGTTGCCAATTTGAGTATCGCCACTAGTGAAAGTTGGAAAGACCAACAGGGTCAACTTCAAGAAAAAACAGAATGGCACAAAGTAACTATGTACCGTCGTTTGGCAGAAATTGCAGGTGAGTATTTGAAAAAAGGCTCGCAAATTTACTTGGAAGGTAAATTACAAACTCGCAAATGGCAGGATCAGCAAGGTAACGACCGTTATACAACAGAAGTGATTGCTGATCAGCTACAAATGTTGGGCGGCCGCAATGAAAGTGGCGGTGGTCAAGGTGGTGGCGGACAAGGTGGTGGTTATCAACAGTCTCCTCAGGGCGGCCAGAATAACCAAGGTGGCTATCAGCCAAGCGGAGGACAGCAAGGTGGTGGATACAAGCCAGCACAACAATCACCGCAGAAGTCTCCTCAGCAGGCGCCGCAGAAAGCGCCACCAATGGCAGAGCCTGACTTTGATTTTGATGATGATATTCCGTTCTGACACATACCAGAGGGTTATTATTGTAAAGTTATCATTTTTAAATAAGTCTTTTCAACTAGTTAAATAAAAAACTTACATTTATTTTAAAATTTCTGTAAGTTTTTTTTGGTTGTTTTTCTTACTTATGCTATACCTAGTGAAACTGTAATTTTTAGGTGTGTTGAGAGTGAGAATTAAACCAATCAGAATGTCGGATGGAGAAGAGTACAGTATCCTAATTGATAGCGCTGGTTTTCCAATGACATATCCAAATCTATTTGTAACTGTTCACCATAGAAATGCAGGCTTCGCTGCTAATTCAAGCAAGAAACAATTTGAGCACATTAAATACTTGTATGAAATTCTAGAATTCCTCAATATTAATATCATTCAGAGATGCTGGAGTGGCGTTTTTTTAACACAAATTGAATTGAAAAACCTAGTGACTTGGGCCAAGAAGGAGGTTGAATATCTTCGCTCCCATTCAAAAGAGCAAACTAATAGGAAAGTCGTACAAATTTCTCCGAAAGCGGAAAAATTGGAGGCTGCCAGGGCCACTATTGTAGTAGACAAGGAAAGCAACGTTGCACTCTCAAGCGCCTATAATCGCATTACTACTTTCGCAGATTATATTGGATGGCTAGAAGGGTATCTCTCCCCCACAAAAACATCAAAAAGTGCAGCGTCGCTAAAAAACCTGCGACCTAAGATATCAGACGGCGTGAAAGACTCATCTGATAATCCTTATAAATCGCTCACAATAGCTCAAGTTGATAAAATTCTACACATTGTGCGACCTGAATCAGCTGATAATCCTTGGATAAATGAGGGTGTTAGGCAGAGAAATCAACTCATCTGTAATATTCTTGAGGCCACTGGTTGTCGTCGTGGCGAGTTACTAAAGATTCGACTCGACGATATCAAGCGCCACCCCAGCACAAACCAACGCTATTTAACACTTCGCAATAAAGTCGATTTCGAAGATACAAGAATAGACAGGCCTAACGCGAAGACTTTGGCTCGCAAAGTACCTATTGATAGTCGAGTTGGTGAGATGATTGACGACTACATTATAGGCCATCGAGCCAATGTTTCTGGTGCTGAGTTTATCCCCTATTTATTTGTCACTCACAACAAACTGGCACCTAGACATTTTACCAAGTCTAAAGTAGAAAAAAATAAAGCATTGTCAATCTCAGCCGTTACCAAAATTTTCCGCGAGATTACACACGTCGTTGGATTCCCTGTCAGTCCTCATGCATTTAGGCATAGTTGGAATGATCGCTTCAGTGAATATGCTGATGAAAGAATTGCAAAAGGTAAAACGACTGCTGCAAAGTCTGAAAGTGATCGTCAGAAATTGATGGGATGGAAGGAAGGTTCAAAAATGGCGGGCCATTACAGTAGACGGCATACTGATAGGAAAGCTTTTGAAACTGGACTTGAATTACAAGAAAGAGGTAGTTCAAGAATCGAAATAACAGTTGGTAATTATGATGATAATCTGCCGTTCTAAAGAGTGATTAAAATTGTCTACACTACAAGCTAAAAATGAAAGTAAAGTCTCTCTATCGATTGCTAGATCTGGTTTTGAATTTAACTATAACGCCAGAAGTTGGCAATTAAACCGAAACTACAAGATCAATGTTCAGTTTCTCTCGAAGTTTGACGTTGGTTTAAAAGAAGATATCAGAGAAACATTAGTGTATTTTGCAGAAATGTATTCTGCTGCGTATGTTAGCAGCTATGTCGATAATCTAAGGTTTTATCTTAAACAAACGGACGCTTCTACTTTTTCAGTGGATGCATTGGTATTGCTCAAAAATAAAATATCGAAAAATCAGCAACCTAAAATTGCTAGCCTAAGGACTTTCATCAGGCAAATGCGCTACCTTGGCCTGAACAGTAACTTTGACAATGATGTATATGAGTTATCCGACCGATGGAAACTTTATGGCGGTGATAGAGGGGTACCAGTTCTCTCATTGGATCCTGAAACAGGCCCATTTAGTGCTTTTGAGTTTCAAGCCATCGGAACAGCGGCAGCACACTGTTTTGCAGAGCGCAGATTAACTATAAAAGAGTACTCCTGTATTCTCTTATTTAAAGCGACAGGCAGGCGACCAGAACAAATAGCAACTTTAAAAATAAAAGACTTTTCATTCTCGAATGCTTACATAGGCACAAAAACCTACGTGGTAAAAATACCACGAATTAAACAAAGCGGAGGTGGATTTAGAAAAGCGTTTAAAGATTTCGGCTTGGTAAAGTCCGTAGGGCAGATAATTGATCAATATATAATTTATTTAATTACTCGAATAGAAAAAAACGTCGGGCGAAAACTTAGTAACGCTGAAAAACGTGAACTACCACTTTACCCAGATAAGGAATTAGGTATTAATTTGAGAGGATTGGATGCCAAAAAGACCCTCTTATTTTTAACGTCTGAGTTATCTCATATTAAGAGCAGCAATTTAAGTCGTTATCATTCTGCCAGTATGGATAAACTCAAAGTAGTGTCAGAACGCACAGGTCAGTTAATTCATACAAACCCATACAGATTCAGATACACACTTGGGACTAGAGCTGCCATTCAAGGTGCGGGTAAGGCTACAATTGCCACACTCCTAGATCACTCTGACGAACAACATACCGATGTTTATGTTGCGAATGTTCCCGAATACGCTATTGAAATTTCGAAAATAATGAACCAACCTCTAGCTAAGTATGCTTCGGCTTTTGCAGGTAAAGTAGTAGCGAGTGAGGAAGTCGCAAATATTGAAAATCCGGGCGCTGCGCGTATTCCTTTACATGAGAAAAATTGCGATATTGGATCTTGTGGGACAAATGCATTTTGTCAAGATAATGCACCAATAGCTTGTTATATCTGTCCTAAATTTAGACCTTGGCAAGATGCGCCCCATCACTTAGTTTTAGAATGGTTGATGGAGGAAAGAGAGCGATTAAAAAAAACATTGAAGGGGGACATGGAAATCGTCTCTATTAACGATAATATTATTATGGCAGTTTGCCAGGTTATCGATTTGTGCAAGGAGACGAAAGATGTCTGATGTGGTTATCTTTACTCCAAAACACGAGTTAGACGGGAAGGCGAACTTAGATGATTTTATAGAGTTCTCCGAGAAGATAGTACCTTTTGGTAGTGATTTTGATCGAGCTAGTAATTATTGGAAGGGAATCGGCAATTTTACCAAATTCGGTGTGAATTCAAGGACAAGAGATAACGAAGATATCTTGCATTCTTCAATATTGTCTTTTGCCAAAGCTTACATGCTTTATGATTTATCTTCCAAGTCAAAGAATGTTCGAAAACTTTTTGCGTTAAGGGCAATAGAAGAGACTTGCCGCCAACAATATGGAGTGGTAGCAGTCAATAAACTTTCTATCATCGACTTTGATAAAGCAGCGCAAATAGCAAGAAATAATCTTCAAGAGGGTGCCGCGTATCAAGCGGGCTTAGCTCTTAAAGAGTTACTTAGCTTTCTTTCTGACAAAAAAATCATCAAACGCTTTATATGGAAAAGTCCAAATAGGAAGCCGAGAGAGAAAGGAACTGACGATGCCTCAATGGTTGAGCGTGAAAATAGAATGCCTGATGAGCACGCTATTTATGCTCTTGCAGATATTTTCTCCCAACGTGTAACTGACTTATCTTATCGAGATATTTTAACAACATCTGTCATGACTATTCTAATCAGTGCCCCTAGCAGAGGCTCTGAACCGTTTTACCTTAGAAGTGATTGTTTACATGAAGAGACTATGGAAGTCGAAAGAGCTCTAAATCTAGGCCTTCCCGAGAGTGATATTCTTTGCCTCTTAAATAAGAAAGGTAAAAAGCAATATGAAAGCAAGTTTGATTGGTATGACGATGAGAAAATAACACTTTATGGCATTCGTTGGTACTCTGGCAAAGGTTATGGATATGAAAATAAGTGGCTGCCAACAGTCATGTATGATGGGGTAATTAGCGCGATTACCCGCTTAAAGGAGCAATCTGAAGAAGCCAGAAAGTTTGCACGAATGCTTACAGAATCTGACGATTTTCCTCGGCATAAATTATGCCCTAACGTCCCGAATAATCAAACGCTAACTAAAAATCAAGTTGCATTGGCATTAGGTTTGGATATTTCAGTCTATGAAGGTAATACAAAGCAACTTACAACGTCTGTAAATCAGCTGCTGAAACGCAAAGGTATAGAGAGAAAGGACGGCATTAAGACATTAAACGATATCAACAAAATTATTCGCAATTCGTTGCCAGATGATTTTCCTTACATTCGATTCAGAAATAGCCAAGGTGGCGTGAAATTGAAGTGGCAAGATGCACTATTTGCAAACTTTTCCAATGGCTATGATGGCAAGAAAGCCACAATTTTGACGGAGCTAGCTATAGCTTCTATTGGTACGTTAAATGAAGATTTAGCACCCACCAAAAAAACAAATAAAAAAGATGGCACACTGTTGACCGGCGTTCACTCGATATTTCAACGTCATGGATATGGAGATTTGAGGCTTACAACTCATCAATTTCGCCACTTACTCGACACTATCGCTGCAACCAATGGGATGGAGGGAGAGCTAAGAGCTAAATATGCAATGCGTGCCGACTCAAAACAGAATCGATTTTATAACCATACTCCCCCAGAGGAATATGGGGCTGACTTTATCGAAGACAGAGAAACGCAGTTGGTTGCTAAGAACGAATCAATCGTGAAAAAATATAGCGTGAAGGTTGCAACACCTAGAACACTGCAAGAGTTAAACACCAAAACTTCTCTTACTGCACACACTACTGAATTCGGCATGTGTATCACTTCTTATCTTAGTGAACCATGCACAAAGTATAGAGATTGTATAAATTGCAATGAGCACGTTTGTACTAAAGGAGATGACGGAAAATGTGACCGGATCCGCGACAGATTAAAAAAAGAAAATCAATTATTGGAAAAGGATAAAAAGGCTGTCGAGAATAAAGTTCCCGGAGCAGAGCGGTGGTTACAGCGCAGGCTACAAACTGTAGAACGTTGTGCGCAACTGCTTGAGATGATGGAAAATCCAGAGATTGAGGACGGTGCATTAATTAAACTATCTAATATAGAAGACGTTACGTTATTGGATAGGGCTCTCGAAGCAAATGGAAGAAAACGCCTTCCTGAAATAAAAAATCATAAACGTATCGAGAATATTTCGGTTGAAGCTTTTGTCACTAAATCTTCGGTAGATGACAAAGGTATTTTCGACGATTTGAATTCCTTAGATGAACTTGACTAAGCGAAAAGGAAAGAAGAAATGGCTAAGCATTTAGATTCAGATGACATAGAAAATGTAGTGAATGCCCTGCTTGAATGGCCAGCAGACTCAAAATTAACTTGGGATAGGTTATTGGATGCTATAAGTCACGGATACGGACTAAACACAACTAGGCAAACACTTGAAAAGAAAAATAGAATAAAGCAAGCATTTAATGAAACTAAAGAATATCTTTCGGAAAAGAGGACTCCAAAATCCAAAAGCTTACCACCAAGTTTGGCAATTGCAGGTGAAAGACTAAGAAAGTTTGAGAGAAAAATTAAATTGTTAGAGTTTGAAAATCAAAAATTATTAGAACAGTTTCAAGTATGGTTATATAACGCTTATCGCCATAATATAACTATTGAACAATTGTCCGAACCATTGCCGCGAAACAACGACGAGTAAATGATGTATCGCCAACTTGAGCTAACAACCCGGAAAAATTGGTTTTCTTCGGGTATATAATTAGCTTGCTGCGAGCTAAAACGTCTATATATGCATAAGGAGTTAAGGTAAAATTTGATGGCGTCAGACTATCTTTTGAAGGTCTGCATTGGGCAGTTAGCCGACCTTGACGTTTTCTTGTATTTGGTATTGTAGAGTGAAAAGATGATGTTCGTTTTAAAAATGCATGAAGTGAATTCACGGTTATTTTTAATTGATAATAACACTAGTTTTCTCAATAGCTGACGTTCAGTAACACCAAATTAACGAGTGACCAGATTATTGGGTGTTGCTTGCGATTTCAAGCAATATGACATGATCTGGGCATCTCTGTTTAATATCTTGTTATGTGCTTGCATAAAGCTTATCCAACCTATTGAAAGCAAAATAACCCACTACCCCAAACACGGCTCCTGCTGACAGCTGATAAAGTATGGCGTAACCATAGACAGTAAAGGCTTGTGAAAAGCTCATTGACTCTGAAAACAGCCAAGTAATTAAAGTTAAAGTTGGCACCAACACGCCAACAAAACCGGCTGCATACAAACAATAACCCAAGAGTATTTTGTATAATGCGAAACCGGTACTTTTCTTAGATGTCAAAAACGACCATATAAATACCACCAGTAGCCCAAACGGAACAATGTAAACTGAAAGTGGGCCAGTTTCAGTCTCGTAAGGAATGTAAAAAAAGTCTAGTGCGGTGATCGCTGCACACAACAAAACTACTGATTCGTTAAAATTCCTCAAATATCAATCCTTGCACATAACTTCCAAATATGGGGCGTAAACACGTGTGCAATAATGGCGAAGCTGCGCACGTGTTTGCGTCCCAACGAGCGACAGCGAGTGACATAATTTGTTTGTTATGTGAAGCTACCACGAAAAGTGAGCCAAAGCTTCTTTGTACGATGCTAAAGCCCTGTAAACCGCGTATTTTAGCCGTACTTTTTTAATAAAAACCTGATACAGAAAAACAGGTCCCAACCAAAATAGAACTAAGAAAGCTTGGATGAACAATAAGACGAAAACAAATTCGTTGTACAGCCCATCAACAAGGAAAAAAAATAAAACAGAAATGTTTAAAATGACAAACGCCCAGATGGCCCACCTTGCGTCTTTTACAAGTTGCCTTAAATCCTCTTCAACTTTTACATTTTGCATGAGCTTCTAGTCACATAACGCCTTGCTAAGCAGTTGCGGTGAATTGGCGGCTTTTGTGCGTCTTTTTGCACAAAAGATGACAGTTTACCACAATCCGACTTGAGCAACTTGTTATGAGTTTTCATTGTCCATGCCCCTGAATTTTTGCATGTAGTTGTGACATTAGAGCTTGATAAACCGACATGCTGAATATTTTTAAATTATTGGGGCTAAACTCACCACCAATTATTGGATGAATTTGCCAACCGATACATTCACCTTTTTGTGGTGTGATATCATTTTCGATAGCGATTGGGAACCAGCTTGAGATAAAGATTTCATCGCACCACTCCGATGATTTATTTAGCTCATTATACTCTTCGGAGCTTTCGGCCACCTGTTCATAAGTGCCTTCTAGCACTGATAGAACAGACAAAGAACCATCAGGGTTACCAAACAACCAGTCTCCAAAAACCGATAACATTAAAGGCGTTGCTGTTGGAGGAACGAGCCAAGTCCATTGAGGAAGCAAGTTATCAATTTCTTCTTCGCTAGGCTTCCTCATGAATTCCATGTTTGAACCTCCTTTTTACTCATAACTTCTATTATGAAGACTTCATAGTAACAACAGATTACTGCCATATAATAAACTCTCTATACTTTATTATTTTCAATACCTTACCAACTTTTTGATAATAATTGCCACCACTTTTTCTGCGGTTAATATGAATTCATGGTAACCGAACACGTTGATTCATCATTAATCTAGTGAAAACAATAATTTAAAGAAATTAACCTCAAAAATGACTGTTGTTACTATGACTTCATAATAACAACAGTCTGCAAAACCCTCTTGGACATAAGAATTAGCTGGGCTAAAAATTGATTTTTAGTCGTATTGAATATAGATTACTGAGAAGTGGACTTTGAAGAAGGTCCGCTTTTCCGCTTAAGGGGGTTGTGTTGACGGCAAAAGATTCTTAAAACTCTAACGTGTTAATTACCTTTCCAATACCCATCAATAATATTCTGCGACTGTCCGTTATTGCCGTATTCAAGACCAAGATGAATAGATAAAAATGGTTTTTTAGCGCTGGTCCACTCCATGTTTTATTTGATATAAGCAATACTCACTTAATATTTATAAGTAATTTTTAGTATCATTCCATCGCTACTTAATTGATCAAAGTATTTGTCCTTTGTTGATTTTACAGAGTATGTAGGACACACTCCTAATTGATGTTACGTAAACATTGAGAAGTTTAATATTGAATAAAGACCTTTTTAAAGAAACATACAACTTCCTTACATTTAGGGCGAATGGGCGGTTCATGCAACAACATTCTACATCACTACTGAAATTGGGCATTGTGTGCACATGGGTGGCTGGTCTAGGGCGGTATTGGGATCATCCTGATGCTTATTGGTGGCAATATTTAGGCCTTGGGTCGTTAGCATATGTAATGATACTCGCCAGTATTATTTTTGTATTGTTGATGCCATTCAGGCCAAATTCATGGACTTACAAAAATGTATTACTTTTTGTAACACTCACGTCTCCTCCCGCTATCTTATATGCAATTCCAGTTGAAACGTTTCTAAGCATGGAAACCTCAGCTTCAATTAATATCTGGTTTTTGGCAATAGTCGCCATCTGGCGAGTCGCGCTTTATGTATATTTCCTTAGGACACTTGCTAAGCTTAATGGAATAGTGATTTTAGTAGCCAGTCTGCTGCCTATAACTCTGATAATAGTGACTTTAAGCCTACTAAATTTGGAGCATGCGACTTTTGAAATAATGGCTGGAATAAACGCAAGCGAGCAAACGTCGGCAGACGGAGCGTACTTGACTGTTGTTGTTCTTTCCTTAGGCTCGGCTATATTACTTCCAATTTTGGTAATTACTTACTTATGCATCGTCATCAAGAAAATCGGAGAAAGAGGATAAACAAAAATCTATTTTGTACAGTTAAAATATTTACTGACAGGCCGGTTTTGCCGTTGAGCCGTCTAAAAGAACTCAACAACAGCCTCATAAATTTTCAAAATAAAGTAACCATGGTTTACTATTCTCAGATGGTATATTCCTGGATACCACCGCATATTGATTTCTATTTATACTCTGAAATACATCAGTAAACTCAGGATGGGCGGAATTCTATCGCCAATATTTTCAATTTAAATTGAGGCGTAATTGACGTGAAACGGATTTCTTTTATTACAATATTTGTTACTTCCTTTTTAGTTTCTTTGTCGATAGCAGCCAAAGAAACCACAACAGATAATCTGCCCTGCCAATCAACAACCGCAACGATTGATGAGTTGAACTTATCTGACGAACAAAAACTATCTAAATACGCTGCGCTTATCGATACCCATATGATGGAGGTAGTAAAAGATTCGAATGCAGTACTCTGTGCTTATCAACAAAATTTTCTGTTGTATAGAACAACAGACCGCGATCATGAAATTACAAAGGTGTATGAAGCTTCCAATTTCTTGCAAACTTTTGTTGCGACCGATGACAATGTAAATATATACACAGGCACTATCCTCCGCGTTGTGCAGGCATATTTAAAGTTAAAAGAATTCGATAACGCGAGTGGCTTAATCAATAAAATTCAGCCATATTTTTCTACAAGTGATATGAATGATTTAAACAAGTATTCGTTTCAGATGGCTACTGGGCAAGTTTACATCATGGCAGGCAAATATAAAGACGGTATGACCAGCCTTCTACTTGCCTTGAAGTTATTACAAAACAGTACTGATATATCGGATAGCGATAGGTCAAAAAAGCTAGTTCAAGTAAATGAAGGCATTGGCAATACCTACTTGGAATTAAGAGATTATACCAATGCCATCAAACATTATAAAAAGCACGATACCGTTTATAACCTCCACAATATCGCATTGGCTCAACTTGAATTATCTGAATGGGAGCAAGCCTTTGTCAGCGCCACGCTAGCAAGCAAAAAGGCTGAGCAAGAGGATAATACTCTCATTTGGGCTAACTCTAATGTACTTATAGCAAGAGCCAAGCATCAACTTGGTCAAACTGATGAAGCCATTGAAATTATCAAAGAACCAATAGCGATACTGAAAGAAGGGAAACATGCGACCTCGACAATAGAAGCATTAGCTTTGCTGGCAGAGTTTCATATTCAACTAGGACAATGGGACGAGGCCGAAATGGTAATGTTGGAAGCTAATCAATTATCGAATAGCTCTAAGACAGACATTATGCTGTATGAGAATTTTTTTAAAACCAATTTCCTGATTGAGGAAAAAAAGAATAACTACAAAGAAGCGCTTGAGTTTTATAAACAGATGTTAAAAGTAAAAGAAGACAAATTTGAACTTCTACAACAACAAATATCACAACGTTTAATGTTAGATTATGAACTTGAAATAGCCCAAGAAACCATGTTGCGGTTGGAGCAAGAAAATAAGCTAACGTCAATTATGCTGCAAAATAAGGAAAGTAAAAACCAACTGCTGATAAGTATCATTGTTGGGACTAGCGCAGTCTTACTATTGCTTATTTATGTTTATTTGAGGGAGCGTAGAACGAAGTTAAAAATGAGTCATTTGGCCCTGACAGATCACTTAACCAATTGTCCCAATCGCAGACACTCGTTGATTCAAGCCGACGGCATGATGCGTAGTTCAAACAAGAACAAAGACTCAATGATTGTCGCTATTTTAGATGTCGATAACTTTAAAGTTGTTAACGACACTTATGGTCATGACATAGGGGATATCGTACTCCAAAATTTATCTTCGATTATCAAAGGAGTGCTGCGAGAAAGCGACGTTATTGGCCGCTATGGCGGCGAAGAATTTATATTATTATTGCCCAATGCAGACGAACAGGAAATAACCAGAATATTTTCACGTATTCAAATAGCGCTGCAAAATCATGTTTGTGAGTACAACGCAGAGCAAATTGCGATGCCATTAAGTGTGAGCATGGGGGCCGTAATCGTAACTGATATTCCAGATAACGTGGAAGAACAAGAAAACAGTCTCTTACTTGATAAAATCATTAAACAAGCAGATGAGAAAGCCTACGAAGCTAAAGGAGGAGGGAAAGATCAACTTAGATGCGTAAAGGTATCGCTTAGTAATTAAACACGGGTTTGTGAAGATTACAGAACGTCCGCTTTCGATCTGTTATGCCGCTATAAACAACCAAACTGTGAAATCGGCAAATGGGACATATTTTCCAAACAACTCTCAACGGCGGACGGCTGCTTATGCCGTGATGCTGCCTAAATCAAGTTTTTGATTTGTTTCCGACTCTCAGATATTCAAACTTAAGCAGTGGTTAGCAGCTTTGAACTATAAACGATCGACAAGCTGCATTGTAATATTCCTTCAAAACACCCGTTTAGTCCTTGCTAGTTTGCTGTTAGTTTAGCGATATACTAATTGTGATTTCTATTCACGAGAACCCAAGAGAGTCGATGTGATCGAGATTAATTAATAACAATAGACATCAACGCCAAAAATGTAAACAACACACATAGAACGCCCCATATCACCTTTCCTATTTTTCGATCTTCTTCGCTTACTTGAAAACCTTCGGAATCGCTCTGTGATTTACTCGAACTTTGAGTGTGATTACTTCTATTAGCGGCATTCAGGTTAAATTCATTTTTCACTTGGGCAATAACACTTTCAGCATCGACTTTTTTACCCAGAACTGTTATCGCTCTATTGAGCTCACGAGCGGCATCTCTGTGTTTTGCAATAATGAGAGATTTAGCGAAACCTTGAATCTTTTTATCGATACCAAAATATGACGCTAGATATTCCAACTCCATTCTATTGGCGATATTTTCTTTTTTGTTGAATTGTTTAGATTCAAGCATTACCGCTTTAAAAGTAAATGCCAATTTAAATGAAAGCTTACTAAGTTCATTAAAGAGTGAAACTAACTCAGGTTGATACTTAACAGCTACTTGCCAATCTTTTTCGAGAGCATCAGAGAAGCTTTCTTGATAGTGATTTTCTTCATTGTATGAGTAGGCTTTATCCTTGTTATTACCACGCAGATCATCATATTTTTTTCGTGTGGCTTGATTCGACAGCACCTCATATGCTTCATTAATTTCGATGGTTTTCGCGTGCGCTTCTTCTTTTGACCCTTGAAAACGGTCTGGATGATACACTTTCAATAGAGCTTTATAAGCAGCCTTAATAACTACTAGTTCAGCATTTGGGATAATACCTAGTGTTGCATAATAATCTTTCTTTTCATTCATATATTAAAATCCGTTTTTCGACTATGAAGACCTTATCACTGGAGCACAAACAACAAAAAATCTTAGATTTAGAGCAACTTTTACCTAACCGCCTATGGCGAATAGCTCACAACTATCACGTTCATTCCAATCAGCAAACGAGCTGATTTTTCCTAATAAGCTCGCCTTTAGAAAATTTTAAGCCCACAAAATGTTCACTACTCTCAGTTGAATACTTTTTATCTAGGATATATGCCCGCTTAAAATGCGTCAACCAACTTGACTGGCAGGTATTGCCGTGGGTCAGACTGTCAGGGAAACGCCCTCTGAGTTCCCCTTTTGGCACAATGCTGAGGTGCCGCACACCAAATATAATCTAACTTTCGGAACAGATATTAATATTCACTTACAGATTTCTGACTACGATTACAATTACTGTGACGCGGTATGTAGTACTTTCAGTATGCAATGATGACCTCCGGGTAGACTTGGCAGTCAGTGTAGCGCGACATCTTTAGTATTTTTGGTGTGAAATGATGATCTCTGAGTTGGTTTAGCAGCTGGTTTGCGCGATACATATAGTATTTTTGGTGTGAAATGATGATCTCTGAGTTGGTTTAGCAGCTGGTTTTCGCGACACATACAGTATTTTTTGGTGTGAAATGGTGATCGCTGAGTTGTCTTAGCAGCGGGTTTGCGCGATATATTATATTTTTGGTGTGAAATGATGATCTCTGAGTTGGTTTAGCAGTTGGTTTGCGCGACATATACAGTATTTTTGGTGTGAAATGGTGATCGCTGAGTTGGGGTTTGAGCGATATATTATATTTTTGGTGTGAAATGATGATCTCTGAGTTGGTTTAGCAGCTGGTTTGCGCGACATATACAGTATTTTTTGGTGTGAAATGGTGATCGCTTAGTTGGCTTAGCAGCGGGTTTGAGCGATATATTATATTTTTGGTGTGAAATGATGATCTCTGAGTTGGTTTAGCAGCTGGTTTGCGCGACATATACAGTATTTTTTGGTGTGAAATGGTGATCGCTGAGTTGACTTAGCAGCGTGTTTGAGCGACATATTTTAGTTTTGGTGTGAAATGATGATCTCTGACTTGGTTTAGCAGTTGGTTTGCGCGACATATACAGTATTTTTGGTGTGAAATGGTGATCGCTGAGTTGGCTTAGCAGCGGGTTTGAGCGATATATTATATTTTTGGTGTGAAATGATGATCTCTGAGTTGGTTTAGCAGCTGGTTTGCGCGACATATACAGTATTTTTGGTGTGAAATGATGATCTCTGAGTTGGCTTAGCAGCGGGTTTGCGCGATATATCATATTTTTGGTGTGAAATGGTGATCGCTGAGTTGGCTTAGCAGCGGGTTTGCGCGATATATCATATTTTTGGTGTGAAATGATGATCTCTGAGTTGGCTTGCCCATCACGGTGACGCGATATACAGCATTTTTGGTGTAAAATGGTGATCTCTAAGTAGACTTGTCTTAAGCCATTTTGGCTAATTCTGTCAAGTATATCTTTTCACTATGCAAATAGAGTGTTGCTCGCGACCGTAGCAAAAATGTACCCAACCACTAACGTTTCAAAGTAACCTGCCAATCACAAACGTGATAATGCCTATCTTTTTAACTTATGCGCAGCCGCCATGACGGATAGACTCTATATAATCTATAACTGCATCGAATTTACCGTCATCAATAGCAGAAGACGGTGTGCACCCTAACGCGCTGATAAACTCATCATTGAACCATCGATTGGCTTCTTCTTCGCTATCAGCCCACTCCCTTACTTTTGAAATGACGACAGTCTTCTGATGCGTTTTTTTCATGGATGATAACTCCATATTGCTACTCACAAGCTAATTTCACTTTATAAATAAATTAAGGACACTTCCAGTTGTCAGTTAGCTAAATTAATCAAACAAGGCGCTTAAACCATTAGAGGCAAAGTTACAAGATGCTAAAAAACTATTAAAATCCTTATCCTAAGACGCTTTAAGGTCATATGTGCAAACATTCCTTATGGCCAAAACGGCTGTTTCATCCAATTTGTTACAATCAGCACATTGTTTTCATCAAGAGTTCTAACAGCATCAATGAAATTAAAATCCAGAATGTCGTCATTACACCATATGCCAATCGCGAACCTTGCCATGATAGCTTCACCGTCTGATGAATACTTCACGAACTCGTTCGCGCGCTCAATATTAACCTCACGCTTTTCAAAGTCAAAAAGATGCATTAGATAAGGCATATTTTTGTCCACCCACAAGTAAAATTTCGCTTGTTCTTCACTTAATCCTAAGTTGAGTGTAATGTTATTTATATTGTCTGTCATAGAATGCCTTTTTGTTTGTGTAGAATTGATGAGTGGATATTACCATTATATTTATTTCTGGCCATCAATAGGTCCTGGTTTTTGCACCTTTACTGTATTTTTTGCTTTGATAACTTCGGTGCTCCCAGTTACAAATGCTATGTTATCTGTGCTTTAAAAACGCTGGATTATTCTAAAACTCTTTAATAAATCGCTGTTTTAGTCTCGAAGAAGCGTCATAACAACTGTTAGTTTCCATATTTGAATATCATTTGAGGATATCTACAGTCATCTACAGTATATATTTCACAACCACTATGAATCTCTAAGTGGATAGAAAACGACCATTTGTTTTACATCCCGGTTGCATCATCAATCTTCAACAAATTATCTTGTTTTGATGTAAATAAACCCGTAAATTAAACTATGTAAATTAAACGTACGTTTTTTGGTGGAATTGTTGTGAAATTGGGATATGCAAGAGTCAGTACAGATGAACAATCTGACAATGCTCAATTAGATGCACTAAATGCCGCTGGGTGCGAGCGCATATATAGTGAGAAGTTTAGTGGCAAGTCAAAACAACGCCCTGAACTTGAACGTTTGATCGACTCGCTAAGAACTGGAGATACCGTCGTTGTGCAGCGCCTCGATCGATTAGGCCGCAGCCTAAAAGATCTCATTGAGTTGTTGGATGGCTTTAAATCGCAACAGGTGAGCTTTATTAGCCTCAATGAGAATATCGACACCACAACTGCTGTTGGTGAATTAGCGTTTCATATGATTGGGTCTATAGCGCAATTTGAACGTCGTTTGATTTCGGAAAGAACAAAAGCCGGTTTGAATGCAGCACGAGCCAGAGGACGCAAAGGTGGCCGACGTGTAAAACTAACACCTTCGGATATAAAAAAGGCGCAAGCCATGTTGCTTGATCCTACCGTTACAAAGAGTGAAGTCGCTGCACATTTTGGTGTAAGCAGACCAACCTTAAATAAATCATTGAGCACAGCGCCTCCACCACAAGAACGCTCACTATTTGAAAAGTGAACTGAACGAATACTATAGGGTGAAGTTTTAGGGCAAAGTTGCTTAACTCTAGAAATTAATAGCAATAACAATTATTTGGATTAATAACATAGATGTTTGAACAAACTTTTAAAAATATTGACGACATACTTCACAAGGACGCTGGCTGTTCAAGCGAATTAGACTATACAGAACAAACTTCCTGGATGCTGTTTTTAAAGTATTTGGATGACTTAGAGTTTGCCAAGTCGCAAGAAGCTGAATTAATGGAACAGGAATACAGTTACATTATTGACGAAGCGCATCGTTGGAGCAAGTGGGCAGCGCCTAAAAAAGCCGATGGCAGCTTTGATCATGACAACGCATTGACCGGTGATGACTTGATGCAATATGTCGATGGCGAGCTATTCCCTTACCTCAAAGGCTTTAAGCAGCGAGCAGAAAGTCCTCACACCATTGAATATAAAATTGGTGAAATTTTTGGCGAGATAAAAAACAAGATTCAAAGTGGGTATTCGCTGCGTGATGCGCTTGAAAAAGTCGACGAACTGCAATTTCGTTCGCAAGAAGCTAAGCACGAACTATCGCACCTTTATGAAGTAAAAATCAAAAACATGGGTAATGCTGGAAGAAACGGAGGCGAATACTATACGCCGCGCCCGTTGATCCGCGCCATGATAGACGTGATAAGACCGCAAATAGGTGAAACCATTTACGACCCAGCCGCAGGCTCTGCTGGTTTTTTATGTGAAACCTTTGATTATTTGCGTAAAGGCGGTGCTGAAAAACGACAACTTAAGTCCAGTGACTTAACGGTATTGCAAGAGAGCACCTTTTACGCCAAAGAGAAAAAGTCACTGGCTTATGTGATTGCCATCATGAACATGATTTTACATGGTATTGAAGCGCCCAACGTGATCCACACCAATACCTTAGCTGAAAACCTGCAAGACATTACGCCGAATAGGCAACATGACATTATTTTAGCTAACCCGCCCTTTGGTGGCAAAGAGCGTCCTGAGGTACAACAAAACTTCCCGATTAAAACTGGTGAAACTGCCTTCTTGTTTTTGCAACACTTTATTAAATCCCTGAAACCCGGTGGTCGCGCAGCTATCGTCATTAAAAACACCTTTTTATCCAATGCCGATAATGCAGCCATTGCCTTACGTAAAGAGCTACTCGAAAACTGTAACTTACATACTATTTTGGATTGCCCCGGCGGCACTTTTATTGGCGCTGGCGTTAAAACCGTGGTGTTGTTTTTTACCAAAGGCGAACCGACCCAAAGTACGTGGTTTTATCAGCTCAACGTTGGCCGTAATATGGGTAAAACCAATCCATTAAATGACAACGACCTAAAAGAGTTCGTGCAATTGCAACCTAGTTTTGATGATTCTGAAAACTCTTGGTCAATAGCCACCAGTGAATTGGATAGCAACACTTGGGATTTATCAGTCAAAAACCCCAATGCCAAAGAAGAAGCTCCTCTGCGTGAACCGCAAACTATTATTGAAGAGATTATTGCTCTGGATAAAGAATCAGAGGTGATTTTGGTTAACATTCAGGAGTTATTGTAATGGGCGAGTGGAGTTCAGATTCTCTTGAAGACTTATGCATTATCGGAGATGGCAACCACTCCTCAAAATACCCTAAGAAATCAGAAATGGTAGATTCAGGAGTTCCGTTTATTCGAGGTACTAACATTATCAATGGGAAACTATCTGATGAGAACGTTCTTTACATCACTACAGAGAAACATGAAAAGCTCAAGAAAGGACATTTGAAAACTGGGGATGTATTATTTACGAACCGAGGCGAGATAGGAAAGGTAGCAATCGTAAGCGAGCTTTTTGATGGAGCTAATTTAAACTCTCAAATTGCTTGGCTCAGATGTACAAAGAAGCTATTGCCCGAATACCTTTTTCATTTTTTACAATCTAGAGAAATGCGAGACCATTTTGCCCAGAGCAAATCAGGAGCTGCATTACAGCAATTTCCTATTAAAATGCTTAAAGCTGTTCTTATTACTTATCCAACTATCCAAGAACAAGAACGCATTGTTGCCATTCTCGACCAAGTTTTTTCCGATATTGAAAAAGCGCGAGTTACGGCAGAGAAAAACCTGAAAAACGCCCGTGAGCTGTTTGACAGCTACTTGCAGCAAGTGTTTAACAGTAGTGATTCGAAGAAAATAAAATTAGGTGAAGAAATTGAATTATTAACAGGATTTGCCTTTAAAAGTAAAGAGTATGTTACCCACGAAAAAAGTATTCCTTTAATCCGTGGAGACAATATCGTGCAAGGAAAATTACGATGGGATGGCGTGAAATTATGGCCTATAGGAAGGCTGGTTGAATTTGAAAAATATGAGTTGGCTGAGAATGATATTGTATTAGCAATGGATCGTACTTGGGTGAAAGCGGGGATCAAAATAGCAAAAATCGAGAAAGAAGACTTGCCCGCCTTGCTAGTGCAACGAGTAGCAAGGCTGCGCTGCAAAGACAGCTTACATCAGGATTTTCTATATTACTTGATGAGAAGTAAATTTTTCGAGAGTTATGTACTTTCAATTCAAACAGGATTAGGTGTTCCCCATATAAGTGGCAAGCAAATCCAATCATTTACTTTTAATAAGCCCTCTTATGATGAGCAAGTTAAGTTAGTTAATAAGATGAGTAAGTTATCGAGTAAGATATTGTCCCTAGAGACTGTGTATAAGTGTAAAATTAACTCTTTAGACGAACTCAAAAAATCCATCCTACAAAAAGCCTTTTCCGGTGAGCTCACCAAAAACAAAGTAGAAGCCGCATGAGAGAATTAGGCATTTGCAAGTCCTCAGGTAGGCTCTATGAGGGCAATCGAAACTCAGGCACACCAGTGACAAATTTTAACCCAATATTGCCTATCACAATGATTGGTGTAGATTTGCCAACTCCGCCAGCATTAATAAGTGGATTCAGCGGACTCATCTTCAGAGAAGAAAGCTTTGATCCAATTACAAAAATCAGACGGGGTAGGGTTTACAGAATTAATGAAAGCCAGCCGGTTACATGGCGGGTACAAGATGCCAGTCGCAAAGATCTGGAATATAAAGCATGGGCAAATGGAGCTGCTCAGGAATTAGAAGCAACGAGCTACAGCATCGATTCATTGAGCTATCTTCGTAATTTCAAAAGCTTACCTAAGATCGTCTTAGGAGAAGCACCTTTTCAAACAAATTGGAAGATACTAGCAATCGAAACGCAATTCGATGGCAAACCGCTAATTACCATCAAAGCTTTATCAAGTTTTGGAACTATGCCTGAATTAATAACCAATCAACTACCAACTCTAGTTAAAGCAAAACTTATAAAGGCTGTTGAAAACGTTGAAGCTGTTGCGAATAGACTTGGCTCTGTAGAAACCGTTGATGCTTGTAGAAGTGCTCTTTCACTAGTATTTGGTGCCCTTGCCGATGATTTAACACTCGATTTAGGTGCTGGTATTACAAAAAGAATAAAGTCTAATCAAGGACGCAATAAAAAAGGAAATGGGCAAGATTTAGTTACCCATAGCGCTGAAATAGTTCGCCGCTTGCATTCGCGCAGTAAACCAAATGAAGAGGTAAGGCTTAATACACGCTCGGTTTCTGACGAAGATGCAAATTTGGCTTTAAAATGCCTTTGGTTCGTTTTAGTTGAATTAGGCTGGGCAAAAGATGAATAAAGAGAACGAACAACTCCCCCTATTCGATTTTGATGAGGCTAATTTAAAAAAAGTAGAACAGCACCAGCCAAAGCCTTTGAGTGATTCTACCTACGGTAAGTACATTGTTTATGTTGACGAAAGTGGTGACCATAGCTTGCAAAGCATTGACCAAAGCTACCCTATTTTTGTACTCGCATTTTGCGTGTTCCATAAACGACATTACAGTGAAGCGATAGTACCTGCTTTAGAGAAGTTTAAGTTTAATTTCTTTGGCCATGACCAGATCGTGTTGCATGAAAACGAGATACGCCGTAGAAAAGGTGTGTTCAATATCTTCAAAAACCGTGAACATCATCAACAATTCACAAACCAATTAACGGAAGTCATCGAATACAGTAATTTTATATTGATAAGTACCACAATCGATAAAAGAGAGCTAAAACCCAATGCAGACGATAATGCCTACCATATAGCCCTTGGCCTTTGTATGGAGTCATTGCACGACTTTCTTAGTGAGAAACAACAACAAGAAAAAACTACACATATCGTGGTTGAATGCAGAGGTAACAAAGAGGATCGCGACTTAGAGTTAGAATTTAGGCGTGTCTGTGATGGGCAAAATAAGTTTAACAACTCTTTACCATTTGAAATTATTTTTTCAGATAAAAAGGTAATGTCATCAGGCTTGCAACTAGCAGATTTAGTGGCGCGACCAATTGGCTTGAGTGTTTTGAGACCCGAGCAGCAGAATAGGGCTTTTGAAGTGCTTAAAGAAAAGTTTTATTGTATGGACGGAAGGAACAAGTTAGGTGAAAACTTTGAAGGTGTGGGTATGAGAATTTATCCTGCACCAAAAAGCGAAAAACCTCGGTGAAGCCACCAAGGTTTTGACGCCGACCGAGAATGCTCAATCCACTTGATACATAGTATGGTTAAAAAGATATCAAACGTCAACTTATTGTTTAGCTATAGGAACATGAAAAGCTTTCACATCAGATTCGTTCCAACCAACTTAATGGAACGTAAACGCTGATCATCGGATAACTTGTTTGATAAAAATCAATAGCTTAATAAGTCTTAATTTCTTGACTGGTATTTGATTCAAGCGAATAATAAAACAATAAATAGCCTGTTGCAGAGCGTTAGTCTCTTACATTGGCAGATTCACGAAAAGGATAACGTTAATTGAATAAAGCCAATCGCAACGAAGCCGATACCCGAGCAGATTTAATTGATCCTCAATTAATCAATGACGGTTGGGGCGAAGTAGACAAAAGCTTTATTCGAAGGGAAGTAATTTGCCCCGGGCGCATACTCACTGGCGGTAAACGTAGCCAATCAGTAAATAGTGACTATGTATTGGTTTACAAAGGCCGCAAACTTGCAGCGGTTGAAGCCAAAAAAGAAGCATTAAGTTACAATGAGGGCGTTCGCCAAGCCAAAGATTATGCCCAGCGCCTGCAATGCCGACTAGCATATGCTACTAATGGCCACGACATCTATCAGATTGATATGCTCACTGGTGATGAACAATTAGTTGAACGTTACTTATCGCCTGAAGAACTCTGGACGCTCACCTTTGCTAAACAAGACGAGACTGCGCCCGATTTTAAAAAGGTCTGGCGAGAACGTTTTGCTGCTGTTCCTTTTGAAGTGAAAGGCGACTGGCAACCTCGTTATTATCAAGAGAACGCCATTAACAATGCGCTTGAAGCCATTGCCGAAGGTAAACAAAAAGTATTGCTTACCCTAGCCACTGGCACCGGAAAAACCTGTATTGCCTTTCAAACTGCATGGAAGTTATTTCAGAGCCGCTGGAGTTTAACTGCGCAAAAAAGCCCAGAACTAGCCAAACGTCGCCCCCGCATTTTGTTTTTGGCCGATCGCAATATATTAGCGAATCAGGCATTTAATGATTTTGGCCCTTTCGGTGAAGACGCGTTAGTGCGCATTAACCCTAATGAAATACGTAAAAAGGGTGCAGTGCCGAAAAACGCTAGTGTGTTTTTCACTATTTTCCAAACCTTTATGAGCGGCTCAAAAGACGATGACGGCAATGAAACTCCATACTTCGGTGACTACCCGCCCGACTTCTTCGATTTAATTATCATAGATGAGTGCCACCGTGGCGGCGCGAACGATGAAGGTAACTGGCGCAGAATACTCACGCATTTTTCACCTGCGGTTCAGTTAGGCTTAACTGCCACACCAAAGCGCACAGATAACGTAGACACCTATAATTACTTTGGTGAACCAGTTTACAGCTACACCCTTAAGCAAGGCATCAACGATGGTTTTTTAACTCCGTTTAAGGTCTACCCAACTGTGGGTACGATGGACGAGTACGTATATACCCCTGGCGATGGAGTAGTGGTGCGCGGAGAGCCCGAGCCTGGCAGAGTTTACACTGAGGGCGACTTCAATCGTATTATTACCATCCCAGAGCGTGAACAAAAGCGTGTTCATTACTGGATGGAGCTATTTAAACCCAATGAGAAGACCATCGTCTTTTGTGCCACCCAAGAACACGCTGGCATGGTACGCGACTTTATCAATCAGTATGCTAGGCAAAAAGGCTGGACAACGAATACCAACTACTGTGTTCGAGTAACGGCCAATGACGGCGCAGCCGGTGAAAACGACCTAAAAACATTTCAGGATAACGAAAAGACCATTCCCACCATTCTCACTACATCACGTAAACTCTCTACCGGTGTCGACGCCCGCAATGTGCGCAATATTGTTCTTATGCGCCCGTGCAACAATATGATTGAGTTTAAACAAATAGTTGGCCGTGGCACCCGTATGTATGAGGGTAAAGATTACTTCACTATTTATGACTTTGTAAAAGCTCATCACAACTTTGCCGACCCCGAATGGGACGGTGAGCCATTGCCTCCAGAAAATATTTGTGAGGTCTGCGGTGAGTCGCCCTGTAGCTGTGTAAAAGTGCCTTGTGAAATTTGTGGCTTTAGTCCTTGTACTTGCCCCAAAGAGCCTTGCGCTGACTGTGAAAGTGAGCCTTGTATTTGTGAGCAACCACCTTGTCGTCTCTGCGGTGCGTCTACCTGTGTTTGCGAGCCTGTTGAATGTCCAGATTGCAACAACACGCCTTGTATATGCGATAAATCGGAAAAAATTACGATTAAACTCAGTGATGGTAAAACGCGGCAAATTAAACATATCTCGTCAGTTATGTACTGGTTTGGCGATAAGCCAATTACAGCTAAGGAATTTGTAGAACGGCTCTTTTCAGATCTGCCACAGTTCTTCAAAGACGAAGACCAACTCCGAGAAATATGGAGCGACCCAACAACCCGAGAACAGCTCCTTGAAAGCCTTGCTGAAGCTGGTTACGACGAAGACAAGCTCGAAGGTATGAAGGAGTTAATAGATGCCCAGCAAAGCGACGTATACGATGTACTGCGATATGTTGCGTACGCAAGTGAAGCTATTAGCCGTGAAAATCGAGTTAGCATTACCAAACCAAAAATTAACACTGCCTTTGGTAATTATAAACAACAAGAATTTATCGCATTCGTCTTAGAAAAATATACCGAAGACGGTGCCGGCGAATTAGCCATTAGTAAAATGCGCAGTTTAATTGAGTTGAAGTACCATACCATTGGCGACGCCGTACAAGAGTTCGGCACTACAGCTGCAATTCGAGAGACATTTGTTGGTTTTCAGAAGTATTTGTACGAGTGTTGAGTGATATTGGGATGACTGAGTAATGGAAAACAAAGGAAGTGAACAAAAAGGACTTTGCTTACCAGCAGAGTTTTTAGCTACCTATCAACAAGCAATACAAAAGCCTTTCGAACATGGTTATTACTCAATAAGCGCAAGCTTTAGGGATACCGCAAATCAGATAAGAAGCGATAAGAATGATTCTTTAGCCAACGCATTCGACCTATGTGCTTGTATTTTGTCGATGAAGCTAAATCCCACGAGTGCCAATGAGCCATTCAGTGCATTTATAAAATTAAGCGACAAACGCTCAGCTATTTCTGATGATTTCAATGAAGTAGAAATTAATTTCATTGCTGACGTTTTGAATGAAATAAACGAGCCAATGGTACAAGCAAGATTTGCTGACCTGCTTTGGTTATTAGTTACTCCGAAACGAATTGGTTTCGCTCGCACAGCGCTTAAAGCTTACCTCAAATTACCTATTGAGCCTAATACTTGGAAAGCAGATGTAGATGATTGTTGGGAAAGAGCGATCAGACTAGCTAGACAAATAAAAGATTACGATACTTTGGAGCAAATTGAGTTTTCTCTGATTTCAGCATTTCGTTCAGATTATTCTGACTCTACACTCATGCGATTGTGGCTTGGTGAGTTAATTGAACGCAGTGGAATCTGTGTAAATGATTACGCAGAAATAGCTGAAGCGGCGTTTGAAGTCTCTATAGGTCTGCATAAAAATAGAGGTTTCCGAGAAAGTAGAGCTTATGTAGAGCTAGCGACAAGCTTGTTTCAAAAAAATAAAGACGAAGATAATTGGTTGCAAGCGTTGTTGTTAAATGCAGAAAGTTACGAGGCAGAAGGTGACGCTAGAAATTATGATGAGGTCGGTAGCCAGATGGCTGCCAACAGTTTCTATGAGAATGCTCTTCAGGCATATAGGCGTATACCTGCTAAACATCGTGGCAAACTTGGTGCAACAGAAAAACTAACAAGCATTAGAGATAAAATCACTGAAGCAGGTGTCGGCTCATTAGATGAAATGCAACTGCTTCAATCACCAACGATGGATATAAAGGACCTGGTGGAACAATCCATAAAACATGTAGAGGGTAAAGAAACGATCGAATTAGCATTGCTTTATTTCACTGGCTTTGTGACAGTGACCAGCAATGAGCTTAGAGAGCAAGCGGTTGCGCTAATGAAAGAAAGTCCTTTACGGTCACTTTTTGGCTCCTCACTCATGGCGGGTGATGGCAGAGTCATAGCTAAAACACCATCAATTAATTTTGATGATAACTATGCTGATAATGAGCATTTAGTGGTTAGGCAAATGATTGAATGTCATCAGACAAATATACAACTGATAGTTCAAGGGCAGATAATGCCAGGATTAAATCAAATTCTATCTGAGTTTAGAATTTCCCGCCGTCTTTTGCTGTCTTTGTGCAAGCACTCACCAATTGTGCCGAACGATCGAATATATCTATTTTCGAGCGCGCTATGGCTAGGTTTTGAGCACGATTTCGCAAATGCGATTCATCTGCTATGCCCTCAAGTAGAGCATATGATACGTATAAAATTTAAGGAAGAAGGTATTTTAACTTCCCATGTTGACCGCGATGGTATTGAGACTGAGAATGGACTAAGCACACTACTTGACAACGAGAAAGCTGAAGAACTGCTTGGTGCAGATTTGTTATTTGAATTGAAAGCGATTTTTACAGATTCATTTTCAGATAACTTAAGAAACAATAGTGCTCATGGCTTATTAAGCGATAGTTCTGCTTCTTCATACGCATCAATCTATGCATGGTGGATGATATTAAAATTAGTAGTTCGTTCTTTATATGAATTCGAGAAACAGAAAAAAGAAGCTAATTGATAAATCAAAAATGCCAGTAAAAAACATTTGGAGTTATTGTTAGGTGATTTAACCGAGCCATAAATGTAAAGTCAAGAAATGGCAGTGCTTGTATACAAAGTTATATAGGACTAATCGCTGCGCGTATCATAAGTATTTAAGGAAAAAGCTTTGAAAATAGCTAAAGTTAAAATAAATGGATTTAGAAACTTCAAAAGTTCAGTAATAAATTTCAATGATAGAACACTCATTATTGGTGGCAATGATGTGGGCAAGACTAACCTACTTCATGCTCTCAGAATAATTTTGGATAAATCACTTTCAGAGCGAGACATTGAACCCGAGGAAACGGACTTTTTCATAGATCCCTCTGGCGCACAAGCAGACAGCTTCACAATACAAATTTATTTCTCTGATATAGTAGAGGATGCAGTTTTATCGAGCTTAAAAGGAAATGTTAACGATGCTGGAGAGTGCGTCATTTCTTTTTATGCCGAACGGAAGTCTTTGGATTATAAATTATATATTGGTAGTGCGGATGAGCAATCAGAGGAGATAGCATCAAGATATTATTTAAAGCAGTTGAATCTCAGGTATATGAAATCAAGTAGAGATTTACAAAAATTCATTCAATCTGAGAAGAAAAAACTATTAAAACAATCTCAGGAAATGCTTGACGATGCTTCGGTCGCTAAAGACAACACGGATATGCTAGTTATTTCGGAAAAGCTAGACGAAGTAAATAAAAAGGTAGCGGAGCTTAACTATGTTAAAGATGCTACTACTATTATCAATCAAGAAATTAAAAAGCTCTCACATTCTTATGGCGACTATGATGTTCATTTAGATACGGGTGCAATTAAGGTTAATCAGTTCATTGAGAACTTACAATTAGGGGCATCTTCAAGTGGTTCGAAGATGTTACTTGGAGGCGATGGAAGGAACAACCAAATATTACTGGCGCTCTGGAAAGCTAAGAGCCAAAGGGAGTTTGACCCTGCTCACGAAGTAACATTTTATTGTGTAGAAGAACCTGAAGCCCATCTACATCCACATCAACAGAGGAAGTTAGCAGATTACTTAATTCACGAACTGCCTGGTCAAACGATAATCTCAAGTCATTCTCCTCAAATTACCGAGCGATATAAACCAGATTCAATTATCCGTCTTTTAGTAACAAATGCGGGTAGTAAAGCCGCAAAGGAAGGTTGTTCCGACTGTATTTCTCACGCCTGGGACGAATTGGGGTACAGGATGAGCATTCTTCCAGCTGAAGCATTTTATTCAAATTGCGTTTTCCTAGTTGAAGGTCCTTCAGAAAAACTTTTCTATGAAGAATTGGCAAAAGAGTTAAGTATTGACCTAGATTTTTTTAACCTATCAATCTTAAGTGTTGACGGAATTCAGTTCAAAGTATATTGCGCTATATTGGATGCTATGGAAATACCGTGGGTCCTAAGAACTGACAATGATGTATCAGGAATCAAGGGCAGTTCAAACAAGAGAACAGTTGGGGTTAATAGATGTCTCTCGTTGTTAAATCTGCCCAATCACACTGATTATACTAATGGGGCGGATCCGCAATTTATTGTAAATAGCGGTGTTTGGGAAAATATCTCTAAGACTATAAACCCACACGGTCTCTTTTTGTCTAAAATTGACCTTGAGAATGACTTGGGGTTAGAACTGAGGGAGGAGCTTTTAACTTATTCTGGAAAAGAAAAAATTGATGATGCTGTACAATATATCCAAAGTAAGAAAGCTATTAGGATGAGGGAGTTTTTGGCGGCCAATAAATCTTCTCTCAAGACCATTTCAAATGGTGAGTTGGCTAAACCTCTTCATTGTGCAGTTGTTATGGCCAGGCCTCACGATGAGTAACTTTGAATACACCCCAGATCAATTAGCGGCAATAAACTCTCAATCCAACATGGTGATCACAGCCTGCCCTGGGAGCGGTAAGACAACCGTAATATCTCAAAAGATAAAAAATAATGTTGAGGATTTGCCATATTATAAAGGTGTTATAGCGATAACTTTCACAATTAAAGCAAGTCGAGAGTTAAAAAGTCGTTGTAAGAAAGGTGGAAAAGATACTAAAGCTAGTTTTTTTGGGACGATCGATCAATTTTGCTTGAGTGAAATAATATATCCATTTTGGGCGAATGTTCTTTGTAGAAAAAAAAGCGAATTTGAGTGTCTGAAGTACGCTGAGTTACCTCAAAGTTTGTTAGAAAAATTGACAATCATTCCTTACTTGCAGAAAGAACCAAGTAGCTGCTCATATGACGAACTTGTAGATGATTTCATTATTATGTTCGATAGTGGATTCGTGATGCTGGAATACCTTGGAACTATCGCTAATTATATATTAAAAAACTCTCTCGCATGCATCCGTTACATTAAAGCTAGGTACACCGAAGTGTACATTGATGAATATCAAGACTCATCAGAAGTGCAGCATAACCTATTTTTAAATCTTATGGAGCTAGGGTTAATAGGGGTAGCTGTGGGTGATGTGCAACAGTCAATATATGCTTGGCGTGGCAGTGATCCTGCATACATTTCTCAACTGACCGAACAGCCAGATATATTTGAACACCATATCGTTAACATTAACCATCGGTGTCATCCATCAATTACAAACTATGCTAATAGACTTTTTGATTCTAATTGTGCTCTCTTGGAAGCCGATGAGATAAGAGTTTATCGAAAAGAATACAATGGTTCTCATATAGAAGTTTCTGCTAAATTAAACTCGTTGATAGATAATGCTTTAAGAACAGGTAAGGCTTCATCATATGGTCAAATCGGGATATTAGTAAGAAACAATGTTTCTCTTGAATATTTATCACGTGGCCTCTCTATGCCATTTAGGATCTTTGATGAGGACTTACTTGCTAAGCGAAATACTAAAGTTTGCAACATATTTGCTCACCTTCTCAGATTTAGATTTGATGCATCTTATCGGATAAATGATGTTGTTGAATATCTAGAATCATCAGTATTCAAATCGAAATGTGATTTACAGATGGTTCGTAGTCTTATTGCTCCGGTAGGCGATAAAAGTCACGAGGAATTAGCGTCAGCTATTGCAGAAACTACTGAATTACTTCTCGAAATCAGTATCAGCGATAGCGATAAAGTGCTAATTGAAGCTATTTGTTTAGATAACCAAGCGCTGAAACACTATCAATTACTCAATGAAAACGAAGTTCAAGTGATGACTTTGCACAAATCAAAAGGGTTAGAGTTTGAAGTTGTTTTCCATTTAGATTTGTATGACTGGGTTCATCCTAAGAGGAAGTTCATTCAGGGTTGCTATGATGTAGTTTATGATAACTGGGAACAAGAACTAAATCTTCATTTTGTAGGTATAACCCGAGCTATCAATTATTGTGTACTAATAACAAGTACCAATCGAATAAATAGCCAACATCAGATTAAAAATGCTAATCCATCGCAATTTTTATCAATGCCAGGGCTGGGCGGTCTTCATCGTTGATTGGTAATTTATTAAAAAATACAAAATATATTATTTTTTGAGTTGATTGTCTTTAAACCCCTAATTTAATTGGTTAATAATGATAATGTACAAAATACTTTAAACTCTTAATTACAAGAAACGGTTTTGACTTTCACTTAAGTAACAGAAACCATTTTAGTGGTTATCGGAGGGTGATTTTTGTAGCGTTTCGATGCCGTTATTAGAAAAACATTACATTAAACTTTACAATAATCCTAAAATTAAGTTTAGTAGTTTGATTTAATTAAATAAATAACCTCGGTCAGCCAGCAAGGTAGCTATAACCGTTTTAGGCTGGAATTTTATAGAGCTAAATTTGTAGAATAAGATTTTTTAACGCCGCTTAATAGCGGCTTTTTTAATTCTTCCTTCAGAATAACGTTGAATTCACGCGCAATAGCTCACCAAAATACTGCCTGTTTTGTATTTGAAATAAAGTGATAAGTGTTTTAATTCAAGTACTCTGACCCCTTGAAGTCGTTCAAGTACTCTGACCCCTTGAAGGATAATTTCATTGCTGCGGTTCATCTTTGCGCCATTTGCGACTTGGCTAATGCGAGGTAAAAAGATTATATGTGGATTCAGTATTACATCTGGCAACGAGTCAAACTGACCTGAAGGTAGCTTTTTCTTTGTGTATTGCGCTTTTTGGCTACACAGTTAACCGTATTTTGGGCTCATGTCGCCGACAATACCAAAATGTCTGACATAGAGAAGCTTTAGCGGACTTTTGCGTCGTTTGAGAGCTAGTTGTAGGTTTACCCTTGAAATTAAACTGTAGCTTACAAAATACCGCTATCACTTAATAAAACTTGGGTCTGCTATTGATTCCTTGCGCAATAATTTGTATTTCCCCCATGAAAAAGTCGATATTTGTCTCTTACCGACACTCGTCGTTTAGCACGAAAAAGCGCATGATTTTATTGATTTAGGTCAGTTGATTAGCGGCTTTGCGCACTCTGCTGGCTAACAGTATATTGAATGATACGTATGAGTTGCGCATTAGGTTGTTCGTTTTCGCATACCTAATCACTAAAAGCGATCACATACAATCGTTTCGTATTAAAAGCGCTTGATAGGTCAAGAGAAAATTTTCAAAGTCGATAAAACACAGAGAACGTGAATATAGCGTGAGGTGTGCAGCACAATACTTATCGTCACTGAGATACTCCGTTGAGCAAACTTCTTAATAGCGAAAACAACCAATAGGCACGAATTACTTATGCGTTTGAGTTGGCGACAACTTATAAAGTCAAAATTAAAAGGAAAGTCATCGTACTTTTCTATCGGCATTGCATTTTCTGGCGAAAGCGTACTCTTGTGCGCTTTGCAGAAGACCGGCGATGAGCTGCAGTGGGTGCTTGATGCTAGTTTTAGTCATTCTGATTGGCAAGGACAGCTAGCCGACTATGTGCAGCGTCATAAATTAGCAAACACCGACTGCTATGTGTCTCTTACATCACATCGCTATCAGTTGCTGCAGATTGATAAGCCCAATGTACCTGAGGATGAGGTACATGCGGCACTTGGCTGGCCATTGAAAGACTTGCTCCCGCCAAACACTGAGTACGTTTATGACTATTTGAACCCTCCTGCGCAAGCAGCTGGGCAGTCTAAACTTAGCGTTGTTGCTATTCCACACAAAGACATTGCGAATATAAGCAAAGGCATATACGACGCCGACCTCACCTTAAAAATCATTTCCATTGAAGAAACAGCGACGGTTGAATTAACACCAAAATCTGATGATGCAGTGATGAGTTTAGTGCAGGAGCACGGTGAAGAAATCGTGCTGAATATTGTCAAGAACAACGAGTTGTACTTCACGCGCAGACTTAAAGGTTTTGAAAATCTCGGAAGTTATAGCGAAAATGAGCTTTCAATGGGCATCACTGAGTCACTGTGTGTGCAAATACAGCGTTCAATGGACTATTTTGAAAGCCAATTAAGACAATCACCAGTGCGCAAAGTATTGCTTAAGTTAGATACTGCCTTAGCAGAACAGCTTGCCATTCAGATTCAAGATAATATGGGTCTGCCTGTTTGTCCGTTTGAACCGAATATAAGCTGCGGCTCAGGTTTTAATTTTAAAATGGCGAGTTTTTCTTGTTTAGGCGCAGCTTACGTTAAGCAATCCATGCTGGTTGAACAAAAAAATCACAAACAAGACGAAAGTGATAGCACCAATCTGAAAAGTGCAGAGGTGACGTCATGAATAACCGCATTAATTTATATCGCGATGAGTTTAAGCCTCAGTTCGTATGGGTTTCTGCTGCAAATACTATGGTTTTTGGAGTGCTCGCTCTATTACTTATGGGGGGCACTTACTTTGCGTTTTGGCAAAATCAGCAATCAGCTATCCAAGAACTAGCACAGATACGAAACGATATAGCCTCGGAGGAGCGACAGCTTTCTGAACTGACGACGCAATTGACACTCCGTCAAAAAAATCCTGTGCTATTGGCGAAGTTAAATAAACAGAAATTTAGGCTGTCGACTGCAAAGGACCTTGCCGACAAGTTATCTAATTTGAGCAAACAACAAGAAAAGCCATTTTCAACTGCGTTAACTTCATTCGCTGAGGTTAACAACAGCAATGTGTGGTTAACGTCGTTCAAAGTTAATGATAAGAACATTCAAATACAGGGCTCTATGAATGCGCCTGGCGCGTTACCCTTGTGGTTAAAGTCGATTGGTAAAACTAGTTTTTTCAACAGCCGTGATTTTCAAGCCGCAACCGTGTTTAGAACAGATGGTCAGCTAGGCTTTAAGATTGAAAGCAAAGCATCACTAAAAGAAGAAACGCGAGGAGAAGCCAATGAGTAACTTCACGGACAACCTCGAAGCTAAGTTCAGTTCAATTTCGGTGCGTGAGCAGAAATTGGTATTCTACGCATTGCCGTTAGTGATTTGTTTAGTCTTTATTATAGGCTTTATCGAACCTGCTATTACGCAGATATTTGAGACTCGCAGTCAAGTCAATGAGCAAAAACTCCGGCTTGTAAACGCGTCAAATAGCGTCGACCTTGTGCGATCCGAGCTTAATGTCGATCCGGATGTTGAAATCAATAATCAAATTGCGGGCGTGAATCAGCAAATTACAAGCTTGGAAAAGCAATTTGCAGAAGAGCTTGAGCAATTGGTTCCGCCCTATGCAATGCCTTTAGTGCTTGAGCAATTATTCGCTAACGCAAACAAACTTAAGCTGATGAGCATGTCTTCTATACCGCCAACCAACATCTTTAAAGATGAAGCAGATTCGGCAAGTTCTGAAAAACTCGTATCGAATGTTATTGGACCTGAATTATTTAAACATGGTTTGCGAATTAGATTTGAAGGGTCATTTTTTGATACTCGTGATTTCCTAATTTCGGCAGAGCAAATGGGGTGGAAGCTACATTGGCAGGAAATTGAGTTTGCAGTGAATGACTATCCAAGAGCGCAAGTTGACATTGAATTGTTTACGTTGAGCAGAAGTGAGGCATATATCAATGTTAACTAACAGACTAAATTGCGTTCATCAGCTAACGAAACAGCTTGTCCTGTTATGCATTGTGTTTTGCAGCATATCAGGAGCGGCGCAAGCTAAAACATTGACTGATCCAACGCGTCCTCCAGGTCAAAACACAGACACCAGCGTCACTAGCGAGTTAAATAATAACGTAGCAATTAATATCACCGCGGTGTTGAAAAAGAATCAAGTATCTTACGCCGTAATCAACGGTAACTGGCTGAAAAAAGACGAGAAAATCGGTGTATGGCGGGTGACTGATATTACCAGCGATGGTGTGTTTTTGAAGAATGAGAATGAACCAGAGGCAATCCCTCTAAGGTTTTTGGTAAATGAGAAAAGTGATTTTAAGAAGCAGACAAATAATGAATAATTTACGTATCTGCAAAGCATTAAGTCTTTGTTTTATCGCCGTTTCACTGGCAGGCTGTCAAGTGCCTGTGAACAGTCATGTTGAAAAATCACTTGCCCAGGAGCTTGATGCTCAGATGCAATTGCCTGAGCCTCAACCGGTCCCAGAATTAGAAGCAGCAGTTTCTGACTATTTGCTTGCTGGCGAAATAACTACGCCAAGCGATACACTATTTACAGCAGACAAGTACGATATCAACGCAAGACAGATTGATGCAGTGAGCTTTTTTGCAGGATTGGTAAAAGACACACCGTTTTCAGTTGCGATCCATCCGGGCGTAACGGGTCTTATCTCTCTTGACCTTAAGCAAGTTGACCTCGACACTATTTTCGACCTTGTTTCTGACCTTTATGGCTTTCACATTGACCGCACTGGCAACGTATATAAAGTGTTCCCAGCCGGCATGCGCACCGAAACCTTTTCAGTTAACTACTTGTTAATGAAGCGCGACGGAAGCACGCAAACGAGCATTATCTCTGGTGGCGTTTCTGAAAATGCGAACAATAACAATAGCGGCAATAATAACAACGGCGGCGCAAATAACTTCAGCGGAAATTCACAGGTAAGCAATAATCAAGGCGGTAATATCGGCAACGGTAACGGCTCTAATGGCACTTCAATTTCTACGCGCACTGAAACCAATTTTTGGGAAAACCTTGAAACCAGCCTAAAAGAGATGCTGGGTAATGAAGAGGGGCGTTCTGTGATGGTGTCCCCGCAAGCGGGTTTAGTCTCAGTTCGAGCCTTACCAAGTGAATTGAAGACGATCGGTAATTTCCTCAATATATCTGAAGAAAGCCTACAGCGTCAGGTCATTATTGAAGCGCGTATATTAGAAGTGATACTAGATGATGAGTATCAACAGGGAATTAATTGGACGCAGGTGTTGTCGCACGCAGGCAGCACGGATCTGACGTTTGCTACCTCCGCAGGTAATTTCGCCAACGATATAACAGCGTCACTTGGCGGCATAACCAGTTTGTCATTTTTGAATAAAGATTTCAGCGGTGTACTCAATCTGCTGGACACACAAGGCAACGTGCAAGTACTTTCAAGTCCTCGTGTTACCGCGATTAATAATCAAAAAGCGGTCATAAAAGTGGGTAATGATGAATACTTTGTAACCGATGTCTCTACCTCAAATACGATCACATCTAGCTCTACTTCAGTAACGCCAGATATTGGCTTAACGCCTTTCTTCAGTGGTATTGCGCTTGACGTAACACCACAAATAGATGCCAACGGTAGTATTCTGCTGCACATTCATCCGTCGGTTATTGAAACTGAAGAACAAGAAAAGGTCATTACGCTAAATGAAGAGCAGTACATTTTACCATTAGCGCAAAGCACAATTCGCGAGTCAGACACAATCATTCGCGCAATGTCGGGTGAAATCGTTGTCATTGGTGGTTTGATGCAGTCAATCATCACGACCGAAAACTCTCAAACACCGCTGTTAGGTGATATTCCAGTTCTGGGTAATTTGTTCAAAAGCAAGCGTGAAAAAGAAACGAAAAAAGAACTCATTATTTTGCTGAAGCCTACCGTTGTTGGTAAAAACACGATGCGTGAGCAAATTGAAACCAGCCGCGCGCAGATGGCCGATTGGTTGTACGTGGAGTAATCATGTATTTATATCACTTTGGGATTAGAGAACTACCTTTTACGCTCACACCAAATACGAGTTATTACTTCGGTTTGCCGAGTCATAAAGAGGCTATCCAAGTCTTATCGACCGCGCTCATGAGTGGCGAAGGTTTTATCAAAGTGACAGGAGAAGTCGGTGCAGGGAAGACGCTGATTTGCAGAAAATTACTCAATGAGCTTCCCGATGGTTTCGTTTCTGCTTATATTCCAAACCCTTATTTGTCTCCCGCTGAACTACGCCGCTCAGTTGCGGCAGAGTTGAATGTTGATTTACCAGAAGGAACTGACACACAAGAGTTCACTCAACTGATCCAGCGGCGTCTGGTTGAAATTCACAAACAACGTAAGAATGCGGTTCTCATCATTGACGAAGCACAAGCCTTGCCGGACGAAAGTATTGAAGCTTTACGTCTGATGACAAATTTAGAAACGGAATCACAAAAATTGCTGCAAGTCGTTTTGTTTGGTCAACCTGAGTTAGATGAAAAATTGAGACAGCCTAAGTTACGACAGCTGCTGCAGCGCATCACGTTTTCATACAAGTTGAAACTGATGAATGCTGACCAGCTCTATCAATATGTTCGTCACAGAATGGCTGTTGCCGGCTATCGAGTTGAGGGTTTGTTCGATGAAGTGTGTTGTGAGCTCTTGCACAAGGCAAGTGGCGGCACGCCGAGAATTGTTAACGTGCTTTGCCATAAATCACTCATGTTAGCGTATGGTGAAGGCGTGCAAAAAATTACGCCTCAACACGTGAAAGCGGCGATAGATGATACTGAAGCTGCAACTCCGATTAACAAAAAGAGACGGTGGGGCTGGATACCAGCGTCACTATTTACCGCAGCCTCTGTTTTGACTTTGGCAGTCACGAGTATGCATATGACCTTTGACTTTCTTGCTTCGGGTTGGATTAAATGAGTGTCGTAAACAAAATGCTCAAAGATTTAGAGCAACGCGACAAACAATCAGTTTACGAGGCTGATTATGTGCCTGTTGAGTCGCATGCTACAAAATCACGAAAATTGCTGGTTGGAGTTTTGGTATTAGTTGTCGCATCAGGCGCCGCGACTTGGTTGCTATTACCCAGCGACATTGCTAGCAAAAGAATTGAAGCGAAGGTGCAGACGATACCGACTCCTTCTACCTCAACTGCCATTGTCATGCCGGCTGCTGCTTCGAAAGTAGATGACGTGAACCAAGTCCAGCAGGAAATAACGCAACAACAGCAAGCTCAAATTGTGTTGAGTGAGCTTGATCAGGCAACGCTCAACAGTTTAGAAAATGCAAAACAAGCCGAAGCAGCGACTGTTGTTGCTGAGGCGAAACTAGCAGAAGTGAACAGAGAGTTAGAGCAAAAAGTTCAGCAAGTGGCAGTAAAAAGAGCAGGATTTCAGCAAGCACAGCAGCAAGAAGCGACTCAAGTTGCTGCTGTAAATAATGCAAATGTCGTCGACTATGTAGAAATTGAGCAGATGGACACAGCGCAAGCACAAACAAAGCAAACAGAGGCCGGAGAACCTGTCTTTAACGTTTCCTCCAGCAATAAGAGCGCATCGACCCATCGAATGATTGAGCAGCGTATCCAGCTGTCACTCAAAAATGGTGATACGGCGGCAGCACTCAAAGATCTGAACAATTTACTTGCTTTAGAGCCAAGAAATGCGAGTGCAAGAAAGCGCCTATCAAGTCTTGAATTTGCACAGGGCAACCCGAAAAGGGCCGCTTTTTTGCTCGATCAGGGTATCAAATTATCGCCAAATGATAGCAGCATGCGATTGATGTTGGCGCGTCTATTATTTCGTGAAAATAGGAACGCACAAGCGCTTGCGATTCTCAATGAGCATCCTAAAAATGTCATTGCAGATAATGATTTGCTGAGCTTTCGTGCTGCACTAGCCGAAAAACAAAAAGATTACGCAACGTCGCTACAAGATTATGCCGTTTTGCTCCAGCGTCAGCCAGGCAACGCGCGCTGGATGTTGGGATTAGCCATAAGCCAAGACAAGCAAAAAATGATTAAAGAAGCCGTTGTTACTTATAAAAAAGTCAAATCATCGAATCAGTTATCAGCACAGGTAGTTAGCTTTGTTGATGGCCGTTTAGCAGCCTTGGTAGGATCGTAAAAATATGAAAATTCGATTAGGTGACTTATTAGTCCAGAATAACTTAATTAATGATGAACAGCTCAAAACAGCGTTATCAGAGCAGCGTCAAACGGGGCGTAAATTAGGTGCCACGTTAATTGCATTGAATATGGTCACAGAAGACCAACTTCTTGAACTATTATCAAAGCATTTAAACGTACCGTTAATTAATATCGATGACTACCGTGTTGATCCAGAAGCAGTCAAGTTACTTCCTGAAATTCAAGCTCGCCGTTATCGGGCATTAGTGCTCGATGACAAAGGTGACAAGTTGCTAGTGGGCATGAGTGATCCTGGAGATATCAACGCAGTTGATGATCTCAGCAACAGGCTACCGAAACCTATCGAAATTGCTGTTGTCAGCGAAACTCAGTTGTTTGCTGCTTACGAAAACTTCTACCGTAAAACCGAAGAAATAGCGTCATTTGCACAAGAGCTAGCGGAAGAATACGACGACTCGCAAGACTTCGAACTGAACATGGGCGTTGACGGTGAACAAGAAACTGCGGTAGCTAAATTGCTGCAATCAATATTTGAAGACGCGGTAATGGCCAAAGCCTCCGATATTCATATCGAGCCGGAAGAAAAACAATTGCGCATTCGCCAGCGCGTGGACGGGCAACTGCAGGAAACCATCATTCCAGAGCGTAATATTGCCGCAGCATTGGTACTGAGACTCAAGCTAATGTCAGGTTTGGATATTTCAGAGAAACGTTTACCACAAGATGGTCGCGCGCAAATTAAAATTAAAGGGCGAGTGATTGATGTTCGTGTCTCGACAATGCCTGTGCAAGCTGGCGAGTCGGTGGTTATGCGTTTACTCGATCAATCACAAGGCATTTTGACGCTTGCCCAAACCGGTATGCCGCCTAGTATTGTTAAACGCTACAGAAAGTTATTACAACGACCGCACGGCATGATTCTGGTCACGGGCCCTACAGGTTCCGGTAAAACCACTACGCTGTATGGTTCATTGAGTGAGCTAAATAAGCCACAATCAAAAATCATTACGGTTGAGGATCCGGTTGAATATCGCCTGCCACGGATTAACCAAGTTCAGGTCAATCACAAAATTGACTTAACTTTCTCGCAAGTACTCAGAACCACGCTTCGTCAAGACCCTGATATCATCATGGTGGGCGAGATGCGAGACAAAGAAACGGTTGAAATAGGTCTTCGTGGCGCATTAACTGGTCACTTAGTGCTTTCTACTCTGCACACCAATGACAGTATCAGCAGCGCTATTCGTTTGCTAGACATGGGAGCGCCAGGTTACCTAGTTGCTAGCTCACTAAGAGCAATTATAGCCCAGCGACTTGTGCGCCGAATTTGCGATAACTGCTGTGTGGATGAAGAAGTGTCGAGCGAAGCGCATTTTTGGTTGAAAACGCTAAATGAAGATATTTCGGATATCACGTTCAAGAAAGGCAAAGGTTGCCAAAAGTGCAACCAGAGTGGCTATCGCGGTCGTGTTGGTGTATTCGAACTGTTAGAAATGACGGAAGCCATGATGACCGCCTTAAAGAACAACGATACCAGTGCATTTTCCGAGGCGGCGCGTGTTAGTCCCGATTATAAGCCCTTGGCTCATTCAGCTCTTCTATATGCGAAAGAGGGCATCACCAGTATTGATGAAGTATTAAAGTTAGTCGAAATGGTCGGCGAAACACAAGATAAAGAGCAAGTCGAACATACAGTAGAAGACGATGTTCCAGAAGTGTTAGTTCCGCAGCCTGAACGAGGGCCGTCGACACTTAAAAATAGTTTGGGAGCAGGTTTCAGTGGCTCAGGTTTGTCGTTGGAGGATGATAACTAGTGGCTTCATTTGCTTACAAAGGTCGCGAGTCTAGCGGGTCGCTTGTCGATGGCACTATTGATGCTAGCGACGCAATGACTGCCTCAAAAATATTGATGACTAGGAATATTATTCCTATCGATATTAAAGCGTTGACAAGCAAAGCTAGCAAAAAGGAAGTATCCAGCGACTTAGGCTTATTTGTACCGCAAGTCAGTATTGATGATTTAGTTAACTTTGCACGTCAGATGTATTCATTAGCAAAAGCCGGTATACCGATTATTCGTTCTGTTGCGGGCTTGTCGAATACAAACTCAAAGCGTATGCGCCTTGCGCTTACCGACGTCATAGAACAATTAGAGCGAGGCCGAAATTTATCTTCAGCGCTTGCGCAACACCCTAAAATATTTAATCAGCTTTTTGTCAGTGTAGTGCATGTAGGCGAAAATACTGGTCAGTTAGACGCTGCTTTTAAGCAACTTGCTGAGTACCTACAAAGAGAGCAAGAAACACGCAAGCAGATAAAGGCAGCGACACGCTACCCGATGTTTGTCGTATTTGCCTTGGTCGCAGCCCTCATTGTCATGAACATTTTTGTGATCCCGGTGTTTGCCGGTATGTTCGCAAAATTTGATGCTGAACTTCCAGGTATGACACTGTTTTTAATAGGGATGTCGGACTTCTTTATTACCAAGTGGTGGGTCCTGATTATCATTATTATCGTATGTTTTTTCATAACAAGGCGTTATCTTGATACTAAACAAGGGCGCTATAAATGGGATAAATTAAAACTCGAGATACCGCTGGTGGGTTCGATAATTGAACGCTCCTTGTTAGGTCGCTTTGCTAGAAGCTTTTCAATGATGTTAAAAGCCGGTGTGCCTTTAACGACAGCGCTTAATTTAGTCGCTGACGCGGTTAGCAATAGTTATATGAGTAAAGCGATTATCGATATGCGTCAGCGCATCGAAAAAGGCGAAGGGTTATCGCGCGTGGCATCAGCCAGCGGATTGTTTACGCCCTTAGTCATGCAGATGATTAATGTGGGCGAGGAAACTGGTCGTGTTGATGAGCTGTTGCAGGAAGTCGCTGAGTTTTATGAGCGTGAAGTTGAGTACGACTTAAAGAGTCTCACTTCGAAAATAGAGCCAATTTTAATCGCCATTGTGGCTGCTATGGTGCTGGTATTAGCCTTGGGCATATTTACACCAATGTGGGACATGATGAGCGTGGTGCAAGGCAAGTAATGTCTAGCAAGTTATACCGTTTTATCTGTGCGTTCATCGTCATCATGGTGATTGGCACCGGTTTGTATAAAAGTCTTTTGGGCAGCAATAGTGAATCGTGGGAAAGAGTTGCTTTTGAAAGTTTGAAAGCGTCGATGCAAGAAGGCTTAGCGCTAATGCATTGGCAGTGGCAGTACGAAGGTAGACCAAGTTCGATTTTGTATGAAACGACCCAAGCGCAGCGTGTTGAGCGTATTCAAATTAACGCTGACGGTTGGCCTGATTTAGCAAGGTCACACGAAGCTTGCAGCGATTTTTTAAATATCTTTGCCGATTCAGTAGTCGTTGAAGTGAGTGGTTTAGAGCTTGACGTTGATATTACGAAGCAGTTGGGCATTAGCGTTGAGCTTTTAGCGCAACAAGAATTTAATGAAGCTGGCGAAGCAGTCGATGTATGTCGATATAGCCGGAACAATCAAGAATTAGAATATCACCTTGGAACAGGTAAGCTGTTTTAAGTACAAATTGAATAGATGTAGGAGAGATTATGGCAACGGGTAACAACATGAAACAACAGGGCTTTACGCTTATCGAGCTAGTCATTGTTGTTGTCATCCTTGGGCTTTTAGCTGCTACAGCAATACCGCGTTTTTTAGATGTCCCAAAAGACGCAGAAGACGCAACTGTTGAAGGCGTTGCCGGTGGTTTTGCGACAGGCGTTGGCTTGGCTCGAGCGCAGTGGGAAATTGAAGGTAGACCACAGGACAACAACGGCAATAACCTAAGTTTTGTCACTATAGAAGGTATTTTGATTGGGATTGACAGCGATACAGGGTATCCAACAGGTCAGCTCAACAACGATTCAAGCACCGAAGACGACAGCATGACTCGTTTGGATTGTGAAAGTATATTTAACTTAATTATGCAAAGTGCGCCAACGAATACATCAACTTGGAGCGCGCAAGCAGTAGAGGATTTTCGATACTTCACTAACGTGAACGAGAATGCTGGGACTGGCGGTAATGATGTTTGTCATTATTACCTGACCAGAACCATCAAAAACAACACAAATGAGCCGACCACGACTAGTTCAGGCAATGGCTTCGTTTACGACCCAAGGATAGGGCAGGTGATTGTGTTTAGTAATAACTAATTGATTAGGTAGCGCTAAATATTAACAACAATTTTTAATCTTTAAATTTAATAGAAATACACATTTCGAAGGAAGTATGATGAAAAACCAAATGAACAAACAGAAAGGCTTTACACTAATCGAGTTAATTATCGTTATCGTGATCTTAGGGATTTTGGCGGTCACCGCGGCTCCGCGTTTTATTGATTTACAGTCTGATGCGAAAGCGTCAACGCTAAAAGGTGTAAAAGCTGCGCTACAAGGAGCTTCACAGCTTGTTTATGCGAGAGCGGCAATTGATGGCAAGTTAAACGGCACTTTAGCTGCTCCCGAGAGCGTGACGCTTGCTTCAGGCTCAGTCTCAACGGTGAATGGATACCCGAATGCAGCAACAATCACTTCTGTTGCTCTTATCAATACTTTTGTTGATTTAGACTCGGAAGACTTTACTGTTATTGCTGACACTACCAGCAACCAATTCTTAATTTCTCTTGGTGACACGTCAGCTTTAGATTTTGCTGAGACCGAAACCGCAGGCTGCTTAGTCAGCTACACTAATGCGGCTGCAAATAGCTCACCGACGATTGTAGTTGACAGCGATGACTGCTAGTAACGCATTTTAAATATAAAATTTAATGACGTGGCGAGTGTCTTCATCTAAACACTACAAAGCTCAAGGCGGGTTCACCCTCCTTGAGCTTATTATCGTCATGATTATTCTCGGCGTTTTAGCGGTTTATGCCGTACCCAAATTTAGCGGTGCAGGCGGCTATTCTGAATATACCTATCAGAACCGACTGATATCCGTGCTACGCAACATGCAAGTTAGAGCAATGCAGGATTCGCGTCCTTCGTTTTGCCATAGAATAAACTTCGTCAGTACAAGTACACAAGTGGCTTTCGGGCCAGCCTCAACAAATTATACAACAGGCAATGAAGCGGCTACGTGTGCAACTTCAATTGACTTTAATGCTCCTGAGTTTTTAAGAAGCTCGGCAACTGAAATCCTAGACTCAAACGTTTCAATGACGGTAGTTGATGGTGCAACAGCAATCAGTGCTATCGATTTTAATTCTTTCGGAGCCCCGCAAACTGTAGTATCCAATTGCAGTGCTGGTTGCGAAGTAACGTTCACTGGTGACGCTGCAGCGACAGTGTGTATCAAATCGCAAGGTTTTATTCATGCTTGTTAGTATAAGCAATAAAACCCAGGACAGTGGCTGCAGAGTAATGCCATTTCAGAAAGGTTTTACACTTATTGAGCTTATTGTTGGCATCGTTATTTTTGCTGTCGCAATGGTGCTTGTAGTTAGTTTTTTGCAGCCGCAAGTAAAAAAGGGAATTGATCCTATATGGCAAGTGCGAGCAGCATCGCTAGGCCAATCCTTGAGCAACGAGATTTTAGCCAAACCTTTTGATCAAAACTCCAATCAAGTTGGCGGCATGCAGCGTTGTAATGATGATCCAGCGACTAATCCTTGTACTCAAAGTGGTGCACTCGGTCCTGATAGCGAAAACCGCGACGCCTTTAATGACGTCGATGATTATAATGGTTTTAACGAAACTGGCGCGAACATCTTAAACTCCCTCGGATTCACTACCAATGTCGGTGGTACCAATATTTATGCCGGTTTTACTGCGCAAGTGAGTGTATTCTATGACCAAAACCTTGATGGCATTAATGACGACGACGTTGACCAAGACGGCAACCTAGATTCAGGCACGTTAGTGGCAAATAAAAAACTGATAACCGTCGCAATCATCACACCTGGCGGTCAACGTATTGTTCTAAGCAGCGTAAAGGGTAATTTTTAATGCTTATCCTAAACTCAAACTTTAAGCACAAGCGCGGGTTCACTTTAATTGAATTAGTTATGGTGCTAGTGGTATTAGCGATTGTTTCGGTTGGAATTACGCGCTTTATTCGTTCTTCAACACAAATTTTTATCGATACCAGTGAGCGCGAACGTTTGCTGCGAGAGGGCAGTTTCGCAGTTGAACGAATTAATCGTGAAATATCCGACGCTGTGCCCAACTCTGTTCGACTGACAGGTAATGCCGCCGTGCATTGTTTGCAGTTTGTACCGATTAAATGGAGTACTTTTTACCTAACGTTACCGTTAACGCCAACTTTGGATCGCGAAATGGATGTTTTTGAAATGCAAGACATCGACGGCAATGTTTTCACGCCCAGCAACAACAGTGATTTCGCATTAGTGTACCCGACCAGTGCGGATGATGTGTATTCAAACACAAGCAATAAACGCCATCTAATTACAGCGTGTAGTGACGATGGTGACGGTAATTGCGCAACCGATGATGATGCTGACGGTGTGGTTCAACTTAACCTCAACGGTGCATTTTCACAGGCAAGCCCAGCAAAACGCATGTACATTGCCAATGCAGCGGTGAACTATTGCGTGCGTAATAATGCAATCTATCGGCATGAATCGAGTATTGCACCTACGCAAACTACGTTCACAACCGGCGGGGTATTGATGGCAGAGAATTTGGCCAATGTACTTAGCGTAGATCCAAATTCAGCAGGTGCAAACAACCAAAACCCGTTCAGAGTTGTCGATGCTTCTTTGCGTCGAAACGCATACACACAAACACAGTTTATTTTCACCAGAGATAGTGAATATATGACTTTTACACAGGAGATCCATGTTCCTAATGTGCCCTAGTAAAAGTATCAACAATACCAAAGCTGTGGAAGCTGCAGCATCGCTTGCTTATCCGCATAAAAGAGTCAGAACAGCGACTCGTCAAAGCGGCAGTATGATAGTGATGGCATTATTTGCCATTATTGTCTTAGCGTTGCTGGCGGGAACCCTGGTCAGTATGCTAAGCACGTCATCAAATTCTGTATTATTCGAAGTATATGGTGTGCGAGCGAAAAATGCAGCGCAAGCCGGTATTCAAGAGTTAGCGATGGCCTCATTTCCTCTGGGCGCAGGGCCTCAGTTATGCAACCAAGTTATCGTAAATCCAGCAACGTTTGCATCTATCTCTGGGTTTCAAACGTGTCAATTTAGTGCAAGGTGTACCACAACTGATATAAATTTTAATGGCGGGGACTATCGCTATTACCGTTTCTCGAGTACCGGAAGTTGTGGATTTGATGGTGTCGTCGTAAGCAGGACAGTGTCGGTTGATGCGATGCAAGAGAATTAAAAAATGAAAAAATTAATACAGTCGATTATAGCAATTTTGGCACTTGCCCATTTCCTGTGCGGCGCAGCTGCATCTGCAACTGAGCTGAACGGTACCTTAAATGTTGATAACCGCTTTGAAGCATATATTTCGACGGATGATTCAGTGCAAGGCACGTTTCTGGGTTCTGGAACTGACTGGCCTACGACATATTCGATAGCCTCAACGCTAAATCCCGGCCAGGATTATTTTCTACACGTTCGAGGTATAGATGAAGGAGGACGGGCCGGGTTTCTCGGTGATTTCCAATTAAGCGGAGCAGATCATACATTTGCAAACGGCCTTACTACGTTGGATACCAATATTACAAATTGGGTAGTCAGTACAACGGGTTGGAGTGCTTATCAACCTGCATCGGCTTACGGCGCAAACGGTGTCTCCCCTTGGGGAAATCGAGCAAGCACGACCAGCAGTGCGCAATGGATTTGGTCATCCAACAATGATGCCGACAACCTAGTTTATTTTTCAACTAGAATTGTAGCGCAAATTGCTAGGCCGATAGCAGATTATCGTTTTGATGAAGAAAGCTGGAATGGCGCGCCCAATGAAGTGTTGGACAGCGCTGGAAATGGCAACGATGGTTCAGCGGTCGGCGGTGTTACTACTGTACTCGGGAAAATATGCAATGCTGCCGAAATCCCCAGTAACACTGATCGATCTGTGTACGAGGCAGTAGATACAAGCGTTGATCTCGATTCGATGGTTGGTTCCAGCGGAACAATAAGTCTTTGGTACAAAGCGAACAGCGCTTGGAGCTCGGGGTCTGACAAAAGGCTGTTCGATGCCACTGATGGCGACAAATATTTTATTGGAGAAATTGGGTCTGATGGCCGAGTTAAATTTTGGTTTGAAGACGGCAATGACGGTGACTATCAGAAAACTACCGTAAACGCTTTTACGGTAGGCGCGGGCGTTTGGAAGCATCTAACATTCGTTTGGGATGTTACAAGCAATACCGCCAAAATTTTTGTCGACGGAGTCGAACAGAGCCTTTCTGGACAAGATGGCGGGACTGCGGCATTCAGCGGATTCGATACGCTATATTTCGGTGACAACCGGGACGCATCATACATTACTGGTCAATCATCTGCTGATGGTCTGATTGATGAGGCCTTGATATTTGATTCAGTATTGACGACAGCCAATATTCAAACCATTTTTAGTAATCAGGATGCTGGAAAAAATTACGATGGCAGCATCAGGACTTGCCCAGCATTCTCCGCTATCCCGCTTTTAGAGTATCGCTTTGAAGAAAACAGTTGGAATGGAAGCGTTGGGGAAGTATTGGATAGCACGGGTAACGACTATCACGGCACGGTTATTGAAAGTTCCATACAGGAGGACGCATCGCCGGCAATACCGGGCAATCCAGGCACATGCAGTTTTGTAAACCAAGACCGTGGTTCAATTCAGGTAACCAACTTGCCATTAGATACAACGACGGTTGGTGCAAAAACAACCGTTACATTCTGGATGTATTGGGACGGCACTAACAGTGTTATGCCAATTGGCTGGGATCAGCATGATCTATGGATTGTTGCAGATAGTATCGGCTTCAACACTTGGAATAGCGACGTTTACGGTCTTTCAAGCGCAGGCCTTGAAAATAATTGGCGTCATATCGCCGTTGAATTTACCAACGGAAACGTATTAGGCAATCGACTATTTATTGATGGCGTTGAGCAAACGCTTTCACAACAGTATGGTTCGCCAAATAATAACAATGCGTATGTGGATTCGGAAATGCGGATTGGGGGTGTCTCCAATGATCCAAATTATAATTTTAGTGGTTTGCTAGATGAAGTCAGGGTGTATGAAGGCACATTAACCACGCTGCAAATTAATGCCATCATGCAGGAGCGACATCCTTGCACACCTCCAGCCCCTATCCTCGAATACCGCTTTGATATATGTAGTTACGATGCATCCCCAGGCGATGTTTTTGACCAAATGGGCAGTTTTAGCGGTACCTCAAACGGTATACCACCTTCCTCGAATGACACTATTATAAATCAATCTCTCGATTTACGCGCTAACAACACAAGCGACTGGGTTTCGGTGCCAAGCGGCGCTGTGGATGGTCTGGATGATTTTTCAGTGTCGGTTTGGTTTAAAACTGCGGTGAACAAAACGCAACAAGAGATATTTCATGCCCTGGGTGCCGATACAGGTGATGATGAATTAGAAATACACTTAAGAAATAATAATACGGTGGTCGTCAAAGTAAAAGACTTGGAACGCTCGTTAGCTAGCAGCATTGTGCTGACGGATGATAATTGGCATCACTTGGCAATAGTGAGAGAAGATCAAAACATATGTTTGTTCATTGATGGTGCACAGCAAAGCTGTACAACGAGCGCAAGTACAGGAGTATTATCCGTCAATAACGCCAATGCAATAGTGATTGGGCAAGAGCAAGATCAATTTGGTGGTGGCTTTAGCACAGCACAAAATTTTGAAGGCCAGTTGGATGAATTCAAACTTTATGATGTCAAATTATCCGACAACATCGTTACCAGTATTTATGAAAACGAGTTAGCTGGGGCTAACTATGACGCGAGTGCTCGAAGTGTAGTTAATTGTGATTATATTTGCAGCGCTCCGGGTACGTTCAATTCGGTCGGCATTAAAATTGGAAGCGGTGGTAGCGATACCCAAATAAATTCAATAACTGAAGCCTTAAGCATTCATGCTACTTGGCTGGGGGCTGGGTCTCCAACATCAGGCTCAATAAATGGCGGCACGTACAATGTGACGCAAAGTGGTTCAAGTACCGTTGAACGTATCGACTTTGGTGGTGCGCAAGGCGCATTTTCAGGGACTCTAGCTTATCCAGGCATCGGTGCCGTTGCTGACCAAAGCTTTTCTCACTTTTTAGTGCATTCATCGGGCACCATAAGCTTACCTGCTGGTAACTACACAATTTATGTTGAGAGTGACGACGGCTTTAGTTTTGTCATGGAAACGCTGTCTGGTGATACAGTTGCGTTTAACAAATTTGGCCTCTCAACTGCAGGGGCCAGCAATGAATTGCGTTTTGAAGGCCCAACAGGAAACGCACGGTCAGGAGGGTCTTTCAGCTTAACTCAGGACTCCGTGTTTTCTGTCGCGTCAATATTTTTTGAACGCGACGGCGGTGATTTTATGGAGGTTACAATTGCAAACAGTATTCTAACTTCTACTTCGCCATCAGATTACGAGATTCTGCGTGATGGCGCGCTCAGCGGTAAGGTCAAATTTGGCTGCCCGGTCACCTCGCAAATAAATCATTATCAAATTATTCACGATGGCCAAGGCCTCACTTGCGCTGCTGAAACCGTGACTATCAATGCCTGCACTAATGCTTACGATGGTTCATGTACGCTCAGTGATGAAGCTGTTACCTTGGATATTCGAGCAACGGGTTCGATTTCGCTGGTGGACACTGTTAGTTTTATCGGTACAGGTAATGCAAGCATTCCATACACAGTCGCTGAGACCGTTGTTTTGTCCTTAGAAAATGCATCGATAGCTGCGGCTAACCCTGTGATATGTTCCGACGGTAGTTCAAACAGTTGTAACGTCGTGTTTGCAGATGCAGGCTTCAGGTTTCTCAATGGCAGCACTGGCTTGTCTGACACTATTACCAATCAAATTTCGGGAACGACCTTTCCATTAAGAGTGCAAGCGGTTCAAAATAACGACGGTGTTTGTGAAGGTTTATTCGATGGAAACAAGAGCATCAACCTGTCCCAAGAAAACGTTGACCCTGGCGGAACGGATGGTCTTAGCTTTAGCGTTGACGGCACTAATATTGCCAAACGGCCAAGTACGTCCACGACTACATTAAATTTTGGCGCCGACAGCATTGCTATTATTCCCACCCCGATTTATCACGATGCAGGGCAAATACGTTTGCACGCTGATTACAACGTGGGTGGCATTACTTTGTCCGGAAACAGCAATGCTTTTTGGGTCAGTCCTGCTGAACTCGTTATTACAGCAAGGTCGGGAGCTGCCGATTTGGATGGCGCAAGTGCAACGGCAAGTCGCACCCATAAAGCAGGTGATGACTTTGAGTTAAGTGTCACGGCGTTTAACAGCCAAGGGCTTATCACGCCCAACTATTCTCCAGGACAAATACAGTTAAGATTGCAGCGAACGGGACCCACCTTGAGTGATAGCGTTGATGGCACTTTATCTTACGCAGGGGCGTCACTATTGACAAGCAACGCTAGCCCAATATTCCAAGACGTTACGCTTAGTAGTTTCGCTCAAGGAATCTCTACTTATGCTAACGCCCATTATTCAGAAGTAGGGCTCCTAAACCTAGATGCCCAAGACAGCAATTATGGTAACGTAGGTATCGTTATTCCTGCTGCGGCAATTAATATTGGTCGCTTTATCCCTGATCATTTTCAACAAACCATAGCAAACGATGGCTTTCTGCAAGCCAAATGCAGCACAACAACCGCATTTTCAGCTTACAGTGGTCAAAAGGATGAAGCGACCAATAGTGTCGGTGCAATTTCATACTTAACTAATCCAGTGTTGGCGATAACGGCTTACAATAAGCAAGGAAATATCACCCAAAACTACTACCAAGACAGTCAAGGTAGCGCAAATGATTTCATGAAATTGAATGTTTCCAATGTGAGCATTAATGTACCGACCCTCGACCAAACAGCGCTGGGTGTTGATACCAATCAACTGCCTTTGACGGCTGATATGAGCGAAGGAATCCTGAGTCAAAATAATTTAACAGTCCTACCTACCATCGTTGCATTGCCAAAAGGGGTCTTGCACTATCAGCTTTCAGATGCAGATAATTTTTTCTATAACCGCTCAGCGAATGCGCTAGTTGCGCCATTTACCTCTGATATTGACTTCTCTGTCGCGTCAATTGCAGACACTGACAGCGTTAACGTCACAACGACTGTTGATGCATCGCCAACGGGTGTTGAAATTCGATTTGGCCGCCTAGTATTGAGCAACAGCTTTGGTCCTGAAACGGCAAACTTCCCACAACCAATGCAACTTGAGCATTTTGACGGGAGCGGATTTATTGTCAGCTCAGACAATAATTGCTCTAGATACGATACAAATAAGCTCTCACTGAGCAATATTAGTTTAGATCCTGCACTGACTGCTAAATTGGGCGGTGCCGGAAGTTTTCAGTTAGGCAAAACGCAAGCAATTGAACTAGCAGCTCCCGGTGCAGGTAACCAAGGTCAAATAGGCGTGTCGTATGATGCCTATGATTGGTTGAAATATGATTGGGATGCGGATGGTGTTTTTGACGATAGCCCGTCAGCGATTGCAACGTTTGGCGTCTTTCGTGGTAACGACCGAATCATCCACTGGCGAGAAGTTTTTGAAGAGTAAAAGTGTGCCACGAGATTGGCTGTGTGCACTCAGTGATATGTCAATAGCAATAAGTCATTGGCCCATATATCGCCGTTTTACGTCTAATAATCGTCGGCATTGCTTGCCCTTAGTAAAAGGCGTTGGTAAAGTTACTGGATTAGCCCTATAATCCTGTTCTAATTGCACGTGGGTTCTTTTTTCGGACTGAATTCGCGGGCCTAAAAAACAACAAAAATAACGTAAAGGCATTCCATGTTTAAAAAGCTTCGAGGCATGTTCTCAAACGACCTTTCGATCGACTTGGGTACAGCGAACACGCTTATCTATATAAAGGATCAAGGTATTGTCCTAAACGAACCCTCGGTAGTGGCAATTCGCCAAGAACGAGCGGGAGGCCCAAAGAGTGTGGCTGCGGTAGGTCATGAAGCAAAGCAAATGCTGGGCAGAACGCCGGGTAATATTAAAGCCATTCGCCCAATGAAAGACGGTGTTATTGCCGACTTTTATGTCACTGAAAAAATGCTTCAGCATTTTATTAAACAAGTGCATGACAACAATTTTCTTAGACCAAGCCCGCGCGTGTTGGTTTGTGTGCCATGCGGTTCAACACAAGTTGAGCGTCGAGCAATCCGTGAATCAGCGCTTGGCGCAGGTGCACGTGAGGTTTACTTAATTGATGAGCCAATGGCTGCTGCAATTGGAGCTGGACTGCCCGTATCTGAAGCAACCGGTTCAATGGTGGTCGATATTGGTGGTGGTACAACTGAAGTCGCTATTATTTCATTGAATGGTGTCGTGTATTCTTCATCTGTCAGAATTGGCGGTGACAAATTTGACGAAGCTATTATTAACTACATTCGCAGAAACTTTGGCTCACTTATTGGTGAAGCAACTGCCGAGCGAATTAAGCACGAGATTGGCACTGCTTATCCTGGCGAAGAAGTAAAAGAAATTGAAGTACGCGGTCGTAACCTTGCTGAAGGTGTTCCTCGCGGATTTATACTTAACAGCAACGAAATTTTAGAAGCGTTACAAGAGCCGTTATCGGGTATTGTAAGTGCTGTGATGGTTGCTCTCGAGCAGTCACCACCAGAATTGGCTTCTGATATTTCCGAGCGCGGCATGGTGTTAACTGGCGGTGGTGCACTGCTGAAAGATCTCGATCGCTTGTTAATGGAAGAAACCGGTATTCCGGTCGTTATTGCTGACGATCCACTGACTTGTGTAGCTCGTGGTGGTGGTAAAGCATTCGACATGATTGATTTACACGGCGGCGACTTATTCAGCTATGAATAAGGCCTGGCGTTAGCCTTTGACTTAATATGAATGAAGTTTTTGCACGTGGTCCTAGTTTACCTGTTAGGTTAGCCTTTGTTTTGGTGCTATCCCTAGGTGCGATGATAATCGACACCAAAGTGGAAAACTTTGCCACGGCAAGGACTTATCTGAATTCAATGGTAAGTCCGTTGCAATATATTGCAAACTTGCCTGGTGCAATGCTGAGTTGGAGCGCCGATCGATTTAGCTCCCGCCAGAAACTGTTAGAAGATAACGAAGAGTTGACCAATCAGATTACCCTGATGAGCGAGCAACTCCAACGTTTCCGTATCCTAGAGCAAGAAAACAAAAGCCTGCGCAAACTGCTTGATGCGCCTGTGCGCGACAGCATGCATAAAATGATCACCGAACTGATGGCGGTTGATACAAATCCTTATAGTCACCAAATTGTGATAAACAAAGGTGCTATTGACGGCGTATTTGTTAGTCAATCGGTGCTTGATGATAGCGGCATTGTTGGCCAAATTTCCGAAGTGGGCACAACTAACAGCAGAGTCTTATTAATTTCCGATGTAACCCATGCCATTCCGATAAGGATTGAACGCAATAACGTTCGATTTATTGCCGTTGGTGACGGTAGTTTAGACTCTATGCAATTGCAGCATGTACCTCACAGTGCTGATATTGAAATAGGGGATATTATGGTTTCCTCAGGCTTAGGCGAAGTTTTCCCTGAGGGCTATCCGGTGGGCACAATAAGCAATATTGTGCGTAACGAGAGCAGACCTTTTGCTGAAGTGACCGCGACGCCTCTGGCGAAACTAGATCGTATCAAATATCTGTTGCTTCTGTGGCCTCAAGAAATGGCGCCTTCCAATGCTATCCCGCCAGATGTCATTCTTGACGAAGATATGCCGCTTGAAGATCCAAAGGGAACGCAATGAAATTGAATAAAATGCTCATTCCCGCCAGTATCATTGTCGCTTTTATTCTGCAAATTATGCCGATGCCCGCCTCCATTGATGTATACCGGCCGGATTGGCTATTACTTATTTTATGTTATTGGACCATGGCCCTACCTAACCGTGTGGGCGTTGGTGCAACTGCTGTTTGCGGCATCGTTTTGGATGTGCTTTATGGCACATCTCTAGGTGTCCATAGTTTCGCGATGGCGATACCCGTTTATTTAGTGGCGGCCAATTATCAGCGTTTTAGAAACTACAGTGTGGTTCAGCAGGCCATCATGATTTTCATTCTTTCTATGCTGTATCACATGGTTGTGTACTGGTTGCAATATTGGCTCACCGGCGTGCAGTTTAGATTTGAGTTTCTGTGGCCGGTAGTGACGTCAGTATTTCTGTGGCCATGGCTGTTTTGGTTTTTAAGACGCTACCGCAGATTACTTCGAGTCACCTAACATGGTTAGTGAGCATGACTTACCCAGAGTCATCCTAGCGTCAGCATCTAGCCGGCGCCATGAACTACTTTCCTATCTCCTGAGCAACTTCGAGATCCAATCTGCTGATATAGACGAATCGCCGCAGCCGGCTGAGTTACCTGCTGCACTTGTTAGGCGCTTAGCAGAGTCAAAAGCACATGCAATTTGGCGTGAAAACCCCGACGCGATAGTTATTGGTGCTGATACTATCGTCACCTTTGAGCATCAAATTTTTGGCAAACCTATAAACCAAAATGATAGTATGTTGATCTTAAAAAAGCTGTCTGGAAAGCGTCATACAGTCATGACCTGTGTTGCGATAATCAGCGCCAGCAAAAAAATATCGAAAGTAGTGAAAACTGAAGTTGAATTTGCGTGTCTATCTAGTCAGCAAATACTAAATTATTGGCAAACGGGCGAACCTCAAGACAAAGCGGGTAGTTACGCGATCCAAGGTATTGGTGGAAAGTTTGTAAAGCATATTACTGGCAGCTATAGCAATGTTGTTGGCTTACCCCTAGTGGAAACACAAATAATGTTAGCAGAAATGGGAATACATGAATGAGCGCAGAACTGTTAATTAATGTGACGCCATCAGAGTCCAGAGTCGCTTTGATCGAAAACGGTATTTTGCAAGAAATACACATCGAAAGAGACACCAAAAAAGGCATAGTCGGCAATATCTATCGAGGTAAAGTTAGTCGAGTGTTACCGGGGATGCAAGCAGCTTTCGTTGATATTGGCCTAGATAAAGCGGCTTTTCTGCACGCATCCGATATTGCTGTACACGATGAAATTGCGGCTGAGGTATCGGAAACGGCGATAGAAAAAAAAGACATTAGAGAATTAGTGAGAGATGGACAAGACATTGTTGTTCAAGTTGTCAAAGATCCTTTGGGTACTAAAGGAGCACGTTTAACAACCGACATCACGATACCTTCACGTTATCTCGTGTTTATGCCCAACGTCACTCACGTGGGTATTTCACAGCGTATTGAAGATGAGTCAGAACGCCTGCGCTTGAAGAACCTAGTTGAGTCATTGTGCGATGAGAATGGCGGCTTTATTCTGCGCACTGCAGCAGAGGGCGTTTTGGAAAGTGAATTACATCAAGATGCAGACTTTTTACGTCGCTTATGGGCAAAAATTCAATCTCGCTTAAAGCTCAAAAAATCGCATGTTCTTTATGAAGACCTGCCGCTAGCTAGACGAGTGCTGAGGGACTTTGTGGGCACTGAACTAGATCGAATTCGAATTGACTCTAAGTTGTCTTTTACTGAACTGCAGCAGTTTACCAAAGACTACGTACCGGAGTTAAGCAGCAAGCTTGAATATTATAAAGGCGAACGCCCGATTTTCGACCTGTATGATGTTGAAAATGAGGCGCAACGGATACTCGAAAGGCGAGTTGATCTAAAATCCGGCGGCTATCTCATTATTGATCAAACCGAAGCGATGACGACAATAGATATTAATACGGGCGCTTTTGTTGGTCATCGTAATTTAGAAGAAACGATTTTTAATACCAATATTGAAGCAACCTTGGCTATTGCTAGACAGCTGCGCTTACGAAATTTAGGCGGCATGATACTGATCGATTTTATCGATATGATGGAACAAGATCATAAAAGGCGTGTCTTACATAGTCTAGAAGGTGCAATGAGTAAGGACAGAGCCAAGTCGAATATACATGGATTTACGGCGCTTGGCCTAATCGAAATGACGCGCAAGCGCACCCGGGAAAGCCTTGAACATATCCTGTGCGGTGAGTGCCCTGCCTGCAAGGGGCGTGGAAGTATTAAAACGGTCGAAACGATTTGCTTTGAAATTATGCGTGAAATTGTCAGGGTTAACCGAGCTTACGATGCCGATAAATTCGTAGTGTACGCATCATCGGTTGTTGCTGATGCACTGCTAGGTGAAGAGTCCCATATGCTGGCCGAATTAGAAGTATTCGTGTCCAAGCAAATCAAAATACAGACGGAGCTGTTGTATCATCAAGACAAATTTGATGTGGTAATGATGTGAAAAAAGTATCCAGTGTAGCAACTTATATTGTCCGAAAATTATGGACCCTCATCGCAATTACGCTAGTCGTATTTGCTTTGTTGATGAGCCTGTTACGCTATTCTCTGCCGTATATAAACGACAAAAAACAAATCTTTGAAGACTTCGCTCAAACGGAATACGGCGTGGGTCTAGAAATTCAATCAATTTCGGCGTCGTGGCAAGGCGTTGGCCCTGTACTTGTGCTTGAGGGGGTTACTCTCGAACAAAGTGAAAAGTCGCCGATTGAACTTAATATCAAGAACATTTATGTTGAAATTGATTTTTGGGATTCGTTGCTAACGCGTCAGTTTTCATCCAAAAACTTCAGTTTAGATGGCCTTGTTCTGGATGTCGATCTGCAGCAAATAGAAAGCTCAAACAATGACTTTCCAATTCTAGATGCATTGGAAGGATTATTCCTAGAGCAGCTTCAAACCTTCTCTTTGGTTAACAGTGAAGTGTCCATTAGTGGTGTCAATAATCGTCAATCCTTCGATATTGCCAACTTGTCATGGATCAACAAAGGCGAACGCCATCAAGGCTCTGGGCTTATCAGCGTGTCAGAGCTTGCAAGCAACTCAGCGGTTTTTGTTATCGACTTGAAGGGCCGTGCAGACAATTTTGATGGGACTATATATGCGAAGGCCGATGAATTAGACGTATCGCCTTGGATTAATGAGTTTTCTGCATTAGAAAGCGAGCTACTTGAAGGCAGAGCTAATTTTGAATTTTGGGCGGATATTAACCGCAAATCTATCACCAAGGTTTACGGAAATATAAAACCGACCAGATTTATTTGGAAGCAAGATGAAGTTGACTTAACTAGCGGTATCGAGTCCGGCATCTTTGTTGCGCAACCGGCGGATAACAAGTGGTTATTCAACGTAAATGACCTTACGTTATCTGTCTATGACAAAACCTTAAAGACTAATTGGAAAGGGTCTATTTCTAAGCAGGGTGAAATTCAAGTACAAGCCGCTGACAGTTTCGCAATCACGCCGCTTTTACCTATTGTTGGGGTATTTAATAGCGCTCTATTACAACAGTTAAATGAGCTAAAACCCACCAGTATTGTTTCTGATTTGGCTTTTCTGAAAAGACCAAAGGGCGTTTCTGCTCACTTCAAAATGAACGATATTCAGTGGAATGCGAGTGATAGCGTGCCTGGGCTTAAAGGCTTACAAGCTGAGTTTTCGTGGTACAAAAATGTAGGGGCGATACAATTTTCAGGTGACGATGTGGCGATTGCCGCGGATAAGATTTTTCCACAGGCATTGAGTATCGAAAATATTAATTTGCCTATACAATTTTATCAAAGCAATGATTCGTGGCGTGTATCGTCAGAATCGGGCGCTATTGTGCTTCCTGAAACGACTATTTCTCCGGTGTTTGAATATCAAATTGATAACGCATTTTTATCCTTAGTTGTGGATATTGGCGAGTTGGATGTATCCCATATTCGACGCTTTCTGCCCTTAGAACCTTTTCTTAGCGATGATCTAAGCAAATACTTGAACAATGCCTTTTACGGCAGTGGTAAAGTAGAGAATGCTCAAGTGCTTTGGCACGGTGCTTTTAGCCAATTTCCGTTCACACAAAATCAGGGTATCTTTCAAGCTGATGTGGCAATCAAGCAGACCGATTTCTCTTTTGCCAGCAATTGGCCAAGTATAAATGATTTGGACCTCACTCTTAAGTTTGAAAACTTGGGCTTGGCAATGCATAGCTCAGCAGCTTCCTTAGCGGATCTTAAAGTTTCGGGCCTCAGGGCATATATTCCACTACTAACTAACGGTGCTGATCTCATTATAGAGGCGATGGCGACAGGATCGGGTGATAAGGTTTCTAGTTTGCTAGCAAACAGTAGCTTGTCCGACGGCTTAGGTAAAATCTTAAGCAAGGACATTCTGGTCAGCAATAATTTAACAACACAGCTTTCGCTTTATATCCCACTTGACGCACCCGAGAACACCTCGGCAAGCGGCATCGTGAGGCTTCCAAACAATGACATACAAATACCTAGTTTGTTGTTGTCGCTAGAAAAAGTCGATGGTCGAATAATTTTTGACAACGATAAAGTGGTGTTCTCTGATTTAAAGGCTAACTTACTTGGCCAGCCAATTGTTGCTGAATTCAATGGAGCTAACAGTAATACGGAATATCGTTTCAATGTCGGACTTGATGGAAATTGGGGACTCAGTCCGCTCGTTCCCTATGTGAGTGATGAGCTTGGCGAATATGTTAACGGAAGCGTCGCTTGGAGTTCTTCAATTAATGTTGCGATAGGAAAGGAAGATTTTTCGTATATGGCAACGTTGTTTTCTAAGCTGGACGACGTCAGCTCCATCTTGCCTCCCCCTTTTGACAAAGCTAAGAACGATAAAAAAACGCTGAAATTAGAGGTTAACGGCAATCCTCAAGCGTCTAATATCACACTGGCATTTGGTCAGCAGGTTAAGTTTGACGGGATACTGCCGCATAAAGAACTGCAGTTCAGTAGAGCGCATTTAGCTATTGGTGAAACCGACTTTGTAGGACGAGGTGTCGGTTTTAGTATAAGCGCAAATTTACCTCAAATACGCTTAGGCCCATGGTATCAGAGCATATCAGCATTGTTGGCTGGTGTATCTAAAGACGGTCAAACAGACCGAAAGCCGATACTCGATGCGCCTCAACGCATATTCATTGAAACCGGTAATTTAATTCTTGCAGGCCAAACACTAACTGATGTTAATGCGACGGTGAAAACGATGGACAGCGACTGGATACTTGATCTGGTATCGGATGAAGCTAAGGCTCAAATTACTTTTCACAATCGTTGGGTAGAAGATGGGATTGAGATTGATGCTGATTTTGTTCGCTTCGACAACTGGGTTGAACAAGATACTCAGATACGACCAGAAATTGAACCGCAAACGCTGCCTCGCATTCGCGTAAACTGTCAAGACTGCCAGATATTCGGTAATCGTTTGGGCCAAGTTAAATTTGAAAGTTTTCCTAATGATGACGGCTTGCGAATAGAAGATATTCAAATTAATGGCTCGAATGGTCAAGTTAGGGCAAATGGTCAGTGGTATAAACGCAACGATGATCACTATACGTTTATAAATGGTGATCTAAAAAGTAGCGATTTTGGTGAATTTCTAAAAGACTTTCAATTCGACTCAGGCATAAAAGACAGCGAAGCTGTTATGGATTTCGCTTTCACATGGAAAGCTTCCCCCTTTGATTTTTCATTCAACTACTTGGACGGCGAAATGCAATGGGAGTTAACGGACGGTTATATTACTGAACTCAGTGATAAAGGCTCGCGTATATTCACACTCCTGAGTTTAGACTCGCTCGTTCGAAAGCTCAGTTTAGATTTTAGAGACGTATTCGCCAAAGGCTTCTTCTACGATGAGATGCAGGGCAGCGTGCAAATTACGGAAGGCAAGGCCGATACGCGGGATACAAAGATAGACGGCGGCGCCGGTGAGATGGAAATATACGGCTACACAGATTTAGTCGCCAGAGAGCTTAATTACAATGTTAGCTTTACGCCAAATGTTACTGGTAATCTTCCAGTGCTTGTTTATTTTATGGTAAACCCACCAACGGCACTTGCCGCGTTGGCATTAGACCAAGTATTAACTTCAGCTAAAGTTATCTCTAACGTCAATTACAGCATAACAGGTTCGTTGGAAGAGCCTATATTAATCGAAACGGGACGAGAAAGTACCGAGGTTGCGCTCCCTGCGAGAAGAGATGAATTACCTGAAGTTAACCAGAGCTTTGTTCCACCAACGTCAGAAGATACGCTGATGATGGAAGTGAATGATGGAAGTGAATGAAGGTGCACAATAAGGCTGCACAATAAGGCTGCACAACAAAGGTAATCGTCAGCATGATAGTATGGATCTCAAAAGTAGTCCTCAGTAACGGTGTTCATCTGTGAATTTCATCAAAGGGCAATATTTATGACCGACCTTGTTGCTATTCAAATAAGCTCAACACCTAGTATTGAGCAAAATATGCTACTAGTTGAACGACAGTTAGCAGCGCTACCTGAAAAACCGCAGTTGGTTGTTTTACCGGAATGTGTCGCTTGTTTTGGTGCGCGCGATAAAGCACAAACCGATATCGCAGAAAAACTCGATCATGGACCAATCCAATCCGCACTGTCTGCAATGGCAAAGCGTTATAACAAATGGATTGTCGCTGGCACCATTCCGATAAAACCGACCGAGGAACGTTCTGCAGAAAGCGATAAGCAAAAGTTTTATGCAGCTAGTTTGGTTTATAACAGTGATGGCGTTCGTGTTAGTCGGTACAACAAGATACATTTGTTTGATGTTAGCGTGAACGACAATACCGGGCACTACAAAGAGTCCGCAACGACCTTGTCGGGTGAAAAAGTCGTCACTTTTGATAGTCCTTGGGGCACGATTGGGCAAATCGTTTGTTATGACTTGCGTTTTCCCGAGTTAATTCAGCAAATGACGCAATTAGACGTACTAGTTGTTCCCAGTGCTTTTACTCGTCGCACTGGCGAGGCTCACTGGCATGCTTTGCTGCAGGCCAGAAGTATCGAAAATCAGTGTTATGTAGTAGCATCTGATCAAACAGGCGTTCATAATAACGGGCGTGAAACCTATGGGAATAGTTGTATCTATTCTCCGTGGGGAGAATTACTCGCTAACTTGCCGGCAAACGAAGGCTGGGTAGCTGCTAAATATGACCAAATGCTGTTGGCTAACATCCGTAAGGAAATGCCAATACAACAACATAAAAATAATAGGAAACCATTTTGAGCCAATCTGTCGAACACAATCTTCTTACTGCCTCAGGGATTGATAAAACTAGGCTCTCTTCATTGTTAGAAGACGTGTTTTCTCATCAAGCCAATTTTGCCGACTTGTACTTTCAATCTAGCCAGCATGAAAGTTGGGTGTTGGAAGACGGAATCGTTAAAGACGGAAGTTACAATATAGAGAGGGGCGTAGGCGTGCGAGTCATATCAGGTGAAAAAACCGGCTTTGCTTACTCTGATGAAATTTCTAGTCGCGCGTTAGAAGATGCCTGCAAGGCAGCTCGAGGAATAGCACCCGCCGGTGGTATTCAAAAGATCGACCGGTTTTCTGCAGCAAAGCTAAGCTCTTTGTACACAGAACAAAACCCAATTTTAACAATGCAAGACAGCGAAAAAATCACACTTCTGCAAACCGTCGATCGCTATATTAGAAAAGCCGCGCCACATGCGACCCAAGTAGTTGTTAGTCTGACGGGTGTTTACGAAGAAATTTTAGTTGCCGCTACAGACGGCACTTTTGCTACCGATATTCGCCCTCTTATTCGTTTAAACTGTTCCGTATTACTCGAAAAAGACGGTAAACGAGAACGTGGAAGCGCTGGCGCGGGTGGCCGCAGAACCTACGAATACTTTCAAAGTATGAGCACTGACAACAAGCCTTTATATGAAAAGCTTGCCGACGATGCCATTCATATGGCGCAGATCAATTTGGCTGCGGTTCCAGCACCAGCAGGTTTAATGCCTGTAGTGCTTGGCAGTGGCTGGCCTGGTGTGCTCTTGCATGAAGCAGTCGGTCACGGTCTTGAAGGGGATTTTAATCGCAAAGGTGCCTCAACGTTTAGTGGCCGCATCGGTCAACAAGTTGCTGCCAAGGGCGTTACAGTAGTGGACGATGGCACAATGGCGGATCGCCGAGGCTCGCTATCCGTAGATGACGAGGGTACTAAGTCTCAGCGCAACGTATTAATTGAAGACGGTATCTTAAAAGCTTACATGCAAGATAAACACAACGCTTCCCTAATGGGTGTTAGCCCTACAGGTAACGGCAGGCGTGAGAGTTATGCGCACTTGCCAATGCCGCGCATGACCAACACGTACATGCTAGGTGGTGACCACCGTCCCGAAGACATCATTGCGTCAGTTGAAAAAGGGGTTTACGCACCCAACTTCGGTGGCGGCCAGGTTGATATTACTTCTGGAAAGTTTGTATTCTCTACCTCTGAAGCCTACTTAATTGAAAATGGTAAAGTAACTACGCCAATTAAAGGTGCGACTCTAATTGGCAACGGACCACAGGTAATGCAAAAAATATCCATGATAGGAAATGATTTGTCATTAGATATGGGCGTTGGCGTTTGTGGTAAAGATGGCCAGTCGTTGCCAGTGGGTGTTGGACAACCTACGCTAAAAGTAGATGAACTCACGGTCGGCGGAACAGCCTAGGAACTAAGCTGCAACTATGGGGCTATGACTTATCTCTTAGTCCCAATTTCTTTCCCAACAGCTTCCCTTTTAGCATCCTGATGATTGCGAACTTGTTTGTTTCAGGTTGCGCGGGTGCGTCTAAAAGTAAGCGCTCGTAGTCCTTGTCCGTTAAGCTTAATTCCCCAACATGCGCCATCATTACTGAATTTGGTTGTAAAGCCTGAAGTTTTAACAACGACTGTTTATATAATTCAGGGAGGTAAACTGGAAAAGGAGGGGATAGTTTGCTTTTCACTTTAACAATCAGATCTGCCACATATATACGCTTGCTTGGAAGGTGCATCACAGATAGATCCCTATCAGTATGACCGGGCGTCTCAAAAACCTGCCAATCATCAAAGCCAGGAATAAATTGTTTGTCTGCTAGCATAAAGTCTGGATGCAAATTTGGAGAATACCAAATGTTTTTTCTTGGCCTGTTCATTTTGCCCGCCACCCAGAGGGCTAGTGCAATATCGATGACATGTGCAAGCCTACCTTTAATGCCTTTATACCACTGTTCTTCTTTTTCACAGCTGACAATCTTACAGCCGGTTTTTTTTCTCAAATAATGAGCGCAACCAGCATGATCGGGGTGCATGTGCGTGACGATGACAACTTTTAGGTCGGTCAGTGGACGTTTTAGCTCATTACTGAAAAAAGCTTGTAGAGATGCGAAGTCTGCCTTAGAGCAGCCATCGAGCAACATGCACTTGTCGGGATATTCAACTAAGAATATGTTTTGTATAAAGCCTTTTAAGACGTGGATCTTCATCGCAGAAACAACTCGATTAACTCATTAGACCAGTCTTATTTTACTCTTTTATTTGGACACTCACCAATATTCTTCGTGATAATTATTCATTAGTGAGGATCTTGTTTTGCGAGCTGACTATTTCTTTTTCTTCGCCGCGGGTAACTCTACAACGTCGGCTGATTCGACTTCGAGTATGCCGTCAATTTCAGCGCCTTTCATTATCTTCATCACAGACTCTTTGTTTTTAGATAGCAAAATGCCGAGTTCTTCCGATAATGCTTCATTAAGTTCAATACCTTTTGCCGCTAGATATGCACTGAGATTGTCGGCAACCTCCAACATTTTATCGTACTTATCTGCCTCTTTTTTGTCGGTCGTTACCAATTTCTCAACTCCTTTATGCTGAACCACATACTGGGTGATAACTGCCATGCTGGCCTCCGTTATTTTTTAATAAATAAATCTACGCTGAACACTATACATTAATTACTGTATAAATAAACAGTTTGTTAATTGGATTATTTGTTTAATTCTATTTATCTAGCGTACTAAAATACTTACTCGCTTATTTGAACCATTACGTCGCTTCAAGAGTTTAAGTAAGCTAATTCAGCGTTACGCTTTTGCCTGAAGTACACATTTTGGTCATAGCTTAGCAAACGATAACTATTTTGCTAGTCAGCAGCACAATAGACGGGAGTCATTTATCAAATTTCAGTTTTCTAGGGTTAAAGGCATCATTTTTGATTTGGATGATACATTGGTGAGGACAACACTCGATTTTGCTGCAATAAAGCGCTCGATAGGCTGTCCAAGTGCCGACGATATTTTATCGTTTATTCAAAATTTAGCGTGTGACGAACGAAAAGCGGAAGCCAATCAAGTCGTGCTTGAGCATGAGTTGCAAGACGCGCAAACTTCCGTTTGGTTGCCTGGCGCAGAAGCTTTTCTCGACTCAGCGAAGCAACATGCTCTGCCACTCGCCATCGTGACTCGTAATTGCAGAGAAGCGACAGAGATTAAACTTAATAATAATCGTATCGATGTAGAACATGTTATCACTCGCGAGGATGCTCCAGCAAAGCCTGACCCAACTGCATTGCTAAGGATCGCAGAAGCTTGGCAGCTTTCACCACCAGACATTGCTTATCTAGGAGATTATATCTATGACATTCAGGCTGCTCATAATGCCAACATGCAGGCTTGGCTGTATCAGTATCAATCGGGAATTGAGGATTACAAAACCTGTCTTTCCTACGTTGCTAAAGTATAAGCGCTTGTTAACATGCTATAAATTTTTTAGTAGCGGGAAAACTCAAGAACGCAATTGTCTCGTTAGGCCTTACTAAGTCAAACTGATTTTTATTGTTAGTTGCAAACACGCCCCTTGTTCAGTTGTTTATAATGTGAAATATTAGGAATATGACGGTAGACTAAAGCTATTCGAAAATGCAGGGAAAGCATTGTGATAACAGAGCGTATTAATTACTCAAATGAGTACCTCTACTCATTATTCAGCCTTGGAATACTAAGCATCCTCTTGCTGCTTAGCCTTGTCATTCTAATCTGTCTTTATAATAAGCTGGTGTCCCGGCATGCAAGCTTAGCTTCTAACTTCAATGCGCTCAATATCCGAAACAAGGAAATCTTGGAGGCGCTTCATTTTCAGCAAGTCAGCGTCACCAATATAGGTTCTACTATTCAGTCGGTTATTTCGGACGAGTTTGAACAGCAGAATAATGCTCTGTTTCATGCGAACGAAGACAGTGAGCGCAGAGAATCAAAAAAACATAACTGGCGCAAGGTTTCGGAACTTGCAGAGCGACTCGCCTATTTTACCTTAAGGAATCAAAACAGAGATGGTGCTGAGATAGCGGTAAGTTCTAAACAGGTTTTTGCAGAAAACGAAATGATGCTGAAGTCGATTCTCAGCTCAAAGGATCAGCAACTAGATCTTGTGCAACAAGACCATAGCATGCTTAACATGCCTGCAGGGACACTGGACAAAATTGTAAGAGGAGTGGTTTTGCATGCTTCGAAGGCGGCTAACTCAAATACTATATTAAGCGTGCGATGCGATACAAATGTTAGCAGCTTTAACTTTAGCGTCACCGCTTGGGGTGATGGAATTAGTAGTCAGGAAGTACACAACATTACTTTGTCGGTGCGCACTAATCCTAGATTTCATTATGCTAAGCGCGCCCAAGATAATGAAGGCGATCTAAATTTAGCCAGTATCCACCGACTTGTTGTTCAATTTGGTGGTTCGGTGAAATTAGTCAGTGCACTCAATTATGCCACTGTTATTTATGTTTCTTTGCCCGCCAGCAAGGACGCTATATCCTTATGTCACGCAAAGCTATCTACAATAAACGAAACGCTCGAATTAGCTCGTCGTACACGGTTTCCTAGAAGTATGAATTCGGCTGAACTTAGCAAAGTAAAAGTACTGATCATTGATCAAAATGATACTAGTCAAATGATAATGCACAGGGCATTACAAGCTAATTATCAATGTTTTGCGTGTACTTCACCCTTAGAATCGATGCAGTTGATACATAATTTGCAACCCGCGCTTATTCTAATTGACCAAATATTACCTGATATAGATCCTTTGGAGCTGCTAAATCTTATTCGCGAAAATCCACAGACCGAACACACTCCTATCGTCGTTTGCTGCGGTATAGCAGCACAGAGTTTTCGATTATCTGTATTGCGCTTGGGTGCAAGCTGCATCATCGAAAAACCGCTACGCCCAGCTGAATTACAATTAACCGTTGCTGGTCTGCTAGAACAGCAACAGCGAGTTGCCGAGAAAGTGGGTGAAAAGCTATCCGAATATCACAGCCAACAGCTGGACGTTCCAGAGGCGACAGCCTTCGCTAGCGATAAAGATAGAGAGTTTATTATTCGTTTTAATGAAATGATGGACGAAAACTTCGCCAATGAGCACTTTACACGAGAAGCCGCTGCTCAGCACATGAACGTATGTTTTCGGACATTGAACAGAAGGCTAAATGAATACTACTCACATAACTTCAAAGAGCATTTAAGAAAGTACAGGCTAGAAAAAGCGAAGTACTTATTAAGCAAGGGACACACGATTAATGAAGCCTCGTTTGAAGTCGGATTTAGTTCTGCCTCTTACTTCAGTACTTGTTTTAAAGCCGAATATGGTTTCGCGCCATCAAGATTGGTTGCGTAAAGTACATGAAGTGTCATTGGAACTAATGACCGCCGCCACTCAATATTTGTATCTGAGCAATATCAGTGTCGCCTTTTAACACTTTTAATACAGCGTCTTGTGTTAGCGTTCTCATGCCATCTTTTGCTGCCTGCGCTTTCATCTCTGGTACAGATGCCTCTTTATAAACCATACCTCTTAGTTCAGCCGACATACCAAGTAATTCATGAACGCCCGTTCGTCCTTTGTAGCCAGTGCCGCCGCAAGTGTCACAGCCACCGCCGCGAGTGAGTTCGAGGTCTGCATCAAAATCAACTTCCAGTTCATCTAAATAACTTTCACCGTACTGGCGACGAAGAAAAGCTTTGTCATCATCACTCGCAAGGTACGTTTCTTTGCAATCAGGACAAATGGTTCTTATTAAGCGCTGCGCTAATATACCCACACAGGCATCGGCAAAATTGACTGGGTCTAAGCCTAAATCTAGTAAACGTGTAATAGTTTCAGGTGCGGAGTTAGTGTGCAGCGTCGACAATACTAAGTGACCGGTTAAAGACGCCTCAATACCGGCGTGCGCAGTTTCTTTGTCTCGCATCTCACCTATCAAAATAATGTCAGGGTCGGCACGTAAGAATGCTCTCAACGCATTTGCAAAGGTAAAGCCAATTTTAGGAACCACTTGCACTTGCTGTAATCCTGGCTGTGTAATTTCCACAGGGTCTTCGGCCGTCCAAATCTTTTTATCAGGTGTATTCAAGTAGCCCAACACTGCGTGGAGCGTGGTGGTTTTACCGGAGCCTGTTGGTCCTACAACCAGCAGAATGCCGTGCGGATTTTTAATCATGACTTCTAACATGCCCATATTGCGAGGCGATAGATTCATTTTGCCTATTGGCATTGCACCACCCGTTGCTAGAATACGCATAACAACACCTTCACCCGCAACGGTGGGGATTGTCGCAACACGAACTTCAACCGGCTGTCCTGCCATTTTAAAGGTCAATTTACCATCTTGAGGAACGCGCTTCTCTGCAATATTCAAGCTAGCCATAATTTTGATACGAGCAATTACCGCGTTGTGATGCGACGCGGGAACTTGGTTTATGTCTCTAATCACACCATCAACTCGCATTCTTACGCGTGTTGGAGCACCTTTCTCGGGATCTACGTGAATATCTGATGCATTGAGTCTTTTTGCGTCATGCAAAACGCGGCTTACTAATCTAACGACGGCCGGTGCGTCGTCTGAGAGATCGTCACCTAGCTCTTCATCTTCATCACTGCTTGTTCCAATTTCGTCAAGAATTTCATCTAAATCCCCTGACCCAGAATTACCACCTACATTTTCGCCAAGATATTGTAGGATATGGGTTGGAATACCGACGGCAATCTCATAGCTATCAATGCCCAACGCACTCTCAATTTCCATTAACAGTGTGGCATTATTTGGTTCTGCCATTAACACGATAGGGCTGTCGTTTGCATCTGATACAACCGCAACATGATTGCGTTTCAAGTAGGATAGATTGAGTCGACTGTCGCTTTGATATAAATGATATTTGTCAGGTAAATACCCAATGAAAGGTACTTGATAGTGAACGGATATCGCGTTCCCGATCTCATCTTCCGCTATACGATGTTCAGATATTAAACGTTGAATAATCTGTTTAGTGCTAGCCTCGTGCTCAGAGAGCTCGTCGATAGTTTTCTGAGAAGTCAGTCCTCTATGGATCAAGTACTCGAACTGATGCTTAGTACCGCCTAGTTCATAGCGAAATTTGTCGCCTAAAATTTCTGCAACCTTCACCGCAATTTCAACGTCTTTTTCATTGAATGGCGAATCGGTTTTATTGATAATTTGCATTACGCCCATTAACACATCGGCATTAATAACCGGTACGCACAATATATTTTGGGTCCTAAACGTGCCAGATTTATCAAACTGGCCTGCGAATCTCAGTCTCGGATGAACTGATGCAAGTTGTTCAGCATTGTAAGGATCGTCAATAACGAGAGGGCGTTGAGCCAAAGCGACATAACCAGCGATTGAGAGCGGGCTTATTGGCACCTTTATTTGTCTTGTTTCTTTCCCTGTTTTGAAGCGGGCAACGAGGTCTTGATGCTGTCGTCTGCGCTGAAACAAACTAATACGTTGCGCACCAAAAATCTGCAGAATGATTGGCTCGACTTGACTATACGCATCCATCAGTGTTGGATGCGCGTCTAGCTGTGCTCGCAGGTTATCTATGGCTGGTTGATGCGCCGTACTTTCAATCATATAAAATCTTTTTTCCTCATTAGGTCACCATAATAGAATGATACCGCTTACAGACCTAGACTAAATTTGGATACATACGTATAGCTAGGCTATCGGCAATGTTATTAAAAATCGTCACTTTTTCTTAATTTAGCGATTTTCTGCTGCAATTTATAAAAATTATTCTATAGATTAATTCATATGGCCATCAAATTGTAGACGACTAGTCGGACAGTTTGTCCCTTCGTTAGGGAAAAATAGAGTGAGTAAGTGCAGTTTGTTATACACTCTACTTTGGGCACTTTTTTCGAAGGATAGTTTGTAGTGAATGCATCTTTTAGTAATCATCAGTCACTCCGGTGGTTAACAGCTCTTGCGGCTCTTTATACACTTTATTTAGCGCAGTCCTTGATTATTCCTATTCTGTTTTCTGGCTTCATTGCATTGCTACTCAGTCCATTAGTCAAGGTGCTGAAGTCTTTTCACGTCCCGCGAACGATCTCGTCATTTGTCTTATTGGCCATGCTAGTAGCCCCTTTTAGCTTTTTAGCCACGAATCTAGTGGAACCAGCCCAAAAGTGGGCGCAGCTGCTGCCAAAAGTTTCGGTGAAGCTAAATCAACAGATTAATACGATCAGTGAAGAATTTGCAAATCAAAAGCAGCAGGCTGAAGCAGAAGAGGCTGCCAAAAGCGCCGCGGGCAAGAGTACGAAAGAAGAAGACAGTGGTTTTTCTTTTTTTGGCTTGTTTTCAAGCGACAAACCAGAACCAGAACCCGAGAAACCTCAAGCGGAAGACGAGAATACGGTCGAAAAACGCATAAAACAGGGGGGGATAGAACTCGTCATTGAGTGGCTTAGCAGCGCACCAATGTTTTTAGCTCAATGCTTCGGTTGCTTAATCTTAATCTTGTTTTTACTCATATATGGCCCCTCGGTTTTTATAGCCATCAGAAGCTTTCCTCATATTCCGGACAAAAGAAAGTTCGACGCCATTGTTTACGAAGTGCAAAAAGTATTATCGAAATATATTGCAACAATCAGCGTTATTAACTTCTTTCTTGGCGCCACTACAGCACTTGCGTTCTTTCTAATCGGTATAGACGATCCAATCTTATGGGGAGTATTGGTAGGTTTGCTGAATTTCGTGCCGTATGTCGGTTCGCTCATCAGTTTTGCGATTTTAATATTGGCAGGTTCAGTCCAGTTTGGTTTTACGCTAGTTGCTATCATGCCTGCTTGCGTGTTTTTAAGTATCAATTTATTGGAATCACAATTTGTAACGCCGATGGTGTTAGGCACTAAAATGCAGTTGAATCCTTTAGTCATTATTTTGTGGTTGTTCTTTCTGGGCTGGCTTTGGGGTATCGCTGGCGTATTGCTAGCGGTTCCTATTTTAGTTTGCATTAAACTCACGCTAGAGAGACTCGATATACTCGGTCATTGGTTAACCTTTATTGAAGCTAAACTCTAACTTGGCTGCGTGAGTGGTCTACTCAGAATTAAACACGCAATATTGCTGTTGAGCAGCCTTACTCATATATGCGTAAAATTTTCATTTTTCATCGGTCAATATTTCACTGACAGCAGTTAATGCGAGATCCATTTTTTTAAGTTATTGAATATAATAAGTAAAATAATAATATTGGCATGGCCCAATGATTGCACTCTAAAAGATAGACAATAATAATTGTTTCGAAAAGGAGAACATTCATATGGCAAATTCAACATCAAGCAACACTAATAAATCCAAATCAACTCATCCAGTATCTGACAAAGTGCAGTCTTCTTTGCACGAGTCAGTAGACACCTTGGCGCAAAAAGCCGGCTCTACAGAGGAGCGTCTGCGGGAGGCTGCACATTCAGGCTCTGAAAGCATTGCCGCGAAGCAGGAAGAAGTTCAGGCTAAATGGGAGCAGTCCTCAATTAAGAAGTACGCCACAGAGAACCCTATTGCAACAGCCGGTATTGCCTTTGCGGCAGGCGTGTTACTGACCAGCTTACTGCGTAAAAAATAAAAACTGGCGAATAGGAAATATACAGAGTGACTGCAAACGCACACCCAGAAAATCACCCTCAGCGAGACACTGCTGAGGGTGAAAGCTTGCGACTAAAGCAAGAACAAGCAATCGAGGCGTCGTTTCACTCGACTTACTCTGCTGTAATCAATCTTTTCAAAGTTAAACACAAGAAATACCAGAAAACCTTCGACCTAGCATTTTTAGAGGGCAAAATAACACTTCAAGCAGTCGCTGTTTTCAGCATTCTAGCGCTTCTTGCTTGTGTTTTCATCACTACGCTCTGGCTGCTCATAAACGTTGCAATTGTTGTTGCTATAATGCAACTGTATTCATCGCTGTGGTTGGGGTTGTTGACAGCGGCAGGCACCAATATTTTAATGCTCGGCATTTTCTTCTACCTCATGCGCAAGGTTAAACGCCAAGTTGGTTTTACTCGCACAAAACGCGTAGTCAAAGGTGATATATGATAGCGTCATTGTTTAAAAATGCTCGGCAGGCGGATAAGTACGAAAGCGATTTACAACTCCTGACTAAGCTTGAAAAGTCGCAAAGCCAGCGAGCACAGAAAAGGGCCTTAGCGCTCATTACTTCACCCAAAGGATTGGCGACAATTTTTGTTACAGGGTTGGCCAGAGGGATCATGAAACCGAGCATTTCTCGGCAACTCAAAAGCATGGCCATTATTTTTGGTAAAACGAACTTAGACGAGTGGCTAACCGGCGACGCTCTGCAAGACACCGAAATAGAATGAATCGAGCAGCGCGCGAGCTGCGGCTTCAGCGCACCTCTCGCGTGGTTTGCAATTAAAACGGCCTGTTATAAACCATTGTGATATTGCACATTAGTCGACTGTGGCACAAGTTCATTCACGCTCGCCTGCACGCTTAAATCGCCGTTAAGCAGATGTTCGAATTGCTTAATTAACTGCACTTTGTCCGGTGACTCTTTATCTCCAGCGCCTATGTTAGTCAAATCAATCATGAAACCATCAAACAGGTGGGCCAAATCGTTAATAATTTCCATGTTCAAAAACTGGTCTTGATTGTAAATGCTTGGGTAACCTGCCTTTTGTTTATCAATAGCAAACGAGTCTCCTTTAAGATTCGTAATGCTAGTAGATTTGTCGCAAGACAGCATACAGCCATTGTCTATGCGAGGCTTTTCACAGCCGACACTTTGTTGAAAGAAGCACTGTCTACTGGCCATCAATAAGATGGGGTGATAAATGCTATACATCATCTTAAAGTTTTTAGGTCGCGCAATCGTTTGAATCTGCTGTCGGTTAATTTCATTGGAAATGAACGCGCCACTACAATCGAAGGTCTCCTGCATGGCTAACAAAGCATATGAGTTGGTGGTGTTTAAAAACGGTCCGGCAATCCATTCAATGCCCAACTCAAACGCGCGGTGCGCAATACCCGTGTTATTGGTCACAATCAGCTTCGGCTTTGCCTGCTCTAAAATAGTTATAGCAACATCAAAATCTTTACCAATCAATACTGGCGGGAACCATGGAATTAAACGCGGGTTAGCAGACAAGAAATCGACATACTCGGTGCAGCCTCTCTTGTAAGCATCTGGCAACTTAAAGTAGATATCGGCGTCGGTCACTTCGGCCAAATGTAGATCGTTTTTGTCGCAGATCAATAGCGACAATTTAGGTGGAGCAGCATCTTCCGAATTTGCAACAGCCCTTGGATTCTTTTCCAGCGCCGGTAGAATAACTTCTGGCAACACTTCTCTTTCATTATTTAGCTGAAGGGCTAATTCGTTTTTAAGCGCTGTAAGTGAACTAAATGCTAGACTCACATTTGGCGAAACAGCCTCAGCTTCAATGGCGTCAAGTGTATATTGCGCATTGTTAAAGCTTCTAAATCGTTTATCCAAAGAGACCAAGTCCATGTTGGGTTTGTCGCTTTCTATTAAGGCTTGGTTCGACTTCACTGTAATTACTCGTGTGCTATTTGGCGCGCCAGGCAACAACGCCGCCTCCTCAATCGTAGCTGTAATGCTTAACGGTTTTCCGGCCTCACCGCTAAAGCGCAGTTTTAAGCGCATTTTTTCAATACTCAAGTGTTTTATTTTGTCAAAAACGGTGGCGTTAATTTCATTGCGTTCTTGCTGCAGGGTTTGCTTGGCATCGTAAATTTGCACTATGGAAATAGCGTTGCTAGCTTCAAGCGCACGGTTAGTTGAATTATCACGTGGGTTTTCGATAAACATGGACTGATTTAAGTCGCCGCGTAAAAATGCATTAGTGAGGTCACGGTTAAATACTTTATACAGTCGCTCGCCGTCTTGCGTCAATTCGCCGGTTTCCAAATAACCATCTATTTGTTTACGGAAACTATCGACAACCGTATGCACATAACTTGCGCCCTTTATGCGACCTTCAATTTTAAATGAATGAACGCCAGCTTCTATTAACGCAGGCATATCAAAGAAGGCAGAATTGTCTTTGATATTCAGTGGAAAATTATTGCCCGTCTCAGTGGTTTCATATTCTTCACGACAAGCTTGGCTGCAGCGACCTCGATTCCCAGAATTACCTACACTGGCTGAGGTTGAATAGCACAAACCAGAGAAGGCGACACATAGTGAACCGTGTACAAATACTTCTGTCAGTACGTTGTGCTTGTTACCAACCGCCGCCATGTCAGTAATTTCACGGAGGTTTAATTCCCTAGATAAATTAACGCGCGATGCACCTAATTTCTTGAGAAAAGGAATTTGTCCGACGTTGTGGGTGGTCATCTGAGTTGAGGCGTGTATATCTAGTGTTGGGAAGTACTTTTTAATCAGGTAAAACATACCGATATCTTGAACTATCACGCCATCTAAGGTGGTATTTGCTAATTTACTTAACAAGGCGGCCATTGCTTTGAACTCGCGCTCCAGAATGACGATGTTTAGGGTTAAGAATATTTCACAATCGTATTGATGCGCTAAGCGAATAACGCCCACGAGCTCATCAAACGAGATATTTGAGGCTCTGTTGCGCGCATTGAAGGTATCTAAACCACAATATACCGCGTCAGCGCCGGCAATAATTGCCGCTTTAATTGCATCTACATCGCCGCCCGGCGCTAACAATTCAATATTTGAATTCATTTTTATCACTTGTACTAATGTTACGGTAAATTTACTTGGCAAGGATTTTACCTGTATATGCAATCTCTTTATACCGATAAAACGACTAGATGCTAGAATATTGCAATTAAGCGGGTTCTTATGCAAAAGCAAATCTGCAAAAAAAACATCAACCACGGCGATTATGTAAATGACCTTACCCATTTTGTATTCTCTTAGACATTGCCCTTTTGCAATGCGCGCCAGATTAGCCATTTTCAAGTCGCAGCAAGCAGTTGAATTGCGCGATGTTAAATTAACCAATAAACCCTCAGCGATGCTGGCAGCTTCGCCGAAAGGTACGGTTCCTATTTTAGTTGTATCAACCTCACACATAATAGAGGAAAGCTTGGATGTGATGTTGTGGAGCTTGGGTCAGAGTGATCCTGACAATCTCTTGCTTCGCTCCGTTGTTGAGCTTTCTGACCAATTAGCATTTATCGATATTTACGACCGCGAGTTTAAACCCTGTATAGAGCGTTATAAATGTGCAAAGCGCTATCATGAAACAAACCTGGAAGACTGTCGTAACGACTGCGAAGTGTATATTCAAGACTTGGAACGGCGTTTAAGTGAGCATGCTTTTGTGATGGGGGCAGAGGAGAGCTTAGCAGACATTGCAATATTGCCGTTTATTCGTCAATTCGCGAAAGTAGAGCGTCAGTGGTACGTTAAGTCTTCTTATCACAATGTGAAGCGATGGTTAAACAACTATCTGCAAAGCGCCTTGTTTAATAAAGTAATGGCACCGCATCCGATATGGGAAGACGGCAATGAACCAGTGATATTTAGCGGTAAATCAGGTTCTAATTAGGCGTTGTCGTCACCAAAGCCAATTGAGGTTGCCTCTGTGTTATATAAGTAGTAACTATTACTGGCGTTTGCGTTTTAAACTAATACCAGCTAAGCCTAATAGCAAAAGTGCCAATGTCGCAGGCGCTGGCACCGCAGTTACGTCATCAATAAATAATGTTAATGGTCCTGATGTAGCCAGAGAACCAATAGCCCAGCCTCGCATATCGCTTAGATCTAAACCATCGTTAGGCGCGCCGTTACTAATATCTTTTCGAATAAACTGCGTGAAAGGGATATTTACCATTTGCCAACCGGTAAAATCATCTTTAAATTCGTAAACAAAGCGCTCTGCATCATCGGTAGTTGATCCGGCATTACGATTATTAATAATATCGAAGAACAAGTCAGTTTGACTGTTACTACCGTACAACCAAAAACTGATACTGCGTTGTCCACTCCAATCTTGTGAAAGCCATGTATCTGAGTTGGCGTTTGTAAACAAATTCACGATACCCGCAAAAGTGCTAGTTTCAATGTCGAGTTGAAGCACTGTATTTGGACCCATTTTCCCAAGAATGTCTGGAGGCGTTCCACCAGTCAATAATGTATTTGCAGCAAGTGTAGTTGTGTTCTGGCCTGAAAACTGCGTGAAGCCCATCCGCACGCCGTCACCGTCGGCCCCTGAATTTAAACCATTTTCGAAGTCTTGAATTAACAGGTTAGCGTGTGATTGACTAATCAATAGTGCGAATAACGCTACTGAGCTTAATACTTTACTTAATCTTGTCATTATACTTTTGCTGCCTTCGGTTACATTTTATTTACACTAGGTTTACAGGTGCAATAAGCGTGCCTGTCAACAATATCAATGGCTTAGCTTTTTTGATGTGCTGGTATGTAAAGTATGCTGACACATAAATGAGAACAAAAATCAGAAAAGGATTGCTTTATGCGGTCACTTTTGCACAAAACGGAGATTGATGACTAACGATAAGTTTAACTGCAAGACTAACTATTATTTCGATAAGGTTAAATAACAGTATGCGTGCACAATACTAGCTTATTGCAAATCAGCGCTTGCCTTGTTCGTGATTCTCTGTATAATTTGCGCCCACTGTCTCTACAGGTACTTTAAAAGTCCCTAATAAAAGACATTGTTTAGCGGGTCGAATAACTAGGTCAACAAGCATTTGCTTCTTTAGTTATACACCACGCAGCAAGCGACTTGAATGCAATGGTAGAACTTACTTAAGCAAACTAACGGCTAGCAGCACGCTAACATATGAACAGGACCTCAATTGTAGGTCAATGGTTTACGCACACCTTTTCATCCGCGCTTTTTTTATAAGGCAATAGGAGTGAAGAGGTGATTTATTTTGTTCTTTCGATTGGAGCTTCATCGATGGCAAATCAAAGAATTCGTATTCGTTTAAAGGCGTTCGATCACAAGTTGATCGATCAGTCTACTGCAGAGATTGTAGAAACCGCTAAACGCACTGGCGCACAAGTATCGGGTCCTATCCCTTTACCAACACGTAAAGAGCGTTACACGGTTCTTACTTCTCCGCACGTTAATAAAGACGCACGAGATCAGTACGAAATCCGCACACACAAACGTTTAGTAGATATCATTGAGCCAACTGATAAAACAGTTGATGCTTTGATGAGATTGGACTTGGCTGCCGGCGTTGATGTTCAAATCAGCCTGGGCTAACAAGAGAGGGTTATAACAATGTCGATTGGTCTTATCGGTCGTAAAGTGGGCATGACTCGTATCTTCACAGAAGATGGCGTATCTATCCCTGTAACTGTTATTGAAGCGACCCCTAACCGTGTAACTCAGTTACGTACTGAGTTAACTGACGGTTATCGTGCACTACAAGTTACCGCTGGCACTAAGAAAGCTAACCGCGTAAACAAGGCTTCTGCAGGACATTTTGCAAAAGCTGGCGTGGAAGCAGGCCGTGGATTGTGGGAATTCCGCCTTAATGAAAATGAAGGTGGTGATATTGAAGTAGGCAGTGAAATCACTGTTGAGATCTTCAATGACACGAAGAAAGTCGATGTAGCAGGTACATCTAAAGGTAAAGGTTTTGCCGGTGTAATTAAACGTTGGAACTTTAGTCACCAACGTAATTCACACGGTAACTCACTATCTCACCGTGCTCCAGGTTCTATTGGTCAAAACCAATCACCTGGTAAAGTATTTAAAGGCAAGAAAATGGCTGGTCAACTTGGTAACAAGCGAATCACCACACAGTCTTTAGAACTAGTACGTGTTGATGCTGAAAACAACCTTTTATTAATTAAAGGTGCCGTACCTGGCGCTACTGGCAGTGACGTTATCGTCCAGCCGGCTGGCAAAGCGTAACGTCTGGGAGTAATCTGATGGAATTAACATTTAAAGACGCGAAAGGCGCTCTTGAAGTATCCGACACTACCTTTGGACGTGAATTCAACGAAGCACTTGTACATCAAGTGGTTGTTGCATTCGGTGCAGGTGCTCGTCAGGGTACTAAAGCGCAGAAAACACGCGCTGAAGTACGTGGTGGTGGTAAGAAGCCATGGCGTCAAAAAGGAACAGGCCGTGCTCGTGCCGGTACTATCCGAAGCCCAATTTGGGTTGGTGGTGGTCGCGCATTCGCAGCAAAGCCTCGTGACTTTGAACAAAAAGTTAACAAAAAGATGTACCGTGGTGCGATACAAAGCATCCTATCTGAATTGGTACGTCAAGACCGCTTAATCGTTGTTGAAAGTTTTGGTGTAGAAACGCCTAAGACTAAAGAACTTTTAGCGAAATTGAATGAATACGAATTAACTGATGTATTGATTGTTACTCCTGAAGTAGATGAGAACTTGTTCTTAGCTTCACGTAACCTTTATAAAGTTGATGTTCGTGACGTTCAAGGAATTGACCCAGTAAGCTTAATCGCATTTGATAAAGTGTTGATTACAGCTGAAGCAGTGAAGCAACTTGAGGAGGCATTAGCATGAACGAAGAACGTTTGTTAAAAGTGCTTTTAGCACCTCACGTTTCAGAAAAAGCCACTATGGCCGCTGAAGCAAGTAACACAGTTGTTTTCAAAGTTCTTAAAGACGCGAACAAAGCAGAAATTAAAGCTGCAGTTGAAAAATTGTTTGAAGTTGAAGTGAACTCTGTTCGTACCGTGGTATGCAAAGGTAAAACTAAGCGCCATGGACAGTCTTTTGGTAAGCGCAGTGACTGGAAAAAAGCATACGTTATGCTTAAAGAAGGTCAGGAAATCGACTTTGTCGGTGCCGCTGAGTAAGAAGGGGATTAGAAATGCCATTATTGAAAGCTAAGCCAACTTCTGCAGGTCGTCGTCACGTTGTTCAGGTAATTAATCCTGATTTGCATAAAGGTGCTCCACATGCTCCTTTACTAGATAAACTAAGCAAATCTGGTGGCCGTAATAACAACGGTCGTATTACTGTTCGTCATATTGGTGGTGGTCATAAGCAACACTACCGTATTATTGACTTCAAACGTAATAAAGACGGTATTCCAGCTAAAATTGAGCGTTTAGAATATGATCCAAACCGTTCGTCTAATATCGCTTTGGTATTATACGCAGACGGTGAGCGTCGTTATATTTTAGCACCGAAAGGCGCTAAAGCAGGCGATGCTATCCAATCTGGTTCTGATGCACCTATCAAAGCAGGTAATGCAATGCCAATGCGCAACATGCCTGTAGGTTCAACAGTACATGCGATTGAAATGAAGCCAGGCAAAGGTGCACAAATTGCACGTTCTGCTGGTCAATATGCACAAATTCTTGCTCGTGATGGAGCGTACATAACACTACGTCTTCGTTCTGGTGAGGTTCGTAAAGTATTATCTGATTGCCGTGCAACTATCGGTGAAGTAGGTAACGCTGAGCATATGCTTCGTTCACTAGGTAAGGCCGGTGCTACTCGCTGGCGTGGTGTTAGACCAACAGTTCGTGGTGTTGCCATGAACCCGGTTGATCACCCGCACGGTGGTGGTGAAGGTCGTACATCTGGTGGTCGTCATCCAGTAACGCCTTGGGGTGTACCTACTAAAGGTAAGAAGACCCGAAGTAATAAGCGTACCGATAAACTTATCGTACGTCGTCGTAATAAATAACAGCGAGGATTCACCATGCCACGTTCTCTCAAGAAAGGTCCTTTTATTGACCTCCACTTGCTGAAGAAGGTAGAAGCTGCAGTGGAAAAGGGCGAAAAGAAACCAATTAAGACTTGGTCTCGTCGCTCTATGATCATCCCAGATATGATTGGGTTGACCATTGCGGTTCATAACGGTCGCCAGCACGTACCTGTTTTCGTCAGTGACGAAATGGTTGGCCATAAGTTGGGCGAATTTGCACCAACGCGTACTTATCGCGGCCATGTCGCAGATAAGAAAGCCAAGAGATAAGGAGTCTAGAAAATGGAAGCAATAGCTAAACATCGTCATGCTCGTACGTCACCTCAAAAGGCTCGCTTGGTAGCAGATCAAATCCGCGGATTGCACGTTGAAAAAGCTTTAGAAGTTTTAGCGTACAGCCCAAAGAAAGCCGCTGCGCTGGTCAAGAAAGTTCTTGAATCAGCAATTGCCAATGCTGAAAATAATGAAGGTGCTGATATCGACGAGTTGTCGGTAGCTAAAATCTTTGTTGATGAAGGCCCGACTATGAAGCGAATCAAAACACGGGCGAAAGGCCGTGCTGATCGTATCTTTAAGCGTAGCAGTCACATCACTGTGGTTGTGGCGGATAACTAGGAGTAGATTATGGGACAGAAGGTTCATCCTACCGGTATACGCCTGGGTATCAGCAAACCATGGACATCAACTTGGTACGCTAATACAGCAGAGTATGCAGATAACTTGTTTAATGACCACCAGGTCCGTCAATATTTGACGAAACAGTTAAAGAGCGCGTCACTTTCGAAAATCGTTATCGAACGTCCAGCTAAGAGTATCCGTGTGACTATTCACACTGCTCGCCCTGGTGTTGTTATCGGTAAGAAGGGAGAAGACGTAGAGAAGCTTCGCAATCATGTTTCTAAGCTAGCCGGTGTGCCAGCTCAGATCAACATTGCTGAAGTTCGTAAACCTGAGCTAGATGCACAGCTAGTAGCTGACAGCATTTCAAGCCAGCTTGAACGTCGTGTTATGTTCCGTCGTGCTATGAAGCGCGCAGTACAAAATGCAATGCGTTTAGGTGCACTTGGTATCAAAGTTCAAGTAAGTGGCCGTTTAGGCGGTGCAGAAATTGCACGTGCTGAATGGTATCGTGAAGGTCGTGTACCTTTGCACACTTTCCGTGCTGACATCGACTATGCAACGTCTGAAGCAGCTACGACTTACGGTATCATTGGCGTGAAAGTCTGGATCTTTAAGGGTGAAGTATTAGGCGGATTGCCTCTTACACAAGAGCAACCAGCTCCTGCACCTAAGAAGAAAGGCCGCAACGCTAAACGAGAGGGCTAATCATGTTACAACCAAAGCGTACGAAATTTCGTAAAATGCATAAAGGTCGTAACCGTGGTCTTGCTGTTGCCGGAGGCAAAGTAAGCTTCGGGACTTATGCTTTAAAAGCTGTCGCGCGTGGTCGTATGACCGCACGTCAAATTGAAGCAGCTCGTCGTGCCATGACTCGTCACGTTAAACGTCAAGGTAAAATTTGGATTCGAGTTTTCCCTGACAAGCCAATTACACAGAAGCCTTTAGAAGTTCGTCAAGGTAAAGGTAAAGGTAACGTTGAGTACTGGGTATGCCAAATTCAACCAGGACGCGTGTTATATGAAATGGAAGGTGTTCCAGAGAATATAGCTCGTGAAGCGTTTGCATTGGCTGCGGCGAAATTGCCATTTAAAACAACCTTTGTAACTCGGACGGTGATGTAATGAAAGCTACTGAACTTAACCAAAAAAGCGTAGAAGAGTTAAATGCAGAGCTAGTTAATTTGCTTCGTGAGCAATTTAATCTTCGCATGCAACATTCTACTGGCCAGCTTGAAAAAACTGACCAAATAAGAACAGTACGTCGCAACATCGCACGTGTTAAGACTATTTTAACTCAAAAGGCTAACGCGTAATGACTGAACAGAAAATTCGTACAGTACAAGGCCGTGTAACTAGTAACAAAATGGATAAAACCATTACTGTTATGGTTGAGAGAACTGTTAAGCACCCAATTTATGGGAAGTTTATCAAGCGCTCAACTAAGCTACACGCACACGACGAAGCTAATGTGTGTAATGAAGGTGACGTAGTAACTATTACTGAATGTCGCCCTCTTTCTAAGTCTAAGACTTGGATGTTAGTGGACGTTATCGTTAAAGCTTAATTTAACGCAGTTCAGAAAAGGCGCTACCTTTCGAGGTTAGCGCCTTTTTTATTGACTTCACTTTTGTGTCAGGACTTTATATTAGTCACTATATTTGACGCTTTGGTTGGGAAAGCGTTTAGATTTTACGAACCTTTTTAGCCATCTCGTAAAACGAAGATTACCTGCACTTTTTTCATCGTAAAATGGTTGTGGTATCAATTCAGTGGCAAACGCATCGGTTAAAATGGTGTGTACTGTTCCTTCACCAATATAATATTGATAGTTGTTCGTGTTCGCCGCAATAAAGTCTACGGAACTCTCCATTCTAAAATTCCATTCAGCAAAATAAACACCATCATCGGGTAAACTCAATAACCAAGTGTTCGGTTCGTCGTTTCCGCGATCAAGTTGGTCCATTATTTTCAAAAATTGAACTTGCACTAAATCATTAGCGGTACTGTATTGAGCAAATCGACTGTGTGGGTAAGCCGTGGTAATGATGTTGTAAACTTGCGCGTTAAATTGATCAAATGTGTAAGCACCTAAAGTATCTAAAAAGATTGGCGCCAAGGCCTCTTCTATATTCCACGCATTACCAAAGGAAAAGGCGTCTTGAATAAACCCATCCGTTACCACTGCTTGAGAAGCATCCGCTAGCATAAAAGACTCAGCTTTTGGAAAGGTAGACTGCAGGTAAGGAAAATTTAACGTCGCACCATACCCACCAGCGCTAGAACCCGTTACTAACAGTTTTTTTATCTTTTTATTTTTTTTCCCGCTGCGATAGCGACTTTTAGTGGCAAAGTTTTGTTTCAACCACTCCCTTACCGCTAAGAAATTGTCAAAGCCATGATGCTTTACTAACACAGGAGCACCAGGAAATCCTGTCACGGAACCATCAACATCAGAATATAGTTTTTCACCTGTACCGATGTGAATGTCGCCGCTGCAGTATGGAATAAATACTTTGCTCCAATCTTTGAAAGGGTTTCTCTTATTGTTGTCATCAAATATTCCTCCAGCGCCCTCAGGTGAGTTAGCTTCATTGATGCTTGGATTGTAGGATGGCCTGGCGCCAGGTACCTCAGATGGTGCTAACGACGCAACGCATGTCGCGTCATCCCAACAAGCGCCGCCACCATTAAAATAGACTAGCAAATTTTTACTTTTACCCTGTTTGAAATAAAATCGGAAGCTATTGTCAACAGGTTCACCAGTAGCAGGATTGATTAGACTATCGAAAGCACAGGCAGGATTAATACTCTTATTGTTACCATTATCATCAATAATATCCATTTGTGAGTTAACAGGAATTACTTGCCAGACGGCATTACGTTCTGAATTTTTCGCCGCAACAGTTTGTGCAGCTATAACTAAGAGTGAGCCTATAAAAAGTACTTTTTTCATTATTTACATTCCATGATTAATGATTAGAAAAGGACGGAAATCGACGAGCTTCCTTATTGTTATGCTTATACTGCTATTTCCTTAGGGCTATTTTCGACCATAAACATAAACTCATCGCTAAAAAGAATAGACCTAACGATTAATTTGCGCAATAGATTCTGAGTAGACGGGTTAGAGCTTCAACGCTTCTGAGGGAATATCTAAATACAGCGTGACTCGACGTCCTGCACGATTTACGACAAACGTGAGTGTTTGAGCTGTACGGACGTGTCGTTGAATTTTTCCAAAGCTTGCTTCATCGTCAATGTCGAAGCCATTTACCTCTAACAAAACGTCGCCTTCCTTGAAACGCGCAGAGTTGAATAAAGCAGGGTTTTGCCCGGGGATAATGACTTTACCTCCATCGTTAAACAAATTTGGCAGTAAGGTGACGATATGTTCTATTTGTCGGGGACGAGATCCAATCTCTTTTGCAGACATTTGCTTGAACTCAACTAGTAGTTGCGCTTCTTCCAGTGAATTGTTTCGTCCGAGTTTTACTTCATAATCAACCGACTCAAATTCAACTATGATTGATTTTCTATTAATGCGCTTTATATAAACCGAGGTATCGTTTATTTCATCGTCTACTGAAAACTCACTTATCACTCCTTGAGCCTTTAATTGCGCGAAACTCTCACTTTCTACTTTGCTGAACACTAAACCAAGTAATTGAATACTATACGGCAGTCCATCTATATCCACAGCTGTGTTGGCCTTGCTGCCAAGTTTCTCCGCGACAGGTTTCTGAGCACTACTAACGTTTTCTAGTTCGCTGTCGATAATCTCTTTTGTAGTCTTAACTTCAGTTAACGCTTCGTTGGGTTCACTCGTGTAATCAAGTTCAGAACTTAAGTTGTCATCTACGGATTGTAAGCTATAGATAGATATAGCAAGCACCACAATTATCATGGCAATCAAAAATTTGGTCATTGGCGCTCCTTTTGAATCGAGTTATTGTAATCAACTATGTATTACTAAACCATCATACTTTTCATATTTAAAATGAATAAAAATGCAACTTAAAATATGAGTTAATAAATGACCCACCAGAGCTATCATTCATTTTTTAAGTCACACTTTAATCCAATCAGTCCTCTTCTCCCTTAGTTTTTTTATAAAGTGTATATTTAACAATGTGTTATGCATTTGTTTAAAGTTGGCACACAGTGTGCATTAGAACGTCAATCAGTAGTACGTTTTAATTGGAGAAACACATGTCTATTAGCAACACCGTAAAAACAATGCTTTTTGCATCGATTGCAGTGACCGGACTCGCAGGGGTCGCAGCAACAAACGGAGTGACGAATTTATTCTTGTCTGACGCAGAGCAAACTGCAGCGGAAAATAATAAAGAGCAGGCGAAGTCATACATCGTTCAGGGCAAAGGCTCGGAAAAGCTAAAAACTGCAGTAACCAGCATCGGTGGCAGTGTTTCAAGAGAGTTCCCAATCATCAATGCCATCAGCGCGGTGCTAACGCCGTCACAGGCTGAAATGATTTCGCGATTAGACGACGTACGCATTCAAGGTGACCGTTCTGTTGCAACCATGAGTTTTGGTCAGAGTAAGCAATTTGCAATAGACAACTATATCTCTACGCAAGTCGATGCCGACAGATTACACGACTTGGGTATAACAGGTTCAGGTGTCACAGTCGCTGTATTAGATAGTGGGACTATTTTAGGTGGTGCGCATGGCTCAAACCTTTTGAGGGACTCTAATGGACGTTTTCGAGTATTCACAAAGTATGACGCAATTGAAGGAAAAACAACTCGTTGGTTGAATGATGATAAAAACGGCCACGGTACACACGTAACTAACATTATCGCGAGCAGTTTAACGGCAGAGAACGGTAAGTTTAACGGTATTGCGCCAGACGTATATTTGCTGTCGGTGAAGGCATTTGATAAGAATGGCCAGAGCAGCTATTCGAAGGTGTTGGACGGTCTTAACTGGATTTACCACAATCGCTATAGATACAACATTCGTGTTCTAAATCTTTCCTTAGGCAGCGATGTTCAATCAAATTATTGGGACGACCCGATTAACCAAGCAGTCATGAAGTTATGGGATGCAGGTATCGTGGTTGTGACATCTGCTGGCAACAGTGGACACAAAGATATGAGTGTGACTGTTCCCGGCAACAACCCTTACATTATTACGGTTGGTGCAATTACAGACAGCTATACACCGTTTGATTTTAGTGATGACCGTGTTGCAACTTTTTCGTCAACAGGCCCAACAGTTGAAGGGTTTGTAAAGCCAGAAGTCGTCGCTTACGGTGGTCATGTTGCTGCTAAAGTTGATAAAAGTTTTGCGCTGGGTGAGTTCTTTGAAAGTGCGCTAGGTGAGGGGTATCAAGAAATTTCGGGTACATCCCAAGCTTCTGCAGTCGTTTCTGGGGTTGCTGCACTTATGCTCCAGTACAACCCAAGACTATCTCCTGATGATGTTAAGTGCCGCATTATGTCTAGCGCAAAAGTTGCTGCTACTAAAGATGGCAAGATGGCGTTCAGCCCCTTCGAACAGGGTCACGGCATGGTTAACGCTTACAATGCAGTAGCGAGTCGCACGACCGGTTGCGCTAACAGAGGCCTTAACATTAAAGAAGACTTAGCTGGTGTGAATCATTTTGCTGGTCCAGCTCGCTTGAAAGAAGACGGTACGTTTGCAATATACTTAGGTGGCGACGTTGTGCTATCTGAAGGGCATCAGTGGGGTGATTCAGGTATGTTTTCTGAAGGTCATCAGTGGGGTGACTCAGGCATGTTCTCTGAAGGACACCAATGGGGCGATTCAGGCGTGTTTTCTGAGGGTCATCAGTGGGGCGATTCAGGCATCTTTGTTGAAGGACATCAGTGGGGTGATTCAGGTATCTTTGTTGAAGGCCATCAGTGGGGCGACTCAGGTATGTTTTCTGAAGGACACCAGTGGGGTGATTCAGGAATCTTTGCTGAAAGCTGGGATTCACGCGATGCATTCTCTGACATAGCTAACTCAGCGGACACTGCATCAGATGCACTTGTTATCAATGACGGTGGTGAAGATGAAATTGATGAATGGGTAGTTGAAGAGAAAGCGGAAGTGCAAGTGCCTGTTATCGATTAAAAGCAATTGCACATTTAGTTAGGGCCGTCATTTGATGGCCCTTTTTATAGCGCTTAAAAAAAGTAACTTCATATAAAAAATCATACCTAACTTAACTGATTTATGCCTTCAAATAGCCTAATATTCATGCTCTTAACTAAATCAGCTAATTTTTAAGCAATAGCGCGAAGCTTGTAACAAGACAAATACGGCAATCAAATTAATGAAAATAATAAACAGCTTTTTTAAAAACATTCTACGCGCAGCGGTTGTAGCCGTGTGTTTGTGTGTGTTTTCTGTTTATGCCGGTCAGGACAATATTCGATTCGAAACAATCGGATTAGCGCAGGGGCTTTCTCAACAAAACGTACGCGCCATTCACCAAGACTCTGAAGGGTTCATGTGGTTTGGTACCCAAGAAGGCCTCAATCGCTTCGATGGCTATCAGTTTAAAGTATTTTCTAACAGTCTATATGATACCAATTCGATCGGCTCTTCCTTCATTTATTCGATTGACGAAACTTCCGATGGCAAGCTTTGGCTAGCTACCAGCGCAGGTGTTAGCGTTTTTGATAAAACCACTCACACATTCAAGCGCTACAACACATTCTTAGATGAAAACGGAGATAAGGTCAATGAAGCGCTGGTTGTTTACGTTGACAGTTTAGATAACGTTTGGGTTGGGACCAGTGACGGACTGAATAGATATAATCCCGTGCGTGATGTGTTTGAATATGTCGCCCTAAAGCGAGTCCAAAGTGATAAGCCGATATGGATCGAGTCTATTGTCGAAGATATTACCAATGGAATATGGATTGGAGCGCAGAATCAGGGCTTATACCGTTACGATTCCTTAACTGAGCGGGTGGAATTGTTTGATGACACATTTGATGATAATGACAACGTTAGGTCGCGCATTAGCCAACTCCTGGTGGACGCCGATCAGCGTTTATGGATTGGCACCCTGGGTAGAGGCGTCTATGTACTTGATCTGAAAGTGTCCAAACACCCAGATAATTCGAATCATCTTACTAAAGTAGAGGGTCTTGACTCGGTTACTGTTAGGGCTTTATACCAAGACTTAAACAAAACAGTATGGATCGGCACAGAATCCGGTTTGTATGCTTACGACAAGAACAAAAAGTTTATAGAATTGCTGCGTTACGATATTAGCAACACCCAATCAATTTCCGATAATAAAATCAGTAGTATTTATCAAGATAATGGCGGCGTTTTTTGGGTGGGCACTTACCGAGGCCTAAGTAAATGGAATACGGCAACGGCTAACTTTGACTATTTTCGTTACCAATCCAATAAACAAAAAAGTTTAAGCAACCCTAATATCAATACCATATTTAACGCTGGAAACGATAATGTTTGGGTCGGTACTCACGATGGCCTTAACTTAATTGACCTCTTGTCAGGAAACATCACTCAATTTAAAGCAGACACCGAGAAACAGAATAGCATTCGAAGTAACAACGTCACCGCATTATTTACACAAGATAAAACAAAGCTTTGGCTGGGTTATCGCAGTGAAGGCTTGACGCACATCGATAGAACGACGGGCGAATATACGCACTATAAAAACGTCAAAGACGACAAAGACTCTTTGGGAGCAAATGGCGTAACCGCGATTTTGGGATCCCAGTCAGGAGATATTTGGGTTGGCGCATTTAATGGTGGATTAAACCGATTCGACAAAGAAACAGGTAAGTTCCGACGCTACATGCACAGCCCTGAGAATGGTTTTAGCTTGAGCAGTAATAGAGTGATTTCGGTTTACGAAGATTCGCGTCAAATGCTTTGGGTGGGGACAGCAGATAGTGGTGTGAATCTATTCAATCCAGCACTTGGCACATCAAAAAGAATACAGAACAACGAGAACGATATGCGCTCTCTCGGGAATAACCAAGTGTGGGCGGTTCACGAGGATAAAAAAGGCAACATCTGGATTGGAACAGCGGGTGCCGGTCTGAATTTTCTATCTGCCGCAGATCGACAAGGTGGCGTATATAAATTTGAGAGAATAGGCCGCGAGCAAGGTTTACCCAGCAGTGTTGTGTTCAGTATTTTAGAAGATTCAGACGGGATGCTGTGGTTAGGGACTAACCGAGGTATTACCAAGTTCAATCCTGAAACAAGACAAATGCTGAACTACGATAGTTCACACGGACTCCAAGGTAATGAATTTAATGCGGGTGCCTACCATAAAATGCCCGACGGTAAGTTTCTGTTTGGCGGGACTAACGGCGTTACGGCTTTTTATCCCAGTGATATTGAACCAAACCAGCACGTACCGCCGGTGGTCTTGACCAACTTCCAGCGCCTGAATGAAGTGTCGTCAATGAACTCTTCAAAAACTCAGCAGAATAAAATTATCGTTTCGTATAAAGACTACTTAATTGCTTTTGAGTTTGCAGGCTTAGATTTCGCTAGCCCTGATAACAACAGATACGCTTATAAGTTAGAGGGCTTTGATGATGACTGGGTCGAGGCCAGAGACATTAGAAAAGCAACCTATACGAACCTACCTGCGGGTAATTATGTATTTAAAGTAAAGGCGTCAAATAACGATGGTGTTTGGAATGAAAAGGGTGCAGGTATCGTTCTTACCGTGCTGCCCGCGCCTTGGTTTTCTTGGTGGGCATATACTATTTATGCGCTGATTATTCTAATAGCTGTGCTTTGGTTATATCGCTCTTACTTGAACAAATTAAAGCAAGAAGAGACTTACCGTTTACAGCTTGAGAACGAAGTACAGAGACGGACGGTGGAGCTCAGCGCTGCCAATGAACAATTAATGAATGCGAGTGTGACAGACCAATTGACGGGTTTGCACAATCGTCGATACCTAGCAAATGTTATTAAAGAAAAATGCAATTCGATTGTTGAAGAATTTAGAGAGCATGTCTCGATTGAGGGCAGCGATCCTCGTGAAGGACCTCGTTTGTTTTTCTTAATGTTCGATTTGGATGGCTTCAAGCCTATCAATGATACTTATGGACATGATGCTGGTGATAAAGTAATCATCCAAGTTGGTGAACTTTTACAAAGCGTATGCCGTGAAGAGGATATTGTCATCCGCTGGGGCGGCGACGAGTTCATTGTCGTAGGCAAGATTTATAAAAAAGATGAAGTGTCAGCTTTAGCAGAAAGAATACGAGATACTATCGCAAAATATGGCTTTAATATCGGGTTATCACAGCGTATGCACTTATCCAGTTCAATTGGTTATGCCCTCTACCCATTTGCTCACTTTAGTCCAGACTCACTCAGTTGGGAGCAGGTGCACTTACTTGCCGATAAAGCCCTCTATAAGGCAAAAGACAGTGGCAGAAACACGTGGTGCGGAATGGTTCAGCCTCCTGAAGCACCGCCAGTTGGCGTAATGAATACACTAATGCACAACGTAGACAGAGCTATTGAGCAACAGCATATAATTCTGGAAACGCCCCAAGTTAGAGCGTCCAAGCAAGTTAGTTACCCTCAGCTCCCTGAATTGATTGATAGAAAGTAGTTAGACCATTTTTGCTGAGCAATATTAGAGAGGCTTGGAGCACATCCCTACGCCGAAGCAGTTAAACTCTTTTTTAATTTATAGAATGTCGGCTCACTGACGCCCAATAGGGCTGCTGCTTTAGACATATTTTCGGGTTGGCTTTGCATAATGGCGGCTAGCAACACTTGCTTAATGCTATCCAAACAGTCCGGAACGAGTATTTCTCCGCTTGCGATGGGTTGAATGCATGCTCTAATGGCTTCCCATGACTTCGGTTTTTCACTGCGCTGGTCGTGCAGGTCGAGAAGAATTTTATTGACTCGTCTTCGGGCTGTACTTGCAGGCAGTTGCATTCGAGTTGCAAGATCTCGCATTCTGCCACCGCAAGATTGATACGTCATTACCAGCAATTCATCTTCTACCATATTGCCTAAAGAGCAGTGTATAAACGCTGGCTGCAGGCGTATTTCAGTCAAAAATGCTAACGCACTTTCCTGTAACGACGTAAAAAAGGCATCAATGGTACTTGCCTGCTGATTTACACTCACACTAGGCTCAAAATTGATTACGCTAGACGCCGTATTTTGCCTATCTTGAAACACAGGCTCTGGGCGCGAAAATACACTGGCATCACGCAAATCAACTTGTGTGGCTGAACTATCAGGCAGCTCAACCATTCGGATGGCTTCTTTATGATTCGCCCCTAACAAGTCTTGATCTAAGTTTAGTTCTTCTAGCGTAATTTCATCGCTTTCGGACAGCAAAGCAGCCTGCATCAGTTTGTTTTCTAATTCTCTCACATTACCTGGCCACGAATAAGCCTTCATTCGTTCAAGCGTTTCTGTCGACAAATACTTCTTCTCAGTATCAAACTGTTTCGAAAATTTATTTAAGAAATGGCGAGCCAGCAAAAATAAATCATCACCTCGCTCACGCAATGGCGGGTTGTTCAATGTGACGACGTTCAAACGATAATACAGGTCTTTTCTAAACGTGCCTCGCTCAACTTCAACAGAGAGGTCGCGATTGGTTACCGCAACAATTTTAACGTTGACGTTAATAACCTTAGTTCCCCCCACTGGGGTAAAATGTTTTTCTTGCACAAAACGCAAAAGTTTTGGCTGCATTTGTAATGGCAGTTCACCTATTTCGTCGAGCACTAAAATACCGCCGTCGGCTTCTTGTATTTTTCCTGTCGTTGCTTTTTGAGCCCCCGTAAAGGCGCCTTTTATATAGCCAAATAGCTCGGACTCAATCAAGGTTTCAGGTATTGAGCCGCAGTCGACGATAATAAGTGGTTTTTCGTGTCTAGGGCCGAGCGTGTGCACCGCGTTAATGAGTCTTTCTTTACCAGTACCACTTTCGCCGGTGATAAGCACTGTTGTGTCGGCTGAAGCCGCTCGTTGAGTCTGCTTCATTATTGACTGCATCACTGGCGAATTATAAACGAGCGCACTGGAGGATAGCCCTCCTTTTAACTCTTTTAGCTCGTTCTCTAGTTTTGCGTTCTGACTTTCTAATCGTTTGTTTAATTCTTCTTCCAGTTGGCTACGCCGAAGCGCTTTGCCAATTTGACGAACAAAGCCTTGAATTAGGACCTTTGTGTCATGCGTTAATACGAAGCGAGACGACTCACCAATAATGAAGAAGCAATCATCAGTGTTAATTTCAAGTGGCAGTACCCAATAGTTATCATCTAAGAAAATCAGATCCTGTTGTTTTTTTGTATCAATTGATAACGATATTTGCTGTTCTAAGGTTTTATTGGCAAAAACCTTATTCGACGCAATGGGTTTGATCACGGCATTTTCGTCCACTTCAAAACACAATGACTTTGGCGTTGCGTTTTCAAAAGGCGCACGCCAAAGGCCAGCAACGTTAAAGTCAAAGGTATTGGCCAATCGTTGTACTACGTGGTGAACTAATTTTTCGAAATCAAATTCATCAGCAATGATGCTAGAAATATCCCAAAGTAGCAGCATATTTCGGTAATTTGTCATGGTATCTGCGGTGAAAATACCGCCTAAGTAGTTGAACTGCTCTGCATTAACGCTGAATTTCTCAGCCTGCCACGTAATGACGTTAGATGTATCATTCGATTGAGCAGCTTGCAGTGCTTGTTCTGCTCGATTCATTATGACAGTTGCTTTGTCGATGTCTGCGTTGCTAGGTTCGTCGAATTCAACTACAGCAACGCCCACTTTAAATGCAAGCTTGCTTGGCATTCCGTCACTAGAATGCTCAATTAGATAAGGTTGTTGATGCAAGTATTGTTGTAACTTATTACCCAATACTTCAGCTTCTTTCAGACTATTAGTCGCACAAGCAACGGCAAATAAAGCACCGCCTAAACGACTAATGGTGTCGCCCTCTCGAGTGCAAGACTTGATTTGATTGGCGATTTCACTGATCAGCGAATCGCCAAGTTGATTTCCTTCCTTCTTGTTGATGTGCTGAAAATCACAGCAGTGTATTAGACACAAAACTACGCTGTGTTCGTCTGCCAACTGATTGATTTTTTGTAGCAATGAAGCGCGAGCATCAAGTTTTGTTAGAGGGTCGGACACCAGTTTTTGATGCTCATTTACCATCTGCAATAGTAGATTGCCTGTGCGCAAAGACCGCAAAAACGCTTCCTGTTGGTGTGATAGCAGATTATCAGCAGCGATTTGTTGTAGATTTAGGATCCAGCTAGGCACTTGCTCTTGAAAATAAAAGCACAGTTGGTAATGGTTTGACTCATGTCGTTTACCAATTGCTTTTCTCTCAGTGAACTCAAGGGGTTTTTTAGGTGACAATTGGCTATCGTAGTGCGACGACAAATCATTCGCCGTCATCGACGAAGTGATACAAAGCACGTGCTTGTTATCGCTTGAAAATTCAAATTGAGCAGCTTTGTCAACGTAAAATGTTTCAACATTCACAAGCATCGTTGCAGAAGATAGTTTGTCTTCGTAGGCAGAGTTGCCTATCTTTATATTATTAATGCTCGGTAGCGGCTCACTAGTGATGGAAATCAAGTCGGCCTCAACCTGAAGGCGTAGTCCTTCTATATGGCTGAATAGTACTTCATTTCCTGACAAATTATTCTCCAGTGTTACACTGCCAATGATACTAAACGAGGAATAGCTCGTGTGGTATGGTATAAAAAAACGTAACTTTAGAGTATATAAACATATTTTTATCGCTGGAAAAATACTAACATTGATACCTAAATTGGAAACTCAGGCTTTATGAATACCTATAACGCGCGCACAGTCTCTCAGCACATCCCCGTAAAAAACGTGGGAGAGCAAGCCGTGCCGTTAATGGATAAGTTTGGTAGACGGTTTGAATACCTAAGATTGTCGATCACCGATGTTTGCAATTTTAGCTGTCAGTATTGTCTCCCCGATGGATATCAGTGTGATACGCCTCGTAATTTTATGTCGGCGCCTGAACTTAACGCAGTGGTCCAAGCGTTTGCTAGAATGGGAACCAAAAAAGTGCGTATCACCGGCGGCGAACCCGCTTTGCGCAATGACTTGACGACGATTATTAAGCAAACCGCCAACGTAAAAGGTATTGAGCAAGTTGCGATTACCACCAACGGTTACAAGCTTGAAAAAGATCTAAGAAAATGGGTTGACGCTGGACTGAGCTCGCTTAACGTTAGCATTGACAGCTTGGACCCTCGTCAGTTTGAGCAAATAACTGGCGATGGACGCTTACCGAGCATTTTAAAAGGTCTTGAACTTGCGGTTGAACTTGGCCTGCAGGTAAAGGTTAACGCTGTACTCTTAAAAGAGTTCAATGCATCACAACTGTCACTTTTCCTCGATTTTGTAAAATCAAATAACATCACGTTACGCTTTATTGAGCTAATGCAAACGGGTGACAACGAAGCGTTTTTCAATGCCCAACATGTGAGTGGTGAAAGCATTGAAAATAAGCTAATCGATATGGGCTGGTCGCGTAAACAAAAAGCGCAATGGGCGGGGCCTGCGAAAGTGTATAGGCATGAAAACTATCTTGGTCGTATCGGTTTGATTATGCCCTACAGCAAGGATTTCTGCGCAGACTGTAATCGCTTGAGAATTTCCGCATTGGGTAAGCTGCATTTGTGTCTGTTTTCCGAAAAAGGGATTGATCTTAGAGACACCATCGCTAGAAGCCTAGACGAACAAGACCCAAGTTGCTTGATCACTGAAATACAAAATATGTTAGGACATAAAGAGGCCACTCATTACTTAGACCAAGGATTTACTGGGGCAACACAGCACCTAGCTATGTTAGGTGGTTAGAAAGGTCCTAGATAAGCGGTACTTATTTAGTCTTATTTTAAAGACTTGTTTGGGCCATGAAATGAACCAATATTTACGTAGAATATCCACGCAAATACGCCTCAATGTAGCGTACACTCGGAATTTATGAACACACCTTATACACATCGTTGGTACCACTTCATTTGGCGCTGGTGTTACAACTTCTTGCTTATCATGCTGTTACCAATCGGCGTACTGATGCTGCTTTTAAAATCAGACAAAACTGCAGGACAGCGCAATCGCAATCGAGAACGTTTCGGTTTTGTTGGAAAGGTAGCGAGCCAAGGGATTTTAGTGCACTGCGTATCGGTGGGTGAGGTAAATGCAGCAAAAAGCATCGTGCTTCGCCTGCAGCAGCGCTACCCTGATTCGCCTATGACAATTTCAACAACTTCCTCAACTGGAGCAAAACAAGCCAGAGCGGTTTTTGCAGACAGCGTGCAACATGTCTACTTGCCTATTGATATTCCTATTTGTATGTGGATGTTCTTTCAAAAATTAAAGCCAAAGTTGGTGTTGGTGACCGAGGTTGAAATTTGGCCTAATATGCTACACCAGTGTTTTCAACGAAAGATTCCTGCTGTATTGATTAATGCCAGAATGACCAATGAGTCACTAAAAAACTATCAGCGTTTAGCGTATTTGTTTAGGCCTAGCTTGCGCAAGTTTTCGCTCATATGTACTCAAGGTCAGCAAGACTTTGATAACTTTTTAAAGCTCGGGGTTTACAAGCCAAACTTAAGGCTGACGAATAATATGAAGTTTGATCTTGAAGTAGACCCGAATGATGATTCAAAAGCGACAGCACTCAAGCAGAAGCTTGGCCTGTCGACACAAGCCGTGTTTGTTGCAGGCAGTACGCATGAATTGGAAGAAACGGCATGTTTGGATGCATTTAAGAAATTACGCCTGGCCCATCCTAAGCTATTGCTCATTATTGTCCCTCGCCATCCTCATCGTTTTGAAAAAGTAGCGCAGCTCTGTCAAGCGACCGGATACAAGATGGTTAAGCTAAGTGAATTAGATGAGGTGCCGCTAAAAACAGTGCCGGATATATTGCTTGTTGATGCAATGGGAATGCTAAAGGCATGTTATCAACTCGCTTCTTGCGCCTTCGTAGGAGGTAGTTTTGCTCCAAAGGGAGGGCATAACGCGCTTGAGCCAGCTTTATACGGCGTGCCGACTATAATGGGGCCGAGTATTTTCAATAATCCCGTTATTTGTGATGCTTTAGTCACTGCGGGTGGCTTGAAAATATTGTCGACACCTGAGCAACTTGCTGACATTGCGCAAGAGTGGCTAGATAATGTCGATGCTGCGGTGCGAGCCGGCGAGGCTAATCAACAAGTTATAGAGCAAAATCGAGGTGCCATTGAACAAACGTTAAAAGCAATTGAAGAGATTTTTCAATAAAAAGACGTCTCAGACAAAAAAAACGCCTGTCACCTTATACGATGACTGGCGTTTGTTAAGAGGTACTATCCTTTTCGTTATTACGTATCTTAGAGTAATTAATCACCAGATGTTACTGGAAAACCTCTGTCACGCATTAGCGCTTCTACTTTTGCGTCGTTGCCTCTGAACTTACGATACGCCTCTTCAGGGTCCATGGCGTTGCGCACAGAAAACAAGTACTTCACAAGTCTGTCACCCACTTCTTTATCGTAAAAGCCACCAGGTGCTTCAGCAAACGCTTCAGCTGCATCAGAAGTCAGTACTTCAGCCCACATGTAGCCATAATATGCCGCAGCGTAACCTTCGCCGGAGAAGATATGGCCAAATTGTGTTGTTCTATGGCGCATCACTACTTCTTTCGGCATGCCTAAACGAGTCAGTTCATTACGCTCAAAGCTGTCGGGCTCAATTTTAGCCGGATCGGTGGTATGGTACAGTAAGTCCATAATTGCAGACGACATGTATTCGGTCGTTTTAAAACCTTCATTAAACGTCGATGCATTTTTGATTTTAGTGACCAATGTTTGTGGTATTGGCTCACCCGTTTTGTAATGCACCAGGTAATTATTGATAACCTCATCGGTTAATAGTCAACGCTCAAGCAACTGCGACTGGAATTCAGTGTAGTCGCGCACGCCAGAGTGTGAACTTGGGTATGCAACATTAGCTGACAAAAAATGCAAAGCGTGTCCAAACTCGTGGAAGTATGTTTCCGCATCATCCCAAGAAATTAAGGTCGGCTCGCCTTCAGCACCTTTCACGAAGTTTGAATTGTTTGACGATAATACGGTCTTTTTGCCATCAAAGGTGGTGTAGCTGCGATAGGTTGTAGCCCAAGCTCCTGAACGCTTGCCTTGTCTTGCAAATGGGTCGAGGTACCATAAACCAATGTGTTCGCCACTGGTTTTGTCAGTAACATCCCATACTTTAACGTCCGGGTGAAACACGGGAACTTTGCCGTCTGCTACGGGCGTAAACTCAAAATTAAATAATTCGCCTGCAACAAAGAACATTGCCTCGCGCAGTTTATCTAATTGTAAGTACTGTTTTACTTCATCAGAGTCGAGCGCGTATTTATCTTTACGTACTTTTTCAGCATAGAAGCGATAGTCCCAAGGCTCGATAGTAATTTCGGCGCCTTCAGCATCGGCAATCGCCTGCATGTCGGCGACTTCTTCTTTTACTCTAGCGATGGCTGCTGGCCATACTTTTTCCATCAGGTCCATCGCGCGCTCTGGTGTTTTGGCCATACGATCTTCCAAGCGCCACTGCGCATAGTTATCGTAGCCCAAGAGTTTGATGCGCTCGTGACGCAAAGTCAGAATTTTCTTAATGAGCTCATTGTTATCGTATTCATCGCCATTGTCACCACGACTGTAATATGTGTTCCAGACCTTTTCACGCAATGCTCTATTTTCAGAATAGGTCAGAAACGGGTCCATTGAAGAGCGAGTGTTAGTGATTGCATACTTACCCTTGTTGTCACGTGCCTCAGCCATTCCGGCGGCCGCGTTAATAAACGATTCAGGCAAACCAGCTAGTTGGTCTTGCTCAAGATACAGCACATAGTTTTCTTCATCAGCAAGCACGTTGTTTGAAAACTGAGTGTGGAGTGAGGCTAATTCCTGATTAATGTCGGCATAACGTTTCTTATCTTCGTCGTTCAAGGTCGCGCCATTTCTTGCGAAACCATTATACGTCATCCAAGTAACGCGTTGTTCTTCGCTTGTTAGCGTCGCTAGCTCGTCGCTTTCATAAACGGCTTGAACACGTTCAAATAGCTTTTCGTTTTGCGTTATTTTTGATCCAAAGGCGGAAATGACGGGGGCCATCTCTTGTTGAATTTCTCTGAATTCTGGACTGGAATTATTTGCGCTCCATATGCCCCAATAAGTAAATACACGGCTCAACTCGCTTCCAGCACGCTCCATTTCAACAATCGTGTTTTGAAATGTAGGTGGCTCTGGGTTGTTCGCTATTTTGTCGATTTCGGCTAAGTTAAGCGCCATGCCTTTCTCTAAAGCAGGCTTTAAATCGGCAAGCGACATTTTATCGAAAGCAGGAACGCCGCTATATGGGCCTTTGAATTCAGCAAGCAGAACATTGTCCATGCTTTGTTGGGCTTGAGGTTCAGCTGCAAGATTTTCAGCTCCATCTGGCTTTTCAGAGCAAGCTGCCATAGAAATTGCAAGCGCTACTGCAGAAAGCGTTAATACCGCTTTTTTCATTTGGTTTTCCTTTTCATTATTATTGTTGTTATTAATTTGTATTTTTTACGCATATTTTAAAAAAATAGATTTTCACCAATACTAGGCATTCAACTTGCGCTTGGCAAGTTTGAGGCGGATAGTTTTGTGATAACTCAACACATATGTTGATACTTTTAACGCGGCTTCTTGTAAACTAGGCGTTCAGGTACATCCAATTAAGTAATGAAGGAAATTAAATGAAAACGATTACTGCTGCACTTTCTCTCTCGTGTGTTTTGATGCTGTCGTCTTGCGCTACCTATGATCCCTATACTGGCGAGCAAGAAGTCAGCAAGGCAGGCAAGGGCGCTGGCATCGGTGCTGGCGTTGCTGCTGTTGTTGCTTATTTGGCAAACAAAGACAAGGACGCAGGTAAGCGCAATGAAAGAATACTTAAAGCGGCTGCTGGCGGCGCAGTCATTGGTGGCGGTGTCGGTTATTATATGGACACGCAGGAAGCGAAGTTAAGAGAGCAGTTGCGTGGTTCAGGCGTGAGCGTAGTGCGTGAAGGCGACAATATTAATCTTGTTATGCCTGGCAACATTACCTTTGCTTCGGGTAGCGCTAATATTGCTAGCGACTTTCTTTCTGTCTTAGACTCCGTGGTTTTAGTTCTACAAGAATTCAATAAAACACTGGTTGTTGTAAGCGGTCACACCGATAGTTCAGGATCCGATGCTTTGAACCAAAGCTTATCGGAAAAACGCGCGCAGTCTGTTTCTAATTATTTTAACAACAACGGTGTTATCACTGACAGACTCGAAGTAATCGGCTTTGGTGAAACTCAACCAATAGCAAGCAACGCGACTGAAGCAGGTAAGCAGCAAAATAGAAGGGTCGAAATCTCGTTGATCCCCATCACGCAGTCTTAATTCGCAGTCTCAATTAGAACGTCGACGTAAATTGAGCAGCCCCAATAGCTTATTGGGGCTGCTTGCTTCAACAACTCTGACGATGTTGTGAAAACTGAATTACTTATTGTCCGAGCATAATAGAGTTTGGTAATCCATAATAGTGTGCTTGCACCTTATCTTTTTCAATAGTAGTTTGATCAAATGTGTGATGATGAATGTTGACCAAAAAGTTTAAAATAAACTCTGAAAGTTTTCATTCATTTTTCGATGTATCGACATCTAAAATAATAGCGAGTTGAATGGGTTTTAAAAAGTGAATGTCTTTAAAAATATACCACTAATGGTGCTCATAACTGTTCCATCTTTCTTTGCCCTGTCACTTGCTTTTTATCAGCTTATTTATTGGTCTAACGCCATTGAAATCAACGCCACACTGCAAGATATTAATACTTCATCTGCCAGACAGTTCGTACCTGGCGATATAAGGCGGGCAGAAACAACAGAGATAAGCGTAACTTTTGTCGATAATAAAGGGAACGAGCGCAGTATTACCCAGTTGTCACCGCTAACAAAATACTTTTTCTCTTACGGCGATGAACTTACGATCAAATATTTCAATGAAAATGGCTTTGAAGGCACTATTTGGAATCCCACAATTAAGTTCTATTACCTATGGGTATTTTTGGCTTATGTTGGAGTAAGCAGCATTTTTATTGGAATAGCTAAGTTAAAGAATCAAAAATCCTAACGATAGAATTAGCTATCCTGTATACATGTACTTTCATACTTCGATAGTCGATAGTCGATAGTCGATAGTGGGATAGTGGATAGTGCTTTGAATTCAAGCTCTTATAACACAACCTGGAATACCCAAATGACATGCTATTAATTCCTTCATATATAATTTCTTGACTGACAAGTCACATCCAAGTGACTATCAAGTTAGCCATTTTATGTGCATCAATAGGAGCAATAGATTGGTCTACAACGCTATAATTTAATACCAAGTTTCTCGCGCAATTTTTGTTTTTCTAGCTCAATCTGGGTGAAAAACTCCTCAAAGAAAGGCTCTTCTAGCTCGTCTGCAAAGGCATAGCGCAGCATGGTGGGATTAAACCAAGCTAGATCTTGTCCCTTTGGGTATTTTTCCAGCAGGGTTAGGGCTTGCTCATACTTTTGGGCAATACTTAGAAATTTCAGTTCTTCTAGTTGAAGCGAGTAAAACTCATAAGACTCAGGGTGCAGCTCTTTATAAGCGATTAGTTCACGTAAGGCCTGTTCTGCCATACTTGTAGCTTGCGTGTTCTCACCTAGCTTTTTCAATATCAGGGCATAGGTGGCGACCAAAGAAGCTTGCGGGACTTTGTTCTCCGGGGGCTTTAGTTTAGAAAAACGTTTGCGGAACTCTGCTAATTTCTCCTCATTCTGTGCTCTATCGAACAATACGAGAGCACTCTCGTCAAATAGCTCGAAGTGATCTTTTATTCGCAAGCGTTGCAAAAGCTCATCAAAAGCGATGGCTGGCTGTCGATTAGGCGTAAAGTAAGCGTTTACATAGGCAGCAGTTGACGCCAAACCAAGACTGCTCATATTCATGTTGTCCATCAATGATTGGCTTGTCGAATAATCCCCCAACAATTGTAAATAATAAACATAGACTGCAGTATTTCGTTGGTTTGGATTTTCTCCATTTATCCCTTTGTAAAGCTCAAACAACGTTTCTAAATCAATCAACTCTGTATAGTAGCTAATATCGTCGGTAGTGGCTGTAGCAAGAAATTCTTCGGCTTTATCTGGCTGTAAACAGTTCAAAGTAAAATAGCGAAGCTGGTTTTGGCGTGCCTTTTCCAACGCGCCGGTATTTAAACTACTGATAATCTGTTCTATCTGCTCACACGGCGTATACGAATATATTAAAGCCAGCATGTATTGATTTATGAAACTAAAGTCATATGGATAAGCACGAACGGCTTTGCGATAAATATCTAGTGCTTCATCGGTTGAATGTGCGTAATCATCATAAAAAACAGCTAGGGTATAGAGGGCATCGCGATTTAGTGGGTCAAGTTCAAGGGCACGCTTTGACATGGCAAGTATATCTTCGTCGCTCATGCTGATACTTTCCGTAAACGATACTTCTAACATCGCAACATAAGCGCCAAGCCCCAATATTGCTGACGTGTTCTGATAGTGTTTAAGTAACTCATCTAAAATATTGATTGCCTCACGAATATCTTCACTGGTGAAACGATTGGCAAGCGCCCGAGCCCTCACTAACTGTTCCACCTCTATATAACTAAGTTCATCAAGAGCCGCTGCGTAGCGATCGTCTTTGTGGATAAGATTAAGCTTCAGGGCAGCGGCAACTTGATCGCTGACTTCTTCTTGTAGCGTAAAAACATCTTTGAGAGTGCGGTCAAAATTATCAGAAAATAGGTGAGCACCCGTTTCTGCATCAATCAACTGAGCTGTTATGCGCAAATTATTACCGCTTTTGCGCACGCTGCCTTCAATCAGGTAATCGGCATTTAGCTCGCTGGCTATGATTTTGAGGTCTTTGTTTACGCCCTTGTAGGCAAAGCTTGAAGTGCGTCCTAGCACTTTGAGCTCGGGAATACGTACCAGCGTATTGAGCAACTCTTCAGTGAGGCCATCCACAAAAATATCCTGGTCCTCTTCGGTACTTAAGTTTAAAAATGGTAATACCGCCAGTACTTTTATTTCGTCGGCCTGAGTCTTTGCGACCTCGGTTTGCGCTATCGGCGTTGTTGCAGCGGGCGCAGTCGACAGCCACAGTTTATCGACCGCAACATATACAATTAACAGCCCAACTAAGCCGATTAAAAGACGGTTCATTTTTTGCCCAGTTTCGGGCGAGATAGAGGCGTCTTCAGATATTTTGCGGGTGGCTTGAATGCCTTCGGGGGTAAGTTCAAAGGCCCAAGCAAATATGCACGCCAAGGGTAAGCCAATAATCAGTATTACTGTGACACCGGTGCCAAAAGCGGTCGGTAATTTCAAAAAGGGTGTTACCACCCCAATTACTTGCAAAATTAGCCATGCCGTTACCACATAAACACTGGCTACCTTGACCACGTTACGGCGCTTTAACTCGGCGATAAATGACATGCATGTCCTTTTTCTGTATGAAATTCACACTTTTAGTATAGGGCGATTCGACATCTAAGACTAGGATTTGTTATCGGTACGTTTGTGGATTATAGGTGACTGGGCTATGCAACGGCATGCTAAAAAACTCTCTTTAGCATGGTATGTTAAATTGCGTTTATACGCCGAATTAAAGCTATTTGCTACCCCGTGTGATAAGTGCCTTTTTTAACTAGATTGTTTAAATATCAAATGATGGAAGTCTTCTATGGCCTGTTGATTGATTTTCCTCTACAGGGGCAGTATTCAGAGTAGTGGGATTAAATTCTCGATTCAACACATTTTCATCAAACATTCTGAAAGTCATACACTTATAGCTAAAGCTCCATGGATAACTGGTATACACATATATTGACTGCGCTAGCTAAGTTAAGTGAGTCGATACTGCCACTACCGGGAATAGTAAATGGGTCGGCATCAAAAGTCGCAAGAGCGTCACTTGGCACCCCGCGCGCCTCATTTCCAAATAAGTAACAATCGTAGTTAGCAAATTCTTTGGCATTAACTTTATTGCCCTGCATGTCTAAATAAGCAAACCTTTTAAAGCGCGTTTGTAATTCGCTAAGCTCCACGTCTAATTCAATAGGAACATGAAAAATGGCGCCCATGCTGGACCGCACAACTTTAGGGTTAAATGGGTCGACACTGTTGGGACTCAGTAATAAGCGAAAATGACCAAACCAAGCAAGCGTTCGTAAAATAGTGCCTAAATTGCCAGGGTCCTGCACTTCGTGCAAATAGACACAGCGTTCAGTTTTGTTTAGCCCGTTTGCGGCTCCCGTTTTCGGCTTCTCTATTACTTGATTGTTTGTGCCGTATTCAGAGCTTAAATGCGGCAGAGGCACGCACGCAACGATCCCTTGTGGGTTTTTGGTATCGCTCATTTGGGCCATCTGCTTTTTATTAACGGTGAATATCGAAAAATTGGCGTTTAATTGATTCGCCCATTCTTCATATTCCTCAGTTACGAAAAGCTTTACGCTGTTGGCCTCGGTGTCCCCCATGGCTTTTTTGTATGCATTAACCTTCTTTAGTTCAGCTTTCTGCAACTCAAGCACAAGGTGCTCGCCTTCAACTAAATAATAGCCGAGCTGCGCGCGGTACTTTTTTTGATGTAGTTTTTTAACATCGTCTAGTTTCATGTAGGCTTACCTTAAAATACTGTTTGTTAGCGGGCAAAGCTTGCTTTTGCTAACGAAATGCTAATGCAATATTACTCAAATAACTATTTAAAACCAGAAGGAATTTGCAAATCGGGTCTGCGGGCTTACAATAAGCTCCGATTTACCGAAACCGATAGTATATTCATTTTATGGCTCGAACAAAAACCAGTAAAAAATGGCTGGACGAACACGTTAATGACCCTTATGTAAAGAAGGCTCAAATTGACGGATATCGTTCTCGCGCCAGTTATAAACTTATCGAAATTAATGAAAAAGATAAGTTAATTCGCCCTGGCAGTGTCGTTATGGATTTGGGATCTGCACCGGGAGGCTGGTCACAAGTGGTCGCGCCATGGGTAGGTGACTCCGGTCGCGTTATCGCTTCTGATATTCTGCCGATGGATGGGATTGTAGGCGTTGACTTTATTCAGGGAGACTTTACCGAGGAAGCGGTTTACAAGCAAATATTAAGCGAGCTAAAGGGTGAAAAAGTAGACGTTGTTGTTTCTGACATGGCACCTAACCTCAGTGGTGTTAATACTACTGACCAATATTCCTCTATTTACCTTGTCGAACTAGCATTAGATATGGCGCGTAACGTATTGAAGCCCGGCGGAAGTTTTTGCGCTAAAGTATTTCAAGGGGTGGGCTACGAAGAATACGCAAAAGACGTCAGAAGCTCCTTTGATAAAGTGCTTGTTCGTAAACCGGCAGCTTCTCGTCCGCGCTCGCGAGAGGTTTATATAGTGGGCAAAGGATTCAAAGGTTAACGTTCTAGCAACGGCAGCTTATCGGCAACACCGTTCCATTTATCAGCGTCTTCCGGCGCCGGTTTGAGCTCTGTGATGTTAGGCCACTCCTGACATAACTGTGCATTGATTTCCAAAAATTCAGCCTGCTCTGGCGGAAGCTTGGTATCTTGATAAATGGCATCTGCCGGGCACTCTGGCACGCACAATTCACAGTCAATGCAAATGACCGGGTCGATAACTAAAAAATTGGGCCCTTCAAAAAAAGCATCAACGGGACAAACGGCAACACAATCTGTGTATTTGCACTTAATGCAATTGTCGGTTACTACAAAGGTCATGGCGACTAACTATTCAAACATTCTTAATGATGACAAGTGTAAAGTAGCAGTGCTAAAACACAAGTCACTTCGTTATTTTGCCTTATTCGAAGTGTCAATTTAGCGGATTAATACAAGTTGCATGAATAGCGCTATCCACACAAAGCTATCTATACACCCATAACTGTTTTAAAATATGGCGCCCTGACAGAAAGGCTGTCCGGCGTTTTAAAGAGTATTTGTACTATGCTGCGTTTAACCGATATCAAATTACCCCTCCATCACGATGAACAAGCTCTCGAACTTGCCATTTTAAGCAAGCTCAATATAGACAAGAGCGAACTGAGGTCATTTAACTTGTTCAAGCGCGGGTATGACGCACGCAATAATAAAAATATTCAACTCATTTACACGCTCGATGTGGATGTGGCATTGCAGGATGACCTGTTAGAGCTGTTTGCTCGCGACCCTCATGTGCGTATTACACCCGACATGACTTATAAGTTTGTCGCCCAAGCTCCCGCTACGCTTAAACACCGGCCCGTTGTTGTCGGTCTTGGGCCATGTGGTTTGTTCTCGGCTTTGATTTTGGCTCAAATGGGCTTCAAGCCGATTATTCTAGAGCGAGGAAAAGCCGTGCGCGAACGTACTAAAGACACTTTCGGTTTTTGGCGTAAACAGGCGCTAAACCCTGAATCAAATGTACAGTTTGGCGAAGGCGGTGCGGGTACTTTTTCTGATGGTAAATTATACAGTCAGGTAAAGGATCGCAAACACTATGGTCGTAAAGTATTGCATGAATTTGTTGCGGCCGGAGCACCGGAAGAAATAATGTACGTAAGCAAACCGCATATTGGCACATTCAAACTAGTCAATATGGTCGAAAAAATGCGGGCGACAATTATTGAGTTAGGCGGCGAATTCCGTTTTAGCACCAGAGTTGAAAAACTAGACTTAGACACGAGCGACAAAATCCACAAAATTAAAGGTTTGCACTTATCGGGTGGCGATTATCTGCCTTGTGACCATGTCATTCTAGCGATTGGTCACAGCGCTCGAGACACTTTCACTGCGCTACATGAACAAGGCGTTTATATCGAAGCTAAGCCTTTCTCGGTGGGCTTTCGGATTGAGCATGAGCAAAGCATGATCGACAGCGAACGCTTTGGTGAAAATGCAGGAAACCCAATTCTAGGTGCTGCAGACTATAAGTTAGTCCATCATTGTAAAAACGGGCGCACGGTATACAGTTTTTGTATGTGTCCCGGAGGTACGGTTGTTGCCGCAGCATCAGAGCCTGGTCGCGTGGTAACCAATGGTATGAGCCAATATTCTCGTCATGAACGAAATGCAAACAGCGCCATTGTTGTCGGCATTACGCCTGAAGAGGATTACCCAGGCGATCCTTTAGCCGGTATTGAATTGCAGCGCCGTTTAGAAGAGCTAGCGTTTACCGTTGGGGGAGAGAATTATCATGCGCCCGCACAACTAATAGGCGACTTCCTAACAGGCAAAACGAGTTCAGAAATCGGTGATGTCAAACCCTCTTACACACCGGGGATAACGTTAACGGATTTAAGTAAAGTTGTACCTGATTTTGTTACGCAGGCGATCCGTGAAGCGATTCCGGCTTTTAATCGTCAGATAAAGGGCTTCGCCAAAGCCGATGGTCTATTAACTGGCGTTGAAACTCGGACCTCTTCACCTATTTGCATTAAACGCGATGAAAATTACCAAAGCGTAAATGTTCAAGGTTTGTATCCTGCTGGAGAAGGCGCCGGCTATGCCGGTGGCATATGGTCAGCAGGAATAGACGGTATCCGCGTAGCTGAAGCGGTCGCTCTGTCTATGGTAAGCGACACTTAATTCCTTGATGCTGTGCCCTGCGGTAAGCCGCCTTTAGATATATCTGATTGTTACTGTCCAGCAGGTTACTATCCTCAGGCGCTATTTGAAGTGCCTGTGCAATCAGCTCTTTGGCTTTAATATCGCAACCAAGCTCACTTAATAGCATCGCGTAATTATTCAGATAAGACACCTCTTGCTGAGCAAAAGCTAAGCCTTGCCCAAACCAATTAGCCGCAGCTAAAGGCTGTGTTGAAAAATAATAATTACCCAACAAAAAGTACGGCAACCAATAGTCAGGCCACTGTTTTGTAGCCGTTTTGAGTGCTGCAACGCCTACGCTTGACTGCTGTGTGCTAATCAAATCTTGACATGCTTTGGCGTAAATAAAGGGGTCAAGATGTTTGCTGGTTTTGTCGCTTGGTAACATTACTAGCATCCAGTATTTAGCTCGTTGCCAAGTGCGCTCAAATGTAGAAAAATTAAGGCGATGTGATTCGGTAACGCCGGTATGCAAAATAAACTCGGCGGTATCGAGATCGTAACCAATGACTACGGCATAATGCCACTGAGGAAACAAAGCGATAGCATTGTTTTGCAGCACGATCACCGGAATATTTTCAGTAAGCAAACTTAACAACTGCTTCATGTTGCCATTTTGTGCATAGGCTAGCATGCCGAGTTGACGGGTCGCCGCCACCATTTCAATTTGCAGGCTTCCTTCTAACCCGGGGATAAAAGTGTTCTGAGCGACTTGCAGTGGATTTTGTTCCAGACCATAGAAACCAGCAACTTCAGCTAGGGTTGTAGGACCGCAAAAAAAATCTTGTTGAGAATGAAACGGTACGCTTGGGACAAGGTGTTGACGAGCAATATCTGGAGGCTGTTTTAATATCTGCTTAGTTTGCGTAGGAGTTTGGCAAGCAGCTAATAGGAAAATTGACAGACCCAGCAATAACGGGGTCTGCCACAATGAAGGCATAAAAAATTAGGAACCGATTGGACGTATAAAAGGATAAACGTCGGTAATGCCCATTAAATCTAGTATTGCTACAACAACAAGCACCGTTACGATTGTACCTACAATACCGCCTGCAGGCATGTCGTTAATCTCGTTATTCAATGCCTCTAACTCTTGGTTAGTCATGTTAGCAATGCGTTGCTTCGCTTCATCAGGACTAACCCCTAATTCAATAAGCTTATTCTGCACTTCGGCATTATCCACAAAGGACAATACTTGCTGCTTATTATACTGATGCTGTTGATTAGCGATAACTTGGTCTGAGCTAAAAACACCTGCCGTTGCCTGGCCGATACTAAATACAAAAATTAAACTTGCGATACTGACTTTTAGAAACTTATTCATAATTGGTATTTCCTTCAATATGCCACTTTTAATAGCAGTGCTTTAACAACAGATGTATTTCTGAAATAGTATGCTCATGTTTAATAGTATGCACATAAGCAACGTTATGAAGGTAAACGATTTAATCACGCTATGCAACAGAATGTATTGTTCGGTGATGGTGTTTACACATTATTTATTTATGTTCAATCTCGGTGCGTGGGTCCATTTCAAAAGCAGCGGGACCGGTCATTTCTGTAACAGCGCGGAAATTGTCTTTTGTTTCTACATCAAACGGAAGCTCATGACTGCGTCGTCTTAATACTACGATAATAAAGAATGTAATAAGACAAACGCTTGTAAAGACATAGAGGCCATTTGCGCCCATTAAACTCATAGCAAGGGACGCCAAGGGTGCACCGATGGCAGAAGATAAGCCAAGCGTTATTAACATAGCACTGCTTATATCAACAAAATCGTCTGACGTGGCGTTATCATTGGCGTGAGCTAAACATATTGCGTATAGCGTCATGCATGTTCCTCCCCAGAAAAAAGCAGAAATAGCAGCGGGCCAGCCGCCAAATGTTGTTACAACATACGGTAAGGCAACAAATAGTAATGATACAGCTGCACCTGCTAGTGCTAAATACATGAGTACAGTACGTCTATCAAATCTATCCGAAATCTTCCCTAATGGCAGTTGAAAGCAAGCGCCGCCGAGCACTGTGGCAGATACAAATGCCGCTAGCTGACTACTTTCAAAGCCGTTATCTTTTGCATAAATGGGTGCTAAAGACCAAAATGCGCCAGTTACCAAACCCGTGACGATAGCGCCAATGAGCGCGATGTGTGAATGCTGCCAAACCTTGAATATATTTACCTTTACTTGATGAACTGCGGCGGGGGCTGCAGACAGAGTAAGCGAGACAGGTATGATTGCAATTGATACAAATATTGCAGCCAAACCAAATAACATCCAATCTTGAGTATTACCTAAATTCAGTAATTGTTGCCCACTCATTACCATTACGAAATTTAAAGTTGTATATACCGAAAGTATTGAACCTCTGTTTTTTGCATCTGAACTTCCATTTAGCCAGCTTTCGATAATCATATATAGGCCGGAAATCGCAACACCAATCAAGAACCGCAGAATCATCCAACTATAGAATTCGGGTAATAACGGAAAAATCAAAATCACAACAGAATAGCAGGTGGCCAGCACCGCAAAACTGCGAATGTGTCCCACTCTTTTCAACATGTAAGGGGTTGCCAAACACCCCGATACAAATCCTAAGAAATAAGCCGAGCCCGTCAACGCAACCTGAGTGTCAGAAAACCCAGCAGTACTGGCAGCAATAGGCAGCAAGGTGAGTAACAGGCCGTGTCCAAGCAGTAAGAATGCATTAGAAATAAGTAATGCGGAAATAGGGACTAAAGCGCGTAACATATTACTCCAAGTGGCTATTGTGAATACGAATTAAGCATCTGCTCGTTCTTTTTCAGCGGTGGTGTGAGTGCTAGTTGGCTCGTTCACTTGCCACACGCTGATGTCTAAATGCCATAAAAAATAAAGGAAGTAGTATAAGTTGGACATCAAGTTTTTCCGTGGAGTTATAAAAATATATCTATACCAAGGAAGAACTATGCCAACTGTAATTTTAGAATTTATACCTATTAATCATGCGTTTGCTGAATTTACATAAAATCTTCTGTTCGATATTAGCACCAATTTGGTTTGAACTTTATAAAAATGTACAGTTTTGTGCACGCTCGGACTTACACACAGCAGGCGCGAAAAGCGTTGCGTTGGATTAAAGGGCAAGACTTTCGGCGGATTTTCATCGATAAATAGTGTGATTTCTCTCAATGAACTAAAACAAGTTACTCAGCGTAAAAGTATCTATTAAAGGTTGGTCAATCTGTCACGTTTAGGGATTTTATCTATGAACAAACCACTCAAATTACTCTCGACTTTTGGTGCATTTGCCGGAGTTGCTGGCCTTGTCTATGTTGCAGGGGAAATAGCATTGTCCGACTCTCCGCTGCTCGCGTTAGCGCCAGTAGCGTTAGTGCTGACTATTATTATTGTATTTATTCGTATGAACGATAAAAAAGATTAATTAGTATGGATCAGAACAACGATAACAACCTTGTTACGCTCGTCGATACCAATGGCGACGTAACTGGATACGCGGAGAAAATAGAGGCGCACTTACGAGGCGACCTTCATCTTGCTTTTTCCTTAATGATCACCCGTTCTCAGGGGGATGGTACCGAGTATCTTTTACAGCAGAGAGCAATGCACAAATACCACAGCGGTGGGCTCTGGGCGAATACTTGCTGCTCACATCCTTTGCCAAATGAAAGTATCAAGGACGCAGCACAAAGACGGATATCTGAGGAGTTGGGCATTACTTCTGTGCTAAACCTCTCTAACATTGGGCAAATCCGTTATAAATACCCCCTTGACAACGATATGATTGAACATGAATTAGATAATATCGTTACCACTGACGTAGATGATATAGAGTGGCGCAAAAACCCGGATGAAGTAATGAACGTCAGATGGTGGAGGGAGCATGAAATAGTCAAACAGCTCAAGCGTGAGCCCTCTGTTTTTGCCGCCTGGTTTCCGATGGTATTTGATTACATTAAGAAAAATAATGTAGGTGTATTGTCATCGGTGTGAGCGATGCCATAACTTTATCAGCAACATATGCGACATTGTCAGACCAAAAAGACCGATAAATATCCATCGCAATAAATCAACATGCAGCTCATTTACGCCCAAAAATCCGAATAAAATTGCAGCCAACGCTATCGTCAATACTACAAATGGTAAGCTTAAAATAATCGCTTTTGATACGCTAATTTGCAGCTCTTCACCCACGTCATTTAAGTGCTTTGGGGAATGTAATAAACAAAAGTACAGCGCAAAATGAAGTAATGGGGTCAGTGTAACGCTGCTGATCACCAAAGCCGCACACTCGAGTAACGTCAGCCCATCAAGCGTGCGCTTCGCTTGCAGTAATTCCCAAATGAAGTATACGAAAGCAGCAATCCCACTCCAAAATATGACCTGCATAGCCTGAATAATCAAATTGGCGGTTTGTGCAGTGAGTAATAATGAGGTAAACAGCGTTAGCAATGTCGATGAATAAATTATCGCAGAACCACAAATAATAACGCTTGCCATGCCTAATCGAGCATAGAGAGGCATTATGTGTCGCCAATCAGTTGAAAAATGGTAGACAGATACACATAAAAACAATCCAAGACTTATTGCTGGAAAGCTTACCCACAAAGCAATTGAAAAAGCGGAAATAGCAAGGTAGACAATAATAAAGTAGAGCGCGGAATTGAACGACGTAATCAGTTTTAACGATTTTGCCACTGCAAAATCAAGTGCCCCGTGAGGTAGGCCTAACAAAGTGACTGCAATAGCTAAACCGACAACCATATAAAATTCAGGAAGATGGAAATTTAACAATGCTGCTATTATGCAAAACAAAAGCACACATAAATAAACTTGGGTGTAGCGCACTTTATTCATCGTTGTTGATCGTCATGCTTGTTTGGCGACTTATTCTGCTTGAATAAAAAAGTAGCAAAAGACGTTGCAAAAGCGTTGCAGGCTGCACGTAAAAAAGCCCGTTTGGGCATTGCCGCAATAACGCTAATCACATCAGCCGCTGTTGCTTGTTCCGTCATGAAACGAGCAAAGCGCTCCGCTTTTACTCTTTTAAACATCTGCTCAAAAATGGTAACGCCTATCTTCATATCATTTCGCAGAACGCTGATCATCAGCGCATCCATCTTTCGGTATATCGCATTGATAGGTGGCGAAGGAATGAGTTTTCCTTGGTCTATTAAAGCCTGTGCGCACTGTTTTGCCCAACGCTGAGAATTAAGAAAGCTAAAACCAGTAGAAATCCTCATAGCTCCACCCGCAATGCCGCCATAAATCAGGTTTTTGTGAGTCTTATTTAGGTTTTCATTGACTGCATACATAGGTAAAACCGCCTGTTCGGTTCGCAGCACTTTGTAGTCGTGTTGTTCAAGTAAGTCCTTTAATATTTCGTTAAGACGTGCCCTTAGTATTTCCTTATCAATAATAGTAATACTAAAGCAAGTAAACTCAACCAGCGCATGGTTTGAACTGAACGGCAGGATATATACGAACTCAATGCCTAACTCAGAGTAACGTAACTGGTCCATTAGTTTTACGCTAGATGGCTCAAATACATCTGCGTTAATTAATACTTCTTCGCCATAAAAACATTGAAATAATCCATCATGCGCATGATTCAGTGGGGGTGGGCGCGTATCGACTACACTTTTGGCAAGCATCTGCCCATTAGGAGTGTCGATGAAAACGCTGTCTGCATTACACTCTATGGACATCACGTCACAATTAAATATTATTTCGACGTTTGTTTGCTGCTCAGCATGTTCGATAGCGAGCGCGCCTAAGTGTTCTGATCTTATTGAGCAGTAACGGTAAAATGAGTCGTTCATGGAGTATTCACGCTGCTGGGTTGACAGGCTCCAACTTGACCACTCATGAGAAACAATCGCTTTGATGTAGAAGGGGAGGTCGTTGCTATTCCAGAAACTCCAAATGCGGTCATGTTGAGGACCATTTCGCTGTTCCAATACTTTTACAGTATGTGGGTAGTTAAGTTCTTGCAAAGAAAGCAACAGAGATAAACCTGCAGCGCCAGCACCAATGATGATTAAATCGGTAGCGTGTTCTTCTGCATCTTTGCTTTTCACAAAGCGTTGGTCACTGTTGTGGCATTGCTATTAGGGGAGTATTCGCTATTCGCAAGTGTAGTTTGAAGATGAACGTGCAAACTAGGATCGTGTTTAAGCGCTTTGTCAGTAAATTCTCTTGAACGTAAATACCAGAGCGCTTTGCCTGCCAACAAGGCTTTGTGTGACTTTGATACCACCATTCTTCCCTTCCAATATTCACCGTTTTGTTTCAGTAACTTTCGACCTATTTCTCTATATACGTAAGCCGCTACTGCAATTGCCGGCCTGTTGCGAGGAGGTAAATAGTACAGTCCTGCTAAGCCGCTTTGATAGTATCTCTCAGCGAGCTCTAATAATCTAGTGATAGCATTTTGTACGCTTTTTCGGTCCTTCTTTTGCACAAGACTGATTTGCTTCGGCGTTAGAGAATCCACCCATGCGCCAGGAATATAGCGACGATCCATATTAGCGTCTTCCAAAACATCTCTAGCGATATTGGTCAACTGCATACCAATGCCTAAGTCAACGGCAAATGGACAACCATCTTCCTTTGCGCCCAAAATCGGCGCCATCATTAAGCCGACTACGCCGGCAACTTTAAACGCATATTGCACTATTTCTTGTTCGGTCTCTAAAGCTTGGAAACGTAAATCTTCACTAACGCCTTGGATCAGGATAACCCCATTTTTTCTGTCAATATTATGCTCTTCGCAAAGCCGCAGAAAGTCGCCGATTAGGGGGTGATTTTTTTGATTTTGATTAATCGCATTGCTTAAATCCGCTAAGTCCTTTTTTGCTAAGGCTTTGTCCAGACTTTCGTCAGCAATGTCGTCGACAATGCGGCAAAAGCTATATAAACGGGCAGCGGCTATGCCGGTTTCACGGCCTAAAAATAGCCGAGCAAAGTTGAATGACTTGCCGTGTTTTTTTAATAGGGCCGTGGGGTCACTCTGCATAAACTACAAACCGGGTGCGGCAATCAGACTATCCACCACTTTCGCCGATGACAGCACTCCTGGTAAGCCTGCGCCCGGATGGGTGCCCGCACCGCATAAATATAAGTTTTCTGGCCCTTCCGATTTATTGTGAAAGCGAAACCAAGCCGATTGCTGAAACGATGGGGCAATAGAAAAGCCGCTGCCTTCGACACTACTAAAGTCATGTTCAAAATCAGTCGGTGTTTTTGCAAAACGATGCACTATATGCGCTGATAAGTCGGGCATAATCGTGCTTTCTAGGGCTTGAATTATCTTATCACCGTATGCTTTTTCTTGCTCAGCCCAGTCAATGCCAGAAAGATTGTTGGGCACTGGCGCCAATACATAGAATGAATCACACCCGTCCGGCGCCATACTTGGGTCCGTCGCTGTTGGTCGATGCAAATACAGAGAAAAATCGTCCGCTAGTATTTTTTTATCAAAGATGTCACTTAGTAAAGCCTCGTAACGTTTACCCAGCCAAATGGTGTGATGTACTACATCTGGATATTTTTTGGTGGTGCCAAAATGTAATACGAACAAGCCCATGGACAGTTTGGCGTGCTTGGTTTTAACTTTAGCACCCAAGCGTTGGTTTGTTTTAGGCACAAGGTTGCGATACAAAAATTTAGGGTCGATATTCGACACCAGTTTGTCGCATTCAAAGGTGCCCTTATTTGTGTGCACTTGAGTCACTCGATTGGAGTCGATTGTTAAATTGTTGACGCGGGTATTGAGTTTTATTTGAATGCCTTCTTCTCGCATAAGCGCTTCGAAACCATCAACCATCGCGCCGGTTCCGCCCATGGCAAAATGCACTCCCCACTTGCGTTCTAAAAAGTGAATTAAGCTGTAAATACTGGTTGTTGCAAAAGGATTTCCGCCTACTAATAAGGGCTGGATAGAAAATGCTTGGCGTAATTTGTCGCTTTTTAAATAAGTGCACACCATCTGCCAAACAGTACGATAGCAATTAAGCCTAATCAGCGCCGGTACTTGCTTTAACATTGTTGATATTTTGTGGAACGGTTTATCAGACAGTTGTGTAAAACCAACATCAAATATGGCTTCCGACTGGGCTAACAGAGCCTTGTATCCGGCTTTATCCTCAGGCTCGATTTCATCAATGCGAGCCAATGTTTCCTCGATAGTACCGCCATAATCAAAATGGCTATTATCTGGATAGACAAAGCGATACCACGGTTCAACAGGAACGAGCTGAATGTAGTCTTCTAATCTCTTATCAAAAAGCGAAAATAGCTCTTCAAATAAAAATGGAGCGGTGACGACAGTCGGACCTGCGTCAAAAACAAACCCGCCGACTTTATGCTGCTGTGCGCGTCCGCCCAAACGTTCGCATTGGTCAATGATGACCACATCGTAGCCTTTAGCGCGAAGTCGAAGTGCTGAGGCCATGCCTCCAAAACCACCCCCAATAACAACAGCTTTATTCATGAATACTCTCTTTGGTTTTTGCCAACAAGCTTTGAGACGCTTTGATCACCGAGGCTGCACAATTAGAGGGAAGTAAGCTTAATTCTTTTTCACATTGCTTTAATAAATAATGCGCACGGTTGCGTGCGATATAAGTTGCCTCTTCGACAGAGCTTCGTGAGGCTAATAAATTAATCAGATTAAGTTGCCCTTGGTGTAAGTCTTGTTGCCAATCATCCAAATCATCAACAATTTGGTAAGCGATGGCAAAGTTGTTCAGTGCTGTGTGCGCTGTTTGAACGTGCTTAGCCAAGCCGGCCATAAGCAGAGGAAGAGATAATGTTAATTGTATTAACGGGCCTGATTTCATTGCCGCAATTTTTTCATACTGCTTGACGCTAGTGTCAGGAGTTGCGTCGATGTCTTGTGATTGACCATGGATAGTAGTGGATACAGCTCTGTGTGTATGAGACAGCAAAGAGGCTAATGCGTGATGTGCTCCGCTGTCTGCTAAGGCCCCGTATGCTGCCGAAATCATGACATCACCGGCGCATATAGCGTGTGATTTTCCGAATTTTTTCCATACCGACTGCCTGCCTCTTCGCACTGTTTCTGAGTCTTGTAGGTCATCATGTATCAGGGATGCGTTGTGCAGTAGTTCAATAGTAGAGGCCATCGCGACTATCGACTTTTCGGGTAACTGCAGCGCAATTCCTGCTTCAATACAGAATGTGGCGCGAGCTCGGTTGCCGCCGCTATTTAAATGGAACAAACCGGGTTGGCTATCTTTTATTCTAAAGTGCATGTCTTCTTCACACTGCTTTAGGATAAAAGACATCGTTGGTAAGTCGGGCGCTTTTGTTTGTATCATAGGTATTACTCTCATATGAGAGCGAATTTGCAAACCCGTGTTGGGATTGCAAACTCGCTAGACCAGTGAATAATATGCGCTTATTTCTAAGCGTGTTTCTCTGCTACGCTCTGGCTTTCACTCGTAGCCGCGTACCATATCAACAAACCAAACGCGATCTTGTTAACCAAATCTGCAAGGTTATACACTATATTTAGAGTTTCTTGGTCGGCTGTACCCGTCATATAACCAAGCACATAACCAATTGGGTAAATCGCCCAACCTACCGTCACAATCCAACGCATTGCTTTATACGCATACGTTACAGCTGGGCTTGCGTTAGCTTCTGCAGCTTTTCCGGCTTCACCGAAGAAGATTTCATATAGAATATAAAACCAACCTAACATACCGATTACAAATCCGACCGTAATGTTTAAGTAACCAGCTTCTGACATATATCCTGGAATAAGCATTACCAATGTACCGATTAGTAATCGCCAGAATATTCCTGCAGAGGCGACGCCGATTGCACGAAGTATCAAGTAAAACTCAATCATTAGCAGTGGCACAGTCAACAACCAATCGATATACCTATACACAGTAGGTGTAGATTGCGTAGCAACCCAAACATCGCGCATATAGAAATAGTGAACGGCAGCAATAAACGTTACTAGCGCTGATACTACTAGTGAGGTTTTCCACTTGGCGGTTACGCCTTGCGTTTCCCAAAGGAAAAATACAGTAGATGCCATCAGTGCCATAGAAATTAGCCAAAATGAAATGCCAACAAAATCGTCGGACTCCAAATTAGCTGCGGCACTTGCAAAGGTGGGTAACATTAATAAACATAATGCTGTAAAGACCATTTTTATATTGACGCTGACGTTGCTCAACGAGAAGCTTTTTGTTTTTTTATAAACGTTTTTTGTAGTCATAATTTTTTCTCTGTTTATCCTTTAAAAAAATTTTTATGGTACATGTTCATTAGAGGATCTTGGTTCTGGTATTACTCTAATGCAACCTTTGTACGCTACATTCCAGAATTGGTTGAAATATTTACAAAAAATTTACAAATAAGCTGGAAACAATTTGTGACAAAGTTTTCTTTGTCGCAGTGAATTCGACACTTGCAGAGTTTTCTTCAAAACTTGAAGCTTTTTAAAAAATAGCGGGTTTAAAACTGATCTTTTCAAATTGAAAGTGTCACTTATTGGTTCTTAAGCTTCTAATTTTATTGAAATAAGAAATTATTCATTCAGTCACACTAATAAAAAAGTATTTTTACTATTTGAAAAAAATCTTTTCTAAAGTTCACTCCTCGATTTTTCAAGGTGTGCAATATTGTTTAGTATCGCTCGGCTAACAGAGTATTTAGCTGAGATAAAAAAGGCAATTTGTAAATAAAGTGTTAAATTTTTTTGTGAGTAAGGACGAGCGCGACTATTATTTTTTTACTATAAACGAGGAACTTGGATCAACTGCATTCACAAAGTAACAGAGCGTTGCTATGCAAATACTAAGGTCTTCGTTTGATGTATAATTACGCGATCTTGTAAATGATATCGAATACCGTTGGCAAGCGCATTCACTTCACAACGCTTTCCTTTGCGAACCATATCTTGGGCTGAATCGCTGTGACTAATGCGCAGTACTTCCTGCTCAATAATCGGGCCTTCATCAAGATCTGAAGTGACGTAATGACAGGTTGCACCAATGAGTTTTACCCCTCTTTCATATGCCTGCTGGTAGGGTTTTGCCCCCGCAAACGAAGGTAAAAAGCTGTGATGAATATTAATCGCTTTCCCTGCGAGTTTTTTACATAAGTAGTCAGGTATAATTTGCATGAATCGGGCAAGCACTGTTAAGTCTATTTGGTAGTGTTCGAGTAAACTCTCAACTTTCTTAAACGCTGCTACTTTGTCTGTAAAATCAATAAAGTGAAACGGTACTTTATACCAGTCGGCATACTCTCGCATGGTTTCATGGTTGGCAATAATACATGGGATGTTGCATTGCAGTTCACCAGTGTGCCATCGATGCAGCACATCAATTAAGCAATGAGATTCTCTGCTGGCTAATAGGGCAACATTTGCATTTTTGTCAGAATCGCTGAGTTTCCAACGCATATCGTAACGTTCAGCTACCTTGCCAAACGCGTTTACAAAATCCTCGTGTTCCACAGCAATCGATTTCGCATCAATCTCGTGGCGCATAAAAAATCGATTAAGCTGTAAATCAGTATGATGACTTGCCTCAAGAATGTTCGCACCATGCTCCGCAAGAAATTGAGAAACAGCGGCCACTAATCCGGTTTGGTCGGGACAGTCGATAACGAGACGGTATGTTGAAAGCAAAGCAAATTTTCCTTTTGCATTGATGAAGTGATACTTTGGATATAAAGTATACAGCGGGTGCTTATTAAATGATAAGTAATTTTTGTTTTATACCCACGAAGCGCCGTCTACATGGCAGTTTACGTTGTGATCTAGGTCAATCCAGTTTGCGGTAAATGCAAGCGCAAGACTAAAGTCGCATTATTGTCATCCGAACTTTGTACTATAAAGGTAGCTCAAACTACAAGCGCTATAAATCGAGCACCATGAATAGCGAACAAAAATGGCGCTGTGTTTTATGTTTTATAATTTACGTCACATAAAGTTACGTCACATAATAGGGAATAGATATGACAAGAGTAGCGTTAGTCACAGGTGGAACACGCGGAATTGGTGAAGCGATTTGTATCAAGCTTTTTGAAAAAGGCTACAAAGTTATTGCCAACTACGGCGGCAACGATGTCAAAGCCGCTGAATTTTCTGAGCGGACCGGCATTCCAACGGCAAAGTTTGATGTATCAGACTTTGATGAAACGGCTGCGGGCATAGCGAAAATTGAAAGCGAGTACGGGCCAGTTGAAGTATTGGTCAATAACGCCGGCATCACAAGAGATGGCACAATGCATAGAATGACTTTTGAGCAGTGGAACGCAGTTATTCAAACTAACTTGTCTTCTTGCTTCAATACCTGTCGTGCGGTCATAGACGGAATGCGCAAAAGAGAATTTGGACGTATTATCAACGTTGGTTCTGTTAATGGTCAAGCGGGTCAATATGGACAAGTAAACTATGCAGCAGCTAAGTCGGGCATTCACGGTTTTACAAAAGCATTAGCACTAGAAGGTGCAGGTAAAGGGATCACTGTTAACGCCATTGCACCGGGCTATGTCGACACCGATATGGTGCGAGCAGTGCCAGAAGAAGTGCTCGTAAAAATTATTAAAACGATCCCAGTAGGTCGCTTAGGGAAGCCTGAAGATATTGCTAATAGCGTGGCTTTTTTAGTTGATGACGAATCTGGTTTCATTACAGGATCGACACTGTCTATAAACGGCGGTCAACACATGTATTAAGTTGCTGTGCATTGAGAAAACTCTTTGCTTAGCAGGAATCATTGCTTGCACTGCTGTTAGCGTGTCAACAGTAAAACATAAAACGGAGGCTATAGTGGCCTCCGTTTTTGTTTTTCATGTTCAGCTAATGTAGAAAGTTACCGCGTGAAGCCTAAAATTCGAGAATAGCTTCAAACGTCGCAGTTGAAGGAAAGCCATCTGCAATCAATTGATTACGGCTTTGAAATTCACGAATGCCAGCTCGGGTGGCTGGACCAATAATGCCGTCCGCGCCACCAACGTCGATACCCATCGCGTTTAGCTTTCGCTGCATCTGAGCCATTTGGCTGATACTGTATTTCGGTAAATCAGGTAGGGGCTTACTTAATTCATCGTTACCCAAAATGCGATTAGCGAGCTGACCAACGGCAATGCCATAGAATTCAGAATTGTTCCAACGCAAAATAACGTTAAAGTTGTGATAGGCCAAAAATGCAGGTCCTTCATGCCCTGCAGGAACAATCAATTTTGATGGAATATCAGATTCACCTACGGAACTGCCATCGGCTTTGGTGATATCTAGTTTTGCCCAATGGCTGATTGGTTTTTTCTCATTGCTGACACTGGCATAGTCGAAGCCAGAAGGCAGTACAACTTCGCGTCCCCATCTTAGACCAGGCTTCCAGCCGAGCTTATTCAAAAAATTAGCCGCCGACTCAAGTGCGTCTTTTTCACTGTTCCATAAATCGGCTTTGCCGTCACCGTCGCCGTCAAGCGCATATTTCATGTAAGCGGTGGGCATAAATTGTGTGTGTCCCATCGCGCCAGCCCAAGACCCAATCATTTGTTCTTTGGTAAGTGACTCGCGATCCATGAGTTTTAGCGCAAGCATTAATTCGCCAGTAAAATAGCTGCTGCGACGCGGGTCACATGCTAGTGTGGCTAATGAATCAAGCGTAGACATTTTGCCTTTATAGTTACCAAAATTAGTTTCAAGACCCCAAAAGGCCAGTAAATAATGTCCTGGTATACCGTACTTTTTAGTCAACTCGGCTAAAAACTCTTTTTTCTCCTTGAGTGCTGCGCGGCCTTTTTCAATGCGCCATGTATTGACTCTAGCGCTGTAATAACTTGGAAATGTTTGTACAAACTCGGGTTGATTACGATCGTATTCCAAGACTTTAGGAATTTGCGTCAAGTTTGGAATTTCAGCCGCTACGCGAGTTTTTGAAACGCCTTGCTGCAGCGCAATGTCGGCAAGAGCGACTTTACATTCGGCGAAGCTAGGCTGTTTTTCGGTAACAGGTTCAACCATCGTTTGTGCGTAAGACGGTGCTGATATGAAGACTGAAATCGAAAGCGCAGCGAAAGAAGAAAGCAAAGTGGCTCTCTTAATGCTGAATGACCTTTTAATTTGAGAAAGCGGTCGAAACATAATCGTGGTTATTCCCTAATACTATAAATGTGATTGCGTTGCCTATGTTAAACAAAAGCCAAAAACAGACGACGAGATTATTACCCATACAGACCATTAAATACACAAAAAGTGCGATAGTTCGCACTTTTTGTAATTTTGTTAACGAAGTTAACGCATTTAGAGATTTTCCTGAGCTTAGGAATACTTGTCAATAAACTCTGTAACCAAGGGGCGAATGTTCTTGCGATACATTGAACCACTGAATATCCCATAGTGACCGGCACCCGGTTGAAGATGATGTTTACGCATATTTTTAGGTATGTTTTGACATAGATCTTGTGCCGCTTCAGTCTGACCAATACCGCAGATGTCGTCTTCAGCGCCTTCAACGGTAAGAAGAGGCGTATTGGTAATAGCGTTAAAGTCCACTGGTTTGCCGGCGTAGGTGATGGTTTTGTTCGCCAGTTCATTGTTTTTGAATACACGCTCAATCGTTTCTAAATAAAATTCAGCGGGCATATCGAGAACAGCCATATATTCATCATAGAATGCTCTAAAGCGTTCGCTATCCTCATGTTCACCAAACAGTAAATTTTGAAAGTATTTTTGATGCTTTTTGATATGGGCTTCTTTGTTCATAGAAATGAATCCACCCAACTGCATAAACCCAGGATAAACCTCACGACCTTCGCCTGGATAACCGACCGGTACTTTCATAATGGCGACATTTTCAAACCAGCTCATTGGGTGTTCTTGTGAAAACTCATTCACCCGAGTTGGGTTCTTACTGATATCTATTGGGCCAGCCATCAACGTCAATGACTTTGGAATATTCGGATTCTTATCTTGTGCCATTACGGCCGTTGCAATTAGCGCTTGCACCGTTGGTTGGCAGATAGCAATTAAATGTGTCTCAGGCCCCAAGTGATTCATGATATCAATCAAATAACTGACATAACAATCGAATGAGAATGGGCCTTCTTCTAATGGCACTTCACGTGCGTCCAACCAATCTGTAATATAAACTTCATGATTCGGCAGCAAGGCTTCTACAGTGCCTTTCAATAAGGTTGAGTGATGCCCAGAAAGCGGTGCCACTAGCAATACTTTGTCTTTGTCAGTTTGCCCTGCTTTATTAAAATGAATCAGGTTGCAAAAGGGTTTTGCTAAAACAACTTCATCTTGAACCTTAACTGCTTTGCCTTTTATATCAACTGAAGTGATATTAAAGCCCAACTTGTCATAACGTTGAGTGACTCTCATCGCTGATTCAAGCGTCGCGCTTGCGATTCGTCCGGTCCAAGTATGCGAAAGTGGGTTGCTGGGATGTGAAATGAGATCGTTAACTAAGCGAAAACCTTCACTCATTAATTGTCCGCTTTTTGCAAAATAATCGTATGCTTGATAATTCATCACGTCTCCTAATACTTCAATACCAGCAACGGTGTTGGGCAAATGCTGAATGACTTAGCTCAACGGGTCTTGCTGGGTAAAAAAAACTCCAACAGCTTGGACCATTACATCCTTGCGATTGGAGTTGTTTTATATAGTATACAAACCGTAGCGGTGTGTATAGATGCCGCTAATTACTTAGCTTTAGCAGCCGCGCTCATCTTAGCAGTCATCTCTTCACTCAAACCTTTAATCATTTCGGTGGCTTGAGTTTGAGCACCAGAAACCAGAGTATAAGTTTCTGTTGCAGCTTCAGTTACTGTTTGCTGTAAACCTTCCAAATACGCTTTTTGCGCTTCAGCAAGACTAGTTACGTCTTTCTGCTGGCTTGCAGTTTCTGCGAATGAAACGCCGCCGCTTAAAAGCGAAGAGAAAAGTGCATTCTGTTTTTCAGCAAGTGCTTGAAGAGTAGACATGTTTAGTGTCGCTAATTCAGTAACAGGCTTCATTGTTTCTTTAAGTTGTTCGTTCATTTGGTCTAACATGATATATCTCCAATATTTAAAAATTTAGGGTTAATTACGCTTTTGTTTCAACTTCTGATTGCTTTGCGGGTGTCGCCTTCACATCAGTTGCTTTAACATCAGTTGTTTTTATTTTTGCCGGTGCTTTTACTTCATCAGCACTCAGCTTAGCAATTGGCTTTTCCGCTGTTTTCGGTGCTGGTTTAGCAACTGCCTTTGCTGTCGTCGTCGAAGTTGCAGCCGCTTTGGCGGTAGCTTTCTTCTGCGGCGTTGCTTTCTTCGCAGGCGTTGCTTTTTTAGTCGGTGTCGCTTTTACTGCAGCATCTGCTTTCACTGCAGGCGCTGGCTTAACTACAGGTGCTTTTGCCACAACTGTTTTAATCTCTTCTTTTGCCGCTTCAGTTGCTGTCGCTATTCCTGACTGCAGTGCATCGGTGTACTGTTTAGAAACAGAGCTCACGGTGTTATATGTAACTTTTGAGTTGCTAGTTAAACGCTCTCTAACCGATTCTGCATAAACCGACTGAGCAGCTATTACACCTTGAATCTCAGTTTGTTGCGCAACGGTTTGCATCAATTTAACGCTGTCTTCAACTAAGCCAGAGAAAAATTGGGTTTGTTGCTTAGTCACGGTTTCTATTGCTTTTACATTAGCGGCTAACAACTCGTTAACTGGCTGTGATGATTTTTTCATTTGTTCTGAAAATTGACCAAACATACTCTTTCTCCTGTTTATTTGATTAGACTTTGCTGCGTTGCAACATTTGTTATGTTCAAATAATAGACGATATGTAGAGAAGATCAAGTGATATTTTGCTGCACCGCAACATATTTTTCAGGAAAGTTAGGAAACAGTAGGGATATTGTGTTTAATTATATGATTTAACTGTCTTTTTTGTTTTTTGGGTTTAGGTTCCAAGTTGACATGTTTTGCTCCATAATTTTTGAAAACATGCCGATCGGACTGTTGTCGACCATGTTTTTCATTAGACCCTGGACCTTATCTTGCTGCGCTATGAACTGAACGATACTCTGTTCGAGATACTGTCTAACAAATACTTCCATGTCGCTGTCATAAAAGCGGATCAATTGTTTAAGCAGCACATCGGTTAATAACGATTGTTGCTCGTTAGCTTCCGATTCACTAATTATTTGCAGCAGTACCGACTTCGTAATGTCCGCTTCAGTTTTTGAATCAACTATTTTGAATTCAGTTCGATCATTTATCAGGATCTTAATAAAATCTAAATTCACATACTTGCTTTGTGAACTATCGTACAAACGGCGATTCGGATACTTTTTAATGACGACCAAGATAACCTCTAATGAAATAGTAAACGTCGAAAGGCGAAACATCGACTCTTCCGAGCGCTAGTGCAAAATAAAAAGGCTCGTTAGAGAGCCTTTAAATTCTAGCCTAATTTATGAAAAGTTGCTTGGTTTTCAGTTAGTGCTGTTGGGTTTGTGTGGTTTTATTACTCATCCAACCTTTTCAGTACGTAGTCTCCAGGGGCGTCCATAATAGCCGGATGCTGTTTACTTTTACCTGGTTGTGGCGCTTTAATCATATTACCCGAAGTTGATTGCATCCATTGATGCCAGTCCGGCCACCATGACCCTTTATGCTCTTTAGCGCCGTCAAACCACTCCTGTGCTGAGTCAGGCAGTTCGTCATTAATCCAATGCGGGTATTTACCACCTTCGGTTGGATTAATAACTCCTGCTAAATGACCAGAACCTGCCAGTACAAAACGACAGTCACCGGACACAAGTTTGGTTCCTTCATACGCTCCCTGCCATAAAACGATATGGTCAGCGACGGTGGATAAGAAATAGCAAGGCATGTCAATTTTGCCTAAATCTATTGGCACTCCATCAATAACTATGGCACCAGGATCTTTTAACTTATTCTCCCAATAGGTGGTGCGCATATATTGGGTAAAGCACGCCGCTGGAATGTTGGTTGCGTCACTATTCCAGTATAAAATATCAAATGGCGCTGGATCTTTACCTTTAAGATAATTCTCGATAAAAAACGACCAGAATAAATTGTTTTCACGCAATAGACTGAAGCTCATGCCTATTATTCTGCCATCAAACACGCCTTTCAGCTCCGCGTTTTTTTCAATCATCGGTAGCATATCTTCAGAGAAGTAATTTCCAACTTCACCCGGTTCGCTAAAGTCTAACAAGGTGGTTAAGAAAGTCAGAGATGCGATTGATTCATCACCAGTGGCTCGCAAATAGGCGGCAGTTAAGGATAACAAGGTACCGCCGACGCAGAAACCGGTCAGATTGACTTTCTTTTGTTTCGTTATTGCTTTTACCTGCTCAATGGCTGCAAGTGGGCCTTTGCGCATGTAGTCTGTGAAATCATTGTCCGCTAATTCAGACGTGGGGTTCACCCAAGAAATCATGAAAACCGAATACCCTGCGTTTAGCAGTCCCATTACCATCGATTTCTTTTCGTCTAAATCAAGAACATAGTATTTATTGATAAACGGCGGCGTTATCAATACTGGCACTTGATAGTGTTTTTCTTGAATGGGCGTGTAATGAATAAGCTGGATGAGTTCGTTTTGGAAAACAACTTTTCCGGGGGTGTATGCTAAATTCTCACCCAGTTTAAAGGCATCGCTGTCAGACTGCCGCATTTTAAATGCTTCTAACGGACTTTTTTCTAAGTCCTCTAGAAAGTTCTGCATACCTTTAACTAAATTTTGACCTTTGCTATTAATTACTTCTTCACAAACCTCTGGGTTTGTAAGCACGAAATTGGTTGGTGAAAGGGAATTCACGTATTGGCGGGTAAAAAACTTAGCCTGTTTTGCTGCTTTTTCATCGCTGAACTCAATGGCGTCAATCATGTTGCTGAGCATATCGGAATTAACTAAATAAGATTCTTTGATGTAGCGAAATACTGGGTTTTGCTCCCAATCACTGTGGGCAAACCTGCGGTCGCTAGTTTTATCTTTCGATCCTGCTTCCGGAGCCTCGGTTTTGGTATTTTCGGCTAAACTTTGTCCCATCATTGCTTTTGAAGCTTGTTGCCACAAATCGCTTTGTTTTTGCATGTAATGCATTTGTTGTTGAATCAGTTTATTCGAATCAACTTTAATGTCGCCGTTTAACAGCGACGCTAATTTTTGTGGGTCAAACATGCCGGGTACCGATGCGCCAGCGCCTTCGGCTGTTTTGGTCGTTCTTGTTAACACCTCTTGAGCCAAGGCATTAAATACGGTCGCATATTTTTCAATGTAGGCTAAAACTTCAGTTTCATCCGTATTCATATTCATTCTCCATTCCATGCTAGTCGGACTTTTTCTGCCCTTTTAAAAAACCTTCCATCATTTTCTGGTAGGCGGTAAAGCCCGTTAGCCCATTATCCAGTGACGGTTTAATGAATGTTTCAAAAGCCTTTTGTGGATCTTGCGCGCACTTCTCAGCTAGTTCCTCAGTAATTGTTGTGTGCAACTGACTAAAATCCGGTAGTCCGAAAATTTCACGCGCTTCGGCGGGACTCAGTTCTAATTCAATTTTGACTTTCATAGGGTTTTCTCCAGAATGACCTTATGCAAATTAAACCGCTTTTCGTATTCATAACGATAGCGCATTTTATTATTGCTGAACTTTTAGCCTATGCCGCAGCCTAAGCAATGTCTATAGTTTTCGACTATTGTAGTAGTTAAATTCTGAATTCATGCGCGCTTGGTCACTTTGAAATCGCTGAGTGATACCTTTTATTTCGCGGGTAGAAGAACCATTGAGCGAATAAAACGCCCAGTCGAGTGACAATATTCAATTACAATTCGGCAATTTATTACTAGAATGCGTGATAAAGTAGTTTGAATAAACACGCATCAAAAACTCACAAAATTTAACAAGAACTCAAAGAGAGAACAAAAACGCTTTGAAGATAAAAGAATTACCCCTATTACCCTTTCGATGGTTAAAACGCCATTTCTGGAAACTCTTCATTGTTGCACTGGCAGCTTCCATATCCTATGTGATTTATGTTGATGCTCAAGTAAAACAGCGTTTTGACGGTAATAAGTGGCAAGTGCCTGCGCAAATATTTGCACGTCCATTAACGCTCCAGGTTAAGCAAGAAATTACGATTGCAGAAGTCAAAGATGAATTGAGTTTATTGGGCTACCGACGGGTTACTGCGGCCAAATTGACGGGTGAATATCAAACATACTCGAACCAGCTTCGCATTCAACGTAGAGCGTTTCATTTTCCAAATGGCTATGAGCCGGAGCGAGATATACGCATTACTTGGCAAGGCGAGCGCATTGCTAAAATTGAATATTTAATAGGTAGAGGAACTAATCCTACGGCAAAATCGATTGCACTCACGCGCCTGGAGCCTTGGCTAGTTTCTCGCTTAGTGAACGGGCTCGAAGAGGATCGTATGCTCGTTGGCAGAGACGATATTCCGCTACTACTTCAAAAAGCCTTGGTTATTGTTGAGGACCGTGATTTTTATCAACATCACGGTGTTGCACCAACATCGATCATACGCGCATTTTTTGCCAATATCGTGGCCGGAAGAACAGTGCAGGGCGGCAGCACGTTAACTCAACAGTTAGCAAAGAACTTCTTTTTGACCCGAGAGCGCTCTTATATTCGAAAAGCGAAAGAAGCTGTCATGGCTGTGGTGATAGATGCTAGATATTCGAAAGAAGAAATCATTAATGCTTACATAAATGAAGTGTTTCTTGGTCAAAACGGCGCCGTTGCAGTGCATGGCTTCGGTTTAGCGAGTCACTTCTATTTTGACAAACCACTACCCGAACTTAGTGTTCCTGAAATAGCAACACTGATAGGACTGGTAAAAGGGCCTTCGTTTTACTCACCTACTAAAAACCCAGAACGTGCGTTGGAGCGACGCAATGTTGTACTACGCTTGCTGTTCGAGGCCAATGAAATTAACAGTAACGACTACGCTGGTTTCGTTGCTGCACCGCTAAATACTGCCAATAGTGAAAGCTTAGCAAGTGGCAAGCATCCCGCCTTTATGGATAAAGTACGAGACGAACTGAACACTGTTATTAGTCGCCGAGCAGAGCAATTGTCGGGCGTAAAACTTTACACAACCCTGGATATAAACGCTCAGCGTCGCGCAGAGGCTGCAGTGAAAGAGCAGGTTGATAGCATTGCGCAAAAGCGTGATCAACCCGATTTAGAGGCTGCCATGGTGGTATCTGATGTGCAGAGCGGTGAAATTAGAGCCATAGTAGGTGGCAAAAAAGCTGGGTTTAGTGGCTTTAATCGTGCTTTGAATGCCTACCGACCGATTGGATCGCTGGTAAAGCCAGCGGTGTATTTGTCGGCACTAGAGGACCCAGAGAACTACAATTTGGCAACGATGCTTGAAGACAGCCCGGTTAAAATGCGCAGTACAGGCGGTAAATATTGGGAGCCATTGAATTCCGATAAAGAGTTTCGTGGTCAAGTATCTTTAATTGAAGCATTGACCAAGTCATATAATGTGCCAAGCGTAAAGTTAGGTATGGCGGTGGGGTTAGAGGAAGTGGCTTACACAATCAATCGCTTGGGTGTTGATAAGGATATAACCCTAGTGCCTGCGCTTACCCTCGGAGCCATCGATTTGTCTCCACTGCAGGTGAATCAAATGTACCAAACTATTGCTAACAATGGCTTGATGAATCAACTACATAGCTTAACGGCAGTAACATCAAACGAAAATGAATTGCTTTATATGCGCGACGTTGCAAGCGAAATAAGAGCCGATGAGTCAGCGACTTATCTCGTTAATTACGCTCTGCACAAAGTCACCCTTGAGGGCACGGCGAAAGCGGTAAGAAGAGCCTTCCCAAATATCAACATGGCAGGCAAAACCGGCACAACAAATGATTATAGAGACAGTTGGTTTGCAGGTTTCGACAGAAATTTAGTAACAAGTGTGTGGATGGGATCGGATGACAATGCGCCTGTGAATTTGTCAGGGGCCAGCGGTGCAATGCAGGTGTTTATTGCTTTTCAGAAGAAGCAGTCACCTAAGAATTTATCTCGACGTTTTCCTGAGGGACTCGGGATTGCGCATTTCGATGCGAAAACAGGAGGGCTTTCAGCGCCCGGCTGCGGCGATATTTTGAGTGTCCCCGCAATTCTCAGTGCGCTACCCGAGAACGCCCGCGGTTGCAATGGCCAGCCAGCTGTTAGTATTCAGCCGAAGAAGAAGCCCAAAACGCTCTGGGAGAAGTTGTTTGGGGAGTAATTCAGCCCCCTTTCTCCTGCCTATTATGTCAGTCGTTAATTAATTAACACTGACCCCTTTATTTTCTTATAAATCAATTGCGTCCTTATGGGGCGATTATCTTTGATTGCACTAATTTGGTGCTAAACAAAAAATCCATTCGTACAAAAAAATACATATCCTATTGATTACTATAGTTATTAACTATTGGCATTGGTCTTGAATACTGATCCGCAATAACACTATTTCTTTTGAATTACGCAGGAGCATACTATGAAATTAGTCACCGCAATCATTAAGCCGTTTAAGCTTGATGATGTTCGTGAAGCTATCTCTGAAATCGGTATTGACGGTTTGACTGTCACCGAAGTGAAGGGATTTGGTCGTCAAAAAGGTCACACTGAGTTGTATCGTGGTGCTGAGTATCAAGTTGATTTTTTACCTAAGGTGAAACTTGAAATCGCGATAAATGATGATCAAGTTGAGCGTTTGGTTGAAGCCATTGTTGGCGCAGCGAAAACAGGCAAAATTGGTGACGGAAAAGTGTTCGTCTATGACTTAGAACAAGCAGTGCGTATTCGTACTGGCGAAGCAGACGCTGACGCTCTGTAAGTCGCGCAGCCAGATAACCGGAGAACAAAAATGGAAATCACATTCGAACTTGGGTATGCATTAGATACCTTCTACTTCTTAATCTGTGGCGCACTAGTAATGTGGATGGCGGCAGGTTTTACCATGTTAGAGGCGGGTTTAGTACGCGCTAAAAATACCACTGAAATATTAACTAAAAACGTATCGCTATACGCAATTTCTTGCATTATGTACATGATATGCGGTTACAGCATTATGTACGGTGGTGACGATATGTTTTTCCTATCAAGCATAATGGGCGACGGCGCAACGGGTGCTGAAGAACCAGCAGCTTACGCACCATCAGCTGATTTTTTCTTCCAGGTGGTTTTCGTTGCAACGGCAATGTCAATTGTATCTGGTGCAGTTGCTGAGCGCATGAAACTTTGGGCATTCTTAGCGTTTGCAGTCGTATTAACAGCTTTCATTTATCCAATGTCTGGTTCTTGGACTTGGGGCGGAGCTGACGTATTCGGTATGTTTAATTTGGGTGCACCAGTGCCAGAAGATGCAGCTGCTGATTGGATGCCGGCCTTCCGTTTCTCAGATTTTGCAGGTTCAGGTATCGTACACATGGCAGGTGCAGCAGCAGCACTGGCTGGCGTATTAGTGCTTGGTGCTCGTAAAGGCAAGTATGGCGCAGACGGTCGTGTTAATGCTATTCCGGGTGCGAACTTGCCATTAGCTACACTAGGTACATTCATACTGTGGATGGGCTGGTTCGGTTTCAACGGTGGTTCTGTTTTAGCGACAGCAAGTGTAGAAAGCGCGAATGCGGTAGCGATTGTATTCATGAATACCAACATGGCCGCTGCAGGTGGCTTAGTCGCTGCATTGTTACTCGCTAGAGTATTATTCGGCAAGGCTGACTTAACGATGGCATTGAACGGAGCACTAGCTGGTTTGGTGGCTATCACAGCAGAACCTTCTACACCAACTCCTTTGCAGGCGACATTGTTCGGCGCTTTGGGTGGAATCTTAGTAGTAGGAAGTATTTTAGCCTTGGACAAATTAAAGATTGATGATCCGGTCGGCGCAATCTCTGTGCACGGTGTAGTTGGCTTCTTAGGTCTAATGTTAGTGCCATTCACTAATCCGCTAACAGTCGATGTTGCTGGCGGTGCGACGGGTGGGGCAACGTTTGTAGGCCAACTTGTTGGAGCATTAACAATATTCTTCTGGGTATTCGTGACCAGCTTGGTCGTTTGGTTAGCGCTTAAAGCTATCATCGGCATACGAGTTACTGAAGAAGAAGAGTTTGAAGGCGTAGATATGAGTGAGTGTGGATTAGAAGCTTATCCAGACTTCACCACTAGCCGTCAAAACTAATTTAAGATTGCTTATGAGCCGGCCATGGATAGCTAGCTCAAAAAAGAAAACTCAAGGACGAAGCAAGGAAGCACCAGTTGGCGTGAAAATAACAATAAGCACACGCCAATAGTTAATATTGACAACTAGCCTCGATTTATCGGGGCTTTTTTGTGTAATTTGATACTCTCTTCTTATATTTCTGCATAATATGATCTTAGCGTTCATCAGACACATAAACACATTATCAGTTTAACCTTTAGTAATAATTAATTTGAAAAAATTCATGCTCTTCATTCTTGTGCCTGCCACCGTTATATTCGTCATCGCTCTATTCATCGATGCGGCAGCAACTGGCTTACGCTTATTAAACACCGGCGTTTCCTTGACCCATTCTTATAATATTAGTCGTGACATTCCTTACGGCGACAAGTCATGGCAAAAACTAGATATTTATCGAGCGCAAAGTGCCGACGAAAATACGCCAGTGATTGTTTTCTTTTTTGGTGGCGGTTGGTCTTGGGGTGATAAAGCATATTTTGAATTTATTGCCGATAGTTTTGTTCGCAGAGGCTATACCGTGGCTATTCCAAACTATGTACTGTATCCACAGGGTAAGTATCCGCAGTTTGTTGAGGATGGTGCTCAGGCGATTGTTTGGATAAAAAACAACGTGAGTGAATATCAGGGTAGCGCTGAAAAAATCTTCCTTGTAGGCCACTCTGCGGGTGCATACATTGCGGCAATGGCGGCGACTGATAAACGATATTTACAGCAAGCAAGTGAAAGTAAAAGTTTCATTAAAGGCGTTGCTGGTGTTGCGGGGCCCTACAATTTCACACCAAGAGCTCAAGAGTTCATCAACATTTTTGGCAAAGAAAATTTTGACAGTATGAAAGTTGCGCAATACGTGACGGGAAATGAAGCCCCCATGATTTTACTGCATGGAAGTGGAGACAAAACGGTAGGCGTATTCAATCAAGAAACCATGGCTGAAGCACTAGAGAAAAGAAACGTGAAGCATCAATCAGTGCTCTATAAAGAGCATATTACACACGTTAAAATTCTACTTAAATTACATCCTTGGTTTGCTGATGAAGTCAATGTGGCAGAAGATATAGATGCGTTTTTTAAGACCTTATGATGGGTAAAAACCCACGAAGCTTAAATCACTCTCTAGAAATCTAGCAGAGATTTTAAATTACCTCTCCATCAACACATATTCTGCGTAGCGGAGGGCTGAAGGGATTAAATTTCCTCTGTCTCTCGCAGCTTCTTTGAACGTTTCTAATTGTTCTCTTTTCAGAACTCTACCTTTAACGATAACTAGTTTCGGTTGCTGAAGCGTCGTAAGATCTTCTAAAGGATTACCTGACGTTAACAGTAAGTTGGCATATTTACCGGCTTCGAGAGTACCCAGGTTCTCCATCAGTTTGTGCGTTTTTGCTGGGTTCGCGGTAGCTGTTTTTAAAGCTTCATAATTACTCATTCCTGCTTCGACGTAAAAACCAAGCTCCTCGTGAATTGAAGAGCCAGCGGGGGTAATTCCGATGCCCGCGTCAGTGCTACAAACAATATTTGCGCCCTGCTGATGAAGCCTTTTGATCACTTCGATGTGAAATTTATGTTGTTCTTTGATGCGATCGGTAATGTTAGGGTCCTTCGCTTTGGCACTGCTCCAGCGGTCAAACTGGGCTTGGCTATCAACCATTCGTATTAAAGGATTCATGGTTGTCAGTTGCTCAGAATTCAGAATTTGATCATTTGCTAGCATACGATAGATATTGTAGTAGACCGTTAAGGTGGGACTGAATGATGTACTTTCAGACTTGGCAATTTTAGATACTACGTTGTCGAGTTTGATACTGTCGAGTTTATACTCGAGTGGCTGTTGCACGATATCTTCAGCATGTTCGATGGATGAAATTTGAGGATGTAAATGATATTCATAAGGGACGTTGCTCGATGGGTGCGCGATTACGTCGATATTAGAGGCTTCCGCCTGTTCCAACAGAGCCTTAAATAGCGGTTCGGTAATACCGTTATAGGTTTTGATGAAATCGAATCCGCGGGCTTTGTATTCAATGACTTTATCTTTGGCTTCCTGAACCGAGGTGAGTTGTAGATTATCATCTCCTATAAAAACAGGGCCGGTCAGCTTGGGGCCGCTGGTAAAAAACATGGGAGCGATAATTTCATCGTTTTTTATTTCGGCTTTCATTCTTAAATGCATGGGTAATCCCCATACGTTTCGAACAGTGGTAACTCCATTCGCTAGGTACAAGCCCAACTCGAAACGGTCCCAAACGTGCACGTGCATATCAATTAGCCCAGGAGAAAGGAAAGCACCATTTCCGTCAATTACGTTTTCATTGACAGTAGGTGCTTCTTCATTGATGCTCTTTATCATTCCGTCAACAATGCGTACAGTTTGATTTGTCAAAACGATATCAGTGGTCATCGGAACGACATTCACATTAGTGATCACATAAGAGTTATTTAATAAGCCAGAATTGCGGTCTATTTCAAGATATGAAGTTTTGCTCTGCTCTACCATAAAGGCGCCGAACCCTACTGCAAGTAAAATCAACAAAACCGAAGCAATGATAAAGCATGTGATTTTTAAAAATTTCATTTTAATCGATAGTCTTATGAAAGAGAGTAAACTTAACGTTTTTCTTATGGATAAACTATAGCTTGTTAGCACTATCAGGTTTATATACTTGCTTATCACCATTTTCTTTGGCGAATTATATTGTTGCGGCCTCAGCAAAACTAACTTCAATTTCATCAAAACTAGGCATCGGCCAAGACATCCCGCCGGCCAAGACATCCCGCCGGCCATGACATCTGTGTAGAGTGAGACAAAACGCCTTTTTCTTGAGTTCTTCATACTCTATTCACGGATGTCCTTCGTATTGCGGACAAGCTATTGCGGACAAGCTATTGCAGACAAGCTATTGCAGAAAAACTATTGCAGAAAAACTAGTTCTGCTCCTTTTCAGGCTCTTTTTTAAGGTATTTATCGATGTGTTTTTGAAAGTTCACATCTCTACATTTTATTTTACCGCCCATAAGCCCCATCATTAATTTTAGCTTAGATTTTACCGAACCATCACAAGTAATCAGATGCACCCCCGGCTGCTTTGAATATAGGTATTCATCACTGAAAACAGGGGCATTTATCGCTGGCGAGTTTATATTGCTCTCAAATTCACGGCTGGCAGATTGAGCCAATTCGTTTAATTTCTTGGCTTCTATGGCTTGCAATTGTCTTTGAATATTATCGCGCGAGCTATAGTTTAAAAACTTTTTTTGTTGTGGACTAATATTCTGCTGTTGTTCCTCCTTTGTCGCTTGGTTGGTCGCACTTAAAATAGCCTGATTCAAATTGCTTTCAGTGGGGACTTCATTTACCTTCTGCGCCAATTCTTCAGGAGTATCGTTGACTGGTTTCTCAGTTAAATTAGATGTATCTGCCTTTTTTTCATTGGATTTTTCTGTTGTGATTTGCGGTATTTTTTCAGCTACTTTTTCGGATTGGCTTACCTTAGGTAAAGGGATATATAGATAGCTCTTGATGCTCGGTTTCTCTATATCGATAGGTACTTGCTCATCAAGCTCTGAAAAGGTGAACTCGTTAATAATTACCAATGCGACAAAACAATGAGCCAATACAGAAAAAAGCAGAAAACTTTTATCAAAAGACTTTGAGCGGCGTTTGATGAGGTTTGAACATTCATTGTCTATTGATGACAATTGTTCAGTATCAACTATGTGCAAGTATATTGTCCGTTTCCCACTACACGACCAAAATTGAGACAGCTATTTATCTTTTTAGTTCGCCTTGCAGTCACCAAATGATACTTAAACAAGATCAATTTACCAAAACATCGATGCCCACTAATGGTCGTTTTTTCCTATTCATTGATACAGGTCATTTAATTTACTCGTTTTCCTGCAATTATTATTTTGATATTTAGTAATTCTAAGCCATGGGCCAAGGTAGATAGATGACTGAGAAAACCTTCAATTCGACTACTTCCAAATTATCTCATCCAATTTGGCATAGCATTCCTGCTGATGTGTCCCTTAAGCATCTGAATGCATCAGTCAATGGCTTAGATCAACAAGAGGCCGAGGCGCGGCTTTCAGCTTACGGGGCCAACTGCTTGCCAAAGGCAGCAAGACGAAGTGCTTTTAGGCGCTTGTTGATGCAATTTCATAATATTTTGATTTACGTGTTGCTGACTTCAGCGGCAATCACTGCGTTTATTCAACATTGGGTTGATTCGGCAGTGATATTGGCGGTTGTTCTGGCGAATGCGATCATTGGTTTTATTCAGGAGGGGAAAGCCGAGCAAGCCATGGAGGCTATTCGCCATATGTTGGCTCCTCAGGCCAGGGTCATCCGTGATGGAAAGCAACTCGCAATTAATGGTGAAAAATTGGTTCCTGGGGACATTGTGTTGCTGGAGGCAGGAGATAAAGTTCCCGCCGATTTACGATTGTTCAGTGCGCATAGCGTAGCGGCGCAAGAAGCTATTTTAACAGGGGAATCTTTGCCTGTAGATAAGCAAACATTGCCAGTCGCAGAGGGGCTGCCACTCGGTGACCGTTCTTGCATCGCGTTTTGCGGTACTCTAATTACCAGTGGCCAATGCAAAGGAGTGGTAATTGCAACTGGATCAGAGACTGAAATCGGCCGTATCAGCGGGCTGCTGTCTGAAGTCGAAATACTAACGACGCCTTTAGTTACGCAAATGGGGGTATTCGCCAAATGGCTGACCGTTTTGATTCTCATCATCGCTTTTCTGCTGCTCACTTTTGGCTATTTTGTAGAGCATCGCGACTTTGCAGAGATGTTCATGGCTGTCGTCGGACTCTCAGTAGCCGCGATCCCTGAGGGTTTACCTGCAGTTTTAACAATAACATTGGCAATCGGGGTTCAGGCAATGGCGAAGCGCAACGCTATTGTGCGACGTTTACCTGCCATTGAAACGCTTGGGGCAGTATCGGTCATTTGTAGCGATAAAACGGGTACACTGACACGCAACGAAATGATGGTGGCTTCAGTCCTTACTCATCGCCACCTATTTAAGTTGGAAGGCTGTGGATACGAACCAAAAGGTGCATTGAAAATAGATGACAGGGCTGTTTCACCAGCTGAAAATTTGGTGCTGGAAGAACTCGCCCGCGCAGCGATTCTTTGCAATGATGGCGCGCTTCGGCAGCATGAAAACACGTGGTTAGCAGAAGGTGACCCAATGGAAGGCGCGTTGCTAGCTTTTAGCGGGAAAATGAACGCTGACATTTCTCACGTAAAATCCACATGGGCACGAACCGATGTGATCCCCTTTGATGCTCGAAATCGTTTTATGGCTACACTAAATCACGATCACGAAAGACATGCTTGGGTATTCGTGAAAGGAGCACCAGAAAAGATTTTAAAAATGTGCAGCGATCAGCGCACAACAGATGGGGAAACAGAAAATCTAGACACTGGATATTGGAATGATGAGCTTGAATCCATTGCTGCCCTTGGTCAGCGAGTACTTGCTTTTGCGCTTAAGTCGGCACCTTCAAATAACACAGTGCTAGAGCATGCAGATATAGAAAATGAACTCACTTTGCTAGGCATGGTGGGGATGATTGATCCCCCTAGAGAGGAAGCCGTTAGCGCAATTGCCGAATGTGGTACTGCTGGGATCCGTGTAAAGATGATTACCGGTGACCACACTAAAACCGCATCGGCAATTGGCAAGCAGATTGGTCTGAAAAATGCGGAGACCGTAATAACTGGCTCGGAGCTCGATCGCCTAAATGATGCAGCTCTGCGCCAGGCAGTATTAGACTGCGATATTTTTGCGCGCACAAGTCCAGAACAAAAATTGCGCTTGGTAATGGCATTGCAATCCCATGGTTTTACAGTCGCCATGACGGGTGATGGTGTTAACGATGCTCCCGCACTTAAAAGAGCTGACGCAGGTATTGCGATGGGACGAAAAGGCAGTGAAGCGGCGAAAGAGGCTGCAGAACTAGTGTTAGCTGATGATAATTTCGCATCTATTGTAGCTGCCGTGCGGGAAGGGCGTACTGTTTATGACAATATTAAAAAGGTTATTAGTTGGACATTACCAACTAATGCGGGGGAAGCAATGACGATAATTGTGGCATTGCTTTTGGGGATGACACTGCCAATTACCGCTATTCAGATCCTTTGGGTTAACTTGATTACGGCTATCACGCTTGGTGTAGCACTGGCGTTTGAGCCAACTGAAGAAAACACCATGCGCAGGCCGCCCCGCGCTCGCGACGAACCTCTGCTGACGAGTGATTTAGTATGGCATATTGTGTTGGTATCTTGCTTATTTCTGTGTGGGGTATTCGGCACCTACCATTACGCAATCGACCAAAACTATTCCGTCGAACTTGCTCGTACTATTGCCCTCAACACGCTCGTAGTAATGGAGATTTTTCATCTTTTTTTCATTCGCAACATTTACGGTACATCACTCACTTGGAAAGCAGTAAGCGGCACAAAAGTGGTCTGGATGGTGGTAATTGCAGTTACAAGTGCGCAACTTGCCATTACTTATCTCCCAACCCTACAATCTGTATTTGCTACCGAAGCTATTCCATTCTGGGACGGTGTTCTCATCTTAGGCATCGGTGTCGCGCTTTTTACTATTATTGAAGTCGAAAAGCAGCTTCGCCTTGCGCTTCAGCGCAGCAAAAGCGTTTGATGTTATGCGTATACCTCTATTGAAGCTTACTGTTCAAATGAACACCGTACTTGTCACCTCCCTTTCAAAGTTAAGGGCTAATTAAATTTTTGACGTGGATCAAAGATTCAATAAGTGAATATGCTAATTTCTGAATCAAATAGGCAAGATAAGACCATGGAGTAAATTGATATGACCCAGATGATGAAAGCGGCTGTCTTTGTTGAACCTGGACGCATAGCCTTGGAGGACAAGCCAATTCCAGCGGTAGGCCCGAACGATGCTCTGATAAGAGTAACCACAACCACCATTTGTGGTACTGACATTCATATACTGAAAGGGGAATATCCTGTAGAAAAAGGCTTAACGATAGGACATGAGCCTGTTGGCATAATAGAAAAGCTTGGAGCCAATGTTTCTGGGTACGAAGAAGGCCAACGAGTGATTGCAGGCGCTATATGCCCCAGTGGCTATTCTTATGCTTGTCTCGATGGACTGCATTCACAAGACGGAGGAAGCTGTAGGCACGGTATCAAAGCACTTGGTGGTTGGCGTTTTGGTAACACAATTGACGGGGCGCAAGCGGAGTTTTTGTTGGTTCCCGATGCCATGGCTAACTTAGCTCCTATACCTGACGGACTCAGTGATGAGCAAGTGCTCATGTGCCCCGATATAATGTCTACCGGTTTTGCTGGGGCAGAGTCAGGCAACATCAAGATTGGTGACACAGTGGCGGTTTTCGCACAAGGACCGATAGGACTGTGTGCCACTGCAGGCGCTAAACTACGCGGTGCAACTACCATTATTACCGTTGAGACAGTTAAAGCACGCATAGAAATGTCTCGACGCTTAGGTGCTGATTTTGTGATTGATTATCGTAAGACAGACGTTGTTGAGGAAATTATGCGCATTACTCAAGGTCGAGGTGTCGACGTTGCGATTGAAGCCTTAGGGCTGCAGTCGACCTTTGAAAACGGTCTGCGTTCATTGAAACCAGGGGGAACGTTGTCCAGCCTAGGGGTTTATGCCAATGATCTAACGATCCCACTGGATGCTTTCCATGCCGGGCTGGGCGACAACAAAATCATTACTTCTTTGTGTCCTGGTGGCAAGGAGCGGATGCGCAGATTAATGGATGTCGTTGCTGCTGAACGTGTCGATCTGAAACCTTTGATAACCCATCGTTATGCGCTTGAACGGATAGAAGATGCTTATGAACTATTCGCGAATCAAAGAGACGGTGTTCTCAAAGTCGCCATATCGCCTTTTTGACGATATGGAATCCTGCTGTCAACTTCATTGAGAACAGCCAAAAGGGTGGCTAAGAAATAATCGCGTGTTTCTATATCGAGAGTTGCACGCTCACAGGGCAGTGGTCTGATCCATGAATATCATTATGGATTTCGGCATCGTGAATCTGTTCCTTTAACTTTGGTGACACCAAAAAGTAATCAATTCTCCAGCCTACGTTGCGTTCTCTAGCTCCGGCTCGATAACTCCACCAACTGTACTTTACCTTCTCAGGGTGGGCATGACGAAAAGTGTCTACATAACCGGCGGCAACGAGGTTGTCGATGCCGTCTATTTCTTGCTGCGTATAGCCTGCACTTTTATTGTAATTTGGCTTTGGTCGAGCCAAGTCAATATCGCGATGTGCTGCATTCAAATCTCCGCAAATGACCACTGGCTTTTTCTCTTCAAGTTTTTCTATGTAACTCAGGAAGTCGGCATCCCATTGCGCCCGATAGGACAAACGCTTCAAGTCATTGCCTGAGTTCGGAGTGTAAACGGTGACTAAATAAAGGTCGCTAAATTCTGCGCACAACACACGGCCTTCTTGGTCATGCTCTTCGATACCCATGTCTTTGGTGACGTCTATGGGTTGAATGCGAGTAATGATACTGGTGCCCGAATAACCCTTTTTTACCGCTGAGTTTGTGAATATGTGATAACCATTTAGTTCACACAGTGCTTCAATCACTTGCTCGTCTTGCGCCTTGGTTTCCTGCAGGCAAAGGACATCGCAGTCAAGGGACGCCATAGACGCTAAAAAGTCTTTTTTGATTGCTGCTCGAACGCCATTAACGTTCCAAGATACTAGTTTCATCGATTTCTCCAAGACGGATGCTACATTTTAATTGGGAGCTTATTGTATAGATTAGCGAACCAATGCCAAGTACTGCAGGCGTATTAGGTTTACAAGACATAGTTATAATATGCCGCTCTGATAGTCTTTTATTGTTAAAACGGTGTCGTGCAAACTATCTTGTTTAACTTGGATAATACCCCTTTTGGGTCTATCTAAATCAATGATAATAAAAACCACTAAAACGATAAGAGTAAACAATAGAACCGTTGGGAAAGCGGGGCGTTTTTTGCCTAAACCACTGTTGTACCCGAGCATTCCGCCTGCAGTGACGAACACACCGAATAGCAAAAATAATACAGGCTCTGGCACATGCAATTTCAGCATTGCGGTGCGTTTATTTTCAATTTGCACCATGCTAGAGATTGATTGATAAAAACCATTTGCCGTAACGAGTGACTTCGAAGTTTCTAACTCCTTTTGCGCTAATTCGATTAAGCGACCTTGTGATTGGCTAACCTGCTGATTTAAAATCTTACGTTCTTGCGGATTAGACAAGTCGACTTTGCTAAGTGAAATTCGTAGCACAATGTAATTATCCAACTCTTTAAAAGCCGCGATCCTTGCTTCGTCGCTCAGTAACTTAGCTTGCATGGCAACACGCGTAATGGCGCCAGCCTCTTCTATGACAGCGTTGCTTCTAGCATCATATCGCTGAAGAGACATGTTGAAAGTAAAACCTAGCAACAGTGCGAGCAAGCCAATAATGCCTGTTTGAATCGCGGTTGACTGGCTTTTCATTTCAGCGTTTTCAACATCTTTGTTGCTGCGGCCAATTACGTAAGCAAGCTGGTTCACGCATAGCATTAACAGAAACAAAGTAATGGCGATGATAAAACTGTTTTTGTCGTACATTAATTCTTGGCTCACTGGTTGTTCTCGATGGCTGGATACCCTAACGTTGGCAGCGGATTCTGCCTAGCGAAACCCATAATATCAAGCTTAATAGTTGTGGATGCTCTTCTTTAAGTCTACTTCCGTGTTAGCTTTTAAGTTAATGAGGTGTACATAGCTAAAATTCCCTTTCGCACTCAACCCAATTCAGCGTTACACTGTATAAAAATCATCTGTTCATAAAACTAAAATAAAAGAGTACAGCATGCTTAAGTCAATTAAATCTACACTTGTTCTGTTTTCAAGTATTTCAATGACCTTTCTTGTTCCTAGCGCCAACGCATATGACCGCATTACGGGTGAAACCTTTGCGAGTCGTTCGGAAGTGATTGCGCAAAATGGTATGGCGGCAACAAGTCAGCCCTTAGCTACTCAAGTTGCATTAGATATCCTAAAAAGTGGTGGCAACGCTATTGATGCGGCAATTGCAGCAAACGCTTTATTGGGACTCGTTGAACCAACAGGCAGTGGTATTGGTGGTGATTTATTTGCGATTGTTTGGGATGCAAAATCACAAAAATTGTATGGTCTTAATGCATCAGGACGCTCGCCAAAAGGGCTTACTCGTGACTACTTTGCACAGCAGGGCCTAGACAAAATTCCAGCGTTTGGCCCATTGCCGGTATCGGTGCCCGGCGCAGTTGACGGTTGGTTCATGTTGAATGAGCGATTCGGTTCAAAACCCATGCAGGAATTACTCGCGCCATCCATTGATTATGCGCGTAATGGCTTTCCGGTATCAGAGCTTATCGCTTATTATTTTGACATGAATCAAAAACGCATTGGGCAGTATCCGGGCTTTGAGGAAACCTTTACCATCAACGGCAAAACGCCAAAGAAAGGTCAAATATTTAAAAATCCAAACCTAGCAGCAACATATGAAAAACTTGCCACAGGGGGACGCGATGCTTTTTACAAAGGTGATATTGCACGCACCATCAGCGGCTTTATGCAAAGCCAAGGGGGATTGCTCAGCTACCAAGATATGGCCTCGCATACATCTAATTGGGTGGAGCCGGTATCAACCAACTACCGTGGCTATGATGTTTGGGAATTACCACCGAATGGCCAAGGCATTGCTGCGCTTCAGATCCTAAACGTACTAGAGTTGTATGACCTTGAGAGCATGGGCAGAGACAGCGCCGAGTTCGTGCACACAGTGGTTGAAGCCAAGAAGCTTGCATTCGCAGACCGCGCTAAATTTTATGCAGACCCAGATTTCAATCAAATTCCGGTAGATTGGTTAATCTCCAAAGAGTATGCGAAAAAACGTCAAAAGCTAATAGATCCGAATACATCGGCTAAGCGCGTAGATGCTGGAAAACATGAGGGAGATACAATTTATCTCACCGTTGCTGATAGTCAAGGCAACATGGTGTCTTTAATCCAAAGTAATTACCGCGGTATGGGTTCTGGCATGATCCCAACGGATCTAGGCTTTGTTTTACAGAATCGTGGTGAAATGTTCTCACTGGATAAAAATCACTTTAATGCGCTAGAACCTGGCAAGCGTCCGTTTCATACAATTATTCCCGCATTTGTGACACGAAATAATAAGCCTCTCATGAGCTTTGGCGTTATGGGCGGCGGCACGCAGCCACAAATGCACGCCCAAATCATTGTTAACATGATTGATTTTGGTATGAACTTGCAAGAAGCTGGCGACGCACCGCGCATTCTTCACACTGGCTCTAGTTCGCCCGAGGGAGACATTATGACCGACGGTGGTTACATTAGTTTGGAGTCTGGTTTTTCGGCAAAAACACGTCGTGATTTACTTCAGAAGGGACACACTATTAAGGATGTATCAGGTGCTTTTGGTGGTTACCAAGCAATCATGCTAGACCATAAAAACAAAGTGTATTATGGTGCATCAGAAACTAGAAAAGACGGTCAAGCCGCAGGGTATTAATTAATGAGTCAATCGCAAAAGGGCATTTGCGCAGAGCCAAACTTGCACGCTCAATATTTGCTTTTCAATGTTGTCGACGACGACTTTCCAGCAATGCGCGAAAAACTTTCCCGTTTGCTGGACTTATTCGAGCATTTTGACGATGAACACTATGAGGCAATGGTGTCTGGTGTTATCGCAATAGGCTCAAGCTTTTGGTCGGAGATATACCCGAATAGCTCGCCACAAGAGCTGGTAGGATTTCCCGATATGCAGTGTGAAGACCGTTGCGCGCCAGTGCTTCCCTGTGATTTATTTATTCAAATTAGAGCAGACCGTCTGGATATTTGTCATGCGGTGGGTATCGAAGTACTTGATTTACTGCGTGTCCATGTAGAACTCGTTGAGCAAGTGAGTGCATTTAGATATCTTGATGGTCGAGATTTAACGGGCTTTCTAGATGGTGAAGATAACCCAAGAGGCATGAAAAAACTCGATATTGCTATCGTTGGTGACAATGATCCAGAGCACAAGGGCGGCAGCTACATTCACATTCAGCGCTATCGTCATGACATGAATCGTTGGAACGCGTTGTCCCTGCGCCGACAAGAGGGCGTTATGGGGAAAACAAAAGAACATAATCTACCTTTGGTCGACAGTGGGCGATCCTCTCATAATTTCCGCACTAAATTGACCGGACCCAATGGGGAATATCCCAGTTTGTTAAAACAAAGCATGCCTTACGGAGATATGCTTATGCAGGGCTTGTTTTTTGTTAGCTGTGCAAATAACAGTAAGTCTTTCAGAGATATGCTGCATAGCCGTATTTTTGGCGACGAAATGGGGCATTACGATCGCCTTCTTGACTATTCAAACGCAGAAACCGGCGCTGCCTTTTTTGCACCTTCAATTCAATTTATAAAACGTCATGCTAAAGAATATGATGATGGGAAAGTGCCTTTTTGAGTGTTTCATCGAATGTGCTGCGGGAAGACTCTGCAGCTAAATCCTTAAATAATAGAGAGAACGAGCCGTGCGAAGAGTCCGTTCCTGCTGTTATTATCGAGTCTCTTTTATTCTCATATGTTGCCAGTAGGCCAATAATAGACATCAAACAATGGCAATTAGGAAAGTCAGAACAGGTATTCTTATTCGGTCCATCAGGCTGTGGCAAAAGCACGCTGTTAAACATAATTTCCGGTATTGTGAGGCCTCAAGAAGGCAAGGTTAATGTTTTAGGCACGGATATAACGCGCTTAAGAAGCAGTAAGCGGGATCGTTTTAGGGCACAGCACATTGGCGTTGTCTTCCAGCAATTTAATCTGGTTCCCTATCTAAGCGTTCTCAACAATATTCAGCTAGCCATGCACTTTGCCAAAGATGCTTCAGTTAAAGCAGACCCCATGGAAACAGAAGTAACTAAGCGGCAGCGAATTCTTACAATGCTCGAGGCGCTGCAATTGCCCAGTGATTGCGCTCAACAAAAAGCCAGTGAGCTGAGTGTAGGGCAACAACAGAGGGTTGCCATAGCGCGCGCACTAATCAATAAACCAGATGTGCTGATTGTTGACGAACCGACGTCGGCCCTTGACGCATCAGCGAAAGACGCTTTTATGCAAGTTCTTATTGCTACGGCGACAAGTTCGAATGCGGCACTTATATTCGTTAGCCACGACCAGTCACTCGCGAAGCATTTTAAGCGCGTTGAGTCATTAACGGATATAAATCAAACCGCGCTGGTGAGGCCTGAACTGGAAAGCCGGACATGATTTTTAGAGTTGCCAAGCAAAGCTTACTGCATAGAAAAGTATCAGTGTTGCTGACTTTTTTAGCGTTGTTAGTGAGCGTCTCTTTATTACTATCCATTGAGCATATTCGTAAAGAAGCCAAAAGTAGCTTTTATCGCACGGTTTCTGGCGTAGATCTTATTGTAGGTGCGCGTACGGGGCAGATTAATTTATTATTAAGTTCGGTATTTAGGGTAGGAGCGAACGCCAATTCTGTTAGTTGGGAAAGCTATCAGCGCATTGTGGCTAATCCTCAAGTAGAGTGGTCAATTCCGCTTTCACTAGGCGATTCTCATAAGGGATTTGCAGTTATCGGCACTACGAATGATTATTTTGAGCATTATCGTTTTGGTGATAAGCGCCAGTTAAGCTTCCAAGCGGGTGGACGTTTTTCTCACAGTCATGAAACTAATCGCACTGCAAAAATGTCGGCAGTGGGTCAGCACTTTGATGTTGTGCTAGGCGCAGATGCAGCTAAGCAATTAAACTACAAAGTGGGCGATGAGATCATCATTTCTCATGGTGTTGGTAAAGTTAGCTTTAGTCACCACGACGATCATCCATTTACCATTGTAGGTATTTTACAATTCACGGGAACTCCAGTTGACCAAGGAGTACACGTAGGTTTGAATACGATCGAATCGATTCATACGCAAGTCAGTCCAAGCCTGTCTAAAAGCCCACTTTCTCGCACTAGTTTGAAAAATCCGCCCCAGGAGGATGCTCATGCTGATCACGATCACGCGCAAGAACATGATCATGGGCACGAATCGAACCAGCTCGAGCTTTATCATCCCACGCAAGTGTCGGCCTTCATGCTTGGACTTAAATCCCGTATTGCCGTGTTACAAGTTCAAAGACAAGTCAATCAGGACAAAATTGAGCCGTTGTCAGCTATTATTCCGGGCGTTGCCTTGGGTGAGTTGTGGCGTTTAGTCGGCGCTGTTGAAAATGTGCTACGTATTATTTCGGCAGCAGTACTTGTCGCCAGTTTATTAGGCTTAAGCACCATGCTATTAGCGTCATTACGTGAGCGAAAAGCTGAAATTAGTGTATTCCGGATTATGGGGGCAAAATCCAGCTTCGTCTTTTGGTTACTGCAGCTAGAGGCGTTGAGCATTGCCTTTTTTGCTAGTATCTTTGCGGTTTTATTAGTTATGGGTATGATTTTGTTAAGTAATGATTGGTTGCTGGCTGAATATGGTTTGTCGCTGAGTGCAAATATTCTCTCTATGCAAACTCTTTGGATGATTGGGATTGTGCTGATTGCGACTTTTGTGCTCGCGCTCATACCTAGCATCGACGCATATCGAAACGCACGATCACTCAATTAACGTAGATTAAAAAAAGCTAAGCACAAACTTAAGTATTCTTAAAAACAGCTAATAAAGCAGCGCCATCGGACGATATAGTATAATAATGATCAGAAGTTTAATCTTCTGTACCTTTTCTGTATTCTAGAGAGTGTTATGTCCAATCTAATGTCGTCAGTTGATCAGCGCACGCAGCTAGTGGGTGAAAACCGCCTAGAGTTGCTGATGTTTAAACTAGGTTCACGGCATACGTTTGCGCTCAACGTATTTAAGGTTAGAGAGGTTATTACTGTTCCTCCACTGAATCAAATGCCTGGTTCCCATCATCACATCAAAGGGATAACAAATTATCGAGGCGGCTCTATTCCTATTATTGATCTGAGGACCGCTATTCATCTGAGTAATAACAACGCGCACTATGAGCCTCAAAACGTCATCATTACGGAATACAATAGAAGTGTACAAGGGTTTCTAATTGGGCAAATAATGAATATCGTCAACACCTCTTGGAGCGATATTCAGCCTCCTCCAACTTCGGCTGGAAAGAATAATTATTTAACCGCCTTCACCAGAGTCGAAAATGATGGAGAGACAGAGCTTGTTGAAATCATTGACGTTGAAAAAGTGCTTTCAGAAATCATTAAATACGATACCTCCATTTCAGAAGACCTGTTAGATTCGGATATAAAAGATAACTTGGTGGGGCAGAAAGTTTTGGTGGTGGACGATTCAGCAACTGCTCGATGGCAGATCCGCGAAACACTAACCCAGATAGGTATTGAAATTATTGAGGAAAAAGACGGACTACGAGCACTCAATCTTTTAAAGAGCTGGGCGGACGAAGGTAAAGTTGTCACAGACGAAATTTTAATGATGTTCACGGATGCTGAAATGCCTCAGATGGACGGTTATCGGCTTACCTCTGAGGTACGCAAAGACCCAAGAATGTCAGACTTATTTATAACGTTGAATACCTCGTTAAGCGGCACTTTCAATCAAGCCATGGTTGAAAAAGTAGGTTGTAATCGTTTCATCTCTAAGTTCCAACCAGATTTACTTGTAGAAGTTGTACAAGAAAGAATGCGGGAAATTTTGAAGGGCAATAGTAAGTAAGTAAGTAAGTAAATTTAGTCACGAATTACGCCGCAGTGCACCTTTGCTAGTCGTTGACAGATCATGAATGTATTTTTAAGCAAAACTAGGCTTTTGCGCTGATATGCAATAATCTAGTCGACATTGTCAACGATTAGGTCCCCTAAAATTATGAAATCAGTTATCCTCGGCGCACTTTCTATTAGTCTTTGCCTTTGTTTTCCTACATTTGCTAGAGCAGTTGTGAAGCCAGCGCCTTTAGTATCAATACCAAGCCATGACAACTTTTTTAACAGTATTGCGAAACACTGTGGCAAAGCGTTCGAAGGTAAAGTCGTTTTTGATAACGATCCCAGTCCTGCATTCGACGATAAGCTGGTAATGCATGTCAGAAAATGTTCTGAACAACAACTGCAAATTCCATTTCACGTTGGGCCTGACTCGTCACGTACGTGGATAATTACTAAAACTGGAAGTGGTTTGAGTTTGAAGCACGATCATAGACACAATGATGGTAGCGACGACTCACTAACCATGTATGGCGGACACACAAGCGATGCGGGCTATGATCAGGTTCAGTCGTTTCCAGCGGATCAATATTCAAAAGAACTATTTACGCAAAGCGGTATTCCACAGTCTAATGGAAACACATGGCAAATGTTTATTTATGATGAGAAGTTCACCTATAGAATGGTGCGTGAAGGCAGAGAGTTTCGCGTTGACTTTGATTTGAGTAATCCGATTGAGGTACCTGCTGCACCATGGGGATACAGTGACGAGAATAACGGTGTTAGGGTAAATGAAAAGGAGTCAATAAACTAAATCGACCTTTGACACGTAACCGTTGCACTGACTTAAAACATAGGGCTGACGCTTAGCCCACTATACTTGGCTAAAAAACTATTTATGGATCTTATTTTTTTTGACTTAGACGGAACGTTATTAAACGACGAATCTAAAATATCAACTTTTACGAAAGATACCCTCATCTTGCTAAGAGAAAAAAATATAGCCTATACCGTTGCAACTGGGCGCACGATGCTTTCTGCGAAATCTATTGTAGACGGTCATTACTTCGAATTACCTCAGATTTATAATAATGGGGTGACGGTGTGGGATCCTAAAATACAACAATTGTCGCTAGAAAACCTGCTTGATAATGCGGAAATTTCAGCCATTGTTAATTTGTCGTTGTCCCAAGGGATCACGCCCTTCGTTAACGCTATTGGTAACCACAGTCAACAAAATCATCATCATATTATCTATCATGCAGAAACACTTCACGAGGTAGAAAAAGAGTTAGTGAATAAGTACTTTTCACGCACCGACGCAAAACTTTTACCTTTACAGGCGCTGCCTGCTGATTGCCAAGTAACCAACATCAGCATGATCGGGTTGGCAGATACAATTCATGAAATGTGGCTTGAATTAAACACTTATGACAACCTCATTGCCTATTCGGGTAAAGCCTTAGAAGGGGAAAGGTATAGTTGGATGGATGTCCATCACTGCCGGGCTAGCAAGGGAAATGCAGTCACAAATTTAAAGCAACAGCTAGGCGCGAGTAATATTATCTGCTTTGGTGACGGTGATAATGATCTAAGCATGTTTGCACTTGCTAATGAGAGCTATGCTCCAGACAATGCGAAAGCAGAAATCAAAAAGTCGGCGACCGCTACGATAGGTCATAATCACAAAGACGGCATTGCGCATTTTTTGCGTGAGCGCTTTTCCTTATAGTACTTTTCGCGTTAGTCGTTCTTGCCTAAGCTCTTTTCCGCTGCGATAGGTTTCAGGGTAATTCAGTGTCATAAAAAAAGAGACTAAGCGGTACACGTTTAGTCTCTTTTTATTGTCCAAATTTTCTTCAATAAATTTACATCATTGAGTTAATTCGCTGTGAAAGTAATTTCATCAAAGTAAGCTACTGTCGCCGTTCTGCCATCAACCATATCAGGGAAGATAGCGATGCCTGTTATTGCATCGTTTTCAGGTCTGCCTATTTCACCAGTGAAATCAATTGTTAATTGTTCCCATTCGTTGACTTTGGTGTTGCTCACCGTCAATTCACCGTGTGAACCATAACCATCACCATTGAACTTTTCAAACTTGACACCGATTGGGCTGATCTTATCTTTGTATACCCATATTTTAACAATCGCGTTACTTGAATTTAATGCAAACTCTTGAACTGTACGAGTAACCGCCCCTGCGAACCTGCCGCTGCCAGCAGCTGCAGTTTCCAGGGTGATTTTTGCGACTTGTGCTGTTGTGTTGCCTACACTACTTGGGTTGGTAACAAACTCAAGAGCAGGGTTTGACACATTTTCAAATACATCCCAGCTAGCTTGCTCAGCTTCGGTACCTTCAAAGTCAATACCGGCAGTCACATCGATGACTAAATCTCCGCCAGACTCTGATGATGAAGCGACTCTTGCAGGAACCTCACCGCCACTGGTTATTTTAAAGTTATCCAAGTAGAACTCAGCGCCTGGTGCTGAATTATAGTCTGGGAACACCATAAACAAGTCGATGTTAGCCGTATCCAAGCCAGCATTAGCCAACGCTGAAATTGAGAACGAATAGGTTTGCCACGTATCTAATATCGGCGCCGCATGACCTTCATAGCTTTCGGAGAGGCTTACTTCAGCATTTGTTCCAGTGCTACTTTCAACTTTAAATTTCCAATCTACCAAACCAGCGTCAGGTTCTTTTACCATTTTAAAGTCAAATGTAATGATGCCATTGGTCAATGCAGAAGCATCGAATGTCATGCCATTAACTGCACCGCCACCATCTCGAGAAGTAAAGCCAGCAACACTAGGAGCAGTTAGTGTGAATTTCGTTACCGCACCGTTTTCACCATCTTGCAATACCTCTGTTGTGCCTCCGTCGTTGATCCAAGCTGCCCACTCTGGTAACGCAGCATCGTCAAACACAACAAGTTCTACAGCAAGAGGTTCAGCCGGGTCGGTGCCGCCACCGCCACCAGCGCTAGAAGCTAAGGTAAGGCTGATATCATCAATAGATACCGCGCCAACTTCAGCACCCATATCGAACAGTATGCGGTTGTTTGCGTCGCCAAACCCTGTAGCAGTTAGGTTTAAGTTATAAGTAACCCAATCGGTGCTTAGCGCGACAGTTTCCGTTGCACTTTCATAAGGGGCATAATTTTGACCTATGCCGGCAATGATGGAGCGTGATACTGATGCTTTCGCTTTGAAAGACAATATGTAGTTAGCATCCTCTACTAGAGTCACTACTTGGCTCAAGTTCACATCCCACGGGTTACCTGCAGCTGTTACGTCTACTAAGAGGTAACTATTATCACCTTCAGTAACGATGTTGCCTACTTGATTCCAACCTTCAAATCCGTTTTCGAAACCGCCATTTACAGCAACTTCGTCGCCAGGCTCTGCACCACCACCAGCGCCAGGATCACCGCCGCCTGAATCTCCAGCAACACAGCTGTTTCCACTTGCCGAACCAGGCGCAACACCACCACCGATAGTGACAGAGACATTGTCAAAGTACACATCTGCTGAACAAGCTGCATCGCCGCCACAAACCACGTCTAGCTGCAGTGAAACACCGCCAGTCACGTTATTTCCAGCAACTGCACTGTAGTTGTAGCGAGTCCAGACAGAAGGAGGGACAGCAATAGTCTCTAAGGTTTGTCTATCAGCACCGGTTCCACCACCAAATTCTGAAAGTAAAGCAGGGAATATTACGCCGCCACTCGCTGCCGAACCGCACATGTCAAACGAGATATCGATTGTGTCACCCGGCATAACCGTGCCAACTGCAAGACCAGCTTGACTTAATGCAGGGCTATTTCCAGGACCTGCAACAAGGTGGCCTACCCACGTACTGCCGCTATCTTGGGTATTATCAACAGTAATCGAACCACCGTTTTCTGCAGTGTCCCAGCCAGAAAGGTCGCCAACTTCGAAGTCACCGTTGTTGGTCAATTGACCTCCAGTGTCACCGCCGCCAGCACCGTCATCGACTGCTGCCAATTTGAGACTCACATCATCAATAGACACCACGCCAACTTCAGCACCCATGTCAAAGAATATGCGATTGTTTGCATCGCCAAAACCTGTTGTGGTGAGGCTGATGGTGAAAGTTTGCCATTCAGTTGTCATTGACACATCTTGGGCGGCGTTCGTCCAAGGGGCATAATTTAGACCAATTCCTGCAATCATGCCGCGAGCTAGTGATGCCTTGGCCCTGAAGCTTAGAATATACTCTTTGTCAGCCTCTAAGGCGAGAACCTGCTGTAGGCTCACATCAAACGCATTACCAGCGGCCTGCACATCTGCTTGAAAGATATTGTTACCATCTTCCATCACTATAAGACCAATTTCATTCCAACTCGCAAAACCAGCGTCAAAGCCACCGTTAACAGCTAGTTCGGGGCCTTCTGCACCGCCACCGCCAGCACCACCATCGACCGAGGCTAAACTTAGGCTCACATCATCAATGGATACCACGCCAATTTCAGCGCCCATGTCAAAGAATACGCGGTTATTTGCATCACCAAAACCGGTTGTGGTGAGGTTAACCGTAAAGGTTTGCCATTCGGTTGTTAGCGCTATATCTTGGGCTGCGTTAGTCCAAGGGGCATAATTCAGACCAATACCTGCAATCATACCGCGTGCTACTGACGCTTTAGCTCTGAAAATAAGGATATACTCTTTGTCAGCCTCTAGGGCGAGGACCTGCTGGAGGCTCACATCAAATGCATTACCAGCGGCCTGCACATCTGCTTGGAAGATATTATTACCGTCTTCCATCACGATGGCACCAATTTCATTCCAACTAGCAAAAGCAGCGTCAAAGCCACCGTTTACGACTAATTCTGGTCCTTGAGTACTGCCACCGCCATCATCTATTGCAACGAATGGAATAACCATGTCGTCAAAATAGAAAGTCCAGTTTGCCGCATCGTTCGCTGCATCACCCGCTACGCCATTATCAAAAATTAATGTAATGCCGGTATAACCAGTACCTGAAACGTCTGTAAAGTCGAAGCTTAATACTTCCCAACCTGTACCATCATGGCTAACGACTCTTTCGACATCATTTGCATCAACATCACCCTCAAGTTTAAAGGTAAGCGCGACTTGGCGTTGAGACCATACTTTAAGTTGAAAAATATTATTAGCAGCAATAGATTTACCGCTGAAAGAAGCTGATGATAATTGTTTTCTGTTCTGTACATTCGATTCGAGATTGAACGGAGAATCAAAAGTGATGGTAGTGCCGCCAAATACTTCACCGGCGAATTTTTGCATACGCGCAACATTAACACTTGGATTGATATCGCTCTGGTCGGGGTTAGCGATAACATCTGTTGAAGCGCCGCCAAAGTCAGAGAAAACAACTGTTTCGTCAAAGCCGATTACGACCGACGGAACGCTAGTAATCACAAGAGTGAATGTCTGAGTGACGGACAATGCGCCATCGCTAACAGACAATTCAACTTGAACATCGCCTTCAGCGTCTGGTGTGCCACTCAATACGCCTGTAGCTGCATCGAAGCTTGCCCAAGAAGGCAGTGTACTCACTGCAGACTTAACGAGTGTGTCTCCGTCAACGTCGGTAGCGGTCAGGGTGTATGAGTAACTTGCTCCAACAACACCATTTTTGTTTGCCGTACTGGTAATAGTAGGGGCGCCATTAACGACAACAACACTTATCGTTAAAAATAGTGGTGTGGAATTTACACCATCAGTAGCAGCCAGCGTAACCTCATAATCTCCTGCTTGAGCTCGAGTAGGAGTTCCGCTGAGTACACCACTGCTAGAGTTAAATGTTAACCAGTTTGGTAGAATAGACGCCCGAAAACTGACTGTATCGCCGTCTGCATCTGACGCTGTCAGTGTATAAGTAAATAACATTCCTGCAGAAGCCGTATCGGTATCTGCCGAAGTTATGACTGGAGCACTATTGACGACCGGAGCGGGCTCAACTTTCTTATCGTCGTCACTACAGCCGGATATAAATAGAACGCTTAGTATTACTAAGTAAAATGTTTTGCCGCGAACGCGACTCAGCAAATTTGCCATGTTGATGCCTTTTAATTGATTGGAAAAAAACCGAAGTCGTTATTTATCCAAGTTACACATTGGTTAACCTAAACAGTGCTTAGCATATGCTGAATCAAGAACAGAATAGGTGTGATGGTTTATTAAGTCCATTTACAACTCAATTACAATTTATTCACATTCCAGATTAAAGTATCAAGGATTATTAACAATGAAAATGCGTTTAAAAGGATTTTAATGCGGTGAAATGATCATTTCGGGTTGCGGGCTGTTGAAGTTTCAGTAAAGAAGCAAGTTGGTTCAGTGAGCTTGTTTGATCTCAATAACGAATTCATGCATATTAATCACATTAATTGTGGTGTTAATTCTGTTTTAACTTGCCTAGCTTGCAAACAAAAAGTGGGGAAGGTTTTTATAAGTTCTAGCATTTATTGCTGTGCAATATTTTGTTTTAATTTGTTTCGTCATGAGCAAATTGACAACGACATAATACAAAATAAATCATGGCGAAGGAGTGTTTAGTGGACAAGATTAAGATCATTTCAATTACGGTAATCGCAATTTTAGTGGCGGTGTTTGGGTATATTTATTTGCAACCAGCCAAAAATACGGTGAATAGTATCCCCAGCGTTGATTATGCGAGCGACCCGGTACCAGACTTCAATGAATATGAAAGGGTCCAGGACAAAAAACGTGCTTTCTTCGATTATTTAAAACCGGCAATTGCCTCTCAAAACGAATACATTTCTACTGTTCGAGCGCTGATCATTAAATATCAAGAAATGCATGCCGCCGGTCAAGCATATTCTGCAGACCAACAAGAAGAATTAGATTGGTTAATTAATGAGTATCGAGTTACCAATAGTGAAGAACTAAAGCCCGTATTTACGGAATTGCTGCGTAAAGTTGACGTCATACCAGAAGATTTAGTGTTAGTGCAAACTGCCAACGAGTCAGCTTGGGGCACTTCTCGATTTGCTCGAAAAGGCTACAATTTCTTTGGCCTATGGTGCTTTGAAAAAGGCTGTGGATTTGTTCCAAATCGCCGCAATGAAGGTGCGAGCCATGAAGTGGCAAAATTCGATGACTTAACAGAAGCGATGTATTCGTACATGCGCAACCTCAACAGCCACCCTGCGTACAAAGAATTGCGCGCCATTCGGCTACAACACCGGCAGGCACAAAAGGAGGTTACAGGCCATGCGCTAGCGGAAGGTTTGAGCAAATATTCTGAGCGAGGTGAAGAATATATAGAGGAACTGCGTCAAATGATTAGGGTGAATCAAAGCTATATTTCCTCTTAACACACTTTGAAATATAAGCATGTTCACCCGTTTTAACGTTTAGCCCAAATCAAACCTATTAGGTAACAATGCACCTAAGGTGCTATTCCAGTCTTTGCTCAGTGCTTTGTTAACGCAAAGCACTGGAGCATTTGGATCTTGCATAAATTCAGTCACTACCTGTCTGCATGCGCCGCAAGGCGAGATAGGATCGGCCTGGTTAGACATTACGTACAACGCTTTTATGGATTGCATACCGTCAATGACAGCATTAGAGACCGCTGAGCGCTCTGCGCAAACGGTTAATCCATAAGACACGTTTTCTATGTTGACACCATAAGCAATGCGCTCTTCGCCATTCGACTCGTAAACGATCGCAGCAACAACCTGAACGCCTGAGTAAGGACTATGAGAATAGCCTAAACGCTGTGTAAGACCCTGCATTATTTCTTGTTTATTTGACATTTGAATACTTTATATAGTTTATAACGATTGCATTTTGTTTAAAGATGGGAGTAAGAATCAATATGCTTTGCTTACGAACCAGCAGGTTTCTCTGTCAAATTTTTTCCATTATTTGACCTTCCATTATTTGACCTTCCATAATTATACTTCCGAGCGCATCATACAAGGTTGTTATACTAACCGCAAAGCCTTCCACGTCTGTCATTGCCATGAACAATTCTTTGCACAGAATAAGATAAAAATTACTCTTTCTGTTATTAATATACTACTATCATTGGTGAAGTTTTACACAAAACCAATTTAGTCACCGAGATCAACAAATAATAGATAACACTATTCGGGAAAGGACACCATGAAGAAAATATTAAAATTTGTTAGCGCAAGTCTGCCAATGCTATTTATTAGCTCAATTGCATTCGCGAATACAACTAAAATGCTAGAACAACCGGATTTATCAGATGATCATATTGCCTTCGTTTACGCGGGTGATATTTGGCTAGCAGATCGCGACGGTAATCATCCAAAACGGCTAATTAGTGATGATGAAACACAAATGCGCCCGCATTTTTCTCCCGATGGCTCACATATCGCTTTTACTGCCGACTACGGCAATAATCAAGATGTGTATATCGTGGCAACAGAGGGTGGGGAGGCAACACGACTTACATGGCATCCTGTTGACGACATGGTTGAAGGCTGGTCAAACGACGGTAAACGAGTGGTATTTACGAGCATGCGTGAAGTAAACCACAATCGCTCCCCGCAAATGTATGAAGTCAGCATTGAAGGAGGTCACCCGCTCAAAATCATGGAGGCTCGAGCGGTAGACCCTGTATGGGCAGCCGATGGTGAAACCATTGCCTATCGACCGTTCCATAAAGCACATAGAGGCGCAAGCGGTTGGCGACAGCACAGAGGCGGCACGACGCCACCTGTGTGGATTTATAATACGAAGAGCAGCAAAACGATAGAAGTGCCAAAGCCTAATAGCAACGACTTCGAACCAATGTGGGTAGGCGATGACCTGTATTTATTATCTGATCGCGATGGCTCGGTTGCACTTCATCGTTACACAGCAGAAGGCAGTGTAAGCAAAGTCCTCGATACCAAACCGTGGGATATTCTCAGTGCTAATGCGCATGGCTCTGAAATTATTTTTGAAGCCGGTGGCGAGCTAATGATGCACGACAGCAACACGAAGAAAACGCAAACGCTGTCTATTGAAATTAATCCTGACCTACCACAACGAAGAGTCACTTGGAAAGATGTAAGCAGCAATATTGAATTTGCCTCACTTTCTCCCACTGGTAAACGCGCCGCTTTAGTTGCAAGAGGAGAGGTGTTTACTATTCCTCTAAAAGATGGGGCAACTCGCAACATATCTCAAAGCGATGGGGTGAGGGAAATGACTGCGATATGGTCTGCAGATGGCAGTAAAATTGCCTACCTTTCTGATGCTTCAGGTGCTTATGAACTGGTTATCAGCGACCAATTCGGCGAACAACAAGGCAGTAGTTACGCACTGACTAAAGAAAAAACAAACTACTTCGATTTAGTTGCTTTTGCGGATAACGACAGCAAAGTGATTTATCGCGATAGTCACTTAAATTTGAAGTATTTTGATTTGAAAAAGAAAAAATCCTACGTGATTGGCACTGACCCAAAGCGCAAAGGGTTTGTCGAAGGTTCACAACAAATATCGGTTTCGCCCGACAGCAAGTGGGTGGCTTACTCGTTATTAGGGCCAAGCAATAACCAGATTTTGTATCTATATAATTTCGATACAGGCAAAGCAACAGCAGTAACCCGTGGTATGAGTGATGCAGCGCAACCGGCATTTTCTGTTGATGGCGAGTATTTGTACTTTTCAGCATCTACCAATCGAGGTCCCACAGTTGCTTCTATTGATATGTCTCAACAAGATAGACCATATCGCGCTGCTTTATATGCAGCGGTTTTGTCCTCAGAGGGTAAGTCGCCGTTGCTGCCTAAATCGGATGAGGAAATAGCAGCAGGAAAGGAGTCTAACGACAAAAAGAGTAAGAAAGACGATGACGACTCAGATGCTAAAGTAAAGGCTACCCGCATTGACTTGGCCGGAATGATGGATCGTATTGTAGCACTGCCCGTTGCGGAGAAAAATTATTCACACCTCGCGGTCGGCTCTGATGACGCGCTTTACTATATTGACCGTCCGCAGCCGGGCTCAGGCCTCGACGCTTCCGGAAGAGCGGCAGATAAAAGCAACTTAATACGTTTCGATATGGCTGAAAAGAAATCCACTGAAGTGATAAGTGACGTTGTTAACTTTTTATTGAGCCACGATGGGAAGACGATACTGCATGCCTCATCCGAGGGTAAATGGCAGACCGCCGAAGTCGGAGCGAAAATTGAAAGCAAGCCGCTTAACATTGCTGAGTTGAAAATGCGAATTGACCCAATGAAAGAATGGGCGCAAATTTTCGAGGATACATGGCGAATGCAGGTGGATTACTTTTACGCGAAGAATTTACATGGAATAGATTGGCAGGGTGTTTACCAGCAATATCGCCCATTGCTTGATCACGTTGGCACAAGAGCTGACTTAAACAAACTTATTGTTGCCATGATTTCGGAACTGCAGGTGGGCCATAATAGAGCTTATGGCGGCGATGTTGTTCAGCCAAAAACAGTGAACGTTGGCTTGCTTGGAGCAGATATCCGCTATGAGAATGGCGCTTTCCGTTTAGCTAAAATTTACACCGGCGAAAGTTGGAATCCTTATTTAAATGCGCCTTTAGGCATACCGGGTATCGATATTAAGCAAGGTGACTACATCTTGGCGGTGAACGGCAAGTCATTTTCTGCTAACGACAACTTCTTTGCGGCGTTTGAGAATACGGCAGGAAAACAAGTCAGTTTGCTAGTAAGCGCCGATCCGAAGGGTAAAAATTCGAGAAAGGTTGTTGTCGAGCCCATGAGCAATGAGCGTATTGCTCGTCAGTGGTCTTGGATTGAGGCTAATCGTAAATACGTGGATGAGCAATCTAAGGGGCAAGTTGGGTATGTTTATGTTCCTAATACTGCAGATGCCGGTTTCACTTATTTCAACCGCATGTTCTTTGCGCAGCTAGATAAAAAAGCAATAATTATAGATGAACGCTCAAACGGCGGCGGTCAAATTGCCAACTATATTACGGACGTATTATCGAGTACTTATTTAGCTGGCTTTAAGGATCGCGATGGGGAAGTGTACGGCTCGCCAGTTGGCGCACTTGATGGACCCAAGGTGATGCTGATAGATCAAGATGCGGGCTCTGGCGGTGACTTTCTACCCTACGCTTTCAAACACGAGGGCATTGGTAAACTCATTGGTACCCGCACTTGGGGCGGCTTAATTGGTATTTCTCATAATCCTGCATTCATAGATGGCGGACAAATGAGTGTGCCGTTTATTCGTATATTTGATACCAAAGGTGAGTGGCTGGCAGAAAATACCGGAGTTGCTCCTGATATCGAGGTTAAACTTATGCCTGCTGAGGTTAACAATGGAATTGACCCCCAATTGGATCGCGGGATTCAACAAATGATAGAGGAATTAAAAACCTTTACTCCTGTTCGCGCTGTTGAATCACCTAAAATTCCGACCGAACTCGGTCTTTAAGAAGGGTGAGAAGTATTGTAGGAGACATCGTGAATACCGTTATCCCGATGTCTTTAACAATCAAATATCTTGAAAAGTCAGGCTAAAAGCGGATGTGCGTGTTACTTGCTAAGCTGCACGAATTAGGCGGTTGGCAAATATGCGCCGCCTTTAATGCTAGATAGAGATTAAGCTCGGCTTGTAAACTTAACGTCTGCTGTATTTACTTTGATCTTTTCACCCGTCGAAATATACTCAGGCACTTGCACGGTCAGACCCGTTGAAAGAATAGCTGGCTTCGTGCGAGCGCTTGCTGATGCACCTTTTATTGAAGGATCGGTTTCCGTTATAACCAAGTCAACGGATGCCGGTAACTCGAGTCCCACAGGCTTATCATCTACTATCAGTACCTGCAGTCCAGTGGTTTCTTCGGTAATGAATAAAAGCTCTTCGCTAATGGTTTCTTTGTCGAGCGAATAGGGAGTGTAATCCTCATTGTCCATAAAGACATATTCGTCGCCGTCGTTATAAGAGAACATCACTTTTTTCTTGTTAAACTCGGCAGTATTGATCATTTCATCTGCTTTGAAACTCTCGTCCGCTTTAGCTCCAGTTGCCACTTCATATAGACGCATTCTATACAAACTCGCGCCCGCTCTGCCGCTTGGAGTAAGCTTTGCTATGTCTTTCACAAAATAGACTTTGCCATTATGTTCAATGGCTGCATGTTTCTTTATTTCACTGGCTTTTGGCATACTGCTTCTCGTTAGTGTTAATAGTAAAATTTAACTTAGTTTTAGAATAAAAAGTGGCGTACATCGACTAAAGATATCACATTTTTAAAGGCCACGTGGTCACCGGGGGAAACTTTCAGCTTTGTTGTCGTTTAGTTATTGCCAAGTTGCAGCACACCGTCCCAGTCTTCTGGTACGCCATGCAAAATTAGTTGCTCTGTTGAGTTGACGTGCTGTTTGAGGATAGGATCGTTTGGGTGTAGTTTTTTCGCAGCCCGGAATGCGGTGAGTGCTTCTCTCAAGTTCCCCTCCATGCGAAAAGCTAAACCTTTCTGTATAGCGTCAACGGCACGCAGCCGTTCTTGCTGTAACTCTTCTGACAAATGAGACATTACTTCAACAAGTTTTATAGGCTCTTTACGCCCTTTTACTCTAACCCAATCAATTGTGCGAGAGACAAAGGCATGATCGGCGGTAGCAATCAATTGCTCACTTACAATAATATCTACGTTGTATATGGACTTTAAGGTTTCAAGGCGTTGAGCAATATTAACGCTATCGCCGATGACAGTAGTGTCCATCCTATCGTCTGAACCCACCGTCCCGATGATAACCGGACCAAAATGAATCCCGATACCGATACTGACAGCCAAATAACCACTTTTTTCACGATGTTGATTATACAAAACCAGTGCACGATTTAGGCCAATAGCAGCTCGAATAGCGTCTTGCGCTTTATCGCAATCTGAACCTTTAGGGTTGTCGAATAACGCCATAATCGCATCACCAATAAACTTATCGATAAAACCTTTATTATCGTGAATTGGCGCGTTCATTCTTAAAAAGTAGGAATTTAGAAAATTTAAAAGCTCTTGTGGGGTCATTTTTTCGGATAGGCTGGTAAAGCCCCGAATGTCACAAAATAAGATAGCAACATTATCCTCATCTGCATGACCGAGCTCTAGCGCACCGCCTTTCTTATAAATATGATCAAAGAATTGACGAGGCACAAATTTTTGGAAATTTTGGTTTAGTTGCATAGCCTCATCAGCTTTCAACTGATGTGAGCGTTTTTCTGTGTCTCTATACTGTACCAGTTTATTTTTGACGTGTTTGGCTTTACGCAGGGTAACTAAACATAGCGCAGTGCATAAAACCGCATAAATTGATAAACCAATAACCCAAAACAACACGGACTTAACTTCCTTTTACTTCGCAGTGACTTGTTTGAACGCCTTGTCAGCCGCTTCAATCGTTGCTTCAACAACGTCAATGCTGTGCATCTTAGAAACAAAACCTGCTTCATAAGACGCGGGCGCTAAATAAACGCCTTCATTTAGCATTGCGTGGTAGAACTGGTTGAACTGCGCAGTATTACAATTAATTGCTTGTTTGTAATTCGTGACATGTTCTACGTCAGTGAAAAAGAGACCAAACATACTACCAGCGACATTTATGCTCATAGGTATATTATTTCTATGTGCTGTATCTCTAATGCCTTCAGCTAATAATTTAGTGTTTTCAAAGATACTGTCATAAAAGCCGGGTACAGCTAACTGCGATAATGCGGCAAGTCCCGCGGCCATTGCAATTGGATTACCTGATAAAGTCCCTGCTTGGTAAATTGGACCGGTGGGCGCAATATGAGTAAGTATCTTCTTTTTACCGCCAAAAGCACCTACAGGCATGCCGCCACCAATGACTTTTCCAAGACAAGTAAGATCAGGTTCTACGCCATAACGTTCTTGTGCCCCACCCAAAGAAACTCTAAACCCTGTCATTACTTCATCAAAAATAAGCAGCGCGCCATAGTGGTCGCATATGCTGCGTAAACCTTCAAGAAAGCCTTCAACAGGAGGGATACAGTTCATGTTACCGGCAACGGGTTCTACAATAATGCAAGAAATGTCATCACCATGTTGATCAAACGCTGCCTGCACAGAGTCGAGGTCATTAAAATCGACGGTTAAGGTATGCTTCGCAAAGTCATCAGGGACCCCGGGTGAACTCGGCACGCCTAAAGTCAGGGCACCCGATCCGGCTTTTACTAGCAAGGAGTCGGCGTGGCCATGGTAACAACCTTCAAACTTTAATATTTTGTTTTTGCTCGTATAGCCGCGCGCAAGGCGAATTGCGCTCATCGTGGCTTCAGTACCTGAATTTACCATGCGCACCATTTCCATTGACGGCACTAATTTATTCACCAATTCAGCCATGATAATTTCAGCTTCGGTAGGAGCGCCGTAGCTTAGACCAAATTCAGAAGCATCAATCACAGCCTGTCTGACTTTTGCATTATTGTGGCCCAATACCATCGGGCCCCACGAACAGATGTAGTCAATATAGCGATTGCCGTCGACATCCCACATATAGGGACCATCGGCTTTGTTGATGAAACGAGGAGTACCGCCCACTGCTTTGAATGCGCGAACAGGTGAATTTACGCCGCCTGGAATAGTAATTTGAGCTCGTTCGAAAAGTTTTTCAGATTGGGTTGTCATAGTTAGCTTTGGCCTTTATTGCTGTACCAATGTACGGGTCTATCGAAATCGGAAACTTTGTCTTCTACGCCTAAGGTCAGAGCAAACAATGCCATTCTGACCAATACGCCATTATCAGTTTGTCTAAAAATCGCCAGATTAGGATTAAGATTTAAATCGTTGTCTAGTTCATTCGCTTCGACTCTCGAGTCTCTCGGTAGTGGATGCATTATCACGGTTTTAGATTGGAAGTGTTTGGTATATATTTCTTGATTCAAACGAAACTTCCCTCGGTATTTATTTGCTTCATCTTGCGATGGAAAGCGTTCTTCTTGTATTCGGGTTTGATAACAAATGTCGGCATTAAAACTGCCTTCTAATTGCTCTGTTACCGTTAATTGATGACCTGAGTCGATGATCATATCGCAAATGTAGGTTGGCATGCTCAGCTCTTGCGGTGAAATTAACGTGAAGTGAATGTTTTTATACAAACACAGCAATTTAGATAAAGAATGTACGGTGCGCCCATATTTTAGATCGCCAATCATCGCAATGTTTAAGCCATCAATTCCTTCACCATGCGACTTTCTTTCCTTTTCGATGGTGTACAAGTCTAGCAAGGCTTGTGTTGGGTGCTCATTCGCTCCATCGCCACCATTGATGACGGGAACTCTGCTTCCTTCTGCAAATTCAGCCACAGAACCCGCCTGTGGATGACGCATGGCTATAATGTCAGAATATCCACTTAGTACTCTTGCCGTGTCATACAATGACTCACCCTTTGCTAGCGCTGAATTGCTCATGCCAGTCGTTTCTCTAACTTCGCCGCCAAGCAAATTAAATGCAGTACCAAAACTAACGCGGGTTCGCGTACTCGGCTCGAAAAATAGGTTTCCTAATATTGCACCCTCAAGAACTTGAGTGCGTTTTTTACGAAGCGCATAGGGCAACATGCTGTCAGCTACCTCAAATACTTTTTCAATAGCCCCTCGGTCAAATTGCGCGACACTAAGAACATGATTACCGGTAAATACAGTCATGAAAACGGCGCCTTTAGAGTGAAATATCAATTGCGGTAGAGTTTATCAAAAAAATCCAGAATAAAGCGCTAAATTTCATTAATTTCGACTAAAAAGGTCAGAAAATGATGTTGAAGATGGGCAGGACTATATTTTGCCAGGTTCGTTGAACAGTTTAGCTATTCTAAGTGTTTTAACAACAACTTTTCGAGCGTATTCCTGCAGCGTCTCGGCTTCCTGTTCATAGGGTAAACCAAGCATACTGAGCATATGATAGTCGCCTTTCAATAGATTAAAGAAATCGATGGAAAGCTCTTTTGCATCGGACTCTGGCAACGCACTTTGAGGGTGCTTCATCAGTAAATCTTTGACTAAGTTGGCGCCATGCAGTGGGCCTGCATCATAAAACAACTGCGCCAAATGCGGGTTATTCTTCGATTCGCCAATAACCACCGAGTACATCGCAATAACGCGTTTATCGTTAAGCAATTGAATAAAGTTTGCTGCAATCGAGTAAAGAATATCGTCAAGACCCTGTGACTCAATGCATGTGGCGGCTTCTTCAATACGGTATTCTTCACATTTGCTTTCAATCACAGCGTTGTACAAAACATCTTTGTTCTGAAAATGTGAATAAACCGTTTGTTTAGATACGCCGCTTTGTTTTGCGACCGCGTCCATAGACGTGCGATCGTAACCTTGCTGCAAGAAAAGCTCTCCTGCGTGATGCAAAATTTGACGGCGTTTTTCGCTGCTTTTAGGCCTGCCAACCATTCTAGGCTGGCTTTGCTCTGGCGAATCTTTAGATGATGTCGATATAGTAGTCATAAGCTTTTTATATTACATGAATTGGTCAGCGTTCGGGATAATATTGTCGAGTTAATAACGTAGTTGACTATGATTTAATAATCAAACTAGACGGTCTAGTATTTATAGTTTAGGATAAACCAAAGCTTAATGTAGTCTGAAAAACTCAGACACGAGTATAAACAGACTTAACTCCGCTGACTTAACACTGTGTTAAACCTAACCCATGGGCAGCCAAATATGACATTTTTTAAAGTATCGGATGCAAATACATGAACACTCATAATGCGCTTGGCAGCAAGCTTTCGCTCCTTGTTCTTTGCATCAGCAGTTTTATCTTACTGATAGTGTTAATTTTATTCTCAGGGGATAAAACAGCCATTGCGTTTGCAGATGAGCGTTCATTAGTAATTGAGAATGCCAAAGTAAACGTACAAGCTATTTCTATTCAGCCCGCCTATACCAAACAACGAAAAGTGTATGGTCTAATTGAATCTGCTCAACAGGCTAACCTAGGTTTCGAACTATCTGGCGTAATCAAGCAAACACTTGTGGCCGAAGGTGAAAGGGTTGTGAAAGGTCAGGAATTGGCAACGCTTGATAAGCTAAGACTATTGGCTCAGAAAAAAGAGCTTGATGCTGCCTTACTGCGAGCAAAAGCTGATGCAAAACTAGCGAGTTTATCCGCAAAAAGAACCGCTGAATTAGTGAAGAAGCGACTTGAACCCGACCAGCGTTTAGACGAGGCTAATGCCGGTTTAGATGCGGCAAATGCACTTGTGAATGAGGTGCGAGCAAGGCATGAAAGTCTTAACGTTGAGCTGCAAAAGTCGGCATTGGTTGCTCCATTCAATGGGCAAGTTGTAAAGCAGCTACTAGATTCCGGAACCGTCGTCACAATGGGTCAAGCTGTATTTACTCTAATGGCCGAAGTGGACTTGGAAGCCAGAATAGGATTACCAACGCAGTCTCCATTAGCCTTAAGTTTAGGTGAAAGCTATACACTTAGCTATGAAGACAAAACAATTCCGGCAAAACTTATCTCATTGGCGAAACAGCGCAATAGGGCAACACGAGCAATCGATGCCTTATTCAAGATAGATGCCCAAGCCGCAGAGACGCTGTATCTTATGCCTGGCGATTTAGTGTCATTATCAGTAGATGTTGAAATTGATAAACAAGGCGCCTGGATCCCTATTAGTGCACTGTCTAATGGCGTAAGAGGTTTGTGGACCGTATTTGTTATCGACAAATCGACGGCTTCTCAAATTATTCAACCGCGCAGTGTGTACGTTGAATATATGGAACAAGAGTATGCATTTGTATCTGGAGCGCTTGAACAAGGCGACTTGCTAGTCGTTTCTGGTCTGCACCGACTAACGCCTAATCAAATAGTGCAAAATATCCAAGTGATCAACACGGCGAGAAACTAGACGATGTCAAACGAGCAGAATAAATCGCCTTGGTATACCACTTTTTTTCGCAGTGGTCATTTGCTTGCCCTAAGTATTATTATCATTCTCGTTGCCGGCTTATCGGCGGTGAGCAGTTTGCCTCGCTTGGAAGACCCGCGTATCGATCTGCGCAATGTCCTTATTCTTACGTCCTATCCGGGCGCATCGCCTGAGCGAGTTGAAGCTTTAGTTTCCGATGTGTTGGAAGACGAACTGCGCGAGCTATACGAAATTAAAGAAATTAAATCTACCTCAAAGGCGGGTTTCTCTAGTTTATTGGTAGAACTACAAGATTGGGTGGACGATTCAAGTAATCAGCAAATATTCTCAAAAATCAGAGATAGCCTTGAGAATGCATCAACGAAACTCCCCGTAGGTGCGAGTAAACCATTATTAGAGGACAAGCGCGGAGCAACAGCATTTACGATGCTAATTTCTATTGACGCGGCGAATCCGGATACAACGTCGCTGTCTGTATCAGGCAGGCTTGCCAGCGAATTAGTCGACCGAGTGCGCAATGTTCCGGGAACTGAGTTAGTGCGCTTATATGGTCACCCTATAGAAGAAATTGTGGTTGCGCTTAATCCTCAAGCGCTTGCTGCGGCAGGATTGAGTATTGCGCAAGTAAGTGAACGTATTCGCAGCGCAGACTCAAAGTTACCGGCCGGCGTATTGCGTACAGATCAAAAGAACATCCGCGTGCAGGTGGCTGAGCCTCTCGAAAACTTAGATATTGTTGCCAATATACCGCTGGTTGCCGCCAATGGAAGCTATCTGCGCTTGGCCGATATAGCCACAATTGAGCAGTCGTGGCAAACACCGGAGCGCGAGTTTGCGTTTGTTGACGGTCAACGTACCGTATTTTTGGCTGCCCGTATGCAAACAACGGTGCGAGTGGACCAATGGACGGAAGCAGTAAAAAGCAAAATTGCTGATTTTAATGCCGAGTTCGATGGCACATTGCAAGCAAACATGGTGTTTGAGCAAAATCAATATACGCAGGCCCGTCTGACCGAGCTCACCGAGAATCTGCTGCTTGGGTCTTTGGTTGTGATGTTAGTTATTCTTGTGTTTATGGGCGCTAGAGCAAGTTGGATAGTTGGTTTGGCGCTACCTCTATGCGCAGCGTTTGCCATTTTCTCTCTTAGTTTCTTCGATCAACAAATTCATCAAATGTCCATTTTTGGAATTATTATCGCTATCGGTTTACTCATTGATAATGCGATTGTTATTACGGATGAAATCAGGCTGAACTTGCTTGACCAAAAGTTAACGCGCTTACAAGCACTCGAGAAGTCGGTGAAACATTTGTTTTCACCGCTGTTGGCCTCAACGCTAACAACGGTCTTGGGTTTTATGCCTATTTTTTTGTTAACTGGGAATATTGGCGACTTCATCGGCGCAATCGCCATCAGTGTGGTCATGGCCTTGTTGGGATCTCTCGCTATTTCTCTTACCATTATCGCTGCACTTGCGGCTCGTTACCTTCCGAGAGATGGTGGTGTAGGACATGCTTGGTATCGCCGTGGCTGGCAGATGCCTGGAGTTTCGCATCAATTTTCAAAGCTGTTAAGGAAGTTAATAAAGCGACCTTTACTCGTACTACCGCTAATTAGTATTTTTTGTTTATCTGGCTTTGTGCTTTCGCAGCAACTCCCCAGTGTTTTCTTTCCAAGCGCGGACCGAGACCAGTTCGAAATATATGTGTGGTTGCCTACAGGCACTTCGATTAAACAAACTAAACAGGTAGCGCAGAGCATTGATGTCCTCATTCGAGACAAACAGGAAGTGCAGCAAGTTACTTGGTTAGTAGGCGCTTCAACACCTTCAATCTACTATAATCAAGTGATGTCGCGAGACAATTCTCCTGAGTTTGCTAACGCCGTGGTTACGACTAACTCCATCACTGAGGCTGCGGCGCTAATACCCAAACTGCAGTCTGAACTGCAGGACGCCTATCCGAACGCGCAAATTGTAGTGCGCGCGTTTGGCCAAGGGCCGCCGATACCAGCGCCCATCGAAGTGGATATTTTCGGACCTGACATCAACACTCTCAACGCTTTGGGTGAGCAAGTACGTTTTGCGATGACCAAAGTCCCCGGTATTACCCAAACAATAGCGTCAATTACGACGGGTGAGCCAGAGTTGCAATACGATGTGTCTGAAAACGATTCTTATATTGCGCAGTTATCCTTAACTGAAATAGCGAAGCAGTTGCAACTGGCATTAGCAGGAACAACTGGCGGTTCAGTATTGCAGGGAACGGAAGAGTTACCCGTGAGAGTTAGAATCAATGACTCTCAACGCGGCAGCCTGCAGGAATTAGACGCTTTGCCGCTGATAAATCAAGAGTTGATGCAGAGTGGAGCCAGCATTGGTGTGGCGTCATTGGGCGAATTCACCCTAATACCGAGCATAAGCGGCATCACGCGACTGGACGGTGAACGTGTAAACAAAGTTCAGGCGTTCTTGTTACCGGGGGTTCCGGCTATTGACGCCAGTGAACAGTTGCGCAAGCTTTTAGAGAATGGTGCTTTTGAATTGCCAAAAGGTTATCGAATAAAAATGGCTGGTGATGCAGATGAGCAGCAGCAGGCGCTTGGACAGTTGGCTACTTATGCGCCGGTTTTGTTGGTGCTTATGATCACTGCGTTAATCCTTACTTTCAATAGTGTCAGATTTGCCTCGGTTATCGGAATGGTAGCGGTATTGTCAGTTGGACTCGGTATGTTCAGCTTGTGGGTGTCAGGTTTGCCAATTGGTTTTAATCCTCTGTTAGGCAGTGCAGGGTTGATAGGTGTGGCAATTAACGGGTCAATCGTTGTGATCGCGGCTATCAACGGAAATGCAAAGGCTAAAAGTGGAGATACCAACGCTATCGTGGAAGAAACAATGAGCTGTAGTCGACACATTCTATCAACAACATTCACCACGGTAGGAGGCCTTATTCCGCTATTGCTATTTTCACAAGGGTCTTTTTGGCCACCGCTCGCTGTTGTGTTGGCAGGAGGTGTTGGTTTCTCTGTTATTCTATCGTTATTTTTTACTCCCACTATTGTTGCAATGATGTGTAGAATACGCACTAGTAAGTTACAAAAACGAGCGCAAAGAACGGCTAATGCCTAAATTTCTCCAACAAATTAAACAATGGTGGCAAACAGATTGTGCTTTTTGCCAGCGTTCACGTTTAATAATGATATGGGGCTTAATTATGTTGGTATTTTATTTATATGTCTGGAACTAAGTTCGAATCCGAATCAATTTTTATCAAAGCAGCATCAACTCACAATGCCATGACCTCAATTTTAATTGGTTCTGGTCTTGTAACGATGGGGGCGCTTGCTTGTATTTTGCTACCTAAGATATTTTTTCTTCCCGGTGTTTTCGTTATCAGTGGCGGTATCGTAGGTCTGATCATCGGTTGGTTTAAGTTGAAAGAACCTAAGCACAGCCTAGAGCTTACGCGCGAACATATCATCTACTACCATCGACGCGGAAAGTGGCGAATTTCATGGGAAAATATTCAACGTGTTGATGTCCCTCGAATAACCAAGGGCATTGAGCAGGTTGAGCTTGAAATGATTGGGTTTAGATTACGCGACGCAGACGTATTCCTAGATGAAATTTCACCTCGTCTTATTACCTATTTGCTGATGGAACAACGACCGTTGACCATGCAAAACCGTGACGCCAACTGCGCGTCAGGTCAATGCTATGGCTCCGATATGATTGATGATGAAAAGTTTGTGCGCGCCAGCGGCGAGGCCGTTAAAGGTATATCCGCTATGTTCGGCAACCGCATGAGTAAACTGCGTCAACAATTAGGTTATGACATCTTCATCTCTAGTAACGAAATTGATAGAGAGGCTACGAAGTTTATTGCTTTGATAAAAGAATGCCAAGAGGCTGCGGCCAAAACTACGGCTTAGCTTTGCATCACTTTTCTATGCTTTGTCGTCCTTCTCAATGACTGTTTTTTCCTTTGACTGTGCGATGTCCTGCCACTGCTCAATGATAGCTTCGGCTTCCACAAGCAGGGTGGAAATTAGCTTTTTTAAAGGCTGATATTGCTGTCGTTTCAAGTTGCTTTCCGTTTCGTAGCATGCTTTTTGAAAACTTGTTGCCCCAGTATACGCGCTAGCCCCGTGTAGCTTGTGTACACACTCTTGCAACGATTCAAAGTCTTGTTTTTGCCAGAGCATTTCTATGTCAAGCATGCTCTGTGGAAGTAATGCTACAAATTCAGCAAGAAACTCTTTCGCAGCATCCTCATTGCCATGTGCCTTATTGACCGCAAGCTGCCATTTGATGACCGCCTTTTCTGGTTCTATAAATTCAGCCCCTCGGCACCAGCTTTGTATTATTTTAACTAAGTTTGCTAAATCGATGGGCTTCGGCAAATAATCGTCCATTCCTGAGGATAAAAACCGCTCTTTCTCTTCAGGAAACGCATGTGCTGTTACGGCAACTATTGGCGTCCCCATGTTGAGTTCAGTTTGTCGTATTTGCTTTGTTGTTTGCAGTCCATCCATATTTGGCATCTGAATATCCATCAATATCAGGTCGTATTCGTTTTGTTTGCATAAGTCAACGGCGTCTGCGCCACAGTTAGCAGTGTCGAGCGTAACGGGTGAATCTTGAAGCCATGTTTTCAGCAACTTTAAGTTCAACGGCATGTCGTCTGTTGCAAGGATACGCGCTGAGGGGAGCGTTTGTGTCCCTAGTTTACTCCCTTTATCAGCCCTTTCAATTTGCACCGTGTTTAAATCATTTATGCACTTCAAGGTTAGTGGCGAACGCAGGACAATCGGTTGGTTAGCCGCGCTGCTAATAAGGTCTTGCTCTGGTGGTGGGCCAGAAAACATGAAAACTATTTTTCGGCATTCACGCTTTAACACTCGTTTAATAACACTGGCTCTAGTTGTCATGTCTCGCATAGGTAGAGAGACAAAAATATAGTCGAATAACATTTTATTCTTATCAAAGGCAGCCATCGAATCATAGGTGAACGTATTAAATCCAATACTTCTAAGCAGTTTGCAGGTTATTATTCGGCTGTCAGACATAGGATCATACAAAGCAACCGTTTTATCCAGGAAGCCACTTTGTGATACAGGACTTAACTGACTATTAGCGCTCTTGAACGGCAGGTTTATGGTAAATTTACTACCTTGAGAGTAGTTGCTTTCAACCTCTATACTGCCTTTCATCAAGAAAGTTAATTCTTGGCATATTACCAAACCCAGACCGGTGCCTTGAAAAGATCGGTTTAATTCGTCATCAAGTTGATTGAACGGCTTAAATAGTTTCTTCTTATCAGCATTGTTTATACCTATGCCCGTGTCTTCAACTTCAATGGTAAGCATGTATTCGTCAGCAGCAAATTTAAATGATTTTGCGCGCAAGGCAATTTGCCCATAGTTGGTAAACTTTAAGGCATTGCTAAGTAGGTTGCTCAATAGCTGCTTTAACTTAAAACTGTCTCCGATTAGCACAGAGGGAAGCGGGTCGATATCAAGCAAGAACTCTAACTTTTTCAAATGCGCAGATTTGGCCATTAAGCTAGCTATATCTTCAAATGCGTCGCGTGGCGAGAAAGGTTTTTGATTAATAGTGAGTTTACCCGCCTCCATTTTGGAAAAGTCGAGAATATCATTCACGATCATCAGTAAGTCTGATGCAGCACTGTTAATGATACGAATATGTTCATCGCGTTCATATTCGTTAGTTTTACTTTCCAACTCATTGCTAAAGCCAATGATGGCATTCAGCGGCGTTCGAATTTCATGAGACATGTTTGCCAAAAACTGGCTTTTTACCGCGCTGGCTTTTACCGCTTCTCTGCGCGCAATATCCAAGTGAACATTTTGTTCTTCAATTAGGAGAAAGTTATTTTCGGCGTCGTTTGACGCCTGGAGAACTTCTTGTTCGAGGCTAAATCTCACTTTCAAAATAATCGCTAAGACAAAACATAAGGTTAGGGCTAATAATGCCGATTGAAACACATAGGTTGTAAAAGAGTTAACGGGCAATTTTCCGGGAATAAACAATGAACTAATAATTGAACCCAAAGTTAACAACAGCCAGCCAGCCAATACTGTTCTCGCCGGTAAAAAGCCTTGATTGATACTTCTTATGGTGTAAAAAATGTTGATTAGTAAAGTGACAAAACCAATTGTACGGATAAGCAGAGCTCGGACAAGCTCGTTAAACCAACCGAACAAGATGACAATGAAAGTGACAATAAGTAATACGAATAATAGCTTTAGCGCTAAGTTAACACTGCTAAAGGTTTTGGGTTTTGGCAGAAAAGTAAGAGTAAACAAACTCCCAGACGCACAAACTAAGGGAAGTAAAAGATCTAAGCTATGAAAAATGCTCAAAGCGTGCCATTGCTTAGGCAGGAGTTGCGAGTGGCCACTCCATACCATTTGCCAAAGAAATACAAGGCAAACGAGGGTAAAAAGTACAAGGGCACTGAGTTCTCTTTTGTCGAACAGAACCGCGATGCAGTAGAGCGCAATAACCAGCAAAGCGCCGTAAAAAACGCCCCAAATCAAATAATCTAGCAATGTTTCTTGCTGATGCTGCTGTTCGCTCATGACCCGTATAGGAGCAATAATGGGTATTCGATTAGCCTTGACGAACAAATAGATTTGATACGAACGCTCATTTTCGAGCATGGCTGTAAAAGTTGGCGTTCGATAAAAATGTTTACTCTGGTTGCGTCCACCGCTCACTGCGTCGAGGACTTCACCATTGGATACTAAATAAAAATCAACTTGATCGAGTTGGGAAAAATTAACATTGATAACCCAATTATTGCCTTTGGCCAGGTTGATGACATCGCCGTAAAGCCAAACTCCGGCTGGGTTAAATCCATAATTGGGGATTTTATAGCTTTGGTATGACAGGTTAGTGCGACTTAACTTGAACTCGTCGAAGGACAGTGCGCGGCCTTGTTGAGGATACACAGCTAGCCTTGGCGAAATATTTAAATTAGAGGAATCGTTCTCTAATTTAATAGTTTCTATTGCTTGTGCAAAAAACACTAAAAGAAATAGAGTGAATGCCACTAACGCACGTATTTTTATTAGTTTAAACACAAGAATTGTTATGCTGAAAGCGAAAATAATATAACATGGTGCTAATATAGATTCTGCAGCAGCATATGTACAGCGTGTTAGCTCAACAACAGTTCAGCGGCACAGCAGTTTTTTGATTTTATCCAATAAGAATAAATAAAAGTCAATCATGAGTAATGAAATAACCATTAATACCGACGGTATTGAACAATTACCTTTAAGTCGATTTACTGAAGACGCCTACCTCAACTATTCCATGTACGTCATCATGGACAGAGCATTGCCGCACATTGGCGATGGACTCAAGCCTGTGCAGCGACGAATTATTTACGCAATGTCCGAGCTTGGGCTAAGCAATAATGCTAAATATAAAAAGTCTGCTAGAACAGTGGGTGATGTATTAGGTAAGTTTCATCCTCACGGCGACTCGGCTTGTTATGAAGCTATGGTGTTAATGGCGCAGCCGTTTTCATATCGTTACCCATTGGTTGACGGGCAAGGAAACTGGGGCGCACCCGATGACCCTAAATCTTTCGCGGCAATGCGTTATACCGAATCTCGCCTAAGCAAGTTTAGTGAAGTTTTGCTAACAGAATTAGGTCAAGGCACCGCAGACTGGCAGCCAAACTTTGACGGCACGCTAGACGAACCCAAAGTATTACCTGCTCGCCTTCCGCATATTCTACTGAATGGTATTACTGGTATTGCCGTTGGTATGGCCACCGATGTGCCTCCCCACAATGTGCGCGAAGTTGCTAACGCGTGTGCTTTATTACTAGATAATAGCCGTGCTGAACTGAGTGAACTGCTTGAGCACGTGCAGGGGCCTGATTACCCAACTGACGCTGAAATTATTACCCCGCGCAGTGAAATACAAAAAATTTACGAAACCGGCCGCGGTTCAATTAAGATGCGTGCCGTTTATCATGAAGAAGCTGGCGACATCATTGTTACCGCGCTGCCGCACCAAGCCTCAGGTGGCAAGGTCTTAGAACAGATTGCTGGACAAATGCAGGCCAAGAAGCTGCCAATGGTTAGCGACTTGCGCGACGAGTCTGATCACGAAAATCCAACGCGCTTATTAATTACACCTCGCTCCAATCGCGTTGATATTCACCAGTTGATGCAACATTTGTTTGCAACAACCGATTTAGAAAAAAGCTATCGCGTCAATATCAACATGATCGGTCTTGATGGTCGTCCACAGGTAAAAGACCTGCGCTCTATTCTTAATGAATGGTTGGTATTTAGAAAGGACACGGTAACGCGCCGTTTACAATACCGGTTAGATAAAATATTAGCACGCCTGCATATACTAGAAGGCTTACTCATCGCGTTTCTGAATATTGATGAAATTATTCACATTATTCGAACCGAAGAAAAACCAAAGCCGGTGTTAATGGAGCGCTTTGGGCTTACTGATACGCAAGCCGAAGCTATCCTAGAGTTAAAGCTACGTCATTTGGCAAAGCTTGAAGAGTTTAAGATAAAGGGCGAGCAAGAAGAGCTAGCCAAAGAGCGTGATAGCCTGCAGCTACTGTTGGGCTCTGAGCGGCGCTTGAAAACATTGATTAAGAAAGAAATCTTAGCCGACGCAGAAACCTACGGTGATGATCGTCGTAGTCCCATTGTTGAACGCACAGAGTCGAAAGCGATATCTGAAAAAGAACTTGTGCCTTCTGAACCGGTAACGGTAGTGGTATCTGACAAAGGCTGGGCTCGATGTGCAAAAGGGCATGATATTGATGTTGAAGGCCTGAGTTATAAATCAGGCGATAAATTTTTGTGCAGCGCCAAAGGCCGCAGTACGCAGCTTGTCGCCTTTATAGATTCATCAGGTCGCGCATTCTCGTGCGATGCGCATGCATTGCCTTCCGCACGAAGCCAAGGTGAACCGTTAACTGGGCGCTTTAGCATTGTCGGCGGCGAAAATATTGAACACGTTGTCATGGCGGCTGACGACAAGCAATATCTGTTTGGTTCTGATGCAGGCTACGGTTTTGTTGGTCAATTTTCGGATATGTTAAGTAAAGCTAAGGCCGGAAAAGCCTTTGTTTCTCTGCCAAGCGCAGCAAAAGTTATTCGTCCTCAAGCGGTAACTGATGTGAAAACCGATTGGTGTTTGTGTATATCGAATGAAGGAAGAATGCTGCTGTTCCCACTGAAAGATTTGCCGGTATTGGGCAAAGGAAAAGGGAACAAGTTAATGAACATTCCTTCGGCTAAGGCAAAAACGCGAGAAGAATATTTAACCGTGTTAGCGGTCGTTCCTGACGGTGCAGATATTAAAGTATTTGCTGGTAAGCGAGGCATGACCTTAACTTCAAACGACTTAACTCACTATCAAGGCGAACGTGGTCGTAGAGGAAATAAACTCCCTCGCGGCTTGCAGCGAGTAGACTCAGTTGAAATAGAGTCAGGGAAAGCGGTCGTTGAGCCATTAGCGAACGATATTCTAGGTGAAGACACAAGCAGCGGCGAAACACCTGCTAGCGAATAGCAGATGTAAGGCAGTCTGGGCGAATTAGGGCATTAAGCGTTGAGCTTAATCCCTACGGCTTATCCGCTTGAGCCCCCGTCCTTCTTGCGTAGGCATAATATTGACCCCTTAAGCCCCTGTCTTTCTTGCGAAGGCAAGAATCTCCCTGTTGCTACCTCTGTCTATTAAAAAATAAAGTTCCCTTAAGCCCCCGTCTTTCTTGCGAATGCAAGAATCTCCCTGTTGCTACCTCTGTCTATTAAAAATAAAGTTCCCTTAAGCCCCCGTCTTTCTTGCGAAGGCAAGAATCTTCCTGTTGCTACCTCTGTCTATTAAAAAATAAAGTTCCCTTAAGCCCCTGTCTTTCTTGCGAAGGCAAGAATCTCCCTGTTGCTACCTCTGTCTATTAAAAAATAAAGGATGTTTTGGGAGATCTTTGCCTTCGCAAAGACGACGAGTAGGGCGCAAAGACGACGAGTAGGGCGCAAAGACGACGAGTAGGGGGCAAAGACGACGAGTAGGGCGCAAAGACGACGAGTAGGGCGCAAAGACGACGAGTAGGGCGCAAAGACGACAAGTATGGCGCAAAGAGGACGAGTAGGGCGCAAAGACGACAAGTATGGCGCAAAGAGGACGAGTAGGGCGCAACGAAGGCAAGTGGGGTATGTTCGCTTAAGCGGTTTTTTACCATAGCTCTGATTCACAGCTTGCTAACGACAAGCTGTGAGTTTCCTAACTACCTTCCCGAAGCAAGCGCGCTGGCTGTAGCTTCAATTTTTGGAACAAATACAAGGCGCCTAAGCCAAACACAATAGCCGATGATATTAGCGCAACAGCAACACCAAGCCAGTACACATCCAATTCAAATACTTTAAGTCGAACTTGCAGCACTAAGGCTGCAATTGTGAGCCCAAGAGTTATTGAGAATGCGCTGACTACTGCCGCTAAAAGCGTATATTCAATCGCAATTGCCCTGCGAATATACGATATCCGCGCGCCAATACAGTAGAGAATGATGGCATGATAGCTCTGCTTACTTCTGCCTGCTGCCATCACGCTGGCAAGCACCATCAAACTTACTATTAAGCTGATAGACGAAATGACACTAAGACCGTTGGTCCCTTTGTTAAGTAAATCGCTAGCTGAATCTATAAGATCTTTTGTGCGAACCGTAATGATGTTTGGATAGTTTCGCGCTAGTTCGGTTTGCAGCGCCAATGCCTCTTGGTCGTCCATGTAAGCTGTGCCAACATAAGCGTTAATAAAGTCATCAAGAGCGCCGTCTGAGAATACGGCTTCAAACCAAAATCGGGTTTGTATACCTTTTTGGCTGTAAATGCCGGTGAGTAACCCCGTTCTTTGCACTCCCACTATCGTGAACTGCACCTCATCGCCGGGCTCAAGCTGCATTTGTTCGGCTTCGCGATCTTCCATAATAAAGGCAAAATCGAGGTTCTCATCTTTGCTTATGTTCTGCGTGATCGTCTCATCCCAAATGGTGCCATCAACAATGTTGATGCCGTCTATATTGCCTGACAAGTAACTCAATTTATGCTCGTCACGCGCCATGTCTTGCCAATCAACCTTGGGATCGGTGATATCGCGAATAAGCGTATCGTTGATGCTCGACACTCTGCCGCGCACCATTGGTGAAAGCGTTAGTTTTGTCACACTATTGAAGTTTTCTGCAGCTTGGTTGACAGCATCTTTTTGATCGTCCAGCACATCGTAAAGCACTAGCGCGGGCGATTCTTCTGGAATAGTCGTTTCTACTAGGCGAAGCAAGGAAACCACAATAACTGTGCATGCAACTAGGAGAGTAAGTGCTGTACCTAAAGAGAGAAGAGTAATACGAAGTGGCGTGCCGGGGCGGTGCATATTCGCAAGAGCCAAGCGTGTTGCAGCATGACTGGCTAACCAAGGGCGCTGCTCCATGCTGCGGGAAAGCCAGCGAAGCGCGTGCACTACGCCTTCAAAAAATGCCAAACAAATGATCACGGTAACAACAAATGCGAGACCGAAGAGCACGTTTGGTATCGCGATTAAAACAAGTGCGCCAAGCAAGGCCGCAAAAAAGTAACTGGCGAAGCGCCAGCGCGGTGAAATTACGTCCCCGCCTAATTCATTTGCGCGAAATAAATGGGCAACATCTATTTGCAAGGCTCGTCCTAGAGCTGGAAGGGCAAAGGTGAATGCGGTAACGATACCAAAGAACCAAGCGGCTATTGCAGCGATCAGCATATCGGTGCTTTGAATGGCAAGAGGCAAGTCTTGGGATAAAATCTCACTTCCTAGCAATGCCAAAACACTGCCAATGAGTACGCCAATTAAGCCGGAAAGCGCCGCTAAGATAGCGATTTGGACGATAAAAACTTGGCCAATACGGGAATCTCTTAAGCCACATGCTTTAAGTGTGGCAATGGTTTCGCGCTTACTTTGTAGATAAACAGAGATACTGTTAAATATCCCTAGGCCACCAATGAATAGGGTGCTAAACGCCACAATAAGCAAACCCGAAGCAACCTGAGATAAACGCTCGGCGACGCGCTCACTTCGATCCTCAAATGTCTGAATTTCCCATTCTGTATTGGGGAATTGGGCAACCAAATTAGCCTCCCATGTTTGTGCGTCCAATGTGGTTCGAATACGATATTCATGCTCAACGCGACTGCTAGGGCGCAGTAGGCCGGATGCGTCCATGGCTTCTTCAGAAATTAACACAGGTGTACCTCGCCAACTGGCGTTGAGCCGTCGGTCGGGTTGCTCCAATATTAAAGCTCTTACAATAATGGCTAAATCGCCAATGTAGACCGTATCACCAATGCTCAGTTTTGAGCGTTCTGCCAAAACGGGGTCGATGGCGATACCCCATTGACCATCGTTATTTGCTAACGCGGTGTCCAAAGTTTGAAATGGTTGTAGCTTGAGTTTGCCGTAAAGCGGGTAGGCCGCATCTGCACTCAATAATTCGACTAAGGCAAATTCATCGTCTTCCGTGCTCATCATTGTAGCAAGTTCGCGAGTGAGTGAAATGTCTCCAGTGTTCGCTATCCAATCTAAAGCTTCTTGATTTATTGGCTCGCTAGATTCAATTTCGACGTCGCCGCCCATGAGTGCGCGAGTATCTGAGAGCAGCACTCTGTCGAGCATTTGATATAGGCTGGCTGCCGCCATCACCAAGCAAACACCAAACACCAGGCAGGCACAAAACAACCAAAGGCGCTTAAGACTTTGTACTAAGTCGCGCCATGCAAATTTAAACTGAAAGTTCACTGTTTTCCTCAACACGTAATTTGCCAGATTCTAGCCAGAACAGTATTTTACAGCGTTTAGCTAAGCGCATATCGTGCGTAACGATGACTAAGGTCGACTGCGATTGCGCGTGTAATTCAAACAACAAGTCAGCGACGCGTTTACCGGTTTTCTCGTCTAAATTGCCGGTGGGTTCGTCGGCTAGAATTAATCTAGGCTCATGCACAAGCGCGCGCGCAATCGCAACACGTTGCTGCTCGCCGCCGGAGAGTTGTTGGGGGTAGTGCTGAACCCTGTCTTTCAGGCCCACACGCTCGAGCATGGTTTTGGCTCGTTGAGTAGCATTGGGCTTGCCTGCGATATCCAAGGGCAGCGCCGCATTCGCTAGTGCGCTTAAACTATCTATTAAATGGAAGGATTGGAAAACAATGCCCATGTTGTCGCGCCTAAAATCAGCCAGCTCGTCTGGCGATAGTGTTGATAGCGTTTGACTGTCTAACTCAATTTTGCCATGAGTGGGTTGCTCTAGTGCCGCAAGAAGTTGCAGCAACGTAGTTTTTCCGGAACCTGAAGGACCCACAATTGCTACGGTATCGCCACGCTGCATAGTAAAGTTCAAATTATCGAGAACACGCAGCTGCGCTCCCTCTTGGCCATACTCCATCGTGAGCTTGGAAACCTGTATCAACTTATCCTCCTGCCTGCGCAACTTTTAATGTTGCGTCAATATACGCTATAAAAGTTGAGTCAGACCAATTTAACTTAAAAGCAAACTTTAATTCATAGTTATATTTGGGACGATAATTCTTGAATAAAAACAAAAATAAGCAAGATAGTTAGTTGTTCGCTGCTATGTTTCGTTACAATGGTGCCTTCTTATTTGAGCTCCCTAATTTTTAGGTTTTTATGCAACTTATCAAGATAAACAAAGAACGTTACCGCCGCCATTTAAACTATGTCATTGTTGCTTGTGTGGCTACATTGCTTGCTGGTAGCTTGGGCATTTCGCAAATCTTGATCGCACTCTTCCCTGATGAAAGCGGCAGTCATTTTCATTGGAATTTGGCCGGCGTTGTTACCGCAAGCTTGATAATTGGCTTTTGGCTGAACAAGTATAAGTCTCACGACTTTATGACTGAAGTTACTTATGTGTGGGAATTAAAGAAAGCGCTCAATCGAATAAATCGAAGAATGTTAAAACTAAAAGCAGCAGCACAAGAAGGTAATGTAGATGCCATGCTTGCGATTAACTACAGTTACGCAGGCTCACGCCTTTTGTGGCAGCTAGACGATAACACGATAATTATGGATCAGCTGGCTATCGATCAAGCAGCGCTTGACAGCTTAGCCGCGAAGTATAATTTGACGCTGGATATTGAAAAATATGATGAAAGTGTTTTGAAAAAGTTCTAAACAAGGGGTCAGGAAAAAACCAAGGGGTCAGAGTACATGAAACCAAAAACCAAGGGGTCAGAGTACATGAAACCCGTTGGTTTCATGTACTCTGACCCCTTGGTTTTTTCATGTACTCTGACCCCTTGGTTTTCCTTGGTTTTTATCTATTGGCTTTTTCTTCTTTGATTCGCCCTAAATCTTCGTTGTTTGCTCTATCGTCGAGTATCTCACCCTTGTAATTCTCCAACGTAACGGTGGGTAGCAACTTGCCAAACCCTTGTAGCTTTCTTCTTGGATTGAGCATCGTCAAACGCGTCAACAATAGGTTGTTCGGATACATTATGATTTCTTGCTCATCGGTAATTAGCTTAATATTGAACAAGTTTACGTCGGCGATGGTTCCTTCAACAAAGTTGTCACCTTCGAATACCCGAATAAAGTTGCCGCGGCTGTATGACGGTTGAAACAACAAAATAAAGTAAGCCGTAATATTGCTCAGCAAAGACCAGTTCGCAAATAAAGCGACACCGGTAATGGTTATCAGTGAAGTTGAAACAAGCAATAAACCAGAGAAGTCGATACCCCAAACGAGGAATAACGCGGCTAGCGTCATCGTACCAATAATAATACGCATGATATTAAAGGCCTTCAGCGCACTTTCCTCACTTAGTTTGCTAATCTTTACGCCTTTTCTTATCTTAGGAAGGGTCCATTTGACAATAATAATATGCAGCAAAATAACGCCGCCCGACCATAATAAAGTGATGTAGTACTTATCCATCCAAGTAATAAAATTTGAAACAATCGGTAAATCGGACATTAAGTTTTCCAGTTTGGAGTGAGAAGAAAGAGGCAATTCGATATTATGCGCGTATTTTAGTATAGTTCTTTAGTGAAAGTATCATCGTATTCGCTAAATAAACCAAATAAAAGTATGCAAACATAATTTTTAACGATATACAGTCAACCTAGATACGTTACCAAGGAAAAATATGAAAATCGCAATTTTGTCGCGCAATCCTAAACTCTACTCTACTCGACGTTTTGTTGAGGCTGGTGAAAAAATGGGCCATCAAGTGGATGTAATTGATACAATGCATTGCTACATGGACGTTACTAGCAGCCGCCCCTCGGTTCGCTACAAAGGCAAGGCATTACCACGCTATGATGCGGTTATTCCAAGAATTGGAGCATCGGTTACCTTTTACGGCACCTCTGTCGTTCGTCAATTCGAAATGATGGGAACATTCTCAATTAATGAATCTGTTGCAATTAGCCGCTCAAGAGATAAATTGCGATCTTTACAGTTGCTCTCTCGCAAAGGTATTGGCATGCCAAGAACAGGGTTTGCTAATCACCCAGACAGAATTGACGATTTAATAAAGAACGTTGGCGGAGCGCCGGTTGTTATTAAATTACTCGAGGGCACGCAGGGTATTGGCGTGGTGTTAGCCGATACAGCGAAAACTGCTGAAGCGATTATTGAAGCATTTATGGGGCTAAACGCGAGCATTTTGGTACAAGAATACATAGAGGAAGCTGGCGGTGCAGACATTCGCTGCTTAGTTGTAGGTGGTAAAGTTATTGCTGCGATGAAGCGTCAGGGCGCACCGGGCGAATTTCGCTCTAACTTGCACCGAGGCGGTTCAGCAAGCCTAGTTCGCTTGTCACCTGCAGAAAGAAAAACAGCCGTGGATGCAGCAAAAACCATGGGTCTAAATATGTGTGGCGTCGATATTCTGCGCTCAAAAAATGGTCCAATGGTGATGGAAGTGAATTCTTCGCCAGGATTGGAAGGTATCGAAACAGCGACAGGCAAAGACATTGCTGGCATGATTATTGAGTTTATCGCCAACACAGCAACACCGAATAAAACAAAAACCAAAGGTAAAGGCTAAGCATGAAACGCCAAAACTTCACTATTGGCGGGGAGGTTATCAAACCCGGTGAGCAAAAACGTTTACTGCTGCTGATGCCTCCTTTGTATACTGCTACCACTATGGGTATTCCGGTCTTTGTCTTACACGGTAAACGTCCTGGACCAACGTTGTTTGTTAGCGCTGCTATTCATGGTGATGAATTAAATGGTATCGAGATTGTTAGTCGTCTGATTAAGGCTCGTGCAATAAAAAATCTCAGAGGCACGCTTATAGCGATACCGATGGTTAATGTGTACGGTGTTCTCAATCAAAGTCGTTATTTACCTGACCGCAGAGATTTGAATCGCTGCTTCCCAGGTAGTAAAAAAGGCTCGCTCGCAGGGCGTATTGCGCGTTTATTTTTGGATGAAATTGTCAGCAAGTGTGATTATGGAATCGACCTTCATACAGGCGCCATTCATCGTTCTAATTTACCGCAAATACGTGCTAATTTAGATGATCCTGCTACATTGGAAATGGCAGAGGCGTTTGGCGTACCGGTGTTGCTGAATGCTGATATTCGTGACGGCTCTTTGCGCCAAGCTGCAGCCGATGAAGGTGCTAAGGTGCTGCTCTATGAAGCAGGCGAGGCTTTGCGTTATGATGAATTCTCAATTTCAGCAGGTGTAAAAGGTATTATAAAAGTGATGCGTCAGGTCGGCATGTTGAATAAAACTAAGTCGGTAGGGCACAGCATTAAGCCATTTGTAGCAAGACAAAGCGGTTGGGTTAGGGCAAATGAAAGCGGCTTTGTGATGCACAAGGCGCAACTGGGTGATCATGTCGTGAAAGGCGATATACTTGCGGTTATCTCTAATCCTTTCGGTGAGCAGTTAGGCACAATTGACTCCCCTAGCACGGGTGTGGTCATCGGTAAGCAAAATATACCCCTAGCGCAAGAGGGTGAAGCGATATACCACATTGCATACTTTAAAAAACCAAATGAAGTCGCTGAGCATGTCGAATTGTTGCAAGACAACTTGGACGTAATTGATTCGACTGATTAGGCAATCAATGCGAATGGTTAACCTTTATTATTGAGAAGTTAAAAATGAATAAGAAGCTTACGGTTGGAAACTTGGAACAATGCGACCTTCCTGAACTAGGTATAAAAGGGCTCCATGTTCGAGTTGATACAGGCGCTACGACGTGTCTTTGCATGTCGATAATATTGAAGAAATTGACGTTGGCGACGACATGTGGATAAAATTTGATATTCATCCAGATATTCATGATGTGAAAAAATTGATCCGCTGCGAAGCGAAAGTAGCCGGTCAGCGCAAAGTAAAAAGCTCAACAGCCACTAGGCAGCGCCGCTACGTTATTGAAACAGATATCGTGATGGCCGGAGAGCGCTGGCAAATTCAACTGACATTGACCGATCGCTCAGAAATGACTTACTTGATGTTGTTCGGTCGCGAAGCGATGGCTGGCAGATTCATTGTCGATCCTGAACTCGAATACCTGTTGAATAAGGCTTAATGCTAAAGTGAATAGCTATAGCAAGTGAGATCAAATAGCTGTGGATGTTGTAATAATTGAATCATGAAATACAACGAAAAAAGGCTCATTTAGGAATAAATGAGCCTTTTTGCTGTACTAAGAAGTGTTTACTTCGCTCTTTGATTCGACCTCATTATAGAACCTCATTACGAGTCCTCGTTTTACAAGACCATAAAATCAGCGATGTTTAATACAGAGTTACTGAGCGTTCGTGCTTTCAAAGATTTTATCTGCTGATGCAGCAACAAAACCTTGATAGTAATCGCCGTTTTGCATTTTGTAGCGTTGCGCAAACTCATAAAAACAGCTAGGAATAGACACTTCTGCATCGTTAAACTTAACCTTTGAAGCGTCAGCCATCGTTGATGACTGAGCTAAACACACATCTTCGCCGCCTTTGATTTCGCCGCCAGAGATATTTAACTTAAATCCAGCCTGTTTGAGGATGTCATTTACATCAGCCAATTCATCAATCTTATGAAGATGATTAACACTGACCGTGAAATGATTGGCGCGGTATCCCCAAGCTGCCATCCATGCAGCGTATTCAGACTCAGCTAACAGTGTTTTATAGTCGTCGTGTGAAACTGACCAATGGGTTCCTGAATAAAGGAAATTGTCTGCGTCAGTTGCCCCTTTTTCTACGCTTGAAACCATTTTTTTGATAATCGCTTGTGCAGTATCCGAAAGCTCGTTTACTCGTAACTCACTTATAAATACTTTAGGTTGCGTTGTATCAGGATGCTCAAAGTGCTGTGCACTTAGCTTCTTACTTGCAAAGTCGTAGTCACCTTTTTGCTCATAGCCTAACGCGAGAAAATGCGCCGCCAGTTTTTTTAAATTAATGCTTTCAAGGTTGAAAGTACGCAGAGCAATATGATCGTTGATGATCTCGGCTTCACCGGTTTTATCCGTAAGCAACTGGTGTATCTTGTTCGCCGACGGGGTTATCTGAATATAGTTTTCCCAAAGGCCCTGAAACAACTTATTAATATCTGTGTGCATGTTTGTTTCCTTATCAGCTATTAAAACTTAAGCCCAGGACTTAATGATGATGGCAACGTTACGACATCTAATTCTACCGACGCTACTGGATAGGCGCAGTAGTCTGCCGCATAGTAAGCGCTTGCACGATGGTTTCCGCTTTCGCCGATGCCACCAAACGGTGCCGCACTGCTCGCGCCCGTGATAGGACGGTTCCAGTTAACAATACCAGCTCTAATACGCGCTAGGAAGTAGTCATAATCTGCTTTAGAGTCGCTTAAAAGACCAGCAGATAAACCAAAGCTGGTGTTGTTTGCGTGCGCGATCGCTTCATCAAAATCGGTGTATCTGATCACTTTTAGAAGAGGACCAAAGTGTTCTTCATCGGGCATTTCATTGGCGATTGCAGTCACATCAATAATGCCTGGCGTAACAAAACCGGTATCTTTATCTGTGTGTTCAAGCGCGATCAAACTTGTTGCGCCCAACCCTAGAAGCTGTTGCTGGGCACTTAGCATACCTGCAGCGGCAGCAGAACTGATCATCGCTCCCATGAAAGGTTGTTCTTCTGCGTCGTAATGGCCTACTTGAATATTTTTAGTGACTTCAAGCAAGCGCGCTAATAAAGCATCACCTTGGGCATTTTCTTGAATGAATAAACGTCGTGCACATGTACAACGCTGACCACTGGTAACGAATGCCGATTGCACAATATCATGCACGGCAGCGTCAATGTCAGCCACATCTTTGACGATAAGTGGATTGTTGCCACCCATTTCTAAGGCTAAGATTTTGCCCGGATGGCCTGCAAATTGTTCATGAAGAATTTTGCCAGTGCGAGAGCTTCCTGTGAAAAATAGGCCATCAATATTCGCATGACTAGCTAAAGCCTTGCCTGTTTCAACCTGCCCTTGAATGAGGTTTAATACGCCATTCGGTAATCCTGCTTTTTCCCAAAGCTGAACGATGAACTCGGCTACCAGAGGCGTTAAATCGCTGGGTTTAAAAACAACTGTATTTCCTGCAATCAATGCTGGAACGATATGCCCGTTAGGCAAATGTCCTGGGAAATTATAAGGGCCAAATACAGCAACAACACCGTGTGGTTTATGACGAATGATGGCTTGCCCGAGCGGCATTGCATTCTCAACAGTGCCTGTGCGTTCGTGGTAAGCCTTCTCAGAAATTGCAATTTTACCAATCATCGCACCTACTTCCGTAGCGGTTTCCCACTCTGGCTTGCCGGTTTCTTTTGCAATAATCTTGGCAAGTTCAGTTTTATTCTCACCTAGTAGTTCAGCAAACTTCTTAATAATCGTTAAGCGTTCATCGACAGTCAGCAAAGACCAAGTGGGAAAAGCGTTACGAGCGGCAGCAACGGCTTCGTTTACTTGTGCCGAGGACGCTGATTTAGCTGACCATATAACGACATTTTTTGCAGGATCAATTGAGGTAATAGCATGGCCTAAGCCCTCTATCCATTGACCATTGATAAAGTGTGTTGAATTTGTCATTTGTACTCCTAATGCTTTGTGTTGGCAGGTGAGAAACGAATTGAGTCGCCGTCTTTAATGCCTAGTGCCTTGGCCGATGCGCGTTCTATTGCAACGCGATTACCGTCAACGTAAGCAATTTCTGCGATACAGGCTCTAAATTCTTCTACCGATGTATTGATTGCAAAACAGGTTTCACCGTCTGTTTGAGCAAGGTTATCATTAATGACAATAGATGCTTTGCGGCTTGCCTGCACCGTTGCAATGTTCTTGACATCGGCTTCGACAGTAGGGCCAGCATCAAATATATCCACGTAACCACGGCATTTGAAACCCTCTTGCTCGAGTAAGCGTAGCGCTGGTTTGGTTTTTTCATGCACCTTGCCAATACAATCTTGTGCAGCTTTACTGAGTAATTTTACGTAAATAGGGTATTTGGGCATGAGTTCAGCAATGAACACTTTATTACCGATACCTGTTAAATAATCGGCAGTGGGGAAGTCCATAGAGAAAAAATGCTCTTCCAGCCAAGCCCAGAATGGGGAGCGGCCTTTATCGTCGCTAATGCCTCGCATTTCAGCAATGACAACATCAGCGAAGCGTTCTTTATGCTCAGCCATGAACAGAAAGCGCATTTTAGATAGAAAACGACCGTTAAGACCCTGTCGTGCATTCTCTCTCAAGAACAGTGTGCAAATTTCACTAACACCTGTGTAATCATTGCAAAAGTGCAGAATTTCAGCCGTATTGTGCACATTCAGTTCGCGCGACGCATGCACCACTTTGCTTAAGTGATAATGATAAAAAGCGTCTTGCAAACCGACAGTTGCTTCAATGCCGCTGGTACCTACTACTTCGCCAGTCTCCGTATCTTCCATCACGAAAAGGTAGCTTTGCACCCCAGGCTCTGTCGGCGTTGCCTGAATAGCTGCTTCTGCCTTGACAATCTTGCGCCGCAGCAGAGCTTCATTCACTGGAAGTGAAGTAAAGCCAATACCAGATTCTTGGGCTATCTCGTTCAGTGCCTTGTAGTCAGACACTTTGATAGGACGAATAATTTTCATCAAATGATCCCTATGATTGCCGGTGACAATCTAAAAAAGACTAAGCAGTAACCACTGAGGCTACAGCCTTCTCGAAACGAGCTAAACCTTCGATAATGTCTTCATCTGGGATAACTAATGATGGAGCAAAACGAATAACGTTCATGCCCGCAACTAAACACATCATGTGTTGTTCATTTGCTGCGACCATGAAGTCACGTGCCCGACCCGCATATTTTTCATTCAATGCGCAACCCAACAGCATACCTTTGCCGCGTATTTCGCTAAATACATGATACTTATCATTAATTTTACCTAAAATTTCGCGAAAAAGTGCTTCCTTCTTGAGCACGCCAGCCAGTACTTCCGGCTTGTTAACTACGTCGAAGACTCGCTCTGCTACAGCACAGGCTAATGGGTTGCCACCGTAGGTACTGCCATGTGTGCCTGGCTTTAAGCTACTTGCTATAGCGTCGGTAGTTAGCATTGCGCCGATGGGGAAGCCGCCACCTAATGACTTAGCGGTCGTCAAAATATCAGGAGTAACATCAACGCCCATGTAAGCGTACAAGTAGCCAGTTCTGCCAACGCCACTTTGTACTTCATCAAAAATTAGCAAAGCATTGTGCTTATCACAAAGCTCTCTTACGCCTTTAACAAAGGCAGGGTCAGGAACGATAATGCCACCTTCACCTTGTAAGGGCTCCATCATGATCGCGCAAGTGCGCTCTGACATCATTTCAGCCAGCATTTCGAGGTTGTTATACTCACAATGCACGATACCGCCTGGCTTTGGACCGAAACCGTCTGAATAAGCCGGTTGACCGCCGACAGTAACGGTAAAGAAAGTACGGCCGTGAAAGCCCTGCTTGAATGAGATGATTTGATCTTTGTCTTCGTTGTAATGGTCAAGTGCGAATCGACGCGCTAGTTTCAAAGCCGCTTCGTTGGCTTCAGCTCCCGAGTTCGCGAAATACACTTTGTCTGCAAAAGTAGCGTCACACAACTTTTTAGCTAAACGCATGGCTGGTTCGTTCGTAAATACGTTACTTAAGTGCCACAGCTTAGTGCCTTGTTCTTGCAATACATTCACCAACTCAGGATGGCAATGGCCTAGTGCATTAACCGCAATACCGCCTGCAAAATCGATGTATTCGTTACCCTCTTGATCCCAAACGCGAGAACCTTCTCCACGCACCGGCACCATTTGCGCAGGATTATAGTTAGGTACCATTACATCATCAAACGTTGAACGAGTCACTTGCATGTCATACACCTCTTTGCTTAGCTATATTGCACTCGCACAGTGTAAGCAGTGCGAGTAAATTGGCTACGTATTATGCCAGAAGGCGGAGCGAAAGCAATTAACTTATTCGTCGCAAGCCCAGTAAAAACAAGGCTTATGCACTTATTTGCAGAATTAGTGAATATTTATTTGGATAAGATTTGCTTAAAAAATAACGCTGTTATTCTGCGATGCTGCTAGCAACAATGGCTTGTAGACACGCTGTATATTTCTTTAAAACGGAGAATGCGGGCTCGGTGGATGGTATCACTCTGGGGCGAATGGGCATATTCATGCAGAAAATTCTTATTGAAAAGAAATTGCTTACTACTCCCAACAAGCTGAAATTATCAGTCGTTGAGCGCTCTTGGGGCTTGTTGGATCTCCGGAATCTTTATTTCAAAACCAGTTAGGTTAGTTTTCATCAGTAGAACTACATCATCCGACACAATACCAAAATTGCGCAAATACAGCATGGATGCCTGTTTTGAAATAAGACCGTTAGCCTTCATCATCTTAAATTGCATATAGCCTTGGCAGCGAAACAACAAGTCGGTGAGTGGGTGTAATTTGTTCTCTTTAACGTGAGCGTAACTTATTTCCTTGATTCGCGTGTAGTCCTCAAGGCCAATACCAATCATTAACCAGCGGCACTTGAAAGCAGCGACTAACTCGTTAGTGAGATGGTCAGCATATCGAGCCCAAAGTGAAATAAGGTATTTATGAGAGGGAACGAGGGTGTATAAAGCTTTAGCTTGAACTGGATTGTTGTTCTTTTGCGCTTCGATCACTTTTTCTCGCAGCTTACCGTCAAAGGCCTTGAGATACATTTTCGCAATAGCGCTTCGTCCAAGCGTGCTCATTAAACCGATGTTATACCCTAAATACCATTTCATACCTTCTTTTTCCGCAATCGCTCGACAGGCCTTTCCGCTTCCTAGCGTGTATTCCCACATGTGTTTTTGCAATTCTGGAAAAATAGCGGATTTTGGCGGCAAGCTGCGTTTTGCTATCAACGCAGGTAGCAGTGTTCGCAAACTTTCTATGCCAACAAAACTCAGTGCACTGCGCAAGCTATTAATAACGATAAGCTTGCCTTTGGAATCGAAGCGGCGGTATTTGGGTTGTTTTACAAATTTTATGATGGCATCTGACAGCCAATCTAACTGTATAATGATAACTTCTAGACGCGATATTGAACAAGACTCTGTGTATAAAACGTCAAATACTTTACCAATAGAAGGATCAAATCCAAGCACTTTTTCTAACACATGATCGGTATTCTTAAATCGTTCAGCGAGATCATTGATTAGGCTGACATGAAACTCGGCTTCGACTTGTTGGATAAATAAATTTTGCTTTTGGCTCAGCTCTTCACGATTTTTTATCGCGACCTCTTCGACAAATAATAGTTCTCTGCGCGCTTCGGCTTGTTCAGAGTCCTCCATGATGCGTTGTTTCTCAGTTTTTTGGCCAGACACCAGCACAGCCTCGTCTAAACTAACAAGAAGGTGCTCGAATCGTGAATTCATTGTCGAGGCTAATTGAGATACGCTTAACTTCATGTTGTTTCTCTACTTCCGTATTCTGTTTTTAAAAAATTATCCAGAATTTTATGACCTTCCTGAGTTAGCAGCGATTCAGGGTGAAATTGAACACCAAATATTGGCAATATTTTATGCTGAATTCCCATTATCTCTATATCGTCACTTTCGCTGCAAACTGCAGTAATTTCGAGCGATTCTGGCAGCGTTTCAAGCTCTAACAGCAAAGAATGATACCTTGTTGCTGTAAATGTAGGCTTAATGTCTTTGAAAACGCCTTTAGCCTGCTTCACCCATACTTCTGAAGTTTTACCATGTTTAATATTTTTTGCACGTATTACTTTTGCCCCGAATACTTGTCCAATCGCTTGGTGCCCTAAACAAACGCCTAAAAGCGGGACTTTTCCTGCGAATATCGCAATTGCATCAAGGCAAACTCCTGATTCATTCGGCGAACACGGTCCAGGAGAAATCACTAAATGCGTGAATTTTAGGCTTTGCAGCTCGGCAATGCTCATTTCATCGTTTTTAACGACCTTTACTTCGGCCCCTAGCTCTTCAAAATATCGCGCTAGATTGAAAGTAAAGGAGTCATAGTTATCAATGATTAAAACCACGCTAGTGACTCCAGATGTCAACGCTATGGCGCAACAAACCCAAGCGCTTTATACGTTTTAGCAAGTGTCACCGAGGCTTTTTCTCTAGCTTTAATAGCGCTGGCTCGCAAAACGTCATGCAAATAACTGTCATCCGCGCGAATGCGCGCATACTCCGCTTGAATCGGCGTTAGCATGTTCACTACGGCTTCAGCCACATCGCCTTTTAAATGGCCGTACATCTTGTCCTCGTATTTGGGCACTAGGCGTGCAACAGGCTCACCCGTAGTGCAAGACAACAAGGACAAAAGGTTGGATACGCCTGGCTTTTCAACAGTGTCAAAATAAATGCGTGCTTGCTCATCACTGTCTGTGACTGCACGCTTAATTTTTTTCGCTAACTTTTTTGGGTCTTCCAATAAGCCAATCACGTTATTTGGATTATCATCTGATTTGGACATTTTCTTCAAAGGGTCTTGTAAGCTCATGACGCGCGCGCCCGACTCTGGAATAAATGGGTCGGGAATGGTGAATACTTCACCGTACAGATTGTTAAAGCGCGTTGCGATATCGCGAGTTAGTTCTAAATGTTGCTTTTGATCTTCTCCTACCGGGACCTTATTCGCTTGATATACCAATATATCCGCAGCCTGTAGGACAGGGTAGCTATACAAACCTACGTTGATGTTAGAGGCATTCTTTAACGACTTATCTTTAAATTGCGTCATGCGATTGAGTTCACCCATTTGCGTGTAGCAATTAAGCACCCAGCTGAGTTGTGCATGCTCTGGTACGTGAGACTGCATGAAAATGCTGCTCTTTTTTGGGTCAATACCGCAGGCAAGGTAAAGTGCGAGACCGTCAAGGCAAGCTTTATGTAAAGCTTCTGGATCTTGGCGCACCGTTATAGCATGCAAATCAACAATCATATACAGGCAGTCGTTCTCGTCTTGCATATCAACCCACTGGCGCAGGGCTCCCATGTAATTGCCCATGGTAAGTTGACCTGAAGGTTGACAACCACTTAAAACGATCGGTTTTTGCAAGCTCATTTTGTTTACGATTTCCTGTTGTTATTTAAATTTGTTTTTCATTGCCGCAATGGTGTCGGCATAATTATCACTATTGAATATAGCAGAGCCTGCGACGAACATGTCTGCGCCAGCTTCCCAAATTGCTCCTATATTGTCGACTTTGACTCCGCCATCCACCTCTATTCGCACACACAAACCTTTTGCTATGATCATTTGCTTTAGTTCGCTTATTTTATCAAGTGTACTTTCAATGAAAGACTGGCCACCAAAACCAGGATTCACCGACATCAGCAAAACATAATCAAGCTTCTCGAGTACGCAATCCAGTGTGTGCAGTGGCGTTCCTGGATTTAACGCCAGCCCTGCCTTGCAGCCTTTATCTTTAATTAGCTGAATACTACGATCTAAGTGCTTTGTTGCTTCAGGATGGAAACTAATCATGCTAGCACCGGCCTCAGCAAAAGCCTCGATCATTGTGTCAACTGGCTGCACCATTAAATGCACATCAATATCTGCGGTAATGCCATGCTTGCGCAGTGCGTCACAAATCATAGGTCCGAATGACAGATTGGGAACATAGTGATTGTCCATGACATCAAAGTGGATGAGATCTGCGCCAGCATCGAGCACAGATTGCACATCCTGACCCAAACAAGCGAAGTCAGCGGACAAAATTGATGGTGCAATTAACGGTGTATGCATTGTTTTATCCCAAAAATCGTAAGTTTACCGAACTTTCGTGATTGACAAAAGCATTAACCGTGCCCTTTATTGGTGAGTATGCATTATAATGGGGCAGAACAACGCTAATAAAGCTGTTTATGCGCAATATATTTTCGAGTAGTAAATCATCAATAAAATTAAAATCAATAAAATTCAACTAGATAGGTTTTTTTACGAGCTTTTTTTCTTTTAGGCACTACTTTTGCTCTAAAGGAATTATAAACCCATTTAATCTACAAAATTAATGACAGCTGTATCAAAGACTTAAACCAATTCTTCAGTTTAGTATCAGCACACGAATAATAATAAGACGACAAGAATAAATCGATTTAACAACTTGGAATTTTACGGAGAACTCACATGAGAACATTTAAACGCGCAGCAATAGCTGCAACAATTTTAACAGCAACATTAGCAAGTCAATCTGCAATGGCGGGTTGGTCAGCGAATATTGGTGTAGTTTCTGATTACCACTTCCGCGGTATTCAGCAAACCGAGACTGCATCAACTAGCGCTGGTGTTGATTACGCTGCCGACTCTGGGTTTTACGTTGGTGCTTGGACAGCTGACGTCCAAGACGGGCTTGAAGTTGATTTATACGCCGGTTACGGTGTTGAACTAGAAAATGGTGTCACGCTTGACGCTAATTTTACCTCGTATCAATATACAGGTGACTTTGACAGTGCATACAATGAAATTGGCTTGAGTGCTGGTTTTGGTTTATTTTCAGTTGGCTACGTACAAGGCAAGTGGGACGGCGTAGTCGGTAATGAAGACGCAACTGAGGGCGATTACTCACTTATCACCCTAGGGATAGAAAAAGACGGTTGGTCTGCACTTATAGGCTCTTACGGCAAAGATTCAGAAGGTGAGTATGCTGAAATAGCATATGGCACTGAAATTGGCGGCTTTGATGTTGGGGTTGGCCTTGTCATTAGTGGTTCAGACTTAGACGACAGCGAATCTTTGTATTTTTCGCTTAGCAAATCGTTTGAACTATAAGCTAAAAGAATAAGCAGCAGTTTTGAAAACCCCGAAAGCCATCGAGCTTTCGGGTTTTTTTGTTAATGATTAAATATTGTGCATTTTGACTTTTACGTTATACTTATGTCGAGATTTTTGGTTGTTATGAATACTGCTGAGCGTTTACACCAAGCGGCAACTGTCATAACATTGCAATGCATTTTAAAAAGAACTTACCATTAGTTAAGAGTATTAAAGTGAATATGAAGACCAAATTAGATGAAGGAGTATCCAAAAAGGCAATGGTGTTCACATCAATGTCGGCTTGTATTTGTTTAAGTCTCGGACTGTATTTCGCTTTCGTTGGTATCCAGCCTGCTGTGGACGATTGTGAGCAAGCTCAATTTAGAGCGCAAGCTGACGAAAATGGTTTACCGCTGGGCATTCAATGCTCGGGCAATGGTAACGAGGTCAGTTGGCTAGCGTGGGTTACGAACGAGTCGACATCAAATCAATTTCATTTTCTTGATTTGTTGGAGCTACTTTCACAAATCGATCCCGATGAACAGTAGATACCACATTGATTAAAAAATGGCTTCGGCTAGTTAAGAGCGTGACCGCAAGTATGCTTGGAGTGCAATCGCAAAAGAATTACGAAGAAGATTTTACAGAGCAATCAGTTGTGCCTTTTGTTGTTACAGGTATCATCCTCGTTATTCTATTTATCCTCAGTCTTGTTTTGTTAGTTAACTTTTTAGTGTAAACACTCCTATACCAACGCCCTTATAAATGCTCGCTCAAGCTAACTGTAAATAGCTCAAATCGGCACCGCATTAACAAAATATTCGTGCCTGCAAACCCTTTCTTAACACTATGTATGAATATGCTGCTCTAAAAATATAACAAGGGCTTTATGAGTAATAGGTTTTGAAATCAAATAGCCTTGAATAAAATCACATCCTAACTCTCTTAGCTGTTCAAATTGTTTTTCGGTTTCAGCACCTTCGGCCACAATTGGGACGGACAAGCTATGTATCATCTGTGTCAGTGAGCCGACAATCCGCTGCTGACGCGTATCTACATCAATTTTGTCAAGCAACGATCTATCGAATTTAACCGTGTTGTAGTTAAACGCTGCTAGATAGGATAGCGATGAATAGCCTGCACCAAAGTCATCAATAGCGACTCTAAAACCAATAGCTGCTGCCATTTCAGTCCACGCTTTAGCTTGTTTGAAATTAGTAATGAGGGTTGTCTCTGTTATCTCAAGTTCGATGCGGTTGGGGCTAATTTTATGCGCGTCTAGCTGCTGTTTCAAACACTCGACTGCTCTGTCATCGACTAACTGAGAAGGACTTAAGTTAACGGATATAAGAATGTCTTGCATCCCAATACTATTCAGGTACAGCGCTTCTTCCACCACGTTAGTAACTATCCATTCAAACAAGATATTCATATTTTCACTTTCTTCAAGCACATCTATGAACGTTGGAGGTGGAATAAAGCCGAGTTCAGGATGTTTCCAACGACAAAGCGCTTCAATTTTTATTACTTTGCGGGTATGACTATCTACGATAGGTTGGTAAACCAAAAATAGCTGACCATCTGCAAGGGATGCAAGAAAATCGTTCTTGATAGTAAACTTTAATTGAGTCCTCGCTCTCATTGACTCATCAAAAAACTTGTATCTGTTTTTCCCTTCCTCTTTTGCTTGATACATCGCGATATCGGCATATCGCAACAACTGATCTGCGTCGATGGCTTTGGCATCTTGCAACGCAATACCGATACTAGCGCTAATCGCTATGTTCGTTTCATACACGGTAAAAGGAGCAGCGAACAGCTGAACGATCGATTCTGCCATTTGAAACAAGGCTTTTTCACTGTCGTAATCGGTATAGCAGATTACAAATTCATCACCGCCGATGCGATAGACTTTAATGAACTTGTTAGAAACGCCTTTTAAGCGATAGCCTATTTTCTTAAGCATGATATCGCCAGCTTCATGTCCTAAATTATCATTAACTGGTTTAAATCCATCTAAATCTAAAAAGAAAATGGCGACGTTAATCGAGGCATCCTTGTTACGTATAAGCAAAAGGTCGTCCACTAGAACGTTGCGCGTAAACAAGCCCGTGACACTGTCAATTGTCGCTTGGCGCAGCAGTCTTTTCTGCGATACATCTAATTTATGCTCATACGACTCAAGCATATTGATTGCATTTCTAAACTCGTCCTCAAGGTCATGAAGTTCGTCGTTAAACTTTCGTGTACGTGGTTGACCAAGCCGAAATCTAGCAGTGTTGTATTCTTTGTTTGCAATGAGTTTTATGGCGCGACGTAGTTTGTTTATCTGTGATATGGGGATAATCGAAAAAGTAATTAGGGTCAATAAAATACCGAGAGTGACCGTCATGAAGATAATGATGATCTGTTCTTTTTGTTGATTTTGCTCTGCAATAAGCGAAGTGATGTCGCGCACAAAAATCAGTTTCAGGTCCGTGCCAATACTATTAATGGTTTGAAACCAAATAAAAAATTCCCTATCCTCAAATGAGTGTTGAATGCCCGTTGTCTCAAGCTGCTTGATTTCCTCAAGGGTGAGCTGCAAATTTAATACATCATCAATGCGTCCGACTCCGGTCATCATTTCTGTGATGTAGCGTTTAAGATTATGTTGGTCTGCAACAGGCGCTTCTTGAGGAGCTAGCACACCTATGTCGCTACCAACAATCTGATAGAGAAACTCGATAGAAGGTGCGATGTCAGACAAGAGAGTCAGCGACCACTTATCCCGCCAAAACCGAACGGGTACGGTGGAGGCTATTTCACATACTTGATGGCACACTATTGCTGATGTTAGTTTACCATCCGTTAGCACGTTTAGGCGCAATGAACTCGTTTCCTTTTCTGGAAAGGCGCCAAATTTGAAAACTTGCTCTTGGTTTGAAATCGACATAGACGAGAGAGCGAAGCTGAGCTGAACTCGAGGCCAAACGTCGTTGAAATAAGAATATGCTTCTGCCGGCGTTTTATTCGCTAAGCCACCCAGCGCAATGAGTTCTTCAGCAGTGGCTATTTGTTGCTTTAATTGCTGTTTAAACAACAATTGAGTGGCTTGCAAGTGAGACTGTTTGATTGTTTTCACGTTTTCTTCGAAACGTATGAACTGCTGCGCGGTCACAAAACCATAGGAGGCAGCTAAGGACAAAATGGCGACAGCAATCACCAATAGAAGAGTTTTAAGTAATAAGCCGCGAATTCGAATCATGAATTAAAATTGTACGCCAATTTTGCTGGAAATAAGCCCTAGCACCTGTATAGAGACGCTTGTTGCTCAGTTGCGATGTGTTTTAATTTAACATAGAGAGCTATTTGCGTCACTGCATTATCGACACTATATTCTATTGGCCAACTTTAGCATTCACACGCAAGTACTTGCTGTCGTTTGCTAATATATCTCCGAGAAAAAGGGGACTTTTAAGATTTTTTGCAGAATATTGCAACGAGTTCTTTGACTGGCTTACGCGTATTTGCGTTTTGGCTGATGAACCTTCGTGCCGAAAAGCTCTTAAATTTAGCGCCCTCGTACAATTGACGAGAAAGTGGTGTATCGTGATTACTGATGACGACTGTAATTGGGCGATCGCGAACGGTTTCTTTTACGGTTTCTGCCAACTTCGCCTGTGCTTCTAAGCTAAAGCCGCTTGTTGCGTATTGCGTAAACGATGCTGTCTTGCTAATCGGAATATAGGGAGGATCGCAATAGATAACGCTGTTATCTGGCGCCTGTTTGATAACATCGACATAATCTACGTTAGTAAATTCTGCTTTCGCAAATCGTTTTGCAAAATAACGAATTTCCGCTGAAGGCATCTTTGGCTTTACATAGCGACCAAAAGGAACGTTAAACCCGCCTTTGCTGTTGTAGCGACATAGCCCATTGTAGCCATGACGGTTGAGATAAACGAATAACAGCGCTCTACGAAATGTATCGTTTGTGGCGTTAAACTCTTCCCTGCGCTGATAGTAGAACACCGACTCATTTGATTCTGGCGTAAACAATGCGGCTAAGTCTGTAACGAATTGCTCTGAGGAATGCTGTACCAACTTATACAAATTAACTAAATCAGCATTAATGTCATTAAGTTGATAATTGTCATAGTCTGCATTCAACGAAACAGAGCCCGCGCCAAAAAAAGGCTCGATCAGTTTGGGTGATGTTGGTAAATGAGGGAGAATATGCTCTAGCAGAGAGTATTTGCCGCCGGCCCATTTTAAAAAGGCTCTATTCTTAGTATTTTTATGCACGACTGTGATTTTAGCTGCGAAGTGTTTTCGAATGTGGCGCTACATTAACACAAAATCTAGCACCATAAAATCTAGCGATTTCGTATTTCTAGCTTTATTTGTGTCAGGTCTTTTGCGAATGGTTCAGTTGAACGCACCGATTCCGGCAATAGTTCAACAGCTTGTCGTGCCGCATTAACTGAATCAAAACGTTGATTATACAAAACAACATGCCAAGCGCCCCCGTATCTTGTAGTTTGATAAACTAGCACAATATCCTGTAATTCGTTGTCAACGATAAACTCATTGAGCACTGTTCGGTTCTGAATACCCGAAAGTTGCAGCAACACCGCGGGTTCAGTTAATGCTAACAATGCCGACTCATCGAATTCATAAAAAGAACCATTGGTCTGCTCGGTAGCAACTGTTTCTTCAATTTCTTGCTGTTGAGCAGGCGATGAGACATCGTTTAACGCGATTTCAGGTTCGACAATTTCAGTAAGCAACGGCTGCTCTTGTGAGGGCGTTAGTAGTTGGTTGCCTAATCTCGCATCTAGTTGTTCAACGCTAAGAATGTCTGGAACAGCAAAATCACCCTCGGCGTCTTCTATCGCTATCTCAGAACTTGATGTTTCAGCGTTGATTGCTGGCTGCTCAAGGCTGCTTGTTAACAATGCATCCTGTTCCTGCGCGTCTTTTTGTTCATCTATTATTAGTTTGAGGGCGTCAATTTTGTTATCGCTAGTTTGTTTGGCCGCGTCCCATGAACTTACTAACTCAATATTGTCTTGGGTAGTTTCAGTTGTCAAAGTCTCATCGGCTATGTCTTCCTTTCTGTCGATCTCTAGCTGTTCGTTTATTAACGCCAACTGGTCGGCATTAATATCTGCTTCTGGTGGCAGCGAACCAGTCTGTAGCAGGGATTTTACATGATCAGGATATTGCCAACTCATTAGCCCTATGAAAACGGATAGTAGGAGAACTAATACGCTAACGATAAACCACTTTTGGGTCACAATTGGGGAAGAGAATTCGTCTCTACGAAAGATATCGAGAGAAAACACAGGTCTCTCCTCTGCCATCAGATTCTCTAATGCACCCACATCAAATTTTGTTGAATCAACAGATTGAGTAGATAAAAGGACAGGGCGGCTGCTATTTCGCTTTGGGAGCCATTTTTTTGCCTTTTCAGCCCATGCGGTTTCGCCAAAAAGTATTACGTTAACATGGTGATTTGGAGATAGTTTCTTGCTCTCGGTCACCCAGTCCCAAAGTTCTTGCAGAAACGGGTTAGGAAGCGTTTGGGCCTGCTTTATACACAGCAAAAATGGTCCGGGTTGTTCATGTAAATCTTTCAGGAGCTCTTTTAATGGACGAACAAAACTGCCAACTTTTTGACCTAAAAGCTGGCGACAAATAATGCGTCGAAAATCAGGTGACTCCATAGTGAGTTCAGATGTGAAATAAGATATCTCTGTGTTTTCTTTTTGGATCGAAAGGAACTCTTCTAGGGCTCGTTGTTGTTGAGCAATACTATCCCCGCTCACGAATATCAACTGAGATGAATAATTAACTAAGTGTTCCAATCGTTCTTGCAATTCTGACAAACAGTCATATCCTTTTCAATATGGTCATACAAATTTTTTGCCGCAGTTTTTGTTAGTTCAATATTGCTGCTAGTTCGTCGTTAGTAACATCATCTACTATTTTAGCTTCCCCGATAGATGTTGGAATGATAAAGCGCATTTTACCAGACAGTACTTTCTTATCGTGCTGCATATGTTGAATATAATGGTCCGCAGACATATCTAAAGGCCCAGCGATAGGCAGATTAAATGTTTTAAGTAAACTTTCGATACGACTAAATTCTGACGCTGTTATAGAATGTCTCACAACTGCTAACTTTGCTGCAAGCACCATGCCAGCAGCTACTGCTTCGCCATGTAACCAAACGCCATAGCCTTTTTCTGCCTCTATTGCATGGCCGAATGTGTGACCAAGATTCAGCAAGGCTCTTATGCCGTGCTCTTTTTCATCTAGATTAACGACCTCTGCTTTTATTGCACAGCATGTTGCAATAACGTAACGAAGCGCATCGGCGTCCCGATTCTTGATGTTCGTACTTTGATTTTCAATCCAGGTAAAAAAGTCGCCATCGTACATGATGCCATATTTGATAACCTCAGCCATTCCCGCACAAAATTCTCGTTCTGGTAAGGTCGACAAGGAATTTGTATCTATAAAAACAGCTTTTGGTTGATAAAAGGCGCCAATCATGTTCTTGCCGAGTGGATGATTGACCGCTGTTTTTCCGCCAACTGAGGAATCAACTTGCGATAACAGTGTGGTAGGAACCTGAATAAATGGAATGCCGCGTTGATAACATGCTGCTGCAAAGCCACCCATATCACCGATGACGCCACCACCTAATGCAATGAGGGTCGTGTCTCTGGCAGCTCTGTTTTCGAGTAGTTGGGTTAGAACAACAGAAAAGTATTCGATAGTTTTATATTGTTCACCGTCGGGCAAGATGATATCGAAGGTGTTAATGCCGGCTTCAACCAAGGGCTTTTTGATGCTATTTAAAAACAGCGGCGCAATAGTCTCGTTGGTCACAATTGCGCACTGCTTTCCTTGAATCGCAGAAAGCAAAAAACCGGCTTGATTAAACAAGCCGGTTTCAATGTAGATAGGGTAGCTGCGCTCTCCCAAATCAACGTTTAATGTGGGCATAGCGTCATATCCTTTCTAAAAATTCCTAAAATTTACGCTATTACAAACCGATTTTACTGATAATTTGGTTCGCTACTGCGCGTGCGCTTTGGTCATCCGTTTCAACCACGTAATCAGCAACTTCTGCGTATAAAGGATTACGTTCGTCAGCTAAATCTCTCAATACTTGCTCAGGATCGTCATTCTGAAGCAAAGGACGACGTTTATCGCGTTGTGTTCTGGCAACCTGCTTGTCGATAGTAGTTTGTAAATAAACCACGATCCCACGCGCTGAAAGTCTATTTCGCACATTTTTGGAGACAATGGAACCACCGCCTGTTGCTAATACGATACCTTGCTTATCGGTGAGATCGTTGATGATATCTTCTTCGCGTTTGCGGAATCCGTCTTCACCTTCGAGATCAAAAATCCAAGCAATATCAGCACCCGTGCGCTTTTCTATTTCTTGATCAGAATCGTAAAAATCGAGGTGGAGTTCGTCTGCAAGATGCCTACCGATAGTGCTCTTTCCTGCTCCCATTGGGCCAACAAGAAATATATTACGTTTTTCAGCCATGTCTGATAAATTCACATTCTTTATATATGATTGAAGTCGGCTTGGTGTACTCTTATCAAGCAACTTTAATTACCACATTAACGCGTTTTTAAGTTTTTTAACGTCGATGCGAGCGAATAATTTCCTCATTGGAAAATCTATGCTTGGATTATCTCAATTAACTAGCCTGATATGCAAGCATTCTTATTCAAGGAAAATGTAAAATACTGTGCTTTAGAACTGCAAAAGAGCGAAGGCTATGCCTTCACTCTTTTAAAGGGGTGTTGATATTAGTCCAATTGCACTAATAAATCAGCAATTAAAAACCTTCTTCGATTATTTTTGGCGTTACAAATATGAGTAACTCGCGTTTTTGTTCAATTGTTGACGTTGTTTTAAACAAATTACCGAAATAAGGGATGTCACCTAGAAGTGGCACTTTCGTAACGTCGTTTGTGCTCACTTGTTGGAATATTCCGCCTAAAACAATTGTTTCGCCGTTTTCTACCAGTACTTGCGTACTTATTTCTTGTGTGTCTATCGCAACGGCTGGGCCAGTTGATGTAGAAACTGTATCACCACGGGTATCTTGAGTAACAACTAGATTTAATATAATCCTGTTATCTGGTGTAATGTGCGGCGTTACTTTTAAACTTAATACTGCCTTTTTGAACTCTACTGACGTTGCGCCGCTAGATGTTGCTTGTACGAACGGAATTTCAGTACCTTGTTCAATATACGCTTCTTGCTGGTTGGCCACTGTAATACGTGGACTAGCAATAATCTCACCTTTATTCTCTGCTTCCAGCGCGCTTAGCTCAAGGTCAAGAATGTTACCGTCTAATAAATTTGCTATCTGAAAGCCAATGCTGCCTGCTGCACTTGATACCGGTAAGTTAACGTTAAGTCTGTCGCCAATATCAGGAACTACGCCTTGACCAGCAGTATCAGCGCCTATGATTGAGCCTGAAACTGAGTTATTGTCGCCAGCCCCTGTAAAGCCCCAGCGTACACCCAGTTGCTCATCAACATTGTCACGAACAGTAACCATGCGAGACTCTATGAGTACTTGCTTGACGGGAATATCCAAAGCATCTATTACGCGTCTTGCCTCATCAATACTTTCTTGAGTGTCGCGGATCAATATGGTGTTTGTACGAGTATCAACCGTCACATTGCCGCGAGACGAGAGGATACCGCCATCACTTGTTTTAAGGATAACCGCAATTTCGTCTGCTTTCGCGTAGTTTATTTCTATGTTTGCTGACTTTAGTTCCGCAAGGTTCTGCACTTGTTGTTTCGACTGCAGTTGCTGTGTTTCACGAGCAGTTAATTCTTCGGTTGGTGCGATAAGGAGGATATTGCCTTCTAAACGCTTATCTAAACCGCGAATTTTAAGGATCATGTCTAGCGCTTGATCCCAAGGAACACCAGATAAACTTATTGTGACATTGCCATTAACGGTGTCGGTCGTTACCAGGTTGAAACCATTAACTTGGGCTATAATCTGCAACACTTGACGCACTGGCACGTCTTGGAAGTCCAAAGAAATCGGCTTGCCTTCATAAGTTGTGTTCTTTGATTGCTGAACTTCCTCTTTACTTAGCGGTGTGACTGCAACAGTAACAATGCCATCAACTTCCATTTTTTGAATCTTTACTGCGCCATTGTAACGAACTTCTACTTTGGCTTCATTCTCATCTTGAAAGGTTTCAATGCTCTGCACTGCCGTACCAAATTGACTTACGTCAACTTCGACATATTGATCTTCCGCTAGCATGGTTTCTTTCAGTGTTAACGTAACGAGGCCTTTGGCTTCTACTATCGTAACTGAAGGAACATTACCTTCAAAACCAATAAGCACGTTCCCCGTTTTCGCAGAACGGTTGAAATCGATGCTGTTCAATGTACTTGAACTGCCTAAGTTTGCTTCGCCCTGCGGGTCAACTAAATCGATCAAGTTTCTAGGTTCTTGTGCAACAGCGCCCAAGCTGACAATGGCTAGAACGAACGCAATTATCAAGGCCCAGTGAGGTCTGTTGCTGTTTAAGCGTTTGTTAAAAATATATTTGTTAGACATTATCATTTTCCCCAGCTACTGATGACATGGTTAATGTGGCGGTTTTAGTTTTCCAACAACCAGCTCCGTCAGGTAACATTTCTTCAATAACCACTTCTTTATCCGTTATGTTAATAATTTTGCCGAAAAACAGACCGATGTATTGGCCTCGTTTCGCCTTGTGTAAAGTGCCATCATTGGCTTTTATAAGAACCCACTTTTGACCGCTTGTCTCAAAGACACCTGCCATTTGCAATGCATCAATACCGTAAGATTCTAATTTTTCTTTCGCACGTTGACGGTTAGGCTGACTACAGTTAGCGGTCTGCACCGTCACGCTTGTTGTTGCTTCATTTCTTTGTTGCAGCCTTTGAAAAGGGCTGCGCATATTGCTGGCTGCATAATTAACTGGCTGCAACTGCTTAAACTCAGGGTATTCATCAATGTTGATGCTGGTGTTTGCCTTAACGCTATCGGTGTATGTAATTAAATCATCAATTTGCGCACTGCAAGCTGACAAACCAACACAGGTAGCAAGGATAAGATACTTATTTGACGTATTTATCATTATTTTTGCTCCTCAGTTGCTATATCGGCCTGAGTAATCGCAGCACGATAGGTTTTTGCCTGCATCTTTAAATTTAGTACACCTTTATTACTCGTAATATCGAAGTCGTGTAAGGTAACAATCCGTGGGAGATTGGCGATATTGGACGTAAATGAGCCGAATTCGTGATAAGTTCCAGAAACTTCGAGTTGTATGGGTAGCTCGGTATAAAACTCTTTCGGATTCTCTTGCTGCCAATTAAGTAGTTTGAATGACAAACCCGCATCCGTTCCCACATAAGTAATGTCGTCTAACAATCCTGGTGTTTCATTGCTCGTCGGAAGCGTTTTTAACATTGATGAGAAATCACTCTTCATTCTCACTAGCTGCTTTTCATACGCATCAAGATTTACCGCAATTCGATATTTCGATTCAAAGGTCGTTCTAAGCTCACTTTCTTTGCCTTTTGAAGCGTCCAGTTGTGGCAACTTTCCGCTTATTATCGCGTAATAACAAATGGCACCGACTACGACTACGCAAAAGATGGCAACTACTGTTTTGATCTCTTTCGGCCAAATCGCCACCTGTTCAAAATCAAGGTCATTTATTTCTTTTAATTTAGAAAAATCAAAGGCCATTATCGATTCCCCTCTTCATCCGATTCTGCATTTTGAACCGGAGCAACTTTCGGCGTAATAGAGAATGTTAATTTAAAGTCACTGACAGCGTTTGATGTGCTCACATCCGCAGTAATTGAGGATAATACGCCGCTGGTGAATACGTCTGATTGCTCAAGGTTTCGCATAAATGAAGACAAGCGGTTGTTTGATTCGCTAATTCCTACAATTTCAATTAGGTTGCCATTGCGAGACAGTTTTTCGAATGAAACACCCGCCGGTACAATTCGTGCTAACTCATCGAACACGATAGGAGATACGTTTTTGCTCACTTGAAGTTGCTCAATAAGCGCCATGCGCTGAGCTATCTCGGCTTTTGAACTGCGAATGTCTTTAATGCGCTCAATTTGCGTATCCAAAACACCTATTTGCTGCTCTAGATAGTTGTTTCTTGAGTTCTGGTTACGAATTTGCTGCTCGATAACTTCGCCGAGAACCCAAAATACCGCCAGCACAAGAATAGAGATAACCACGAGCGAGCCAATATACTGTTTCTTGTGACGCTGACGTTGAGCTTCACGCCATGGAAGTAAGTTTACATGTGCCATTGCGAATAACTCCTACTTGCTAAGCCCATCGCAATCGCCAATTGTGCAGCAAACTTTTTCAGCCTATCAGCGTCAACGTTTTCAGCGATGGTCAAATTTGAGAACGGATTAAACGCTTCTACTTCAATCCCGAGGTCTTTTGTTAACTCCTCAACGACCATGGGCAGTGAGCCCGCGCCGCCTGATATCAAAATCTTGTTAGGCTGCTGCTTGTGTGTCGTTGACGCATACATTTGTAAAGCACGTTGAATTTGCTGCTGTAAGGCGGACAAAAACATGGGTAGGGTATCTTTAAACCAAGACTCCGGTGCAGAGCCATCCGCAATTTGATTCTCAACTTCTTGAATGTCTAGCGAATGGATAACGGCTAAATCTTGTATGAATTTGTTCATACCGAAGTTGTGCTCTTTGCTGTAAATTACCTCACCGTCTTCTACGAAGCACACTTGAAGTAAACTCGCACCAACATTAATGCAGCACGTTGGACTGCCTTTTTTATGCGTAGCAAAATGGATTAGCGCATTGCCTAGTGCATATCCTTCAATGTCCATGACGACCGGCTCGAACGGAGCCTCTCTCACTAACGTGATGCGGCTGTCAATCATGTCCTTGTGGGCAGCGCTAAGTAGCACTTCAACTTTCCCACCATGAGTTTTGCTCTCACCCAATTCTTCAAAGTCTAAGTAAACTTCTTCTAATGGATAAGGAATTAAACTATCAGCCTCTATCTCGATTTGGCTCTCCAATTCGAAATCGCTTTGATTCGGCTCCATGAAAACCACTTTACTTAAGACGGAGGCGCCGGCAACGGCTATCGCGACATTCTTGTTTTTGGTCTTCAAATTGTGCTTGATTTTAGCGAGTGCTTTGCTTACAGCATCAAAGTCTTTTATTTCGCGCTCATTAAACGCAGCACCGATAATAGGTTCGCAAGCGAAAGCATTTACTTTGGCGACAGAACCGCTAACATCTAGGCACACAGCCTTGACGTATTTAGTTCCGATGTCTAGCCCGATAATACTTTGGGCTTTTTTCTTAAAAAGCGGTTTCATTCAATAGTAGCTCTGTCATAGTTCTAGTATCATAGGTTCAAATAATACTGATTTTTTTAAACTGTATGGATCTGTTAACGACACCTAAGTATAAAAATTGAGTATTTAAGCCCAACAATTAAAAGTGAAAACAGTTCAGTGAAGTTATTAAAGAAGCTCATATTACTGACCACCCTAGGTTTTTTTCTAGGGGTCATTAGCATCATAGGTATGTATTTTTATCTCAAACCAGAACTTCCGAGTGTGGAAGTGCTGCGAGAAGTCAAGCTACAAACACCCATGCGTATATTTACCGATGACGGTAAATTAATATCGCAATACGGGGTAAAAAGAAGGATACCGGTTTCTCTGGACGAAGTCCCCGAGGCCTTGGTACAGGCTTTGATCGCAACCGAAGATAGCCGTTTTTATGACCATATTGGCGTTGACCCAATTGGTGTAGCGCGTGCGTTCTTAAATCTAGTGACAACGGGCGAACGAGGGCAAGGTGCCAGTACTTTAACGATGCAAATGGCGCGTGGTTTCTTCTTAACCAGAGAAAAGAAATTCAGTCGTAAAATTAGGGAACTGTTCATCGCACTGCATATGGAGCAAGAATTAAGCAAAGATGAAATTCTTGAACTGTATCTTAATAAAGTTGAATTAGGGCACCGCGCCTTTGGTTTTGGTGCTGCTGCTCAAGTGTATTATGGGAAAAACCTAAATCAATTAGATTTAGCCCAAATTGCTACGCTAGCGGGCTTACCGCAAGCACCATCGACACTTAATCCAATTAGTCGGCCTGAGCGTTCAAAAGAGCGTCGGCGCATTGTCTTGTTACGTATGTTGGATGAGGGTTATATTGATAGACAACAGTTCGATGAAGCGGCACAAGCACCGGTGACGGCGAAGAAGCATGGTGCGGAGCTAGCGCTTGATGCTCCCTATTTGGCTGACCTTATATATAATGAGATGGTAGAGGTATACGGCAAAGAAATAGCAGAAACTAGTGGTTTTAACGTATACGCAACTGCGAGTTATGACATGCAAAAAGCGGCGCAAGATGCGGTTATCCAAAACTTACATGATTATGACGAAAGACATGGATTCAGAGGACCGCTTGCGCAGCTATGGGAACCACTATCGCGTCAGACCGCCGCATTGAGTTCGGCATCTGACGATTCAGAGCTGTCTAATTCAGAGCTGTCTAATTCGGCTCCATCAGAAACACCGCCTGCCTTCAATGAAAACGCTTGGTCTATTGAGAAAGTGACTGCCTACCTTGACAGCGTTGATGAAATCAAACCATTGTTACCGGCCGTGGTAATGGCAGTTCAAGAGAAAACTGCAGACGTAATTATTGCAGATGGACGAGTGATTAGATTGGTCTGGGATGGACTGGATTGGGCAAGGCCATATATTAGCGATCAGTCGCAAGGCGACGATCCAGAGTTTGCTGCAGATATCCTTGCAGAAGGTATGTTGATATATATCCGAAAGCGTCCTCAAGACGGCGTTTGGCAATTGGGACAATTTCCTGATGCAACAGGTGCTTTGGTTGCACTTGATCCGAACGACGGTGCTGTAAAGGCAGTTGTGGGCGGCTATAGCTTTTATCAAAGTCAATTTAACCGCGCCACGCAGGCGAAGCGTCAAGTTGGCTCAAACATTAAACCTTTTGTGTATGCCGGCGCCATTGATAGTGGCTATAACTTAGCAAGTATTATAAACGATGCTCCCATAAATCAATGGGATAGCTCATCAGGTGTTGCTTGGCGACCACAAAATTCGCCTGCCGTTTACGAGGGACCAATCCGCATGCGTGTCGCGATGGGCATGTCAAAAAACGTAGTGTCGGTGCGATTGCTGCGAGGCGTAGGGCTAGATGAGACAGTAGACTATATTGCCCGGTTTGGATTCGACAAAGACGACATACCAAGAGACGAAACCTTGTCCTTAGGATCTGGGTCGCATACGCCGATTGAGGTTGTTTCAGGTATTGCTGTTTTAGCCAATGGTGGTTTCGCAGTGCGTCCTTACTTCATTGAACGCATTGAGAATGACTTAGGGGAGCTGTTGTGGCAGGCAGAACCCGTTTACGCTTGTAATCCGTGCGATGTCGAAACCGCAGAACAAACACCTTCTGAAAATGCGAGAGACATTGAAGCCATGCTGGCGGCAGAGTTTGGTCAACAAAGCGCAAATGCCAATGCAAAGGCGAAAGTAAAACAATCTGCAGAACAGGTGATTAGTCCGCAAACTGCTTTCTTAGTGACAGAGATGATGCGCACTGCCGTAAAAGCTAACGGCAATTGGAACAACAAAACTTACTGGTTAGGCACGGGATGGCGCGCAAAGAACTTGTTGCAGAGAGACGACATAGGCGGTAAAACAGGTACGACAAATGACTCAAAGGATACTTGGTTTAGTGGCTTTGCTGGAAACTTAGTGGCGACAACATGGGTTGGATTTGATGATGCTTCGCGGCAGCTTGGTCGTGCATCGAGAAATCAAAATCTGGTCAACAAAAACCCGGAAAAATTCAATTGGATTGGGAATGCCGTGATTGGTGTTGAAGATGGTGCTAAAGGCGCTCAACCTGCTTGGATACGTTTTATGCAGGACGTACTGAAAGATAAGCCTGAAGTACCAAAGCAAATTCCTGAAGGTATTGTTCGAGTAAGAATTGATATTCAAACAGGCAAGCTAACTAAGCGTACAGACCATACCGCTATGTTTGAATATTTTAAAGTTGGAACTGAACCAACCACTTATGTGACCGATGATGAGTTATCATTGCCGATAGATGAAGAAAATCCAGAATTACCAAAAGATGATGATATCTTTTAATCATCTTCGTTTTTTGGTTTGTTCTTAGTAAAACTCGATATTACGATTTTATAAGTGTCTCCGGTAGGGTTTGTCGGAAGGTTAGCAAGCCGGAAATGAACATAGTAGAATTAATTATTAACGCACCAGGCAAAAAAGAGAATTCACGAATGAGCGACAAGAGTCAGCGCAATCACCTATATATTCCCCACTCGGGGCCATCTTTACTTGAAACGCCTTTGCTGAACAAAGGGAGTGCATTCACTGAGAAAGAGCGCAAGAATTTTAATTTACTTGGCTTACTGCCTCCTCGATACGAAACCATTGAAGAGCAAGTGGGCAGAGCTTATAAGCAATACAAAGGCTTCGAGGATCCGTTAAATAAGCACATTTACTTACGTGCTATTCAGGATAATAACGAAACCTTGTTTTATCGCCTTCTGCAAGCGCACATTGAAGAAATGATGCCAATTATTTACACACCTACCGTGGGTGACGCATGTGAGAGTTTTTCTGACATCTATCGCAGTTCGCGAGGATTGTTCATTAGCTACGAAGAACGTCATTTAATGGACGATATTTTACGCAATGCAACCAAACGTAAAGTAAAAGTGATTGTTGTGACGGATGGCGAACGTATCTTAGGTTTAGGTGACCAAGGTATCGGCGGCATGGGTATCCCAATTGGTAAGCTCTCTTTATACACGGCATGCGGCGGCATCAGCCCTGCCTATACTCTGCCTGTAATGCTAGATGTTGGAACCAATAATCCGAAATTACTCAACGATCCTATGTACATGGGTGCACGACATGAACGAATAAACCAAGAGCAATACTATGAGTTCGTCGATATGTTTATTTGCGCTGCTCGCAAACGTTGGCCTGAAGTAATGATTCAGTTTGAAGATTTTGCACAGCCAAATGCGATGCCTTTATTGCAAAAATATCGCGAAGAAGTGTGCTGTTTTAATGATGATATTCAAGGTACTGCAGCAGTCACCTTGGGTACGATTTTAGCCGCCTGCCGTGTGCGTGGTTCAAAATTGTCGGATATGAATATTGTTTTTGTAGGATCTGGCTCAGCGGGTTGCGGCATTGCTGAAATGCTTGTTCAGCAAATGATATTTGAAGGCTTGAGCGATAAAGAAGCGCGTAAACATGTATTTATGATTGATCGCTTTGGCTTATTGACTGAGGGCATGGAGGGCTTACGTGATTTTCAGCAAGCATTGCAACAACCCAAAGATGCGATAAAGTCGTGGTCCTACAGCGGCGAATATGCGTCGTTGTTGGACGTGGTTCATTGTGCGAAACCTGACATTTTGATTGGGGTTTCTGGCCAACCTGGTTTATTCAGCGAGCAGGTCGTAACCGCAATGGCACAAAATAGTAAAAAGCCCATTATTTTCCCGCTAAGCAATCCATCTCGTCAGGTTGAAGCGAGACCAGAACAAGTGATTGAATGGACCGACGGTAACGTTGTGATTGCAACTGGAAGTCCATTTAAACCTGTGGAATATAAAGGTCGCGTTTACCCTATAGCGCAGTGTAATAACAGCTACATATTCCCAGGTATTGGGCTAGGTGTAATTGCCTCTAAAGCACGCATTATCAGTGATGAGATGTTAATGGCAGCTAGTAATGCACTCGCCGATGCTTCACCGATGGTGAATGATCCTGACGGTGAACTACTACCGCCCCTGACCGAAATTGAAAGCTTGAGTCGAAAGATTGCATTTGCAGTTGCTAAAGTGGCAATGGAGCAGGGCTTAGCTCTTCCTATTCCCGATGAAATGTTAATGCAGCGTATCGAGGGGGATTTCTGGAAGCCTGAGTATCGTCCTTACAAGCGCGTCAGTATCTGATTCATTCGATGACCAAGTGCCTGTTTGCATTGCGTGTAAACAGGCACTTGGCAAATAACTATAATGCGGCTTAAAGATTACTGATGGAGAAAGCGTTTATTTTTAAGATGCTTGGGCTAATGTTTCGTTGTAACGGTTCGTTTGGTCGCTTCGCATTCAACATTAGTTAGTGTACAGCTAATGACAACATAAATACCTTACTGTTGCGCGTAAAGTTATACATCTCTTTTTTAGCTGAGGGTAAAGCTTCTACGGTGGTTTCTGCAAATCCTTGTTCTAAAAACCAATGTGCGGTGACCGTCGTGAGAACAAATATACGCTCGAGTCCACTTAATATCGCTTTTTTGCGGATCTCCTCGAGTAATCTCTCTCCTCTGTTTCCGCCTCTATAGTCATGATGGGTTGCCACACAGGCTAATTCTCCGCAGGCGTCGCTCTTATACATGTATAAGGCCGCGCAGGCGATAATCATTCCATCTCGAACAATTACGGTAAATAAACTAATTTCATTTTCTAAGCGCTCTCGCGAACGCTTCACTAAGGCACCACTTTCTTCTAAGGGTTTAATTAGCTTTAAAATGCCGCCAACGTCGTCTATCGTCGCCGTTCTTAGCTGTTCATAGTGGTTTTGCAATACAAGTGAGCCGGCCCCATCGCGAGTGAATAGCTCTTTCAGCAGCGCGCCATCCGTATGATAATTGATGCAGTGCGCGCGACTCACTCCTGCTTCCACGGACGCAATCATCGCGGTTAAACAGGTCAGCTCTGCGTCAATGTTTGCAAGCGCTAACTCTTTCTTGATGGTATTTAACTCAATTGTTCGAAGTAATCTACCATCACGATTAAAAATGCCGTCTCGCTCCGAAAGCGTGATGATTTTGTCCGCTTTCATCGCAATAGCAGCTTGGGTTGCAACGTCTTCATGTGACAAGTTAAAAACCTCACCCGTGGGTGAATAGCCCATAGGGGACAGCAGAACAATAGAGCCATCGGAAAGATGGTCGTTAATGCCCTGTACGTCAATACGACGAACTAAACCGGTATTTTCAAAGTCGACACCACTTCGCACACCTAATGGACGCGCAACCACTAAATTACCAGAACACACTCTTATTTGTGAACCATGCATTGGCGAATTCGGCAAGCCCATTGTCAGTAAGGCTTCAATTTGGCTGCGTAAAGAGCCAGCGGCGTCCTTCACGCATTCTAAGGTTTCTTTATTCGTTACTCTGACGCCGTCTTTAAACATCGATTGCCTATTACGAAGTTGCAGACGCTCATCAATCTGAGGTCGTGCCCCATGCACAAGGATGAGTCTGACACCAAGACTGTTGAGTAGCGCGATATCTTGAATGATCCGCGGAAAATTAGGGTCCTCTATTGCTTCGCCACCGAACATGATCACAAAGGTTTTACCACGGTGTGCGTTAATATAAGGAGCAGAGCTCCTAAATAGGCGAATACTTTCAGTATCAGACAGTGCCATTTTTGTCTCTCTTCACAGATTTCTCACGGGGTTGCTCACATACTTTACAAAACACACTCATAATCTAACCAATAAGTTGGTCAAGTCTTTCAAGTTCGACATATAGCGCTCGAGTAACCAATTCCTTATTCGTTCCGCCAAGCACATTTCGTTTGTTCAAGACCGACTCTAATTCCAGAACTGGGTAGACATCTTCTTCAATCTTGTCGTTAATTGTCTGCAACTCGGCAACGCTCAAATCCTCTAATGCCTTTCCTTTCGATATGGCTAGAACGACAGCTTGCCCAGAAATATCATGCGCGGTTCTAAACGGAATGCCTTTCGCGACTAAGTAGTCTGCTAATTCTGTAGCGTTTGCATAGCCTTGTTGCGCAGCAGCGCGGCACCTATCTTCGTTTAGTGATAGTGTATCGAGCACTTCCACGGCAATACATAAACAAATATGCCATTGATTGACGCTGTCGATTGCGCCTTCCTTATCTTCCTGCATGTCTTTGTTATAGGCCAGCGGTAAACCTTTCATTGTGACTAACAATGCTTGTAAATTACCGAATACACGACCGCATTTTCCGCGCATCAATTCAAGCGCATCCGGGTTCTTCTTTTGTGGCATAAGAGATGAGCCAGACGTCACGGAATCACCAAGCTGTAAAAAACCCGCTTCGCCGCTATTGTAAAAAATGAGGTCTTCGGCCATGCGCGACAAATGCATCATGCTTGTGCTGGCATTAAACAGAAGCTCTAGTACAAAGTCGCGATCGGACACGGCATCTAAACTATTTAAACAGGGTGAATCAAAACCTAATTCTGCTGCGATCTTGTCGCGATCAACCGGGAACGTGGTGCCTGCTAGTGCACCAGAGCCGAGAGGACATTGGTTCAGTCGCTTTTGTAAGTCTTCAATGCGACTAACGTCACGTTTCAACATTTCGACATAAGCAAGACACCAGTGAGCGAAGTAAACTGGCTGGGCACGTTGTAAATGGGTATAACCAGGAATAATTGCATTTTCGTGACGAGTCGCTACTTTTAACAGCGCACTAATGACATTTAGGCAATCTTCTCTAAGCGATGATAGATGCGAACGACACCACAGACGAAAGTCAGTAGCGACTTGGTCGTTTCTACTGCGCCCAGTATGAAGCTTTCTGGCGATATCACCCAGTTCAGCGGTTAATGTAGCTTCAACAAAGCTGTGAATATCCTCTTCAGGCGAGTTGGCAAAATCTAAGGTTCCCGCTTCAGCTTGTTTTTTAAGCGCAATTAGCGAGCTTTCTAATTGAAATTGTTCGTCTTCATTTAATACTCCCGCGTCTTTTAAAGCTCGAGACCAAATAATAGAGCCCCAAATGTCCTCAGCTGCCATCACATAATCGAAAGGCAGTGAATCGTTAACCTGCTTGAACATATCGCTACTACCGGACTGAAATCGCCCACCCCATAATGCCATGATGCTTCCCTATTTCTGTTTTAATGCTTTGATGCGGCTAGATAAACTGAATAATCTGATGAATCCTTCAGCGTGACTTTGGTTGTAAACGTCGTCAGCACCAAACGTGGCGAAATCTTCCGAATATAGACTATTCGGCGATTGACGCTGCACTACAGTAGCTTGGCCTTTATATAGTTTTACGACAATTTCACCGGTAACCAATTTTGCAAAACTTGCTGCGCTGGCGAGCAAGGCGTCGTTGAGGGCAGTGAACCAACGACCGTCGTACATCACATGCGCGAATTCAAGTGCGAGCTGCTCTCGGAATTTTAACGCTGATTTGTCTAATACCAAGCATTCGAGTGCTTTGTAGGCTTTCATTAATACGGTGCCGCCTGGTGTTTCATAGCAGCCGCGTGACTTCATGCCAACCAGTCTATTCTCTACAATATCAATGCGACCGACACCATGTGGAGCCGCAAGATGGTTAAGTTCAACCAAGGCTTGATAAGGTGATAATGCTTTGCCGTTAACGTGAGTTAAGCGACCTTCATCGAAGGTAAGCGCAATACGCTCTGCCTTGTCTGGCGCATCCTCGGGATCGCTTGTCATTGTCCAAACTTGTTTGCTTGGCTCACACCACGGATCCTCCAGTTCTCCGCCCTCGTGAGAAATATGCCAAGCGTTTGCATCACGGCTGTATATTTTGGTTGCTGACGCACTTGACTTAATATTGCGGCTAGCCAAGTAGTCGAGTAAGTCTTCACGCGACACCATGTCCCATTCGCGCCAAGGAGCAATAACTTGTAAATCGGGTGCTAATGCGGCGAAGGCGCCTTCAAATCGTACTTGGTCGTTGCCTTTACCTGTGCAGCCATGGCTGAGTGCATCGGCACCTACTTTGCGCGCAATCTCGACCTGGGCTTTGGCAATCACGGGGCGAGCCATTGATGTTCCCAACAAGTATTCTCCCTCATATACCGCACCCGTTGTAATGGTAGGGTAGATAAAGTCGCTAACAAACTCTTCTTTCAGATCGACAATGTGGCATTCGCTTGCTCCAGACGCGATGGCTTTGTCATGCAAGCCCTCAAGCTCTTCTTCACCTTGACCAACATCGGCAGCAAAAGCGACCACTTCGCAATCGTAGTTTTCCTTGAGCCAAGGCATAATTGCCGACGTATCGAGCCCACCGGAGTAGGCTAGTACGACCTTTTTAATATCGTGTTTGTTGTCTGTTAATGCCATTCTTAGTTCCTTAATTACTGATAAGCCAATGTCATTGGCTCAGTTGTATAAACAGGTAGTGATATTTGTTTATGTACTATAGTTGTTAATCGTAAAGTTGCTAATTTCAATCCAGCGCAACATTGCCGACCAGCATCGCCAAGATGGCATTTTGTGCATGCATGCGATTTTCAGCTTGCAGCATTAATAATGATTGCTCACTATCCATTAAGCTGCCGCTTATCTCCAAATCACGATGAGCTGGTTGGCAGTGCATCACATAACTTGCGCCTGACTTTTGCATCAGTGCTTCATTTACTTGATAGGCGGCAAACTTTTCTTTTATTTGTGCCAATGGAGTGTCGTCGCCCATGGAAAGCCACGTGTCGGTATACAGAATGTCAGCCTTGCCCAATTCGTTAATGTCGTTTGCGATAGTTAAACTGACGTCGTTCTCAAACGCTAACTTGGCTGCATGTTTCGCGATTTTAGCGCTAATTTCGAAACCTTTTGGCGTAATGACTGTTTGGTGGCAGCCTAAAAGTGCACCCACTATCAATAGTGAATGAGTCACATTATTACCGTCCCCAATGTAGGCCATTGTCTTACCTTTAACGCTACCCAACTTTTCAAACATAGCGAGGTAGTCAGCTAGCGCTTGGCAAGGATGATAGAGATCGCATAGCGCATTGATAACCGGAACATTGGCGCCTTTGGCCAGATCTACCAGCGTTTGATGTTCATACACTCGCGATACAATAGCATCGGCCCAGCACGCTAAATTAGCGCCGACATCAATGGGGTCTTCTCTATCTTTGAGCGGAGAGCCTTGGCTATCAACATAAACCATATGCCCGCCCAATTTATGAATGCCAATATCGAAGCTCACTCGCGTACGAAGCGACGGTTTTTCAAAAATCGCAACAATTGATTTGCCCTCTAAAGGGCGACCAAATTTTTCAGGGTGCGTTTTAAGTTCGACTGCGAGCTTTAATAACGAATGCATCGAAGTTGAATTCCAATCTCTGAAGCTGAGTAAGTCCTGCATTATCTATTCCTATCTTTTTTATGTTCTGTCTGTTTTGCTCGTATTCACAATCGTTATGAGGAAGGGCGCGAAGTGATTGAAGTGCCTATTTTTCTGTTTGTTTGTGAAAACATCATGCTTATATCATTCCAGCTACCTATGCTGACAGCTTTTCCCAAGGTTTTAGATGCCTCTTGCGCCGCTTTTACTTTGACTATCATACCGTCTGTAATTACGCCTGCGTTGATGAGGCTCGCTATTTTAGCGTCGTCTAAATTCTGGATATGTGCTTTATTTTCGTCTAAAACGCCGCTAACGTCTGATAAAAGATATAAGTCTGCATACAGTAATGACGATATACATGTCGCTGCTTGATCGGCATTTACATTGTAAAGTCGACCATTCAGATCACTACCAATAGAGCAAATAATCGGAGTTAAATTTGCGTGCATAAGCTGGTGCAATAATTTTGCACTGCGCGGGTGCGGATAGCCAACGGCGCCAAGCATTGGCATGACTTCCTCGCAAACAGCTAAATTGCCATCAGCTAAAGAGATTCCAACACCGGTTAAACCTGCTTTTGCCGCCATGCAGACCATTTGTTTATTTAATGTGCCTGCTAATACACCGGTCACTGCTGGCATTTGTTCATCGGGCGATATGCGCAGGCCTTCATGCTTTTCGCTGACAAACCCAAGCGCGGTGAGTTGAGTTTGTAATTGCGTACCTCCGCCATGAACTATTGCAACGTTATGACCTTGATGCTTGAGAGCGGCAACGGACGCAAAGAAACTTTCCTGTGCCTGCAGGTCTTCAAAAAAGTTGCCACCCACTTTTAATACAATATTGCTGATATGGTGTTTGGCTGCTTGAGCAGTGTTATTCATATTTACAATAGTCCTGTTTCTGTTGCTTGGTTGAATACTAAATTTGCGCATTGAATAGCTTGAGATGCTGCGCCTTTCAATAAATTATCTATCGCCGAACTCACCACTAAATAGCCGCTGTCTTCATCAAACTTCCAATGTATGTCACAAAACCCGGTATTTGCAACATCGTCAATTTTTGGCCATGAGTCACGTAAACGAACCATAGGTTGATTGGCATAACATTGCTCAAACTGTCGCCGAATATCGGCACCGCTTACGCCATCGCGCAAGCGCATCGTAATTGTTGCTAAGATGCCTCTTTTAAACTGACCAAGATGCGGAGTGAAGATAACTGGGATACCGCAATACTCTTCAATTTCCGGCGTGTGGCGATGGCCCAAGACACCATATGCTTGCAGACTCACTTCAAAATAGCTCGTGGTCATAGATGGCTTCCTACCAGCGCCACTTACGCCCGACGTTGCATTTATGATTGGTCTCACATTGGAATCGATTAAGCCTGCTTCAGCCATTGGTTTTAGAGCCAGCAACGAAGCGGTAGGGTAGCAACCTGGTACAGCAACAAAACTTGCCGTCTTAATTGCGCTCTCGTTCCATTCTGCTAAACCGTAAACTGCGCTGTCAAGCACCGATAATTGTTGATGTTCGAAACCATAAAACTGTTCAAATATGCGTGTGTTTTTGAGTCGAAAAGCGCCAGATAAATCGAAAATTTTCGCTTTTTTGCCACTTAACGCAAGTGCCCAATCGTGACTTGCCTCGTGCGGTGTCGCTAGGAAAATGGCATCGTATTGCTCAGCCAATTGGCTTAATTCGTCTGGATCTAAAGCAATAGTGACAAGATCAGTTTGACCAAAGAGCTGGGGATGAATAATACCGACAGGTTTGTCACTATCCGCGCTCCCTGCTGATACATAACAAGCGCCCAAAGAAAGCAGCGGATGCCGAATAATTATTCTAATTAATTCAGCACCAGTATAACCACTGGCGCCGATGATGCATGTTGAAATCATAGTTGTGTCTTTATTTTGAAAGTAAAAATCCCTCTCACTCTTGGTGTAACAGAGCAGTAATAGTTACACCAAGAGCGAAAGTGCTATGGTCATTTGGACGACAATCTCGAATTAATAGTCGAAACTATGTCGTCGTAATAATTCCCAATAGCAAAGAGAGGGAGGGAGAGGGAATAGTGACGTCGATAATAAAAATTTACTAATAAAATTAATCACTTAAAAAATCTCAGCTGCATTATAGTCTCAAGCACAAAGGTTATTGTTATGCGTATGCTGAGAGGATAGTAAATATTGAATATTTATTCAATTAAAATGTATAAATAATTAATAAATAGTGGTTTCTATTAATAGTTCTGTTGTGATTTCTGATAAATAGCAATACTATTTGATGCATCAAATTTAATTGTTATCCAACCTTGAGGTGAGGACTTATGTCTTTGAAAACCATTGCCCTTGTTGCACACGACCATAAAAAAGCGGATATCGTTGTTTGGGCTCAGAAAAACAACGATGCGTTGAAGTCATTTAAATTGGTTGCCACAGGTACTACAGGAACTTTGTTGATCGAGAAAGTCGGTTTAGATATCACCTGTTTGCAAAGTGGACCTTTAGGTGGTGATCAGCAAATCGGCGCCCTCATTGCTGAGCAAAAACTGGATGCCTTATTTTTCTTTTGGGATCCGATGAATCCTGTTCCTCATGACCCTGATGTGAAGGCTTTGCTGCGCCTGTGTTCGGTTTGGAACGTGCCTGTTGCTTGCAATGTCTCTAGTGCTGATATGTTGGTTTCATCGCCTCTGTTTTTAGATCCGAATTACAAGCCTGAATTACCTAATTACGACAACTAAGGTGCTAACATGAGCGTTGGGTTTCATGCTTAGCTCATTATTTGTTCTTTGCAGCCGATACCGTTTTATACAACATTTTTTGTTCGGGATAGCGCGTGGTCGCTAATGATCGTACCCGAGCTCTTTATCGCGAATTTGGATGATAATATGACCGAACAAACACACTACTCCTGGACGCTTCAAGCTCACAAAATATTCAGATGGATACTCTTGGTGCAGCTCGCAGTTTCGATACTTATCGGGTTTATTACGGATGATTTGTTGACTGCGTTTATAGTGGGTCTGCCTATCGTAGCCATTCCTTTTATTTTAAGTATTCAACAACCACATGCCGTTATCAGCCGACACATGATAGCGGTGGCTACACAGTTGATGACAGCGTTGCATATTCAGCAGGCTTATGGCATGACCGAAATGCATTTTGAAGTGTTTGTTGTTCTCGCGTTCTTGATTTTCTTTCGCGACTGGAAGGTTGTTGTATCCTGCACACTTACCGTTGCCGTTCACCACATATTATTCTTCATACTGCAGACTAACGGTGGCGATGTCTTTATTTTTGAAGAGAATAAGCTATTTTTCTATATTCTTGTAATACACGCACTGTTTGCTTTAGCGGAAGGTGGTGTTTTGACCGTAATGTCGCATGGCAGTCATAAAGAGGCTGTGGCAGCAGAGTTGTTGAAACAGTCGGTGGTCAGAATAATGAGTTCTGACGGTCGCTTCGACTTGCAGGATTCTCAACTAATTGAGCATCCGCAGCTAACAGAGTTCAACAGCTTAATACGTGGCTTCAAAGCCCTGATTGACAAAGTCAACACTGTTGGCGAAGGGCTCGTTGACATTGTTAACAAGATAACCGGTGCCTCCGACGATTTAGACAGCTCTGTTGACCAGCAAAACCAGCAAGTCAGCAGTATCTCATCAGCAATGCAAAACATGACCACGAGCATCAATGATGTTGCAACCCTATCGCATAGTGCTAATCAAATTGCTGACCGAGCAAAAGTAGATACTGATGAAACCAGAGACTCCATTGAGGGTTCTAGCAGCAATATTGCCCAGTTAAAATCAACATTACAGACAACATCACAAGCGATTGGCGACTTGAGCGCCAAATGTTCAAATATATCCGAAGTGATGCAATCAATTAAGTCGGTCGCAGAGCAAACTAATCTTCTGGCGTTGAATGCTGCTATTGAATCTGCTCGCGCCGGAGAGCATGGTCGCGGTTTTGCGGTTGTGGCGGATGAAGTGCGAAACTTGGCTATTAAATCAAAGGAAAGTGCCGAAGAAATTGAGCTGATCACTAGCCAACTGACCGACAGCGCGAATCATTCAGTTGAGAATATGGATAACTGTGTTGCAATGGTTGAAAAAGCCGTAGAGTCTGCTGCTCAATCGTCTACAAATATGGCTGCAGTACTCAAGGGAATTATTGAAGTAAACCAAAACGTGACAACAGTTGCTGGCTCGGCCACAGAGCAAGCGAAAACGTCGCAATCGATTAGTCAATCAGCTCAAGAGTTGTATCAGTTATTCACCGATGAAAAGGAGCAAGTTCAAGGACTCAAGTTGGACGTTACACAACTTAATCAGCTTGCCACTGAGTTAGCTATGCAGTTAAAAGCATTCAAGGTCTAGGCTACTAAGTAATATGAGGTCTATAAATTGTAAAACCGGTCAAGGCATTAGCCGCTGGCTGTTTCCATTGGCAGCAGTAATTTGGTTTTGCATTGCGTTTTGGGCCATCAATTGGGTAGGTACAAGCAAGTTTTCGGACTTCGATCCAGAATTGAGACTGTCATCCCAAATGATGTCACTTTCAATGGAAGCAGAGTTGGTGAAGGTGCTATCTGCTAGCGTTGCGCAAAATGGCTTAGAGAATGTTGAAAGTGATATGACAAACGACAGTGAAAGTGTCAACGGGACTATTTTTCATGTTACCCAAGGCTCGTGCTTTTGTGAGACGTTAAGTGAAGGGCATAAAAATACATTAAATGAGTGGGCAAGAGGTCGGAAAATTTCCTACCAAAATATTGATCTATCAGCGATGTCTGACCTGCGACGTTTCGTACCTTCAACACCCGCCGTTATTGTGTTGAATAAACATCGAGAACTCGTTTATTTGGGGCCATATTCAACCGGGATGGGATGTTTTCAGAGTTCTGGTATGGTGGATGAAAGAATTAAACCTTACTTTCAAAATTCTACTGCTGAATTTCGTGCCACAATACAGAGTGAGGCTAAGGGCTGCTACTGCGCAACTCCTGCCCCACTCAATCTGAAAACGTGAGCGTTTAATTCATTGAAGATGGGTCATCACTTTCGTTATTTGGCTCTTCTTCATGCTTGTTTCGATGTTTTTTAGCATGCTCTTTATGCATTTTTCCTTTCTTCCCCTTCTTCATAATTTTTTCGAATTTTTCACGCTGCTCTGCGCTTAGCACGCTCAGCATTTCAAATCGCGCTTTGGCTTTATTAACCGCCATATCCAGCTTTTGTCGCCTGTTGTTTGCATGAATTGCTAACCACGCATCCTCATCGAACTCCTTGGCTTGAACGATCTCGGCAAGCTGTGCTTTTAGGCTGCTCTCTTCGGCTCTAATTGCCATCCTTTGAGCTTTGTTAGTAGCCATCATTGACGTTAACTTAGCCTGTTGCTCTGCGTTAAGGTCTAATTTTTTAATAAGGCGCTGTAACTTCTTAGCTGGATCTCTATGCTTTTTACCGTCCTTTTTGCCTTTTTTACCCTCACGTTCGGCAATAAATTGCGCTTGTTGTTCTGTGCTTAGCTGATTAAATACTCTATTTTTTCCTTTCGCTATAATTAGCTTACTTTGCAAATTGAGTTTCATTTGTTGCTCGATTGCGTTTGTCACCGCAGCTTCATCCCAAGTGCTTGCTTGCATGATCTCACGCATACTTTTGCGCAACTGCTGTTGTTCAGCGCGATATACGCTCAAATCTTGCTGGCTTTCTTTGCGTATTTGCTTGATGTCGTCTTTCTGTTCCTGGGTCAACGACAAGCTCGCCATTAATGCACGCTCATGTTCACCATGATTTCTTTCATGCGCATTCACTGCATATGAACTCACACCTAATAAACTTGCCATTGTTAAACTAAGTAATAATTTTTTCATTTTGTTTCCTCTCGAATTAAGCGAACTGTAAAAGTTAGGCCTTAACAAACTGTCGAGATAAATCATAGCGCAGTCAATGCAAAGAAACGCCAAGCGAGTGTAAAGCAAGTGTAAAGGTTTCAAGACCCTGCTTCAGATTCCCTTATAATAATCTTGATGATAAGCTCAAACTTGCTTTTAGCCCAATCACACCGGCAATTAAAGCGCTAAGGCGGATAAATGTACCAAATATTATTAATTGACGATGACGTCGCGTTAACGCAAATGTTAGCGGAATATCTACAGCAAAATGGCTTTGCAGTTAATGTTCAAAACTCACCGTTGTCAGCTATTGCAGCGATACGAGAAAAAAACTTCGATGTCGTTTTGCTAGACGTTATGATGCCGGAAATGGACGGTTTTGAAACTTTGAAAACAATCCGTGCCTTTTCTGTTGTCCCGGTGATCATGTTGACCGCAAAGGGGGAGGACTACGATCGTATATTAGGTCTGGAGTTGGGCGCCGATGATTACCTCGCGAAGCCATTCAATCATCGTGAGTTACTGGCGAGAATCAAGGCACTTACGCGAAGGCTTGACGAATTAAGTAGTTTTAACCAAGTTCAGAACTTAGAGTTTCACGGTATCAAAATAGAAGAATCTAGCCAACGAGCCTTGATTGCTAATCAGGCCGTTGATTTGACGAGCACTGAGTTTCACTTACTGGTGCTTTTGATGAAACATGCTGGCCATTTGTTAAGTAAAGAAAAGTTGAGTGAGGAGGTATTGGGCCGTAGGCTCAGCGCTTTCGACCGCAGTTTGGACATGCACGTAAGTAATGTGCGCAAAAAGCTAGCACAACATGGCATTGAAAATGTGATTAAAACCACACGCGGTTCAGGCTACATATTTATGAGTGAACTGTAATGCATCTGGCTAAGTTTAATCCTTTCAATTCGCTATTTGGACGCGTTTTCGTCTGGTTCTGGACTGCTTTGTTGGTGATTTTAATCAGTGCGTTCTTTTTAACAAAGCAGCTGACAGACGTGCTGGAAGTTAATGCAGTGAGCGAAAAGCAAGAAATTGAGGCCGGTGCAACAATTCAGCGTCTTAGCAAAGTCATGTTGCGCAGTAGCAATTTACATCAATCTTTGCGCCGGCTGGGTAAGCGTAATGGCCTTCAGATAGTGGCAATTAACACGAGAACAGAGCAACTTCATACTAGTTTTCCAGGACCATTGGCAGGCAACGTCAAGGAGTTGAACGCTTTCGTTGAAAGCGAGACACCACTGCTAATAAGACTCAATAATATGGAATTCGTTGGTCCTTATAGTCTTAGTTTTAAGCAGGAAGAATATAAGGCGTATGTTGGGCGACTTTTGATGCGCTCGGAGAGAAATGTGATGTCTCGCTCTAAAGTGGCTGTTGCGGGTTTAGTGTTGGCTATTTTTCTGAGTACAGTGTTTTGCTTTGCTTTGGTTTTGAGTATCACAAAGCCTCTTGGTGCCCTGCGCTCTGCAAGCAACCGATTGGCTAAAGGCGATTTAACCACACGCATTCAAGGAATAGAGAGTAGGCAAGATGAGATAGGTCATTTAGCGAAAGACTTTAATGCGATGGCGTCTCGCCTGCAAAGCCTGATCGATGGGCAAAAAACATTAATGGCAAACGTGTCGCATGAATTACGCACACCTTTAACGCGCCTGCAGCTTGCGGTCGCTCTGTTAGAGGGGCAATTGAATAACGAATCTGAGAATACATCGCTTGAGTTAAATAAAAAACATTTGGGACGTATTGAAAATGAAATTATCAAGATGGATCAGATGATTGGACAAGTACTTACATTGGCAAAAATAAATGCTTCTCAGCAATCTATTGATTTGCAGGAAATAAGCTTACGTTCGTTGCTAAAAGATGTCCTTAATGATGCAAGCTTTGAGGCTGAGGCATTAAATAAAAAGCTTACTGTCAGCGCTATTCCAGATATTGTGCTCCATGCTGACGTACGCTTACTGATCAGTGCTATCGAAAATATTCTTCGAAATGCGATTCGCTTTGCTAATAATGAGCTTAGTTGTGAATTCACTACCGCTTTTTGTGATATAGCTGTAAATGAGTCAGCTTCCGATGAAGTCGGCACAGAATGTATTGAAATTAAGATAACGGATGATGGTTTGGGTATGACTGCGGTTGAGCTCGATACCGTGTTTGATCCCTTCTTCCGTGGCAGCCATCAAGTAGATGAGGTAAGTAAAGGCGCAGGACTTGGTTTATCTATCGCTAAGGCAGCGATTGAAATGCATGGTGGTCAGATTTATGCGTTGGCTCGTGATATAAAACTCGCAGAAGCATCGCCTTTGTCTGGCTTATCAGTAATAATACGTCTTCCGATTGTCCGCAAATCAACATAGCGATTACATGCAGTTAACGAAAGAGAGCGAGTTGCCAGAAAAGTTTGATAGCGTTATCAAACCTTGGTTTGAAATGAAGATGAGGTCTGGGTTTTGGACTTTAGCCGACGGCACATCGCTGCACTATCGATATGCGCATCACAGTGCAGCCAAATCCGTTATTGTTATTTCCTCTGGCCGCGTCGAGTGTGCAGCTAAATACGCCGAAATTATCTATGATTTACATCAAAATGGGCATTCGGTATTTATTCATGACCATCGCGGTCAGGGCTTGTCTACCCGTCTAGAAGAGAATCCTCACTGGGGTTACATTGAGGACTTTAATGAGTATGTAACTGATTTTGGCAGCATGATTGACGATGTTTTGCTACCGATGTTAAGTGATAATTACGCAGAAGCGGACAACAGTACAGCGAATAGCGACGCCTTAATGCTTAATCACGCGCTTCCACCACTGCATCTGCTTTGCCACTCAATGGGAAGCGCAATTGGTGTGTTGCTTGTGAAAGCACGTCCTGAACTTTTTGCTAAAGCCGTTTTTTGCTCACCTATGTTTGGGATAACGCCACCATTGCCACCGTGGATTGCGAATTTCTTGGTTCGACTTGGTGTTCGTTTCAACAAGCTAAGAGGAAAGCGGGCGAGTTATTTTTTTGGTCAAATCGACTATAGTCCAACCGCATTTTACAAAAACCGTTTGATGAGTAGCAAAGTGAGATATGAGATTTTTCGTAAAACCTATGCGCAGCAACCTGAGCTGCAGTTAGGTGGCGTAACCTATGAATGGCTGAATGCGTCCTTAATTGCTATGAAAGAAATTCGTCAACAGGCCAGTAAAATTCAGCAGCCTTGCCTTGTTTTCTATTCTGGCGCCGACACGGTTGTGGCTAATGAAGATACTGAACAGGTCATTAGTGATCTCAAACACTGTGAGTCAACGCTAATACCCGAAGCACTGCATGAATTACTGTTTGAAAAAGACAAGTTTAGAACACCCGTGCTAAGTAAAATACTGAGTTATTTTTCAGCGCCGTAGGGTTAAACGGCGAGTTGTCACGTTTTCTTGTTTAGAATGAAAGTGAAAACTGCATGCCATAAAACAGCGTTTTATTTGCATCCCAATATTCCGCATCGATTTGACGTGCTTTCACAAAGCCTTCAATTCGTAAGTTCCCAGCTTGTATTCCTGCACCAAAAGCAGCGTAACCGTCTAGGTTATCTGAATCATAACTATCGTAACCGTAATGAGAATCAAAAATTTGGTCGTTATCATCATGTTTGTAAAGTGCTTCAAATACGTCGAAACCTCCTTCAACATACATGAATACGTCGCTAAAGTAGCCAAAGCGAACACCTAAATCTAATCCTAAATACTCCTGTTGATAACCAAAGTCGTCAATGACGGTGATGCTATTAAGAGAAGTAATAACCTCGCTTTTAAAGTTACTGTAGCGAGGGCCCATTATGCCCGAAAAACCGACGCCTGAAATACTGTCGGTGTCGTTTAATTCATGCTTAGTAAAAATAGTGAAGCGATCAGAAGCAAGTGTGCTTGTCGCTACGAATAGTAAAATTATTAGGATTATTTTTTTCATTATTTTGGCAAGCTGGTTATAGTGTATGGGTCTGAAGATACAGGCACACAACTGAATCAAACCTGAATGCAGCATACCTGATGAAAAATGTCCGTGTGCAGGTGGGTTTCACGCGACGACGCATGTTTTCTGTATCGCTAGGTAGCTGGCATACTAAAACCAAGCTGGCGCCAAGCTTCATAGCTTACAATCGCAATGGAGTTAGAAAGGTTTAGGCTGCGGGCATTCGCTAGCATTGGGATCCTAATACGGCGATCTGGGGCAAAAGCGTTGCGGATATCATCAGGTAAGCCCGAGGTTTCAGAACCAAATAGCAGAACGTCACCCTCCTGATAAGTCGGTTCATCATGTGGAATGGAACCTTTGGTAGTTAACGCAAAAATTCTGCGGTCCCCCATTTCTTGTAAAAACGCATCGTAATTTTTATGCATAGTCACATTTGCTAAATCGCGATAGTCAAGTGAGGCTCGTCTCAACTGCTTCTCTTCCATACTAAAACCGAGTGGCTCAATTAGGTGCAAATGACAGCCATTATTAGAGCAAAGCCTAATGGCATTACCCGTGTTCGGTGCAATTTGGGGTTCGAAAAGCGCAATGTGAAACATGGGTAATGATTGCCTAGGTTAATTCGTGAGTTAGGGCTATTCTTGTGTTTGTTCGCGGCTCAATAGGGCAACGGCCGCTTCTTTGGCAGATTTTCCATTATAAAGCACCTGATATATTTGCTCACAAATGGGCATCTCAATGCCGTTGGCCTGGGAAAGTAACCTTACTTCGTCAGTATTGCGGTAACCTTCAACAACTTGGCCAATACTTTCGATTGCCGCGTCGACGGTCATTCCTTTCCCAAGTGCTAAACCGAATCGTCGGTTTCGAGATTGGTTGTCGGTGCACGTTAACACTAGGTCGCCTAGGCCTGCCATACCCATGAAAGTTTCTTGTTTTGCGCCAATAGCCAAACCAAGTCGGCTCATTTCGGCCAATCCACGGGTTATTAAAGCAGTGCGGGCATTTGCGCCAAAGCCAAGGCCGTCTGCCAGACCTGCACCTATCGCGATAACATTTTTGACAGCTCCGCCGAGTTGAACACCAATCAAATCATCGTTTTTATAAACACGAAAGCCCTTTGAACAATGTAGTTTTTGAGAAAACGATTCACAAAGTTCTGTGTCAGTAGACGATAAAGTAATAGCGGTAGGTAAACCAGCAACCATCTCTTTGGCGAATGTTGGGCCCGACACTACAGCTTTAGGAATTTTGTCCCCTAATACGTCTAGGGCGACCTCTTGCAATATTCTGCCTGTACCTGGCTCAAGACCTTTGGTTGCCCAAATCAAACGATGTTGGTCGTTTAAAAATGGCTTTATCGCTTCTAAGTTTTCTTTGAAGGCGTGACTTGGCACGACAACAAGAATGTCTTTTGCACTTTCTACGGTTTCTTTTAGATTAGCCGAAAGTGATAAGGCAGCAGGAAATACAGCATCGGGAAGATATTTATCGTTGCGTCGAGTTTCACGCATTGTGGAAACGTGCTCTTTGTCACGTCCCCACAGTACCGTTGGATTACCATTTCGCGCTAAAACAAAGGCGAGAGCGGTGCCATAAGAGCCGGCACCGATGACGGCTGTGTTTGCTGTAAAATTGTTATCCATTTTTGCCTTCAAAGTTTTGCAGTGCTAAGCGTCAAGCTGTTGTGGTGCATCAGGTGCTGCGCCGCCTTGCTCTGCACGTTTTTGCATGTATGCTGCAAAGATCGCGTCAAAATTTACCGGTGCGAGGTTAAGTGGTGGGAACGTACCACGGTTAACTAAATTCGACACCGCTTCGCGTGCATATGGGAATAACATATTCGGGCAGAAAGAACCCAATGTGTGTGCTTTATTTTGATCTGGCATGTCGCCTACAGCAAAGATTCCGGCTTGCTGAACTTCACATAAAAATGCGGTTTCTTCGCCAAGCGTTGCAGTAACGGTGATTGATAGAATCACTTCAAACAAGTTGGCATCAATTTCGTTTGTGCGTGTGTCGATATCAAGCTTCACCTCAGGCTTCCACTCTTTTTGAAAAATGGCAGGACTATTGGGCGTTTCAAACGAGATATCTCTTGTGTAAATTCGTTGAACGCTAAATTGGGCGCTTTGCTGAGCTTGTTCTGGTGCTGCTGCGGGTGTGTTGTTTTCTTCAGCCATGAATATTTCCTATTGATATTTCTTATCGTTATATTGTTTAAAAATGAAAAAAGGCTATGAGTACATAACCTTTTAGATTGTTTGAATCAGCGAGACGTGAGCAATGACTCACATCGTGCTTAATCGTTACTACTTATGCGTTAAGTAGACCCTCGAGTGTGCCTGCTGATTCTAATGCGAATAAATCATCGCAGCCGCCTACATGGGTTTCGCCAATAAAAATCTGCGGTACCGTGGTTCGACCGTTTGCACGTTCGATCATGACAGGGCGTAATTCTGGTTGTTTGTCTATTTCATGGTCAGTGAACGTAATCCCTTTCTGCTCTAACAGCGCCTTAGCGCGTGAGCAATATGGACAATAACCTTTTGTAAATAATTCTACTTTTTGCATGTTTACTAATCTCTTATTTGGAGACGGGAAGGCTGGCTGATTGCCACGCGCTCATTCCGCCTTTTAAAACGCTAACTTTCTCAAACCCTGCTTTCAACAGCTGTGTCGCCGTCTTTTTCGCAGTGGAACCCATCGCACAGACTACGATAATGGGTTTATCTTTTGATTTTTCAAGCTTTGCGAAGTTTCCGTCTTTCAGTTCTTCAGGCTTTATTTGCCTAGAACCCAATATATGTCCTGCTTTGAATTCTTTTGGCGCGCGAATATCAAGTACCACGGCGTCTTCTTTATTCATTAGCAAAGTAGCATCATGCGTCGAAAGTTCTTTGATTGGTGACAATGCTGCACCAACATAGGAGTAAATGATAAGTACGACTAGCGCTACCCAGGCGATTGATAAAATTGAAATCAATGGCGAACTGGTAGCAAACTCTATTATCTGGTCCATAAAAAACGCTGTCATCCTGTTACTGTTTGAAGTTGGCAAAGTATATAGAAAAAAAGGATAGAAACCAGCATTTATGCGGTTTCATCTGGAATTCTTTTTCGCGGGAATTGACTAAGTGTTGGTATAAGAACGGTTTTTTTGGGTCAAAATTTGAAGATATTAGAAAAGATTTGGGTAAAAGCGCATAAAAATGATCATAAACAGTTTATAAGACCGCGTTTTATTGATAGCTTTAAACCTGAATTTTGTAATTTTTTGTCCATTACTTTAACGCATCTATTTTCAAGGTTATCCATGACACATACTAAAACACCATTAGCGCTCATTATATTAGACGGTTGGGGTTATCGAGAAGACAGCACCAACAACGCCATCGCGTTGGCCAACACCCCTGTTTTAGATGATTTGTATGCCAACAAACCCAACACCCTAATTTCGGGTTCGGGGCTGGATGTGGGCTTACCAGAAGGGCAGATGGGCAACTCTGAAGTTGGCCATGTCAACTTGGGCGCCGGACGCGTCGTGTATCAGGATTTTACCAAAATTACGAAAGCCATCCATGATGGCAGTTTCAAAACCAACCCGGTTATTGTTGGAGCAATTGAAAAGGCTGTTGCAGCAGGAAAAGCGGTTCATATTATGGGCTTGCTGTCGCCAGGCGGTGTTCACTCGCATGAGGAACATTTGTTTGCTGCAATTAAACTAGCTGCTGAGAAGGGCGCAAAAAGCATTTATTTACATGGCTTTACTGATGGTAGAGACACCCCGCCACGAAGCGCCGGCCCGTCAATTAAAGCAGCAGAAAAAATCTTTTCTGATTTAGGCCTTGGTCAAGTTGCTAGCATTGTAGGGCGTTATTTTGCTATGGATCGAGACAGCCGTTGGGAGCGTGTTCAACAAGCTTATGATTTAATTGTTTCAGCGCAGGGCAAACATGAATACGCTTCGGCATCGGAAGCATTGAATGCCGCTTATGAACGTGATGAAAATGATGAGTTTGTAAAAGCGTCGGTCATCAATGGTTATCCGGGCGTTGAGAACGGTGACGCCATATTGTTCATGAATTTTAGAGCTGACCGCGCAAGAGCAATGTCGCATGCAATGGTCGACGCCGATTTTAGTGGCTTCGAGCGCAGCAAAGTTGTGACAACAGAGTTTATGATGCTAACTGAATTTGAGTCCAACTTAGATGTTCCGTGCGCATATCCACCTGAGCCACTTGCCAACGTGATGGGAGAGTGGTTATCAACGCATGATAAAACACAGCTGCGCATCAGTGAAACCGAAAAATTTGCACACGTCACTTTTTTCTATAGCGGTGGTAAGGAAGATGAATATCCCGGCGAAAAACGCATATTGATCCCTTCGCCAGATGTCGCCACTTACGACTTGCAGCCTGAAATGAATTCCGAGAAACTGACGGACGAACTGGTTGCCGCTATCAGGTCGAAAAAGTTTGATGCAATCATTTGTAACTATCCTAATGGTGATATGGTCGGACACACCGGTAAGCTGGATGCGGCTATCAAAGCCTGCGAAGCAGTTGATCATTGTCTAGGCCGTGTAGTAGCAGCACTTGAAGAAGTTGGCGGGGAGTGTTTGATTACAGCCGATCACGGAAACGCTGAACTGATGGTAAACCCTAACACTGGTGTCGCGCACACTGCGCACACAAGTGATCCAGTCCCGTTTATTTATTTTGGTCGTAATGCTACAGCAAGAACGGGTGGAACACTGAGTGATGTAGCACCAACGATGCTGCATTTAATGGGGATGGAGCAGCCGCCAGAGATGACGGGCAGCACCATAATGACGTTAAATAAAAAATAATTGAAGGTTCTTAAGGCAATGCAATGACGTTGAGCGTAAAAAAAATAAGATGTGGCTTCGGTAGCTGTTTTCTCGCTATCGGGCTGCTTATGCTTATCTCACATGCGGTTGCACAAGATACTGACTTAGCCACCATCCAAGAAAAGATAAAACAAACGCAAGCGCAGCTTAACAAAAAGCTGGAATCTTCGGAGCGCTTGCAACAAGAGCTAAAACTTGCCGAACTCGAAATTGCCAAAACCGCAACACAGTTAAATCAAACAGATAATTCATTACAAGCAACGCGTCGAGAAAAAGTTGAGCTTGAAAGCGATAAGTTACGAATTTCAACGGTGATTAAAGAGCAACAAAAACAGCTTGCAGGACAGCTCAAATCAGCTTTTATGGCAGGGAATTACGACTTTGCGAAGATGTTTTTTAATCAAGACGATGCAGGTCGGTTCGAACGAACGTTAACGTATTATCAATATCTTAACGAAGCCCGTCAGGAACAAATTGGAAAATTTAGAGCGCTAGTGATTGAGCTTGAACAACTGAATAAAACGTTAGTTGAAAAAACGCAGCGTTTAGAAAGTTTTTTGGTGACACAAAAACAACAAAGTAGTCAGTTAAGAGAACAACAAACGGCGCGCCATCAAAAGCTCAAACAGTTAGATCGACAGATAAAGTCTGATACTGCCAAAGTGAACCAGCTTCAACAAGAAGAGAGGTCGTTAATGAATGCCATTGAACAGGCAGAAATTGACGCTCGAAGCAGGACTAAAGATGAAGATGTGGTGCTGACAGGACTAGCGCAGTCAAAAGGTAAACTCACACGTCCTGCGGGAGGCAAAATACAGCAGTTATTTGGCAAAAGAAGGCAGGGGCAAGTGCGCTGGAAAGGCATTGTTATTAACAGCAGCGAAGGCTCGCCGGTGCAAGCAGTGCAAGATGGAAAAGTACTTTATGCTGATTGGCTAAAAGGATTTGGTTTGGTAACTATTGTTGATCATGGTGAAGGCTATATGACAGTATATGGACGCAATCAAGCCTTATTGAAGCAGCCGGGAGACCCAGTATTACAGGGCGAAACGATTGGTTTAGTGGGCAGCAGTGGAGGGCAGTCGAGTCCCGGTTTATATTTCGAAATTCGCCACAAAGGTAAAGCACTAAACCCGAAGAGCTGGTTAAAATAATAGGCTAATAAGCTTATTAACGCCCAAGCCAATAATGACTAAAAGTATGATACCGGCAAGCAAATTTACCGTCAGTGTATTTGTATGCTCTTGCATTATTTTCTTTTGATTCATCACATACAGCAAAAATAACACCGAAATAGGCAATAAAATGGCATTAGATGCTTGCGCTAAAATGATTATGCCTAGGGGTTTGAAGCCTGATGTTGCAACGAGTACCCCACAGATTAATATGCTGACACACACTAGCTTGAACTGTATAGCGTCTAGTTTTGGCTGCCAAGCGAATAAGCCGCAAATGGCATAGCCTGCCGCCAACGGGGCTGTTATCGCGCTTGTTAGCCCTGCAGAAAATAATCCCAGAGCAAAAAATAAATTAGCATAGTCGCCCAAAATGGGTTCAAGCTGTGACGCAATATTGCCGGGTGAAAGAACATTATCGCTTAAATAAAAAGCGTTTGCGGCACACGACATGATAGCAAATGTAACAATGCCACCTAGTCCAATTGAAGAAAATAGCTGGCGTTTATGTGCTGGCAACTTATCGCTAATTTCGACATTAGAAAGCACAGCCTCTCGAGATTGTTTCGCACTCAGACCTGCATGCAAAAATAGATTATAAGGGACAATAGTGGTGCCAATAATGGCAAGCAGCAAGGATGTGTCGGAAAACCCGAATTGGGATAGTCCAGCGCTTAAGGCCTTCGTATCGATGCCAGCAATCAACATGATAGTAATAAATACAATACTCATTAATGCGACAAGAGCAATAAGCACTTTTTCAACCACATGATAGCGATTGCTGAGCAGCAATATCAAAGCAATAGAACCCAAGATTAACGCCCACAGTGTTATGCTACCTGGCAGCACATTTGCCAAGCCCAGTGCTGCACCCGTTAAGTTTCCGCCTTCGTAAGCTGCGTTACCAACACCAATTGCAGCACATACAAGAACAATGCTAAGCCACTTGATGAATGCGTTTTGGCTGATATTAACGATAGCTTCAGATAGGCCTCGGCCCGTTATTAGGCCTAAGCGAGACGCCATTTCTTGTAAAACATAGGTTGCCAAAACTGAAAAACATAGCGCCCAAACTAGGCCATAGCCTAAACTAGCGCCCGCCATTGAAGCTGTTGTTACTGTGCCTGGCCCGATAAAAGCTGCGGCTATAATCAGCCCTGTTTTACCTGATTTCATAGGTGTTTTCCCCAAATCATCTTTTTATAGTTGTTATTCGTTTGGAATTCCCTCTATCATCTACTGCATTGTTCGAATTCGCAAATTTAAGTCATTCAATTAATCATGAACTTACTCTCTATTTATCAGAGCCCTGAAATCGCCGACATGTTGCATTCACGTTATTATGTTGAAGGAGCACTATTTGGCGCTGCTGTTACACCTGAAATACCCATGCCTGATGTATGGCTACCTTGGGCGATAAAACATCATGGGCAAATGCAAAATAATCAACAGGCCGACACCATTACGGATGCCTTGTTTGACTACTTTAAATACTGCCTACAGCAGATGAAGGATGACGCACAATGTTTACCAAGTTATGCTGTTTTCGAAGACGATGGAAGCGGTTCTCTCGGTTTTTCTGGTGCTAGCTCGCCCCTTTCTCAATGGCTTCAAGGTGTTTTAATGGCACATTCTAGCATGGAGGCTATATGGCAAAATGCATGGCAACTGATGCAAGCAAAGGATCCTGAGCAGGCGCCTGTGTTGGCAAAAAAGCTGAAGCACAGTTTAGGTATGTTTAGTACATTTGCAGACCTTGCTCTTGCAATAGAGCAGGCAAAAAAGAGAGGCCAAGCGGACTTTGAACGAAAACTACCGTTGATAGCACTCTCGCTCCCTGAAGCCTTGAGTACTTACATTTCAATTTCGGGTGAGCTTGCAAGCTATCTACCAAACCAGTTTGAGACCTTTGTACAAAAACCGGTTTAGAGCTCGTTAGCTAGAATGGTTTTAAAATTGCCAAAATAACAATGGCAAGCAAGGCAAGTACGGGGAGCTCGTTGATCATTCGATAGAAGCGCGGGCTTTTTGTATTTTTATCTGCTGCAAACGTCTTAAGCAATGAATATAGATAAAAATGGTAGACATAAAACAGCGCCACAATGGCTAATTTTGCGTGCATCCACGCTGATGCTTTCAACCACTCTACACCATATAGGTATATTATCAATATCCCGAGGATAAGGGTTAGCAAGGCGAACGGCGTTACGAAAAACCACAAACGGCGTTCCATTATTTTAAACTGGTCTTTGGTTTCCTGATGCTGACTCTCGGCGTGATAAACAAATAATCTGGGTAAATAAAAAATACCAGCCATCCAAGCAATCATAAAAAATACGTGAAAAGCTTTTAACCACAAAATACTCATTGTTCTTACCTTTTTACTTTATCGTTTTGATAGTTGCATTAATACTTTAGTGCTGCTGTCTGAATAAATACGAGTGCAGCATATTCCACGTAATTATGCCTATTATTTTAGGCTTACCGTGTTCGAATACATGGGCGTCAAAATTAAGTTCTTCGTATATGTAAACGGCGCCTTGTCTTTGCTTGTGAAGTGTTTCGTAAACTTCGGCCATTGTTGATTGATCACTTAAGCCTTCCATTTGATGGATCGCCAATGGCAGCACGCCTTCTTGCAAACTTACATCCATTGACACTATTTGATACTGCCGGTCTATTTCAAATATTTGTTCTTGCAGCACCAGTTGGTTCGGGTTCGATTGCAAATACTTATACAAGGCGGCTTTGGGGGCATCAACAAAGTGTTTGAATTCTGTTTGCATAATAGCCATCACGCCGGTTTCTTGCAGCGCGTCGCGAATGGACGACGTTGTGTAGGGTAAATTTTGAAATTCTAATTGCTGAATGAATATAGAACGGTTGTTGCATAACTGTTTGCTTGTAACGTAAGCACTTACAATCACAACAATGGCAGGCAGTATCACTTGGGAATTCCCTGATAACTCCATCACGGAGGACAGTGCAGCCATTGGAGCATGCAGAACGGCAGCTAACATACCTGCTAATCCGAGCAAAGCAAACGTAGAGGTCATTTCGCCTTGATCGCTCATACTGTAAAGCGGCTGCAGAAAAATAACCCCTGCCAACATGCCGATGATCATTACAGCACCAATAATGCCACCCGGTACGCCTAATCCGATCGCAAATACAGCAAGAATGAACTTCAGTGCGAATAGCAATAAAAGTAAGCTTAATTGAGGATCGTTGGCGAACAATGTTTCAATTGCCGCAAATTCAGCACCCAATGCTTGTGGCATAAAGTAACCAACAATTCCGGTAATAACTCCGGCGAGCAGCAAACGCGTCATCATGTTTACGTGGCGAAACAACTTTATCACTAACATAAGCTGTTTATTAAATAGTGCCGCCAATAAACCAAGTGCAATACCAAACACGATTAAGTATGGCAGCAATATATTATCGATAACTTGAAAGTTTAAAAATGTCAGTTCGTTTTCGTTGCCAAATACAATCCTTGTTAACACTGAGCCACAAGCTGCAGCCAACATTACGGGTATAAAAACATGTACTCTGTACTGACGTAAAACCACTTCCATAACAAAAATCACTGCGGCGAATGGGGTATTAAATGCGGCTGCAACGCCTGCTGCGATGCCACAACCGGTTAAGATCCGCAAGCTATTATAGGGCAATCTAAACCACTGACCTAAAAAGTGGCTTCCTGCTGCAGCTAAATGCACAGTAGGGCCTTCCTTGCCAACGACAAACCCGCCTGCCAAAGAAAACACCCCACCAAAAAACTGATTGATAGAAGTCCGCAGAGGAATATGTCCATAGCGCGTTTTAATGCGATGAATGACAAAAGGAATACCCATTCGATAATGCTTAAAGCCTGTAAGCTTAGCGACAAAAATAATACAAATAATTGCCGAGATAGGCAGGAAAAATAGGTGCTTACTTTCAATCGCAGCGTACTGAGCTACACCACCAAGAAGTATTTTTTGTATCAATTCAAAAGACAATCTAAATATAATGATTATGGTAGCAGCACACACACCCGCTACAATGCCTAGTAAGCACAGTTGAAGTGATGTTCTTGGATGCGAGACTTCTCGCCTCAAAGATTCCAGTAGAGAGCGCAGAAACATGGTGTGTTTGGGTTTATACTGCTTGCGAATAGGTCTATCATAGCGGTTTGAGCACCCCCTTGCCATCGGTGATTAGGTTCTCGTTGCTCTTTTTATGGTTATATATCAATAACAATGCCTGAATTGTGGAGATTTCATTGAAATTAAGCGAACTGCGCAGCCAACTTGGTTTCGTCAGATATTATCTTGCCGTGGCTTTTGTGCTTGCTTGTGTGTTTTATGCGGGTCATGAGTATGCGGACAAAAAGAATCACCTGCTATCCGCTAAGATTGATGTAATGCAGAGCAGTATCGATAACTTAAAACTAGAAAACCAAACATTGAATTCTGAGTTAAACATTAAAAAAGTAGAGCTAGAAGTAGCGAGTATTGCGAATGAACAGGCGCAGTTATCGTATAAAGAATTCATGCGCAAAGATGCCGAGCTTCGTGAGCAAGTGAGTTTCTATCAAAAAGTCATGGCGCCAGAACTATCGCAAGACGGCTTTGTGGTCGAAAGTGTCGAAATACTATCAACGGCAAGTGCTAATAACTACGCTATTTCAGTTATGATGCTGCAGCGAGAGAACATTAAATCGATTATAAAAGGAACGCTCAATATTTCGCTACAGGGAAGTCAAAATACGGTACCGATTAAATATAATTTAAAAGAATTACTAGATGAAAAGAGCAAGAATATGGCATTTTCATTTAAATATTTTCAAGTACTTGAATTGAGAGTCACACTGCCTGAAGACTTTATTCCTGAACAAATTGAAATCAAAACAGATATCTACAAGTTTAAAAGAAAACGCGGTTCGTACACCCGAACAATTGCTTGGAAAGAGGCTTTCAGTGAATCTGATTGAATACTTGATTAAATTACTCAGGTATTAGATAATTCGCCTTCGGGATTTTTAGCCCAACGCTTTAATTAGAGGAATAGTATGTCTGAAGAAATGGCATTGCCAATTGAGTTTTCTGAAGCTGCGGCAAAAAAAGTGAAAACGTTAATTATTGAGGAAGAAAATCCTGAGTTGAAACTCCGCGTTTATGTAACTGGTGGCGGTTGTTCAGGCTTTCAATATGGCTTTACGTTTGATGAAAAAGTCAACGAAGGTGATATGACAATTGAAAAAGAGAGTGTCACGCTAGTCATCGACCCGATGAGTTTACAATACCTGGTCGGCGGTATCGTCGACTATACGGAAGGTTTGGACGGATCGCGCTTTTTCGTTAACAACCCTAATGCATCAACCACATGTGGTTGTGGCGCAAGTTTTAGTATCTAGTAGAAAATAAACCAGCATAGAATAACGAGCATATAAATATTATGAAGCTAATTGGTTCTACAACATCACCCTATGTCCGCCGCTTGCGCATGTGGATGAGCGATATTGAGCACGGGTTTGAGCAAGTTGATATATTCAATAGCGCGGATCGGGCCAGGCTGGTAAAGGCTAATCCAACTTTAAAGGTGCCAATGCTAGAGGATGGTAAACGGACTATTTTAGACTCTGGTGTAATTTATCGTTACCTAACGAAAAAGCTCAATAAAAGTGAACTCAGCTGGGAACAAACTAATTTATTGACGCTTGTCGACTCGGCGAATGATTCACTGGTACAAATCTTTTTATTATCTCGCTCTGATATTGATACTAGTGCAGACAAGCTTTACTTTCGCTTACAACGAGAACGCTTCGACGTTATTTTTGCTGAGCTAAACAAAGCGGCAGAAGAAGGGCAATTCGAAGAGTGGAATTACGCCACAATCAGTCTATTTTGCTTGCTAGATTGGGTATTATTCCGTGAAAGATACGATTATTCGGCGCTGTCGGCATTAGTTAACTTTCACACTGCCACGAGTGAGAAGCCCGAGGCACGAGCAACAGACCCGCGGTAGATTATATTTTCGTGGTTTAATTTAATATTGAGGAAAATGGACTTCAGCTCTGATGGCCATGCCAAAAGAGGTCCTAAAATTTTCCTCGCGTAACCAAAGAACAAAAGGTTCAAGCTCTAAGAACAGCCACGGTCGCAGAATATTTCGTTTATATCTCATACTTATCAAAACTTGCTCTTCGCGATACGAAGGCTTGTTCAGACCATCAACCATAGCAGTAAATAAATAGCTAGTTTTGCTGTCATGCAGATACAGGTACTGTATTTCATGTCGCCAAAAAAGGTCTTCACTCTTGTCTCTGTAGCGAAATGTATTGTCGAACTCAATTGCTTCATTATTTGATATTGTGTGGTTAAGTGATATTTTGGTTTCGACACCAATTTGGTCGTCGGTGTAGTAATTCACTTCTGCATAATAATTCATGCTGTTTTGGTCGCTTAGGTCGATTCTGTCGCTGTACCGTGCTCGAGTATAAACTTGTGAGCCCCGGCCTAAGCCAATTCGATAGGCGATCTTTGAATCTAGCTTATCTTTAAATTGCAACGCAATTGTCGCTTGGTCATTACTGCCTAACTGCTGATTTCGCGCCGCTTTAACGGCTTGCTGATTCACATCCCCTTCGTCATCTGAGAGCAATAATTCCACCCGATCTTGCAATGCTGGTAGTTTTACACGTATTTTAAAGCGAAAATCCAGTTGGCTTAAATCGCCGCTTCTTGGTTCCCATCCAAAGCGCAATTTGCCAGAAGCCTGAGCTCGCTTAGCAGTGGGAATATGCTCTGCTACAAACCATTTGTTGACTTCGATTACTGAGTTCTCAACTCCGTAATTTAAGAGACAATACCAGTCATCCAGCCAAGGCTGCGCATCACAGTACTGAAAATCTGCAACGGATAGCTTTGGGGCTTCTTGAGCAGCATCTTCTGCAATTTCTTTTTGACTAGTTGCTATTGTATTTGAATCTGCTGTATGGGAATGTGAAGCAGGCGAGTGAGGTTGTGCAGCTGGCGAGTGAGGTTGTGAAGCTGGCGAGTGAGGTTGTGAAGCTGGCGAGTGAGGTTGTGCAGCTGGTGAGTGAACTTGTGCAGCTGGCGAATAAAGTTGTGCAGCAGCTGAAAAGCGAAGGGTAACGCAACTCAAAAGTAGCAGGCAGCAGAGTGCTTCGACCGCCCTGTAGCGATGCTCTTTGGCTGGATGTAAGCAATTAATCACGTCATCTTTTCCTGCACTTTATGACGACGAAATTGGTGCAAATACTTGATTCGGAACATAAGTATAAAAACAAGTTAATTAAAGCCAGTGATATTTGTTAAAAGCAACGTATAATACATTTTATGAGCTAATGTTGCCTCACTATCAAGATGTTACGTTATTCGCATCGATGAATTTCTAGACGGTAGCAAAAAAAACAAAATTTTAACAATGGAGATTTACAAATGGGTCCTAGTGTTTGGAGTATTATAGTTATTTTGCTAATAGTCGTTTTGCTATTTGGCACAAAGAAATTACGCAATGTCGGTGGTGACTTGGGTTCAGCGCTCAAAGGATTCAAAAAGGCTTTGAGTGATGATGATGCCGAAACAGACAAAAAAGGTACAGACAAAGAAGGTACTGATAAAGAAGACGCAGATTTTGGTTCTGTTGAAGATAAGCGAGCGGCTGAAGATACGGTTAAACCAACCGAAACAAAAAGCACAACTAAGACAACTACGAAAGAGTAGACCATGTTCGATATTAGTTTTTGGGAACTCTTTATCGTTGGAATTGTAGCTCTACTCATTCTAGGGCCTGAACGTTTGCCTGGTGCAATTCGCGCAACGGTTAAAACAGTACGCAGTGTGAAAGACATGGCTTCAGGTTTTAAAACTGAAATTGAAGAACAGTTGCGCGTGCATGAGTTACATGAAAACTTAAAGAAAGCAGAGAAAATGGGACTTAAAAATGTCAGTCCTGAAGTTGCCCAGAGCGTAGAAGAGTTGAGGCAAGCAGCGCTATCAGTGCAAGAGCCCTACAAGAAGGCGAGCAAAGAACCAAGTAAGACAAAGCCTACTGAGACAGCGCCTACTGAGACAGCGCCTAGCAAGAATACATCTCGCGATAACACTGTTCAAGAACCCGATAAGAAAAGCAAAGATGACATCCCAAAGTAGTTTTATTACCCACCTTGTTGAATTGCGCAGTCGTGTACTAAAGGCACTTGCGTCGGTTCTCATTATTTTCTTGGCGCTAGCCTATTGGGCACAAGATCTTTACGGTATATTAGCTGCGCCGCTGGTCGCAACAATCCCGGAAGGGGCGTCGATGATTGCAACGAGTGTCGCTTCTCCATTTTTCGCACCGTTTAAATTAACGATGGTGCTGTCTTTCTTCATTGCTATTCCCTATGTTTTGTATCAAATTTGGGGTTTTATTGCGCCCGGCTTGTACCGCAATGAAAAGAAACTGGTGGCCCCCCTTTTACTGTCTAGTACATTGTTATTTTACAGTGGTATGGCCTTCGCATACTTTGTTGTTTTTCCGCTGGCGTTCAGTTTTTTCAGCGCCGTCGCTCCCGATGATGTGCTTATAAGCCCTGATATTTCTGAATATCTAAGTTTTGTGCTCAAAATATTTTTTGCTTTTGGTGTCGCATTTGAAATACCGGTCGCGATTATTCTAATGTGTTGGACCGGCATGACAACACCGGATCAGCTCCGGGCAAAACGTTCACATGTTATTGTGGCTGCCTTCGTAGTCGGTATGCTGCTTACACCACCTGACGTTATTTCGCAGGTATTGCTCGCGATTCCCATGTGGTTCTTATTTGAAGTGGGCGTCGTGGTTGGAGGTTGGTATACTAGAAATGCAAGACGAGATCAGGATGCCGATGATGAGGTCTCGATGCAAACAAAGCCAGATGAAGAAAAATAACAATCAATAAAATAAGGCTAAACCTTAATGATGAGTACTTTAATAAACGCAATCTCGTTCGTTGTCGCACTGCAGGGCGTCGCGACGGAGCAATCAAACCCGTTTAATCAGACGCTTTTCAATCAAGCTCAGGATTGCAGCGCGATTATGAGCGACAAGCAGCGACTAGCGTGCTTTGACGCGGTATTTAAGGGTAATGTGCGCGAAGTACGAAAACAAGTCCAACCGTCTGAAATAGACTCCACTATTCCAATAGCTGCATCTACTAGCTCGCTCTCCCCTTCTTTGCCAATACTTGAATCGAGCAATGCTGTTGAGCGCAAGCAAGACGCAATTGAAAAGTTTGGTGGCGAGCATCTTGAGGCAGCGAAAGAAAAAGCACCAAAACTAGAAGTTGTTAACTTCACGATTGAAAAGGTAGAGTTAACTATCCGCAAACAGCAGCGATTTTTCTTTACTAACGGTCAAATCTGGGAAAATAAAACTAGCAAAGAATTACGGGTTGAGGAAGGCGATCAGGTAGCGGTTAAAGATGGTGCCCTGAGTGCATTTTACCTTTCTAAAGTTGATGGTACGCGCAGTGTTCGAGTGAAGAGAGTAAAGTAATGCAATGGTTTGACATTGGCGTCAACTTATTAGACCGACGCTTTTGTGCAGCCGATGTCATTGCAAGAGCCACCGAGCAGTCGGTTGATCAGCTTTGTGTGATTAGCTCCACTCTTGAAGAAACGATGGCGTCTCAGGCTTTAGTGAACGCCCACAACAAACATACAGGTTTTCAACAGCTGGTATACACCGCGGGTGTGCATCCGCATTATGCGGATGCGTTTACCGAAAATGTCATTATTCAATTAAATAAACTTTCAAGCGATAACAACATGGTAGCTATCGGAGAGTGTGGCTTGGATTTTAACCGGAATTTTTCAACGCAACAAAACCAATTGAAGGCGTTTGAGGCACAATTGGAATGTGCGGCTAATAATAAAAAAACAGTGTATTTGCACGAGCGCGATGCGTTTGAAGAGCAAATTCGTTTGCTTAAAAAATACTTACCTAGAATACCTCAGGCGGTCGTACATTGTTTTACTGGCTCTGTTTATCAAATGCAAGCCTATCTGGACTTAGATTGTTATATCGGAATAACGGGGTGGGTTTGTGATGACAAGAGGGGTAGTGAACTGCAAGAGGCTGTCAAACACCTACCGCTTGATAAACTGCTGTTAGAAACCGATTCTCCTTACTTGTTTCCCAAGAATGTAAAGCCAAGAGCTAAAAATAACGAACCTTGCTTTCTACCTCATGTTGCTGCGAAAGTTGCCGAGATAAAGGGGATTGATGCCAAGCTGCTTTCTAAGGTGTCTGTTAGGAATGCCAATGATGTCTTCGGACTAGCAGCAAATTTATGACTACACCAAAGCCGCGCCTATCTTATAATTATTATTGGCTCGCTGCCTTGGTGGTAGCATTCACGGCGCTCACGCTGTATATGGTGGTTTCCTTAGGGCAAGATATACAGAAACATGCTATACAGCCCCAAGTTTATCATTTTGAAGATTTACGCAATGAACAAACAATCAGCACTATTGATCAAATTGAAAGTAAGCAGTGGCAGAAAAACAGCAATCAAAACTTTGGCTTAACGAAGTCTTCACAGTGGCTAAAAATTGATTTTGTAAAGACGCAAAATAACCAAGTATTAGAAATCGACTATGCCATGCTCGATAGCGTTGAGCTCTGGTTTCGTAGCAAAAATGAGAGCAGCAGCACAGAGCGATATAATATTATTCAGCATTATGAATTAGGTGACAGGTTAAGCTTTGTTCAGCGTCCTATTATTCACGATAAATTTTTAGTCCCTTTGCCTGATAATGCGACTGCTGTTCAGTTGATGCTAAGAGTTCAATCTGACGGACCAGTAAAAGCACCGCTAAGGCTTTGGAGCAAACAAGATTATATTGTTTATACCGCTTCACATCGCCTTTTTATGGGCTTGTTTTTTGGTTATATGCTAGCTATGGGGCTAATTAACCTATTTTTGTTTATCACCACCCGCAGCGTTATGTTTATCACCTATGCAGGTTACGTCTTCTCGTTTGCAATGTTAATCGCTGCCATTCATGGCTTGGGTTATCGCTTCATCTGGTCAGAGAGTCCTTGGCTTCAAGAACGAATAACAGTGGTGTTTGCTTATATGATGATGAGCTTTGTCCTCATATTCTCGTCACAAATTTTACAGTTAAAAACCGCTAGCCCTAGTTATCATCGGATATTTAAAGGCTTTTCGCTCATTTATATTTTGTGCGTTTTGGGTTCGCTGATTGTGCCGTACGCCATCATGATAAAATTGCTGCTTGTGCTTCTGCTTTTCTCTATTCCAGTGATTCTGCTTGTTAGCATTAGCTTGGCGCTGCAAGGCAGCACCATTGCAAAATTCTTTAGCGCCGCGTGGCTGGTGCTTCTTTTGTCTGGTCTCACCGCTGCTGCAGACAACTTTCATTGGATTAATCTAGCCGTCGACTCAAGCTATTTGTTAATGGTGGGAGCGACGACAGAAACACTCTTGTTAGCGCTTGCGGTGGCGACGAGTTACAGTGTTCAACGGCTAGAGACTAAAAAAGCGCATAACGAAGCGGCGCAAAACGAACTGCAGGCGATGCAGGCACAGGACGAAGTTATAGCCCTGCAAAAGCAAGCTCAAAAAGACCTAGAGCATGAAGTTAAGGCGCGAACCCAAGAGTTCGAAAACGCCTTGGCAGGCTTATCTAAGGTTCACGATGAACTACAGGGAATGAGTCAAACTGACATGTTGACTGGCCTATCAAACAGGCGATTCTTTGAAGAACATATTGTTATAGAAGCAGCAAGAAGCCGGCGCGAGGGACAGGCGCTTGCTATTGCATTACTCGACATTGATCATTTTAAAAAGGTCAACGACAACTATGGTCATCAATGCGGTGATGACTGCCTTATTGCCTTCGCAAACACGCTAAAAACCGTGATAAAAAGGCCCGGTGACCTTCTGTGTCGCTACGGTGGCGAAGAGTTTGTTGTTTTGCTGCCGAATACCACGGTTGATGGTGCCAAAAATGTACTGGAACAGTTCAGATCTGCCATTGAAGATCTGGTGGTAGAAACGCATGGACATCGAATTCAGTTTACAGTGAGCGCAGGTGTCACTTCTCGCGTTATCACAGACGAGCAAGACTCAGAAAAGATGTTAGCCTTTGCAGACAAACTGTTGTACCAAGCTAAAGAAGCCGGTCGCAACTGTGTTGTTTCTAGCAAGAGCGTGTCGAGCAAGCAAACCTCGGACAGACACTAATGGAGAAAAAAGCAGCTAACGTAATTGATATCGCAAATTCAGGCACTAGAGATGTATCTCAGAAGGGGGGCCAGTGGGTGGCTGTGCTTGTTGCACTAATTGGCATTATCTTGTTCTCTTTGGTGCTCAGCTCCTCTCGCCAGACCGGCGCGTTTTCGATTAATGATAAAGCGAAAATGCATATCGCAGCCCCAGCAAAAGACGATATCCTAACGGTAATACAATTGGACAACGCTCAATGGAAGTCGATAGATAGTAGCAGTCGTTTTGTTCGTTCAACAGAAGCCCATTGGTTTACCGTTGAAATACCACCAAGCGTGAATGATGATTCACGGTTAATTGAAGTATCCTATTCCAATCTAGACTTTTTAGATGTGTGGTTTGTGGATAAAAATACGAGTCAAGTGCGTATTCTTAGTCAATTTAAAACAGGTGACAACTTTCCATTCAAGCAGCGAGTCATTCGCCATGATCAGTTAATTTTTCCTGTTCCTAAGAGCGCATCCGCAATGTCTCTCTATCTGCGCGTTGAAACTCAGGGACTAATAAAGGTGCCTATAAAGCTTTGGGAAAAAGAGGAATATATTCAATTCATTGCTTCACACAGGGTCTTTATCGGCTTATTTTATGGTTTCATGGCTGCCATGACCCTAATAACGTTATTTTTGTTTGTGACCTCTCGAAATATAAGCACGTTATTGTACGCTGGCTACGCAGTCAGTTTATCGCTCGCATTAGCCAGCAGTCAGGGCTTGGCTTATCGGTTCTTATGGCCAGAAAGTATTCTTTTACAGCAGTACACCGTTTTGTTTTTTGGTTCAATAGCCGCGTATTTCTCCAGCTCTTTTACCGCTGAACTGTTAAATATTAAGAGTAGTTTTAAACGACTCTATCTTTTCTTCAAAGCTATTCACATTGTTGTTGCTATTTATATCGCCCTGATTTTCATTTTGCCTTTCAGCTTTATGGCATCGATATTCTGGGTAATGATAGTGATGGCAATATTGTTAATATTCGGTTCGACAGTCTATATTGCAATTAAGGGCAACTCGGTTGCTAAATACCTTTGCGCTGGTTGGTGTTCACTATTATTGGGTGCTTTATTCGCGTTGCTGGCGAATCTTGGTTGGCTAAGTTTGAACCTGGATCCCAGTTATTTTATGATGGTAGGCGTGCTAATTGAGGCTCTTTTTATGGCACTGGGTGTCGCTGTGCGATTCAATACGCAGCGACTAACAGCAAAAGAAGCGCACTCAAAGGCAAGGGAAAATAAACACAAGGCAATGCAGGCAAAGGACGAAGTTTTACGCATCCAGATAGAAGCTAAAGAGAAACTTGAATACGCGGTTCGTGAACGTAACTACGAGCTAGCTATTGCAATAAGAGAGCTAAATGAAGCTAATCAGGAGCTAGAGCACAAAACATCCATTGATGCACTAACGGGCTTAGCTAGCAGACGGTTGTATGATAAGAAGGTATTGGCCGAAGCTCGTCGAAGTAGACGCGAGCAAACGCCGCTGGCCATTGCCATGATCGACATCGATCATTTCAAATCGGTGAACGATACTCATGGCCACCAATGCGGTGATGCAGCATTAAAGCACTTTTCCGCTATTCTACAGGAATGCATCAAGCGTCCAACGGACACAATTTGTCGCTATGGCGGCGAAGAGTTTGTGGTTATCTTGCCAAATACAGATTTAGAAGGCGCTCAAATTTTGATGGAAAATTTGCGCGCGGCGACTGAGGACAGTGAGTTTGAGTGTGAGGGTAAGACAATTAAATTTACGGTCAGCATTGGCGTGTCGACGCGAGTCATTGCAAAAGAATCAGAGAGCGAATTTCTTAATGCATTCTCGGATAAGTTACTCTATAAAGCAAAAAAAGCCGGACGTAATCAAGTAATGTCTGCGCAATTTACACATTAATGAAGGAGAGTCATGTCACAGTTTCCACTTAGCCGTCCTCGAAGACTGCGTTATACATCATCACTAAGACGATTGGTTAGTGAGTCTACACTTACGGTTGACGATCTTATTTACCCCATGTTTGTATTGGACGGCTCCGATCAGGTAGAACCCATCGAGTCAATGCCTGATGTGTTTCGATTTAGTATTGATAAATTAATTGAAGAGGTGCGCGAAGTAGCCGCACTTGGCGTGCACGTATTTGCATTATTCCCAGTGACACCTTCGGACAAAAAGACACTGTGTGCAAGTGAAGCATTTAATCCCGAAGGTTTAGCTCAGCGCGCGGTAAGGGCCTTAAAAGAGGCGTTCCCGGATATTTCAATCATTACCGACGTCGCGCTTGATCCCTTCACTGTGCACGGGCAAGACGGTTTAATAGATGAGAACGGTTACGTGATGAATGATGAAACAACGGACGTTCTCGTTAAGCAAGCCTTATCGCACGCTGAAGCAGGTGCCGACATTGTGGCTCCATCTGATATGATGGACGGGCGTATTTGGGCTATCCGCGAAGCGCTCGAACTAGAAGGGTTTAAGAACACCGGTATCATGGCTTATTCAGCTAAATACGCGTCAAGCTATTATGGACCTTTTAGAGATGCAGTGGGGTCAGCTGCTAATATAAAAGGCGGCAATAAGAAAAGTTATCAAATGGACCCTGCTAATTCAGACGAGGCACTGAGAGAAATCGAACTCGATATTAATGAAGGCGCTGATATGGTGATGGTAAAGCCCGGAATGCCTTACTTAGATATCGTTCAGCGCTGTAAAGAGGAGTTTGGAGTGCCCACATTCGCTTACCAAGTCAGTGGTGAATATGCCATGCATCAAGCTGCTTTCGCCAAGGGTTGGTTAAATAAGGACGCGGTGATCTTGGAGTCGCTGTTGGCTTTCAAGAGGGCTGGCGCCGACGGTATATTGACCTATTTTGCAAAAGACGCCGCGAAGTTATTAAATGCTAAGTAATGCATATAGTCATTTAAGAGCAGCATACGTGCTGCTTTTTTAATGGATTGAAGTGATTAGATTGGGTCTTTGTAAAGCCCAAATTAAACACTGAATACGTGGCTATATCTTAACTTGTATATTATCAATGATACGTGTTTTACCTAAAAACCCAGCGCCCAGAATGACTAGTTCTTTGTCTTCATGGCTTGGTTGCAGCAGGCTGATGGCTGAGCGAATATCGATGTAATCAGGCTTGAATCCGATGCTCGCGAGGCGTAGCTTATTTTCTTGCAGCATGACAGAAAAGTCTCTGCGACCGTTTTTAATTTCAATAGCCATATTAGAAATCAATTGATATAAACCGGGCGCAACTTTTCGCTGTTCTTCATTCAAATAATTATTTCTTGAACTCATGGCTAAACCATCGGCTTCTCGCTCGGTAGGCACACCATGAATAGTTAAGTTCATGGATAAGTCAGTAACCATCGCCTTAATGACTTGAAGTTGCTGAAAGTCTTTTTCACCGAAAAAGGCCATATTGGGCTGTACCATATTAAACAGTTTACAAACGATAGTTGCAACGCCTCTGAAATGGCCAGGGCGACTGGCACCGCAAATCATGTAAGATAAACCAGGTACTTCAACGAAGGTCTGTTGTTCTAAACCTCTGCTATAAATATCTTCAACTTTGGGCATGAATAAAACATCAACGCCTAATGCAGCCAACGACGCTTTATCTTGTTGCATGGTTCGTGGGTAGGCATCGAGGTCTTCGTCAGGCCCAAACTGCAGTGGGTTAACAAAAATAGAGACAACCACCTTACTAGCGTGCTTCTTCGCCTCTTTCACCAGTTTTAAATGGCCATTGTGCAAGTTTCCCATGGTAGGCACAAAAGCAATTGCTTGCTTTCCTGATTGCCATTCGCGGCGAAGTTCTCTTAATGATTGAATATCGCTAACTATTTGCATACCGCTTACTAATTGCATTGCACTTACTCGAAAGAATGTTCTGGGCCAGGGAAACGTTTCGCCTTCACGTCATTAATGTATGTACTTACCGCTGAGCGCATATCATTGCAGTCTGCCAAGTAGTTTTTGCTAAACTTAGGCATATAGTTAGCGCTAATGCCAAACATATCGTGCATCACTAGAATTTGTCCGTCTGTATCGACGCCCGCACCAATTCCAATCACCGGTATGCTTAAGGTTTCAGATATGCGTTTAGCCATTGCACTGGGAACGCATTCCAGTACTAATAACTGAACGCCTGCTTTTTCTAATTCTATTGCGGCATTAATAATTTTTTGGGCTTGTTCATGCTCGCGCCCTTGTACCTTGAAACCACCAAACACATGCACCGACTGCGGCGTTAAGCCTAAATGACCGCACACCGGGATGCCGCGTTCTACCAAGCCAGAAATAGTTGAAATTAACCATTCGCCGCCTTCAACTTTCACCATACTTGCGCCGCTAGCCATCAGCTTCGCAGCATTGTTGTAGGCAAGCTCAGTTGTCGCATAACTCATGAACGGCATGTCCGCTATCACGAACGCTCGAGCAGTACCTTTGCGAACGCAAGTCGTATGATAAGCAATATCGTCGATGCTGACTGACAGAGTGTCGTCGTCGCCTCTGAGCACCATACCGAGTGAGTCACCAATGAGCATGACATCAATCGATTGTTCATCAAACATTTTTGCAAAGCTGGCGTCGTACGCGGTAAGCGCTGCTATTTTTTCGCCTTTTTGTTTTAGTTGCATTAGCGTTGAAGTGGTCACTTTTTTCATCTGCTTATCTCTTAATAATTACGTCGCACTGGCATTTGGTTTGATACTAGACACTTTTTGATCGATTCGATACAAGCCCTCCAAGTTGCATTTAGCAACCCAAGTAGCAAGGGAACGTCCATCTTGCATGATTAAATCCGGAGATATTTCAAACAAAGGGACGAGAACAAATTCTCTCTCTTGCATACCGTAATGGGGCAAGGTTAACTCATTGGTTTTTAGCGCTAAATCATTAAACAGCAGTATATCTAAGTCTAATGTGCGAGGGCCCCAGCGGTCGCCTAAACGTTGTCTACCCTGTTTGTTTTCTATATCTTGCAGCGCTAGTAGCAACTCTTGCGGCTGCAGAGAGGTTTTAATCTTGCAAACCGCGTTAACGTAATCAGGCTGATCCTGCGGTCCCATTGGCGAACTTGAATAGAAATGAGAACTGGCAGTAAGTCCCATCTGACTGTGCATCTCGATTGCTTCCAGTGCTTGTTCGAGTTGCTGAACCGGTGAAGCAAGATTGCTCCCCAAACCAATATAGGCAATATCAGACAACATGCTTAATTTGCTTTCCGTTTTTTAGTATATTTTCTTTTTTTCGGAACACCGCCAGACTGATTGCGTAAATTAGCCACCATATCCTTGCGTTGCTCGGGCGTGACCTCTTGAAATTCAGTCCACCACTCTCCAAGCTCGAATAAATCACCGCCTTCTATTTGGCCTCGTATCAACAAAAAGTCATAGGCGGCTCGAAATCTTGGGTGACTAAGCGTTTGATAAGCTCGGCGCCCAAATCGCTTTGGTAGGCGCAGTTGCAGTTGCCACATTTCACGCACTGGCATACTAAAGCGCTTCGGTATCATGATACGTTGAGTTTGCCTAAATAAGACTTCTCCCACAGCAATATTAAAAGCGTCATGATGCGCCACACCTGACTCACTCATGATTAACTGCGTGCGCTCTTCAACTGGATACCAAAGAAAAGCGGCATATAAGAAAGCTGGCGTGACCCGCTGCTCGTTGTTAATACGATCGTCTGTGTTTTTAAGGACCTGCTCTACTAGCTTCATTTCACGACAGGTATTGTCAATTAGCAAAGGCGCAAGTTGTGGAAATAATTGCGCGAATAAACCGTATTCATGTAATAAATGGAAAGTGCGAAGCCCACAGCCTCCGATCAATAATTTTAATACTTCTTCAAACAGTCTTGCCGGTGGAATATTTGCGAGTAAATGAGCCAGCTCTTTTATCTGATCACCCACTTCTTTTGGTATCGACATGCCCAGTTTTGCACTGAATCTGATTGCTCGTATCATGCGCACGGGATCTTCACGGAAACGTGTTGCAGGGTCGCCAATAAGCTCTATTTTTTTATCTTTTATAGAGGACATACCGTCGGCAAAATCGATGATACTTTGATCTTTTGCACTGAAGTACATTGCATTAAAGGTGAAATCACGACGTTCAGCATCTTCTTCTATGCTGCCAAAAACATTGTCGCGCAAGAGTTGACCTTGCTGGTCTTGTTTAGCCAATACATCATCAACTTGGTTGCCGCGACGACCTTTAACTTGAGTTTTATTCTCTTCTTCGTTTGCGTTTACATCTTCATGATGTCCGCGAAATGTAGCGACTTCTATTACATCTCTGCCAAACACGATATGGGCTAGGCGAAAGCGCCGACCGATTAGTCGACAGTTACGGAAGCACTCTTTAATTTGCTCAGGTGTAGCGTTTGTTGCGACATCAAAATCCTTGGGCGTCTTTCCCATTAGTTTGTCGCGAATACAACCGCCCACTAAATAGGCTTCATAACCTTTCGCGTTCAGTCGACGTAATACAGAAAGTGTATTGTCACTGATGTCAGAGAAAGTGACCGGATGCTGTCCTTTCGGGATGACTACAGGATTAATCACTGTTTTTGTTGTTGGGGTGCTTGGCATGCCACCTTGACCTATTATTAACAACGTCGTGGAGCGTTGTCTTTGTTATTGTTATAACCGTATGTTGCATTCATACCGTTTTGAAATCGTATATGTTCCTAGTTAACCATATTTAGGTTAAGCGTGTGAATTATACTGTATTTATGTCAGAAATCAGAATTTCTCTTCTCTTTGCTAGTAAATTAGGCGACCAGTGGCTTAGAGCCCAATAGATAAGCTCCTTTGTTGTCATTTTTTCTGTCAAGGAATGGCAAGATAGCCCAATAGCTGCAAACGCGTTAATTAAATTTCTCGACGCTCGTTCATTATCAATTGGGGTGGCATGGTTTTGCTTGCTTAATTTTTGACCGCCTTGAGTGCAAATTACGGGTAAATGAAAGTATTGCGGCGATTTTGCACCCAACAAGTGATAGAGATATCGCTGCTGCACCGTGGTATCAATAAGATCAGCACCACGTACAATATTGTTCACCTTTTGCTCAATATCATCTACAACGACGGCAAGGTTGTATGCAAACAAGTCGTCTTTACGTTTAATAATCAAATCTTCGCTACAGAATAAGGGATCAACGTTCACTCTACCTAAATGCATGTCGTCAAAGCAGGTATTTGTGCAGGTGTTGATTACTCTTATCGCATTGTTTGCCCATGGAAGATCTAAGTTGCGGCAGGTACCTGTGTAATATCGTCCTATTGATTTAATTGCTTGGCGCGTGCAAGAACAGGCATAAACGAGCTTATCTTCATGCAACGTATCCAGTGCTTTTTGGTAGGCATGTTGTCTATCTGTTTGATAGATAATATCACCATCCCACTGCATGCCGTGTGCACTTAGCTGCGATAATATGGTTTGGTCGGCGCCAGTTTGTACTCTTGTTGTATCGACATCTTCTATTCGCACTAACCATTTGCCGTTGGCTTGACGGGCATGCAGAAAACTCACTAAAGCGCAGACTAAAGAACCAAAATGTAGTGGTCCACTGGGTGACGGAGCAAATCTTCCAATATATGCTTGCATTACAATGACCTGAACAGAATTAATTGCTTAGTAAACAACAAAACCGAGGCAATAAAAAACCGCGAAAGCCTACGCTAACACGGTTTTAGCTAAATCAATAGAAACACGGACAGAATTAACCCTGAAGCTGTTTTTCTTTAATTTCTGCCATTGTTTTGCAGTCGATGCACATGTCTGCCGTTGGGCGAGCCTCTAGTCGACGAATGCCGATTTCGATGCCACACGAGTCACAAAACCCGAAGTCGTCTTCTTCGATGCGCTTGAGTGTTTTCTCAATTTTCTTGATTAACTTTCTCTCGCGATCTCGTGCACGCAACTCTAAGCTGAATTCTTCTTCCTGAGCTGCTCTGTCAACCGGATCTGGGAAGTTAGCCGCTTCGTCTTGCATGTGATGAACGGTACGGTCTACTTCTTGACGTAGTTGATTGCGCCACGCTTTAAGAATCAATCTAAAGTGATTCATTTGAGCGTCGTTCATATATTCTTCGTCGGACTTTTCCTGATATGGCATAACGTCCGCTAAACCAAGTAATCCTACTGCTTTTCCTGTTGGCATCTGCCATTTCTCCTAAACGTCGACATTTTGCATCCCTTTGCCTGATGTCCTCTGGCAAATAACATCACACAATAATGTCTTTTCTTGTTTATTTAACGCCTTTTTATGCGCTAAATACAATAATTCTGAAACTTACTTTTTTCTTCGAGGACGGTAATATGGTGATTTTTACACAAAAATCAATCTTTTTTTAATCAGCAATTGGTATTGATTGAGCTAACTCAATAAAATCAATGGAAAAATTGCATCCGTAACAAATTACCTCAACACCTACTTTTTGTGCTTCTGCCACTGCAACTGCATAATTTTCGTCGATATGACTCGCAATGTTAAAATGCGAAATGCCTGAATGTTGCGCACAAAATAGCAGCACTGCTCTGTGTCCTAATTTTACTAAATTTGCTAATTCATTAACATGTTTTGTTCCTCGTTGAGTGACCGCATCGGGAAAAAGCCCGAGTGAATTCTCGCACAATGTCATCGATTTCACTTCAACGTAACAATCGGGCATACCATCGCCCTGTATAAGAAAGTCTATTCTGCTGTCACCAACTCTATATTCAGGCGTAATTTGGTTGTATTCAGCAAGTTCTATTATTTTTCGCTTCTGCAGGGCGGCTTTCACGATTTTATTGGCATTGTTGGTGTTTACACCGATCCAATGGCCTTTATCATTTATTGCCATTTCCCAAGTGTGCGCATACTTACGCTTTTCATTCGCAGACTCGCTTAAAAGCACTTTCCAACCCGGCTGCGCACAATTTGTCATTGAGCCTGTATTTGGACAATGCACCGTTAATGAGTCTCCATTGTTTAGCTTTACGTCGGCTAAAAAGCGTTTGTAACGTTTGATCAAAACAGCCTCGACCAACGGTGACTCAAACTTAACCATACACCTTCTTACCTTTTAGCGCTCGCAGTACAATACCTTTGAGAGTTCATGCTAGCATTTTGTTGTTATTGTTTTACTGGTATCATCCGCCCATATCAATCTTGGTTTTTGCTAATTAACCTACATGATTTGGCAGACTATAAACGTACAAACTAAAAACATACAAAACAGATTCAAGATTTGTCTTTTAAATATCGAGCAGTTTTGCACTTTTAAAAACGCCGTATTTAATCAGACTAGCACTTTTTACGCGAAATGCTTACTAATCTCAGCATTTCATACAAACCTGATGGAGTCCCAATGTCAAATTTCAATGTTTCACTGAGTCACGAGTCCGCAACTGCTTCATGGGGAGCAAATGCTAAGCTTTCGTTTGTCGCAGGAGGTGCCATATTGCATCTACCTGATTCAGGATTGAACCTGCGTCAAATTCAAAAATCAACGCGCAAAATAGCAGCACTTGGCATTGAGAACATCGAATTCTCAGGTGAATGGGATGCCGAGCAGCAGTGGGCGTTCGCAACGAGTTACTGTGGCGCAGGCTTCAACGGTACTATCACTTGGTGCAAAAATGCTGATGAAAAAGATCTCAGTATGCGTTTTGCTGCAATGCAATTTACAAGACGCCTAGTGAATGAAACACCAGAAGAGCTAAGTCCAGAATCTTTAGCGTCAGAAGCCGCACAATGGATTCAGTCGTTGGCTCCTGAACATGTTACAACGAAGATGTTAACCGGTGAGGAACTTCTCAAAGCGGGCTGGCATGGAATATATGAAGTTGGCCGTGGCAGTTGCCGTCCACCGGTATTGCTTGAACTCGACTACAACCCAACAGGTAACCCTGACGCAACTGTAGATTTCGCATTAGTGGGTAAAGGCATTACTTTTGATAGCGGCGGTTACAGCATCAAATCCAGCGAAGGAATGCTAGATATGAAGTGCGACATGGGAGGTGCCGCTACTGTGTCTGGCGCACTTGGATTAGCAATTATGCAGGGATTAAAAAAGCGCACAAAGCTGTTCCTGTGCTGTGCAGAAAACCTGATTAGCGATCATGCTTATAAATTAGGTGACATCATCACTTACAAAAACGGAGTAACCGTCGAAATAGTGAATACCGATGCGGAAGGTCGCTTAGTACTAGCAGATGGACTGATGGCGGCAACCGAGTCTGGTGCATTGAAAATAATTGATGCAGCAACGCTGACAGGGGCTGCGGTCATGGCCGTCGGCAAAGAGTTCAACGCTGTATTTAGTTTAGATGAAGAATTTCAAGCCGCTTTCTTAGCGAGCGCCCAAAAAGTGAACGAACCGCATTGGCGCTTGCCTTTAATGTCATGGCATCAAGAGCAGTGCGCTTCACCTTTCGCAGATACAGCGAATAGCCGTCCTGTGAAAGGTGGTGGCGGCGGTGGTGCGTCAAATGCCGCCGGTTTTTTATCGCGCTTTGTAGGCAGAGAAGGGCAAGGATGGGTGCATATTGACTTGGCTGCCGCATATAATCGTAATGGCACTGAGCTTATGCCCAATGGGGCAACAGCTATAGGCATAAGAACTATTGCCGATCAACTTATCGGCTAATGCAGCAAGTGGGCGGTTTAGATACCGCCCAATCTTTCGGCTAACTCTTTATATTTTTCAACATCGCTACGTTCAAATAACGGGTTGCCACTGTCATCTTTTTCTTTTGCTATTAGCAAACTTTCTCTTTCTAGTCTTTCAACTCTTGCGCTTTGCACATCAAAGAACTCAGCAACTTCGTTCACCGTCATTAATGCCATTTTCTACTCCGCTTAATTAATTTTTTAAAAACCGCTATGTCAAAGGTTAACGACAGTAACGATAATATTATGAGATAAATTTCAATAACAGTATCTTTATTGAGTTCACAGAATAAAGCAATAAAACTTGGCGGATTCGTTATTATTTTAGTCTTTCACTGCCATTTTAATGCACAATAGCGCATACTCACGCTTTTTTAGGAGAGACCCATTTGATCGAAATATTGTCGGCTGCAACCATGCTATTTCTGATCATGGACCCTCTCGGAAACTTACCCATCTATATGTCGGTGTTGAAAACCATCGATCCAAAGCGCAGGCGTGTTGTCATTATTCGCGAACTCGTTATTGCGCTAGTAATCTTAATGGTGTTTTTGCACAGTGGGCAAGCGTTACTTGATTTTCTTAAGATAAAACAAGAAACCGTGAGTATTGCGGGTGGTATTATCTTGTTCATAATCGCGATAAAAATGATTTTTCCACGGCCGGGCGGCATTATGGGTCTGCCTGCTGGCGAAGAGCCCTTCATTGTTCCTCTGGCTGTTCCAATGATTGCTGGGCCTTCAACCATGGCCGCACTCATTTTATTAGCTAATCAAGAACCCAACAAAATGACGCAATGGAGTGTTGCGCTGTTTGCTGCCTGGTTAATTAGTGCCATTATTTTAACGATGTCCAACACCTTCCACCGGGTTTTGGGTGAGAAAGGTTTGAATGCCATCGAGCGATTGATGGGTATGATACTAGTGATGATAGCAATTCAAATGTTGCTGAATGGCATTGGTAGATATTTCCAACATCAGCTAAGCTGAAACACCTGAAAGTGATGCGAGTCGATTGACGCTAATAATTATGCGTTAAAACAGACCCAACATATTAATTTTTAAACTGAGTTTTCAAGAATGACCAATGAAAGTATGAATAAAAAAGCTAAAGTCGAGTTTAGTGGCGAAAAGTTGAGCACATTTCAGCAAGTTAGGGATCTTTCGAAGAAACCAGCGGTTGCATTTTCCGCCGCCTTATTACAACGAATGCTGCCCAACTATGAGTTATTTTGTGACGTTAGTGAGTTTGGTGACAAAGAACTCGCGGCTAAGCTCGTCGATCTCATTTGGGAGTGGCTTAATGCGTCTAAAGCAAAAATAAATTTTGCGGTTCAGTTAGAGAAACTTGAAGAAGTCACGCCCGACATCGAAAATTTTGATAACTTTGGTGTTTATCCAGCGTTAGATTTTTGTATGGCATTAACGGCGACACTCCAGCTCATGTCTGATGAAGAGCCTACCGGCGCAGTCATGGTAGCAAAGTTAAGTCAGGGCGGTGTAGAAGCTTATTTATTGGCATTGTCGGAAACAGATTTAAGTAATGAAGAAATTAAACAAGACCCGCTAATGCAGTTCGAAATTGAAACTCAGCTTGAAGTGTTAGCAATGTGCAAAAATAAGTCGATAGACTTTAAATCGCTACGCCGCGAAATGAAAGCTCAGGAAATGTCTAATATTGGTTTGAGTTTGGGCGAATAGCGCAAGAGCATCTGCCGCCTCACTGTTTAATCAGATCCGCTGCTTTACAGGTGCTGAATTACTCTACAACGAATAGTTGTGCGCTGACTTGTTGAGTTGATTTATCCTTAATTAGCCGCCAACTGTCGGGAACTTGCGTTAGATTGCCGTTAATTTCTCTTTCAATGTAAATCTTAGAACCACTTTTCACAAGCCCCTGAGCGTGGATTAATTCAATACAAGGCTGGACTAAATTTTGCTGAAATGGTGGGTCGATGAATACAATATCCATCTTCATCGAACCGCGTTTTAATAAATCTAGCGTATTGCCTTGTAAAACAAGCGCGCTCTCTTGATCGTATTTGAGCAAAGTAGCGTTGGCCTGCAGTTGCTTCGAGGCTGGTTTGTCCAATTCCATAAAGGTCACTGATGTAGCGCCTCGGGATAAGGCTTCAAAGCCAAGTGAACCCGCCCCCGCAAAGCAATCGAGACAGTTTGCACCCTGTACGTCCATCATTAGCCAATTAAATAGCGTTTCTTTAGTCCGATCGGTTGTTGGACGAAGTCCTTCAGCATTCAGCACCGGTAGCTTACGACCACGATGACTTCCGCCAATAATACGGATAGAACCAGTGCTTGAATTTGCTTGTTTTCTTGCTCGCGTCATGTGCTATGAAAGTGTTAGTATTGAGATATATCTGAAATTATATCTGAATCTACCCACCTGCTGTTAAGGATTTTTTGAACAACATGGCAAATCTGTTTAATTGGTTTAAAAAAGATCAGGCTAAAAATCAACCTGAAACGACTGAAAAGCAAGCGCATCAAGCATTAGAAGGTGATACTAAGAATGCGAATGACGCTGTTGAAATTGACGCTGAACAGGTTTCCAGTGAGCACCCGCGAGTTGAGCAAACAGAAACACGAGTGGATATTGTCAATACTGATCCCAAACCGAGTTCTGATGCCATGCCTGAATCGCAGATACCTGCTCAGCCAGAGGTAGAAACCCCATCTGAAAACGAAATTCCCACGGATCATGAAACCAGCGATGAGCCTATTAAAAATGCGCCAATAGTTGATGCCCAAGAACAAAATTTACAAACAGTAGACTCGTTTACTGCAGAAAAGCCAGCTTCAGTTGGCTTTTTTAGTCGCTTAAGACAAAGCCTATCGCGCACTAAAGAAAGCATCGGGACTGGCTTTGTGTCCTTGTTTGCGGGTAAAAAAATTGATAGCGATTTGTATGAAGAATTGGAGACACAATTGCTTATTGCTGACGTTGGTATTACAACGACGACAAAAATTATTAATAAACTTACCGAGAGTGCAAAGTTGTCACAGTTGAAAAACGGTGACGCCCTTTATGAACTTCTTAAAGAACAAATGAAAGACTTGTTAGAGCCCGTATCGAAACCGCTCGATCTCACAACGCAAAACGATGAGAATGGTAACAAAGAGCCATTTGTTATTCTTATGATTGGCGTTAACGGTGTTGGTAAAACGACAACAATCGGGAAATTAGCAAAGCAGTTTCAAAGAGAGGGCAAAAAGGTCATGCTGGCAGCCGGCGATACTTTCAGAGCCGCTGCAGTAGAACAACTGCAGGTGTGGGGCGAGCGCAACAATATTCCAGTGGTTGCACAACAGACCGGCTCCGACAGTGCGTCGGTCATCTTTGACGCTCTGGCATCGGCAAAAGCAAAAGGGGTTGATGTGCTGATTGCTGATACAGCCGGTCGACTACAAAATAAAAACCACTTAATAGAAGAGCTCAAAAAAGTGGTTCGAGTAATGAAAAAGATTAATCCTAATGCACCGCATGAAGTTATGTTGACACTGGACGCAAGTACTGGCCAAAATGCAGTGAGTCAAACAAGAATATTCAACGAAGCGGTGGGTATCAGCGGTATTAATTTAACCAAATTAGACGGAACGGCAAAAGGTGGTATTATTTTCTCACTAGCCGACCAATTCGGTATCCCGATCCGCTATATTGGGATAGGAGAAGGTATAGATGACCTTCGTCCATTTGAGGCACAGCAATTTGTTGATGCATTGTTTAGTCAGGATGTTACTGAGCAACAGTAAAGGATGTCAGGTTGATAAAGTTTGAGCAGGTAAGCAAAACCTACCCCGGAGGCCAGCAGGCGTTAAGAAAAGTCGACTTTCACGTTGAACAAGGTGAAATGGCTTTTTTGACAGGGCACTCAGGCGCAGGAAAAAGTACCCTACTAAAGCTAATCAGCATAATGGAAAGGCCTACTGTGGGTCGTGTGCTTATCAACGGACATAACCTGAGTTCAATAAAGCGCAGGGACATTGCCTACATCCGCCGTGATATCGGCATGATTTTTCAAAGTCACCAGTTACTGATGGACAAAACAGTGTTTGATAATGTGTCTTTACCGCTTGTTATCGAAGGCCACACTCGAAAGAATATTGCTAAGCGTGTTGACGCCGCTCTAGAGATGGTTGGCTTGCGAGATAAAGCAAAAAACCTTCCAATTACATTGTCAGGCGGCGAGCAACAGCGTGTTGGTATTGCAAGAGCAGTTGTCAATCGTCCTCCATTATTACTAGCAGATGAGCCTACAGGAAACCTTGACCCTAAGCTTTCTATGGAAATTATCCGCCTATTTGAAGACTTCAATCAGGCGGGAGTTTCTGTTTTCATCGCGACCCATGATTTGGGTCTGATTGCGCGCATGAAGTACCGAACGTTAACTCTGAAGAACGGGCAAATGATTACCGATGGTCTCGATGAGCAGCCGAATCAGGGACTGTACTTATGAGTCTATTATTTAAAGGGCGCGCACAGGGCGCTGAAGCGGTCAAAATTGGCGCTCTTCAGATGCTAACTATGTTTTTTACCGATCACTTACGTCAAGCGGTTAATAGCCTTGGTGAACTATGGCGCTCGCCATTTGCCTCCTTGATGACTATCGGCGTTCTAGGTTTCAGTATTACATTGCCTAGTACGCTATATGTGCTGGTTAAAAATACTGAACAAATCAGTCAGCAGTGGGAACAAGCATCAGAAATATCACTGTTTCTTAAAAGTGGCATAACAGACGCCAGTGCACAGCAACTCTTAACTCGGCTGCGCCTTTGGCCTGAAATAGCTGAGGTCGCCTACATTAGCGCTGACGAGGGCCTAAAAGAATTTCAAGTACTTTCCGGCCTAGGTGATGCTCTAAATTATCTAGAAACCAATCCTTTGCCCGCAGTGGTACTCGTTGTGCCAACGAGCAAACATGCAAGTCCGACTTCTGCAGGCATACTCCTTGATAAATTGCGCAAAGAAAGAGAAGTAGAAATTGGCAAATTAGATATAGAGTGGCTAGAACGCTTGTATGCGCTTATAGGCATAGCTAAAGACCTAGTGACTTTGCTGGCAGTGCTATTGTTTTTTGCAGTGGTGCTGATCATTGGTAACACCATCCGCTTGAATATTTTGAATAAGCGCGACGAAATCGTGGTCATGAAGCTGGTTGGTGCCACCGATGCTTTCATTCAAAGACCCTTTTTATATACCGGTTTTTGGTTCGGTTTCTTGGGCGGGATAATGGCTTGGGTTACGGTATTGCTTATTTTGCTATGGGTTGACTACAGCATGCAGAATTTCATGGAAAAATACCAAGTTAGTTTTGATTTGACCGCGATGGACTTGAGCACCTTAATGGCCATGCTGTCGGTCTCCGTTGGTCTAGGAATAGCGGGATCATTGTTATCTGTTCAGCGCCACGTAAAAGATATTGAACCACGATAGAGCAGGTTATTTTAGCCTAGCTGGGTTTTACTTTCTTTACGCAAAATCGCTTAGTTTTTTATTTCGGAAAGATTACATTGCAAGATAAGCAAAAAGGCCCGCTGCTGACTGAGTGGGTGACACTACAAAATCAATACGATGCTTTTGAGAAGCTTTCGTTAGCTATTAAATTACTAGCGGTTTTGCTTGCTTGTCTATTTTCTATTGCATTAATTCACCCTGAAGTTATAGTCGTTCTAAATAGTATATTGTGGGTTCAGGATGCCATTTGGAAAACACTTCAATCAAGATTTAGTGAACGCTTGCTTGATATAGAAAGTTGCTTATCAAGCTCTGAGAGCGACGGCAGCATTCAGTTCAATACTGCTTGGGAAGCCAAGCCACGAGGGATCGTACTTTTGGTGTCAGAGTACCTACGACATTTGGTGAAACCGACGGTCGTTTTCCCTCATCTCGTTCTTGTTCTCCTGGGCGCTTATGTTGTTGTCTTATTGTAAAAGATGATTTGTTGTAATACCGCTAAATGCAAGATATCAGCGGTTTAATTTATTGTAGGGTTTTTAATGTTTGCATATGTAGCAAGGCAAGCGATATACGACAGTGAAAAACGTGTTTTTGCCTATGAGTTGCTGTTTCGTGACGGTGTCAAAAATTGTTTTCCTGACATTTCTCCGGACGAAGCCACCAGCAGCATGTTGGCGGGCAGTCACCTTTCGGTTGGCGTTGAAAGTATTACGGGAAACAAGCCAGCCTTCATTAATTTTCATCAAGACACGCTGCTCTATCGATTCCCTTCAACTCTCGATCCGCTTAATGTTGTTATCGAAATTGTTGAAACCGTTGAGGTAACTAGTGCATTAATCAAAGCGTGTGAACACATTCGTAATCTTGGTTATGAAATTGCGTTAGATGATTTCGATTTCTCTGAGCACTGGAACGCTATTATGCATTTGGTTAGCTACATTAAACTGGAAGTCGATGTGGTTAACTTAGATGACCCTACTGTTATTCAAAAATTGGCGGACTTTAAAAAACAGGGTAAAACCTTATTGGCAGAGAAAGTAGAAACTCATGAGCAATTTGAGCGTTTCAAAGAAGCTGGTTTTGATTACTTTCAAGGTTACTTTTTATCCCGTCCAGAAGTCATAAAACATAAACATATCGGACTTTCCACAACGTCGGTTGCGGAACTAGTTGGTATTAGTGTCTCGGCAGAATTTGACATAGAAAAAGTGAATAAGGTTTTCGAAAAAGACGTTGGATTAACCTTCAAGCTTATGCGTTTCATTAACAACCCTATGTTTAACAAACGACAAAAAATAGAAACATTGGATCATGCTTTAAAGTACCTAGGCCATGTAGAGCTTAAAAAGTTTATTGCATTGTTAGCGATTGCAAATTTAAAGGGCAATAAACCTATCGATTTACTTGTAACAAGTTTGGCTCGAGCACATTTTTGTAAATTGCTCGCGACGGCTATGGAGCAGAAAGAGGATCCACCTAATAGCTTTATATTAGGACTGTTTTCTAAAATTGATGCACTGCTTGATGCATCAATGGTTGATGTTTTGAAGACTTTACCGTTTTCAGACACCATTGTTGACGTGCTTTGTGAAGTAAATGAGCAAGGTAAATTGGCTAGTCAATATCGGCTCTGTAAAGCTTTAGATAGAGCAGATTGGGATACTATTGATACGATTTCAAAAGATATAAAACTGTCAATTTCTGACATTTTCTCAATGCACTATGAAGCTATCAATTGGGCAAACGCAATGAAGTCGACATTCGATTAGTCGTTTGCTTTTCTTGCATTATTTAACCGTTAGGCTTTGCTCTAGGGAAAAAGTCCGATAAAGCTTGACGCATCTCATTGCTCCAGCGGATAGCGTCGTTGAATATACTGTGCAGCTCTTTTTGTGAAATATCTAACTTATTTGCCTGTGTTATGATCGTGCCCCATAGTCCGCTTTCAAATGCTTTCACGGTTGCAAGGTACTGAGTATATTCACCTTCTACTCCCTGCAGCGCCTGTTTAATACTGTCACTAATGGGTAGCTTTTCAAGAATTGAAGGCATATCGCCTTCCAAAATAGTATCCAACAGTGAAAATAACCCAACGATAAAAGCTGACATTGCTTTTTTCTTACCGTGCTTATGTAATTCAAATAACTCACAAAACTTAGCCCTTACAAGCGAGACTTGCAGTAATTCAACTGGTTTTGTGTCATTTAAACTGGCGAGTGACAATAGTGCGATAAACTTCTTAACATCCACTTCTCCTAAATAGTGTAGCGCATGGCGAAGGGATGAAATTTTTTCGCGTTTATTTACCATGGGGTTATTGATAAAACGCAATAACAAATAGGATAGGGCAGCGTCGCGCTCAATTATACTTGCCACTCTCTCAATATCAAAGTGATCGTCAGCGCTTAGCGACATCAACTCTAACAGCGTTATTTTAGATGAGGGCAAGGATTTCGCTGACTTTGTTTCGGGTTGAGTGAAAAAATAACCTTGAAAATAGTCAAAACCCAAATCACTGCACATAGCAAATTGATCAAGTGTCGATACTTGTTCAGCAACCAGTTGAATGCCAGACGCGGCTAAGCCAGGAATATGTTTCTCCAGCATCTGCTTGCTGATTTTATTAATGTCCACTTTAACAATATCAATATAAGGGTATGGTGCCAACACTGCGGACTGCAGGCGATTGTCGTTCAGTGCAATTTGATAGCCTGAGTTTTTAAGGAATTCGCAGGCATTCATCAAGCCTGTATTCACGGCTGGGTTTTGTGTGAGTTCAACAATAATATTTTCTGCTGAAAGTTGTTCGGGAAAGCGATTGATAACGGTTTCGGGCAGAAAATTAATGAAGGCACGCTGATTGCCGGAAATATCATCAATGCCCAGCGTGTTAAATCGCGAATTTATTAGCTCTGACTTTTTAGGATCGTGCTCAGGATAAGTGCCATTGGCGCCATCTCTAAATAAAAGTTCGTAGGCAAAAAGTGTCTGGTCTTTGTCTAAGATTGGTTGCCGAGCAATAAATGCAAACATCTTTACTTCCTAGTATGGCTTTTAACTAATTGAACTATTCATATTTTCAGCCCAATGCATTGCTTCATAATAAAGCGTGTAAAGGCGTTCACCCGTTAGTTCAAACTGAAGAGCAATATAATCTATCTCATCCCAATTAGCTTCTTCAAACGCAAAACAAGCACGCATTTGTAAGCCCATGGTCGAATCAATATTCTTTTTGCACAAAGCATCCCGTAACTCCTCGCCGACAGGAAGTTTTTCAACCAAATGCTCCATTTTTTGATCGAGCAGGGCATCGAGCATTGAGAACAAGCCCAACAGAAAACTGGTTGGCGGGTTTTCTGGTAACTTTAGTTCAACTGACATGAGGGAGCAAAACCGTGCTCTAACGAGAGATTGAATTAAGAGCTCTGTTGGCTTTTCGCCACGCATATTAGCGAGAGCGAGTAGCGCAATAAACTTTTTAATTTCGACATGGCCCATATAGTTAATGGCGTGCTGCAGTGATTCAATTTTCTGGCGTTTGTTGATCATCGGATTATTAATAAAGCGCATTAGCTTATATGCCAAACCAACGTCTTTTTCGATAACCTTGGCTACTTCTTTGGCATCAAAATTCGGTGAATTACTTATACGCACAAGCTCAGTGACCGAATGCAGGGATGTATTTAAATCACGGTGGCGGATCATTTCAGGACGAGCCAAAAAATATCCTTGAAAAAGCTTTACGCCCATCGCTTTGAAACGCTCAAACTGCTCGTGTGTTTCTACCTTTTCGGCAATTACTTTAATACCTTGGGCATTAAATGCTTGAATTTTATTTACCGCGACGGCGCCTTGCTTCTCGATCTCCTCAACTTCGACTTTAATGTAGTCAACGAAAGGAAGAAAAATATCCCAGCGAGGAGCGAAGTCATAGTCATCTAATGCAAGTTGATAACCCAGGTTACGGATGTGTTTGCACGCTTGAACGAGCTCATCGTTGACTTCAACGGTTTCGACTATTTCAATAACGACACTCATTGGATCGAGTGTTGAGGGGAATCGATACAGCAGCGTGTCTTTGTGAAAATTGATAAAAGCAGGTTTGTTGAAGGTAATATCTTCAATGCCAACAGTCAGGTGGCTGTTCGCGATCATGCTGCTGGTGGCTTCGTCAGGCGACATATCAGGGAAACAATTGCTGTCACCGTCCCTAAACAATAGTTCGTATGCAAATACACGTTTTTCAACGTTATAGATGGCTTGTCTTGCTACATATGAAAACATTAATTAACTGCTCGAAAATTTAAGCGAAATAAGAAAGAAATAATAAAATATTGCTTAGTTTTGTGATCGTTTCTTGAATTTAGCATATAATAATACAGTGTTATCACCTAATTATAAAAATATTAGGGTAAAATCAAATTTTTCTATCTTAGAGCTTGAGTTCTGAGACAGAAGCCTTATATTTATTGAAATAATTTAATCGAATTTTCGGTCTGGTGTATTGTCTATCAACACACGAGTTGCTCAGACAAACTGAGCTTACGCTTATAGAACGAAGCAACGAGGTAAAAATGAGTACAAAAATGCAAAACTTAGCATTAAGCGTCCCGCGCAGTGGCAGTATCGAAAGCTACGTTTCAGCGGTGAGCAGCATTAATATGCTGACGGCAGATGAAGAGAAATCTTTAGCGGTTCGTTTGTTCGATGATGGCGACCTTGAGGCGGCACGAAAGCTTGTCATGTCACACCTTCGCTTTGTAGTGCATGTTGCGAAATCGTATGCCGGCTATGGTTTACCACAAGCTGATCTCATTCAAGAGGGTAACATCGGTCTCATGAAAGCAGTGAAGCGCTTCGACCCAAGCGTAGGCGTTCGTCTGGTATCATTTGCGGTGCATTGGATAAAAGCTGAAATTCACGAGTTTGTGCTTAAAAACTGGCGCATAGTAAAAGTTGCTACGACAAAGGCTCAGCGCAAGCTGTTTTTTAATCTGCGTAAAGCAAAGAAACGTTTGGGTTGGTTCACTCACGCTGAAGTGCAAAAGGTAGCAGAAGAGCTTGGAGTGAGTACTAAAGAAGTACTACAGATGGAAGCTCGAATGAGCAGCCAAGACGCATCTTTTGATTTGACCAATGACGATGACGAGTCAAGCACGTTCGCGCCAGCTCAATACCTTGAAGACAAGACCACCGATGTTGAAATGGACGTTATAAATAGCGACCATGATAAAAACGCGTCAAACAGCCTGTATTCAGCAATCAAAACGCTTGATGCAAGAAGCCAGCACATAATCGAGACACGATGGTTATCCGACGACAAAATGACCCTGCAGGATCTTGCAGATGAGTATCAAGTGTCAGCAGAGCGTGTTCGCCAAATTGAAAAGAATGCACTGAAAAAGCTACAAGCCGCGATGGTGTAGCAGTTCACTATCGGAACGTTTTTTATCTAAAGGCTAATTGAAGCTAAAGGCTAAATGAAAAAAAGCGCCAATCGAAACATTGGCGCTTTTTTGTTTTTATTTGAAATACCAAGCTCTTGTTGAGTAGGCTGGTGTTGAAATGAACTAAGCCTCTTTCTTTTCAGGTATGACCCAATATTTGCCGACGAAACGGGCAACAGAAACGTCACCGTCATGAATGTCAACAGTGAGTTCGATAGGGCATTTTTTATTGGCCTTAAGTAAATCAAAACGAGCTTTAACCGATTCAATATTACAAATCGCACGCGGGCGCATCGTAATCGGCTTATGATAGTGAATATTACCGTCGCCAAGAACAATTTCTCCCTGCATCTCTTTCTGCTTCAACTGCAAAAATATCATCCCCCAACCGGTTAAGGTTGCTTGTGAAAAAATACTCCCAGCAAACATGGAACCATGCAGGTTGATATTTTTATTTAATGAGGCTCTGGTTTCAATCGTACGCTCAGTGTATTGATAAAGCGTTATGCCCATGTGCTCTGTAATCGGTATCTTCTCGTGCCAAGTGTCTTGTAATTCTTTACACCACTGGGGATGAAGCACGAGCACATTGTTGTCCACTAATAACTTGAACATATGTTTGCGCTTTAACTTGCCGAGTTCTAACGGGGCTTCTTTTTCAATACTAAAACCACATGACGAAAAAAATGAGATTGAGGTTTCTCTGGAATTAGTGACCGCTCTTTTTGCGCCTAGATCACGAGCTACGACCTCTAGGGCGCCTAATACAATATGACCAACTCCTTTGCGTCTATATTTTTTATCGACTGCGATATGCCTTATTTGCGCTTCTTCAGCAGTATTTAAATGCATTCGGCCGCAAGCAACTATTTGACCGGATGGGTTCAACACTACCCGATGCTCGCTAACTGTTTCATATTCATCTTTTTCTGAACCCTCAGGGAATCCCCACGGCTCACGCAGCCATTGCCATCTAAAATGAAAATAGTCTTTGAGCTCTTGTTCTGACTTAGGCGTTGATATGGTAAACAATAGCTATCCTCGTTTTGTAGTTGGCTGGCGACACAGTGTATCAATTAGCGTTAAGTGTAGCTTGAATTGCGCCCGATTGACTAGTGCCGTATGAGGCAAAGGCGTTCATTATAAAGATAACATTGATTGTAAAGTTTGCTAGTGATGAGCTTTGATGATGTTGATTTTATGTTTCAATCCAAAACGTGACGGGACCATCGTTAACTAATGATACGGCCATATCTGCACCAAAAACACCTGTTTGGCATTCGCGGTACTCCTCACCCACATGTTCAATAAAAGATTGATAAATGAATTCTCCACGAGCAGGTGCAGCGCCTTTCGAAAAGCCTGGCCGATTGCCCTTAGCTGTATCGGCAACCAACGTAAATTGCGATACTACTAAGAGCTCGCCGTTTATATCAGTTAGACTTTTATTCATTTTGCCATCAACGTCAGAAAATATTCGGTAGCTAAATACTTTTCGAGCCATTTTTTCCATCTTGAGCTTGTCGTCATCCTTTTCGATGCCAAGCAAAAGCAGAATGCCAGTATCAATACATGCAACTGTTTTATCATCGATGGTGACGGATGCCGACCTTACTCGTTGAATGAGTCCTTTCAAACGTTGGCGCCTACTTCGAACATTTCATTCATGATTTGGGTGAGCGCATTGGCAATACCTAATTCAGACATACTGTGGCCTGCATTATTGACTATTTTTAGCGTAGATTGAGGGAGTGCCTTGTGGACTGAGAATGCGGCTTCCAATTTACAAACCATGTCATAACGTCCGTGTACAATATGGCACGGGATATCTTTAATTTTAGATATATTGTTTAATATGAAGTTTTCTTCAATAAAGCATTTATTCAGGAGATAGTGACACTCAAGTAAGGCAAGGCTTTTAATTTGCTTATCAGTGCTTAAATCACTCATCATGACATTCGGCGCAATAAGCCGAGAAATGTACCCTTCCCAGTCAAACCAAGACTTTAGCGCTGCAAAGCTAGTGTTAGCCTGATTACTTTGAAACAAACTGATAAATTGTTTACACACAGCGTCTGATGAAGACGCGTCGCTTATATGGTGTGAAAATTTTTCGTATGCCTCCGGGTATATTTGTGCAGCGCAGCCGGTTGGCAACAAAAACCAGTCAAAATCTTCCTTGCGAGCTAGAAAGACACCGCGCAAAACCATTGACATAACAAACTGAGGATATTGAATTGCGTATATCAACGCTAAGGTTGATCCCCACGAACCACCGAATACTATCCATTTGTCGATATTGAGCTGTTTACGAATTATTTCAAAGTCTGCAACTAACAATGGGGTCGTATTATTGCTGGTATCACCAAAAGGAGTAGAGCGTCCACAGCCACGCTGATCGACACCAATGACGCGATACTTTATCGGGTTGAAGGGCCACTGATAATTTTTGCCCAAACCAGCACCAGGGCCACCATGCATGTATATGATTGGAATACCTTGAGGATTGCCGCTTTGCTCAACATACAACTTGTGCCCATTTGACACCTCTACAGTTTGATGATGAAAAGCCGTATTGGTGTGAAAAGTCTGGTTCATGTAATGCCTTGTACTATATGTTACGACGTTTTGTTTGGTTATGTTGAATAGATGACTGCCGGCCATTACGTGTCCTTGTAGTACTGTACTACTAAAGTTCAATTTAGGACAGTAAAACAATCGCGAGCATTGAATTACTTACGATTTTGTTGAGCTATTGAATGTTTGCCTAAAAATTAGCCTGTGAGTGTGGCAGTTTTATGTCACTTGTCACAACTCTCGTGGTAAAATCATTTTTGTCGGGTTTTTACTATAATAAAAGGAAATTTTCTATGTCGCGTTTTTTTATGCTGAGCTCATTGCTTTGTCTTTGTTTGTTTTCCCTAACGGGCTGCCAATCAGCCGTAGACAGTGCATATTACGGTATGTGGGAAAAACTTGGAGTTGAAAAGCGCGACATACTGGTTGATCGTGTAGAAGATGCACAAGATAGTCAAAAAGACGCTCAAGAACAGTTTGCTTCTGCATTGGATGAATTTAGCGCGCTAATTAATTTTGATGGCGGTGAACTCGAAGATATTTACAATAATTTGAGCGACCAGTTAGAAGCCAGTAAAGAAAGCGCGGCGTCAGTAAAGCAGAGAATAGATAAAGTAGAAGGAGTAGCTAACGCCTTGTTTGTGGAGTGGGAAACTGAAATTGATATGATTTCTAGCGTTAATCTACAGCGAGACAGTAAACGTAAACTTGCTGAAACTAAGAGGAAATATGACACCTTACTTGTCTCAATGAGAAAAGTTGAAAAAAGTATGGCGCCAGTTCTAGTTGCTCTGCAAGACAACGTTTTTGCCTTAAAGCATAACCTAAATGCTGAGGCGATAGGTGCTCTTCAAGGCGAGTTTAACAGTATTAAGCAAGATGTGAGCAGCTTGATAAAAGAGATGAATGTGGCTATCGCGCAATCAGATGACTTTATTAAAAGCATTAAAAGTTGATTGAATAGTTCAAATGAGCCCATTAGCTGGGCTCACGGGGCAGTTAAAGTGCTCACTCGACAGTTAACGTGAATGTGTTTTTATTCGGACTCTACTGCGTCAATATCAATGCCCATTTTTTGCATGATGTCTCGGGCCGCCGCAGGAATACGATTGGGATTATCCTTTTTAATATCACTATCATCAGGCAAAGGCTGCCCAGTAAATGCGTGCAGAAATGCTTCACATAACAATTCTGAATTAGTAGCGTGGCGCAAGTTATTTACCTGACGTCGGGTACGCTCATCCGTAAGCACTTTTAATACATTAATTGGAATTGACACCGTCACCTTTTTAACCTGTTCGTTTTTTTTGCCGTGCTCAGCATATGGGTGTATATATTTACCATTCCACTCTGCCATGTGAATCCTTATTTTTTTAATTATCGTAAAATTCTAACTGGTATAGTAAAAAAATCAATCTAGAAGTGTAAACTTCTTGACGTCTACGCGTATAAAACGTAATTTAGACGTCTAAACGTCCAAAAGTGAGCAGCAAAAGAATGGTTTCATACGCCCAAGGCATCGATGCACTAAATCAGTCGCTATCTGAATTGAAAGATATTGATGTTTCTTTCGAATTTTTTCCTCCCAATTCAGAAGCCATGGAAAAAACCCTATGGAAGTCGGTTGAGCGTCTTGCACCCCTTAAGCCAAAATATATGTCGGTTACTTATGGTGCAAACAGTGGTGAAAGAGACAGAACGCATGCCGTAGTCAAAAGAATCTATAACGAGACAGGTGTTCCAACCGCCCCTCATCTAACCTGTGTAGACGCAACGCCAACAGAACTGAGACAAATTGCAAAAGACTACTGGGATTCAGGTATCCGACGCATCGTGGCTTTGCGCGGTGATTTACCGCCGGGAATAGATAAAACCGACATGTACGCTTCGGATCTGGTGACCTTGTTGAAAGATGTCGCGGATTTCGATATTTCAGTGGCTGCGTATCCAGAAAAACATCCAGAAGCACCTAATACTCAATTTGATCTGCTCAATCTTAAACGCAAAGCGGAAGCTGGCGCAAATGAGGCGATTACTCAGTTTTTCTTTGATACCAGTGTGTTTTTGCGTTTTAGAGACAGAGCGGCCGCCGCAGGTATCGATTTAGACATAGTGCCAGGTATATTGCCTGTTACCAACTACCAAACCCTGCAGCGTTTTGCTGGATTCACCAATGTGCACGTTCCTAACTGGTTGCATAAGATGTACGACGGATTGGATGCTGACGACCAAGCGACCAGAAATTTAATGGGGGCGAACATTGCTATGGATATGGTAAAGGTATTGGCAAAAGAAGGTGTTAAGCATTTTCACTTTTATACCTTAAACCGCTGCGAGTTGAGTTATGCGATCTGTCACATGTTGGGTCTGCGTAGCCAAAAATAAGCATTCTTGCATGATAGGTTTAAGTTCTATGCTGATAGAGGTAAACTACGCTCTATATTTAGCATGTTTTGTTTTGAGCATTTGATCAACAAAGTAAGCTTTTAACAGCAACAAATGGAGCTTGCTGAGTTGAATTTACCTGATAGTGTTGTTAAAAAAATTGACTATTACCAACCGCTAGTCATTAACGTTGGTAAGGCTTTTGTTGATCATATACGGTCTGAGCGGATCACTGTTTCTGCAGGCCACTTAGCCTACGTGTCATTGCTTTCTCTCGTTCCTGTCATTATGGTCTTCTTCATGATCATGTCCGCATTTCCCGCATTTGCCGAGGTCAGAGAACAATTAGAAAACTTTATATTCACTAATTTTGTACCTACAGCGGGTGATGTAGTGCAGGATTATATGACAGACTTTGTGTCGAAAGCTTCAGGCATGGGTGCGGTCAGCATTGTCTCGCTATTGATTGTCGCGCTTCTGCTGATATCTAATATTGACAAAACCTTTAATCATATCTGGCGTACTCAGGCTGAGAGACCACTGATATATACCTTCGCAATTTATTGGATGGTTATTACACTCGGTCCTTTTTTGATAGGTTCCAGTATAGTGGTGAGCTCTTATTTGGCGGGTCTTGCGACATTTGCCGAAGAATATACACCAGGGCTCGGCACCTTCTTCCTAAAACTGGTTCCCAGTTTTGCGGCAATAGGGGCATTCTTAATTCTATACATGATAGTGCCGAATAGACCAGTAAAAGCGAAGTATGCCTTGTGCGGTGCATTACTAGCTACGCTGCTGTTTGAGCTCTCTAAGAAAGGGTTTGCACTTTATGTGACCAGTTTCCCATCTTATCAAGTGATATATGGCGCAATTGCTGTCATTCCCATATTATTCGTGTGGGTTTACTTAAGCTGGATTGTGGTTCTGTTAGGCGCAGTTTTTACATATAGCATAACAGTTACTTGCGATGCCCGAGATGAGCTAGCAGCGAAAGAATCAAAAGAGTCAAAAGAATCAAAGGAAGCAAAGGATGAACCAAGCAACAGCGAAATAGACGATATTGCCTGATTGCAAGGTAAGTAACTCTGAGTGTTGCATGACAGACGCTGGTTAGCGTTAAACCTATGCGCTATTCACATCTTCACAGCGTGTTAATTGCGTGAATTGAAGTATCATTTAACAAGGTAAATCATGCGTAAAACAATTTTTCAGGTACTGATTGGTATCAACTTATTTGTACTGGCGATTTCTTTTGTCGTGTCAGCGGCAGTATGGCTTTTGCTCATTACACTTCCTTTGTTAATCACTGCTATTTATGACAGCAGGCAAAGCAAGCATGCGATATTGCGAAACTTTCCACTTGTGGGTCGGAGTCGTTGGATAATAGAGGGGGTCAGACCTTTCATTCAGCAATATATATTGGAAACTGATACTGGCGGTGCGCCAATCAGCCGGATGTTTCGAAATATCGTTTACCAGCGTGCTAAAAACAGTCGAGATACCATTCCATTTGGTACCCAGCTTGATACTTACCAAACCGGATATGAGTGGATAGGGCATTCGTTGTCAGCGCTTAACGTGAAAGACATCAATATGCAGCCGCGCGTTACTATTGGCAGTCGTCACTGCAAGCAACCTTATTCTGCGAGTATTCTAAATATTTCAGCAATGAGCTTTGGCAGTTTGAGCAAACAGGCGTTGCAGGCGCTGAATAAGGGAGCGAGAGCCGGTGGCTTTTATCACAATACAGGCGAGGGCGGTGTTAGTCCCTATCATCTTGAATATAACGCAGATGTAGTATGGCAAGTTGGTACAGGTTACTTTGGTTGCAGAGCTGAGTCGGGCGGCTTTGATGCAGAAAAATTTGAAAAACAAGCCGCGCATAAAAATATCAAAATGATTGAAATTAAATTATCTCAAGGTGCAAAACCAGGGCATGGAGGGATTTTACCCGCGAACAAAAATACACAAGAGATTGCAGACATTCGCGGTGTGATAGTAGGGACTCAAGTTGATTCTCCGCCAGCGCACAGCGCTTTTAGTTCACCGATTGAGCTTATTCAATTTGTGCAAACGTTGCGAGATCTTAGTGGTGGAAAACCGATAGGGATCAAGCTTGCTTTAGGCCGTCGGAGTGAATTTGTCGCTATTTGTAAAGCGATGGTGGAGTTAAATATTACGCCCGATTTTGTTACTGTTGACGGCGGTGAAGGAGGCACTGGTGCAGCACCACTTGAGTATTCAAATTCTATTGGCTCACCGCTGCGTGAAGCTCTGGCTTTTGTAGATGACTGCCTAGTTGGCTTTGGTGTGCGAGAAGATATTAAAATTATTGCTTCAGGGAAGATAATTTCAGGTTTTCACTTGGTTAAAAATTTGGCCTTAGGTGCTGATATTTGTAACAGTGCGAGAGGCATGATGTTGGCATTAGGCTGTGTACAATCATTGTCTTGCAATACTAATGAATGTCCTACTGGTGTTGCTACTCAAGATCCAAAGCTGTCTGCCGGTTTGGTTCCTGCAAACAAAGCAGTTAGAGTGCAGCAGTTTCATGAGAAAACCGTACATGCAACCGTCGACATTATTTCATCAGCAGGATTGAAGTCACCCTCCGATCTCAACCGTACCCACATATTTAGGCGAGTAAACCAGCAAGAAATAAAAAGATATGACGAAATATTTCCACACATGGTGATAGGTGGATTTTTAAAAGACTGTATTCCCGATAATTATAAAATAGACGTTGAAGAGGCGAGTGCCGATTCATTTATACCTAAGAAAACTCTAAGCCATATCAATCAGCAAACAAAATCCTTATGCGAAAGTGGCAGTTAGATTGCCACTCTCGCGTTTATTGAATAATGGTTTAGGTGGAAATTACTTCCTAACCCACTGGCCATTAACTTGCAAATAGTGACCACTTTCGGTTTTCTCATAGGATTTTTTAGCGGCGAGTATTTCTACCTGTTCTAGGGTGATACCGTTTTTAGTCGCCAGCTCTTGATACTTGGCTTTGCGCTTTGCGTTGATATCGTTTATGAGCAGCAGAACTTCACTGCTCTGGACAACTGCGCCCAAATAGCCATTTTGCTGTTCGCCTACCAGCCCTTCTTCCTTCGCTGTGTCGAGCTCAATTGCAAAGGCAACGGTGCTAAATAAGATAGCCCCGAATAGTACGCTTTTCACTATGCTAATAATCTTCATATTCAACTCCTAAAATAATTCACTGTCGTCACTGAAAATGTCATCCAGTTCTTTGTCTACTTTGACACGGATTTCATGGTCAATTTTGACATTAATGTTAATAGTGATGGGCTCTTTCGTCTCTAGTTGCACCTTGTGGGTACAGGCGCTCAAGAACACAACACTGCAGATCAGGGCTAAAATTCTCACGTTCATTTTCCTTTTTCTAAGTAACGTTTTTCAATTCGTTTTTCAATCGAGTCTTGTATCGACCGAGTAATTCTGAGGGATTTCAGCAAGGTGAAAATATTTTCTTTGTGACCGTAGTTGAATACCACTTCTTGCTTTTTATCAGGATTACGCCCAGCGATAGATAACTCAAGATCCAGCCAGCCGTCCGACGCTAGCTCTACTTTGCTGGACAGCTTGCGATATTCTACGTTTTGTAAAAAGGACAGCTCTTTTTGCTGATCTTTAATTGCGTCAAACGCTGGATTGTTCTGTATTTTCAAATTCCCAGGGCCATCACTGGCAAGCACTCCTCGTTCTATAATAGTGTCGTTAGCTCCAAGCTGTAAAGGTAATAATCCTGACATTTCGCCAGTCACTTGTATGCCTTGTTGTTTTTGCAATGCTACAAAATCAGCGAGATCCAAGCCGCTGACGCTAATGTTAGTTCGCTGCTTTCTGCCATCAAGCCAAAGGTCGGAAATTGTAAACATACCGCCTATAATCTCGCCTTGAGCTAACTCCAGTTTTGCGACACTGTCTACTACGCTAACGAGCAACTCAATTTTTCGAACCGGGATGCCAACATCAATTTCGTCTATCGTAATCTTGCCACTGTTTAACTGAATCCCCGCTGAATTTAGCGTAAAGCTCTCATTTAGCTGGAGGAAAAGCACCTGGAAATCATCATACTGTAAACTGGCATTATCTACCTGTAGGTTACCGGAATAATCGGCAGAAGATAGCGTACCTGAAAGTTCTGCATTGAAGGTGCCCGTTATCAACTGTATTTTGTTATTGAACTGACTAAGTAGCTTTTGCAATGTGTTTATAGCTTGCTCTTTTATCGCAACCTTAAGGCTCTCTTCGGTGTGGCTGACCTGCACTTTTAAGCCTGACCCTAACTGAAGCTGGTGATTGCCCGTGAGTTTCATTTTTGTCGGCGTTGTTGTTGGCTTCTTTGTTAGCGTGGACTGCGTTTTTAAGTCATGCAGCAGTGTGATGTTAGTTAATTTTTTGTCTGTATAAGTAAGACTTTTAATTTCAGATTGCCCAGTTAGCGCCATACTGCTGTCGGGTGCGAGAGTGATATTGCTGATGTTGTTGAGTTTGCTTACTTTTACTTGTGCAGAACTCAATTCGGGAATAGTGTTTTTTAGCTTAATTTCCCACGCTTTGCTGCCAGAGCGCGTTAGTTGCCAATCGGTTTCTATTTGCTTTGCGTTGAAGGGGGGGGGGCTTTGTGATTTTGTTTTTAGTCCAACAACACGTTGCTGGCCTGTAAGCGCAATGTCGACTAGCTCAGTTCCCGTAAGCGCTAATCGGTAATTGAAGTTATTTAGCAGTCGTTCAGCGCTCGCCCAATTGCTATCAAGCGCTGTGATTTCAATCTTTGTCGATTCTGAAGAGACAGTCCAATTGCTGCCATTTTTAAGCGCTTTTCCTGAGGATTTCAGCGCGACAGCGCCTTTTAATGTGGTGTCAACAATGTTCACATCGGTCAACGTTGAGGCTAAGTCAATTGCGTAGTCAAGCGAAAGATGACGATCTAAACCAAAAGCAATATCACTTATGGTCACTGCGGGAAACGCTTGCAGCTCAGGTAAACTGAGTATGACGTCGGTGCTGGTGAATACATTATCTTTAAATAAAACAGGCTCGGCTGCGACTAAATATGCTTCACTTATTTTTAAGTTCTGAAGCTGTGTAGGAATGAACTGACACTCTGTAGCAGTCGCAGATATAGGAAAGCCGCTAGCATCAATAACCGTCTCTAATGTAGAAAGAGCCAAATTGATGCCAACAGCGCCTTTAGCCTCGGCATCAACGGGACAGTTTTCGAGTCTGATTCGTGTCTTTATTGCAAGATTATGGATGGTTTCAACGCGATCTCCAGCGAAGATGAATTGACTTCTTATGTTGGTATTCATCAAAGCAGGCCAATCTAATTTCTCATGTAAAAATTGGATTTTCTCTTGTAGCAAAGGACTTTGCTCTAGCACTTGCCTTGGCGCCCAGTCAATTATTCCCTTCAGCTCGCCGTCAGCATAGTCTAGGCTGGCCTCGATGTCGCCTGAAATAGAGAATTCTGACAATGAACGTTGCTCTAACGCAAGGTTCAATGGCTGGCGCAATAGGTAAGATGTGAATGAAAGCGCGTTAACCGTAATACGCGGCATGTGGGTTGGTAAAGTGATATCAGGTATCGTTGGTGAATCAGTGTTTTCGTTCGCTTTGAAGCCCGTATCTCTGTGATTAATGGCAAGCTTCGCAATACTTAAGCGACTCTCCTTGCGTTGCCAGTCGTCCAAAAACCAACGAGCATCACGTATTTCAACAGCAATTGATGCGCTCTCAAGACATACTTCTCGAATTGTCAGAAGTGGGGACAAGCCTACATCAAACTCCATACAGGTAATTTGGGTGTTTTGCGGTAGAAAATCAGCTATCACCCACTTTATCAGCGGCACTCGCAACAAATAAGTGCTCAGTGCTAACATCAATATAAAGGCGCCTGTCCCAAGCAATACGAAGCTGCCTAGCTTTATGTTGCCTAACTCTTTATTCCCTAGGATGGGCGAATGTAATCGCGAGAACGTTTTCAGTTTATATCCTTTTGGAAAGTAGAAGGTTTTGATGCTGTAAACAGTTTATCATGTAACTGTATAACTAAGCATCAAAGTGATTTTAGATGTTTAAGTCTAGTCTACTATGCAAACCATTTAGCTCGAGTTGAGGTCGGTTTGCTAAAAAATATCCAGTTTAGCGTGTTGTAATGCACATTTGTGCCGATACCTATCAGATAGAACGGAAGTTTTTGACAAATTTACTGCTTGGATGCCACTTCTTAAACAATATTATGTAAACGATATTATTCACAATCTATGATTCATAAGAGATGAGGTGCTCAATGTTTTTTCCTTGGACAAGCAAAGGCCATAAAGTATATACCGGAGTGTTGAGCTTTCAATTTGTCATGACGCTAATAATTGGGCTACTGACAGATTCCTTTACAATGGGCTTCATCGTCGGATTGTTTATTTTACTACTACCACTTGCTCTTTTTAACTTTGCCAAAGAAGCCTCATACACAAAACATGTAGCCGTTATTGCCAGCCAACTTTTTGCTGCTCTCCATATTCAGCAGGCGATGGGTACTACTTACATGCACTTCGAAATTTTTGCGGTCATGGCGGTTACCATTGTATATCGCGATTGGAGAGTTGTATTGTCGAGTGTGCTCTTCGTCGCTATTCATCATGTCGGGTTCTACTCGCTACAAGTTTCAGGCGCTTCTGTATTTATTTTTGAAGAACAATATTTGGTGCTCTACGTGTTGGCCATTCACGCTTTTTTCGCTATTGCTGAGGGTGCCGTCTTGGGGGTGTTAGCGATGCAGTCTTACAAGGATGGGTATGCCGCTTTTGAACTTACCGAAGCTATACGCAACATGATGAAGGAGGCAGGGAAGTTCAATATCAACGTTGAAATGATATCTGATAATGGTGCATCACAAGATTTTACCAATTTGATACACGGTTTTTCACACGTAATCGAGCAAGCGCAGCAGGTGTCTGAAAATTTAGACAAAATCGCTATTGAAGCGGAAACACTGTCGTTAGAAGTTAAACAAGCCAGTCTTGATACTAGCGGGCAAGTCTCGACAATGGCCGCTGCTACGGAAGAAATGACGGTTAATAATGAATCTGTGTCTGAGCGCGCACTAGCGGTAAATAAGTTGTCACAGGATGCGAGAGATTCGAGTAACCAAGCGAAAAAAATTGTTGAGGATTCAAACAGTGAAGTGGTTTCATTACAAGCAGAGCTGACACAGACATCATCAACCATTTCTAATTTGGCCGAAAAATGTTTTCAAATTGAAAATGTTATGGCCTCAATAAAGGCTATATCAGAACAAACAAACTTACTTGCATTGAATGCTGCGATAGAGTCGGCAAGAGCGGGTGAACACGGTCGAGGCTTCGCTGTTGTTGCGGATGAAGTAAGACAACTTGCCATGCGCACAAAATCAAATACTGAGCAGATAAGTGAGATTACCGCGTCATTGATTAATGAGTCAAAGTTGTCGGTTGATAACATGCAGTTGTGTTTGGAAAAATCTGGGAAAGTGTCAGACTCCTCAGATTCTGCAAGAAAAATAATTGAAACCGTTGTTGGCAATATCTCATCCGTTAGCGAAAATATATCGTCGGTTTCTATTGCTATAAAAGAGCAGTCGCTGGCTTCAACCGAGATAGCAACATCGACAAGCTTACTCGAGTTAACTTCTCAGGCACTTGGTCGAAATGCTGATGCAACGGGTGAAAGTATAGTCAGCCTCAAAACAGAAATAATGAATTTGCGCAACGAATTAACTAAGTTCAAATAGAAAAACCGGCGGTTAATGGAATCCCTGCAAGCTTTCAAACTTTTCCGCTAGTTGGTCATGCGCAACAAATTGCTTGGTTTACACTAAAAAAGCGTTTTCCAGAATGTTTTGAGTGAAATTTTTGCGCAAGTAAAAACCCCTTGGACGCGTTTTTATCATTTGTCCATTCTCACCAATAGCTTCAGTTACTACTGAACCATTAGCGGCTTTTGGGCGAAGCTGCAAATAGCTTCCTACAGTGGCGTCTATGCGCTCAACGTGACCTAAGCTGATCATATCCATCAATTCCTCCCAATCGTGCTGCAATTGAGCGTTTTGCAGCGCGCTAGGTTGCCATAAAACAGGGGAGCCTATAATGCGTTCAGCTGGAGGTATCTCTCTCTCGCCTTGCACCGGCAACCACAACACACACTGCAACTTATTGCGCACGTTGCTGTTGTCCCAATTTACGCCGGTATTGTTAGTCAGTGGGGCATAACAGACGTAGGTTGTTTCAAGTGGTTTATTGCTATAAGAAAGAGGTAATGTTTTCAACTCAACACCGAGTTCTGGGAAATCTTGCTCAGGTTTTGAGCCTGCACTTGCGCCCAGCCAAAGCTCGATCAATTGACCCGTCCAACCTTTTTGAGTCTTAAAATTAGCGGGTACTTCAATGTCTGCAGCTCTTGCTAAATCTCCCAAAGATAAGCCAGCTAAACCTTTTGCTCGTCGCATTAACTCTTCTATTGTAGAGGGAGCAGTATTTGGTGCTTGTATTGATTGCATGTTGTCAGGGCTTCACTAGTTAAATAATTAACGCTATTGCTTTGCATAATCTGTAGTTTATGGAAGAATGGACAAATATAAAAGTATAAATGCGCTAGGTAATCTAAGTGATTGATGCCGAAGGATTCCGCGCGAATGTTGGCATAATCATATGCAATAAAATGGGCCAGGTATTTTGGGCTCGTCGATATGGTCAACATTCATGGCAATTCCCACAAGGCGGGATTGACCAAGGGGAAACTGTTGAACAGGCAATGTACAGGGAACTTCACGAAGAAGTGGGGTTGCTTGAGAAAGACGTAAGTATCGTTGGCGTAACGCGCAACTGGCTTCGTTATAAATTGCCTAAACGCCTTGTAAGAAAGGGGTCAAACCCCGTGTGTATTGGTCAAAAACAGAAATGGTTTTTGCTCACCTTGAAGTGTGACGAAAAAGATGTTGATCTTCTGCAGTCAGGCCATCCTGAATTTGACGATTGGCGTTGGGTTAGTTATTGGTACCCAATACGTAACGTTGTCTCGTTTAAACGCGATGTATACCGAAAAGTCATGAAAGAGTTTTCGCCGCTGGTATTGCCTGCGCAGAAGCCTCATTCTCAGCTGCTAAACAACCGAAAAAATAAGCGACGTCGACCAAGACCGCAAGCATAGCAGTCATGCGGAACATGCTTGAAGTTTACTTTACTCGTCTTGTTAACTGCAAAGGAGCCAATGCATGCTAACAACCCTGAAAAGAATAGTTCAAGAAGTTAATCAAATTCCAGGGTTGGAGCCTGCGCTTGAGCGTCTTGCTACATTAGTTAGAGAAACCATGGAAGTGGATTCATGCTCTATCTATCTTGCTGACCACAAAAACCAAGTCCTCGTTTTAAAGGCTACAGACGGTCTTGAAAAAAGTGCCATCAATAATGTTAAATTGAGTTTTAAAGAAGGTCTAATTGGCTTAGTCGTTCAGCGCGAAGAACCCCTTAATATCGAAAACGCCCCAATACACCCGCGTTTCAAACACTATCCAGAAGTCAATGAAGACGCTTTTTTCGCATTTATTGGCACACCAATCATTCATCAGCGGAAAGTGCTTGGCGTCATTTCGATGCAGCAAAAGTCTATTCGACGTTTTACCGAAGACGAAGAATCTTTTTTAGTGACACTTGCCACCCAAATTGGATTAGAGATTGCGAATGCAGAAATTCGCGGTGTTCTAGACGTAAATTCCGAATTAAACTTAGATACTCGTAAAAGCATAAATGGCTTGCCTGGAGCTCCTGGTCTAGCATTAGGTCAGGCTGTTGTGCTCAATATGAAGCACGAGCTCAGTCAACTCATTGCGCGCAAAACGACTGACCAAGCAAAAGAAGTAGGACGTTATCGCAAAGCGGTCGAGCTTACTCGGACTCAAGTTGACCGTTTGTCGGATAATCTGGGTGATAGCTTACCAGAGGATGTCAAAGCCATCTTTCAGCTCTACCATCAACTGCTTGATGCAAATAGTTTGGGACGAGAGGTAGAGCAAAAGATCCGTGAGAATTGGGATGCCGCTTCTTCACTGAAATTAGTTGTAGAGAACTACGCTACAAAATTTGCTGCTATGGAAGATCCATACATGCAGGAGCGGGCGGTCGATATTGTCGACCTGTCTAACCGAATTTTGCACAACATTATGAACGGTTCTGGCTCTGCTACCAACACCGACCGAAACATACCTGAAAATGCAATCCTCGTTGCACGTGAAGTGTCTGCGCCCATGTTGGCCGAATTTCCCGCTAAAAAATTAAAGGCAATTGTGTCGATTGAAGGTTCGAATAACTCTCATGCAGCTATTTTGGCAAGGGCTATGGGTGTGCCGGCCGTTATGGGATTAAGAGGCGTTCCTTTAAGCTTGTTAAACCATCAAGAGTTATTTGTAGATGGTTATTCAGGGCTAGTGGTACTTGCACCAGAGGAGCAAGCGCGGACTGAGTTCTTACAGCTAATTGCAGATGAAGAGGCCTTAGTTAAGCGCATTGAAAGCGAGGCTGAACAGCCTGCAATAAGCGAAGATGGCTGCGAAATGACGCTACTCGTAAATGCGGGTTTATCGGCAGGTTTGGAAATGGAGCAGAATACGCAGGGCGCTGGCGTTGGCCTATATCGAACAGAAATTCCATTTATGCTGCGCGAGCGTTTCCCGTCTGAACAAGAGCAGTTTGAGCTTTATCATAGTCTGTTGAGTGCACATCCGGATAAAGAAATGACCATGCGTACGCTCGATGTTGGTGGCGATAAACCATTGTCGTACTTTCCTATCTCAGAAGAAAATCCGTTTTTGGGATGGCGCGGCATTCGATTGACTCTTGATCATCCGGAAATTTTTCTAGTACAAGTTAGAGCCATGTTAAAGGCTAGTATTGGTCTGAAAAATTTACATATCTTACTTCCCATGATCTCTAGTATTAGCGAAATTGATGAGTCAAATCGCTTGATAAAACAAGCGTTCGATGAGGTAGAGGAAGATGCCCTCAAAACTGGAAAAGTGCTTTCAAAGCCAGCTATCGGGGTTATGTTGGAGGTTCCTGCGATATTGTTTCAATTGGAACTCATTGCTAAAAAGGTCGATTTCTTTTCAGTCGGCACAAACGACCTAACGCAATACCTTCTCGCTGTAGATCGCAATAATTCTCGAGTTGCGCAGTTGTATTCAAGCTATCATCCCTCTGTGCTGATTGCGCTAAACCAAATAGTACAAACCTCCAAGCGGTGCAATATTCCGGTTACTGTTTGCGGCGAATTGGCGGGAGAGCCCAGTGGAGCCTTGATTCTAATGGCAATGGGATATCGTAAATTGAGCATGAATGCACACAGTCTACGTAAGATTAATTGGGTTATCCGCAACGTTTCTGTCAGTGAGCTGGAGGCTTTACTGGAAGAGATATTGTCTTGCGCCGGCCCGGAGAATGTTAAAGAAATTGTTGATCAATATTTAGAATTAAAAGGCCTCGGTGGCTTAGTGAGAGCAGGATCTTGAAGCTTACGGTGTGCGCTACCAATTTTTTTAAAATGAGTAAAATGTAAATGGATCCAAATCTAGAAATATTTTTATTGTGTGTCATGTTGGGTTCGATTGTCGGTGTTTTAGCGGGTTTATTGGGCATCGGTGGTGGTCTTCTGATTGTGCCCGCTTTGGTTTTTTTACTGCACTTTTTTCTTCAAATAGATATCGAAATTGGAATGCCCATTGCCATAGCTACGTCTTTATCCACTGTTATTATGACAGGATTATCCTCCGCTCGAAGTCACTACAAGTTGGGCAATTTGGATAAGCGAATTGTGACCTATTGTGGTTTTGGTATTGCCGTCGGGGCAACCCTAGGTGCGCAATTTGCCAGTTTTATATCCGGAGTTTTGCTACAGCGCATTTTTGCTGTTTTAGTCATTTTGATTGCACTTCAAATGGTGTTTTTCTCACGAAAAGCCTCAAAAAATACAGTGGGTAACCCAGGGCTTTCTGGAATAGGGGCTAGCACAGGTTTCATCTCGGCATTAATGGGGATTGGTGGCGGTGCCATGCTGGTTCCTGCACTGGTTTGGTTTCAAGTTAATATTCGAAAAGCCATAGGCTGCGCGGCTTTCAGCAGCATTATTATTGCCGTTTTTGGAACACTCAACTTTGTCATTACAGGCTGGAATAATCCAAACTTACCTGAATGGTCGTTCGGCTATGTTTACTTACCGGCCACGTTTGGCATAATCGTCACGTCTGTGCTTACTGCCCCAATTGGTGCTAAACTCGGACAAAAATTAGATACGGCTAAGTTGAGGAAAGTTTTCGCAGCTTTCTTGGTCTTAGTCAGTATACGCATGATCATAGGAATTGAGTAATACATGACCATCCCAGCACAAAATATCCCTGCGCATTTGGATTTTCCAACAATAAACGCTGTTATCTTTGAAATCGGACCGTTAGCGTTACGCTGGTACGGCCTTATGTATCTCATTGGTTTCTTAGCGGCATTTTGGCTTGCTAACAGACGACTATCCCGCACCGATTGGACTAAAGAACAGCTCAGTGATCTGTTATTTTACGGTTTTATGGGTGTGGTGCTTGGTGGTCGAATTGGCTACGTTTTATTCTATAACTTTAGCGTTTTTCTGGATGATCCACTTTACCTTTTGCGCATATGGGAAGGTGGGATGTCCTTTCATGGTGGGTGTTTAGGCGTTATTATCGCAACTTATTGGTACTCTAGACGACGCGGATGGTCATTTTTACGTGTCGGCGATTTTATTGCGCCATTGGTACCCATTGGCTTAGGAGCCGGGCGGATTGGTAATTTCATTAACGGCGAACTCTGGGGACGCACAACCGACGTGCCTTGGGCCTTTGTTTTTCCTGGTGCAGGTCCGATGCCGCGTCACCCCTCGCAACTCTATGAGTTTGCCCTCGAAGGCGTTTTACTGTTTGTGATTTTATGGTTATATTCAGCTAAACCAAGGCCTGTTGGTTCGGTCGGCGGATTATTCTTGCTTTGCTACGGCGCATTTCGATTCTTCGTTGAATATTTCCGAGAGCCAGACGCGCATCTAGATTTGAATGCACTTGGCTTATCACAAGGTCAAATGTTGTGTATTCCAATGATCTTAGCCGGTGTTGCGTTAATTGCTTATGCACTTAAAAAAGGTGAAAAAGCCTAGTTCATAAAATATATACAAGACCGAGTAACCAGAAGAAATTCAATACAGCCAAATGTGAGCTAGGAAGTCATTATTATGAGTCAATACGAACAACTATGTCAGCGCATCGTTAATGAAGGTACGTGGTTAACTAATGAGCGCACCGGACAAAAGTGTTTAACGGTGATTAATGCTGAACTTGAATATGATGTTGAAAATAACTCGTTTCCCTTAGTGACCACCAGAAAAAGCTTTTACAAAGCCGCAATTGCTGAACTTCTTGGTTATTTACGCGGTTATCAAAATGCAGCCCAGTTTCGCGCTATCGGCTGCAATACTTGGAACGCAAACGCTAACGAGAACAAAGCTTGGTTGGCAAACCCACATCGTGAAGGGGAAGACGATATGGGGCGAGTTTACGGTGTGCAGGGCCGCGCTTGGCAGAAGCCCGATGGTTCGACATTGGATCAACTCGCAAAGGTTATTGATAACTTATCAAACGGTATTGATGATCGCGGTGAAATAGTCACATTTTATAACCCCGGTGAATTCGATATGGGCTGCTTGCGACCGTGCATGCACACGCACACCTTTTCGCTGCTGGGTAAGGACTTGTATTTAACTAGCTATCAACGTTCTTGCGATGTACCGCTAGGCTTAAACTTCAATCAAATTCAAGTTTATGTCATGCTCGCTCTGGTAGCGCAAATTACGGGTAATAAACCCAAAAAAGCGTATCACAAAATTGTTAATGCTCATATTTATGAAAATCAATTTGCCTTAATGAAGGATGTGCAATTAACTCGAACGCCGTTTGCTAATCCTACGTTAACAATCAATCCAAAAATTACGTCGCTTAAGGATATTGAAACTTGGGTAACGACGGACGATTTTACAGTGCAAAATTACGAGCATCATGAAGCAATTGCGTATCCATTTTCGGTCTAAGCTTTCTAACTTAGCTCGGTTGAAGGAACAGCGAATGGAGATTTTAGACAATTCTCCGGTGCAATAAATTGATGTTGAATCACCATTATGAGAAACAAGCCGTTTACAATAAAGTTACGGCCAGTAAATGCCGATACAAAAGCTATAACGTGAATGAAATAGTTTTATGAAGAAGCGTTTGGAAATATAAAAATACCGTTTTGTTGTTTGTTAGAAACAATAAACACTCTTATCTTAAGGTTTTATTAATGACAGTATCTGTGCTTATCTGCGACGATTCTGGATTTGCTCGCAAAGCAATGGCGAGATCGCTTCCAGATGGTTGGGATATTGATATTTCGTTTGCTGAACACGGCCAACAAGCCATAGACATGATTAAACAAGGCAAGGGCGATATCCTTTTCCTTGACTTGAATATGCCAGTGTTGGACGGTTATCAAACCATGCAAATTATCCGCAGTGAAGATCTTCCAACCCTAGTCATTGTTGTTTCTGGTGATGTTCAAGAGGAAGCCCGAAACCGCATGCTGGCATTAGGCGCAGTAGATTTTATTCGCAAGCCTATCGACAACGAAAAGTTAAGCACTATTTTAGCAAAATACGGTATCTACACTGGCGAGACATCAGCACAAAAGCGTGAACAAACAAATTTACTCTCCGAAAATGCGGGTGAAGCTGAAAAACTAGATGCGTTTAGAGAGCTGGCGAACGTAGCAATGGGCCAAGCGGGCGAAAATTTAGCTAAAATTCTGAACGAGTTCATCGATCTGCCCATTCCTAATGTGAGTCTTTTACACTCCAGCGAACTGCACATGGCGCTTGATGAAGTGAATCGGAATAAGCAGATGTCGGCGGTATCTAAAGGCTTTATTAGCACAGGTATTAGTGGTGAAGCGATCATCCTGTTTAACGATAGCAATGTGCAAAGTATGGCTAGTTTGCTTGGTGACGATATTTCTAATGATGATATTTCTAATGATGATATTTCTAATAATGATGGCAGCGGTGAAATAGAAGTCCTAATGGACGTTTCCAATATTCTCATTGGTGCTTGTTTGAACGCATTATCCGAGCAATTGAATGTAAAATTTACCCACAACACCCCGATTATTTTGGGTCTGCATTGTGACCTCGAAAAGTTGATGAATAACCAAGTATCAAGGTGGGAAAAAGTATTAGCAATCGAAATCGCGTATGCCATTTCAAAACACGATATTAGTTTTGAGCTACTGCTGCTCATTCCTGACCAAGATGTTGATAAAGTCTTCAATCGCTTAGTTTTTCAGAAAGGAAGCGAGCATGAGTGAAAACATACAGGAGTTAACAGAGCTCCATTGGCAGCAAGATCTTTTAGGTTCGATAGAAGTAGGTATCGTTGTTTTAGAAAAAGATTTTTCTGTTGCTGTGTGGAACCAGTTTATGGAAAACCACAGTAGCGTCAGACCTAGTCAGATAATCGGGAAAAACCTTTTTTCATTGTTTCCAGAGATTGACGAAACATGGCTCAAACGTAAGTGTGATCCTGTTTTCAATATGGGAAGCCCTGCGTTTATTATCTGGGAGCAACGTCCTTATGTGTTCAAATTTGGTACAAGTCGACCGATAACGTCTGCATCAGATCATATGTATCAAAACGTCACTGTATTCCCGCTTGCTTCGGTCAGTGGAGAAACCCAAAGGATCTGTGTCCTCGTATATGACGTTACCGACCAGGCCGTTGCAAAACAAAACATTGAGGGGCTGAATGCAAGGCTGCAAGAAGTCAGTCGAATTGATGGCTTAACGGGCTTATACAATAGACGTTACTGGCAAGAACGCTTTGACCGCGAATACAAAGTAGCAATGCGTAACGACCCTGATATATGCGTTATCATGTTAGATATCGATCATTTCAAGAGAGTGAACGATACGCATGGGCACCATGCAGGTGATTTGGTCATACAGCGTTTGGCCAAATTAATTACTTTAGCAACGCGTGAAACCGATATCTGCGGCCGTTACGGTGGAGAGGAGTTTTCTATTATCCTGCCTGATACGACCGAGAAGACGGCTAAAATTATGGCAGAAAGACTTCGCAAACTGGTTTCTTTGGACGCTGTGCCGTATGAGGACATAAAAATTAAATATACGATCAGCATCGGGATTGCACAATTTAGCAGTGAATACCGCGAAGCTGTACTGTGGCTGGAAGATGCTGACAAAGCGCTATATGAAGCAAAAGAAGGCGGTCGTAATCAGGTTGTTCTCGCTCATGAAAAATAGGAATAACATTATACAGACGTGTTAAGGACGTATACCAACCACGTCTATCGGGCACAAATCGTGGCCTTCTAAACATGAAACACAGATCGATAATTGCGTTTTGATACAATCATCGTAGCGTAATAAAGGTTCCTCCCAGTAGTGCGTTTGATGTAGCACGTGCCAAAATATTCTTTCTTTGTGGCTGTAAGGCTGACATTGCTGGTTTTTAACTTGTGACCATTCTTCAAAAGTATCCCACAAAAAGCATTCGAGCTCAGCATAAGGAAGCTCGTTCTGCCAATAAGAACGCATATAGTAAGCAAGTTGCCTTGCTTTGCGATCGATGAAGTGTTGAACCAACAAAGTGATGTGCCAACGTAAATAGATTGGAGAATATTTACAGTATAGGTAGTGAAAGTTAATTCGTGTAGTCCCAAGCTAAAAGGCAACGTAACGCTCTGTATTATATGAATATATATAAGGAATTAAAAAATCGAAAGGATGACTACCAGCCGAGGTAGGTTGTCCAGCCTTGAATTTGACGCGCAATATACTCTTTCTGAACTTGGTCGAATGATTGCCCGACAATGTCAGCCTGACGATAAATCTCCTTCAGTTCCGTTCTTGCTTTGATTTTTCGTGAGTGCTCAGTTTGTTTACTCCAACTATTGTCCCAATAGCTGATCAGATCAAGAACCGGTATGGGAGTTTGCGCAACAACCATTGGTATTTTGTTATTCAACTTACGAATTGGCCAATACGGATTATTAATGACTAGCGCGTCAATCTGTTGCATTGTTGCATTTTCATCAGCAGCAAGCTTAGCGATGGTGGCGGCCGTCATTCCTTGACTGACTATAATGCGATGTCCCATCGTGGTTTGCATATGGTTCAGGGTAGCGCCTATAAAAGCTTCTATTTCAAGTGCATACACTACCAGTTCAGCTTCGCTAATAGGTGGCGTTACTGAAAGGCTATTCGCTGGTTCATCGGCGATTGCTTGATTGTCGTCGCTAGTTTCATTAAGCGGGGTATCTGTCTTGCCAGCTAGTGCATTCTCTTGTTGTATCGAATCATCAGTTTCAGCGCTTTCTTGTGCATCGTCACTTTCAATCGGAAAGGCAATATTAGGTCCTAGACTTAATCCTAAAGACGGCATCACCACTGTAGTCCAGCCAACAGCAGGTAAGGACTTTGCAATTTGACTCAGTGAATCTTGTCTACCCAAGGGCATATCGGCATCCCCAATGATAAGGACAATACCCTTAGTAATGGCTTGTTCAGACGGCGAAATTAAAATAGGAACGCGATTATTTCCTACGTCAATTAACGTAAATTCATCGGCATGCAGCTGACTCCTCATGTCCATACTTGTCATTTCTGAAAAGGAAGCAGATTGCGCCATGAGCTGGAACGGAAGTCCAATGCTGAGTGACAGTATAACTGAGAGAGTCAACGCAATAACGTTGATTATTATTTTCGGCATAAAAATAAAGTGGGTTTCTAGTGTTCGTATAAAGGAGTTATCGGCTCTACAGCGAATATGTTTAAGACGTATCAACATTGGATTAGGGAGATAAACAGTCGTCAAACAATGAGCGAGGCGAAGTTACTCACAGCTCAAAAAATCACTCTTGCTGAAATGAATGTAAAGATTCAAAACGCAGCTTTGCGCCGCTAACGGGGTGTGAAAATTCATGCATTTGTGCATGTAAGCAAAGCCGAGGATTATTTATTTTTGCTGCCTCATGCGCGTACAGCCTATCGCCCAATATCGGGTGCCCTAACGCCAGCATGTGCACGCGCAGCTGATGCGAACGTCCAGTGATGGGAGTCAATTCCACAAGGGTAGATTTGGCATCACGCTGGGTTACCTGCCAATGCGTTTGCGATGGCTTGCCATTTTCGTGGTCGACCATTTGTTTTGGCCTATTTGGCCAGTCACATATCAATGGTAAGTCAATTTTTCCCGAATCTTCTTCTATGTGACCAAACACTCGTGCAAAGTACGTTTTCGATGTCAGCCTGTTTTCGAACTGGCGAGACAAGTGTACATGCGCAGGTTTATTCAAGGCCATAATGAGAATACCGGATGTAGCCATATCGAGCCGGTGGACTATTGTCGCTGTCGGGAAAACGCGCTGCACACGAATCTGCAGTGAATCTCTATGCTCTGCGGCTTTGCCTGGCACAGTGAGTAGCTCGGCAGGCTTGTCGAGCACCAAAATATCCTCATCTTGATAGAGTATCGTAAGATAAGGATCTAAGGGCGGTGCGTAATGGAATAGCGCCATCTACGGATTGTTCACGACAACACGCAAACTGTCTAAATAGGGCTCTGCGTTTGAAATGATGTCGGTGAGCTTTGCCTTTTGTGCTTCAATAAACTGAATTTCTTCATCGCGAATTGACGCGTTTGTTTTTTGCAGCGAGCGTAAACGTTCAATTTCAGCACTCAGCTCTGTTTGCATTGCATCAAGGGCAAGAGACTGTTGCTCAGCTAAACTGGCATGGCCTAACTTTAGGCTTTCTTCTATGCCTGAGGTGATTGGGTCGGCAAGAGCTTGAAGTAGTTGCAGTGCAATTTTGCGCTTTACCTTAAATAATTGCTCAAACTCTGCTTCAATTGCTTGGTTTTTAGAGTCTAAACACAGTCGTACTGGTGTTGGAGGTAAAAATCGATATAGCTGTAAACTTGCTTCTGCACTGGCGGATAGCACACTGGTTGTTTCTATCCAAAATGCACCGGTAGGTAAGCTTGGATCTTTTGTAAATGCGATGCTGCTTTTGCCCAGTACATCCGTTGTAACTGACTCTAAACAGTGACTAACAATTTCACTGTCCCAGCTTACAAACTGTAATTGCTCAAATTTGGTTGCATTACTACGTTGATAAGTCACTTCCAAACCGTCTTCGGTCAAACCTGGAATTTGATGGACTAGTTGCTCAGTAGGGCGAAGAATGAAGCTGTAATCATCTTTTTCGTCTTGCGTAACGCCAAGTGCATCAAACAATCTGCTCATAAATTTAAGTAAGCCGACTGGATTTTCGGCAGCAATAATCGTGTCTAATAAGTCATCGATACGGCCAAAACCTGAGGCATTTAATTCCAGAAGCTTGTCTCTACCTTGTTCAATTTTCTTTTTTAGGTCTTTCGTTAGCGCCGCGGTTTGACCAATAATATCGAGCTTCAGCTCTGTGTCTTCTGGGTTTTTGAGCGCAGACATGAGGTCTGACTGTACCTGCTTAAATACATCACTTCCAACCGGGCAGGTGGACTCAAACGCACCTAATCCATCTTGATACCAGTCAAACAATACTTCTTGCGCGGTATTTTCAAAGTATGGGATATGCAAATTGATATCGAACTTCTGACCGATACGGTCGAGTCGGCCAATTCGCTGCTCTAACAAGTCAGGCACCATTGGCAAATCGAACAATACTAAGTGACGCGAAAACTGGAAGTTTCGCCCCTCACTGCCTATTTCGCTGCACAGCAGCACTTGGGCACCTTGCTCATTGGTGGCGAAGAAATGCGCGGCTTTATCGCGCTCAATTATACTCATGCCTTCATGAAATACGGTATGACGAATAGCGGTTTTTTGACGTAAATATTCGGCCAACTGCAGTGCTGTTGATGCATAAGCACAGATGACCAATACCTTTTCATTCTTATTGGTTTCAAGTAAATCGACTAACCAGGTTACACGTGGGTCGTATTTGGTCCAGTTGTCGTTAACTAAAGGAGCACGCTCGGGATGCAGACTAAGCACCACATCTTCTTCTAAAGATAAAGATACCGCATATTCTTTTGGCAGCTTTAGTGGCGCTGGCATAGGGATACGCTCAGGGAAGCCTTGAATACTGGCTCGACTATTGCGGAATAACAAACGGCCTGTGCCGTGCTGGTCTATGAGCTTAGTTAATAAAGCATGGCGCTGCTCGCCGCTTGCCAGCATGGCGTCGCTTATTTCCTCATCTTTTACTACGGCATTCAATTTGTCTATCTGCGCTTGACTCATGTGCGCATTTTCAATCAGTGGTGCCACTGCTTCAGCAAGTTCGCCGTAGTGGGTTTCCTCTTCAAGAAATTGCTGATAATCGTGAAATCTCGCCGGGTCTAGCAAACGTAAACGCGCAAAGTGGCTCTCATGGCCGAGTTGATCCGGTGTTGCTGTTAATAACAGCACGCCTTTCACTATTTTACATAGCTGTTCAATGGCGCTGTATTCTTCTGAAACATGTTCAGCTGACCACTGCAAATGGTGTGCCTCATCGACAATCAAAATATCCCAATCAACTTGAGTCGCTTTTTCTAGGACTTTTTCTTGTTTAATAAAGTCGATACTGCACAGCACCAATTGCTCCTGCTCGAAAGGATTGCCGCCACTTTCGGCCATTGCTTCCATGCGTTCTTCATCAAATACTGAAAAAGACAGGTTTACGCGGCGCAGCATCTCTACTAACCACTGGTGCACCAAGCTTGATGGCACTGTAATGAGAACGCGCTTAGCTTTGCCGGTTAGTAATTGTTGATGCAGTATTAATCCGGCTTCAATTGTTTTACCTAAACCGACTTCATCCGCTAATAAAACGCGTGGAGCAAAACGGCTGCCAACTTCGTTCGCAATGTGGAGTTGATGCGGGATGAGCTCGACGCGAGCGCCAACTAAACCTACGGCGCCAGAGGTGGCATGCTCATACTGCTTTTGTAAGCATTCGTGTCGAATATCAAACCACTTCGGCGAGTCTAGCTGACCACTAAATAGACGTTTCTCTGGTTGGTTCAGCTTCACGTTATGGTCAAGAGTGACTTCCATTATCGAAGCCTCTTCGCCGTTATCTGTGCGCAAGCCGGAGTATATATATAAACCGTCTTGCATCGTTATACTTGTGATTTTCAAATCCCAGCCGTCAACGTGAAGAGCCTTTTCGCCTTCACTCAAAATTAAACGGGTAATGGGAGCATGAGCAATCGCATAAGTGCGATCTTCTTTGACCGCAGGAAAGAGTAAATTTATCGTTCGGTTGTCAGCTGCCATGACAATACCTAAGCCCAAATCAGCCTCTGTATTGCTTAACCAACGTTGCCCAACGGTATACTCTTGTGCTGCGTTCATAATTAAAAATCCAAGGTAAAAAATAAAAAGGGTGCGCATTGTACTGATACTCGGCGCGGCTGTCAGCTATCTGTGCAAATATCTGTTCAAATTACCTTAAAAAAGGTAGTGATAATTATAGAAAACTCATTTACAGTTAAGATGTCGTTAATGCTTTCTGCCGCTAAAGCCGACTAATACGGCATCTACACCGACTGCGCAGGAACATTGTTTTCTCATCACCGAGACAACATGCTTTGTCTCAGTGCAATCGGAGTAAGGGATGCCAGAACAAACGCAAATCACACCTGCTAAGCCGAACGCTCAAAAAACCGAAGCGAATATTGATGCAAAAATAGTGTCGCTCTCCAACACCAAACTTTATGTGCTTGACACCAATATCCTATTGCATGAACCGCTCGCATTTACGTCCTTTAAAGAAAATGACGTCACGGTGCCCATGACTGTGTTGGAAGAACTAGATTATATCAAAGACAGCAAAAAAGATGTGGCTCGTGACGCAAGAGTTTCAATTAGGGCGATGGAAGACCTGCTGCATAATGCAAGTCCAGAGCAAATGCTGACTGGAGTTAGCATGGCCGGTTTAGGTGCAGGAGAAAGTGCACCGACGGGCGCATTTTCGATATTCTCAGACTTGTCGATGCCCGATAAACAGCAGGTGTTTACTAGCAACGAAAACGACAATAGAATTATCAATGTTGCTTTGCATTTGCAGGCAAAGTTGGCTCCCAGACAAGTTATCCTGGTAACGAAAGACATCAACATGCGCCTTAAAGCCAAGGGCGCAGGAATGAGTTTGGTAGAAGACTATCGGACTGATCAGCTCATTAGCGATATCAAATATCTGTCCAAGGGTTACCATATATTCGAAGGAGACTTTTGGCAAAATGTTCAGCGTGTTGAAAGTCACACAGAAGGGCGTGACACCATTCACAATATTCCAAGAAGTGTTCTGCCTGAAGCGTATGTTAACGAGTTTCTGCTAGATGAGTCTCGACAATTCGCAGGCGTAGTTGAATCAATAACAGCTGATAGTTTGGAGGTGCTCGACTTAGGTTATGAGCGCATCATGTCTCGCCGGGCTTGGGGCGTATCGCCAAAAAATATTGGTCAGGCAATGGCACTGCACGCGCTACTCGATCCGCATATCGACCTTTGTATTCTTACTGGCCCTGCTGGTAGCGGTAAAACCTTACTTGCTTTGGCAGCTGCGCTAGAGATGATCGTTGAGAAAAGCATGTATGACAAAATTATTGTCACTCGCTCAACCCCTGAAATTGCCGAGTCTATTGGATTCTTGCCGGGCACCGAGGAGGAAAAAATGGCTCCGTGGCTGTCGGCAATAACTGACTCTTTAGAAGTGCTGCACAAGAACGACGAGAGCACGAAGGGATCAATGAGCTACATCATGGAAAAGGCAAATATTCAGTTTAAATCCGTTAATTTTATGCGCGGTCGGAGTATTCAAAATGCCATTGTTATACTAGATGAATCACAAAATTTGACGGCGTCGCAGCTGAAAACAATTATCACACGCTGTGGAGAAGGGACTAAATTAATTTGCTGCGGCAATTTAGCGCAAATTGATAGCAATTATCTGAGCGCAGTTACGTCAGGCTTAACTTATATTGTTGAAAAATTTAAAAACTTTTCAGGCAGCGCAACTTTCAATTTAGATGGCGTGGTTAGAAGCCGTTTAGCAGAGTTTGCCGAAAAACAACTGTAAATAAAGGGGTCAGGGTTAATTAATCTACCCCCCCCGGGGTTAGATTAATTAACCCTGACCCCTTTATTTACTAACTCCATATTAATCCATTGATTGCGTATACCAATAAACGGACATAGCAAATGTTATATTATAACTTTACATCAAAAATGTTATAGTATAACATCTTACGCATTATCTGGAATTAACTTCTATTATGGAGCTTTTATCGTGACCTGTTTGCCTAAACCACTCACTTTGCTGTCATTATCTATTCTTTCTACTTTTGCTATTTCGATTCAAGCACAAACCCTATCTGGTGTTGTTCTCGACAAGTCGGGGCAAGCGCTTAAAGAAGGAAGCGTGCAGATTATGGGAACGAATATAAGTACCCCTATCCTAGCTGATGGTAGATTTATTTTTGAAAATGTAAGACCGGGTAATGTTGAAGTTCACGTCGCAAGTTCAAAACACATCCATTCTAAAACAGAATTGACTATTCCAGAGTCAGGTTTGTTTGATATTGAAATTGTCGTTGCCAATTCAAGCATCGAAATATTTGACGTTACCGCAAGTGCTTTTCATGCTTCAACCATCGAGTCGGCAGCTCCTGTTAGCGTTATTGCGGGCGATGAGTTACGCAAGAAACAAGCGTCTACGCTAGGCGATACTTTAAAAAATGAAGTTGGTGTACATTCGACTTTCTATGGTTCAGTGGCGAGTTCGCCAATCATTCGAGGGCTTGATGGTCCACGCGTATTGGTCACGCAGAATGGTTTAGACTCAGGCGATGCGTCGCGTGTTAGCCCAGACCATGTGGTCGCTACTGATGCATCAACTGCAACTCAGATAGAAGTTTTAAGAGGTCCTGCAACACTATTTTACGGCAGTGGTGCTATAGGTGGGGTAGTCAATGTTGTAGATCAGCGCATTCCTGATAATAATAATTGGGAAGGCGAAGTATCAACAGACCGCAATACTAACAACAGTGAGGAAACTTTCGCTGGTTTTATAAAAGGCGGCAAAGACAATATCGCTTTTAACGTGCAAGGTTACTATCGTGATGCAGATGACTACCGAATTCCAGGTTACGCGGAAAACGAAGAGGCCCACTCTGAAGAGGAAGGCGAAGAAGCACACGATGAGCATGAAGGTGAAGGAAAAGGCGTCGTAGAAAACTCGTCTAGCAGAACAAAAGGAATTACCGTTGGGGCTAGCTATCTGTTAGATAACGGACATATTGGTTTTTCTGTAGAGCACATGTCGAGCTTCTACGGTGTTCCCGGACATGCTCATGAAGAAGAACATGGCGATGAGACCAATATAGATGCAAGTGAACCAATGGATGAAGAAATTGTTCAAGGTGACCTTCAGCAAAATCGTTATCAAATCTCAAGTGAGCTTCAGTTAAATTCCGATGCGATTAGTGCAATCAATACTAGTTTTGCTTTCACAAACTACAGGCATGCCGAAATTGAAAACGGAGAGGTAGGCACTCTGTTTGAGAATAAATCACACGAGGCCCGTTTGGAGCTTATCCATCAACCCGTGGCTGGATGGCGAGGTGGTTTCAGTTTTCATTACAAAGCAAGTGATTTTGAAGCTATCGGTGAAGAGGCATTCACGCCTCCCTCAAAAACTAATAGCTTTGGTATAGGTGTAATCGAGGAGCAACATTTTGGCGACATCTTGTTTCAACTAGGTGCAAGAATTGAACACGTAGAAATTGACGTACCCGCAATTCAAATAGGTGAAACCGCTTTCTTGGCAATGCATGCTGAAGCAGAACATGATGGCATTGAAGGTAATGATGAAGGTCATAGTGAAGGTCATAGTGACGAAAGTTCTCTTGATGCGCAGTCGAGCAACGCTTCATTTACACCGATAAGTGCCTCCATTGGTGCGGTGTGGGATTTTACTGAAGGATATAATTTAGGACTGTCCTATGTTCATGCACAGCGAGCGCCATCTAGCTCTGAAATATACAGTTTTGGTCCACATATAGGCACCAGCACTTATGAACTTGGGGCGTTTTACGACATTACTGATGATGGTGATGTTGTTTTCCAAGGACAAGAGTTAGCTGTCGAAAAGTCGAACAATATTGACGTATCACTGAGAAAATTCAGCGGCGAATTTGGCTTTGTATTTAATGCCTTTTATAACCAAGTGAATGACTATTACTTTGCTGCAGATTCTGGCTTTGTAGTTGAAGGGGAGCATGACGAAGCTGAAGCTGACGTTCCAGTCGACAGCATGGTAGAAGAACACTCAGATGAACTCCCTGTGTTTCTTTTTACAGCCGTCGATGTCGACTTATACGGTGTTGAAGCTCAAATTAACTGGCAGGCCACTGCATCCTTACAAATTCAAGCGCAGGGCGATTTAGTGCGAACAAAGTTGGATGAGAACTTGGGCCAGAGTCAATACTTACCAAGAACACCCCCGTCGAGAATAGGACTCAGTGCTGACTACGTTTTTGGAAATTGGCAGGCTGAGCTTTCATTACACAAATACTTCACGCAAGACCGAGTCGCAGAGTTTGAAAGCGAAACCAAAGGCTACACATTATTGGATCTTGATGTTAACTACGTCACCTCTGTCAATAATATGGATGTTACATTTTATTTGAAAGGCCGTAATTTAGGAGATGAAGAGGCCCGAGTGCATACCTCTTTCTTAAAAGACCTAACGCCGGTGCAAGGTCGTTCGTTTATTTTAGGTGTAAGAGCTAATTTTTAGCCTTAATTTAGCTTTGGACAGAACCTTCTCTCCCAGTTAACATGCTGTTTACATTTTGTGCGTCTCGTCATTTCTAGGCGGGATGTGTATAACAGCGGTGGGAAAGAAATGACGAGTCATCAGCCAAACGAGAATATGCTGTACATTGTTTTAATTAGCTTTGCAGCTACCATTGGTGGCTTTTTGTTTGGTTTCGATAGCGGCGTAATAAATGGTACATATGATGGGTTAGCCGCCGCTTTCAATACCTCTGAATTGTCCGGTGGATTTAACATTGCGAGCATGCTGCTAGGGTGCGCCGTAGGTGCACTTTTTGCGGGTGTTTTAGCCGATGTTTTAGGTCGTAAAACCTTACTCATCATCTCATCTGTTTTTTTTATAGTAAGCGCTTGGGGCTCGGGCGTTTCTGAGAGTTCACTGGAATTTGTGGTCTACCGCATTCTCGGTGGACTGGCGGTAGGCGCAGCATCAATAATGGCGCCTGCTTACATTAGTGAGATTGCTCCAGCTAGGATCCGCGGCAGATTGGCCTCAATTCAGCAAATCGCGATCATCTTCGGTTTGTTCAGTGCATTTGTCAGTAATTACGTGTTAGCAACGTTTGCGGGCTTATCGACCGATATTTTATGGATGGGCTTTGAAGCCTGGCGCTGGATGTTTTGGGTCGAACTTTTTCCTGCCGTATTGTTCTTTTTTATTCTTTTTCTGATTCCTGAAAGTCCACGCTTTTTGGTGATGAACAATCAATATGATCGGGCAATCATTGTGCTAACTAAACTTCATGGTGCTTCTGCTGCATTAAGGTTGGTACAAGAAATAAAGGACTCAATTGACGGTGCAGTTAGCAAATTGAGCATTACCGATTTGATTGATAAGACCAGCCGACGCGTAAGGCCTATCGTATGGGTCGCAATAGGCTTGGCTACCTTTCAGCAATTAGTCGGTATAAACGTGGTTTTTTATTACGGGACGGTACTCTGGCAAGCCGTTGGCTTTTCCGAATCAAATGCTCTTTTAATTAATGTAATAAGCGCTAGTGTGAGTATTGCCGCTTGCCTCATAGCAATTAAAACAATCGATAAAGCAGGTCGCAAGCCACTTTTAGTCATAGGCTCAGTAGGCATGGCAATAACGCTTGGACTCATGGTCTTTGCTTTCTTTAGTTCAGAATTTGACGTACAAACCAACAAATTGGTAATGGGTGAGCTAGGCACGGTAGCGCTAATTGCAGCGAATGTTTATGTGTTCTTTTTTAATCTGAGTTGGGGTCCTGTCATGTGGGTAATGCTCGGTGAAATGTTTCCTAATCAAATTCGAGGTTCCGGTTTGGCCGTTGCAGGCCTAGCGCAATGGACAACAAATTTCGCGATTATTATGCTGTTTCCGCTAATGTTGGCCGGCATTGGCCTTGCGGGAGCCTATGCTTTTTATACATTGTGCGCGATCATTTCCATTTTCTTTGTGATTAGATTCGTGCAAGAAACCAAGGGGAGAGCTTTGGAAGATATGCAGGGATAGTCTTGAAGAGTTTACAGCTCTTCAACTCTGTAGCAGTCTTTGCCATCATGTTTTGCTTTATATAGAGCTTTGTCTGCTGCATCAATTAGTTTATTCGCATCCTCTTCAAAAACAGGTTTTGTGCAACTAACGCCAATACTCAATGTGATAAAATCGCATACCCTTGATTTAGAATGAGGGAAGTTTAATGCATGGATACTCTGGCGCACCTTATTTGCAATAAATTCAGCACCCGATAAATCAGTGTCTGGCAGTAAAATCACAAACTCTTCGCCACCAATACGTGCGACCATATCAATCGGGCGCTCTATTGTTTGTTTTAAGGTTTTGGCAACGGCAATAAGGCATTTGTCGCCCTCTGGGTGCCCGTAATGATCGTTAAAGCGTTTAAACTCATCGATATCAATCATAAGTAGTGAGATTGGTTTTCTATCTCTAACCGCGAGCTTCCAATCTGACCGCATTGCTTCGTTAAACTTCCTTCGATTGGGTACGCCGGTTAACACATCAGTGAGAGCGAGCTCTTCTAAATTCTTTAGGTCGATAGATTGACGAATGTGTGCTTTTAGTCTGGCTCTCAGAATTTTGACATTGATAGGTTTTGTGATGTAGTCAATTGCGCCCATCTCAAAGCCTTTTTCCTGATCCGCTTCAAGTTTTGCGCTAGTGATAAATATGACCGGAATGTTTTGAGTTTCTTCAGATTTTTTAAGCGCTTCGCAAATTTGAAAGCCATCAACCGCTGGCATTTTCACATCAAGCAATATCAAATCTGGTTTTTGTTCAGCCATGGCTTTTTGCAGGCAGTCTTCTGCCGACAATGTAAATATGACATCGTATTGATCCCTAATTGCTTCGGCTATAAATTTAACCGTCGTGATGTCGTCATCAACAATAAGAACAACTGGTTTTGTAGTGTTAGTGTCGGAACTCATCAATTGCCCTGTTATTATCTTCGCCTTAAGTCTATAGTGCGTTAAATCAATTGTATACAAATCGTTCTATTTTATAGGAGCTTATAATGAGCGAATCGTTAGAGTCTTTATTCCGTTCTGATTACATGCCGCATGGGCACTGCTATTTGTGGAAGCCTGAAATCTTGTGGTTGAACGTGATTTCTGACGTTTTAATTACCTTTGCTTACTTCTCAATTCCCATTGCCATTTACTATTTCATAAAACAAAGAGCAGATTTACAGTTCAAAGGTATCTTTATTTTATTCTCCTTGTTTATATTGTTTTGCGGTATTACCCACGCCATTAGTATATTTGTCATATGGCACGGTATTTACGGTATACACGGGCTTGCGAAGTTAGCCACGGCTATCGTGTCTTGTATTACCGCTTATAAAGTTTTTCAGTCAATTCCCGTGGCGCTAAAATTACCTACCGAAGATAGTCTGAAAGCGGCATACGAGAAAGTTAATGAGGAAAGATTTGAAAGACTAAAGCTTGAGAACAAAGCTAATGAGGAAGCAATGTTGAGGGAGTCAACCAACATTGCTCATGTCGGTGTATTTGCAATTGATGATAGTGGGAGAGTTGTTATTGCCAATGATGCAGCCTGTCAGATCTTTGAAACAACAAAGGCCGAAATTGAGAACATACCCATAGAGGAATTAATTGAAATTAAAAGGGTTCCTCAGAATGATGGGAAAAAAACATGGATTAGACCCGCCAATCTAAAAAAACTATGGCAACTGCAGTCTGACGATAAAAGTCAAGATAAGGTAAGCCACATCATTTATGCCATGACGCAAACGGGGCGTCGAGTACCATTAAGTTTTAAATTAACGTCGAATGACAGCAAAGACAGCATCATTACTGGAATTGCCGTTGCTTTTGCTTCGTTTCAAGATATGAGCGAGCAGCTGAGGTATCAACAGGCTTTGGCTGAAAGTGAAGCAACTACACGCAGTATCATTGAGTCGTTGCCTATAGGTATGCATATATTCAAGAAGAACAAGAATAGTTTCACTTTGAGTGGATATAACAAAGCTGCGGAAAGAATATTGGCGCTCGATCACGCGCCGCTGTTGCATCAGGAAATAGAGGAAGCGTTTCCTGATGTTGGTGACACAGGTTTGCCAAGAATTTATAAAAATATTGCACAAAAAGGGGGGCATTGGACTAATCAGGCGGTCGACTACGAGCATGGTACTATTAATGGAGTCTTCGATGTCCAATGTTTTCAGAGTGTTAAAAATACGGCCATCATTCTGTTTGAGGATGTAACTGAGCAGATCAAGGCTAAAAAAGCGATTGCTGCAAAAGAGCTATTTATAAAAACCGCATTTAACGCTTCTATTACTGGTGTGATTGTCTACAACTTTGAGTCAAATAAAATTGAATTTGTGAATGAAAGCTTCACTGACATTACCGGTTATAGTATGGATGTAGCGCTTACTATGGATGAAGCGGCAATGGCTGATTTGATTCACCCGGATGACAAGCTGGATGCCTTGGAACACTGGCAAGCCCTGAAAAAACTAGACACTGACGAGATGGCGCAAATTAACTATCGATTAAGGCATAACAGTGGGCATTGGGTGTGGTGTTTGGCTAAAGACCTTGTGTTTGAAAAAGACGCTAAAGGCAAGGTTGTGCGCTACATGAGTAGTTTTTTAGATATTTCCGAAATGAAAGCGATGCAGAATAACCTAATTCAGTTAAAGGAGTCGGCTGAATCTGCCAGCGCTGCAAAAAGTTCATTTTTGGCAAATATGAGTCATGAAATACGGACACCGATGAATGCTATTTTAGGTTTAACTAACGTAGTGTTGCGTATGGATTTGGGTGCGAAACAGCGTGATTACCTGAGTAGAGTCGAAGCATCTTCGCAGTCACTTCTTAGTTTGCTGAATGATATTTTAGATTATTCCAAAATTGAAGCAGGTAAACTAAAAATTAACAAAGAGATTTTTGAACTTAACTTTGTGATCGATAACTGCACCGGGTTATTTGGCTTTTTGGCTGAGCAAAAGGGTATTGAATTTGTGGTCACAAAAGACAGTAGCTTGTCAAAATACTATTTAGGCGATCCTATACGCCTCAGTCAAATTATCAATAATCTATTGGGTAACGCGGTTAAATTTACGAGCACAGGCAAAATAGAGATGAAGGTATCTCGGGTCGTTATAGATGATGTTGATTCCCTTAGCTTTAAAATTACTGACTCTGGTATTGGCATGTCGCAAGCACAAGCTGAGTTAATCTTTGATGCATTCTCACAGGCTGACAGTTCTATCAGTCGACAATATGGCGGAACGGGCCTTGGATTAGCAATCAGTCGTTCACTAACAAATTTATTGGGCGGAACATTAACCTTCGAGACTAAATTGAACGAGGGAAGTGTATTTGAGGTGTTATTACCATTTTCACCTGCTGACTATGAAGACCTAAGCAGCCTTGGGTCTCAAGCAAGCTTGGCTGAGCTTCCAAACAATGGCAGCGCAGTGTTCGATATTGTTGAGTTTGAGGACGTGAAAGCACTGGTGGTCGAAGATAATATGACAAATCAAGTGGTTGCTGTTGAGTTCTTATCTCAGTTAAACATCCAGTCAGTTTGCGTGAACAACGGTTTAGAAGCCATAAATGCGGTTGAAACTGATGTGTTTGATTTCATTTTGATGGATCTGCAAATGCCAGTGATGGACGGATATGGGGCAAGCAAAGTGATAAAAGCGACCCCACATGGTAAACACATTCCAATTATTGCAATGTCTGCGGCTGTCTCTGAATCTGACATTGAAAAAGTAGCTGCGTCAGGAATGGATCGCCATTTGCCTAAGCCATTTAGTTTACCGCTTTTATTTCAAAGACTTTCTGAATTTTTAAGCCACAAAAAGTCAACTGTTAGCGTGCTACCTTCGAGTCAAAAGTGGGATCTGAGCAAATTTCCGAAAAATTTCAATATAGCGGATGCCATGAGAAAAGTGGGTGACGATGAGGGTTTATATTTAAAGCTTATACAGAGTTTTGCAGACGACTTTGACCATAGAGCGTCAAGTGTCTACGACGCTTTTGAACAAGGACAGTTTGATATCATTCAGCGTTATGCCCATACCATTAAAGGCTTAGCTGAAAGCATGGGAGCGAATGTTCTGCACGAGGAAGCAAAATTTATCGAACATGAGTACTCGCAGGATAATTTCGTCGATCCGACGCAGCTATTCGAGAAAGTAGATGAGGCGATTGCGTCCATTCGCGCCGTGCACACCACCAAAAATCACACAATACAGCCAATTGTCGGTGGCGGTAGAATATTAGCGTTAGAGTACCTTGCAACATTGCGAACGGATTTATCAAACAGTAAGTTTGTTGCTATCGATGATATTACAAAAGAACTGTCTGCCATTGCTGAATTTACCGACATAGGCTTAATTGAACGCTTTATCACTGAGCTCAAAAAATTAGAATATAAGCTATGTGTAAGCATTCTCGACGATATTGAAGCGGGTATGCTTAAATGAATTAGCCCGCTACGAACTCGCTTTTTTAGGCAGTAAGTTATCAAACACGGGTTTACGCTTCTGTTGACCCGCCGTCATTGCTTCCATTACGTCGGGCATTTGTAACATACCGCTTTGCCAAGTAGCCATGTAATTCAGGCTATCGGTAACGCTGTGGTCTCTCGTGTAGTTAAGCATTTCCTTACAGCCAGAGACGGCCATAGGAGAGTGACCTGCAATCGTTTTAGCAATTTTCATCACTTCATTAAGCATCGTGTCTTGATCCGCATATACTTGGTTTACTAACCCGCTAGAGCGCGCTTCTTGACTCATCATATTTCTGCCCGTGTAGGCCAGCTCTCTCACCAAACCTTGAGGTATAAGGTGCGGAAGGCGTTGCAATGTGCCAACATCCGCGGTCATGCCAATTTCGGTTTCCTTGATACAAAAGAACGCATCTTCAGTGCAGTAACGAACATCGCAAGCACTGATCATGTCAACAGCACCGCCTATGACGCCGCCTTGAGCCGCAACTAAAACAGGCATTCTCACTTCTTCCAGTGCGTTAAACGCGTCCTGCAACTTTAATACATGGCGGCGGAACGCTTCTGCTCTTCTGGCCGGCTCTCCGTTGAAGCTCGCTCCCATATTTTGAAACACAGATAAGTCCATGCCCGCACTGAAATGCTTGCCTTGCGACGAAATGACAATAACCCGCGCCAAGGCCTGCTCGTCAATATGCCTAACTGCTTCGGGAAGTTCAGTCCAAAAAGCGTCAACCATGCTGTTTAATTCTTTTGGCCTGCATAGTCGTATATGCGCAATTTCATCTGCAATGCTGATGGAGATAGTAGTGTAGCTGTTCAGATTTGCTGTAGACATAGGTTTTCCTAATATTGATTTAATAGATATTATTAAAAATATAAACTATAACTCAAGCGCAAGGTTTTTATTTCCAATACTGTGAAATAAACATATATTGTTTATAAATCGCGGCCTTAAGTCGCCTAAGCTCTTGCTAATGTTTATCAAGCGAGTATTTACTGAATATAAGAGTATGCTGTTTAAATCAGTGTCAATTCGAGGGCCGATTAAAGCGACCACTATAAGCTTTATGCAGACAGCAATAGCAATGGTTTAGTCAATAGCGCCGAACGTTCTTTTAAAGTTTGAGTATCAACAGGGATTAAAATGAAAATAAATTTATCGATGGGTTTCATTCCATTTTTGGCCTTATGCCTTGTAAGCGTGAGTACTTTTACTTATGGCTTGGGTAACCCAAGTGCCCGTGCTCAGGGTACTGACATCCCTGATATCCGTAACAAAGGTATTAGTGTTGCTATAACGAGTGCGCAGTCGATCCCGTCGAGTGGCCGACTTTACCTTGTTTTTTCTCTTTCTGACAAAGAAGAGCCGCGTTTTTATAGTGCTTGGCCTACCAGCAATGTCGAACCCCTTTTTGCAAAAGATGTAGACAGCTTTGCAGCCAATCAAACGGTCACTTTTTCTGAAGGGGCTATCGGCTTTCCTTACAAAGCATTGCATCTACTACCTGACAAAAAATGGTATGTACAAGCCGTTTACGATACTGATTTTTTGGATTCGAGAATAAACTCTCCACGAAACTATTACTCAAACGTCCAGGAAATTGTAATCGATAGTAAGAGTAAGCAAACACTAACACTTCAGCTTGAAAGTCAAATTGCTGAAGAATCCTTACCTGCAGAAGAGCAATTTCTGAAGTTTGATAAACTGCCGAGTGAACTACTCTCCGAATTTTGGCAGAACGATATGTTTTTAAGAGTCGGCGTAATTTTACCGAAAACCTATTACGATAATCCAAGCGCAAAGTTTCCTGTGGTTTATGATATTGGTGGTTACCACGCTCGCTATACTCGAGCTAAAAATTTATACGAAAATCAGGATTTTAAGGACTTCTGGTTTAGCGATGATACACCACAAATGGTCATGGTATTTTTAGATGGTGAAGCGCCCTTAGGTGACAGCTATCAAGTAGACTCGCAAAATAACGGGCCTTACGGTGAAGCAAATATACGCGAGTTGATGCCTTTTTTAACCGAAAAATACCGCTTGCTTGATGACGGCGGGTCACGTTTTACAACCGGCTGTTCAACGGGGGGTTGGGTGAGTTTAGCCCTACAGCTGTTTTATCCAGATCAGTTTAACGGTGCCTGGTCATATAGCGCTGATGGTGTAGATTTTAGATATTTTCAGCTGGTGGACATCTACAATGATAAAAACGCGTTTATTAACGAGCATGGAAATGAACGCCCCTCTTTTCGCAGCAACGACGGCGAAATAATTTTCAGCATTCAACGTGAAATAATGATGGAAAATGCTATTGGGAGAAATAATTCATTCGCATTTAGCGGTGGTCAATGGGGCGGTTGGAATGCTGTTTTTGGTCCAAAGCAAGAGAATGGCGAGCCTTCGGCAATATGGGATCCTGCAACGGGCGACATTGACAAGAAGGTAGCAAAAGCCTGGGAAGCTTATGATTTACGCGCATTTACCGAAAAAAATTGGGCTACACTTGGGCCAAAATTAGCGGGCAAACTACATATTTGGATGGGCGATATGGACAACTTTTATTTGAATAATGCGATGAATCTTTATCAAGATATGCTCCAAAAGCAAGAAGCACCAAAGTCTGATGCTACATTCAGGTGGGAAAGAAACGTAGGGCACTGCGACTATAAAAGGGTGCCAATGTTGAAACTTACCTTACAACAAATGCAAGAAAGACTGAATAATGACTAAATCGACGATTAAAAATATACGCAAAAAGGTAATAAAATAGTATGACGAGCAGTAATAAACAATTTGATTTCATTCTGTACGGAGCAACTTCATTCGTTGGTCAAATAATGGTGGAGTATCTTACTAGCTATAAAAGCGAAGAGTATAGCTGGGCTATGGCCGGTAGAAGTGAGAGTAAATTGCTGGCTTTGAAGGAACGTTTTAATCTAAATGAAGTGCCGCACTTTGTTGCTGATGCAGACGATGAAATAGCACTAAAGAGCCTATGTTCAAATACCAAAGCCGTTGTAAGTACAGTCGGTCCTTATGCAATGTTTGGCGAAACGCTAGTGAGAGTATGTGCACAATCAGGCACCGACTATTGTGATTTGACCGGTGAGCCGCAGTGGATAAAGCAAATGCTCGACAAATACGAATCGAATGCAAAAGATTCGGGCGCACGCATCGTGCATTGTACTGGTTTTGATTCGATTCCTTCAGATCTTGGCGTTTATAAACTACAGCAAGTCGTTATTGAGCGAACATCAGCACCTGCAAAGCAGATTAAAATGCGCGTTAGGCGCATAAAAGGAGGGGCTTCAGGCGGCACTATTGCGAGCATGCTGAATGTCTTCAAAGAAGTAAAAGAAAATCCGAATTTACGTAAAGTTTTGGTAAACCCTTATGTGCTTTGTCCCCAAGGACACTCCTTTAAGCAACGTCAAAAAAATCATAAAGGCGCTGAGCATGACAGCTCACTTGGCGTATGGACAATGCCTTTTGTTATGGCATCTATAAACGAGCGAATTGTGCATCGCTCAAACGCACTGCTCGACAACCAATACGGTAAGGACTTTCTTTACGACGAAGCCATGACAGCTAAAAATGGTTTTCAAGCATGGACTTTTACGCTTGGTTTAGGCGCGTTTATGCTGGCCGCAAGCGTGTCGCCGTTGCGAAAATTGTTAGCAAAATACGTATTGATGAAACCGGGTGAAGGCCCAACGCCAGAGCAACAGTTAAACGGCATGTTCGATATGCGTTTTTATGCGGATATAGGTAATGATGAACGCATCGTTGTAAAGGTTGAGGGTGATCGCGATCCTGGCTACGGCTGCACTGCAAAAATGCTCGCGCAATCAGTACTTTGTTTATCAAAAGATATTCCTAATCTACAGGGCGGATTCTGGACTCCTGCTTCGGCGTTGAACGAAGCGCTTATTGAACGATTAGCGAAACATGCAGGCGTTACTGTTGAGGTAATGGAAGCAAAGTAGTTAGGTCTTATATTTTGAAGTCAAAAAATATTGAGTAAGACGCCTAATTGTCTTTATGTCTTTGTAATGAAGTTGGGTGAAAGGCTGTAAATAGGGCAAGTCTTACTCATGCTTTGCCAAATTTCAGCGCTTTCATCCAACAAATTGACAGTGCTTGCCAGCCACGCTAAATGTCCTCTTGTGCTCAACGGCAATAACTTATGTTTCAGGGCATAAGCTTCAATCTTAGCTATGAATCCGTTCGTCGCTCTCCAATTATTTTTGAGCATTCCTAGCCTTGTTTGATAATAGAGTTTATCAACCTCATCACTCAACGAAAGGTTTGCTGTTAACTCGTCATTTTCAATGATATTTAAGGCTTTATGGAAGTGTTTAAATGCGTTCTCAGTATCAGATGCATGCATGTATGCCTCAGCCAAATTTCCCCAAACCTGGTGAATAGAAACTTTTGGCTGCATACTAATTGCGATTAACTTTGAGTCAATGGCAGCAAGGTAGTCTTTTTTAAAAAACTGTACGGTGCCTAAATTTTCGTAGCCGATATAGTTGTTTTCGAAGTTTTCTATCACGCTGTAATACGTTTTCTGTGCGTTATCTAATTCGCCTAAACATAGCTGTAATGTGCCAAGATTCGCTAAAATTAGTTCGTGCTTCACTACTTTTGTAGCCATTGCGTATTGCTCTTTGGCCAAGGTGACTTCACCAATCGCAAAGTACATATTCCCTAGTGTGTTGAAGGCACGCCATTGTCTAGCTTCAACTTCAATAGCACGTTCGGCATAAAGCTTGGTTAGCTCAATTTGCTGTGCACCATCATCTTCATTAGCATTATAGACAGCGAAATGAATGGCTGCTCGAATAGCCAACGCTTCAGAATTATTAGAATCGATGGTAACCAAATGTTCTAATCTATTTAGCGCTGATCGTGGTTGTCCTATGCGAGACAATAGTTCTGCATTTGCAGTGATAATATCGATATTTTGTGACGCTAAACCCTCTGCTTTAGCGCAATATTTAGCCGCTTTTTCAAGGCTTATGATTTCATCTTCTATCCAACTGCTGCGGAGGTAAGAACGACATAAATCTGCATGGCCAAGCGCGAAGTCAGCGTCTACTTCAATGCTACGCTGAAATAACTCAATTGCTTCGTTGTATGTTTCTGCAGAGTGGCTGAAAAACAACGCGTTCTTTCCCGCTGTGTATAAATCGAAAGCCTTCTGTTTGTCTGTTACTGCAGCATCAAGCGGTTGTCCATTAGCGAATCGTTTGAGTTGTCCGGCAATAGCCTTACTTAGCCCTACTGAGCTGGCCTTTAGAGATGATACATTGATAAGTCTTTGCAGAATAATGCGCTGATGATTGCGTGAAGCTAAAGTTGCTGAAATTTGAGTGTAATACCTACCTTTCTTTAGCTGCAGTTTTAAGATCAAATGTGCTTGCCAAGTGTTGAGGGCTTTTTCTAAAGGTAGTTTTTGATCACCACTTAACGACGGATTGATAGCGACAAACTCATTGAGGCCATTTATGCTGTTTATCACTGAATCTACGATTACACTATCGTTTAATACATTGCTATCTGTTTGAATAACTGCACGTAATTTTCCAAGTGGCGCTTCTATTTTGGTGGATTCAGGAATTATTGCTTGTTTGCTTAATTCCTCTTGTGAATTCGTGTAATAGATAAGAATCCCTGCTAAGCAGCTAAAAGCGAAAGCAGTAGTAAACATAAGAATTCTATGAGAACTAACAGTTTGCTTACTTTCAGTAATATATTGCGGAGTTACCATCGCAATTTGAGCATTCGCTACATTAGCGAATTCATCATCATCGCTTGTTAGATAGATAGTATGCGCTTCAATACCTAGCGCTTTCGCAACTCTTGTGAGATTTAGTGTCGAAACGGCTTGTTCTCTAAAAACTTTGTTGACTAAATCCTTTGGGGGCTTGGTCAAACTCTCGTCATCCGCCATTTGCTTAGCAAGTTCAGCTTGTGTTTGATATCCGGCAGCTAGCATCGCGGCTTCAAGTTTCTCTCTTGATGCTCTGATACCTCGTTTGCGTTTTCTAGCATCCATGTCGGGTCCATATGGAAGAAATTGTTTGATTGTATGATAATTGTACACAAGATGTTCACTTTTTGCGCAAATAAGGGCGGGATAATTTCTTTTCTATAATATCGTCATTTAGCGGCACTTAAGAAGAAGCTCCTGTCACTTATGGTATTTATCGTTTGTTTCTGCATTTAAATACACGTATATCTTAAAAGCGACGCGCAACGGTCAATGAGCGATTGGTCTATCGCACCCTCTTCAAATGCCAAGAAAAGGATTTATTTATGAATCGAAGAATCTTCAATAACAAACGAAGCCGCAGGCTTAGTTGCAAAGGGGCTTTATTCACTACAATATTGGCGTCTAGTATCCTTTTGTCTGGATGCATGTCGACAACTCCATCGTTGGGAGGCAGCAGCGGAAACACAATCACTGGCGGCGCTGGAGGTGCAAATAGTGAAAATGCTAATACTGCATTAGAGCAGTGTGAAAGCACACTCGGAACAATTTCGTTATTCGAAGACCGTTCGCTTCCTTGGTGGGGTGATTATCGTCGTCGTTATCCAGATCTTGGCAGTACGATGCCTGTCGTTCGAACAATGATTCAGCAATCAAACTGTTTCATTATTGTTGAACGTGGGGCCACGCTCGAAGCGCTCAACAGAGAGCGACAGTTGATGCAATCGGGTCAGCTTCGTTCATCAACTAATATTGGTGGTGGTCAAATGGTTGGAGCGGATTATACGCTTAGCCCATCTATTCAATTCTCAGCTAAAGGAACGGGAGGACTGAAGGGCATAGCAGGAGGACTTTTCGGTAGCTTTGGTTCGGCCATCGGGGGCGGTCTAAGTAAAAATGAGGCAGCAACGACACTGTTGTTAATTGATAACCGATCAGGTGTTCAGGTTTCATCAGCCGTAGGCAGCGCGGGAAACTATGACTTTGACCTATTTGGCGGCTTTTTTGCGGGCTTCGGTGGCGGAGCTAAGGGCTTTTCTAATTCCCCTGAAGGTAAAATAATTACGGCAGCCTTCGCTGACTCCTATAATCAAATGGTTATGGCATTGCGCAACTACAAACCACAACAAGTTGAAGGCGGTCTAGGCACAGGTGGATTACTTACAGTTGATGGACAAGCTAATGCTACAAGCGGTGGTGGAATTATTCCAGTACCAACACAGTCAAATGTACCGATGTATGTAGAAACGATTAGCAATAGCAGAGTAACGACCAATAGTGATTTCAATGCCCGTATTAATTCCTATGATGAAGATGCGTTGGAAGATTATTATGAGCGCTTAAAGAGTGCTGCAGAAACGCTGTCTGGAATGGCAGAAATGGGCAGTGTTGGCGGGACAACCGCTGGTGGGATGGATTTTGAAGTTGCCATGAAAGCTGCGTTTAATATGATCAGTAGTCAAATTGAAGGTGCATCGATAGAACTCGAGGCATGGCCACCTGCTGCGAGAGCCGAGGGATGGCGAGTACTTGGTAGTAGAATTGAGCGATACACTAAAATGTTCAATAAAAACAGGGATCGCGCTCTTGCTGCGAATACACTCGATCCAGATGTTAGTGCGACCTTGCAAGATATTAGATTATTAAGCAAAGAAGATTTTTTAAGATAAACCATGAGTTGGATTTGGTCAAAAGGCATAGCTTAGTTTACATAATTTAGTTATTACAGCTAACTTATTGTAGCCAAAGTAAATTGCAATTTTCAGAACCAAACAGCCTGTTTATCAAAATGGGCTGCCTTTATTCATGCCCCCAATAAATACTTTGACCATCTTCTCAATATAATCTTCAAAGCATAAGTAATTAACACACTAAGCATTATAACGACTACTAGATTCAATATCGCGAGCGCCAAAATAATCGGAACATTGCTAGGCGCAACCATTATTTTATCTATGATCCGGTACATTTCGAATAGTAGATAGGCGTGCAAAAAATATATTGCAAACGCGTAGTTCCCAAGAATATTCAAACACTTAGTAATAGTATGAAAAGTGCGTTCAAAATATAACAACACTAAACCTGAGATTGCAATTTTTTGAATATACCAAGCTGACTCAGTGAAAATAACTATTCCCCACTTAAGACTTTCTAAATAGAACAAAACAAATAACAATAAACTCGCTTGATACAATTAGCATTGATGTTGTTCGGCTGTTGGTCAGTTGGTTTACTTATGAAAGGCTTGAATATGATCCTGCAACTAATCTGTCAATAAGCTAATTTCTTGACTGAGAAGGGCATTCAAGCTAGTAGTATCAATTATAAATAATAAAGTAGAGTATAACTATTATGAAATTTCCACTCGCATTAGTCGCAACAATAGCGTTTGCTACTATAGGTATGTCAGTCACAGCAGCAAATCAACTTGAGATTAACAAAGCGACTGAGGTTCTGCGATTATCTGAACCTGTTAAAGAAGATGCTCAGTCCGAAACATTTGGTGCTGAGCTTGATGAAACGCTTCAAAAAGTAACGCTAAACGACTTACTATCGCAGTCTGATGCTTACTTGGGGCGAGTGTTTCAGGTTGATACTAAAGTTGTGAAGGTTTGTCAGAAGAAGGGCTGTTTCTTCATTGCGCAACAAGGTGATGACGTTATGCGCGTTGCTTTTCGAGACTATGGTTTTTTTGTGCCAACGGACAGTGCAGGTAAAACTGTCACTCTGTCTGGAGAGCTTATTAAGAAAGAAATGACGAATGAGCAGGTAAAACACTTTAATCAAGATATGCAGGGCGGCTCTAATGCAGTCAAAGAAGGTGTTGTTTATGAAATACTTGCAGATAGCGTGAGGGTTCCTAAAGCTTGAGGGGGTTGCACTAGGGCCTAATAAAAATCAAGGCCCTGAATCTGCAAGCTTAGGACGAGATATTAAGGTGTAATGTCCTCATTAAGAGGACAGTTTCGCAATAGCTTCCACTAAATAGTCTCGCGAGCAACCAAAGTTGAGTCTAAAAAAGTCTTTAGCACCAAAATCTCTGCCAGGTGATGGTCCTATGCCCTTTTCTTCGCACCATTTTTGTGTATCAGCAACCTCGAGCCCACTCGCATCAACCCACAGTAGAAAAGTGGCCGCAGGTGCGATGGCTCTTAAACCGGGTATTTTGTTAATTTCGCTAACAAGGAAATCGCGATTGGCTTTCAAATAGCTCAGCTCAGCTGTATGCCACTCATCGCAATGCCGAAAAGCAGCGTTGGTTGCGGTTAAACCGGTAACAGTTACCCATGGGACGATGCCTCGCGTTGCTTTATTAAAAGCGACACGCAATTTAGTATTCGGAATAATAGCAAATGATGTGCCTAGCCCTGCAACATTGAATGTTTTACTCGCCGCCATAAGAGTCACTGAATGCTCGCATAGCTCCTTATGAGCGCTGGCGGGCAGATGTTTTTCGTCATCTAAAATCAAATCACAGTGAATTTCATCAGAACATAGCAAAACATCGTGTTTTCGACAAATACCGGCGATTTTATCTAACTCATCCTGAGTTAAAACGGAACCCGCTGGATTCATAGGGTTGCACATAATGAAAAGTGTTGCTTTCGGGTCGGCAGCAGCAGCTTCTAAAGCCACAAAATCAAGTGTCCATCTGCCGTCAACTTCTACAGTTGGAACGCAGGTTCTATTTAGTCCGTTGATGCCGGGAGCTGCCAGTAGTGGCGGGTAATTCGGCGTTTGCACTATGACAGTATCGCCATCCTGACAATAGGCTTGTATCGCAACATTGAATGCGGGGACAACACCCGGTGTCCAAACGATCCAGCTAGGCTCTATTTTCCAGTCATACTGCTTTGCACACCAGCCGACAACTGCATCAACTGCTTCGGTATCGTGCGCCGGTAAAGTATAGCCAAATAAACCATCTTCAACACGCTCATGTAAGGCTTGTAAAATGGGCTCCGCGCAGCGAAATTCAGTATCAGCAATCCACATCGGCAGTATGTCCGTGCCTTTGTATTTTTCCCATTTGTAAGCTTTTGATGCTGTGCGGTCTGGTTTATCGCTAAAATTCATTGCGTGTCCTTTGATTGTTGATGCGTTTAATGCTCTAGTTTTTTTGCCAAGGCTTGTATTAGCGCCATTGCAGCACAACGCATCTGTTTTGCTTAAAAACGATGCTCGGCATATTTCGGCTTTTTAGACAGAATAATTTATTTACCGAGTCTAAAGCACAAATCTTAATAGCAAAAGAACTTGTCGATATAATTCATAACGTTGACCAGAGGCTGGCAGCCTCTGGTCAATTGATGTGGATGGTTACGGTGTAAGTAGAATATTGAAAAAGCTATGCGCTTTGCTGTTCAACAGCACCAAGTTCACTCTCTAAACGCTTACTTTCATCCGCTCTTGGCTTCGAGAATCGAGCGATAAGTTTATATAAAACAGGGGTCAAAAATAAAGTAAACACAACGGCAATGCCCAAGCCACCAAATACTACCCAGCCAATTGAGTTTCGGGCCTCAGCACCAGCGCCTGTTGATAGTATCAAGGGAAGACCGCCTAATATCGTCGACATCAATGTCATCATAATAGGACGCAGCCTAACTGCAGCCGCCTGAACCACCGCATCGTTCACAGCAAGGCCTCGATCACGCAGTTGGTCGGCAAATTCAACAAGCAGTATCGAGTTTTTAGCAATCAAGCCTATCAGCATGACCAGGCCAATTTGTGAGTAAATGTTAATTGAAGTCCCTGTTAGATAAAGTGCATAAATAGCTGCGGCGATACCAAAAGGTACGGTTATCATAACCACAATTGCACTGTTCATACTCTCAAATTGCGCGGCTAAAACTAGCAATACAATAATGAATGCAAACAGGTAGGTCATGGCAATTTGATTTGAGGTTTCTTCGAAGGTGAGAGCCTCGCCCAAGAATACTAGGCCAATGCCATCGGCTAGATTTTCATTAGCGATTTCACGCAATTGACTAACGGCTTCGGCCATGGTCATTGTGTCAGGAAGTTCAAGGTCAATTTCTATGGCCCTGCGCTGCGCGTGGCGCTCTAATTCAGCCGCAACGCCTTCTTCACTTATATAAGCGAGACTGGAGAGCGGCACCAGCATGCCGCTATTCGATTTAACATACAGATTCGTAAGATCTGAAGGGTCGGCCGTCGTTTTATTGGTGGACTGTAATATTAACGGAACTGCCTGGTCACCAATATTTAGGTCGGTCACATCATCGCCATTGATGGCGGCTCGTAACGTCGTCGATATATCTGTGAACGGAACACCTAGCTCTTCCGCTCGGCGTCTATCGATATTCACTCTTAGTTGGGGCTGAGTCGGCTGATAGCCAATGTCGGGTCTACCAAGCTCAGGTAGTCGCTCTTCTATGAGTTTACCGAAGGCTAAGGCTGATTCATAAATGCGCGTGTAAGTGTCACCAGTCAGCGCAAATTCCAAACCGCCACCTTGGCCACGTAAATTCAAACTATTGCTGCCAAATGCTCTCGCAGGGGCCCCTGGAATGCCACTTAGTTTGGGTCGCATCTCATTGATAATGTCTTGTTGCGATTTTGTCCTGTCGTCCCAGTGTGCAAGTGGCACAGTGATAAAGACAATATTGGGATCCCAGCGACCAACGACGGTGTAAATTGATTCAACATCGTCATCTGCAACGTAAGGTAACAATATTTCTTCAATTTTCTCTGCTTGTCGATTCATGTAGTTCAAGCCAGCACCGTCAGGCCCACGCGCAAACACTCGGATTGTTCCTCTGTCTTCAGAAGGTAAAAGCTGGTTTTCTATTTGTTCATAAAGCAGCGCTGCGCCGCCAGCTGATAAAAGAGAAAGCAAAACAGTTAGCCATGAAAAACGCAAGGCTTTGTGCAATATGCTCATGTAAGCGTTTAAAACTCGGGTGCCAAAGGCGCCAAGAGTGCGGTCAAATAAACTATTGTCTTTGGTCTTAACTGGTAACTTAGCGGTTAATGCTGGTACTAAGCTCAAAGCAACGAACGAGGAAATGATGACGGCCCCTGCTAGCACTCCACCGAACTCTCTAAATAGTCTGCCTGCCGTTGAAGGTAAAAAGGCAATAGGGATAAAAACGGCGGCCAAGACCGCGGTTGTGGCGACAACGGCAAAGAAAACTTCTCTTGTACCCAATACGGCAGCGGCTCTTGAACCCATACCTTGAGCACGGCGGCGTTGAATGTTTTCGGATACTACGATGGCATCATCAACGATAAGTCCCGTTCCAAGCACTAAGGCAAGTAAGGTTAATATATTGATTGAGAAACCGAGCACCCACATGATAACGAGTGCGCCAATCAATGAGACGGGGATTGACAGGGCAGGCACCAAGGTTGCTCTAAAAGTACCTAAAAATAGCCAAAGTGTAGCAATAACTAACAAAATGGTAAGCCCAAGAGAGACAATTACTTCATCTACAGAACTGCGGATGAACTCGGCATCGTCCGATGTCACTACGATGTGCAGATCAGCGAAACGATTGTCGAGGCTTTTTACCATTGCAAGCACTTCGTCAGAAATCTCAATTGTATTTGAGCGTGCCTGTCGAATAATGCCTAAACCAACGACAGGTTTACCATCAAGTCGCACCAAACTGTTAGCATCTGCTGGTCCAAAATAAACGCTAGCAACATCGCCTATGCGGGTGTCACCAGAAATAACGATTTGCTCAATGTCCTGCGTTGAGACTGACGTTGCGTCTGCTCTTACTATGAGCTCCTGATCTTGCGATTTAACACTGCCAGCGGGTACGTCGAATGGCGCTAAGCGCAGAGCGGCGGATACTTCCGTCATCGAAAGGTTAAAGCTGGTTAAGCGCAATGGATCAACAGAAACCCGCATCACTCGCTGGCGTTCACCGTTAAGCGAAACGTCAGCTACGCCGGGGATACTTAAAAACAGTGGTGCTAGGTCAACTTCAACGCGCTCGGTTAAGGTTTCCATGTCCAGTGTGTCGCTGCTAATGGCTAAGCTAACAACAGCTTGTGCGTCGTTGTCTGCTTTTATAATTGCTAAATTTTCGACTTCAGCGGGTAGGCGGCGCTGCACTCGGCTGACCGATTCACGCACCTCATTCGCTGCATCTTCAAGGTTGGTGCCAGGGCGAAACTCAACGCGAATTCGGGACGAACCTTCTTCACTAGATGCGTTAATCGAGTCAACACCGCTGACTCTAGCAACTGCGCCTTCTAGGCGACTAGTGACTTCGCTATCAACAGTTTCAGGAGAGCCCCCAGGATAACTCGCCGACACTGTCACAATTGGACGATCAACATCTGGAAGTTCTCTAATTTCAAGATCGTTTATTGCGGCAAAGCCTGCCAAAATAATTAGCAGGTTCAATACCATCACTAAAACGGGTCGGCGAATTGATAGCGAAGGTAAATCGTTTGTTTGTACTGAGGTATTTATCGAATCACCTTTTTTCATGATATCGCCTCTGGCAAGTTGATTGCTTCAAGACTCTGCCCTTGCCTCAATTGTTGCACACCTTCCACAACTAAAGCAGCATCAGCGTTGAATTCGCCATTAACCAGAATCGTCCCGCGTAAGCGTTGCTGTATTTGCACGTCGACTCTATCTGCTTTGCCTTCAACCATTTGCCAAACGTAAGCGCCAGTCGCTCCCCATAGCAACGCGGCTTCAGGAATAGCGACATACTCTTGACCTTTAACTGATAGCTTTACTCTGAAGCTCATACCTGGCCTATATACATCAGCAGTATTGTCGAGCAAAGCCCGCACTCGTATGGTGCGATCTTGTTCATTAATCCGAGAATCAATTTGTGCAATGCTTGCTGGAATGTTTATTTCGCGATTTTGCCAAGGTGTTAAGGTCACTTCTGGATTATTGCCAAGGACTGCGACCGCGACCTCGGGTGCTGAGAAGTTTATGTATAGTGATTTTCTATCGTCAATGGTAGTGATGCTGGTCTGTGGCGTGATCCGGTCTCCTACTTCAACGTCGGTGAAGCCAACAATGCCACTAAACGGCGCTTTTACTACGCGTTCTGAAAGTGCGACCTCAGCTTCTTTGACGGCAATTTCTGCAAACCCAAGCTGCGTGCTCGCAATATCTACTTGGCTTTGCGCTGCAGCCCCTTTTTTGCGGCTTTCTAATAAGCGATTATATTCTCTAGTAGCGTCCTTCAGCTGAATTTTTCCACGCTCGTGAGCGACGGATTCACGTTCATTATAAAGCGTCAGCAGCACTTGGTCTTTTTCTACTTGTTGTCCGGGGATGAAATTGACAGCCGTGACTCTCTCGCTGACAGCGGAGAATAAAATGACGGACTTAACCGCTTCGGCTGTGCCGACAGCTTCAAGGTTAGACTGCTGTGCCTGGTAGGCTAGTGGTTGAACCAATACCTGAGTTTTTTTGTCGCCTTGTCCACCCCAAGATTGCGCATGCAGGACGCTCGAAAAAACTAAGCCTGATAGTAACAAGGCCAGTAAGGTAGAGAATTGACGACGGTAAATAGACATAAAAAAAATTTCTCTTTGTATTAGTTGCTTTATAGACCAAAGTCTACGCCAGATGTTCACTTAAAGATCAGCTTTGACAATCCTGTGACAGCGTCTTCGCAGCAAAAAGTATCTTATGATGTAGCATAAAAAGGAATGACTATGAACGATATCAGAATAGTACCTTATGCTCAGATCAGGACATAGGCCTTTTATTCTTAGTAGAACAACAGAATGTATTTGCAGGTAGAAAGTGATTTGCTGTTAAGCCAAACTATCGGTTAACAAGTAAAGCGAGCGTAAAGTTATCTGAAACTTTGCTCTTGGTTTTCGATAGAGGTGTTAACGGATTTAGCAGATAGGGTAAAAAAGGACATAAAAAAACCAGCATTATCGCTAACGCTGGTTTTTTTAACATCGCTCTAAGTCTGAATATTAATCTTTCTTAGGACGACCAGCGCGTTTACGCTCGTTTTCAGTCAGTAATTTCTTACGGATACGGATGCTCATCGGTGTTACTTCTACTAATTCATCGTCATCGATAAATTCTAGTGCTTGCTCAAGTGTGTAAACAACAGGTGGAACCAATGTTTGCGCTTCATCAGTACCTGATGCACGAACGTTAGTAAGTTGCTTTCCTTTAAGTGCGTTTACGGTTAAGTCGTTTTCACGACTGTGAATACCGATGATCATACCTTCATAAACTTCAACACCATGACCGATAAACATACGGCCACGTTCTTGTAAGTTAAATATTGCGTTAGTCAGTGCTTTACCCGTCGCGTTTGCAATCAATACACCATTTTTACGCTCTCCGATGTTGCCACCTTTGTGCGGACCATAATGGTCGAATGTGTGATAAATCAAACCGGAACCAGAAGTCAGCGTCATAAAATCAGTTTGGAAACCAATCAAGCCACGGCTAGGAATGATAAAGTCAACGCGTGTGCGGCCTTTACCATCTGGTGTCATGTTAGTCATTTCACCTTTACGCATACCAAGCTGCTCAATCATAGAACCTTGATGCTGTTCCTCAACGTCAATGGTTAAGGTTTCAAACGGTTCCATTAGCTTACCGTTTTCTTCTTTTAAGATAACTTCTGGACGAGAAACGGCTAGCTCGTAACCTTCACGACGCATGTTTTCAATCAAGATACCTAAGTGAAGTTCACCACGACCTGAGACGCGGAATTTATCAGGGTCATTCATTTCTTCAACGCGCAAAGCAACGTTGTGAATTAATTCGTTTTGCAAACGCTCAAGGATATTACGTGAGGTCACGTATTTACCTTCTTTGCCAGCGAATGGTGAGGTGTTTACTTGGAACGTCATGATAACTGTAGGCTCATCAACCGATAGAGGTTTCATCGCTTCTACCTTGCTAACGTCGCAAACCGTATCTGATATTTTTAATTCACCTAAGCCTGTAATTGCGACAATATCACCAGCAGCTGCTGATTCAATATCATGTCTGTCCAAACCTAAGTAACCTAATACCTTACCAATTTTACCGTTACGCTTTTCACCCGCTGCGTTAACAATAGTAACCGCTTGATTCAACTTAACCGTTCCGCGCGTGATACGACCGATGCCGATAACACCAACGTACGAGTTATAGTCAAGCTGAGAAATTTGCATTTGCAAAGGACCATCTGGATCAGCATCAGGTGCAGCAACTTGATCAACAATTGTTTGGAACAACGGTGTCATATCTTCGCTTGGCTCGTTGTAGTCCATAGTCGCCCAGCCGTTAATTGCTGAAGCATAAACAACTTGGAAATCCAACTGGTCGTCAGTTGCGCCTAAGTTGTCAAAAAGGTCGAAAACTTGGTCAACAACCCAATCAGGACGAGCGCCTGGCTTGTCGATTTTGTTGATAACAACGATTGGCTTAAGGCCTTGCGCGAAAGCTTTTTGCGTTACGAAACGCGTTTGTGGCATTGGGCCTTCTTGCGCGTCTACTAATAGAAGTACAGAATCTGCCATTGACATAACACGTTCTACTTCACCACCGAAATCGGCGTGTCCTGGAGTATCTACGATGTTGATGCGGTACTCATTCCAGTTAATTGCTGTGTTCTTAGCAAGGATGGTAATACCACGTTCTTTTTCAATGTCGTTTGAATCCATTACGCGCTCTTCGGCTGCGCCGCGGCTCTCTAATGTGCCGGATTGTTGAAGAAGCTTGTCAACTAGGGTGGTTTTACCGTGGTCGACGTGAGCGATAATCGCTATATTGCGAAGATTTGCAATGGCTGAAGGCATGTTTTACTCTCAATAGATAAATACGAAGGGAAAAAGCCCCTAGGATTGTTGGGCGCGGATTGTACAGATTTATTATTCAATTAGCGACAAAATTTGCTAGTTTGTCAGCAAAAATAGTTAAATACTTGATTATGCACTGCTGAATTTTGACATTTGCACTGAAAAAACCAGCGAAAAAGGCGTTCTAGTTAAGCGTTTGCCAGAAGCTTTAACCAGAAATTTATTGTTAAAACTCTTTATGGTTTAAGGCTCAAATTGAGCTGATACATTTTACATAGAGATTGCGGTTAGGTTGCAACTTCACAACCTAACCTGAGGTTTAGCAATTTTAAGGGCAGGCGGTTCCGAGGGTATGAGCGCCGTCTGTAAAGGCACATCCGAAATCTGGGTCAGCGATGGCTGAAGGATCAAGAAAATCGTCTCCCGCAGGTTTATCGCCTAATTCCACCCATCCTACCAAGTCAATGAAAGCTTGTGAAAACTCTGCCGTGGTGAAGTCACAGTGCAGCACACCGCGTATTGCGCGCTGCACTAACAAGTCGCTTTTACCTTGTGCTTGAACATTCTTAGCGTAGACAACTTCATTCAGTACAGGTACAAAAAGGTCGCCGAGATTATGTAAAGTTAAAACAGGAATGCCAATATCACCGGAAATTCGCGGTACCTGAGCAAGCCCATTGGAACGACGGGTTTGTGGTTCTGCAGATATACGTGCAATGTTGTCATTCAAATCCTGCTCAGCCGGCGTAAGGCTGGGGTCATTATCGAATTGATATATTGTATTGACATTCTGCGTGGCAGAGCCCGGCGCGCGGGGCAAACTGCCGTCTCCTAATCCAAGTTCAAATAGGAAATTACCACCACCTGTTGCGCTTGGAATACTGTTCCAGAACGCAAACGCATTATCAAAGTTGGGCCGCTCACCGCCAGAACGCTGCTCTACTAAATCTTTGTGTTTTTGCCCTTGTGCATTAAGAACGAAGGGCCATGCGCCAGGAACTGCTTCCAATCCCGCCTTGATTGCTGGAACTGTTGTGCCAATATATTCGGCATCGGCTACAGGGAACGCAGAATTACCGGTGCCGAGTTGCTGCGCAGCTAGATTAAAATCAAGAAAATAATCAAATAGGGCATAATCCCCAATAGCTCCGCATACGGGCAAAGCGCCATCGAAGGTATTGGGGTACTGTTCAATTGCCACTGCGGTAATGTGTCCGCCCATAGATGCGCCAGTCATATATACTTTATTAGGCTTTGAAACTATGCCGTTAAAGCGTTTGAGCAATGCATGTGTGCTTTGCACACCGCTGGTAATATCATAATCGTTACGGTCGTAACTCGACGCTGCCCAAGCATAGCCTTGAGAAATGAGAAGCGCGCGCAGTGGATGGTTGTCTACTGTCAGCTCTAGCCCAGTTCCTCGAAACCCATGAGCCCACATAACCAAGTCACCATTCCAATTAGTCGGTACTTCAATGCGATAGCCAGCACGGGCATGAACGCCCCAATATGCTTTTGCACCCGGCAGAGCTTCAAAGGAAAGCTTTGTTTTATCGACAAAGTATTTAGGTGGCGGCGCTGCACTAGCAATGGAAGTGCCGAAAAAGAATATCAAGGTTAACACTATTGCGCTGATTGACGTTTTCTTCGGTGTTTGTTTTAGAGCATCAAAGTATGCATGAAGTAAAGCAGATGGATTTATTATTCTCACTTTTTATCGTCCTTTTAGTTTTGTAACCCTCTGACTATAGGCATTAAAAAACTATTTGCGAATTAAATTTACAAAAAAACGCAATTAATTAACGTTTATTTAACATTTCGCAGTGGAGGCTGCCATCAAAATTTTAAAGGACGCGCTGTATTCATATGGCATTCGACCATATAGCATTCGACGATTGATGCAATACGAGGATTTAACCACGCAGTTTTTTGGTATGGCTGATTGAGCATCGAATAAATAACCGTCGCCTATTTATTCAAGAGGAGAGTCATATCAATTTCTTCACTAACCCATTCTCCGTCCGGATCTGACTCGAAACCAATTTTATGAGCAAGTCGGTTGACGCTAAAGCTTGCTGATAATGAAGAACCATTATCTTTCAAAAGGAATGAAACCGGTTGACTGATACCGCGCAATGTTAAATTGCCGGTAACTTCATAATCAGTTCCTTTCGTAATTACCTTATCACTTTCGAATAGTCCTTTGGGATGATTTTTGACATCAAACCAATCTCCTTCAGGCAGCGTACTGTCATATGTACTATCACCTGTTTTCGCAGATACAACATAAAACGTGGCTGTGATTTTCGGTGAATCTGCAGGAGGCAAAACAAGTTCTGCATTCCATTTATTAAAGACCCCGGAGAACTTCATGCCGACATGCTCTCCCGCGAAACTTACTGTACTGTCAGTTGCGCTAAAAGAGAGCTTCTTTTGTGCAGCAGCTAAAGGTGCATATACCAGGATAAATGCTAAAAATAATGAAGAAAAAACTGTAAGTAAAGTACCGTTGTTTCTTCTTGCGCGAACGTTAAGTTGGGTAGTGTTTACTTTACTGTTAAGCAATATAAGCTTTTTTAACATGGGGTATTTTTCCTAAGTATTTTTTGCGTGAAGCGTCTTATTAATCTTTGTGCTTTGACCACCACATTCGATTTAATAAGTTGAGGCCATGTGCTTTTTTATGCCAAACAACAGCGCCTACATGACCAATTATGAGCGTAAATAAAACGCCGGCAGTTATCCAGTGTGTAGTATTCGCTATGCTTTCAACTGTCTTGTTTCTAGCAATGCCAGGAATATGTGGCCACTTTATCCAATCTACAAACACAAAAGTCGGCAGTCCAAAAGGGCTTGCAGAGACCATTACCCAGCCAGATAATGGCATTATCACCAAAGCCACATAGAGAAATAAATGTCCCGCTTTAGCCTTCTTTTTATCTGCATCCGATAGACTGCTGGGGAGGTCTGGTGCCGTTGTGAAAATACGTACACAGATTCGGATAAATAATGCCCAGAGCATGACAACGCCCGCAGCTTTGTGCAGTTGAAATAGCTTGTATTGGTCAGCCTTACTGATATCGGCATTTACCATATACAAGCCGCTTGTAAGCATGAACACTAAACCAAGCACAACGGTCCAGTGCAATACGATACTCAGACTATGATAACGCAATGGTTTAGCCGCGGTCGTACTAGTCATCTGTTTTCACAAACTCGCCTTCAATCATCACTTCAACTTCATCGCCAATGTTAGGTGCATATTTTCCCATGCCCCATTCTGTGCGCTTTATGGTTGTCGTGGCAGAAAAACCCATCGTTGGTTTACCGCTAAAAGGTTGGCGTAACATTGCGCCATTAAACTCTACGTCAAGCGAAACAGGTTTAGATACTCCCAAGAAAGTAAGCTCGCCGTTCATGATTGCGGTTTTTTCGCCCGTCATTTTTATTGACGTTGAAACAAAGTCGATGCTGGCATATTTACCCGCATTGAACCAGCTTTCGTCGGTTGCAAGCGTATTGTCAAAGTCTTCTTTTTTTGGGTCAGGGTACGCAGTTTGAATCGACATTGGATTTATTTTAGCGGTGACTTTGCTCTTTGTAATATCGGACGGATCGTAGTTAATTGAAGCGTCGAAATCGGCAAAGCGAGCAACATAATTAGACAAACCCAAATGAGAAACTTTCCAGACAACAGATGCATGGCTTAAGTCAACGGCATATTCACCCTGTGGCATATCGTTAAAAGGGCTTTTTGCAAAAACCCAAGAGATACAGCCAGCCAAACTAAGCGCGATTGTAAATACTGTAATTTTCAAATAATTCATTTTGTCATTCCATTCTTATGATTTTGTTTAAAAGAGAATAAGCGCAAGAACAAGTCCAAAGCTATTTTCTTTATACCTTATATAACATTACGCCAATATCTGAAAAAAGTGTTCAAAAGTGTCATTTTTTATTTTTTGGTTATTCTTTTTTTGTTTTTTTCTAAGGATTTTTTACTAACGCGCTTTTGACCTGCACGCCTGCCACTAGCGAGCAACGCAAAAACGTTGCGCGGTACTTATTCGTGCTATTTTGCACCAATAAAAACATATTTTCTGGTGCTTGCACTAAAATGGAACTTGTTGCGATCATTTTGGTGCAGTTAGGCTAGTTCAAACTTCATGCCGCCGGCAGCTAAGCCAGTGTTTACGTCGTTTTTAATTTGATTGCTAAATGGCACGAATATCGCTTATAGTTTTGCATAACTATTTTTGAACACTTACGGGATAGTTTTTAGCATTTGTGCGGACTGAAAATCTGTACAAGCATATTTCATTATTGGAGGACAGTATGTCAATCGAGTCGACATTAGCACTAATTAAAGAAAGTGAAGCGAAATTTATTGATTTGCGCTTTACAGATACAAAGGGTAAAGAGCAACACGTAACTATCCCTACTCACCAAGTAGATGAAGACTTCTTTGAAGAAGGTAAAATGTTCGATGGTTCTTCAATTGCTGGCTGGAAAGGCATTAATGAATCTGACATGGTGCTTATGCCTGATCCAACAACTGCTGTATTGGACCCATTTGCTGAAGAAATACAAATAAATATTACGTGTGATATTTTAGAGCCATCTACTATGCAGGGCTATGATCGCGATCCTCGCACCATAGCAAAGCGTGCTGAAGAGTTTTTAAAGTCAACCGGCGTTGGTGATACAGTACTGTTTGGTCCTGAGCCTGAATTCTTTTTGTTCGACGACGTTCGCTACCACACCGATATGTCAGGTTCTTTCTTCAAAATTGATGCTGAAGAAGCTGCATGGAACTCAGGCGCTGAGTTCGAAGGTGGTAACAAAGGTCATCGTCCGGGCGTTAAAGGTGGCTACTTCCCAGTTTCTCCTGTCGATTCAGCGCACGATACTCGTGCCGCTATGTGCCTAGTAATGGAAGAAATGGGACTCGTTGTTGAGGCTCATCACCATGAAGTTGCAACAGCTGGTCAAAATGAGATCGCTTGCAAATTTAACAGCATGGTTAAAAAAGCTGACGAAATCCAAATTTATAAGTATGTTGTCCACAACGTAGCTGATGCATACGGACAAACTGCAACCTTCATGCCTAAGCCGCTTGTAGGTGATAACGGTTCTGGTATGCATTGCCATATGTCAATTAGTAAAGACGGCAAGAACACATTCGCTGGCGACAGCTATGCTGGTCTTTCTGAAACTGCTTTGTTCTATATTGGCGGTATCATTAAACACGCTAAAGCGATTAATGCATTTGCAAATGCTTCAACCAACTCTTACAAGCGTTTGGTGCCACATTTCGAAGCGCCGGTTATGTTAGCCTACTCTGCGCGTAACCGCTCAGCTTCTATACGTATTCCTTATGTAACAAGCGAAAGAGCGCGCCGTATCGAAGTTCGCTTCCCTGACCCATCAGCTAACCCGTACCTTGCATTTACTGCATTGTTAATGGCGGGTCTTGACGGTATTAAAAACAAGATCCACCCTGGTGAGTCAATGGACAAGGATTTGTATGATTTACCTGCAGAAGAAGCAGCGTCTATCCCTCAAGTGGCTCGCTCATTAGAGCAGGCGCTTTCAGCATTAGATGCTGATCGTGATTTCTTAACAGCCGGTGGCGTTATGAGCAACGACATGATTGATGCGTATATTGAGCTTAAGACTGAGGAAGTGCAGAGAATTAATATGTCTACTCACCCAGTAGAGTTTGAATTGTACTATAGCGTGTAGAGCTGCATATAAGCGGCTATTATTTAGAGCGCTGGGCCGATAAACAACTTTTACAGTGGCTCAGTACTAACTAAATATCATAATCTATACTAAAGCCTGTGTTTACAGGCTTTTTTTTTATGTGGAAACAGCTACACTAAAGCAGTTACATCGAGAGAGGGTTAAATAGGTCAAACATATGAAGATAGCAAAGTTCTCAACATCGACACGTTTTATAGCGCTGATCATTATCGGTCTAGTCCTCTCTACCTCTGTGAATGCAGGAAAAATATATAAAACGATTAACAAAGACGGAACGATTACATATTCTGACCAGCCAACACCAGGCGCGGTTGAAGTCGATTTCGCATCTAATACAACAACCGTTGTGCAAAATCCAATTGCTAAGACGAAGCAATTAAAAACAATTAAACAGAAAACCCCTGTCGAACACACACTCAGTGTGAGCTCTCCCGCTATCGACGAAACTATTCGCAATACGACGGGCAATGTCAGCATCAGTGCCCTCGTTACGCCAAACGCGCCGGGCCACTACGAGCTTTCGCTGCATGAAAAAAAGCTGCGGTCTTCGTCAGGCACTTTCTTGGTTCAAGATCTGCCAAGAGGTGAATACTCCTACCAAATAAACTTCGTTAGCACATCAGGCAAGGTAATTGCATCGTCAGCAGTAAGACGCTTTTTTATGCATAAACCTTCAGCGCTAATTAAGCCTCAAAACAAGAGCAATTAAGCCATACCAGCGGTATAAGCCCGATCTACCATGTGTTCACAAAAATGCATGAATGTGAGCGAAACGCAGTATTGATTTAATTGCGCAATAAAATCGCATAATATAGTGCATTGCACATTCTTGGTGCAACGTAAAAGGGCATTATGGACGACCGTTTGGCTGCAATAAATCTGTCACCGTTTCAACTGCGCAACATGTTGAAAACAGTAGTGATCATTATCGATGAGCATTTTGATATTTTGTATGTCAACGATGCTGCTTTGGCGTTGTTAGAAACGGGTCTAAAGCAAATCCACGATCGCAAGTTCTATGAATTTTTTCTCGACGATGGCATTGAGCGTTCAACTTTCGAAGATGCATTTCGCAATCGAGAGGACTTCAGTGAAACAGAGGTACAGTTGTTTTTTAAAGATGGGCGTTGTGTGTTAACGGACATGACAGCTACTTGTTTCGACGCTGATGGACAACGCATGATGTTGTTAGAAATAAGGCAAATCGATAAGCAAAAAAAAATAACGCAGGAAACCATTCAACATGCGCAGCAAGAAGCAGCGAGGGAACTTGTTAGGGGCCTTGCGCATGAAATTAAAAATCCTTTAGGCGGGATCCGCGGTGCTGCGCAGTTGCTCGAGAAAGAATTGACGAACCCAGAACAAAAAGAATTTACGCAAATGATTGTTGATCAATCTGACCGCTTGCGTTCATTAGTAGATAGACTTTTAGGGCCGAATTCTTTGCCACAAATGAAGTGGACGAATATTCATGAAGTCATTGAGAAAGTCCGCTCGGTCATATTTGCGGATACGCTGCAAGTGATTCAAATAGAAAGAGACTATGACGTTTCGATACCAGACTTGTTTGTTGATCCGGATATGCTGCAGCAGGCCCTCTTGAATATTGCACGAAACAGCATGCAGGCCTTGAAATCTGACGAGACACCCAATGCATGTATTAAATTAAAAACGCGCATTGAAAGGCAGTCCGTTATCAAAGGTAAGCGATATGGCTTAAGTGCACTCATTAGTATTATTGACAATGGTCCAGGCATCCCTAGAGAGCTTAAAGACACCGTTTTTTACCCCATGGTTACTACTAAACATAATGGCAGTGGTTTGGGTTTATCAATAGCGCAGAATCTTACGAATCACCACGATGGAAAAATAGACGTGGAAAGCTTTCCTGGACACACAGAATTTACTCTGTATTTACCCATTAAGAAAAGGCTCGAATAGTTATGAATGAACCAGTATGGATTGTCGATGACGACAGCTCTATTCGTTGGGTTTTGCAAAAAGCATTGCAAGCGGCCAACATTGCGTGCGTTAGCTTTGAGAACCCTGAAGACTTATTGCTACAACTGCAATCGGGTCAAACACCTCAAATAATCATTTCAGACGTAAAGATGCCGCAGATGGATGGCATGACCTTACTTAAAGAGATCCATCAGTACTATCCTGAAATGCCGGTTATTATCATGACTGCGCATTCTGATTTAGACAGTGCGGTAAATGCCTATCAAGGCGGGGCTTTCGAGTACTTGCCAAAACCCTTCGATATCGACGAAGCGGTGACGCTTACTAAACGCGCAATGGAACACGCGCGCGAACAAAGTAAGCTGAAGCAAGTTCAACAAGTGAACCCAACAGCGGAGATTATTGGTGAAGCACCAGCAATGCAGGAAGTTTTCCGTGCTGTTGGTCGTTTGTCACGCTCCTCAATTAGTGTATTGATAAACGGTCAGTCAGGCACAGGTAAAGAACTTGTCGCCCACGCTTTGCACAAACACAGCCCTCGTTCTTCGAATACATTCGTCGCTTTAAATATGGCTGCGATTCCTGCGGATTTGGTTGAGTCTGAATTGTTTGGACATGAAAAGGGCGCCTTTACAGGCGCACAAGCGGCACGCCAAGGACGATTTGAACAAGCCAATGGTGGCACCTTATTCTTAGATGAAATTGGTGATATGCCCATTGATGTGCAAACTCGTCTACTAAGAGTGTTGGCAGAAGGCCAATTCTATAGAGTCGGCGGACACAACCCTGTCAGTGTCGATGTGCGAATCATTGCCGCGACACACCAGAATTTGGAGAAGCGTGTTGCAGAAGGGAAGTTTCGAGAAGATTTATATCATCGTTTAAACGTGATCCGCATCCATATTCCCTCCTTGAATGAGCGTCGAGAAGATATTGCTTTGTTAGCGAATCATTTCCTGCTCAAAGCAGGCAAAGAACTGGGTGTTGAAGTAAAGGTATTAACCAAAGCGGCTGCTAAAGTGCTATCGCAATTGGCTTGGCCTGGCAACGTGCGTCAGCTTGAGAACACCTGCCGCTGGCTGACCGTAATGGCGAGTGGACAGGAAATACATCCAGCTGATTTACCGCCAGAACTTTTAGCCTCCCCCGACGACTTAAAGATAGAACAGACAAGTAATGACTGGACAACCCTTCTATCTCAATGGGCTGATTCGGAATTAGGCGCGGGGCATGACAATATTTTAGGTGATGCGATGCCTACCTTCGAGAAAATTCTGCTACAACGGGCGCTAAAATACACGCACGGACATAAACAAGATGCCGCCAAAAAATTGGGTTGGGGGCGAAATACCTTGACCAGAAAATTGAAAGAATTAGACGTAGACCTCTGAATACCCACTGTGAGCCATACTTTTATTGGTGTTTCAATATAAAAGCGTTGATAAATAGGCGCTGATAAATAAGCGCTAACGATTGCTATCAGCGGCGTAGCTGTTGACAGACAAGTAAGTAGAGCCATGTCAATTGTCCGTTGGGCAACAAAAGTCTTTGTATATTTGGTCAAAATAAAATACTTTGGTAGTCTTTGAGAAGTCGCAAAGCTAAAGATGAAGCTGATCAGATTTGTAAAAGTTGTCTTGGCGTGGGTAATGTGAGTTGTAATGAATGAGTGACGAGAAAAATCTGGCAGATTCAGAAGCGACACATTTTAAGGTTGTGAGTCAATTCGCTGCAAAAATATTATCGCTGAATACGGAATCAGATGTTCTTTGGTATTTGACTCACAACGTCGTTTCAAAATTAGGCTTTGAGGATGTTGTAGTCTACATTTTTAACGAAGAAAAGCAGGTTTTAGAGCAGAAGGCGGCTTTTGGCAGCAAAGCTGGCGAAAATTACAGCGTGATTGAGCCGATTGAACTTAAACTCGGCCAAGGTGTTGTAGGAAAAGTTGCTGAAACCAGAACAACCATGATCATTGAGGACACTCGCGCGAGCGACGATTATCTCGTAGATGATAAAAATCGTTTATCAGAGCTAGCGGTTCCATTGCTAGACAACGACCAGCTGGTGGGAGTGATAGACTCTGAACATCGAGATCTAAACTACTTTACCGAAAATCATGTCAAAACATTAGTGGCTGTGGCCTCTATTGCTGCCACCAAAATTTCACAAAATAGATCGCTAAGTAAGCTTCAGGAAACCGTCAGTAAACTCGAGCAAAGCAGTAAAATTCAAGACGCTTTATTTGAAATTGCCGAGCTGATATTCGAAACGGAAAACATGGCCGAGTTTTATCAGCAATTGCATGCCAAAATTTCTAATCTAACCTTTGCTAAAAACTTTTTTATTGCCTTATCTACAAGTGACGGTAAGTCTTTTAGCATTCCGTATTGTGTCGATGAAGTTGACGATGTTCCTGACAACGAAACGACAATCATGATTGATAATCCGCCAAGTATAACTGGCTACGTTTTGCAAACTAACGCAGCTCTACTGGTGTATAAGGCAGACATAGAGCGCAAGTTAGCAGAAAAATTAATTTACGTTAAAGGCTCACTCCCTGAGGCTTGGCTAGGTGTTCCCTTTGGTAACGATTCCCTGCGGGGGATTGTTGTCGTGCAAAGCTATGATGAGCAGTTTGCTTTTACAGAAAAAGATAAACTGTTGCTGACCTTTGTCGCCAAACATATTCGAAACGCAATTGAGCGCATGCAGGCGCGCTCTGAATTGACCAATTTAGCCTTGCACGATCCACTGACGCAATTGCCCAATAGAATACTATTTAACGATCGCTTAGACAGAGCGCTGATAGACTTAGAGCGACGTCAGTGCAACATCGTGGCGCTATTGTTCTTAGATTTGGATAAATTTAAGTTTGTTAATGATAAGCACGGTCATTTTATTGGTGACCAACTTTTAAAAACCTGCGCTGAGCGCCTCAACGCATGTGTTCGTGAATCGGACACGGTTTGCCGACAGGGTGGTGATGAGTTTGTTGTGCTACTAGTTAACATAGATACCGAACAAAATATCCATGATATTGCGAGCGACATCGCTCGGGCCATAAGTGAACCGATTATTATTGAAGATACCGAGCTAACGATATCTACAAGCATTGGCGTGACGTATTGTAAGCCCAGTCATACCCACAGTCGTAAGAAGTACGGTGAAAGTAAAAAGAAAACGCCTGAAAAAATGTTTCTAGAAGCCGATGAAGCGATGTATCAGGCCAAAGAAAACGGTAGAAACCAAGTTTGTTTTTATCAAGCAAAAGAAGGTGGGGATAATTTTAGTTCATTTGACCTTGATAGTGAATTTAAGCAAGCATTAGTTGAAAATCAGCTATACCTAGTCTTTCAACCCATTGTTGATATCCAATCTGGTTTGGTTATTGGTGGAGAATCGTTAATTCGCTGGGAGCATCCAAAGTTTGGCAATATGCCCCCTGTTTCTTTTTTACCCGAGCTCGAAAAAGGCAATCAAATTATTGCCTTAGATGAATACGTTGTTTGGACATCAATTCAAAACCTGAAAGCTTGGCATGATAAGTGGCCTAAACACTTTCGCTCTCTGAGTGTGAATGTTTCAGGAAAAGGGTTTAACTCTGAATCTATCATGCAAATACTGGAAAGTACTTACCATACCTTTCCGGAAGTACTCAACTATTTGACCATTGAGTTAACTGAGAGAAGTATTGTGGCTAACGTTGCAGAAACTCAGGTAACGATGCAGAAGATACGTGAAATGGGTGTGAAGCTAGCGTTGGATGACTTTGGTACGGGGTACTCTTCGCTGAGCTATCTGCATCAATTTAACTTTGACGTTTTGAAAATAGACAAAAGTTTTATCAGTAACCATAAAGCCGATACAGGAGAAAATATTATCCTTGAGGCAATTGTTAATTTAGCCAATGCATTGGGTATCAAGACTACTGCTGAAGGTATAGAAACTGTTGAGCAATTGTCGTCCATGAAAGAGCTAGGCTGCCACTCGGGTCAAGGTTACTTTTTATCAAGGCCAGTAGAGAAGAGTGTTTTCGTAGGCATTTTGTTAAATGGATTAGCTATACTAAACGACAAATAGTCAGCATTAAGAAATTTTCAACTTATCTTACGGTGCACATTAGTAACCTTCCGATGCAATCGCTTGGATTGATAACTGCCGTATGCATATCAAAGCAGCAAACTGACACCTAAAGCCAGCATTACAAATCCAATTGCAAACTCGAGTATTTTCCAAGCTACTGGCTTCTTAAAAATAGGAATAAGGAGTTTTGCACCATAACCCAGCGAAAAAAAGAACACGAACGATGCCGTTACGGCGCCCACTCCGAAGGCTAACTGTTGTCCCTCATATTGAGTAGAAATAGAACCTAGTAGTACGAAAGTGTCTAAGTAAACGTGTGGATTTAGCCAAGTAAATGCCAAACAGGTTAACGTAGCAGTTACTGCGTTACCCACTTCTTTACCTTCGGCTTTCAGCGCATGGTCTGTTGTGATAGCAGATTTAAAACTGATTGCTGCATAGAAGAACAAAAACGCCGCGCCAGCATATCTGGCAATTTGTTCAATGAATGGAAATTTTTGTACGATAGCACCAAAACCTGCGACACCAGCAGAGATGAGAATGGCATCAGATAGGGCACAAATGAGGCATACAACGAATACATGCTGTTGCTTTAAGCCTTGTTTAAGAACAAATGCGTTTTGTGCGCCAATAGCGAGTATTAGCGAAATACCGAGTGAAAAACCGGCTAGTACAACTGAAGCACTCATGCTTTGTCCTTAAATAAAAAAGCGATACACCGCTGTCCTGGCATACAGAAGTTGAATGCTCATAGCTGTTGTTCCAAAAATAGCCATCAACATAGTGAGAATCTGGTTTTCATGCACCTATTGCTTATGCACGTTAGGCGTTAAACGAAGTACCAACGTTTCTGATATTTTGTCTTGAATAGCTTGTCTATTTGGATCCCAATAGATTTGTAAAAAGCCAAGCAGTCCCGTCGCAAAACCTGCACCATAACCACCATAGCGACCAAAACTTTCCCATAAAGATGGATAATTTCCGTCAAGCTTTACCACTTCTATTCCAACAATTCTTTTGCCAATAGTTTGTCCACGCCACCAAGCGGTAAATACGCTAAAATACAAAGCCGCCCAGCCCAAGCTAAGGCCTAGGTCAGACATAATGCCTTTGACCCATTCTAAAATGCTGTGAACGCCGCTTCTTTGCTCCGCAGGTTCCGCTGACTCAACAATTTCGATTATGTCGTCAGTATAAGCATTGCGCTCTTCGTTTAAGGTATTAATGAATTTGTCCATAAACAACGACTTGTTCTCATCAGTCCATTCTTTTTGCGATACGATGTCACTAGTCGTAGCATTAATATCTTCGACAGGGATTTTCATCGCAGCAGCCCCAATGGCCGCACCTTCAGCATACTTAAGTAAACACTCACTATCATTTTTGCAACTTACATCTATGAGTACGGCAGCAAGGTCGAGAAGACTTCTCATGGTGTCTTCATTTTCTCGCGTTTGTGCAGCTGGACTTAACACCGCCTGATCTGCGTCTTCAAGATCTGCCACAATCGTAAATACGATTGCAAAAATTAAGAATGCGGAAAGCCCTCTAAAGCTTAGGCGTACAAAATTAAAGCGCTTCTGCTGTTTGAGACGATTACCCGCTTTGAAAAATGTTAGGGCAAGAAAACCAGCAAGAAGTAAAGCGCTGAGCCCGCTTAACACTGCAATGAGAAATACATCGATAAGCATAGCGAGGCCTCTGCGAGTAGGGCTTGCTAGTGCTTGACCCAGTAACTCAGGGGAAACCGTAAAAGCATATGGCGTAACGATTGTGCGCGTTTCTTTGTTCGAACGTTTCTCAGTATGCTGATTATGGGGTGTTGTTGCATCTTCAATATTGGCTTCTTCAATGTCAGCATCTTCAGCAGTAGTATCAAAATCGCGGATACCCTCCACACCCCTCAAATCTTCAGAATTTTCCACATCTGCTCGTTCAGCAATTTCATCAAACAATTCTGATCTATTGATATTGCGCTTGTTCTCAATGTGATTTTTTGACCCTTGTTGAGTTTCATCATGCAGCTTATCGCTCATTTTAGCGGCAGGACGATGCGCTTTCTTTTGCGGTTTCTGAGTTGAATCGTCAGGTGATTCAGCTGCTTTCTTTCTCTTTGTTTCATCATGCGCTGAATCAAGATCGAAAGAGTGCTGTTTAGGATTATCCGAAGAAGCCATAATGAGTCCGTTATTATTTTAATCTTTCGTGTAAATTAATTTATGTACATCGGTTTGTGTAAATTGGCGTGTGCTCAAAAACGCCATGCGATAAAACGACTTGCTTTTGCACCTTGCGCCATATTAATCGTTTTACATTCGCTAGCGCCAAGTTTTTTCGCTAACAAAAGTAGTGGAGCAACATTATCTTTTTTCGACAGCAATGTCGTAAACCACGTAACCTGCTTTTTAAATTTAACGCTTTCGTTGAGCATGCTTTTAACAAATTCAAATTCACCACCTTCGCACCACAGCTCATTGTGTTGTCCACCAAAATTGAGTGATGACTGATTTTTGGCCGTTGAGTCTTTACCTCGACGTTTATGACTATGCCTTGCCAAATTTTTATTCTTCTTTTGACTGCCAGCTAAAGCCGCATCGGCAGAAACGTGAAAGGGAGGATTGCATAAACTGAAATCAAAGGTCTCATCTTCTTTTATGATACCCGAAAATATCGCCTTTGCTAGTTTCTGATGGCGCACTTTGACGAGTTGTCGCAAGTTAGGATTCGCATCCACAATTAGATTAGCACTAGAGTATGAAGCTTGATTAATTTCGCTACCGAGCATACTCCAGCCATAGCTTTGACTTGCTACAATCGGGTAGATAAGGTTTGCGCCGGTGCCGATGTCTAAGCCACGAACCTGCTTACCTTCGGGAATTTTGCCGTTATTATCTAGCGCAAGTAAATCGGCGATATAGTGGATATAATCAGCTCTACCTGGCACCGCTGGGCACAAAAAACCGTCAGGAATATCCCAATGTTGTACTTGGTAAAAATACTTTAATAATCCTGCATTTAAGGCTTTAACTGCCGCTGGTTGTGAAAAGTCGATGGTTAGCTTACCTGCAGGATTCGGGGCTAAATGGTCTTTCAGCGGAGTATAATTTTCCGCTAAGGTAACGAAGTCATAACCTTGGTTGTGCGGATTTCTCGGGTGCATCTCAGGTTTTGCATTGCTTTGCTTGCCTGCCGGGTTTGCAGCGTTTTTCGCTATATGGCGTTTATTAGCCAAATTTTTTTGCGCTGATGTCATTCTGTCATTGCTCTACAATGCTTAAAGTACGTATTTGCTGCCATTCTATAACAACTTGGTCTGCAAATCAGATAGTAATGTTGCCGGGGGCGGGCTTTTCATCGGCACTTTGTCTTTATAAGTCTTAACCCGCTGCACATACAGAGTAGGGTATAAGGTTGGATTTTCCAGAACAAAATCTATTCGTGGGTGGTGTTGGGTATTTTCATCTAACCATATATCTAAAAACGCAGGCTCCATTGGTAAAAAGCATGGGAACGCTTTGTCGTGATAAGGCTCCATTTTAGGATGGGAGTCACGTGTGATAACAGCGCAACTGTATCTGTTTTCAGCATGCTTGCGATACAAAGCACCAAGAACAAATAGGTCGTCGCTTTGCATGTAATATTGATGCTTTGTCTTGCCAACGGTCTTTGATTCACCAATACCTGTTGCAAATACAAGGGCGCGTTGGTTTTGTAATGAGTGCTTCCAAAAAGGACTAGCTAGATTGCGCGCGTTGAATGTTGTTCTATTACCCACTGCTAAGCCATCATTGGTATCAAAACAGTCAAACCACCAAGTTGCTGACACTTGCTTCAATTTGCCGTTTTCTTGAATGACAATGTCGATGGTCTTATTAGGATCGTGACCAAAAGCTGGATAAAAAACCTTATTCTTACCTTTGGAAAAAAAGGGCAAATAGTCTGCAAAATCGGGTTGCAGCATAACAGGACCAGATTGCTCTCCGTTGACTTCAATGTATCCACACATCATTGACTCCTATTTTTTATATCGCTAGAACAATACTATGTTAAGCGCAATCTAGTCTCTGCTCTTTATGTTTTATTTTTACTGTGAAAAATAATCACGCCTTTACTGTTTATGCGCATGCTTTATACTTCTAGCTATTAGTTACCTAGACTATTGATTGGCAAATGAATAAAGCGCAACCTCACTTGCATGCATGTCCAGAGTGCGATCTCCTCATTACCATGCCTGACGTTATTTCACATCGCTCGAACGTACATTGTCCTCGATGTCATCACAGCATTGCGGTCGGGCATAACAACGCTAGACATTACGTGCTGGCCACTAGTCTTACCGCGCTTATTTTGATGTTCATTGCCTGCACATTTTCGTTTATTTCATTTTCATCAAATGGTCAAATTCGAACCATCAACTTAGTACAGAGTTTTACACAGCTTTATAGTCAGGAGTATTACTTTGTTGCGTTTCTTGTCTTTGCTTTTATTTTACTGCTCCCTACACTATATCTGACGGCTGTCTGCCTTATTATTTTCTCAAGTTATAAAGGCTTTGAATTTATAGTAAGCCCTTGGTTAGGCAAGTTAATTAGTTATATTTTGCCATGGTCAATGGCCGAAGTGTTTCTTATTGGTGTGCTAGTTGCGTTAATTAAAGTGATTTCTATGGCGGAAATTTCGCTTGAACCCTCGTTTTGGGCCTACGTTATTTTTGCACCGCTATTTACGCATATCGTGTCATTGGTTGATAATCACAGACTGTGGCGTTGGATTGAGCAAGGAAAAAGTGCTTCCCATGATTAACTCTAGCAAAGCAATAACGGCGGCAAATAGCAATTTAGTTGCTTGCACAGTATGCCATCAGCTAGCACCAATTCACGCCGCTCACTGCACGCGCTGTGGGAGCGCTTTATCTTCGCGAATAGTTAACAGTGTGCAAATAACGTTGAGTTTGTTAGTTACAGCAGTGTTGCTATATATACCCGCAAATATTTATCCAATTATGAGTACCAATTTACTCGGCGAAACAACGGATAGCACCATTATTGGCGGGGTTATCTTGTTCTTAGAACAAGAGTCTTATTTTATAGCGTCTGTGATTTTCATTGCCAGTGTCATTGTTCCGCTGGCCAAAATGTTTGCTTTGGCTTGGCTGTGCTATTCTGCAACGCGGGCAGAACCCATTAAGAAGTATGAGCTAACTAAGCTATATCGTGTGACTGAGTTTATTGGAAAATGGTCGATGATTGATGTATTTGTTGTGGCTATCTTAGTGGCGTTGATCCAGTTTGGAGAGATCATGTCAATTAAGGTTGGCTTCGCAGCACCTGCGTTTGCTGGCGTGGTGATCATGACCATGATCGGCGCTCATAAGTTTGATACAAGGATCCTTTGGGATAAAGTGGACGAAGAATGACGAGTAACACCAATACAGAAAATGGACAATCACAAAAAGCGGAAGAGGATAGCATGCTCAGTAGCCAAGCTGCCCCAGAGGCTAACGAGCCTGTGGTTGTTGATAAATCGCGCTTTTCGAAAGTATGGATCCTACCCATTCTTGCAGCCCTCATTGGTTTGGGCATGCTTTATAACGACTGGCAAAATCGAGGCATTCATGTGCAAGTTGAATTTGAGACGGCTGAAGGTTTAGAAGTAAAAAAAACCGTCCTGAAGAATCGTAATGTTGATATTGGTCGAGTAAAAAAGATTAGTTTTAGTGAAGATAAAAGCAAAATCCTAGTCGATATCGAAGTGGACAAGTCGATGGGTGACTTCTTAGTGGAGGACAGCGAGTTTTGGGTTGTCAAACCACGCTTTGGTGCTACGGGCATTACCGGTTTTGGCACCCTTCTCTCAGGTGCTTACATTGAAGTGTCACCAGGCCAGTCTGAAATAGAGCAGTTTACATTTAAAGGGCTGGAAACGCCGCCTGTTACATCACTTAATGCAGACGGTATTCATTTGAAATTGATTTCGCGTGGAAACAAGCCGCTAAAAGTAGGCAATCCTGTTTTACACAAAGGCTTTGAAGTGGGGGCGGTAGAATCAAAGTATTATGATGACTTAGAGCAAGAAGCGCATTACGACGTTTTTATTCAGGCGCCATTTCACAACCTGATCACTGAAAACACCTCATTCTGGAACGTAAGCGGGCTTTCAATTACAACCTCAACACAGGGGGTCAATGTCAATATGGCGTCGTTGGATGCGTTGGCTGCTGGTGGTGTCGAGTTTGGCTTATTAGATGGTGCTCTGCCGGGCCTTGGTGTTCCGCAAAACTATCAATTCCAAGTGTATGACTCTCAAGAGAGCATTGACGAACAGCGAGATTATAAGTTCATTGAATATGTGCTGTTGGTTGAGGATAGCGTTGGCGGATTGCACAAAGGGGCGCCTGTCGAGTATCGCGGTATTCGACTTGGAACGGTCAGTGAACCTCACATGGAATTTTGGGAAATTATCGATATAGCTGGCGTGGGTAAGGAAGAGCGTATACCCGTCGTAATAAAGCTTGAGCCAGAACGTTTAATGAAAAACGGCTATATTGCAATCGATGTTTTTAAAGCAATGGTTGATGACTGGATAAAAGAAGGTCTAACAGCCTCTATCGAAAGTGCGAATTTACTTACTGGCAGCTTGATGGTCAGCTTGCAGCCTGGTGGTGAACCCATTGCAGCGGTAGGGCAGTTTGGTAAATTTCCGGTCATACCTTCTGCGCAGGGTGGATTTGCCAGTTTGAGCAAAAAGTTAGAAAATATTCTTGGTGAGCTCGAAAGGTTGCCATTAAACGCTACACTAGCGAATATCAATAACTTAATTGATAACGCCGATGAAACGCTTAGAACGACGGGAGGGGTGATAGAAAAAGCGAGTATGACTTTAAACACCTTAGAGCAAAGTCTGGAAGAGCTTCAGTCGACATTAAAGGGTTTGCAGCCAGATTCAAAAGTTTATCGCTCTGTTGAAGAGATGATAAAAAAAGTAGAAGTTACCTTGGATGAAATAAAGCCAATTGTAAAGGAAGTCTCTAATCAACCCAATTCGCTTGTATTTGGCGAACCTGCGAGCAGTGACAGACAGCCAAAATCATCTAAAAAGGAAGGAAACTAAGATGCAAAAAGTGCCTATTCTAGTCGTATTTTGTTTGTTGGTGTCGGCGTGCGGAACAATGAAGCAGGCGCCGGATGTCACATATTACTTGTTCGATGCCGATCCGGTGGCCCAAAAATACAAAGCCACTGAGCTTAAAATCAAAATTGAAAAAGTGACTCTACCCGACTACTTAAGCAGTAGCGAATTAGTTATGCGCGAGAGTGGGCACGTACTTATTAAGGCGAATTACCATAGCTGGGCTGACAGTTTAGATGAGTCAATTCAACGCGCTTTGTTAAACGACCTGAATAACATGAACGCAGAAAGTGAGTTCGTGGTTTGGTGCAGTCCTTGCGACAGTATTAGCGTGACAATAGAGCACTTTTATCCATCTGCCGAGGGCAAGCTGCTGCTCTCAGGTTTTTTTGAAGTCTCGAAAAGCAAAGGTGAAAACAAGCTTTCTTACTTTCAGCTCGTAGACGAATTGAGTGTGGATGGTTACGCCAATGCGGTAAAACAAATGCGAGCTCAAATAGCTGAGCTCGCCGCTCAAATTAATCAAAATTTATAAGCTAGAGGCCTCAGAACAATAAACTAACGGGCCTAGAGCAGTAGAATTGTTCCTAAACCTAAGAACGCGACAAAACCGACGATATCAGTCACCGTTGTTAAAATAACTGAGCCAGAAAGCGCTGGGTCTATTTTCAATTTATCCAGTATTACCGGTACGAAAACACCGGCAAATGCTGCAGCGACAATATTTAGAAAAATAGCAATAGCGATGACGACACCAATTAACGGGTCGCCAAACCATGCAAACGCGACCAAACCAATCACAATAGCCCAAATAATGCCGTTTAAGCCACCCACTTTAAGCTCTTTCCTTAGCAATACCATGGTGTTGGCGGGCGTCACTTGTTTCAATGCTAAGCCGCGTATAATCAAGGTTAGCGTTTGGCTGCCGGCAATGCCGCCCATGCTCGCTACCACTGGCATCAATACCGCCAAAGCAACCACTTGTTGTAGCGTTGCTTCAAACATGCCGATAAAGGCACTGGCCAAAAATGCGGTCAACAAATTAATCCCCAACCAGATTGCACGCGCTTTTGCACTTCTGCGTACGGGAGAAAACAAATCCTCGTTTTCATCCATACCTGCGCTAGCCATCAGTTGACGCTCGTAATACTCTTCGCTTAGCTCAGAGGCGGTAGTCACGTCGATTCGACCTATTAGCTTGCGATTCTCATCAACGACGGGCAGTGCGCCATAGGTTGAAAACAGTACGTCTTTTGCCACTTTTTGACCCTCATCGGTGGCATTAATGACAGGGAAATCGTCCAATGCTACATCCACAAGCGGAACGTGCTCTGGCAAGGCATAAAGTTTAGCAATAGGCACTGCTTCTGAAAAATGGCCTGAACGATTGACCAGAAAAATAGTGTCAGTGTGTCGCGGCATTTCACGACGTATAAGCCGAATACCTTCTCGCACTCTCGCATTTAACGGTAATACCAAATAGTCATGCGTAATCCAGTGTCCCACTTGTTCTTCAGGGTATTGATTTGCCTCGGTAAAGTACTGTCGCTGTACTCTATCCATCGCAGCGTATGCACGTTCAACTAGCTCTTCAGGCAGTGAGTCGGCCAGTTCTAGCAAGTCTTCTGCTTCAATCCCAACAAACAACTTATCCCATTGCTCAGGTTCTGTGGCGCGCACAAGCACTTCACGAGGATCGCCACGCATTGCAATAAGGATATCAAGTTTTTTATGGTCGGGTAGGGTCTGCCAAAGACTTAAACGCTGTTCTATCGGCAGTGACTCGAGTAGCGATGCCATCTCATCTTCATCGGCCTGTGCGATAATAGCAGCAATGCCTACACCGCTTTCGCTCAAGTCAGAATGGCTAATGACCTCTTCAATCAAATCGGGTAAAGTTTCAGACATAAGAGGCGCTCCAGCAACGGGATGATAATGCGCGTAGATTCACATCAAACGACCTAAACTGCAACGGATATTTAGATTATTTGTGTATAAAAAGCTAAGTAAATTTTACGCTTTAGTTCTGATTTTGAGCTTTTGGAGAACGAAATGGCTTAGTTCACAATATTGATAGGTTTACCGCTTGCAAATGCATTTAAGTTAGCGATAACTTGCTCCATCAATCCTTGTGAGGCTTGTTGACTAGCCCAGGCGATGTGAGGTGTCACTATGCAATTTACCATTGCGTTAAGTTGCATGATGACCGACTCTTTCGGAGGGGGCTCTTGTGGCGCAACATCTAATCCGGCACCCGCTATTTCTTTATTCAAAAGTGCATAATGAAGAGCCTTAAGCTCAACAATTGAGCCCCTTGCGGTATTAATCAGTATAGCGTTATTACGCATTAATTTGAGGCGGTCTGCATTGATGAGGTTTTCAGTTGCCGGCGTCAGAGGGCAGTGCAAACTCACAATGTCGGCGTTAGTTAATAAGTCATCGAGTGATACTAATGACTCACCTTTGAACTCTTTGCGCCCGCTTACACTGTGAAATATTACTCGCATTCCAAATGCTTTAGCAAGTAGTCCAACTTGTTGAGCAATGGCACCTGTGCCTACGAGGCCGAGCGTGCTGCCGTGCAAATCACTAATAGGCTCGTTATGAAAGCAAAACTGCTGCGAAGCTTGCCATTGTCCATCGGCTATATCTGCTTTAAAATTGAATAAATGACGCCGCAGACTCAATATCAACGACATCACATGTTCGCTAACAGAGCGTGTTGCATAACCTGGCACATTACTAACCTGTATACCCAACTCTGTAGCTGCTTTCAGATCAACGCAGTTAGTCCCCGTAGCAGTAATTGCAATATGCTTGAGTTGAGGAAGTCGGCTCAATAATGCTCTGTCAAACTTCACCTTATTGGTAATGATCACGTTAGCGTCTTGAACACGTTCAAACGTTTGCTCAGCGTTTGTTTTGTCGAAATTAGTCCACTTATGCTCAAAATCGGGTGATGGAATATTTATCCCATATGCAAACGTGGCACTATCTAAAAATACTATTCGACGCATAAACTTCCTCTAAATCGGGCTGTTGCTATTCTGTTTGCTTACTTTCCTTGTTCTCTGCTTGCTCCGCTTCTTGAGGCTTGAACACGTTAACACCGCATAGGCCAACGATGGTAATCACACCAACCAATAAGCCAATCCATGGTTCAAATACACTGAATGCCATTGCTGTTATTACCATTGCACCACGCTCGGTTGCATCTTTAACCAGTGACAAGGCCAAGGTTGCGCAGGCAAACGCGGTCAATACAAGCGTAACGGCTAGTGCTACAGGCAGTAAAGGTTTTAGCAAAGTGACTAGCGGCAATAAAATGAATAAAAACGGCAGACCAAAAGCATAAAAGCTGCCGATGCTGTCAAAGATAGAATCTAGTTTATCGCGCCCTTGAGTCCAACGTTTAAGCAGGACGACTTGAATCCCTGTCCATAACACTCCTTGGGTAGCAAAAAAAGGAGCGACAATAGCCATCAAAATATTTCTGATGCCAGTGGCCATGTGCGCGCGGCTGCCGTCTAGTTCAAGCTTCTCATCGCTGCGCGCTTTTTGCGCTTCTTCGATCATTTCGTTACCCGTGACAACGTCACCAAAAAACAATATGTAGGTAATCAATGCTAATGGAAAGGACGCAAGAAACGTTTCTAGCGATGGCCAACCAATAGCGAAGGGTGATGCCTTATCCCATAACGACGTTGTAGAGCCCACAACATCCAGAATTTCCCAGCGAATATTGTATTCAAACTCACCTGTAAAATAACCAACAGTACCTGCAACGATGAAACCAGGGAGTAAGCCAAACCCGAGTAGCTTAGCCAGCCACCTTTTATCCATGGCAACGGCATGTAATGGTTTAGAAAACGCAAATATCAAACACACAACCACGCCTAACGTACCGGCTATGGGTGCTGACTGGAACACATTTGCGGCATCACCGTCTTTGGTCACGCGCAAAAACGCAGCAACGGCGGCGCCTAGTATGATCCCACCTTTAAACACGTTTGGAACAATGTTGATAAGCTTTGCTCCAAGCCCCGTCACTCCGAGGAAAATAAGAATGAAGGCAAAGTTTAATGACAACGCAGTCATTGCTTGAAACTGAGAGGTATGGTCTCCCATGTATGCCGGTGCAGTGATGAACGCGACGACGAATGGAATTGCGGGTGTTAACCAGCCCGGTGCATACGGGTCGCCGAAAAACATCCAAGAGAATGAAATTAATAAACTGTGGAACATTGCCATTGTCACAGCTTCTTCAAAGCTAAGCCCCAACAAGGCCATAAAATAAGGCACCAATGCCATTCCAGTCGCTCCCGCAACTGCTAAGCCCTGAAGCATATCCGCTAGTGAAAAGCGTAAATGAATCAGGGGGATCCGCATCGTAAATGGACCCCATTTAAAACCAGGTTGTACTTCTCCATCAGGCCTTGTCTTTAGCATATTATTATTCTCAGTATTGGGCTAAAAATTGATAACAAACATGTTTATAGTCACGTTTTATTGAATCTACTATTTGCGGCCAGTCTAGAAATAAAAGACATAGCGCCCAATACTTTTAACATAAAAAACATAAATATTTTACATTTGATTGTCATTTTTTATGCATTTACCATCTTGAGAACTTTACACTGATTATTATTCGAACTACTGTGTTGTCAAACTACAATTAAATACTTTCTAAAAGGACTTGTCTTGCATGCCAAAATCCCGTGTTAACACTCCAATTTTTAAACGTAAAACTGCTTTTTCAACTTCAGCTTTATTGACTTTTAGCGTATTGAATTTTTCTTGTGCAGCGCAGATGCCGAATGAAAAAACTGAAGAAACGCCGCCAATTATTCAGCCAGGTGCTCCTGGTCAAACATCACGTTCGCTCAGTGCTGAAGACGCAGTCAAAATTGCCAACACAAGCTTCACACGTGACGATGCCATGTTTATGCAGAATATGATCCCGCACCATGGACAAGCGGTGAGTATGGCTATACTGGTAGAGGACAGAACTAATAATACGGAAATAATCGACATTGCAGGTCGCATTCGTAAATCACAAGCCGATGAAATTGCGTTTATGAGGGACTGGTTAGAACAGCGCAATGAAGCTACTGATATTGATCACTCCATGCATATGGATCACAGTCTAATGGGCATGGCAACGCCAGCGCAAATGGATGAACTTGCCGGAGCTGAAGGGACTGATTTTGATCGCTTGTTCTTAACTTTCATGATCCCGCATCATGAAGGAGCGGTGAGAATGGTGGATGATTTGCTTGAGCAATCAGGTTCAGCTTACGATCCTATTTTATATGACTTTATCAGCGATATAGTCACCGACCAAAAAGCCGAAATCACTCGCATGGATCTTTTACTGTCCGGATTGTCGACCGACAAAAGGGTAGGACTAAGCGCAGGCTTTAGAGATGCAGGTGAAGCGGCTTTGAACTTGACGCTAATTAAAACACTGCCACGGCCAAATGGTTTCTTCGATCCTGAGAACCCATCAAACTTACCACCGATCAAAATGCCCTCGGCAGATGAAAAAGATGAAAGTCGCGAAAATGAGGAAGGAGGTGACGCAAAAACAGAGTGGGCAGAACGCTGGCCACTTCTGAGTTTTTGGAATACAGATATGGCGTTTTCAGGCAGTACTTTGGTTGCCGGAAATTACCATGGATTCAATATTTACAACTTGAGCGACAATGGTGAGCCAAGCTTAGCGAGTTCGATAGTTTGCCCGGGTGGCCAGGGCGACGTTTCTATTGTAGGCGATTTACTGATCATGTCGGTAGAACAAACTCGAGGCCGTATTGATTGCGGTTTGCAAGGTATTTCTGACGACGTGAGTGACGAACGTTTTCGAGGCTTACGCATTTTCGATATCTCAGATATTACCATGCCCAAACAAGTCGGCTTAGTGCAAACCTGCAGAGGGTCGCATACCCATTCCATCGTATCGTCTGATAACGAAAAGATTGTAGTGTATAACTCAGGCACAGCAGGCGTTCGTGACGAAGAGGAGTTGGCTGGCTGTATTGGTGAGGTTGCGGGCGACACTCGCACGGCATTGTTTCGTATTGACGTAATCGAAATACCAGTGAAGGATCCTGCAAAAGCGCGCATTACTTCAAGCCCTGCTGTTTTTGCTGACGACGAAGGACGATTGTCAGGCTTGTGGCGCGGCGGCGATCATGGTGACGGCACTCAGAAAACCAGCATAACAGACCAATGCCACGATATTACGGTATTTCCTGCACTGAAATTAGCGGCGGGCGCATGTTCAGGTAACGGTATCTTGCTGGATATTTCTGACCCGCTGCAGCCAAAACGCATTGATGCAGTATCCGATAAGGGTTTTGCGTATTGGCACTCAGCAACATTTAACAACGACGGCACAAAAGTATTGTTTACTGATGAGTGGGGCGGCGGCACACAACCCCGTTGCAGAGCTTCAGATCCAAAAACATGGGGTGCGAATGCATTCTACGAAGTGAAAGACGGTAAGCTAACGTTTCAAAGTTACTATAAAATTGATGCGCCACAGTCAGAGCAGGAAAATTGTGTAGCTCACAATGGTTCAGTGGTGCCAGTGCCTGGAAGAGATATTTTCGTTCAGGCTTGGTATCAAGGTGGTTTGTCTGTAATCGATTTTACGGACACGACTAAGCCGATTGAAATTGCTTATTTCGATCGTGGTCCCATTCATGATGAGCGTATGGTAATTGGCGGTTACTGGTCAACCTATTGGTATAATGGCAAGATTTATGGAACTGAAATTCTGCGTGGCTTGGACGTTATGGATTTGACCGTTAGCGAATTCTTAACGGAAAATGAGCTTGCTGCGGCGAAATTAGCAGATATGGGTGATACGTTTAATCCGCAGCAACAATTTCAAGTCACCTGGCCTACTGACCCCGTTATTGGTTTAGCTTTCATTGACCAGCTAACACGCAACGGTGGCTTAGCCCAAGCTCACATTGATAAGGCGACTACTTTGCTTGAAGGTGTGAAGGCAGTTATGTTGAACGGGGGAAAAGATAAATCCTTAGCGGCTTCACTTAATCAATTAGCGCGTGATATTAAACCTGCGAAAGATGATGTGAATACCATAAAACGCATTGCAGGCTTGCGTGTGAACATGAGTGATATTGCAAGAACATTGTAGATAAGGTCGCAGCACTTTTCATTATTGAAAGTGCATCGAAGCAATAATAAAAAAGCGCATGAACATACTGTATGCACTACAAAGTCATGCGCTTTTAATCATTGAGCTACTTCGAAACTTGAAGTAGCTATAGCTATAGCTAGTCTAAGTATCCTCAGCTTAAGTGAGCGTTACGAACTCTTCACCACTGGTTGGGTGAATAGCAACACAGGCATCAAAATCAGCTTTGGTCGCCCCCATTTTAATCGCCACACCAAAACCTTGCAGTATTTCGTCCATACCGAAGCCGATACCATGCAAACCTACAACCTTTTCGTCAATGCCAGCACAGACTAACTTCATCTTTGTGGCTTGACGATGCGACGTTACCGCAGTGTACATCGCTGCAAAGCTAGAATTGTATACTTTGATGTTTGATATACCGTATTTCTCTATCGCTTCTTTCTCAGTTAAGCCCATGGTACCGATGGCAGGGTGACTAAACACAACGGTTGGGATCAGATCGTAATCCATGTGTGCGTCGGTTTGAAAATTAAATAGTCGCTCACTTAAGAGTCGACCCGCTTTAACAGCAACCGGTGTTAAATCGATTTTACCGATATTATCACCGACAGCGTATATACCTTCAGCGGTTGTATTTTGGTATTTATCTACCTTTACATAGCCCCTTTCATCGAGTTCTACGTCAGTGTTTTCAAGCTTAATTTTATCGTTAGCGGGTTCGCGACCGATGGCCCACACAAGGGCATCACAGTCTATGTGCCAACCTGTATTAAGATTCACTTTTAACGAACCATCTTCTTGTTTTTCAATCGACGTCACTTCGGTAAAAGGATGCAGTTTAGGACCGTCTTCAGCCATGATTTCTACGAGCGTGTCGGACAACATGTCGTCGAAACTGCGCAGTGGTTTTTCGCGACGCACTAACAAATGGGTTTCTGAACCCAAAGAATGCATCACGCCTGCTAGCTCGACGCCAATGTAACCGGCGCCCACGACGACGACTCTTTTCGGCTGTTCGGTAATATCAAAAAATTCGTCAGAGTTAATACCGAGTTCCGCTCCTGGTATTGTTGGTTTAATCGGACGTCCACCAGTGGCAATAGTGATATGGTCAGCAGTATAAATATCGCCATTGACCTCTATTGTGTGATTGTCGATGAAGGTAGCAAAGCCTTTGATAAGTTCTACGCCGTTGGTGCCTAACACACGATCATACGACTGGTGGATGCGGTCGATATATGCTGTGCGGCTTTCTACCAATTTTGTCCAACTAAAATTGTTAACGGTAACGTCAAATCCGTAGTCAGGACTATATTTGTGAATAGCTTCTGCGACTTGTGCACCAAACCACATGGCCTTTTTTGGAACACAGCCAACGTTAACGCAGGTTCCACCAATTTCTTTAGCTTCAATAATGGCGGCCTTTTTGCCATGTTTTGATGCGCGATTAGCCGATGCAATGCCGCCGCTACCACCGCCAATACTGATATAGTCGAAATGTTTTTTCACTTTTGCGTTCTGAGTACTTGTATTCATTTTGTTCCTAAAAGGGTTACTGCTTTAAAACTAGTGTGCTAAATATGCCTACAAGACCGCAATTATCAAGTTTTCCTTCAAAAAAAGTTTTATTTACCATTGTGATCCCATTCAGAATACCCAATTATAAATGTAACTATTTGCCACTTATTTTCTTGGCAACAACGAATAACGAAGAGACTTTTTTATGAATGCAATTGAAAATGTGAGCGGCCTTCCTCTTTTCTCACACATTAATACGCAAGATATTGTGCCAGCGATTAAAAAATCGATAGAAAACTGTAAAACTGTCATTGAAGACGTGGTTAAAAATGGAAACGCGACTTATGCTGAGGTGGTTGAACGCATCGACGATACTGACGATGTCTTGGCAAAAATGTGGTCTCCAGTGGGGCATATGAATTCTGTTGTTAGCAGCGACGAACTTCGAGAAGCGCACGACGCCTGCCTGCCGCTGCTGTCTGAATTTGGCACTTGGGTGGGTCAGCACAAAGGCTTGTTTGCTTTGTACCAGCAGCTTCGTGAGAGCAAAGAGTTTGCAACATTGAACGAAGCACAGCAAAAAGTGGTGACTAACGCTATTCGTGACTTCACGTTATCGGGAGTCGGACTCGAAGACGATAAGAAGAAACGTTATGCCGATATTCAGAGTCGCTTATCTGATTTGTCATCTACATTTGGCAACAATGTCATGGATGCAACGATGGCGTGGACTAAACACGTGACGGATGAAGCACAACTTGCCGGTCTGCCAGAGTCTGCGAAAGCCGCTGCGGCTCAGACAGCAAGAAATAAAGATAAGCAAGGTTGGTTATTCACCCTCGATATTCCAAGCTATTTACCGATTATGCTATATGCCGACAGTAGTGAATTGCGCGAAGAAATGTATCGCGCCTATAACACCAAAGCGTCAGATCAAGGTCCCAACGCTGGCGAATTCGACAATGCTGCCCACATTGATGAAATGCTTGCGTTAAAGCAAGAAGCTTCATCATTACTCGGTTTCAGCTCTTACGCAGAGCGTTCGCTAGCCACTAAGATGGCATCATCGACAGAGCAAGTTACCCAGTTTTTAAGAGACTTGGCAAAACGTTCGAAACCACAAGCACAGGCGGAGCTTCAAGAAATTGTCGACTTTGCTGCGCAGTCAGAGGGTAAAAAAGAACTACATCCTTGGGATTACACTTACTTTGGTGAAAAATTAAAGCAGCAAAAGTATGCAATATCAGATGAAGAACTGCGTCCGTATTTCCCTGAGCATAAAGTTATTAGTGGTTTGTTTGAGGTCGTTTCGCGTTTATATGGTTTACGCATAGAGCAGCAAACCGACGTAGATACATGGCATGAGGATGTATCGTTTTATAAAATTTTTGATGCTGATAATCAACACCGTGGCTCTTTTTACTTCGACCTGTATGCTCGCGAGAAAAAGCGCGGTGGTGCATGGATGGACGTTTGCAGAAGTCGCAGACGTTTATCGAATGGTGAAGTGCAGCTGCCTGTTGCCTATATGGTTTGCAACTTCAACGGCCCAGTAGATGGTAAGCCGGCCTTGTTTACCCATGATGAAGTGGTGACTTTATTTCATGAATTTGGGCATGGCGTACATCACATGTTAACCAAAATAGATGCTGGTGGCGTTTCTGGGATCAGCGGCGTCGCTTGGGACGCGGTAGAGTTACCGAGCCAGTTTCTCGAAAACTGGTGCTGGCAACCAGAGGCCTTAAGCTTTATATCGGGTCACTTTGAAACTGGCGAAGCACTGCCTAACGAATTGTTAGATAAAATGTTAGCTGCAAAAAATTACCAATCTGCGATGCAGATGGTGCGTCAACTTGAGCTTAGTTTATTTGATTTTACTCTACATCAACAAAGCAAGGCTGAAAAATCAGTACAAGCTATTTTAGACGAGATAAGACAGGAGGTGGCAGTCGTCATACCGCCTGCTTTTAACCGGTTTCAAAATAGTTTTGGACACATATTTGCGGGTGGCTACGCAGCGGGATACTACAGTTACAAATGGGCTGAAGTACTTTCATCCGATGCATTTGGTCGCTTTGAAGAGGAAGGCATCTTTAATCAACAGACCGGGCGAGATTTCTTAAGCAACATCCTCGAAATGGGCGGTAGCAAAGAACCGATGGAATTGTTTGTGGCTTTCAGAGGCCGTGAGCCTGAAGTTGACGCGCTACTGCGTCATTCAGGCATTGCGGCATGAGTTTAGGTAATGCTAAGGACATCAGTGTAAAAGCCGAAGCTTTTGCGAGTTTGTATGAACGCGTTATCAAACGTAAAGGCAGTGAGGCAATGGTGAAGGAATTGCTTTCGCAGCCGGCTAGCAAGAAGCACGTTCTCGACATACCAGACGATCGTTTCTTAGCTGAGTTTACCAAGAAAGTGTTTCAGTCTGGCTTCGTCTGGCGCGTTGTGCGTCAGAAATGGCCAAGCTTCGAAGAAGTTTTTTTTGGGTTTAACATAGACAAAATATTGTTAATACCCGATGAAATGTTAGAGCAGAAAGCAAGCAACCCCGCGATTATTCGAAACTTTAACAAGGTGAAGACGATACGCGAAAATGCCCTTATGATTGAGGATGTTAGACGCACACACGGCAGCTTTGCTAAATTTGTTAGCGAATGGCCGAAAGATGATTTAATCGGCTTGTGGGATTTTCTTAAGAAAAACGGTGCGAGATTAGGCGGAAATACAGGGCCCTATGCGCTTCGCACCTTGGGCGTAGATACCTTTTTATTGAGCCGAGACGTCGAAGCCTATTTCCATGAACACGGTCTAATTAGCGGTTCAGCCAGATCAAAGCGCAGTTTAACTGCCATTCAAAATACATTTTTTACGTGGCAAAAAGAGAGTGGTTTGTCGCTACAAGAACTCAGTCAGCTTGTATCATTCAGTTGTGGTGACAATTACGTGGGCATGGTTTAGCTTACTTGATGTATTTACTCCGATTTTTCGCTACAATCGAACGAATCGATAGTTTACGAGCGCGCTTAAGCAGCTTGATTAGTCAATGACTGATGGGGCCGAAGCTCAATGTAGCAAGGAATAAACCGCTCATTAACATCAATATCCTAAAAAGAAGCCATTAAAATGCAAAGCACGAAACAAACATCAGCACCAAAGAACGACGATGAGCATGGCGAGAATTTGCTCGATCATCTGGGTTCAACGCATGAGGAAGCTGCGGAGCAAACGCACTTTGGCTTTAAACAAGTTGCGAAGGACCAAAAGGAAACGATGGTCGCCGATGTTTTCCATTCCGTTGCGGCTAAGTATGACGTGATGAATGATTTGATGTCGCTTGGTATTCATCGCATATGGAAGCGCTATACGATTGATTGCAGTGGTATTCGTCCCGGCCAGAAAGTGTTGGATTTAGCCGGTGGAACCGGCGACTTGGCCGCTAAGTTTAGTCGTATCGTGGGTGAAACAGGACAGGTGACACTGGCTGATATTAATCACTCGATGCTGATGGTGGGTAAAGAAAAGCTCACTAACATGGGCATCATGTCCAACCTTAATTATGTGCAGGCAAACGCTGAGGCCTTGCCATTTCCAGATAATCATTTCGATTTGGTGACAATGGCTTTTGGCTTACGCAACGTCACAGAAAAATTAAATGCACTCGCCTCTATCTACCGTGTTCTCAAGCCTGGTGGCCGTCTATTAGTATTGGAGTTTTCCAAGCCAAGCAGTGAAATGCTAAGCAAGATTTATGACACTTACTCATTTCACTTATTGCCAAAAATGGGCAAGTTAGTGGCTAATGATTCTGAAAGTTATCAATACTTGGCAGAGTCTATCCGCATGCATCCCGACCAAGAGACGCTTGAAGGGATGATGAAGGAAGTTGGCTTTGAACAAACCAGTTATACTAACTTAACTGGCGGTATCGTTGCTTTGCACAGAGGGTTTAAGTTCTAAATGTATCAAGCTCAAGTGCTGACAAGTGCGATTGAATTTGCAATAAACAAAATTCTGTCTTTGGATGAAGACAGCGATGTTTTGCTGCAGCCACTCATGGGTAAGCAGTGCGAAATAAAACTGCATGAATTAGCCTTTCCATTGGTTTTTAATTTTCATTCAAAAGGCCTTGCAGTCAGCTCGATTGTGGATGAGGTTAATGAACAAGTGACTGCGAAAACAGCACAATCCAAAGGCCAAAATAAAAACCAATGCGCTATTCGTTTGTCGGTGTTTATTGTTAATGAGTTAAAAGATACCAGCAATATCACGCGACTCATTCGCGAACATAAGCTAGATTTTGACGGTAATTTGCAAATTGCGCAAAACATGAGTGCGTTATTTAATGGCGTAAATATTGATATCGAAGAAATTCTCTCAAAACATATTGGTGATATTGCTGCGCATAACGCAGTGCAGAGTGCAGACGCTTTCGGCCAGTTTATTAAGCGCAATCATACAACAGCCATGCAGGCGTTGAGTAAGGTGATACTTGACGAAAAACCGATTGCTGTTAGACCAATCATGGTTGAAAACTACATACAAGAAGTGTCCGAAGTGAGAGACGCCGCTGCCAGATTGGAAGCACGTTTAGCAATCTTAGAGAAAGAGGCTATGCAGAAGCTCGCTAATGAAAGGGTGGATGAAACTGCAGGAAAACCAGCAAGGAAGAAGCCAGAATGATTGTGCATTTAGTTAGTCAGTACACTTTTAACAACAATTTTGTGCATGAAAATCTAACCAGTAAGTCTCTCGATTGTAGAAATACGAGTCAATTTATAATTCATTATAGTCAGGGCCCCCAACGTGCAGATTAAACGCTTCTATCTCATCGGCAAAGTGTTATTACAGCACGGGCTAGACGAACTCATACCGGCACGTTTTAAGCCATGGTATGTGCGTTTTGCAAGGCGTTGTGTTTTTTGGTTACCCAATAAACACAAAAACGAAACTGAAGGTCGCCGATTGCGCTTAGCCCTCGAAACTTTAGGCCCTGTTTACATAAAGTTTGGGCAAATGCTGTCAACGCGTCGTGATTTACTCACTAACGACATTGCGACTGAACTGAGTATGCTGCAGGACAACGTGCCGCCGTTCGATCCTGAACAAGCTAAGGAGATGATAAAGCGGTCGCTGGGTATACAAGATTTATCGGTTTTATTTTCTGATTTTACAACGAAACCATTGGCCTCTGCGTCTATCGCTCAGGTGCATTCCGCGACGTTAAAGAGTGACAATAAACAGGTTGTGATTAAGGTACTGCGGCCGAATATCAGGCAGACGATTGAAGCGGACGTAGAGTTGATAACGAGTCTTGCTCGAGTGCTGCAAAAGTGGCTCCCTGACGGAAAGCGTTTACGTCCCGTTGAAGTTGTTGAGGAGTATAAGCGCACCATCCTTGACGAACTAGACCTGTTGCGAGAGGCAGCAAACGGAATTCAAATCAAACGCAGCTTCCAAGATTCAGACTCATTGTATGTACCGCATTTTTATAGTGACCATTGTCGCAAAGACGTCATTGTAATGGAACGAATTTTTGGCATTCCGGTTTCTGACGTCGTGGCATTAAAGGCTCAGAATACTAATATGAAGTTACTCGCTGAACGCGGCGTGGAAGTGTTTTTCACGCAGGTGTTCAGAGACAGCTTTTTTCATGCAGACATGCACCCGGGGAATATTTTTGTCAGCAGAGAGCACCCTGATAATCCGCTTTATATAGGCATAGATTACGGCATTGTAGGGACATTAAACAAAGAGGATAAACGCTACCTTGCTGAAAACTTCATCGCGTTTTTCAATCGTGATTACCGTAAAGTTGCTGAACTTCATGCTGATTCTGGCTGGGTACCAGCAGACACAAATATCGCCGATTTTGAAATGGCTATCCGCACTGTTTGTGAACCCATTTTTCAAAAGCCTTTAGAAGACATCAGCTTTGGTAATGTGCTTCTGCAGTTATTCAATACAGCGCGTCGATTTAACATGGTGCTGCAACCACAACTCGTGCTCCTGCAGAAGACATTGTTATATGTTGAAGGTCTTGGCCGCTTGCTTTACCCCCAATTGGATCTTTGGCAAACTGCAAAACCTTTCTTAGAAAATTGGATGAAAGAGCAGGTTGGACCTAAAGCGATGTTTAAAAAGGTACATGACAATTTACCGTTTTGGAGCGAAAAATTGCCGGAAATGCCTGATCTATTATACGATGCGATGAAGCAATTAAAACGCAATCCGTTTGAACAGCAAAGGCTGCACGAACTGCAAATTGAAGCTATCAAAAGTACACAAAAAGCTCGCTTTTACAGCCATCTAGCAGCTGCATTCTCAGTAATAACGGTATTGATGTATTTGTTTGAAAAACCCGTATGGTGGAGCATAAGCTTGGGCTTTATAAGCGTTTTTTGTTGGTTGATGTCGTGGCGCAAGCTATCTTAGCTCACCCCTTATCAACTTCGCACTAGTCACACTATCATTTATGGTAATTATTCTTAAAAAGATTACGTGTTAATCTTCATAAAAAGCGCAGAAGAGTTTCCAATCCGATATTTTTACCACTCTTTTGCTGTAATCAAAGAGTGGTGCCGACGTGATCACCAGAAACAAGGAATAAAAATGAAGCACACTTTAATTTTATCTAGCATCGCAGCTTGTGTATTAGTTGTAGGCGTAACGACATCCTCAATTGCTATAGCGGATGATAAGCAAGTTCAGGCAACGGATTTGGTCGATATATTTGAGAAGTTGGGTGGCAAACATCCTGGCTATAGAAAAGCTCATGCAAAAGGGATGTGCGCAGCAGGAGCATTTGTGCCCTCAACAAATGAACATTTTAAAGATGCCGCACTGTTAAGTAATGGCGAACTACCGGTGTCTATGCGATTTTCGTTAGGCGGTGCTAACCCAAATAGTGATGAAAGAGCCCCCGGAACTCGCGGTTTAGGGATGCAAATAAAACTGCCGAATGGTTCCTTGCATACTTTTACGGGTAACAATTTCCCCGTTTTTGCTGGTAAAGATCCTGAAACATTTTTTGGCTTTCTGTCAACATTGTTACCTGATGAAAATGGAAAAACGGATCCAGCGAAAACAATGGCTTTCATAAAGGCAAATCCATCGGTGCAAGCCAATGCAATGTGGAACCAGCAAGCTAAAACACCAGCTTCGTATGCAAATACCGCATTTTTCGGTCTTCATACGTTTTATTTTGATCAGCCAAACGGAGAGAAAACGAAATTTCGTTGGGATATTCAGCCAAGTTTAGGGGTAAAAACCTTAGACAAAGATGAAGCCGCGAAGATGCCAGAAACCTTTCTTGCAGATACGTTCGCCAAGCAGCTTAAGGAAGGCAAGGTTAGTTTTACCATCATGGCAAGTTTGGGTGAAGAAGAAGACAGCGATATTGACCCATCACAGCAGTGGCCTGCAGAGCGTCCTCAAGTTGCACTAGGAACAGTGACGGTAACAACTAGCGGGGGTGATGCCTGCAAAAATACTAACTTTGATCCTAACATGATGTCTGCTGGTTTTACTCCCAGTGCAGACCCTGTGTTAAGAATGCGCTCTCCGGCGTACGCCATTTCTTTTGGTAAACGTTTGAGCAATCAATAAACGCTGTTTTTCTAAGGCAGGTGACAGTAGCGCGTTTGTGTAAAACGCGCTGTTTACGGTTAATCATCAGGGTAGTATCGAAGTTTCAAGCTCAAATTATGGCATGTATATTCATGTTACCTTACGCAACTTGAGCATTACTCGAAAGCAAAGTTCATCATTTATCTTAAACGAGCAAATTGAACATGCATCCAGTCTCTGTCTTGCTCGCGACCAAGAGATACGGCTCCTTCTTCTTCCCAACATTTCCACCAAAAATCGTATTCTGGTCGAGAGAGCGTTGCCTGGTTTCGATTCCACTTCAACTTATTGTTTGCTGGATCCCAATCGATAGATGTGCCCCAAGCATGAGTTGACCATTTACTTCCGCCTCGCATTTTTCGAACGTTCAGCGCGCCGCCCCATAAATCGAGACGCAGTCGTTTGATTTCGTCTAGTCCGTAATGATCTAATACTTTCTGAAGCACACGCTCTACAGCCGGTGCGACTTTTTCATGGCAGGTGAAGCGATTAACAATTTTGTCGGTGTCCCAAGCGAGTTTGAGAGGATAAGGCGAGTTGACTTTGCCTTGATTAGTGCCTACTTCGCCATAAAAAGCATTCATAGATGCTTCATTTTGCAGCGGCCACTGTCCACTTTCCTCTCCAGTAAACTCATCTGGACGCCATGGCTCAGGTAATTTCCCATGCTCTAACTTATAGACAAGATCATTAAAAGCACTTTCTGTTTGAGGTCCCCATTTACCATCAATTGAGCCTGCGTCAATTTCAGCGAGGGTTGCTACATGTTGAATAAAACCGACTAATTTTCGTTCGGCGCTCCATTCGGTAGGAAGCACACTGACTCTCAACAGTGCTGCTTGTGTCTGTTTTCCAGCAACACCATCAACAGCGAGTGCGGTGTGATGCATCTTGTTTAATTCTGATTGAACAACTTTAATCATATCCTTATTCATAATGCTCTCTTTATGTCTCAATTTTAGTTGTGACAAATAGCGAAGTTCACTTAATTATGTTACCAAGATACAGGTTTAGTGAGCTACGAACTGCACTTATCAGTTGCTTATTTGCATGCATATCAACAATATGTAACGCTTAGCTGTATAGATAATAGGCGACATTAAGGAAGTAGCAAGGCTTAAGAATAAATTTACCTTGAAAGTAGAATATTGCTAGGGAAGTGGCGCGCTAGTCGCAGATAAGTTTCCAACCTGCCTTGTGTTGCAGCCAACTTTCATGGATCAGTTCTGCGTGAACTAATGGCTGAGATAGCAAAACGCCGTCTCCAAATTGCAAATGCCAAACATGTTCGCTCACGGTAAGGTTAGGGGTAGAAACGGTATCGTCTCTTCTGCGAGTGCATAAAATAACGGAAATCCGCACAATGCGTAAAGCATTGACCAGCATTTCCTTAAAATCTTGTTGATAGTTATTAAAAATTTCCAAATCAATTTCTTGACGATGCATGCCAACTAAATCTCTAATGAACATGCGCTGCAGCGTAGTAAACCCGGTTAGCTCGACGTGCGTTAAAATATATGCGCCGTGTTCATGAAACTTTTTGTATCCAATGTGTAAACCAAGTTCATGCAGTGCGGCTGCGGAGGAAATGAGTGCTTCTGTATCGAAGTCGCAGAAATTGCTTTGAGCACACATTTGGCGACTTAGGGCCATTGCTATTTTTCGCACTCTGTCGCTTTGCGCAGTGTCGATGTGAAAGCGGGAAACAAGTTGATTGATGCCCTGCATTCGTCGATCAGCTCGTTGATAATTATCCAGCATGCCATAAATGATGCCCTCGCGAAGCGCACCACCAGAAATTTGCATGTTGTTTAAGTTTAATTGCTTGAATAGCGCGATTAAAATAGCTAATCCGCTCGGGAAGATTAGCCTGCGTGAATCGGCTAAGCCATCTATGTGCAGGCTATCAACGTGTTGACATGCGATTGCTTGATCACGCAGTTGGTACAAGTAATCTAAGCGAATAGCGTCATTAATGCCTTGTTTTACCAATATGCTAACAACAGCTTGCGGCGTGCCCGATGCACCTAGACACTGCTGCCAGTCGAAGCACTTAAACGTAGCTGCATATGGAGCCAGCATTTCCTCTGCTGCCGCGAGGGCATTTTCGAAGTTAGCATCATTGATAATGCCATTTTGAAAATACTTTTCCATGAATGTGACACAACCCATGTCAACACTATTTAGGTGAAGTGGCTGCATATCGCGACCAATAATCACTTCAGTACTTGCCCCACCAATATCCACAACGAGCGTGTTGCCTTGGTTCGCCGATGTGTAAGCAACTCCTAAATAAATTTGGCGGGCTTCTTCCTCACCGGATATGACGTTGATTTTTTGGTTGAGAATACGTTCTCCGCGCGCGACAAACTCAACTGCATTAGTGGCGATGCGCAATGTGGCGGTAGCGACAACTTTAATGTTTGCTCTGGGGATATCGTCTAACTGTTCGCGAAAAGTTTTCAAACAATCGAGGCCGCGCTGAATGCTCTCTTCTGATAAATTATTATCATCATCGAGACCGGCTGCAAGCCTCACTTTACGCTTGTTTTTACTAACGATTTGAACGCTGCCGCTAAGTACCCTCACGATAACCATGTGAAAGCTGTTTGAGCCTAAATCGACGGCCGCATAATATTCATCCTGAATAACAGTATTGGGTACTTCTTGGATCAAGCGCGCTTACCTCTACTTTCTTCCTTGATGGTTTCTTTTTGGGCCACTTGGGCGCTGCCCGCCAGAACGACCACCTCTATTGCCAGGACGACCATCAGTTCGACCGCGAGGCTTACGATGAAACACTGGCGGTTTAACGTCTTTTAATAAGCCGTCAGGATCATAATCAGTTACTGTAATTTGATGATCAATATACATTTCAATTGCAGGTAAATTCAATGCATATTTTTCGCATGCAAAACTAATTGCAATACCACTTTCGCCAGCACGACCTGTTCGACCAATTCGGTGAACGTAATCTTCGGCATCATCAGGTAAGTCATAGTTAAATACGTGAGTCACTTTTGGAATATGCAGCCCGCGAGCAGCTACGTCGGTCGCAACCAATATGTCTGTTGCGCCGCTCGTAAAGTCTTCAAGGACACTTAGTCGCTTCTTCTGAGGAACATCGCCACTTAGCATGCCTACACGATGCCCGTCAGCTTGTAGCCAAGCGCATACGGTTTCACAAGCAAACTTGGTATTAGCAAATACAATGGCTTTGTCTGGCCATTCGTCTTCAAGGAGCGTCAGTAAAAGCAGTGGCTTGTCTTTGTCAGAGGGATAAAACAGTTCTTCTGTTACTCTTGTCGCTGTTTTCTTTTCTGGCTCTATCTGCACGTGCGTTGGGTTATTCATATGCTCATAAGCAAGTTCCTGAACGCGGAAGCTCAACGTTGCAGAAAAAAGCATACTCAAACGCAAGGTAGGATCGGGCATACGTCTGAACAAGTAGCGAATATCCTTGATGAACCCCAAATCGAACATGCGATCTGCTTCATCGAGTACTGCGACCTGAATATTTTTAAGAGAAAAAATATCTTGTTTATAATAGTCAATAATTCGGCCAGTAGTACCAATAACGATATCAACGCCTTTTGTTAATTGATCCCGTTGACTTTCATATCCTTCACCCCCATATATCAAACCAAGTGACAATCCGGAGTGCTTACTAAGCAGTTCCGCATCGTTATAGATTTGCACCGCAAGCTCGCGAGTTGGTGCCATAATGATGGCTCTGGGACTCGGTTTATTTGGCTCATTGTCAGGTTTCGGGTGATTTAAAAGGTGGTGAAATGTCGCCACTAAGAAAGCAATGGTTTTACCTGTCCCAGTTTGCGCTTGGCCAGCAATGTCGTTACCCTCAATTAATTGGGGCAGTGCCATTGACTGAATTGGCGTACATTTGGTGAAATTTGCTTCCTCAAGCGCTTTTAATATCTGCGGATGGATCGGAAGATCGGAAAATGACGTATCTGTTAAATGTGTTTGTGGCATAGCTTATAGCTTATCATTGCTTGCATTAAGAACATTTTCTATTAACACTATAGGGCAAAGCTGAAAGTCTCAGCGGATGACCAAAATTGGAGAAAAGAATGAGCGACAAAATAATCTCGTTGAGTGACGAAAAATTCGAAGCAGATGTTATCAATGCTAACGGTCCTGTTTTAGTTGATTTCTGGGCAGAATGGTGCGGCCCTTGTAAAATGATCGCCCCAATCTTATCTGAGATTGCTGACGAGTTTGATGGAAAGGTAACAGTTGGCAAGCTTAATGTCGATGAAAATAACGAAACGCCACCTAAATATGGTATTCGCGGTATTCCGACCTTATTACTTTTCAAAAATGGTGCAGTTGCCGCGACGAAAGTAGGTGCATTGTCTAAGACTCAATTGGTTGAATTTTTAAACGAAAATATTTAAGCAGTGTGTAAGACAGCTCTTATTAATTGATCAAACTTAAGACCAACCTTTTTTGTTGGTCTTTTTTATTAAATAAAGTTATTTTTTTGTAAAACTGGACGATAACTTTATTTAGTGCTAACTTAACCACACGCTCATCCGAGCTAACCTTTTTTATATTCCTTCAGCGCCAACTATTAATTAGTTTCCTATTTGTTAGGTAACGCAAGCAACATTGATTGATAGTGAATGTGAAAGCCGTTCGCGGATTCTAGCCTGTATCAACCGGTTGTTGTTATCTGCTAAAGTTGAACAGTCCGCACACGTTGCACTGAAAGAAAACATAAAATCAAACCTCAATAATTGACAATTTAACCAGAGACTACTTTTGATAGGGCATAGTGAGAAAGAACAAATAATTTGTACTTTATTCTTTGTACTTTATTACGCAGCCTAAACATAAAGACCCACCAATATGAATTTGAACGAATTAAAAGACAAACCCATCAGCGAATTAGTATCCTTATCTTCAGAGATGGGGCTTGAAAACCTCGCTCGCGCTAGAAAGCAAGATATTATATTTTCAATTTTAAAGTCCCATGCAAAAGGCGGCGAAGACATTTTTGGAGGCGGCGTTCTCGAGATCCTTCAAGACGGTTTCGGATTTCTGCGTTCAGGTGACAGTTCTTATTTAGCTGGGCCCGATGATATTTATGTATCACCGAGTCAAATTAGACGCTTTAATTTGCGCACAGGCGACACGATTGTTGGGAAAATTCGTCCACCAAAGGACAGCGAGCGTTACTTTGCATTGCTGAAAATAAGTGAAGTAAACTTTGATAAGCCTGAAAACTCTCGCAATAAAATCCTCTTCGAAAACTTAACACCACTGCATGCTAATGAACGTTTCAGACTTGAGCGTGGAAATGGCAGTACCGAAGATATCACTGCGCGTGTTCTTGACTTGGCAGCACCTATCGGCCGTGGTCAGCGTGGTTTGATTGTTGCACCTCCTAAAGCAGGTAAAACACTTTTACTGCAAAATATCGCACAATCGATTGCGGCAAATCACCCAGAAGCACAGCTAATGGTGTTGCTAATTGATGAACGTCCTGAAGAAGTGACGGAAATGCAACGTTTGGTACAAGGTGAAGTAATTGCTTCAACCTTCGATGAACCAGCGAGTCGTCACGTTCAGGTAGCTGAGATGGTGATTGAAAAAGCGAAACGCTTAGTCGAACATAAAAAAGACGTGGTGATACTGCTTGATTCAATCACTCGTTTAGCGCGTGCATATAACACGGTTATTCCATCGTCAGGTAAAGTATTGACGGGTGGTGTTGACGCGAATGCTCTGCACAAGCCAAAACGTTTCTTTGGTGCAGCTCGTAACGTTGAGGAAGGTGGCAGTTTAACTATCATCGCAACGGCCCTAATCGACACCGGTTCTAAAATGGATGAAGTTATCTACGAAGAATTTAAAGGCACGGGCAACATGGAACTGCATCTCAATCGTAAGATTTCTGAGAAGCGTGTGTTCCCTGCAATTGATATCAATCGCTCGGGTACTCGTCGTGAGGAACTATTAACGACGCCAGACGAACTGCAGAAAATGTGGATATTGCGCAAGATTGTGCATGATATGACTGAAATTGATGCGATTGAATTCCTAATCGGCCGTTTAGCTATGACGAAAACGAACGATGAGTTCTTTGAGTCAATGAAACGCCAGAAAGGCTAGTATTTTATCGATAGACTGATGGAATATAGTTCAAGACCTTAAATTAAAACCGTGCTGTGTTGAACATCACGGTTTTTTTATAAGCGTAAAAAATGTATCTATAAGAATTGCGTTAAATCAAACGATCGGCTGAAAAGAATGTTACTTCCTTATTAGGTTTGTTACCGTAAATCTTCAATAAATCAACGTAATCATATCGCAATGGCAGCCGAACAGAACGCAAGTAGTGGCCCAAACTCTATATTTAGTACGATCCTTGGTACCATGCGATTACCTTTCCTAATTCTAACGCCAGCCTGCTTGCTACTTGCTTTCTCTTTGGCTTACAAGAATGCAGAGGTTGTGCACTGGCATTCAATCGTCTTGATAAGTATCGGTGCGCTGTGTGCTCATATCTCCGTTAATATGCTCAATGAATACGCTGACTTTTGTTCAGGGCTGGATTTAAACACACATCGGACTCCTTTTAGTGGTGGAAGCGGTGCACTTGTTGCGACACCTGCAGCGCAACATATCGTATTAGTTATTGCTTGTGTCAATCTACTTATATGCTGCGCTGTCGGATTGTTTTTTACATTGACGGCTGGGCTAGAAATTTTGAGTATTGGTGTTATCGGCGTCGCTATTGTTACTACCTACACAAAATGGATAAATCGTTTGCCACTGTTATGTCTGATCGCACCAGGACTAGCCTTCGGTCTGTTGTTGGTTAACGGCAGCTACTTTGTGTTGACGGGCAAGTTCCAAGTTGATGTGGTACTGATAAGTTTGCTTCCGTTTTTTATGGTCAACAACCTACTTTTGTTAAACCAGTTTCCAGATATGGCCGCGGATAAGGCTCACGGTCGTAATCATTTAATAATACGTTACGGAATTCGCGCCGGTATTTATGCTTATCTAACGATGGCAACATTAGGCGGCATAACCCTAGGAATATTAGCTTTCTTCGGATATTTACCTTGGCTAAGTTTAGTTGCCTTACCGCCGTTTCTATTCGCCATTCACATGGGAATTCAATTAAATCGTGTATACAATCCTAGCAAAAATACTCTAAGCAACGCAGAACTTATGCCCTTTATGAGTAAAAATGTGGCGATGAGTATTTTAACGCCCGTATTGCTAGGAATTAGCGTGCTTATCGATAGCTTCTGGCGTTAAAGTGTATAAGGCGAACAGCATTTTAGGACTATGGTAATGCTCGTAATTTGCTCTATTTTGCGCTAATGTCTAAGTCTCGTTAGGGGCCCTAATCGTGTCCTATCAAAATAAATGTTGAACAATAACAAAACCAAGGTAGGTCCACTATATGAAACGCTTACTCCCCTTATTCAGTCGGTTGAAGCCGGCCGCAATTTCTTTAACAGCAGTTTCGCTTATTGCACTTGCTGGTATCGCGCATGCTGACGACCACGATAAAGTGTCTATGATGGCAGACAAGATCGAGCCAGAAGTGATCAAATGGCGTCATCATTTACACCAAAATCCAGAGCTTTCAAACCGCGAGTTTGAAACCGCAAAGTATATTGAAAAATATCTTCGTGGATTAGGATTAGAGGTTACCACTGGTGTTGCGATTACCGGCGTTGTAGCCGTCTTAGACTCAGGAAAGCCAGGTCCTACAGTGGCTTTGCGCGCTGATATGGACGGTCTGCCCGTTCCTGAGCAGAATGATTTACCGTTTAAATCTACAGCGACAGGTATGTTAGACGGCAATGAAGTACCCGTTATGCATGCCTGCGGACATGACACGCACATGGCAATGTTGATGGGTGCTGCAAAAATTCTGACTGACATGAAAAGCGAATTGCGTGGCAAAGTGAAGTTTATTTTCCAACCAGCTGAAGAGGGCGCGCCATCGGGTGAGAAAGGCGGTGCAGAAGTAATGGTTCAAGAAGGTGTGCTCAAAAACCCTGATGTAGACGTTATTTTTGGCTTGCACATTAGTGCAAACACTGACATTGGCAAAGTACGCTATAAGCATGGCGGCATTATGGCAGCGGTTGACCCGTTCAAAATCATAGTCAAAGGCAAGCAGGCCCACGGCGCGTATCCTTGGAAGAGCGTTGACCCAATTACCACTTCAGCGCAAATCATCATGGCACTGCAAACTGTCGTTAGCCGTGAAATAAAAGTTATTGATGATGCTGCTGTCGTGACCATCGGTTCTATTCATGGCGGAAATCGCTCTAATATTATTCCAAATGAAGTCACCATGGTGGGCACTATTCGCACATTAAACAAGGCGGCTCGTGAACATATGTACGAAGCTATTCCGCGTAAAGTGAAAGGCATTGCCGATAGCATGCGAGCCGAAGCTGAAGTCATTTTGCCCTTAGATTATAGTTACCCTATTACCTTTAATGACCATGCGTTGATGGACCAAGTGTTGCCTACCTTGGTGCGCACAGCTGGACAGGAGAATGTTATAAATTCCAAAGCGGTTACGGGTGCTGAAGATTTTTCTTTCTTCCAGCAAGAAATACCAGGCATTTATTTATGGGTGGGCGGTAAGCCATTGGACGTATCTGAAGCAGATTCACCTGCCCATCACACACCTGAATTTTTTGTAGACGACAGCGGCATGAAGCTGGGTGTGAAGCTTCTAACTAACTTAACTTTGGATTATATGAATAGTGCAAAATAAGCGCTAAATTTTGCTATAAAAAAGCACGATATTGCGTATAATATCGTGCTTTTTTAATGGCTAGTTAAAATCATGTTCGTGATTCGATAGTCCTAACCAACTCAAGTGGTAATTAAAATGGCGCAAGTTGCAATTGTAATGGGTTCAAAATCTGATTGGCCTACGATGCAAAAAGCAGCTCTTATGCTGAAAGAGCTCGGTGTTTCGTATGAAGCAAAAGTCGTTTCAGCTCATCGCACTCCCAATTTATTAGTCGAATTTGCTGAAAGTGCAGCGGACCAAGGTGTGCAGGTTATTATCGCCGGCGCGGGCGGGGCGGCTCACTTACCGGGCATGATTGCTGCACATACTTACCTTCCTGTCTTTGGTTGTCCGGTCAGGTCTAGCCAACTAAACGGCTTAGATTCATTACTCTCTATTGTGCAAATGCCAAAGGGTGTTGCTGTCGGCACACTCGCTATAGGCGAAGCGGGTGCTGCTAATGCTGGCTTACTTGCCGCTCAGGTTATTGCGTTGCAAGAGCCGAAAGTGCGTGATGCGATTATTGCGTTTCGACAAAAGCAGACTGACACTGTTATGAGCAACCAAAGTTTGGAATTAGGCGAGTGAGGGTTTTAGTCTATGGTTCCGGCCAACTTGCTCAAATGATGTATTTGGCGGCTGCGCCTTTGGGTGTGATCGTCAACGCGGTTGATGTCAAGACTGAAACCGTCGTTAACCCTGTTTCAAAAAAGGCCACAGGCGTTTCGTTGCAGCGTGCAATTGAAGAGGCTAATGCAATCACAGTTGAATTTGAGCATGTGCCTGAGCACCTGTTGTTGGACGCTGATAAAAGCGGCAAGCTTTATCCAAATGTGGCTTCTATACTGGCAGGCGCAGATCGCGTTAGAGAAAAAGCGCTGCTGGTGAAAAACAATATCCCCAATTGCGAGTATCTGGTTGTTAGCGATATTGACCAGCTGGATGATGTGGTGGCCAGTCTGGGTGAGAAAGTCATTTTTAAAGCCAGCAGAGATGGCTATGACGGTTACGGTCAATGGCGCATGAGTTCAGCCTCTGATTTGGATAATTTACGTAAAGATTTTGCGCTTCTTGATTTAAAAAAAGTCCCGGTTATTGCTGAAAAAATGATGCAATTCGACCGTGAAATTTCCTTAGTTGGCGCCAGAAGCCAAGATGGACAAATAGCCTGTTTTAGTTTAGCTGAAAATTTACATCATGAAGGACAACTGCATGTGTCGGTCGCGCCAATCACGCAATTGACCGAGGCATTGCAGAAAAAAGCCAATGACATTTTTGAAACACTGGCAAGCGCAATGGATTACGTTGGCGTTTTAGCAGTTGAATTGTTTCAATGCGGCGAAGAACTATATGTTAACGAAATAGCACCGCGTGTACACAACTCAGGTCATTGGACCCAGCAAGGGTGCTCTACTAGCCAATTTGAGCAACATATTCGAGCAGTGCTGAACTTGCCCTTGGGCAGCACAGAACTGATTGGTGTGAGTGCAATGGTGAATATCATTGGCTGCACAGCGTTTAGCCGTGACTTGCTCGGTATACCAGATGCGCACTTGCATTGGTACGGCAAAGAAGTTCGACATAAACGTAAAATGGGTCATATTAATGTTATCGCAAAGTCGCACGCTAGTTTAGGTTCGAAGTTGAAGCAACTTATTGAGTTTTTGCCGGCAGAGTATTTTCCTAAATTGGAAAGTGAAGCGACAAGGCTAGAAAAAGAAAAAAACTAAGAATATAGGCTTGACAATCAACGCTGTATCCATAGAATACGCACCCTCCTTGCAACAGCAAGGACCTTGTTTTAGTGTGCCGACTTAGCTCAGTTGGTAGAGCAACTGACTTGTAATCAGTAGGTCACCAGTTCGATTCCGGTAGTCGGCACCATCCCACACTTATACAACGAACCGGTAACCTACTGATAAATCAGTAGCTGCAATAAGTTCAAGCAGTTCAATTCCGGTAGTCGGCACTATCCCACACTTATACAACGAACCGGTAACCTACTGATAAATCAGTAGCTGCAATAAGTTCAAGCAGTTCGATTCCGGTAGTCGGCACCATCCCACACTTATACAACGACTGTCAGTGATTCGATTTCATTCGATTAGTTTGCATTCAAAAACGCCTCTTTTTCTGTTTTAGAAACCAAAGTATGACGGCTCGGTTCTATATCTTCCTTTTTCTTTAGAAATAAGTGCTTTTGAAGATGTTAAGTTCCTTAAACGAACGCGTAAGCGCAACTTACATTTGCATTTAACTGTGACAGCGTCGTAGTCTAGGTATTACGTTTTAATGATTTAATAAATCATCAAATTTGATACTCATAGTTAAAGGAGATAAATGGTGAACAAAGCGATATTTGGTGTGATTATTGTTTTTGTACTGTTATCAACGTTTGCCTGTTCTGATAATACGAAAGACACGGTAGGTAAAGTAAACGAGACGAACTTGGAATTTGTGACACGTTACATCAGAACGGTCGACAACAACATAACAACAGCGGTATACAAAGATTTTTGGAGCGAACAAGCTAATAAGTATGTGCTAAACGAACGCGCAAAAGTGACACGGGAAATCCATAACTCAGTAACAATGCATCAAGTAGTAATTGATGATAAGACTCTACTGAGCATACCGGAGGTGAATGAGTGGAACGATCCATCGCAAACAGTGTCATTCATGTTTAAGCTTAATAAGCCAACGATAGTCAGCTTTCCTGGATACCCCAAAAGCGGCGATGAAGCTTGGACTGGCTACCAAATAACGGTCGAAAAGGAGAACAAGCGATGGGTAGTGTCTGGAGAATCATTAGTCCGTTAGATTACACGAACAAATCCGCTACTGCGTGTCACCTTCCAATAGCTTGTCTCTGCGCTTCAATATCGCTCGCATTTGTTTGTTCGTTAACCACGCTGACAACTTGTCCACATCTTCCATTGTTAGCGCCTCTAAAACAATTCTAAATTCAGGCGTAAGTGAAAGGTCCGCATCACTCAATAATTTTGGACGCCGAATAGATATCCTAAAAGAACGAGTGTGGTCGATCAACCAGATTTGCCAATCACTGAGACTGAATGCAATATTGCTTTGATTACGATCTTCGTTATGAATAAGATAATCAAATACATCCACCATTTGGCGTTGGCGCTCGTAGTCGCAAAATCCATCGTATTGGATATTGTCAGCGTCCATTTTCTTATAATTAATCAGGTCATCTATCCAAAGTTGAATTGCTCCTCGTTTATTACCGACGGAACGTTCGACGGTCACGGGTACTAAATTTAATCCCATTAGTCGGTCGAGTTTGTAAGCAGAAACTTCATACTGAAAACGGTCAGAAGTCCCCTTGGCTAGGGTGGTTCTGCTATTTCCACTGTCGAAATATTTGAAAACCGCGTTGATGGTCCGGCCGTCTTTTTCAAGCGTTATCTTGAAAGGATTAGTAATACCTTCACCCAATTTTTGTTTAGCTGTGATCTCTGCGGTGAGCAAAAATTCTTCTGTTTGTTGGTCACTCATTCCTGCGGGATTAATGCTCCGCCTATTTGGCACGTCTGCTACAGCTACCTCTTCTCCGCTTGCCGCATTAATAAACCGCCATTGTGACGAGTTGCTAGTTTCGGATCTAATGTGTGCATATATAGGTTGGCCGTTATAAGCTTGCTTTAGCATGCCGGTATCCATAAGAATTAACCTATTATCGAATCGTTGCCTTACCGTTGTGCTAGTTGTATGACCTACCCATAAGGTTTTTGCATCATATTTCTTTAGAATTTCGTTAAGTAGCTGTGCTTCAAACAGCGGATGACATTTCGCATTACCCCGGTACCAAGTAGGACTATCAGAGGTATAAAGCAGACCGTTATGCGCGTCTATAAACTGTTGCGACGTAGGGCTTGTTTTAAGTTGCTTAACTACGAAAAGCCTCTGTGAATAGTCTGTTGTGGCAGCGAGTTGATCATTTCTTATCAGCTTACTCCATGCGAAGGTATAATCGGTCAGCTCCTTTTTTAACTGATCATTCAATGCTCCCAAAGAGGTATCTGTTGTTTTAGCAGATAGCCCGCCATGGGTGAATATATGCTGATTAATTTTAATAACCATGGGCAGAGTATGCAGCCACTGACCGTATTCACCTTCCGGCATAAAAGCTTCTAAACGGGCGAAAAACCCCAGCGGAAATTGCTTGTTAAAGCTAGCCAATATACTTTTATGCGAACCGCTATTTATGCTGCTCTTATATTCGTTGAAATACTTCTTGCGCATTGCGGCAGATTCATCTTCTGCAAACTCTTGATATTCTTTAAGCGAAATATAGCGCCAATCACCGGTAAGATTAAGGATTTCATGATTGCCTAGCAATACATGTACCTTGCCGCCTTTCTGTTTTGCTTGGCCCTGCAGTTTTATCAGTAAATCCATGACTTTTCGCGAAGATGGTCCACGATCCATTAGATCACCAGTACTGACAAAATGTGCGCGTTCTCCCGTCCAACCTAGGCTGTCGTTGATCAATCCAGCATGTTGTAAAATAGTGACTAATTCTGGGTACGCGCCATGTATATCGCCCACCATGAAAATATCTGCTTGGGTGCGATATTCTGAAGCGAATGAAGGTAAATAAATACCGAAGATAAGGGTTAATCCAAACACTGCTTTTTTTATAAACTCATAAATACATATTTTCATTTTGTAAGTCCTAAGTTTGTTCTGGTCCATAGCGTACAACTAATGAGCTACTAACTGTTAAGCCGTCATAATCTACCGCAATCACTTTGATAACGACTTTGCCGTGGCTGTTAGACGGTGGAGAAAAGCTAAATGTGCGAGTGTACTTGTCGAAACGAATCCACTTTGGCAACCTATCGTCGTTGTGTGTTCTTGCATAAAACTTTAGAGCATCCCCAATATCATGGTCGACAAAAGTTTGTTCGCTAATTGTAAATTGTGATTTTACGCCGGCTGAAATAGTCAATCCCGGAATATTGGCTTCCAATTTGGGCGCTGTATTACCCAAGTTTTTTTGCACTTCAAGCTTATTGAAGTGACCAATCCGCCAAGCAACAAGCAATAGCAAGGTTGCGCAAACTATGTTGCAAGCAATAAACACGCCTACGGGCAAATCGAACCAAGTCAGGCATATAAAAATAAAAGCGCCATAAATTAAGTCGCCAAAACGAAAGAAGAAGGTATCTATGGTCATTTTACCAATGTATTTAAGTCGTCTTGGTACGGGCAAAAAAAGTACCTGCTGTGCGGTATTCTGAATGGAGTAGTTAGTACTTTTTTCAGCAATCATGGCCAGTTTAATCACTGAAAAAATAGGTAGGATAAACATGATGCCATAGCTAACAATCATAATTATCGGCAAAATTAAGATAGAACCTTTAACGCCTATCCATTTAAACAAACGAGATACTACAAATAGCTGAATGACAAAAGACAGCAATGTAATCCAAGAGTTGTAAGCCGCATAAAATTGGCCTTGCAAAACCTCAAGACTTAAGCTGCTCTGAGCGTTTTCTATCAACGCGGTGGTATATTGCACTACAAAACTTGCCAAAATGTACTCGCCCATAGAACTGATGAAATTGAGCAAAACCACAAATATAGCGATGTAAATTAAATATTGGTTTTTGAAAACCACGCTAAACCCCGCTAACCAGCTGTTAGTCGTTGGTTCTTGCTTATTTTCTTGTTTGCTTTTGGCGTATGAAGGTACGCAGGCAACGGCGCGTGTTGCAAATAGTAAAATGCTGAGCAACAGTAATGCTGCAAATATCATTATACCGCCAATCCCTATGGTAGGCAGCAATAAACCAGATAGTAGGGCACCAAGTAAAGAGCCAAATGCAGCACCCACGGCAATAATGACAAAAAGCCGTTGGCCACTTTTTACATTGTAGGTGTCTGCGACAAAGGCCCAAAACTGAGCCAGTAACATGACGTTAAATATGCCAAGCCATACATAAAAAGTGATGCCAATATTCACGTCTGCTAAAACTAAAATAGCAAACACTAATAAATGAGAGATAAAAAATAAAACAAGCCGATTTATAAAAAAAGTACGCGAATGGTTGTTTGCGTGTTTATGATAAAACGCAGAAAAAGCCGGCACAATAAAAATCAGCAAGCCAGCTTGCAGTGCTGTAGCATAACTTTTTAGTTCGGCGCCGCCTTGGGAGAGTACAAGTGGTTCTCTAACAACTTTAAGCAAATAAAAGCATGTCATGATTAAACAGGCATTTACTGTTAAAAGAAGGCAGCTCTTGCCTTCTCCAGGCCTAACATAACTAAAAAGGTTGAGTACCTTCTCATACCAACGATGGTTTTTGTTGACCAATTCCAATTTGGTTTATCTCAGTCGCGCTTGTTAGTTAACGTCTACGCGCGGATCTATCAATCCTATATCTTCAACCCACACATCAAACTTGTAAGTGCCTTCAGCTGTAGATGGTACGTTAAGAATAATTTCGGGACCTTCATCAAAGGTACTTTCAGCATCAAGCCAAGAAAATGATGTAGGAGAGCCATTTGTTGTTGTTCCGCTTACGCCTTTAATCCTAACCTTTGCGCTGTGTGAATGCTTGTCAGGCTTAAGTCTGATTTTAAACTCTCCCCCTTTTTTGGCTTTAAACTTCAATTTCATCCCCAGCGTAATTCGGTCATCTTTTTTATACTTATACGATAAGACAGCGACGTTATCAGAACCTGAATCAAGCAAATCATCAGAGCAAAGGCAGTCATAAGATGCGGAGGTGTCTGAAGTGCCCTGAGGTCCAGAGGCACAAGAAATCAGAATCATTGAGCTTGCGAGTAACAGCAATAACTTTTTCATTGTTTAATCTCCTTTGTAAAAACAATGTGCATAAGCTTAGTTGACGAAATGGTTTTTCGCCATAATGATGGTCTTACATCAATTTCCATTAACAATAGCTAAAAATACGGGGTCACTCTTTAGTAATTTAAGGTGTGGCTCTGCGGCCATCATACGGCGTGAATAGCCCATATCGGCAGCATTTTTAAGCGACACTAAGGCTGCTGTTTTGTCACCCGCACGCAAATGCACAAGACCGTCATAATAGTAGGAGAAGGGGTCGTTAGGTGCGAGTGTCAACACCCGTTCAATAGTGCTTCGGGCCTCTTCTTGTTTTTCCAGCATGGCGTAAATCCAAGAAAGGTCCATCATGAGAAAGGGGTCATTTCTATTAATCTGCAGGGCATTTCCGATCAGTGATTCCGCTTTGTCAAATTCCCGCATTGCGGCTTTCTTGCGACCAGAAATCCAAAGGGCATCGCCTAGATTAGAACGAGCCAGATGGTCATTGGGGCTAAGTTCTACAGCCTTATTATGGCTTGCAATCGCGGCATCAAAGTTACCTAAGTAATAATGCATCAGTCCAAGGTTGCTATAGCCATTCTTATTCGGTTGAATGTCTATTGCTCGCTGATACGCTGGGGCTGCCAATTCAAAATTGCCAGACATCATATAAGCGGCGCCAAGATTGGAGTAGGCGTTCATATTGTCAGCTTGAAGTGCAACCACATGTTGATACTGCTCGGCAGCTTCATCGAATCGACCCGACCTGAATAGAAAACGTCCGAGACGGTTGTAGGGAATTGGGTTGCCCGGGTGCAGACCAATGGCTTTTCTTAGATTGTTTTCAGCTTCTTCATGCCGGTTTAACAATCGATAAACGTCACCTAAACCAATAAAAGACGCTACGCTTGATGGGTCAATCTCCAGCGCGCGTCGAAAAGAGGTTTCTGCATTATCGTAACGACCAATTGCCGTATAGAGGCGTCCAAGTGAAGTGTGCACAACATCTAGATTTGGATTGAGCTCAAGCGCTGTGCTGCAGGCCGACTCGGCGCGTTTAATATATGATGCATCATCGACTTCGGTAAACGCTGTGACAAAAAGTTCACACTTTCCGGCGTGGGCGGCAGAGTAGTCTTGGTCAACTTGCAGTGCTGCGTCATACCAGCTAAGCGCTTTGTTAATGTTGGCAATTGAAACGGGCAGACGAGAAGCATCAACGCCTCGGCGATAAAGTTTATACGCATCAATAGTGGGTTTATCGGAGTACCGAAGTTTTGTGGAACGTATGTCAGGTGGCAATGCGACACGAATGTTGGCAACAGTAAGACTCGTTATTTCATCGCGGATTTCAAAAAAATCGTCGCGTGGACGATCAAATCGCCGTGAAAGAATTTGAAAGCCTGTTGCCGAGTCAATCAACTGCACGGTAACTCGTATTATACTACCGGCCATCTCTACACTTCCTTCCAAGTACATAGCCACGCGAAGGCGCTCTCGCACTCGCTGCGATGAGGTATTTGGTTTGAGTGTGAATGAATCACCGCGTGACGAAACGCGCAATCCGGGAATATGAGCTAATCGCATTGTTACATCGTCAACAAGTCCATTGGCAAATACTTGTGTGTCGTCGCTGCCATCCAGATTAAAAAAGGGTAAAACCGCAAAGGAGTTTTCAACGACTGGGGGCAATTTCGCAAGTTCAACATTAACAGCATAATCAGGTTCAGGCAGGCCAATATTCATGTCATAAGCATATACAAGTACACCTGCCAAACTAAGCGCGCCAATGATTGACATATAGGTGCGACTGAATCGCCATTTGCGTGACTTAGTAGGTGACAAATTATCTATGCTTGGTCGCCCGCCCCTGAACTCTAAATACCAAGATAGAGCCAAAGCAATAGGAAAACCCGCTATGACTAGCGTCGTGACAAAAGTGCCCACCCATACCGGAAGATGCAATTGCCCGAAAACGATGTCGGCAACCTGGATCAGAAGCCAGCCCAAAATAAGGTAAGCAACCGCGGTTTCAATTACCCCGCGCTGTTTTAGGTTTTCAAAAAAGCCAATATCAGCAACGCTTGGACCGTTTACCGCACCCAACACGATTGAAGACGTGTTTTCATTAGTTGGTTGCGGGTGCACTAGAAGTCGATATCCGCGCTTCGGAAGTGTCTGAAGGAAAACAGGGTCTGTGCGGTGGTCGTTCAAAACATGACGAATTTCGCTGACAGCATGGCTTAGTGCCTCGTGGCTGCCATGACCAGCACCCCATACATCAATGAGAAGTTTTTCACGTGTGACTAGCTCTCCCGAAGCCGAGGCCAGGCACAAAAGTACTTCTACCGCTTTGGGTGGTAAGTGCTGGGAACCTGCCCGTCCTGCAACTTGTCCTTTTAAGGGCTGTACGAGCAGATCTCCAAGGTAAAAACCTTTTAAGAGATCGGCCTTCACGGTTTCATCCTAGATTTACTAGCGCTTGAAAAGCATAGACGACAACCGTGATCTGTGCAACAGGCTTTGATTTTGTTAGATTAATAGGTGTTTTTTGGGTTGTTCTTGTAACGTTGCGATGCGGTAACTGCAAATTCGACTATGATGTTGAGTTGTATTAATAAGAGCAAATCTTAGTTACATTTATACTTCATTGAATCCGCTCTTGCTTTTCATCTATTTTTAATGAAAAGTAAAACGCCATATTTTGGTCACATAAACAAAGGGAAGCATGTATGCCTCAATTAAACAAAAGCCTGTTCGCTATATCTGCTCTAGTTCTTTTCGTGGCCTATTCAGGTCTGTCTTTTGCGCACGAACACAAACAGGCCAAAGGTAAAGTTACCATTGAAAATGCCTGGGCTCGCGCAACGTTCGCGCTTGCAAAAACAGGGGCTGTCTATTTGAGTATTCATAATCAAAGTGAAAACAAGCTAATACTTTTATCGGTGAGTGTTGAATCTGCGGTGGCTAGCGATGCTCAACTTCACGAAACTCTGATGCAAGACGAAATGATGCAAATGCGTGAAGCGACAGACGGATTCGCAATTCTTCCGGGTTCGACCCTTGAATTCTCTCCCGGTGGGAAGCATGTCATGCTTATGGGACTCGAAAAGCCACTTACAACAGGCGAGCAATTCGTATTGTCACTGAAGTTTGAAAATAACAAAGTGATGCGAGTTCCGATCGAAGTAAAAGACGCCCGATAAATGATACTCGATAAATGATACTCGATAAAAAGTGCTTTGTAGCAAAGGAGCATAATTAGTTAGCAAATTGGAGAATAAACAATGAGTCAAATAGATATTGGAATTAGCGAAGGAAGTCGACAAGAAATTGCTCAAGGTTTAAAAAAGCTGTTAGCGGACTCGTACACACTGTATCTGCAAACCCATAATTTCCATTGGAATGTGACAGGGCCTCAATTTCGTGAACTGCATTTGATGTTTGAAGAGCACTACACAGAACTCGCTATAGCAGTGGATGACATTGCAGAGCGCATAAGGACCTTAGGCTTTGCCGCTCCCGGAACCTACCGAGCATTCGCTGAACTTAGCAGTGTGAAAGAAATTGATGGTGTGCCTGAAGCTAAAGAGATGGTTACGATCCTAATGCAGGCACATGAAACAGTGGTTCGTACGGCCAGAGAAGCACTAAAGCTTGCTCAAGAAGCCGACGATGAGTCTAGTGCGTCACTCATTGGCGACCGCATGCGAGTGCATGAAAAAACGGCGTGGATGTTGCGCGCTACGCTTTAGAAAATAAACAATCAAAGCAACGTTGACGCACACTACACAGCAGATAAAGCGCAATAGTGTGCGTCCCCTTGGTATAAAGTAATCTGCACTGCTGGGCGCTGTTCTCAAACAACCCTTGCATGCAATATTTGTTCATTGCAACAACAGTCGCTATTCTTTGATGCCTAGCTTTTAAGCGAGATCCTGCCAATCAAAATATCTTTAAACATAACCCAGTCTCCCATCAGACTATAAAAAGGATATTGAAACGTAGCAGGCTTGTTATGCTCATAGAAAAAATGCCCAACCCAAGCAAAGCCATACCCAATGACCGGAATAAACCAGAGTAAAACTAATCGATTAGTTGTTACCGCATATGCTATTAGCGCTAGCCACGAGCCTATAAAATGCATTAAGCGGCAAGTGCTATTTGTATGTTCTGATAAGTAATACGGATAAAATTCAGCAAAACTATTATATTTTTTGTCCATGTCACTCGCTCTCTGTTCTTGGTGTTGTCCGATATTAGCACATCGTTGCGTTTAAACAATTGAGCAAGGAATTCAACAACAATGCCGTTGAAGTGCATAAAACATTCGCGAACAGTCCACAAAACAGGTTGCTTTCTAAGAATAAAACCCAATAATTACCTGTATCCAACGAAATAAGAAAGCAGAGTTATGTTGCCAGAAGTAAACCCAAATCAAGTCGATATTACCCTAGAAAACTTCCAACATGTTATTTTGGAAGAATCAAAAACTAAGTTAGTCATGGTCCAGTTTTGGGCACCTTGGAGCGAGCCATGCAGCGAATTAGCTCCAATCCTTCAGCACATAGCTGGGGAATATCAGGGCGCTTTACTGTACGCGCGAGTTAATTGTGATGAACAGCAAGAAATTGCCGGGCAGTTTGGTATAAAAGGTTTACCAACCGTCATACTGGTTAAAGACGGTCAGCCTCTCGATGGTTTCGCAGGTCCTCAAGAGGAAGGTCAAATTCGTGAGATGTTGGATAAGCATTTGCCAAAAGCAGAAGATGATCTGTTGCAATCGGCACTTGAGTTGATTCAGCAGGGTAATTACCACGACGCATTTACGTTCGCCAAGCAGGCATTTGAGCTGAATAATGAACGCGCGGATATTCGCTTAACTATGGCTGATTGCTACGTTGAGGTAGGCCAAGCTGAAATGGCTAAAAAGCTGTTGGAGCAAGTGAAATTAGTTGATCAAGATGCAAGGTACCATGCAATTATTGGTAAAATTGAGTTAGCAGAGCAAGCTGCGGATTCACCTGAAATTCAATTACTGCAGGCTGAACTTGATTCTGATCCAGACAACATGGAGATTAAAGTGAAACTTGCTGTCCAGCTACATCAAGCGCACCGCACTGAAGAGGCTCTCATGTTGTTATTATCTGTGTTGCGAAAAGAATTGGGCTTCGGTGATGCCAAAAAAATTACATTGGATATGATAAACGCGCTTCCAGATGGGGACTCGTTAAAATCGGCGTATCGACGTAAAATTTACAGTTTGCTCTATTAGCAGTGAACTGTAGATGTTAGATACTATTCTTCTAGCTATTTGTTTTGTATTAATTGTTGAAGGTTTATTGCCCTTAATCATGCCCGACAAGTGGAAGCAATTTTTAATGCAAATGGCGCTGCAACCCAGTGAATCTTTGCGCAGAATGGGTGGTGTGTTGGTGGTTATCGGCGCTATAAGTGCTTATTTTTTAATAATGAATGCATAAATTGCAAATATGGGGTGATTTTTACCTCATATTTTTGCTAAAATCCCCGCCTAATTTCCTGATATATACCTCTCATGGCTAAAAATGTTGTAGTACTCGGCACCCAATGGGGTGACGAAGGAAAAGGTAAGGTCGTTGATCTTCTTACTGACCAAGCTTCTTTTGTTGTGCGCTATCAAGGCGGACACAACGCAGGGCACACGCTCGTTATCGACGGTGAAAAAACGGTGCTTCACTTAATTCCATCGGGTATTTTGCGTGAAAACGTCAAGTGCGTGATCGGAAACGGTGTCGTATTGAGTCCCGAAGCGCTGCTTACTGAAATGGCAATGCTGGAAGAGCGCGGTGTACCGGTTAAAGAACGGTTGGTGATCAGTGAAGCTTGTCCTCTTATTCTGCCTTTCCACATTGCCTTGGATATTGCACGCGAGAAAGCCCGCGGCAATAAGGCTATCGGTACTACTGGTCGTGGTATTGGCCCAGCGTATGAAGATAAAGTGTCGCGCCGTGGTTTACGTGTTGGCGACCTGTTCAACCCTGAAGACTTCGCTATCAAGCTAAAAGAAGTGCTTAGCTATCACAACTTTATGCTCACTGAGTATTACAAAGTTGAAGCTGTTGACTACGATACAGTGCTAGAACAAGCGCTTTCAGTGGCTGACCTTTTGAAGTCGATGGTCGTTGACGTGACTGACTTACTCGAAACGGCCAGACAAAATAAACAATCTATTATGTTTGAAGGTGCACAAGGTACCTTGCTTGATATCGATCACGGCACTTACCCGTATGTTACTTCATCAAACACAACCGTAGGCGGTGTATGCACCGGTGCTGGTTTCGGCCCGCGTAATATCGATTACGTGTTGGGTATTGTTAAAGCTTACACTACGCGCGTTGGTTCTGGCCCTTTTCCAACAGAGTTGGATTGTGAAGTAGGCCAGCACCTTGGTGTGAAAGGTCACGAATTTGGCGCCACAACAGGACGTAAGCGTCGCACTGGCTGGTTTGACGCAGTTGCGATACGTCGTGCCGTGCAGTTGAATTCAATTTCAGGCTTTTGTTTAACGAAGCTTGATGTCTTAGACGGTTTGGAAACATTACGTCTCTGCGTTGGCTATAAGGACGCTGCCGGTAATGTCAGCAAAATACCACCGTTGGCAGCTGAAGGTTATGATTTGGTCACACCAGTATATGAAGATATGCCTGGTTGGTCTGACAATACCTACGGAGTGACAACTTACGAAGGTCTCCCGCTTGCAGCTCAAAACTATATCAAGCGTATAGAAGAGTTGGCCGGTGTTCCTGTTGATATTATTTCAACTGGACCAGACCGCAAAGATACAATGGTATTGCGTCACCCTTATGCAGGATAAACCGCTTATCAGAGCCGTCGTATAAACTTACGCCGGTTCAGATTTTGAAAGAATAGGAAATGCCGACAATACGTCGGCTTTTTTTTGAGTGTAAACTGCATATTAAAAAGTAAATCATGCTCTAGCACCGGCTAGAGAAAGGTCAAGGCATTTATGCTACTTGCTTTACTTATACGCTTTGATAGTCTGTAGATAACCCCAGAAAATGACTAACACTATTTTTGAGAGCGTAATTAATGCAAGACGATTCAGCGACTGTCCAAGTAACTCAAGCTTCAACTTATAATGAAGCCAATATCAGCGAGTTGAAGCGTACTTTTTCCTCTGGTCGCACTAAATCATATGAGTGGCGAGTTGAGCAGCTGCGCGCTTTAAAGCTCCTAATTGAAGAGAATAGTAGTTCGATTATTGATGCGCTTCATGCCGACCTCGGTAAATGTAAAACAGAAGCGTGGCTTACTGAAATTGGTTATTCAACCGCTAGTATCACAGACGCAGTCAAACGCCTGAAGTCTTGGATGAAGCCGAATAAGATCAGTACGCCCTTAATAGCGCAACCGGGTAAAAGCTATACGATCAGTGAACCACTGGGTGTCGCACTCATCATTGGTGCTTGGAACTATCCTTTTCAACTCGTTATAACACCGCTCATTGCTGCTATTGCTGCTGGCAATTGTGCAGTTATCAAGCCTTCAGAGTTAGCAGAAGCGACGTCAGCCCTATTGGCCAAACTCGTGCCTAAATATCTTGATAACGCCGCTATCAGAGTTGTTGAAGGCGGCAAAGACGAAACCACCGAGTTATTAGCACAAGCCTTCGATAAGTATTTTTACACAGGGGGAGAGCAGGTTGGGCGCATAGTAATGACGGCTGCCGCGAAGCATTTAGCGTCAGTCACATTAGAGTTGGGCGGTAAAAGCCCATGTGTGGTGGATGGAGATACAAACCTAGACGTCGCAATTCGACGGATTGTTTGGGGCAAGTGGATGAACGCTGGGCAAACCTGTGTTGCACCTGACTATGTTTTAATTGAAGAAGAATATTTGGCTGACTTTAGCCAACGTTTGATTGCCGAAATTAAAAAGCAATATGGCAAAGACCCCGTGCAATCAAAAGATTATGGAAGAATAATAAATCCACGGCATTGTTCTCGGTTAATTGATTATTTAGACGGTCAAAATATTATTCACGGTGGCAAACATAAGCTAGATGACAAATTTATTGAACCTACCGTTGTGGTGCAGCCTGTAGCTGATTCAGCGTTGATGCAGGAAGAGATATTTGGACCAATCTTACCGATTATTACTTTTGAGACGAAACAGCAGATGCTCGACTTTATCACTTCTAGACCAAAGCCTTTAGCTGCTTACGTGTTTACGTCGAATGCCAAGTTTGAAGCTGAGTTTGTCGAACAAATAAGTGCGGGCTCTATGTGTGTTAATGATACAAGTATTTTTATGGCGAATCACGACCTACCTTTTGGTGGCGTAGGTACTAGCGGAATGGGGCAGTACCACGGTAAAGCCGGCTTTGATATTTTTAGTCACAGCAAGTCGGTTATGAAACGCAGTTTTAAATTTGACGCGCCAATACGATATGCGCCGTTTAGCAAGTTGAAGCTCATGTTACTTAAGAAGTTCTCATAGGATATACAATATGCCAGCACCATTTCATTTAGCCATACCGGTGACAAATTTAGCAGACGCAGAAGCTTTTTATGGCACCCTTATGGGCTGTCAACAAGGTCGTCGTTCTGAACAGTGGATTGACTGGAATTTTTTTGGTCATCAATTAGTAACTCACTTAGTCGCTCAGATGCCAGTAGTTCCTGCGCCCAACCAAGTCGATACAAAAGCTGTACCCGTGCCGCATTTTGGAGTTGTCTTGAGCATGGAAGAGTGGAGTGCGCTTGCTCAGAAGCTTGTGACTGCCAAGCAAAGCTTTGTGATTGAACCCTATATTCGCTTTGCAGGAAAAGTAGGTGAACAAGGTACATTCTTTTTACTCGATCCTGCGGGTAACGCACTCGAGTTCAAAGGCTTTGCTGACGAGTCTCAGATATTTGCAACATAGCGTTGCAATAAGCGCTTTATTTACAAAAAACGCAGTCATTCAGGCCTTATCAAGCATACCCTGCAAATACTAAAACAGTATTTGCAGGCTCAGCAGCACGTAAGCAGTAATGGTTATACCACCTACAAATAATGCGTAGGGCATTTGCGTTTTAACGTGAGTTAGTAGGTCGCATCCTGCGGCAAGTGAAGATATTGCAGTTGTATCTGAAATGGGTGAGCAATGGTCACCAAAAATACCACCGCCTAATATCGCTGCTAACACCAACGATGGTGGCAAACCAAGCGTTTCAACCAAAGGCATGCCAATAGGAATAAGAATAGCAAAAGTGCCCCATGATGTGCCCGTTGTAAACGACATGATCCCGCCTGCAATAAATAACATGGGGACAACCAATATCAACGGTAAGTTTTCGCCGACTAAACCCGACACAAAAATACCCGTTCCAAGCGCTTTTAGGCTCGTTCCTAACGCGATAGATAGCAATACTATGGTAACTAAAGGCAGCAATTCGCCCATGCCGTTGAAGCCAATTTTAACTGACTGCTTGTGCGTAAAGCGCTTGTGCCAAAGTAACTGAGCATAGGCAACAATGCATGCTAAGAAAGTGGCGTACAGCACCGACTTACTGCCGCTACCTTGGGTAATGTCACCGTTGCCCGTTATAAACATAAAAGCAAACATACCAACAATCATCACTAGCAAAGGTACTAGCATAAATCGAGATTTAGTCGCAGGGCTCGATTCTAATGATGTATCTACAGACTCCAGCAGTTTTTCGGCTTCTTTCATCGGTCCGTGCACTTTGTCGAAGAAAATAGTATAGGCAACCACCAACAGCGTTAGCCAAGCGTAAACGTTAAAAGGCAGGGTTCCCCACAACACTGCCAACGGTTCTTGGCCTAAATCATACGTGCTAATGAGAGCAAGCACATAGGCTCCCCAGCCGTTTAGTAAAATGAGAATACAAATAGGCGCGCAAGTTGAATCAATAATATAAGCTAGCCTTGCTCGACTCATCTTATACTTATCGAATAGCCCGCGAGCAAATATACCCGCAGTTAGCACACTCAAGTTTGATTCAATGAAAATGGCGATTCCAGTAAACATGGTTACCCCGCCAACGCGCTTTTTAGAATTGATAATGCCACTGCTTACCACACGGTTCACGGTGGCGCTAACGCCGCCAGAGTCACGGATGAAGGCAAGCAAAGAGCCAACCAGTAAACTAAAAATAAGTATCTGCGTTGTGCCGTCAGAGGCTGCTGTTGCTACAATCCGATCAATGGTATTAATCGGAGTGCCAAACCAAGACCCAGATGATGTCGTTAATGTTAGCAGCAGCTCCGAGCAGAGTATGGCCAAAAACAAAGCAAGAATGACTTCCTTTTTCCAGATAACAACAGCAATTGCAATAACGGGTGGTAGGACTGTAAGCCATTCCATATTTATTTCCTAGTTTCTATTTTTGAAGCTGATTTTGTGCTTCGAATTCAATGAGTGCTTCATAAATCATACTCATGATGCTGCCAAATCTACCTGTTTCAAAGTGATTAGCGTCAAGCGCTAAATTTTCCTCTACTAGGCCCAACGTTGAATGCTGTTTATTAGTTAATAAAATAATCGCTAAATCGTGCGCGGGGTCAATTACAAAAGCCGTGCCTGCAGGGTCTTTTCGTCCGTATGCAGAAGCGCTGGCGTAGGAACTAAAAAGTGCAGTGTTAGCACTGTTGTTCGCAAGTTGCCAGCCGAGCCCAATGCCATTAGATTGACCAACAGGGTTCAAAAAGCGTGACATTGTAGCCTGACTAAAAAATTTTACGTCGCCATACCCGCCGCCATTCAGCATAGCTTGGCTCAATATGGCCAAGTCATCGATATTTGAAAACAGCCCAGCGTGACCTGATACACCCTGCATCGAATAGAAAGCGTTTTCATCAGCTACTTCGCCCTGCAAAATATCCTTTCTTATATTCGGGTAGTCAACATTGCCAAACTGCGTGTTGCCAGCAATTTCAGTCGCTGCAAAGTTATCCGCAGTAAATCCGGCTTTTAACGGATTATATAAAGTGTGTTTGAGTTCTAATGGTGCATAAATTTTCTCTCGGCTATATTCGTCCAACCGCATGCCGCTCACACGCTCTATCAAAAGTCCGAGTAACATATAATTAGTTTCACTATATTGTTGTGTTCTACCTGGAATAGATTCAAACGGTACGTCAGTCAACAGCAAGCGACTCGTTTTTGCCTTGTTTTGAGAATAAAAGTACTCACCGTATTGGTTATCCGGTCGATAAAATTCGGGAGTATTTAAATAACCGGATGCTTGTGCCAGCAAATCTTTTACTCTAATCACTTCTCGCCCATTGCCACGATATTCGGGAATATAATATTGCAGTGTTTGATAGAGATCGATTTTGCCAGCGTTCACCAACTGCATGATAGCGAGGTTCGTTGCGAATGCTTGCGTGTTTGAAGATAGATCAAACATATGCTCGGGTGTTATACGCTCACGCTGTTTTAGTAAGTCACCATTTGCCTCGTATTTTTTAGCATAACCATAGCTACTTCTTTTAACTATCTTACCTTTATGCACCACCGCAAGAGTCGCGCCTGGAAACCCATTTTTTACTTTGTCGTCAATAAACCGGTCTACTTGCTGAAACAGCGGTACATAGGACTGCGTGTCGAGAACTAACCTTGGATAAGGAATACTGATTTTTATGCTTGCGCCTTGCGGTTGGATACTCTCCACGCGAAGACTATTCAAGCCATCTATAGTGCGTTTGTGTATGGACACTGTATCAGCCTGAAATTGCTCGAATTCATCTAAAACAAGCTTCTGTCCGTTTATAAATATATTGGCAGACCTCGCGTTATCAGTTTCGATGACAAGTTCACCTCGACCTTGATAAGCCATAAATAGGTCGCGGTTGTCAGCTTCAATTTGCGCTTGATTCGTAGATTCTTGGAACAGCCTAGACAGCTGATAATTTTGCACACTCTCCGTCATCTGCTGCTGTGATAGCTGCGCAGTGAGCACCTCAGACTGATACAACTTATTCAACTGCGAGTAACTTGCAGGGAAATACTTTTCGAGCAACGCGAACACCGCGGCGGCTGTTTGATTATTAAGTTCACCGGTAATTTGCCAAGGTACAAAGTGCATTTGAAACGCACTCAATGTATCAATAGTCTGTTGATCCATCCGACCTGTTAAGGCTATATCATAGCCGTAAATACCTAACGCTTTCTGAACAAGGCCTAAGCTAGGAGATGTTTGATTAAAGGCGAGCCAATGATGCGTTAGGCTCTCATTGTCATACCATGCGCCAATGCCTTCTTGATATAAGCGATACCACGGAAACTTGGGACCGGGATCATTTTTTCGTGCAGGTGCGATATCCGAGTGGCCAATAACGGCTGTGGGCTGAATGTCAGGATTCCTAGCCAGTATTTCTTTGCTCAATTTGATCAATAACTGTATTTGTTTTTCTTCAAATTCTGAAAAGACACATAAATCACGGTTTTTCTCAGCGCCCATAATTTCTGGCACCGCAGCCTTGGGTGATGCATCAACCGGATTGTCCTCCTGACAAAATGGCGTGTTGACGATTTCAATGCCAATACTATGATCGTTTAGCCCAGAGCGGCCTTGCCAATAGCTAATACCAGCGTGCCATGCGCGCTGATCCTCATCTACCAATTGAAACACTTTTGGTTCACCGTAAGGGTAGCTCGGATCGTTTGCTTTAGGTATTAAGTAATGTGAACTAACGTTGCCTTCCTCAACTAGCGCATCGACTGACTCTTGGTAATTCACTGCGGTAAAGTGCATTACAAGGGACTTGATGCGATAGCTAAAGTTTTTGGATTGCATCACTTCAACATCAGAGCTGCTCGAGCAAGCGACTAAAAAAACAGTGCTAGCGAAAAGGGAAGCCTGCGCTAGCCTTGTCCAATTTGGCATTGTGTTTCCTTTAAAAACGTTTTGATTCTAGTGCTGCGGAGTAAGCTTACGCACTTCCATCGTGCATTTCATTGAAGGTTTTTGTTAAAACTCTTCCTAGCTTACGACGCTGCAATCTGCATAGATGGGTAGAATATACACATTAACAGTTAAGGTTGCCTAGTATAACCTGCTTTAGTGCAAAATTAGCAAGGTAAGCTGCACAAGAAGACGTTAAATGACAGTCGCTATGCTATTCCATATACGCCTTGAATTTAATCATTTTGTGCTAAACTTAACTGGAGCTAAATTTAAAAGGGATACAAAAATGTATACTCCAATTCATTCTATTAACTCTTTGTTTGAACAGCTGGGTTTAGATAGTTCTGAGAAGGAAGTGAACGCGTTTATCGCTGCTTACTCGCCATTACCAGCTAAGGTTAAATTACACGACGCCGATTTCTGGAATAAGTCGCAACAGACCTTTTTACGTCAAATGAAAGAAGAGGATGCAGACTGGGCTGAAATCGTCGATCAGTTGGACGCGATGTTGCGTTAAATCGACTGAGTCTAAAAATATGGACCTTATAGGGTAGAAATCATTTGGCGATGATCGTCTACCTTACTTAACAGAAAGACTCGCTGTATTGAATTGAGAGAAACAACTCCGATTTCTGCCTTGTGCTTTAGCTTGATACAACGCTTTATCAGCCTCCAGTATCAAAATTTCTTTGGTTAAATCGCTGTTGTGATTGAATGACAAAGTTGAGGTACCAAGACTGATTGTTACGTAGTCGTTTATTGTGCTTTTAACATGCGGAATTTTTAGTTCTTCAATTGCGTATCGCAATTTCTCTGCGATTATTTTTGCGGCGTCAGCACCCGTATTTGGAAGAATGCATATAAATTCTTCGCCACCAAATCGGCCACAAAAATCAGATTGTCGTAATATAGTTTTATTTAGTTCATTGGCGACTAAGCGTAAACACGCATCTCCGCCAGCATGACCGTAGTGATCGTTGTATAGCTTGAAGAAGTCAACGTCTATCAAGATAACAGTAACCGTCCACTTGTTTCTTATGGCCAGCTCTATCGTTTCAGACAGCTTGCGCTCAAATGCACGGCGATTCGGGATGCCAGTCAACGGATCGGTAAGCGTCATATTTAATAACGCACTTTCTTGTTCTTTAACGCGTTCCAAATACAAAGAGAATGTGTCCGCAAGCTTTGCTATTTCGTCATTACCTTTGATGTCGATAACGGCTCCCGGCGTTTTAGAAGCAATAGAAACCTGCGAAGAAAGTGCCACCAACCTTAAGACAATACGCTGGTGCAAATAGTAGATGACGCCGAGGGTTAAAATAACCGCGAAAATACCCGCTATAATCGTTAGTTTAGAGTACTGCGCCGCTAGCTCATTGACTTTGCTAGCCTCTTGCATACTTTCTTTATTCACTACATAGGCTTGATATTGCAGGTTGCTAGCAACATCTGCTATCAAGTTTCTTACAAAATTATCTCGGCCTCGGGTTCTGCCATCAATTCTGAGGGATTGAACTTTCAGATTTATCAAGCCTTCGTTGCCAAATAAAAGTCGCTCTAAGGGGGCTATCTGTATTGTATTGTCTAATTTCCTCTCAATTATTTTTTTCTTCAAATTTACAGTTAGCGAACTTAGCACCCTCTCAATTTGTCTAATTTCATGGAGTCTTTTTTGTTGACTAATTTCAACGCTAAGCAATAAGCTCTCAACCAACATGTTTTCAACTTCACTGCTATTGTCACGTAATCGAGTATTCGCGAGGAGCTGCTTAATTTTGGTATTGACGGCGTCTGTTTTCACATTGAGTAAGCGTTGGAATATAATTCTCTGTTTTACTAGAGCATCTAGCTCGTTAATCTCTTTGGTAACAGTAGCCAGTTGAGTTAACAAATATTGACTATCGGTGGTACCGGTTAGCATCGCCTCGTTTATCCTGTTCAGGCTATTATCAACGCTTTGTCTCGCTAACTGCTGGGCCGGATTGTTTTGTGAACGGGCTAAAATCGAGGTTAGGGTTGCAAGACTTTGTATTTGTGTGTTTAGCGACGCGGCATAAGAAATTTTGGGAATAGTGGAATTTGTCAGATTAGCTAATATGTTACCCAATTCAGTTAATCGAATGGTCGAAAATAAAACGACGACGGTAAACAATGCCACAATACCGAACTGCGCATAGGTAAATAACTTAATTGTTTGTCGTGAATTTGACTTCAATTCATGTCACCATTTTTATTCTGTTGCGCAATATCGACTATTCTACCGTCCAACTTACTGCTTAGTTTGCCTTTTAATCTAATGTCACGCTGCACCAAATCTGATATTAAAATATTTTTTAAAACAACCGAATCCTTCATCTGACTACCTAGTGCTAATGGCGCATAGCCATCTCCACCATCAAATAGATAGTTAGTTGTTGCTAGCGTATAGGTTTTGTTTTCTACGATTTTTTTACCATTGATTGTTACTGACACAACCCTCTTTCCCGCCTTGGCACTTGAGTCGAATGTGAGGCGCATGCCGGAAATATGTGGAAATGTGCCAGTTAACTCATCTAAGCCTGATAATCCCACTTCCAGAGCTTCTATTACATGTTGCCCTTGAATTGAGATAACGTTGAGTGCGGAACGAAAGGGGAGTTCACTTGCTATCGTTCGTCTCGTAACTTCGGCATTAGGCTCATAGGTGGTGTCTCCTCGAATACTGCCACCGTTTATCAACGCAATATCAGCAGATGTTAAACTGCGCATGGTATCCACAACGTAATTTGCAAAAAGGTTTTCGCTAGATCTAACAATTTCACGTCGAGTCGAAAACTTCCCGTCCCAATAGCCAATCCTATCGTCCAATAGTCTATCTAGTCTCAGTTTATAGGCATTAATTTGCGCTTGGACCACTAAATCAGGCGTCATGTTTTCAAGTGTGATCAGTTCAGATGATAATGTGTTTAATTGGGGGCTGAAACCGATTCTGGCAACAACGGCTTGGCCAGGTTCGTCAATCGAAAATAATCGAGAATGTTTATAAATTTCTTTTTTATCAGTCATGACATAGCGAGTGCTAGAGTTGAATGCAAAATCAATGTCTCTGTTTTCCAGTAGCTGCGGTACAAAATCGAAAGGATAAAAATAATGTAAAAGTACGATATCTGCGCCGGCATCGCGCAACGCTTTTGCTTTTGTTTTGATGGTACTAAGAGGGTCTGTGACGATCACATTCTTTAGCAAGTATTCATATATTAGTCTTTCATTTACGATAGAAAGAAAACCTAATTTGATTTCCCCTTTAGTAATGATGACTTGGTCGACAAGGCCATCAGGGGTTGAATCTATGCGTGTATCAAGAATATTGCTTGCAACAATTGGAAAAGCAGCTTCATAAGAACGCAGCGATAACTCATCTTCAAAGTAACTAAACTCGCGTTTTGTGACGCCCATTGCATCAGGCTCGAGACTATTCAATATATCAATAATGTGAGAGCCGCGATCGAGGTTAGAAAGCGCGCTGGGTCCAACTGAGCCACCACCAAAAATAAAGAATGTAGTTTGCTTGCCCTCTCTTTGCTGTGACACCAAGCGCTGCAACTCAGCGTACCTGCCCGAGCGAGGATTGGATATATCTGGCATTTCAGCACTTAGGACGATAATTGCTTCTTTTATCTCGTCGGCAACAGCGACACTGCTTATCAGCGTTATGGCGGTTAACGACATAAGTATAGGCCCAAGGCAAATGAGCTTTTTGTTAATGACCAGCGAGGCAATAAAGGTGAACTTTTTCATACTACTAATTATGTTTGCGGGCCTCGAGTAAATTCAGAATTGCGCGAGGAACACCCTTTCTTTCACGTCATGTTAACATAATTCAGCGCTTTTACTTATTCAAAATAAGGTATCAGGTTAATCAGCCTGTTTATACGGTTATAGCGGCTTTGGTAATAGCTGCTAAGGTCATAGCGGCCAAGGTCATAGCGGCACTAACTCGCCCATTATAAAGGCAAACTTCCGCTCACCATGCTTGCACAGAAACCCGGCAGGAATGACACCTTTCATCATTTTTAGATCGTCGTGCCAATATTTTGGGTTTTCGATAACAGTATAGTCTGAGTGGTTTTTGATTAAGTGGGACTCCCCAACAAAGTGGCTGAATCCGCTTTTTAGCAAAGCTATATAGCTTTCGTTGCTTAGATAAATTTCTTCACTCAGCAAGTACGAGCGCCCTGGATCGTACAAATATCCCAAAGCTTCGATTGTTTCCAGTCCGTATTGTTGGTGTAAATCACCAATGTCAGCTACAAAAAATGACTGTTCAAAGCGATTTTGTTTGCGCACCGCAATATCGGTAGTGAAGGTGTTCTTGGCAAAACCTAAGTTTTTAATTAGCAAGTCACACAGCTGATACTCTTGGTTTTCAGGAATTTCCCAATATTGTTGTTCCAAAGCTTTTATTGCTTTGTCGTCAGTCCAGCTAGCTTCATTACACAGCAATTCTAATGCATGCAGCAAGACAAACACATTCATTGCTCGCGCAACTTGACGATTAGGATCAAGGGGATAGTGTCCAGATTCGATGAGTATGGTGCTTATGCCGCGTTCTGCAATTCTGTCACCGAACGAGCGGGCAGAGTATTCGTCATCATACCGAGCAATATTATCCGGTAATAAAGGTTTAGCCAGCAACTGCAGTGCACCAATCAGCGCCATGGCTTTTTGCCGAGCGGGGTCGATAGTCTTCTTTGAATTGAATGCGGGAGCTAAAAATGCCAATGTGGAAGACGTGCCATCCGGCCCGCAGCGATAATAGTCGTGCTGATCATGCAGGTTGAACGCAAAGTCCGGCTGAGTTTCTGTTACGACTTTTTCTAGTGCTCTACCTTCAGGAGTTTGCAGCGCCATTGCATCTCGATTGATATCTATACCTTGGGCATTTTCTCGTGTCCCAACTTGGGCGCCATCAGGGTTTAGCATAGGAACAATGTGCAATGTTAGCTGACTTTGCCAGTCTACATTCAAGGGGGTTACGAGTTTTGCACTGAGGAAATGAATAATATCCAATACGGCGGCTGTAGCGGTAGACTCATCACCGTGCATTTGTGTCCACAAGAGAATTTTTTTAGGACCGTATCCCAGACTGAGGCAATTAATCGGCTGACCAGAAAACGAATTCCCAATAACCTTCTTGCTAATCATGTCGCGAGCGGATAACTCATCAACTATTGCAATGATATCCTCGGGTACTAACTGCTGTTTATTTAGATTTGCTACACGATTTTCAAAGAGGAATTGAAGCTCGGTAGATAAAAGTATATCCATCAGTGGACCGTTATTCCCTTGGTTGAATTTACACTATAGGCTAATTATTGAATTTATTGCAACTGAAATGATGTAGGGGGAGCATACGTAACACGCTATAAACCCAAAAGTAATCGACATTGTAAAGGCACTGCTATCAAGGTATGTAAATAACTCACGTAGGTATTAAATACTGTACAGACATCCTTGTTGTCGAGGACTATTATGCCAAAGCAGGTGAGTGTTTTGCTTGCTATTGTTTGTAGGATCAGTAGTTAAAACGGATTTAAACGATGCTCTTACTGCCGTGCAATTTGAAGTGAGTTTACTCGTTTTGTTATTCATTGCTACATTGTTTTAGGGCCTGAAATTACTTGATTCTCAACGTGATGCCGCAGTAATGAATTACCTAAATCCTCTTGTTTTTATGCAAGACCTTAGATTAAAAAACAAGTCGCGCTTTTGCATTTTTAATTTGAATCCAAAGCTGTGAGATTTGTTTACGCAGGATGTGACTTTTTGTGTCGCAACTGTCGTAACAATATGTTATCCATAATCTTTTTTGATTAAATTTTAAGCGAATCGGTGTTCATTATCTGAGTGCGTTGGCATGCCTGATATTTGAATTCACTCATTAAAGTATCCACTTTTTGAAGTGCAATTAGCTTTGCTAAGCTTTTTCTTTCGCCCTAATTCGACTAAATTCCATGCAGCGCCTTACGTAAAAACCCCTCGTTGTTTTTAAGTAAAGCTTTACATGTAGTTATGTCACTATTTGTCAGTATATAAAGTATGGCAAGCTTTGCATTATTGTCAGAAATTGATAAGGCATTGATTGCGGTTTGTTCTTCGCATTCGGTCGCCTGCATGACAATACGTATCGCCCTAGCAACTAACTTTTCATTTGTCGCATTCACGTCGACCATTAAATTCTTATAGGTTTTGCCCAATTTGATCATACTAACAGTGCTGATCATATTTAGAATGAGCTTTTGAGCAGAGCCTGATTTCATTCGCGTTGAGCCCGTTAACACTTCGGGTCCGACATTTGCGCAAATGCCGATATCAGCAATTTGCATAAGGGGTGCGTTTGGATTACACACAATACATGCTGTTGTGGATTGAATAGACTTTGCGTAATTCAATGCACCAATAACATAAGGTGTGCGACCACTCGCAGCTAATCCAATTAACATATCGCGTTGATTAAAATCTATATTTTGAAGATCACGCTGAGCTGCTTGCATATCGTCTTCAGCGCCCTCTACGGCATTTATTAATGCTGTTTCACCGCCAGCGATAATACCGACCACGACATTGTCTGAAACACTAAACGTTGGTCTACATTCAACTGCGTCTAATATACCGAGCCGACCACTCGTTCCCGCGCCAATGTAGATAAGACGACCTCCTTTTTGCAACCGTATAACCGCAGCATCAACCGCTTTAGCTATTGCAGGGATAGCCTCCGCTACCGCTCCAGCAACTAAAGCGTCTTGTTGATTTATACAATGCAAGGCGTCCTTTGTACTCATTAAATCAATTTGCTCGCTTGCCAGATTTATTCCTTCGGATGGGATCTGACCTAACTCTTTTAGTATGTCTTGCGTTTTCGTCACATTTTGTCCTTTATTGCATTGGTGTTACCGAGCAAACACACCGATGTGGCGACAAACGTAGCTATCATCAGTTGCCACGAGAAGCCTAAACTAAATTGATATTCAAGGGGAAGATATAGACTCATGATATAGGGCTGCATCAGCACAGGTATCAGAAAGCCAACGATCAGTGCTGCCAAGATAGAGAACGGTGAACCGCGGTTGCTAAAAAGGGCCGTGAAATACACGCCAAGCAAGCCACTGTAAGAGAAAATCATGACGCTCAGCGCAAATGCTAATAATGGCATATCGCTGTGTTGCTGCCAGTAAAAGCAAAGTGCTGCCATAAGGCTTAGTGCAATCGCGACAACAATCATGCTAATTCTGCCAGCTTTCACCATATGTGTGTCTGATAGCGTTTTGCCATTTTTAAGCAAAATGCCACGATATATATCTTGCACAGCAACTGAGGACATTGAGTTAAGTCCCGAGTTGAGAGTAGACAATGCTGCCGCGATGATACCAATGGTAACTACGGCCTTTATACCGTTTGGTAAATCAGTCAGTACGTAATACATAAAGATTGTCACCGTTTGCCCAACAAACTCTGGCGTAGGGGCATCACCGTTAGCGACACTTTGACTCATAAGATCAGGGCGCTGGTAATAAATATAAAGAAGCATGCCAATGATGACAAAAATAAGCACAACGGGAATACCCATTACGATTGAGGAGGTTAGTGCTTTAGTGGCTTCTTTCGAATCTTTGCAGGTTAACATGCGTTGCGTAACGTCTTGGTCCATGCCAAATGCTGCAATGTTTAATAATACGAAGCCAGTGATGACGGACCAAAATCCAAAAACACCGGAAGGCGAAAAATCCAGCGAGAAATCAATTAAGGTAAGTTTCGACTGTGAACCGTCCGCAGGCGTTTGTAATGCATTGATAATAGTACTGAAGTCGGCTGGGATGCTATACAGCAAATAACCAAGCACTAATAGGGCTGCTGAAATATACACGATACATTGAATCACATCACTGTATATGACCGTACGAATACCGCCGTACACGGTATATAAGAGCCCGACAACAGCAATTAGCGTAATCGAAATCATGACGCTTGAGGCGTCGATGTTGCCAAACAATATCATGGCAATAGCAATGGCCGCCATGTATAGCCTTGCGCCACTAGCAAACAAGCGACCCACCAAGTAAACAGTGCCTGCCTGATATTTAGCCTGATCGCCAAAGCGTTGCGCAAGCAGTTCATAAACGGTGAACACTTTAAACTTATAAAATTTGGGCAGTAAAAACCTAGCGACAAAAATGGCGGCAATGAAACCCGCAATATTGGTGGCTAAATAAGTAAGATCCCCCCGATAGCCTTGGTCCGGGCCGCCTAAAAACGTAGCGGCACTTTGCGATGTAGCTAGCACTGATATAGCAACTACCCACATCGGCATCGACTTTCCACCAAGAAAATAATCCGTTGAAGTCGCAGCTTGTCGATTGTAAAGCCAACCACTTGCAATGAGAATTAGGCCGTAGCCTCCAAAAATGAGCCAGTCAATGGCGGAAAATTGATCAATCATAACGCTCTTATAGTTATTCTTCGGGGAATGTCTGCTTGTAAAAAGCAAGAAGCTGACATTTTTATCCATTCGCTTGATTTATCTTGTCATTAACCCATTAATCATGATGAAAAACAAGTTTCACTAGTTTACTATCGCAATACTTATTTGCTTGCACTGATTAATCGGAAGTTAATTTTTTGGCTAGACATACTTACGCAGCAATTGACCTTGACGCGTTAACACATAATTTTATAGCAATGAGCCAATGCTCTCCAAACAGCAAGCAAGTTGTTGTGGTGAAAGCTGACGCTTATGGCAATGGTGCAGTTGCGGTTGCGCTTTGTTTACAACACTGCGCGGATATGTTTGCCGTAGCATTTATCGATGAAGTTTTTGAATTGAGAGAAGCGGGAATAACGCAGCCAATTCTCGTACTCCAAGGGCCACATCAAGAGCAAGAATGCGAACTCACAACTGCACTCAATGTAGTTTGGATGCTACATACTGAACAGCAATTAAATTGGGTTAATAAACGCATAAAAAACAATGAAGTAAGTAATCTGCATCATTGGGTAAAGTTTGACACCGGCATGCATCGCTTAGGTTTTATGCTCGAAGACTACGAGCGTTTGAGTGAGGATTACGCAAATATATTCCATTCTGAAACAGTTATTGCGACACACTTAGCAAGGGCTGATGAGCCAATGAATAAAGCTTCTCTATCAGCAATAGAGCAGTTTTTAAACGTCATGGTCGGTAGACATAATTGTTTGTCTATTGCCAACTCTGCTGCCAACATTTGTTTGCCAGCGTCTGCAAAAACGTGGAATAGAATGGGAATATCTCTATACGGTAGTTCACCTTTTGAAAAAGATGAAGTATTAGTTTCTCTGCAGCCGGTAATGCAATTAAATAGCGAAGTCATTGCTATGCGTCAGATTGCAGCGGGAGAGTCCGTGGGTTACGGAGGCACATGGACAGCACAACAGCCCTCTATCATTGCTACCGTCGCAATCGGCTATGCTGACGGCTATCCGCGCCATGCACCAATTGGCACTCCTGCACTTATCGATGGCCGTGTAGCGAAACTCGTCGGGCGCGTTTCGATGGATATGCTGACGTTTGATGTGACCAACTTAGATAACGTTGATATCGGCTCGCCAGTAGAACTATGGGGTAAAAATTTACCTATAAATCAAGTGGCTAAACATATTGGCACGATTGGCTATGAATTGATGACTCGTGTTTCTAAACGAGTGCCCAGGAAGCTGGTATGACGGACTATTTTGTCGGTGTTGATGCTGGAGGCACGCACTGCAGAGCATCGCTCTATGACAGCGCCGAAACAGTTATTGGGACTGGGCTTGCAGGTCCAGCGAATGTCTTTAGTCAATTTACGGATGCTATGCAGCAAATTGGCCTCGCGGTTGATTTAGCCATTCGAAGTGCAAACATAGCGATTGATAAAAAGTCCCTCATTGTGGGGGCGGGTTGTGCCGGAGGGCAAACTGCACAGGCGAAAGAAGGTCTTGCTCGCCTCAATGTTCCTTATAAACGGCTGTTTATGACGAGTGATCTGCACGCAAGCTGCCTAGCAGCGAATAGTGGCGGTGACTGTGTCGTTCTGATTACCGGCACAGGCTCATCCATCGCGCATTATCGAAATGGCTTAGTGACGCAATATGGAGGCCACGGGTTTATTCACGGCGATGAAGCCAGCGGTGCTTGGCTTGGATTAAGAGCAGTACAATATTTACTGAAAAGTTTCGATAATCTTGCTCATGATGAAGCGTTCTGTAGTGTTATAGCGAACGCTATCGGCATTGATTATCTGAGCGGCGTTAGCCATGCTAAAAAGCCCGCGAGCATTGACCACATTCTGCGCTATTTTAAAAGTAAGCTAGCTACAGACTATGCGAAACTAGCCCCTAGCATTATTAGTTTGTGTGAGAATGGAAATCCTACGGCGAAGTCTCTCATTAATGAAGGTGCTGACTACTTGTTCTCAGTATTAAGCTCGAATTCACTTGGCAATGACTCTCCTATCTTCATCACGGGAGGGGTAGCCGGAAGCTACCAACCGCTACTGCAACAAAAAATGGGTACTCCTGTGTTTGCTATGCCAAGAGTCGCTCAAGACGGGGCGATGCTTTACGCGAAGTTGCAAATGAACACACCGCAAACAACAGCGTAGAGTCGCGTATATATCTTCTTACCACTTTTGTAAAATATCGCTGTAAACACGGTCATCGAGTAGGCTTTCTCTAGCAAGGTCTTGTTTCAACAGTTCAGCATACTCGCCACTGCTTTTTAATGCCTCAATACCTTTTTCAAAAGACGCGATAATACCCTTGGCATCAGGGTAGTTGCGATGTATTGCTAAAGATACATCGACTGAAATGAGAGATACTTCGGAAACATAAACTGGTTTCTCGCCGACACTTTTGAGCAATAGATTCATTTCATCTATCATCGCTTTGTCCACTAATAGGAAGTCGACGCGTCGTTCTGAGAGTTGCTTGATATTGTCGAAAAACCAAGGGGACCGCGCCCATCGAATATCACGTTCGTCGCGCAATTGATCGGTGTTGGCGAAGCGATTTTCGACACCAACTCGCTCACGATACAGCTGTTCAAGACGAATAATACTTTCGGCTTTTTGATTTCGTGATACCACATGCAATTCCACTTGCATGTAAGGTAGCGAGTACAGGTAATCATCTTTTTGGACATTAAGAGAATAATGGTCAATGTAACCCGAAAACTTGCCTGATCTTAAACCGCTACCAGACCAAGCTTGTGTGGTTGCTGTTATTTTCGCTTTCTTATCGCCTAATGCGGCAGCAACAAGCTCCATTTGACGAGCGGGTAGCTTATGTTCGTCAATATAAGTCGCTACCTTGTTGCCAACAAGATTTAAAGTTTGCGCTCGAAGACTGGTTGATATCAACATAGTTAATACAAAAAGCAGTACCGTCGCTGCTGTTGCCGCTGCTTTTAGAGTATTGCTTATACGCATAGAAACTTACCTTTTAAGCACATACAAAGTGGCGCTCGTACTGACAATTCATTGTTCATTTTCTTACCTTTAAACCTTCATTAATGTAAGTACGAGTTTTCACTCTCATTTGGATTACTCTCCAAAGGCACCTGCTGCACCAGGAAATACTACGGGGCTTTCAAAACCATCTTCGCTCACGCTAGCCACTCCAAAGAAGTAGTTATCAATCACGACATTCTCAAGCGTTGCTGTAGTTACGTTACCTACATACTTGCTGTACTGCCACTGTGGTGCATCCGTTAATCGCCAATATATCTTGTAACCTTTTAAATGTGGGTTGCTTGGCGTTGTATCAGCATCGTCATGAGGTTTCCAGCTTAGTGTCGTTGAGGCTTGCACTGCGCCGGAAATACTAACATCTGCAGGTGGATTTGGTGCGTTAGCCATGCCCGCGAGTGATACTGCATTGAGCGCCGTTAACTTAGCTGCATAGTCGAAATTAACGCCATCGATGGTATCACCATAAACAGTGCCATTTTCAGTGCGCAAGTCTTGATGCTGTCTATCATAATGTTCGTTTGTCTCCATAATGCGAACGCCTGGATAGCCGAGGTCATTGAATGGACGATGGTGACCGCCGCGTCTGAAGCGGTCTAAACGATAAACCACCATAGTATCTAAGTTTTCAATGTAGCGGTCAGCCATGAAGTCGATATAACGCGCCAAATTTCGACTAGGGCTATCAACTTCGCCGCCGGTGAAGCGGCGATAGGTTGCTTCCTCTGCGGTTTCAGTATTTCTTGTTCCTTCTGCGAATATTCTGGCGGTTGTGTTGTTAATAACGCCGTTAACACCTTCAATGTTGCCAATCATGTCGTTATTCAAGACCGCTTTTAAACGCCAGTTATTCGCTTTTGCATACTCAGCGAGTATTTGTCCACCGAATAAGCCTTGTTCCTCACCCGCTAAAGCAGCATATACGATGCTGCCTTCAAATTTGTGTTTGCTCAATACTCTCGCGGCTTCCAAGGTACCGGCAACGCCCGAAGCATTATCGTTGGCGCCAGGAGAATCAGACGTGCTGTCCATCACATCGGACACCCGAGAATCAATGTCGCCACTCATCATGACGTACCTATTCGAGTCTGTGGTGCCTTTTTGAATTGCGATTACGCTGACAACTTCGGTTGAATTGGGAATGCGTCGTTCACCAGAAATGACCTTTGCTTGGAAAAACACTTCCAAACAGCCGCCGCATTCCACTGAGATTTTTTCGAACTCTTCCTTTATCCAACGTCGCGCCGCGCCGATGCCGCGTGTTTCCGATTCCGTTTCTGAAAGGGTATGCCTTGTACCAAAACCGACTAAAGTGCGAATATCTTGTTCAATTCGGTTAGCTGAGACGTCTTTTGCTATTTCATGTAAAAGCGCTTGGTCAGTATAACTAACCATGTTTGTAGGTGTTTGTTGTGCATGCGCAACGTCGTTATTCACAAGCAGCGAGGATGAAAAAACGAGCAAGCTACATGCCAGGACCTTATTGATTTTGTTCAGTGAATAAGTTGGTTTACGCATACAATGTCCTTAGCTATTTACTTTTAAAGAATGGTTACAAAAACAATCGTTGTTAAATAGTGTTTGTTTTGCAAAGCTACGCCAATCCTAGCGATCCAAAACCGGTGTTGATCAAAATAAAACTATCTGAAAAAGCAGCCATTGAACCCAAACATAAGTATCTGGCGTAGTATAATCAATGACGAACTGCAGCATGAACCAGTTAAGAAACAGCGCAATCCGTGCCTATCTTTCAAACTTCTTATATGAACGCATATGCGTCGCCGAACAGTTCGGTCTTGTTGAGTCCGTTGGCGCAAAACTCATCCCGAATGGTCGCAGACATTTCGAATCGACCAGCGGTATAGACCTGTATAGATGAAAAGTCGCTAATATCTTTCATTACCGCTTTATGAACCCAACCAGTGTGCCCTTGCCAATCATCACTTGGATGCTCAACGACAGGAACGAAAGTAAAATGTGGGTGGCTAATACTCATTGCTTCTAACTCACTCGATTCGTACAGGTCATTGAGTGTTTTAGCCCCCCAATATAAGGTTAGCTCTCTATTTGGTTGATTCTCAATACAATCTAAAACGATCGATTTTGCATAAGAATAGCCCGTACCACCCGCTACAATAATTGCAGGCGAACTAGAGTCTCTCAAAAATGCATTTCCTAAGGGAGCTTCAACAACTAATTTGCCCTCTGCCTTACATTTTGCTAACACGTCGAAAGCATAGCTATTCGCTGGGTCAGCACCTATATGCAACTCAATTTTATTTAATGAGCTAGGCGCGTTTGCAATAGAAAAAGGACGTTTATCATTTTCACCCATTACTACTTGGAGGTATTGACCCGCCTTAAATTCAAGGGGAAACTCGGGTGTCAATACTACTTTGTGCACAATTGAAGTTTGTGCTTCAATCGATTCAACCGTGCAATTAATCACTTTCATGAAAGTCCTTTATTAAATTGTTAACTTATTGTGTGCTTTGTTTACTTGCTAGAAGGCCTGTCTATCAACCCAGCTCTTTATGAATGCAATTTACCCTGGGCTGAATAACACTTCCGGTGAAAATTAAAGTGTGAGCGCTGGGTGACTGTTATCAACTGGAAGACGAATCTGCAATCAACGTTCGCTTCAAAGTCTATCAAAAAATAACACAAGCTGATATTTCATTCTTGGTATTTTGCTAACGTGCTTCTTACTGCAGAACGATATACATTGATCAGAGTAGACTAAGAAAAATAGCAATGAAATGGTTTTTTATTGTTTGTTACTATTGCTGCTAGTTAAATTGCCGATAGGGTATAAGTAACTTATAGATGCAAGGTTAGGAGTGTTCGTGTTCAAATTTTCAATTTTCATTACTGTTTTTATCGCTATGATTGGCACTGCTCAGGCTCAGCAACTAGAAGCTGTGCAAATTTATAGTCAAGACGATTTGATTAAAATGATTAATAAAAACCAGCACTTGGAGCGAGTAGTCTCTGATCGTTGTCAGTTAGTTCAGGACATAGAGGCCAGAGCAGAAGTGCTCAGAGTACCTGCCTATCAATTCCTGTGGGGGGACATGCTGGCTTGGGGTGTTTGCGTAGATGCAGAACCTGAAAGAGGCGTTTACTACATGCGGGAAGCAGCAGCGCAAGGTTTAGCGGCAGCGTTAGAGCAGCTAGGCCGCTATCATTCAATTGGCAAGCTTGTACAAGAAGACAAGAAGAGAGCGGTCATATATCTGCGAGAGGCATCTGCATTAGGAAACTTAAAAGCTCAGCTACAGCTCGCGGAACTGTTCATTGATGGTTATGGCAGTCCGTATGATTTTGAAGATCTCTACCATTGGCTTTACAACGCGATCACCGACGATAGCCGGACTCACCAGCGCATAGCAATGTATATGGGGGAATTAGAGTCCTTGATGCACCCCAAAGCAGTGCGCGATGCACGCAAACCAATGATTAATTAGTCGCAGTTAAGGCGATACGACAGTAGGTAGGGCGAAATATAAAGCATCCTTTAAAAACGCCTAATTTATGAGCGAACATTAATTGTCACAGACTTGCAACAAAAACCTTGTTATAATGCTCGCGAATTTAACAACGAAAAGAATGAATGTCAGAAGATCCGCATTACTCAAGAGAAAAAGAAAAATACGAAAACCCGGTAGCAAGCCGAGAATTTCTACTCGAAACACTTTCCAACGCTACTAAAGCCCTTTCCTTTTTAGAAATCTGCAAAATTGTCAACGCGACAGATGAAGATGCCAGAATTGGTATTCAGCGTCGACTGCGCGCTATGGAGCGCGAAGGGCAGGTGGCTTTCACACGTGAAAAAAAATATGAAGTACAAAAAGCCGAAGCGCTGATCAGAGGTCGTGTGATTGGCCATCGTGACGGCTTTGGTTTTTTAAAGCACTCCGATACAGAAAAAGACTTATTTATCCACCAGGGTCAAATGCAAACACTCTTGCACGACGATATAGTCGAGGGTGTAATGGGCGGTGCAGATAGAAGAGGGCGTGCAGAATTCCGTCCGAATCGAGTCCTTGAACCAAGAAAAGAACCGATTGTAGGTCGTTTCTTTATGGAAGAAGGCGTCTCTATCGTTATTCCAGATGATAACCGCATTTCGCACGAAATTATTATTCCACCAGAAGGCAGGAATGGCGCTAGACAAGGTCATGTCGTTATTGTTGAAATTACGCAACGCCCGCGCCGTCAAGTTAATGCAATTGGTAAAATTTTAGAGGTACTAGGCGAGCACATGGCGCCCGGTATGGAAATTGAAATGGCCTTGCGCAATTTTGATATTCCGCACAATTGGCCGAAAGGCGTTTTGAAACAGGTTGAAGGTTTATCAGAGGAAGTGCCCGAGCAGTCCAAAGAGGGTCGTATTGATTTACGACAGTTACCCTTAATGACTATTGATGGTGAAGATGCTCGCGATTTTGACGATGCCGTTTATTGTCAGCCTAACGACGATGGTTCATGGCAGCTATGGGTGGCAATTGCTGACGTCAGTTCCTATGTTAAAACCGGCACTGCCTTAGACAGCGAAGCGCAAAATCGTGCGACTTCTGTGTATTTCCCTGAAAAAGTGATACCCATGCTGCCTGAAGTGCTTTCTAACGGACTATGCTCTCTCAACCCAGATGTTGACAGGCTTTGTATGGTCTGTGAAATGACTATTTCCGCAGGCGGAAAATTAGGTGAATACCAGTTTTATGAAGCAGTCATGCGTTCACATGCCCGCCTCACTTACAATAAAGTGTGGGGAATTTTAAAAGGTGATGAAGCATTAACAAAACGTTACGAGCAGCATGTTCCTCATTTGATGAACCTCAACAGTTTGTTCAAAGCACTGAAAAAAGCACGTCAGGGTCGAGGTGCAATTGAGTTTGAAACGATTGAAAGTAAATTTGTTTTTAACGCACAACGAAAAATTTCGCATATTATTGCTGTTGAGCGCAATGAAGCTCACATGCTAATTGAAGAATGCATGATTATGGCGAACGTATGCGCTGCGGAGTTTTTAGAGAAAAACGCCGCCGAAGCTCTGTTCCGCGTGCATGACAAGCCAGATGAAGACCGCCTAACTACGTTCAAAACGTATCTTTCAGAAATAGGCATTCCATTTACCGTTAGTGAAGAACCAACGCCGGCTGACTTTACGAGTGTAATGACAAAAATTCAGCATCGACCCGACAAAGAACTTATTCAGACGATGCTACTTCGCTCTATGAAGCAGGCGGTTTACTCACCCGACAACGTTGGTCACTTTGGTTTAGCACTTAACGCTTATGCGCACTTTACGTCGCCTATACGCCGCTATCCGGACTTGGTGGTTCACCGTGCAATAAAAGCCATTGTCGATAAGCAAAATCAGCGGAAATCAAGAACCGGTGGCAAGGCTTATTCGGCGGAGGAAGTTGAACAGTTAGGTGAGCAATGTTCAATGGCAGAGCGCCGAGCAGATGATGCCACTAGAGATGTGTCTGACTGGCTAAAATGTGAGTTTATGCAAGATCACGTTGGCGATGTTTTTGATGGTGTGATTGCATCGGTGACTAACTTTGGTCTGTTTGTGCGTATTACCGAATTCCAAATTGATGGTCTAGTGCACATTACTTCATTAGCGAGCGATTACTATCAATTTGATGACCAAAAGCAATGCTTGGTAGGAGAAAGCTCCGGCGCTATATTCCGATTAGGTGACGAGGTTAAAATCAAAGTTGCTGGCGTTAACCTTGATGAGCGAAAAATTGACTTAATGATTGATGGTGTAACAAGCAGTCGCGGCAAAGTGAAAGCTCCGCGCAAGCGCAGTGGTAAGGGAAAAGCAGGCGGTAAAGACAGGAAAGGGTCTCCTGCTAAAACCGAAGCAACCCACGGTAAGGGCTCGAAGGACAAAGGGGCTAAAGACAGCGCTTCTGCAAATGAAAAACCACCTTCGAAGCGCAAACCCGCTGGCAGAAAAAAACCGGGTCCGGCTTCTAAAGCCAGAAAGTCATCAAAAAATAAGAAGCGTACATAACCATGGCACAACAAGAATTAATTTATGGACTTCACGCGATGACAGCGGTCATGGACCACGAACCAGAACGTGTTATTGAATTATTTGTGTTGAAAGGCCGCGATGACGAACGCTTAACTTATATTCTTGATGAAGCTAAGCGACATGGTATTGGTATACAATTCTGTCAACGCAAGACCCTTGACGATAAATGCAACGGCGAACAGCATCAAGGTGTGGTTGCGCGCGCAAAGCCTGGCAAAGTATTAGATGAACACGACCTAAGCAATATTCTCAAAAGCCAAGCTTCGCCATTTATACTCGTTTTAGATGGTGTAACCGACCCGCATAATTTAGGGGCTTGCCTGCGTACTGCTGATGCAGCCGGCGTGCATGCAGTCGTAGTACCAAAGGATAAATCAGCGACGCTTTCACCAACTGTTCGCAAAGTGGCTTGTGGCGCAGCTGAAGTCATTCCTTTAATTCAAGTGACTAATCTTTCACGTACGATTAAAGCGATGCAAGACGCAGGTGTGTGGATTGTTGGCACTGCAGGCGAGGCTGAGCAGTCAATCTATGCATGTAAACTAACTGGACCAACCGCTTTGGTCATGGGAGCAGAGGGCAAAGGCATGCGCAGGCTGACTCGCGAGAACTGCGATGAGCTAATAAAGCTTCCGATGGCAGGTTCAGTTAGCAGTTTGAATGTATCTGTTGCTACCGGCGTGTGTTTGTATGAAATTGTTAGACAGCGCTCTATCTAACCAGTAATGATAGGCGGGACACCGCCTTTCTTCCTCCTAACCATTGTGTTTTTATTCACCATCCCAACATACTTATTCATCACGCGATATTAAGTAGACAATACCTGCAAATAATCTGTACAGTTTTGTAAATTAAACTACCGCTACCCCTTAATTTCTGTTATAGTTTCGCGCCCTTTTTGTAGGGGTGTGGTCTATTTTTTCTGAAATTTCTTTTGAAATCAAGGGGCAAATAGCAGCTTAGCGACTCACAAGAGTCATAATATTTAACAGCGGAGCACTAAACATGATCCAAATGCAAACTAACCTGGACGTTGCCGATAACTCGGGAGCTCGCAGGGTTCAGTGTATTAAGGTTCTTGGTGGCTCGCATCGCCGTTATGCACATATCGGTGACATCATCAAAGTTACTGTCAAGGAAGCAATTCCGCGCGGTAAAGTAAAGAAAGGTGATGTTCTGAATGCAGTGGTGGTGCGTACTAGAAAAGGCGTTCGTCGTGCAGATGGTTCAACCATCCGTTTCGATAACAACGCAGCTGTTTTGCTTAATGCAAACAAGCAACCAATTGGTACGCGTATCTTTGGCCCGGTAACCCGTGAGCTTCGTGGAGATTCATTCATGAAGATTATCTCATTGGCCCCAGAGGTATTATAAGGAGTCACGATAATGGCTAATAAAATTCGTCGTGATGATGAAGTAGTCGTGTTAGCGGGAAGAGACAAAGGAAAACAAGGCAAAGTCTTGAAAGTACTTAGTTCTGAAGACCGTTTAGTAGTTGAAGGTGTGAACATGATCAAGAAACACCAGAAAGCCAATCCACAGATTGAGCAGCCTGGCGGTATCATTGAGAAAGAAGCCACCATTCATGTGTCTAATGTCGCGTTAGTTAACCCAGCAACGGGTAAAGCTGATCGCGTTGGTTTCCGTGTTGAAGATGAAAAGAAAGTTCGTTTCTTTAAGTCTAACGGCGACCTAGTATAATTATTGGAGAGTACGATGGCGAAACTGCATGATTTCTATAAAGAAACAGTAGTAGCTGAACTTGCGAAGCAGTTCGGGTACAAAAGCGTCATGCAAGTCCCTCGGATTGAGAAAATCACCTTAAACATGGGTTTGGGTGAAGCAGTAGCGGATAAGAAAGTTCTTGAGTCAGCGCAAGCTGATATGGCAGCGATTGCCGGTCAAAAACCTATTGTCACTGTTGCTAGAAAATCTGTTGCGGGTTTTAAAATCCGTGAAGGTTATCCGATTGGCTGCAAAGTGACCCTGCGTGGCGAACGTATGTGGGAATTCCTTGAGAGATTAATCTCAATTACAATTCCACGTATCCGTGACTTCCGTGGTCTTAACCCGAAATCTTTTGACGGTCGAGGCAACTATAGCATGGGTGTTCGTGAACAAATCATCTTCCCTGAAATCGAATTCGATAAAGTGGATAAAATGCGAGGTATGGATATTACTATCACTACCAGTGCAGATACTAACGATGAAGCACACGCTCTTTTGAGTGCGTTCAGCTTCCCGTTTAGAAAATAAGGTGTAGGGTTATGGCAAAAGAATCAATGAAGGCGCGTGAAGTAAAACGTGCCAAGCTGGTTAAACAGTATGCAACGAAACGATCTGCGCTTAAAGCAACGATCAGTGACGTTAACTCTTCTGAAGAAGAGCGCTGGGCTGCTGTTCTAAAACTGCAATCACTTCCACGTGACTCGTCTCCGTCGCGCCAACATAATCGTTGCCGCATCACGGGCCGTCCACATGGGTTCCTTCGCAAATTTGGTCTTTCTCGCATAAAGCTTCGTGAAGCTGCAATGCGTGGTGAAGTCCCTGGCCTTAAAAAAGCCAGTTGGTAAGGAGAGCAGACTATGAGCATGCAAGATCCTATCGCAGATATGTTTACCCGAATTCGTAATGGCCAATTGGCTTCTAAAGTTGCGGTTTCTATGCCTTCTTCAAAAGTACGTGTTGCTATTGCAAAAGTACTTGAAGCTGAAGGTTATATCGAAGGTTCTTCGGTAACTGAAGGTGTTAAGCCTGTATTAGAAGTTACTTTGAAGTATTTCGAAGGTAAAAAAGTAATTGATACAATCGAACGAGTTAGCCGTCCTGGTTTACGCATCTATAAGAAAAAAGATGAGTTACCAAAAGTGATGGGCGGACTCGGGGTTGCTATCGTGTCTACCTCAAAAGGTGTGATGACTGACCGTGCAGCGCGTAAAGCGGGTATGGGCGGTGAGATCATCGGTTATGTAGCATAACAGGGGAATAATTATGTCACGTATAGCAAAAGCACCTGTCGACATCCGAACTGGCGTAGAAATTAAAATCGCTGGCCAAGAAGTCACAGTTAAAGGTAGTAAAGGTACATTGACCCGCGTATTTAACAACGCAGTTGAAGTAGTACAAGAAGAGAACCAATTGAAAGCACTTCCACGTGATGGTTTTGCAAACAACTGGGCTCAGGCCGGTACCGCTCGCGCATTGTTAGATCAGATGATAGTCGGTGTTACTGATGGTTTTGAAAAGAAACTTCAACTTAATGGTGTTGGTTACCGTGCATCTGCACAGGGTAGCAAACTAAACCTTACGTTGGGCTTTTCTCACCCTGTCGGCTACGAAATGCCTGAAGGCATTACCGTAGAAACCCCTACGCAAACTGAAATCATTGTCAAAGGCACTGATAAGCAGGTTGTAGGTCAGGTTGCAGCGAACATCCGAGCATACCGTCCACCAGAGCCGTATAAAGGCAAAGGTGTTCGTTACGCAGATGAAACTGTGCGTCGTAAAGAAGCTAAGAAAAAGTAGGTAGGTAAAACGATGGATAAGAAATCAGCTCGCTTACGTCGCGCTACTCGCGCCCGTAAGAAAATTAGTGAGTTAGGTGCACATCGCTTGGTTATTAACCGTACACCACGCCACATCTATGCTCAGTTAATCGCTCCAAGTGGTTCTGAAGTATTAGCAGCAGCTTCTACTGTAGAAAAAGACCTTAAGGGTTCTTTAAAAGCTACAGGCAACGCAGAGGCAGCAGCGGCAGTTGGTAAAGCGATCGCAGAACGAGCTATCGAAAAAGGCATTTTAAAAGTGGCTTTCGATAGAAGTGGATTTAAATATCATGGTCGTGTGAAAGCACTGGCTGATGCCGCTCGTGAAGCGGGCCTTCAGTTCTAGGAGTTTAAAATGGCTAAGCAAGAAGTTCAACAACAGGGTGATCTGTTAGAAAAGCTTATCGCTGTAAACCGCGTATCAAAAGTTGTTAAAGGTGGTCGCATCTTTAGTTTTACAGCTTTGACAGTGGTTGGCGATGGCAATGGCCGCGTTGGTTTTGGTTACGGTAAGGCACGTGAAGTACCTGCTGCAATCCAAAAAGCAATGGAAAAGGCTCGACGCAACTTAGTTGACGTTGACCTTAACGGCAATACATTACAGCATCCAATTAAAGGTCGTCATTCTGGCTCTAAAGTTTACATGCAGCCTGCATCTGAAGGTACTGGTATTATTGCCGGTGGTGCGATGCGTGCAGTACTTGAAGTAGCTGGTGTTCAGAACGTACTTTCAAAATGCTACGGTTCTACAAACCCGATTAACGTTGTACGTGCAACAGTCAACGCTCTAGTGGAAATGAATTCACCAGAGAAGATTGCTGCAAAACGCGGTTTGTCAGTCAAAGATATTTTGGGGTAATCGAACATGTCTAAGATGATTAAAGTTAAGCAAACTAAAAGCTCAATCGGACGTCTTCCTAAACATAAAGCAACGTTAGTTGGTTTAGGATTACGTAAAATCGGACAAGTACGTGAGTTGGAAGATACTCCGTCAGTTCGTGGCATGATCAACCGTGTTCAATACATGGTTGAGATAGTAGAGGAGTAATCTATGAGACTTAATACTCTCGCTCCTGCCGAGGGAGCTAACAAAGCAAGTAAGCGCGCGGGTCGCGGTATCGGTTCTGGCTTAGGCAAGACTGGTGGTCGTGGTCATAAAGGTCAAAAGTCTCGCTCAGGCGGTACTGTTAGACCTGGTTTTGAAGGTGGTCAAATGCCTCTTCAACGTCGTTTACCGAAATTCGGTTTTACGTCACGTAAATCGTTCGTATCTGACCAAGTTACTCTTAGCGAAATTGCTAAAGTAGAAGGCGATATCGTTTCTCTTGAAACTTTGAAAGCAGCGGGTCTTGTTAAAAAAGAAATCCTGTTTGTAAAAGTGATGAAGAGTGGCGAAATTAATCGTTCTGTTACTTTAAGCGGTATCCGTGTGAGTAAAGGTGCACTCGAAGCGATTAACGCGGCTGGCGGTAAAGTAGAGGAATAAGCTAAATGGCAAAACCAGGACAAGATTCAGGGGCAAAAGGCGGGTTAAGCGAGCTTAAATCTCGTCTGCTGTTTGTTCTTGGAGCAATCATCGTGTTTAGGCTGGGCTCTTATGTGCCTATCCCTGGTATTGATGGCAACGTGTTAGCTCAATTATTTGAGCAACAGAAGGGTACTATCGTAGAGATGATGAACATGTTCTCTGGCGGTGCTCTTGAGCGTGCTTCGGTACTAGCGTTAGGGATTATGCCTTACATTACAGCTTCTATTATAGTGCAGCTGCTTTCGCATATGTACCCTCCATTGATGGAACTGAAAAAAGAAGGTGAAGCGGGTAAACGGAAAATTAGTCAGTACACAAGGTATTTAACCTTGATGCTAGCTATTTTTCAGTCTGTCGGTATTGCTACTGGTTTGCCAAACTTAGTTCAAGGTTTAGTGGTAAACCCTGGCATTGGTTTCTATTTTACAGCTATCGTGAGTTTGGTTACTGGCACCATGTTTTTGATGTGGTTAGGTGAGCAAATTACAGAACGCGGCATCGGAAATGGTATCTCGATACTTATTTTCGCTGGTATCGTAGCAGGTTTGCCTACAGCAATTGGCCAAACCGCGGAACAAGCAAGACTGGGTGAAATTAATCTCTTATTCTTGTTAGTTATCGGTGCCATTATCGTAGCGTTGACATATTTGGTTGTTTTCGTAGAACGTGCGCAACGTCGCATTGTTGTTAACTACGCGAAACGCCAACAAGGCCGTAAGGTTTTTGCTGCGCAAAGCTCACATTTGCCCCTCAAGGTAAATATGGCGGGTGTAATTCCACCTATCTTTGCATCTAGTATTATCCTTTTCCCTGGCACACTTGCTGGAATGGTCGGTCAAAATGAGTCTTTCTCGTTCTTAACCGATGTGTCCTTAGCATTGTCACCAGGGCAGCCTTTATACGTTATGCTTTATGCTGCAACGATTATTTTCTTCTGCTTCTTTTATACAGCATTGGTTTTTAATCCTCGCGAAACAGCTGATAATCTAAAGAAATCTGGCGCTTTTGTTCCTGGCATTCGTCCAGGCGAGCAAACCTCTCGATATATCGATAAGGTGATGACTCGTTTAACACTAGCCGGTGCTCTCTATATTACTTTTGTTTGTTTGGTGCCTGAGTTCTTACTACTGTGGTTTAACGTTCCGTTTTACTTTGGTGGTACTTCACTACTCATTATATGTGTAGTGGTAATGGACTTCATGGCGCAGGTTCAGACCCATTTGATGTCTCATCAATATGGCGATGTTCTTAAAAAAGCGAACCTTAAAGGTTAGGCATTGGCCGACACCTTAAGCTAGCTATTTACGGAGTGATGTGATGAAAGTTCGTGCATCTGTTAAGCGGATTTGCCGTAACTGCAAAGTCATTAAACGCAACGGCGTTGTTAGAGTGATTTGTGTAGAGCCTAAGCATAAGCAAAGGCAAGGTTAATCCAGACCCTTAGAAATAAGGGAATCAAGATGGTTTTTAATATCGGGTTGCTGTACTAGCGCCCGAGCCTTAAAACCTTTATTTGCAATTTTGTTACTGGGTAAGTATCCTATCGGGCTTTTTAGGCTAGTAACACTAAATATAAGGAGTGCTGTTAATGGCCCGTATCGCTGGCATTAACATTCCTGATCACAAACATGCTGTCATTGCTATCCAAGCAATTTTCGGTATTGGCGCAACACGAGCGAAAGCGATATGTGTTGGTGCAGGTGTATCAGAATCAACCAAGATGAAAGATCTTGATGAAACGACCATTGATAAACTTCGTGAAGAAGTTGCTAAATTCACAGTTGAAGGTGACCTTCGCCGTGAAGTATCAATGAGCATTAAACGTTTGATGGACCTAGGTTGCTTCCGTGGTATTCGCCACCGTCGTAGCTTACCTCTACGTGGTCAGCGCACTAAAACTAATGCGCGTACCCGTAAAGGTCCTCGCAAACCTATTAAAAAGTAAGCGAGGGTTACAATGGCTAAAGCTCCTACTCGCGCCCGCAAGCGCGTAAAACGTCAAGTTGCAGATGGTATGGCTCATATCCATGCTTCTTTCAACAACACAATTGTGACAATCACTGACCGTCAGGGTAACGCTCTATCATGGGCAACTTCTGGTGGATCTGGTTTCCGTGGCTCACGTAAATCGACTCCTTTCGCTGCACAGGTTGCTGCTGAAAGAGCTGGTTTAGCTGCTCAGGAATTCGGCTTAAAGAACATTGAAGTGTTCGTTAAGGGCCCAGGTCCAGGTCGTGAATCTGCAATCCGCGCATTAAATGCAACGGGTTACAAGATCACAAATATTACCGATGTGACACCTATACCTCACAACGGATGTCGTCCACCGAAAAAACGTCGCGTTTAATCGACGGACAGTTGGAGAAAGATCATGGCTAGATATTTGGGTCCAAAACTCAAACTAAGTCGTCGTGAAGGAACAGATTTGTTCCTTAAGAGCGGCGTAAGAGCAATTGAAAGTAAATGTAAAATTGACCAAGCTCCTGGTCAGCATGGCGCCCGTCGCGGTCGTCTGTCTGATTACGGTGTTCAATTGCGTGAAAAGCAAAAAGTACGTCGTATGTATGGCGTATTGGAAAAACAGTTTAGAAACTACTACAAAGAAGCTGCTCGCCTCAAAGGCAATACAGGTGAAAACTTGTTGCAACTTTTAGAACAGCGTTTAGATAACGTTGTTTACCGCATGGGTTTTGCAAGCACACGTGCTGAAGCTCGCCAACTAGTTAGCCACAAGGCTATCGTAGTAAACGGTAAAGTAGTGAACATTCCATCTTTCAATGTAAAAGCTGAAGATGTGGTTGCTGTTCGTGAAAAAGCGAAAAAACAGGCCCGTATTGTTTCTGCACTAGAATTAGCAGATCAACGCGAGAAACCAACTTGGTTGGAAGTTGACAATACGAAAATGGAAGGTGTTTTTAAACGCGTTCCAGAAAGAACGGATTTGTCTGCGGACATAAACGAACAGTTGATTGTCGAACTTTACTCTAAGTAAAGATTAACTAAAGAGGATACATTGTGGGTTCAGTGACCGAATTCCTAAAGCCAAGATTAGTTGAAATTGAAAATATTTCACCTACTCGTGCAAAAGTAACACTAGAGCCTTTAGAGCGAGGCTTCGGCCATACTCTTGGTAATGCGCTACGTCGTATTTTGCTTTCGTCTATGCCAGGTTGTGCAGTGACTGAAGTAGAAATCGATGGTGTATTACATGAGTACAGCACTAAAGAAGGTGTTCAAGAAGACGTAATTGAAGTTTTGCTTAACCTTAAAGGACTAGCAGTTCGTCTTGAAGGTAAAACTGAAGCAACGCTTACACTGGTTAAATCTGGAGCAGGTTTAGTTGTTGCAGGTGATATCCAGCACGATGGTGACGTTGAGATTGTAAATCCAGAGCACGTTATTTGTACTTTAACTGGCGAAGCTGAGTTGAGCATGCGCATTAAAGTAGAAATGGGCCGAGGTTATGTTCCAGCTTCAACTCGTCGTTCCTCTGAAGATGATGATCGTCCTATTGGTCGTTTATTAGTTGATGCTTCATACAGCCCTGTAGAGCGTATTGCTTATTCTGTAGAGTCAGCGCGTGTTGAACAACGTACTGACTTAGACAAGCTAATTATCGATATGGAAACTAACGGTACTTTAGACCCAGAAGAAGCGATTCGTCGTTCCGCTACTATTTTAGCTGAGCAATTAGATGCCTTCGTAGAACTACGTGACATCTCTGAGCCAGTTGAGAAAGAAGAGAAACCAGAATTCGATCCAATTCTACTTCGTCCTGTTGACGACTTAGAGTTAACGGTTCGTTCTGCTAACTGTTTGAAAGCGGAAGCTATCCAATATATTGGTGACCTGGTACAGCGTACTGAAGTTGAACTTCTTAAAACGCCTAACTTAGGTAAGAAGTCGCTTACAGAAATTAAAGATGTACTTGCTTCTCGTGGTTTGTCATTAGGCATGCGCCTAGAAAATTGGCCACCAGAATCAATCGCTGAAAAAGATTAATCAGGTTTTAGATAAACTGATTTGTAAAGAAGGATATAGCTATGCGCCATCGCAAGAGTGGTAGACAGTTAAATCGCAATAGCAGCCACAGACAAGCAATGTTTAAAAACATGGCGGGTTCTTTGGTAAAGCACGAAGTTATTAAAACTACGTTGCCTAAAGCGAAAGAACTACGTCGAGTAATTGAGCCGCTAATCACATTAGCAAAGCAAGATAGTGTTGCTAATCGTCGTCTTGCTTTTGCAAGAACCGGTGATAAAGAAGTGGTAGGTAAATTGTTTAACGAACTTGGTCCGCGTTACGACGCACGTCCAGGTGGTTATAGTCGTATATTGAAGTGTGGTTTCCGTGCAGGTGACAACGCTCCAATGGCTTACGTTGAATTGGTTGACCGTCCTGTTGTTGAATCTACTGAAGAAGTAGTCGAAGTAACAGAAGACTAGTCACTCTCTAATTAGAGAATGAAATTAAAAAACCCGGCAAATGCCGGGTTTTTTGTTATTCACGATTTGTATAGTTGATAAGCTAGTCACTGTCTTTGACTATTGTATTGGGTACTATTTGTCTAAGTAGTACTTATTAACAAAGACTTGGGCTTGAGCATCAGTTAATCCGCCTCTCATTGCGCTAGCACTAATTAAGTCTTGCTCAATTCCGCGTCTTTCTGCTAATTCGACAAGGCGTTCTAATGCTTCTGGATGTTTCGCCAATTGTTCAACTGATATAATTATCATCGACTCAGATTCTGAAGAGTCATCAGGGAATAAAGCCAGTAGTGCTTCAACTACATACTTTCCTACTAGTGGAACCTCTTGAATAGTAGTGACTAAAACTTCCAGCGTTTTGTTAGGATACGTTCTTGCCAACGTTTTTGCGATTTGGTCAGCGGAGTCTGGTTCCATTAGGACTGCGGTTTTAACAATCTCATTGAACTGGTCCGGCGAAAATTTGCACGCTGCTTCTGTCACATATTCTGCATAGCTGGGCTCTGCGTTGATTGCGAGTGTTACCAATTCAGTTGTTGGAGCAAGTTCACGAGCAATTGCTAGTTCCAAGATGTCGTCTATATATGCTGGTTGAGAAGATACAGCTGCTGAAACAATCTCTCTGTATTTATCTGGGTAGGTATCTAATGCGATTTCCACTAGTTCGGAGGTATTTTCAGGATACCTTGCTAAAACTGTCCGGATTGCTCGTCCTACGGAGTTACTACTGCGTATTTGTTGTTTAAGGAAATGGCTGGATTGCTCAGAAACTACAACCGAGGCATCTACTAGTTCATTAGCGTTGTCTTGTGCTGCGGTATTACCACTACTAAGCACAAGTAGACTAATAGCTAGTACTGAAAGTTTCATATGTTTTTCCTCTTCCGTTTTAATCTTATCGGCACAACAAGAGTTTGTAACAGATTTATTAAGTTACGCTTAAGTGAAAAAACTTTCAACTTTCGTGCGTATTGCTATTGACCTATTCGTATAAATGACTACAATGCGCGTCGCTTTCGAGATTGGCTTCTTAGCAGGAATGTTAAGACTGTGTAATGTTAAGAAAGTTTACATTTATTTACATTCTTTGAACATTAATAAATGTATTTGTTTTCCAGAAAAGTTTATTAAAAATAATTAATAAAATGGGTTGACAAAAAAAACGATGCAGGTAGTATACGCATCCCTTGAGACGGCACAGAACGTGACTCTCAAGCCGCCAGTGAAATAGAAAGAAGCTGGCAAGTTCTTTAACAATTTATAACAAGACAATCTGTGTGGGCACTCATTAAGAGTGTCGACAACAAAAAAACGATTTACAAAAAATTTAATTGAAGAGTTTGATCATGGCTCAGATTGAACGCTGGCGGCAGGCCTAACACATGCAAGTCGAACGGAAACATATCTAGCTTGCTAGATGATGTCGAGTGGCGGACGGGTGAGTAATGCCTGGGAATTTGCCTTTGTGTGGGGGATAACCATTGGAAACGATGGCTAATACCGCATGATACCTACGGGTCAAAGGGGGGACTTGTTCCTCCCGCGCAAAGAGAAGCCCAGGTGAGATTAGCTAGTTGGTGAGGTAAAGGCTCACCAAGGCGACGATCTCTAGCTGTTCTGAGAGGAAGATCAGCCACACTGGAACTGAGACACGGTCCAGACTCCTACGGGAGGCAGCAGTGGGGAATATTGCACAATGG